>JAESGM010000001.1_pt1:0-945000 | contig 2361256 bp, 2221 predicted proteins | sample 9269721 | NCBI WGS metagenome assembly JAESGM01 (sample SAMN15720920, study PRJNA650825) | algae metagenome | isolation source: Komarekiella atlantica HA4396-MV6 and co-occurring heterotrophs from... | place: USA: Theobald House, Kauai, HI | collected 2009-07-29 | reverse complement strand
GCTATATAGTCGCGCATCGCCGCAGCCTCGGCCTCGATCCGGTCGATACGATATTTGACCAGATCGCCGATCGATACGAATCCGATGATTCGCCCGCCATCGACCACCGGGAGATGGCGGATGCGCTTTTGCGTCATTTGCGAGAGCGCCCCGATCACCGCCATGCTTGGTTCGCACGTCACCGGGGATTTGGTCATCACCTCGTCGAGACTGCGGTCGAGCGCTTCGGGGCCATAGGAAGACAAGAGCCGCACGATGTCGCGTTCGGAAAAGATGCCGACGATCTTGTCGCCCTCGACAACCGGGACCGCGCCGATTCGGTTCTGCGCGAGCAGATCGACCGCGACCCGCACCGTGTCGTTCGGCCCTGCCGAGATCACTGCCCCGGTCCGTTCCCGAAGAATCGCTCCGATCGTCATAGGTGCCGCTCCCGTCTGTATCTGTTGCCCTGCAAGACTAACATGATTCGCTTGGCGAACGAAACGTCCCGGCGCGCCGCGATGGCGCTTGGCCGCGACGGTGGGTTGGTTCATGGAAGCAGCATGGTCAAACGCTCACCCCTCGACAATCGCGACACGTCGAATGTCGCTTGGGCCCGCTACCGCCGGCTGATGAAGGGCATGGCGATCGTGTCGCTGCTCGCCGTCGTCGGCGCGCTCGGCTGGCTTCGTCTTACGATGGGCGATGCGCTGACCATCCACATGATCATCGCGACCGCGGCCGGCGTCGGCCTGTCGGTCATGCTCGGCGCCGCACTGATGGGACTCGTATTCCTGTCAAGCGGCAGCGGCCACGACGAATCGATCGAAGACCCTTTCGAAAACGACCCGGATATCTAGGGTCCAGATCCACTATTTACGGGTCCGAGGTTTGAAGCGATTTTGTTCAGGGTTAGGAGGCGGGGCGCAGGCATATGAATATGTTCCAAGACTCGCCGACGCAGCCATGGACAAAATCGGTCAAATCCCGAAGGGACGTCGAACCCGTAAATAGTGGATATGGACCCTTGCATGACCGATAAGCCCGTTCCCGACTGCCCGCGTGACCCGATCCTGCGCGTCGTCCCCCGCCCCGCCGACATCAACGCCAACGGCCATATCTTCGGCGGCTGGGTCTTGAGCCAGATGGACATCGCCGGCGGCATCGTCGCCGGGCGCGAAGCGCAGGGTGCGGTCGCGACTGTCGCGATCGAATCGATGGAATTCATCGCGCCGATCCTGCTACGCGACATCATCTCGGTCTACGCGACGCTCGAGCGACGCGGGCGCACGTCGATGGGCATCCGAATCGAAGTGATCGCGACGCGCGACGGCGGAAGGACCGAGGAAAAAGTCACCGGCGGCCTCTTCACCTTCGTCGCGCTCGACGAGAATCACCGGCCGCGCGCGCTGCCTCCCGCCTGAGCGGCGAATCAGTCGTCCTTCAATTTCTGGCGGAAGGTCTGGACCAGACTGTCGTTCGCGGGGACGCGGACGCGCCAGACCCAGCTGCTGCCACGGCGCTCCCACCCATCGGGCGTGGGATCGATCGCAAAAGGAATCAGCATCTCGATCTCGGCATCAAAAGGCCGCGCATTGGTCAGCGTGACCTGCCAGAGCCGGTAGTCCGCATTCGCATCGGGCAGGACCGCGACCTTATATTGGACGGCGGGGCTCGACCCGATGTCATAATCGACGCGTTCGTCCTTCGCCTTGTCGCCGATCGCCGCTTCGCCGACGAGCAGGCGGCGACCGCCAACGCTCTCGAACACAGTCACCATGCCCGCCGGGAGTGCGAGGCCGAGCCCGTCCGATGCGCGATTCTGCACACGGAGCCGCATCATCAACGGCTGCGGTCGGCCATCGCCAAAATTATAGAGCGTTGCGGCATACAGCTGTTCGACCGCGACCTTGTCCTTCGCGAGCAGCGCGACCTGCTTCTGCCCCTTCGCCGACACATCGACGCGGAAGGGAATGCGATAGAATTTGAGATCGCCCAAGTCCTCGGCCGGTGGCGGAGGCGGGGCTGGTGGCGGAGGAGGTGGCGGCGGAGGCGGCGCCATTGCCATCGCGCGCCGGTCGCGGCGGCTGGCGGTCACCACCACCTCTTCGGCCATGACCGAGTCGTAATTCTGCTCGAACTCGATGATCGGCGGCAGCTCCCACAGCGGGTGCGTGCTGGTGATGTCCATCGGCCAGCATTTGAGAACCAGCGGCCCGGGTGTGCTGCGCGGCAGCGGCGGGCTGTACATCTTGTTGAGTCGTCCCGCGATCACATTGAGCTGCGCCCCCGGAAAGCTCGTCATCCCGCCGTTCGCAACGGTGATCCATCCGGTCAGCCCCAGCGTCTTTCCATCGGTGCCGCGATCGGCGACATAGTTGGCGGCCCAGTCGAAGCCTTCGGCGAGATAGAGAAGCTGGACCTTCACCGTCCGCGCCGCCTTGCTTTCGACAAGCACCGACAGCGTGGGCTTCGCCGAAAGGTCCTTGGGCACGCGGGCGTAGAGCATCCGTTCGGGGAGGCCCGAGCAGGCGAGCGCCTCGACCCCTGCCGCGGTCTGGAGAATCACGCCGCCATTGGGCCCCGACTGGATCACGGCTTCCTGTTCGACGACCTTTCCGGTCGCGAGGCTGGTGCGCCGCAGCGTGACGCTGCGCTTGAGATAGGCGTCAACGAGCCCCGCGGGCGACAGCAGCCGGGCGTCGCGATTCTTTTCGATTACCCCGTCGGGCAAGCCGCTGAGCACCGCGGTTTCGGGGAGCAGCCCCTCGGCCACGCCTTCGAATCGCAGCACCGACGTCCCCGCGGGCAAAGTGACAGTGCGCGTTTCGGTGATGAAGGCGAAGCCGCGCGGCCAATTGGGATCGATCGGTCCAGCGCCCCGCGAGGGCGCGCGATATACGGTGACCGCAGCATCATCGATCTTGCCCGATACGGCGATCGGCGCCGGTGTTTGCGCAAGCAACGGCCCCGGCGCCAGCAGCGCCGCGACCCACATCAACAGGGGCCAGGCCCGCATCGCCTAAATCTCAATAACGCGAATCGAATGTGACGGTCAGGTCGACCTTGCCATTGGCGGGCACCGGCACCTGCCATTCGACGCGGTCGGCCGAGATGCGTTCGCCCTTCAGGCTTTCGTCGCTGATCCGCACGTCACCATAAAGCCCGTCCTGCGCGAGCTGCACCGTGACCGGCGCGGGCCGCGCGTTGCTCACTATATATTTCATCTTCGTCACCCAGCGCGAATCGCCCTTGCGCGTGCGCGACACGACGGTCGGCTGAACCTTCACGTCGAAGGCGTCGCCGGTGCGCAGCGACATCGCCGAACCCATCGGCGTGTGGTCGATGCGGTTCTCGCCGATGAATTGCGGGTCGCCGCGCGCGTCGCGCATATAGACGCGAATCGTGCCCGCAGGCAGCTGGTCGCCGAGCCCGCCCTGCCGCGAGGTCGAGAAGCGCAGCACGCTCGCGGTGCTGACGGGCTCATTGTTGCTGCCAAGCCAGCGATTGACATATTCATAGGTCGAGCGCGCCGGCGCGCCCTTCACGTCGAGGAAACTTACCTGTTTCTGCTGCGCGTTGGCGATCGTCGTCCGGTCGCGAAGCGGATAGAGATAATAGTCGCCGAGCCGCTCGCGATCGTTCGATTCGGTCCCTGCCGAATCCATCGCGCTGCTCATCTGTCGAAAACCGCCCCCGCCGCCCGGGTTGCCAGCGACAAGCAAGGTGTGCGCGTTGCTGAAGGTCGTGCCGGTGCTGTTGGTCAGCGTCACCCAGCCCTGGATATCCATCGCGCCCTTCGCGGCGTCGAACAGCGCGACATAGTCGGCGGTCCAGCCGAGATTCGGGGTGAGATAAGAAAGCCGCGCCGGAACGGTGCCGGCGCTCGCGGCGTCGACCGTCACCGACAGCGTCGGCCGCGCGCGCAAATTCGGCGGCAGCCGGTCGAACACCGCGCGCACCGGCAGGCCGTCGTCGCGCAGCACCTCGATACGCTCGCCGACCTGAAGCACGATGCCGCCGTTCGCCGCTAGCACCTTGGCGCGCTCGGTGCGTTCGGCGCCGGTCGCGGGGTTGGTGCGGACGAGCGTGATCGACTGGCCGACCGCCTTGTCCATCAGCTTGTCTGGGGTGAGCAGGTCGAAATCGAAATTCTGTTCGACGATGCCGATGCCCGGGCCCGAGAGCGTCACCGTCTCGGGACGGATACGCGCCGATACGTCGGGGAACTCGATGCGGTTGCGCCCCGCTGCGACGCTGAGCTGGCGGTCGTCCTGCACAAGCGACTGACCATTATTATAGATGGTGACAGCGACATCGCCCTGCGCGTTGCCGGTCGCGGCATCCTGTGCGTGAAGCGAAGACGACATGCCGCCGGCGAGCAGCGGCAAACAGGCCAGGGCCAACACGCGCATAAAAAACCTCCCCGCAGGATATCCCGCGGGGAGGCTATGTCATGCGAATCGGAAAAACCAGCGTGAAATCGTTGGCTTATTCGGCCGCTTCGACGTCGGTGTTGCGCGTCGCCAGCGTGCGGCGCGTGCGGCGCGGCTTGGCGGCGGGCGCTTCCTCGGCGGCATCGCTTTCGGCGCTACGCTCAGGACGGCCGATCGCGGGCGGCAGGACGGCGGTGTCGATCCCGGCGTTGCCATTATCGGCGCTGTCGTCCTGACGCGGACGGCGCGCCGGGCGGCGCGCGGGACGCGGAGCGGGTTCCTGCTCGGCAGCTTCTTCACGCACGGCGGGGGCTTCGCTGCGATCGGTCCGGTCGTCGCGGACCTCGTCCTCGTCGCGACCCCGAGCCGGACGGTTACGCGACTGCTGGCGGTTGCCGCGACTATCATCATCGCGATTGCCGCGCGGTTCGCGATTGCCACGATTGTCGTCGTCGCGGTCGCCGCGCGGTTCGCGGTTGCCGCGATTGTCGCGCTGGCCTCGGTCGTTCCGCTCGCCCCGATCATTACCGCGATCGTTCCGCTCGCCGCGGTCGTCGCCATTGTCGCCGTCGTCGCGGCCGGTGTCGGCTTCGAAATCGCTGTCGGTGTCGTCGTGGCCGTCGAAATCCTCGACGCCGCGAATCTCACGACCGCGGTCGTGGCTGCGTTCCTGTCCGTTCGCCGCGGCCTTTTCTTCCTGGCGGGCACGGAAGTCGCTCACGACGCGGAAATAATGGTCGGCAAACTGCAGATAATATTCGGTCTGGACCCGGTCGCCGGCAAGCTGCGCGTCGCGCGCGAGGTTGCGGTACTTCTCGATCATCTGGGCGCCATTGCCGCGTGCGCGGCTGTCGATGCGGTTGGCCTGGTCGACCCCGCCGCGTCCGCCCGATTGCGGCCGATTGTTATTATTGTTGCTATTGTTGTTACGGCCGCGACGGCGGCCGTTCTGCCGGTTGTTCATGTTCAACTGAGACATCCTGTCGATAAGCTAATAAGCTATGCCAACCCCTTTTGGCCGACCGCGCCACCCGCGCGTCGTGCCCGCGCTCCTTGCGCGGCTCTTGCCCTTTACCGCTTGCGCCGGACCCCACGGCCCCGCACCAGCATCGTAAGTGGGAAGCAGACCAGCCGGACCAGTATCGATGCTGTCCGCATCGCCAAAGGGACCCCGATCAGGTCTGTAAGCCGCCCCTACCGCGCTTTGCGGCGGAAACCAAGAAAATTCGTGCGGGCGGGTCAGGGGCGGGTCAGCGTCAGCGCCCTGTCGCGCCCACCCAGATCCCGGGTGCAGGCGACTGCAAACCCCGCCGCCTCGGCGAGTTGCCTCACCAACATATGCTGCGTCGCCCCGATTTCAAGGATCGCGGCGCCGCGCGGCGCCAAAAGGCGCGGCAAATCGGGGATGATGCGGCGATAGTCGTCGAGTCCGTGGGCGCCCGCGAAGAGCGCGCCCGGCGGCTCGTGATCGGCGACATCGGGCATCAGGATTTCGGACTCGGCGATATAGGGCGGATTGCAGAGGATGAGGTCAAATTGGCCGTCGAGTCCCGATGTCCAGTCGCCCAGCAGTAGCCGGGTCCGCTCGTCCATCCCGAGCGCCCGCGCGTTGGCCCCGGCATATTCCAGAGCGATATCGCTTGCATCGACGCCGACACCGCTAGCATCGGGCCATTCGCTGAGCGCCGCAAAAAGCAGTGTACCGGGACCGGTGCCGAGATCGAGGATGCGCTTCGGCCCGGCTGCGCCGAAATGATCGATCGCCGCCTCGATCAGCGTTTCGCTGTCGGGGCGCGGGATCAGGACGCCGCGGCCGATCTGCAGCCGGATCGTCCAGAAATCGCGGTGGCCAAGGATATAGGCGATCGGCTCGTGCGCCATGCGCAGCATAACGAGGTCCGCGAAGCGATCGGGAACGATAAAGCGCGTCGGATCGAGCAGCAGCGCCTGCCGTTCGGTGCCCAGCGCATGCGCCATCAACAGCTCGGCATCGAGGCGCGGGGTGTCGGACACCGCCGCCAACCGCTGCGCCGCATCGCGCAGCGCGGCGCTTACGTCAGTCATCCAGCCCCGCCAGCCGCTGCGCCTGATCCTCGGCGATCAGCGCGTCGATCAGTTCGTCCATCGCGCCTTCGATAATTTCGGGGAGGCGGTGGAGCGTCAGGTTGATGCGGTGGTCGGTCACGCGCCCCTGCGGAAAATTATAGGTACGGATGCGCTCCGACCGGTCCCCCGACCCGACCATCGACTTGCGCGCCGAAGCCTCGGCGCTGTGAATCTTCTCGCGCTCCAGATCATAAAGCCGCGCGCGCAGCACCTGCATCGCCTTGGCGCGGTTCTTGTGCTGGCTGCGCTGGTCCTGCTGGATCACGACGAGCCCCGACGGAATATGCGTGATGCGGATCGCCGAATCGGTCGTGTTGACATGCTGGCCGCCCGCGCCCGACGCACGGTAGATATCGATCTTGAGGTCGCTGTCGTTGATCGCGACGTCGACTTCCTCGGCCTCGGGCAGCACCGCAACGGTCGCCGCGCTGGTGTGGATGCGGCCCTGGCTTTCGGTCGCGGGGACACGCTGGACGCGATGGACGCCGCTTTCGAATTTGAGCTTGGCGAACACGCCTTGCCCCGTCACCGACGCGACGACTTCCTTATAACCGCCCATTTCGGCCTCGTTCGCCGAGATGATTTCGACCTTCCACCCCTGCCCGTCGGCATAGCGGCTGTACATGCGCAGCAGATCGCCCGCGAACAGCGCCGCCTCGTCGCCGCCAGTGCCGGCGCGAATTTCGAGCATCGCGGCGCGCGCGTCGGCGACGTCCTTGGGCAGCAGCTGGAGCGCGAGATCATGCTCGGCGGCGGGCAATGCCGCCTCGACCTCCGCGATTTCCTCGGCGGCCATCGCCTTCATTTCGGCATCGGCGAGCATTTCTGTCAGCGACACGAGTTCGCCGCGGAGCCGCGCGACCTCGCTCGCGGCCTTCGCCACGGGTTCGAGCTCGGCAAACTCCTTCGACGCCGCAACGAAATCGGCAGGCGCCATATCGCCCGTCGCCATGCGCGCCTGCAACGCGGCATGGCGTTCGATGATGGCGTCGATCTGCTTTTCGGAAACCTGGGCCATCAGAGTGCGCGAACGAGCGCCTCTGCCGCCTTCGCACGATCGCCATCGCCGCGCACATTGACGTGCGGTGCCCCGTCGCGCGTGCCGACCGAGATCAGGGCATGCGCGGGAATCTTTGCCGCCTTGTCGAAGCGCTTGCGCGGCGACCCGCTAGCCACAATCTCGGCTGAAAAGCCGCCACCACGAAGCGCGGTGAGCGCCTTCAGCGCGAGTGCGAGCTGGCCGTCGTCTTCAACCGCGATCACGGCGTCGAGGCGGCTGTCGATCACATCATCGGCGAGCAACATCGCCAGCCGCTCGATCCCGCCTGCCCAGCCGACCGCCGCAGTCGGCGGACCGCCGAGCGCTTCGATCAGCCCGTCATAGCGTCCGCCGCCGATCACGGTGCCCTGCGCGCCCAGTCGATCGGTGACGAATTCGAAGGCCGTGTGGCGGTAATAGTCGAGCCCGCGCACCAATCGCGCATTGCGCTCCCACCCGACGCCAGCCGCATCGAGGCCCGACGTCACGGCGCCAAAGAAATCCTGCGCCTCGCTGGTGAGAAACGCATCAATGTCAGGCGCGCTGTCGGCGATCGGGCGATCCTTGGGATCCTTGCTGTCGAGGATGCGCAGCGGGTTCTTGTCGAGCCGCGCGAGGCTGTCTTCGGACAGATCGCCGCGGTGCGCTTCGAAATGATCGACCAGCGCCGCGCGCCATGCGTCGCGACTGGCCGCATCGCCCAGCGTGTTGAGCGTCAACGTCACGCCTTCGGAAATGCCGAGTTCCTTCAACAGCTGATCGGCGAAAACGAGCAGCTCGGCATCGGCGAGCGGGCTGTCGCTGCCGAGTACTTCGGCGTCGAGCTGGTGGAACTGGCGATAGCGCCCCTTTTGCGGGCGCTCGTAGCGGAACAGCGCGCCGTGCGTCGCGACCTTCAGCGGCGCGAACTGCTGCCAGCCGTTGGTGATGTACGCGCGCGCGATCCCGGCGGTAAATTCGGGACGCAGCGTGATCGATTCGCCGCCGCGATCCTCGAACGAATACATTTCCTTCGACACGACGTCGGTCGTCTCGCCGAGCGAGCGCGCGAACACCGCGGTCGGCTCGATCACCGGCACCTCGATCCGCTTATAGCCATAGAGGCGGCGCACCCGTTCGAAGGTGTCGACGACATGCTGAAAGCGGTCGGCGAAATCGCCGAGCATGTCCTGCGTGCCGCGCACGGCCTGCGGGGTCGGGATTTTGGCGGATTTGTCCTTGCTCATGGCGGCGGCGTCTAATGGTTTTTCGTCGAAAGGCAAAGTGCGCTTGCAGAGCGCGCGCTGGACCTCGCTGGCGTTTGGCGGCAGAGGGGCGGCATGAAAAAAGCACTGTTCGTCGCATCGGCCATCATCGCCGCCCCCCTCGCCTTTCTGCCCGCCGCCGCCCAGGACAGCAACAGCCGCCCGCAGCCCGTCGTCCAGCCGCTGACGATCCCGCTGCCCGCAGACAAGCCCTATCCGGGCACGATGCTGCTCAAGGTCGACGCAACCGACTTCGCGCGCGGCATCTTTCATGTACGGCAGACGATCCCGGTGGCGAAGGCCGGCAAGTTGACCCTGCTCTATCCCGAATGGCTCCCCGGCAAGCATGCGCCACGCGGTGCGATCGCCGAAATGGCGGGATTCAAAGCGAGCGCCGGGGGCAAGCCGCTCGCCTGGACGCGCCAGCCGACCGACGTCTACGCTTTCGACGTCGATGTGCCCGCAGGCGTGAGGAGCATCGATGTGACCTTCGATTTCCTGTCGCCGACGCGCACCAGCGAGGGCCGCGTCGTCGTAACGCCCGCAATGATGAACCTGCAGTGGGAACAGGTCAGCCTCTATCCCGCGGGCTATTTCACCCGCGCGATCCCGGTGCAGCTCGAGGTGGCCTTGCCCGACGGATGGACCGGCGCGTCGGCACTCGACGGCCTTAAAGTGTCGGGCAACCGCTACAGCTTTGCGCCGACCAATTATGAGGTGCTGGTCGACAGCCCGATGTTCGCCGGCAAATTTTTCCGCAAATGGGACCTCGGCAACAAGGTGACCCTGAACGTGGTCGCCGACGAGGCCAAATATCTCGACGCGAGCCCCGATCATATCGCGCGCCACGCGGCGCTGGTGTCCGAGGCCGTCGCGCTGTTCGGCGTCCGCCATTTCGACCGTTATGAATTCCTGCTCGCGCTCAGCGACGACCTCGGCGGGATCGGGCTCGAACATCATCGCAGCAGCGAAAACAGCCGCAACCCCGACTATTTCACCAAATGGAACGACAATGACAGCGAGCGCGGGCTGCTCCCGCATGAACTGACGCATAGCTGGAACGGCAAATATCGCCGCCCCGACAAGATGTGGACCCCCGATTACCGCACCCCGATGCAGGACAATCTGCTGTGGGTTTATGAAGGCCAGACCAGCTTCTGGGACCTCGTCCTCGCGGGCCGATCGGGGATGCAGTCGAAAGAAATGATCCTCGCCGAATGGGCGACCAACGCCGGCAACTACAGCGTCCAGCCGGGGCGCGAGTGGCGCTCGGTCGAGGATACGACGCTCGACCCGATCATCGCGGCGCGCAAACCGAAGCCCTTTGCAAGCTGGTCGCGCAGCGAGGATTATTACAACGAAGGCTCGCTGATGTGGCTCGAGGCGGACATGCTGATCCGCCAGGCGACGAACAACGCCAAAAGCCTCGACGATTTCGCACGCGCCTTTTTCGGCGGGCGTGAAGGCGATTGGGGTCAGGACACCTATGATTTCGACGATGTCGTTGCGGCGCTGAACGCGGTCCACCCCTATGACTGGGCGAATTTCCTGCGCGAACGCATGCAGGCGAGCGGCCGGCCGGCGCCCATCGGCGGGATCGAGCGCGCGGGCTACCGGCTCGTCTGGCGCGACGCACCCAATGTCTATGATCGCGACCGCATGGCGCAGGCGAAGAACGCCGACCTCACCCATTCGCTGGGGATGACGATCGACAAGGACGGCGTCGCGACCGGCATCCTGTGGGACGGCCCCGCCTTCAAGGCCGACATCGTGAACGGGACCAAGATCGTCGCGGTCGACGGGCTGAGTTACAGCCGCGAACGGATCGAGACTGCGATTCGCGCCGCGACCGACGGCAAGACCCCGGTACGGCTGCTCGTCGAGCGCGGCGGGCGCTATCGCAATATCGAGATCGACTATCGCGGCGGGCTGCGCTGGCCGCATCTCGAGAAAACGGGGAGTGGCCCCGACTGGTTCGATCAGCTATTGGCGCCGCGCCGCCGACTGTAAAAGATTCGGCGGAGAACAGAATAAGGACTGACTTCTCCCATGCGCATCGACCTGATTCCCGCCGGCGACAGCCCGCCCGACAGCCTCAACGTCCTGATCGAAGTTCCGATCGGCGGCGAGCCGGTGAAATATGAATTCGACAAAGCGTCGGGTGCGCTCTTCGTCGACCGCTTCCTGCACACGCCGATGCGCTACCCCGCCAACTACGGCTTCGTCCCGCACACGCTCGGCGAGGACGGCGATCCGCTCGACGCCCTCGTCGTTGCGCGCTCGCCGATCGTCGCGGGTGCGGTGGTCAAGTGTCGCCCGATCGGCGTGCTGCTCATGGAAGACGATGCCGGCGGCGACGAAAAGCTGCTCTGCGTCCCGGTCAACAAGACCTTCCCCTATTATGCCGATGTCGCGAGCTACACCGACATGCCGCCGATCGTGCTCCAGCAGATCGAGCATTTCTTCACCCACTACAAGGATCTCGAACCCGGCAAATGGGCGAAGCTCAACGGCTGGGGCGATGTCAACGAGGCGAAGCGCATCATCGTCGAGTGCATCGAGCGCGCCAAGAAGATCGGCTTCTAATTCTTCTCCGCGGGCGCCGGGCTCTCGTCCGGCGCCCCGATAATCCGCACATCCTGCCGCGGATAGGGAATGGCGATCCCGGCTTCCTTGAAGCGGTCCCATATCCCCAGGAACACCTCGCCCTGGATATTGCCGAGCCCCGCCTCGGGGTCCGAAATCCAGTAGCGCAGCTCATGCTCGACCGCGCGTTCGCCAAACGCCGTGATCCACACCGCGGGTTCGGGCTCATTCAAAATGCGCGGGTTCGCGGTCGCGGTTTCGATGATCAGCCGCTGCGCGAGCCGCAAATCGCACGCATAACCCACCGGCACACGCATCCGCACCCGCACCTCGGGGCTCGCATAGCTCCAATTCTCGACCGGCTGCGTCATGAGCAGCTCGTTCGGGATCAGATGTTTCTTGCCGTCGCGGGTGACGACATTGACCGCGCGCACGCCGATCTTGGCGACGCGCCCGACGTTGGGCACCCCGCCGGGCGGCGTCGATCCGCCCATCGAGCTGCCGTCGCCGACGACGATGATATCGCCGGGCTTGATCGAGCGGTCCATGAGCAGGATGATTCCCGCGATCAGATTGCCGACGGTCTTCTGCAGCCCGAAACCGATCGCGAGGCCGGCGGCGCCCGAAAAGACCGCAAGCGCGGTCAGGTCGATGCCGAGCAGGTCGATACCGAACAGCAATGCGAAGATCGCCAGCGCGATCGCAATCAGCTTTTCGGCGAGCAGCCGCTGCGTCGCGTCGATCCGCGTATCGCGGCGGAGCAGCCATTTGATCGCGCGCAGCAACACCCGCACCGCGAAATAGAGCAGCACCGCGACGACGATCGTCGAAAGCAGCCCATAGAGCGACAGCCGGTACGCGCCGACGTCGATCCCGATCGCCTTCAGCGCTTCGACCGTGCGGAGGATGCCATCGGGCAGCTCGTCCATCGCGATTATCCCGCCATCGCGGCAAAGCCGCGTTCAAGGTCGGCGATCAGGTCGGCGGGGTCCTCGAGCCCGATCGACAGGCGGACGAGCGGATCGGGGTCGGTCCACGCGGTGGCGGTGCGAATCGTCTCGGGGTTGCTCGGGACGACAAGGCTCTCATAGCCGCCCCAGCTGAAGCCGATGCCGAAATGGCTAAGCGAATCGATGAAACGCGTCCGCGCCTCCTCATCGACGCCCTTCAGCGTGAAGCCGAACAGCCCGCTGGTACCGCCGAAATCGCGTGACCAGATCGCATGGCCGGGATCGCCCGGCAGCGCGGGGTGGAGCACGCGGCCGACCTCGGTGCGCGCCGCGAGCCAGTTCGCGACGGCGAGACCGTTTTCGCCCTGACGCTGCATTCGCACATCGAGCGTGCGCAGCCCGCGCAGCATCAGCGCGCAATCGTCGGGCGAAACCGCCTGGCCGAGCTGATAGGTGGCGCTGCGCAGCCGCGGCCACACGGCTTTGGTCGCAGTGAGTGAGCCCATCATCGCGTCGCTGTGCCCGCCGACATATTTGGTGAGGCTCATCATCGTCACGTCGACGCCGTGCGCGATCGCAGGAAAGAGCAAAGGTGTCGCCCAGGTGTTGTCGAGCATCGTCAGCACGCCGCGGTCGCGCGCGGCTGCGACGATCGCCGGAATATCCTGCACCTCGAAAGTCAGGCTGCCCGGCGATTCGAGGAAGATCAGCTTCGTCTCCGGGCGGATGAGGTCGGCAATGCCGCCGCCAACCAGCGGATTATAATAGGTGGTTTCGACCCCGAGGCGCGCGAGCATGGAGTTGCAGAAGGCGCGCGTCGGCTCATAGGCGCTGTCGACCATCAGCAGATGATCGCCCGGCGACAGCAGCGCGAGCAGCCCGGCTGAATTGGCCGCGACGCCCGACGGATAGAGGAGGGTCCCCTCGGCGCCCGACTCCATCGCCGTCAACGCATCGGCGAGCGCCCACACCGTCGGCGTCCCGCGCCGGCCATAATAAAGCTTGTCGTGCGTCGCGTGGCCGCGCGCCTTCAGGTCGGCGATATTGTCGTAGAGGATCGTCGAAGCGCGCCACACCGGCGGATTGACGACCCCGCCGCCGAGCCGCGGGTCACCAGTCCATTCGGGCCGCCGCCCGCCCTGCACGAGTTTCGTCGCAGGGCGGAGGCTGTCGTCATCGCTGTTGTTCATCCCCGCTTGTTAGCGGAGCACCGGCCAAAATCCACCCTTCGACGAATGGATATTCGGCCCGGCCGGATGTCAGGCCGCGCCGGTCGCCTTGGGGGTCGCGGGATCGGCACCCCATTCGACCCAGCTGCCGTCGTAAACCGCGACATCATCCTTGCCGAGCAGATGCGCGCCAAAGGCGACGACGGTCGCGGTCATGCCGCTGCCGCAGGTCGTGACGAGCGGCTTGTCAAGATCGACTCCGGCAGCATCGAAAGCCGCCTTGAGTGCGTCGCCCTGTTTCCAGGTACCGTCGGCGTTGAACAGCTCGCCGTGCGGCAGGCTGCGCGAGCCCGGGATATGGCCGGGTGCGACACCGGGACGCGGATCGCGTTCTTCGCCGGTAAAGCGCGCTGCGGGACGCGCGTCGACGAGCTGTTCGGCGCCGCTGTCAAGATTGGCCTGCACCTGCTCTTTGGTGCGCACCGCTTTCGCGTCGCGCCACACGGTGAAGTGGCGATGGCGCAGCGTCTGCTTACCCATTTCGAGCGCACGACCCTCGGCCTTCCATTTGGCGAGGCCGCCATCGAGCAACGCGACATCGTGCGCCCCGAACAGCTTCAGCAGCCACCAAGCACGCGCCGCGCTTTTCAGCGGGCTGTCATCGTAGATCACGATACGGCTGCCGTCACCGAGGCCGAGCGATTGCATGCGGCTCGCGAATTTTTCGGCGGGCGGCGCCATATTGTCGATGCCACTGGTCGTATCGGCAAGCTCGGTCAGGTCCATGAATACCGCGCCCGGAATGTGGCCCGCTTCATATTCGGCGCGGGCGTCTCGCCCCTCGTCGGCGAGGAATTTCGTCGCATCGACGACCCGCAGGTCCGATGCCCCCAGTTCGCGTTCCAGCCAGTCGGTTGAGACCAAGGCGTCCATGTCATGCTCCTGTTGCGGCCGGTCGGGAACCTTTTTTGCCTGTCCCTGTCCCGGCCATCCTGCTGTGGCTTCTTTCCGGGGATAGTCAGCCTATGCCCCGCCCGGCGCTTTTTCAAGCGCGGTGGAGATGTGCCTCAGACGATGCTGCACCGCAACAAAAAAGCAGTGCCATTTCAAGCCAAGCTATTGCGCCCGCTTGATTGCGGTGGCGCGCGCGCCGGGACGGTCGACCGCATAGGAAGCGCGGTCGAGCGGCAGCGGCGCGAGCTTTTCACTCCCGCTTGCGCCCTGTTCGCGGCCAATGACAAAGCTGCCGGCATTCTGGCCGAACGCCTCGCCCTCGCCATCCCAATGATAGGTGACGTCGAACGCGATGACGGGGACGAGCATCGGCTTGCCGCCGATCATCAGCGGCTCGATCGCCGCGCGCGGCAGCATGACTTCGGTCGACAATTCTTCGCCCGCGCCGACCGCCAGCATCATATCGTCGCGCAGCACGCTGCCGCCCGCGCCGTCGAAGAAGCGGGCGAGCACGGGCTCGGTCATTGCCGATCCCTGATTGAGCGCAATGCGGACCATCATGCCGGTCGCCGCAGTGGTCCCTTGATTCACAAGGTGGAGCGCAAAGCCGACCGCCACATGATCGGCGGCGAAGCGGATGCTGCGGATATCGAGCGCCATGCCGATGATCGCCCGTTTTTCGGCAGCCGGGCGCGTGACCAGCGGATGGGCGGCCTGCGGTTCGGGCTGCGGCGCCGGGGGGCGCCCGGGTTGCGCGACGGTGGGGCGGGGCGCCTCCGGCGCGGCGGGCTGGGGCGGCGGCGCGGCAGCGCGAGTCGCGGGGCGCGGGGCCACGGGACGCGGCGCCTCTTCCACTTCGTCGACAACTGGACCTGCGAGTGCCGTGCGGCGGCGCCAGTACCAATAACCGACGCCGAGCGCGGCGATTGCAGCGAGCAGCCAGGCCCACAGCGGCGTACCCGACGGGGCGGGCGCCGGCGTCGCGGCCGGCGATGGCTCGTCTGCCACAACCGGTGCCGCGTCTGTCGCGGGCGGAGCGGTCGTCGCCGTCCGATCGAGCGGCGGCAGCGCGGCGCTGTCGGTCGCGGCCGGAAGCGTCGGCGCTGCGGCTCCCGGTGCAGATGTTGCGCGCGGGGCGGTCGTCGTGGGCGTATCGCGGCGTACCGGTGCCGGCGCGGGCGTCGTAACGGTCGCTGGCTGCGTCGGCGTTACGCGCGGCGGCGATGCAGGCTGGACCGGGGTCGGTGCGGGGGTCGGGGTCGGCTGGCCGCGCCGCTCCCCCGGCCCGACCGGCGGCAAGCCATTGTCCGACGGGCCCTGCACGCCCGGCGTGCGGCCGTCGTCGGGGGCAGGCGGCAGGCGGAAATCGAGCGGGCGGGCCGACGAAGGCGCCGGAGCCGGCGTCGTGTCCTGTGCACGTACGGGCGCGGTGCCCGCCAGCAACAGCGCGAGCGCCATCAGCGGCAGCGACGCTACCTTGCTTCCCAGCCCCATTCGTCCGTTCGTCATTCTGTTTCCGCGGCCTTGACCCATTTTTCCTGGCGCGGCGCCGCTGAATCGGCGCTGAACCCGGCCGCTTCCATCCAACGAGATCGGTGACATCGGCCGCGCTGCGCACTAGAGCCTTTCCATGACCGATTCCAGCCCCACGCCGCTGGCGCCGAAACATCTCGGCCAATCCAGCGAACTTCCTGCCGCGCCCGAGGCTGCCGTCCTCGATTATGTGCCCAATCCGCGCGCCAGCGAGCTTTACCTGGTGCGCTTCGCGGCGCCCGAATTCACCTCACTCTGCCCGGTGACCGGCCAGCCCGACTTCGCACATCTCGTCATCGATTATGCACCCGGCGACACGATCGTCGAATCGAAAAGCCTGAAGCTGTTCCTCGGCTCGTTCCGCAACCACGCCGGATTTCACGAGGATTGCACGGTCGGAATCGGCCGCCGCCTGTTCGACGAGATGCAACCCCAATGGCTGCGAATCGGCGGCTATTGGTATCCGCGCGGCGGCATCCCGATCGACGTCTTTTGGCAATCGAGCGCGCCGCCCGCCGGCTTGTGGCTCCCCGATCAGGGCGTCGCGCCCTATCGCGGGCGGGGTTAGACGATATTTCTATCGAATCGCTCGGTATTTCATCTTTCCGTCACGAATTGTTGACACTAATGTCAACGATATGATGAGCGCTGCCCTGCCCCACGACCATGACATCAAGGTCGGTCCTGACGTGATCGACTTCATGGGGCATGTGAACAACGCCCATTATCTCAGCTGGGTTCAGGAAGCCGTGCTGGCGCACTGGCGCCACATCGCCCCGCCCGATGCGGTCGCGGCACATCTGTGGGTCGCGCTCAAGCACGAGATCACCTATCGCCGCCCCGCCTTCCTTGACGATCAGGTCATCGCGACCGTGATCCTCGAAAAGGTACAGGGCGCGCGTGCGTTCTACGAAACGATCATCAAGCGCGGCGAAGATGTGCTCGCCGAGGTCAAGTCGAGCTGGTGTTGCATCGACGCCGAAACATTGCGACCTGCCCGCCTCGCGAGCGAGGTTGTCGCGCGCTTCTTCCCGGCCGAGAAGATTTAGGCAGAGTTTACGGGCTTACCGGATCATCGTCACCATCGACCGCCAGCCATACACCGCCGGCGATGATCGCAAGCCCAAACAGCACCGCAACCCAGCTTGCGCCTTCGAGGTCATTCTGACCGTCGACAACCGATGCTGCACGCGGCGCCGCCGAAGCAACCACCGGCGAAGCAACCATCGATACCGCGGCAAGTGAAACCGCAGCCTTCTTCCACGAAATCATAGCAAACTCCTTTGACAGCCGCATCGAAACGCGGCGGGCAGGCGTTTGTTCCAATGCAAAAAAAGGCGGCGCGACCGTCTAGGCAGCCTCGAACCGGACCGGCAGACGCTTCAATCCGCCGACGAACACCGATTCGACTCGCGCGGGCTCGCCTGCGAGTTCGAGGCTTTTGAGCCGTGGCAAAAGTTCCTCCATCAATATGCGCATCTCCATGCGCGCGAGATGCTGGCCAAGGCAGACGTGCGCACCGAAACCGAAAGCAATCTGCTGGTTCTTCTCGCGGTCGGGGTTGAAGGCAAAGGGGTCACCGAACACGCCCTCGTCGCGATTGCCCGAGACATAGTTGAGCATCAGCCAGTCGCCTTCGCGGATCGCCTGTCCGCCGATTTCGACATCCTCTTTCGCGCTGCGCATGAAATGCTGGACCGGCGTCGTCCAGCGGATCGCCTCCTCGATCAGCCCCGCCTTGTCGCTGTCGGCGGCACGGAAGCGCTCGAACAGCGCGGGGTGCCTGGCGAGTTCCATGATCGCGCCCGCGGTCGAGGCGCTCGTCGTGTCGTGTCCCGCGGTCGCGATGATCATATAATAGCCCGCGAGCTCGCGGTCGGGGATTTGCTCGCCGCCGACCATGGCGTTCGCGATGACCGTCGCAATATCCTCGCGCGGATTGGCGCGGCGGTCTGCGGTGAGCGCGCCGAAATAATTTTCGAAATCGGCGATGACATAGTTGAGCATCGCGATCGCCTGTTCGGCGCTGGTGATGGCCTCGCGGCTACGGTTGAGCTCCGGGTCCGTTGGGCCGAACAATTGCTGCGTCAGCATCAGCATGCGCGGCTCATCCTCGGGCGGAACGCCCAATATGTCCATGATAACGCGCAGAGGGTAATGCGCTGCGACATCGCGCGCAAAATCGGTCTCGCCGCCGGCCGCGAGCATATGATCGACCGTTTCGCGCGCGATCTGTCGGATGCGATCTTCGACGATCTTCAGATTCTTGGGCATGAACCAGCTCTGCGTCAGCAGCCGGTATTTCATATGGTCGGGCGCATCCATCTGGACCAGCGAGCGGATCAGATGGCCGTCATTGTTTGGGGTCGCGGCGCGCGCCAGCGCCTCGCCGTCGCGGTTGGTCAGCACCGTCGGGCGGATGCCGTTGGCGAAACGCTGCGGGTCGCGGCTGATCGCCATGATGTCGGCGTGGCGCGTCACCAGCCAGAACGGATCATGGTCGTGATTCTCCGCCACTGCGAGCGGCGCGTTCGCGCGCGCCCAGGCAAGCTGCTCGTGCAGCGGGTCCCAATTGCCATATGCGACGGGGTCGACAACGGCGGCGGCTACCTCTCCAGGCAATATGGGTTTTGTCATGCAACCCAAGCTGCCGCATCGCGTGCCGTCTGTCGAGCCCAGACGACGGCCTGCCGAAAGGGGGCGTTGCGCTGGCGGGAGCAGGAGCCTAGCCGGGCCGAATAATCACACCGGGGATCGCATCCATGAAATATCCGACTCGTCATCTGCTTGTTGCCGCCGTCTCGTCGCTCAGCCTCGCCGCCTGCGCCGTGCAGCCGGGGGTCGAATCTCCTGCGCCCGTCGCAGCGACGCCCGCGCTCACGGGCGCGCCGCTCGAGACGAGCGTGCCGAGCCAGCTGCCGCGTATCGCGCGGCCGGTGCATTATGACATCAGCGTTGTCCCCGACGCCAAGGCGCTGAGCTTTGCCGGCGAGGCCCGGATCGACCTCGAACTCTACGAACCCTCGGCAACGCTGACGCTGAACGCGCTCGATCTCACTTTCGCAAGCGCGAGCCTGACTGGCGCCGACGGCAAGGCAATCCCGCTGACCGTTGCGACCGACGCCGCGGCGCAGACCGCGAGCTTCACCGCCCCCGCACCGCTTGCGCCCGGCAAATACCGCCTGACCACCAGTTACACCGGCACGATCAACACGCAGGCGAACGGGCTTTTCGCGCTCGATTATCCCGACAAGGTCAGCGGAGCCGACGTGCGCGGGCTCTTCACCCAGTTCGAGGCGCCCGACGCGCGGCGCTTCGTCCCGAGCTTCGACGAGCCGAGCTACAAGGCGACCTTTACCCTTTCGGCAACCGTTCCCGCCGACGACCTTGCTGTCAGCAACATGCCGGTGACGAGCGAAACCCCGGTCGCGGGCGGCAAGAAAAAGGTGACCTTCGACATCTCGCCCAAAATGTCGTCCTACCTCCTCTTCTTCGCGACCGGCAATTTCGAGCGGCTCGCGGCAAAGAGCGAGAGCGGCGCCGAGGTCGGCATCGTGTCGCCCAAGGGATCGGGCGAGCAGGCGCGTTTCGCGCTCGACAGCCTCGGCCCCCTGCTCGGCTATTACCGCGACTATTTCGGCCAGCCCTATCCGCTGCCCAAGCTCGACAATGTCGCGGGCCCCGGCCAGTCGCAATTCTTCGGCGCGATGGAAAATTGGGGCGCGATCTTCACCTTCGAACGCATCCTGCTCGACGACCCAAAGATCACCAGCGATGCGACCCGCCAGCAGATCTACTCGACACAGGCGCATGAGGTCGCGCATCAATGGTTCGGCGACCTCGTCACCATGGCTTGGTGGGACGACCTCTGGCTCAACGAAGGCTTTGCGAGCTGGATGGAAACCAAGGCGAGCGACCATTTCCATCCCGACTGGCAGCCCTTGCTCGACCGCGTCGACGGCCGCGAGGGCGCGATGGCGCTCGACGCCTTTGCAACCACCCACCCGATCGTCCAGACGATCCGCACCGTCGAGGACACCAACCAGGCGTTCGACGCGATCACCTACCAGAAGGGCGAAGCCGTCATCACGATGCTGGAGGCCTATGCCGGCGAGGATGTGTGGCGCGATGGCCTGCGCGTCTACATGGAAAAGCATAAATATGCGAACACGCGCACCGACGATCTGTGGAACGCGGTCGAGGCGGCGGGCGCGAAGGGGCTGACCGCGATCGCGCATGATTTCACCAACCAGCCGGGCATCCCGCTGCTTCGCGTCGGTGGCGTGACCTGCACGGGCGGCAACACGACCGTCCAGCTGACGCAAAGCGAATTTGCGCGCGACCGCAAGGACAGCATCGACGCCCAGAACCGTCGCTGGCAGGTGCCCGTGCTCGCGCGCGCCGGCAATGGCGTGGTCGCGCGGCAGGTGGTCGCGGGCGGGACCGGCACGCTCACCCTGCCCGGTTGCGGCGCCGTGCTGCTCAATGCGGGTCAGGCGGGCTATTATCGCACGCTTTATTCGCCCGCGGCGCTGACCGCGCTGCGCGCCGATTTCGCAAAGCTTGCCCCGATCGACCAGCTCGGTCTGCTCGGCGACAATTTCGCGCTCGCCTACGCCGGCTACCAGCCGATGGGCGCCGCGCTCGGCCTGCTGACCGCAGTGCCGCAGGATGCGAACCAGAAGCTGCTCGGCGACGCGGCGGGGCGCTATAGCGCGCTTTACGGCATGTTCGACGACCAGCCCGCGGTGCGGAAGCAGATCGCGGCGCGCGGCACGGCGGCGCTCGGCCCGGCGATGCAGCGGCTCGGCTTCGACGCACGCGCCGGCGAGCCCGCGCTCGACAGCATATTGCGCTCGCAGCTGCTCGGCGCGCTCGGGACATTGGGCGACGCCAAGGTGCTGGCGGAGGCGCGCCGCCGCTTCGCATTGCTCGATGGCAATCCCGCCGCGCTCGACGGCCCGCTGAAATCGCGCTGGCTCGACATTATCGCGGCAAACGCGAACGAGGCCGAATGGGCCAAGCTGCGCGCCATGGCGAAGGGGTCGAAATCGGCGGTCGAGCGCAGCGCCTTCTACACCTTCCTCGGCAATGCGAAGGATGCGGCGCTGGCCAAACGCGCGCTCGACCTCGCGCTCACCGACGAGCCGGGCAAGACCGTCAGTGCCGGGATCATCGGCGCGGTCGCGAAAAATCACCCCGAACTCGCGGTCGACTTCGCGCAGGCGGATCAGGCGGCGGTCGACCGGCTGATCGACGCCTCGGCGCGCGCGCGCTTCCTCGCGGGGCTCGCCGCCGCGTCGAACGATCCGGCGATGATCGCCAGGCTCGAGCGGATCGCGGCGCCGCTGCCCGCCGATGTTCGCAAACCCTATGACAAGACGCTGGCAAGCTTGAAGGAACGCAGCGTCAGCCGGCCGCGGATCAAAAGCGAGATCGCCGCCTGGCTGAAGGCGAAATAAGGGAAGGGCCGCGGCCGGTCAGTCGGCCGGCTGCGGCGTTCCGACGGGCATCGCGCTTTCCCATTCGGCGCGCGCGCGGCGGATCATTGCCTTCAGCGCATCGGCATGGCGTTGCCACGCGGCGGCCGCCTCTTCATTCCAGGCCGTCCCCGCCGCTGCGCCCAGTTCGGCGACCGTCATATCGATGAAGGCGTCATATTCGGCGATCGGCAGCGGCCCATAGGCACGGTGCGTGAAGACGAGCTCGGCGACGAGCGGCCATACCCAGCCTTCGCCCTTCGCCAGCCCGAACATCATTTGCAGCGTCTCGTCGGTCATCCGGCGCGACGAGGCGTCGACGACCATGAAGCTTGCGCGGCGATCAGGAAACGCCGCAAAGAAGCAGTCGAACAGCGCGTGGCGGATATCGATGCCGGCGTCGGCGACGGCGGCAAGGCTTGCCTCCATCGCCGCGACTTCGTTCATTTGAACAGGCTACCCAAAATACCGCGCATCAGCTGACCGCCGAACTTGCCCGCGACCTGCCGGCCGAGATTGGTCGCCGCGGAACGCGCTGCCGACTCGACCATCTTCTCGGCGAAGCTCGGCTTGGCGGCCTCGCGCGCCGCGGCCTTTTCCTGCTGCAGCCGTGCCTTCTCTTCGGCGACCTTGCGCTTCGCCTCTTCCTTCGCGGCGATCGCGGCCTGCTTGTCGGCCTCGACCTGCGCCTTCGCCTCGATCGCGGCGGCCTGCGCCTGCTCGGCCTTGGCGGCGAGCAGTTCCTCGGCGCTTTCGCGGTCGACGGCGGTGTCATATTTGCCCTCGACCGGCGAGATCGACTTGATGATCGCGCGTTCCTTGACGTCGAGCGGGCCCGCGCGCGAACAGGGCGGCTTGATCAGGGTGCGTTCGACCGGCGAGGGCGCACCGTCGGGCATCAGCAGCGAAACGAGCGCCTCGCCGACCTTCAGTTCGGTAATCTCGCGCGCGACATCGACCTTGGGGTTCGGGCGGAAGGTTTCGGCCGCCGCCTTCACCGCTTTCTGGTCGCGCGGCGTGAAGGCGCGGAGCGCATGCTGGACGCGGTTGCCGAGCTGGCCCGCGACATCCTCGGGAATGTCGATCGGGTTCTGCGTCACAAAATAGACGCCGACGCCTTTCGAACGAATCAGGCGCACGACCTGTTCGATCTTTTCGGCGAGCGCGGGCGGCGCGTCGTCGAACAGCAGATGCGCTTCGTCGAAGAAGAAGACGAGCTTCGGCTTGTCAGGGTCGCCGACCTCGGGAAGCGTCTCGAACATCTCGCTCAGCATCCAGAGCAGGAAGGTCGCATAGAGCTTCGGGCTCGCCATCAGCTTGTCGGCGGCGAGGATGTTCACATAACCGCGGCCGTTCTCGTCGGTGCGGATCATGTCCATGATGTCGAGCGCGGGCTCGCCGAAGAAATTCGCGCCGCCCTGCGTTTCGAGCGTCAGCAACTGGCGTTGGATCGTGCCCACGGTGGCCTTCGACACATTGCCATATTTGGTGGTGAGTTCGTCGGCGTTTTCGGCACACCACGACAGCATCGCCTGCAAATCTCCGAGGTCGAGCAGCAGCAGATTCTGTTCGTCGGCAACCCGGAACGCGATCGCGAGCACGCCCTCCTGCACCTCGTTCAAGCCCATCAGCCGCGCGAGCAACAGCGGGCCCATTTCGGAAATCGTCGTGCGCACGGGATGCCCCTGTTCGCCGAACAGGTCCCAGAAGATCACCGGATTGTCGCGATACGCCCATTCGCTGTCGCCGATCTCGGCCGCGCGCGCCGCGAAAATCTCGTGCATCTTCGACGTCGGGCTGCCCGCCATTGCCATGCCGGCGAGGTCGCCCTTTACGTCGGCGACGAACACCGGGACACCCACCGCCGAAAACCCCTCGGCCAAGCCCTGCAGCGTCACCGTTTTCCCGGTGCCCGTAGCGCCGGCGATCAGCCCATGGCGGTTCGCGCGCTTGAGCACGAGCGACTGGCGCGGGCCGTCTGCGGCCCCGCCTCCACCCAGGCCGATATAGATTTCGCTTGCCGTGCTGCCGTCGCTCACCCGCTGTCCTCCATCAAGATTTGGCAGCAGGGTAGAGCGACGGCGCAGCGCTGCCAAGCGTCATCCCATGATGAAGGCGTTGAGCTTGTTGCCGTCGGGGTCGCGAAAATATCCGGCGTAGAAACCCTCTCCGCGCGGTCCCGGAGGGCCTTCGCAGCTGCCGCCATGCGCGAGCGCGATTTCGTGGAGACGGTGCACCTGTTCCTTGTCCTTCGCCTGAAGAGCCACCATCACGCCATTGCCGACCGTCGCGACATTGCCGTCGAAGGGCTTGGTCAGGCCGATACCCGCGCCGCCATCGGGCTTGCCCCACGCTATGAAGCCGTCGAATTCCATCATCCGCGGCGTGTCGAGCTCGGCGGCAATCGCATCGTAAAATTCCGCCGCCTTGGCGAGATCCTTTGTGCCCAGCGTCACATAGCCAATCATCATCTTTCTCCCGACTCGATGTTATGCGAACATAATATGAACATTCGGTACCGGGCGCAACAAAAAGGGCGCCGGACCCGAAGGTGCGGCGCCCCGATTGAGGGGTCGGAACCCGACGCCTATTTCACGCGGATCGCGATGAAGGCCGATGGCCCGCCGCGGCGCAGGATTTCGAGCAGCACCGCATCGCGGCCCGCCTTTTTCGCGTCGGCAACGGCCTTGGCGAGCGCATCGCTCGTCGCCACCGGCGTACGGTTGGCGCTGAGGATGACGTCGCCGCGGCGCAGGCCCTTGCGGCCCGCATCGCTGTTCGCCGATGCCGCGCCGATCACCAGCCCCTTGGTGCCGGCATCGACGCCGACCGCGCGGGCGATATCGGGCGTCACGACCTGCACCGACAGGCCCAACTCGTCCTGGATCGCCTTGTCGGCCGCACCCGTCGGATCCTCAGGCACCGCCTGCTCTTCTTCGGGGTCGAAATTGCCGGCCGCCAGCGTTTCCTCGGGCGGGCGCGTACCGACGACCGCCTGGATCGTCATCGCCTTGCCATCGCGGATGATTTCGAGCGGGATGCGCGTGCCCGGCTTGGTGTTCGAGACGATGTACGACAGCGTCTGCTGCGGCGTAACCTCCTTGCCATTGACCTTGGTCACGACGTCGCCGCGCTTCAGCCCCGCCTTCTCGCCCGCCTGCGCGGGCTCGACGCGCTGGATGAACTCACCGCGATCCTTGGGCAGGCCGAGCGCCGCCGCCAGATCCTCGTCGACCGGCGCGATGCCGATGCCGAGATAGCCGCGCTGGATCTTTTCACCCGAACGCAGCGCGTTGATCACCGGGATCGCAGCGTCGGCCGGAATCGCGAAGTTAACGCCGATGTTCGCACCGACGGGCGAGATCAGCATATTGTTGATGCCGACGACATTGCCCTCGAGGTCGAACAGCGGACCGCCCGAGTTGCCGCGGTTGATCGCGGTATCGGTCTGGATATAGCGGTCATAGGCGCCGCCGCTGCCGATGTTGCGCTGGACCGCCGAAATGATGCCCGCAGTCACCGTCGAGCCAAGCCCGAGCGGGTTGCCGATTGCGACGACCCAATCGCCAACGCGTGCGGTGCTGCTGTCGGCGAACTTGACGAACGGCAGGCCGCTCGCCTCGATCTTGAGCAGCGCGAGGTCGGAGGCGATGTCGCGGCCGACGATCGTCGCCTTATATTCCTTCTGGTTGGTCAGCGTCACCGTGACCTGATTCACCTCTTCGCCGCGCGGGCCGCCGGAGATGACGTGATTGTTCGTCACGATATAGCCGTCGGCCGAGATCAGGAATCCCGAGCCGCCGCCCTGCTGCTCCTGCGTGATCGGCTCGCGCGTTCCGGCGAACGGGTTCAGCCGGACGCCCAGCGTGACTTCCTGCTTGGTCGAGATGTTGACCACTGCGGGCTGGAGCTGTTCGACCAGGTCGGCGAAGCTTTCGGGCGCGCCCGAACGGGGAACGACCTTGGCGATTTCGCTCTTCTCATTCTGCGCGACCTGCGCCCCGACGGGGGACTGGGTGACCAGCGCCAGCGCGGTGCCACCCGCCAGCAAGGCCGAAGTGATGCCATAAACATAACGCACGATCGGTAATCCTCTTCGTTCTCGAAAACTCAACTGCCCCGGCTGCGGCGGTCTGCGGCGAATTGGCTGAACGGCGATTGAACATGAACGGCCTCTAAAGGTTCCGTTCATTGGGCCGCACCGCCGCCGCTAACGCATCAATTGCCCCGGAAACGCTTCAGATATTCATTGTCTGCCGACATGATGATCGACGTCCCGCCCTGGTTGTTTTCCCCTAGGAAGGTCTGCCGATAGCTCTGCATCGCGCGGTAGAAATCATAGAATTCGGGATCCTTGCCAAAGCTCGCGGCATAGATGCGCGCCGCTTCGCCGTCGGCGCCGCCGCGAATGATCTGCGCTTCCTTCTGCCCTTCGGCACGGATCGAGATCGCTTCCTGCTGACGCGCGGTGCGCATGCGGTTGTACGCCGCCTCCAGCGTCGCGCCTTCGGGAAGGTCGGCGCGCTTGATCCGGACGTCGATGATCTCGGCGCCATATTTGTTCGCTTCGCGGTTCAGCGCGACCTGGATATTGTCCATCACCGCGCCGCGTTCGGGCGAGAGCAATGTCGCAAAAGTGCGCTTGCCAAGCTCGTTGCGCAGCGACGAGCCGAGGATCGTCGCGAGCTGCGCCTGCAACTTATCCTCGGTGCGGATCGCGGTATACATGCGCACCGGATTGGTGATGCGGAAGCGCGCGAAGGCGTCGACCTGCAACCGCTGCTGATCGGTCGAGAGCACCTGCTGGCGCTCCATGTTCACGCCAAGGATGCGCTTGTCGATATATTGGATGCCGTCGGTGAAGGGCACGCGCAGGACAAGCCCGGCGCCCGAGCGCCCGAAATCCTCGTTCGGCTTGTAGCGGTTCACCGTGCGCTCGATCTCGCCGAAGCGCAGGATCAGCGCCTGCTTGTCCTCGGGCACGATCGCGAGCGACTGCGACAGGATGACAAGCAGGATGACGGCGCCAAAAAGCAGCCGCATCGGGTTCTGGAACAGCGAATTCATCATTCGCCTCCCTTCGCGGTCGCTTCGGGCGCCTTCACCCGCTTCTGCACTTCGTTGAGCGGCAGATAGGGGGTCACCCCGCGCGCTTCGACGATCGTCTTGTCGACGTTCGACAACACATTCTCCATCGTTTCATAATAGAGGCGCTGGCGGGTCACGCCGGGCGCCAACTTATACTGCTCATAGATCTTGTCGAACGCCGCGGTGTCGCCGCGCGCACGTTCGAGCACCTGCTGCTGATAGGCCCGCGCGAGGTTGATCGCCGATTCGCGTTCCTGCCGCGCCGCGGTGACCTCCTTGAACGCCTCGTCGACCTGGCTCGGCGGATCGACCTGGCGGATCGCGATGCCCTGGATCATCACACCGGCGCGATACTGGTTGAGCAATTCCTGCATGCGCTGCTGGACCTGCGTCTCGATCTCGACGCGGCCGGGGCCGATCGCCTGGACGAGGTCGAAGTTCGCGACCGTCGCGCGCATCGCGCTTTCGGCGACTTCGCGGATCGTCCCTTCGGGATCGGCGAGCTGAAAGAAGAACAACTCGGGATCGCGAACCGACCAGCGGACCTCATAGGCAAGGTCGACGATGCTCTGGTCGCGCGTCAGCACGAAATTCTCGTCCGTCGCGTTCGGCGAGCCGATCGCCATCGTGCGGATCGCGCGGACGTCTTCCATCCGGATGCGCTCGACCGGCGCCGGCCAGGTCAGCTTCACGCCGGGACCGACGGTGCGCGAATAGCTGCCGAGGCGTGTGATCACGCCTTCCTTTTCGGGCGGCACGATGTGGAAGGAAGAGAAAAGCACCCACGCGGTGACGAGCGCGAGGACTATCCATTTCCAGAGTTTCGCCGAATCGCCAAAATTGAACTGGCCGCCGCCGCCCGAGCCGCCACCGCCGAAACCGCCGCGCCCCTTGCGCAGCAATTCGTCGAGCGCCGAGGGGCCGCGCGGCTTTTGCGCGCGGCGCTGGTCGGCCGGATCGGGGGTGACCCACGGGTTTCGCGGGCCGGGGCGCTTATCGCCCTTCCCATCGTCATCGCCCTTGCCTGGGCTCCCCCACGGGCTGTTCGCCATCTGGGTGATCGACCCGAAAAATCGCCGCAATCCCCCCGGACCGCGGCCAGCCATGCTTCCATCATTTTCGTTGCTCATGCTGCTTTTATAGGGGCGGCGTGCGCGATTAACAGGGGGTGCGCGCGAAAATGGCTGGCAAACGTACGGATCATGCCTATCTGCCGCGGACATGACCGAACAAAGCGCCGACATCGCCCGCCTGACCGCCACCGCCGCCGAGCTCAGCGAGAGGCGCGCGTCGGGCCTTCGCCTGCTCGACGATTCGGGCCTTCTGGCAGTCGTCCTCGACGTATCGGGGCTCGCGGCCGAGGCGCGTAAGCCGCTCGAGGACAAGCTGCGCGCCGGCCTTCTCGCCGAAGCGGGCGTGCGCGAAGTGCGCATCGCGATGACCGCCGAGAAAAAGGCTATGACGCTGATCGCCGTTGGCAGCGGCAAGGGTGGCGTCGGCAAATCGACCCTCGCGGCCAATCTCGCCGTCGCGCTGCGACGCCTCGGTGTAAAGGTCGGGCTGGTCGATGCCGACATCTATGGCCCCTCGCAGCCCCGCCTGATGGACAGTGAGGGCGTGAAACCCGAAGCGCGCGGGGCAAAACTCGCGCCCGTCCCGAACGCTTATGGCGTGCCGATGCTGTCGACCGGGCAGATCGCGGCGCCCGGACAGGCGATTGCGTGGCGCGGCCCGATGGCGGGCAAGGCGCTCGAGCAGCTTGTGGACGCGAGCTGGGGCGATATCGACACGCTCGTCGTCGACTTGCCCCCCGGCACCGGCGACGTCCAGCTGACGATGATCCAGAAGCACAAGCCAGCGGGCGCTGTCATCGTGTCGACGCCGCAGGACCTCGCGCTGATGGACGCGACGCGCGCGATCAGCCTGTTCGAACAGGCCGACGTGCCGATCATCGGTCTCGTCGAGAATATGGCGGGTTACGCCTGCCCGCATTGCGGAGAGGTCAGCGACCCGTTCGGCAGCGGCGGCGCAGAGGCGGCGGCGAAGACGATGGGCCTCGACTTCCTTGGCCGCGTGCCGCTGTCGATGGGCATCCGCCTCGCCAGCGATGGCGGCGTCCCGCCCGCGGCGGGAACCGATCCCGCCGGTGAACCATTTCATGCGATAGCGGCGAAGGTCGCCGAATGGCTGACCACACGAAAGGGGCGATGATGGCGATCAACGACGAAGCCGAAATCCGCGAACTTCTCGCGCAGAAGCGCCGCATCGCGGTAGTCGGCGCCTCGCCCAACCCCGCGCGCGCGTCGAACGGCGTGCTCGCCTTTCTCGTCCGCCAGGGTCATGACGTGATCGCGGTCAATCCGGGGCATGCCGGCAAGACCATCCACGGCGCGCCCGTCGTCGCGACGCTCGCCGATGTCGAACCGCCCGCCGAACTCGTCGATATCTTTCGCAACAGCGCGGACGCCGGCACTGCGGTGGACGAGGCCATCGTCCATGGTGCCAAGGCGGTCTGGATGCAGATCGGAGTCATCAACGAAGCCGCCGCGAAACGCGCCAAGGATGCGGGACTGGTCGTGGTCATGGATCGTTGCCCCAAGATCGAGGTCCCTCGGCTCGGCCTGCTGAAGTGAGGGCCGCCCTGCCGCTCCTTGCCGCGACCATGCTCGCGGGATGCGCGACGACCCCGACCGCCACCACGCCGCAGGATCGATTTTTCGCTGCGCTCGCGGCGCGCTGTGGCCAGGCCTATGCCGGCAAGCTTGCAAGCGACGAGGCGGCCGATGCCGAGATGCGCGGCAAGGCGATGGTGATGCACATCCGCCATTGCACCGCCGACCGGATCGAAATCCCTTTTCATATCGACGGGCTCGGTCCCGATGGCGGATGGGACCGGTCGCGAACGTGGATCATCAGCCGGACAACGACGGGGCTCCGCCTCAAGCACGACCATCGCCACGCCGATGGCAAGCCCGACGCGGTCACGCTGTACGGCGGGGACACGGCGGATGCCGGGAGTGCGACGCGCCAGACCTTCCCCGTCGATGCCGAATCGATCGCGATGTTCAACGCGACCAGCCGCAGCGTTTCGACCACCAATATCTGGTCGGTTGAAACCACGGACGCAGGCTTCACCTATGGCCTCGACCGGCAAGGACGGCATTTCCGTGTCGCGTTCGATTATGCGAGGCCGGTGACACCGCCGCCCGCGCCCTGGGGTTGGTAAGGGGAACCCTTCGGCCCGTCATGCGCTAGCTCGGCAAAGACGGGAGAACAGGATGCGCACCCAGACCCTTATGCTTATCCCTTTGCTCGCGCTCGGCGCGTGCAGCGAAAAGGCGCCCGACCCGCGCGGCGTCGGGCATGACGAAACCTTGCTTTCGGTCTCCGCAACCGGGCGGTCGGAAACCAAACCCGACGAGGCGCGCTTCACCGCCGGAGTCAGCACGATCGCGGCGTCGGCCGAAGCCGCCACGCAGCGCAACAATGAAACGATGACCAAGGTGACCGAGGCGCTCAAAGCCTTTGGCGTCGCGGGCAAGGACCTCCAAACGCGCCAGCTGACGGTGAACCGCATCGACTGGGGCGCGAACAAGGGCAAGTTCGAAGCCGTCAACCAGGTCGAGGTGCGCATGCGCGCAGTCGACAGGGCGGGCGAAGCGGTCGCGGCGACGACACAGGCGGGCGCCAATGTCCTGTCGGGGCCGACGCTCCGCGTGTCCGATCAGGAAGCCGCGACCAAATCGGCCTATGCCGCCGCCTATCGCGCCGCCCGCGCGCGCGCCGATGCCTATGCGGGCGCCGCGGGGCTCAAGATCGACCGCGTTCTGACGATCCGCGATGGCGGCGACAATGCGCCGCCGATGCCTTATTATGAGATGGATGCCGCGGCTAACCGGGCGGTCGCGCAATCTGCCGCGCCACCTTTCAATCCGGGGGTGAGCGAATCGCAGGTTTCGGTGCGCGTCGACTTCGCTTTGTCGGAGAAATAGCCGCGGGCCCGCGAGGTCGCGATTTTCTTTGCGCCGATTCGCCCCCCTGACTATCAGCAGCGGGCATGGCCGGCATTCGCGACACTGTGGGGAAAAATAAATCGCGCATGCCGCACGTCAGCCGCCGTTCGCTGCTGGTCGGTGCGACCGCGGCGGGCGGGCTGGCCATCGCATGGAGCCTGTGGCCGCGCGATTATCAGCCGAACCTGACCGCCGCCCCCGATGAGCATATCTTCAACGCCTTCCTGAAGATCGGCGACGACGGCCATATCAGCGCGATCGTGCCGCAATGCGAGATGGGCCAGGGCGTTACGACGCTGCTGCCGCAGATCATGGCCGACGAACTCGGCGCCGACTGGCGCACGATCGCGGTCGAAAGCGCGCCGATCAATCCGCTCTATACCAACACGCTGCTGGTCGACGAGGATAGCGCGGTCTTTACCCCGCGGTCGGGGGTTCCCTATTTCGTGTCCGACGTGCGCAGCTGGGCGCGCCGCGAATGGGCGGTGCGCCACGCGGTGATGCTGACCGCGAACAGCTCGTCGGTGCGCATGTTCGAGGCCCCCTGCCGCGCCGCGGCGGCGCAGGCGCGCGCGCTGTTGATGATGGCCGCGGCCGATCGCTGGGACGCCGATTGGGAAGAATGCGACACGCAGGACGGCTTCGTTACCCATGGCAAGAAAAGGCTGCGCTTTGGCGACGTCGCGGCGGCCGCGGCGCTGCTCGAGCCGCCCGCCGAGCCCGTCTATCGCGCCAGCAGCGCCGATCCGCTCTACGGCAAGGAGCTGACGCGGCTCGACCTGCCCGCCAAGATCGACGGGTCCGCCAATTATGCCGGCGATATCCGCTTGCCCGATATGGTGTTCGCGGCGGTCCGGCAGGGTCCGCTCGGCGCGACACGGCTGAAAAGCATCGACCGCAAGAAGGGCCTCGCCTCGCCCGGCCTGCTCCACGTCGTCACGCACGAACGCTGGGTCGCGGCGGTGGCGCGCAACTGGTGGGCGGCGAACCGCGCGCTCGACCGCTTTGCTCCCACCTTCGAGACCGACGGCACGCCGATATCGACCGACCGCATCGACAAGGCGCTGAAGGCGGCGCTGAAGGACGATGGTTATCGCATCGCGAGCACCGGCGACGTTGCCGAGGCGATGGAGGGGCGACCGAAAATCTCCGCCGAATATGCCGTCGCCCCCGCGCTCCACGCAGCCGTGGAAACGCGCACCGCGACCGCCGCCCCCGACCGCGACGGCTTGCGCGTCTGGGTCGCGACGCAGGCTCCCGCGCAGTGCCGCGACGCGATCGCGGGCGCGACCGGATTAGCTCCGCCAAATGTCACTTTGTTCCCGATGATGGCGGGCGGATCGTTCGACGCCTGCCTCGATCACAGCGTCGCAGTGCAGGCGGCGATCATCGCGCTACAAGTCAAACGCCCCGTGCAACTCGCCTGGTCGCGCGCCGAAGAGATCATGCGCCTGCCGCCCCGCGCGCCGGCGCGCGCCAAGCTGACCGCGACGCTCAACGCCGCCGGCGGGATCGACGCGCTGGTGACGCGCATTGCAGTGCCGCCGACGAACCACGAGGTTCGCGCTCGCCTGTTCGACAACATTCCGGCCGATATCGCACAGCATACCGCGGCGGGTAGCCCCGATGCCGCTGCGGTGGAGGGCGCGAAAAGCGGCTATGCCATCCCGCATATCGCAGTCGACCATTGCCCCGCCGACATCGGCCTGCCCACGGGACGCTGGCGCGGCAATGCCGACAGCTACACCGCCTTTTTTACCGAATGCTTCGTCGACGAAATGGCGGCGCGCGCCGGGACCGATGCCTTGTCCTATCGCATGGCGATGCTCGGAAATTCGCCGCTGCTCGCACGCTGCCTGCTCACCGCGACCAGCCTTGGCGGCTGGGAGGGCGGATTGTCGGGGACCACACAGGGGCTTGCCTGCCATTCGATGCGCGGCAGCCATATCGCGCTGATGGCGACCGCGCGGCAAAGCGAGCGCGGACTGCAGGTCGAGCAACTGGTCGCGGTCGTCGATGCGGGGCGCCTCGTGAACCCGGTGATCGCGCGGCAGCAGATCGAGGGCGGCCTGATCTTCGGCCTCGCGGCAGCGGTCGGGGCAACGACCGATTATGAAGGCGGCCTCGCGACCGCACGCAAGCTCGGCCAGCTCGGCCTCCCCGATCTGTCGCAGACTCCGCAGATCCTGATCGAATTTGTCGACAGCGACCGTGAGCCCGGCGGGCTGGGCGAAATCGGTGTGCCCGTCGTTGCGCCCGCCATCGCCAATGCCCTGTTCGCCGCGACCGGCCGCCGCATCCGGCGTTTGCCCCTGTCGGCGCATCCGCTGTGACCCCTCCGGCCGACCACCCGCAAGTGGCGGCGCCGCACATCGGCGTTCTGCTGGTCAACCTCGGTACCCCCGACGCGCCCGAGGCGCCGTCGGTGCGCCGCTATCTGGCGGAATTCCTCTCCGACCGCCGCGTCGTCGAAATCCCGCAGCTATTATGGCAACCGATCCTGCGCGGCATCATCCTGACGACGCGGCCGAAAAAGTCGGCGCACGCCTATGCGCAGGTGTGGACCGACGAAGGGTCGCCGCTCGCCGCGATCACGCGAAAGCAGAGCGAAGCGCTGCAAACGGCGTTCGGGGCCACGGTGCAGGTTGCCTACGCGATGCGCTATGGGAAACCGGCGATCGGCCCCGCCATCGACGCACTGATGGCGGCGGGCTGCCGCCGCATCCTTGTCGCGCCGCTTTATCCCCAATATTGCGCCGCGACGACCGCAACCGTGGTCGATGCCGTGGGCCGGCATCTGCAGACTCTACGCTGGCAGCCGGCGATCCGCTTCCTGCCACCCTATCATGACGATGGCGCCTATCTGCGAGCGCTCGCGGATTCGGTGAAGAGCGGGCTCGCCGAGCTCGATTTCAACCCCGATGTGCTGCTCGCGAGCTTTCACGGCATGCCCGAGCGGACGTTGCACCTCGGCGATCCCTATCATTGCCAGTGCCGGAAAACCGCGCGCCTGCTTTCGGATGCGCTCGGCCGCCCCGTCGAGGTGGCGTTCCAGTCGCGCTTCGGGCGCGCCAAATGGCTTGAACCCGCAACCGACACGTTGCTTGAAACGCTGGGAAGCGAAGGCAAGAGCGTCGCGATTTTCGCGCCCGGCTTTGCCGCCGACTGTCTCGAAACGCTCGAAGAGCTGGCGATCCGCGGAAAGCAGCAATATGAAACCGCGGGCGGCAGAAAGTTTGCCTACCTCCCCTGCCTCAACGCCGACGCCGCTGGCATGGCGATGCTTCAGACGCTCGTCCAGCGCGAACTGGCGGGATGGCTTTGATCCCGGCCGCTTACCAACTGTTTAGGTCCATACGCTAAATTGGTCCGACGCGGCGCCGGAAAGGCATGAGCCGCGCCAATTTGGAGATATGTGATGACCGAGCTCGAGTTGCTGGGGTGGGCGCTGGCCGTGGCCACGCTGGCCTTTCTGGCAATAATCAGCTTTGCCATCTGGTGGTCGTGGCGATCACGGACCGCAACCGCCGCGCTGCGCGAACCCCGCGAACCCCGCGAACCGCAGGCGCCGCGTGCATCGCGCGAAATCCGGCTGCCGAAACTGCCGCGCAAGGCCGCGCCCGAGCCCGAACCCGACGTGGAAATCTCGCCATCGCGGCTCGCACGGATCAGCCGCAAGGTGCCGCTCGAAATGCCTGCCGACGACGAATATGCGCCCGAGCCCCCACCGCCCACCGCGATCGAACCGGCCGATGTCGCGCTCGAATCGATGGCTTCGGAGGCCGAGGAAGCCGCCCACCGTGCCGAGAAGATCGACGCGGAGGAGGTGACGCTTCGCGTCGTTCCGCAAATCCCGCCGCGCGATGCGATCTCGACGAACAGCTGGCTTGGCGGTCGTCCGCGACTTCCTTCGGGCATGGAATGGCCAAAAATCGACGATCAGCCCGCCGATTTCCTTGCGCAGATCAATTGCGCCGATCTGCCGCGCGACCTGTGGGGCGGGCTGGGACCGCGCGACGGCGCGCTTGCCTTCTTCATCCACCGGCGCCGCTATGACATCTGCGTCCTGCACCTGCGCGATACCGGCGGGTCGGTCGCACCGCCCTATACGCTCAACGACCCTGAAGGATGGTTCGGCCCGCACGGCGGCCTCGGTTTTGGCGACCTGGCGTCGTTCGCGGTGCGCGCCTTTCCAGAATGGCCGGTCGACCTCGTCGCCGTCGGTCCGGGCGACGCCGATCCGCGCAGCGAAGCCGATCCGGGCGAGCCCGGTGCCGCGCTCTACGATCGCGGCTACGACATTGCCGATCCGGCGTTCCACCCCTTCGACTGGGGCAGCATGACCGCCATGGTCGCGTTGCTCGAAATGCGGCTCGATCGGCTGACGCCCGAATCCGCGCCAGCGCCGGGCGCCGATGCCGCAGATATCGCCGAAATGGAGCAGCGCGCGGCGATCAACTATGAAGCGCGCAAGCGCGCCGAAGAAATTATCGCGATCGTCCACGACAGCGCGGCGCGAGCCGAATTCTCGGCCAGCGACGCGACGGCCGTGATGGCGGGGCTGCACGCGATCCACTGGGTCAAGGAGATCCGCTCAGTCGACCCCGAAACGGGCGCCGAACGGGTCGAGACGATCACCCTGCCGCTGACGACCCACCGCGCCGACGCGAATCTGTGGGTACATGATTATCAGACGATGCTGTTCGATCGCGCCAAGCACGCCTGGTGCGCCAATCCCGACAATCTTTCCGCGCCGACGCGCGCATTTTACGAGCCTTGGTGGCGCGATCTCGCCAAACGCGAGATGGCCGCTATGGGGCATGAACCGTTTCGCCACATCCTTGACTATGACGAGGAGCAGGAAGCGGTTTTGCTCGAACTGCCGACCAGCGGATTGATGAGTCGGCGGTTCGGCGATGGCGACAATCTGGTCGTGACGATCGACAAGGCCGACCTCGCTATCGGCGACTTTTCAAAATCACGGGTGCAGGTGAGCCACTAACCCCCCTGAATAGCTTTGCGATTGACGTTCCGGTCAACTTGCAGCGTCCGATGGCCCGGCTTAATCATGATTCCATAACCACGTGGGAGAGTGAATCTATGGCACGCGTAGCAATCGTCACCGGCGGCAGCCGCGGCATCGGGGAGGCGATCAGCCTCAAGCTTCAGGAAGAAGGTGTCACCGTCGTCGCCAATTATTGCGGCAATGACGAACGCGCACGCGAGTTCACCGACCGCACCGGCATCGCCGCGATGAAGTGGGACGTCGGCGATCATCAGGCGTGCGTCGACGGCTGCATCGCCGTGACCGAGAAATTCGGACCCGTCGACATCGTCGTCAACAACGCGGGCATCACCCGCGACGGCACGCTGTCGCGCATGAGCTACGCCGATTGGGACGATGTGATGCGCGTCAACCTCGGCGGCTGCTTCAACATGGCCAAGGCCTGTTTCCCGGGCATGGTCGAGCGCGGCTGGGGCCGCATCGTCAACATCGGCTCGATCAACGGACAGGCGGGCCAATACGGCCAGGTCAATTATGCCGCCGCGAAATCGGGCATCCATGGCTTCACCAAGGCCCTGGCGCAGGAAGGCGCGAAGAAGGGCGTGACGGTCAACGCGATCGCGCCGGGTTATATCGACACCGACATGGTCGCCGCGGTGCCGGCACCCGTGCTCGAAAAGATCGTCGCAAAGATCCCGGTCGGGCGCCTCGGCCAAGCCGATGAAATCGCACGCGGCGTCGCTTTCCTGTGCAGCGAGGATGCAGGTTTCGTCACCGGGTCGACGATGAGCATCAACGGCGGCCAGCATATGTACTGACGATGGCAGGAGCGTAACCAAGGCGTTCGCAAAGCGAACGACGAGGTTAGGCGCCGGTGCCGCAAAGCGGCAGCCATCGTCACGGCCAGCGGGGCGGCGATCCCCTCAAGGATCGCCGAACCCGTCTGACGGCAGGCACCGGCTTTGCCGGTGCCAACAACGCCGCCCCTATTCCACCGTCACCCCGACCACGCGCCATTCGCCGCCCTCGCGCACCAGCGACAGCGTTTCGATCGCGCCCGCCCTGTTCGCATAATCGGTACGGAACTTGACCATCTGATAGCCATAAGGCGGCGCGGGCACATATTCCTCGCTAACCAGAGTGCGCGATTTCACCGCTCCCAGCGGTCCTTGAACCTGCTGCGCCACCCGGCGCCAGGTGTCGACCGTATTGAGCGCCTTGAACGACTGCCCCGTCGCCTCCCAGCTCGCATTCCACTCACCCTTCTCGACCAGCGCGAGCCATATGCGCGCGGCCGTGGCGGCGGCACTTTCCACAGGAACGGTAGAGGGCGCCGCAGCGGGCGTATCGGCGCTCCCGGACATCGAAGCGAAAGCGAGCAAGGCAAGACTGAACGACATGAACAAACCTCCGTCAATCCAGCCGGCGCGGCGCGATATGCGGCGCGTCCCGGCGGGTGCCGTCATCTCTTCCATGCCGCGGTCGGCCGCGGCTTCCCCCAAAGCCTTGTCCCCCAAATATTCGGGGGTCCGGCCTTCGATCTCGCGCAGTTGCCGCGCCGCCTCGCGGCTGCTCGATGCCGACATCTTGCGCCGCGCATCGCGCAGCCGCTCGTTGATCGTATGGACCGACAGCCCCAGATGGCGCGCCATCGATTTCGCATCATGCCCATCGACAAGCAGGCGCAGGCTTTCCTTTTCCTTTTCGGTGAGTGTCGGAAGTCCTATCATGAGCTTACCTGCATTAGCGCCGGATTGGCTGGTCGGTGTACGAAGCGGTTGGGCGACGATCTACCCCCAATAAATCGTACCAGCGGTTTGGCCCGCACAAGATCGCGGGTACGGCAGCTCCGGCTTGCCGTCGTGCATCCAGTCGCTACACCGGCCAAATGATTGTGATCTCCACCTTCGCCACCATCGAGCTCGGCGCAGCAGCGCGGATTCAAAGCTGGCGCACGCGTCGTTGAGCGCGCCGCTCCATCCGCCGGTAAAACGCTCGGTGACGATCGCGGGTCATCCGACCTCGATCAGCCTCGAACCGATGTTCTGGGACGCGCTGGAGGCCGAGGCGACGCGGCAGGCGCTTCCCGTCAACGCACTCGTCGCGCGCATCGATGTTGAGCGGATGGAGGCCGACGATCCGCCGAACCTGACCTCGGCGATCCGGCAGTGGCTGTGGCGCAGCCGGTCCGTTCAGATCGCGCCGTAGACCGCCGACCCGAACGCCGCGCCCTTGTCGGGCGCATGATGCAGGAACAGCGACGGCTCGATCAGTTCGAGTTCCATGATGTGCAGCGCGCCGAGCGCATCGCCGACCATATCAACGCGCGCGTAGACCGGCGGCGCCGGGGCTGCGGCCAGGGCAGCCGCCGCGAGCGCCTGCGCGGCGTCGCTCACCTCGCATGCGGTCTCGCGCCCGCCAAATTGCTCCTGCACGCGAAAGTCCCCTGAAGCCGGCCGCTTGACGATCGCATGGCTGAACTTGCCACCAAAGAAGAAGAGCGAATATTCGCCCTCGGTCAATATGCCCGGCATCATCGGCTGGACCAGCCGCCGCTGACCCAGCGCATCGGCCGGAATCGGCGCGCCCGGAAGAATGCGATGCGTCCCGTCGGCGCCGCCCGAAATGGCGGGCTTGATCACGATCTCGTCGGTCGCGAGCTCGGACATCGCCTCGGTCAGGCTTGCATCGTCGAGTATATCGACCTCGACCGTCGGCACGACGGCGACGCCCTTGGCGCCGAGTTCGGCCAGATAGGCCTTGTCGCTGTTCCAGCGCAGCACGGGGACCGGGTTGACCACCGGCAGTCCTTCGCCTTCGAGCCGGTCGAGCAAGGCATACCAGCCCGCAACGTCGCGCTGATAGCCCCATGCGAAGAGCGGGAGGACCAGACCATGGCCCGACAGATCGCCGGGATCGGTCCACACGCGCTGCTCGACGATTAGCCCGGCCGCGGTCAGCGCCGCCGCCTTGCGGGCAAAGGCGGGCTGCCACTTTTCATAATAGTCGGGCGCCGGGACAAGAATCGCGACACGGGGCTGGAAAGGCATTACCGTCCCAAGAGCCCGCGCGCCTGCCCGGCGATATGCGACAGCATCGCGCCGTTCGGCGTCGGGATCATCCGCGCGCGGTCAACCGTGGCGCGGAATTGCTCGACCCTTGGGCCATGATCGGCGAGCCATTTGGTCACCGCCGTGTCGAGGTCGCCCTTCGGCAAGCCCGCGAGGAACGTCAGGCGCATCTGCTGGAAGTCGCGCGCGAGGCTGTTGACGAGCAAGCGTTCCCACGGATCGGCAGGACTCATATGCGCCGCCAGCGTCTGCGCCCAGTCGAGCCCCAGCGCTTCGCCGAGATGGGTGAAGGCGCTGGTCACCGCGACCTCGTCGTCGCCGCGCCGTTCGGCGAGGTCGACGATGCCGATCGCGCCGTCGGTCTTGAACAGGCGGACAACCGACGAGGTCAGCGCCTCGGGCGCGCCCGCGTCGAGCAATTGCTGCGTCAGCATGTCCCACTGGCGCTTGACCGAGGGGCTGAGCAGGCCGTCGACACTCGCGTTGAGACGGTCGACACCCGGTTCGAGCCGCGCGACGACCGGCCCCGGCTGCGACAGCGACTGCGTCACGCGCAGCAGGTCGGCCATCTGCGAGGTCATCGCCGACGCGGCCTGGCTGAACAGCGACAGGCGGATGCTTTCGTCGATCTTCGCCTCGTCGAGCGCATCCCAGATCGCGGGCATGTCGAGCAGACGCTCGACCGCGACGAACGCGGCGGCGATGTCGCCGAGCGCGCAGCCTTCCTCTTCGACCAGTTCGAAGGGATGGACGATGCCCATGCGGTTGATGATGCGGTTCGCAATCTTCGTCGCGATGATCTCGCGGCGGAGCTGGTGGTCGGCGATCGCCTGACCGAAGTCGCGCTGCATCTCGTCGGGGAAGGCCGCGGCAAGATCGCTCGCGAGCGCCGGATCGTTCGGCAGGTCGCTATGCTCGATCGCATCCTGCAGCGCGAGCTTCGCGGTCGACAGCAGCACCGCAAGTTCGGGGCGCGTCAGTCCGCGCCCTTCGGCGGCGCGGCGGAGCAATTCGTCGTTCGCGGCGAGCCCCTCGACCTTGCGGTCGAGCCGGCCCGAAGCCTCGAACGTCTCCATGATCCGCACCAGCGACGGGACGGCGGCCGATCCGCCCTTTTCGGCGATCGACAGCGCGAGCGCCTGCAGGCGGTTATCCTCGAGCACCAGCTCCGACACATTGTCGGTCATGCGCACGAGCAGCGCGTCGCGGTCTTCCTGCGACAGACGCCCTTCAGCCATCTCGCGGTTGAGCGCGATCTTGATGTTGACCTCATTATCCGAGCAGTCGACGCCCGCGCTATTGTCGATGAAGTCGGTGTTGATCCGCCCGCCCTTCGCCGAGAAGGCGATGCGCGCGGCCTGCGTCGTGCCAAGGTTCGCGCCCTCGCCCACCGCCTTGACGCGCAGGTCCTCGGCGTCGACGCGCAGCGCGTCGTTCGCGGGATCGCCGACCTCGGCATTATTTTGGCTCGCGGCCTTCACATAGGTGCCGATGCCGCCAAACCAGAGCAGATCGACCGGCGCTTTCAGGATCGCCGAGATCAGCGACCCGGGGTCGATTTCGGACACCGACAGGCCGAGCAGCGCCTGCACCTCGGCGCTCAGCGGAATGCTCTTCTGGCTGCGCGGGAAGATGCCGCCGCCCTTCGAGATCAGCTTCTCGTTATAATCCGCCCAGCTCGACCGCGGCAGGTTGAACATCCGCTCGCGTTCCTTCCAGCTCTTCGCCGGATCGGGATTGGGGTCGAGGAAGATATGGCGGTGGTCGAACGCAGCGGTCAGCTGGATCGCCTTCGACAGCAGCATGCCGTTGCCGAACACGTCGCCCGACATGTCGCCGCAACCGACGACGCGGATCGTATCGGTCTGCACATCGACGCCCATTTCGGCGAAGTGGCGCTGCACCGACAGCCACGCGCCCTTCGCTGTGATGCCCATCGCCTTATGGTCATAGCCCTTCGACCCGCCGCTCGCGAAGGCGTCGCCGAGCCAGAAGTCGCGCTCCATCGCCAGCGCATTGGCGACGTCGGAGAAGGTCGCAGTGCCCTTGTCTGCGGCAACGACGAAATAGGGATCGTCGCCGTCGTGGATCACGACGCCCTTCGGATGCACGACCTTGCCCGCGACCAGATTGTCGGTGATCGACAGCAGCGAGCGGATGAAGATGCGATAGCATTCGGTGCCCTCGGCGAACCAGGCATCGCGGTCGAGCGACACGTCGGGCAGCGCCTTGGGATAGAAGCCGCCCTTCGCGCCGGTCGGCACGATCACGGCGTTCTTGACGCGCTGCGCCTTCATCAGCCCGAGGATTTCGGTGCGGAAGTCGTCGCGGCGGTCGGACCAGCGCAGGCCCCCGCGCGCGACCGGACCGGCGCGGAGGTGAATGCCCTCGACGCGCGGCGAATAGACCCAGACTTCGCGCCACGGCAGCGGCTTCGGCAGGCCGGGGACAAGGCTCGAATCGATCTTGAACGCCAGCGCTTCCTCGACGGCGGGCGCAAAGGCGTTGGTGCGCAGCGTCGCGCTGATCACCGCGTGGAACAGGCGCAGGATGCGGTCCTCGTCGATCGACTTGATGTCGGCGAAGTCGGCAAGGATGTCCGCGGCGAGCGTTTCGGCGCGCGCGGCGTCGCGCGCCTTGGGATCGTGGAGCGCGCGGAAGCGCTCGATCAGCGCCGCCGTCAGCTTCGGCGCGTGGCGCAGCGCGCTGACCACCGTGTCCATGCCATAGGCCGAGCCGCCCTGACGCAAATAGCGGAACCAGGCGCGCAGCCACACGATCGCGCGCGGATCGGTCTGGTTGGTGAGCACGAGTTCGTTGAACGCGTCGTTCTCGGCGCGCCCGTCGAGCACCGCAGCAATCGCGCCTTCGATCGTCTCGGCATAGGGAAGCAACGCCAGCTCGTCGACGTTCGCCGGCAGGCGCAACGAGAAATCGTGGATCACGAGTGGCGTTTCGTCGCCATCTTCGTTGCCGGGCGCGCGCGTCGAACCGAGCGTCGTCGGGATTTCCTCGAGCACCTCGAACCCGAAATGTTCGAGCGCGGGGACGACGTCGGACAGCGCGAGCGGGCCGACCGCGCTGTAAACCTTGAGCCGCAGGCGGTCGTCGCCGTCGAGGCTCTTGCGCGCGAGGCGCACGCTGCGCGGGTTCGCGGCGTCGAGATCGCGCAGGCGCAAGATGTCGCGCGCCGCTTCCTCGGGATTATAGAGGTTGCGATAATTGGGCGGGAAAGCCGTTGCAAAACGCGCCGCGAGCGCCGCCGCACGGCCCGGATCGCCGCGTTTCGCCAGCGCCGCTTCAACCTCGGGCTGCCAGCCGCGCACCATCTGTTCGAGCTGCGCGTTGAGCGCCTCGGCTTCGGGGACGACGCCGCCGCTACGCAGATCGAGCGTGTAGCGCAGGAGCGCCGCGCCGCCGTCTTCGAGCACCATCGTCCAGCCGATGACGCCCGCCTTGGCTTCGCGCACCAGCAGCGCCTCGACCGCGATACGGCGCCCGGTCGACACTTCGTCGCGCGGCAACCAGACGAAAGCGAACAGGTGGCGGCCGAGCGCGCTGCGCACCGTCACCACCTTCGGCCGCGGCCGGTCGGTGATCGACATCGAGGTGAGCACCAGCTCTTCGAGCGATGCCGCATCGAACGCGATCAGCAGGTCGTGCGGCAGCGCGGTGAGCGCATGGGCGAGCGCCTTGCCTGCATGCCCCGTCGGGTCGAAACTGAATTTCGTCATCAGCGCTTCGAGCTGCGCGCGCAGCACCGGCACCTTGGCGGGCGGCGTCGACAGCGCGGCGCTGGTCCACAGGCCCGCGTGGATCGACAGCCGCTCGACCTTCTTGCCCTTCACCTCGGGAACGATGACGAGGTCGAGCAGCACGCGGCGATGCACCGCCGACAGACGGTTCGACTTGATGAGCAGCGGCGCGTGGCCGCCCCCCGCTTTTTCCTGGGCATCGAACCAGGCGAAGGCCGCTTCGAGCGCGGCGGGCGAGAGAAGCTGGCCGTCGGCGCTTTCGCTGATCCCCAGCGGTTCCTGTACCGCGCCGCTGCGCGTGCGCCATTCGTGGCCGAGCTGGGTCATCGCCCCGCCCTCGAACCAGCGCAGCAGTTCGGCGGCTTCGCCCTCGACACGCATCGCGGCGTCGGCGAGCATAGCCGCGCGCATCGCACGCCAGTCGCGCACCGCGGCGCGCACATCGCGCAGCGCCGATTCGAGCCCGTCGAGCAAACGCCGGCGCGCGCGTGCATCACCGCGTTCCAGCTCGATATAGATCACCGATTCGCGGTCGCCGCCTTCACCGGCTTCCTGCAAATGCCCCTTGGCGTCGCGCTTCGCCGCGACGACAGGATGTAGGATACGGTGGACGGCGAGCCCCTGCGCCGCGACCGCCTGCGAGGTCGAGTCGACGAGGAAGGGCATGTCGTCGTTGATGATCGCGAGCCGCATGCGGCGGTCGGTGCCATCGGCGGCGATCGGTTCGAGCAGCAGCGACGGCGTTTCGGGCGCGCGGTCGAGCGCCGCGCGCGCGGCGAACTGGGCCGCATCGGCGAGTGCCGCCTTGTCCATATCGTCGCCCTCGCCGGGCAGCGCGCTGCCGCGCAGCGCGGCCAGATAGGCGGCGGCGATTTTCGGAGGAATTTTGGCGGTGGTGTTGGCGGTGTCCGTTTCCGGCGTGTCGGACAATTTTTGAGACATAAAGTGCTGCATCCCGAACCAAAGTGGGGGACCCAGCCGACGATCGGCGGGGGCCCGTTCGCTGCCGCCCCCTATGCGCCCGCACGGCGCGCGGCTCAAGGCCTCGTTCGCGCACCGACGTTAAATAATTTCAATTTTCGGATTTTCTGTTGCGTGAACGCTCTCAGCCCACCGAAGTAATCGGAACCGCCTTCTTGGCAAGCTTGGCCACCAGCGCCAGATCATCGGCCGCCTTGGCGACGATCCCAATATGTCCGCCCGGCATCGCACGCGCGATCAGCACGACGAATTCTGCGTCGCCTGCGTCATGCTCAAGGATCAGCGCGGGCTGTGCGCGGCGCAGCGCTTCGAGCTTCTCGTCGGGCCGTTCCGCGCTGCTCGCCGGCTTGCGGCGCGCGCGCGCGTCCTTGACCAGCCCCTTGAGCCCACCCGGATAGCGATCGAGATAGGCCCCGAGCTCACCGCGGCCAACCCCCTCGTCCTTGGCATGGCCGAGCACGCAGGCATATTCGGCAAGGCGCGTCTTGTCATAGGTCGCGCCGAAAACCAGCTTGACGACCGGCGTCATCGGCGCGCGCTCCTGCGCAGCAAGACCGGCATCGGCGAGCAGTTCGGCAAAGGCTTCGGGCTGTTCCTCGGCGGCGAGCGCGAAATCCCACGCTTTTCCGACCGCCTGATAGAGCGCGCCACGACTGCGGCTGTCGGCGGCGAGCGCGCGCTCGGCGGTTTCGCGCGCGAGCGCCAGCCAGTCGGCGAGCTCGGCATCGTCGCCGGGTTCGGCCGGCACCGCGTCCGCGTCCGCGACCACATCGTCATCGGCATCGGCGAACAGGTCGGCGCTTTCGTCGAGCGCGGCAAAACCGGGCGCCGCATCCTGATCGAGATGCTCCGAATCGGGGCCGTCGGCCCATACGGGAACCGGCGCGGTGAGCGGCGCGGCGCTGCGCAGCGCCTGTTCGACCGAGAGCTGCAGTTCCTCCTGCTGATCGGCGGGAACGCCTTCCTTCCAGTTGATGACGCCCATGATGAAATCGATCGTGTCGTCGTCGGACGAAAAGGGCAGCAGGATGCCGCGATACATGATCGTCGTGCCGCGATCGTTGACGAATTCGGCCTCGAAGCCGATCGGCGCGCGGTTGGCGATGATCTGGAGATAATGATCGGTCAGCCGCGACAGCAAAGAGCGGCCGGGAATCTGGCTGATATAATGGACCTCCTCGTCGATCTGCGATTCTTCGCGCAGCTTGTCGCCGAGGAAGGCGAGCCCGGGATTTTCGATACCCTGGGTGAAGTCGAGAAGGACCGAATAGGCACCGAAATCGGCGCTTTCGAGGTCGAGATCCTCGACCGAGGGATAAGCGCGATCGGCAAGCAGCGAGGCCCAATAATTATAGGCCCGGACCTGCATCCGCCGTTCGTCGACGCCGACGGACACGGGCGCATCGATCGCCGCATCCTCCTGGTCGTGGCTGCCCGAAAGCAGTCCGCGCATGCTGTCCATCATTTATCCCCAGTCGCAAACATCGGTAAATCTTATGCACCGGGACTGGTAAAAGCGGCGTAAACGATGGCGAGGGCGGCCCGCTGCATCGCGGGCCGCCCTAATTTCTGCTGGTGGCAGGATGCGATGCAGCCTGGTGCGCTAGTTCATCACAGGACTTCTTCATCGGCGCGGTAGCGTGCGCCCGGCGTGCTGGTCGACAATTCGCCCGCCATCGCCTGACGGGCGGCTTCGAAAGCCTCCCACCGCGAAACATCGTGCAGGCCGGGGATGGTGACGCGTTCGCCGCGCGCGAGGCCGATGAGCGCTGCGTCGACAAGGTCGTCGGCGCGCATCACGATTTCGCCGGGCAGATGCTCGACCGGCGTACCGGCGACGTCCCAGAAATCGGTCGCGGTCGCGCCGGGCAGGACGACCTGTATATGAACGCCGGTGCCTTCGAGTTCGTGGTGCAGATTCTGGCTGAAGGCGAAGACAAAGGCCTTGGTGCCGCCATAGGTGCCGTTGAGCAGCTCGGGCGCCACCGCAACGATCGAGGCGATGTTGACGATGGTGCCGCGTCCGCGCGCGACAAAGGCGGGGAGCACAGCATAGCTCAGTCGCATCAACGCATCGACATTGAGCGCCACCATCTTGCTCATCGTGTCGACGGCGGCGTCGAGCGCCTTGGCGGTCGATCCCGTGCCGGCGTTGTTGACGAGCAACGTGATCGACCGGTCGTTGGCGAGGCGCGTCTCGATCCGCCGGACATCGGCCGGGTCGGCAAGGTCTGCCGCGATGGTTTCGACTTGGCGGCCGCTGTTATCGCGGATCGTCTTTGCCGCGCGGTCGAGCTTGTCGGCGCTGCGCGCGACAAGAATCAGGTCGTAACCCTGGCGGGCGAGGCGATCGGCATAGATGGCGCCGATACCGCTCGACGCGCCGGTGATGAGGGCAGTGCCCTTTGCTTCGTTCATGGATGCTTCCTTTCCAGAGGGATTGGGATGGAAGCGATTTAGTTGGCGCATCGGGGCGCCAGTAGCCGGCGAAACCAAGAGCCAGCCTCTCACCGGCTGGAAGCCCTCCTCATTCTCATTTTGTCGTAATCGCGACCGGACCATGGGTCCGCGATTTGCCCGGGAAAGGCTGCTGCAATGTATGGCCCAGGTGACGCTATTCGAATTTATGCATGGATCAATACCAAAAATATACCATACTAATAACGGGATTGCCTTCAATAAGTGATGAATTCCAATTTCATCGTAAAAATCTTCCAACTCGCACGCACCCACTCCACATACGCTATGCATGGCATATTGCATGTTCCCTGATGGAGTCGAAGATGACGAGCGGTGATGTTGGCAGCGAAAAGCTACGCTGGATCCTGTGGGCGGGATGGCACGGCAAATGTCCCGAGTGCGGCAAGGGCCATATGTTCCGCTCGTGGCTGAAGCTCGCCGATCGCTGCGAGAATTGCGGGCTCGACTTCAGCTTTGCCGCGCCCGACGACGGCCCCGCCTTTTTCTCGCAGTGCATCGTCGCCTTCCCGCTGACCTTCGTGATCGTCTGGATGCAGATCGCGTACAGCCCGCCGCTGTGGGTGCATCTGGTCTTTTCGATCCCGATCATGGTCATCGGCTGCGTGCTGCCCCTGCGCCCGATCAAGGGCTGGCTGGTCGCCTCGCAATATGTGAACAAGGCGCAGGAATCGGGCACCGAGCGTTTGTGGGCGAAGCTGAATGCGCGGGAAAAACAGGGAGCAGACGACCGATATGGCGGCTGATGTGTGGACACCCGACATTGCGGGCACTGCGGGGCCCAAATATAAGGCGGTTACGAGCGCAATAGCCGCAGCGGTGGCGCGCGGCGAACTCTTGCACGGCGACCGCCTGCCGCCGCAGCGCGAGCTTGCGGCGCGGCTCGGTATCGATCTTACGACCGTCACCAAAGCCTATGACCTCGCCCGCCAACGCGGCCTGATCGTCGCGCGCGGACGGGCGGGTAGCTTCATCAGCGACGAAGTGCGAACGGGCGAGATCGCCACGACCGCGCAGAACGACATTGCGATGAACAGCCCGCCGGTCGCCGCCGAAGCGCGCCTTGCCGACGCGATGGCGGAGGCGCTCGGCACGCTCGCACACGGCGGCGGCATCGCGCGCCTCCACTACCAACGCCCCGGCGGCGCTGCGGCCGATCGCGAAAGCGGCGCCGACTTGCTGAGGCGCGTCGGCCTCGCGTCGGACCCCGAACAAATCGTCGTTACCGCGGGGGCGCAAAACGGGCTTCACGCCATCGCATCGGCGCTCCTGAAGCCCGGCGATCGCGTTGCGTGCGGGCTCTATTGCTATCCGGGTTTCCGCGCCGTCGCGCGCCGGATCGGCGCCCACCTGGTCCCGCTCGCCGACATGAGCGTCGAAACGCTCGAGGCGGCGCACGCCGATGCCCCCTTGCGTGCGCTCTATGTCGTGCCGACGAACGACAATCCGACCGCCGCGACGATCGCGCTCGAAGACCGCAGGGCCATCGCCGCATGGGCGTGCGATGCCGGCGTGCAGATCGTCGAAGACGATGCCTATGGCCTGCTCCCCGAAGCGCCGCTTCCCGCGATCACAAGCCTCGCGCCCGATAACGGATGGTACATCGCGAGCATGGCGAAGGTCGTTTCGCCCGCGCTGCGCGTCGGCTTCGTCCGCGCCCCGGGCGTCGCCGAAGCCATGCAACTCGCCTCATGCCAGCATGAAAGCGCCGTGATGGCGCCGCCGCTCAACGCCGCAACGGTATCGCTGTGGCTTGCCAACGGGACGTTCGACACGCTCGTCGATGCGGTACGCAAGGAAGCCGCCTGGCGGCAAAAGCTGGCGCGCACCGTCCTCGGCGAGGGGCGCCATGCCGCGCACCCGCAGGGCTATCATCTGTGGCTGCCGCTGGCCGGCGACATGAACGCCGACACGCTTGCCGCCGCGCTGGCGCTGGACGGACTGTCGGCGGTGCCGTCCGACCGGTTCGCGGTGGCGCCCGATGCGCCGTCGGCGATGCGTATCTCGCTCGGCGGCACGATCGATCGCCGGAACCTGTCGCGGGCGCTGCACCGGCTCGCGGCGCAGCTATGGATCCCCGGCGGCGCGGCCAGCCATATCGTCTAGCTCGACCAGCCGCCTGCGAGAGCGCGGAACAATGCGATCTGGCGCCGCGAGATCTGCCCGTCCTGTTCGGCGAGGGTCGCCTCGGCCTCGGCAAAGGTCCGTTCGGCATCGAGCCATTCGAACGAATCCGATGCGCCTTCCTCGCGCTTGGCGCGGACGATCCGCGCGGCGCGTTCGGACTGGTCGCGCGCGGCACGCAGCGCCTGACGCTGTTCGAGCGAACGCGCGTAGGAGGACAGCGCGGTTTCGGTTTCCTCGAGCGCGCGCAGCACCGTGCCGTCGAATTCGGCGAGCGACGCCTGCGTATCGGCCTCGGCCGCCGCGATCCGTGCACGCGCCGGTTCCTGGTTCGGGAAGGCCCAGTTGAGCAGCGGCCCGAGGAGCCAGCGCAGCGGACCACCACCGAACACATCGCCGAAGCCCGTGCCCGTAGAGCCCGCCGAACCGCCCAAGGTGATGCGCGGGTACAGATCCGCCGTCGCGACGCCGATGCGCGCCGTGTCGGCGGCAAGGCGGCGCTCGGCGGCGCGGATGTCGGGACGGCGCTTCAATAGCGCCGCCCCATCACCGACTGGGATGGGGTCGGTGATTTCGAGGCTGATGTTGCGGTCGCCGGCGATGGCGGGCAACGCGGCGGGGGCACGACCGGTCAGAGTCGCGAGGCGGAACAAGGCCGCCTGCCGTTCAGCTTCGATGGAAGGAATGTCGGCCGACCGCTGGTCGCGCAGCGTCGTGATGCGCGCGAGGTCGAGCCCCGTCGCCATCCCGACGTCCTTGCGACGCTGCGTCAACTTCACCTGCTGGTCGAGCAGCCCGACGATGCGGCGCGCGACGTCGAGCCGGGCGGCGCCCGACGCCGCGTCTGCGTACGCTTGAGTCGTATCGGCAGCGACGATCACGCGCACCGCATCGGCATTGGCTTCGGCGGCCGCGGCGTCACCGCGCGCGGCCTCGATCGAGCGGCTGACGCGGCCGAACAGGTCGACCTCGTACGAGACGTTGATCCCGACATCGACCGCCCAATCCTCTTGAGGCGAGCTGGGCAGGCGCTGGCCTTCTGGGCTGCGGCCGTAATTGGCGCTGGCGCCGATCTGTCCCTGCGGCAGCCGGTCGGCGCGCGCGCCGCGCAAGGACGCACGGGCGCGGGCGATATTCGCGACCGCGACGCGCACGTCGGTGTTGTTCGCAAGCGCATCGCCGACGAGCCCGTCGAGGACCGGATCATTATAGAGGCGCCACCAGTCGGCCGCGACGGGTGCGAGCGAGACCGCAGGACTGTTCGCCGAAACGAACGGCCCGGTCGCCACCGGCGCCGACGCCGATTGCGGCGCCTTATAGTCGGGGCCGACCGCGCAGGCGGCAAGCGCCAATGCCGAGGCGGCGGTGAGGATATTGCGGAGGATCATGATGTTACTCCTTATTCCGCCGGAACCGGCAGCGCGGTTCCGTGGTCATCCGATCCGCCGCGCCGTGCGCGACGCTCAGCCGACCATTGGCTGAGCGCGCGAGCGACGACGTAGAAGGTCGGGGTGAAGATGAGGCCGAACGCCGTCACGCCGAGCATGCCGAAGAAGACGGCGGTGCCGAGCGCCTGGCGCAGTTCCGCCCCCGCTCCGCTTGCGATCAACAGCGGCACGGCGCCGAGGATGAAGGCGAAGCTGGTCATCAGGATCGGACGCAGACGGTCGCGTGCGGCACGCACCGCGGCTTCGATCGGCGATAGGCCATCTTCTTCTTCGGCCTGCTTGGCGAATTCGACGATCAGGATCGCGTTCTTCGCCGCAAGCGCGATGAGCACGACGAGCCCGATCTGCGTCAGGACGTTGTTGTCCATCCCGCGCAAATTCACGCCGACCATCGCCGCGAGCAGACACATGGGCACGATGAAGATGATCGCCAATGGCAGCATCAGGCTTTCATATTGCGCTGCGAGCACGAGGAAGACGAAGACCACCGCGAGCGCGAAGACGATACCTGCGGTATTCGCCGCCGCCTTCTGCTGGAAGGCGATGCCCGTCCATTCGGTGCCATAACCCGCTGGCAGATTGTCGGCCGCGAGCTTTTCCATCGTTGTCAGCGACGCGCCCGACGACGAACCCGGAGCCGTGTCGCCGTCGATCTCGACCGCGGGGAAGAGGTTGTAGCGCGTGACGCGATACGGGCCCGTGCGGTCTTCGAAATTCGCGACCGACCCGATCGGCACCATCGCTCCCGAGTCCGACCGCGTGCGAAGGTTCGCGATATCGGCGACGGTCTGACGATAAGGTGCATCAGCCTGTGCGGTGACGCGATAGGTGCGGCCGAGCAGGTTGAAGTCATTGACGAACGCCGATCCGAGATAGACCTGCAACGCCTCGAACACGCGTTCGGGAGGCACGCCGAGCATGTTGGCCTTGGCCCGGTCGATATCGGCATAGACGCGCGGGTTCGACGGATCGAAGAAGGTGAAGACGTTGGCGAGACCCGGGGTCTGATTCGCCTTGCCGATCAGGTTCGTCGTCTCGTTCGCGAGCGCGGCATAGCCGTTCCCGCCGCGATCCTGCACGATCATGCGGTAACCGCCCGCCGAACCGATGCCCTGGATCAGCGGCGGCGGGATCACGACGATCTGCGCATCGGTGATGTCCGCTGTATTGGCGCGCGCCTGGTTCATGATGTCTTCGAAATTGACGCCAAGCTTCCCGCGCTCCTCAAAGGATTTGAGCGGGAAATAGGCGGCGGCCGAGTTCGGCGCGAGCGTCTGCGACGGGCCATCGAAGCCCGCAAGCATCACCGAGCCGAGGACGCCCTCGATCGGCAGCACGCGCGCCGCGACCTTTTTGAGCACCGCATCGGTGCGTTCGACCGAGGCCCCCGCAGGCAGCTTGGCGACGACGAGGAAATAACCCTGGTCCTGCGCGGGGATGAAGCCGGTCGGCGTCGCCCAGAACAGGCCCGCGGTCGCGGCGATGAGGCCCGCATAGGTGACCATCATCTTTTTCGGCGCGCGGACCAGCCGGTCGGTGAGCCGCGCATAGCCATCGCTGAGCCGCTCGAACGCTGCATTGAAGCGTTCGCCAGCACGGTGGACTCGCGCCATCAGCCAGCCGTCGGCTTGCGCCGGCGCATGCGGCTTGAGCAGGATCGCAGCAAGCGCGGGCGACAGGGTAAGCGACAGCACGAGCGAGATGATCGTCGCGGTCGAGATCGTCACCGCAAACTGCTGGTAGAAGGCGCCCGACAGGCCCGTCAGGAACAGCGTCGGGACGAACACCGCGCAGAGCACGAGCACGATCGCGACAAGAGCACCCGACACCTCGTCCATCGACGTCCGCGCAGCTTCGAGCGCGGACATGCCTTTCTCGAGATTGCGCTCCACATTCTCGACGACGACGATCGCGTCGTCGACGACGATACCGATCGCGAGCACCAGCCCGAACAAGGACAGGTTGTTGAGGCTGTAGCCGAATGCCGCGAGCACGACGAAGGTCCCGATCAGCGACACGGGGATCGCAAGCACCGGGATGATCGCCGCACGCCATTTCTGCAGGAAGACGAGGATCACGATGACGACGAGGAACACCGCCTCGATCAGCGTTTCCATCACCGCGTCGATCGACTGGGCGATGAATTCGGTGGGGTTATAGATGACCCGATATTCGAGGCCCTTGGGGAAATTCTTCGACGACGACGCCATTTCGGCCTCGACCGCTTCGGCGGCAGCCAGCGCGTTCGAACCGGGGCGCTGGAACACCGCCATGATGACGGTCGGATCGCCCGAGAGATAGGTGTTGCTGTTGTAATCCGACGCGCCGAGTTCGACGCGCGCGACGTCCGACACGCGGACCTGCCGGCCATCGGCATCGCTGCGGATGACGATATTGGCGAAATCCTTGGGATCGGTCAGGCGGCCCTGCGTCTCGACGTTGAGCTGGAAATCGCTGCCATTGGCATAAGGCGGCTGGCCGAGCGTACCGGCGGCGACCTGCACATTCTCACGCCGCAGCGCGGCGACGATTTCGCCCGCGGTCAGGTCGAGCGCGGCGGCGCGGCCCGGATCGATCCACACGCGCATCGCATAGTCGCGCGCACCGAACAGCCGCACGTCGCCGACACCATCGATGCGGCTCAAACGATCGCGGAGCTGGGTCAGCGCATAATTGGAGATATAGGCGCGATCGAGCGACTTGTCGGGCGAAACGAGGTTCACGACCATCAGGAAGTCGGGCGACGTCTTGCGCGTCACGACGCCGAGGCGCTGCACCGTTTCGGGCAGGCGCGGGGTCGCGATCGCGACGCGGTTCTGCACCAGCACCTGCGCGGCATCGAGGTCGGTACCGATCTTGAAGGTCACGGTGATCGTGACGACGCCGTCGCCGGTCGACTGGCTGCTCATATAGAGCATGTTGTCGACGCCGTTGATTTCCTGCTCGATCGGCGCCGCGACCGTGTCGGCGACGGTTTCGGCCGACGCACCCGGATAGGTTGCGGTCACGGTCACCGTCGGCGGGACGATGTCGGGATATTGCGAGACGGGCAGGCCGATATAGGCGACCGCGCCGACGATGGTGATGATGACGGCGAGCACGGCAGCGAAGATCGGCCGGTCGATGAAGAAGCGTGATAGGCGCATGGGAGAGCCCCTGTTCTATGATCTATCAATCCTCCCCTCCCGCTTGCGGGAGGGGCAGCGAGACTTGCGAGCTTGCTCGCTAGTCGCAGCGGGGAGGGCGCAACTACAGGCCCTCCCCCGACCCCTCCCGCAAGCGGGAGGGGAGGTTAGTCACTTCGCGAAGGTCGCCTGTGCCGACACCGGTTCGGTGGTAGCGGGCGCCCCCTGCTTCGGCGCCGTGGCGGCGATCTTGCCGGCCTTGGTCACCGCCTTGGTGCCGGGGCGGGCGAATTGGTAACCGTTGATCACGACCTGATCGGTCGGGGTCAGACCCGAACGGATGACGCGCAGGCCATCGACTTCGGGGCCAAGCTCGACCGGCTTCGCCGCGACCGTGCCGTCCTTGCCGACGACGAAGACGATCTTGCGCGCTTGATCGGTCTGCACCGCGGCGGCGGGGACGAGCAGCGCGTGCGCCGTCTGGCCCGTCGACAGGCGCATGTTGCCGAACATGCCGGGGGTGAGGAACATTTCCGGGTTGCGGAAGCTGGCGCGGGCGCGGATCGTGCCCGAACGCGGATCAAGGCCGTTGTCGGTGAAGTCGAGCTGGCCCTTCCAGCGATAGTCGCTTTCATCCTGCAGGCGAACTTCGACCGCCGCACCCTTGTCGCCACCTTCGCGCTTGGTCTTGAGGAACAGCGCCTCCGAACCCTGGAAGGTGAAGTAGACGGGATCGAGCGCGTTGATCGTGGTGAGCAGCGTGCCGCCGGCGTCGCTTGCCGACACGAGGTTGCCCGCGTCGATCTGGCGATCCGAAATCCGGCCGCTCAGCGGCGCGCGGACGACGGTGAATTCGACATCGAGCGCACGCGCTGCGATGCGGGCATCCGCCCCGGCCAGCGCTGCATTGGCGGCGTTGACGCGGGCGCGGAGGCGGTCGATCTCGCTCTGCGACACGGCTTCGACATCGACGAGGCGGCCGGCGCGGTCGAGTTCGAGGCGTGCAAGCGCGAGGTCGCTGCGTGCGCTCGCCGCCGAAGCGCGCGCTTCGGCGAGCGCGGCGCGATAGGGGCGCGGGTCGATGGTGAAGAGCGGCTGGCCCTGACGGACGATCTGGCCGTCGGTGAAGTGGATACCCGTGATCGCGCCCGAAACGCGCGGACGCACCTCGACCGCCTTCGAGGCTTCGAAGCGGCCGATATATTCGTCCCACAAGGTCACATCGCGCGCGATCGGCGCCGCGACGGTGAGCACGGGCGCGGGCGCGGCAGCAGCGGGCGGCGCGCCATCGCGGAGCAACCACCAGGCGCCAATCACAAGCACGAGAAACGCGCCGATCCATGCGGCGCGGCGGCCACGGCCGGGATGGAGCAATGTCTTGAGTTCGCGGCGGACCTTCGCATCGGCGGGGTCGAGCTTTTCGATCGGGGTGTGGACGGTCATGACGTTGCCCTCTTCTTCTTTTCGTTCGGTTCGGCTGCGCGCAGAGCGCAAAGGTTCACAGCACCGAAAGCGCGTGCCTTCGGTCCGGTCTTGAAACAGTCCTGATGCTGGACGGCCCTCTTCGAAGAGGACGACCGCCCCTCCAGTCACCCGCACCTTATCGATACGCGCGCCGGCTCCCTGTTATGTCTTGCGGACGAACGCCATCGGACGCCCGACCGGAACAGGACCCGCTCCCGGGGAAAATGGTGATGAAGGTTCCGGCCGCCGCACGATCTGTGTCACGCAGCGGCCGGTCTCGGGGGAGAGCCTTTGTATACTGAGTGGTATATAAGTCTTGTTGCGCTGCGTCAAGACCATATTGTACCGGTCAGTAAAATAATTCTATCAGCGCCCCGGCCACAGCTTCAGGCTGGTTTCGACAAGCCGTTCGAGCTCGGCGCGCGTCGCGCCAGCGCCAGCTTGCACCGACATGCCCTGGTTGACGGCGGTCAGGAAGGCAGCGAGGCCTTCGGCGTCGGTATCGGCGGGAAAATCGCCTTCTTCCTTGGCACGCGCGAAACGTTCGAGCATCGCCTTCTTCGCCGCTGCGCCGCGCTCGAGCACCGCCTGCCGGATGCATTCGGCTTCGGCACCGCACGCGACCGACGTGATCACGCCGAGGCACCCGTTCGGATTCTCGGGGCAGGTGTACATGTCGAGCGCGCCATACATCAGCCGTTCGGCGACACCGCGCGCGGTCGGCGCATCGAGTGCGGCGCGCATATAGTCGGCCTTTTCGCGCTCATAGAGGTCGAGCGCCTTGTTGAAGAGTGCCTCCTTGTTGCCGAACGCTGCATAGAGGCTGGGCTTGGTGATCCCCATCGCCTCGGTGAGGTCAGCCATCGAGGCCCCCTCATAGCCTTTCGACCAGAAGACGCGGAGCGCCGACGCCAGCGCCATATCGACGCAGAATTCGCGCGGACGGCCCTTGTGCGGAGCGGCAACGGTGGCGGTTTCGATTTCCATAACGGCTGGTATATAAGTGGTCGTTTGCAACTTGTCCAGTGGCGCTCCGATCAGGCGAGCCGTGTGTCGATCGGCAGGCCGCCCTTCAGCGTCAGCGTCACCGGCGTCCGCTCGGCAATATCGGCGAGCCGTGCCTTCTGCTCGTCGTCGAGCCCCGCAATCGTCAGGACGCGATCGATGCGCAGGCCGTCCTTGCTCAGCAAGCGCAATCGCACATCGACCGATTCGAGCGGCCATCCCTTGCGGTCGGCATACATGCGAAGCGTGATCGCGGTACAGGCGCCAAGGCCCGCGAGCAGGAAATCATAAGGCGCGGGTCCCTCATTCTTGCCGCCGAGCCCCGGCCCTTCGTCACCGATCAGGTCATGACCGCTGACGTTGATCTCGGTGCGATAACGATCCTTGCCGATGTGGGCGGTTCCGTGGGCCATGACGATCCTTTCTGGCGGTGGGACCAGCATCCCTATTCCGGGTTACGACGATACGACAAGCCCAAACCCCGGCGCAGCGCTGCACCGGGGATTCAGTCTTTTCCGGTTTCTCACGTCGCGGGCGCTGGCGAAACCCGCGTCCAGAAATCGTCGAAGGCATGCGCATCGAAAAAGGCAAACGCCCGCACGATCCGCCCGTCCCTCAGCGTCAGGATCCACGCATAGCTGTTGATATAGGGCTTGCCGTCGCGCGCTATGCCCTGCGCGTCGAAATGCGCGACCACGGTGTCGCCCTCGGCATAAAGCGCGTGGACGCTCGGGATCAGTCGCGTGCTCATCCGGGCGTTGAACGGCCGGATGACCTCGCTCATGAACGCTTCCTTCGACGGATAGGTCTTGCTCGCGAGCGAGTTGCCCGTGATCGTCCACACCGCATCGTCGGCGAGCAGGTCGTAGGGGCCGCCGGTCCCGGCCGCCCAGGCGTCCATCGCCTTGGCGATCGTCGCGCGGTTGGTTTCGGCTTCGTTCGCCGAAGCCTTGGTCGTGAGCGCCAGCGCGGCAACCGCGAGGCCGATCGTCTTGAGTAAATTCTTCATCGCCTCTCTCCTCAGTTCAGCGCCGCGACGGCAGCCGTCGCCACTTCGAAATCCTGGTCGACCATGCCGCCCGACACGCCCACCGCACCGACCAGCCGGCCTGCGGCGTCCTTTACCGGCACACCGCCCGGAAAGACGATCAGCCCGCCGTTGGTGCGATCGAACCCCGGCGAGGTCCCGCCCGGCTTCACGAAGTCGTAGAGCGCCTCGGTGTTGAAGCCGAAGAGCGCGGCGGTGCGCGCCTTGCTCAGCGCGATATCGGCCGAGCCGAGGAACGCGCCGTCCATGCGGAGGAAGGCCTTCAAATTCGCGCCATCGTCATAGACGGCGATGTTCATCGGCACCCCGATCGCGTCGGCCGCCTTGCGGGCGGCGGCGATGGCGGTGTCGGCCTGGCTCTGGGTGATGCTCATCTCTTTATCCTCTCGGGGGAAGAACCGGCCGCGGCAGGGGGAAAGGCCGCGGCCGGTTTTTTCGGGGGTCAGATCCGGTTCTCCCAGGCGTCGAGCTGGTGCTGCTTCAGCATGTCCTCGATCACCTTGGGCATCACGTTGCGGAACTTGCCTTCGTCGGCGGGAACGACCTCGATCATGCGGTCGATCATTTCCTGCGGGTCCATCTTGCCCTCGGGGGTGGCGAAGAAGTCGTCGAAGCCCTTGCGGAGGTCGGCGCGCTTGGTGAAGTTCACGCTGTCGTCGAGCCAGCGGAACGGATTGTCCGCCATCGTTTCGTTATAGCCGGTGTAATAGGCGCCGGGATTGATGGTCTGGACCTTGACGCCATAGCTGGCGAGTTCCTGCTGCATCGCCTCGGCAAAGGCTTCGAGCGCATGCTTGGTCGAGACGTAAGTGCCCCAGTTGGCCGGGGTGAACAGCCCGCCCATCGACGAGGTGAAGACGACCTTCTTGCCCTGCGACTTGCCTTCGCGGACCCAGCTCTGGACGATGCCCTGCGTCAGCTGGAGCGGCAGGAAGACGTTGATCTCGTAATTCTTGCGCACGAGATCGAGCGGGATTTCCCAGACCGGGCCCGCTTCGCCCATGCCGGCATTGTTCCAGAGGACATCGATGTCCCAGCCCTGCGCCTGGCGGATGTCATAGGGATCGGTGAGGTCGAGGCGTTCGACACGGATCTTGTCGCTGAGGCCCAACGCCGCGACTTCTTCGCGAAACGGGGTTACCTGCGACGACACCTGCGCGGTCGCGATGATATTATGGCCGTTCTTGGCCATGCCGATCGCAGCGCCCTTGCCGAAGCCCGTGGCACCGCCGGTGATAAGGATGGTCTTGCTCATGTCTAATCTCCTTCAACTTTCGAATGTCGGCGCGGGGTGCGTCCGATGAGTTGGAGGTAGACCGTCCATCCGCAGCCCGCCGTTCGCGGCTTGCGGCGACTGTTCCGAAATTGCGGTTGCGGCGCCGTCGTGGCAGAAAATCGCCGCTTATCGATTCGTCAGGCTGCGTTCGGAGGGGTTCGAGCAGAGATGACCATGGCACCCGCCATGCCCATATTGAAGGAATCCGAGGGTTCGCTCGATGCGATGGCGCGCATCCTCGACCGGCCGCCGATCACCATGTCCGACGGTCTGCGCGGCGACACCCTGCTCACCGGCCGCTGGCAACATGGTCCGGTTCACAACACGCTCGCGGCCCTCCCCGCGCATGTCATTGTCGCGCATCATGGCGGCGACGGCGACATGGCGCTCCGCGCTTCGGGCGGCGTCAACATCCGCGCCCGCTCACGCGCCGGCACGATGGTGATTATCCCCAGGGATCAGGACGGGCGTTGGGATATTTCGGGCAATTCGGACGTCAGCCACGTCTATCTGACCCACGAACGGCTGACGTCGACCGTCGAGGAACTGACGAACGGCCGCGATTTCGACCTGCTCCACCGCGTCGCTTTTGAGGACCCGACCGTGGTCAATCTGATCACGATGCTCAGCAACGAAGCGACAGCGGGCGATACGAGCTCGCGCCTCTTCGTCGAGCAGGCGATCGACCTGCTTTGCACGCAGCTGGTACGCGGTCATTCGAGCTTCGGCGCGCTCGCCGATCCCGCCGCAAAACGCGGCGGCTTGGCAGACTGGCAGGTCAAGCGCGTCACCACCTATATGCGCGGCCGGATGGAAGAAGAGATCGGTCTCGACGAACTCGCGGCGCTCGTTCACCTCAGCCGCTTCCACTTCTGCACCGCTTTCAAGAAGGCGACGGGGCGCAATCCGCACGAAACGCTGACGATGATGCGCATCGCGCGCGCCAAGGAATTGCTCGCCGACCCCGATATGCCGGTGACCGAAATCGGGCTCTGCGTCGGCTACCAGACGCCGTCGTCCTTTGCAGCGAGCTTCCGCAAGACGGTTGGCATGAGCCCCAGCGACTTCCGCCGCCGATTATAAGCTTCGTCATTGCGAGGAGCCGAAGGCGACGCGGCAATCCAGAGTGCGCGTAAACCGCCCTAGATTGCTTCGCTTCGCTCGCAATGACGAAATGGCAAAAACGCAATCGCGCCGCTCTCAAGGGGGAGAGAGCGGCGCGACGCGTACGGCTTAAGGGAGTCGCTTGGGGAGGTTCGGTCAGGCGGCTTCGGCCACCGCAAAGTCGGTCGACACCGACACCGCGCGCCATTTGGCGACGATCTCGGCATCCGAGACATGCTTTGCCTCGATCGCCGCAACCGTGTCGCTGCCCAGCGGCAGGCGGACGGGCGGGTTCGCGGCGTCGGCGAAATCGACAAGCACCTGCGCCAGCTTGTCCGGATCGCCCGGCTGGCCGTGGTTCAGGTCGGCAGCGACCTGCCGGACGCGGCCCGCCGTTTCGGCATAGTCCGCAATCTCTCCGCCGCTGACCGTCAGCGAGGTGGCATCGAGGAAGTCGGTACGGAAATAGCCGGGCTCGACCACCGTCACATGCACGCCCAAGGGCGCGAGTTCGGCATGGAGCGCCTCGGACAATCCTTCGACCGCGAACTTGGTCGACGAATAGACGCCGAAGCCCGCCGCGCCGCGATAGCCGCCGATCGACGAGATGTTGAGGATGCGCCCCGAGCGCTGCGCACGCATCACCGGCAGAACGGCGCGGGTGACGTTGAGCAGGCCAAAGACATTGGTGCGATACACCGCCTCGACATCGGCCGCGCTCGCTTCCTCGACCGCGCCGAGCAGGCCGAAGCCCGCATTGTTGAGCAGCACGTCGATCGATCCGAAAGCTTCGACCGCCGCAGCGGCCGCAGCCTGGGCCTGCTGCTCGTCGGTGACGTCGAGCGGCAATGCGAGCAGTCGCTCGCGGTTGCCCAGCGCCTCGATGACGGCTCCGGCACGGCGCGCGGTTGCGACCACATTGTCGCCCTGTTCGAGCGCCAGTTTGGCAATGCGAAGCCCGAAGCCGCGCGATGCGCCGGTGATGAACCATGTTTTCATAACGAGAACTCCTCTGCTGGTGTTGACAGAGGCGGTGCTATGCCTTTGCGAGGGAGCGTGCCGTTCGCCACTTGCGGGCATTGTTCCGAAATTGCGGTGGCGAGCCGACGACCGGTTTTGCGCGCAAGAAATGTCAAAACTCGTTGCAAGGGGCGCTAAAGCCATCACGCGCCCGCCGCCCTAGCTTCCACCTTCGACAGGGCTCGCAGAAGCCCCGGTTTTTGGGAGAAGGACTATGGCAGCTTTGCCTTTTGCGCGCGCCATGCTGGCTGCGCTTGCCGTTTCAACATCGACCCTGGCGATGGCGCAGGATGCGCCGCCGTCCACCGACGCCGCCGCGGCCGATGGCGATATCGTCGTCACCGCCCAGCGCCGCGAACAGTCGCTGCTCGACGTGCCTCTCGCGGTGACAGCGCTCGGCGGCGACACATTGTCCGACCGCGGCATCACCAATTCTGCACAGCTCGGCGACGCCGTCCCCAACCTCCAGATCAACAGCCCCTATGGCGATACGCAGCCGAACTTCTCGCTGCGCGGGATCGGGGTCGCGAACGAATATAACAGCAATCAGGCGTCGCCCGTCGGCGTCTATCTCGACGATGTCTATCTGGCGCCGCGCACCAGCCACGGCATGGGCCTCTTCGACCTCGACCGCATTGAGGTGCTGCGCGGGCCGCAGGGCACTTTGTTCGGGCGCAACACCACCGGGGGCGCGATCAACTTTATCACGAAGAAACCCGATCTTTCGGGCGCGGGCGGCTATCTGCAGGTCGGTTACGCCAATTTCGACACCTTCACCGCGCAAGGCGCCGCCGAGGCGACGCTCGCCGAGGATGTCGCAGGGCTCCGCCTCGCGGTGAATTATGCCAAGGGCGACGGGCAGGTAAAAAACATCTTCCCCGGCGGACGCGACGCCGCGTCGGTCGACACGCTGCAGGGCCGCGCCTCGCTCCGCGTCAAGCCGGTCGAGACGCTCGACATCGTGCTGCGCGCCTATGCAGGGCGCGATCGCGGGACGCAGGCAGCGGTGCATGGGCTCGAACCCTTCCGCACCGGCCTCGGCTTTTTCGAGACCAACGAGAACCGCATCGGCGAGAATCGTACCGACGCGTGGGGCTTTTCAGGCAATGTCAGCCTCGAACTCAGCGACACCCTCAGCCTGACCTCGATCACCAGCTACGACGGCGGCAAGCAGAATCTCCAGCAGGCGGCCGACGGGTCGCCGCTCGACATCCTCGATATCAATTGGCGCTCGAACTATCGCCAGTTCAGCCAGGAATTGCGCGCCAATTACGATGGCGACGGGCTGACCTTCGTCGGCGGGCTCTTTTACGGCTGGGACCGCAACATCACGAACAACACATTCAACCTGCCGTTGCCGCCAGCCGGGGGCTTCTTCCAGCACTACCGGCAGGTGCGCAAAAGCTATGCGGTGTTCGGGCAGGCCGATATCGACCTCGCCGACCGGCTCGTGCTGACGCTAGGCGCGCGCTACACCAAGGACAAGTCACGCTACGACGACGCCTTCGCCTATCTGTTCGTCGGCGGGGTCGACGATCCGCAGACGCCGATCGCGACGACGGTGCCCTGCGCCGGGGTCGCGGGCACCTGCCCCTATGACCCTGCCGCGCGCTTCGCGCTCGCCGATACGAACAATGCGCTCACCGGGCGTGTGGCGCTCAGCTACACCTTCGCCGACGGCCCGCTCGTCTATGCAAGCTATAACCGCGGCTACCGCGCGGGCGCGGTCAACGGCGGCGGCTACACCTCCTCGTCGGGGATCGGCTATATCGAGCCCGAGCGCGTCAACGCCTATGAAATCGGGATCAAGGGCCGCGCCGGCGGGCGCCTCTTCACCTATGCCGCTTCGGCCTTCTATTATGATTATTCGAACCAGCAGTTGCAGGACACGCGCGCCGGCCCCGTCTCCTTCCTCGTCAACGCGCCCTCGTCCGAAGTCTATGGGCTGGAGGTCGAAACGACGCTGCGCCCCGTCGACGGCCTGCGCATCGACGCCTCGCTCGGCTGGCTGCATTCCAAATATAAGGAGCTGACGCTGCAGGGCGCCGACCTGTCGGGCAATGAACTGCCCTTCGCGCCCAAGCTCACCGCGCAGCTTGGTTTCGAATGGGACGTCGTCGATCTCGCGAGCGGCACGATCACCTTCGCGCCGAACATGGCCTATTCGAGCCGCCAATATTTCTCGCCGTTCAACGAGATCAACGCGCCGGGCACGCCGCAGGTCAATTCGGAGTTGCAGCAGGGCGCCAACGCCAAGGTCAACGCCTCGCTCAGCTGGTCGAACGATGCGCTGACGATCCGTGCCTTCGCGAACAACATCTTCGAGCGCAAAACCTATGGTTATGGCCTCGATTTGCGCGGGGCGGGTTTTCCGTACAACTTCCTCGTGCCGAGCGCGCCGCGCACTTACGGCGTCAGCCTGCGCTACAGCTTCTGACATGGCCGACCTCAAGGACCCCGATCTTTACGTCGGCGGCATGCCTTATGCCGAACTCGCGGCGCTGCGTGCTGCGGGTTCGGTGCACTGGAACCCCGAAAGCGACGGAGCGGGTTTCTGGGCGGTGCTGGGGTTCGACGATATCGTCACCGTGTCGCGGCAGGCCGATCTTTTTTCCTCGGCGCACGAGAATGGCGGGCACCGCATCTTCAACGAGAATGAGGTTGGGCTGACGGGCGCCGGCGAGTCGGCGATCGGCATCCCCTTCATCTCGCGCGATCCGCCGACGCACACGCAGTACCGTAAATTCGTGATGCCCGCGCTGTCGCCGGCGCGGCTCGAAGGCATCGAGGCGCGGATCGCCGAACGCGTCGAGCGCCTGTTCGCCGACGTACCGTTGGGCGAGACGGTAAACATCCTCCCGCTCCTCACCGTCCCGCTGCCCTTGCTCACGCTCGCCGAACTACTCGGCGTGCCCGCCGACATGTGGCACGATCTCCACCGCTGGACCGACGCCTTCGTCGGCGAGGACGACCCCGATTTCCGCCAGTCTCCGGAAGCGATGCAGGCGGTGATGGGCGAATTCATCGGCTTTGCCGCGGCGCTGTTCGACGAACGCCGCGCCAACCCGGGCCCCGATATCGCCTCCTTGCTCGCCAATACCGAAATCCACGGGGCACCCGTCCCGCTCGGCGACTTCATCGGCAACCTCATCCTCGCACTCGTCGGCGGCAACGAGACGACGCGCAATTCGATCAACCACAGCCTGATCGCCTTCGCGAACAATCCCGACCAGTGGGATGCAATCCGTGCCGATCCGGGCCTTTTGCCGAACGCGGTCAAGGAAATGGTGCGCTATGCCAGCCCCGTCATCCACATGCGCCGTACCGCGACCCGCGACACCGAACTCGGCGGCCAGCCGATTCGCAAAGGCGACAAGGTTGTCGTCTTCTATCCCGCCGGCAACCGCGATCCGTCGGTCTTTCCCGATCCCGACACCTTCGACATAATGCGCCCAATCCGCCAGCATCTCGCCTTTGGCGCGGGCGTCCATGTCTGCGTCGGATCGCGCCTCGCCGAGATGCAATTGCGGCTGGCCTTTGCAGAGATGGCGCGTCATGTTCGGCGGATAGAAATATCGGGAGAGCCGAGCCGCGTGCGGTCGAACTTCATCAACGGCTTCAAGCGGCTCGACGTCAGGCTGGTGACGTGACGAACGAGAGCATCTGGGATAACAAGGAAATCATCTGCGACGTCCTCGGGCGCGCGCCCGACGTCGAGATGGGATCGTTCGGCGACGGCTGGTCGCTCTGCCGCTGGCGCCAGTTCGTCGGCAGCTACACGCTCCCCGCGCTGCCGCAGCCGATCTTCACCGTCCATGTCGCGGGCAAACCGCAGGTGAAGACGTGGGACCGCGACGGCTGGACCGAAACCAGCTCGATCCCCGGCTGCGCGACGATCGTCCCTGCCGGCATGCCGACCGGCTGGCTCGTTGACGGCGAACTTGACGTGGTGACACTTTCAATGTCGTCGGACGTGCTCGCGGGGCAACCCCACGCCGAACAGTTCAGCAAGATGCGCTTCGCCTTCGCCGATCCGCTCGGCGTCGCGCTGACGCGCCAGATCTTGTCCGAACTTTACGCGCCGCAGGCCGAGGAACGCACCGCTTATGTCGCGGCGATGGTCAATGCGCTGAAGGCGCATATCCTCTCGGGCCCGCCCGCGCACGGCAATCCGACCGAGATTCCCGTCTCGGACTTCTCGGCCTATCGCCTGCACAAGATCATGAACGCGGTGCTCGCCAACCCTGCCGAGGAGCATAGCCTCGAGGCAATGGCGTCGGTCGCGGGGGTCACCCCGTCGCATTTCTGCCGCCTGTTCAAAAAGGCAACGGGCATCTCGCCGCATCAATATGTGATGAAGGCGCGGCTCGACCGCGCGCAGCAGATGCTCGTCCAGACCGACCTCAGCCTCGCCGCCTTGTCCGAGGCGACGGGATTTACCAGCCAGAGCCATTTCAGCCGCGCCTTTCGCGCCTGGTTCGGCATGGCGCCGAGCGACTATCGCCAGCAGGAACGGCGCGGACTTCACTGAACGGAGAAAATGATGACCGAAGCAACGGCGGCCGTCGTGCGCCAGCCCGGCGGCGATTTCACGATCGAGACGATCGAGGTCGAAGCGCCGCGCGCGGGCGAAGTGCGGGTGCGGATTGCGGGCGTTGGTCTCTGCCACACCGATCTGATCTTTCGCGACCAGTTCGCGCCCTTCGCACTCCCCGGCGTGCTTGGCCATGAAGGCGCCGGGGTGATCGAGGCGATCGGCGAGGGCGTCGAAGACCTCAGCGTCGGCGACGCGGTCGTCGTCGGCTTTTCGAGCTGCGGCGCCTGCCCGCGCTGCGACGAACATCTGCCGAGCTATTGCCAAAGCTTCGTGCCGCTGAACTATGCCGGGATGCGGCTAGACGACAGCTCGACCGCCTATGCCAAGGACGGCGAGCGCGTCACCTCGCATTTCTTCGGCCAATCCTCTTTCTCGGCGCTCACCGTCACGCGCGCACGCAACGTCGTGAAGGTCGACACCTCGCATGTTGCACTCGAACTGCTCGGGCCGCTCGGCTGCGGGTTCCAGACCGGTGCGGGCGGCGTGATGAACTCGCTCGCCTGTCCGACCGGGTCGAGCATCGCGATCTTCGGCGGCGGTCCGGTCGGCCTCGCGGCGGTGATGGGTGCGGTCATCCAGGGCTGCGCGACGATCATCCTCGTCGAACCGATCGCAGCGCGGCGCGACATTGCGAAGGAACTGGGCGCCACGCATGTCATCGATCCCGCCGGAGCCGGCAACCTCGCCGAAGCGCTGCGCGCGATCGTTCCGGCGGGGCTCGACTTCGCCTTCGACACCAGCGGCGTCGTGCCGGTGATCGAGGCGGGACTTGCCGCACTCGGCAGTCACGGCGCAATCGGCCTTGTCGGTGTGCCCTCAAAGGCAGACGCCGCCATCAGCGTCAATATCGCCGCGCTGATGACCCCCGGCCACCGCATCATCGGGATCATCGAAGGCGACAGCGATCCCCAAAGCTTCATCCCCGAACTGATCGCGCACCACGCCGCGGGGCGTTTCCCGTTCGACCGGCTCATCCAGACCTTCCCACTCGCCGAGATCAACCAGGCACTGGCCGCGCAGGCGCGCGGCGAGTGCATCAAGGTCGTGCTGATACCCTGAGGAGAGAGACAATGGATTTTGACCGCAACTATGCGATGCTGATCGGCGGCAAGCTGGAAGGTGGCAGCACCCGCTTTGATGTGCTCAACCCTGCGACCGAGCAGGTTATCGCCAGCGCCCCCGACGCGACCCGCGACGACCTCGACCGCGCCATCGCCGCCGCGCGAGCGGCTTTCCCCGGCTGGGCCGCAACCCCGATCGAGGACCGAAAGGCCGCGCTCAATGCAATGGGTCAGGCGATCATGGCCAACGCCGACGCCTTCAAGCGCCTGCTCACCAACGAACAGGGCAAGCCGCACGCCGAGGCCGAGGGCGAGGTCATGGGCGCGGGTTATTGGCTGATGGGCGCCGCGTCACTCGACCTGCCCGTGACGATCAACGAGGACAGCGACGAGCGGTACAGCGAGACGCGCCACATCCCGCTTGGTGTCGTCGGCGCGATCGCGCCGTGGAATTTCCCGCTGCTGCTCGCGATGTTCAAGGTCGGACCCGCACTACTTGCGGGAAACACGATGGTGCTAAAACCCTCGCCCTTCACCCCGCTCGCGACGCTGAAGTTCGGCGAGCTGGTCAAGGACATGCTCCCGCCCGGCGTGCTCAACATCGTCACCGGGGGCGACGCGCTCGGGCCGTGGATGACGAGCCACCCCGGTTTCGACAAGATCAGCTTTACCGGGTCGACCGCGACCGGCCGCCGCGTGATGGAATCGGCGGCACCGACCCTAAAACGAGTCACGCTCGAACTCGGCGGCAATGACGCCGCGATCGTGATGCCCGACGTCGATGTCGAAAAGGTCGCCGAGGAATTATTCTGGGCAGCCTTCCGCAACAACGGACAGATCTGCATCGCGACCAAGCGCATGTATGTCCACAAGGACATCTACGAGCCGCTCAAGGAAGCGCTCGTCGCCTATGCGAAGACCGTGAAGGTCGGCGACGGGTCCGAACAGGGGACGCAGATCGGTCCGATCAACAACGAACCGCAATACCGCCGCGTGCTGGAGCTGATTCAGGACGCGAAGGACAAGGGCTATACATTTCTTGTCGGCGGCGAGACGGCCGATGTGCCCGGCTATTTCATCCCCGTCACCATCCTCGACAATCCGCCCGAGGACAGCCGCATCGTGCAGGAGGAACAATTCGGTCCGGTGCTGCCGCTGATTAAATTCGACGATTATGGCGACGTCGTCGCGCGCGCCAACGCCACCGACTATGGCCTCGGCGGATCGGTGTGGGGGCAGGACGAGGACCGCGCGTTCGAGATTGCGCAGCGCATCGCGAGCGGCACCGTCTGGGTCAACGAGACGCAGCACCTGTCGCCCACAGCGGCGTTCGGCGGGATGAAGCAATCAGGCGTCGGCGTCGAAGGCGGGCTCGAAGGCCTGCTCGAATATACGAACGCGCAGACGATCGTGCGGCGTAAAAAGGTTACCGCTTGAACCACAGGCCAAAAAACCTACATTCAACGCATCGTCAACAAGCGAAAGGAGGTGGTCGAATGTCTCATTGTCACGCGCCGCATGCGGCAGATTTGAGCATGACCTTCCGCGCGGGGGTCCGACTCGGATAATCGTCCGCGAACAGGCACGACAATGGAAGGGCTGCTCCGAAAGGAGCAGCCCTTTGTCATTGGGGCCGCCGACAGCTCCGCCGTCTTCAGCTCGCCGTCAGAAACCGGCGCTTCAGATTTCTGGATAGGGAGCAAACGATGGTATCAAAGCAAGCGAAATTCGATTTCGCCGCTTTGGGAAAAGAGTGGAGGCCCGAGCCGGAATCGAACCGGCGTGCACGGATTTGCAATCCGCTGCGTCACCACTCCGCCATCGGGCCTCATGCCAAATTACCGCATCCTTGTGGGACGGGCCGGGTGTTGGACGGCGCCGCTAGTGAGGGGCTTTGGCTGGCTTGTCAAGGATTCGCCCAAAGCATCCAGGCTGACGCGCCGGGCGCCGCGCGATGAGGGTTGGCGGCATCCCCATTGGCAGCTATGCGCGGCAACGCGCGGCGGCATGGCTGTATTACCATTGCAATACAGCATGGCTTCGGCTAAAGCGGCCTCGCAAAGGTTCATATTCCAGGGAATCGGAAAAAGCTGATGGCGACGAAGTTTAGCGAAATCACGGCGGCAGAGATGCGCTCTGCCATGATCGACAGCCAGCTGAGGACAAACGACGTCATCGACCCCGCAGTGATCGGCGCGATGGCCGCGGCGCCGCGCGAGGCGCATGTGCCCGCCGCGCTCGCCAGCGTCGCCTATATGGACCGCGCGATCGCGCTGGGTCACGGCCGCGCATTGAACGCGCCGTTGGTCACCGGCCGCATGCTCGTCGCCGCCGCGATCCGCCCCGGCCTGCGCGTGCTGTTGGTCGGCGCCGCGACAGGTTATACCGCCGGACTGCTCGCGCGGCTCGGCGCCGAGGTTCACGCTGTCGAAGAACAGGATGAATTGATGGCTGCTGCACAGGCCGCGGTTGCCAACGACAATATCCGCTGGGTTGCCGGCCCGCTGGCTGCCGGTGCGCCCGATGCCGCGCCGTTCGACCGCATCATCATCGAGGGCGCGATCGAAGCGCTGCCCGACACGCTGGTCGCGCAACTCGCCGACGGCGGCAAGTTGGTCGCAGCGCGGCGCGAGGGCGCCGTAACGCGGCTCGTCGAGGGCGTGAAGGCCGGCGGCGCGGTCGCGCTGCGCAGCTTCGCCGACATGGACGTCGCACCCCTGCCGGGCTTCGCCGCGCCTGCGGGTTTCCAGTTCTAAAGCGACCTCCCCTCCTTGTTTCAGGCTGATATCTTTATGGACGATAAGAATAAGAAGCAGCCCCTTCGCCGTGCGCGCTGGCTTGCCGGCCTTGCCCTTGGGGCACTGGTGCTGGCGCCGACGGCGCAGGCCGAAACATTGCAGGGTGCACTGGCCAAGGCCTATGAAAACAATCCGACGCTGACCGGCGCGCGCGCCGGGCAACGCGCGAACGATGAGAATGTGCCGATCCAGAAAAGCTTCGGCCTTCCAGAGGTCAACACCCGCGCGGATTATGAAGAAAATATCATAACCCCGGGCAACAGCTTCAACTCGCCGATGCGTTCGGTCACCGGGTCGGGCCAATTGTCGGTGCCGATCTATCAGGGCGGCGCGGTCCGCAACGCCGTGCGCGCCGCCAAATTTCGCGTCGAAGCCGGACAGGCCGACCTTCGTGCAACCGAAGCGAGCGTCTTTTCGCAGACCGTCGGCGCCTATATGGACGTCATCCGCGATCAGGCGATCGTGCAGCTCAACCAGAAGAATGTCTCGGTCCTGCGCACCAACCTGCAGGCGACGAGCGACCGCTTCGAGATCGGCGACCTGACGCGTACCGACGTCGCGCAGTCAGAGGCGCGGCTCGCGCTCGCCGAGGGCGATTTGCGTAACGCCGAAGCGAATTTGATTGGCAGCCGCGAAGCCTATATCCGGCTTGTCGGCGACGCGCCGACCGACCTGCAAGCGCCGCCGGCGCTGCCGAACCTGCCCGCAAACGCCGAAGAAGCCGTCGCGATCGCGCTGAACAACAATCCCGACATCGAAGCGGCGAATCAGCTGGTCAACGCATCGAAGGCCGATATCGGCGCCGCAAAAGCATCGCGCGCGCCAAAACTGTCCGCGACACTCAGCGGCAATTATAACAATTACCTCGGCTCGCTGAACAGCGGCGTCACCGGCATCGGCGTGACGCAGGAAACCTCCGCCGCCGCCGCAGGCGTTTCGGTGACACTGCCGATCTTTACCGGCGGCCGCCGCTCGGCACAGGTGCGGCAGGCGCAGTCGCGCGGCAGCCAGGCGATCGAACAATATGTCGAAACCGAACGCGGCGTGATCGCACAAACGCGCGGCGCCTATGCCGCGTGGCAGGCGAACGAGCGCATCATCGCCGCGACGCAGCAGGCGGTGAGCGCCAACGCGCTCTCGCTCGAAGGTGTGCGCGCCGAAAACAGCGTCGGCACGCGGTCGATCCTCGACATTTTGAACGCTGAACAGGAATATCTGAACACGCAGGTTCAGCTCGTGTCGGCGCAGCGCAACAGCTATGTCGCCGCCTTCTCGGTCCTCGCCGCGATGGGCAAGGCCGAGGCGCGCGATCTCGGCATCGAGGGCGGCGCGCTTTACGATCCCGAAGTCAATTACAAGCGCGTCAAAGGCGAGATGTGGGATTGGGCCGATGACCCGGCGCCGCAACAGGTCGCGACCGACACGCGCGCCGTCCCGGCGGCAACCGCCAGCGTTCCTGTGGGCCCGCCCTCGCTGACGCCACAATAAAGCTTGGCGAATCGCCCCGCAAATCGGTAAGGGAACGGTTAACCATCCGGTAATCGCGATGGTTTAGGGGGTTGGGTTATGGGCGATATGTCGCGTGAACCTTCGATGGAAGATATCTTGTCGTCGATTCGGCGCGTGATCGCTCGTGACGAAGCGCCGGGTTCGGTGCGCGAGTTGCGCGTCCCCGAAGCCGACGACATTCTCGACCTTCAGGATGAAGAAGAGGCTATGGTGGCAGAGGCCGCATCAGAAGCTGAAACCCCTGCCAAGGCCGAAGACATGCGCGCATCCGAATCGAAACGTCCCGGCGAAGATCTTGTGTCCGAAGAAAGCGCCGATGCTGCCCGCCAGTCGCTCGAAGCACTGACCGCAGCCGTCACCCCCGCCGTTGCCGTCGCTACCGCTGCGGCACCGACCGTTGCGGGCCGCACGATGGAGGATGTCGTGCTCGACGCGCTGCGTCCGATGCTCAAGCAATGGCTCGACGCCAACCTGCCCGCGCTCGTCGAGGCGATGGTGGCCAAGGAAATCCGCAGAATTGCGAACAAGCAGGGCTGATTAGCCCGCCCAATCTTCCAGCAAGTAACGTGCGATCGCCAGCGGCGGCGGCGCCATGAACGGCGCGTCCATGTTGCCCGCGAGCGCGGCGCGCACCTCGGCCTTGTCGACCCACATCGCCGCCTCGATCTCGGTCGTATCGAGCGTCAGCGCAGGGTCTTTGGCGACCGCGCGGCACCCGATCATGAGCGAGGACGGAAAGGGCCAGGGCTGGCTCGCGACATAAGATACGTTCGAGACGCGGATGCCCGCCTCCTCGAACAATTCGCGTGCGACCGCTTCCTCGAGCGATTCGCCGGGTTCGACGAAGCCCGCGAGCGCCGAGAAGAAACCTGGCGGGAAGCCGCCCTGCCGCCCGACGAGCACGCGTCCGTCACATTCCGCCAGCATGATCACCACGGGATCGACGCGCGGAAAATGCTCGGCGTTGCAGCTGCCGCAGCGCCGGCCCCAGCCGCCGCGAAACAGCTCGGTCGGCGATCCACACACGGCGCAGAACCGATGCCGCGCGTGCCAGTCGACAAGGCTGCGCGCGCCGCCATACAGCGCCGCATCTGCGCCCGACAGCAAGGGCAGCAACCGCATCACCGTGCGCGACCGCGCATCGATGCGCGCGCCCGGAGCGGCCTCACGAACGAAATGCGGGATCCCGGCATCGTCGATCCCGAGCAGCATCAGCGCGCGGTCATCGGCGGGGTCAAGCGGCTCCCACAAGAGACCGCCACCCTCGCCCGGCACGAAGTCGATGCCGTCGAGGACAAGGCTGCGCGCGCGCGGATCAGTGGTTGCGGCGGCAAACGCTTCGGCATTTGTCCGCAATTGATCGGCGCGATCGAGCCACGCGCCGGTAAAACCGAGCGGCAAGGGCATCAGCGCGCCACATCTTGGAAAAAGGTCTCGCCGAACTTGCCCTGGAACGACACCGCGTCGGGCGGCATGATCTGCGTATAGCCCGCCGCGCGATAGCCGAGCCCGCGATGCACAAAGCCGATCGTGCCCGCCGCACCCGCCCAGCCGAAAATCCCCTCGCCGCCCGGCGAGCTCGGCAGCGACACGCGGCCGCCCGCGCCAAAGCCCTGCCCGTCGATAAAGGTCCCCTTGCGGTCGACGCTGTCGGCGAGGAGGTTCGACATCGCGAGCCGCGCGGTCTCGGCCTTCATCACACGCACGCCGCCGGTCTGGCCCTCGCCGAGCAGCATCGCGAGGAAGCGGTCGTAATCGCGCGCGCTCGACACCAGCCCGCCGCCGCCGAACGGATAGGGCGGCGGGTCGAGATAGATCGAGCTCGCGGCAGGGTCGAAGGGGATCAACGCGCCGCCGAACGGCGCATAATTGCTCGTGAAGCGCCCGACATCCTTCGCGGCCACCATGAATCCCGTGCTCGTCATGCCGAGCGGATCGAACAGCCGCGCCTTCAGGAAAGCATCGAACGCCTGCCCCGACACGACCTCGATCAACCGCCCCATCAGGTCGAGGCCGATCGAATAGCTCCACTTGGTGCCGGGCTCATAGACCAGCGGCAGCGCCGCGAGCCGGTCGGCCATGACCGCAAGGCTCGGCGCCGGCTTGACCTCGGCAAAGCCTGGAATCGGCAAACGGCTCGCCTGCCCGCCGACGATACCATTGTCGTCATAGGCCTTTTTGATCGGCCCCTTCTGGATGATATTATAGCCGAGCCCCGCGGTGTGCGTGAGCAGCTGGCGCACCGTGATCGGGCCCTTCGCGGGCCGCACATCGGTGATCGACCCGTCGGGGACATTCTGCACCTTCATCTTCGAAAACGCAGGCAGGAAATCGGCGATCGGCTGGTCGAGCTTCATCTTGCCGTCCTCGATCAACAGCATCGCGGCGATGCCGGTGACGGGCTTGGTCATCGAATAGAGGCGCCACAAAGTGTCGGGCCCGACCGGCGTTGCCGAATCGTTCGACTGCACCCCGGCGCCGAAAAACACCGGCGCCTCCTGCCCCTTGCCGATCGCGGCGAGCGTGCCGGCGAGTTCGCGGCGATCGACGAAGCCTTTGATAAACGCATTGGTCGCGGGATAGAGCGCGGCGCCGTCGACCTTCCACGCCAGTGCGGCGCGCGGCAGCAGCGCCCCTGCACCCGCCAGCGCCATTCCGCCCATCAGCGCGCGGCGCGACACCATCATGTTCATGCATCTCTCTCCAGCATCTTGTCGGTCAGCTTGCGATAGAGCGTCGGCAACCCCGCCGCGTCAAGCTCCGCAAGCGGCCACCATTCACCTTCCGCTGCGGCATCGGGGGCGCCGCGTCGCACCAAGGCCAGCGTCAGGTCGAAATGGGTGAAGCCATGGTCGACGCTGACGATAGCCGACTCGGGCGGCGGCGCATCGCCCCATTCGCCGCCGGGCAGCGCGCGCATCCCGCCGAGCATGCCCTTGTCGGGCCGGCGGACGAGCCACAGCTTGCCGTCCCGTTCGATCCAGTGCGCGAGCCCGTGGCGATGCGGCTTCGCTTTCTTCGGCGGCTTGACGGGCAGGCGCTCGATATCGCCCCGCCCCCGCGCGCGGCAGTCGGCCATCAGCGGGCAGATGGCGCAAGCTGGCGAACGCGGCGAACAGACCGTCGCGCCAAGATCCATCAACGCCTGCGCAAAATCGCCCGGGCGATCATCGGGCACCAACGGTTCCAGCACCGCGCGGATCTCGCGCTTCGCCAGCGGCAGCGGCGTTTCGATCAGCCGGTGGCGCGCGATCACGCGCTCTATATTGGCGTCGATGACAACTGCCGGCCGCCCGAAGGCGATCGCTGCAACCGATGCGGCGGTATAATCGCCGATCCCTGGCAGCGCACGCAGCCCGGCCTCGCTGTCGGGAAAGCGCCCGCCATGCTCGGCAGCGACGACACGCGCGCAGGCGAGCAGATTGCGCGCGCGGGCGTAATAGCCAAGCCCCGCCCACGCCGCCATCACGTCGGCATCGTCCGCTGCCGCCAGATCAGCAACCGTCGGCCAGCGTTCGGTAAAGCGCGCAAAATAGCCCGCGACCGCGGCGACAGTCGTCTGCTGCAGCATCACTTCGGACAGCCATATCCGATAAGGATCGGGCTCGCCGCCGCTGCGGGGCGCGATGCGCCACGGCAGCGCGCGCGCCGACCGGTCGTACCAGCCGAGCAGTCGCTCCGCGAAATCGCTCGCCATGTCGGAAGTCTGGACGCTCACCCCCCGCCTATGGCATGGCGCCGGGCATGGCGAAAGACGCGGGAGAGGATCGGCCGGCCCCCAAGGCAAAGGCGAAGCGAACGGCCAAGGCCGCAAAGGCGCCGGCGCGCCCCTATGAACGCCCGCGCGGCGGCGAAGCGCGCATGGTCTCCGACCTCGTGCCCGAAATCGGCCGCGCTGCCTTCCGCAAATTCGGCTTCGTCCAAAGCTCGGTGGTCAGCCGCTGGCGCGAGATCGTCGGCGACAAGCTCGCCGACGTCACCCAGCCCGCGATGATCCGCTTCCCCGCGGGGCAGAAAGCCGGCGGGACGCTGCATCTGACGATCAGCGGCGCGCACGCGCCGATGCTGCAACATGTCGCGCCCGACATCATCGGCGCGGTCAACCGCTTCTTCGGCTATGCCGCCGTCGCACAGGTCCGCATGACGCACGGCCAGGTCACACCCGCCGCGCCCGTTCAGCCGCCGGCAATGCTGAAACCCGTACCCGCTGAACTCGGGGACAGCCTGCGCGACATCGGCGACCCGGAACTGCGCACCGTGCTCGAACGCATGGCGGCAGGTCTGGCGACGCCGCCCAAGCTTCCCCGTATCAGTTAGGAACGACGGATGTCCGCTTTTGACGAACCGCTTCTCGATCGCCGCGCGGCGGTGCTGGCGCTCTCGGGCGCGGCGCTCGGCCTGATCGCTGCGACCCCGGCGAAACCCACGCTCTGGTCGCAGACCGTCACGACCACGCCCATCGGCGCCTTCCTCGTCGGCAACCCCGCCGCGAAGGTGAAGCTCGTCGAATATTTCAGCTACACCTGCCACGTCTGCGCCGACTTCGCCAAGGCGGGCACGCTGCCGCTGAAGACCGGTTATGTCGACCGCGGGCTCGTGCTGTTCGAATATCGCAACCTCGTCCGCGATCCGGTCGACATGACCGCCGCGCTGCTCGCGCGCTGCGGTGGTCCCGCGGCCTTCGCGGGCAATCATCAGGCGCTCTTCGCCAATTTCCCCGCGATGATCGCCAAAATCCAGAAGGCGACCGAGGCGCAGAAAAAAAGCTGGTTCGAGGGGACCACCGGCGAGCGCGCACGCAAGATCGCCGCCGGCACCGGCCTTACCGCGCTGATGCGTGCGCGGGGCTATACGCAAGCGCAGATCGACGCTGCGCTCGACAGCGAGGTCGCGCAGGCCGAACTTACCGGCATGACGAACATCGGCCTCAACGCCGACCGCGTCGAAGGCACGCCCAGCTTTTTCGTCAATGGGCGCAACGCCGGTGTCACCGCCTGGCCCGCGCTCAAATCGAAACTCGACCTCGCGATCAAGGCCGCCTAAAAGCCCCGCATTCCCGTTTCCGTGGAGAAAGAAAAAGATGAACGCATCGCTTCGTATCGCCCTGTTGTCGTCGCTTGGCGCGCTCGCCCTCGCCGGTTGCGGCGGCGGCGCGGATGATCCCGCCAAGGAACAGGATGTGGTTGCCAAGGTCGCGCCCCCCGCCGGCAAGAGCTGGTCGCAGGTCGTGCGCGTCGACGGCGATGGCGTCGTGATGGGCAACCCCGATGCACCGATCAAACTCGAAGAATATGGCGCTTTCACCTGCGGCCATTGCGCGAAATTCGCGCAGGATTCGCACGAGGAACTGAAGCGCGACTTCGTCGACACCGGCCGCGTTTCGTACAAGCTGACGCCGTTCATGCTCCACCCGGTCGACGCGATCTCGGGCGCCATCGTCAAATGCACCGGCCCCGATCGCTTCTTCCCGCTCGCCGACGCGACCTTCCTCGAACATGAAGCCTTCATCGCCGGCGCCTCGAAACCGCAGCCGGGGATCGAGGAAGCGATGAAGCTGCCGCCCGCGCAGCGTTTCGTCGCGCTCGCCAAGGGCTGGGGCATCGATCAATTCTACCAGCAGCGCGGCGTTCCCGCCGCGACGATCCAGGCGTGCCTCAGCAAGGTCGAAAATGTCGAGGCGATCGAGAAGGGCACCAACGCCGGGGTCGAGAAATATCAGATCACCGGTACGCCGACCTTCATCATCAACGGCCAAGTCGCCGAGGGTGTCGCCGCCTGGGGTCTGCTCCGCGACCGCCTGCGCACAATGGGCGCGCGCTGACCGAATTTTCCAAGGGGGGTAAGTTAACCTTACCCCCCTTGCGACTCCCCCCGCCGCGCGGCATGACGGCTGCATGGGGGATTTGTGACGACAAGGTTGCACCGGCTCCGATTCGATGAGCTGCACGGGGGCGTTCCGTGCAGATAAAACGGCTGCGCCTGACCGGTTTCAAAAGCTTCGTCGAACCCACTGAACTGCGCATCGAGCCCGGGCTTACCGGCGTCGTCGGCCCGAACGGCTGCGGCAAGTCGAACCTGCTCGAAGCGATTCGCTGGGTGATGGGCGAATCCTCCGCCAAATCGATGCGCGGCGGCGGGATGGAGGATGTGATCTTCGCCGGCACCTCGTCGCGCCCCGCGCGCGACTTTGCCGAGGTCGCGCTCCATTGCGACACCGAGGGCGCACTCGTCGCCGGCCTGTCGGATGCCGCCGACGGTGACGATCTGGAGGTGATCCGCCGTATCGAGCGCGGCGCGGGCAGTGCCTATCGCGCCAACGGCCGCGACGTGCGCGCCAAGGACGTCGCGCTGATCTTCGCCGACGCCGCAACCGGCGCGCACAGCCCCGCGCTCGTCAGCCAGGGCAAGATTGCCAATGTCATCGCCGCCAAGCCGACCGACCGCCGCGCAATGCTCGAAGAAGCCGCAGGGATCGCGGGGCTGCATGTGCGCCGCAAGGATGCCGAGCAAAAGCTGCGCGCGACCGAAACCAACCTCACCCGCCTGTCCGAAATCGTCGCCGACATGGAAGTGCGCGCCAACGCCCTGCGCCGGCAGGCGCGCGCGGCGGAGAAATACAAGAAGCTCTCGGACGATATCCGCATATACGAGGGGCGGCTGATCTACGCCCGCTGGCGCGACGCTGCCGCCGCCGCCGATCAGGCACGCCGCGACGCCGACGCGGCAGAAGCCGCGGTCAAGACCGCGCAGGACGAGCTCGAAACGATATCGAAGGCGCAGACCGAGGTCGCGACGCGCGTCGCCGCGGCGCGCAGCGATGCGCAGGCGCAGCGCGATGCGCTGGCCGAAGCGACCGCAACCCAAGTGCGTCTGCAGGGCGAGGAGCGCGCGGCGCTCCAGCGGCTCGAGGATCTGGCGACGCAGCAGCGGCGCATCGCCGACGACCGCGCGCACGAAGGCGAACTCGCACGCGAAGCGCATGCCGCGCTGACCGCACTCGACACCGAAACCAAATCGCTGGCGCAGGAGATCGCCGGCCATGATGCGGGCAAGGCTGCGCTCGCCGAAGCGAACCTCGCCGCGCAGGCGCGCCTCCGCGATGCCGAAGTCGCGCTGGCGCAGGCGCGCGCCAAGGCCGCGAGCGAAGCCGCCGACCGGCGGATCGCGGTGTCGGCCCGCGACAGCGCCGAAGCCGCCGTGCGGCGCGTGGGCCAGGACAAGGCGCGCGTCGATGCCGAGGTTGCTGCGCTCGGCGACAGCAGCGCGCTCGCCGCCACGCATGCCGACAGCGTGAAAGCAGCCGAGGCGGCCGAAGCCGCGATCGGGGCGGCCGAAACCGCACTTCAAGAGGCGGAGGCCGATCGCGAGGCCACCGCCGCAGACCTCGCCGGCATCGAAGCCGGTCTCGCCGAGGCGCGCGCCGCACTTGCCGCGCTCGAGGGCGAGGCATCGACACTCGAACGCGCGCTTGCCGCAGCGCGCAGCGATGCCGACCGCATCCTTGACCAGCTCCGCGTCGCGCCGGGTTATGAAGCCGCTCTCGCCGCCGCGCTCGGTGACGATCTCGACGCCGGCACCGACCGCGACGCCGCGCGCAGCTGGGGCGCCGCCGACGCGGCAAAGGGCGACCCCGCGCTACCCGCCGACACGCGCGCGCTCGCCGAATATGTAAAGGCACCCGCCGCGATGGCGCGCCGTCTCGCGCAGGTCGCCGTGGCCGACGCCGACAGGGGCCAGCCGCTTGCGGTTGGCCAGCGGCTCGTCACCACGGATGGCGTGATGCGCCGCTGGGATGGCTTCATCACGCGCGGCGACGGCGCCACGGCGACCGAGCGGCTGCAACGCCAGAACCGCCTCGACGAACTCGCGGCGCAGCGTCCGCAGGTCGAACTCGGCGTGCAGGATCTGCGCGACCGGCGCGATGCGGCCGCCGCCAAAGCATCGGCCCTGACCGAAGCCGCCGCGGCCGCGCGCAAGGCGCTGGCGCAGGCCGACGAAGCGCGCCGCGCCGCGCTGCGCGCCGCCGATCAGGCGCAGGCGGCGCTCGACCGCCACCGCGACGCCGCCGCGCTCTTCGACCGCCGCCTCGCCGAAATCGCCGAAGCCGCAAAGGAAGCCGCCGACACGCTCGCCGTGCAGGAAGCCGCGCTCGCCGCGCTGCCCGACGACAGCATCGCCCGCGCCGCGCTTGATGCCGAAGAGCAGGCGGCCGAACGCGCACGGACCGACGCCAATGCGGCGCGCGATGCCCTCGCCGCGCACGAGCGCACACTTGCATCGCTCAGCGAGCGGCAAGCGGTCGTCAGCGCCGAGATCAAGAGCTGGAAGGCGCGCGCGGGCGAAGCCGCGCGCCGCGTGACCGAGATGGACAAGCGCGCCGAAGCACTCGCCGACGAAGCCGCCAAGCTCGCCGACGCCCCGGCCAAGCTTGCCGAACAGCGCGTCGCCGTCGAAGCGCAGCAGGCCGCGCTGCGCGACAAGGTCGCCGCCGCCGAAGCCCAGGAACGCGCCGCCGAAGCCGCGCTGCGCGAGGCCGAAACCGCGCTCAATGCCATCCGCGAACGCGTTTCCGCCGCGCGCGAAACCCGCGCCGGCGCCATCGCGCGCTCCGAAAATGCCGAACTGCGGCGGATCGAAATGGGCCGCCTGTCGGGCGAACGCTTCGAATGCCCGCCGCCGCTTCTCCCGCAAAAGGCGGGGTTCGACGGCGAGACGGTCAGCGACGCCAATGCCGAATCGGCGCAGCACGACCGGCTCGTCGCCGACCGCGAGCGGCTCGGTCCGGTGAACCTCGTCGCTGCCGACGAACTTGCCGAACTCGACACCGAGCGCGAGAAGAATGCCGCCGAGATCGAGGAGCTGACGCAGGCCGTCCACCGCCTCCGCGGCTCGATCGGCAATCTCAATCGCGAGGGCCGCGTCCGGCTGCTTGCGGCGTTCGAGGCGGTGAACACGCATTTCCAGCGGCTGTTCACGACCTTGTTCAACGGCGGGCAGGCGCATCTCGAACTCGTCGATTCGGACGATCCGTTGGAAGCCGGGCTCGAAATCATGGCGCAGCCGCCGGGCAAACGCCTCGGCACGCTCACCCTGCTATCGGGCGGCGAACAGGCGCTCACGGCAGTGGCGCTGATCTTCGGCCTCTTCCTCACCAACCCCGCGCCGATCTGCGTCCTCGACGAAGTCGACGCGCCACTCGACGACGCAAATATCGAGCGTTTCTGCGACCTGCTCGACCGCATGGCGCGCGAAACCAACACGCGTTACCTGATCGTCACGCATAATGCGGTGACGATGGCGCGCATGCACCGATTGTTCGGGGTGACGATGGTCGAGCGCGGCGTGTCGCGCCTCGTGTCGGTCGACCTCGGCGGCGCCGAAGAATTGCTCGCAGCCGAATAAAGCTAGGGCGCCATGCCCACGACGAGCATCGCCGCGAAAATCAGCAGTCCGGCAAAACGATTGCTGCGAAACTTCGCCAGCGCATCCTCGCCATTCGCCGGATCGAGCGTCACCACCTGGCCCGTCAGATGCACCGCGGCGGGGAGCAGTGCGACCAGCACCAGCGGATCGGGCCGCACCGCCCACAGCGCGCCGCCCCAGCATGCGAGCGCTGCCGCATAGCATAAAGCGACGCCGCCCTTCACATGCCGCCCCATCGCACGCGCGCTCGACTTCACGCCGATCAGCATATCATCCTCGATATCCTGCAGCGCATAGATGGTGTCGTAGCCGATGACCCACGCGATGCAGCCGGCATAAAGCAAGGGCAGCGCCAGCCCCTCCTGCCCGCCGACCGCGACCCACGCGACGAGCGCGCCCCAGCTGAACACGAGGCCCAGCCACGCCTGCGGCCACCAGGTGATGCGCTTCATGAATGGATAGCCCGCGACGAGGATCAGGCTGGCGAGCGCGACGATCTGCGCCGGGCGCGGCAGTTGGAGCAGCACGAGCAGCCCGACGAGCGACAGCAGCAATGTCCACAGCAGCGCGTTGCGCACCGACACCGCGCCGCTCGCGACCGGCCGCGACGCGGTCCGCGCCACTTTCGCGTCGAGATCGCGGTCGACGATATCATTGTAGACGCATCCCGCGCCGCGCATCGCGACCGCGCCGATCAACAGCCACAGGAACAGGGGCCAGTGGCTGACCGCCCCACCGCCGAGCGCGAGCGCCCAGGCGCAGGGCCAATAGAGCAGCCACCAGCCGATCGGCCGGTCGAACCGCGCGAGCAGCGCATAGGGGCGCGACGCGGCGGGCAATATCGCCACAAAACCGCGCAGCTGGCTATCGGGAGGATGGGTGGCAGTCATCGGCAGTGGCGCGTGTAGCAGCAGCGGTGCAGCCGATAAATGGCTGATTGGGTTTTCGCTGGGTGGATCGCCCGATGTCCGCCGCTCGAATTGGCAAAGCTATCGCGCTGGCGACCAGCCATTTTCTTCTCGCTCGGCCAGAATAATCGCCGATCCGTCAGATTTCTTGCCGACGGGCGGGCTGATAGTCACACCCGAAATCAATGACCTGACCTCAGCACTGTGCCATTTGGGAACGGACTCACCTTCGCGATCGTCGGCCTCGCGGCTCCGAAACCCGGCCATTTACCAAATTTGAACCCTGTTCGTGGAAAACAGCCACAAAGGGGGACCCATATGGCAATTTTGCGCAACAGGATTCGCGCCCGGAAAGCCGTTGGCCCGTCGGGCAAGAACCTATGGAAAAACCGTGCAGGCACCGCGGCCATGGAGTTCGCCATCGTCGGGCCGGCCTTTATCGCGTTCCTGCTGGCGATCCTCTACACGATGTTGATCTATCTCGCGCAGCAGATGCTGGAGACGACAGCCGAGGGTGCCGGACGCCTGATGCTGACCGGCTTCGCGCAAACGACACAGGCGCCCAACGGGACCGTCGGCCTGTCGGCGAGCGATTTCAAAACTGCCATCTGCAATGGCCTTTCGGGCACCAATCCCGCCGGCGAAACCGTCAGCACGCCCGCGCTGCTGCCGCCCTTGCTTTCATGCTCACGGCTCACGGTGCATGTTACGGTGGCGTCCACCTATAACGTCGCCGACACCACCAGTTCGCCGACATTCACCTATGACAGCAACGGCGTATTGGCGTCGACGGGCGCGGGCTATAATTACCAGTCGGGCGGCAGCGGCAAGAACCGCATCATCGTCCTGCAGCTGATCTACCTGTGGCCGACAGGAAAGGGCCCGCTGGGGCTGAACCTGATCAACGAACCCAACGCCAACCGCAAACTCGTGGCCACTTCGGTGTTCACGACAGAGGACTATGCGTGCCCCGCATCGCAGCCCTCATGCTAAGGCGCCTCAAACGGAACACGCGCGGCGCGGTGATCGTGGAGTTCGCTTTCGCCCTGCCCGTGCTCGTGCTCATGTACACGGGCGGCGTTTATTTGTCGGACCGGGTCAGCGCCAGCCGCAAGGTTACTGTCGCCACCCGTTCGCTCGTCGACCTCGTCAGCCGGACCATGTCCCCGACGATCATTTACAACGACCCCGCAAGCTCCAACGCGCGATCGCAAATGAGCGCCAGTGCGGTCGTCCTGTCGCCCTATAAGCTCGACAGTGCGACCGAGCAGATCTCGCTGCTTCGGGTCTGCGATGCCACACGGGCCTATGTCGTATGGACCCGCGCCCAGACGCAAAATGTCAATGGCAGCACCGTGACCCCGACGGTCTCGAGCCACACGGCGGGCACGCTTCCCCAGATTCAGGCGCAGTCAGCCAGCAACATCGTCAACATCCCCAGCAACATGATCACCACCTCGATGATCCCGGTTTCGCCGGACGCCACGAATGTGTGCGGAAACCTGGCGCCGGGCACCAGCACGAAGACTCAGGTCGGCACCGCCGGCGGTTGGCTGTTCATGGGCAAGATTACTTATAATTACGCGCCATTCATCAGTTACCTCCCGATGACCAGCACAACCATGTCCGACACGATCTACATGGTTCCTCGGCTCTACTAGGTGGATATATTATGACCAAAATATTTCCTCGGCTCAGCACTTCGACCGCATGTGCCCCGCTCATCACCCGACTGAAAGAAAATCAGAAGGGCGGGGTCTTCATGATCATGGGGTTTGCGATCATTCCGCTGACCTTCATTCTCGGCTTCGGGATCGACTATGCGCGCGCCATGAGCCTGCAGACAAAGCTGAACGCCGCGGCCGACGCTGCCGCGCTGGCGGCCGTCGCGCCCTCGATGATCCTGCAGTCGAACACCCAGTCGCGGACGGCCGCGACCAACATGTTCAATGCGCAGGCCGCCCTCGAGACGGGTTATGAGGATCTGGTGGTAACGCCCGTCGTCACGGAAGGCGGCTCCGGTTCCGGGGGCAGCGGGGCCGTGGGCTATCTGCGCAAGGCGACCGTGAGCTATCGGGCCAAGTCGATCAACATGTTCGGCGGGATATTGGGGCTCGATACGCTGACCGTGAGCGGAAGGTCCACGGCAAGCGCAGCGCAGCCGCCCAACGTCGATTTCTATCTGGCGATGGACAATTCGCCCTCGATGCTGCTGCCCTCGACTTCGGACGGTATCACCAAGATCATCAATGCGAGCAAATCAACCTCGAAGCCCAACGGCTGCGCCTTTGCCTGTCATGCGATGATTCCCAAGAGCGACGGAATCTACATCAGGGATCAAAACTCTCGCGATGTGCTGCTCTCGACCGGATATTACACCGCGGGTTCCGGCAAACAGAATGTCTGGTACCGTTACAAAACCTCGTCGCCTGTCGAGCTCTTCGACAGCACGGGGACCACGATGCACTCGTCATCGACGGTGACCGGGACCACGACGTCGAACGGAAAAAGCGGAGACAAGCGCATCGATACGCGCACCGACACCACGACGGCCACCAAATATACGGTCACAGATAACAGCAATGGTCCGGTCACAATCAATAAAATTGTGACAACGACACCGACGACCTATACGACGACGTATAAGTCCAATGGGACCGTAAATAAGACCACCAGCGCCCAAGGTACCGTAGGGACCAACACCACCACGCATGACACCGGATATTGGGCCGATGGTTTTTGGCTGACCCATAACTACGGGCTGATCTATGGCAGCCCGGCGAAAATCGTGCTGCGCAAGGACGACGTTGTTTCGGCGGCATCGCAGCTGATCCCGTTCGCGTCCAACCAGGCGTCCCAATATCAGGTCACATACCGCGCGCAGATGTTTTCGTTCGACTGGACGCGACCTGGCGGGACTTCGCCCGTCACGCAGCTCAACAATCTGACCAACGTCAGTTCTTACGGCAGCAACTTTTCAGCAGCCTCCATCTTCCCGGCAGACGATTATTGGTGGAAGAATTCCTGGCCGACCAGCGCCGCCAGCAATGACGACAAGGCTACGGATGTGGCCGGCATGCTCACGAAGATGAACGACACCATTCCCGCCGCAGGAACGGGTGCGCCCGGCGCAGTGCCGCAGAAGATTCTGTTCATCATCACCGACGGCATGCTCGACCAGCCGAACGGGAGCGGTCGATATTTCGGGCCGATGCGGACCGGCGCGAACCAGGAAAACGCCAAATGTACGACGATCAAGGCCAAGGGCATCAAGATTGCGATCCTCTATACGCAATATCTGCCCGAATCGCTTGTCGGCGACAGCTGGTCCCAGACGAACGTCGCTCCGTTCCTGCCCAATCTCCCCAGTCGGACGACCGATCAGGTTCTCGATGCACTGAAGCGATGCGCATCGGTCGGCACCAACGGCGTGCCGCTGGTTCAGACTGTGACGGCCAACGACAACATCACCACGGCGCTGCAGCAGCTGTTCTCGACGGCGCTCCAGACCGCCCGATTGGTTCAGTAAAATAGCAAAGCCTGTTCGGTGCCCTGTTCGATCATGACGTGACTTGCCGTCACCGATGTAATCGAACAGGGCACCGGGCGAGCAGCCAATGGGTGCACGAGGTGCCGCGGTCTGCTATCGCCTCCCTATGCCCGCAACGCCCGCATGGCCGCCCGCCAGCACGCCCCGCCTCTTCATCGACCTGCCGCTGGGGCAGGGTGCAGCCCCGGTGATCGACGGCCCCGCCGCACATTATCTTCTCAATGTGATGCGGATGAAGGCGGGCGATCCGCTCTTGCTGTTCGACAATAGCAGCGGCGAATGGCTCGCCGTCGTCGCCGACGCGGCGAAACGGCACCTGACCCTGCGCATCGAGAGGCAGACGAAGCCGATCGAGCAGGTTCCCGACCTCTGGCTATGCTTCGCCCCGGTGAAAAAGGCGCGGCTCGACTGGATCATCGAAAAAGCGACCGAACTCGGCATCGCGCGCCTGCAGCCGGTGATCACCGAACGCACGATCGTTGAACGCGTCAAGCGCGAGCGGCTCGAGGCGCAGATCGTCGAGGCGTGCGAACAATGCGGCCGCACTGCATTGCCGACGCTGGCCGAGCCTATCAAGCTGCCCCTGCTCTTGAAGGACTGGCCGGCGGACCGCACGCTGCTGTTCGCCGACGAAGCCGGCGGACTTCCGCTGGCTAAGGTCGAAGCCCCCGCACCCGCCGCGATCCTGACCGGGCCCGAAGGCGGCTTTACCGACAAGGAACGCGACATGCTGATCGCCCACGACGCCGTCCGCCGCATCGCGCTCGGTCCGCGCATCCTGCGCGCCGAAACCGCCGCCATCGCCGCGACCGGACTATGGATGGCGCAGCATGGCGACTGGCGGGACGCATAGCGCCATCCTCGATTCTGTCCCGCCGCCGAACAGAATCGCCGCCAAGTCACCGATTTTAACCGGATATTAGCTATACGCGGGGCATAGCGGCGCCATGCAACGGCGGGACCAGAGCCGATACCGCTGGCGTGGGGGCCAGCGTTTGCAGTCTGTGCGAGTGTATCTCATGCTCGTTTGGCTGGCGTTGACGCTTGCCAGCAATCCCGCCGCCGCACAGACGACCACCAGCTACAGCAACACCACGACCGGGACGATCAGCGAAACCGCGACGACCTGCACCAGCCCGATGGTGCGGAACTTCACAGTCGCGGCGAACGCGCAGGTCACCGACGTCAATATCGGGGTGCAGTTCACGCACAGCTATCGCGGCGACGTCCGCGCGACCTTGGTGTCGCCGTCGAGTACGGTGGTCAATCTGATCACCAATATCGGGACGTCGGCGGACAATCTGAATGTCCTGTTCGACGATAGCGCGGCGGCGAGCATCACCACGCACACGACCAACGACAACACGGCCGCAGCGCCGCCGTACCAGCGCACCTTCCGTCCCGAGGGCTCGCTTGCGAGCTTCAACGGTCAGGGGTCGGCGGGCACATGGCAGCTCACCATCTGCGATTCACTGAACAGCGACAGCGGCAATTTCACGCGCACCGACCTGACGCTCACGACCGTGCCGATCGCGCCGTCGGCCGACCTGTCGCTGACCAAGTCGGTGAGCAATGCATCACCAGCATCGGGCGCCAGCATCAACTATGTGCTGAGCGTCACCAACGCGAGCGGTTCGGCGCTGACCGCGACCGGCGTGACGGTACAGGACACGCTGCCCGGTGGCTTCACCTTCACCAGCGCCTCGGGTTTCGGCAGTTACAACGGCACGACCGGCGTGTGGACCGTCGGCAGCATCCCGCCGGGGACGACGCGGACGCTGACGATCACCGGCACCGTCACCGCCAGCGCGGGCGCGAGCGTGACCAACATCGCCGAGGTCAGCGCATCATCGGCTTTCGACTTCGATTCGACTCCCGGCAACGGCGTCGCGGGCGAAGATGATTATGACAGCGCGACCTTCACCGTATCGGGAACGCGCGTCGCGGGCACCCCGCCGACGCTCGTCTGCCCGGTCGGGACGACGGTGCACGACTGGGACGGCGTCACATGGGCTGCCGGCACGACCAGCGGCACCTATGCGCTGACCGCGATCGGCACGATGAATTTCAACATCGCCGTCGGCGGCGGCAGTTTCCTGAACAGCGGCACCTATGGCGGCCAGTCGCCGACGCGGCAGAATGTCGTCACCGGCGGCCTTTCGCCCGCGCAATTTTCGATTTTTGAGATGGTCGATCTCACCAGCCAGTCGGGAAGCGTGACCTCGACCTTCACCCTGCCCACCGCGGTGCCGGGGGCGCAGTTCCGCCTGTTCGACATCGACTATGCCGCCGGCCAGTTCGCCGACCGGGTGACCGTGACCGGCAGTTTTAACGGAACGCCCGTGACCCCGACGCTCACGAACGGCATCAGCAATTATGTGATCGGCAACAACGCCTATGGCGACGCGACGAGCACCGATGGCAGCGCGAACGGCAATGTCGTCGTGACCTTCTCCGCCCCCGTCGACACGATCATCATCGATTACGGCAATCACGCCCTCGCGCCCGCCAATCCCGGGCAACAGGCGATCGCGATCCACGACGTCACCTTCTGCCGCCCGATCGCCAATCTGACGATAACCAAGACGAGCAGCGTCGTCAGCGATCCGACCAACGGTACCGCCGATCCCAAGGCGATCCCCGGCGCGACGATGCGTTACTGCATCCTCGTCACCAACAATGGCAGCGGTACCGCGACCGGCATCAACATCGGCGACCCGCTGCCCGCCACGACGACCTTCGTCCCCGGATCGCTGCGCAGCGGTACGAGCTGCGCGGGTGCGACGACCGTCGAGGACGATAATGCCAGCGGCGCCGACGAAAGCGATCCGTTCGGTGCGTCGATCGCCGGCACCACTGTCGCCGGCACCACACCAACACTGGCACCCGCAAGCGCGATGGCGATTGCCTTCGATGTGACGATCAACTGATGTCCCATCGTCCCAGCTATCTCGCGCGGCTCTGCGCGCTCCTCGTTGCCGGCTCGATGACGCTCGCCCCGCCCGCCGCGGCGCAGCGCGTCATCGTCAACCCTTCCTTCGAATCGAACGATCCGCAGGGTCCGGGCACCGCCAATTACGAAATCTATTCGAACGGATCGGTGATCGGCTGGGATTCGGCATCGGGCGAGATTGAGCTGTGGGACACGAATTTCCAGGGCGTTCCCGCCTATGCCGGATCGGTCTTCGCCGAGATGAACGCCAACGTACCCGGCGCACTCTATCAGAATATCTGCATGGTCAACGGCGAGTCGATCGGCTGGACCTTTGCCCACCGCGCGCGGTCGGGCGGTCCCGCGACACAGACCGCACGTTTCCAGATCGCGAACAGCGCGGGCACGCAGCTCCAGGCGCTGGCATCGCAATCGTCGACGATCAACAATGTTTGGAACGTCAATACCGGCTCGACGACTTACACGGGGCCATCGGGCGTCCAGCGTGTCCAGTTCATCACGACCGACGCGGGCAGCTACGGCAATTTCCTCGACGACATCCGTATCACGCTCAATCCGTTCATCGAGCTGTCGACCGCGAGCGCCTCGGGGGTCGAATCGATCGCGACCGCGAACCTGCCGACACTGACCGTCAACGGCACCTTGTTCACCGCGCGCACGGTCAACGTCAGCATCACCGGCGGCACCGCGACGCGCGGCACCGATTATACGACCCCCGGCGGCGGCGCGAGTTTCACCGTCACCGTCCCCGCCGGCACCTATCAGAACGCCGCCGTCCCGCTCGGCATCCAGATCATCGACGACACTGCGACCGAGGGTAGCGAGACGATCCAGATCGCGCTCGGCACCGGCACCGGCTACACCGTGTCGAGCACAACCAGCTGCGGCGGCGCGGCACGCACCGCCAGCACCTATACGATCACCGACAACGACTCGCCGGTGGTGCTGGCAAAGAACTGGACCAACGGCATCGCAGGCGACGCGGTCAGTTTGGCGATTTCGGGCGGCGCGCTTGCCACTGCGGGGACTTCGACCGTCGGCGGATCGACGACCAACGCCACGGCGGTCGCTGTCCCCGGCTCCACGCTGACCCTGACCGAGGCATTCACCGCCGGCGCCGCCGCCAACTATAACAGCAGCGTCGAATGCCGCCGCAACAGCGACAATGTTGTCGTCGCGACCGCGGGCAGCGGACTCAGCCGTACCGTCGTCATGCCGTCGGGCACCTCGCTGACCTGCACCTGGACCAACAGCCGCAAGTCGGCGACGCTCGTTATCCGCAAGACCTGGGTGAATGCGCAGACCGCCAACGCCGTCACCGTCGCAACGAGCGGCCTCATCAACAACGCCACCCTCTCCTCGGTCGCCAACAGCGTGAACGAGACCGACACCAACGCCGCAGTCACCGTCTACGCTGCCGAAAGCGCGACACTCGCCGAAACCTTCACCGTCGGCAATGGCGCCAACTATAGCCAGGCCCTCGCCTGCACCGGCAATGCGACCGCGCTCGCGGGCGATGTGCTGACGGTCAATCCGGCCGACACTGCGATCATCTGCACCTTCACCAACAGCTATGTCGTCCCGATGGCAATCGCCAAGACCTCAGCCGCGTACAGCGACCCAGTGAACGGCACGACCAATGCGAAACTGATCCCCGGCGGCTTTGCCGATTACAGCCTGACCGTCACCGCCCCCGCGGGCACCAGCCCGACGAACAACAGCGTTATCGTCACCGACGCGATCCCGGCGAACCTCAGCCTGTTCGTCGGCACCTATGCCCCCGGCCCCGGCCCGGTCCGCTTCACGGCCGGCAGCAGCGCGCTGACCTACAGCTTCGCCAGCCTCGCCAATAGTACCGACGATCTCGAATTCTCGAACAATGGCGGGGCCAGCTGGACCTATGTGCCGACCGCCGACGCCAATGGTGTCGACGCGGCCGTCACCCATGTCCGCGTCCGGCCCAAGGGGGCGATGACGCCCGGATCAAGCTTCACGATCAACCTCCGCGCGCTCGTGAAATAGCGCTGTTCAACCGGCGATTGCTTTCTGTACCGAACCGTATAATGGCGCGATATGAGCACGCGCACCGCCTCGGACAGCAACGATCCCATCGTCGAAAGCCGCGACCAGCTCGCGGTCCCCATGATCAAGGGCGAAAAGCCCAAGGACCGTTGGCGCATAGGCACCGAGCACGAGAAATTCGTCTATCGCACCGCCGACCATCGCGCGCCCAGCTATGACGAACCCGGCGGCATCCACGACCTGTTGATGGCGCTCACCCGCTTCGGCTGGGAACCGGTGATCGAGGGCGGCAAGGTCATCGCGCTCGCGGGAAGCGACGGCACCGTCAGCCTCGAACCCGCAGGCCAGCTCGAATTGTCGGGCGCGCCGCTCGAAAATCTCCACCAGACCTGCGCCGAAACCGGCCGCCACCTCAAACAGGTGAAGGAAGTCGGCGCCGAACTCGGACTCGGTTTCCTCGGGCTCGGCATGTGGCCCGACAAGACGCGCGCCGAACTGCCGATCATGCCCAAGGGGCGGTACAAGATCATGCTCGACCATATGCCGCGCGTCGGCACCATGGGCCTCGACATGATGCTGCGCACCTGCACGATCCAGACCAATCTCGACTATTCGTCCGAGGCCGACATGGTGCAGAAATTCCGCGTCTCGCTCGCGCTTCAGCCGCTCGCGACCGCGCTCTTCGCCAGCTCGCCCTTCACCGAGGGGCGGCCCAACGGCTATATGTCGTACCGCAGCCATATCTGGACCGACACCGACCCCGCGCGCACCGGCATGCTGCCCTTCGTGTTCGAGCAGGGCTTCGGCTACGAACGCTATGTCGACTATATGCTCGATGTGCCGATGTATTTCGTGTTCCGCGACGGCAAATATATCGACGCTGCGGGACAGAGCTTCCGCGACTTCCTGAGGGGCGAACTCCCCGCGCTGCCCGGTGAGAAACCCCGCCTCTCCGACTGGAACGACCATCTTTCGACCGCCTTCCCCGAAGTGCGCCTCAAAAGCTTCCTCGAAATGCGCGGCGCTGACGGCGGCCCGTGGAACCGCATCTGCGCGCTGCCCGCTTTGTGGGTCGGCCTGCTCTACGATCAGGGCGCGCTCGACGCCGCATGGGATCTGGTCAAGGGCTGGAGCATCGAGGATCAGCAGACGCTCCGCGACGCCGTCCCCAGCGAAGGCCTCGACGCCCCCGCCCCCGGCGGCGGCACCGTCGGGCAGCTCGCGCACCGCGTCCTCGACATCGCCGCCGCGGGTCTCGCCGCGCGCGGCGAGGTCAATTCGATGGGCGACAATGAAGTCGGCTTCCTCGAACCGCTCCGCCGCATCGCCAAGAGCGGCAAGTCGCCGGCGCACGACCTGCTCGACCGATACGAAGGCCCGTGGAAACAGGATCTTTCGAAGATATACGACGAGCTCAGCTTTTAAAGGGCAACGCTGCCCCGAAAGTGCAGCAATTGCGCAACACTGCTGACACGAAAGTCAGCGGCGCGCGCTTCCGCGATTGATTGCAGGCGAGCGGAAAGCCAAAGAGCCTTTGGTTTTTCCGCTCTCCCATTATCAACTCTGTTTCAGGAAGCTCGCCATGCGCCACTTTCCTTCCACTATTGCTATAAGCGTTGCCCTCGCCACCGCCGCCTGGGCGGTCCCTGCCGCCGCGCAGGACGCGTCCACCACGCCCGTCGCCGAAGACAGCGGCCTTGGCGATATTGTCGTCACCGCGCAGCGCCGCGAAGAAAGCCTGCAGGATGTGCCCGTCGCCGTCTCGGTGCTGTCGGGCAATACGCTCGATGCGATCACCTCGACCGGCTCGGACGTCCGCGTTCTCGCGGGCCGCGTCCCCAGCCTGAATATCGAAAGCTCGTTCGGTCGCACCTTCCCGCGCTTCTATATCCGCGGCCTCGGCAACACCGATTTCGATCTCAACGCGTCGCAGCCGGTCAGCCTCGTCTATGACGACGTCGTCCTCGAAAACCCGATCCTCAAGGGCTTCCCGATCTTCGACCTCGACCGCGTCGAAGTCCTCCGCGGGCCGCAGGGCACGCTGTTCGGCCGCAACACCCCCGCGGGCATCGTCAAGTTCGACACCGTCAAGCCCGGCAAGACCGGCGGCTATGCCCGCGCCAGCTATGGCCGCTACGGCACGACGCAGGTCGAGGTTGCGGCGGGCGCTGCCGACGACAACGGCTTCTCGGTCCGCCTCTCGACCCTCTTTCAGCATCGCGACAATTGGGTCGATAATATCGCGACCACGAAAAAGAACGATCTCGGCGGCTATGACGACATCGCCGCGCGCCTTCAGCTCCAATATGAAAACGGCCCCTTCACCGGCCGCGTGACCGGGCAGGTCCGCATCTATGACGGCTCGGCGATCATCTTCCGCGCCAACACCCAGCTTCCGGGCAGCAACAAGCTCGTCGGCCTCGGCGGCGCAGGCACCGAGTTCAAGCGCGACGAGGTGTATCAGGACGGGCTCAATTTCCAGAAGCTCAACACCTATAACGCCGGGCTGAACCTCGAATATGATTTCGGGCCGGTGACCGCTTACTCGATCACCTCCTACTGGAACGGCAATTTCAAGAGCCGCGGCGACATCGACGGCGGTTTCGGCGCGGTGTTCCTGCCCGTGTCGGGTCCGGGCCTGATCCCGTTCCAGGCCCAGAGCCAGGACAATGTGCCGAGCCTCGACCAGTTCACACAGGAAATCCGTATCGCGTCTAACAACAGCGGCGGCCTCGGTTACCAGTTCGGCGCCTTCTACTTTGACGAAAAGCTCGACATCTCCAGCTTCGAATTCGGCGGCCCGACCGACGCAACGCCGTCGGCGATCGCGATCCAGCGGCAGGACAGCGAAGCCTATGGCCTCTTCGGCTCGGTCAATTATGAATTCGACAATGGCTTCAAGCTGCAGGCCGGCGCGCGCTACAACCACGACACGCGCGATTTCGTCGCGTCGCGTCCGGTCGAAACGCGGCCCGACTTCGTCGTCAACCCGAACACGCCGGTTCCGCCGCAGGCCGCAAAGGTCAAGGGCAAGCTGCTGACGTGGGACGCCAGCGCAACCTATGAGGCCTCCGACGCGCTCACCCTCTACGCCCGCGTCGCGCGCGGCTATCGCGCCCCGTCAGTCCAGGGCCGCCTGACCTTCTCGCGCGTCATCTCGACCGCCGATCAGGAAGAGACGATGTCCTATGAAGCCGGCATCAAGACCAACTTCCTCGACAACCGCGTCCGCTTCAACCTGACCGGCTATTATTTCGACACCAAGGATCTTCAGCTGACCGCCGTCGGCGGCACGTCGAACGTCGCGAGCCTGCTCAACGTCGATGCCAAGGGCCACGGGATCGAAGCCGAACTGCAAGCAGCACCGGCGAAAGGCCTGACCTTCTCGATCGGCGGCGCATGGAACATCGCCAAAATCGACGACGCCAACGCTTTTGTCGCAGGCTGCGGCTCGGCGACGCCCTGCACCGTGCTCGATCCGCCGCGCGCAGGCAGCCCCGGCATCTTCTCGATCGACGGCAACCAGCTGCCGCAGTCGCCGAAGTTCACGCTCAACTGGACCGCCGGCTATGAAATCCCCGTCGGCGACGGCGCGATCTATGCCTTCACCGACTGGTATTACCGCTCGAAGGTGCAGTTCTTCCTCTATCGCTCGGTCGAATTTTCGGACGACAAGCTGCTCGAGGGTGGCGTTCGCGTCGGTTACAAGACCGATCGCTTCGATATCGCGGGCTTCGTGCGCAACATCACCAATGATGAATCGCCGACGGGCGGCATCGATTTCAACAACCTCACCAGCTACGTCAACGAACCCCGCATCTATGGCATCGAGGCGGGCTTCAAATTCTAAAAGCCGTCGATCCGCGCGGGGTTTCGCTCCGCGCGGATCTGGCTTCATTTGCAATTACGTCCATGTTATCATCGCCCTGCAACGATATGGGAGTCGATGATGCCCCGTTTGACTGTCAGCCTGATCGCCCTGACCTTTGTCGCCAGCGCGACTGCGGCATCCGCCAGCGACGTGAATTCGGCCGCCACCTTCGGCGCCCACGCCTTTTCCAAGGCCGTCAGCATCTATCCACGCACGCGCGAAGAAGAACGCAAATGGCTGATCCAGCGGCTCGAAGCCGTTTGCAGCAGCAAGCTGCGCTCTGATCAACGCCGCTGCGACCGGGCATGGCGGATTATTGCCGACGGCTATGCCGAGCTACAGGCACGCCGCGCCGCCGAAGCGACCGCCGCCACCGACGCGCTGAAAGATTAGGCGACCGGCCCCACCCGCTCGTCGGGCTCCAGCCGGATCAGCGGGCGCTTCCGCCCGCTCAGCTTCGCAAAGAAACGCGGCACGAGCGCATTGTCCTGCGCCCAGTTCCAATAAGCGACATAGGCGGGATCGGCGAGCAGATGCTTCTCCTCGGTCTTGGCGCGCCAGTAATAGACGCCGCTGACCAGCCCGAGCAGAATGACGTTTCGCGCGCCCTCGACCCAGCCGCCCGCGGTGACGAGGAAGGGTAGCGAGCCGACCCACCAGCTCAAATTTTTCGAAATATAGGCCGGATGCCGCGTAAAGGCATAAGGCCCATGCGTGATGACGCCGCGGTGGGTCAGGTTCGAAAAGCGGATGCCGAACGCCATCGTCGCCCAGCTGTAGATCGCGGTGAGCGCCACGAGCATGATGCCCCAGGCGACGAGCAGGCCATAATGGCCCTCCAGCCAATAGCCCCAGTCCGAGCCATTGACCTGATAGTCGAGCGGGCCGCCGTTCATCAGGATGAAGGGCGGATAGCAGACGAGCGCCGCGACCCACGCCATGCCATAGGGGTTTGCGGTGCGGATATGCGCGTCGAGCGGCTTCAGCGTCAGGATGTAGCCGACCGTCGCAATATGGACGTCGACGAGGTAGAGGAAATTGATCGCCCACAGCCCCATCATATAGGGATTGGCGAGCACCTCGCTCATCGGCACCGTGACCAGCGAGGAGAAATTCCCCGGCACGATCGACAGCATGAAGGCGGTGAAAAACCCCTTCACCGCCCATGCTCGCAGATGATGACCGATCGCCTTGCCGTCGACCGGCTGGCCCGGCGCGATCAGCCAGCGGCCGAACTGCCAGCAGCCGTCGCGCGGCTCGATCATGCGGCGGTCGAGCCACAGCATATAGGGCACCGACACGAGCAGCAGCCACGGCGCGACCGTCTCGAGCAAATTCATCGAAAAGGCATAATTGCCCTCCCAATAATAGCGCATCGTCGCATAGATCAGCGCGATCAGCCCCCATGTCGCCCACATTCCGGCAAGTTTTGTCAGGCTGATATCGAGCGTCTCGCGCCACGGGCGGCGCTGCGCCCAGTCGATGCCGGTCGACGGATTGCGGTGTACCTTGTCGACGAAGATCGACCACAGCACCATCGGCAGCCCGCAGGCGAGCACGCTGGCGATGGCGGAATTGGGCCCGTTCATCGCCCCGCGCGTCCCCCAGTCGATACCGAGAAATGCCGCAATGTCGGGCGCAAAGCGCGCGATCAACAAATAGCTCACCAAACCGGCGAGCCCGACGATACCAACCCCTGCGCTGACCGCCGAGCGCGGGCGAACGCCCACCGGCGCGGCAAGCGCGTTTGGCGATTCGAGCGTGTCGGATTGAGCGGATTTGGCCATGATATTCACCCGCTTAGCGTTACCGCAAAAGGGTAAGCAACCCGTCAATCCCATTCACCGATTCGCGGGCGATTTCCTGCCAAAACGGCAGCATTCCTACGTGTTGACACCGTTCACCGCATGTTGGTTTCGATTCACCCCGAGTCGCCCCGCAAAGATTCGCACCACGGTAATGGGCCTGATAAAGCGCGCATCAATCGGGGCGGAGGGCTCCAATAAAACACAAGATGGGGTCGCCACTTGTTATCGAAAACAACGGGTCTGCGCGATTTGCGCCAGCGTTTTTCTGCGCTGTTTCAAGACCATGAAATCTTCGTCCGCACGCACGGGCATGTTCGTTTCGTGCGTGTCAGTGCTGTATGGCAAAAACGCGTCGCGCTGATTGCCGGCATCGTGCTGCTCGCATGGGCCGGCGCGACGCTGGCGGTGCTCGTCAACCAGCTGCTCACCTCGGGTGAGCGCGCCGCGGTCGCGCAGCAGCAAGCCGCCGCCGCCGCGTCCGAAGCGCGGATCGCCAAATATCGCGACAATGTTGCCGAAACCGCTGCCGATCTCGAAGACCGGCAGGAGCAGCTCGAAGAATGGTCGAAGGTTCACTTCGGCGTCGAGCCCGCCGCTGTAACGCCCGAAGCCCATAGCGACGGCGCTGCGCCGGTCGCTGAGAAGGCAACGCTCAAGACGAGCGCGTTGATCGACCCGAACCTGCCGCCCGAAGCGCAGATCCTCGCCCGCCTCGAAGCGCGGCAGGAAGATTTCGCAAACCGCCTGCTCAGCGCGGTCAACGACCGCGCGGCCAAGGCCGAAGGCGCCGTCGCCAAGCTCGGCATGAATCCCGCCGCGCTCGTCCGCAACGCTGCGGCCGGCCGTGGTGGCCCGTTCATCCCCTATCGCGGCCGCACCGGCCGCGCGAGCTCGCTGGGCAAATCATTTGCCGCGCTTGAAAGCGCACTGTTCCGCATGGAAGTGCTCGAACGCACGCTCGTCGCCATCCCGTCTGGCCAGCCCGCGAATGTACTGATGCTCTCGTCGAGCTTCGGCTATCGCAGCGATCCGTTCACCGGCGCCGGCGCGATGCACTCCGGGCTCGATTTCCCCGGCCCGATGGGCACGCCGATCCTCGCCGCCGCCCCCGGCCGCGTGGTCTATGTCGGGCAGAAGTCGGGCTACGGCAATGTCGTCGAGGTCGACCACGGCCAGGGCATCCTGACCCGCTATGCCCACTTATCGGGCTTTACGTCCAAGGTCGGCGCGCAGGTCGCCGCTGGCGAGCAGATCGCCAAAATGGGCTCGACCGGCCGTTCGACCGGTAGCCACCTGCATTTCGAAGTCCGTTTGAATGGCGTCGCGGTTAACCCGCGCCGCTTCCTGGAGGCTAAAGCCGATGTTCTCGAAGTCAAAGACGACGCCCGACAGCGAGTCGGTTCCGTCGCTGCCGTCCGTGGCGCCCGCTAAAATGGCTACGGGCGCGCGTCACACGACCTTTTCGATCTTGGGATCGGACGTCGTCGTCACCGGCAATGTTGCTGCCAGCGTCGACCTGCACGTCGACGGCAAGATCGACGGCGACCTGAAATGTGCCAACCTCGTCCAGGGCGAGGCGAGCGAGATCAAGGGCGCGGTTGTCGCCGAGACCGCGAAGATCGCGGGCCTGCTCGACGGGTCGATCGAGGCCAAGACGCTGATCGTCCATGCGACCGCGCGGATCACCGGCGACGTCGTTTACGAAACGATCACGATCGAAAATGGCGGCAAAGTCGAAGGCAAGCTGAGCCACCGCCGCCACGGCGCCGCTGCAGCAAAGGCTCCGCCGCCGCTCGAAGTCGTCTCCAACTAAACCCAATTCAGGTCAGGGCCGCATCCGCGCGGCCCTCAATTCGATATCGCAACCTCGCGGCCCGACGCACGTCCCTGCATGTCATAATGTCGCTGGACGACCACCTTGTTGCGTCCGCCGCGCTTCGCATCATAAAGCGCCTCATCGGCAAGACGGTAGAGCTGCTGGAAATCGCACGCTGGCCGAACCTCGGCGACCCCGACGCTGGCGGTAACCAGCCGTTCGCCCACCGCCTCGCTATGATCGCACGCCGCGATCCCGCGCCGGATGCTTTCGGCGAAGCGGCCGAGGATGATCCCTTCCATCCCGATCGTCAGCAGCCCGAACTCCTCGCCGCCGAGCCGCGCCACGGTGCACATCGGCCCTTCCCAGCGCTCGATCCGGCGCGCGATGCCGCACAGGACGACGTCGCCGACATCATGGCCGTAAATATCATTGACCGATTTGAAGCGGTCGATGTCGACGAGCAGCAGCGCCGCCGGCAGATTGTCTGCGCGCGCGCGCTCGAGCAGCGGCGTCACGCTCTCGACGAAACCGCGGCGATTGGGCAGCCCGGTCAACGGATCGCGCCGCGCGAGTTGCCGTGCCTGCGCCTCGGCGCTGCGCGCATGGTCGCGTTCGATCCGAAGATGCCCGAGCCGGCGCGTCGCCGCGGCGGCGAGCCATAGCGCCTGCCAGGTCGCGGCGGCGAGCACGAGCAGCTTCGATCCGCCGCCCCACAGGCCATCCTCGACATCGACGACATGGATGATCGCGAGCACCGCCATCGGCAGCCCCCACGCCGCGAGGAAATCGCGCGCCTCGACCGAACCGCGCCGCCACGCCCAGCCGACATAGGCCGCCACCGCCAGCAGGTCGGCAATCACCACCAGCCCCAAAATATCAGCGAGCGCCCCCAAGCTGCTGCCGCGGATCAGTGCCAGCGGGATGCCCGCGATGCCGACGCCGAGGCCCAGGGCGAGCACAGCGGTCCGAAGCCGCTCCGGCACCCGGCCGCGTTCGACCGCGGTCGCCGCGCTGACCGTCGCGAGCGCGATGGCAAGGCACGAGAGGAAGGTGCAAATCTGCGTCGTCACCGTGCCGGCCATTCCCGGCACGAGCGCCAGATGGACCTGCGACCAGAGCATGCCCCATATCAGCATCGTACCCGACCACGCCGCCTGCCACGCGAGATATTGGCGGCGCACCGCAAAGGCGAGCGAAAGGCTGTAGATGCAGCTGACCAGGAGCAACGTCAGCGCCGCACCGACGGCAGCCGCCATGCCCGCCGACTGCATACCCGCCTCGGCCTTCGGCACGATGCGTGCATGGACGAATTGATGCCCCGAAAGGCGATCGAAGCGCATCGTCACCGCGGTCAGCGCCGCATTGCGTTCGGGCGCCTCGAACAAGATCTGCCCGCCCGCGCGCCAATATGGTCCGTAGTCACCCGCCCGCACATGCTGCCAGTGCGTCGTGCCATCGGCATAGGAAAAGCCGACTGCGAGCCGGTCGAAGCGCGACTGATGGACCATCAGCGCGACATCGCCGCGCTGCGCGTCGAGGCCGCTGAGCGGCGCGCGAAGCCAGAGGCTTGCCTCTTGATAACCGGTAGGCGCTTCGCGGCACGAAAAATGCAGCGCAGCGAGGCTGCTATCGGCGACCGTGGCCGCGCTTTGCGCGTGACAAAGGTCGCGCTCGACATCGAGCGTCACTGCCGCCGCCGGCCCCGCCCACAGCGCGAACGCAAGGACGACAAAGCCCAAGCCCAGCCGGCCGCGCAGATGCGCCAGAAGATGTGCCGCCGCGATCATTCCACCCCCATCGCATCAATATGTTCGGAAATCTTTACCACCATCGCAAGAGTCGCCAAAACTCAAGGCCGGCCGACACGCATGCGGACCGCGATCCGGTTGCCGAGCCCGACGGCTTCGGACCGCTGGACCGCGACCTTGATCGGTAAAAGATAACCGCCTTCGCGGGGGAAGAGCGAGGTCGCGAACAATGTGTCGCCGACGGTCGCCACCACCGGCACGACGCCCCAGCCATAGCTTTCGGTCATCGCGGCATAGCGGATCGCGCCGATATGCTCGTCGGGCACCGGCGCAAACAGAAAGGGCGCCGGCCCGCGCCATTCGACGATTTCCGATTCGAAGACGATCTCGTCCATCAGTTCCTCGGTGCCTGCCGGCGGTAGCTGAGCGCTTCAGCGATATGGATGCGCCCGATATCCCGCGCACCCGCCAGATCGGCGATGGTTCGCGCGACGCGCAATATCCGCGTGTAGCCGCGCGCCGACAGCCGCATCGCCTCGGCCGCCTGCGCGAGCAACTTGCGTCCCGCGTCGTCGGGGGTCGCGACCGCTTCGAGCAGATCGCCGTCGATCTCGGCATTGGTCCGCGCTTTGCGCCCGGCATAGCGTGCGGTCTGCACATCGCGCGCCGCGGCGACGCGCGCCGCGACCTCGGCACTGCCCTCGGCGGGCGGCGGCAGGACGAGGTCGGCGGCGCTCACCGCCTGCACCTCGACATGCAGATCGATGCGGTCGAGCAAAGGCCCCGACAGCTTTGCCTGATAATCGGCGGCGCAGCGCGGCGCGCGGCTGCACGCAAGCGCGGGGTCGCCAAGATGGCCGCAGCGGCACGGGTTCATCGCAGCGACGAGCTGGACGCGCGCCGGGAAGGTCACATGCGCATTGGCGCGCGCGACGCTGACCTCGCCGGTCTCGAGCGGCTGGCGCAGCGAATCGAGCACGCCGCGCTGGAATTCGGGCAATTCGTCGAGGAAGAGCACACCAAGATGTGCGAGGCTGACCTCTCCGGGGCGCACCCGCAGCCCGCCGCCGACGAGCGCGGGCATCGACGCCGAATGGTGCGGCGCGCGAAACGGCCGCGCGCGCATCAGCCGCCCGCCCTCGAGCGTTCCCGCGACTGAGGCGATCATCGACACTTCGAGCGCCTCGGCGGGGGTGAGGTCGGGGAGGATCCCGGGCATGCACGCCGCCATTAGCGACTTCCCCGCACCAGGCGGACCCGACATCATCAGATTATGCGCTCCAGCGGCGGCGATTTCGAGCGCGCGCTTTGCAGTTTCCTGCCCTTTTACCTGACGAAGGTCGGCGGCGCGTGCGGGCATTTCGACCTCGCCCGGAACCGGCGACGACAGCGGCGCGTGGCCCTTGAAGTGATTGAGCAGTGAGAGAAGGTCTGGCGCTCCGAGCACCTCGACATTGCCCGCCCACGCCGCCTCGGGGCCTTGCGCCGCGGGACAGATCAGCCCGCGTTCGACGCTGCCCGCATGGATAGCGGCGAGCAAGACGCCCGGCGATGACGCGACGCGCCCGTCGAGGCCGAGTTCGCCGACGACCACATAGGAGGCGAGCGTTTCGGCGTCGATCACCCCCATCGCGCCAAGAAGTGCGAGCGCGATCGGCAGGTCGTAGTGCGAGCCTTCCTTTGGCAGATCGGCGGGCGACAGGTTGACGGTGATGACCTTGGGCGGGAGCGACAGGCCGATCGCGGCGATTGCGGCGCGGACGCGCTCGCGGCTTTCGCCGACCGCCTTGTCGGGAAGGCCCACGACGACGAAGCGCGGCACGCCGGGCGTGATCTGGCATTGCACCTCGACCCCGCGCGCGTCGATGCCAAGATAGGCCGTGGTTGAAACGACTGCGACCATATTCCCCCCGGAACAGCAACGTTGTGCCCCCTTTGTTCCGATGCCTTTTTAGGCGAAGTGGCGGGAAGGTCGAGTCTTTTTCGGAAGTTGCCGAAAGTGCCGCACAGCGTAAGTCCGATTGCAGATTTGACAACATACCAACTGGTCGGTATGTTGATTCGCATGACGACGAATCGCCCTCCCTCCCTCCCCGCAGCCGCCGCTCGCGATGTCCCCCCGGCGGGCGGCGGTAGTGCGGGAGCGCGCGCGCCGCGCGGCAGCGCCCGGGCGGCGCTGATTGCCGCGGCGCACGCCACGGTGCGCAAGCAGGGTTATGCGGCGACGACGGTCGACCAGATCTGCGCGGCGGCGGGCGTGACCAAGGGCGCCTTCTTCCACCATTTCGCATCGAAGGAAGAGCTGGCGATCGCGGCGGCCGAAGGCTGGACCGAGCGCGCACGGCCGATGTTCGAGCTGGCGCCGCATGTGAAGCTGGAAGACCCGCTCGACCGGCTGCTCGGCCATATCGATTTCCGCCTGTCGATGCTCGACGGGCCCACCGAGGATTACACCTGCTTCGTCGGCACGATGGTGCAGGAAGCCTATTCGACGAACGACCGTATCCGTGCGGCGTGCGAGGCAAGCATCAACGCCTATTGCGAAGCGCTGGCGCCCGACATTGCCGCGGCGATGAAAGTATATGGCGCGCCCGACGACGTCACCGCGATCGGCCTTGCCCAGCATGTCCAGTCGGTGCTGCAGGGCGCCTTCGTCCTGGCGAAAACGACGAACGATCCGGCGATTGCGCGCGGCACCGTCACCCATTTGAAGCGTTATGTCCGGATGCTGTTCGGCGCGGGACGCGCGCCATGATGCGACGGGTAATTGCCGCCGCGCACCGCGCACGCTGACAACGACAAACCGACACCCCCAAGGAGAGACGAGATGCCCAAGATGATCTTCGTAAACCTGCCGGTCGCGGATCTTGCCAAGTCGAAGGCTTTTTACGAGGCGCTTGGCTTCACCCACGAGCCGCGCTTCAGCGACGAGACTGGCGCGGCGATGGTGTGGTCCGAAACGATCTTCGTGATGATCCTGACTCACGAGAAATGGAAAGGCTTCACCGACCGCCCGATCGCGCCGCGCGGTTCGAGCGAGGTATCGCTCGCGCTGGCGCTGGGCAGCCGTGAGGAGGTCGACGCGATGATCGAGGCGGGCGCGGCGCATGGCGGCACCGCCGACGTCAACCCGGTGCAGGATCATGGCTTCATGTATGGCCGCGACCTGCTCGACCCCGACGGCCATGTCTGGGGCCCCTTCTGGATGGACCCGGCGGTCGCCAATGGCGAGCAGCCCGTCCCCGAAGTTGCCGCCCAGTAAAGACAGTCGCAGCGGACGACCGGCCATCGCCGGCGCCGCAAACCAGTCAACCTCAACAACCACCCCCCAAGGAGAGAGTAGATGCCCCAGATGATTTTCGTGAACCTGCCCGTCACCGACCTCGAGAAGTCGAAAGCTTTTTATGAAGCGGTCGGCGCGGCGAACAACCCCGCCTTCACCGACGACACCGCCGCGTGCATGGTGGTCGAGGAAGGATCCATCCACGTCATGCTGCTGACGCATGAAAAATGGGCGACCTTCACGTCGAAGAAAATCCCCGACGCACACACGAGCGCGCAGGTCCTGATCTGCGTGTCGGCCGACAGCCGCGATGCGGTCGACGGCCAGGTCGACAAGGCGGTCAAGGCGGGCGGCAAGGCCGACCCGACCCCGACGCAGGATTTCGGCGGCTTCATGTACGGCCGCAGCTTCGAAGATCCCGATGGCCATATCTGGGAAGTGATGTGGATGGACCCGACCGCGATCGCCGCCGGCGAACCCGCCGAAGCCAACGCATAAAATAACAAAAGGGAGGAGGAAGAGGATGACAGACCAGCAAAGCGGAAAGGGTCAGTTGATCGCGGGCCATGTTTTGAGTGGCCTCGTGATCCTCTTCCTCCTCTTCGACGCCGGGCTGAAGCTCGTGTCGCCCGAGACGGCGATCAAATATAGCCCGCCGGGGCTCGGATGGCCGCTCGACGTACCGACCATGACCATGCTCGGAACGCTGCTGCTGATCCCGACCCTGCTTTATATCTGGCCGCGCACCGCGATCCTCGGTGCGATCCTGATCACCGGCTATCTCGGCGGCGCGATCGGCACGCATGTGCGGATCGGCAGCCCGCTGTTCAGCCACAGCCTGTTCGGCGTCTATCTGGGCGTCATGCTGTGGGGCGGCCTGTGGCTGCGCGATCCGCGCCTCCGCGCGCTGATCCCGCTCCGCGCAGGAGCGGCGGCATGAGCTTTCAGGCCTATCTCGACAATGTCGAGGCCAAGACCGGCAAATCGGCCGACGCGCTGAAAGCCATCGCGATCGACAAGGGTCTCGCCAACGAAAGCGGGCTGGCCCCCGGCGTCAAACCCACCGCGATCATCGACTGGCTGAAGAACGACTTCGACCTGGGCCACGGCCACGCGATGTCGATCGTCGCCTACATCAAAGGGAAGAGGAACTAGACATGCCTGTGAACCCCGACAGCAAGATCGAAGTCACCGCCTTCGACTGGGTCCCCGATTTCGCGCGCGGCTATGTCCGCGACCTGCGTCCGCGCTGGGCGTGCGAGGAAATCGGCCTCGACTATTCGGAGCATCTGATCAGCGCGATCAACCGCCCCGCCGACCATTTCCTGTTCCAGCCATGGGGACAGGTGCCGGTGCTGAACGACGGCGGAATCCGTCTGTTCGAAAGCGGCGCGATCCTGCTCCACCTCGCCGAAAAGGATGCGCGGCTGATGCCTCGCGACGCGCAGGCACGCGCCAACACGCTCGCGTGGTTGTTCGCTGCCTATAACAGCGTCGAGCCGATGCTGTTCGAACTCGGCAATGTCGATATTTTCTCGACCGAAGAGGAATGGGCGAAGCTGCGCCGTCCGAGCCTGATCGAGTTCATCCAGGGCCGGCTCGGCCGCCTGAACGATGCAATCGGCGACAAAGACTATCTGACGGGCGAGTTCACCGTCGCCGACATCGCGATGGCCACCGTGCTGCGCGAAGCCGTCGAGGCGGGGCTGATCGCCGAACAGCCGCGGTTGCAGGCCTATCTCGACCGCTGCCTCGCCCGCCCCGCATTCCAGCGCGCGATGGACGCGCAGCTGGCAGCCTTCAGCGAAGAAGCGGGACCGCCCGCCGCGTAACGAGAATAGCCCCTCCCCTTTAGGGGAGGGGTTTGGGGTGGGGGCTATCGGCCTCGTGCAGGGTTTCGAGCCCCCACCCCGCTGCGACTAGGGAGCAAGCTCCCAAGTCTCGCTGCCCCTCCCCTAAAGGAGAGGGGCTCAAGAGGGGGCAGAAGGAGAGACAAGATGACCTATGTAGAAGGATTTGTGGTCGCGGTGCCGACCGCCAACAAGGAAGCCTATCGCAAACATGCCGCCGACGCTGCGCCTTTGTTCAAGGAATTCGGCGTCGCACGCATGGTCGAATGCTGGGGCGACGACGTGCCCGACGGCAAGGTGAACGACTTCAAGGGCGCCGTGCAGGCGAAACCCGACGAGACCGTCGTGTTCAGCTGGTTCGAATATCCCGACCGGGCGACGCGCGACGCGGCGACCGAAAAGATGATGAACGACCCGCGCATGGCGGCGATGGGCGGCGAAATGCCGTTCGACGGCAAGCGCATGATCATCGGCGGATTCGATTCGATCGTTGACGACGCCGCTGCCGGCAAGATGGGCTATGTCGACGGCTATGTCGTGCCCGTCCCCGACGGCAACAAGGAAGCCTATCGCGCAATGGCCCAAAAGGCGTCCGAAGTGTTCCGCGACTATGGCGCGACGCGCGTCGTCGAGGCGTGGGCCGACGACGTCCCCGACGGCAAGGTCACCGACTATGCCCGCGCCGCGCACAAGAAGGACGGCGAGAGCGTCGTCTACAGCTGGGTCGAATGGCCGAGCAAGGAAGCGCGCACCGCGGGCTGGGAAAAGATGATGACCGACGAGCGGATGAAGCACGATCCCGCGAACAATCCGTTCGACGGCGCACGCATGATCTATGGCGGCTTCGCGCCGATCGTCGAGGCGTAGCCTGTGATTCCTCCCTGTGGCCGAAGGCCATGGGGAGGTGGCAGCGGCGGAGCCGCTGACGGAGGGGCGATGGCGCGACGTCGCCGCCCCTCCACCACCGCCTGCGGCGGCGGTCCCCCTCCCCATGGCTGCGCCACGGGGAGGATCAAGGAGAGACCCGATGACCAGTTCGCAAGAGCGCAACCAGAGCGAAACGCGTACCGCGTCCTGCCAGTGCGGGACGGTGACGCTGGAACTCACCGGCCGGCCGATTATGGCGGCGACCTGTTATTGCCAGAGCTGCCAGACGGCGGGGCATGCGTTCGAAGCGCTTCCCGGCGCGCCAGCCGTGGTCGGTACCGATGGCGGGACGCCCTATGTGCTGGCACGCAAGGACCGGCTCCACTGGCTGTCGGGACCGGACCAGCTCGATGAGCATCGGCTGACCCCCGATTCGCCGACACGGCGCTTTGTCGCGCGATGCTGCAATTCGCCGATCGCGCTCGAATTCACCAAGGGGCATTGGCTCAGCGTCTACTCGGCGCGCCTTCCCGAAAACGAACGTCCGGCCCCCGAGATGCGGACGATCGTCGGCGACCGGCCTGCGGGCGTCGAGCTGCCGGACGACATTCCCAATTACAAATCGCCGTCGGGCAAGTTCATGTGGCGGCTGCTCACCGCGTGGGCGGCGATGGGCTTTCGCGCCCCACCACTCGAAGCAACGAAAGGATATGCGCGATGACGAGGATACAACATCTGTCCTTCCCGAACGAGAGCGAAGCCTATCGCACCGCGCGCGCCGAGCTGCTCGACGACGAGATCGCGCTGCGCCGCCAGATCGAGGCGGTTGCGGCCAAGCGCCGCGCGCTGCCGCCAGGCGGCGAAGTGCCCGAGGATTATGCGTTCGAACGCATCGGCGCTTTCCAGCGCCCCGAGGCGGTGAAGCTGTCCGAGCTGTTCGGGGACAAGCCAAGCGTCATCCTCTACAGCTTCATGTTCGGGTCCGAGCGCGACAGGCCCTGTCCGGGATGCACGCATATGCTCGACGCGATCGACGGCAGCGCGCGGCACGTCGGGCGGCGCACGCCGCTCTATATCGTCGCCAAGTCGCCGATCGCGCGGCTCGAAGCCTGGGCGAAGGAGCGGCGCTGGCCGCACCTCGCCTTCCTGTCTGATGTCGAGGGCCGCTATTCGGCGGATTATTTCGGCGACACATCGAAAATCAGCGATGCCAAGCGCGCCCAACGCGGCATGAAGCCCGATGAGAATTGGGACGAGACGATCTTCAACGTCTTTCACAAGGGTAGCGGCAGCATCCGCCATGTCTGGGCGAGCGAGATGGCCTATGCCCCCGACGACCCCGGCCAGCACCACCGCGCGGGCGACCTTGTCGATCCGCTCTGGGGGCTGCTCGACATGACGCCCGAGGGGCGCGGCGACTGGTTCCCCAGCCTGACTTACTGAAACCTATGATGAGGAGAGAGACGATGGCCGAAGCTTCGAATTTCATCTGGTACGAACTGATGACCGGCGACCCGGCAGGCGCCGCGGCCTTTTATGGCGCGGTGGTCGGCTGGACGATCGCGGACACGGGCCAGCAGACCGCGGGCGGGGTCGATTACCGCATGATCGGGCGCAGCGACGGCGGCAACGCCGGCGGCGTGCTTGCGCTCAACGCAGAGATGATCGCGGGCGGCGCGCGGCCGATCTGGATCGGCTATCTGCACGTCGCCGATGTCGACAAGGCGGTCGACGCGATCAAGGCCGACGGCGGCACGGTGCAGATGGCGCCGATGGACATCCCCGTCGGGCGCATCGCGATGGTCACCGACCCGCAGGGCGCGCCCTTCTATGTCATGGACCCGATCCCGCCCGAGGGCGGCGGCGAGAGCGACGTGTTTTCGGTCACCGAGGCGCAGCGCGTGCGCTGGAACGAGCTTGCGACGAGCGACCCCGACGCCGCGATCGCCTTTTACAAAAAGCATTTCGGCTGGGGGCAGGAAGGCGAAATGCCGATGGGCGAGCTGGGCGCATATCGCTTCATCCAGCGCGGCGACGTCGGGCTGGGCGCGGTGATGCCGCTGATGGAAGGCTATCCGGTGCCGGTGTGGAATTTCTATATCGGGGTCGACGATATCGACCGCGCGCGCGACGCGGTGGCCGCGAACGGCGGCACGATCACCAGCGAACCGATGGAAATCCCGGGCGGCGAATATGCGATGAACGCGATCGACCCGCAGGGCGCGCCGGTCGGCTTCGTCGGCCCGAAGAAATAACCCTCAACCCCCAGGAGAGAAATGATGTCCAAGCAGCCCGCAACGCTGTGCCTCTGGTACAATGACGACGCCGAAGAGGCCGCCAATTTCTATGCCGCGACCTTTCCGGGCAGCAAGGTCGGAAAGGTCCACCGCGCCCCGGCGGACAACCCGAGCAGCAAGGAAGACGCCGTGCTGACGGTCGACTTCACCGTGCTCGGTTTCCCGTGCATCGGCCTCAACGGCGGCACCGCGTTCAAACATAGCGAGGCCTTTTCCTTTCAGGTCCACACCGACACGCAGGAGGAAACCGACCGGCTGTGGAACGCAATCGTCGGCAATGGCGGACAAGAAAGCATGTGCGGCTGGTGCAAGGATAAATGGGGCCTGTCGTGGCAGATCACCCCGCGCGTCTTGACCGACGTGATGACGAGCGGCGACAAGGCGGCCGCCAAGCGCGCGTTCGAGGCGATGATGTCGATGAAGAAGATCGACGTCGCGACGATCGAGGCCGCGATCAAGGGAGGCTAAAATGGCGCAGCGGGGGAAACCGGCCTTATTCGCATGGCTGCTCTGCGGTACGCTCGACATCGTCTATGCGGCGGTGTCGAGCGTGGTGCAGGGCGGCACCGTCTCGTCGATGCTGCATGCGGTGGCGAGCGGGCCGTTCGGCGACGGCGCGCGCCAATGGGGCATCGGCGGCGACATCGCGGGGCTGGCGACGCATTATGCGATCATGGGCGCGATGGTCGCGGCGTGGTTCTTCGTCGCGCGGCGCTGGAGCGCGCTGACCGCAGGGCCATGGTGGCTGACGGGCACGCTCTATGGGTTGCTGCTCTATGTCATCATGAACGGCATCGTGCTGCCACTCCGTTTCGGGTCGCCCTTCCCGCCGACCGACCTCGTCAAGGGCGCGGTCGCGCTCTTCCCGCATATTTTCTTCGTCGGCTGGCCGCTCGCCTGGCTGACGCGCAAGGATGGCAATTGATGCTTATTTTTTATGGCCACCCCTTTTCCTCCTACACATGGAAGGTGCTGATCGCGCTCTACGAGAAAGGGATCGAGTTCGACTATCGTTCGGTCGATCCGGCGTTTCCCGATCATATGCCCGAACTGAAGGCGCACTGGCCGGTGGGACAGTTCCCGCTGCTCGTCCATGACGGCGTTCCGTATTTCGAAACGTCGATCATCATCGAATATCTCGACCATCTCGTCCCCGAACCGCGGCTGATCCCGCAAGATTTCGACGCGACGCTCAAGGTCCGGCTGTTCGACCGCATCTTCGACCATCATGTGATGAACCGGATGCAGGAGGTGGTGAACGACGCGCTGCGCGGGCCCGAAAACCATCTGCCGATCATCGTCGAACAGACGCATGCGCGGCTCGACATCATCTATGCCTGGCTCGACAAGGAGCTTGCGGGCGGCGGCTGGGCGACGCCCTATGGCTTTACCATGGCCGATTGCGCCGCGGCGCCGTCGCTTTTCTATGCCGACTGGGTCTATCAGATCCCGGAAAAATACGAGAATTTGCGCGCCTATCGCGCGCGGCTGCTCGCGCATCCCACCGTGTCGCGCTGCGTCGAGGATGCACGGCCGTACCGGCCTTATTTCCCGCTCGGCGCCCCCGACCGCGATTAGGCGTCCCGAAACGGGGTTAACAGGCCGCTGACGCTGCCTGTTCGCCATTTGATAGGCGCGCACGCGCGAAGGCGGACACATGGTTTCGCCGTCCGCCTTCGTTCGTACGCTCATCATTGCCGCGCTCGCGGCGGTGCTGGCCCTCGCGCCGGCGCATGCGCAGCAGGTCATGACGGTCACCACGACGACGGTGACATGGACCTATGACGATGCCGGCGATGACGACGGCACCGCCTATAGCGAAGATGTCATCGATGAAGACGCCGCGTTGCTCGATGACGAGACGCTCGCCGAGGATGCCGATTTCGCCTCAACGCGCCGCTATGCGCCCGCGACTACGCTCGCAACGCTCGGTCATGCCAAGGCGACCTATGGCCCCTTCTCGGTGATCGACGGCATGACCGTCCGCATGGCGGGCGACGTCACCTCGGCGACTCCGCGCCAGTTCGCCGCGATGCTTGCCGCCCATCCCGGGCTCAAGCGGCTCGAAATGGTCGACTGCCCCGGCAGCCTCGACGAGGACGCAAACCTGATCCTCGCCCGCGCAATCCGCCGTCAGGGCATGGAGACCGTCGTCCCCGCGGGCGGCTCGGTGCGCTCGGGCGCAGTCGAACTGTGGATGGCGGGAGTCAAGCGCAGCGCCGCCCCCGACGCCCAGTTCGGAGTGCACAGCTGGGCCGACGAATATGGCCGCGAGGCGCGCGACTATCCCGCGAACGACCCGGTCCACGCCGAATATCTCGGCTATTACCGCGAAATGGGCCTCGACGACGCCAAGGCGCGCGCCTTTTACGCGATGACCAATGCGACGCCCTTCGACGACGTCACATACCTCACACGCGACGATATGGCGCGCTATGTGGCGCTGAACTAAAGACCCGTAGCGGGACTAAGCCTCGCCGCGCAGCTGACGGGCCACCGTCGCCTCATCCATCAGGAACCACATCTCGGCAAAGCGGCCATCGCGAACTTTGTACGACGCGAATTCCATGAAGTTCAGCGACCGTCCGGTCGGCTGATGACCGACGAATTGCTTGATCGGTGTCCCTTCATTCTGGAGCCGGACGGCGATCCGGTCATCGACCACGAACAAATCCTCGATGTTCCACCGATAGTCGGGCACGGCATCCGTGATCTCTCTGAACGATTGCAGGACACCGTCCCGAGGATAGGAAACGCCGAGCCTTAGCACCTGCTCATGTATCATGGTCTCGACGGCCGCGAGATCGCGCGCATTGAGCGCGGCGATATAGCGCGTGTAGAATTCGGTCAGGTCGGGGTTCGGCATAGCGTCTTCCGTGGCAATGTTTGAGGAACGGCCCGGCCCCGGCGCTGCCGCCGGGGCCGGGATAGGAACGAAGGCAGCGACGGCGCCGGAAAGCGCGGCGAGCGCCACGAAATCTCTTCGGCCCATCGTGGATACGCGCTGCATGTCAGGCGCCGAGCTGGCCCGCCAGGGCCTCGGCGTCATGGATGGCCGCCATGTGAACGAACCGGCCGTCCCGAACGGTATAGACGGCATATTCGGTCACCTCGAACGACTTGCCGGTCGGCTTGGCGCCGAGCCACGCCTTCTCCGGGGTACCGAAATTGGTCAGACGCGCGCCAAGCCGATCGCCGTCGATGATCAGCTTGTCGAGCCGCCAGCGAAGATCGGGGACGGCTTCCGCGTCGCTCGTCAGCACCGCTTTGACATCATCGCGGCTGCCCGGATTGCCGTTGAGCGTGACGTCGTCGGCAATGAATTCGTCGACGCGATCAAACTCATGCGCGTTCAGTGCCGCGATATAGCGATCGTAAAATTGCCGGAGGTCGGGGTTGGACATTGGGGAATCCTTTGCGTTTGTGGGATCGCCGCAGAAGCGGGCCTTCAGCCGAAGACAAGCGCAGTAACGCTGCCGCACAGAAAAAAGTTTACATTGTACGTAAAAATATATGCCTCCCGAGGCCAAGCCGGCGCGGGCAGGTCGCGCGATAGCACGCACTTGCGCGGCAGGGACCGGCGTCCCACATCGCCCGCATGGCGAAACGGAGCCTCTATCAGCGATTGCGATCGAACGTGCAGGTCCGCCTCGCGCTCTTCATCCTCGGCGTCGTGATGATGATACTCGCGCCGATCGTCGGCATTTTGCCCGGCCCCGGCTTCATCATCCTCTTCCCGCTGGGGCTGATGCTGTGTCTGCAGAACAGCGCGTGGGCGAAGCGCATCTATGTCCGCTTCAAATGGCGCCACCCGCGCTATGCGGCGTGGACCGACCGCGTGATGCGGCGCGCGAGCGCGGCGCGAAAACGTGAGCGCGCGGCAGTCGATGCAATCAAAAAGGCGGCTTTCCACGGCAAGACACCGGAAAACCGCCGCGATGGGAATTGACTTTACCCCGACTCTCGCTTATCCGCGCCCCCATCAGTGGCCGCCCACGTTTGGCGGCCCTTTTCTGTTAGAGCCTTTAGAGAGAATTTGGGGATACCGCGATGAAGCGTACCTATCAACCGAGCCGCCTCGTTCGCAAGCGTCGCCACGGTTTCCGCGCCCGCAAGGCGACTGTCGGCGGCCGCAAGGTTCTCGCCAACCGCCGCGCCCAGGGCCGCAAGAAGCTGTCGGCCTGATCGCTGACGCTTCTGCGCCAGTCCTGCTGGTGCGAACGCTTTCAAAACGCAGCGAATTTCTGGCCGCCAACCGCGGCCTTCGCTATCCCATGCCCGGCTTTGTCCTGCTCGTCCGCCACCGCGGCGACGGCGACGATTCGCTGGGCATTGGCTATACCGTCAGCAAGAAGGTCGGCAACGCCGTCACGCGCAACCGGATGAAACGCCGCTTTCGCGAAATCGCGCGCGCCGCGCTGCCCGAATCGGGAATCGCCGGCGCCGACCATGTCCTGATCGGCCGCCCCGGCGCCAACGATATGCAATTTGCCGAGCTGGGCGAACATCTCGATTCGGCGCTGAAGCGCGCGGCGAAGAAGCTCGCAAAACCGGCATGATCGCGAAATTGCTCATCCTGATCGCGCGCGGCTGGCAACTCGGCCCGTCGCGCATCCTTCCTCCCACCTGCCGTTATGCCCCGTCGTGCAGCGAATATGCGATCGTCGCGCTTCGCCGCCATGGTGCGATCAAGGGTGGCTGGCTGGCGACAAAGCGGCTATTGCGCTGCCATCCTTGGGGCGGGCACGGGTACGACCCCGTTCCCTGATCATTCCCGACATCCGTTTTTAGACGAAGAGAGACCAACGAGCGTGGACGACAAGCGTAACATGATCACGGCCATCCTGCTGTCGGTGGCAATCCTGATCGGCTGGAATTTCGTCTCCGAGAAATTCTTTCCCACGCCCGACAAGCCCGATGTGACGAAGACGGTCGCGGGCCCCGACGGCGCAGCGCCCGCTACGACGCCGGGCCAGCCGGCGGCGCTGCCCGCGCCCGGCGTACCTGCCACCGCGCCGCAGGCGATCCGCCCGGTCGACGCGGTGCTGGCCGACGGCAACCGCATTCCGATCGACACCCCCGCGATCAAGGGGTCGATCAACCTTGTCGGCGCGCGCGTCGACGACATCACGCTCAGCAAATATCGCCAGACGATCAAGAAGGATTCGCCCGCGGTTCGCCTGTTCGCGCCCGCCGGCACCAAGGCAGCCTATTTCGCGAGCATCGGCTGGTCGGCGCAGGGCATCGTCGTTCCGGGTGCCACCACCGTCTGGACCGCCAGCGGCACCAAGCTGACCCCGTCGACCCCCGTGACGCTGAGCTGGGCGAACGCGACCGGCCAGACCTTCCGCATCGAATATAGCATCGACGACGATTATCTGATCACCGCGAAGCAGACGATCGCCAACACCGGCGCCACGCCCGTCGCGGTGCGCAGCGGCACCTATATCGACCGCACCGGCAAGCCGACCGACCCGCATGAGCAGGACAGCTGGACGATCCACGTCGGCCCGACCGGCTATCTCGACGGCAAGTCGAACTTCACCAATTATGACGAGGTCGAAGAGGCTTCGAACGGCACTATGTCCTACACCGCAGCCGGCTGGCTCGGCTTCACCGACAAATATTGGCTCGCCGCGGTCGTTCCTGCGAAGGGCGAGAAAGTCTCGGCCGCGTTCAACGCGCTGCCGGGCGGCGCCTATCGCGCCGCCTTTGCCCGCGACCTCGTCGAGGTCGCGCCGGGCAAGCAGGTCACGACGACCAGCCGCGTCTTTGCCGGCGCCAAGGAAGTGAGCACGCTGTCGCACTATCAGGACGATCAGGGCATCACGCGCCTGTCGAACGCGATCGACTGGGGCTGGTTCGAATTTTTCGAGGTGCCGATCTTCAAGCTGCTCGACTGGCTGTTCAAGCAGGTCGGCAATTTCGGCGTCGCGATCATGGTGCTGACCCTGATCATCCGTGCGCTGATGTTCCCGATCGCGCAGCGCCAGTTCGGCTCGATGGCGCAGATGCGCCTGGTCCAGCCGAAGATGAAGGCGCTGCAGGAACGTTATAAGGACGACAAGCCCAAGATGCAGCAGGAGCTGATGAAGCTCTATAAGGACGAGAAGATCAATCCACTCGCCGGCTGCCTGCCGATCCTGATCCAGATTCCGATCTTCTACGCCCTCTACAAGGTGCTGATGCTGACGATCGAAATGCGGCACCAGCCGTTCATCCTGTGGATCAAGGATCTGTCGGCGCCCGATCCGCTGCACATCCTGAACCTGTTCGGCCTGCTGCCCTTCACCCCGCCGTCGATCCTGTCGATCGGCATCCTCGCGGTGATCCTGGGCATCACGATGTTCCTGCAGTTCCGCCTGAACCCGCAGGCGACCGACCCCGTCCAGCAGCAGGTGTTCAAGATCATGCCGTGGCTGTTCATGTTCATCATGGCGCCGTTCGCGGCGGGCCTGCTGCTCTACTGGATCACCAACAATATCCTGTCGATCGCGCAGCAGCAGTGGATGTACCGCAAGTTCCCGCAGCTGAAGGCGGCACCGACGACGTGAGCGATAGCGAAGATCTTGATCCGGGGACCGACCCCGAGCGGGCGGAGCGAGCGCGCAAGCTGTTTTCGGGACCGATCACCTTCCTGAAATCGGCGCCCGCGCTCCAGCATTTGCCGCCGCCGAGCGTGCCCGAGATCGCATTTGCGGGGCGCTCGAACGTCGGCAAGTCGTCGCTGCTCAATGCATTGACGAACCGCAACGGGCTGGCGCGCACCTCGGTGACGCCGGGGCGCACGCAGGAACTCAACTATTTCGACGTCGGCGAAAACCCGCTGATCTTCCGCCTCGTCGACATGCCGGGTTATGGCTTTGCCAAAGCGCCGAAGGATGTCGTCAAGAAGTGGCGCTTCCTGATCAACGATTATCTCCGCGGCCGCGCGGTGCTGAAGCGCACTTTGGTGCTGATCGACAGCCGCCACGGGATCAAGGATGTCGACCGCGACATACTCGAAATGCTCGACACCGCGGCCGTGAGCTATCGCATCGTGCTGACCAAGGCCGACAAGATCAAGGCGACCGAGCTGGAAGCCGTGCAGGCGGCGACCGAGGCCGAAGCGCGCAAGCACCCCGCCGCGCATCCGCAAGTGATCGCGACGAGCAGCGAAAAGGGCATGGGCATCGCCGAACTGCGCACCGCGGTGCTGGAGGCGGTCGAGAGTTGACCTTTTCCTCCCTCCCCTCGAGGGTGGGGCCAAGGAGATCGCATGAAACTGTTTCTCGGCAACAAGGCTTATTCCAGTTGGAGCCTGCGCGGCTGGCTCGCGGTCAAGCATAGCGGCCTGCCGTTCGAGGAAGTCACCGTCCCGCTCTATGACGAGGAATGGAGCCAGCGGCGCGAGGGCGACGAGTTCGCGCCGTCGGGCGGCAAGGTGCCGATATTGTGGGACGGCGACGATATCGTCGTGTGGGACAGCCTCGCGATCATCGACTATCTCAACGAAAAGACCGGCGGCACGAAGGGTTTCTGGCCCGACGACATGGCGGCGCGCGCGATGGCGCGGTCGATGGCGGCCGAAATGCATTCGAGCTTTGCCGCGCTCCGCCGCAACCACAGCATGAACATCCGGCGCATCTATCCGCCCGCCGAGCTGCTCCCCGAGGTGCAGGCCGACGTCGTGCGCATCTTTCAGATCTGGGCCGAAGCGCGCGCGCGCTTCGGCGGCGAAGGCGATTATCTGTTCGGCACATGGTCGGCCGCCGATATCATGTTCGCGCCGGTCGTGACGCGCTTCGTCACCTACTCGATCCCGCTGCCGCGTTTCGTCGCCGCCTATGCGCAGGCGGTGATCAGCCACCCGTGCATGCAGGAATGGATCGGCGGCGCGCAGGCCGAGGACTGGGTGATCGAGAAGTTCGAGGGGCCGGTCGAGGGCTAGGGAATCCGCGTCGTCGGATAGGGCGTGCCGTCCTTGTGGAAATAGCCGTCGGGCGTGAAGAGCATGTCGATGTCCGAATAGCCGCCGCCGGTGTCATATTTCTTGCCGCCGCCGAGCGCGACGAAGACGCAGTCGGCATCCGATTCGTTGACGAGATGGTGGCCGTTGGTGCTGCCCTTCGGCCACACCGCAATATCGCCGGGCCGCATCGGCCAGCGCCCGTCGTCCTCGATCAGCACCGCCTCACCCGCAATCATCACCAGCATCTCATCCTCGCCGTCGTGCCAGTGGCGCTGCGACGACCAGGCGCCGGGTTTGAGGATAACATGGCTCGCGGCGAAATCGCTGAGCCCCGTGGCGGGCGCAAGGCGGCGGTACCAGCGGCCCTGGACGGGCTTATTGTAGGGCGCGGGATAGCCGGTGGTGTTGGTTTGCGGGATCGTGTCGAGATCGAGCTTTGGCATGGCAGTCCTCGTATATTTGTTCTACCTTTGTTTCGCACAAAGGCGGCGCGATGCAAAGCCTCGACTTCGCGCCGCGCGAAGGCGTAAAGGGCGTGCATGACCCATCAAGTTGATCCCGTAGAACTCGCCAAGGCGTTGATCGCCGCGCCGAGCGTCACCCCCGCCATGGGCGCCGTGTTCGACACGCTGGAGGCGGCGCTGGCGCCGCTCGGCTTTACGGTCGAGCGCTTCATCGACGGGATCGAGCCCGACGGGCCGGTCGAGAATCTGCTCGCAGTACGCACCGGCAAGGGGCCGAAGCATTTCGGCTTTGCCGGGCATCTCGACGTCGTGCCGCCGGGCGTCGGCTGGACGGGCGACGCCTTTGCGCCCGAGATACGCGGCGACCTGCTCTATGGGCGCGGCGCGGTCGACATGAAGGGATCGATTGCGGCGTTCGTCGCTGCGGCCGCCGCAACGCCGGTCGAGGCGGGCACAATCAGCCTGATCATCACCGGCGACGAGGAAGGCCCCGCGATCTTTGGCACGCGCGCGCTGATGGAGCATATGGATGCGCGCAGCGTGAAGCCCGACATGATCGTCGTCGGCGAGCCGACCTCGGTGAAGCGGCTGGGCGACATGGTGAAGATCGGGCGGCGCGGGTCGGTCAATATCTGGATCGACGTGCCGGGGACGCAGGGGCATGTCGCCTATCCGCACCTCGCCGACAATCCGATCCCCAAGCTGGTGCGGATCATGGCGGCGATCGACGCGGTGGCGCTCGACGAGGGCAACGACTGGTTCCAGCCGTCGAATATCGAGTTCACCGATATCGAGGTCGGCAATGGCGCGACCAACGTCATCCCGGCGTCGGCACGCGCACGGCTGTCGATCCGCTTCAACGACCAGCAAAAGGGCGCCGACCTCGTCGCGATGATCGAGCGGATCGCGCATGAGGTCGAGCCGAATGCCAAGATACTGGGCAAGATTTCGGGCGAAGCCTTCCTGACGCCGCCGGGCGACCTGTCGGGGCTGGTCGCCGAGGCGATCCATGCCGAGACCGATATCATGCCCGAAATGTCGACGACGGGCGGCACGTCGGACGCGCGCTTCCTGCATGCGCTCTGCCCGGTGGTCGAATTCGGGCTGACCAATGCAACGATGCACAAGCTCGACGAGGCGGTTGTGATCGACGATCTGCACAAGCTGACCGCTATCTATCGCGGCATTTTGATGCGCGCTTTCCTTTAGTCCTCGCGGTTTCGGCGCAGGATCACATAGACCGCGCCCGCCCCGCCGTGACTGATATGCGCGGGGCGGAGCGCGACGATCTGGTCGGCGTGGGGTGAATAAGCGAGCCAGTCGGGTAGCGACGCGCGGATCGCGCCGCGCGGGCGCGGGTCGCCGTGCATCTGCGGCAGGCGGTCGGCGCCGGGACGGAGGCGTCCCGCGACCACCAGCAACACGCGCGCGCCGCGCAGCAGTGCGCGCCCGATCGCCTCGTCGAGCAAGGCCTGCGCCGAAGCGAGCGTATGGCCGTGGAGGTCGATGCTCATATCGGGGCGGACAACCCCCTTGCGCAGGCGCCGGTCCCAATGGCCGTCGAGCGTGGCGTGGCTGTGGGTGCGGCGCGGCGGCGGCAATTTGGCGGGGGCTCGCGGAGCCGCGGCGGGTGCGGCGATGCTGCGCGAGGTGGGTTTCGGTGGCTTGACGGTCGGCGGCGCGACGGGCGCAAGCGGCGCCTTGGCCTTGGCCAGCGGCTTTACCGTCGCTGCGACCTTTTTCCACAGCGCCGTTTCATCAGGGCCAAGGCGTCGCGGCACGTCAAGGCGCCGGGATCAGCCGCGCGATGCTGGCGCGCGGCAGCAGCAGCAGCGCCGATCCGCGCCCCGACATGCCGCCCGCGATCGCACGCGCATCGTCGCCCGCGCCCCAGAAGCTGTCGAAGCGGTTCGCGCCCTTGATCGCACCGCCGGTGTCTTGCGCGATCCAGAGCCCATTGGGCTCCGCGCGGTCGAGCGACAGGAAGACGGGGGCGCCGAGCGGCACATATTTAGGGTCGGCGGCGACGCTCGCGCGGCCGGTCACGGGCACGCCAAGCGCGCCGAGCGGGCCGGGGCCGGTGAGTTCGCGGAAGAAGACCCAGCTGGGGTTCTCGTTCATCACCGCGGCGCCGCGCACGGGGTCGGCGCGGAGATAATCGAGGATGCCCTGCATCGAGGCTTGTCCGCGCTGCAACTCCCCCCGATCGAGCAAGAGCTTGCCGATGCCGACATAGCCGCGGCCGTTCTGCGTGTCGTAACCGATGCGCATGATGCCGCCGTCGGGCAGGCGGAGGCGGCCCGAGCCCTGCACCTGCAGGAAGAAGAATTCGGCCGCGTCGGCGGCATAGGCGATTTCGAGCCCGCGCCCGTCGAGCGCGCCGCTCTCGATCGCGGTGCGATCGTAATAGCGGACAAAATCGTCGCCATCGACGCGGCCACGGATCTTGCGACCCTTCAAATCGTCGGCGAACTGGCCGAGGTCGACTTCGATCAGATCGGCGGGGCGGCGATAGATGGGGACGTCATAACCCGGCTGCTTCGTGCGCGAGCCGGCGATTTCGGGTTCATAATAGCCGGTGACGAAGGCGGTGCCCGCGCCGACCTGCACGGTGCCGAAATAGTTGGTGAAGAAGGCTAGCGCGTCGCTGTCCTTCCAGCCTTTCGCCGCGGTGCAGCTTTCGGTCCAGTCGGCGCCTTGCGTGAGGCCGCTGGTGTCGGTGCGACGCTGCACCGACGGGCAGCTGAGGCGGAAGGCGGCGAGCGCGGCGGCCGCCTGTTCTGCAGTCACGCCGAGCGTCGAAAAGTCGGGGCCGGCGACAACGCCGCTGGCGGCAGCGGTCGTCGCGTCGGCGGGCACGGCCGCTGCGGGAAGCGGCGCGCGCGCGGTTGCGGGAATCGGCTGCGCGGCGGCGCCGGCGCCTTCGGACGGCCGCGGCACATAGGGACGCGGCGTGCCCGCCGGGCGCGACGGAGCGGGCGTCACGGTCGCGGGGCGGCTATCGGCCTCGGGGATGACTGAAGCGCAACCCGCGAGCAGCGGCAGCGTAGCGAGCAGCGCGAATCCGAAAGCTCGCGCGCGCGGCGCCCCCACCGTCAGGATCATGGGGTCAGGCCGATTCGGCTTCGTCGAGCACCCAATTGGGGTCGTTGCTGCCGATCTGGCGGCGGAAGGTCCAGAGATCGTCGGTCTGCGATGCGTCGCTCATCGACCCGGCGATCAGCTTGCCGTCGGCATCGCGCGTGACCGCGCTGATGTCAGCACGATAATGCACGGTGACGCGCGCCTCGCTGCGATTCAACTCGACCGCGGTGATCTTCGCAGAATCAATCCCCATCAGGCGGTTGTCGAGCGTTTCGCCGCGGCTTTCGCGCGCGGTGATCGCATCGGCGAAGGCTTCGTAGCTGTCGCTGTCGCAGAGATCGCGGAGCGTGTCGCGATCGCCCTTCCAATAAGCCTCGAGGATCATGCGATATGCAGCCTCGGCGCCTTCCATGAAGCGGCCAGCGTCGAAATTGCGATCGGTGGCGAGCAGCTGGCGAAGGCCGGCTTCGGCAGCGGGTTCGTAAACGAGACCCGAGGTATCGGCGGCGGCAGGTGCCGTGGCCTGCGATCCGTCATTTTCGTCGAGCCGAACCGGCGACGCAGCCGTGCGCTCGCGCGGCAGCACCGGCTCCTGCTCGTGCCCCGTGCGCTTGCCGAGCACCGAGTAGAGCCGCATGCCGAGAAATGCGGCAATCATGGCGAGCAGGACGATGGAAAAAGCGGTCACGGGCAAAAGTCCAATGCGGGCAATGGAAAGATAATGGTTGATACATAGGCGATACGCCGCCGAGTTTCAAATGACCATGACCGCTGCGGCGCGGCGGGTCAACGATTCAGCCTTAACTATACGATGGCATGATGACGGGACAGGGCGGCCATTGTGCTCTCTGCCGGGCGCTGCTAAGCGCCGCGGCAACCGTCCGCCGCGGTCCGACACGGTCTGCGGATGCGGATATTGTTTCCATCTTTCCAGTGAAAGCTTCTTCGACATGGCTGACGAAACCAGCGCCGACCTTAACAATCCCGCCTTGCAGCCGAACGGCGAAGACACGAGCCCGGCGATTGGCCTGATTTCGCAATATGTGAAGGATCTGTCGTTCGAAAACCCGAACGCGCCCGCGGTTTACCAATGGCAGGAAGCGCCGCAGGTCGACGTCCAGTTCAACATCGCCGCCGACAGCGTTGGTGAGAATCTCTATGAAGTAACGCTGAAGATCGACGTGACGTCGAAGACCGACGCGGGGACGAGCTTTGTGATCGACCTCAAATATGCCGGCCTGTTCGGCGTGCGCAACGTCCCCGACGACCAGCTTCAGCCCTTCTTCCTTGCCGAAGCGCCGCGCATCCTGTTCCCCTTCGCCCGCCGCGTCGTCGCCGACGCCGTCCGCGACGGCGGCTTCGCGCCGCTGCTGCTCGAACCGATCGATTTCCACGGCCTGTTCGCGCAACAGGTTCAGGCGGCGCAGGCCGAGGCGGCCGGCGAAGTCGCGGTCGGCCAGGCCTGAGCCCCATAACGGGGGCGAGCTGAGGGCTTGAGCAGCCTCGTCAAAAATGTGGGGACGATCGGCGGCCTGACCATGGTCAGCCGCATTTTCGGCTTCGCGCGTGACATGCTGCTCGCCCGCGTGCTCGGCGCCGGCCTTGCCGCCGACGCCTTCCAGCTCGCCTTCACCCTGCCCAACACTTTTCGCCGCCTGTTCGCCGAGGGCGCCTTCTCGGTGGCCTTCGTCCCGACATACAGCCGCGTGCTGCATGGGGAGGACGGCGAAAAGGCGGCGGCGAAATTCGCCGACGATGTGCTCTCGGTCTTCCTCTGGGTATTGATCGCCTTTTCGGCGGTGATGATGATCGCGATGCCGGGCATCGTGTGGCTGCTCGCGCGCGATTTCCAGGAGGTGCCGGGCAAGTTCGAATTTGCCGTCTTCCTGAGCCGCGTGACCTTTCCCTATCTGGCGCTGGTCAGCCTCGTCGCCATGCTGTCGGGCCTGCTCAACGCGCGGTCGCGCTTTGCGCCGGGCGCCTTTGCGCCGGTGCTGCTCAATATCGTGCTGATCGGCGGTATCGTCACCGGCTGGTGGCTGCGCGGTCCCGGCGGCGACGACCGCATCGTTGCCGAAGCGCTGTGCGTCGCGGTGAGTCTCGCGGGCGTCGTCCAGCTTGCCTATATGTGGTGGGCGGTGCGCCGCGCGGGGCTGAGGCTTCACTGGCGGCTGCCGCGATTCACGCCCGAGGTGAAACGGCTTGGCATGCTGATCCTGCCCGCCACTTTCGGCGCGGGCATTTATCAGGTGAGCCAGTTCGTCGACACCTTCTTCGCAACCTCGCTGGCGCAGGGCTCGCTCACCCTTCTGAAGCTCGCCGACCGGCTCAATCAGCTGCCGCTCGGCATCGTCGGCATCGCGCTCGGCACCGCGATCCTGCCGATGCTGTCGCGCCATATTCACAGCGGTGACGCATCGGAAGCACAGCGGTTGCAGAGCAATGCGTTCGAGATCGCAACTTTGCTCACGCTGCCCGCCGCCGCCGCGCTCGCGATCTGCGCGCCCGCCTTCGTCACCGCTTTCTTCGTCGGTGGCCGCTTCACCGATGCCGACGGCGCGATCATGGCCGAGATCGTCGCCGCGCTCGTCGCGGGGCTTCCCGCCTATGTCATCGTCAAGATTCTGAACCCCGGCTTTTTCGCGCGCGAGGATATGCGCACCCCGGTTTGGACCGCGCTCGCGGCGCTGATCGTGAATATCGCGATCAACCTCTATGTCGTCGAACGCTATGGTATCGTCGGGCTGGCGGGTGCGACCGCGGCGTCGGCGTCGCTCAATTGCATCCTGCTTTACACCGTGCTCCACCGCCGCGGCTGGTTCCATTTTACCGCGAAGCTCGCCGGACGCATCGCGCGCCAGCTGATCGCAGTCGCGGCGATGTCGGCGCTGCTGTGGTGGATGATGCCGATGATGGCGCCCTATTACAGCGGCGGCGTGTTCGAGCGCATCTGGTCGCTCGTAGCGCTGTGCGCCGCGGGCGGCGCGGTGTTTTTCATCGTCGCCTTCCTCGTCGGCGCGCTTGACAAGGATCTGGTCGCCATGCTGACGCGGCGGCGCGGCAAGCCTGCCGAAATTCAGGAGTAAGACATGCGGACGCTATCGGGCATCCAGCCCACCGGAAATTTGCATCTCGGCAATTATCTGGGCGCGATCCGCAACTGGGTGCGCATGCAGGACGAGATGCCGGGCGAGAAACTCTATTTCCTCGCCGACCTGCACGCGATCACCGTGTATAACGATCCTGCCGAACTGACCGCGAACACGCGCGAAATGGCGGCGGCGCTGATGGCGGCGGGGATAGACCCCGCAAAGGCGATACTCTTCAACCAGGCGCGCGTCCCCGCGCATGCCGAGCTTGCCTGGCTGCTCTTCTGCACCGCGCGCATCGGCTGGCTGAACCGGATGACGCAGTTCAAGGAAAAGTCAGGAAAGAACCGCGAGGGCGCGAGCGTCGGCCTGTTCGCCTATCCGGTGCTGCAGGCGGCCGACGTGCTGCTCTATCAGACGACGCATGTCCCCGTCGGCGACGACCAGAAACAGCATCTCGAACTCGCACGCGATATCGCGACCAAGTTCAACCTCGACACCGCGACCGAGACCTTCACCCTGCCCGAACCGACGATCCCGGCGGCCGCGGCGCGGATCATGAGCCTGCGCGACGGGTCGGCCAAAATGTCGAAATCGGATCCGAGCGATGCGAGTCGCATCAACCTGGTCGACGATGCCGAGACGATCATGGCGAAGATCCGCAAGGCGAAGACCGACGCCGAGCCGCTGCCGTCCGAGGCCGCCGGGCTCGAAGGGCGCCCCGAGGCGAAGAATCTCGTCTCCATCTATGCCGCAATGGCCGATGAGAGCGTCGATCAGGTGCTCGCGCGATTCGCGGGGCAGGGGTTCGGGGCGTTCAAGCCCGCACTCGGCGAACTGCTGGTCGAGACGCTGCGCCCGATCGCGACGCGGCTGACCGAGCTCAAGGCCGATCCGGCGGCGATCGACGCGGCGCTCGAGGCCGGCGCGGCGCGGGCATCGGCGCTTGCCAAGCCGACGCTCGACGCGGCTTATGCGGCGCTGGGGCTCTGCCGTTAAACCTTCGTCTTAGGGCGAAAAATCTTGTTAAGCGCGTCCGCCTCCCCATATTGTGGGAGTGGAACGACGGCGCGACGAACCGGGTTCAACCAAGGTTAAGTCGCGCTGACATAGTCTATGGTATGAAAGTGCCGCTTATGCGCATCCCGAATCACGGAGCCAAGACGATGAGCAAGATGAATTTCCGGCGGTTGGGACTGGCCGCGATGACCGGCGCGGCGCTGGCGCTTGCCGGCTGCGCGACGCCGTTCAAGGCCGATGTCGCACGGTTCCAGACGCAGCTTCCCGCGCCGCAGGGCCAGAGCTTCACCGTCGAGGCGAGCAACCCCGCGCTGCAGGGCGGCATCGAGTTTGGCCAATATGCGAATCTCGTCGCGGGCGAACTCACCCGCTACGGCTATCGCCAAGCGGCGAACGGCGAACGCGCCGACCTCGTGGTCCGCATGGACTATGGCGTCGATAAGGGCCGCGAACGCGTCGTGTCGAGCCCCGGCTTCGGCGACCCCTGGTACGGCGGTTTCGGCGGCTATTACGGCCGCGGCTTTTATCGCCCGGTGATCGTGTCGGGTCGTGGCGGGCGCCGCTATGTCTATGGCTATCGCGATCCGTTCCTGTGGGGCGGTTTCGGACCCGGCTGGGGCGGTTATAACGATGTCAGCAGCTATACCGTCTACACCAGCGGGCTCGATCTCCAGATCAGCCGCGCGGCCGATGGATCGCGCCTGTTCGAAGGCCATGCCGAGGCGCAGTCGCGCGACAACAACCTCCAGGCGCTCGTCCCGAACCTCGTCGAGGCGATGTTCACCGGCTTCCCCGGAAATTCGGGCGAGCGGGTGCGGATCACCGTGGCCCCGCCCGAAAAGGGCTGACACGCCACCACAAGCCAAACAAAAGGCCCGCCCTTCACGCGAAGGGCGGGCCTTTTTGCTGTGGATAATGCCGGGGACAATTCCGGCATAATCTGTGGATCGCCTGTGGATCAGCCGTTGAGACTGCGCCGGATCGCCGCGATTTCGGCGTCCAGTTCGCTGTCGTTGACGCGCAGCGCCTCGACCGTGCGTACCGCATGGATCACCGTCGAATGATCGCGTCCGCCAAAACGCCGCCCGATTTCAGGATAGGAGCGCGGGGTCAGTTCCTTTGCGAGGTACATCGCAACCTGCCGCGGGCGCGCGACCGCGCGGACGCGGCGCTTCGAGGACATTTCGGACTTGTCGAGCCGGTAGTGCGCACAGACGGCGCGCTGGATCTCGTCGATCGTGATGCGCGGGCGCGCGGTGCGTACATTTTCGGCGAGCCGGTCTTCGGCGAGCGCGAGGTCGACCGTCGTCCCGGTGAGCGCGGCATAGGCGAGCAATTTGTTGAGCGCGCCCTCGAGCTCGCGGATGTTGCGCGTGAAATGCTTGACCAGATAGGCGACGACATTGTCGGGTACCTCGACCATCGGCATCGCGGTGAGGCGCTGGCGGATGATGCGTTCGCGCAGGTCATCTTCGGGCGCCTCGATGTCGGCGACCAGGCCGCCCGACAGGCGCGACAGCAGGCGTGCCTCGACCCCGTCGAGCATCGTCGGCGGGCGGTCGGCAGTGACAACGAGGCGCTTGCCCGCGGTCATCAGGTCGTCGATCGTGTGGAGCAGCTCTTCCTGCGTCGAATTTTTGCCGATCACGAACTGGAGATCGTCGAGCAGCAGCAGGTCGGCGGCGCGCAGCCGTGCCTTGAACGCCATCATGTCACCGCCGCGCATCGCGCCGACGAATTCGAGCATGAATTTTTCCGCCGACATCAGGATGATGTTCGCGGTCGGATGGGCCGCGGCATAATCCTGCGCCATCGCCTGAAGCAGGTGCGTTTTGCCCTGCCCGGTGCCCGAGCAGAGATAGAGCGGGTTGAACTGCGGCGCCTCGACCATCGCCATCCGGCGCGCGGCATTGGCGGCGAGGATGTTGCTGCGCGCGATGACGAAACGGTCGAACGACAGGCGCGGGTCAAAACCCAGCAGCGCGGGATTCGCGGCGGGTGCGGGCAGCGCTTCGAACGCCGGCAACGGCGCCGCAGCCAGAATCGACGCGCGATCGTCGGCGGCGGCACCGCCGCGCACCGTGACGCCGCGAACGTCGGGCAGCTGCTGGCGCCATGCGAGTTCGAGGCGGTCACCGAAGCGTTCGTTGATCCAGTTCGCCGAAAAGCGGCTGACGGTTTCGAGCGTCACCACGCCCGACAGCGTGCAATAATCGGCAAAGCGCACGGGCTTCAGCCAATGGTCGAAGGTGCGCACGCCAAGATCGCGGCGCAACCCTTCGGCCACGCGCGGCCAGAGCGCCCCGGCATCGCCGATCACTGCTCCGTTCTTTGCGTTATGCCCATGCCAATTGCCGCTCTCTGTCACGCTGTGCCGCCCCCTAGGTCCCCTCGTCATCAGACGATCGGGCGACCCCCACGCGCCGATCCGTCACCTGCGCCGGGCGCAGGCATTCTTTCCGGGACCGATGGCCCGAAGAGTTGCGAATCATGTCGATGTGGCGGCCACCGGCGAAGGCCGACGACGCACCCTGTCTAGTCAGGCCGCGCCGAGTCGATCAAGTGGCGCCCATGTAAAAATACTGAAATAAAAATCTTGACTCACTAGGGGGGGCGGAATCGCGCCAGAATGCCATTTTATCAAATATTTTCAGTATCTTAATTGTGACATTCCAGTGGCAAAACAACGAATCGCAGTAATTCCGTCACTTACCGCGTTGCAACACTATTGCCATCGCGCTGTCACAATATCGGATGCAAAAAAGGACCCGCGGGCATGAAGCCAGCGGGTCCTTTTTGTTCCCTTTCGGGACAAAACAAATCAGGCGATCGCGTTCACGCTCTTGGTCAGGCGCGAGAACTTGCGGGCCACGGTGTTCTTGTGGAGGACACCCTTGGCAACGCCGCGTGCCATTTCAGGCTGCGCCGCCTTCAGTGCGGTTGCAGCAGCATCCTTGTCACCAGCAGCGACGGCGTTCTCGACCTTCTTCACCAGCGTGCGAATGCGCGAAACGCGATTCTTGTTCACGATGGTGCGCGCGGTGTTGCGGCGGATGCGCTTTTTTGCCTGCGGCGTATTGGCCATAAATTCCTCTAATCTTTCAAACGGTCTACATGGTCGGAGCACAGCCTCAGCGGAGCAGCCGAATCGCGCGAATTGCAGCGAATCAATGTCCGGATGCGGCCGGTTCCGGACGACCGGACCCTGCTCGAAGGGTGCGCGCATAGCGACGAAGGGCGATTTGGTCAATGGCTTTGCGGGCAATTACCGGCATTATCGTTGGCATTTCGGGCAATAGAAGGTCGACCGGCCGCTCTGGACGATCCGAACGATCGTCCCGCCGCATTCGCACGCCTCGCCCTCGCGGCCGTAGACGCGCCAGTCCTTCGCGAAATAGCCGAGGTCGCCCTCGGGGCTGAGAAAGTCGCGCAGGGTCGACCCGCCCGCCGCGATGGCGGCGATCAGCACATCCTTGATCGCGGGCACCAGCAGCGCGAGCTTCGCCTTCGATATGTCGGCGGCAGGCTTCACCGGCGAGATATGCGCCATGTTGAGCGCTTCGCAGACATAGATGTTGCCGAGGCCGGCGACGATGGTCTGGTCGAGCAGCATCGCCTTGATCGGCGCGCGCCGTCCCGCGAGCGCCCGCGCCAGATAGGCGGCGTCGAAGGCGTCCGACAAGGGCTCGGGACCGAGCGTCACGAAGGCGGGAAAGATCGTCAATGGATCGCCGCTGACCAGATCGACCGAACCGAAACGTCGCGGGTCGTGGAGGAACAGCCGGTGCCCCGCCCCGGTTTCGAGCAGCAGATGGTCGTGCTTGCCTGCCTCGCCGCCCTCGGTGCGCCAGCGTCCCGACATGCCAAGGTGGAAGATCATATGATCGTCGCGGTCGGTCGAGATCACGCCATATTTTGCACGGCGCGACAGTGTCGTGACCGTCGCGCCCGTGAGCCGCTGCGCAAGGTCGGCCGGAAAAGGTCGGCGGAGGTCGGGACGGAAGGTTGTGACTGCGGTCAGCCGCTGGCCTTCGAGGAAGGGCACAAGGCCGCGGACCGTGGTTTCGACTTCGGGTAACTCTGGCATATCGCGCATCGGGCTACGCGCCATTTGCGCGGGCGGCAAGGCCCCGCTAAAGGCCGTTCGACTTTACCTCTCCCCCGCAAAGGCGCGCACTCCATGGCCACTCCCGACACCGTCAGCTTCGGTTACGAACAGGTTCCCGCGGGCGAGAAGACCGCGATGGTCGGCGAAGTGTTCAGCCGCGTCGCGCGCAAATATGACATCATGAACGACGCGATGTCGGGCGGCATGCACCGCCTCTGGAAAGACCGCTTCGTGCGCCGCGTGAAGCCGCGTGAGGGTGAGACGATCCTCGACATGGCGGGCGGCACCGGCGACATCGCATTCCGCATGGAGCGGTTCGGCGCGAGCATCACCGTCGCCGACATCAATCCCGACATGCTGGGGGTCGGCATGGAACGCGCCGCCGAACGCGGGATCGACAGCCTCGTCTGGTCCGAACAAAATGCCGAGAAGCTGTCGTTCCCCGACCAGTTTTTCGACGCCTATACGATCGCCTTCGGCATCCGCAACGTCACCGACATTCCCGCGGCGCTTCAGGAAGCGCACCGCGTGCTGCGCTATGGCGGGCGTTTCTTCTGCCTCGAATTTTCGACCAACGAATGGCCGGGGTTCGCGCAGGCCTATGACGCCTATTCGCATCACCTCGTCCCCAAGCTCGGCAAGCTGATCGCCGACGATGAGGACAGCTATCGTTACCTGATCGAATCGATCCGCCGTTTCCCGCCGATGCCCAAATTCGCGGCAATGATCCGCGACGCGGGCTTCACCGCGGTGAAGGTCGAGCCGATCCTCGGCGGGCTTGTCGCGATCCACAGCGGGTGGAAAGCGTGAGCATGCAACAGCATGCGAGCGTCCCCGCGCAGGGCGCTCAGAGTCACGTGCCTCTGAACGCGACCCATGACGATAACGGGGCGCGCTGGGTTCCCGCTCTCGCGGGAATGACGAAGGTTGGAGCGGTGGCCGAGTGACCCGACCCGTCACCCATATCGTCCGCCTGCTGAAGTGGGGTCGCATCCTTGCGCGCCACGGCGCGCTGCGCGGGATCGAGAGTGCACCGCAGACCCCTCCAGGCGTGAAGCGGCTGTGCCGGATCGCGCGGCTGGGCACGATCCAGCCGAAGATTCCCGACTATGCTGCGGCCTTCCAGGCAATCGGACCCGCTGCGGTCAAGCTCGGCCAGACGCTTGCGACGCGCCCCGACCTTGTCGGCGAGGAAGCGGCGCATAATCTGCTGACGCTGCAGGACGCGCTCGCGCCGGTCGCCTTCGAGCGCATCAAACAGGAAATCGAGGCGACCTTCGAAGTCCCGCTCGAAAGCCTCTACAGCGAATTCGACCCCGAACCCGTCGGTTCGGCCTCGATCGCGCAGGTCCACCGCGCGGTGACCACCGAGGGCCGCAAGGTCGCGGTCAAGGTCCGCCGCCCCGGCATCGACAAGCAATTCGCGCGCGACATCGATACCTATGAATGGGCGGCAGCGCATCTCGAGGCGCTCGGCGGCGAGGCGACGCGGCTCCGCCCGCGCGAAGTGATCGCCAATTTCCGCCGCTGGACGCTGCGCGAACTCGATCTCCGCCGCGAGGCCGCCTCGGCGTCCGAACTCCGCGACGCGATGGTCGGCGTGCCGACGTACGAAGTGCCCGCGATCGACTGGGACCGCACCGCGAGCCGCGTAATGACGCTCGACTGGATCGACGGGATCAAGATTTCGCGCCGCGAGCAGTTGATCGCCGCGGGGCACGACATGGAAAAATTGTCGGCGAACCTCGTCACCGCCTTTCTGCGGCAGGCGATTGCCGAGGGTTTCTTCCACGCCGACATGCATCAGGGCAATTTGTTCGTGAAGGCCGACGGGACGATCGCCGCGGTCGATTTCGGCATCATGGGGCGGATCAACCGGCAAGCACGCTACTGGCTCGCCGAAATCCTCTATGGCCTGACCACAGGCAACTACCGCCGCGTCGCCGAAATCCATTTCGAGGCGCAATATGTGCCCGACTATCACAATGTCGAAGAATTCGCGACGGCGCTCCGCGCGGTCGGCGAGCCGATGCGTGGCAAGCCGGTGAGCGAACTCAGCGTCGGGCAGATGCTCGACGGGCTGTTCGCGATCACGCGCGATTTCGACATGCAGACGCAGCCGCACCTTCTTCTCCTCCAGAAGACGATGGTGATGGTCGAGGGCGTCGCGACGATGCTCAATCCCAAGATCAATATGTGGGACGTCTCTGGCCCGTTCGTCAGCGAATGGATCCGCGACGAACTCGGCCCCGAAGCCGCGCTTGCCGATGGCCTGCGCGAACAGGGCAAGACGCTGGCGCTGATCCCCGACATCATCCGCCGCCTCGACGCGCAATTGCCGCGGAAGGGCGCCGCGCCGCCCGCGCCGCCGCTGCCCGACATCGCATTGATGTGGGACACGGGCGAGAAAAGGCGCTGGTGGCGCTATGCGCTGACCGCGCTCGCGGGTGCCGCAGCGGGCGCCGCCGCGCTGTGGGCGCTGGGGATCAGCTAGCTGCCAGATCCTTCAGCGCATCCTTCTCGGGCTTCTTGCCGAGATTGCGGATGCGCCACACGGCGACCGAGAGCACGCCGAGCGCGCTGACCAGCGCGAGCAGCATCGTCCGCACGCCGCCAAGGCTGTCGGTCAGCCGCGACACCATCATGTCGAAGCGGCCGATCGCATCGGCCTCGACATCGATCGCGATCATTCGGCTGTCGATCGTGTCGAGCGGCTTGCCATTCTGTTCGGCGAGGCTTTCGACCTTCACGCCGAGCTTGAGCTTGCCGTCCTGCTTCGGCGACACGGTCCAGTCGAACGAGAGCATGCGCGACAGACCGCGTTCCTTGCACTGGCGCGCGGGACCATTCAGTTCGAACTGCGTCGCGAGCAATTCGGCGCAGATCCACGATCCGAGCCGGATATCGACGGTCTTGACGTCGCCGGCGTCGGTCGCGCTGTCGACGACCTGCGCCGCGACCTCCTTCGCACCGATCACCAGCTTGACTGGATAATCGCGCCCCATATCCATCCGGCGCGGCGGGTCGAAGGCGGCGACACCGCTCTGCATAGTCGCGAGCAGCCCGGAGTAATTGGCGCATTCTTCCGGGGTCGCGAGACCGCCGAGCTCTGGACAGGCAATCCTGTTCCCACCTGTTTCGGTCGAGCCGCTTGCCGGCGCCCCGGACAGGTTTTCGCCATTTGTCGATCCGGCTTCGGCACCGGGAAGATTGAGGTGCCCCTTGCGCGCGGCTTCGACCTGCTTTTTCGCCTGCGCGACGGCCGCCTTGGCTTCCTCGTAAGCGCGCATGGCTTCCGCGCGCGCCGACTGCTGCTCGCGTTCCGCGCGCTGCGCCATCGCCGCCTCCTGCGCGGCGCGATAGGCGGCGGCGGCACGGTCGGCATCGGCGGTTGAGCCCGTTTCCTGCGGTGGCGGCGGAAGCGGCGGCAGGTCGCGCGGCGCCTTTTTGGCATAGCCGCACCCCGAAAGCGCAAGCGACATCGCGAGCACGAACGTCCCGCCCCAAGCCTTGTACATTCAGCCCCCCATGCCCGAAGGCGACCCCTAGGCCGTGAAATTGCACGTTTATAGGCCCGCGTCCATCGGCGGGCAGTTGGTTACCGGACATTTACCTTAAATCGCTATGGCTTGAGCCCGACCAACCCCGGAGGTGAAATCCGGACAAGACCGAGGTTTCATGCGCCACGACACCCTGATTGCCGACGCCATTTTGCCGGTCGACACGCTGCCTCTCGAGGTCGCGGTGGTGGTGCCGACGCTCAACGAAGCGGCCAATGTCGAAAAATTGATCGAGAAACTCGCTGTCGTGCTCGCGGGGCGCGGTTGGGAGGTCGTTTTCGTCGACGACAATTCGCCGGACGGAACGAGCGAGCTCGTACGCCGCATCGGCCGCGGATCGCGGCATGTGCGCATCGTCCAGCGCGTCGGCCGCCGCGGCCTGTCGTCGGCGGTGGTCGAGGGTATATTGGCGACCGCCGCGCCGGTCATCGCGGTGATGGACGGCGACCTCCAGCACAGCGAGGACGCGTTGCCGCAACTGATCGATGCAGTTGCGGGCGGCGGCGCCGATATCGCGGTCGGCACGCGTTATGTCGCGGGCGGCGGGATCGGCGACTGGGACAAGGATCGCGCGCGGATGAGCCGCCTCGCCACCCGCGCCGGGCAGATCGCGCTCGGTACCGATGTGTCCGATCCGATGAGCGGCTTTTTCGCGGTACGCCGCGACGCCTTCGAACGGGCTTTGCCGCGCCTGTCAGCGATCGGCTTCAAGATATTGATCGACATATTGGCATCGAGCCCGACAGCGCTGAAAGTTGCCGAAATCCCCTATCAATTCCGAACGCGCGAGGCCGGTGAAAGCAAGATCGGCGCGCGCGTCATCGCCGAATATGCCGAACTGATCGCCGACAAGACGATCGGCCGCTTCGTACCCGTCCGTTTGCTCAAATTCCTGATGGTCGGCGGGCTCGGCGTTTTCGTTCATCTTGCCGTGCTGCGCACGATCCTCGGCACCGGCAGCCCCTTCATCACGGCGCAGACCAGCGCGGTGATGACGGCGATTGCCTTCAACTTCTTCCTCAACAACAGCTTCACCTATGCCGACCGCAAGCTGAAGGGCTGGCGCCTCGTCGGGGGCCTAGCGAGCTTCTATGCCATTTCGGCGCTGGGTGCGGTCGCCAACATCGGCATCGGGACGTGGATGGCCGGGCATGACGAACGCTGGTGGGTCGCGGGCGTTGCGGGCGTGCTGGTCGGCGCCATCTGGAATTTCGCAATGTCGTCGGCGCTTACATGGCGCAAATGACGATCGAAACGCCCGGCTGGAACCGTTTCGCGGGGGTTTCGCGCCCGATTGCGGCGGCGATACTGGGTCTGCTGGCGGCGCTGATGATCTGGGGCCTGAACCCTGGCGCGAGGCCAGAGCATGCCGCGGTCGCGAGCCCCACATCGACTCCGTTCGAGGGCCTCACCGGCGATCATGCGCTCTATGCCCGAATCGCGCAGCGCGTTGCGACCGGCGAATCCTATTACGCCGTCGCCGCCGAAGAGCATCGCAGCGGCAACTATCCGCTACGCCCCTTCGTCGCCGTCCGCTTGCCCACGCTCGCCCATATCGTCGCCGCGCTCGGCGAGCAGAAGGCGATGCTCCTCTTCCTTGTCATTGGCGGCGCTGCGATCCTCGCCTGGTACCGGCGGCTCCGGACCGAGCCCGGCCTGCCCCACTACGCCGCGGTCGGCGCGCTGTTCGTCGCCGCGAACCTGACACAGCTTGCGGCCCGCGAATGGCTCTATATCCATGAGGCAGCCGCAGGCGTGCTCGTAGCGCTCGCACTCGCACTGTACCGTCCCGCGCGGCCCTGGCTCACCATGGCGATTGTCGCCGTCGCCCTCGCGATCCGCGAAACCATACTCCCGGTCGCCATGCTGTTCGGGCTTTTCGCGCTGATCGACCGCGACTGGCGCGCAGCGGCGGGCTGGCTGGCGATCGGACTATGCTTCGTGGCGGGCCTTGGCGCGCATATCGCGGCGCTGGCCGCGGTCACGACCCCGCTCGACGCCGCAAGCCAAGGGTGGAACGGACAGGGCGGCTGGATTGCCTATCTGTCGTTCGTCCAGGCGTCGTCGCTGCTGCGCTTCTTCGCGGAATGGGTCGGCGCGCTGCTCGTCCCGCTCGCGCTGCTCGGCTGGGCGGCTTCGCGCTCGCGGCTCGGGCATAGCGTGCTGCTGGTCCAACTCGGCTATGCCGTCTTGCTGATGCTCTTTGCGCGGCCCGCCAATTTCTATTGGGCGATGCTCGTCACGCCGACCTTGTTCATCGGCCTCGCCTTCGCGCCGGCGGCGCTCATCGCATTGCTTCGTTCGTTGCGACAGCCGGTGACCGCGCTTCCCGCCGCCTTGAACTGAAGCGAGGAAGCGCATAACTGGAAGGCGAAGGAGACGGCGATGAATCAAACCCAGTCGATCGCCGCCCGCTTGGGGCAGGCCTGCCACCGCTGATGCCCGCGCCGCGCATCCTCCTGATCATCGGCGGCGGTATTGCGGCCTATAAATCGATCGAGCTTGTCCGCCTGCTGCGCAAAGCCGGCTATGTCGTGCGCTGCGTCATTACGCGCGCGGGCGAGCAGTTCGTGACGCCGCTGACGCTCGCCGCCCTGAGCGAGAACAAGGTTTATACCAATCTCTTCGACCTCAAGGATGAGGTCGAGATGGGGCATATCCAGCTGAGCCGCGAGGCCGACCTGGTCGTCGTCGCGCCCGCGACCGCCGACCTGCTCGCCAAGATGGCGGCGGGCATTGCCGACGACCTTGCGACGACCTTGCTGCTCGCGACCGACAAGCCGGTGCTCGCCGCGCCCGCGATGAATGTGCGGATGTGGCTGCACGCCGCGACGCGGCGCAATATCGCGACCTTGCGCGGCGACGGTGTTACCGTGATGGAGCCCGACGAGGGCGAGATGGCGTGCGGTGAATATGGCCCGGGCCGCCTGCCCGAGCCCGCCGCGATCAAGGATGCGATCGATGCCGCGCTGGCCAGCGCGCCGGCGGTCGTGCCGCTGACCGGCCAGCCCGATTTCGCGCCCGCCAACCATCGCCCGCTCTACGGCCGCCGTATCCTGATCACCGCCGGCCCGACGCACGAGCCGATCGATCCGGTGCGCTACATCGCCAACCGGTCGAGCGGAAAGCAGGGCTTTGCCATCGCCGCCGCCGCCGCCGAAGCCGGCGCCGAGGTGCTGTTGATCGCCGGCCCGGTTCCGCTGCCGACCCCGCCCGGCGTGATTCGAGTCGATGTCGAAACCGCAGTCGAGATGGCGGCCGAGGTGCAGGAAGGTCTGCCCGTCGATGCCGCGATCATGGTCGCGGCGGTCGCCGACTGGCGCGCCGCCGACACAGCTGCGCAGAAGATCAAGAAGGACGGCAGCGGGCAGGTCCCACCGCTCGCGCTCGCCGAGAACCCCGACATCCTCGCCAGCGTCGCAAAAAGTCCGCAGCGCCCACCGCTGCTGGTCGGCTTTGCCGCCGAAACCAACGATGTGATCGCGCATGCGCAGGCGAAACTTGTGCGGAAGGGGTGTGACTGGATCGTCGCCAACGACGTGTCCGCCGACCCGATGGGCGGCGAGAGCAATCGGGTGCATATCGTTAGCAAAGACGGCGTAGACAGCTGGGACCGGCTGCCCAAACAGGCCGTCGCCCGCAAATTGATGGAAAAGATCGCCGATGAGCTCGAGAAAAAATCACCCCTTGAAAGAGATTGAGATCGCCATCCAGCGGCTGCCCAATGGCGGCGGCCTGCCCCTGCCCGCCTACGCTTCGGACGGCGCGGCAGGAATGGATGTCGTCGCGGCCGAGACGCTGACGCTGCGCCCGGGCGCGCGCCACGCGGTCGCGACCGGCTTCGCGATGGCGATCCCCGTCGGATATGAGGTGCAGGTGCGCCCGCGTTCGGGCCTCGCGCTCAAACATGGCGTCACCTGCCTCAACACGCCCGGCACGATCGACAGCGATTATCGCGGCGAGGTGAAGGTGATCCTCGCGAACCTTGGCGACGAAAGTTTCGAGATCAAGCGCGGCGACCGTATCGCCCAGCTCGTCCCCGCGCCCGTCCAGCGCGCGGCCTTTGCCGAGGTCGAGACGCTCGACGAAACCGCGCGCGGCGCGGGCGGCTTCGGTTCGACCGGGGTCGAGAGCGATGCCGTCGACGAAACTGCCGACACCGCAGGCCTTGCTTCGCTGTCGGGCATCCAGCTGCGGCGGCCGGTCGAATAGATTGCTGAGCGACGCCGAACTCGATCGTTATGCCCGCCAGATCGTCCTCCCGGCCTTTGGCGGCGCGGGGCAGGCGAAGCTGAAGAGCGCGCATGTCGCGGTGATCGGTGCGGGCGGGATCGGCTGTCCGGCGATCACCTATCTGGCGGCGGCGGGGATCGGCAAGCTCACGATCATCGACCATGACGTCGTCGAGCTGTCGAACTTGCAGCGGCAGCCGCTGTTCACCGACGCCGATATCGGCGCCAGCAAGGCCGTGGTCGCGGCCGAAGCAGCGCGCCGGATCAACCCGCATGTGGATGCGATTGCAGTCGCGGAACGTATCGACAGCGGCAACGCCGAAGCCTTGCTGGCAGGCGCGAGCCTGATCCTCGACGGCTGCGACAATTTCGACACGCGGCTGGCCGTGAACCGCGCGGCCGTCGCGCTGCGCATCCCGCTGCTCAGCGCCGCGATCGGCGCCTTTGAAGGACAGGTCGCGCTCTACGAAGGCTGGCGCACGGATGGCGCTTGCTATGCCTGCCTCGTCGGCAACGACCCCGACCGGCCGGGGATCAATTGCGCCGAAACCGGTGTGATGGGCGCGCTCGCAGGGATGATCGGCACGATGGCGGCATTGGAAGCCGTTCGCGCGCTCACCGGCCTCGGATCGTCCTTGACCGGACGTCTCGCGATCGTCGACATGCTCGACCGGCGCTGGCGCGAGGTCGGCGTGCCCAAGGATCCGCTATGTCCGATCTGCCAAGCCTGAACATCATCGTCGCGGTCGCCGAGGGTCGGCGACTCTACGCCGCACTTGAGGCGGGGATGGCGGCGGCGGCGCTGGGGCGGCCAGTGCGCATCTTCCTGCAGGGCGAGGCCGCGGCGCTGCTGCGCAACCCCGTTGCCTTCGCAGGTGACGAGGCGCGCCGCGCCGCGGGACAGCCCGATCTCGCCTGGCTGGTCGAAGAAGCGATCGCGATGGAGATCGCACTTTTCGCCTGCCAGTCGGGGATGGCGCTCGTCGGGATCGCCGCGACCGAACTGGTACCGCATGTCCGTGCGGCGGGGCTGGTCAGCTTCATGGCTGCGATCGGGCCCGACGACCGGCTGATTGTCTATTGACGCCTAAGGATTATCGCAGACCTTGATCGCATCGGGTTCGGGGCGTTTGCCCTCGGGCTCGAAGCGCGCGAGATAACCGCCCGCATGTTGCTTGTCGTCGTAGGAGACGAGCTTGTAACCCACCGCCTCGAACTCGCAGACGAGCAGGCGGAAGGGCGTGCCGTGCTGCGCGATCGGGCGGTCGCCGTCGACAACGAGGATCTGCCCGCCCTTGCGTAGCGCGGGGCGCAGCCGCCACAGGAAGGCGTACGGCTCGCCGATCTCGTGATACATATGGACCATGAAAACGCGGTCGAAGCTCGCCGCGGGCAGGCGCGGATCGTCGATCGCGCCGAGTTTGAGCGAGACATTGTCGAGCCGCTCGCGCGCGACGCGGTCGGCGAGCCGCTCGATCACCTCGGGGATGATGTCCTGCGCAAGGACGCGGCCGCCGACGCCGACGCGCTGCGCCAGGCGCACCGTGTAATAGCCGTCGCCCGCGCCGATGTCCGCGACGGTCATGCCGGGACGGACGTCGGCCGAATCCATGACGTCCTCGGCCTCGTTGACACGGTCGCGCGCTTCCTCGGTCGACCATTTGGTCGAGACGGTCGGCGCGACAGGCCGGTCGGCCGGCGGGAAGTCGCGCGCCGTTTCGGTGCGGTCGCTGTCGTCGCTCCACGGCGTGTCGCAGCCGCTCAGCAGCGGCAGGAGCGCCAGCAGGACGGCCGCCGCGCGCTTCATCAGTCGATATCTTCCACTTCGACCTTCTCGCCCGTCACCTTCTGCGACAGCGCCGCCGCCATGAAGGGATCGAGCGCGCCGTCGAGCACGTCGCCCGGCGCGGTCGAGGTCACGCCGGTGCGAAGATCCTTCACGAGCTGATAGGGCTGGAGGACGTAGGAGCGGATCTGGTGGCCCCAGCCGATCTCGGTCTTCGCCTGATATTCGCCCGACGCCGCGGCTTCGCGCTTTTGCAGCTCGGCCTCGTACATCCGCGCCTTCAGCATCCCCATCGCGGTCGCGCGGTTCTTGTGCTGCGAGCGGTCGTTCTGGCTCGCGACGACGATACCCGTCGGGATGTGCGTGATGCGCACCGCCGAATCGGTCGTGTTGACGTGCTGGCCGCCCGCGCCCGAGGCGCGATAGGTGTCGATCTTGAGGTCGCCTTCGTTGATCTCGATCTCGATATTGTCGTCGATCACCGGATAGACCCAGACCGACGAGAAGCTGGTGTGGCGCCGCGCCGAGCTGTCGTAGGGCGAGATACGGACGAGGCGGTGGACGCCGCTTTCGGTCTTGGCATAGCCATAGGCATTCTCGCCCTTGACCAGCATCGTCGCCGATTTGATGCCGGCCTGGTCGCCCGCCTGATACTCGACCAGCTCGACCTTCATCCGGCGCTTTTCGGCCCAGCGCATATACATGCGCTGGAGCATCTCGGCCCAATCCTGGCTTTCGGTGCCGCCGGCGCCCGCATGGACTTCGATATAGCAGTCGTTGCCGTCAGCCTCGCCCGCGAGCAGCGCCTTGATCTTGTCTTCCTCGGCGCGTTCGGCGAGCGCGGCGAGCGACGCCACGGCCTCGTCGATCATCGCCTCATCGCCTTCCATTTCGGCGAGCTCGATCAGCTCGGCGGTGTCGGCGCATTCGGTCTCGATCGCACGCGTCGCGGTGATCGCCTCGTCGAGCCGGCGGCGTTCGCGCATCACTTCCTGCGCGGCCTTGGCGTCGTTCCACAGCGTCGGGTCCTCGACCTTTGCATTGAGTTCGTCGAGGCGCCGCACCGCGCGGTCCCAGTCGAGGAAGCGGCGCAGCAGCGCCAGCGCGGCGCCAATCTTGTCGATATGATCCTGCGCTTCGGCGCGCATGTCCTTGCTCCTGAAATATGTTGGTCCCGCCCTTACGGCCTGAACGGCCTCAGGGGAAGACGGTGCGCGGCGTCAGATGATGCCGCCGCGATCGTCGAGGAAGTCACTGTCCGTGCGCCCGGTCGATCCCTTTTGCGACGGACCGCCGGTCGCCCGACGCTGCGTCCTGATCGGCTTGATTTCTTCTTCGCGGATCGTGCGGCGCGGTTCGCTCTCGGGCTTGAAGGCTTCCCAGATGATCGACGCCTTGGGATCGGTCCCCGGCCAGCTGCCGTAGACCCGGCGGCCCGACTGGCGGTCGATGCGCACCATGCGCACGCCCTTCGGGGCGCTGAAAGGAATCGGCTGGCGGTCGGCGAGCGCGGCGAGCGCGAAATCCTTGAAGATCGGTGCCGCATAGCTGCCGCCCTGTGCGTAACCGCCCATGCTGCGCGGCTGGTCGAAACCGATATACATGCCCGCGATCACATCGGGCGTGCCGCCGACGAACCAGACGTCGTTCGGCCCCGAGGTCGTGCCGGTCTTGCCGAACAGCGGCACGTCGAGATCGCGCAGCCGCACCGCGGTGCCGCGCTGGACGACGCCTTCGAGCATATGGACGACCTGATAGGCGGTGATCGGGTCCATCAGCTGCTTGCCCGACTTGGCGAAGCGCGGCATCGGCCGGCCGTCCCAGTCCTTTTTGTTGCAGCCTTCGCACGCTTTCCAGTTCGCCGGGAAAATCACCTTGCCGCGGCGGTCCTGCGCATAGTCGATCACGCGCGGTTTCAGGGCACGGCCATGGTTGGCGAGCATCGCATAGGCGTTGGTCATCTTCTCGACCGTCGTCGTGCCCGCGCCAAGCGCGGTCGACAGATAAGGCTCGTGCTTGCCGATGCCCATCGTGTCGATCATTTCGACCACCGGCTCCATGCCGACCTGGCTTGCGGCGCGCACCGTCATCAGATTGCGCGACTGTTCGAGACCCCAGCGCATCGTATGCTCGCCGCTGCCACCCGCGCCGCCGAAGTTGCGGAAGCATTTATTGCCGAGGCTGGCGCCCTGATAGACGCAGAAGGGTCCGTCGACGATCATCGTCGCCGGCGTCATGCCATTGTCGAGCGCAGCGGCGTAGACGAAGGGCTTGATCGTCGAACCCGGCTGGCGTTCGGCCTGCGTCGCGCGGTTGAAAGGCGACAGGCGGACGTCGAAGCCGCCCTGCATCGCATAGATACGGCCCGAATGCGGGCTTTCGACGACCATGCCGCCCGATACTTCGGGAATGTTCCGGAGCGCGTAGGTGCTGCCACCGCTCGATTTGACGACGATGAGGTCGCCGGGACGCAAGGCCGAGAAGGCGCTGCTGCCGGTCTTGCGATAGCCGAGCGTCGCGGCGCTGGCGGGCAGCGTGCCGGTGTCGCCGTTGGAAAAGCCGATTTGCGCCGCGCCCGCCGATTTGGAGATTATGGTTGCGACGCGCCAATTGTCATAATCGATGCCGATGAAACTCGACGCGAGGCGGCTCTGCCACTGGTCGTCGGCCTCAATCGTCGCGATCGGCCCCGACCAGCCCTTGCCGGCGTCGTACCGCTGGAGCCCCTTGCGCAGCGCCATCGTCGCGCCCGCCTGCATCTTGCCATCATAGGGCGTGCGCACCCAGAGGCCGCCGGCATAGACGCTGTGCGGGCCGTCCTCGGCGGTCTCGCCAAATTCGGCGATCAGCTGGCGGCGGACCTCTTCCATATAATAGCCGCCAACCTGCGCGATCGCGCGGTTGCCGCTGTTGGTGAGGCCGAGCGGCATCGCCTTCGCCGCGTCGCGCTGCGCCGCGGTGATCCATTCGTTGCGGTACATTTCGTCGAGGACGAAATTGCGCCGTCCGATCGCCTTTGCCTCATTGCGCGCGCGGCCATAGGTTTCGGGCGCCTTGGGCAGGATCGCGAGAAACGCCATCTCGTGGAGCTGGAGCTGATCGACGTCCTTGTCGAAATAGGCGCGGCTCGCGGCCTGAACGCCGAAGCTACGACGGCCGAGCGGGATTTCGTTGAGATAGAGTTCGAGAATCTGTTCCTTGGTCAGCGCATCCTCGATGCGCATCGCGAGGATCGCTTCGCGAATCTTGCGCGTGTAGCTGACCTCGTTGGTGAGCAGCAGATTCTTCGCCACCTGCTGCGTGATCGTCGAGGCGCCGATCGGGCGGCCGCTGTTGCTGAGGTTGGTGATGATCGCGCTCACGATGCCCGGATAATCGATGCCGCCGTGGCTGAAGAAGGTGCGATCCTCCGCCGCGAGATAGGCGCGGACGAGCAATTGCGGGTATTCGCTATATTCAAGCTGGACGCGCCGTTCGCGGGCATAGCTGTGGACGGGCTTCCCCTCACCGTCGCGGACCATCGTCGGCAGCGGCGGCTCATAGTCGCGCAGCTGATCGACCGAGGGCAAGTCGCGCGCGAAAATCACCCAGATCAGCGCGAGGAAGAGGAAACCGGCGAGCGCAAGATAACCGAGCCAGCGGAACCAGCGCCGGGTCCACATCTCGCGGAACCATGCGATGACGGCATTGCTGTCGCGGCGCAGGCGCAAGCGGAAATTGGGCGGACTGTCAGCGGCCATATGTCCCCGCCTCTAAAGCCTGCTTCGCCGAAAGGGAAGCATGCTTGCGGCAAGGTGCGCGACTAGCCCTCTCGCGTCAGGTCGAGCAGCGTGGAACGCAGCGTCGCGGCGACTTCCGCCAATATCATTTCGGCGGAAACGCGGTCTTCCTCATAGAGCATTTCATCGGCAGCAAAGCCGAGTTCGACCGCGAGCCGCAACCGCGACCAGAGGATATTGCGATCGGTGCCCGGAAGCTGCGGCGCGCAAGCGTCGGTCAGCCGGTCGGTCACATGGCGATGCGATTCGAGCCGGACATGCACGAGCTGCGGCGAGGCGTGCAGCGCGCGCAGGATCCACACCGCGCCCGGTTCGGCGCGCGTAACGGCGGCATTCTGGGTGAGAAGATCGCCGATATGATCGGCCATCCCCGCAATGCCGGCGGGCGCATGGCGTGCGATCCAGCGGTCGAGCACGGCATTCTGGCGCTCCATCAGCCGCCGCCCCAGCGCCTCGATCACCGCATATTTGTCATCGAAATAGCGATAGAGCGCGGGCGGCGTCAGCCCGGCGCGCGCCGCGATCATATTGGTCGAAATCCGTTCGATCCCGACCTCGGCGAGCAATTCGCCCGCAACGTCGAGCAGGCGTCCGCGCGTCTGCCGTGCGCGGTCCTGCTTGGGCGGGAGGCGGGCGGCGAGGGTCAACGCGCGCGACCGCGCGCGCTCACCGGCCAGATATCGACCAGCGTATCGCCCGCGACGACATGATAAAAATCATAAAGGTTCACCGTCGGGTCGCAGTGCGGCACGGTCAGGCTGACGGGGTCGCCGGGGGCGAGCGCTGTCCCGATTTCGGGTGCGATCAGCGCGGCATGCTCGTCGCCCATGAAGGCGAAGAAGGCGGTTTCGGGGGCACCGCGCTGGACCACTGCGACGCCGCCATCGGTCGACAGCGACTTGTAACCGGCGTCGATCGTGACGAGCCCGTTGTGATTGGCGCTAACGACGCGTGCGTCGACGGCGAGCGAAACCTCGAACGGCGGCTCGGCGCCGTCGGCGATGTCGCAATCGAGATATTGCTTGTCCATGAAGACATAGCTCCCCGCTTGAAGCTCGTTGAAGACGCCAAGCTCAAGGTCGATACGGTGGGTGCCGGTGCCCGATCCGGTGACGATTTCGGGTGCGAAACCCGCCTCGGTCAGCGCCGCGATGACCTCCTGCAGATAGGCGGTGCGCTCGACGATCGCGGTGCGGCGCTCGGCATAGCATTCGATGTGCTGCTGCGACCCGCAGTAGAATTGCACACCGCGATATTCGAGGTTCGGTGACGCCGAGATGACCTTCGCGAGCGCAACCGCGGCGTCGGCCGATGCGACGCCGGTGCGCGCAATGCCGGGGTCGATGTCGATGATGACATCGAGCTTCGTTTCGGTCGCCGCGAGCGCCGCGTCGATGCGTGCGGCCACGTTCGGATGATCGACGACCGCCATCAGGCCGTCGGCGGTTGCCGCAAGCTTGGCCAGTCGGTCGATCGCGGCAGGCGCGGCGACGGGCGAGGTGATGAGGATACCGGCCACGCCGCCTTCGGCGAGCACCTCGGCCTCGCCGATCTTCGCGCAGCAGACACCGGCCGCGCCCGCCTTTTTCTGGCGCAGCGCGATATCGACGCTCTTGTGCGTCTTGGCATGCGGGCGCAGCGCGACGCCGTGATGCGCCGCAAGCGCTGCCATCCGCTGGATATTCCGGTCGAGCGCATCGACGTCGAGCACGAGCACGGGCGTATTGAGGTCGGCGCGCGAACCCTGCTGGCCGATCAGATGGTCGTGCAATTCACGGTCGGTCGTCATGCGAACAATGTCTCCAGATGCTGATTGAGGAATTTGCCGGTCGGGTCGGCGGCGCGGCGCACCGCTGTATAGCGTCCCGCCATCGGGTAAAGCGCCGCGACGTCGGCGCGGCTCAACGTGTGGCGTTTGGCCCAGTGCGGGCGCCCGCCGGCACCGCGAAAGATCGCCTCGGCATCGGCGAAAAGGCCGGCCCAGGGCATTTTCGCATATTGATGCATCGAGATCGCGGCGACCGGCCCCGCGTTCATCGGGCTCATCCATATATCGTCGGCGGCAACGGTGCGATATTCGAAGGGAAAGGTGACCGGCAGCCTTTTCTTGCGGATCCAGCCGACGACCTCGTCGAGCGTATCGAGCCCCACGGCGCGCGGCATTTCATATTCCATCTCCTCGAAGCGGAGCGTGCGGTCGGACGGGAAGACGCTGTGCGCGGGGCCGCGGCGGCGGCCCGAAATGCCGCTTTTCATCATCAGGCGTTGAAGCAAGGGAGTCAGGAAGGGCAGCCGCGCCGAAATGTCGAGGATGCGGCGAAAGGTCGCCTCTTCCATGTCGGTCGTGCTCGGCGGCGGGTCGCACGGGTCGCAGGGGTCGAGCGTTTTCAGGATCACCTGATCGCTGTGCGGGAAGAACCAGAATTCGATATGGCGGTGCTGCTGCGCAAGCTCGTCATAGCTTTCGCGGATTTCGGCCCAGCGGCGCTTTTCGATCCGTTCGGAAAGGTGGAATGCGGGCACCACCGCGACCTCGACCTCGGTCGCGACGCCGAACAGCCCGAGCGACAGGCGCTGTGCCTGATAAAGATCTGCGTTGGTGTCGGCGTCGCACCAATGCACCTCGCCATCGGCGCCGACGAGACGGAAACCGCGCGCGAAGGTCGCCAGTGACCCGAGGTCGACCCCGGTGCCATGCGTGCCCGTCGCCATCGCGCCCGCCAGCGACTGCGGATTGACGTCGCCCTGATTGGCGAGCGCGAGCCCCTCCTCCCACAAGGCCGCGGTCAGCCGCCGAATGCTCCAGCCTGCGGGGATATGCGCGGTGCGGCGATCGGCGGCGACGCGGATGTCGCCCGCCATATCGTCGAGGCTGACAATGAGCTCGCCCGATTCGCACAGCGGCATGAAGCTGTGACCCGCGCCGGTGGCGCGCAATTTGCGCGCGCTGCGGACAAGCATCGCGAGTTCATCCTCGCTTTGCGGACGGGCGATCGACGCCGCTGCGGTGACGCTACCCGACCAGTTGCTCCAGCTCATGACCTACTCCCGCTCGCGGCGGATCAAGCTGGCGACAGGGCAAAAGTTAGTCAAGACTATATTTTTTCGGTGACGGGTATCGACCGCTTGCGGACATTCTCGCGCCTGCGTAGCATGCCGTCATGCCAACCGTAGAAGCCTTTGACCACAAAGACGCCTTGGAGCCGCTATTCACAGCGGAGTTCGAGTTCCTACCCCGCACGGGTGAATACCTCTCGATCGACACTACGCCGGGCTACTTTAAATACTTCAATGTTGTCGAAATCTGGCATCGGCAGGACACAGAGGGTGGCGTTTTCCGAGCTTGCATACGCGTTGAAGAGACAGACTAACTACCTTCCTCTTCCCACCCCAAAGCCGACATTGCGGCACAGCGAGAAGCGATTGCAGAATGGCGCCTAACGCGCGGCGATCCGCCGCGCGAAATGGATCTGCACCGCATCGCGAACCCCGCGCGCGACCTTTTTCTGGCCAGCCGGCGAGCCGAGGAATTCGCTGTCGTCCTTGTTCGAGATGAAGCCCGTTTCGAACAGGACCGACGGCGTATCGGGCGCTTTCAGCACGATGAAGGACGCGAAGCGGTGCGCCGTCGTCCGGAATTTGACGTCATCCGACGCCTCGCGCTGGAGAAGCCGTGCGAAGTCGGACGCGACATTCATCGTTTCGCGCTGGGTCAGGTCGAGCAGGATCGCCGAGACGTCGCTGCTATGCGCGCCGAGGTCGACGCCATTGATGATATTCGCCTTATTCTCGCGCGCCGCGAGACGCGCCGCCTCGCGATCGGAGGCGACTTCGGAGAGCGTGTAGATCGATGCGCCGCTCGCCTGCTGATTTTCGGCCGCGTCGGCGTGGACCGAGATGAACAGGTCGGCCTTCAGTCGCCGCGCGATGCCATAGCGCTCCTCGAGCACCAGATAGCGGTCGTCGCTGCGCGTGAGCGCGACGCGAACCCGGCCCGAGGCGAGCAGGTCGTCGCGGATCGCGCGCGCGAGCGCAAGCGTGATGTCCTTTTCGCGCTTGCCGCTGTGCGGGCTGATCGCGCCGGGATCATGCCCACCGTGCCCTGCATCGATCACGACGAGCGGCAGGCGGCTGTTGTCGGGCCCCTCTATCCGCGGCAGCGGCACCGCGGGCTTGGGACTGCCGATCGGAACGGTCACGCTGTAGCGTTTTCCCGGCCGTTTGGCGCGGAAGTCGGCCACTGGCGGCAATTGCGGCCGCGGACCGCGCGAGGCGCGTTCGATTATACCTGCCGACGAGCCGATGGGCGTCGCACCCGCCTGCCCGCCCAGCGCCGATGCCGGGGTCGCGACGATGCCAAGCAGGGCGAACAGCAGGCTCATCGCGCGGCTATGCCGCCCGGGACGAGCAATGGTCCAGCGCTTAATCGAAACATGACGCCCCCAGCCGCAGAACATGATGAAACGACCCTTAGCGACGCCGCGCAAAAGGCCGGTTAACCGCCGAATAACCATATTCGGCATGTTATGCATATTTGCAACAGGTCGGCGCCATCCCATCTTTGCGCCGTGGTTGTGGTTGCCGTCGGCCCGGTCCGATGCTAGCACGCCCTCACTGACGGTGTCGTTCCCGGTGCCGTCCGGCCTTTTGAGGGGAAGGCCTGCTCCGCAACATGCGGATCATGGCCGCCTTGGCGCCGGACTTACGGGGAAGGGCGACCTGCCGCCAGTCCACCCGGTTGACCGGACAGTCGGGGCGTTCGTCAGACGCCCGCCCTGCCCGCCCGCTCATCCCGTAACAGGTTGATGCCGCATGAGGCTTGCCATGCCCTCTTCATTCCGCGACGCGGGCGCTTTCGCCCCGGTCGTCGCCGGATGTGAAGACCGCATGCGCGTCCAGGACCGGACGCAGGCTCCTTTCGGCAATAACGTCTTTTTTCTTTTCACCCGTATCCGCCGCGGCCCGCCCTCGGGCAGGTTCGCGGGATTTTTTGATGGCGCGCTGAAGCGCGCTTGGAGTGTTACCAATGACCACGCGCATGTTGATCGACGCGCGGCACCGGGAAGAAACCCGGGTCGCCGTCACCAAGGGAAACCGCATCGAGGAGTTTGATTTCGAGTCCGCCGAGCACAAGCAGCTCAAGGGCAATATCTATCTGGCCAAGGTTACCCGCGTCGAACCGTCGCTGCAGGCGGCGTTCATCGAATATGGCGGCAATCGCCACGGCTTCCTCGCCTTCAGCGAAATCCACCCCGATTATTACCAGATTCCGAAAGAAGACCGCGACGCGCTGCTGCGCGAAGAGGCCGAGCATGCGGCCGCCGCCGCGCAGCGCGCCGAGGAAGACCTCGACGAGCTGGAAGGCGATGTCGCCGACGTCGAATATCACGACGAGGACGAAAATGGCGACAGCCGCGCCGATCGCGACGATCATGACGATGGGCACGACGACCATGATGATCGGGACGACAACGGCGATGCCGAGAATGGCGACGCCGAAGAAGGCCGCGAAGGGAACGGGGACAGCCGCGGCGACCGCCGTGGCCGGGGCCGTGGACGCGGCAATAACCGCAAGGGTGGCCGCGGGCGCGGCCGCCGCAACGACGACGAAGACGGTGAAAACCGCATGTCGCTGCGCCGCCGCTACAAGATCCAGGACGTCATCCGTCGCCGTCAGGTGATGCTGGTCCAGGTCGTCAAGGAAGAACGCGGCAACAAGGGCGCCGCGCTCACCACCTATCTGTCGCTCGCCGGCCGCTATTGCGTGCTGATGCCGAACACGATGCACGGTGGCGGGATCAGCCGCAAGATTTCGAACGGCGCCGATCGCCGCAAGCTGAAGGCGATGATCGACGAGCTCAACCTGCCGCCGACGATGGGCTGCATCGTCCGCACCGCGGGGATGAGCCGCACCAAGGTCGAGATCAAGCGCGACTTCGACTATCTCGCGCGCCTGTGGGACGAGATTCGCGAAAACACGCTGGGCAGCTCGGCGCCGGCGCTGATTCATTCGGACAGCGACCTGGTCAAGCGCGCGATCCGCGACATCTACCATAAAGACATCGAGGAAGTGCTCGTCGAAGGCGACGAGGGCTATAAGGCCGCAAAGCAGTTCATGAAGCTGCTGATGCCGAGCCATGCGCGGCGCGTGAAGCAATATGCCGATCCCGTGTCGCTCTATCAGCGTTATGGCGTCGAGGATCAGCTGGCGGGGATGCTCAATCCCGTCGTCCAGCTGAAATCCGGCGGCTATCTCGTGATCAATCCGACCGAGGCCTTGGTGTCGATCGACATCAACTCGGGCCGGTCGACGCGCGAGCATAATATCGAGCAGACCGCGGTCAGCACCAACCTCGAGGCCGCGGCCGAAATTGCCCGCCAGCTACGCCTGCGCGACATGGCGGGCCTCGTCGTGATCGACTTCATCGACATGGATCATGGCTCGAACGTCCGCAAGGTCGAGCGCGCGATGAAGGATGCGCTGAAGAACGACCGCGCGCGCATCCAGGTCGGCCGCATCTCGGGCTTTGGCCTGATGGAGATGAGCCGCCAGCGCCTGCGCACCGGCGTGCTCGAAGCGTCGACGCGTCCGTGCCCGCATTGCGAAGGCACCGGCCTCGTCCGCACGGCCTCGTCGGCGGGCCTCAGCGCGCTGCGCCTGATCGAAGAGGAAGCCGCACGCGGCAAGGGCAACAAGATCACCCTGCGCGCGAGCCAGGAAGCGACCTTCTACCTCCTCAATGAAAAGCGCCGCGAACTGCGCGAGATCGAGGAACTCTACGGCGTCACGGTCGAAATCCTGCCCGACGGCGAGACCGAGGGTGCGCGCATGGCGGTCGAGGTCAGCGGTCCGCCGCCGATCGCGCGCCGCAGCTTCGCCCCGATCGCGCCGATCGAGGATGACGACGACGATTATCCCGAGGAAGAGGAAGAAGAAGCCGAAGAAGAGGCCGCCGAAGAGCGTCCGGCGCGGTCGCGCGATCGCGAAGACGGTGGGCGCGAGCGCGAAGAAGGCGAAGGCGATGGCGAGGGCCGCAAGCGCCGCCGCCGCCGCCGCCGTGGCCGCCGCGGCCGCCGCGACGAGGAAGGCAATGAGATCGGCGAAAGCAGCCAAGGCGGCGAGGATAGCCGTGGCGATACTGCCGATACCGAAGATGCCGAAGCGGCGCCGGTCGAAGCTGTCGAGGCCGCTCCCGAGGCGGACGCCGAGGACGCCGAAGCCAAACCGCGCCGCCGCCGTGGCGGACGTGGCCGCAAAAAGGCCGACGCGGTCGATGCGGCGGAAGAGGCTGCAGTCGAAGCCGAAGCAGCGCCGGTAGAGGTGGTCGAAGCCGCCGAGCCGGTCGCCGAGGAAGTGCCCGCCGCCGAGGAAAAGCCCAAGCGCAAGCGCGCGCCGCGCAAGACCAAAGCTGCGGCCGAGGCTGAAGCGGTTGCCGCTGAACCGGTGGTCGAAGCCGTCGAGGCAGCGCCCGTCGCCGAGGTCGAACCCGAAGCCGCGCCCGCAAAGCCCGCGCCGAAAAAACGTGCGAGCCGCGCCAAGAAGGCGGTCGCCGCTGACGCCGCGCCCGAAGCCACGCGCGAGGCCGAGCCGGTTGCCGCCAATGGCGACGAGGACGGCGAAGGCCCCGACGGCGAACCGCGCCGCGGCTGGTGGCAGCGCACATTTGGCAACTGATCGCGGCCGATTGATCGCATAAGCACGCTTCATACCTTGCGTCCGCGCGACCCGAACCCCAATAAGCCCACATGGCTTCACTCGGGGTTCAGGCGCGCGGCGCAAGAGAGGCGGGGATGACTGCTTTCCCGCCGCAGCCCGCATTCGGGGCGCAAAGACTGCGCTCCCTGTTTCGTATCGCGCTGACATTGCTCGCAATGTTCGCCATCGCCGTGCGGCCGTCGATGGCGCAATCGATCCTGCGCGACGCCGAAACCGAAGCTTTGTTCCAGGACATGATGGACCCGCTGCTCGTCGCCGCGGGGCTGAAGCCCGGACAGGTGCGCGTCCATCTGCTCGGCGACCGCAGCATCAACGCCTTTGTCGCGGGCAGCCAGGACATCTATGTCTTCAGCGGATTGATCGAGGCGGCCGACAGTGCCGAAGAGGTGCAGGGCGTGCTCGCGCACGAACTGGGCCATGTGATGGGCGGCCACGCGATCCGCGTCAACGAGGGCGCCAAGACCGCGACGGGCATATCGCTGCTGAGCCTGCTGCTCGGCGCCGCGGCGATTGCCGCCGGGGGTGGCGAGGCCGGCATGGGCATCATGATGGCGGGCCAGCAGGCCGCGCTCGGCAAGTTTCTTGCCTTCAGCCGCGTCCAGGAATCGACCGCCGACGCCGCGGGCGCGCAATATCTGTCGAAGGCCGGGATCAGCGGACGCGGCAGCCTCGCCTTCTTCAAGAAATTGCAGAACCTCGAGTTCCGTTACGGCGTCAAGCAGGACGACGATCAGGCCTATGGCCGAACGCACCCGATGTCGGGCGATCGCATCCAGACGCTGCGCGAAGTCTATGTCATCGATCCCGCTTGGGAAAAACCCGCAGATCCCAAGATCGAGGCGCGTTTCCAGCGGATCAAGGCGAAGCTTTCGGGCTATATGGCCGAGCCCGAGCGCACGCTGCGCAAATTCCCCGAGAGCAATACGACGATCCCCGCGCGTTATGCCCGCGCCTATGCGTGGCACAAGAGCGCCTATCCGCAAAAGGCGCTGACCGAGGTTGAGAGTCTGCTCGTGAGCAATCCGAACGATCCCTATTTCCTTGAACTCGAAGGTCAGGTGCTGCTCGAATCGGGGCGCCCCAAGGAAGCGATCCCTGCGCTGCGCAAGGCGGTGGGCCTGTCGCGGGCGCAGCCACTGATCAGCGCGACGCTAGGCCACGCGCTGATCGCGACCGAGGATCCGGCGAACTATGCCGAGGCCGAGGAGGTATTGAAAACCGCAGTTGCGCTCGACAACCAGAACCCGTTTGCCTGGTATCAGCTTGGAATCGTCTATGCGAACAAGGGCGATCAGGCGCGCGCCGCGCTCGCCTCGGCGGAACGTTACCAGTTGGAGGGTGGACAGTCGGCGCTCGCGCTGCGTAATGCCGAGATGGCGATGCAGGGCCTGCCCCAAGAGTCCCCCGACTGGATCCGTGCACAGGATATTTCGCTGGTGGCGCGCGCCGAGGTGGAACGCGAGCGCAAACGGCGCTAGATTCGATCCGGACAAAGCGGGGGCCGCGTCGCCAATACCGATGCGCAAGGGCAACAAGTGACTGACAGAAAAGACGATTATTACCAGCCGTGGCTTCGTGACCCGGCGCCGACGCCGGGCGCAGCCCCGCTGCCGCCGGCGGGCGCTGACGAAGGATTGGCAAAACCGCGCGAGACGCCGCCCGTCGGCATCGACCTGTCGCGCTATTCCACCGACGACAAGCCCGTCCGCCAGCCCGTGGTCACATCGGGCCAGTTGAAGGCGGGTGCCGCCGGGCTGTGGCAGGCGCTGCGCACCGGCGCCGAAGCCTTTGCCGACTGGACGATCCGCGTCGGCGACCGCGCCGACATTCCCGCGCGTGTCGAAGCGATGGAAATCCCGCGCCGCTCGCGCGAACTCGCCGCGAAGACCGGTGCTGCCACCGCCCGCGCCGCGCGCGCCGTCGGCCGCGGGTCGGCGCAGGCCGGCCGCGCCGCCGCGAGGGCGAGCGGCGAGGCGTGGGAGAAGATGGCGCTCGGCGACAAGGTCGCCAAACTGTCGAGCGAGGCTGGACGCGGGCTCGGCGAAGTCGCGGGCAAGACCAAGGCAGGCGTCGTCGACATCGCCAAGGCGAGCGGCGAAAGCCTTCGTGACGGCATTGGCGATGCCGCAAGCAAGCTGCGCCCCGCCCCGCGCGAGGAACTGGCGCCGCCGCCCTCGGGCCTCGAACAACTGCTCGCGCGCGAGGAGGCCGCAGCGAAGGCCGAAGCAACAGCAGCCGCAACGCCCGACCTGCCATTGTTCGCAGGCGACACCGCGATCCCGGCCATGGCGAAGCCGGCCACGGCAAGCGCGGAGCCCTTGGCGGAAGGCGATGACCGCTCGCCGATTGCCGGGCCGGTGAAAAAGCCGGCGGGCGCCAAAGCCATGTCGGCGCAGCGCCTGCCGCAAATCAAGGGGACCGGGATGGACGGCGTTTCGAACCGCACATGGGGCCTGGCGCTTGGCGGCATTTTGCTGCTCGCCCTCGTCTTCTGGCTCGGCGGCCGCCTCGGCGGCGGGATGAGCGAGAGCGAGGTCGAAACGATCGTTGCCGATTATATCAAGGCGAACCCGCAGATCATCCCCGAGGCGCTCGAGGCGCAGCGCAATGGCGAGGTCGCCAAGGCGATCGACGCGATCCGCCCGGCGCTCGAAAAACCCTATGCCGGGGCATGGGCGGGCAATGCCGATGGCGATGTGACGCTGGTCGTGTTCACCGACTATGCCTGCGGTTTCTGCCGCGCGAGCGTCCCCGACGTTGACCGGCTGATCCGCGAGGACAAGCGACTGAAGGTCGTGTTCCGCGAACTGCCGATCATCGCACCGCAGAGCCGCGATGCCGCGATCATGGCGCTCGCCGCGGCGCGACAGGGCAAATATGACGCCTTCCACCACGCGATGTTCGCGAGCGGATCGCTCGACAAGGCAGCGATAGCCGCGGCGGCCGAAAAGGTCGGCGTCGTCACCGACGGCACGGCCGACGCGACCGCGAACGAGGCCTTGTTCCAGCGCGAGCTCGACAGCAACCTCGCGATCGCGACCCAGCTGCAGCTCAACGCCACCCCGACGTGGATCGTCGGCAACCAGCTGTTCCAGGGCCAAATCGGCTATGACGGGTTGAAACAGGCCGTCGCCAAGGCCCGCGCGGCGAAAAGCTGAAGGCTGCTAGGTTGGCGACCGTCACGCTCGATCAGGCGCTCGCCAACGCCCGCCAGCTTCTGACCGGACAGCCCGTAGCGGCGCTGGCACAGGCGCAGGCGATCATCGACGAAGTGCCTACGTCGGCGGCCGCGCACCGCCTCGCGGCGCATGCGCTACGCGCGCTGAACCGCGAGGCGGAGGCGCAGGCGGCGTCGCTCGCCGCGGTCGGCGCGACGATCCATGACGAAGCGATGGTCGATGCCGCGCTCGCGCTCGCCGAGGACCGGCTGCCCGACGCCGAAGCTGCGCTGCGCCAGCGGCTGCGCGAGGATGCGACCGACGTCGCGGCGATCCGCATGCTTGCCGAGGTCGCGGGGCGGATCGGGCGGTATGAGGATGCCGAAAAATTGCTGTCGCGCGCGCTGCAGCTCGCGCCGGGTTTCGGCGCCGCGCGCGCCAATCTCGCGACCGTCTATTATAAGCAGAACCGCTTTGCCGACGCGGCCGAGACGCTCGATGCGGTGCTCGGCGACGATCCTGACAATCCAGCGCACGCCAACCTGCGCGCCGCCGCGCTCGGGCGCATCGGCGGCTATGACGAGGCGCTCGCGCTCTACGCAGAACTGACGCGCCGCTTCCCCGACCATGCCAAGCTCTGGATGAGCTATGGCCATATGCTCAAGACCGTGGGGCGGCAGGACGACAGCATCGCCGCCTATCGCCGCGCGCTCGATGCCGACCCCGGGCTCGGCGAAATCTGGTGGAGCCTCGCCAATCTCAAGACGATCCGTTTCGATGCGGACGATCGCACGGCGATGGAAGCCGCGCTGGTTGCCGCCGAGCCCGATGCCGACGCGCGCGCCGACGACCGGCTCCACCTGCATTTCGCGCTGGGCAAGGCGTATGACGATGTCGCCGAGCATGAACCCGCGTTCCGCCACTATGCCGCCGGCAATGCGATCCGCTCCGCCCAACTCGGCTATCGCGCCGCCGAAACCAGCGCGGCGGTCGACGCGATCATCGCCGTCTCCACGCCCGAATTTTTCGCGTCGCGCGCGGACGCGGGCGATCCTGCCGCTGATCCGATCTTCATCCTCGGCATGCCGCGTGCCGGCTCGACGCTGATCGAACAGATCCTCAGCTGCCATTCGGCGATCGAGGGCACGATGGAACTGCCCGACATTCCTGCGCTCGCGCTCGGCCTCGGCCGCGAGGCGTATGACGACGGGCGCCGCTGGATCGAAGCGCTGGTCGATACACCGCCCGAACGGCTGGCCGAAATGGGCGCGGCTTTCCTCCAGCGCACCGCAGTGCAGCGCAAGACCGACAAGCCCTTCTACCTCGACAAGCTGCCGAACAACTGGCTCTACACCGCCTTCATCCGGCTGATCCTGCCGAACGCCAAGATCATCGATGCGCGGCGCCACCCGCTCGACTGCTGTTTTTCGAACTTCCGCCAGCATTATGCCAAAGGGCAGGCGTTCAGCTATGGCCTCGCCGACGTCGGCGGCTATTACCGCGACTATGTCCGCCTGATGGCGCATATCGACAGGGTGCAGCCGGGGCGCGTCCACCGCGTGATCCACGAGGCGTTGCTCGATGATGCGGAGACCGAAGTGCGCGCGATGCTCGCCTTTCTTGGCCAGCCCTTCGAGGACGCTTGTCTGGCGTTCCATACCAGCGCGCGCGCCGTGCGCACCGCGTCGAGCGAACAGGTGCGAAAACCGATCAACCGTGACGGCGTCGGCCAGTGGCAACCCTATGAAACATGGCTCGATCCGCTGAAGCAGGCGCTCGGCCCGGTCCTCGGCGCATATCCCGCAGATCCCGCCGATTTCGGTTGAGCCCCGCCGCGACAAAACGTTGCCTTTAGGCAACAGCATGCGACATTTTCGACCAACAACCGCTGCACTGCACAACAATGCTTGCGCTTGCGCCGCGCCGCGTCATTCTCGCGTCATATGACTGTCATCTGAGGGGGATTCCATGCGGAAACTATCGGCAGTGCTTACCAAGAGTGGCGCGTTCCTGCTCGGCAGCACGATCCTGTGCACGTCGGGAACCGCGCTGGCGCAGCAAAACAACACCGACGACGACCGCGACATCGTCGTCACCGCGTCGAAGCGCGAGGAAAATCTGCAGGATGTGCCGCTGGCAATCACTGCGATCGGCACCGAGCGGCTCGACGAGCTGCAGGTCAAGGAATTCCAGGACGTCGTCAAATTCCTGCCGTCGGTGACGATCCAGACGCTCGCGCCCGGGTTCAGCCAGGTCTATTTCCGCGGCGTCGCGTCGGGCGAGAACGCCAACCACTCGACCTCGCTGCCGACGGTCGGCACCTATCTCGACGAAATGCCGATCACGACCATTCAGGGCGCGCTCGACATCCACGCCTATGACTTCGCGCGCGTCGAAGCGCTCGCGGGCCCGCAGGGCACACTCTATGGCGCGAGCTCGATGGCGGGCACGATCAAGCTGGTGACCAACCGGCCCGATACCAGCGGAACCTATGGCTCGGTGGGGCTCGAACTCAACAGCGTGACGCGCGGCGGTATCGGCGGCGTCGCCGAGGGCTTCGTCAACGCGCGGCTCAGCGACCGCGCGGCGCTCCGCATTGTCGGCTGGTACCGCCACGACGCGGGCTATATCGACAATATCGCGGGCACCCGCGTCTATCCGATCAGCCAGAACACCGACACCGATGGCGACGGCGAGAATGACACGGTCATCAACCTGCCCGGCGACGACATCACGCAGAACAACGCCGACCTGGTGGAGAAGGATTATAACACCGTCGACACTTATGGCGCGCGTCTCGCGCTCGGCATCGAACTCGACGACGACTGGACGATCCGCCCGACCTTGATGGGCCAGATCCAGAAGGCCGACGGCAGCTTTGCACAGGAACGCTCGTCCGCCGTGACGCGCAGCCTGCAGACGGTGCAGTACAACCCCGAACGCAGCGACGATAAATGGATCCAGGCGGCGCTGACGATCGAGGGCAAGATCGGCAATTGGGATCTGACCGTCACCGGCGGTCACCTCCGCCGCAAGACGCTGACCGACAGCGACTATTCCGATTACGCCTATTTCTATGACGCGCTCTTTGGCTCGGCCGTCTATCTCTACGACAATGCCGGCGACCAGATCAGCCCGAACCAATATATCCAGGGCATCGACCGCTATCGCCGCAATTTCGGCGAAATCCGCGTCGCCTCGCCCGCCGACGCACGCATCCGCTTCATCGGCGGGCTATTTTATCAGCGCCAGTCGCACAATATCGAACAACATTATATCATCGACAATCTGTCCGACGATCTGCAGGTGCCCGGCACCGTCGACAATATCTGGCTGACCAAGCAGCTCCGCGTCGACCGCGACTATGCGGCGTTCGGCGAGCTCAGCTTCGACATCACCGACAAGCTGACGCTCACCGGCGGCGGCCGCCTCTACAAGTTCGACAACAGCCTTGTCGGCTTCTTCGGCTACAACAACCCCGGCTTCAGCAGCAATCCGGTCTATGCGTGTCAGGGACCGGCGGTCGTCGACGGCTCGCCGTGCACCAACCTCGACAAACGAACCAAGAAGACCGACTTCATCCACAAGCTGAACCTGACGTACAAATTCACCGACGATGTGATGATGTATGCGACCTGGTCGCGCGGTTTCCGCCCCGGCGGGATCAACCGCCGCGGGTCGCTGCCGCCTTATGGCTCGGACACGCTCGACAATTATGAACTGGGTTGGAAAACCAGTTTCGGGCCGGTCCGCTTCAACGGCGCCGTCTATCAGGAGGACTGGAAAAATATCCAGCTCTCCTTCCTCGGTGCCAACGGCCTCAGCGAAGTCCGCAACGCCGGCATCGCACGCATCCGCGGGATCGAAGCCGATCTCAGCTATCGGTCGGGCGGCTTCTCGCTCGGCGCGGGGGCCAGCTACAACGATGCGACGATCCGCCGCGATTTCTGTGCGATCGCCAACGCCGATTTCGACTGCACGACGCCGGGCAACGACCTGCTCGCCCCTTCGGGGTCGCGTCTGCCGGTCACCGCGAAATTCAAGGGCAACGCCGTCGCGCGCTATGAATTCCCGATCGGCGGGATGGACGGCCACGTCCAGTTCGCAGTCAACCATATCGGCAAAAGGCGGTCCGACCTTCGCACGCTCGAAAACGACATCGTCGGCGATTTCAAGGCCTATACGACCGCCGACATCAGCGTTGGGGTGAAGGGTGAGGGCTGGGACGCCGAAATCTATGCGACCAACCTGTTCGACAGCCGCGGTGTGATCAACAGCGCGGTCCAGTGCGGCGAGACGGTCTGCGGCGATGCCGACGGCGTCACGCCGGGCGGCGGTGTCTTTTACGACAATGTCATCCGCCCACGCCTGATCGGGATCAAGGTCAGCAAGGATTTCTGATCGGGTGACCGATTTGCCAACCCACAGCGAAAGGCCGGGCCAAAAGCTCGGCCTTTTGATGTGCATCGCGCTCGGCATGGGCAATATGATCGGGTCGGGCGTGTTCCTGCTCCCGCGCGATCTCGCCCCTCTCGGCTGGAATGCCGTCATCGGCTGGGGCGTATCGATCGCGGGGACCTTGTGTCTTGCGGTGGTGTTCGCGCGCCTCGCCAAACGTCTGCCCGAAGGATGCGCCGCCTTCACCTATGCCGCCTCCGCCTTCGGGCCCGGAACGGGCTTCATCGTCGCGTGGAGTTACTGGATCAGTTGCTGGACCGTCGTCGCGACGCTCGCGGTTGCGGCGATCAGCAATATGTCGATCCTGATGCCGTGGCTCGGCGAAAAGGGCGCCCTGCCCGCGTGGATCGCGATCGGCTGCATCTGGTTCTTCACCCTCGTCAACCTTGCCGGCGTGCGCCGCGCGGGCGGCGCCCAATTGCTGACGCTCGGGCTCAAGCTGATCCCCGTCGTCGGCGCGGTGCTCGTCGGCGTATGGGCGCTCGGCACCGGCACGGCGCCGCCGCCGACGATGGCGGGCACCGAGCCGATCAGCCTGTCGGGCGTCAGTTCGGCCGCCACGCTGACCCTGTTCGCGCTGCTCGGCTTCGAAAGCGCCTGCGTCGTCAGCGACCGCGTCAAGGACCCCGAACGCACCATCCCGCGCGCGACGGTCATCGCCGCCGCGGCGACCGGGCTGCTCTACCTCCTGTCATGCACGACGGTGACGCTGCTGGTCCCCGTCGACGTGCTGCACCAGTCGAACGCCGCCTATGCGACCTTCTTTTCGCGGCTGGTCAATCCCGAGGCCGGGCAGGTCGTCGCGCTGTTCGCCGCGATCGCGGCGCTCGGCGCGCTCAACGGCTTCGTGCTGCTGCAGGGCGACATTCCGCGCGACCTCGCGCACCGGCGCCTGCTTCCGCAGGCGTTTGCGCGCGACAATAAATTCGCCTCGCCTTGGATCACCCAGCTCGTGTCGAGCGGGCTCGCGAGCATCATCGTCTACGCCAATTATTCGCGCGGGCTCGCCGACCTGTTCGCCTTCATGGTCAAGGTCACGACTTCGACCGCGATCATTCTCTATATCGTCGGCGCTGCCGCGGCCTTCTGGCTCGAACGCCGCGGCGCGATCAAGATGTCGACGGGCTTCGCTGCCGCGACGATCATCGGCTTTCTCTACAGCGCCTGGGCCTTTTACGGCGCCGGGCTCGAGGCAAGCCTGTGGAGTCTCGTGATGACCGCCGCAGGCTTGCCGATCTATTTCTTCATGCAGCGTTCAGCGCCTCCCTCAACGCCATTTGGGGGCGAAAAGGCCGCGGTCGCGTAGGATCACCTGCGCGGCATTATGCCCCGGTGCGCCGGTGACTCCGCCGCCGGGATGCGTGCCCGCACCGCACATATAGAGACCCTTGAGCGGCCCGCGATAGGCGCCGTTGCCGAGCACCGGGCGCGCCGACCACAGCTGGTCGAGGCTCATATTGCCGTGCATGATGTCGCCGCCGACAAGGCCGAACTTGCGTTCGAGACCCTTGGGGCTGAGGATCTGCCGCCCGACGATCGAGGCGCGGAAGCCGGGGGCATAGGCCTCGACGGTGTCGATGATCGTGTCGGCCGCCTTGCCTTCCTCGGCATCCCAGTCGCGTCCGTTCGGAAGCTCGGGCGCGAACTGCTGGCAGAAGAGGCTCGCGACATGCTGGCCCGGGGGCGCGAGGCTGTCGTCGACGGTCGAGGGGATGAGCATCTCGACGATCGGCTTTTTCGACCAGCCATGTTCCTTCGCGTCGAGAAACGCCTTGTCCATATAGTCGAGCGTCGGGGCGATGATGATCCCCGACTGGTGATGTTCGCCTGGCTCGGGAAGGCAGGTGAAGCGCGGCAACTCGCTGAGCGCGACATTCATGCGGAAGGTGCCGCTGCCCGCCTTGAACGCCTTGATGCGGCGGCGGAATTCGGGGGCGATATCGCCTTCGCCCATCATCCGTTCGTAGAGCAGCTTGGGCCCGACATTGGCGATCACACGCGCCGCAGCGATTTCCTCGCCGCCGACCAGCTTGACCCCGACTGCCTTGCTGCCATCGACGAGCACCTTGTCGACCGGGCTTTCGAGGCTGATCTCGACCCCGAGCTGGGCGCAGACCTTGGCCATCATCTGCGTGATCGCGCCCATGCCGCCGACGCTGTGACCCCACGCGCCCTTCTTGCCATTCACCTCGCCAAAGACGTGGTGGAGCAGGACATAGGCGCTGCCCGGCGTGTCGGGGCTGGCGTAGTTTCCGACCACAGCGTCGAAGCCGAAGGCGGCCTTGACCGCCTCGCTCTCGAACCAGCTGTCGAGGAAGGTGCGCGCCGATTTGGTGAAAAGTTCGAGCACGTCGCGTTGCTGCGACAGGCTGAGTTTGGTGAGCCCGCGCCCCTGCCGCGCCGCATCGACTAGTGTCTTGAAGCCGTCGCCGACGTTGGGCGGCGATTTCAGTGCGAGATCGCGCAGCACGTCGGCGACGCCCTCGAGCATGTCATAATATTCGGGGAGGCGCGCCGCGTCATGCGCCGAGAAGCGCGCAAATTCCTTTTGCGTGCGTTCGAGCCCGCCGCCGAGCTTCAGATAGCCGCCATCCTCCTGCGGCAGGAAATTGCTGATCGGCCGCTCGATCACGCGATAGCCATGATCGGCGAGCTTCATGTCGGCGATCACCTTGGGCTGGAGCAGGCTGACGGTGTAGCTCGCGACCGAATTGCGGAACCCCGGCGCGAATTCCTCGGTCACAGCAGCGCCGCCGACGACGTCGCGCGCCTCGACGATGCGCACCTTGAGCCCGGCCTTGGCGAGATAGAAGGCGCAGACGAGGCCGTTGTGGCCGGCGCCGATAATCAGGGCATCATAGGCTTTGGTCATTGAAACTCTTTCGCAAGCGGGGATTGAACATGTTGGCGGCCGAAACCGAGGCCGAGGACACGGCCCGGGATCCGGCGCAGCAGCGGGATGGCGTCGAGCAGGCGGACGGCAAAGGGCGCGCGGGTGATTTCACCACGCAGCATCGGTTCGATGACGCGCTGGTGCGCGAAACGCTGGATCGCCTGCATGCGCGTCGTGGGTTTCCAGCGGCGCTCCTGCACCCTGGCGAGCAGCGGATCGGGGTCGGCGCCTGCCGCGAGCGGGGCGGCGAGGATGTTCGCGGCAGCGACGGCATCCTGCACCGCGAGGTTGATCCCGACCCCGCCGACGGGCGACATCGCGTGCGCCGCATCGCCGATCGCGAGCAGGCCGGGGCGCGACCAGCGCGTCAACCGGTCGAGCGCGACGGTGAGCAGTTTCACATCGTCGAAGCTTTCGATCGCATCGATCCCCGCGGCAAGGCCGGGGGCGATCTCGACGACCTTGTCGCGGAAGGCGGCGATCCCGCGCGCCTCGATCGGCGCAAAGCCGCCCTTTTCGATGATCTCAGCGCATTGCCAATAATCGCCGCGCGGGATGGCGACGACCATGCCGCCCTTGTCGATCGTGCCGAGCGCGACTTCGGACATATCCATGCCGGCAGGAACGGGGATGCGGAACCACAGCACATCCATCGGCGCGCCGAGGTCCTCCAGCGGGAGCTTGGCGGCGTCGCGCAAAACCGAACGGCGCCCGTCGGCGGCGATGACGAGACGTGCGGGCAGGGTCTCGCCACTCGCGAGCGTCACGCCATTGACGCGGTTTGCGGCGTCATAGGTCAGCCCGGTCGCCTCGGTCGACATGCGGAGGTCAAAGGTCGGGTAGCGCCTGCCCTGCCCCGCGATGAAGTCGAGCAGATCCCATTGCGGCATCATCGCCACGAAGCGCGCCGCGACGGGCAGATGCTTCATCGTCGCGATCGTATATTGTTCGCCCAGCAGATTGAGCGTCATCGTATCGATCGCGGCGTGCGGCTCTTTCAGCAATTCTTCGAGCAAGCCGATTTCGTTGAACAGTTCGAGCGTCGAGGGATGCACCGTGTCGCCGCGGAAATCGCGGAGGAAATCGGCGTGCTTTTCGAGGATCGTGACGGGGACGCCGGCGCGCGCGAGCAGCAGGCCCGCGACCATGCCCGCGGGACCGCCGCCGACGATGATGACCGGATCGACCATACTCCCCTCCTCCCGTACGTTGTGGCTAGCGGCTCCATCCCGGCGGCGGCGCGTGTTCCAAGCGCGCCTCGGGGATCAGGTCGCGCATCCGCGAACAGAAATGCTTGAGGCACACTTCCTTGTCGCTGAGCGGCCCCATGGTGAAGCTTTTCGACTGCATGCCCTGCTGGACGCGGGTGATGAGCGTGGTGTCCTCGGCATTGACCTGACGGTTGATGCGCCAGTTGAGATAGCGCGCGGCTTTCATTTCGCGGCGCTCGTCGGGCAGCACGTAGGAGATTTCGCGGATCAGGCACGTCGTCGGGCCGGTCGGCAGCCACTGCATGAAGTCGACCTGATCGGGATAGATGTCGAACGCGACATTCGGCCACAGCTTGAAATAGAGCCAGTGGCGCTGATTGGCTTGCGGCAGATGCGGCACCGGGGGCAGCAGCCGCTGATACATGCGTTCAGACCAATTGACCGACGGACGGTCGATCAGGTCGCCCCACATGCGGTCGACATTATCCTCCGCCTCGACGCCATAGCTTTTGCCGAACAGGCGCGTGAGGCCGGGGTGCGCGACGGGGATGTGCAGCCCGTCCGAATAATTGTCGCCGACATTCTTCCAATTGACCTCGCGCGGGCGCAGCGTGACGCGGCCGAGCGCGCCGAGTTCCTCGAAGCGATAGGGCGCGACCTGCGCCTCATAGGGCGCCATCATCGACGCAACCGACGGGCCGCCATCATCCTCGAGCCGTACGAACCAGAAGCCGCGCCATTGTTCGAGCCCGACGGGCACGAGCCCCGCCTTGCTTTTGTCGAGCGTCGGATAACTCGCGCTGTCGGGCACACCGGTCAGCCGGCCGTCGAGTTCATAGGTCCACGCGTGATAGGGGCAGACGAGCTTCTTCGCGCAGCCCACGGCACCGTCGACAAGGCGCGAGCCGCGGTGGCGGCAGACATTGGTGAAGGCACGCACATTGCGGTCGGTGCCGCGCACCAGAATCACGCTCTCGCCGCAATAGTCGATGCTGTGCCAGTCGCCGACGTTCGGAATGTCGCTGTCGTGGCAGACAACCTGCCAGCTCGGGCGGAAAATCCGTTCCATTTCTGCTGCGTAGAAATCGGGGTCGCTATAGGTCCAGGCGGGCAGCGACCAGCCATCGAGCGGGTCGAGATTCGAATCGCGAAGGGGTGCAGTTGCCATATCTTCTTCCTTGTTGTACGAACGTATAACAAGATGACCGCCGCTCGCCAAGCCTTTACGCGCGAAAGCGCCGACGCCCGCCGGGCGGACCTCATCGAGGCGACCGCAGCGGTGCTCGCCGAGCAGGGATTGGCAGGGACGAACGTCCGCGCGATCTGCGCGAAGGCAGGGGTGTCGCCGGGGCTGCTGCGCCATTATTTCGGCGGCATCGACGATCTGGTCGCCGCGACCTATCAGGCGTCGAGCGATCGGATGGATGCGATTTTCGCAGGCGCGGTCGAAGGTGCCGGCCCCGAACCGCGCCCCCGGCTGACCGCCTACCTCACAGCCAGCTTCCGCGCGCCGGTGACCGATCCCGAACTGCTCGGCGCATGGACGGCCTTCTGGGCGTTGGCGCGTAGTGATGCGCGGATGGGGGAGATTCACGCCGAAAGCTACGCCGGCTATCGCGCCCGTCTTTGCGAATTGCTGATCGCGAGCGGCGCTGCCGACGCCGAAAGGCTGGCGATCATGCTGACCGCAATGGTCGACGGGCTCTGGCTCGAACTGTCGCTCGACGCCGCCAGCTTCGGTGCCGAGGCGGCGGCCGCGATGGTCGAACGCGCCGTCGCGGCACTTCTACCTGCCTAAACCGGGCGATGCTCGGTGGCGTCGCCGGGGGTAAGGAAAAGCAGCTCGCCGGGTTCGTGGATCACCATCCGGTGCCAAACCCCCTGCGGGACGATGGCGCTCTTGCCCGGGGTGAGGGCGATGACCCGTTCGACGCCTTCATCCTCAAGGATGACGTCGAAGCGCCCCGACAGCAAGGTCAGCACCTCGTCGCCGTCGGGGTGCATTTCCCACCCCGTGCTCTCCTTCATCGCGATGCCGCCGATATAAATGCCCCGATAGAGGCCGAAGCTGTGGAACAAGGGCTGTGCGGGCAGGCCGGACCGCCGCGTCGCCCAGCGCACCAGCCGGGTCAGTCCCGTTACGGCCCGGACCGCCGCGCGGCGCAACATGATCTGCATAGCCATCTCCCCGCCTCTCCTTATCAAATGCGAACGATTCGCAAAAGGGGAGGCGGGGAAGGGTTCGGATCGATCAGAAGCTGCCCTTCACCGGGCGCACGATGATTTCGCTGACGTCGACATCCTCGGGCTGTTCGACCGCGAAGCGGATCGCGCGGGCGATCGCGTCGGGGGTGATCGCGATGCTGCGGAATTCGGCCATGGCGGCCGCGCTGCCCGGATCGGTGATGTCATGGCCGAGTTCGGATTCGACGACGCCGGGCGAAATGATCGTCGCACGCACGTCCCGATGCTCCTGCCGGATGCCGTCGGTGATCGCCCAGACCGCGAATTTGGTCGCGCAATAAACCGCGCCGGTCGGCACGACATAATGCGCGCCGAGCGAGGCGACGTTGACGAAATGACCCGAACCCTGTGCGGTGAAGCCGGGAAGCGCCGCCGCGATGCCGTTCAGGACGCCGCGAATATTGACGTCGATCATCGCGTCCCAATTCTGGGTTTCGAGCGCGGCGAGCGGCGACAGCGGCATGATGCCGGCGTTGTTGATCAGCACATCGACGCGGCCGAAGCGGGCGATGGCATGATCGACGAACGCCTGCATATCGGCGCGGCTGGTGACGTCGAGCGCACGAAATTCGGCGGTACCGCCCGCGGCAACGATTTCGGCGGCGAGGGCTTCGAGCCGGTGGGTGCGGCGCGCGCCGAGGAGCAGCTTCGCACCGGTGGCGGCGAGTTCGCGCGCCGTGGCGGCGCCGATGCCGCTGCTCGCGCCGGTGATCAGGATGACTTTGTCGGTGGTGAGGGTCATGATCGTCTCCATCAAAGCCGGGCGGCCCTGTGCCGTCCGTTGACCTGCTTTGGGCCTGTACGGGCGGCGAGCGGTAGAACGGGCCTCCGTGATGATTGCACGATTCTCCATAAGTCATGCTTTGCGCTTGCCCGGACACGGCAAGGCTGCAACACCATCACCATGACATTACTTCAGCAAATGCAGTCTTTAATGCTCAGACACCGGCCAACGGACGGGATCCATCCCTGTGCGCTGCCGCGCGTGTCACTTGTCCGTAGCTCCGAGCCGAGCGACCCGATGCCGGTCGTGTACGAGCCATCGCTGTGCCTCGCGGTCAGCGGTCGCAAGCGGGTGCTGCTGGGCGATGCGAGCTTCATCTATGACAGCGCGCAGTTTCTGGTGGTGTCGGTCGACCTGCCGGTGAGCGGCATGGTCGTCGATGCCAGCGCCGAGGATCCTTATCTGTGCCTGAAGCTGGACCTCGACGTCACGGTGCTGAGCGATCTGCTGCTCGCGAACGACGCGCGTGTGCCGCGCAGCGATCATGCCCCGTCGATCGCGGTCGGCGACACCGACGCCGGGCTGCTCGATGCGGCGCTCCGCTTGCTGCGCTTGCTCGACACGCCGGACGATATTGCCGCGCTGGCTCCGCTTGTTGAACGCGAGATATTATACCGGCTGCTGACCGGACCGCAGGGCGCGATGCTGCGTCATATCGCGACCGCCGACACGCGGCTGCACCAGATCAGCCGCGCGGTGGCATGGATCAAGGATCATTATGCCGGCGCGTTCAGCGTCGACCATCTCGCCGGGCTCGCCGGCATGAGCCCGTCATCCTTTCACGAGCATTTCAAGAGCGTGACGCGCTTCAGCCCGCTGCAATACCGCACCAGGCTTCGCCTGCTCGAAGCGCGGCGGCTGATGGTGTCAGAGGCGATGGATGCGGCGAACGCGGGTTTCCACGTCGGCTATGAAAGCCCGTCGCAGTTCAACCGCGATTACAGCCGCACCTTCGGCCTGCCCCCGCTGCGCGACGCCGCGCGGTTGCGCGCGGCGCCGGAGTTCGGATTGTCGGCGTAACCCCGCTTCCTATCTGGACAGGTCGCGCAGCAGGCTGTCCCAATGTGCCAGCGCCGGCGCGATCGCGTCGACGGGCACGCGTTCGTTGAGCCCGTGGGCATAGCTGTCGCTGGCTTTCGAGAAGAGGCCCGCGACGCCGTAGCTCGGCACGCCCTGAATGCGGAAATGATAGCTGTCGGTCGCGCCCGCGCTCATCGACGGGATAATCGGCAGGCCGGGTGCGCGCGCATGCACCGCCTTCGTCACCGCCGCGACGACGTCGGGGCGCAGCGGCGAGGCGTCGCTCGCGCTCGCGTCGGGATCGGTGTTCACCTTGACCGCGGGGTCGGCGATCACCTTTTCGAGCTCGGCGCGGACGGTTTCGACCGGCACGCCCGGGAAGATGCGGCAGTTGATGTTCGCGGTGGCGCGCTGGGGCAGCGCATTTTCGGCGTGGCCGCCCTTCGTCAGCGTCGGCACGCAGGTGGTGCCGATCTGCCCGATATATTCGGGGTCGGCGCGGATCGCGGCGATCGCCTTGGCGTCCGTCGGGTTTGCGGCAAAGGCCTTCAGCGCCGCACCGATATCGCCGCCGACCTGATCGGCGACGATCGGCATGCCGACCTTGGTCAGCTCATTCTGCTGCGGCGTGAAGCGGTAGGCGCCGACTTTGGCGAGCGCATTCGAGAGCTGGACGATCGCATTGGTGTCCGACGGGCGCGAACTGTGACCGCCGGGGTTGGTGACCTCGAGCGTGAAGTCGGCATAGGTCTTCTCGCCGGCCTGGAGCCCATAATATTTGGGCTTGCCGTCCTCGCCGATCAGCCCGCCGCCGCCATCGCCGTTCAAGGCGAATTCGGCGCCCTTATATTTTGCTGCAAGCGCGCGCGTCGTCATCATCGAGGTTTCCTCGTCGCCCGAGAGCAACAGGATGATCGAGCGCTTCGGCTTGAAGCCGTCCTTCTTCAATTGCGCCATCGTCGCGACCATCATCGAGACGTCGAACTTGTTATCCTCCGACCCGCGGCCGAAAATATAACCTTCCTCCTCGACCGGCACGAAGGGGTCGCGCGTCCAGTCCTTGGGGTCGGCCTCGACGACGTCCATATGGCCGAGCAGCACGATCGGCTTGCCCTTCCCCGTTCCGGCGAGCGTCGCGGCGAAGGTCGCGGTTTCGCCCATCGGGGTGATGACGATATCGGCGTCGGCATAACCCGCAGCTTTCAGCACGCTCGCATAATAAGCCGCGAGCTTGGGCACCTGGCCGCGGCCTTCGACGGTCGGGATCGCTATGCTGTCTTTCAATATCTTTTTCGCGGTTTCGGTGTCAGCCGGTTTGGCGTGGACGGGCGCGGCGGCGAGCAAGGCGGCGGAAGCAAGGAAAGCGGAAACAAGACGCATGTCGTCGACCCTCTTTTGTAAAGTGTTTTCGTTTGATCCGTTCGGGCTGAGCTTGTCGAAGCCCCGTCCTTCATTCGCCATGCTGGAGGAAGAACGGCCCTTCGACAAGCTCAGGGCGAACGGAATTTTATGCCGCCTTTTTCTTCGCTTTCGGCGCCGGCGTCTTGGGCTTGTACCGGCAGAGGTCGTCGACGGGGCAGCGCCAGCATTCGGGCGTGCGCGCCTTGCAGATATAACGGCCGTGGAGAATCAGCCAGTGGTGTGCGCCGACGCGAAAGGGCGCGGGCGTATTTTTCTCGAGGCTCTTTTCGACTGCGAGCACGGTCTTTCCGGGCGCCAGCCCGGTGCGGTTGCCGACGCGGAAGATATGCGTGTCGACCGCGAAGGTTTCCGCTCCGAACGCACAGTTCATCACGACATTGGCGGTCTTGCGCCCGACGCCGGGCAGTTCGACGAGGGTGTCGCGGTCGGCGGGCACCTCGCCGCCGAAGTCGCGAACGAGGATTTCGCTGAGCGCGATGACATTCTTCGCCTTGCCGTTGAACAGCCCGATCGTCTTGATGTGCTGCTTCAGCCCCTCCTCGCCGAGGTCAAGCATCTGCTGCGGCGTCTTCACATCCTGGAACAGCTTCCGCGTCGCCTTGTTGACCCCGACGTCGGTCGCCTGCGCCGACAACACGACCGCGACGAGCAGCTGATATGTGTTGCCGAATTGCAGTTCGGTCTCGGGGCTCGGGTTGAGCTCGGCGAGACGGCGATAGAATTCGAAGATGTCGGCTTTCTTCATGCCGTCACGACAGCCCGAGCACCTGCGGCATCGTATAGCGGTCGGGCTTCTGATGGATCAGCCACAGCGCCGCGCGCACCGCACCGCGTGCGAAGATCATCCGGTTTTCGGCGCGGTGCGAGAGGGTGATCATCTCCTCGGGGCCCGCGAAGATCACGTCATGGTCGCCCGCTACGGTGCCGCCGCGCAAGGACGCGAAGCCGATCTTGCCGTGCCCGCGCGCACCTGTCAGGCCGTCGCGGCCGCGTTCGGAGCAGGTGTCGATGTTAATCCCACGCCCCTTGGCGGCCGCCTGCCCCAGCAGCAGCGCGGTGCCGCTCGGTGCGTCGACCTTCATCCGGTGGTGCATTTCGACGATTTCGATATCCCAGTCGGCGTCGAGCCGCGTCGCCGCCTCGCGCACCAGATGCGCGAGTAGCGTGACGCCGAGCGAGGTATTGCCGGTCTGGAGCACCGCGATATCCTTTGCGGCATCGTCGATCAGATAATGATGGCGTTCCTCGAGCCCCGTCGTGCCGATGACGATCGGCGTCCGCGCTGCAACACAGGCGTCAAGCGTCGCCTCAAGCGCGGCGGGCGAGGAGAAGTCGACGAGAACGTCGGCGTCGCTGGCGAGTTTCAGGACGTTGCCGCCCTTGTCGACGCCGCAGCTGCGCTGCCCCGCTTCGGATATGGCAACGGCGAGCGCGACGCCCATCCGTCCTTCGCTGCCGATAATGCCGATGCTGGTCATGACCTGTCCCCTGAATTTCGGCACCCCCTTAGCCGTTCGCATCGAGCGAAGTCGAGATGCCCCGCAGCCTTGTACCACATTCACGGGCGTCTCGACTTCGCTCGACGCGAGCGGATAGAGAGGGCGTCATGAGCGACATCAACAATATCGTCATCCTGACCGGCGCCGGCGTTTCGGCCGAAAGCGGCATCGACACCTTCCGCGACGCCGGCGGCCTGTGGGAACAGCATCGCGTCGAGGATGTGGCGACGCCCGAGGCTTTTGCGCGCGATCCCGACCTTGTGCTGCGCTTCTACGACATGCGGCGCGAAGCGATCCAGACCAAGGCGCCGAACGCGGCGCATGAAGCGCTCGCGCGGCTCGATGCGGCATGGCCGGGCGAACTGCTGATCGTCACCCAGAATGTCGACGATCTCCACGAGCGCGCGGGGGCAAAACGGCTGATCCATATGCATGGCGAGCATCTGAACGCATGGTGCACCGGATGCGACGCACGGGTACCATGGACAGGGCCGCTGCTCGACCGGCCGGCGTGTCCGGGGTGCGGCGTCGCGGGGCTGCTCCGCCCCGACATCGTGTGGTTCGGCGAAATGCCGTACCGGATGGAGGACATCTATCACGCGCTGAACCGCGCCGACCTGTTCGTGTCGATCGGCACGTCGGGCGCGGTCTATCCCGCTGCGGGGTTCGTGCGCGAAGCGCGCGCGGCGGGCGCACGCACACTCGAACTCAATATGGAGCCGAGCCAAGGGTCACACTGGTTCGACGAAGCGCGGCATGGTCCCGCAGGCGCGTTGGTGCCGGCGTGGGTCGACGAGATGCTCGGCTAGCGCCGCGCGGCGAAGAAGTCGCGGAGGAGCGCCGCCGCCTCGCCTTCCCCGATGCCATCGTAGATTTCGGGCCGGTGATGGATCGTCGGCTGCGCGAAGGTGCGCGGGCCGTGGACGACAGCGCCGCCCTTTGGATCCTCGGCGCCATAATAAAGGCGCGCGATTCGGGCGTGGGCGATCGCGCCGGCGCACATGGCGCAGGGTTCGAGCGTCACATACAAATCGCAGCCATCGAGCCGTTCATTGCCGAGCTTTGCCGCCGCAGCGCGAATCGCGACGATTTCGGCATGCGCGGTCGGGTCGTTCGATTCGCGCGGGCGGTTATGGCCCTCGGCGATGATCGCCCCGTCCTTGACGATCACCGCTCCGACGGGCACTTCGCCCCATTCCGCCGCAATATGGGCCAAATCGAGCGCGCGGCGCATGGGTTCGGGGAGCGGGAATGAGGCCATAAAAGCGGCCTATTCGCTTGACGAATCTCCTGCAAGCCGATAAGCGCGCGCCTTTCCCGGCTCACTCCGGTCCTCTACTCCCCGTTTTTCGGGAAGTGCCCGGACGCCGATCCGAATTTTTTAGACCCAGTTTTTTAGACGAGGACGAAGACCATGTCGCGCATCTGCGAACTGACCGGCAAGGGCCGCCAGGTTGGCCACAATGTGAGCCACGCCAACAACAAGACCAAGCGCACCTTCCTGCCGAACCTGCAGAATGTGACGTTGCTGTCGGACGCGCTCGGCAAGGGCGTCAAGATGCGCGTGTCGACCCACGGCCTGCGCACCGTCGAACACAACGGCGGCCTCGACAACTGGCTGCTGAAGGCCGGCGACGACCAGCTGTCGGCTGCAGCGCGTAAGGTGAAGAAGGAAGTCGCTAAGAAGCTGGCCGAAAAGGCCGCTTAAGCGCTTCTGAATCGCTGAAACAAAAAGGCCGCCGGCTTACCGCGCGGCCTTTTTGCTGTCCGGCGTCTTTTTCGGCGGCAGGTCGACCAGCTCGAATTGCAGCAGCAGGCTACGCTGCCAGACATGGAAATTATTGTCGGCGACCAGCCACAGCCAGGTGCGCCCCTGCTCGACCGTGACCGCCGCGCCCTCATAATTTTCTGCGAGCGGCGCAGGAACACGGCCAATCGTCCGCGACCGCACGACGGCGTCTTTTTTGATATCCGCCGGGTCGGCGATCGCGATCACCGTCGTGAAGACCGGGTCGAAACCGAGCCGCCGGTGGACGATCAGGATGCGCCCGTCGGGGAGCGCCGCAGCGTCGCTGACGCGTCCCCGATTCCCCGAATCATAGAAAAAGCGAATCGGCGCCGGTCCCGGTGCCGCGGGATCGCCGGCATAGACCAGCGCTTCATTCCCCCGCGGGTCGGCATCGGCGCCTTCCGACAAAATGATCGTTCGCCCGTCGGCGAGCCGCACCATCGCCTCTGGCCCGCTTTTCGACGGCCAGCGTGGCCGGACGGGGAGGTCGCGGCGCGATTCGATCGTGGAAAGACGCGGGTCAAGGCGCCAAATCTGGTTCTGCTTTTCGAACGCGATCCAGCGCTTACCGCTCGCGGGGTCAATGGTCATGGCTTCAGCATCGACCATCGACTTGCGCTGCGGAAGTCCGTCGGGGGTTGGCAGCGCGCGGATCTGGAAGCCTGCGACCGCGCCGCGCGAATCGAGCGTCAGCGAGCTTGCATAGCCATTGTCACCGATCAGCTCGAATTGCCCCGGTCCGATCCGCGCGATGGCCGAAAAACCGCCGAAGCGGCTGTGCGGGCTGACGAGATGCCAGCCACGGACGAACCGTATCATGCCCCTCTGTGCCGGAGCGAAGACAAGCGGGCGCGCGGTGGCGCTTTGGGTCAGATTTTGTTCGGGGAAGCGCATCTTGGTGCCCGGTACAGGGCCGATGGCAAGAAAGATCAGGGCAGCGGGGAGCAAACGGCGCATCGCCGCGGAGTTACGGCGGCGGCGAGCGAAAGGAAAGCGGCTCACCGCAGAAAGCTGAACATTGGCCAACAATGATGTTCAGGCTTCGCTCAAAGCGAATCGGGCAAAACATGATCATCGACACAGCCCAGATGGGCCAAACGACGACGAAGGAGAACGACAATGAAAAAGATGATGACCCTCTCGATCGCCGCCCTGATGTCCGCAGCGACGCTGGGCATGGCGGCTCCCGCCGCGGCGCAGAACGGCTGGTACGACCGCGACGGCTATTCGAGCTATGATGTTCGCTACGACCGCGACGATCGCCGTTATGACCGCCGCGATTATCGTCGGGACAACCGCCGCGATTACCGCAACGACCGCCGCTATTACCGTGGTGATCGCCGCAACTATCGCCAGTGCGACAACGGCACCGGCGGCACCGTGATCGGTGCGATTGCAGGCGGCCTTGCCGGTCATGAAATTGCCGGTCGCGGCGACCGCACGGTCGGCACGATCATCGGCGGCGCTGTCGGCGCAATCGCCGGCCGCGCGATCGACAAGGGGAATGACGGCTGCCGTTAAGGGCAGTCCCGACCCCCAATAATTTCCTTCCCTCCTTTGCCCCGTCCGGCCTCCGCCGGGCGGGGTTTTCTTTGTCCGCAGCGCGCCGCGGGGGGAAGACTTGCCAACATGACAGGGGAAGCCTAGGTTCGGCGCCAAGTGCACGCCCGCGTTTTTGCGGGCGCGTGAGCAGAACAGGTTATACTAGCCATGCGGCAAATGGCAGCGCCATCAGGGCGACCGCCGCGGCCGGGTTCAAGGACGGGGCCGGCGGCGAAAGGACGGAACAAGGCGGGCGAATCGCGCCCGATGCCGATTACGCGGCCGCGCAGCTATGCGGCTATCGATCTTGGCACCAACAATTGCCGACTTTTGATCGCGCGTCCGCAAAATGGCGAGCTCGTCGTCATCGACGCCTTTTCGCGCATCGTGCGTCTGGGTGAGGGCCTTCACAGCAGCGGGAAAATCAGCGAAGCGGCGATGGACCGCACCGTCGCCGCGCTGTCGATCTGCGCCGACAAGCTGCGCCGCCGCCATGTCTCGCTGTCGCGTGCGGTCGCAACCGAGGCATGCCGCCGGGCGACCAACGGCGAGGAACTGGCCGACCGTGTGCGGCGCGAAACGGGCATCGTCCTTGATATCATCTCGGCGGCCGAAGAAGCACGGCTTGCGGTGCTCGGCTGCCATAATCTGATGGAGCCCGGCGAGGGCCCCGCGCTGATATTCGACATCGGCGGCGGGTCGACCGAGCTGATGCACGTCGATGTGTCCGACCATGACGTGCAGATCCACGACTGGATCAGCGTGCCGTGGGGCGTCGTCTCGCTGACCGAGCACGCCCCGCTTCCCGAAGACAGCCTCGCCGGGCGCCAGGCCGCCTATGCACATATGCGCGAGGTGACGCGGACCGCCTTCGCCGCCTTCGCCGACCGCGCCGAGCAATTCGCCGGGCAGAAATTGCGCCTGCTGGGCACCAGCGGCACCGTCACGACGCTCGCCAGCGTCTTCCTCGACCTGCCGCGATACGACCGCCGCGCCGTCGACGGGCTGGTTGTGCCGTCGGACGCAATGCGCGACATCAGCCGCCGCCTCGCCGATGCGAGCATTGCCGACCGCGCCGAAATCGCGTGCATAGGCCGCGAGCGCGCCGATCTGGTCGTTGCCGGCTGCGCGATCCTCGAGAGCATCATCGACCTGTGGCCCGCCGCGCGCGTCGGCGTCGCCGACCGCGGCATTCGCGAGGGCATTTTGCGCACGCTGGCGATGCAAGGTCGCGACATCCCCGTCACGCGCCGCGAGTATCGCAAATGAGCGGTTCCGGCGGAAAGGGTGGCGCCAAGGGACCGGGGGGCCGCGGCGGCCTGCACGTTCGCGTCAAGACCGCGCGCAAGCGCAGCGTCTCGTCGACGCGCTGGCTGCAGCGCCAGCTCAACGACCCCTATGTCCGCCGCGCGCAGGCCGAGGGCTATCGTTCGCGCGCCGCGTACAAGCTGATCGAGCTCGACGAGAAATTCGGCTTCATCAAGAAAGCGCGCGCCGTGGTCGACCTGGGCATCACGCCGGGGGGCTGGTCGCAGGTCGTGCGCAAGGCAAATCCCCGCGCGCGCGTCGCCGGCATCGACCTGCTCCACTGCGAACCGCTTGAGGGTGTCGAAATCCTCGAGATGGATTTCATGGACGATGCGGCGCCCGACGCCTTGATCGAGGCGCTGGGCAGCGCCCCCGACCTCGTCATTTCGGACATGGCGGCGAACACTGTCGGCCACCAGCAGACCGACCATCTGCGCACAATCGGGCTCGCGGAGACCGCCGCCGATTTCGCGGTGCAGAATCTGTTGCCGGGCGGAGCTTTCGTGGCCAAGGTGTTTGCGGGGGGCGCCGATCACACACTGCTGACTTTACTAAAACGACATTTTTCAACGGTAAAACACGCTAAACCGCCGGCGAGCCGTAAGGGGTCGCCCGAACTTTATGTCATCGCGCAGGGCTTCAAGGGCCGAAGCAATGATGCGGAGGCGGACACGGAATAGTCAGATATTGGGTTCGAACCGGGGAGTTTTCATGGGCAAGACGAAGCAGTCGATCGCGACTGTAACGCTCGCGGCGCTGATGCTGGCATCATGCGGCGGCGAAGGAAGCTTGATCAGCGACGGCCCCGTCACGGTCACCCCGACGCCGAGCCCCACGCCGACCCCCAATTGTTCGCTGACCTCGCGGCAGATCTTTGCCAAGGCGGTGATCGACGAATGGTATTTGTTCCCGGGCGACGTCGCGAGCGTCAATCCCGCCACCCATAACAATGTCCAATCCTATATCGATGCGCTGGTCGCCCCGGCGCGCGCGCTGAACAAGGATCGATTCTTCACCTACGTCACGTCGATCGCCGAAGAAAACGCCTTCTTTTCGAGTGGATCGAGTGCCGGCTTCGGGGTCCGGATGACCTATGACGCCGCGAACCAGCGCGTGCTCATCGCCGAAGCCTATGAAGGCGCGCCGGCCTTTGCCGCGGGGATCGACCGCGGAACGGCGATCGTCGCTATCGGCACAAACAGCGGCAACCTCCGCACGATCGCCAGCATCGTGAACGCCGAAGGAACCGCAGGGATCACCGCTGCCCTCGGGCCGAACGACCCGGGGATCAGCCGCGTGCTGCGCATCACCGATGCGGCCGGTACCCGCGACGTCACGGTGACGAAGGCCGATTATTCGCTTGACCCGGTTTCGGACCGTTATGGCGCGAAGATCATCACCGAGGGCGGACGCAGCTATGGCTATCTCAACCTCAGAACCTTCATCGCATCCGCCGACAACCAGCTGAAGGCGGCCTTTGCCGATTTCGGCGCGCGCGGCGTGACCGATATCATCGTCGATTTCCGCTATAATGGCGGCGGCCTCGTTTCGACCGCCAATTTGATGGGCGACCTGATGGGCGCCAATCGCGCCGGGCAGCTCTTCTCGCAGACCCGTTTTCGCGCCACCAAATCCGCCGAGAATGAAGAACATCGCTTTGCGCCGGGCGCGCAGTCGATCGCGCCGACGCGCATCGCCTTCATCGGCACGGGATCGACCGCATCGGCGAGCGAACTCGTGATCAATTCGATGCTGCCGTACCTCGGCACCAATATGACGCTGGTCGGCAGCAACACCTATGGCAAGCCGGTCGGCCAGATCGCGCTCGACAAGGCCGAATGCGACGACCGCATGCGCGTGGTCGCCTTTGCGACGGTCAACGCGAGCGGCGCTGGCGATTATTATGACGGATTGGCGCCGAAGATCGCCAACAGTTGCGCCGCGAGTGACGATCTGACGCTTCCGCTCGGCGACGCGCGCGAAGCGTCGATCCGTGCGGCGATCGACTTCCTCGCCGGCAGGGCCTGCACGACGCGGATCGCCGACGCCAGCGTCGGCGCGTCGGCGCTGCGCCGCAGCGCGCCCGCGCTCGCCGAGCCCGAGATGCTGATCCCCGACCGGCCGAGCGCCGCGCAGCGCGAGTTACCGGGGCTTTTCTGAGCAACCCGTTGCATTGCGGCAATTGACCATGGCCGCGAAATGCGGCTAACGGCCGCAGCAAGCGACAGGTTCCCCGGCGACGGGGACTAAGAGGGAACGGGAAAACCCCGGCTGCCCCTGCAACTGTACGCGGCGAGCCATCGGCCACTTGCCATTGGGATTTAGGTCCCGAGAAGGCGGCCGACCGGCGCTGACCCGCAAGCCAGGAGACCTGCCCGTCGCCGTCGTCTTTCGACCGGACAGGGTGTGCCGGGCGGACGGGGGTAAACCCGCATGACGACAGGTTTGGCCGCGTTCGCGCGCTGGCTCGATGTCGTGCGTCCCCGGACAACCCATCGAGCCCGCGCGTGTTGGCGGCCTTGTCGATGGGGTACCCAATGTTCAAGATTTTGTTCCGAAGTTCGATCTGCCTTGCCGCCGTTGCGGCGTCCTCCGCCGCGTCCGCCGAGGACGCGGGCACCGCCCATGCCGTCGCCGCCGATGGCGACAGCATCATCGTCACCGCAACGCGCGCGCCGCTAACGCTCGACGAAGTGCCGTCGGCGATCGCCGTGATCGACAAGGCGGCGATCGACCGCGCGCAGGATATCGGCGTCACCGAATTGCTGCTCCGCACGCCGGGCATCAGCATCTCGCGCAACGGCGGTTACGGCACGTCGACCTCGCTGCGCATCCGCGGCGCCGAATCCGACCACAGCGTCGTCGTGATCGACGGGGTGAAGCTCAACGATCCGTCGTCGACCGGCGGCGGCTTCAACTTCACCAACCTGCTCGCCGGCGACATTTCGCGGATCGAGGTGCTGCGCGGCCCGCAGTCGATCCTGTGGGGCAGCCAGGCGATCGGGGGTGTCGTCAATGTCGTGACCGCCTCGCCCGAAAAGGAGCTCGAAGGCAGTTTCGACCTTGAGGCGGGATCGCGCCAGACGGTGAGCGCGCGCGCTGCGGTCGGCGGCCGCACCGGCCCCTTGAGCTGGCGCATCGGCGGCCAGCGCTTCACCACCGACGGCATTTCGTCGCACGCCAAGGCGTTCGGCGGGGTCGAGCGCGACGGCTATCGCAACACCAACCTCTCGGGCCGCGCCGAACTTGCGCTCGCCGATAATGTCAGCGTCGATGTGCGCGGCTATTATTCGAGCGGCCGCGTCGAATTCGACGGGTTCAACGTCGACAGCAACGACTATGGGCAGAACAAGGAGTTTGTCGGTTATGCGGGGCTCAATGTCGACCTGGTGGGTGGCCGCTTTCGCAACCGTATCGCCTACGCCTACACCGACACGAACCGCGACAATTTCAACCCTGACCGCGCGCGGCCGCGGAGCTTCGAGGCTGACGGCAAGAACAAGCGCTGGGAATATCAGGGCAGCTTCGATGTCAGCGATCGCATTACCGCGATCTTCGGGGTCGAGAATGAACGGTCCGATTTCCGCAGCCGCTCGCCTGCGGCCTCGCTTGCCACCCCGGTCCCGGCATTCGCACGCGGCAAGGCCGAGCTCACCAGCGTTTACGGCCAGCTCAGCGTCGAACCACTCGACGGGCTGACGCTCAACGGCGGCGTCCGTTACGACGATCATGACAGCTTCGGCGGTCAGACCTTGTTCGCTGCGGGCGGCGTATGGCGCCTTTCGACCGGCACCGTGCTGCGCGCAAGCTATGGCGAAGGCTTCAAGGCGCCGTCGCTCTACCAACAGTTTAGCGAATATGGGAATGTCGGGCTCGACCCCGAGGAAGCGCACGGCTGGGAAGCGGGCATCGAGCAGCATCTGTTCGACAGCAAGCTGATGGTCGGCGCAGCCTGGTTCGACCGCACGACGACGAACCAGATCATCTACAACAGCTGTTCATCGACGACGACCAACCCGATGTGCTTCGTTCCGGGCGACCCGACGACACGGCGTTTCGGCTATTATTCGAACGTCGCGCGCAGCGAGGCGCATGGCGTCGAGGCGACCGCGGCACTGGCCCTCGGCGGATTGAAGCTCGACGGCAATTACAGCTGGATCGTCGCCGAGGATCGGTCCGAAGGCACCGCCAATTTCGGCAAATGGCTCCCGCGCCGTCCGCGTCAGACGGCCAACGCCTCTGCGAGCTATGGTTTCGACTTCGGGCTTGAGTTCGGCGCAGCGGTTCGCTGGTCGGGCAAGAGCTATGACAATGCGAGCAACGCCCAGCGCCTCGACGATTATACGCTCGTCGACCTGCGCGCCGAATTTGCCCTGTCCGAAGAGGTCAAACTGTTCGCGCGCGCCGAAAATATCTTCGACGAACAATATATGACCGCGTTCCGCTATGGCTCACTTGGCCGCAGCATCTACGCCGGCATCAGGGGCCGTTTCTGATGATCGCGCTGTCGGATCGGGGCGCGTCGGCGCTCTGGGTCTCGTTGCTGACGGCCGCGAGCACGGTAACGACGCTCGCGCTCGCCTGCGCGACGCCCTTTCCGTCGCTCGCGGCGCTCGCGGCGGTGCATATGCGCCGCCGCGACGGCATCGCGCTGATGCTGCTGGCGTGGGCAGCGAGCCAGTTCGTCGGCTTCTTCCTGCTCGGCTACCCGCGCGACGGGAGCACGCTCGGCTGGGGCCTCGGGCTCGGCACCGCGGCGGTTGGGTCGGCGCTCGCAAGTTATGCGGCGTTGCAGGCGCTTCAATATCGTTCGGTCGCGGCGCGGCTGAGCCTGGCCTATGCGGCTGGGTTCACGGCGTTCAAGGGCATCATCCTCGCCTTCGCGCTCGTCCTCGGCGGACTCCACACCGCGATGGCGCCCGATCTGCTCGCCGAGCAATTCGTGCGCAACGGCGCGATCCTGATCGGGCTTTATGCGCTGTATCGCTTGCTCGTCGCGGCCGGTGTTCCCGCACCGCCGCAACCGGCAACGGCCGCCTGATGCTCACGCGCGTCGATCCGGGTCCGGCGGTAGTGGTGTGCAACACCTGCCGCCACAGCCGCGAGGCCCAGGTCGACGCGGCGGGCATGCGCGGCGGCGCGCGGCTGGTCGAAGCGCTGCACGCCGTCAAAGCCGACGACCCGCGCTATGCCGGCATCGCGGTGCAGGAAATGGCGTGCCTCTTCGCATGCGCCGACCATTGCACCATCCACCTCCGCGCGCCCGACAAGGTCGGCTATGTCCTCGGCCGCTTTCAAGGCGACGTGGAATCGGCGCGCGCCATCCTCGACTATGCGGTCCACTATGCAGCGAGCGAGCATGGCCGCGTCCCCTTTTCGCTTTGGCCCGAAGGCGTCAAAGGCCATTTCATCACCCGCACACCCCCGCCAGGATTTGTCGCCGAATGACCAGCTTTGCTTCCGTCCAGGCCTTCGAGGCCGCGCTCGCCGACCTGCGTCGGCCTGACCGCGATGCCGAAGCCGATGCACGCGTGCGGCAGGGCGAACTGACCAAACCCGCGGGCTCGCTCGGCCGGCTCGAGGATTTGGCGATCTTCTTCGCCGGCTGGCAGGGCAAGGCGCGGCCGCAGGTCGCCCACGCGCGCGCCGCGATCTTCGCGGGCAACCATGGCGTCACCGTGCATGGCGTCAGTGCCTTTCCGCCGAGCGTCACCGCACAGATGGTCGGCAATTTCGCGAATGGCGGCGCGGCGATCAACGCTTTGTCGGGCGCGGCGGGGCTCGAACTCACCATCGTCGCGCTCGATCTCGATCGCCCGACCGCTGATTTCACCATCGCCCCGGCGATGAGCGAAGCCGAGTGCCTCGACGCGCTCAACCGCGGCGCGGCTGTGGTCGACGCCGACCTCGACCTTCTCGTCCTCGGCGAAATGGGGATTGGCAATTCGACCGCCGCCGCCGCGCTCTGCGCGCGCAGTCTGGGCGGCGATGCGGCCGAATGGGTCGGCCCCGGTACGGGGGTCGACGGCCATGGCGTCGCGCGCAAGACCGCGGTCGTCGATCAGGCCATTACGTTCCACGCCGATGCACCGCGCTCGGCGTTTGAGACGCTGCGCCGCGTCGGCGGGCGCGAGATTGCCGCGATTGCGGGCGCGATCCTGCGCGCGCGCCAACTGGGCGTGCCCGTGCTGCTCGACGGGTTCATCTGCACTTCGGCGATCGCGCCGCTCGCGGCCGACAATGCGGCAATCACCGCGCATTGCATCGCCGGCCATTGCTCGGCCGAACCGGGGCACAGGCGCCTGCTCGACCTGCTCGGCCTCCATCCGCTGCTCGCACTCGACATGCGGCTCGGCGAAGGGAGTGGGGCCGCGGTCGCGGCGAACATCATCCGCAGCGCGCTTGCCGCGCACGACCTTATGGCGACCTTTGCCGAGGCCGAGGTTTCGGCGTCGCTGTGACCAGCTTCGCGCTCCATCTGCTGCGCCACGGCGCCCCCGAAACGCCGGGACTGCTGATGGGCCGCACCGATGGGATACCAACCGGCGACAGCATCCTCGCCTGCGTAGCGCAGGCCGAAGGCCTGGATATCGAACATCTCGTCTCGTCCGACCTTCGTCGTAGCCGCGCGGCAGGCGAAGCGATCGGCGCAGCGACAGCTTTGCCGCTGACGATCGATCCCCGCTGGCGCGAACTCGATTTTGGAGACTGGGATGGCAAGGCCGCGAACGCCGTGGACCGCGATTCGTTCGGCCGGTTCTGGGATGACCCCGACGCCAACCCGCCGCCCGGCGGCGAACGCTGGTCGTCGCTCGTCGCACGCGTGTTCGCCGCGATAGGCGATCTTGCGCCGGTCCCGACGCTCGTCGTCACCCACGGCGGCGCGATGCGCGCGGCGCTCCATATGCTTTGCGGTTTCGACCAGCGCCAGCTCTGGGCGTTCGACCTGCCCTATGCCGCACTGCTCTCGCTCCGCGTCTGGCCGGGCGAGCAGCCCAGCGCGCAGATTGCCGGGCTCACTCCATGAAGGGGCTGATCGTCGCGATCCAGTTCCTGACGCGCCTGCCGACGCCGCGGATCGCGGTTTCGGGCGACGAATTCGCCGCATCGATGCGGTGGTTTCCCGCGGTCGGGTTGATCGTCGGTGCGCTCGTCACCGGCGCAGGCTGGGCCGGCGCGCAAATCGATCCGTGGACGGGTGCCCTCTTTGCGCTCATCGTCTGGGTCGCAGTCACCGGCGCGCTGCATCTCGACGGACTCGGCGATATCGCCGATGCCAGCGGCGCGGCGCACAAGGATCGCGAGCGCATGATCGCTGTCCTCGGCGACCCGCATGTCGGGAGCTTCGCGGTCGTGGCCATCGCCGTGCAACTGCTCGCCAAGCTCGTCCTGCTCCACGCATTGCTCAACATCCAAGCCTTTGCCGCCATCGCGCTGGTCCCGTTCGCGGCGCGGATCGGCACGCTCGTCTGGTCGCGCGCGCTGCCCGACCTCCACGCAGGGCTCGGATCGCGGTTTCGCAATGCGGTGCGGCCGATCGACTTCATCATCTGGAGCCTCGCTCTCGTCGCCGCAGCGTGGTTCTCGCCTTCGCTGGTGATCGCACCGATAATCTTCCTGCTCTGGGGCGGATGGCTGCTTCGCAACATCGGCGGGATCTCAGGCGACGGGCATGGCGCCGGAATCGAGCTCGGCGAAAGCCTGCTGCTCGCCGCCGCGCTGTTGTGGGCGCATCTGGTATGAGCGCGCGCTGGACCTGGCATGGCGGCGGGATCGAGGCGGCGAGACGTCATTTCGGCGACGGCGACTGGATCGACCTGTCGACCGGGATCAATCCGCACCCATGGCCGGGCGCCGCCGAGATCCCGGTCGACTGGCGGCCCCTGCCCGATCCCGAAGCACTGACACAACTTGAAGCCGTCGCTGCCGCCTTTTTCGGCGTCGATCCACGCCATGTCTGCGCGGTGCCGGGCAGCGAGATCGGCTTGCGGCTGACCGGGACGCTGGTGGGCCGTCCCGCACGGCATATCGCGCCGAGCTATCGCACGCATAGCGAAATGATCGTGGACTGCGCGCAGATCGACCGCGAAGCGGCACGGCGCCATGACGGCACGCTGATCCTTGCCAATCCCAACAATCCCGACGGCCATGCAATCGGCGCCGATGCCATGCAGGCACTGCTGGACGGACGGGGGGCCGAGGACTGGTTGCTCGTCGACGAGGCCTTTGCCGACGCCAACCCGGCGGCAAGTGTCGCGACGTCGGTCGATGACGGCGCAAGGCTGATCGTCTTTCGCTCGTTCGGCAAATTCTTCGGGCTCGCGGGTGTCCGGCTCGGCTTCGTCATTGCCCCGCAGCCTGTCGTCGCGGCGCTGCGCGATAGGCTCGGTGCGTGGCCCTTGTCGGCCGCAGCGATTGCGATCGGCACCGCCGCCTATGCCGACCGCGACTGGATCGCCGCCACACAGCGCCGGCTGCCCGCCGAGGCCGCCTCGCTCGATGCCCTGCTGGCGCGCCAAGGTCATCGGGCGATTGGCGATTGCCCGCTCTTTCGCCTGATCGAGGTCGACGATGCGCAGGCGCTGTTCGAGCGGCTCGCACGGCGCGCGATCCTGACCCGGCCTTTCGCCGACCAACCGCGTTGGCTGCGGATCGGCCTGCCCGCCCATGCCGACGCGCGCGCACGGCTCGAAGAAGCGTTCGCCGATGGCTGAGCCGATTGCGCTCACCGCGCTCGCGCTCGACGCGGCGTTCGGCTGGCCGCGCGCGCTCTATCGCTGCATCGGCCACCCGGTCGGGCTGTTCGCGCGGATCATCGAGGGCCGCGAAGCGCGGTGGAACCGTCCCGAACATGGCTTCGTGGTGCGGCGCTTGCTCGGCGCGCTGACCTTGCTCATCCTGCTCATCGTCGTCGCCGGTTGCGGCTGGGCGCTCCACCATCTGCTGCTCGCGTCATTCGACGATTGGGGCTGGATCGCCGTCGCTGTTTTCGCCTGGCCCGCCCTCGCACAGCGCAGCCTGTTCGACCATGTCCGCGCGGTCGGCGAGCGGATCGATGCGGGCGACCTCACGGGCGCCCAAAGCGCGGTCGGTATGATCGTCGGCCGCGACACCGGCGCGCTCGATGAGGCCGGCGTCGCCCGCGCCGCGATTGAAAGCCTCGCCGAGAGTGTCTGCGACGGCGTCGTCGCGCCGTTGTTCTGGCTGCTCCTGCTCGGCCTGCCGGGGGTATGGGCGTATAAGGCGGTGAACACAGCCGACAGCCTGATCGGCCACCGCGAGGAGCGCTGGCGCGCCTTTGGCTGGGCGGCGGCACGTTTCGACGATCTCGCCAACTGGATTCCCGCACGGCTATCAGGGCTGCTGCTGTGCCTAGCCGGCGGCGGCGGATGGCGCATCCTGTGGCGCGAAGCCCGCAAGCACGCATCGCCGAATGCCGGCTGGCCCGAGGCGGCGATGGCCGGCGCGCTGGGGCTTCGGCTCGCAGGCCCGATCGCCTATGACGGCGTGATGCACGACAAACCATGGATCGGCGAGGGAGCCAGCGACGCCGGCGGCGACGCAATCGACCGTGCGCTCGCCATCTATCTCCGCGCTTGTCTGTTCCTGTGGCTGATCGCGGGGGTTGTCGCATGGCTGCGCTGATGCTGCAGGGCACCGGTTCGGACGTCGGCAAGTCGGTGCTTGTCGCGGGTCTCTGCCGCGCGTTCAGCAATCGCGGGCTTCGCGTCCTTCCCTTCAAGCCGCAGAATATGTCGAACAATGCCGCGGTCACGATCGACGGCGGCGAGATCGGGCGCGCGCAGGCGCTGCAAGCCATTGCATGCCGCGTCGAGCCGCACAGCGACATGAATCCGGTGCTGCTGAAACCGCAGGCCGACCGCACGTCGCAGTTGATCGTCCACGGCCGCGTGCGCGGGACGCTCGGCAGCGGAAATTTTCGCGAAGCGCGCGGCGCGCTGATGGCCGAAGTGCTTGAAAGCTATGATCGCCTCCGCGCCGCCACCGACATTGTCGTCGTCGAGGGCGCCGGATCGCCCGCCGAGATCAACCTGCGCGCGGGCGACATCGCCAATATGGGCTTTGCGCGCGCAGCCAATGTCCCCGTAGTGCTGATCGGCGATATCGATCGCGGCGGGGTGATCGCGTCGCTGGTCGGAACGCGCGCGGTGATCGACCCCGAGGACGCCACGATGATCCGCGGCTTTCTGATCAACAAGTTCCGCGGCGACCCGGCGCTGTTCGAGGATGGCTATCACGAGATCGAAAAGCGCAGCGGATGGCGGGGGTTCGGCGTCATTCCATGGCTTGCAGCAGCTTCGCGCCTGCCGAGCGAGGATGCGGTGATCCTCGAACGCCCCGCTGACCCGCGCGAGGGGCGCAAGCTGATCGCGTGCCCGATCCTGCCGCGCATCTCGAATTTCGACGATCTCGATCCGCTGAAGCTCGAACCCGGCGTCGAACTTGTCATGGTGCCTCCGGGCCGCCCGATCCCCGCCGACGCGGCGGTCATCATCCTGCCGGGATCGAAGGCGACGATCGCCGACCTCGCGGCGCTGCGGCATGAAGGATGGGATATCGACATCAAGGCGCATCACCGGCGCGGCGGGCTGATCGTCGGGCTCTGCGGCGGATATCAGATGCTGGGCAAACGGATCGCCGATCCGCTCGGGATCGAGGGCGCGCCAGCCGAGGTCGAGGGGCTCGGCCTGCTCGATGTCGAGACGGTGCTTTCGCCCGCCAAGGTGCTGCGCCGCGTTCATGGCAAAGCGCTTGGCGCGGCTATCGAGGGGTATGAAATGCATATGGGCGAGACCGCCGGTCCCGGCACAGCGAGCCCTTTCGCGATATTGGATGACGGTGCGCAGGACGGTGCCGTCGACGGCCATGTGATCGGATCCTATCTCCACGGCCTGTTCGCGTCGCCTGATATGCGCGGCGCATTGCTTGCGCGGATCGGCCTCAACGGTAGCGGCCGCGACTATCGCGCTGACGTCGATGCCGCGCTCGACGAGATTGCCGCCGAACTGTCGGCACATGCCGATATCGACGGCCTGCTCGGCCTCGCGGGGATCGGCGCGTGAGCGGCTCGTCGCTGTTCGTGATCGGCGGCGCGCGCTCGGGCAAGAGCCGCTTTGCGCAGGCGCGCGCCGAAGCGGCTGGGGACAACCCCGTCTTTGTCGCAACGGCCGAGGCATTCGACGACGAGATGCGCGACCGGATTGCACGGCACCGCGCCGACCGCGACGAACGCTGGAGAACGGTCGAGGCGCCGCACGACCTGCCCGCCGCGATCGATGCCCTCAACGCAAAGAATGCGGTCGTGCTCGTCGACTGCCTGACGCTCTGGGCCTCGAACCTGCTTCTCGCAGACGCCGATATCGTGCGCGCGGGGCAGCAGCTCTGCGACGCGATCGCCCGGTTCGAAGGCAGGCTGATCCTCGTCGCCAACGAAGTCGGGCTCGGCATCGTTCCCGACAATGCGCTGGCGCGGGCGTTCCGCGACGCCGCTGGCCAGCTCAACCAAGCGGTCGCGGCGACGGTGCGGGAGGTGGTGTTGCTGACCGCCGGACTCCCGCTTACGCTCAAATCGGACAGCTGATCCCGCCCTCGCTGAAAATATGCTCAATGGCGTGTTTACTATCGTCATGAAGCATATCCTCACGCCGCCCCGTCAAATCGGGTGGCATGAGAAAGCATGCCCATCTTGTCGCTGGCGATTCGCGATGGCTTCCTGTCTCCATCGCCCTCGCCGCCGCAGCGCTGACGCCCTCGGCCGCGCACGCCTCGTCGAAGCTGCTCAACGTCAAGGCGTTGGCGGACAGCAAGGCGGCGTGTCCGGTCGCAGCGACCATCGCGCCGTCCGCGCCGATCGATATCTCGCGCGCCATTTTGGGCGGAGCTCCGAGCGCGCTCGAGCGCATCCGGGCCGACCAGCAGGGTGCCGAGTCGCCCGCGGCCGTGCCCATCACCGCTGACCTCGATGCGTTCCCGGTTCGCCTCACGCTCGAACCCGCAAGCCGCACCCCAATCTCCTTCGCACCGCGCGAAAGCTGCAGCGCGCCCTCGATCTTCGCCCCGCTCACCGAAACCGCCGACTATGATCCGGCGGCCGAGCTCGGCACGCGCGCGATCCCGGTCAAACGCACGCGCTTCGACAGTCGCTGGGACCATGTCCGCCGCGCCGCGCCTGCCGGGCTGATGCAGAGCAAATTGCGCAGCGCGAACGCGTCGTCTGGCCTTGCCGAGCCGGATCTGCTCGCGCGAGTCAACCAGTGGGTGAACCGCGAGATCGCCTATGTGAACGACGACCGCAATTACCGGCAGCGCGATTTCTGGGCGACCGCCGAACAGACGATCGCGCGCGGCAAGGGCGATTGCGAGGATTTCGCGATCCTGAAGATGCAGATGCTGCGCGCCGCGGGGATCGATGCCGACCGCATGAAACTCGTACTGCTCCGCGATCTCGCCGCGAACGCGGACCATGCCTTCCTGCTCGTCCAGACCGATGCCGGGAAGCTTGTGCTCGATAATGTGACCGATCGCCTTTACGACGGTAGCCGCGCCAATGCGGTGCGGCCGGTGCTGTCGTTCAGCGAAAACCGGCGCTGGGTCCACGCCTATCGCGGCACGCAGCCGTCCCCGAACCTCGCCGCGATCCCGGCGTCGCAGAAAAGCTACACGCTCGCGCTGAACAATCAGCGTTCGGTGAGCGCCGACCCGCTGACCTTCAAGACGGGTTTCAGCAAGTAACTCAGCACCGACTTTTTGCCGGTCACAATCTCGACATCGCATAGCATGCCGGGGGTGATCGGCAGCCGCCGGCCGTTCGAGGTCAGATAGCTGTTCGTCGTTTCGACGACGACGGTGAAATAGGCCTGCCGTTCGACCTCGTCATAGATGCTGTCGGCCGATACGCGGACGACCTTGCCGTTGAGCCCGCCATAGATAGAGAAATCATAGGCAGTGACCTTGACGTTCGCGGGGTCGCCGACCTTGATGAAGGCAATGTCGCGCGGGGTGACGCGCGTTTCGATCAGCAATTTGTCGCCCAAGGGGACGATCTGCATGATCTGTTCGCCCGCATTGACATAGCCGCCAAGCGTGTTGACGAGCAGGTCGTTCACGACGCCGCGCGTCGGCGAGCGGATTTCGGAGCGCGCGAGCCGGCCTTCGGCGCCGCGGATCGTTTCCTCGTTCACAGCCATCTTCGTCGTGAGCTGGCTGCGTTCGTTGAGCGCTTCCTGCTGGAAATCGAAGCGCGCGCGCGAAACCTCGGCGCCCGCTTCGCGTACCGCGGCCTGCGAGCGCGAAATCGCCTGGCGCGCCGCGGCAAGGCGGCCCTGAATATCGACGACCTCGCGCTGCGCGGTCAGCAGCTCGGTCTGCGGCACGACGCCCTTCGCCGCGAGCGGTTCGAGCATCGCGACCTGTTCGCGCGCGAGGCGCAGGCTGCTTTCGAGCGACGCGGCGGTCGCCTGCGCCTCGCCCATGTCGCGGCGGCGCTGTTCGACGCTGGCCGAGAGCGCGGCGAGCTGGCTTTGCAGCGACGAGCGGCGCACCTCGGCGAGGCGCGCTTCGTCACCGCAATTGGCGCCAACGCACCCGGCGCCGCTGCCGCCTTCGCCCGCGAGCCGCGCGGCGCGCTGCGCGAGGCGGGCATTTTCGGTCTCGAGCTGGCCGAGTTCGGACTGCGATGTCGTATTGTCGAGGCGGACGAGCAACTGACCCTTCTTGACCGTCTGTCCCGAACGGACGAGGATTTCGCGGATCGTCGACGGCTCGGCCGACTGGATGATCTGAACCTTCGACGAGGGGATGACGCGGCCCTGTCCACGCGACACTTCATCGACGCGCGCGATGCTCGCCCACAGCAGGAACAGCACGAAACCCACGGCGGCCGCGACCATGATCTGCTCGCTTCCGCGGAGGCGCTGCCAAAATTTCACGATCGACATGAATTATGTTCCGGGCTGGATTTCGGGTGTGGCCGGTGTGGCCTGCTGGCTCGTCAGGCTGTCGAAGCGCGACTTGCTCTGCGTCGGGTCGGGAATATTGGGGACCCAGCCCTTGGTCACGTCGACACGGCCGCCAACGTCGGTGTCGGTGCGGCGGTCGGTCGGGTCGCGCGGCGGCGGCACGCCCTCGACCGCGATCACCTCACCGGGGAGCGCTTCGGCAGCAGCCGCACCGCCCTGATACAGCTGGCTGAACGCCGGAATCCATTCGGCGCCAGCATAGGCGTCGGAGAAAGCCCGCGGCTTCCCCCACGATCCCGGCCAGCGGTAGAAGATATGCGCGCCGATCTGCTCGATCTTGGTGAGCTTCGGCGCCCAGCGCGGCAGGACATAATTGGCGTGATAATGCGTTGCCATACCGACGCTCGTCTCGACATGACCCGACAGCGCGGCGCGCGCGATCTCGGCCGAACGGCGCCACAGCGCGGGCACCGGCGGGCGGCGCATCGAACCGTCGCACGCAAAGCTGAACTGGCAGCCGGGGCGCGAACTGCCCTGATAGATCACGCCGCACACGGTGTTCGGATAGGCAGGGTGCTTCATGCGGTTGAGGATGACCTGCGCCACCGCGGCCTTGCCCGCATCGGATTCGGTCGCGGCCTCATAATAGATCGCCTGCGTCAGGCAGCGCTGCGCATTGGTCGACTGGGCGAGCGAAATCGTCGGCATGATAAAGGGCCGCGCGGCCTCGACCGGCAGCGTCGATACGGGAAGCAGCGCGTTGCGCGCGACGGCGTCGGCGCCTTCGGCGGTCGGGACGATCGAGTCGGTTTCGGTCTCAGTGATCAGCTTCGCGATCGCCTGTTTCTTCGCAGCCTTCGCGGTTTCGACGGGATCGGCGGTCCAGCTCGCCACAACGCCTTCGACGAAGCGCGACAGGCGGTCGTTGGACGAAGCGAACAGTATAACGGCCGCCAGCAGCGCAAGGCCCAAGAGTATGAACTTCAGGCTCTTCGACGATCCCTGCCGAGCGTCGGTCCAGGGGGCTTCGGCCGCAGCGGCGCCGTCGCGCCCGATGTTGAGCTCAGGGATCATGATGCCGGTTCCTTGGTCGAGCGCGCGAGCACCTCGGCGCGCGGGCCGTCGGCGACGATGCGTCCGCCGTCGATGACGATGATGCGATCGCACATCTGCAGGATCGCTTCGCGGTGGGTGGCGATGATCACCGTCTGCGATTTCGCGATGCTCTTATCGAGCGCCTGGATGAAAAGCCGTTCGCTCTGCGTATCCATCGCGCCGGTGGGCTCATCGAGGAACAACAGCCGCGACGGCGACGCGAGCGCGCGCGCGATGGTCAGGAAACCGCGCTGGCCGCCCGAAAGCTGGCCACCGCGCTCGCCGGTACCGCGATCGAGTCCGGTTTCGTCGCGGCCCATGAAGCGATCGGCACCGATCGATTGCAATGTTGCGAGGAGTTCGGCGTCGGTCGCCGAGGGCGCGCAAAACTGCATATTCTGCTTGATTGAGCCGCTGAACAGGACCGAATCCTGCCCGACGAAACGGAATTGCGAGCGCAGATAGATTGGCGAATGCTGGCGGCTGTCGAGCCCGTCGATGAAGATATTGCCCGCCTCGGGCGCATAGAGCCCGCAAAGCAGCCGCCCCAGCGTCGACTTGCCCGACGCAACGCGGCCGACGATCGCGATTCTTTCACCCGCCTCGATCTTGAGGTCAATGTCGGTGAGCGACGGGGCTGCGGCGCCCGGATAGGTGAAGGACAGGCCTTCGACGGCGACATGGCCCGTATCGATCGTCAGGTTCAGCGCGCTGCTGCCCATGCGGCGTTCGTCGTCGGCCTCGATCATCTGCTGGATGCTCGCCATCGTCGTCAGCGCCTGCCGCCCGCGCGTCATCAGCAGCGCAAGTTGGCCGACGGGCGCCATCGAGCGGCCCGCGAGCATGACGATCGCGATGATCGCGCCCATCGAAATCTTGCCCGCATCGAACAGATAGAAGCCGCCGACGACGAGCGCGAGGCTGGAGAATTGCTGGCCCAGCGTCGCGAGGTTGATCGCCGCGGCGCCGGTGCGGCGCATCGTCGCCTGCGTCCGCGCGCTGGTGTCGACCATCCGGCGCCACTGGCCGAGCACCTGCCCCTCGGCGGCGCAGCTCTTGACCGTCTCGGCCCCGCCGATCGACTCGACCAGCATCGCGTGCTGGATGCTCATGTCGGCCTGATTGTCGAGCGAGGCCTGCATCATCCGCCGCTGCAGGAAATAGCCGGCGACGCCCATGACGAGGATGATCGTCAGCGGCACGAGCGCAAGCCATCCCGCGAGCACGGCGATCATGACCAGGAACAGGAAGAGGAAGACGATGTCGACGAGGAGCACGATCGTCGTCGAGGCAAAGAAATCGCGCACCGATTCGAATTCGGACACGCGGCGTGCGAGCATCCCGGTGCTGCCGCGGCGGTCGGCCAGCGGCATGTTCAGCACCTTCGAGAAGATTTTTTCGGACAGTTTGACGTCGAGTTCGCGGCCGAGATCGTCGAGCAACGTCGAGCGCGCGAGGCGCAATGTGAATTCGACCGCGAAGGCGAGCAACGCACCGATCGCGAGGACCCACAGGCTCGATACCGCCTTGTTCGGGATAACGCGGTCATAGACGTTCATCGTGAACAGTGGCAGCGCAAAGCCGAGTAGGTTGATCATCAGCGCCGCGCCGAGCACCGGGTAAAAGGAGCGGCGCATCCGCCGGATTTCGCTCCAGAACCAGTGGCGCTTTGCCTGTTCGTCCCACGGCCGTTCCTCGGCACGGATCGCGGTCGGATCGGCGGCAACCGCGACGGCCTGTCCGGCATAGCTTTCCTCGATCGCGCTTTCGTCGGCCCAGAACGGAGCGTCGGCACCGGGTTCCCAGACGAGATATTGATCGTCCTTCGCCTCGATCAGCACCGCGCACGAGTTGTCGGTGCGGCGGATGATCGCGGGCAGGTCGCGCGCAAGGTTCCTCACCTTGCGCGCGTAGAGTTGCTCATTGTTGATGAAGCAGAGGTCGAGCGCGGCTTCGGCCTGATGAAAGGGGAGGAAGCCCCTTTCATCGCGCGCGAGCGCCGACAGGGCGCCGCGCTGGAAATTCTGGCCGAAATGCTGCGCGACAAAGAGGATACAGGCGATCAGTGGATCGCCTGGCGCCTCTTTACCGATACGCGCAATCGTGGATTGATTCTGCACCATATTGATATTTTCTACTTGGAATCAATCCACTCGCATCAATTCGGATAGTTGCGATATTGCGTTTCGGCCGGAGCCGGCGGGCCGTATTTGACCTTCTCGCGTGCATAGACGCGGCGAGATTCGGGAGCGGTCAGGTTGAACGCCTCGAGCAGGCTGTTGGTCGATGCGAGGATCTGATAGACCGCAAACATCTCCGAAAAGCGTGCCGTTTCGGCCCGAACCTGAACGTTGAAGCGCGTGTTTTGCGCATCGAGCACGTCGAGCAACGACCGGCGGCCGACCGAGAATTGCTCGCGGTACGACAGCAACAGTTCGTCGGTCGACTTGCTCTGATCGACGAGATCGCGGAACACCGCAGTCTGCGTCTCGCGGCTGTTCCACGCGCGGCGCGTGTCGGCCTCGGCATTGCGTTCGGTTTCGTGCAGGCGGAAACGGCTCTCGCTCGCGCGGCGCACCATCTCCTGGTATTTTGCCTGGTTGATCCCGCCGTTGAAGATATCCCAGCGCAACACGACGCGGCCGAGCAGGTCGGTTGTCTCGCCACGGAACGCGTCGATATCGTCGCCGACCCGGCCCGAAAATTCGAGACCGACCGTCGGGAAAATATCGCCCTTTTCTTTCTTCGCCTCGGCATTGGCCGCGTCGACATCAGCTTGCGCTTCGAGCACCTTGGGATGGCGCGTGCGGGTCAGGCCGACCGCTTCGCTGAGGCTGACGGGCAGCTTTTCCGCCATCGCGGGCGGCATCTGCACATCGTCGACTTCAAGCCCGCTCAGCGCGAGCAGCTCGATTTTCGCGTTCTGCAGCGCTTCCTTGGCTTCGGACACGCGCACGCTGGCCGCCTTGGCGCGCTCCTGCGCCTGCTGAAGGTCGGCGACGCTGATCGATCCGGCGGTCACGCCGCTCGACAGGTCGGACACCAGGCTGTTGTGAAAGGTCATATTGTCTTCGGCGGCGGCGACGACGCGCTGCTGCAGCAGGACGTCGAGATATTGCCGCGCCGATTGCAGCGCGATGAACTCGGACCGTTCGACCACGCGCAGCGCAGCGCCGTCGACGCGTGCCGCCTGACGCAGCTTTTCGCCGTGACGCCGGCCGAAATCGATCAGCGTCTGTTCGGCGCGGATCGACGCTTCGAGCGGATAGAGCTCGTCATTGGCGATGCCGAGGTTGCGGCGCGTCGCATTTTCGAGGCGGCGAACCCCCGCCGACATTTCGAGCGAGACGCGCGGCAGGTACAGGCCCTTGGCCTGCTTGAGTTCGAACTCGATTGCCTGCTTGTTCATTTCCGCCTGGTTGATCTGCGGATTGGAATCGATCGCGACCGCCATGACATTCTGCATGCTGGTCGGTTCGGCCAGGGCCGAGGTCGCGAACAAGGATAGGGCGATGGCCGAGGCAAAGCCGGCGAGCTTATATTGCGCTTTCATCACTGTCCCCCCATCCCGTTCACTTCAACTTCGACGCGCCGGTTCTCCGGCGTGCGCTGACCGTCCACTGTCTGGACGCGCGGTTTGCGCTCGCCCATGCCCGACACTGCGATGACGTCGGCCGGAATACCCGCCGCGCCCATCATGTCGGCGATCACACGCGCGCGGCGTAGCGCCAGGCCGTCATTATATTTGTCGGAGCCCGACCGGTCGGTGTGACCGACGACGGTGAAGCTGCGCCAGCCGCAACGCGTGCGGTTTTCCGCCATGAACGCGACCGACTGGCTCGCATCGGCGGGCGCAACGGTCGAATCCCAGTCGAAATAAAAGGTCGAGGCGACCTCGGGCGGGCAATTTTCGCTCGGCGGCGCCGGCGGCACCAGCGGCGCCTCGGGCGTCGGCGGCGGCTGGTTCCGCATCATGCCATAGGCGAAATCGCAGCGGCGGAGGCTTTCGGCGTCCTTGTTGCCAGACTTCAGGAAGCCCTTTGCGATGCCGCACTGGACCTTGGCTTCGGACGCCCAAGTATAGACGTTGCTGTTGGCCGCGACGACCGATCGATCGGTGGTCAGCGCCAACGCCGCGTCATAGCGGGTCTGGACCTCGGTCCGCACCTGGTCGATCGGCTGATCGGCGAGAGCCTGCGCATACGCGCTGCCAGGCTGGGCGAAGGCCAGCGCGGCAAATGCCCCCGCCATCCATTTTCCCGTTTGATGTGCCATTTTCGTATAGCCCTCCCGTTATTCTATGTTCCACTGGTCTTTAAAAATTGCTCGATCAGGCCGCCGCCATATTGTGGAGCTCCGCCTCCAGCGGCTGGCTGGTCGGGAACGCCACGTCGGGCGCGATCTTTTGATCGAGGAACTGCGCCAGATCGAAAGCGGGCGCCTCGCCCGCCGCGATCTGTACCGGTTCGTGACCGCCGGTGACGGCATCGATCAGCTGATCGACCGCGTTGTCGCCGCCTTCCAGAACCTCGGCGAGTACCGCCGTGGCCGCAGGGTCGTGGGCGGCCGCGACGGCGCCCACTGCAGGCGCCTCGGCAGGCATGGCAGCCAGCGAAAGCAGGCCGTCCATCGTCGTCCCGCCGTTGAACGGACCATGATCGCCGACCATGTCGAACAGCGCGTCCGAAGCACCGGTATCGGCATCATTGGCAGGTTCGTTCTGCCAGCCGCCGTCCTGCGTATCGTCGACCGAAGCCGGGTTCGTATCGTCGGCATGCAGCGTCGACGAATTTTCGGGCGCGGCGGCCTCAGGCGTGCCTGTCGAACTATCGCCGGCCAGGCTCGCCGAAGTCTCGGCAGGCGCCTCGACGGTCGCCGCTGCGGCATCCGCGTCGGCCTGAACGGGCGCCGGCGCATCCTCGACCGCAGGGGCCGCAGGCGCGGCGCTATCGGACTGCGTTTCGTGAACCGCGATCAGCGACGCGGCGACCAACGAATTGGTCAGCGCCTGATTGCCCGCCGCGCGCTGGATGTCCTCGGTCTCGCGCGCCGCAGCGCGTGTGCCGAGCTGCGTATCCAGCTGGACCTCGACATATTTTCCGGTCGTGCCGTCGGTGCGGGTAAAGTCGCCGCGGCCTACAACCGATTGATCGTCGATCATCTCGTCCGCCGCGGCGGTCGTCGTCGAGATCGCCGCGATGCCGTGGTCGGCAAGGGTCGAAAGCTCACCGGCGTCGCTCACACCATTGGCGTTGGCGTCGCGCCAGATCAGCAGATCGGTAAAGGCTGCATCCTTCGCATCGATGACGCCGTCGCCGTTGCCGTCGAGCGAGGCCAGCGCCGCGGCGCCGCTTGCGAAGTTCCCGCCCGCGAACTGCGGAGTGAAAATCTCGCGCCCGCTGTCGATCGTGCCATTGCCATCGAGATCGACCGCGAGGATGCCGTCGTTCGACGAATTCCACGTTACCCGATCGGCAACACCGTCAGCGTTGATATCGAAGGCAGCGGTCGCACCGAACGCAATGCCATTATCGTCAAGATCGAGGACGATCGGATCGATCGCGTTGTTGTAGACGACGAAGTTCGCCGCGGTGAGCGCCGCCACCTGCCCCGCCGTCACGCCATTCAGAACGGCGATGAGCGAGCGTTCGGCACCGGCGGTGCTCCAGTCATTGTCGAACCAGATTTCCGCACGGTTCGTGGTCGAGTTGAACACGACCACATAGGCATCGGTCGCCGCGTTGGTGGCGGCCGCGATCTGCGCGCTTGTCTGCGTGGCGGTGATCAGGATGACGTGATTGTCGTCCGCCGTATTGATATTGGCGATCGACGTCCGTGCCTGGAAATCGCCGGCGGCGAGCGCCGCCCCGGCAGCGGTGCCGCCGGTCGCAGCGAAATTGACGCTTCCGCTGCCGGTCGTGCCATTGTCGAGGAAACCGATCCGGTCGGTGCCGATGGTGAAGTCGGTGACCGTATCGGTGCCGTTGTTCGCGCTTTTGAAGCGGAACTGGTCGGCGCCGCTGCCGCCGTTCAGCGTATCGTTGCCGGCGCCGCCGTGGATCCAATCGGCGCCTTCCTGGCCATAGATGATATCGTTGCCGGCGCCGCCGCTGATGATGTCATTGCCACCGGTGCGGCCGCTTTCCTGCGCAATCTGGGCCTGGTTGACGCGAAGATAATTGATCGTGTCGGCGCGCGTCCATGTCGCATAGCTGCCCGTGCCCTGACCGGCCTCGAGCTGCTGAAACACCGTCCAGCCCGAGCTTGGCGGCGACGACAGCCCTGCTGCCGCAGCCAAAGTGTCGGTAAAGGGAACGTCGCCGTAGATGATATCGTCGCCGCCGCCACCATTGATGATGTCGCCGCCGGCATTGTCGGCAATCACGGTGCCGCCGCTGAGTTCGCCGATCACCGCGTCGAGCTGTTCGCCGGTGGTGATATTGGTGGCGCTGCCGCCGCTGCCTTCGACCGTGCTCAACGTCGAAAGCGCATTGGCCGAAATATTGATGCCGACCGCCTCGATCGGGCCGAAGGCGCTTTCGATCGCGGTGACTTCGTCGGTGAAGCTGCCCCCTGCATTGGGTTCGCCGTCCGAGATGAATACTACCTTGTTCTTGGCGCCCGCATTGGTCAGCGGACCGTCATAGTCCAGCGTCACGCCGGTCATTTCGACGGTCATGCCGTTCCCGGATCCGCCGGTGAACTCGATATAGGCGATCGTCTTGCCGTCGGTTCCCAACGTCGCCGAACCGTTCGAGGTGCGGCTTCCCGTCGAGGACGTATTGTCCGTGTAGAAGATCGTGTAGTTCAGCGATTCCGTTCCGGTGATCCCGTCGAACGCAAAAGTGGCGAATTCGATGGGCGGGCCGTTGAACGTCGCGAATTGCGTGCCGTAACCAGTGCTACCCGTGTTCGGCGACGGATCGAAGCCCGCGACCCCGAAATTATTCTCGACACCGAAGTCGAAGCGCAGAAATTCGCCGCTGTCGACATCGTCGCCATTGCCGCTGACGCCCATCGCACCGGTCGTACCGGTCACGTTCGTTTGGGTCGTGCCGTTCCACGCCGACACGACCGCGACCTTCGTGTCATAGGCATTCAGCAGAACCGCAGTGCCATTGGCGGTACCGCCGTTGCTGTCAAAGGCCTCGGCACCGTTGATTGAATAGGCGACGCTGCTGCCATTCACCCAGCTCTGAACCTGCTGAAGCGCCGATTCATAGTTGGTGCCCGGCCCGTCAAATGTGTCGTCGAAGCCATCGACCACCGCATGGGCTGCCGCGACTGCGGCGGTGTTGACGACGCCGCCGACGATCAGGTCGAAGGTGATGCCCGGACCGCCCGCTTCGTTGAACTGGACGAGGTGGATCCGGACATTGGCGGCGCCTGACGCCGCCAGATCGTCGATCGCCGCGTTGGTCGCGAACTGCAGCGCCTGGAGGCGGCTGGTCGTGCCGCCGTTGAACGAGATACCGGCGTCCATGCTGCCCGACGTATCGAGCACGAACACGATATTGGCGGTATCACCCGGAGTCACTGTGGCCAGCGCGCCCGGATCGCCGATCAGGACATCGTCGCCGTCCTGCCCGTTGATCGGACCCGTCGTATTCGGCGTTTGATCGACCACGTGCGGGCCGTCGGGCGCCACGCCGTCGTCGCTGTCGTTCGACCCGACGACCAGCCGACCCTTGTCGGGCAGAGTGATCGTCAGCGTCGCGGTCGACTCGTCGCCGTCGCCGTCGGTCAGACGATAAGTGAAGGTGTCGGTCCCGGCCGAATCCGACGTGCGGTTATAGGTATATTGACCGTTGGTGCCGATCGTCAGCGTGCCATATTGACCATTGATCGTAACGCCACCGCCAGGAATTGCGGTGGCAGCGCCGCCGACATTGTTGCTCTGGATATGCGTCACCGATGCCCCATCGGCGCCGAACGTATCGGCCCCCGCAGCGCCGCCGGTCGTCCCGGCGCCGGTCACGACATTACCGTCGGTCGCCGTCGCGCCGCCGACATTGTCCGCGTCGTTGCGCGCGGTCGGAACGTCGTCGATGACGTCGATCGTGACGGTCCCCGTCACACTGTTCCCATTGGCGTCAGTCGCGGTGTAGGTGAAGGTGCGTACCGCCGCGGTCGTCGTCACGCCATTATTGAGCGTCGGGCCGTCGAGCGCCGACTTCAACGAATAGGTATAGGTGCCATTTGTATTGAGCACGAACTTGCCGAGTGCGTCCTCGACCGTCTGCGCCGTATAGGTGACGCCCGTTCCGGCGACGGCGAGCGTCCCGCTGACCGATTCGGTGGTTGCCGAAGGATTGCTGCCCGTCACGGTTCCCGGAGCAACGTCGCCCGCGTCCTGGACCAGATCGAGTCCGGCCTCGTTCACCGCCTTGGTCTGGTTGTCGGGCGCCAGCGTCACCGGCTGGATCGTGATCGTTAGCGTCGTCGTCGACAGATCGCCGTCGGCATCGCGGATTGTATAGACGAAGGTATCGGTAACGGTGCTCGCCGTGGTGTTCGGCTTGGCATCATAGGTGTAGGTGCCGTTCGCATTGAGCGTCAGATCGCCCAGCGCGGTCGAGATCGTCGTGCCGGTGCCGGTGGTGACAGCGGTTGTCGTGTCGCCGCCGGCAACGCGCACGCCGACCACGCCGCCCGCAGGGGTCGTCGTCGCCGCGCCGTCAGCGCCGAACACATCGACATTGTCTGTCAGCACATTGCCGTTGGCGACCGCGCCTTCGGTCACCGACTTGGTGTCGGCTGCGGCGGTCGGGCCGTCGTCCTCGAACCGGATTTGTGCCGAGATGTCGGCGGTGTTCGAAGTCGTGCTGTCACCGTCGCGATCGGTTGCCGTGACGACGACCCCGACGCGGCCCGCGAGCAGCTGGATGCTGTCGTCGGGGTTGGCCGCATTCGGATGATTGAGCGACAGATATTGCTCGACGCGAGCGATGCCCGTGGCGGGGTCGATAGCGATGGCGAAGGCGGCCTGACCGTTGAACGTCCCGCCGCTGACCTGGCCGACGATCACGCCGCCTACATTCACCAGGTTGATTGCCGAACCGTCGGTGACCGTCAGGCCTGAAGCCGCGTTGGTCACGCTCAGTGCATAGCTGAGCGGATTGCTGGCGGCCGCGCCGTCGGCGCCATAGGTCGGGGTGGCGGTGGCCACCGCCGAACCTGAGGTTGCGATGCTGATCGCGCCGGTTCCGCCAACATTCGGATCGTCGCCCTTGACGATCGCGCCGGTGTTGATCGTCGACGCCTGGCTGCTCGTCGCGGTTTCGTCGTTCACGACAACCGCGGCGCCATTCGCGGCGGCGGTCACCGACGGACCATCGTCAAGGAAGGTCAGATTCTGCCCGATGTTCGCGGTTGCGCTGGCGGTGTCGCCGTCGCCGTCGGTTATCGTTGCCGTCAACGTGATCAGGTTGTCGGCCGAGAGGCTAGCCGAATCATTCGGGTTGCTGGTGTTGGCGTGCACCACGGCGCGCTGCTGGTCGAGCGTGACGGTGCCGTCCGCCGCGACGCTGACAGTGAAGACGAGCAGCCCGCCGGCGCGGCCCTCTACAGTGGTGCCGTTCATCACCAGCGTTACCGCCGTGCCGGTCGCGGTGTCGACCAGACCGGTCGCGCCTGGATTGATGCCAAGCGCATAGGTGGTGGCGTTCGCCGCGGCCTGGCCATCGGCGCCGAACGTCGGTGTGAACATCGACGCGAAGCTGGCGAACGGATTCGTCCCCAGCGTCGTCTCGTCGGCGGCCAGCGTCGGTTCTGCCACGGCCGCGAGTGCCACGGTCGGCGCATCGTCGTCGAAGGTGATCTGGAGCGTGCCGTTTGCGGTCGAGCCGTCGCTGTCGAGCACCGTGAAGCCGAGCGTCGCGGTCGCGTCATTTTCGTTGCCGCCGGCAGTGTGGAGGACATTGTCGACCAGCGTCACCTTGTACGCGCCCGTCGCCGGGTTGGTCACCTGGACGGTGAACAGCACGCCGCGCGGGCCCGTGCCGGTCAGCGTGTTGGTGCCGGCATTCCAGCCGAGCTGGACCGATTCCTGGCCGATCACGACGAACAGCCCGTTCATCCCGGCGAAGTTCACCGAACCCGCGCCGTCGCCGCCGAAATTCAGGTTGAGCGTGCCACTGAAGGTCGCATGATTATTGTCGCCGTCGCTGTTCGGATCAGCGAGGTCGCCGATCGTGCTCGCAGGATTACCGCCCGCGAGCGCGTCGTCGTCGACCGAGGCAAGCGTCTGTCCTGCGGTCGGAACATTGGCGTCGGTGATCGTGAAGTTGATCGGCGCGGTCGAGGTGTCGCCGTCACCGTCGCGTACCGTGTAGGTCGCCGCGGCGGTGCCGGCGCCGGGAACCGAGGCGTCGGCGGTGAAACTGTAGCTACCGTCGGCCTTCACCTTGATCGTGCCCGCACCGATGTCGATCACCTGCGAGAATCCGTCGCCGCCGAAGACCAGCAGCGTGCCGTTGATCTGGGTGACGGTCGCGCCGTCGGCGCCCTGGACGAAGTCGAGCGTCCCGGTGACCGTCGCGCCCTCGGCGACATTCTGGTTCGGCTCTGCTGATGCGGTCGGGACATCGTCGATGACCGTGATGTCGAGGCTGGCGTTGGCGGTCGAGCCGTCGCTGTCGGTGACGGTCACGGCGAAGCTGTCGCTTACCGTATCTTCGCCCGCCAGCGGATGGGTCAGCGTGTTATCGGCGAGCGTATAGCTATAGCTGAAGGTGCCGCCGATGACCGAACCGTCGGCCGCAGTCACCGGCGTGAAGCCGGTGATGGTGACGGTGCCGAGCGGGCTGCTCGTCGTCAGACCGGGGGTGAAAACGCCGTTCGTCATCACCTGCGCGGTGCCGATGGTGACATTGTTCAGCCCGTCGGGCGCGTCGACCGTGAAGCTGCCCGTCTGGGTCAGCGCCGCCGCGTTGGGCGACGAACCATCGGAAAGATCATCCTCATTGACGATTTCCTCGCCGCCGGGAACGGCAAGGCCGTTGATCGTAACGCCGTCGTTGGCGCCGTTGATAGTGATCGTCAGCGTCGTCGTCGACGGATCACCGTCACTGTCGGTGATCGTGTAGGTGAAGACCTCGGTCAGCGTCTGGCCGGTGGAAAGCCCCTGCACTGCGGTGTTCGCGTTATTCAGCGCATAGGAATAGCTGCCGTCGGCATTGAGCGTCAGCGTGCCATATGCACCCGCCAGCCCTGCACCCACGGCGCCGACCGTCGCGCCGAAGCTGACGCCGGTGACGTTCGCGCCATCGGCGCCGCGAATATCCGAAACACCGTCCGTCGCATTCGCGTCGGCGCCACCCGATCCGGTCAGAACATTGCCGTCGGCCGTCAGCGGGCCATCCTCGGTCACGCTGTCGACATCGGCGCGCGCGGTCGGCACGTCATCGGTGACCTGAACGGTGACGACACCGGTCGCGGCGTCGCCGTCGGTGTCGGTCGCCCGTACGGTGACAGTGCCGAGCGCCTGCGTCTGGGCCGCGTTGGCGAGTGCATGCGGCAGGTTGTCGGCGAGCGTCACGGTGACCGTGGCATTCGCAGTCGCACCCGGCGCGATGCTGGCGGGAGCGGTCAGGCTGATCGTGATCGCGGCGGGACCGCCAAGGGTCAGCGAGCCGATGATCGTCTGTCCGCCTGGTGCCAGCGTCCAGAAGATGTCGGTGCCCGCACCGTCGAGATTGGCGACGAGGCCCGCAACGCCGGTGAAGGCGAAGCCCGAGAGCGTGTCGGAACCGGCGGTGAAGCTGAGGTTTCCGCTGGCGGTTTCGGCATTGCTGGGAGGGTTACTGCCATCGGGGAGCGCGGCTTCGTTCACGGTCAGCGTGATCGGCGTCGCATTCGCCGGGTTCGCACCGTCGGTGATCGCGATCGTCAGACTGTCCGACGTCGGATCGCCGTCGCGGTCGACCGCCGACAGGGTGAAGGTCGCGGACGGATTCGCGGCGTTGTTCTGGTTACCCGCGGCGGCGAAGCTAAAGGTGCCGTTGGCGTTGACCGTCAGCGTGCCCGTCGGCTGCGTGATCGACACGCTGCTTCCAGGTGCGAGAGACAGGGTTGCGCTGCCGCTGCCGAAGCTGACATTGACTGAGGAGACGCCGTCGGCGCCGCGATCGAGCGTCCATGTGCCGTTCGCAGTCGCGCCTTCGACGACAGTGGTCGGCGCGTCGGAGACGTTGAGCGTCGGCAGGTCGTCGACGATCGTGACGCCGAACGAGCCCGACGACTGGGTGCCGTCGCTGTCGGTGACAGTGAAACCGACACCCGACAGGAAGTCGGTATCTTCACTGCCCGGGACAGCCTGGTCGATCGCCTGCGACAGGGTGACCGTATAACCATAGGTGATTTCGGTCGCGCCGGGGCCGACGGCCGCGGTGGTCAGGCTGATGCGGATCACTTCATTGCCCGCGACCGATCCGACGAGGTCGTTTCCGACCTTGGCGAAAGTCACCGGCACGCCGCCGACGGTCAGATGCGTGTCGAGCGCGGCGCTGTCGTTGAGCACAAGCGAGCCGGCGAGCGTCGTGGGCACGTCGCTGCCGAAACTGACGATGATCGTACCGTTGGCGCTCGCGCTGCCTGTCGAGGTGACCTCGCCGGGCAAGCCGTTGTCGATGTTCGCGCCGGGCAGGCCGTCTTCGTCGACCGTCACATTGACGGGGGTGCGGATCTGCGGCGCGGAATCGGCCGCCAGCGTGATCGTCGCGGTGGCGGTGTCGGTGTCGCCGTCGCCGTCGGTGATCCGGTACTGGAAGCTGATGGTGCCGGTTTCCTGGAGGCCGGGCGCGTAGGTGAAGGTCCCGTTGCCATTGTTGACGAGCGTGCCGGTGCCCGTGAGCGAGCCCGCGACGAGCTGGACCGCCGACGGCTGGACGCTGTCGGCGCCCTGCACATCGTTGGCGAGCACGTTGATGGTGACCGGCCCATTTTCGAGCGCCTGCGTTGCGCCGTCGTTGATCGCATCGGGCACATCGTCGGTGATGCGGATGTCGATCGTCGCGCTGGCGGTCGACCCGTCGATGTCGGTGACAGTAACGCCGACGCTGTCGGTGCGATTGTCCTGACCGGCCGCAGGATGATCGGCGCGGTTGTCGGTCAGCGTATAGCTATAGGTGAAGGTCCCGCCGATCACCGATCCGTCGGCACCGGTCACCGCGGTGAAGCTGGTGACGTTGAGCGTACCATAAGCGGTCGCCACCGATTGCGGCGTGAAGGTGCCGTTCGCGACGACGAGCGTCAGCGGAACCCCGAGCGGAACGCCGTTGAAGCTGTTGAGCACGACAGTGCCCATGCCGTCGGGGGTCGACACGGTGAAGCTGTCGCTGTCGGTCAAGCTTTCAGGGCTCGTGTCCGAACCGCGCGCTTCGCCGGGGCGCGTCGGCAGATCGTCTTCATCGACCAACAGTTCGGCGCCCGCGGCGTCGAGGCCGTTGATCGTCACACCGTCATTCGCGCCGTTGATCGTGATCGTCAGCGTCGTCGTCGACGGGTCGCCGTCGCCGTCGGTGATCGTGTAGGTGAAGGTGTCGGTCAGCGTCTGCCCGGCCGACAGGCCCTGCACCGGCTGCGCGGCGTTGTTGAGCACATAGCTATAGCTGCCGTCGGAATTGAGCGTCAGCGTGCCATAGGCGCCCGCGAGCGGCGTGCCCACGGCACCGCCGGTCAGCCCGGTGACGGTCGCGCCATCGGCGCCCTGCGTGTCGGCGACGCCGTCGGTGTTGTTGGCATCATTGCCGCCAACCCCCGTCAGCACATTGCCGTTCGCGGTCAGCGGACCGTCCTCGGTCACGCTGTCGACATCGGCGCGCGCGGTGGGCACGTCGTCGATGATGTTGATCACAAGCGTATCGGTCGCGGTGTCGCCATCACTGTCGGTCACGACCGCGGTGAAGCTGTCGGACGTATTGTCGCCAGAGGTGTTGGTGGTGAGCGTATAGCTATAGCTGTACGCGCCGCCGCTGACCGTCACCGTCAGCACGCCGCGCGGCGTCGTCACGGTGCCGCCTGCGGTCACATCGACGCCGTTGATGACGAGCGAGGCGACGCTGTCGTTGCCGGTGGTCAGCGTAAAGCTGCCCGTCGTCGTTTCGCTGTTCGACGCCGCATTCGATCCGGCGGGCAGGCCGGCCTCGTTGACGCTGTTGTCGGCGCCGAGATTGATCGTTGGGACCGAATCCTTTGCCAGCTGGACGGTCACCGTCGCGGTCGAGGTGTCGCCGTCGCCGTCGGTGATCGTGTAAGTAAAGCTGTCGGTGCCTTCCTGGCCCGCGGTCGGCGTATAGGTGAAGGTGCCGTCGCCATTATAGACGACGCTGCCCTTGCCCGGCGCGGTCGCCAAAGCGACCCCGGTCGCCGGGTTGACGCCGTCGGCGCCGCGAACGTCGTTCGCGAGCACATTGATCACCACCGACGTGTCCTCGGCCGCGGTGGCGCTGTCGTTCGCGGCGGTCGGCACATCGTCGATGATACGGACGTCGAGGCTGGCGTTCGCGGTCGATCCATCGCCGTCGGTAACGACAACCGCGAAGCTGTCGCCGACGAAATCCTCGCCCTGGCTCGTGTGCGTCAGCGTGTTGTCGGACAGCACATAATTATAGGTAAAGGTGCCGCCGATCACCGATCCATCGGCGCCGATGATGGGCGTGAATCCGGTGATGTTAACGGTACCGAGCGGACTTGTCGCGGTGCCGGCGGTGAAGACGCCGTTCGTCACGACCTGCGTACCGCCGATCGTCACATTACCGAGCCCGTCGGGGGTCGAGATGCTGAAATTGCTGGTCTGCGTCAGCGCCGCCGCGTCGGGCGACGACCCATCGGACAGATCATCCTCGTTGACGATCACCTCGGCGCCCTCAGCGTTCAGACCGCCCACCGTGACGCCGTCGTCGGCGCCGTTGATCGTGATCGTCAGCGTCGCGGTCGACGTATCGCCGTCGCCATCGGTGATCGTGTAGGTGAAGACTTCAGTTAGCGTCTCGCCCGCCGAAAGCCCCTGCACCGGCTGCGCCTGATTATTGAGCACATAGCGATAGCTGCCGTCGCTGTTCAGCGTCAGCATACCGAAAGCGCCCGCGAACGGCTCGCCGAGCGCGCCGCCGGCGACGGCGGTGACCGCCGCGCCGTCGGCGCCTTGGGTGTCGGCGACGCCGTCGGTCGCATTGGCGTCGCCGCCACCCAAGCCCGTCAAAACATTGCCGTCGGCGACGGCGGGATTGTCGCCGTTGCCGCTGTCCTCGGTCACGCTGTCGGCGTCGTTCTGCGCCGTCGGCACATCGTCGACGATGCGCACGTCGAGGCTGGCATTCGCGCTCGACCCGTCGCTGTCGGTCACAACGACAGGGAAGCTGTCACCGACGAAATCCTCGCCCTGGCTCGTGTGCGTGAGCGTGTTGTCGGAAAGCACGTAATTGTACGTGAAGGTGCCGCCGATCACCGACCCGTCGGCGCCGAGGGTCGGCGTGAAGCCGGTGATGTTGACAGTACCGAGCGGGCTCGGCGCGGTGCCCGCGGTGAAAACGCCACCCGTCACGACCTGCGTACCGCCGATCGTCACATTGCCGAGCCCGTCGGGGGTCGACACGGTGAAGCTGCCCGGCTGGGTCAGCGCCGCCGCGTCGGGCGACGAGCCATCGGCCAGATTATCTTCGTCGACGACGACCTCGCCGCCCTCGGCATTCAAACCACCCACCGTGACACCATCGTCGGCGCCGTTGATCGTGATCGTCAACGTTGTGGTCGAGGTGTCGCCGTCGCCGTCCGTGATCGTGTAGGTGAAGGTTTCGGTGAGCGTCTCGCCCGCCGCGAGGCCCTGGACGGGCTGCGACACATTATCGAGGACATAGGAATAGCTGCCGTCGCTGTTGAGCGTCAGCGAGCCATAAGCCCCCGCCAGCGGTTCGCCCACGGTGCCGCCAGCAACCGCGGTGACGGTCGCGCCATCGGCGCCCTGCACATCGGCGACGCCATCGGTGGCATTCTCATCATTGCCGCCGACACCCGTGAGGACGTTGCCGTCGGCGGTCGCGGGATTGTCCCCGTTGCCGCTATCCTCGGTCACGCTGTCGACATCGGCGCGCGCGGTCGGCGCGTCATCGACAATATCGATATCGAGCGTATCGGTCGCTGCGTCGCCATCGGCATCGGTGATGACGAGGGCAAAGCTGAGCGTCGTACCGTCGCCGTCGAGCCTATTATCGATCAGCGTATAGACATAGCTGACCGAACCCTCGCCTGTGGCCGGATCAAAGCTGTAGCCGGTGACGACGAGCGTCCCCGTCGCATCGCTCGACACCGTCTGCGGCAGCGATCCTGGCGTCACGACGACGCCGCCGATCGACACGCTGCCGATGCCGTCGATCGCAGTGAAGGTGATCGTGCCGCTGGTCGAAGCGTCGCTGCCAGCGAAGGCCGAGCCCGGAGTCTCGCCCTCGCGCGGGCCGAGATCGGCTTCATATACGACCGTCCCGCCATCACCTTCGCCGTCGCCGGGGACGAAGGTGATGACGGTCGGCGCGTCGGCGATACTCACGGTAAGGGTCGCAGTCGTGGTATCGCCGTCGCCGTCTGTAATCTGATAGGTGAAGACGTCGTTGACGCCCCCCCGGGTGCCCGGATTCCGGACATAGGTGTAGCCGCCCTGCGCGTTGATCGTCAGCGCGCCATATTGCCCCTGCACCGTGCCCGGCGCCGAGAATCCGCCTTCGCTGCTCGCGCCGCGAATGCCTGTCAGGCTCGCGCCATCGGCGCCCGGCGTGTCGGCGCCCGCCGCACCGCTGGTGGTGCCCGCGCCGGTCAGCACATTGCCCGTCTCGGGCGCAAAGCTGCCTGCGGCGACCTGATCCGTGTCATTGCGCGCGGTCGGCACGTCGTCGACAACCGAGATGGTCAGCGTCGCGGTCGCGGTATCGCCGTCATTGTCGGTGACGACGACGGTGAACGGATCGGTCAGATTGTTGTTCGCATTGGTGTTGTCAGTCAGCGTGTAGCTATAGCCGACATTGCCCGGCGTCAGGCTGGTGATCGTCAGCTGGCCGAGCGGCGTCGTGATGACCTGGCCGACCGCGGTGATCGCGGTGCCGTTGATCGTGAGCGTATCGAGTCCGTCGCCCGTGTCATAGACGATCGACCCCGTCGTGGTTTCGCTGTTCGCGGCGCTGTTGCTACCCGCGGGTTCGTTGCCGCGTGCCGGCAGCCCCGCTTCGTTGACGCTGGCGGTCGCCGCGGCGATCCCGGCGGGCTGATCGGGCGTGACGATGACGATCGTCGGTTCCGTGTCCTGAACGGCCGGCAGGAATTCGCGGTTCTCGGGCTGCGGGAAAGCGAGCTGGGTATAGGGCAGCAGGTCGCCAAGCGCATAGGCATCCTGGATCGGGGCTTCGGGATCGGCAAAATTGCCGCCCGAGCTGCGAACACCGGCTTCGGGGTTCAATTCGCCCAGATTTTCCAGCAGCTGCGCCACCGTGCTCGCGGGCACCGTATCGCCGTCGACGACAATCGCCGGCACGTCGACCGCGCCGCCCGGAATGATGAACACCTGACCATTCGGCAGCGTGACGATCAGGTCGGTGCCCGATATCGTGATATCGTCGATCGATGCGCCGGCCGGCAGGACGATACGTCCGCTTGCGTCGGGAACGAGGATGGCTTGGATCGCCAGCGGTATCGTCGACGCGGCAGCCGTCACATTCGCGGCAGCGGCAAGGAACTCCCCGCCCGATACAGCCCGGTTCGATGCCTCATTAGATGCGCCGTCGCGCTCAGGACCCGTCATGCCATTCCGCGCCGGATTGTCGAAAGCATCCATGTCAATTTCCCTCGAACGCACCTCGCCCTGCCGCAAAAACGGCACAGCAAAATTTCTTCCAATGTCAGTGCGACCCACTGTCCGAGCGACTCGGACCTTCCCCACTCGTTAGGAAGCATGGATTCTTGAGACTCCGCAAGCGCGTTAACACATTTTTAGCGAAGGGAAATTTGGGCGCGGAGCCCGTCCAAGGAACGAGGAGAGGCTTACAAAAATATCGTTTATATTCAAATTTATACAAGGACGCTGCCCAAAACGCACCACCGAAACCAGAACCGGTTTCCGTCCCAATTCGAACCATAAAATGACGCAGCTCGTCGCACGCCGCACCCCGTATGTGTGTGAATCGAACCGATTCGCACAGTCGCACGGGGTGAGTCCGTCATGACCATGCGGCGCCATGATCGGCTTGATTTACATGCCGGAAAAAGCGCCGCGACAATCCAATATTAAGGGTTGCGGGCGATGCTATTCGCCAAGGGAGACAGTGGTGAGATCCTTGCTGGCCCATATCGCGGATCCGGTTGAAACGACCGACCGCCGACGGATGCAACGCCGCACGCTCCGGCTCGATGTCGCTGCGCGTTCGGCGACAGCCGAATCCGCCGTCAGCATCCGCAATCTGTCGCGGACCGGCCTGTTGATCGAAACCGACGCCGCCTTTTCCATCGGCGAAACCTTCCTGCTGGTCTTGCCCGAACTCGGCGCAGCGCCGGCGCGCGTCGTTCGGAGCGACGGCAGGCTTTTCGGGTGCGAATTTCTGACGCCCGTGCCCGCGAGTGCGATCAGCGCAGCGCTGCTCAGGGCGCCGCATGACAAGGGCGAAGGCGATATTACCGACGTCGCGACCGCGCGCGATAGCGACGGACTCTATAGGCAGCGAAGGCCCAGCGCGATCCTGTTCACGGCGCTGACGGCCTTGTTCACCGCGGTGATCCTTCTGTTCGTCATCGCGCTCGTCGCGCTAAACTTCTCGTCCAAATAGATAGCGCGCACCCCCTTCGCTGAAGGGGATCGACTGCAAATTTCGAGAAAAACTGGAGCGGGCGAAGGGATTCGAACCCTCGACCCCAACCTTGGCAACTAGTAGCAAGACCTTTGCTATAGTTTCCTATTGCTTCTTTTTCATAGATTTTACAAGGTTTTGTTGAAATCATCTTTTCCGGGGGCTATCATCCGTATGACACAGGATGCTCCGCGCTCGTTACGTTCTCGTTACTTGGCGCCTCGTTGGCATCCGCGTAACGGACGGAGACTGCTATGGCGCTCGCCAAGCTGACCAAGAGAGCGATCGAATCGCTCGACATTCCCAAGAGCGGACAGGCCTTCCTGTGGGACACCGACATCAAGGGCTTTGGCATTCGCGTCGGCGCGACAGGTACCAAGACCTTCGTCGTCCAATACACGAACGCGGAAGGTCGAACGCGACGGGTGAAGCTCGGACGCTTCGGGGTCCTCACCGTCGACAGGGCTCGCGATCTTGCCAAGATCAAACTCGGTCAGGTGGCTGCGGGACAAGATCCGGCGGAAGACGCACGCGCGTCCAAGAAGGCGCTGACGGTTTCCGATCTTTGCGACTGGTATTTGACCGAAGCGCGATCGGGCAGAATTCTGGGCCGCCGGAATCTGCCGATCAAGACATCGTCCCTGGACATGGACGAAAGCCGGATCCGAACACACATCAAGCCCCTGCTCGGCAAGCGCGCTGTACGATCGCTGACGATCGCCGACGTCGAGGACATGCAGACCAACGTGTTGCTAGGCAAGACCGCCAAGCCCCGCGACGGCGGCCGCGGCGGACATGCCAGGGGCGGGCCGGGTGTCGCCGCACGGTGTGTCGGCACCCTTCAAGCCATCCTCGGCCACGCCCAGCACAAAGGCCTCATCGCCGAGCACCCAGCGCGAGGCGCGCGCAAGCTGGCAGGCAAGAAGCGCACCCGGCGCCTCAGCACCGAAGAGATTGAGTTGATCGGAACCGCTATGGCGCTCCTACAGCGGCACGGGGAAAGCCGGACAGGTCTCGCCGTTCTGCGGACGTTGCTGCTCACCGGCTTCCGGCGCGAGGAAGCCCAAGCGATGCACCGGATATGGGTGAACTCCTCAGGCGGATATGTCGCCTTTCCCGACACCAAGACCGGTGCGCAAATGCGTCTGATAGGTCCTGCTGCCTTGGCCGTGATCGACGAACAGACCGAAGTCGCCGGCAATCCTCATGTGTTTGCGGCCTCATTTGGAAATGGCGCATATACGGCGGTAGCGGATTGCCTCGCCCGGGTTTGCCGCGCTGCGGGAATAACGGACGTCACGCCTCATACGCTCCGCCATACGTTTGGTAGTATGGCAGGGGAACTCGGCTTCTCCGAACTCACCATCCGCGCGATGCTCGGCCATGCATCGCAGTCGGTTACCCAGGACTATATTCATATCGACAAAGCGGTGAAGATGGCCGTCCGGGAAACCTCCGAAGAGATCGCTCGACTGCTCGACGTTGGCGCCGCGAAACTTGGCCATATGAAGCTGGAGAATTAGCGACCGGCACGCTGAGGGTATTCTGACGCGGCGGACATCAAAGCAGCTGCCATCGCACCTTCGAAGAAGCGACATTGTTGGCGGAGAAAAGCGGCCAAACGCATATTCAGAGTAGCGCTTGACTTATATGCAATTCGCATCTATCTAAGATGCATATTGCATATAAGGTGCAGCATGACCGAAGCCGATTTTCTCAACGACTATGATCCGACCGCCTTCGAACGGCCTTCCGTCACGATCGATCTCGTGTTGCTCGGATTGCGGGAGGGTCGACCAGCCGCGCTCCTTCTCCAGCGCGACCACCAACCGTTTGCCGGCCGATGGGCCCTTCCCGGCGGATTTGTCCGGATCGATGAAGCGCTTGATGATGCGGCCGAGAGGATATTGGGCGAGAAGGCCGGCATCAGCGCCGCACATCTGGAACAGCTCTACAGCTTTGGGGCCGTAAAGCGCGATCCACGCATGCGGATCATCACTGTCGCCTATCTCGCGCTGCTCGAAGAGGGGGCATTTGCGGCGGCGCCGAAAGCCACCCCGACGCTCATTCCCGCGATCATCGATGTGCCGTGGCCAGGGGAGACAGGTGGTCCGGTAGAGACCCTCGCTCCGAGCGGCGAAGCATTGCCCCTCGCCTTCGACCATTCCGACATATTGGCGATGGCGATCCTGCGACTGCGCGGCAAGCTCGACTATTCCGACGTCGGCTTCGCGCTTCTCCCCGAGCGTTTCACGCTGCGCCAGCTGCAAGATGTTCATGAGGCGATCCTTGGCGTGCCGCTCAACAAGCCCGCTTTTCGTCGTCGTATGCTCGACAAGGGCTGGATCACCGCCACCGGCGATCGCGAGGAAGGCACATCCTTCCGTCCCGCAGAACTCTATCGCTTCAATCGGCCGCTCTGACACAGGAGGAACACATGGCTACTATCCGTAACTTCGCCTTCATCGCTCAGCTTCGCAGCGAAGCCAGCAACCACGTCATCCGCTATCGCGGTGGACGCGTGAAACAGAGCGGCCGCGGCCTAGTCTTCTGGTTCCGCCCCGAGACCGCTAGCATTGCCGAGATTCCGATGGACGATCGCGAGATGACGCTTTTCGTCAAAGGCCGGAGCCAGGACTTCCAGACAGTGTCTGTCCAGGGCACGATCGGCTGGCATGTCGTCGATCCGGAACGGCTCGCCGAGCGCGTCGACTTCAGCATCGGGCTGGCGCACGGCCGGCTGCAGGGAGAACCGGTCGAGAAGATCGAGGCGCGCGTCAGCGGCATCGCCAATCAGGCCGTGCTGCAATATCTGGCGCAGGCTCCGGTCAGGGCTTTGCTCGATGCCGGGCCGGAACTGCTCCGTGACCAACTGGCCCAGGCGCTTGCCGGCGATCCGGCGCTCGCCGAAATCGGTATTGCTGCGGTGAGCGTAAGGCTGACCAACCTCGCGCCGACGAGCGAACTCGAACGCGCGCTCCAGACGCCGACGTTCGAGGCGCTGCAGCAGAAGGCCGACGAAGCGACATTCGAGCGCCGCGCGCTTGCCGTCGAAAAGGAGCGGGCGATCGCCGAAAATGAACTCGCGAACCGCACCGAGCTTGCCCGGCGCGAGAAACTGCTGATCGCCGAGGAGGCCGAGAATACGCGCAGCCGCGCGGCGGGTGTCGCCGAAGCCGGTCAGGTCGAGGCAGCCGCGGAGGCAGAGCGCATCCGCACCGTCGAAAGCGCCAAAGCCGATGCCGAGCAACAGCGGATCGCCGTATATCGCGACCTGCCGCCCGCGATCCTGCTCGGACTTGCGGCACAGGAACTCGCTGGCAAGCTCGAGACGATCGAGCATGTCAACGTAACGCCCGACCTTCTCGCAGCGGTTCTCGGCGAGTTCCGCAAAGCGCCGGCGCCTGCCCTGACGGCGGCAGGCTGAGAAGGCACAATGGTCCTTCTGACACCTCGTGCGGTGTTCGTTGTCCGGGAGACCGACTATGAACTGCTGATCGCGCGTCACGCGACGCGCGATCAGGCCCGCTTCTTTCTCGAAACCCGGGGGCAGCGGATCGAGGATGTCGAGGCGCGCCACCATCGCTTTCATGCGGTATTGTCAGAAGCCAGGGCATCGGCCCCGGTCGAGTGGCGGCAGGCGCTTGTCCGTCGGGCCGATCTCGACCGCTTTCTGTTCGCGCCCGACGATGTCATCGTCGCGGTGGGACAGGACGGCCTCGTCGCCAATGTTGCGAAATATCTGGACGGCCAACCGGTGCTCGGCATCAACCCGGCGCCCGATCTTTACGATGGCGTTCTCGTTTGTAATCCGGTCGATCAATTGGTGCGCTTGCTGCGCGCGAGCACCGCAGGCGACGCGAACACTGAACATCGCACCATGGTGGGGGCCAAGCTCGATACCGGTGAAACGCTGACCGCGCTCAACGAGATTTTTGTCGGGCACCGGAGCCACCAGTCAGCACGTTACCGTATCGAGGCGAATGGCGAAGGCGAAGATCATTCGTCGAGCGGCCTGATCGTTGCCTCCGGCACCGGCGCAACCGGCTGGGCGCGCTCGATCGCCGAAGCGACCCATCTGGAGTTCCCTCTTGGCCATGGCGAACGCGCAGTCGGCTTTTGGGTCCGTGAGCCATTCCCGAGCATCGCGACCGGGACCGAACTTCGCGCCGGGCTGATTACCGAAGACCCGCTCATCATCACGTCACGTATGAACGAAGGCGGGGTGATATTTGCCGATGGCATAGAGCAGGACTTCATCGCTTTCGACTGGGGACGACGCGTCGAGATCTCTCCGGCCCTTCGCACATTGCGCCTCGTCGTCGGCTAGCTCTAACTTTGCCTGCATTTGGCCGATCGCGGACGGTCGGCTTTTCGGTGCTAGATAACGAGAGCGGACGTTCCGCCACAAGCTGGAACGCTCGTTCTGAAGGGCACCGCAATTTGCTGATTAGCATTCGATGCCTTCCGCTACGGTCAAAGCATATTGATGATCGACGCCGTTGTTCTGCGTAAAGTCGCTTCTATCGAGCGAACGCCTGAGCGCTGATCGTTGCGGATTGCTGACTAATATTTCCATATCGCCGATATGGCTCGGTCGGGACTGGCCTATCCGCGACCGTCAACCTAGGAGGGTATTGGCAGTCCGGGCACACGCCAGAGATCGGGGAATCATGGCCGAAAAATCAACTTCGTCCGCTTGGGACGTCGAGCGGGAAAATCTGCTCCGCGACATGTGGAAGCGCGGATTCACTGCCACCGAGATCGCCAATCATTTCGCGGACGTGTCGCGAAACGCGGTGATTGCCAAAGCTCATCGCCTTGGCCTCGGCAAGAGCAACCGGACAGTCGTAGGAGACGCCGAAAGCGATCGCTGGCTCTTCCTCGAAGACACCACCGACCCGATCCGCAATGTGATTGGCTATTCGACCTCAGCCCGCATGCTGTGGCACCTCAAATGGGACGACGGGACCGTTTACCTCAGTGCTGACAGCCAAAAGTCGCTTCGACTTGCTGGCACCTTTGCGGCTAACAAACAGCCACTCGAACTTACCGCTGAGCATCTCCTTCTCGCGATCGTTAAGTGGGGCGGCAGCAAGCGCAATCCCGAAATACGCAATCGTTCATCTCTCGTCCGCCCAAGGCTCGCCGCTTGGAATCATTTAAAACCGGCCGACAGAAAGCTCGACCTGGAGGTTGCCCGCTGGGATATCGTCGATCTCGTGGCGACCGCGTCCAATCTTCGCGCGCGTCTTCACGCCGATATCGTGCCGATCGATCTGCCACTCCTCTTGCTCGCCTATTTCTACGCCCCCGGAGGCCGGCAAGCGCTTGTACATACCGGTCTGGGCGACGCTCAAATGGAACCCTTTAGACAATATGCTTCTGCGGTCTTCATTGACTACGCGCAGCGTGTGCTGGCTCCAGAGCGGCGCAGCCTCGCGAAGCACATCCTCGATGAGGTGGCTCACCTCGAACAGTCTCGTGGCCCGGGCAGCCAAACCGCCGGTTTTGAAAACGATGCCGTCGATCTAGCCAAGCTCGACCCCTTCGTCCGCCGCGATGCGAAGGCCCTCGCCGATCTTATACTCCTAGAGGCCGCGGCGCCCCCGCTTGCTATCGGCGTTTTCGGTGCATGGGGCTCTGGGAAAAGCACATTGCTCGGAGCGCTTCGCCACGAAATCGAAACGCAAGCGCAGCAGGAACAGGCTTTGGTCGCGGCAGGCGCCGCCCCTTCCGATCCGGCGACCCGACGCGTTTCAGGGGTCCTACAACTCGAACTCAACGCTTGGACTTTCGCCGATAGCGGAAATCTGTGGGCTTCGCTGACGTCGGACATTTTCGATCAGATTGCTGCCGGGGGTAGCGGCGCCGCCAGCGCAGCTATCGGCAAAGGCATCTTCTCGGACATCATTAACCGGACGAACAAGGAAGCCGAGAAGCTCCAGGCCGCCAAAGTGAAACTAGAAGCAAGCGAATTGCAGATCGCCACAACGGACAAAGCTCTGGCGGCGGCTCGCCTCGATGCGAGAATGTCCGGCGTCGACGCAGCCTTCGGGGTGGCGCTCGACATGCTCGGCCCGGAGGAAAAGGCAAAGAGCGAGACGGGCTCAGAGAACCGCAAGGACAGAGTGCCCGAAGCCGGGAAAGATTATCTCGGGATATTCCGCAGCAAAGTGCTACTCAGGGGTGAAGCGACCGATGAGGTGCGGATACGACGATACGCCGAGGCGGGTACCCACTCGGCGCGTCTCGGGGTCATGATCTGGGATTTTGTGAAATCCCTCCGGATAGGACACTGGGCCCTAGTCTTTCTCGGGACAGCGATAGTGGGCGTCGTCGCCTATCTTCTGGCCGATACCTATTGGATGGCAGCGAGGGGCTGGATTACGTCAGTCGTTTCCACCTTATCATGGCTCGGGATCGCCGCCTATCAAACTCTGCCAGCTTGGCGGGCCGCAGGACTTCTTACCTCAAAAATCAAGGAAAAGCAGGAAGCCGCGCAGGAAAAGGTCCGTAAGCTTTCTGCGGTCCGAGACGAAGCAGAGAAAGCGCAGACAGAGGCCGCTGTCGAAATAGCCCACAGCCGGGAGTTTGCCGAGAAATACGCACCGCAGGAGGACGGCGCGATCTCGCACGCCGTCGTGCTATCCTATCTACTGAAGGACTCGTCCGAGATCACTCTGCTTAAATCCAGCCTCGGCACGCTTGGCACAGTTCGCAAGGCGTTCGAGAAGCTGAACGCAGCGCTGCAGGCCCAGCCCAAGGGCGAAAAGGATAGCGTCGAGCGCATCGTGATCTATCTCGACGATCTCGATCGCTGTTCGAAGAAGCAGGTCGTCCAGATCATCGAGGCGATCCACCTCCTTCTTGCCTTCCCGTGCTTCGTCGTCGTCGCTGCCGTAGATGCGCGCTGGCTCCAGACGGCGCTCACCGAAGCGCATGCGCAGCTTGCACGGGAGGAAAGCGGCGTCACCGCGGCCGACTATCTCGAGAAGATATTCCAGATCGCGTATTGGGTGCAGCCACTTCGATCAGAGCCGGGCCAGCTCGATGGTGGCAATTATGGACGGCTAATCGATAATCTTGCGGGGAGCAGGGAAACTGACGCTCCGGGAAATGGAATAGCCCAACATTTTGAGGGCGCGGATACGCTGGAGGCCGTCGCAACCGTCCACGGCCCGCTGGAACGCCTGGATCCCAAGGCGCCCGATCTTGAGCCAGAGGCAGCGCGAGAACGCGTGAAGCTGACCGAAAAAGAGGTCCGCCTTTTCCGCGATCTCGGATTGCTCGCGGCACGTTCACCGCGCGCCGTCAAACGGATGGTCAACGTCTATCGCTTGATACGGGCGACGTCAGAAGTCGAAGACAATAAGATATTTATCGTCGGCCCAGATATTGAGCGCGTGCCCGCCCATCTGGTTCAGTTGGCGCTGGCATGCGAGGCAGGCCTCAGCGCGGGAAGCATGAGTCGCCTCGTGCAGGCGATCGAAACTGCCAACCCATCCGAATGGTCGACTTGGGAATCGCTCATAGAAGGCAGGTCCGTCCATTACGACGGCCAGCTCGCGCGAGCATTTGATCGAACGGGTCAGTTTCGCGAATTTCTCGACGCATTGGGAATAGTGCGCGGTTATCTCGACGGTTCGCTCTTCAAGGATGAACTGGTCCGGGCGTTTACGCTCGCCGGACGCTACTCCTTTCGCATGCCGGGCGCCGACATCCAACAGCGCGGAAGTACTCAACACTCCTAGCACATACGAAAACAGGCCAGCATATGCTTCAGATGCCTTGATACTGACTGCACAAGCTGGCGCCGGTGTCGGCTCATAAGCGATTAGTATCTAGAATTTCACCAAATAGACCTCGCTCTTTCGTTCAGGATTGGACGGAAATTAAGTCGCCTTTTGACGCGCGCGACCAGTTGGGCTGCTACGAAGAATTTTCAGCCATGACAGTTTTGAGGCGAGTAATGGCTCGCTCGCACTGCTCACAGCCGCTTTCGCTGCCTTCCTTTTGAAAAACCTCAAGCGCCGCCTCGAAACACTCCAAGGCCTTTGGCAGATCGTGTTGCCTTGTTCGGCCGTCATTCAAATCGGCGTGATGCGCAAACACTGATCCAATATACATTTGGCAATCTGCCCAGCTGACCGACTGCTCTTCCTGTTGAAAGACCAAGCTCGCGATTTCGTACGATTGTATTGCCCTGAACAGATAAAGTTCGGCTTGTAGATAGTTTGGAATCAGCCCCTGCTGAAACAAAACATTCCCGAGTTCGAAATGTGCCTGAGCATAACGTAGCGGAAAAATGGTTTCAGGATAGGTCTCGATGCTCGCCTGATAGTCCGCGATTGCACGAATACGCAAAAATACTCGCTCATGCTCTGGCCGGTCGGTTTGCCGGGCGCGCCGTTCAAACAGGCGCGCTCGGTTGATTTTTGCTCCACCCCACACATCGATGCTGAAATGCGTCTCGGCGTTATTTATCGCCTCGTCGAAGTGCCCGATAACCTCCTCCACGCGAGCGTCCGAAAGGGTTGCGTTAGTCATTCGCTCAATAGCGAGAATGACCGAACCAATGCCGCTGCTGGCATGACAAAGAAGGGAACCGGCACCCTCCTCCTCCAAGGCAATCAAACGGGCTGATCGATTGGTCGCCAGTGCGTCGTTCAGTGTCCCTAGTTCACCATCATAGACGCCCTTGTCGAGTAAGCAGTTTGCCAATGCAATCATGGATGACACAACTTGGAACGCGTCACCTGCAGTCACAGTTTGGGAGGCGGCCTCACGCGAGTGACCGATTGCACGTTCAATTAGATTCCGACGTTCATCACCAGACTGTTGGCGGGCCGCATTCCGCAGGATCAGGCCAAGCTGATAGTGAGTTCGGCATTCTCGGATGGGATCGTTTCTAATAGTGTTGAGAAGCAGCATTTCTTCAAGCAACCGTATGCCTATTTGGAAGCGCGGCCGGATCGTGCGGAGGCCACTCTCATACATTTTATGCGCATTGTCGTAGAGAATGCGGATCATCTCTTCTTCGTCGAAATGCTCGAAAAAACGAGCCGCCCGCAGATAATGGTCGAGCGCCTTTTCAGGATTCTCCTGCATAAGGCTCGTGTCACCGCGAGTAATGCGTATTTCTGCTTGCTTAGAAATTTCGGCGAGGGTGCGTTCGTGCTGGAAGCCCTCCTCGATACGAGCAAGCAGCGCATCAACTTTCTCAAACTGCCCCTCAGCTAACGCCGTATTTGCTTCAGTCTTGAGGTCTTCCAATTCTTCGCTGCTGGCATCGATCTGCTCGACGCGCGCTATCAGTTGCCGCCATTCCTTAGCCTTTGATCGCAGGAAATCTTCAAGCTCAGAAAGAGAAGCGTCGGGCCTAGCGTGATCAAATTGATAGGCAAGCGCGTCGATGAGATTGCGTGCTTCGCGATAGGCGCGGTCAAGATCGGGATCGATTTGCGCATTGCTTGCACGGGCACACTCCTCGACCTCTACGTCGGTTATACCTAGCGCGATTATGATCGGATCAATCGTCGTCGGATGCGGGTTGCCCACCTGACCGTTTTCGAGCTCACTGATCCTACGCGTTTTTGCAGCGGTGCCGAAGGCATCTTCGGACAACTGTGTTTGAGACAGGCCCTGAGCCCGCCGCTTTTGGAGAATCAGTGCGCCGAGTGCCTTACCGAAACTGACATTGGTCATACTTCTGCATTTCTTCCGCATGTAAGCCGCACGTCAACCGCACGCTGAACCCGATAAATTGGGAGATACTGACTGCGCCAACCTGGCAGGCAGGAGAACCCCAAAATGCATATCGTATTACACGTACTCTACCTGGTCATCCCGACGCTTGATGGGACGCATCTGATAGATCATTCAGTGCTGGCGGCTATTGCCGCCGTTCGTGCGATCACCGGCACTGTCACTGCCATCATCAAATTGATCCGGCTTCTCAAGCGCCTCAGAAAGCTGAGTTCGATCCGACGAAAGCCCGCTCGCCCCGACCAACCTACGGGTTCTGGGTAACCCCGTACGGAGCGCTTTCGGATGCCATCGAGCCAACCGATGCGACCGCGAGATCATATTGAGGCCATTTCCCCTCACGTTTTCAATATGATAATGAATTTCATGAGATAGTTCATTCGAATATTCCCGAGAAATACGAGAAAATATTGCAAAAATTGCTTCTTATCCTTACCTTGAAATTCATGATGGAGGCGACTCGTGATAGATAGTGAGAAGAGAGCGAATTTTGTGCGCTTGGCGGAAGGGCGAACGCAGATTGCGTTGGACGCAATTCGCAAACTGGGAAATCTCTCGAACCGACGGGCGTACGAATTCAGCGATTCTGACATCCGCAAAATCAGCAAGGCGCTGAAGGAGGCAGTCTCCGAACTCGAGAGGCGCTTCGGCTCGGCCAACGAGCCTGCGGACAGCTTTAAGCTTTAAGGGGACCCGAAATGCGGCCGGAACACCTCGGGATTGGCGACAAAACATTCTTGATCAACCGCCTGATCCAACAGGCACCGATTAACACGCTTATTCGCGAGTTCTTCAAGAATGCCGACGAGAACGCCGTACTTGCCCCGGAGGGAAAGCGCACCGTCGAGATCTATCCGACGGTGATCGATGGCGTACGGAAACTTACATTTTGGAATACTGGGGTGGGCATGAGCGCCGCGGAGTTGCGGCGCGCCACCGACCTCAGCTCCTCAGTCAACAAGATGATGGCACTCGACGGAAACTTCGGCATCGGCGCCAAGGTTTCTGGCTTGGCCGCATCACCTGACGGCATCCGCTACCGGTCCTGTAAGGACGGCGAAGTCAACGAGGTTACGATCGGGTGGGACGAGGACGAACAGACCTACGTCCGCTATTCCGTCCAATTGGCCGACGGTCAGATTGACACGATCTACGACGTCACTTCGGTCGTCCAGGCAGCCAATATTCCCGTCGACTTCGACTGGACCGAAGTAGTTTTGTTCGGCGAGGGACCGAGCCATGACACAGTCGCGGAGCCGATCGGGACGGGCGTGCCCGTCGATCGAAGCTTCATCGCCACGTCAATCTTCAGGCGCTTCGTAACATTTTCGACCGGCGTCCAGGTGCGGATCGATGTTGCAATGACTAAAGGCGGCGGCAAGGACGAGACCGGCAAGTACCGGCAGCTTCGTACTCTGGATGAAATTCTCGACCGTCTTCCCCGTCACGAAGATGTCGTCGACACGGAGACGGGCATCACGGTCCGCTATATCCACGATCCAAGGCACGAGGGGTCGAGCCACACGTACAGCGCTCGCGCCAACGCCGCGACCGGCTCAACGACATTCGTCGCTCTCGTCTACCGTGGTGAGCGGTATGATTTTCGAACCCAAAAAGTCTGGTCGTCGGTCGCGCCCACATTCGGCATTCCCTTCGGATCTAAGGTCCTGACGGTTGAAATCCGACTGCCCGACAATGCGGCCTTTCCGAATCAGTATCGTGACGCCCTGACCTGGCGGCACGATCGCTCGCCACTTACAGCCGACCAGTATGCTTATCTTGTCCGTCATTTGATGCCCGACTGGGTGAAGGACGTGATCAGGTCAGAATCCCCAGACAGTGCCGACGATCTAAACGATCTCCAGTCCGACCTTCAGTCGTTGCTCGACGAGCTTCGCGTTCCAACCAACGTCGTCAAGAAAAGCCGCGAACAGACCACTTTGTCGGAAGCGAATGATGCCGGGCTCGCAGAGCCTGAGACGACAACGCTCCAGTCTGAAGAGGACGAAGAAAAGATAACCGGCATGATGCCGCCGGTTAAACGAACGGAATCGCGTGCATCGACGTCGCGTGTGCGCATAGCGCCCGAGGGCGCGACCGCATCCAAGCTCGCTCGCGCGCTAGAACGTGCACCCGAGATCAAAATACTTACGGAAGCGGAGGAAATCGCTGACCGGGAGATGAAGGCGCGAGCCGCTCGCTTCTACCCAGAGGTCCAAACCCTCTTTGTCAACGGCCTGTATCCTGTCGTAGCTAAGATGGCCGACGAGCTAGCGAACGAGTTCTCAGATGCAGAGGATCCGGATGAAGCACGGGCCATCGCCCTCCAAGCCGCGCAAAGAACATTGGCCTTTAGGGTCGGCAAGGCTACTTGCTTCGCTCTGGCAAAGCGCATGCTTGACGATTGGTCGACCGAGGATCTGGAACGCGCGACGTCCCCTGAATCGCTGTCCATGGCGGCGGATGATTACCGCCAAAGCCTCGCTTCGGCACGTAAGTGGATCAAGGACCGCGTGCGCCTCGCCAGCGTCAGCGCGCTAGGATAAGCTGAAATGACTACGTCTCATTTGATCCGGCACGATGGCGGCATTCGCCGATGACAGCGGACCAATTTCTCTTTCATATTCTAGCTCGGGAAGCTGTTGACACCAGCGTCAATTCGCCTCTCCGGCAGGTGGCGGTCACGCTTATGCCGAGTTTGCGCGCTTGGGCTGGAGACCTGCTCGTCGGCGTGCATCCAAGCGGGTCGTTCGCCAAGGGCACGGCTAATGCAAGCGGAACCGACATTGATCTTTTTCTGTCACTTCGATCAGATACTACCGCAACGTTGAACGTCATTTATGACACTTTATTCACCCGGCTTCAGCAGTCCGGATACACCGCGCGCAAACAGAACGTTTCCATCGGGCTCAACGTCGGGACGTATAAAGTTGATTTGGTTCCTGCCAAACAGCAGCAGGCCGGTTCTAGCGATCACAGCCTATGGCGAAACCGCGCCCAAACGTGGACCAAAACTAATATTGGCATGCACATCGCGACGGTGCAGAGGTCCGGGCGGCAAAATGAAATCCGGATCATCAAACTTTGGCGTAACCAGCGCGGTTTCGACTTTCCATCTTTCTACCTTGAGCTGTCGGTGATCGCGGCGCTCAACGGCAACACTCAATCCGGGTTCGCCGACCGGATATGGTCGGTCCTGACCTATCTCGCGAACCGTTTCGAAAACGCGCGAGCGGTCGATCCAGCCAATACGAACAACGTCATATCCGACGACATCTCGACGGCCGCGAAGAAAACCATCACAAACGCCGCCAGCGAAACTCTCAAGGCGAAGACGTGGGGTGAAGTGGTCAAATGACGGCTTGGTCACTCGAGACACTCTTAGCCGACCTGCATTCGTCGGTCACAGAACAACTCGCTCGAGCTCGACGCACCATGGGCCATCCCGTCGCCAAGGGCGATGTTGCCGAGAACGTATGGGCGCAACTCTTGGCCGGCTACCTTCCTCAGCGATACAAGGTTACAAAGGCTTTTGTTTGCGACAGTGAAGGCAATTTCAGCGATCAACTCGACGTCGTAGTATACGATCGCCAATATACTCCGCTAATTTTCGAGATGGACGGCCAGGTCATTATTCCCGCCGAGAGCGTTTACGCAGTCTTTGAAGCGAAGCAGGAGATCGATGCCGCGCAAGTCGATTACGCCGCCAAGAAAGTCGCATCCGTACGAGCGCTCAAGAGGACTAGTCTACCTGTACCGCACATCGGCGGAAGCTCACCGCCGAAGCCCCTGCAGCCGATTATCGGCGGTTTGCTGACCTTTGAAAGTGGCTGGTCCCCTCCGTTGGGCCAAAGCCTACGAAAGGTCTTGAGAGGAGCCGACGACGATCATCGGCTCGATATCGGGTGCGTTGCGGCCCATGGTTGGTTTGCATGCGACGGCAGCGGCTGCCATGTCATCAATAATCAAGGCAAGCCAGCCACGGCCTTCCTTCTGGAACTTATCGCGCGACTTCAGAGCTCGGCAACCGTGCCAATGATCGATGTTCGCGCTTATGCAAAATGGCTGTCAGAATAAGAATTTTCGCGAGGTCAGCCTTGGCGGAGCGCGCGATCGTCGCTGGCCGAACGACAAATTTCGGAGATTCCCGCTGGACCAAAACTTACTCTGCGTCGGGTCTTTCCACTTGCGCGTCGAACTGGGCCTTCATGCCGGCGAAGTTGGCAAAAAACGGCGTGACGATGTCTTCGATCGCGGGCGCGCTTTCGAGAGATATCCTCTCGGCACGCTCAGGACCGAATTCCGGAAGAATATGTGCGCCCATGAACCAGTCATGATAGCCTTGGCAGACCTTGTTGAATTCGCCGAGAAGCCGAAGAGAATCTTCGGCCAATATGCTCAAAGCTTCGCGGCTAGATTCTACGCCGAAGAGAATTGCGAGTGCACGCAAGTGCAGCGCCTCTGCGCTCATAAACAAGGTCGTGGCGTAGAACCGCCCGCGATAGTCCACCAGCTCGTCTTCGCCTATTCCGGCAAGAGATTGCCGCGCCAACGCAACATCTTGGTGAAAACCGAGCTTGTTGCGGATCAGGCGCAGCGGCGCCTCCGACTGGTTGAAATAGGAACGGATGGCCTGCATTCCGTCCACAGCCTCCTCAGAAAGATCGGATTTCCAGGAGGGCAGAAATCTCCCCATTTCCTTCAGAAGTTCGAAGCCTTCGCTAAGGCGGCTCGCCAACAGTCTAAGATTAAGGAACTCGGTTGCAATCTGACCATGCATGTCCGGGTCAGACCGCCCTGCGGGTGGTTTCGTCCGGGCGGTCAGAAGCTGACGCGAAAGGATGATGCTGTCATTCCAGAGCTGACCGAAAAGGAGGTAGCCCAAGCGGTGCGATTCAGGTGCCCGATCAAATATCTCGCGTGGATAGGCAAATTTGAGAATTTCTGACACGATTGCGCCCCCCCTTTCGTTATTCGCACTATATCACCGCGTCGAGCGCACGACAGGCATTCCCTCCCAAACCCAAGCCCCTTCTTCCTGCGAAATCACCGAGGGACGATAGCCGCTATACCTGCCGTGATACGGACAGCCGCCTGCGCCCCCGTTGCAAAAGCCGTTCTAGATCGAGACCGATATGCCCGACAATTCGACGCCCCCTGCTTTCGACCCGCGCATCATGTATCTCTTTGCGCTTCCCGGTCAGCGCCCTATGGGAACAATGTTCCAAGCCTTTCCGATCGATCGGGTCGCCTTGCTCTGGGCCTATGATGTCATCGTCCGACTGCCTGCCAATATGTTCGAGCTTTCGTCGGATATTCCCCGCGTGCTGGGCATGCGGGTTTGCGGCATGGGCACCTGGCGTACCGTACCCGTCCGCGTACCGCTACTAGCTCGGTTTGCACCGGACCTCACGCGGCCGCTGCAGGTCATCTTTTCAGCGGACTACGAAGTTGCTCGCGCAGTTTCGGATTGGCAGCGCAAACAGCGAATAAAGCCGATCCACGTCTCGTCCGAGCTTGTCGAGGGCGCGATTGAGCCGGACGCCCTAACCGTCGAGTTGATGCGCGACCATCTCCTTCAGCAGATCGATAGCGATAGAGGCTCGGCTGCAGACTCCCTGAGGCCGCTCGTGGAAAAATGGCAGCCCCGCCCACTCACCGTTCCCGATTTCGAGTTCAAAGGCCATTTCTCGGTCACGCCGAACCATATGGTTCTGCGCGCCCATGCGTTTGACGATAGCGCGATGACGCCCGATTGGATGGGCGACTCCCCCGACGATTATCGTCGTGCGATAGCGGAGTCCGCGCAGGCAGTCGACCGGCTGCGGGCCGAGGCCGCGTTCGGCGAAGAAATCAGGCTAGCGCCGCCGCGTCCTAGTCTCTGGCTGATCGCACCATCTTGGGTCCCCGGTGCGAAGGAGCGGATTTTGCCGCTTGCGACGTCGCGCGAGGACAAGATAGCCGTCGAGGAACTGTGGCGACGGATCGAGAAGCAACGCGAGTTCGCACAGCCCGTGTCGCTCGAACAAAAGGAGCGACTTGATAATTCGGCGGTTGCTACCAAGCTTCAGGCTACGCGAAAGGCTGAAACCCAGCTTTTCGCATTCGCCATCGGGCTCGCGACGGCGGGCACCGCTGCGACGACTTGGCGCCTCCCTCCATCGGTCAACCTGGTCAGCGGAAAGATCAGGCAGCTGGCGCAGAATACACGCTCTTCGGCAGCCCATTCGCGCGGCAAGCTGGCACGGCTCTTCGGCGAAGTGCAGACGATGTTGGGCGAAGCAGCAGGGGCCGAAGTCATATCGGCGGCGCGCGATGCAAAATGGGGGATCAAAATTGTTAGCGATGCTCCCATTGAATGGCTCTCCATCGGCCATATACCGCTATGCCTGCACACGGATGTCTCGCGTCTTCCGGCTTCACCAGGCGATATACTTCTCCGCCAGCTCGAGCGGCACGAACCCCTTCGCCTTGCAACCGACGATTTCCGCCAAGTGCTTGTGATCAGCGCCTTCGAGGCAGGAGATTCACTCGATCTTATCAGCAAGGCGCTCCGTGCGCTTGAGCCCGAGTTCGCGGACCGGCTAACGATCACTTTCGTTCGCGTGCGATCGGAAGAAGAGTTCATCGCGGCAGTCAATTCCTTCGACGGCCCCATCATGATCTTCGATGGCCATGGCGATCATCCGCCCGGTGAGGCTGGCCATCTCGTCATCGGTAAAGACAAAGTCGATATCACGAGTGCCCGAGGGCGCATACGCCTGCCCCCAATCGTCATCCTCAGCGCGTGCGACACCCACGCCGCGGATCGCTCGTCGGCGACTGTTGCCAACGCCATGTTGCACTTGGGCGCCAGAACGGTGCTTGCGACATTGCTGCCGATCGATGCGCAAGCAGCGGCGACCACGTTCGCACAGCTTATCATACGCCTCGGCGCCTACCTGCCTACCGCTTGCAAAACCCTCGGCCGCGTCGTTCGCTGGAACGAAGTCGTGGGCGGAATGCTGCGCCATCAGTTCCAGTACGATCTTTTGCAGTCGCTCGACAAAGAGGGTCTGATACCGGAAGCACTCTTTATGAAGCTTGCCGCGTGGGGGCGCTACTGGAGCGAATTCAACGGCACGGACGGGCTTGCCAAGCTCGCCCATGCGATCGAGGCGGAAGGCATAATGGATCGGGACGCCTTTTTCGAAGGGGTGCGCCGGACTGTGCCCCTTTCCGATGCGATCCGTTACACCCAACTCGGCAATCCGGAAACGATCTGGATCGGCTCGGTCGGTGACCTTCCCGAGGATGCTCAGGAGCCATTCGCCAAGTTCGAGAGCGAACTCGTGCCGAGTTGGGCGAGCGACGGCGTTACCAATGATCTCTTGATCGATTTCAACGATGCAATTGGCATGCTGAACGAAAAGACGGGGAGCATTCCCGATGCGCTTCGCGCGGTACGGCAAACCGCAGGATCGCTCACCAGTCGAGCCACCCAAAGCGGCATGTTTGATCAAAGGTGACTGTGGTTTGACGCAAGTGCCGATAAAGCACTGTGTGACGAAGTGACCGAACGGCAGCCTCTAAGCATCTGCTTGTCGGTCGGCTACGACATAGTTCAGGCGCAAAGCCGCCCTTGCCGTTACCCGAGACATGTCCAAAGGGATCAAAAGGCCAAGTTTTCTGCCTCACAGAAGTACTGGCGCGTTACGTCCGCATTACGCGCGTTCGCCGAAATCTCCGCCCAGCAAGAGATTTCGCCGTAAGGCATTGATAAATAAGATAATTGGAGCGGGCGAAGGGATTCGAACCCTCGACCCCAACCTTGGCAAGGTTGTGCTCTACCCCTGAGCTACGCCCGCTCTGGCGGCTGGAAACCGGTCGGTTCCAGCGGGTGAGGCGGGCGATTAGCACCGGCTTTTTGACTCGGCAACCCCTGATTGTGCATTTTCTCCGAAGGGTTGGCATATCGTCCGAAATTCCCACATAAGCGGGGAAAGAGACTCTTCCGCTGATGCGGAAGCGGCGCCAAATCAAAACAGGAGCAATATTGCGTGGCCACGCTCGGTCTGAATCCCGCCGAAAAGGAAGCCGTCGAAGCCTTCCGCCGCGACGTCGTCGAACCCTCGATGACCAGCCTCGTCATCCTCGATTTCTGGGCCGAATGGTGCGGGCCGTGCAAGCAGCTCGGCCCCGTGCTCGAAAAGGTGGCCGAGGATTATGCCGACAAGGGCGTCGTGCTGGTCAAGGTCGATGTCGACGCGAATCGCTTCATCGCCGGCCAGTTCCAGGTCCAGTCGATCCCGACCGTCTATGCGATCTTCCAGGGCCAGCCGGTTGCGAACCTGACCAACGCGCGCACCGAAAGCCAGCTGAAGGCGATTCTCGACCAGCTGCTCGCCCAGCTCCCGATCGAGAGCGAAGCGACCGCGCGTGCGGTCGAGATCGCACCGCTCATTGAAATGGGCGAAAGCGTCCTTGCCGAAGGCGACGGTCCGCGCGCCGCGAGCATCTTTGCGCAGATCCTCGACATCGCGCCCGACAATGCCGCGGCGCATGGTGGGCTGATTCGCGCGCTCGTGCTCGCGGGCGATATCGAGGGTGCGCAGGCTGCGCTCGACGTCGTTCCGGCCGAGATTGGTGACGACCCCGCGATCGCGCAGGCGAAAAGCGCGCTCGCGCTCGCCGCCGATGCCCCCGATGCGGGCGAGCTTGCGGCGTTCGAGGCCGCTGTGGCAGCAAACCCGGACGATCATCAGGCGCGATTCGATTTGGCCAGCGCCCAGATCGGCGCGGGGCAGCGCGATGCGGCGGCCGACAATCTGCTCCACATCGTCGCGGCGGACCGCGAATGGAACGAAGACGCCGCGCGCGCCAAGCTGCTTTCGCTGTTCGAAGCCGTCGGGCTCGAAGACGCGTGGGTTGCGGCGCAGCGCCGCCGCCTGTCACTGATCCTGTTCGGCTGATGGGCGAGACTGCGCCTCTGACTATCCAGCGGATCGCGATCTTTCCGCTGACCGGCGCGGTGCTGTTCCCCGGGCTGCATCTGCCGCTCCATATCTTTGAACCGCGCTATTCGGCGATGGTGCAGGAGGTGCTGGCGCGCGACCGCCAAATCGGGATGATCCAGCCGCGCCAGCTTCCCGGCGAAGAGGATCGCGAACCGCCCGCGCTCTACGACATCGGCTGCGTCGGGCGCATCGTCGATGTTGAGGCGCTCGACGAAGGGCGTTTCAATCTCGTCCTCGAAGGCGTCGCGCGCTTTCGCGTCCGCCGCGAGCTCGACGTCACGACGCCGTTCCGGCAGGTCGAAGCCGAAATCGAACTCGAAGCCGAGGACGATGCTGTGCTCGCGAGCATCGAGCGCGCGAGCCTCGAACGCGAGGCGAAGCGCTTTGCGGCACGGCAAGGCTATGTGGTCGACTGGGATTCGGTCGGCCAGCTCGATGATGCCACACTGGTGAACGGCATCGCGCAGGTGGCACCCTTCGATGCGGCGGCAAAGCAGGCGCTGCTCGAAGCGAGCCCAATCGACGCGCGCGCCGAGCTGGTCGTCCAGATGATGCAATTCTTCGGTCGCTTCGACGGCGACGACGGACGCGCAACGCTCCAGTAGTTTGGCCACTAGGCCGGGAAGCCGGTCAGTGCGGCTTTTTGAGCGCCGCGTGGCGGACCATGTCGGCGAGGGCACGTCGCACGATATGGCGGTCGCTTTCGCGCAGCCGTTCGACGGCGTCGCTCACCATGAGTTGATCGTGGACCAGCGCCTGCTCGGCAGCGACGCGTGCTTCGATCCGGTCGTCATCGACGCGGCAGGTACGCGACAGTCCGGCGCGTCGGCGCGCCGCCCACTCGGCGACCAGCCGTTCGGCGACAAGGCCCGCGAGACCGTCGGCCGCGCCTTGTTCGGTCGCGGGTTCGGCTGCGGGATCGACGAGCCAGTCGGCGGCGGCTCCTTCCTCCAATGCATCGAGCGACAGCATCGCGGCGACGTCGCGGCGTCCGGCGCAGCGCTGGTCGCCGTGGAGGCGGTGCCGCAGCGCCTGCAGTTCGGCGCGCAGCTGCCAGTTCACATAAGTCGTGAAGCGCGCACGCGCCGGATCGTAGCGTTCGGCCGCGCGGTGGAGCGCGATCGCGCACACCTGCGCAGCGTCATCGGCGACATCGGCCAAGCCATAGGTGCGGGTGAAATAGCGGATGCGCGGCGCGGCGAGAGCGGCGAGCCGGGCAAAGGCGCGGTCGATTGCGGCGCGGGTTCGCGCCCCCGGCGCCGCGTCGAGCGCGGTCCGCGCCTGGATATAATCGGTTACCGCTCGTTCGAGCGCGTCGCTTTTTTCCGACATGGCCCTGTCCCCCATCGTGCCGCGGCACGGTTGCCGCTTCGACAGGGATAGGGACTCATGCTTAGCGGCGGGCTGCTGACGCCCTAGGTAGTAATACCTAAATCTCGACGCCCGCGAGCAGGCGCGGAAGATCGCCCGCCTCGCCGCGCGCCTCGTCCATGAAGAAGCGCTTGAGCATCGGCATGCGCTGTACGGCGCCGAGCCCGGTGCGGCGAACCGCAGCCGCGGTGCGCCCGGGGATGCCGAACAGCCGCGTCAGCCCGTCGGTCGCAAGGCTCACCATCATATTGTCGAGCCCGCGCCAGCGCTGATAGCGCGCGAGCAGCGCCGCATCGCCAAGATCGAGCCCGAGCCGCGCGCCCTCGACAAGCACTTCGGTCAATGCCGCGACGTCGCGAAGGCCAAGGTTGAGCCCCTGCCCCGCGATCGGATGGATGCCATGCGCGGCGTCGCCGACGAGTGCGATGCGGTCGGCGACGATCGACGCGCTGTGATGAAAACCGAGCGGGTAGGTCATGCGCGGCGCGACCAGTTCCATCGCGCCGAGCACGCCGCCCGCGCGCTTTTGAATTTCGGCGACGAAGCCGCGTTCACCGAGCTTGGCAAAACCCGGACCGTCCTTTTCGGCGACGGTCCAGACGAACGCCGAGCGATGCCGGCCCTCTGCGTCGTCGACGAGAGGCAGCAACGCGAACGGCCCCGAAGGGTAGAAGATTTCGTGCGCGACATTGCCGTGCGGCTTTTCATGCGCGACCGCGCCGATCATCGCGTGATGATGGTACGACCAGTTCGCGATGCTGAACCCAGCGGCGTCGCGCGTCGGCGAGCGGCGGCCTTCGGCGACGATCAGCAGCGGCGCCGCGAGCTTTGAGCCATCAGCCAGCGTCAGCGTGACGCCATGCGCGTCGATCTCGCGCGACGCGACCGCGGCGGGCATCAAAAGGCGCACGAGCGGCGCCTCTGCGAGCCCCGCAGCGAGCGCAAGACGGAGCTGGCGGTTCTCGACCATCGTGCCGAGCGGTGGATCGCCGTCGGCGGTAACGAAATCGAGCTCGCCACCCCGGTCGCTGTCGGGCATGCCGTCGCCCACTTTAATGGCGCGGATCGGGCAGCCGTGTCCGGCAAGGCGATCGGCGAGCCCCAGCACCTCGAACATCTGCCAGGTCGCGCTGGCGATCGCCGAAGCGCGGCCATCGAAGCCGGGCGCGATCGTCGTCACCGGATCGGCGGGATCGACGATCTGGACCGAAAGGCCATGATGGGCGAGGGCGAGGGCGAGCGTCTGGCCGACGAGGCCACCACCCGAAATCAGGACATCGCTGCGCAGCGTTTCACTCATGGCTTGGCCCTAGCGCGCGGCAGGACGGTTGGAAAGGCTGTGGGCAGGTGCGGGGCCGTGCTTGACGGCGAGTCCGCCCCATGCGCATATCGCCGTGGTTAACTGACAGGGACCGGAAAAAGAGCATGGCAAGCCGCAAGGCCGCACCCGTAAAGGCCGATTGGCGCACGGTTTTCCGCCAAAGCATCGCGCGATCGCTCGTGATCGCCGCGGCGGTGGCGCTCGGGCTTTTCACCTTGTTCCTGACCCTCGCGCTGCTCACCTATGACAGCACCGACGCGGCGCTGAACACTGCTGCGCACGGCACCGCCGCCAACTGGATGGGCGGCGCGGGCGCGTGGTTCGCCGACCTTGGCCTGTCGATCGGCGGCGCGCCGATCGCACTGCTGCTGCCGCTGCTCGGTATCATCGCGTGGCGGCTGTGGACGGGCGAGGCGCAGCCCTATTGGCCGCGCCAGCTTGCCTACAGCTTCATCGGCATCCTGCTCGTCGGGCTCGGCGCCGAACTCTGGTCGCCGGCGACCAACGCCCCGATGCCGGCGGGCTGGGGCGGGATCATTGCGCTGCTGATCGGCGGCGCAATCGCGCCGCTGTTTGCGCAGGCGGGTGAACCCGCTGCGGCGCTGATCCGTTTCGCCACGATATTGGCGCTGGTTGTCCTCGGTCTCTGGCTCGCCTGGCGCGCCTTGCGGCTCGAAAAGGGCTGGGCGTCGCGCTTCAAGCTGCCCGCCACCGAAAGCAGCCGCGTCGTTGAGCCGGCACGCGTGCCGAGCGACGAGACGAGGGCACCGAATTTGATGGAACGGGTCGTACGCCCGCGCGCCGTCGCCGAACCCGTCGATCGCGCGCCGCCCGAGATCGCCGACCCTGCGGAGCGCACGGCACCGTCAAAGCCCAAGGCGAAGCCGCAGACCGAATTGTTCACCAATTACCAGCTGCCGTCGATCGACCTGCTTGCGCCGCCACCACCGGGCCCGACCGGGCAGATCGACAAGGCGGGGCTCGAACGCAACGCACGCCTGCTCGAATCGGTGCTCGAGGATTTCCAGGTCAAAGGCGTCGTCACCGCAGTCCGCCCCGGCCCGGTCGTCACCATGTATGAACTCGAACCCGCGCCGGGCACCAAGGCCAGCCGCGTGTCGAACCTCGCCGACGATATTGCGCGCAACATGTCGGCGCTGTCGGCGCGCATCGCGCCGATCCCCGGCCGCACCGTGATCGGCATCGAGCTGCCCAACGCGCACCGCGAATCGGTCGTGCTGCATGAAATTATCGGCAGCGCGCTGTTCCAGGACCAGACCGGCGCGCTGCCGATCATCCTCGGCAAGAATATCAGCGGCGACGCAGTGATCGCCGACCTCGCCCCAATGCCACACCTGCTGATCGCGGGTACGACGGGTTCGGGTAAGTCGGTCGGCCTCAACGCGATGATCCTGTCGCTTCTCTATCGCCTCGGTCCCGACCAGGTGAAGATGATCATGATCGACCCCAAGATGCTGGAACTCAGCGTCTACGACGATATTCCGCACCTGCTCGCCCCCGTCGTGACCGAACCCAAGAAGGCGATCCGGGCGCTAAAGTGGGCGGTCGAGCAGATGGAGGATCGCTACCGGATGATGTCGTCGCTGTCGGTGCGTAATCTCGCGTCGTACAACGACAAGGTCCGCGGCGCGCTCGCCAAGGGCAAATCGCTCGGACGGCGCGTTCAGACGGGCTACGACCCCGATACCGGCCAGCCGGTCTATGAGGAAGAGACGCTCGATTATGCGCCGCTGCCGCAGATCGTGGTCGTCGTCGACGAGCTCGCCGACCTGATGATGACCGCGGGCAAGGAGGTCGAATTCCTGATCCAGCGGCTGGCGCAAAAGGCGCGCGCGGCGGGCATCCACCTGATCCTTGCGACGCAGCGCCCGTCGGTCGACGTTATCACCGGCGTCATCAAGGCGAACCTGCCGACGCGCATCAGTTTCAACGTCACGTCGAAGATCGACAGCCGGACAATCCTAGGCGAGGCGGGCGCCGAACAGCTGCTCGGGAAGGGCGACATGCTCTATGTGCCCGGCGGCAAACAGATCACGCGCATCCACGGACCCTTCGTGTCGGACGACGAGGTCCGCGCAGTTGCTGATCACTGGAAGGGTCAGGGCCGCCCCGACTATATCGAGAGCGTCACCGAGGACCCGGAGGACGGCGGCTTCGCGATGGAGGGCGCCCCCGCGGGCGGCGACAGCGCCGAGGACCGCATGTATGCCAAGGCGTGCCAGATCGTTGTCGAAAGCCAGAAGGCCTCCACCAGCTGGCTCCAGCGTCAATTGCGCATCGGATACAACAGCGCGGCGCGCCTGATCGAACGGATGGAGGAAGAAGGGCTGGTCAGCCCGCCCAACCATGTCGGCCGCCGCGACGTGCTCACCGACCAATATGGCCAGCAAAGATGAGGAACCTTCGCGCGCCTCGTGACTTGAACAGCGTCTGACAAGAGGTTCAGCGCGGGTTCAATGCCCGGATGCAATGGACCGGACCGACATATCGGAAAGATGAAAGCCAGATGATCTTCAAGACGAACATGACCCGCCTCGCCGCCTGGACGCTTGCGCCGATCGCCGCTGCAGGCCTTGCGGCCGGCGTTCCGGCCGTCGCGCAGTCGTCGAGCACGCTTGCCTCCGTGCAGTCGCATCTCAAGGCAACAAGCTCGATGACTGCCAATTTCGTGCAGACGGACCGCAACGGCCAGCGGCTGAGCGGCCAGCTGACCCTGAAGCGGCCCGGCAAGATCCGGTTCCAGTACCAGAAGGGCGTGCCGCTGCTGATCGTCGGCGACGGCAGCTCGCTCACCATGATCGATTATGAGGTGCGGCAGGTTCAGCGCTGGCCGGTCAAGAATTCGCCGCTCGGCGCGCTGCTCGATCCCGACCGCGACCTGACTAAATATGCCAAGGTCCTGCCCACCGGCAGCGGCGACGTGCTGAGCGTCGAGGTCAAGGATCCCAAGCGCCCCGAATATGGCACGATCACCATGGTGTTTGTCCGCGACGGGTCGGCGCCGGCAGGGCTGCGCCTGCGCGGCTGGGTCGCGCTCGATTCGCAGAACAACCGCACGCGCATCGACCTCAGCAACCAGAAGTTTAACGTCGCGGTCGCCGACTCTGCGTTTAAATGGACCGACCCGCGGCCGAAGCAGCGTGGTCGCGCCGGCTGACGCCGACGATCTCAAATCGAGTCAAAATCATATGGCGCTGAATCTTCAAATGGATTCAGCGCCTTTTTCCAGACCAACCGACATCACGCATCGACGAACTGCAGAATCGGCCCATGACTGCCAATTTTCGTTCAGCTTGGCGACAGGGAAGACCGTCTATTTCATGTCTCGAAGGCGCCAACACGGCCCCCGGATTTGGGTTTCCCCCTGTTGCCCCACCCGGGCTGCCAGGCACCTTCATTCAAGAGCGTGACGAACGCTGACCTTGAACCCCCGTTCCACCGCCCCTGGAACGGGGGTTTAATTTGTCCGGTGTTTATTTTCTGCCGCTGACGCGGCATGCGGCACCAGCCCGCAATCGCATTGCGAACGGCGCCCCGCGCCGATAGAGCCACCGCATGACTCGTACCAGCATCGCTTCATGGAACATCAACAGCGTTCGCGCGCGCATCGGCATTGTCGAGAAGTTCCTGCGCGAAGAAGCTCCCGACATCCTCTGCCTGCAGGAGACAAAGGTCGAATGCGGCCTGTTCCCGCCCGACATGTTCAAGCGGCTGGGATATCAGCATATCGTCACCCACGGCCAGCGCATGCATCACGGCGTCGCGATCGTCAGCAAGGTGCCGCTGACCGACGTGCGCAAATATGACTGGCAGGCGAACGGCGAAGCCCGCCACGTCGGCGTGACGCTGCCGTCGGGCGTGCGGCTCGACAATGTCTACATCCCCGCGGGCGGCGACATTCCCGACCGTGAAATCAACCCCAAATTCGGGCAGAAGCTCGACTTCTTCGGCCGCATGACCGAATGGTCGAGCGCGCTGAACGGGACGCCGACGGTACTCACCGGCGATTTCAACGTCGCGCCGCTGGAAAGCGACGTGTGGAACCACAAGGCGCTGCTCGACGTCGTCAGTCACACGCCGATCGAGGTCGAAACGCTCGCGCGGCTGCAGGCGGCATCGAACTGGGTTGACCTTGGGCGCCACTTCGTCCCGGCGCCGGAGCGGCTCTACACTTGGTGGAGCTACCGCGCGAAAGACTGGGAAGCGTCGAACCGCGGCCGCCGCCTCGACCATATGTGGGTCACGCCCGACCTGATGCCCAAGGCTGTCTCGCACCGCATCGTCCAGCCCGCGCGCAGCTGGGAACGGCCGTCGGATCATATCCCGCTGATCACCGAGTTCGACTTTTGAACCATATCGGTGCCCGGAACGCCGCGCGTGCCATCGATGCGCTACGGCGCGGCTGGCCCTTCCGCCTGACAGGCCCCGACGGCGCGCTCGACCTGATAGCAGTCGAAAGCGCGCGCGATGCCGCGCTGGCCGAATTTGGCAGCCACGACATCCTGCTGTCGGGCGAGCGGGCGGTGACGCTCAAACTCACCAACCAGCGTGTCGCCGCCACGCCGGGGCCGGTGCGTCTCGCGAATGCAGCGCCCGCCGTGGCCGCGGCGCTCGCGATCGCCGATCCCGCGCTCGATCTCGCCAATCCGCTCAAAGGGCCCTTCCACACCATCGCCACCGGCGGCGAAACGGCTGCGGCCACAGCGATGACGATGGCGCGCCACGCCGGCCTGCTCCCCGCCTTTTTCGTGCGCGAAGCGGCGGGCGATGCCGAAACCGCATGCAGCGTCGATGACGTCGCCGCCCTGCTCGATCCCGTCCGCCTCGAGATCGCAGCACGCGCAAGGCTGCCGGTCGAAGCCAGCGAAAGCGCCGAGATCGTCGCCTTCCGCAGCCCCGAAGAAGCATCGGACCATGTCGCGCTCGTTATCGGCAAGCGCGACGGCAATCCGCCCGTCGTCCGGCTCCACAGCGAATGCCTGACCGGCGACGTCCTCGGCAGCCTCAAATGCGATTGCGGGCCGCAGCTCCACGCGGCGCTGCACGCCATGGCCGACGCGCCGTGGGGCGTGTTGCTTTACTTGCGGCAGGAAGGCCGCGGCATCGGCCTGGTCAACAAGCTGCGCGCCTATGCGCTGCAGGATCAGGGTTATGACACGGTCGATGCGAACCTCAGGCTCGGCTTTCCGGTCGAGGCGCGCGATTTTGCGATCGCGGGGCGAATGCTCGAACTGCTCAATATCCCGCGCATCCGGCTGATGACGAACAATCCGGAGAAGGTCGCACGGCTCGAGAAGGAAGGCGTCGAAGTCGTCGAGCGGATCCCGCTGGCGCTGCCGACGAACAAATATAACGAGCAATATCTCGCGACCAAGCGCGATCGCACAGGGCACCAACTTTAATCGTGTGTTCCCGTTGCGCGGGAACGAAGCGGCACCGGCCCGCTCCCCCGCCCGGCCTCCCCAACGATAGTAACCTAGGGAGGCCGGGCGGGGGAGCGGGCCGGTGCCGCCGCTGCCGTCAGGCAGCGATAATCAATGCACGAAGCGCGCGACGACGTCGCGATAGCTTCGGCTGACCTTCACCTGCGCGCCCGATCCGAGCACGAGGAAGCATTCGCCGTTCGTATGCGGCTTGACCTGCTTCACCTGGCTTAAGTTCACGATCGTCGAGCGATGGACGCGCTGGAAATTGCGCGGGTCGAGCCGCTTTTCCAGATCCTTCATCGTCTCGCGCAGGATCAGGCTGTTGTCGGCGGTATAGATGCACATATAGTCGCCCGCGGCGTCGATGCGTTCGATGCTGTCGACGTCGACACGGAAGATCTGGCCGCGATCCTTGATGTTGATCATCTTTTCATAGCGGTCGGCGGCGTGCGTATCGGGGGCGACCTCTGCGTCATAATCCTCGACCGCTTCGGGCGCGACTTCGGCAAGCACCGTCTTGAGGCGTTCGACCTCGGCGACCCCGCGCTTTTCGGCGAGCCGCTGACGGACACGGTCGAGCGCGTCGGCGAGCCGCTCGGGCTCGACCGGTTTCACCAGATAATCGACCGCCTGCGCCTCGAACGCGCGAATGGCGTGATCGGAGTAAGCAGTGACGAACACCACCAGCGGCGGTTCGACCTCCATCAATCCCTGAATCACCGAAAAGCCGTCAAAACCCGGCATCTGGATATCGAGGAAAACCAGATCGGGCTTGTGCGTCTTGATCTTGCGGATGGCTTCGCGGCCATTTTGGGCGGTGTCGACGACTTCGACGTCCGCATGCGGTTCGAGCCGCAGTTGCAGGCCTTGGGTGGCCAGTTTTTCATCATCCACCAGGATGGTTCTGATCGTCATGTTCTCTCGGTTCCAATCGTCATTTGCCCGTCGGGCTGGAACGGAAACTCGATAACCACCGTGAAACCGCCCTCAGCGCCCATCTGGACGTCGAACCGGTGCTGGTCGCCAAAAGCCTGCGCCAGACGGTCCCTGATATTGGCTAAACCCACGCCGGTCGATTCCGTTGCAATGCCTGTGGTGGGGTCGGTGCGGTCGGCTGACAATCCCGGGCCGGTATCGGACACGGTAATCCGAACATTTTGACCGGCCAACTGTGCGGACAGCGTGATATCGGCGCCGTCTTCCTGCGGCGTGACCGCATATTTGATCGCATTTTCGATGAGCGGCTGGAGCAAAAGCGAGGGCAATCGCGCCCGCGCGACCGCCGGATCGATCGCGAAATGCGGGCGCAGCCGGTCCTCGAAGCGCATTTTTTCGATTTCGAGATAGAGCTTCAGCGTCTCGATCTCCTGCGCCAGCGTCACCTGCGCGGTCGGCTCGTTCGCGAGCGTGTAGCGAAGGAACGCCGACAGCCGCGACAGCATCGCATTGGCAGGCTCGGCCTGCTTCAGCAGCACGAGCGTCGAAATGCTGTTGAGCGTGTTGAACAGGAAATGCGGATTGAGCTGGTAGCGCAGCATCGCGAGCTGCGCCGAAGCCGCCTGCGCCTCGAGCCGGATGACGCGGTCATTCTGTTCCTCGAGCTGGAGGAAATAATTGATCGCGAAATAGAGCGCCGACCAAGCCGCGAGCGAGGTCGCGTCGATATACATCGCGCCGAGCAGCAGGCTGGTGAACCCCGCCTCGCTCGCCGGATTCTGGATCTGGGCGACCCATGCGTCGATAAAGGCCCAGAGCGCAGTCGCGATGCCCGCCAGTCCGAAACTGACGCCCCACATCAACAGCGGACGACGGTTGATCAACGCGCGGTAACAGGCCGACAGGATAAGCGTCAGCGAGAAACCGGTGATCGCCGAGATCGTCTGCGGGATCAGGAAGGTGAAGGCCTGGCCATTGGCAAGCCCCGACACCCCGCGCAGGCCGAGCCAAGCGGCCCAGCCCAATATCTGAAGGTTCCAGAAGGCCCGAACCTTGTTGTCGAAAAAGGGGCCCGGCGAAGACAGTCGGAAAAGCGGCATGGGGGCTCTTGCGATGGCGATGGTCAGTCGCCGCGCGGGCGATATCGGAAACCGGCGCGGCCGATCATTCGGCGGCGACCGGCGCCATCGCGCCCTCGCCGCGCACGCGTGCCTGGCCGAGCGGTTGCAGTTCGGCGCGATGCTTCCACAGCAATTCCTTGTACCCGATCACGCGGCCATCATGCGCGGTCAGCGTCACCGGACCGATCGGCTGTTCGTCGCGCGCATCGACGAGCACCGGGGTCGACGGCACGCCGGCACCCCATTTTTCACCCCATTGGCGCAGCGCAATCATCGCGGGGAGCAGCTCGATGCCCTTTTCGGTCAGCTGATACTGAACCTTGCGGCGGTCTTCGGCCATCACTTCGCGCGCCATGATGCCATGGTCGACCAGCCGCGACAGCCGGTTCGACAAGATGTTGCGCGCGATGTTCAGTTCCTGCTGGAACTCTTCGAAATGGTGGACACCGTTAAAGGCGGCGCGAAGGATCATGAACGACCATCGCTCGCCCATCGCTTCCAGCGCCAGCGGCAGGGCGCAATTGCCCCCGTCCATGTCGTTCAGCAGTTCGCGTAATTTTCCCATAACCAATGCCCTAACGTAAAATCACCCCATGCGCCAAAAAAATATAAAGCCTCCGTTGCATTTCGCAACTCAAAGTCTAGGGAACGCCTCGCAACCTCTTGGTTGCGCAAAAACAGGAGCTCCCAATGCCCATTTTCAAGCTTTCTCCCCTCCCCCATCGCTTTGCGCTCGCAGGCGCCGCGCTGATCGGCGGCCTCGCCTTCGCATCCACCGCAGCAACCGCTGCGGGCGGCGCTTACTACCGCGTCGAACTTGCCAGCCCGGCGGCCGAGGCGCGCTTTGTCGCGCGCGATGTCGTCTGGGCCTGCAAGGGCGCCAGCTGCACCGCCGGTCAGGGAACGAGCCGTCCGCTCGTGATGTGTTCGGCTCTCGTCAAAAAGGCGGGTCCGGTCGCGAGCTTCGCGGCGGGCGGCAAGGCGCTTGAGGCCGAAGAGCTGGCGCGCTGCAACGGCGCAAAATAATCCAGCCTGCACGCCGACCGAAAAGCCGCCGTACGCTCACCTGGCTTTGCCGGTGAAGTACGGCGGTTTTTTCATTGCCCTGTATCCGTGAACGATGCTGCCAACCGTCCTTATCAAAGTTGCTGAACGCCAGTGGTTCCACGCAAGCAAATTTCGCATTGCAATTGCGCCTGCATGAACGACATTGGACGCAATGCTGAGACAATATGAACTTGTCGAGCGCGTGCGCGCTTATGATCCCGACGTCGACGAGGCGCTGCTGAATCGCGCCTATGTGTTCACCGTCCAGAAGCACGGCAGCCAGAAACGCGCGTCGGGCGATCCCTATTTCAGCCATCCGGTCGAGGTTGCGGGTATTTTGACCGACCTGCACCTCGACAGCGAGACGATCGTCACCGCGCTGCTCCACGACACGCTCGAGGATACGCTGACGACGCCCGAGGAAATCGAGCGGCTGTTCGGCGCCGACGTCGGCCGGCTGGTCGACGGCGTGACCAAATTGTCGAAGATCGAGGCGCAAACCGAAAATGAGCGCGCGGCCGAGAATCTGCGCAAATTCCTGCTCGCCATGTCGGACGACATTCGCGTGCTGCTGGTCAAGCTCGCCGACCGTCTGCACAATATGCGGACGCTGCATTTCATCAAGAACCCCGAAAAGCGCCGTCGCATCGCCAAGGAGACGATGGATATCTATGCGCCGCTCGCCGAGCGGATCGGCATGTATGAATATATGCGCGAGATGCAGTTGCTGGCGTTCAGCGAGCTCGAACCCGAAGCCTATGCGACGATCACCGGCCGCCTCGCCAAGCTGAGCGCGGGCGGCAAGGACAAGGTCGCCGCGATCAGTCGCGAGTTCAAGGAACTGCTCGCGAAGAATGGGATCGAGGCTGACGTGTCGGGGCGCGAGAAGCACCCCTATTCGATCTGGCGCAAGATGCAGGAGCGGCACGTCAGCTTCGAGCAGGTGACCGACATCATCGCGTTCCGGATCATCACCCCGACCGATGCCGATTGCTACGCCGCGCTCGGCATCCTCCACCGCAAGTGGAAGATGGTCCCCGGCCGGTTCAAGGACTATATCTCGACCCCCAAGCGCAACGGCTACAAGTCGCTGCACACGACGATCATGCACCAGCAGAATATGCGGATCGAAATCCAGATCCGCAGCCTCGGCATGCACCAGCAGTCCGAATTCGGGCTGGCCGCGCATTGGGCATATAAGCAGGGCGGCAGCGCGCCCGATGGACAGGCGGGGTGGATCCGCGACCTGCTCGAAATCCTCGAGCAGACGCACGATCCCGAAGAGTTCCTCGAAAACACGCGCATCGCGATGTATCAGGACCGCATCTTCGCCTTCACCCCGAAGGGGAGCCTGCTCCAGCTCCCCAAGGGCGCGACCCCGGTCGATTTCGCCTATGCCGTACACACCAAGCTCGGCGATCGTACCGTCGGGGCCAAAGTCAACGGCCGGCTGGTCCCGCTGCGCACCCAACTTGCGAACGGCGACACCGTCGAGATTCTGTCGTCGGACAAGCAGACGCCGCAACCGGCCTGGCTCGGCTTTGCGGTGACCGGCACGGCGCGCGCCTCGATCCGCCGCCATGTGCGCTCGAAGGAAAAGGTCGAACTCGCCGCGCTCGGCCGCAAGATGTACGACGAAATCGCACTGCGCCTGCCGAACAAGGTTGGCGACAAGGCGCGCGCCGCGGCGCTGACGCGGCTGAAGCTCGACGATGATACCGCGCTTTACGTCGCGATCGCCAAGCAGCGGATCACCGACAATGCGCTGCTCGAGGCGCTCGTCCCCGGCATCACCGCCGAGATGAAGACCAAGCCCGGCAAGCTCGTGCAGGGCGCGGCGGTGTCGATCGCGGGACTCACGCCGGGCGTTGCCTATCAGCTAGCCGACTGCTGCCACCCCGTCCCCGGCGACCGCATCGTCGGCCTGTCGCGGCCGGGCGAGGGCATCGAGGTGCATGTCATCGACTGCCCGAAGCTCGCCGACGGCATCGACGCCGACTGGATCGACCTTCGCTGGCAGGAAGACAGCGAGGGCGGCAATGCGCGGCTGTGCATCGTCATCCTCAACGAACCCGGCACGCTCGCCGAAATGTCGGGCATCCTCGCCGCCAATTCGGCGAATATCACCAATTTGCGCCTGTCGAACCGCGAGGGCGGGTTCCACACCTATGACGTCGTCGTCGAGGTGCGCGACGTCCAGCATGTAATGCGCATATTGTCGGCGCTGCGCGCGTCCGACACGGTGGTACAGGCCGAGCGGCAATAGAACGACTCAACCGCGCCGGCGCTGTGGATGGAGAGCAGGTTTTCCCTTTCGTCATCCCGGACTTGATCCGGGATCCATGACAGCGTTCGAATTCATGGACCCCGGATCAAGTCCGGGGTGACGAAGGGTTGGAACGTGAGCTTCGGATCGTAAACGGGTCAGTTCGCGTAAAGCAGCGGCGGTCGCCACGCATTCTGGTCGACCTCGTCGCTGACCTTATAGACCAGCCCCTTGCTGTTCAGGAACAGTCTCTCCATCTCGGGCCGCGTGAACGGCCGCGATCCGACGCGGCCGAACACCGCCATCTGACCACCCGTCTCGTCAACCGCACGGTCGCGGTCGAGGCCCTTCGACAGCGCGAGCGCAGGCGACGGCGTCTTCGCCCAGGCGATCAGCTCGGGGGTCGGTTTGGGCGAGAAACCATAAAGGCCCGAATTGTCGGGGCTGGTGAGCTGGAGAACCTTGATGCCATTCCGCCCGTCGGCGACATAACCGAACAGCGACGCATTGGTCGACGCCACGATGACATCCTCGGCATCGTTGAGCATTCCGCCAAAGGTCAGCCCCGGCCAGATGATCGGCGCCGCGGGACGCGTCACATCGACGATCACGAGGCCGTCCGCCTTCGCCGCGACGTACATATAGGTGCGCGCGACATAGATTTTCCGCGCGTTGGCTAACCGAACCGTGCCCGACGGCACCGCGACCGGCTGCGCCAGATTGGTGACGTCGAACAGCTTTACGCCCTCGGCATCGGTGACCCAGAGGTAGCGGAACTGCACCGCGCTCGCGCGCGAATCGGTCAGCGGCAGTTGCGCGGTGACCTTGGGCTGGAGCGGCGTCGTCAGGTCAAGCACCACGAGCCCCGCATCGGTGGTGACATAGGCTATGCTGCCCGCGAGCGTGATGTGCCGCGCGCCCGCCAGCACATTGCCCTCGTTCCAGGTCAGCGCGCGCTTGAACTTGTTGTTGCGGAATTCGCCGTCGGCGAGCGTATCGATATCGACGAGGATGAGCCCCTCGACGCTGTCGGTGATCACCGCGTAGCGGTAGATATCGTGCATCACCTGTTCGTGGTTCTCGGGGAAATTCTTCACAATATTTTCGTTGCGCGACACGCTGATCGGCTGCGTCGTCGCGATTGCCATGCAGGTCGCATTCTTCGTCTTCACATGCGTGTCGTGGCCAAGCGCCGAGAAGGGCGCGCGGATGATGCGTTCGGAGAAGCCCTTGTTGCCGATCGACGCGATGTCATAGACGCGGAAGCCGCCCTTGCCCTCCGCCACGAACATATATTCGCCGCGCTGCTGGAGGCAGTTCACACGGCCGCTCGTGCCCTGAACGATGTTGGCGAATTCCTCGAGCGCGTGCGTTTCGCCCGAGCCCTTTTTGTCGAAGGTCTTGCCGCGCACCCAATTCTTGAGCTCGCGGCCATTCTGGTCGACGTGCAGTTTCCAATAATCGGGATAGGCATATTTCTGGAGATAGCTGCCGATCACCGCCTGCGGTTCGTCCCATTCGGTGACGCGCGTCGCCTGGAAGCTGTTTTCCTGACCCGACCACACGTTGAGGCCGACGAAATTGACGAAATTGGTGCCGAGCAGATTGAGCTGCGCCATGATCGCATTGTTATCGTCGGCGGCGGACAAATGGCAGTCGCTGCACTGCTTGGTCTCCGAACGGCGCACCGTGTGCGGGAAATGCGGCGCGAAGGCCTGGCTCGAATAGCCCGCCGAAGACACCGGCGGCTGCTGCACATAGATGCGTTCGCGGTTGATGTTCGTCGACGACAGCACGAGTGCCGAGGTCGAACGCACCGGCGTGATGATGCCGCGCGCTTCGCCGTTCGGACCCGGCTCGCCGGGCTTGGTAAGCTGGTGCCGGCCGAGCTGGAACATTTCGTCACGCGCCACTTGCGGGTTGTAGGTCGCGAAGTTGCGCGTCTCTTCACCCTCGAAATGGTGCATCTTGGTCTTCCAGTTCGCCTCGATCGGCAAATGGCAACCACCGCAACTCGTCGTCCACGACAGGTGACAGGTGAAGCAGGTCATCTTGTCGTCGCCGTGCGCGCGATCCTCCTTCGCAACCCCCGGCCCCCATTCATACTTTCCGTCCTCGGCGCCCGCGCGCGCCATCAACTTGGCGCGCGCCGCCTTGGCGTTGAAATGCGGCCCGGGGGTCACCGCCTGCTTGACGAGGCTGACCTGCCATTCGAGCTTCGGGTCGACGATCGAGCGCTGAATCAGGCCGATCACCTCGGCATCGTCATTATACTGGAATTCGAAACGGCGGCGGCCGTCGGGGTTGCGGAGCAGCGCGAGATTATTGCCCTGCGGCCGCGCCGCGACATTCGAGGTGAGCAGATTCGGGAAGGCATCGGCGGTGCCGTGGCAATCCTTGCAACTGATCTCGACCGCGTTCGCAACCTCGCCCTGGATATAGCCATTGCCGTGGCTGTCCTGCGCGAAGTGGCAGTCGGCGCATTGCATGCCCTTTTCGGCGTGGATGTCCATCATATGGACCGCCTTGCCAGGGTTGAGGCCGGGCGGCACAAACTTGCCCTCGATGCCGGGCCTGCCCGGATCGGCGCTCGACAGGCAGAGTTCGCGCTCTTTCGGATCGGTGTAATGGCTGCAGCTCTTGCGCCACTTCTCCGGATCCTTCGGGTCGACGATGTTCGCGGTGTCGGTGCCATAGGTCGACATATTGCCGTCGGCGGTCAGCAGATTGCCGTTCCGGTCGCGCTTGAAGATGCCGCGGAAGTTCCAGCCGTGGCCGTGATAGTCGGCGAACTGCGTGTCCTTGTTGCTGTCGTTGACGTCATAGACGTCACGCAGGAATTCGACGTCGGCCCACAGCCCGCGCGTCGCCGCTCCCTCCGGATTGCGTTCGAGCACCTGATGCACTTCGGCAGCGGTCGGATAGCGCTGCTGCTTATATTTCTTCTGATAGTCCTCGTCGGTCATTCCCGGCGGGCGCGGCGCCGTGTTGTCGGGCCCCGGCCACATCTGCGGTGCGTCCGATTCATAATCCCACATCGTGTAGCCGAGGTAGGAGTTCAGGAAGATGTTCGGCTGGTGCATGTGGCACGACATGCACTGCGAGGTCGGGATCGCGCGGGTGAAGGCGTGGCTGATCGGGTGGCCCGATTCACCGCGCGCCGGCGATGCGGGGCGTGCCGGAACGTCGGGATCGGCAGGGTCGATCAGCGCGCCGTGGCCGCCACCGGCGTGCCCATCCTCGGCGCCATGGCTATCGCCGCCATGCCCGCCTTCGGGCTTCCATTTCTTTTCCGCAATTGTCGGATCGACCGTCGCCGTCTCGCCGTCGCGACCATATTTGGCATAGGTCAGGCTGTGCCGCGGCTCGCGATCATTGGCATAGACGACATGACAGCCCGAGCAGCCCGAATGGCGATAGTCGCCGGGCTGGTCGTTCGTCCCCATGAACCACGACAGCGGATCGTTGAGACGCGTCTTGTGGATGTTGAGCACGGGGATCGAGACGCGCAGCCCGGTGCCGGGGCCACGGTTCGATTGCTTGAGGTCGGGGCGTCCGGGTTCCTCGAGCCGCTGGATGCTGCCGGTCGGGTTCGGCAAGCCGATTTCGGGGAATTGCGTGTTGATGTTGCGCCCGCCGCGCTCAAACACACGGAACACGTCGCCCGGCGGCAGCACGCTCCAGCGCGGCAGCGGATACATTTTCGCGAGCGCGCCACGCTTTTTCTCTTCGTCGGTCAATATCTTGTCGAAACCGAAGCTCGGCTTGCACGCCTCCTTATACTCCTCGGCGGTCAGCCGCGACGAGGGCGAGAGGATGCACGCGGGTTCGCCGGTGCGCGTATAGGCTTCGCCGAAAATGTAGTTTTTATAGGGGACGATGCCGTTGTTATACGCCGCGCCGCCCCACAGCATCGCACCGGTCGACATCATCGACCGCTCGGTCGCCTCGATCACTTCGAGGTGGCACGCACCGCACGCCTCACGCGCGACGCGATAGTCGCTGGGGTTCACGAAGCGGATGAATTCGGGCGATTCCTTGTTGAGTAACGTATAGCTGCGCTGCGGGTTCGCCGAGCTGTCGTGCCACGCGCCGGGCAGCGTCGGCTGCGGGTGTGCGAGCTTCATCACCGCCTTGTTCGTCGGATGCTTGTAGCCGAGGCTGGGCGTCCCGCGCTGGCTAGCGTCGCCGCCGTGGCAGTCGGTGCAGCCAAGCTTCACAGCGGGGGTCGCGTGCATCGACGGCTGGTCGGTGCGCGTGTGGCAACTGTAACAGCCCTCCGACTTTGCGCTGACGTCGGCGTCGCTCTGCTCGCGCGGCGCGGGCGGGGTGAAGCGATATTCGATCTTGAGCGGCTTCTCTTCCTCTGCCGCGCGCACGACGCTCGCGCCGAAGGCGGCGCACATCGTCATAAAGGCGAGCAGGGCGAAGAGTTTGCGCAGCAGCATCAGAAACTCAAAATCACGTTGGCGAGGATGGAGACATAGGCGTCATTCTTTTTCTTGTTGTCGAACAGGTCCTTGAAGCCCTTGCCGGGCAGCAGAACGGCACCGCTCAGGCGCCCGACGATGTTCTGCGTCGCTTTCGGACGCCAGATCGTCGCGACCGAGAGGTCGAATCCGATGTCCTTGGGGATCGAGCCTTCGGTGCGCAGCGCTTGCAGGCTCGATGTATTTTCGAACCAGAGATGGTTGAAATTGGTGCTGACGCGGAATTCGGGGGTCAGGTCGAAATCGGCGCCGGCGCCGATGAAGACGGTGCCGGGATTGTTGAAATTCGACTGCCCCTCTTCCTTCGACGAGCGCAGCGAATTCAAAATGCCGTTGCGGCCATTGATCGAAATGACGCGCCCGCCGCCCGCAAAGGGAATCGTCTGGCGGATCCAGTAGCTGGTGTCGGCGCCGCCGAAGATCGGATTTTCGAAGATCGCGTCGAAGCCGCCCTCGGTGTTGTTGTACGGATCGCCATCGCCGGTCGCATAGAGGCCCGACAAGCGGAAGCGCATCCAGTCATGGTCGTAGCTGAGTTCGACCGCGCCAAAGCCTGCGCGAATTTCCGCCTTCTTGCTGGTGAAGAAGCTGTTCCGGTCCTCGCCGAGCGCGGCATAGAAACTCGCGGTCAGATTGAATCGCCCGATCCGCCCGTCGGCGCTGTAGCCGAGATACACGACATCATATTCGCGCCCGCGCAGGTCTCCGAGCAGCGCGGGGCGCACCGGGAAACCATTATGGTCGATCTGCACGTCATTTTTTTCGCGGTTCATATTGTACGTCACGCTGATCTGGCTGGTCAGCCCGACGACCGGGAAATCCTGGCGATAAAGATTGCCGGTGAAGATGAAGTCGCTGCGCGGCGTCTGGGTGATGTCGTTCAGACCCGAATTGGTATCCTTTTCGAGCCGCCAGAAGGCCGCAAGATTATATTGGAAGCGGTTGTTGTCGCGGTTTCCGAACAGCCGGATGCCGAGCTGGCTGTCGTTGAACAGGAAACCGCGGAAATCGCTCTGGAACGGCTGGATTCCGACGCGGACCGAATAAAAGTCGTAGCGGTCCGACGTGTTGCCGAGATGCTTGTCGACGAACAATTCCTGCACGCCAAGGAACGAGTCGTAACGATGGCTCGCCTTCGACGGCCGCACGTCGAGCACGCGCCGTTCGGGCACGTCGACATAATTGGCCTGATAAGCGAGCGTGACGCGATATTCGAGGTCGGGCGGCTTGAACGCGGTCGAGCCCTTGATCAGCGCGGCGCCGACGATGAAGGTCTGCGCAAAGACGAAGCTGCGGTCCTTGCCGAACACGTCGAGGCTGCCCGGCCGCTCGGTCGTCTGGACGCCGACGGGGATCGGGAAGGTGCGCGGTTCGAACACGGTGTCGGACACGGCATTGGCGACGAAGAACCAGTCGTCGCCCTTGATCGGCAGCCATTTGACCTTGCTGCGGTCGATCGCGCGATCGCCCTTGTAGGTGTTCTGGTGATAGGGATCGAACCAGCGTTCCTTGACCACGCCCAATGTTTCGATGAGGCGCCAGCGGTCCGGAACGGGCAGCTGATCCTCCATCCCCGGAAAGGCCTGCGGCGGCGGCGGGCGCAGCGCGCCGACATTGTCCTGACTAAGCGCGTCGGGGAGGTCGGGGCGGTAGCCCGGACGGCGGCGGCCCTCGATGAGGTCGGTGACGAGGTCGTCCTTGACCATTTCCTGCCAGTCGACCGGCGGCGGGGGCGGGATCAGTTCTTCGGCAGGCTGCTCGGCGGGTGCGGCATCGCCCGCGACCGGCGGCCCCTCGGGCGCGGGCGGCGGCGGCGTGACATCGGCTCCCGGCGCGCCCTGCGCCGCGAGTGTCGCGATGATCGGCCAAAGGCTGCCCCCCGTCATCATCGCCTATAGCCCGTCGCAGACATTCTGGTTCGCCGTGTCGAGGAACGGGGCGAAGGGACAGCTGATATAGCGGAGGCGAACCCCGGCGCCGACATTGACGACGACATTGTCCGACCGGATCGCCTTCGGCGCATTGCCGATGCCGCCGACGCGCGCGCCGCCGTTATGTGCGCCGAGGAAGCTGATCATGTCGTCCTGATCGATGCCGTCGCCCGATACGCCGATCGCGCCGACCAGCTGGTTGCCGCGATAGATGGGGACCGATCCGGGGAAAATCTGGATGCCATTCTGGAGCCGGTTCTGTCCCGCCGCAACGTCGGGCAAGGTCGTGCAGCGCGCGGGCGTGTCGGTGGGGCTGGCGCCCGAGACGAAGCCCAGATGCGCGCCGAGATTGCCGATGATCAGCGCCGATTGCAGCCCGGTCGAGAACGGATTGAACTGCGCGATCGGGCGCGACAGCGGACCCTGCGGCCGGCCAACTTCGCCGTCGGGGAAATAGGGGCGCGCGAGATTGCCGACGGCGCGGTCGGCGTAGGCGACATTGCCCGTCAGCGACGCGGCATCGTTCAGGAAGGTCCGCATCGCCGGGACGAAAGCGCGAACATCAGCGCTGGCATTGGCAGAGAGTTCGGTTCCTGCTTGCGCGCCCGAGAAGAAGGCCGCGGTGCGCGCTTTCTGCAAACTCACGTCGGTACCGAAGATCGGTGCGTCGGGCGAGCGCACGATGCCGAGCACCGCGCCATGCGTGTCGACGATGCTGATCGTCACCTGCGCGCGGCTGTCGAGCGGGCGGCGGATCTGCGCGCGCGCACGGCTCATCACCGTGAAGGCTTCCTCGAGCACCGCGCGCGCCTCGGCCTGTGTCAGCGGCGCGCTGTTCGTCGCGCCGTCGGTGCCGGCGCGGAGCGGGTAGCGGTTGGCGCCGCTGCCGTCGGTGAGGACGAACGCATCGCGGTTCGAAAACTCGGCCGGCGTCGAGGCGCGGATGCCTGACGCTTCGCTGCCATAGGCAATTCCGGCGGTGACCGCGGCATTGGCATAGCCGATGACGGCGACGAGATTGCCCGCAGTGCCGTTGAGGCTCGCGAAACTTGCGCCGCCGCTCGACATCACGCCCGCAAAGGTCGCGTCGGAAAAGCGCAGCGACGTCCCGTCGACGGTGATCTTGTCGGCGGTGATCGTGCTCGGCGCCTCGAACCCGCGCGTACCCGCTAGCGCGATGAACTCCTCGGGGTCGTTGTCGATGTCGAGGATGTTCGGATCGCTGCCATAGACGCCATCGCCCATCACCCCGATGCCGCCGACGAGCACGCCATTCTTGTAGAGCGGCAGCCCGCCCGGATCGGCGGCGAGGCCGAGCGGCGAGCGTTTGGGACCGATCAGCGCCGCCGCGCCGGGCGCGCCGAAGCGCGCCGACAGGTCGCTGCAGGGAAGCTGGCTGAACTGCACGCCGAACAAAGGCCCGCTTTCGAGGCCGACGGTCGTCGGCGCGGGCGGGAAATGTTCCTGGACGATCTGGCTCGCGGTGCGCGTCGAAAAGGCGTTGCCGCCGCTCGAGAGGTAAGCGCCGGTCACCGCCTTGGCGATCGCGCCACCCTCGGCGGGGAAGGTGACATTCTGCGCGTCGATATTGACGCCGTTCGGTGCGGCCGAAGTCGTTGCCGTAGCGCGCGCGCCGTTCATGCGAAAAACGCCCAGCACATTGCCGACGCGGTCGGTCACCGCGATCACCGACGGCAGGCTGCGCGCCTGCGCTTCGGTTATGGCCTGCGCGAGGACGCGTTCGACGTCGGCGGTTGTGAGCGCTTCGGCCGCGGGCGGGGTGTAGACCGTCGTTGGCGTGGGGGTTGGCGTCGGCGTGGGTGTCGGGGTCGGCGTTCCGCCGCCCCCACCACCACCGCCGCACGAGGTGAGCAGCAAGGCGCCCATCGCAGCAAAGGCGGCCGAACGAAAAAGATGCGTCCTGCTCTGCATGATCTTACCGCAGCGCCCCGATCGCGCGCACCGCGCTGCCGAACGACGCCTGGAATTCCGAGGGCTTATAGGCGTTGGGGTCCTTCACCGCGGCATAGGCGCGGTCAATGTCGCCGCGGATGCCCGCCGCGGCGCCGACGGTGACGCGCCCCGACGACACCATCGCGTTGAGCAAAGTATCGACCCCCATCACCGCCTGCTGCGACCCCGAATAGTCGGTGTAGCGGTCGCTGATCGCCTTGGCCGAGATGGCATCGACCATCGCGAAGGCGTCGGCGCCCGAGAAATTGCGCGACGCAAACGCGCTCTTGAGCGCCGCTACCGTCTGCGACAGCTGCGCCGCGGCGGCGACCGCGCTTTGCCGGTCGGTCGCCATCGCCTTGTGGAACGCCGCAGTACGCAATGCGAGCTGGTCGGCGAGCGCAGGGGCGGCCAGCCGCGCGGCGGCGGCGAGCATGATCAGATTTTCGTCATTATAGGCGGGCATGCCCTCGGGAAGGTTGCGCCCCGGATTGTCGAGCCCGGTGCGCACGGGTTTCGCCTGATCGAAGATGCGGCGGTGGCAGCTGTGGCAATCGAGGAAATAGAATTCGGGGAACATGCCCTCGGTCCCGCGCCGCGTCTGGAACAGCGCGAGACTGCGCTCGATCGCGGTCGCCTGCCCCACCGCCCACATCTGGACATGGTCGGTGCGGCGGTTCGCGGCGCCAAATTTGCGCCAGCCATAGTCGGCGTCTTCCTGATGATGCGCCTGCAGCGAAGAGAAGAGGTCGAGCTCGAACGAAATGCGCGGGTGGCCAGCGGCCATGATGCGGTGGGTGACGAACTGGCCGTCGGCGGCCGAGCCGAAGTGGCAGTCGACGCACACCCCGGCGCGCACCACCGGATCCTCTAGCTTCTTGAGTCCTGCGGACAGGTTGGCGAGATGCTTGTCACGCATCTCGCGATCGGGATCGGCGTTGGTGCCGACCCCGGCATAGTGGCTCGCGAGCCAGCCTCCGGCAGGGCCGTGGCACGATTCGCAGCCGACGCCGTCCTCGGCCGGAACGGCGCGCGCGGTGCCGGCCGTGCTGTGACAGCCAAGACACATCTGCGCCTTCGACGGATCGCCGATGCCAAGATTGCGCGCGATGAACTGGCTGCGATTGTTGTTGAGTACCGCCCAGGCGCGGCTGTGCGCGCCGCCCGGGGTCGACGGCTCCTGCCATTTCATCAACTCGTCCTGACGGACGACGGTGCCGTCACCCTCCATCCGGCCGTGGCAGGTCGAGCCCGCGCACGACGCGACGCCGGTATAGCGCGCGCCGCTTTCGCCTTGCGAGCGCGCCGGGGGAGCGAAGACAAACGCCGCGATGGCAAGGACGAGCAGCATCAGGGCAGCAAAAGCCGCCCATGGCCGACCGCCGCGCTCCTTTCCAGCGTGCGTTATCATCCGCAGAACCCCTTTTCCCCAACCCGGCGCTTTTATGCCTTGGGCCGATTTACACCACTCCGAATGCCAGCATCGCGTCGGCCACTTTCTTGAAGCCGGCGATGTTCGCGCCCTTCACATAATCGATATAGCCGCCGCCGCGGTCGCCATAGGTCAGGCAGCTCTTGTGGATGCCGTCCATGATGTCCTTGAGCATCTGTTGCAATTCGGCTTCGTTCCAGCTGCGACGCCCGCTGTTCTGGCTCATTTCAAGGCCCGACACTGCGACGCCACCGGCATTCGCCGCCTTGCCCGGCGCGAACATGATCTTCGCATCCTTGAAGACATGCACGCCCTCAAGGTTCGTCGGCATGTTCGCACCCTCGCTGACCGCGATGCAACCGTTGGCGACGAGCGCCTTGGCATCGTCGCCGAGCAACTCATTCTGCGTCGCACACGGCAAAGCGACGTCGCACTTCACGCCCCACGGCGTCTTGCCCGCAGTGAAGCTCGCCGATTTGAATTCGTCGCAATATTCCTCGATCCGGCCGCGGCGATGCGTCTTGTGCGTCTTCACCCAGTCGATCTTTTCCTGCGTGATGCCGTCGGGATCGTGGATGAAGCCCCCCGAATCGGAGAGCGTCAGCACCTTGCCGCCGAGCTGGACGATCTTTTCGGCGGCGTGCGTCGCGACATTGCCCGATCCCGATATCACCGCAGTTTTGCCGACGAGATCCTGTCCCTTCGCCGCGAGCATGTTGGCGAGGAAATAGACCGCGCCATAGCCCGTCGCCTCGGTGCGGATCAGCGACCCGCCCCATTCGAGGCCCTTGCCGGTGAGCACCCCGGTAAATTCGTTGGTGATGCGCTTGTACTGCCCGAACATGAAACCGATCTCGCGGCCGCCGACGCCGATGTCGCCCGCGGGTACGTCGATGTCAGCGCCGATGTGGCGATAGAGTTCGGTCATGAAGCTCTGGCAGAAGCGCATGATCTCACGCACGCTCTTGCCCTTGGGATTGAAGTTCGATCCGCCCTTGCCGCCGCCCATCGGCAGCCCGGTCAGCGCGTTCTTGAACGTCTGTTCGAACGCGAGGAATTTGAGCACGCTTTCGGTGACGCTCGGGTGAAAGCGGATGCCGCCCTTGTACGGACCAATGGCATTGTTGTTCTGGACACGCCAACCGCGCTGGACGCGGATATTGCCGTTGTCATCTTCCCAGCAGACGCGAAAAGACACAACCCGGTCGGGTTCGGCGATGCGCCGCAATATCTGCTGCGCGTGATATTCTTCCTTGTCGGCGATGAAATCGAAGATGTCCTCGGACACCTCCTGCACCGCCTGGACGAACTCGGGCTGACCCGGGTTGCGCCGTTTTACGCCTTCCATGAACGTCGAAAAGTCGACGTGATCCGATACTGCCATGCACCCCTCCCCTGATGACTGGGAAAGCCGGTGCGACCCCTGACGATTTTATCGTTGACCGACCTTGTGTGCCAAAGGCTACACCATCGCCAAACAAAGGCAATATGACAGCGCGCACAGTCCGCATTTTTTCGCGGCGCGCACAAGAGGGGCAAAAATGAGCGAGAGCAACGAGATGGCCGGGCGAATGACAGGCACCAACCGCACGATATTGATCGCAGCCTTCATCCTGCTGGCCGCGGCGGTCGGCTATGCGATCTGGCGCGATTCCGCCCCGTCGACCGCCGCCCCTGTCACGCAGGACGCAACTGCGCCATCGGACCAACTCGCCGAACTGGAAGCGCGCGCGAAACGCGAACCGAACAGCGCGGAGGCATGGACGGCGCTTGGCGCGGCGAAATTCGACATGAGCGATTTTGCCGGGGCGGCCGCAGCATATGAAAAAGCCGTCGCGCTTTCGCCCGAATCGGCCGGCCTTTGGTCGGCGCTGGGCGAAGCGCGGGTGATGGGAAGCGACAGCGACCCGATGCCCGGCGCGGCGCTGGAGGCGTTTAACAAAGCCATCGCGCTCGATGCGAAAGATCCCCGCGCGCGCTATTTCCTCGCAGTCAAGAAGGACATCGGTGGCGATCACAAGGGCGCAATCGAGGACTGGTTCGCGCTGCTCGCCGACACGCCGCAGGGCGCGCCGTGGGAAGCAGACCTGCGCCGCACGATCGAACAGGTCGGACAGATCCACAAGATCGACGTCGCGGCGCGGCTTGCCAGCACACAGGCAAGGTCGCTGACCGCTGACGAAATGCCGGTCGCCGCACGCGCGATTCCGGGACCGACCCGCGCCGATATGGAAGCCGCATCGCAGCTCCCCAAGGGCCAGCAGGACCAGATGATCGAGGGCATGGTGAGCGGGCTCGAAGCCAAGCTGAAAGCCAATCCGGCCGACGTCGACCGCTGGATCATGCTGATGCGCAGCCGGATGACGCTAGGTGAGACAGCAAAGGCGGCGCAAGCGCTGAAGGACGGAATTGCGGCGAACCCGGCGGCGGCCGGGCGACTGAAAGCGCAGGCACAATTGCTCGGCGTACCCGGGACGTAAAATTACCCATTGGCGCGGAGCCAGCAAAGCGGTAGGCCGTCAGGGCTGCGGGGGGCGCCAAAAACATAAGGTCGCCGCGGCACTATGCCGCGAGACGCTTTCGGACGTATTTGCCCGGGACAGTTGTCCACTCTGTATCGGGCCTCGTGGTCGCAAACGGCCGGCTGATGTGGGCCCGGCCGTAGCCACGCCACATCAGCCTGCACCGGACTTAACCCGCCATCAGTGCCGCGTTGCCGCCCGCCGCGGTAATGTCGGTCGAAATCGACTTTTCCTCGGCAAAGCGGTGCAGATAATGCGGACCGCCCGCCTTGGGACCGGTGCCCGACAGGCCGCGTCCGCCGAACGGCTGCGAGCCGACGACCGCGCCGATCTGGTTGCGGTTGACATAGACGTTGCCGACCTGCGCACGGGCCGCAATGTGGGCAGCCACGCCGTCGATGCGCGTGTGGACGCCGAGCGTCAGGCCATAGCCCGAGGCGTTGATCGCATCGATGAGTTGGCCGAGTTCGCCGCCCTTCCACGTTGCGACGTGTAGCACCGGCCCGAAAATTTCGCGTTTCAAATCGGTGATATGGTCGAGGCGGATCGCCACAGGCGGCACGAAATGGCCCTCGGCGGGCAGGCTCGTCCGCCCCGCTTCGGCGATGACGCGGCCCGCGGCGCGCGCTTCGGCGACATAGGCGGCGATGTTCGCCTGCGCCTCGTCGTCGATGATCGGACCGACGTCGGTGGCGAGGACCGACGGATCGCCGACATTGAGCTCGGCCATCGCACCCGCGACCATCTCGATCATCGTGTCGGCGACATCTTCCTGCACGCAGAGCAGGCGCAGTGCAGAACAGCGCTGGCCCGCCGACTGGAAGGCCGAGGCGACGGCATCACGCGCAACCTGTTCGGGCAGCGCGGTCGAATCGACGATCATTGCGTTCGCGCCGCCGGTTTCGGCGATCAGCGTCGCGATCGGGCCGTCGCGGCCGGCGAGGCTGCGATTGATCATCCGCGCGACCTCGGTCGATCCGGTGAAGGCGACGCCGATGATGTCGTTGTTGCTCGTCAGCGCCGCGCCGACGGTCTCGCCCCGGCCGGGGAGAAACGCAAGCACATCGCCGGGGATACCCGCTTCGAGCAGCAGTTCGACCGCGGCATGCGCGATCAGCGGCGTCTGCTCGGCGGGTTTCGCGAGCACGCTGTTGCCCGCGGCGAGCGCCGCCGACACCTGACCCAGGAAGATCGCGAGCGGGAAGTTCCACGGGCTGATGCACACGAACACGCCCTTGCCCTCGAGCATCAGTTCGTTGCGCTCGCCCGTCGGGCCCGGGAGCGCGACGGGATAGGTGAAATCGGCGCGCGCCTGCGCCGCATAATAGCGCAGGAAATCGACCGCCTCACGCACCTCGGCGATCGCGTCGACAAGCGTCTTGCCCGCCTCGTCGATGGCGAGGCCGAGGAAGAGCGCGTCATGTTCCTCGAGCAAGTCGGCGGCGCGTTCGAGCCGTTCGGCGCGGAAGGCGCCGCCGGCGAGGCTCCAGTCGCCCTGCGCCTTCTGCGCCGCGGCGACGGCGTCGGCAACGGTGGCCGCATCGGCTTCGATCACCTGCCCGACAACGGCGCCCGTCGCGGGATTGCGTACCGGTTCGGCTTTGCCCTTGCGCGCCGCGCCGCCGACGATCGGCGCCGCGACCAGATCGCTCCGCCGCGCCGCGCCGATCGCCGAAACCAGCGCTTCGGGCACGCCCGGCTCGCCGAGATCATAGCCGCGCGAATTGCGGCGAACGGGATCGAAAAGACCGAGGCCCGTCGCGATGTTCGTCGACGCCGCGCTCGCGACGCTGCGCGGATCGACCGCAAGCTGCTCGGCGGTGACGCCGGGGTCCGAGAATTGATGGACGAAGCTGGAGTTCGCGCCATTTTCGAGCAGGCGGCGGACGAGATAGGCGAGCAGGTCGCGGTGGGTGCCAACCGGCGCATAGACGCGCACCGGACGCGGCGGCGGGAAAAGCGCGACGAGCGCGTCATGCGCCCCCTCGCCCATGCCGTGCAGCCGCTGCAGCTCATAATCGGCGCCCGCGAACAGTTCGGAGACAAAGGCGAGCGTCATCGCATTATGGCTCGCGAACGCCGGATAGATGCAATCCTGGCAATCGCGGAGTAGCTGGGCGCAGCGCATATAGTTGAGGTCGGTGTGCAGCTTCGCAGTAAACACCGGGAAATCGCCAAGCCCGAGCGTCTGCGCGCGCTTGATCTCGGTATCCCAATAGGCGCCCTTGACGAGGCGCATCGACAGCTTGACCCCGCGCGTCCGCGCGCGGTTGGCGAGCCAGTCGATCACCGCCGGCGCGCGCTTCTGATATGCCTGGATCACGATGCCGAGCCCGGTCCAGTTGTCGGCGATCCCCGCGTCGATGAGCGCCGCGAACACGTCCATATGCGGTTCGAGGCGGTCGCTTTCCTCGGCATCGATCATCAGCGGGATGTTCACCGCGCGCGCCGCCTTGGCGAGTTCGATGACGTTCGGGATCAGCTCGTCGCGGACGCGCGCCGCCTGCAAATATTCGTAGCGCGGGTGGAGCGCCGAGAGCTTGATCGAAATGCCGTGGTTGGCATGCGGGTCGCCCGGCTTCGCGCCCTTGCCGATCCGCGCGATCGCGTTCGCATAGCTCTCATAATAGCGCTGCGCATCTTCGGCGGTGCGCGCGGCTTCGCCGAGCATGTCGAAGCTTGCGAGTTCGGACTTTTCCTTATCGGCGCGCTTGACCGCCGCGTCGATCGTCTCACCCATCACGAACTGCTGGCCGAGCATCTTCATCGCCGCGAGCGCCGCCTGGCGAATCACAGGTTCGCCCGAGCGGCGTACCATCGACTTGATCAGGGTGAGCGGGTTGGCTTTGCTGCCCATCGCGTCGAGCATCAGCGTCGCCGAGCCGAGCGACAGACCGCGCGACGACAGCGCGACGATCAACGGGCTGTCTTCGTCCTCGCCGTCCTTCCAGTGGCGTCCGGCGATCTTGTCGCGGATCAGCGCATTGGCGGTCGCATTGTCGGGGACGCGAAGCAGCGCCTCGGCGAGGCACATCAGCACGACGCCTTCCTCGGTCGACAGGCGGTAGCGGTTCATCAGCTGCGCGACGAGCGTCTCGCGCTCACCCTCGGCCTTCGCCTTGCGGATCAGTTCGAGCCCGCGCTGCGTTACGGCTTCGACGCTGGCCGACGAGGTGGCAAGAGCGCTACGCAGCTCGGCGACAATGTCGGATTCGCTGCGGCGGGCGAGGGCGCGGATCGGCGCGCGGTCGGGGCTTTGGGTCATGGCGCCTGATACCATATTGCCGGAAGGCGATCCGACTTGTTTTGCCATGATTCATATATGAATTGACCAAGTTTCGGATCAATCCTAGTCGATAAGCATGAAAAACTCATCTTCGATAGTCGAACTGGATGAGTTCGATCGCAAGATCCTCGCGATTCTGGGGCGCGACGGACGGATCACCTTTACCGAGCTTGCGTTACAGGTCGGGCTGTCCAAAACCCCGTGCCAGCAGCGCTTGAAGCGCCTTGTCGACAGCGGGCTGATCACCGGCTTTCGCGCGATCGTCGACCCGGCCAAGGTCGGGCTCGACCATGTCGCCTTTACCGAAGTGAAGCTTTCCGACACGCGCGAGGAAGCGCTCAAGCAGTTCAACACTGCAGTACGGCAGATTCCCGAGGTCGAGGAATGCCATATGATCGCGAGCAGCTTCGACTATCTGCTCAAGGTCCGTACCCCCGACATCCGCCGCTATCGCATCGTGCTTGGCGAGAAGATATCAAGCCTGCCGCATGTCGCGAGCACCTCGACCTTTGTCGCAATGGAGACGATCTGCGAAACAGCGCGCTGACGCCAAGAGATTGACCGCCGCGCGCGCCTGTGCCAATCGCGCAGGCCTTGCGGGTGTAGCTCAATGGTAGAGCAGCAGCTTCCCAAGCTGAATACGGGGGTTCGATTCCCCTCACCCGCTCCAGGCTTTCGCAGTGATTTAGAGAAGCTAAATTACGACCAGCGAAGGCCCGGCCGACCTCGCACAGCAGGATCGACGGCGTGGCTTTGCCACGACGGGCCTTCAATTCTCGACACTCTCCACCTTCACCGACTGGCTGACGAACGCGATGTCGCGGTACGCCGTGAGGAAGGATATGTCGGCGGCGTCGCGGCCGACACAGATACGCGCCATTTCGGACGCGCTCGCCATCCCGGTCGCATCGACGAGGTGCCAATCGCCGTCGAGATAGACTTCGGCGACCGCGTGGAAATCCTGCGGCGCAACGCGAAGCGCATAAGCGCTGGCCATGCGCGCAGGGACATGCGCGGCGCGCGCGAGCGCGATCATGACATGGGCATAGTCGCGGCACACCCCGCGGCGTTCGACGAAGCTGTCGAGCGCCCCCGTCTCGGCATCGCTCGACCCCGAGACATAGGTAAAGCGGCTTTCGATCCAGTCACGCATCCGGCCGATCTTTGCGCCGCCTTCATGATCGCCGAAGCGGCGCTCGACGAAGGCGTGGAACTTGTTCGACGGGCAGTAGCGCGATTCGTTGAGATAGGGGATCGCCTCGGCTGGCAGGCGATGGAGGGGCACTGCGGCGAGCGAACGAAAGTCGGTGTCGGGCCGGTCGATCTCGACCAATGCACGATATTCGGCGCGCAGGCTGCCCGACGCGCGCAGCCAGATCGGCTCGCAAAGCCCCTCGGCGGCCGGAACGCGCGCGACAAATTCGGGTGCACCGACGTCGAGCGAGGCGTCGAGGACGCGCTGGCCATGGCCGTTCGCGGCCTCGATCTGGAGCATCAGGTCAACGGGTTCGGACAGGCGATAATTTAGGGAGGCGGATATTTCGAGTTTCATCTATCGGCAACGCATGAGGGAGGGATCGGTGGCGCTAGGGACAGCAGAAAGAAAGAGCAAGTGACGCCGGCACGGACCATCCCCTTCATCGTCGCGACGATCTTCATGGATGCGGTCGGCTTCGGCATCATCATGCCGGTGCTGCCACAGCTCGTGATGGAGGTCGGCCGCGTCGACCTGCCCCACGCGATCGAGGTCGGCGCGTGGATCGGTCTCGTCATGGCGGTCGCGACCTTCCTCGCCTCGCCGGTGCTCGGCAACCTGTCGGACCATTTCGGGCGGCGCCGCGTGCTGTTGCTCGCGCTGGGCGGGCTCGCGGTCGATTATGCGCTGCTGACGATTGTCGAGACCTTGCCCTGGCTTTTCGTCGCGCGTGCCTTGTCGGGCATTTTCGGCGGCAGCTATGCGGCGGCGCAGGCTGCGATCGCCGACATCACAAAGCCCGAGGAGCGCGCGCGCAACTTCGGTTTCGTCGGCGCGGCGTTTGGCATCGGCTTCGTTGCGGGCCCAGCGATCGGCGGCTTCCTTGGCGAGATCGGCCCGCGCGCGCCCTTTGTCGCCGCGGCGATCCTGGCCGCCGCCAACATGCTCTACGGCTATTTCATCTTCCCCGAAACATTGCCCGCCGAACGCCGCCGCGCGTTCGACTGGCGGCGCGCCAACCCGCTCGGCGCGTGGAAGACGATGCGTGCACTGCCCGGCATGGACGGCGTCGCGGGGGTCCTCGTGCTGTGGCAGATCGCCAGCCTCGTCTATCCGATGACGTGGAGCTTCTATTGCATCGCGCAGCTCGGCTGGACGCCCTCAATGATCGGCGCGAGCCTTGCCGCGGTCGGGGTGATGATCGCGCTCGGTCAGGTTTTCGTCGTCGGTCCCGCGGTCGCGCGCTTCGGCGAGCGCGATGCGGCGACGCTCGGCATCCTCGTCGCGGTGGCGGTCTATGTCGGCTACGCCTTCACGACGTCAACGATCGGCGCCTTCCTGCTGCTGATCCCCGTCGCGTTGCAGGCACCGGTGCAGCCGTCGCTGATGGCGATGATGTCGCGCCGCGCAACTTCGGAGACGCAGGGCGAGGTGCAGGGAATTGCGGCGATGGCGATGGGGCTCGGCCAGCTTTTCGCGCCGCTGCTCCTCACCGGGACGATGGCCTATTTCACAGCGGAAGGCGCGCCGGTGCATTTTCCGGGCGCAGCCTTTGTCGTCGCAGCAATCTTTGGCCTCCTGGCGATCCTGATGCTCCGCCGCCTGCCGCGCGCAACGCAGAGCGTCGATCAGATGCCGCCGTCGGTCACCGCATAGCCAAGCGCCTCGAAACCCGCGATCAGTGTCGCGACGCACGCCGCGACCTGCTCGCCATCGGTCGAGCGGATGACGAAATTCGCGCCGGTCTTGCCCTCGCGAAAGAAGGGGTAGCTGCCAATTGCAACACCCGGATAATCCTTCTCGCCCTGCCGCAGCAGATCGGCGATCTCGCTTTCGGGCGCCCAGGCGCCGATCGTATGCGCGACAAGCGGCGCGCCGCCCTCGAGCTCGCCGGTCAGCGCGTCGAGCATCCCGGCGGTGATGTGCGGCACCCCCGCCATGACGAACAGATTGCCGATACGAATGCCCGGCGCGCCCGACATGCGGTTGGGGATCAGGTCGGCGCCGTCGGGCACGCGCGCCATGCGCAGCCGCGCCTCGGTCAACTCGGTTCCGCGTGCGGTGTAATAGCGTTCGAGGATCGCGCGCGCCGCCGGATGGATCACGACGCCGACGCCAAGCGCCTTCGCCACCGCGTCGACGGTGATGTCGTCGTGCGTCGGTCCGATGCCGCCGGTGGTAAAGACATAGTCGTAGCGCGCGCGGATCGCGTTCAGCGCATCGACGATTTCATCTTCGACATCGGGGACGATACGCACTTCGCGCAGCCGAATCCCCTGCACTTCGAGCCAGGTCGCGATCTGCGACACATTCTTGTCCTGCGTGCGGCCCGAGAGAATCTCGTCGCCGATCACCAGTACGGCGGCGGTCCATATGCGTTCGTCGCTCATGCCTTTGCCTTAGCCCGGAACGATGACAAAACAAGCCCGATGGATCATGAAGATCGTTCCTGATATGTTCCAATCCGAATCGAACCTATTTGGGAGAAGCGCAATGGCCAGAGACCTGATTTTCTACACCAACCCGATGTCGCGCGGACAGATCGTCCGCTGGATGCTCGAAGAGGTCGGTGCGCCTTATGAGCCGCGCATCCTCGATTATGGCACGACGATGAAGGACGACGCCTATCTGGCGATCAATCCGATGGGCAAAGTCCCCGCGGTCGTCCACGACGGGAAGGTCGTCACCGAATGCGCCGCGATCTGCGCCTATCTGGCCGATGCCTTCCCCGAGGCCGGCCTCGCCCCCGATCCTGCCGACCGCGCCGACTATTATCGCTGGCTCTTCTTTACCTCGGGCCCTGTTGAACAGGCGATCACCGCCAAGCATTTCGGGGTCGAGCCCGACGCCGACCAGCAACGCATGGCGGGTTTCGGTTCGCTCCCCGCCGCGCTCGATGCGCTCGAAAGCGCGGTCGCGGGCAAGGCGTTCGTCGCCGGCGACCGATTCAGCGCCGCCGACGTCTATGTCGGCAGCCAGATCGATTGGGGCCTGCAATTTGGCACCATCGCATCGCGCCCGGCGTTCGAGGCCTACATCACGCCGCTGCGCGAACGCCCGGCGTACAAGCGCGCCAAGGAAATTGACAACGGCCTGATCGCCGAAATGCAGGCGGCGGGCACCGCGCCCGCTTAAGGCAGCACCTTCAGCAATCCGGCGGCGAGCGGCGCGAGCCGCCGGACCTGCGCATCCTGCGATTCGCTCGCGGCGACATAGATGGCGTCGCCAAACGCGCTGCTGTTGTGGACCGCCGCCAGCCCCGCCTCGCTGGCATAGGGCGCCTGCCAGCGTGGAGCATTGTCGGGATGGAGCGACTGAAACCACGCCGCCCATGCTGCGTCGTCGATATCGCTGCGTTTGGCGAGGAAGAGTATCGGACGCGCGAGCCGCCGCGCCTCGCCATGGACATAGGCGTGCGACCCGGCGGGCGCGACCTGTACCGCGACGGCGCCGAGTACCAGATCGGCATCGGCGCGCGACAGCCGCGGGTTGAGCGCCAGTTGCAGCATCAGATCGGCGCCATGCGCGACGCCATGCCGCCATCCTTCGCTGGCGATGAAACCGCGATAATCTTGCACGCCGCGCAAATATGTTGCCCCGGTCTCGGCAAGTGCGTGGAGTTCAGCGTCGGTCAGAAAGGCCGTAACGCGGTCGGCGCGCACGATCTCGGAAAGCGTCAGCGCCGCGAAAGGTCGGCGAAAACCGGCGACGTCGTCGGGCGCCGCGACCATCCTCGTCAACAGGCCCAGCGTGTAGCGCATCTGGGCGGGCGTCAGATATTTGCCGCGGAGCCCTTCGGACCAAAAGGTGAAGGCAAAATCGTCGCGCATTGCCGGATCGGGATCGCCCAGGCAGGCAGCGAGGGCATCGAGATCGGCATCGCTCGCTTTCGGAAAAAAGGATGCGGCATGGCTCTTCAGCTCACCGGCAGGCCGGGCAACGGTACAGACGCCCTTGCTCTCCCCCGCCGCCGGCACCGCCAACAGCAAGCCAGCCGACGCTAGGGCCGCAAACCGCTTCATCCCCATTCCCCAAAAAGAAAGAGCCCGGCGAATTGCTCCGCCGGGCTCCCTTGTTTCGGTATTCGTCCGTCCGCTTATTCGCGGTTACCGAGCAGGTTGAGCAGGAAAGTGAACATGTTGACGAAGTCGAGGTAGAGCGTCAGTGCGCCCATCACCACCGACTTGCCGACAAAGTCGGTCCCGCGGACGTAGAAATACATGCTCTTGATCTTCTGCGTGTCATAGGCGGTGAGGCCTGCGAACAACAGCACGCCGATCACGCTGATCGCGAGGCTGAGCGCGCTTGACTGCAGGAACAGGTTGATCAGCATCGCGACGAGGATGCCGACGACACCCATGATCAGGAAGGTGCCGAAACCCGACAGATCCTTCTTGGTCGTATAGCCATAGAGGCTAAGCCCGATGAACGCCGCCGCGGTCGCGAAGAACGTCGTCGCGATCGACGTACCCGTGAAGGCAATGAAGATCGTCGACATCGACAGACCCATCACCGCGGCATAGATCCAGAACAGCGCCTGGGCGGCCGTGGTCGACAGCTTGTTGATGCCAAAGCTCAACACCAGCACAAAGGCCAGAGGTGCGAGCGCAACCACCCACATCAGCGGCGAGCCGATCAGCGAGGCGGTGAAACCCGACTGAAACGCCAGCAACGCGACGATGCCGGTCAGCAGCACGCCCGAGCCCATATAATTGTAAACCGACAGCATGTACGACCGCAGGCCGGCATCGACGGCCTGGTCCATTGCGTTCGCGCCGGCACCAAAACCGGAAGCCGCCATATTGGGGTCGTTCCAATTCGCCATTGTCTTTACTCCATCACCGGCCAGCCCATACCGGCCGTAGGCAGCAATATCGGGACTTTCCGTGCTCGTTTCAAGCGAAACCGGACAAGAGCAATATTATTGCCTTTCGGGCGGTTAGGGGTCGCGATCCCGAACCCCGCCCTCTATGCTCAGCGCCATGTCCACGCACCGCCTGTTCGTCGCGCTGCGCCCGCCGCGTCCGGTTCGCGACATATTGCTCGCCGCGATGCACGGCATCGCGGGCGCGCGCTGGCAGAATGACGAGCAACTCCACCTGACGTTGCGCTTCATCGGCGAGGTCGATCACCATATGGCCGAGGATATCGCCGCAGCGCTCGGCGCGCTTTATGCGCCGGCGGTGACGGCGCGGATCGCGGGGGTGGGCCTGTTCGAACGGCAGGGCCGACCGCATATGATCTGGGCCGGAGTCGAGCCGCACGAGCCGCTTGCGGCGCTCCATCGCAAGGTCGACCAATTGCTCGCGCGCGTCGGCGTCGCGCCCGAAACGCGCGCCTTTACGCCGCATATCACGCTGGCGCGGCTTAATCGCGGATCAGGGCCGGTCGCGCCCTTCCTTGCACTGAACAGCGACCTTGCCAGTCCGGCGTTCGATTTCGGTCATGTCACGCTGTATGAAAGCGAGCTCGGCCACGGCGGATCGCGTTATCATCCGGTGGCGCGTTATCCGCTCGACGGCGAAAATTCTGCGACGAGCGCGGCAGCGACCGCGTCGACATCGTCCCATGTCGCGGCAAAGCCGTCGTCGTCGCCATAATAGGGGTCGGTGACGCCCTCGCCGCGGCGACCGGGGAGCAGGTCGAGCATCAGCTTGAGTTCGGCGGTGGCATCGGACGGGCCGAGCTCGCGCGCATCGCGCAGGTTGGTCGCGTCGGCGGCGAGGATCAGGTCGAAATCGTAGAAATCCCTGCGGCGGAGCTGGCGGCCGCGCAGCGCCGATATATCGATCCCGCGGCGGCGCGCCTCGGCCTGTGCACGCGCATCGGGGGCGTCGCCGATATGCCAATCGCCGGTACCAGCCGAATCGATAATCGCGTCGATGCCGGCCTTTGCAAAAGCGGCGCGCGCCGCGCCTTCCGCCAGCGGCGAGCGGCAGATATTGCCGAGGCAGAGGAAGAGGATCGCGGGCTTCGCAATTGTCCGATCGTCGCGCATGCCGCCCATCTTCTCCATAAAGTTGAACCGACTTTCAACTTGCGCCTTGGTCCGGCTCTGCTAGCCATGAGGCATAACGATAACGGGTCAGGGAGAGGGTTGCCAGATGGCCGATGACGACATGAGCGGTGCGCCGGCGGCGTCCGAACCGAAAGCCACGGGATACAGCTGGTACGTCCTGTCGGTGCTTGTCGTGGTCTATATCCTCAATTTCATCGACCGGCAGATCATCAGCATCCTCGCGGTCGACATCAAGGCCGATCTTGGGCTGACCGATGGCGACATGGGCTTCCTCGGCGGCGCGGCCTTTGCCGTCTTCTATGCCTTGTTCGGCATCCCGCTCGGCCGCCTTGCCGATAATTGGAGCCGCGTGAAATTGCTGTCGATCGGCCTGACCCTGTGGTCGGCGATGACCGCGGCTTCGGGTTTCGCTTATAACCAGCTGACGCTGACCTTCGCGCGTATGGGCGTCGGCGTCGGCGAGGCGACCGCGAGCCCGACCGCCTATTCTTTGATCTCCGACTATTTCCCCAAGCGGCAAAAGGCGACCGCGCTCGCCATCTATTCATCGGGGCTCTACCTCGGCGGCGGCGTGTCGCTGTTTATCGGCGCGATGATCGTCGAGGCATGGAACCGCGCCTATCCTGCCGGCGGGCCGATGGGCCTCGTCGGCTGGCAGGCGGCCTTCCTCGCGGTCGGCATCCCCGGTCTGCTCCTCGCGCTCTGGGTTGCAAGCCTCCGCGAGCCGGTACGCGGCGCAATGGACGGCGTCGCGAGCCCCGGTTGCCCGAGCCCCTTTCGCGAACTCGGCAAGGATCTGTCGATGATCGTGCCGCCGCTGACTTTGTGGGGCGCCGCGAAGCGCGGCCCCGCGGCGCTCGCGATCAACATCGGCTTTGCCGCCGCGATCGCGGCCTTTGCCTGGTGGATGATCCGCCTGACCGGCAATTTTCCGCAGTGGACCGCGGTTGCGCTCGGCTACTACGCCGTCTTTTCGTGGGCGAGTGCGCTCCGCGCGCACGATCCCGCGACCTTCCGACTGATCTGGGGCACGCCTGCGTTCATCTGCACGACATTGGGCTACGGTCTCGTCAGCCTCGCCGCCTATGCGCTCGCTTTCTGGTCGGCGCCCTATGCCGAAATCGTGCTCGGCCTGCCCAAGCAGGAACTTGCCTTCATCCTCGGCGCGAACGGCGCGGTCGCGGGTTTTGTGGGGGTGATCCTCGGCGGGCGCCTTGCCGATCATCTCCGCGCGAAAAATCCGGCGGGCCGCGTCCTGATGATCATCTTTGGCGTCGTCGCGCCGATCATCCCGATCTGGGTCGGCTACACGACCGAAAACTCGACGCTCTTTTATATCATGAACTTCCTCGCCGGGATGCTGGGCGCCGCCGCGCTTGGCGCCGCCGCGGCAACGACGCAGGATCTGGTGCTGCCGCGGATGCGCGGGACCGCGACCGCCGCCTTCTTCCTCGGCACCACCTTGGTCGGCCTGTCGTTCGGCCCCTATATGGTCGGGCAGATTTCGGACCTTGCGGGCACGATCGTCGACGGCAAGCCGGTCGGCGACCTGCGCACCGGCATCTTGTCGCTGATCGGGGTCGCGCCGATCGCACTCGCGCTGCTGATTTATGCCTATCGCGCGGTGCCGCAGGCCGAAGCGACGATCGCCGAACGCGCGGCGGGCGCCTGACCTTTCAGCCAGACGCCCGTCGACAAACCCTGGGGTTATAAGCGCTGTCTCCCCACCCTCGGCGGGAGCAACGAAGCCGAAACCGTTTTACTTCGCGCCCTCTTTGACGATCACGCCGCACGCGACGCGGCCGCCGCTGTTGCCGCTGGGGTCGGTCTTGTAGTCGTCGGGGCCGGCGTGGATTACGAAGGCCGCGCCGTCGGCGTCGAGCAATCCGCCATCACCCTCGAAGCGCGAACCGACGAGGCGCAGCGTCGCACGGCCGATCTGGTCGGGCTCGATCACGAGGTTGGGCAGGTCGCCATGATGCGCCCCCATCGGATTGTCGCGGCCATGCTGGACCCCGGTCGGGTTCCAGTGCGGACCCGCGCTCGCGAAATCGGGCACATTGCACTGGCCGACGGCATGGACGTGCATGCCGTAGGTGCCGGGCGCGAAACCGCGCGCGACGAGCTCGATGCGCAGGCCCGTGGTGTCGCGATAGATATCGGCGCGGCCGCGGTCGGCGCCCTTATTGTCATAGAGCTGCGCATAGGCGTCGGGCTCGGGCAGCGTCGTCGTCGACTTCTTGCCCATCCCGGCGCAGCCCGCGAGCGCCAGCGCGCCGATGATGACGGCCCCTTGCGCCATGATATGCTTATGGTGCGAACTCATCTTCATCTTGCTGCTGCTCCCTATCGCAAAACTGTGAATCAGAACGTCGCGACGGCGCGTTTCGATCCCGGTTCGCCGACGATGCCCGCAATCGCCGCGAGTTCCAAGGGGATAGTCGGCTTTGGGGTGGAGAGCTGCCCTTTGTGCACCCCGGCGAAAGCCGGGGCCCAGTGCAGAAAAGCGCAAGATTAGCGTTGGTATTCTGGGCCCCGGCTTTCGCCGGGGTTCACATCTCTATCGGCAACAACCGGTCGTGAGCGGACATCCGCGTGCGTGCCGCCGGACCAAGAAAAAAGGGCCGCAGATTGCTCCGCGGCCCCATATTTTGCCTGACGGCCCTGATCGAAGATCAGAAGACGCGGGCGTATTGCTCGTTGCCGACGAAGCCCAGCTTGCCAACGCCGCTGCGCTTGATCACCGCCATGACATTGTCGACGACGATATAGCGTGCATAGGGGTCGGGCTGAACCTGCAGTTCGGGTTCGACCGGCAGCGCCTTGGTCTGTTCCAGATACTGCGCCAGCTGGGCGAGATCGACCGGCGTTCCGTTCCAAGTGATCGTCCCGGCGGGATCGATCATCACCTTGTTCTTTTCCGGGTCGACGTTGCTGGCCGCATCGGTCGGAACCGGCAGGTCGATCTTCACCGCGTGGGTCTGGACCGGGATGGTGATAATGAACATGATGAGGAGCACGAGCATGACGTCGATCAACGGCGTCGTGTTCATGTCCATCATCGGTTCATTTTCGTCCCGATCTCCAACTGCCATGGACATGCGATTATTCCTTCGTTCCTAAACGGAGCGCGCCCTTACAGGCGGCCCATCGTGCCCGAGCCAGGAGCCGGTTCGGAAATGAACCCGATCTTCTGGAAGCCGGCATATTGCATCGTGTAGATCACACCACCGATGCACTGGTACGGCGTGTTGACGTCGCCGCGGATGTGCACTTCGGGGAAATTTTCCTCGGTGATATTCTGCGGACCGCCGATATCTTCGAGCAATTGCTCGAGCTTCTTTTGTCCACGTTCCAGCAACTGCTTCGAATCGACCGGGGTCTGACCCCAATATACTTCACACGCCGTGCTCTCGGGGTTGGGCTCGCCGTCACCGTCGGTATCAGCCGAACGGATCGAAAGCAGCACATTCTCAGGCTTGGTCGTCGTCACCTCAAACGCCACGTCGGGCAGCTTCAGGTTCACCGTCTCCAACACCACGGGAACCGTGATGAGGAAGATGATGAGCAACACAAGCATGATGTCCACGAGCGGAGTCGTGTTGATTTCGGACATCGGGGCATCTTCGCCCCCCTTGTCGCCTACACTCATCGCCATAGGATTAGCATCCTGTCACAAAATTTCTGTCACGGACATCGGGACGGCGTGCCTGGAGCCCGCCTTCCCCGTCCAACGGACCCCGCCTTTCGCCATGCGGCGAAGGCGGGGGTCCAAAAGACCGATTAGGCCTTCTTCGGTGCCGCAGCCGGGGCAGCAGCCTTTGCCGGACCGATCGAAGCCGGCTTCACCTGGCCGTTCGACATGATCGAACCGAGAACGTCGTTCGAGAAGGTCGACAGACGGCGGGCGATCGCCTTGTTGCGGCTCTGGAGCCAGTTGAACGCGAGCACCGCGGGAACGGCCACGATCAGACCGATGGCGGTCATGATCAGAGCTTCACCGACCGGACCGGCGACGGTGTCGATCGACGCCTGACCCGATGCACCGATCTTCACGAGAGCGCGAAGAATACCGATAACGGTACCGAACAGACCGACGAACGGAGCGGTCGAACCGACGGTCGCGAGGAACGCGAGGCCCGAGTTCAGCTTCGAGTTGATGTGGTTCTGCGAACGCTCGAGCGTGCCGTGCATCCAGTCGTGTGCTTCGACGGGGTCGGTCAGCTTGTTATGCTCTTCGTTGGCGCGCAGACCGTCTTCGACGACCTGACGGTACGCGCTGTTCTTTTCGAGCTTCGCTGCGCCGTCGGCGAGCGTCGGAGCGCGCCAGAAGTTGGCGTCGACGGCCTTGCCCTGGTTCATCACCTTGTTCTGTTCGAACAGCTTGGTGAACAGGATGTAGAGCGTGCCGACGAACATGATCAGCAGGACGAGGAAGGTGACCTGCGAGACGATGCCGCCTTCGCACAGCGCGGGAACGAGACCGTAGGGGCTCGCGCCTTCTTCCTTCACGCACATCGCGGCGGGCATCAGGCTGAGCCCCGCGTCGTGGGCCGGTGCTGCCGCAGCGGCGGCATTTGCGATCAGATTAAACATACTGGAAAATCCCTCTCAAAATATTCGATAAGTTCGAAACACAGATCCGGTCGCGCGATCAGCGCGGAATCTGCCAACGGATACGGTTGCTGTACGTGCCGCCCACGGGATTACCCGCGCGATCCTTGCCCGGATTGAACCGGCCACGGCGCTGGATAAGCTTGCAGGTTTCGGCATCGAGATCGGCATGGCCGCTCGACGCGGTCACGTCACACGAAGTGATGCGGCCATCGGCGCCATAAGTGACGCGGAACCCGGTAGTACCTTCGCGCTCTTCGCGCATGGCACGGGCCGGATAGTCGTCGTTCGTCGCCCAGCGGCCCGGGTTGCCCTTCGGCGTACCGGCGGCACTGAGGTCGGGCGTCGGCGGCGGCGCCGGGGGTGCCGGCGGCGTATAGACGGGGGGCGGCGGCGTCGGCGGCGCCTTCGGCACCGACTGGACCGTATTGGTCGTAACCGGCGGCGGAATCGGCGACGGCGGCGTCACGACCGGCGGCGGCGGCGGCAATTTATTGTCCGGCGGCGGCGGCGGCGGCGGTTCCTCCGGCGGCGGCGGCTCTTCCACGTCCACCACATCCAATTTTTCGGCGAGTTTCTTGACGATACTGATATTCAAGCCGTTGACCAGGCCATAGCCCAGAACCGCTGTAAGCAGACCAACCAAGACAATCGCCACTACCCTATTTTTAGGGTCGACATTATCACCATAAGCCATTCAGGGACGACGCTCCTTGCTAGATCATCCTGACACCAATTCCCTGCCGGCGGGTTCGGTTGCCAAATGCCCGGATGATTTCCGATGCGTTGTGCGAGACCCGACGGCGCTACGTTCGGCTTATTATGTTTTTGCCGGACGCTTCGCGGCCCGTCCTATCGCGGTGGCGGCACATTCGCAAACCCTTTATCAGCGGTTAATGTGCCTTGTCCCATGATGGGGTTTTATATGCCGATACCGGTGTCATAAACGATGGAAAGTTGAACGATCATGCGCCTCCCCCACCCGGCCGCCATCGCCGGCATTCTGACCTTGAGTCTTGGAATCCCAAGCGTTTCCGCGATGCAGGCGCCCGCGGCGGCTCCCGCGGCCAGCCCGTACAGCTATGCCGACATCGCCGACCTGGCGAGCGCCGCGCCGATCGCACTCCATGCACGTATATATAAGGCCACGGTGCTCAAACCGGCGCAGGCACCCGGAGTCGCGGCGGGCTATGCGCGATTCTATGTCGAGTCCGACGTTGTCAGCCTGATTCGCGGATCGGGGCCGCTGGCGGCGCGAATCTCCTATCTCGTCGACCTTCCGCTCGACGCGAAGGGCAAGCCGGCGAAGCTCAAGAAAAAACAGCCCGTCCTGCTCTTCGCCCGCCCCGTCGCCGGCGCCGCCGCCGGGAGCAGCAACACCGGCAGCGTGCGGCTGATCGCCCCCGACGCGCAATTGCCATGGGATCCCGCGACCGAGGCGCAGCTGCGCGCGGTGCTGACCGAACTCGTCAAGCCGGGCGCCCCGCCGGCGATCACCGGTGTCGCCAATGGTTTCCACGTCCCCGGCACCTTGCCGGGCGAGGGCGAGACGCAATTGTTCCTCGACACGAAGACGGGCGAACCGGTTTCCCTGACCGTGCTGACCGCGGCCGATGGATCGCGGCGCTGGGCGGCGGCTTTCGGAGAGATCGTCGACGGATCGGCGGCGGTACCGGCGCGGAACACGCTCGCTTGGTATCGGCTCGCCTGCGGGCTGCCACGCCAGCTGCCGCTGAACAAGCTCGCCGGCACCGCGCCTGCGGATCGCCGCAAGGCGGCGTCGGATTATGGCGTCATCCTCGGCGCGCTTGGCGAATGCACGCGCACGCGCAAGGCGCCGGTGGGGTAAGTAAAGTTTCGCTTCGGCGCGCGCTAGCCGCACCGGGCTTGTTTCCCCCCAAAAAGCCGATAGGGCGCTCGCAATGGCGGGGCGCAGCTCCGCGCCTTATCCGGAGTCCACGCATGTCGCCTTATTCTGCCCCGACCGCCCCTCGCCCGCCGCTGCGTGTCGCGCTTGCGGGGATTGGCGTCGTCGGTGGCGGCGTCGTGCGGCTGCTCGAGGTCAACCGCGACCTGATTGCACGGCGGGCGGGGCGCCCGATCGAAATCGTCGCGGTTTCGGCGCGCGACCGCCATAAGGACCGCGGCATCGACCTGTCGTCCTATCGCTGGGAAGACGATATGGACGCGCTCGTCGCAGCGGACGATGTCGATGTCGTCGTCGAGATGATCGGCGGCGCCGACGGATCGGCGCTGACGCTCGCGCGCCACACGCTCGGCGCCGGCAAGGCGCTGGTCACCGCGAACAAGGCGATGATCGCCCATCACGGGCTCGACCTCGCCCGGCTGGCCGAAGAAAAGGACACGCCGCTGAAATATGAGGCCGCGGTCGCGGGCGGAATTCCCGTCATCAAGGCGATCCGCGAAGGCGCCTCGGCGAACGAAATCGCGCGCGTCTATGGCATCCTCAACGGCACCTGCAATTATATCCTGACCCAGATGGAGCGGAATGGCGCGAGCTTTGCCGACGCGCTCGGCGCCGCGCAGGCCGAGGGTTATGCCGAGGCCGACCCGACCTTCGACGTCGACGGGATCGACGCCGCGCATAAATTGTCGATCCTCGCCGCGCTCTGCTTCGGCACGCGGCTCGACATCGGCGCAGTAACCGCCGACGGGATCCGCGGACTGATTGCCGCCGACATTCGCGAGGCCGAGGCGCTCGGCCACCGCGTCCGCCTGATCGGCATGGCCGAACGCGACGGCAGCGGTCTCTACCAGCATGTCCAGCCGTGTCTCGTCCCCGCCGACCACCCGCTCGCCTATGTTCCTGGTGCATTGAACGCCGTGGTCGCCGAGGGCAATTTCGTCGGCCGCCTGTTCTTCGAAGGCGCGGGCGCGGGCGCAGGGCCGACGGCGTCGGCGATCGTCGCCGACATCATCGACATCGCGCGCGACGAATATGGCCCGGCGTTCGCGATGCCCGTCGATTCGCTCGACGCGGCGCCCGTCGCCGATGCCGGGGCGCGGGTCGGCAAACATTATGTCCGCCTGATCGTCGAGGACCGGATCGGCGTGCTCGCCGAGATCGCGACGGCGATGCGCGACGCCGGCGTTTCGATCGAAAGCCTGATCCAGCGCGGCAGCGACGACGAGAGCGGCGTCGTGATCGTGCTCGTCACCCACGAGGGTCCCGCCAGCACGATCCACGCCGCGCTCGATATTCTGAGCGCGTCGGATCATGTCGTCGGCGCGCCGATGCATATGCCCATATTGGCGCTTTAACCGGCTTGTAATCGCGCCGCCGCCCATTACCCCGGTCCGGGGGGTAGAGGGGGCAGGCGATGGATATCGAAATCAGACGCGGGCTGGCCGAGGCGCGGACGCTGGCGGGTGAGCATCGCAACATGCTGGCGGCCTATGTCCTGCTTGGCGTCGTCATGCCCTTTCTGCTGCTGTCGAGCGAACCGATTTTCAATCTGCGCGCGATCATGGCGATCATGGCCGACCCCTTCACCTATCGGGTCAGCGGGTCGATCACCGGGCCGCTCTATCTGCTCGGCATCGTCGGCGTCCTCGTGAGCGGGGCGCTGCTCGCGGCGTGGAACGCACTTCTCGCCGAGATGCGCGAGGGCTATATTTCGGAGATCATGTACGGGATGGTCGCGGGCGCGGCCTATCTGTTCGTCAATCTCATCTTCTATTTCTGCGTCGGCGCGATCCTGTCGCTTCCGATCCTGCTGCTCGGCGGGTTCGAGGACATCGCGCGCCTCGGCCCGGCGTTCGCCATCGTCCGCCAGATCGTTTCGGCGCTCGTCAGCGCCTGGATCAGCGCATGCTTCTGCCTCGTCGGGCCGGTGATGGCGGCCGGCGGCAAGCTGGAGCCCGTTTCGGCCTTTGTCGAATCGTGGCGGCGGACGCGGACATCATGGCGACGGCTGTTCGCGCTCTATCTGGCGATCTATGTCGTCACCGCGCTTTCGACGCTGGCGCTTCTTGCACCGCATGTCTTCATCGTCTTCAACAGCCCGCAGGGCGGCTTTGCCGATATGGCGATGAGCGTTGGCTGGATCATCTTCTGGGCCGCCTATTTCCTGATGACGCTGCTGATCCCCGCCGGCCTCTATCGCGCGTCCGAGCGCGGCACCCCCGCTGCGGTTTTCGCCTAGGGCTCTTCTTCGGGCGGCGCCGGGGTGCCCGTTTCGGGGTCGGTCGCGCGCTTCATGGCTTCAAACTGCTCATTATATTCGGGGCCGGGTTTCGCGCGGCCGCCGAGCGACATCCAGCTATAGGGCAGCTTGTCCATCGTCATCGCCTGCGCCTCGGCGCGCGGCAGCTTCGGTGGCGCCTCGCGGCCTTCATTGGCGATCGCGCGCAGTTCGGGCGACAGCCGGTGGCGTTCGGTGTCGGTGCCGCACACATTGATCGAGCCGTCGTCGGCGGGTTTGCAGCGTTTGATCGGGTCGACCATTTCCTTTGCCCGGGCGGCGGCCTCGTCGGCTTTGGATTTGGGCGGCGGGGGTGCCGGGGGTCCGACCATTTGTGCGCCAGCGGGCGGCACCGTCATTCCAATGACACAGGTCATCGCGACAGCGGCTCCGAATCGGGCGAAGTATCCTCGACAAGCGGCGCGGGCGACCATATGGCGCCCACCATGCCCGACCGGGGCGCCAAGGCAAGACCAAAGACGGAGAGCAGCAGACATGACGGATACCGGCAGCAACCTCGACCGGGTGCTCGTGCTTGAAATGGTGCGCGTCACCGAAGCTGCAGCGATCGCCGCTGCCAAGCTGATCGGCCGAGGCGACGAGAAAGCCGCCGACGCCGCCGCGGTCGAGGCGATGCGCACTGCGTTCAACACGCTCTATATGGACGGCACGATCGTCATCGGCGAAGGCGAACGCGACGAGGCCCCGATGCTCTATATCGGCGAGAAGGTCGGCAAAGCGCCAGGCAAGGGCCCAAAGATCGACATCGCGGTCGATCCGCTCGAAGGCACGACGATCACCGCCAAGGCCGGTCCGAACGCACTCGCCGTCCTTGCGATCGCCGAGGAAGGCCATCTTCTCAACGCCCCCGACGTCTATATGGACAAACTCGCAGTCGGCCCCGGCTATTCAGCGGGCGTGGTCAATTTCAACAATAGCGTGCGTCAGAATGTCGAAGCGGTCGCGCGCGAAAAGGGCTGCCCGCCTGAACAGATCATCGTTTGCGTACTCGACCGCCCGCGCCACGAAGCGATCATCGCCGAGCTGCGCGCAATCGGCTGTGGCGTCGCGCTGATCCCCGACGGCGACGTCGCCGGCGTGATCGCGACGACCAACCCCGAGACCAATATCGACATCTATATGGGATCGGGCGGCGCCCCCGAGGGCGTGCTCGCCGCAGCGGCGCTGCGCTGCGTCGGCGGCCAGTTCAAGGGCCGCCTGCTGTTCCGCAACGACGACGAACGGCTGCGCGCGAAGAAATGGGGCATCGACGATCTTGACCGCGTCTATGACCTCGAGGATCTCGCCAAGGGCGATGTGATCTTTGCCGCGACGGGTGTCACCGACGGATCGCTGCTGCGCGGGGTCAAGCGCCGCCGCGACGGCGTGATGACGACCGAGACCGTCGTGATGCGCGCTTCGTCAGGCACGGTGCGCTGGGTGAAGGGCGAGCATCGCGCACACTGAGCCGGCGGTCGATGCGCTAGAGTCTTTGGAGGGCTGGTGCTGCGACGATACCTAGCGCCAGCAGGATTTCCTGGAGCGTGGCATATACGCCTGCCAGCTCTGCAGCGGGCACCAGAAACTCCGCCAAAGCATATAATAGCGCCGCGACCCCGGCGGCGATCCGGACCCGGTTGAAGTAGGTGACATAGTCACCCTTCACGCACAATATGTAGAAGATCAGCCCGGGCGCCTGCCTGCGCAGTGAAAGGATCAAATCGAGCTTTTCGCCTTCGGGTGTAATAAACCGGCCCAGAACGACATCGGTGGGCTCATATTTGACGCCGGGCTGATAGGGCAATCCGCGCGAGGCATAAGCCGGGATGATCGTATTCAGCTTGAGCCAGGCTTCGGTCGCACTCCAGACGCTGGCAGGCTTGATCTCATACCATTCTTTGGGCGTGCGGTGCGACAGGATGTCGGGCCGCCGCAAAGCGGCCAGTTCGTCGATCCGCGCGGGCGGAACCGCAGGATTTCGGGGTTTGAGAAAGGCGGTATAATTCAGAGGCCCCGCCTCATCGAGGAAATCATCCGCCGTACATGGACCGGAATTTTCGCAGAAATTAGCGAAAACAAAGGGCTCGATATACCGGCCGAGCGACTGGGTGATGAAGCGGTCGAACAGGAATGACGCCCGAAAACAGATCCGGTCGCCGAAGTCCCAAACGTCCATGACTTTTTGACCGATCGACGGATCGCCGAACCGATTTTCCACCACCCCGGCCTGGACCGGATCCAGCATCAGGGTCTTGGTGTCCAGCGTCGTGGGGTCGAGGCCCCCTGAAAGAACGGCTCCTTCGAGCCATGCGATTTCGAGGTCGAGCCGCTTGATCGTCCCCGTCCCGACCACCGGATCATTGGGTGAAAGCAATCGGTCGGTCTTGAAAGCGGTGACGGCATCGCCCGTTTCCTGCGCGAATATTCCGTCGATACCCCCGGCTTTCAACGGAAATCCAATAGCGACAAGCGCTTGTTGCACCAGAGCCACGCTATCGGAATCCTCCGGCGCGAGCATGCGGCGGCCACCCGCGGCAATAAACTCGAGGTCCGTGTTGTCCGAAAACAATTGGGAAATCAGCATAGCAATTCTCCCTAAAGTTAATTCGCAGGAAACATTGTTTTCTTGCACTTATACCATATCAAACTTCTTTATAAAACTTGCCGGAGACCAAGCGGCACCCCCAAATCGTTGCTGGAAGAGCGACGATTCCTTCCCGCAGCGGGGGGCGGACATCATCCCGATTTGCCATTCGCACCCAGGCTTGACCTGCGCGATACGACTGTATTAATATCATAATACAGCAGAAAGCGAGCGATGTTGAGTCTGATCATGGCAGCAAGCCTTGCCGGACAGGATATGCGTCCGGTGCATCATTATCGCCGCACCAATAGTGACGGCAGCGAGGCCGAGGATATTTACGTCTTCGTCAAGGCGCCGGACCGGGTTGCGGTGATGAAGGAGAAGTCGCGCTGTACCAACGCGGCTTATGTCACCGCGACGCTCGATCCCGCGACGGGGCAGGCGACGGCGCTGGTCGGTGGGCGGCTGACGCGCGATTTGACGCAGCAACCGTTCGCCTGGCTTACGACAAGCGGTGACGGCACCAAGCTCGCCGCGCGGATCGGGTCGGCCGACGCGCCGCCGCGTTTCGAGATCGCGGCACGGCCGCCGTGGCGCGTCTATGATTTCGACTTCGCCGATATGGTCGCGCATCCTCCCAGGGCGGTTGGCGCGTTGGCGGATTTCTCGTTCGACCTGCCGCTGATCCTCAGCCGCGACGACGGGTTCGATTTCAGCAACCGGGGGCGACTGCATCTGAACGGCGCGGTGCGGGTGCGGCATTTCGGCCAGCCTGCGATCCGCTACCGCGCATCGGGCGCCGCCGGAGCGGGGACCATATGGTTCGATGCGCGATCGGGGGTTTTGATCGAAGCGCGGCTACCGCTCGCCAATCACAGCGAATATCGCGATTTCCGGTTGCGGTTGATCCGCACGCGCTATGGCGAGACGGCGTGGAAAGCCGCGCTCGCTGACCATTGGCGTGGCTGCGCCGCCACTGAATGACCGGGGTCTCAGAAAATCCCGGCCGCCAGCCCCTCCGCCAACGCGGCGCCGAGGTCGCGGGCTTCGGCGAGATGGGATGGCGCAATTGTCTTGGGCGCAAGGATTGCTTCGGGCGTCTGCGCGGCGGTGTTTACAATGACCGGATCGGCGACGCGCTTCATCCGCCAGCCGGTGGCGATACGGTCGAGCTGTCGCTGGGCATTTTCACCGTCGGAGCCCGCGCAGATGATCGTCGCATAGGGGCGGCCTTCGAGCCGGCCGAGGCACGGATAATAGCAACGATCGAACATTTCCTTCATCGCGCCCGAGAGTGCGGCGAGATTTTCGGGTCCGACAAAAAGATAGCCGGCGGCGGCCTGCAGGATCTCCGGCGTCACATCCGCCACTGCGACAAGCGCGGCCGTTCGCGCCCCCTCCGCCGCGGCGCGTGCGAGCGCTTCGCTGCCGCCGGTGCGGCTGTGCCAGGCGATCAGCAGGTGCGGCGCGTCGGTCATGCGCCGATGCTTGCCAAGCCCCGGCACGCGGCGCAAGCTGCCCCGACATATGGGGGAGAGATGACATGCGCCGAGTGACCGCCCTGCTGCTTGCGAGCAGCCTGCCCTTCGCCGCCGCCGCGCAGGACGCCGCGAGCGACGCGACGCGCATCGCACAGGCCGAGATCGCGGGGCGCCTGCCGCTGGGCGATCCGCGCGACGAAGCCAATGTGATGCGCGGCAAGCTCGCCGAGATTCCGGGCGGGGTCATTCTCGACGCGAATGGCAAGACGGTGTGGGACCGGCGCCCTTACGAGTTCCTGAGCAAGGCCGAGGCGCCCGACACGGTGAACCCGTCGCTGTGGCGGCAGGCGCGGCTCGACGCGGTGCATGGATTGTTCGAAGTCGTACCGGGCAAGATCTGGCAGGTGCGCGGCTACGATATTTCGGTGATGACGATCATCCGCGGCAAGAGCGGCTGGATCATCGTCGACCCCCTGCTGTCCGAGGAGGCGGCGGCCGCGAGCTGGAAATTGTTCGCCGATACGGTCGAGGCGAAGAGTGGCAAGCTGCCGATCAAGGCGGTGATCTTCTCGCACAGCCACAGCGACCATTTCGGCGGCGTCGGCGGCATCGTCACCCCCGAACAGGTCAAGGCGCAGAAAATCCGCATCATCGCGCCGCACGGCTTTTCGGAAGAAGCGACGTCGGAGAATGTGCTGGCGGGCGGCGCGATGGGGCGCCGCGCGCTCTATATGTTCGGCGCGATCCTGCCGCCGGGCGAGAAGGGGCAGGTCGACACCGGGCTCGGGCCGAAGCTGTCGTCGGGCACCGTTGGCTATATGGAGCCGACCGAGACGTTAAGCGAAAAGGGCGGGACGCTGACGATCGACGGGCTGACCTTCGATTTCCTCGACGCCGGCAGCACCGAGGCGCCGTCCGAATTCGTCTTCTACATTCCCGCCTATAAGGCTTTGCACACGACCGAGGTCGTGACGCACACGCTGCACAATGTGCTCACCCTTCGCGGGGCACAGGTGCGCGATGCGCTGCACTGGTCGAAGGTCATCGACGCGATGCTGCTGAAATGGGGCGGCACCGCCGAGGTCGCGATGGCGTCGCACCATTGGCCGACATGGGGCGCGGGCGAGGTGTCGTCGCTGCTCGCGAATCAGCGCGATGCCTATCGTTACGTCCACGACCGCACGCTGTTTCTCGCGAACCGCGGTGCAACGCTGCACGAGCTCGCCGACCAGACCGCCGAGGCGCCGGTGCAGGGCCGGGATTTTTCGACGCGCGGCTATTATGGCACGCTGAACCACGACATGAAGGCGGTGTATCAGCGCTATTTCGGCTGGTGGGACGGCAATCCGGCGAATTTCAACCCGCTGCCGCCCGAGCAATCGGCGCCCAAATATGTCGCGCTCGCGGGTGGCGCCGACAAGCTGCTCGCGGCGGGGCGCGAGGCGCTGAAGGCGGGCGACTATCGCTGGGCGGCGGAGCTTCTGAACAAGCTCGTCTTTGCGCAGCCGGACAATAAGGACGCGCGCGCGGCGCTGGCGTCGGCGTACGACCAGATGGGCTATCAGGCCGAATCGGGCGCTTGGCGGAACTATTATCTTGCCGGTGCGGCGAGCCTGCGCGGCAATGCTGTCGATGCGGTGACGGGCAACGGGCAGAGCCGCAGCTTCGTCAGCGCGATCCCGACCGCTGTGTTTTTCGATGCGCTCGCGACGCGTTTCGACGCCGCGAAGGGGAGCACGGTCAAAGGGACGTTCCAGTTCGTGCTGCCCGACAGCAAGGAAGCGGTCGCGGTCGTCGTCGGCGGCGGGGTCGAATTCCCGCGTTACGGCGTGACCGACCCCGCGCCGACCGCGACGGTCACGATCGACCGCAAGATCCTCGACGAGGCGATGATGGGGCGCGCGCAATTCCCCGCGCTGATCCAGTCGGGCGCGATCAAGATCGACGGCGACCGCATGGCGTTCCTGTCGTGGTTCGCGCTGCACCCGCCCGCCGACCCGCGCTTCAATGTGGTTGTGCCTTAGAAATCCATGACATCGTACATACCCAAGCCGTTCGCATCGAGCGAAGTCGAGATGCCCATCGGGAGAGCACGACCTCACGGTGTCTCGACTTCGCTCGACACGAACGGAGATATAGGTGGTTCAGTCTCGATCATTCACCCTCTAAAGGCCTTCTGATGACCGACACCCCGACCGCGGCGCCGACCGATCCCTTCGCCCCCGATGCACTCAATGCCGCCGAGGGACTCGACCCGGTCGCGCCCGCCTATGCGCAGGTTTTGCGCGTCGCGACCGCGCTCAACCTGATCCCGCTCGCGATCGGCGCGAGCGTATTCGACGCGCTGCTGATCCGGCATCTCGAGGGGCCGTACGGGCTGATCACTGCGGCGGCGTGGCTGATCGCGATCGTCGTGATCGTCTCCTTCCCGTCGCGGCGGGTGTCGCGCTGGGGCTACAGGATCGGCGAGGGGCAGCTCCGCGTCGCGCGCGGCTGGCTGTTCCGCACCGACACGATCGTCCCCTTTGTGCGCGTCCAGCATATCGACGTCGGGCAGGGGCCGATCGAGCGCTGGTTCGGTCTGTCGCACCTGATCGTCCACACGTCGGGCACGCATAACAGCACGGTGACATTGCCGGGGCTGCACAGCGACCTTGCCGCCGCGATGCGCGAGACGATCCGCCGCCATATCCAGACCGACTTCGCATGAGCGACGTTGCCGCCATCACGACGGCCGAAGCCGAGCCAAACTGGCAGCGGCTGCACCCCGCAACGCTGGCGCTGGCGGTCGTGAAGCTGGGGCCGCGCTCGTTGCAGTTCCTTCCCGCGGTCGCCGCGCTCGGCTTTACGGGCAATTGGCTGTGGATCGTCCCCGCGATCGGCGCCTTTCTGCTCATCTCGCTTGCGGCTGCGTGGTTCCAGTGGCTGCGTTTCCGCTTTCTTGTCGGCGACGACGAGGTGGTGATCGAAAGCGGCGTTTTGTCGCGCCAGCACCGCACGATCCCGTTCGACCGCATCCAGGACGTCAGCATCGAACAGGGGCTCGTCTCGCGCGCGCTCGGCATCGCCAAGGTCGGGTTCGAAACCGGCGCGGGCGGCAAGGAGAATGACGCGAGCCTCGACGCGATCGCGCTGGACGCGGCGCAGGCGCTGCGCACGACGATCCGCGCGCACCGCAGCGGCGAGGTAGCGGCACCCGTCGCAGCCGAGGCCCCCGATGCGCCTCCCGCCGTCGAGGATCGGCTGCTGTTCGCGATGACGCCGCGCCAGTTGCTGATCGCCGGCCTGTTCAACTTCTCGCTCGCCGCGCTCGCGGTGGTCGGCGCCGGCATGCAGTTTTTCGACGGACTGTTGCCGTTCGATTTCAACGTCTTCAACCCGATGGACTGGATCGATATCGCCGAGGATTACGGGCTCGACCAGTGGTTGCTCGCGCATCGCTGGATCGCGGGGGTCGGCGCGGCGCTGTCGCTGTTGCTGATCGGCTTCGCGAGCGGGATTGCGACGATGTTCTTCGCCAACTGGGATTTCCGCCTGACGCGCGAACCGCGCGCGCTGCGCCGCACCCGCGGGCTGACGACGCGCACCGACGTCGCGGTGCCGGTGAAGCGCGTACAGGCGGCGATCCTCGTCACCGGCTGGTTCCGTCAGCGCTTCGGCTGGCACGAACTGCGCCTTCAAAGCCTCGCGAGCGACGGCGAGAAGGAGCGCGACCATCAAGTGGTGCCCTTTGCCAAGCTGGGCGAGATCGACCCGGTGCTAACCGAAGTCGCGATCCGGCGGCCCGATGCCGGTCAGTCGTGGCAGCATAGCCACCGCATCGTCGCGCTCGGGCCCATCATCGGCGCTGTGTGCGCGACGATCGGCGGCGGGGTCGCGCTCTATCTGGGCAATGCGGTCGGCTGGCTCGCGCTGGTCGCTGCGCCGCTGATCGCGCTCATCGCCTTCTGGGCGGCACGTTTCCATCGCTGGGCCGACCTCGGCGAACAGGTCGCGATCCGGCGCGGTGCGTGGAAGCCCAAGATGACCTTGCTGCCGCACGCGTCGGTGCAGAGCGTCGACCTCAAAAGCGATTTCATCCTGCGCCCGCTCGGCCTCGCGACCCTCGTGTTCGGCGTGCCGGGCGGCAGTTCGCTCGCGACGCACGAGATCCCCGCGATCCCGCTCGCCGCCGCGCTCGACCTGCGCACGCGCATCCTTGCGGCGAGGGCCCGGTCATGAGCGAGGCCGCACTCGGGATCACGCGCTCGATCAAGGGGCAGCCGTGGCACTGGCGGCGTGCGAGCGCCGACATGGCGTCGGAGAATCTCGCGCCCGACGATCTGATCACGCAATTGCTGCTCGCGCGCGGGGTCACACGCGACGACCTCGACCGCCAGCGAACGCCGACCTTGCGCGGTTTCATGCCCGATCCTTCGCTGTTCCGCGACATGGACGCCGCCGCCGCGCGGCTCGCCGATGCGGTCGAGCGCAAGGAAGCGGTGACGATTTTCGGCGATTATGACGTCGACGGCGCGACCTCGGCGGCGCTGCTCGTGCGGCTGCTGCGCGGGCTCGGGCTGCCCGCGGGGGCGTATATCCCCGACCGGCTGATGGAAGGCTATGGCCCGTCGGGCGCGGCGCTGGTCAAGATCGGCGAGGCGGGGTCGAAGCTGGTCGTCACCGTCGATTGCGGCGCGCAGGCGTTCGATGCGATCGCCGAAGCCAAGGCGGCGGGGGTCGAGGTGATCGTGGTCGACCACCACCAGTGCGCGACGACGCTGCCCGCAGCATTCGCATTGGTGAACCCCAACCGGCTCGACGAGGAACCCGACGCCGCGATCCACGGCAATCTCGCCGCGGTCGGGGTCGCCTTCCTGCTCGGCGCGGCGCTGCTCCGCACGCTGCGTGCGCGCGGTTTCTTCGCGACGCGCGACGAGCCGGCGCTGATCGACCTGCTCGATCTGGTCGCGCTCGGTACGGTCGCCGACGTCGCGCGGCTCACCGGCTTCAACCGCGCGCTGGTGACGCAGGGGCTGAAGGTGATGGCGCGGCGTGGCAACACCGGCCTCGCCGCGCTGATGGACGCCGCGCGCCTCACCAAGCCGCCGAGCGCAAGCGATATGGGCTTTACGCTGGGGCCGCGCATCAACGCCGGCGGACGTGTCGGCAAATCGGACCTTGGCGTGCGGCTGCTGACGACGTCGGACCCGCAGGAAGCCGCCGATATCGCGCTCGAACTCAACCGGCTGAACGAGGAGCGGCGCGCGATCGAGGCCGCGGTGCTCGACCAGGCGATCGAGGCGAGCGCCGCGTGCGGCAACGCCCCCGTCGCAATCGTCGCCGGACAGGGCTGGCACCCGGGCGTGATCGGCATCGTCGCCGGACGCCTGAAGGAACGCCTCCACCGCCCCGCGATCGTCATCGCGGTCGACGAGGACGGCATCGGCAAGGGATCGGGGCGCTCGATCAACGGGGTCGACCTCGGCGCCGCGATCCTCGCCGCGAAGGAGACGGGGTTGCTCGTCGCGGGCGGCGGGCATGCGATGGCGGCGGGGCTGACCGTCGCCGCCGACAAGGTCGACGCGCTCGGCGCGTACCTCAACGACCGGCTCGCCGCCGATGTCGAGCGCGCGAGCGGCGACAAGTCGCTGTTGATCGACGCCGTGCTCGCGCCGCGCGGGATCAATCCGCTCTGGTGCGACGCAATCGAAAGCGCGGGGCCGTACGGCGCCGGCTGGCCCGCACCGCGCGTCGCGACGGGGCCGGTGCGGATCGTCGAATCGGGGATCGTCGGCACCGACCATGTCCGCCTGATCGTGTCGGGCGACGACGGCGCACGGTTCAAGGCGGTCGCGTTCCGCAGCGCCGAAAGCGAATTGGGACAGGCGCTGCTCCACGCACGCGGGCGTAAATTATGGCTCGCGGGCCGCGCAAAACGCGACGATTGGGGCAGCCGGCCGGCCGCCGAACTCCATCTGGAAGATGCCGCTTGGGCCGAATAGGGACAAATGGCTCCGCCGCGGCGCAATATTTTTGCGCGGGTCTGCTTGACCGTTTCGGAAGGCCCGTCTAAGGCGCCGCTTCACCGATCAGACGGCCCCTTCGTCTAGCGGTCTAGGACGTCGCCCTTTCACGGCGAAAACACGGGTTCGAGTCCCGTAGGGGTCACCATCGGCAGTTATCTGCCACTCTTCGCGTCATCGCGAATCGACAAATCGGCGAGTTCCCCCAGCGGTTCCCCACAAGTTCCCCCAGCGCCCGATTTGCGCGGGCCCATTGCCATATTCGAGTATGTCAACATGCACACGCGTTAAGCTCGCGATTCCCGCGGAAAAATGAGCGTCGATGCGCCGCCAGATTTGTTCCGCCACCCCTTTTTGGGAAGCCTTGTCAAAGCCTGATGCAAAAACTAGGGTGTGCGCGGGGGACGATGATTGATTCCGCTGCCGTTTTCTATCCCACGGCGAAAACACGGGTTCTCGTCCCGTAGGAATCACCATCGGAAAGGCGCGCGGTCGGCGTGCTCACTCTCGCAAATTTCCGACCCTCAAGGCCCCTTCGTCTAGCGGTCAGGACGCGGCCCTCTCACGGCTGAAACACGGGTTCGATTCCCGTAGGGGTCACCAATATTCTTTCCCAAACAGCGATCGGATCGACGCGGCGATAGTCCCTGTCGACGGCGTCCGTTACGGCGGTGGTCCGCAAAGATCGCAACGTTGCGGCAGGATTGCGCAATTCGCCACGAAATTGCTGGCCATTCCCACAATTAGAACCGCCATATGGTTCCCCGCGATCAGTAATATTTGCTTTTTTCAACAACTTCGGGAAAGTATCCGCCGACGATATACTGTCGGTCTTTCGGGGGGAGGATGCGTTGCGGCTTGGGAGCGAGCAGAAGCGAGGCGGGACACGCGCGCCGTGGGGCGCCTATCTGCTGGCAGTGGCGGCACTGCTTGTGCCTTCGGGCGCGCTGGCCGCGGCGGATCCCAAATCGCCGCCCACCGCGCCGGCTTTCGTCCCGCTGCCGACCAGCGCCTTTGCCGAGCTTCCTTTCGTCGAAGATGTCGACCTGTCGCCCGACGGCACGCATATCGCGGGGCTGTTCGGGATCGGGGGCCAGCAACGCATCCTGATGATGCCCGTGCGCGGCGACCGATCGAAGCCTGTCGTCGTCGCGGTGCCCGACGAGACCCAGATCGCGTGGATCCGCTGGGTCGGAAACGACAATATCGTCGTCGGCCTCTATGCGCTGATGCCCGTCGAGGGCGATCGCTGGTATATTTCGCGCGCAATCGGCATCAATCGCGGCACAGGCAAGATCACCAAGCTGCTGTGGGACAGCGGCGGGCAGAATGCGTCCGACATATTATGGGTTCCCGCCGACGGCGGGACCGAAATCCTTATCGCGGCACAAAATTCGATCTACACCAATGAGGCCGATTTCTGGCCGACGGTCTATCGCGTCGATGTGGCGACCGGACGCAAGCGGGTCGCCGAAAGGCCGCGTGCAAACATCTTCGATTGGGGCGCCGATCATCTCGGCCAGGTCCGCTTCGGCATCGGCTATCGCGATGCGAGCACCCAATCGACCCTGTTGTTCCGATCGAACGGCGAGGGATCGTTGCGCATCATCGACAGTGCGAAGCTCGGCGCCGAAGAAGAACTGACGGTACCTTTCCACTTCGTGCCCGGCAGCAACAATGGGTTCGTCATCACCGAAAGCGAAGGCGGCCGGTCGGCGGTCGTCGAAGTCGACATTCCCACCGGCAAGCCCGTGCGGACCGTCTATGCCGCCGACGGCGTCGATGTCGAAAGCGTGTTGATGGCGTCAAACGGGGCGAAGCTGCTCGGCGTCCGGACCAGCGACCGCGAGACCCCGCTGCGCTGGCTCGACCCGGCGATGGCGGCGCATCAAAAGACGCTGGAGGAAGCATCACCGCTGTCCGCCGTGCGGATCGAGAGCATCAGCGCCGACCAGAGCAAGATGCTCGTCCGCTTCAGCACCCCCGACAATCCGGGCCTGCTCTTCTATTTCGATGCCGCGACCGGCGAGCTGGTCAAGCTGGCGGCGATGAACGACACGATCGGCGGACGGCGCCTGTCGCGCGGGCGGATGATCCAGTACAAGGCGCGCGACGGGCTGGAGATCGAGGGCGTGTTGACGATGCCGCGCGGCCGGCGCGATAAAAACCTGCCCTTCATCGTCATGCCCCACGGCGGGCCGTGGGGGCATGACGAACTGACCTATGATTATTGGGCGCAGTTCCTTGCCGAGCGCGGCTATGCCGTGCTCCAGCCCAATTTCCGCGGCTCGACCGGCTATGGCGCCGCGTTCGAAAAGGCGGGTCAGGGACAGCTCGGCTTCGCGATGCAGGACGATGTCAGCGACGGCGTGCATTGGGCGGTAAAGGAGGGGATTGCCGATCCGAAACGCGTCTGCATCGTCGGCGGCTCGTACGGCGGCTATGCCGCGATGTGGGGGACCGTCAAGGATCCCGACCTCTATCGCTGCGCGATTTCGATCAACGGCGTCGCCAATTTGCGCCGCGAGGTCAATGATTTCGGCGGGCTGATGCGCGAACGCCTCTATCGCGGCCAGTGGCAGCGGATGACCCCCGATTTCGCCGCCGTGTCACCGATCAACGCGATCGCCCGGATCAAAGCGCCGCTGCTGCTGATCCACGGCAAGAAGGACGTCACGGTCGATCACGGCCAGTCGGCGCGCATGTATGCGGCGATGACGAAGGCCGGCAAGACGGTCGAGTTCGTCTCGGTCCCGCTTGCCGACCATTATTTCACGCGTCAGGCCGATCGTATGACCCTGCTGACCTCGATCGAAACCTTCCTGACCAAATATAATCCTGCCGACTGACGCGCGCCCGGTCGAACGCGGCGACTTCGCCGCCTCAAGCACAAAGCCCGGCGACCTCTATGTTTCCGAGACGCGCTTTCGCTTTTCGGTCGATTGAGCCCTATTTCGCGCCGCGCCGCGCCGGATTGCCACGCGCGAGGAGCAGGTCGAGCGCGCCTTCGATCAGCGTATACATTTCCTGCGACGCCTTTTCGGAATCGCCCGCGATGATCGCATCGGCAACGCGCTTATGCTCCTCGGCGCTCGCGCGCGGGACGCCCTTATATTCGTTGGTGCGGCGGATGCTGAAGCGCAGCGTCGTTTCGGTGAGGTCGGTGAACTGGCGCAGGAAACGGTTGTTGCTCGCGCCCAGCACGGCGACGTGAAAGGCGATATCGGCGGCGAGCGCGTCGTCGTCGCCATTGTCGGCGGCAATCATCCGGTCGATCGCGGCGACGATCTGCGCGCGCTGGCTGCCCGTCGCGGTTTCGGCCGCGAGCGCGGCGGCGCGCGGCTCGATCGCGAGGCGGACGTCGGTGAATTCGATGAGCAGATCGATCGAAAATTTACGCTCGAGGATCCAGCGCAGCACATCGGGATCGAGCAGGTTCCACTGGCTTTCGGGCAGCACCCGCGTCCCTTGCCGCGGGCGCGCGCTGAGCAGGCCCTTCGCGGTCAGCATCTTTACCGCCTCGCGCAGCACCGGCCGGCTGGCGCCATATTGACGGCACAGATCGGCTTCGACGGGGAATGCCTCGCCGCTCGGATATTTCTCGGTCACGATCGCGCGGCCCAGATCGTGCAAGATATGCGCGGTCAGGTTGCGCCCGTCGGATGGGCTGCGCACCCCATCGTCAATCCCCATAAGCCATTCCCTATTCGCCCCCTTCGGCCAAGGCCTTATCGCGCGTGATCCACCGCGCAACAAGCCGCGCGGCGCGTTCGGCGAGGACCGCGGGGTCGCGCCCGGGGGCATAGAGCCACGAGCCGATCCCGAAGCCCGAAGCGCCTGCGGCGCGAAACGCCGCCATCGTGTCGGCATCGACGCCGCCGACGGGCATGACCGGAACCGCCGGCGGCAGGACTGCCTTCACCGCCTTCAGCATCGCGAGCCCGCCGCTGTCGGCGGGGAAAAGCTTGAGCCCGTCGGCGCCGGCATCGATCGCGGCGAACGCCTCGGTCGGCGAGAAGAAGCCGGGCAGCGATAAAAGCCCCGCCGCCTTGGTCGCACGAATGACATCGGGGTTCGCATTGGGCGAGATCACGATCCGGCCGCCCGCGCCCGCGACCGCATCGACGTCGGCGGGCGACAGGACGGTGCCCGCGCCGACCAATGCGACATCGCCGAACGCGCGCTGCAGGATCGCGATGCTTTCGAGCGGCCGTGGCGAGTTGAGCGGCACTTCGAGGCAGCGAAAACCGGCGTCGACGAGCACACCCCCAACCGCCTCGGCTTCCTCCGGCCGAAGCCCGCGCAAGATCGCGACGAGCGGGACACCCGCCAGAAAGTCCGTCCAGTCGATCGTCATTTGTCGCTCCATTTCACTGATTGTCCGATGGCCCACAGCCCCGCGGCGGCCGCCTTGTTGCCGTCGATCCGCGTCACGTCCGATATGCCCGCCTGTGCCAGCGCAGCTTCATAACGTTCGGCCAGTGCGTCCTCGGCGATGATCGCGATCGGCCCCTCGGCCGTTTCCAGTCCCTGGCGTATTTCGGCGCCGATCAGGAGGCCCGAGAGATAGTCGGCGAGCCCGGTGGGCGCGATCGCATCGAACAGCGCCTCGGTTCGCACCGTGAACAGCAGCGCGGTGATCGCGGGATCGGCAAGCGCACGCTCGACGCCCTTCGCGAAGGCGGCGGGATCGCGCGCTTCGCCCTCGATCGACTGTGCAACGAACGAGTGGCGCCGAAACAGCGCGTAGAGCTCGCCGGTCAGGAAGGTGCGAAAGCCGGCGAGCGCGCCGCCCGCCATCCGCGCCCATTTGCTGTGCGTTCCGGGGAGGATCACCATGCCGTCGCCGATGCCCGCGCCGAGCAACTGCACCTCCTCGCCGCGCATGACATCATGGACGCCGCCAGCGGTGCGATGATGCACGCCGGGAGCGATCCACGCCGCGGCGGCGCCGAAGTCGACCGGCAGCGCGCCGCCACCTAAGGCTTCGAGCGACGCCGGGCAGTCGAGATAGGGGATTTCACGCCACCCGTTGCGGCTGCCGATCATGCCGCCCAGAATGATGCGCGCGTCATCGCCGAGCCAAGGGCCGACGACGCTTTCGAGCACGCCCGCGAAATCGCCCCCCGCGATGGCGCCGATTCCCGTTTCGGCGCGGCGCGCGTCGACGATGGTGCCGTCGGCAGCGAAGCGCCAGGCGCGCATGTTGGTCGTGCCCCAGTCGACCCCGATCGTCGCGCTCATCCGGCGAACCCCCGCGCAGGCAACCCGCGCACGCCGGGGTCAACCTCGAACAGGGCACCGGCATGCTCGCCCTCTTCGTCGCCCTGCGACGCCGAGGTGACGAACAGCCGGTCGAGCTTTTCGCCGGCAAAGGCGCAGCTGGTGATATTGTTTGCAGGCAGCGCGATCGAACGGTCGAGCTGGCCGTCGGGGAAAAAGCGGCTGACCCGCGCGCCCGCCCAATGCGCGATCCAGATGCCGCCCTCGGCGTCGGTCGTCATGCCGTCGGGATAGCCCCAGTCGTCGTCGAAGCGAAGCCACTCCCGCTTGCCCGCGATCGACCCGTCGTCGGCGAGGTCGAAGGCATAGACGGTCCGGCGGCCGCTGTCAGTATGATAGATGGTGGCGCCATCGGGGCTGAATGTCGGCCCGTTGGTCACCAGATAATTATCGTCAGCGCGCGACCAGCGAAGGTCGCGGTCGAGCCGGTAGAGCGCGCCGCTGGCTTCCTCGTCGCGGTCGTCCTTGCTGCCCGCCCAGATCCGTCCGGCCGCGTCGGTCTTTGCATCGTTGAGCCGGTTGTGCGGCCGGTCGGGTTCGGGGTCGCCGATCGGCTCGACGCGGAAAGGATCGAGCGACAGGCGCGCAAAGCCGCTTTTGAACCCGGCGACAAAATCGCCGTGTCCTTCGCGCTCGATCACCCAGCCGATCGGCTCATCGAAAGCCCAGCTGGTGACGCCCGCGCTCGCGAGGTCGAGGCGGTGGAGCGCGGGGCCGAAAATGTCGACCCAATAGAGGGCGTTTTCGCGGCCCACCCAGCGCGGTCCTTCACCCAATATCGCCCGTCCCGGTGTTGTGATGATCTTAAAATCGTTCATTTCCCGTCCATTTTCTTCATTCAAATGATTTATATGATAAAATGTTGACGTCTGTCGATTCCAAACGATAATCAGGCCGAAGAAAAATCGATGGGCGATGCCCTGCTCTCGAGACCGCGCGCGAGCGCATCTTTGGCGCCCGCGGCGCGCTGATCGCCGCGATCCTATGCGCCAGGCACCAACACCGAGTGATCGAACCCGCCGATGTCGGGCAACCCGACGATGTCGCGAACGCCATCGCCTTTCTCGCGTCGGACGAAGCGCATTTCATCACCGGGACGTCGATGGAGGTCGACGGCGGCCGGCTCGCCAAGCTCTAACCCTTCCGGACGCCATCCGACCTTTCGCGCGATGTTCTTCAAGTCCTCCAAAATGGCGCCGCCTTCGACAGGTCCGTGCTGTCCGCGAACGAGCTTCGCGGGCAGCATGTCGGGGTGAGCGATAATGGGGGCCATATCCATCTCATCCTGCCCGACCCGACCGAGCGGGCGGCCTGTTTCCGCGTCCTCGCCGCAGGCTCCGAACGCATCGTCCGGAGCTTTGCCAGCGCCGATGCGTGGATCGAAGCCGAGGGTGGCGATTCCTGCGCAATCCTGCTCTTTCACTGGCGCCAGCCGGGCGCGACCGATGGCGCGGCGCTGCTCGACCATGTCGCGGGGGGCGCCGGGATCGCCACCTTCGTTGCCGCCGAACAGCTCAGCATAGCCGAATCGCGCGCGATCCTGCGCGGAGGGGCGCAGGATCTGTTACCCGCGCCGCTTGACCCGCGCCTCGTCCGCCGCACGATTGATGCGGCGCTGGCCGACTGGCGCGCACGGCAGGGTGCGCTCGACCGGCACCGCGAAGCCGAAGCGCGGCTGGCGGCGCTGACCCCGCGCGAGCGCGACATATTGGATGCCATCGCCGCGGGACTGGGCAACAAGGCGATTGCGCGGCAGCTGGAGCTCAGCCCGCGCACGGTCGAGGTGCATCGCGCCAACATCATGCGCCGCGCGGGCGCCGGCAATGTCGCCGAACTGTTGCGGCTGCAATTCATCGCCGAATTTGCGCGCGCCGCGTCGGCCGATTCGGTCCGTTTTGGTGCATGATCGCGGCGGAACCCGGCCGGAAGCCGCGCGTAGCGCCTATAAGGGAAATGAACGGTGCACCGCCCTTGAGTTGGTCCCCACGGGCGCTGCCGTTCATTCGCATGGGATCAACCCCACCTGATCCCGTGCAACAAACGGCCGGCAGAGGAAATCCCTCCTCTGCCGGCCTTATTCTTGTCCGGTCACCAACGCGCGCTGATCGGCGCGGCCCATCGACAGCAGGATCGGATCGGCCGCCTGCCGCGCCGCGAAATCACCCTTGCTCGAAACGCCCTGCCAGCCAATGCCGATCAGCGACTGCGCGATCGCGCCGCCCAGCGTGTCGCCGGGGCCGGGCAGAATGATGACGTCGGGGGCATATTCCTTCATCGCAACCTGCACCGAGCGCGCGAAATCATAGGGCGCGAGGATCTGGTGGCCAAAGGTGTAATCCCAGATCGCGGCGGGATCGCTGGCATGGCGGCGCCAGATATGGCCGCGCCCGTCGATCAGCGGCAACGCGGGGCGGTGAAACAGCGAATGCGGCAGCTCGGCCATCGCCTTGTCCGAACTGCCGAACATCAGCGGGGTGTGGAACGGACCGTGGCCCGCGAGGCGGAGCGGATCGCGGCCGGGGGTCGGCGGCGCTTCGGCGAGCAAGGCGGCAAGGCCTTCCTCATTGCCCGCGAGCACGAGCATGCCCGCAAGGTCGATCGAGAGCGCCAGCGCGTGGCCCGGGCGCGATGCAATGTCGGCGACGAGCGCGAGCAAAGTCTCGCGCAGACCGGGGACCGGCCGCCAATCCTCATTGACGACCTGCAACAAGATCTGCCCGCCCGGCCCGTGCGTCTGGCTGTTGAGGCCCATCGCGTTCGAAATGCGGAAGCCGTCCTCGACCGACACCGCGCCGCCGAGCGCGAGCGCGCTGTACCAGCCCATCGAATTGCCCGCGACGGCGACGATGTCATATTTGTCGCGGTCGATGCTGAGAAAGTCGAGCGCGGTCGCGGTGTAGATCAGCGGCGCCGCAACATCGCCGCGCATATGCGTCGCGACGCTGAAGCGGTCGGCGCCATCGAGTTCACTCACCGTTGGCTGGCCGCGTTCGCGGCGCTGCGCGTCGAAATTGGCGATGAGGTCGCCGAAGCGCGCACCGTGCAGCCGCGCGATGCTGCCAAGCTCGCCCTTGCCATAGGTGCCGCGCCCGGGGGCGACGACGAGCGCGGTCTTACGCGCGCTCATGCGAGCAACTCCTTCGCGGCGGCATAGATCGAATCGCGGCTCGGCAAGGTCAGCGTCGCGGCCTTGCCCAGCGGGATAAAGCTATCGTCGGCGGCGATGCGCTTCAATTTCTTGCCCGGAGTGCGCTCGACGAAGGTCGCCATCAGCGCCTCGCTCTGCGATCCGGTGATGCGGCATTCGTCGACGATCAGGATGCGTTTGGCATCGCCGACCGCGGCGACAAGCTTGTCCTCGTCGACGGGACCGAGCCAGCGCAGGTCGATCACGCGTACTTTCACACCATCGGCAGCGAGCAATTTCTCGGCCTGCCGCGAATAGTAATAGCCGTTGCCGTAAGTGACGATCGCGAGGTCGGTGCCATCGCCATGCACTCCGACGTCGCCGAAGTGGATCGGGGCGCCGTCGCCGGGCGCCTCATAGACGCTCGTCCACAGGCCATCGCCCTCTTCGTGGAGGTCGCGCGTCATATAGAGCGCGATCGGCTCGACGAAAACGACGACGCGCTGCTCCTCGCGCGCGAGCCGGACGCATTCGCGCAGCATCGCCACCGCGTCGCGCCCGTTCGACGGCACCGCGAGGATGACGCCCGGAATGTCGCGAAAGACGGCGAGGCTGTTATCGTTGTGGAAGTGGCCGCCGAAGCCCTTTTGATAGCCGAGCCCCGCGATGCGGAGCACCATCGGGTTGGTATATTGCCCGTCCGAGAAGAAGCTCAATGTCGCCGCCTCGCCGCGGATCTGGTCCTCGGCATTATGGACATAGGCAAGAAACTGGATCTCGGGCATCGGCAGGAAGCCGTTGTGCGCCATCCCGATCGCGAGCCCGAGGATCGCCTGCTCGTCGAGTAGCGTGTTCACGACGCGCGCCGAACCGAAGCGCTGGTGCAGCTTTGCGGTCACGTTATAGACGCCGCCCTTCGGTCCGACGTCCTCCCCCGCAACGACGATTTCCTTGTGCGCAAGCATCAGGTCCGCGAGCGCCCAGGAGAGAAGCCGCGCCATGTGCATCGGCTTGTCCATCTGACCCGTGTCGCTTCCGAACATCGCCTTGCGGTCCTCGTCCGACGGCGTGTTGGCCCGCGCGACCTCGCGCTTCGGCGGGATCAGGCTGTCCATCACATGCGTGGGCGTGGTGATCTTGGGGCGCAGGATCGCGGCCTCGGCCTGCCGCGCCAGGGTCGCGCCGATATCCTCATAGGTTTCGGCGATTTCAGCAGGGGTCATCCAGCCATGTCCGGCCATCAGCGCCGCGCCGGCGAGCAAAGGATCGCGCGCCTCGTCGGCCTCGATCAGGGCCTTGGGCAGATAGGCACCCTGCACGTCCGAACCCGCGTGACCATAGAGCCGCACCGTCGCCATATGGAGGAAGACGGGCTTGCGATAGCGGCGCGCATAGTCGGCGGCCTCGGCCGCCCCCGCATAGGCCGAGACAAGGTCGGTGCCGTCGCATTTGATATAATGCAGCCCCGCGCGGTGACGGAACTGCGCCTCGATCCACCCCGTCGGCGTGCGCGTCGAAATGCCGATACCATTGTCTTCGCAGAGGAAGATAAGCGGCATCGGCGAGCCCTGAAACGCCGCCCAGCCCGCGGTGTTGAAGGCCCCTTGCGCGGTCGAATGATTCGCCGACGCGTCGCCGAAGCTCGTCAGAACAACCGCGTCGTCGGGGAGTGGCAGCCCGGTCATGCCGAGCCGGCGCGCGATACCGATCGAGAAGGCGGCACCAACGGCCTTCGGCAAATGCGAGGCGATCGTCGAGGTTTGCGGCGGAATATTGAGCGGCTTCGACCCGATCACCTTGTGCCGGCCGCCCGAGATCGGGTCTTCGCTCGACGCCGCGAAGCTCAGCAGCATGTCCCAAGTCGGCGTCCCGCCCGGAAGCTGGCGCGACCGATGGAGCTGGAACGCATTCGAGCGATAGTGGAGGAACGCCATGTCGGTGACGCGCAGCGCTGCGGCGACCGCGGCATTACCCTCGTGCCCCGACGATCCGATCGTATAGAAACCCTCGCCGCGCGCCTGCAAATGGCGCGACAGCCGGTCCATCTGGCGGCTCGTGAGCTGCGACAGAAAAATGTCGGTCGCGTCGCTCCGCGACAGACCGACAAGCGCGGGATCGGGCGCGTCGGCGCGATCGGGCAGTCGTCCTTCGGCTAGCGCGCCGAGGAATTTTTCATGCACCGCCTGCGCTGCGTCCACCTTGGTCCTCCGTCTGATATTCCCGCGCGCTAGAACGGGGCAGTTTTGCGCGCAAGCTTGTCTTGCCTTCGCGATGAGGCTCGCGCTACCACTTAACGCGATGATCGACCGGGGCGGGACCAATATTTCAGCATGATATCCTTGTGGATCGCCCAGGCATCGGCCGCGTCCGATACGTCGAGTCCCCAAGGATATGAGGGCTGGCTGCTCGATCCCGAACTTGTCGATCCGGGCTATAGCCAGACGATCGCAGGCGGCGAGATCCAGACCGCCTTTCCGCCACCACCACCCCCGCCGCCGCCGACTCCCGAGTGGCTGAAATCGCTGTTCAACACGATCGGCAATTTTTTCGAGTGGAGCGCTCCCGCCGCCAAGCCGCTGATGTGGATCGCGGTTGCCGCACTGGCGCTGTTCCTCCTCTATCATTTTGTCCCCGCCTTCGCGCGGTGGGTCGACAATCTGCGCTTCGGCCGCAAGGCACGCGGCGACGAAGCCGATCCTATCGGGCAGGCCGAGGCCGGCGCGGCGCGCGCGCTGCTCGCCGAAGCCGACGCGCTCGCCGCCGAGGGCCGCTATGCCGAAGCGGTGCATCTGCTGCTCTATCGCAGCGTCGAGGATATCGAGGGCCGCCGTCCGGGGCTGGTCAAACCCGCGATGACGTCGCGCGATCTCGCCGAGGCAGAGGGCCTGCCCGCAGTCGCGCGCGACGCATTCAGCCGTATCGCCCGCGCGGTCGAGATCAGCCTGTTCGGCGGGCGGTCGATCGACGCGGGCGCGTGGCAGACGTGTCGCGGCGCCTATGCCGAGATGACCGTGCCGAAGAATTGGGCGCGCGCATGAGCGGCGCGGCGGCAACCAATGATGGCTTCAACCCGCGCCTGATCGCCGGCGTTGTGATCATCGGCATCGTCGCTTTCGTCGCGCTGTGGGCGCTGATCGCGCTCGGGCCACAGATCAGCAGCGGCAATGATGGCGGCGGCCATGCGCTGTCGAAGGCGGCGCCGGGCTATGCCGGCATCGTCGACCTCGTCGAGCGTGCCGGCGGCCACGTCGAATTGCGGCGGCGGGTCGAACCGGTTGAATATGACGATTATACCCAGCTCACCATCCTGACCCCGACCGCGCGCACGCGGGCCGACGAAATGAAGGAGCTTTTCGCCGCGCAGGGCGACGCGCCGGTACTGGTCGTGCTTCCCAAATGGGCGGCGGGCGGCATGCCCGGGCAGGCGCCGAAGCCCGGCTGGGTCAGCGGCGGTATCGCCGTTTTGCCCCCGGCGCGGCTGCTGCCCGAGGAATATTTCGGGAAAGTCCGGATCGGCCGCGCCAAATGGGCCAATGAAAATGCACGGGGCCGGGTTGGCGGGCACGACATACGGCTGGTCGACCCGGCGCAGCTTCACACGATCAGCGGCGACGGTCTCGACCCGCTGATCACCGCAGCGGACGGCAGTGCGATATTGGCGCGCGCGCGCGACCACGATCTTTATGTGCTGTCCGACCCCGACCTTATCAACAATCTGGCCTTTGCGACGCGCGATAAGGCGGTGACGGCGGCAAGGCTGATCGATGCGATTGCCGAGGACGCCAATGCCGATGGCCTCGCCTTCGACCTGACGCTAAATGGCTTCGGCGGCCAGCGCTCGCTGCTGCGCTTTGCCTTTGTCCCGCCCTTCATCGGCATCACGCTCTGCCTGATCGCCGCCGGTCTGTTCGCGCTGTGGCAGGCGTGGGTGCGCTTCGGCCCGGCGCTGAAACCCGGCCGCGCGATCCCGGTGTCGAAGGCGGCGCTGATCGCGAACAGCGCCGACCTGATCCGGCAGGCGCGCCGTGAACTCGACGGCGCCGACGCCTTTGTGAAAAGCCAGCGCAGCGCGATCGCGCGGCGGCTGCACGCGCCCGGCGGGCTCGACGACGACGCGACCGACCGCTGGATCGACAAGCATCTGCGCGGCGGCAGCGACCTTTTCTCCTCGCTCGCGCGGCGCCTGCCGCTCGCGCGCAACACCCATGAGTTTCTGGCAGACGCGCAGGCGCTGCACGACATCAGGAAGGATTTACTCCGTGACAGCTAATCCCATCGCCAAAAGCGTTGAGAACGTGCAGGCGCTTGGTGCCGCGATCGAGGGCGAGGTCGCCAAGATCGTGTTCGGGCAGGGGCCGCTCACCCGCATGGTGACGATCGCGCTGCTCGCGGGCGGACATGTGCTGCTCGAAGGCCCGCCGGGGACGGCGAAGACGCTGCTTGCTCAGGCCTTTGCCCGCGCGACGGGGCTCGCCTTCGGGCGCATCCAATTCACACCGGACCTGATGCCGGGCGACATATTGGGATCGAACCTGTTCAACTTCCAGACGTCGAGCTTCACCCTGACCAAGGGGCCGATCTTTACCGAACTGCTGCTCGCCGACGAAATCAACCGCACGCCGCCCAAGACGCAGGCGGCGCTGCTCGAGGCGATGCAGGAACGCCGCGTGACGATCAACGGCGAGGCGCATGTCATGAGCCCGCGCTTCACCGTGCTCGCGACGCAGAATCCGATCGAGCAGCAGGGGGTGTATCCGTTGCCCGAGGCGCAGCTCGACCGCTTTCTGTTCAAGCTCGTCGTCGACTATCCCGCCGCCGACGAGGAACGCCGCATCGTCGCCGACCATGGCGGGCGCTTCAAAAGTCCGGCGGTCGGCGATTTCGGCGTCACGCAGGTCGCCGATGCCAAGACGATCGAGGCGGCGATCGACACGATCGCGACCGTGCGCCTCGCCGACGAAATCGTCGATTATATCGTCCGCCTTGTCCGCGCGACGCGCGAGAGCGCCGACCTCGAATGCGGCGCGAGCCCGCGCGCGGCGACCCTGCTCGCGCGCGCGGCATGCGCCGCAGCGGCACTCGACGGGCGCGACTATGTGATCCCCGACGATGTTCAGCGTCTCGCCGCAGGCGTGCTGCGCCACCGTGTCATCCTGTCGGCGGCGGCCGAGATCGAGGGGCGCAACGTCGAACAGGTCGTCGCGGCGCTGCTCGAGCGCGAGGAAGTCCCGCGGTGATCTACCCGACCCGCCGCGCGATCTATTTGTTGCTGCTGGGCGCCCCGATGGCGCTCGCGCTCGGGCTGATCCGGCCCGAGCTGTGGCTCGTCGCGCCCGGGTGGATCGGGGTGATTATCGCCTGTCTGATCCTCGACACGATCGCGGGGGCGAACCCCCGCCACCTGTCGCTCGATGCGCGTTTCCCGCACCAGGTCGGCGTGGGCGATCCCTTCGACTTGTCGCTCGTTGCGAGCGGGCGGGCCATGCCGCCCCACGCCGAAGTCGCGCTCGCGCTCGACGAACGACTTGTGGAGGGTGGACGGCTCGCCAGTGACATGTCCCGGACGGGCGATCGCAAGAGTTTGAATCGCACATTGCCGCTCACCGCGTCGCGGCGCGGGCAGGCGCTGGTCGAGGCGCTGTGGATCCGCTGGGCCGGGCCGCTCGGGCTCGTCTGGAAGCAGCGCAAATTTGCGATCGACGGCGCGATCCATGTCGTCCCTAGCCTGCGCGCGGTGACCGATGAAGGCAGCCGGCTGTTCCAGCGCAACAGCTGGTTCGGCCTTCGCCAGCAGCGGTTCCGCGGCGAGGGCACCGAGTATGAGGCGCTCGCCGAATATCAGCCGGGGATGGACCGGCGCGCGATCGACTGGAACGCATCGGCGCGCCACGTCAAATTGCTCGCGAAGGAATATCGCGTCGAACGCGACAACCGCGTCGTGCTCGCAATCGATGGCGGACGGACGATGGCCGAGCCCGTCGGCGGCATGCCGCGCGTCGACCGCGCGGTGTCGGCGGCGCTGCTGCTCGCTTATGTCGGACTGAAACTCAACGACCGGATCAGCTTCTTCTCCTTCGCCGCCAAACCGCAGACGCTGACCCCCGCCTATATGCACACGCAGGATTTCCCGGCGCTCCAGCGCGCGGCAAGCCTGATCGACTATGCGCATGTCGAGAGCAATTTCACCCTGGCGCTCACCACGCTCAGCGCGCAGCTCAACCGGCGGTCGCTGATCATCCTCTTCACCGAATTCACCGACGCGACGAGCGCCGACCTGATGATCCGCGCGGCCGGACGGCTGGTAAAGAAGCACCGGCTGCTGTTCGTCGTGATCAAGGATGAGGAGGTCGAAGCCGAAGAGCGCCGTCGCCCCGAAAGCGGCGCCGACGTAACGCGCGCCAACGTCGCCGCGGCAATGCTGCGCGACCGCCAGCTCGTCATCGCGCGGCTCCAGCGGCTGGGTGCCGACGTCCTCGAAGTGCCTGCCGACGCAATGGGCGCCAGCGCGGTCGAGGCCTATCTCGGCATCAAAAGGCAGGGCAGCCTGTGATTCCTCCGGCCGCCCCCGCGCGTATGATCGACGCCCCCAGCTTTTCGACGAGCCGCTTTCGCGCCGAGCGCGAGGCCGACTGGATCGCCTTCGACCTGCTGCTCACCAAGCTCGAGAAAAAGGGCGCCGCCGCGCTGACCAGCGACGAGCTGCTGCAGCTCCCCTTGCTCTATCGTGCCACGCTGTCGTCGCTGTCGATCGCGCGCGCGACCAGCCTCGACAAGGCCTTGCTCGATCATCTCGAGGCGCTGTCGATCCGCGGCTATTTCCTCGTCTATGGCGTGCGCGAAAGCCGCTGGAACCGCCTTCGCCGTTTCTTCCTTTACGACTGGCCCGCCGCGATCCGATCGGTGTGGAAGGAGACGGTGATCATATCGCTGATCATCCTGCTCGGCGCGATCACCAGCTATTCGCTCGTATCAAATAACCCCGAATGGTATTTCAACTTCGTCGACGAGGAGATGTCGGGCGGGCGCGATCCGCGCGCGACGGTCGAATATCTGCAATCGACGCTGGGCCACGGCAAGGCAGCGGCCGGCGAGAGTGAAAGCGAGAGCGGGCTGCACGTCTTTGCGACCTATTTGTTCACGCACAACAGCCGCGTCTCGATCCTGTCCTTTGCATTGGGCTTCGCGTTCGGGGTGCCGACGATGATGCTCGAATATTATCAGGGGATCGGGCTCGGCGCGATGATGGCGGTCTTTGCGGGCAAGGGCCTCGGCTATGATTTCGGCGGCTGGCTGTTCATCCACGGCACGACCGAGTTGTTCGCCGCGGCGCTGTCGGGCGCCGCGGGGCTGCGCATCGGCGCCGCGGTCGTCTTTCCCGGCGCGCGCGGGCGGTTGCAGGCGGCGTCGGACGCTGGACGCACCGCGGGCAAGGTGATGGTGGGCGTCATCATCATGCTGTTCGCCGCAGGACTGCTCGAGGGATTCGGGCGCCAGCTGATCACCGACACACTGCTGCGCTATGCGATCGGGTCGTTGATGCTGCTCTTCTGGCTCGGCTATTATTACATCCCGCGCCGCGAGGATGTGACATGACCGCCGCCGCCGCCAACGCCAAGTCGCGCGCCGCGCGGGCGAAGAAGATCCGCCAGTTCATTACGCCCGAGGGGGTCGATCTCGAGCTCAAGATCGCGAGTTCGGGGCTGCGCTTCGGCGCGCTGCTGGTCGACCTGATGCTGATCGTGCTGGCGCTGTTCCTGTTTTCGCTTGTCATGCTGTGGGTCGGGCTTGCCTCGCAATCGGACGTGACCGTCGTCGTGTGGATGCTCGGCGCTTTCCTATTGCGCACCTTCTGGTTCGTCGGCTTCGAACTCGGATCGCGCGCCGCGACGCCGGGAAAAAGGATCATGGGCATCCGCGTCGTCGCGCGCGACGGTGGGCGCCTGACCGCCGACGCGGTCGTCGCGCGCAACCTGATCCGCGAGCTCGAGCTGTTCCTGCCGCTGATGATGCTGGGGGTCGGCGCGTCGGAGGATATGGTGTCGGGATGGACCATGGTCGCAGGCATATTGTGGTCGCTGACGCTCAGCCTGTTCCTGTTGTTCAACCGCGACCGGATGCGGATGGGCGACCTGATCGCGGGCACTTGGGTCGTGATGGCGCAGCGCGTGAAGCTCGACGCCGATATCGCAACGAGCAGCGCGAGCGAGACAATGGCGTTCAGCGAAAGCGAACTCGCGGTCTACGGTATTTTCGAGCTGCAGGAACTCGAGCGCGTGCTTCGCGGCAACGATCCGCGCGCGATGCGCGAGGTCGCCGACGCGATCCGCGCCAAGATCGGGCGGCCCGTCGCCGAAGAGGATGACGTCTTCCTGCTTTCCTACTACCGCCAGTTGAAGGCCCGGCTCGAACGCAAATTGCTGTTCGGCAAGCGGCGAGAGGATAAATATGCCAGCGACTGACACGAGCGTCACCCAAGCCCTGCATGCCCGCCGTTCGGTGCGCGCCTTCACCGGCCAGCCGGTCGATCCGGCGCTGCTGAAAGACGTTTTTGCGGCGGCGCAGCGTGCGCCGTCGGGCGGCAATCTCCAGCCGTGGCAGGCGACGCTGGTGACCGGCGAGAGGTGGCAGGCGGTGAAGGACGCCGTCGCCGCGCGCACCGCGATGGGACGCGAGGGTTACGAGCCCGAATATGACATCTATCCCAAGGGGCTGACCGAGCCTTGGGAAGCGCGCCGCTTCGGCGTCGGCGAGGCGCTGTACGCTTCGCTCGGCATCCCGCGCGAGGACAAGCGCGGCCGTCTTGCTCAGTTCATGGACAATTACCGGGGTTTCGGCGCACCCGTGATGCTTTTCCTCCATTGCTCGCGCATCATGGGACCACCGCAATGGTCGGACATGGGCATGTGGCTGCAATCGGTGATGCTGCTACTCGTCGAACATGGCCTCGCCAGCTGCCCGCAGGAATGCTGGGCAATGTACGGCGCGACGATCCGCCGCACCCTCGGCCTCGACGACGGGCAGATTTTGTTCACCGGGCTCGCGATCGGCTATGCCGATACCGATGCGGCGGTGAACCAGTGGCCGGTGCCGCGCGTACCGCTCGAAGACGTAATTGATTGGCAGGGATTTTGACGATGAGCATCAAGCAGCCGGGGTTTCGCTATGGCATCGCAGGCGCGCTGATGCTCGTCGTCGCGGGCTGCGCGGCGATCCCGCAGCCCGAAGCCCCGCCCCCCGCGCCGCGCCCGGTCGCCCCGGCGCCGACGCCCACGCCGCTCCCGACCCCGGTGGCGGGCTGGGAAGACCGCGCGGTCGACGCCGGCGCCTGGCGCTATGACGCGGGTAGCCGCACCGCCGCCTTCGTCCCGACGGGCAGCGCCAACCCGCTGCTCAGCCTGACGTGCAGCGGCGGCGGCATCCGGATGACGTCGGAGCTTTCGGGCAATGTCAGCCTGCGCACCAGCGCGGGGACCGACCAGATCCGTTTCGACGGCGGCAGCGCGAACCTGACCAACCGCGACCCCCGCCTCGACCGCATCGCCTTCAGCCGCGGCCGCTTCGCGCTCGAAACGCCGGGCGGCGGCGCGTTGACGCTGCCGGTACAGTCAGAAATCGGCCGGGTGATCGAGGATTGCCGATAGAAGGCGAGGCTCAGCCGCCGAGCTGAACGGTTCCACCCTTGATCCAGCCCCAGCGGCACGGACCCTGATATTCGCGGGCGTTCTGCACCGACTTGCCGACGCCGCACATGTCGGGATCGGTGCCGGGCGCAGCAAAAACCACGCCGAACCAGGCGTCGTTCTCGGCGGCTTCGCACAGCGACACATTCGCGCCGCCGGCGAGCTTTGCCTTGACCGCGCGCGTCTCGTTCGGCGCCCAATAGACGTCGGTTCCGCCCGCCTTGACGCGGCTGATGCTCGAACAGGCGGGCAGGCTCGGCCCCTCGGTGCCGATCATCACCGCGCGCGTCGCGAGCGGCTCGCCCGCAACGGCAGGCGCGTTTTCGGCGGGCGGGGCCGGCTGGCTACATGCAGCGAGCGAGGCAGTAAGAAGGGCGGCAGCGGAGATGAAGAGACGATGTTTCATGCCCCCGAAACTAGCCGCCGCGGCGTCCCCGCGCAACGCTCGTCGCCACAGGACCAAGAGCCGCATTTTCGCTTGGGTTTTGCGGCCTTCGACCCTATATAATCGCTATGACGGACACCCCAGAAAATACGGCGCCGGTCGCGCCCGCAAATCAGCCCAACACCAACGCCTATGGCGCCGATTCGATCAAGGTTCTCAAGGGCCTCGACGCGGTGCGCAAGCGTCCGGGCATGTATATCGGCGACACCGACGACGGATCGGGCCTGCATCACATGGTGTTCGAGGTGTCGGACAACGCGATCGACGAAGCGCTCGCGGGGCATTGCGACCTCGTCCTGATCACATTGAACAGCGACGGATCGGTCAGCGTCGAGGATAATGGCCGCGGTATCCCGACCGGCATCCACGCCGAGGAAGGCATTTCGGCGGCCGAGGTCATCATGACCCAGCTTCACGCGGGCGGGAAGTTCGAGAACACCAGCGACGACAATGCGTACAAGGTTTCGGGCGGCCTGCACGGCGTCGGCGTCTCGGTCGTGAACGCGCTGTCGGAATGGCTCGAACTCACGATCTGGCGCGATGGCGAAGAGCATTGGATGCGCTTCGAACATGGCGATTCGGTCGCGCCGCTCAAGGTCAACGGCCCCGCCCCCGCGGGCAAGAAGGGCACGCGCGTGACCTTCATGGCCTCGACCGAGACGTTCAAGAATGTCACCGAATTCGATTTCGAAAAGCTCGAGCACCGCTATCGCGAGCTCGCCTTCCTCAATTCGGGCGTCCGCATCAAGCTCGTCGACGCGCGCCATGCCGAGCATGAAAGCCATGACCTCTTCTACGAAGGCGGGATCGCGGCGTTCGTCAAATATCTCGACCGCAACAAGAATGCGCTGCTGCCCGATCCGATCGCGATCAGCAGCGAGCGCGACGGCATCGGCATCGACGTCGCGCTCGAGTGGAACGACAGCTATTATGAAAATGTCCTCTGCTTCACGAACAATATCCCGCAGCGCGACGGCGGCACGCACCTCGCCGCCTTCCGTGCCGCGCTGACGCGCACGCTGAACGGCTATGGTGAAAAGTCGGGGATGCTGAAGAAGGAAAAGGTGTCGCTGACCGGCGAGGATATGCGCGAAGGGCTGACGGCGATCGTCTCGGTCAAACTGCCCGATCCGAAATTCTCGTCGCAAACCAAGGACAAGCTGGTTTCCTCCGAAGTCCGCCAGCCGCTCGAAAGCCTGATGGCCGACCGGATGACCGAATGGCTCGAAGAAAATCCCGCCAATGCCAAGGCGGTGATCCAGAAGGTGATCGACGCCGCCGCGGCGCGCGAAGCCGCGAAAAAGGCGCGCGAACTTACCCGGCGCAAGGGTGCGATGGATATCGCGAGCCTGCCCGGCAAGCTCGCCGACTGTCAGGAACGCGATCCCAGCAAGTGCGAACTTTTCCTCGTCGAGGGTGACTCGGCAGGCGGATCGGCAAAGCAGGGCCGCGACCGTCATGTGCAGGCAATCCTGCCCTTGAAGGGCAAGATCCTGAACGTCGAGCGCGCGCGCTTCGACCGCATCATTTCGTCGAAGGAAGTCGGCACGCTCATTCAGGCGCTCGGCACGGGCATCCGCGACGAGTTCAACCTCGAAAAGCTGCGCTATCACAAGATCGTGATCATGACCGACGCCGACGTCGACGGCGCGCATATCCGCACGCTGCTGCTCACCTTCTTCTATCGCCAGATGCCCGAGATCATCGAGGCCGGCCATCTCTACATCGCCCAGCCGCCGCTCTACAAAGTCGCGAAGGGGCGGAGCGAGGTGTATCTGAAGGACGACACCGCGCTCGAAAATTACCTCGTCGATGCCGGCATCGACGCACTGCTGCTCGAAACCGCGGGTGGGGCGCGTTCGGGGCAGGATCTGCGCGGGCTGATCGACCATGGCCGGCGCCTCCGCGCGCTGATGCGCTACGTCCCGCGCAATCTCAATCACGGACTCGTCGAGGCGCTCGCGCTGACCGGCGCGCTCGATCCCGAACTCGACACGGCGGGCCGCCACAGCGCCGCCGCGACCGCCGCAACCTGGCTCAACGCCGCCGAGCGCGCGCTGACCGGCGGCGCCGAGGCGGTATGGACCGTCGAAGCGGTCGAGGGCGGCGGCTACACGCTCGAACGCCGCTGGCGCGGGGTCAGCGACCATCATGCGATCGACGCGGGTTTCCTCGCCAGCCAGGAAGCGCGCCGGATGCACAAGCTTGCCGCCGAACAGGCCGACACCTATGCGCGTCCGGGCCGGCTGGTGAAAGCCACGGGCGCGGCGGCGGAGGTCGAGGCTGAAATCGTCGACGGTGAAGAGAGCGATGTCCCTGCGACGACGAACGCCAAAGCCAACCCGGTCACGCGGCCGTCCGAACTGCTCGAGGCGATCTTCGCGCACAGCCGCAAGGGCCTAGCGATCAGCCGCTACAAGGGGCTGGGCGAGATGAATGCCGAGCAGCTTTGGGAAACCACGCTCGATCCCGCCAACCGTTCGCTGCTGCGTGTCGAGGCCGAACAGGCCGATGTGGCGCACGAAATCTTCGAACGGCTGATGGGCGACGAGGTCGAACCGCGGCGCGATTTCATTCAGACGAACGCGCTTTCGGTGGCGAATCTGGACGTATAATTTCAGTTATTGATCGGTTAAAACGGTCAAAATCGCACATCCGGACGCAAATATTATTCCGTTTAACGCGCGGCGGCTTGTTTTGGCAGGCCGCCGCTGCTTTTGGCGCCTCCTCTGACAAGGGGATGATGTCATGCGGGCCTTTTCAGCCATGCTGCTTCCGCTTTTGCTGACGGCCTCGGCCACGGCGCAGGAAGTCGAAGTCACCGACAATCCGATCGCCGAGATCGTCCAGCCGACCGACGAAGAAACCGAAATCGACGGCGGAATGGCCAGCTATTACGGCAATGAACTTGCCGGCAATCGCACCGCAAGCGGCGAACGTTTTGACCCCGGTCAGCTCACCGCGGCGCACCGCACCCTGCCCTTCGGCAGCATGGTGCGCGTTACCAACACGTCGAACGGCGACAGCGTTATCGTCCGCATCAACGACCGCGGCCCCTTCTCGCGCGGCCGCGTGATCGACGTCAGCCAGGCCGCGGCCCGCGAAATCGGCATGCACCGCAGCGGCACCGCGCGCGTGAAGCTGGCACTGCTCGACAACGACTGAGGATCAGTCGAACACCGACCACCCCGCCGCATAGGCGAAATGTTCGAGCGCGACGGCACCCGCCAGCGAGGTGCCCGCCTCGTTGAGCGCGGGCGACCAGACCGCGATCGATCCCTGCCCCGGCGCAATGCACAATATGCCGCCGCCGACCCCGCTCTTGCCCGGCAGGCCGACGCGGAAAGCAAATTCGCCGCTGTTGTCGTAATGGCCGCAGAGCATCATGATCGCGTTGATACGCCGCGCGCGGTGCGGTTCGATCAGTTGCTCGCCGCTGAGCGGATCGCGGCCCTCCATCGCAAGGAACAGCCCCGCACGCGCGAGCTGGCGGCACGACATGGCGATCGCGCACTGGCGAAAATAGACACCGACGACCGTTTCGACGGGATGCGTCAGATTGCCGAAAGCGTCCATGAAATGCGCAAGACTGCGGTTGCGCGCGCCCGTTTCGGATTCGGAGAAAGCGACGTCGAAATCGATCCCGACGCTGTCGTCGCCGGCGCGGGAGCGCATGAAGTCGACGATCTCGTCGATGGTCGCATCGCCGCTGCGCCCGTCGATCAACCGGTCGGTCGTCGCGATTGCGCCCGCGTTGATCAGCGGATTGCGCGGGATGCCCTGCTCGCTTTCGAGCTGGACGATCGAGTTGAACGCGCTGCCCGACGGCTCGCGCCCGACGCTGTCCCACAAAGAACTGCCGACGCGGCGAAGCGCGAGCGCCAGCGTGAACACCTTTGACACCGACTGGATCGAGAAGGGCTCGTCAGCATCGCCCGAGGTGTGGACGGTGCCATCGGGGAGCGCGAGCGCGAAGCCGAGCTTGTTCGGGTCGACCTTGGCGAGCGCGGGAATATAGTCGGCGACGCGCCCTTGGCCGAGATGCGCTGCGGCGAGCTTCATCGCCTCTTCGATATGGCTTCCGAGGGTGTCGGTCATCGGCTCCGCCTAGCATAATTGCGGCGCAAAGCATGTATTTTCATTTTTCTAGAAATATTCTATGATAATGAAATTATATCATCGAATCGGGAGACGAGACATGGCCGACCATCCGCGTTCCAAAGGGCTTTCGAGCGCCGTCTGCTACAAGGATGCCAAAGCCGCGTTCCGCTGGCTGGAGGAAGCTTTCGGGTTCGAGCCGACCTTTGTGCTGCTCGATGCCGACGGCAATCTCGCGCACAGCGAGATGGAATATGGCAATTCGTCGATCATGATCGGCAATGAATGGTCCGACGATCACCGCAGCCCCGCGAACCTCGGCGGAAAGAATACGCAAACGGTGCATGTCCAGCTGGGGCAGGGCGAGGATATCGACGCGCATTGCGAGAAGGCGCTCGCGGCGGGCGCCGACATCATCGCCGAACCCGAAACGCAATTCTACGGCGACCGCACCTACCGCGCGAAGGATCCCGAGGGGCATATCTGGACCTTTGGCGTGACGGTCGCGGAAAAGACGTCGGACGAATGGGACGCCGAAGGCGGTTTCACAACCAAGACGCGGCTCGATTGAGCGCCGCGGTCGACCGCACGCTCGCCGCGCTCGCCGATCCGGTCCGGCGACGCGCGGTCGAGCTGCTTGGCGAGCGGCCGCGCAGCGCGGGCGAGCTGGCCTGCGACCTCGGGCTCGCGCCGCCGGCAATGAGCCGCCATCTGCGCGCGCTCAAGGAAGGCGGGCTGGTCGAGGACGGGCACCCGGCGTTCGACGCGCGCGTGCGCATCTATAGCCTCAAGGACGGGGCGACCGCTGGTCTGAAGCAATGGCTCGCCGAGACCGAGGCGCTGTGGATGCACCAGCTCACCGCGTTCAAGGTCCATGTCGAGAGCGGTGTCGAGGGCGAGGAATGAGCGCGGCGGCGATCGTCGCGCTCCGCGTCGCGGCAACGCCCGACGTCGCCTTCACCGCCTTCACACGCGACATCGGCACATGGTGGAAAAGCCACCCGCTGTTCCAGCTTTCGCGAAAAGGCGACGGGCTGCTGCGTTTCGATCCTGCGGGGCCTGACGGCCGCCTCGTCACGCGCTTCGACGACGGCAAGGAGTGGGAGATCGGACCCGTGCGCCACTGGCTTCCCGGCGAACGACTGGCATTCGGATGGCGGCTGCCGAGCTTCAAGCCCGAACAGACGACCGAGGTCGATGTCCGTTTCGAGGCGGTGGGAGCCGAGACGCGCGTAACGGTCGAGCATCGCGGCTGGGACAGCATTCCGCAGCAGCATGTCGCGCGGCACGGGTTCGAGCTGATGCTGTTCCAGCGGCGGCTGGGGGAGCATTGGCGGGGGTTGCTGAAAGGGATGGCGGCGGGGTTGTGAAGAAAGGCCGGTTTGGGGTGGAGAGCAGCCGCTCGGTTGCCCACTTCCGTCATCCCGGGCTTGACCCGGGATCCGCCTTTTCCTTCAAGAAGGCAGGCCCCGGATCAAGTCCGGGGTGACGATGGTGGATGGGTCAGCTTCCGGTCAAAAGCCGGCGATCAGAGAAACATTGCGTGCGCACCGCCCTCGCCCCAAAGTGGCCGCATGTCTCTCCCCGCCCCCTTTGCCGACTGGTTCGCCGCGCGCGGGTGGCGGCTGCGGCGGCATCAGGCCGATATGCTGGCGGCGGGGCAGCGCGGCGAACATGCCTTGCTCGTCGCGGCGACGGGGGCAGGCAAGACATTGTCGGGTTTCCTGCCGAGCCTTGTCGATCTCGCCCAAAATCCGACCGACCGGCTGCACACGCTGTACGTCTCACCGCTGAAAGCCCTCGCGGCCGACGTCGAGCGCAACCTCCTCGGCCCGATCGCCGAGATGGCGCTCGATATGAGCGTCGAGAGCCGCAGCGGCGATACATCGTCGGACAAGAAAGCGCGGCAGCGCAGCCGGCCGCCGAATATCCTGCTGACGACCCCCGAATCGCTGTCGCTGTTACTGTCCTATCCCGACAGTTTCACGATGTTCGCCGATCTGAAGACCGTGGTGATCGACGAGATCCACGCCTTTGCGCCCGGCAAGCGCGGCGATTTGCTGAGCCTCGCGCTGGCCCGGCTACAGGCGATCGCTCCCGGTCTCCGCCGCGTCGGGCTGTCAGCGACGATCGCCGATCCGGTGCAATATGCGGGCTGGCTCGCGCCCGATGCCGACGCAGACGCGGTGACATTGGTCGAGGGTGAGGCGGGCGCCGATCCCGATATCGAGATTCTGCTGCCCGAAGGCGCAGTGCCCTGGGCGGGGCATTCGGGGCGCTATGCGGTGCATCAGGTGATGGAGGTGGTCGCGGCGAACCGCACGACGATCATCTTCTGCAACACACGCGGCCTCGCCGAGCTGATCTTTCAGGAGCTGTGGAAGGTCAACGATCTCAGCCTGCCGATCGCGATCCACCATGGCAGCCTCGACCGCGAGGCGCGGCAACGGGCCGAAGCGGCGATGGCCGAAGGACGGCTGCGCGCGCTCGTCGCGACATCGAGCCTCGACCTCGGGCTCGACTGGGGCGATGTCGACTGCGTGATCCAGATGGGCGCGCCGAAGGGCTCGTCACGGCTGCTCCAGCGGATCGGGCGCGCCAACCACCGGCTCGACGAACCGAGCAAGGCGCTGATCGTGCCCGGCAACCGCTTCGAATATCTGGAGGCGCAGGCCGCGCTCGACGCCGTCGATGCGGGCGAGCGCGACGCCGACCGCTTCCGCCCCGGCGCGCTAGACGTGCTCGCGCAGCATGTAATGGCGCTCGCCTGCGCCGCGCCGTTTCGCGAAGAGGCGCTACTCGCCGAAATCCGCAGCGCCGCGCCCTACCAATGGATCGACGCCGAGACCTTTGCCCGGCTGCTCGGCTTTGTGCGCGACGGCGGCTATGCGCTCAAAAGCTATGACCGGTTCCGCCGCCTTGCGCCCGACGGGCAGGGCGGCTGGCGGATCGCGCATCCGAAGCTCGCGGCGCAGCACCGGCTGAACGCGGGGATCATCGTCGATGCCCCGACGCTCGACGTGCGCTTCAAGAACGGACGGCGGCTCGGCACGGTCGAGGAATATTTCGCGAGCACATTGGTGACGGGCGACACATTCGCCTTCGCGGGGCTGAGCCTCGAGGTCGAAAGCATTCGCGACACCGACCTGATCGTGCGCGCGACGACGAAGCCCGCGCGCATCCCCTCCTATGTCGGCGCGCGCATGGCGCTGTCGACACGGCTCGCCGACCGCGTGCGCGGCTTCCTCGCCGACCCGGCGAGCTGGCAGCGCTTTCCCGAGGATGTGCGCTTCTGGCTCGAAATGCAGCAATTGCGATCGGTGCTGCCGCGCCCCGGCGAACTGCTGGTCGAGACCTTCCCGCACGAGGGCCATCATTATCTGGTCGCCTATCCGTTCGAGGGCTGGAATGCGCACCAGTCGCTCGGCATGCTGATCACCAAGCGCATGGAGCGTGCGGGGATGCAGCCTTTGGGCTTCGTCGCGTCGGACTATGCGCTGGCGATCTGGTCGCTCCGCCCGGTCGAGAATCCCGAAAACCTGTTCGACGCCGAAATCCTGTCGGACGAATTCGTCGAATGGGTCGAAAGCTCGCACCTTTTGAAGCGTGCCTTTCGTGAGGTCGCGGTGATCGGGGGGCTGATCGAGCGCCAGCATCCGGGCAAGCGCAAGACCGGCAAGCAAGTCACCTTTTCGACCGACCTGATTTTCGACGTGCTCCGGAAATATGAGCCCGACCATCTGTTGCTCGAGGCGGCCTGGGCCGACGCACGCGAGCGGCTGACCGACGTCGCGCGGCTCGGCGACCTGCTCGACCGCGCCGCGGGGACGATGGTGCACCAATCCCTACCGCGCATCAGCCCGCTCGCCATCCCCGTGCTCGTGCTGATCGGGCGCGAAAATGTCGCCGCCTCGGACCTCGACGACATGCTGCTCGGCGAACTCGCCGACACACTCGCCGAACAGGCGATGCGCCTCGACGAGTGACCGGTGTTTCGCTTGCTGCGACGCCCGATGAGGCGTAGATTGCACCAAAATATACAGAGGATGCCAGCGATGACCCATGCTTCGAAGCGGTCCGTCCTTTTGGCGCTGCTGCTCGCCGCCCCGGCCTTGATCGGGGCGACGCCGGCTCCGGCCGATCCGCCTGTTCCTGCAGCCTCCACCCCGCCCGGCGAGACCGTCGCCCCGCCCGTGACGCTCGTTCCGTTCATCGAACCCTTCGATCTCGACGCGTCGCGGCGGATGTCGGTCAAGGTGATGGTCGGGGGCAAAGGACCCTTTTCCTTCCTTGTCGACACCGGCGCCGAACGCACGGTGATCGCCCGCGAACTGGCGGAACGGCTGGGGCTGGTCGAGGGCGCCAAGCTGAAGCTCGCGACGATCGGCGGCTCGTCGATGGTGCCTAGCTACCGCGTCGCGGCGCTCCAGATGTCGAAACTGCACCTCGCTTCGGTCGAGGCACCCGCCTTTTTTGGCCGGCATATCGGCGCGGCGGGGCTGATCGGTGTCGACATGCTCGAAGAGCGCCGCATCCTCATCGATTTCCGCAAGGAGACGATGCAGGTACTGGAAACGCGGCGCCGCGCGACGCCGCTCATTCGCGACGACGACGCGATCGTCGTCACCGCGCGCAATTCGGCAGGCCGGCTGATCCTGTCGGACGCGCGGCTGAACGGCAAGCGCATCGACGTGATCGTCGACACCGGCGCCCAGACGAGCATCGGCAATCTCGCGCTGAAAAGGCTGGTCACTGAACGGCGCGCCAATCGCTTTCCCTTTGTCGCGACGATCCTCGACGCGGTGACCGGCGAGGCGGTGCCCGCGACGCGCAGCGCGATCAAACGCATCGTTATCAACGGCATGGACGTCAACGACCTGCCCGTGAGTTTTGCCGATGGTCAGGCCTTCCGCGCCCTTGGGCTTCACGAGCGCCCGGCGCTGCTGCTCGGTATGGACAGCCTGGCGCTGTTCGACCGCGTCGAGATCGATTTCCCGAACAAGCGCGTCGTGTTTGACCTGCCCGACGGCGCGCATCGCGAATCCGGCCAACGCTTCGCCGCAAACATGACCATGCGAGGTTCCTAGGGCGCTTGCGGCGGGGCAACGGCCGCGTCATAGCCGACGCATGTCCGCCGCCGTCAATTTCGATTTTGCGGGCCAGCAGTTTCACATGCTGGCCGACCGCGCGCTGTTCTGGCCGCGGCACGGCGCGCTGATCGTCGCCGACCTGCACCTCGAGAAAGCAAGCTGGTATGCGGCGCTCGGCCAGCCCTTGCCCCCCTATGATAGCCACGACACGCTCGACCGGCTCGCGGGGCTCGCGGCCGAAACCGGCGCGCGCGCGATCTGGTGCCTCGGCGACAGTTTTCACGACCGCGATGCGGCGGAGCGGATCGTCCCCGCGGTCGCCGACCGCCTGTTCGGGCAGGCGGCGTCGGCGAAGCTTTTGTGGATCGCGGGCAATCACGACGGCCTGACCGGCGGTGCATGGGGCGGCAAGGTCGCCGACGAGCTGGCGATCGACGGCATCGTCTTTCGCCACCAAAGCCAAGCGCGCGAAACGCGGCCGGAGATCTCGGGCCACTTCCACCCGAAATTGCGGCTCAACATCCGCGGGCGACATGTGTCGCGGCCGTGCTTTGCCGGTGATGACAGGCGATTGATTCTGCCCGCCTTTGGCGCGCTGACCGGCGGCCTTGCCGCCGATGATCCGGTTATCGCCGGAAATTTTGCCGGCGCCTATGAGGCGATGCTCGTCGCGCGCGGGCGGCAGCTCCGCTTTCCCTGCCCCGGCCGACCGGCCGATGACGCTACGGCAAGCCACGCAGTCGCCGCCGGCCGACGCTAAGCCCCGCCGAACAGGCGCTTTTCCGCCTGTGGCCAAAAAGCATCACCCAGCCAAAAACGACGGTAATACGTGCCTCCCGCTGGATCGGCCGCGCAATTGAGTTATGCTCCGTCCGCAACAAAAATAAATAAATGTTGAGAGGAGTGCCCGATATGAAATCATCTTCCCTTCGTGCTGCCCGATTCATGCGCACCAGCGCACTGGGCGTATCGCTTGCCATTGCTGCCGTATCGGTACCGGCCTTCGCACAAGATGCGCCGGCCGAGACCGCAACCGACGACAGCGACAACACCCCGATCATCGTCACCGCGCAGGGCCGCTCGCAGCTGCTCTCCGACGTGCCGGTCGCCATCTCGGCGGTCAGCGCCGAGACGCTGCAGAACAGCGGCGCGAACGATATTCGCCAGCTGAACCAGGTCGCGCCCTCGCTGCTCGTCTCGTCGACCGGCTCGGAAGCCAATGGCTCGGCGCGTATCCGCGGCATCGGCACCGTCGGCGACAACCCCGGCCTCGAAAGTTCGGTCCCGGTGTTCATCGACGGCGTCTATCGCTCGCGTTCGGGCATCGGCCTTAACGAGCTCGGAGAAATCGACCGCATCGAAGTCCAGCGCGGCCCGCAGGGCACGCTCGGCGGCCGCAACTCGTCGGCGGGCCTGATCAGCATCTATTCGAAAAAACCCGATTTCAATTTCGGCGCCACGGGTGAAATCACCTATGGCAATTATGATTATTGGCGCCTCGGCGGCAGCGTCACCGGTCCGATCACCGACACACTCGCCGCGCGCCTCGACGGCGTGTGGGTCAAGCGCGACGGTTTTTACAACGACACGGCGAACGATCGCGATATCAACAACCGCGATCGTTATTTCCTGCGCGGGCAGCTTTTGTTCGAGCCGACCGATGCACTGTCGGTGCGCCTGATCGCAGACTATACGTCGCGCGACGAGGAATGCTGCGCGGCGACCTATGTCGGCCCGAGCGTCAATCCCTATATCGGCAATCTCAACACGCCGGCCAGCCCGATCCTCCAGCCCGGTGCCACTCCGCCACGTGTCAACGACAGCGGCAACAACATCATCAACGTGCTGCGCGATCTCGGCCAGTCGCTTGGCGCGTTCAATCAGGGTTACAGCCGCGACATCTCGGTTACCCCGGGGCGCAGCTTCGCCGGCAAGACCAAGGATTACGGCTTCTCGGGCCAGATCGACTATGATTTCGGCGGCGCGACGCTCACCTCGATCACCGCGTATCGCGAATATCGGTCGGGCCAGGCGGGCGACGTCGATTATGGCACGGTCGACATCCTCTATCGTGCCCCCGACAAGGATGCCTATCGCCAATTCCACACCTTCACGCAGGAACTGCGGCTGCAGGGGGAGGCGTTCGACGGCAAGCTCGACTGGCTCGTCGGCGGCTTCTACGCCAATGAAAAGTTGCGCGTGCGCGACAATCTGCGTTTCGGCGACGATTACGGCCGCTTCGCGACTTGCCGCATCGTGTCGGGCGGCGGTTTGGCCGGGCTCTATTCGCCAACGAACCCGGGATGCGTCTTGCCCTTTGTCGCTCCTGGCGTAACCGGATTCCAAGCAATCGCCGGAGCGACCGGCGCATCCGGTCCGGATATCGTTGCCGCTTTCAACGCGCTCGACGGGCTCAACGATCGGGGCAGCATCAACGACGTCTATCGTCAAAATGGCAAGAACTGGGCGCTGTTCACGCACAATATCTTCCACATCACCGACAAGCTCGATTTCACCTTCGGCGTCCGTTACACCAACGACAAGAAGAAGTTCTCGGCGACCTTCACCAACGACAATACGGTCTGCACCACGGTCCAGGGGCTCGTGCTCAATGACCTGACACAGGTCAATCAGCCGGGCGATTCGGCAGCGGTGCTGCAACAGCGCGCAACCGCCCGCGCACTAGCTGGTGGCTTGATCGGTCTTGCCTGCCAAGGCAATTCGACCGCCGAGCTCAACAATGTGTCGATTAACGACAAGCGGAGTGAGGACGAATGGACCGGCACCGCGATCCTGTCTTACAAGCCCGTCGATGACCTGATGGTCTATGCGAGCTATTCGCGTGGCTATAAGGCCGGCGGCTTCAACCTCGACCGCTCGGCGCTGAAATCGCCGATCCTGCCCTTCGCAGCGACACCGGGCGGCGCGCAAGCGCTGGTCGGCGCGCTACAGTTCGACCCCGAAAAGGTCGACAGCTATGAAATCGGGGCCAAATATTCGACCGGTCCGTTCGGCCTCGGCCTGACGCTCTTCCGGTCGGACTTCTCGAGCTTCCAGCTCAACACGTTCAACGGCACCGTCTTCCTCGTCCAGAATATCAACGGCTGCGACAGCGACCTGAACGGCGGCGACCGCGACCAGAGCAAGTTCACCGGCGCCCCGAACTACAATGCCGCAGCCGCAGCGACCGGCGCGTGCCCGTCGGGCGATGTCAGCCACGGCGTCCGCTCGGAAGGCTTCGAACTCGAAGCCTCGCTCGTCCCCGCACGAAGCTTCCGCATGACCGCGGGCCTCACCTATGCCAGCACGAAATATCGCGGCCAGCTGGTGGGGAACAATTCGGGCGCCCCGCTCGACCAGGCGTTGCGCCTGCTGCCGGGCAACAATCTGTCGAACGCGCCCGAACTGGTCGCGACCGGCAGCGTCGCCTGGACCCCCGACATCGGCAGCAGCGGCCTGACCGGCCTTGTCTATGTCGATGGCCGCATGACCAGCGATTACAACACCGGGTCGGACCTGTTCCCGCAGAAGGAACAGAATGGCTATGCGCTGTTTAACGCGCGCATCGGCATTCGCGGCCCCGACGAGAAATGGGGCATCGAATTCTGGGGCCAGAATATCTTCAACAAACAATATGCCCAGGTTGCATTCAACTCGCCCTTCCAGGAAGGCGGCACGTCGCCGACGACCGCTTTTGCCGACCCGCAATATCCGGGCGGCCGCCAGATCTTCTCGCAGTTCCTCGCCGAGCCGCGGACCTATGGCGTAACGTTGCGCGGCAAGTTCTAAGCAGCAACGGATTTCAGACCGCCGGGGGACGAGGCCATCGGCCTCGTCCCCCTTTTTTGCCCCCGTCGCGTCAACCTCTCACTTCTGACAGCTGTGGCACAAAAGCCGCGCCCTCCGCGGAATGACGCTACGGCGCGTGCGGCGCGCTGGCTTGCCGCCGCCAACTCATGTTACGCTCGGGCAACGACAAAAAAGACCGCTCTCCCCGCATAGACCGATCATGTGAGAGGAGGGCCATTCCCGATGAAAAACCGTTCCCGCCGTGCGGCCAATATGCTGCGCACCAGCACCGCCGGCCTGTCGCTTGTCCTCGGCCTGTTGGCGATGCCTGCCATGGCGCAGGAGGCCGGTGCCGAAACCGACGACAGCACGATCATCGTCACCGCGACACGCCGCAGCGAGGCGCTGTCCGACGTGCCGATCGCGGTCTCCGCCGTGACTGGCGACACGCTCGAAAAGACGGGCGCGACCGACGTCCGCGCGCTGGGGCAGGTTGCGCCCTCGCTGCTCGTGTCGGGCGCGACGAGCGAGGTCAATTTTTCGGCGCGCATCCGCGGCATCGGCACGGTGGGTGAGAATCCCGGCCTCGAATCCTCGGTCGGCCTGTTCATCGACGGCGTCTATCGCAGCCGCACCGGCGTCGGCCTGTCCGAACTCGGCGATATTGAGCGCGTCGAGGTGCTGCGCGGGCCGCAGGGCACGCTCTTTGGCCGCAACTCGACCGCGGGGCTTATCAACATCGTCACCAAGGGGCCCGAACTCGGAACCTTCGCGGGCAAGGGATCGGTGTCGTACGGCAATTATGATTATTGGCGCGTCGACGGCATGCTCAATGCGCCGCTCGGCGACAAGACGGCGGTGCGGCTCGACGGCGTCTGGCAGAAGCGCGACGGCTTTATCGAGAATGTCACGGCGGGCGAGCCCGACATCAACGACCGCGACCGCTGGCTGGTCAAGGGCCAGCTGATGTTCGAGCCGAGCGAGACGATGAGTTTCCGTCTGATCGCCGATTACAGCAAGCGCGAGGAGAATTGCTGCGGCGGGGTGCTGCTGAACCCCGTGCGCAACCTGACGCGCGGGCCCGATGGCTTCCCGGTCGCATCGGCGAACACCCTGCTGCCGCTGCTTCAATTGCTCGGCGCCAACCATCAAGTGCCACCGACGGGCGAAAGCTTCGTGCGCCGCCAGTCGACGACCCCGGGGGTCACCTACCGCTCCGATACCAAGGATTGGGGCGTGTCGGGCGAGCTCGACTGGGATCTGGGATTGGGAACGCTGACCTCGATCACCGCCTATCGCGACTATAAGAATGCGCAGGGCCAGGACGCCGATTTCAGCACCCTCGACATATTGCGCCGTACCGACCTCGATCGCCGCTTCCGCCTGTTCACGCAGGAACTGCGGCTGCAGGGCGAGGCCTTCGACGGTCGGCTCGATTGGCTGGTCGGCGGCTATTATGCGAACGAGAAACTCGATGTCGACGACGACATCGTCTATGGCGCCAATTACGAACGTTTCGCCAATTGCATTGCCGCCGCGACCTTGTCGGCAGCCAACCTCAACCCCGCCTCGGCGACCTGCTCGAACCTTCCTGCCGCAAGCTTCCCCGGTTTTCAGGGCTTCGCGGCCTTGCTCGGTGCGGCGCGGTTGAACGGCACCGGCAACAACGGGTCGACCTTTCACCAGCGCAGCACCAACTATGCGCTTTTCACGCACAACAGCTTCGACATTATCGAAGATGCGCTGACGCTGACGGTCGGCGCGCGTTACACGCATGAGAAGAAGACGCTGACGGGCGATGCCAACTTCACCAACACGCTCTGCCCGGCGATCGTCAACTCGCCCTTCCAGGCGCTGGCGAGCCTCGCCTGCGTGATCAACGGCACCGCCCCCGACATCGTCAAGGGCGCGCCGGGGACAAAGTTCAGTGAGGGGCAATGGACGGGCACCGCGGTGCTGAGCTGGAAACCTGCACCCGAATGGCTCGTCTATGCCTCGGCGTCGAAGGGCTATAAAGCGGGCGGCTTTAACCTCGATTATTCGGCGCTCGACCGTCCGTGCAGTACAACCGCCGGCAATCCGACGCAGAACGCCGCCTGCACCGCCGCACTCGCGCGGCCTGCGAATACGCCGGGGAACGGGCGCCCCGAAGCAAGCGACCTGCAATTCGCGAGCGAAAAGGTCGATGCCTATGAACTCGGGGTCAAATGGGACGGCCCGGGAATCGACGTCAACCTCGCCGCCTTCTGGCAGGAATATAGCAATTATCAGCTCAATACCTTCAACGGCGTCAATTTCGAGGTGACCAATATCCAGGCGTGCAAGGATGATCTGGCCGGTGCCGACATCGACGCGTCCGCAACGACCGGCGCCTGCGCGTCCGACCGGCTGAAGCCGGGGGTCGTCGCCAAGGGGTTCGAGATCGAGACCTTCCTGCGCCCCGCGCGCTATGTGTCGGTCAATATGGGGCTCACCTATGTCGACACCCTCTATCGCCGCAACCTGGTCGGCACGGGCGGACGCGCGCTGTCGCCGGTGCTGTTCCAGCTGCCGGGGCGCGGGGTGTCGAACGCCGCCAAATATGTCGCGACCGCAGGGATCAGCTGGACGCCGCCGATTGGATCGTCCGGGCTGAGCGCGCTTATTTATCTCGACACGCGCATGCAGAGCGACACCAACACCGGGTCAAACCTCGACATCGAGAAGGAACAGGATGCCTTCGCGGTATTCAACGGCCGCATCGGGCTGTTCGGTCGTGATCGCCGCTGGGGCATCGAACTGTGGGGCCAAAATCTGTTCAACAAGCAATATTATCAGATCGGCGCCGACATGCCGCTGCAGGGGTCGGGATCGTTCCGAGCGGTCGCCGCGCCCGCCGCGAGCGGGCATCCCGGCACCGCGAACAAATTGTTCGTCGGCTTTCCCGGCGAACCCCGCACCTATGGCGTGACATTGCGCGGCCAGTTCTGATCGCTCTCTCCCCCTCCCCGCATCGGGGAGGGTGTCGGGAGGGCCTGCCGCGGCCGGGCACTGTCGCGTCAGGCCCTTTCTTCTGGGAGGGCGGTTTAGGGGTGGGGAGCTCCCTTTGTGAACCCCGGCGAAAGCCGGGGCCCAGGGCTTTAGAAAGCCAGCGTATGCTAGTGCCGCTCTGGGCCCCGGCTTTCGCCGGGGTTCACTTCTCTAACGGCCGCAACCGGTCGAAAAGCGGCCTAAACCCTAGCGCGCCCGCGCGGCTTGGTGCGCAATGTCGGTCATCAGCTTTCGGAACAACACGCCGCCAGCGGTGCCCGATGCCTTCAGCGCGCGTTCGCAGTCGAGCAAGCGGCTCATCAGCCGCGCGATGCGCACCGAATCCCAGATGTGGAGCTGCGCGGTTACCGCGTCGCGCTCCTTCCAGAAGATGCCGCTCGTCCGCGCCGACACAACGGTCGCGGGGTGCGCGCCGCCGTCGACCTCGGCGCGCAGCCGCGCGAGCGCCATCGCGCGGATCGCGAGCGCGCGGATGATGCGGATTTCGGCGACACCCACCGCGGCGGCGGTCGCGAGCATGTCGGGCAGGTCGCGCACCTTGCCGCCGAGCGCGACATTGATGCACTCGCTGACATCTTCCTCATGCGTCGCGGCGCCCAATGCCGCGATATCGGCCGCGGTCACCTGCCGCTGCCGGTCGCTGCCGGCGTCGAGATAGAGCGCCATCTTCTCGATCTCGCGCCGCATCAGCGCCTGATCGCCCGAGACGAGGTCGACGAGCAATTGCGCCTCGGCATTGGCGAGCCGCAGGCCCTGTTCCTGCGCCGCCGCCATCGCGATGCCGACAAGCGCGCGGCGGTCGGGCTGGTAGCAGATGGCGGCGACCGCATGATCCGAGCCCTCGACCAGCTTGACGAGTTTCGATTTGGCGGTGACCGACGCGCCCGTCGCGATGACCGGATTGATCGCGGTTTCGGCGGCGAGCAACGCTTCGACCGCGGCAAGTCCGTCGTCGCCGCTGCCCGACAATTCGACCTTGATCACGCGCGCCGACGAAAAGAGCGACATCGACGCCGCTTCGGCGGCGAGCAGCGATGGATCCTGCGACAGCTGCGTGCCCGTCAGGTCGAGCCGTTCGGCATCCTTGCCCGCGAGGGCGAGCAAATGGCCCGCGACGGCTTCCATCGTCGCTTCGTCGGGGCCGGTGAGGAGAGTGAAACGAACCGCGGGGTCGAGGCGCGACAGGCGTTCGAGGTCGTTCGGCTTGACGCTTTTCATTGCCCTGAAGGCGTCGGCGCGGGCACGGTAGCCTCTTGTCCGCCGCCGCGGTTCGCATAGACCGCGAGCCGTGCGACGATCTGGTCGGCGACCGCCGAGGAGAGTCGCTCAAGCGCCGAGGATTCGGCCGCGATCGTCGCATATTCGCTGCCCACGACGTCGATCCCGGCATCAGAAAAGGCCGTCGCGTCGAGCAGCACTTCGCCGGTCGCGGCATTGACGAGCTGATAGCGCGCGCGCAGCGTGCGGCGTTCGCGCGTCACCGTATCGTCGGCGCGCACGCCGAAACCGGTGATCGAATCCTCGAGCCGCACGTCGAGACGCAGGCGTTTGCCCGCACCCTGCCCGCCTTGTGTCGCTTGTAGCCGGTCGCGCAGCGCATTGCGGACGAGCCAGCCGCTATGCCCCTCGATCGCCGCGACGTCGATATCCGCCAGCACCTGCGCCACCGCCCCCTTGCTGCCATTTGCGTACAAAGGACGCAGCCCGCAACCGCCGAGCATCAGCGAAGCGGCGACGAGCGAGGAAGTGAGCAGGGTTCGCATCAGGGAACGATATTCACCAAACGGTCGGGGACCACAATCACCTTCTTCGGCGCGGCGCCGGCGAGCAGCTCGACAATGCGCGGGCGCGCGAGCGCCGCGGCTTCGGTCGCATCCTTGTCGAGGCCCTTGGCGATGGTCATCGTATCGCGCAGCTTACCCGCCATCTGGATCGCGATTGTCACCTCATCATCGACGAGCAGTGCCGGATCGGCGGCGGGCCATGCGGCATCGGCCACCATCGGGGTCGACCGCTGGCTTTCGGGCAGCGCGGCCCAGGCCTCCTCGGCAAGGTGCGGCATCATCGGCGCGACGAGCAGGATAAGCGTGCGGCACGCCTCGGCGCGCGTCGCCGAAGGTTTCGCTTTCTCGATCTCGTTCGCGAGCGCGTGGATCTTTGCCACTGCCTTGTTGAAGCCCAGCGATTCGATATCGGCGGCGACGCCGGCAATCGCCTGATGCAGCTTGCGCGCGAGGGCCTTGTCTTCGCCGCTATCGCCCACATTCTCGGTGTCGCCGAACAGGCGCCACAGGCGCTGGACGAAGCGCCAGGCGCCTTCGATGCCGGCCTCGCTCCACGGCAGGTCGCGCTCGGGCGGGCTGTCCGACAGCATGAACCAGCGCGCGGCGTCGGCACCATATTGGTCGAGAATGGCGTCGGGATCGACGACATTCTTCTTCGACTTCGACATCTTGATCACGCGGCCGATGTCGACCGGCGCGCCGTCGGCGGTTAGTGTCGCGCTGTCGGCGCCGCGCTCGATCTCATCGGGAGTGAAGAAGAGCGCGGGCAGGCCCTCGCCCTGCGGCCGGCTATAGGTTTCGTGCGTCACCATGCCCTGCGTGAACAGGCTGGCGAAGGGTTCCTTGATGTCGATCATCCCGAGCTTGTTCAGCGCGCGCGTCCAGAAGCGGGCGTAAAGCAGGTGAAGGATCGCATGCTCGATGCCGCCGATATACTGATCGACGGGGAGCCAACGGCGGATCACCTCGGCGTCGAACGGCCTGTCCGACGGGGCCGAGGCGAAGCGCAGGAAATACCACGACGAATCGACGAAGGTGTCGAGCGTGTCGGTCTCGCGCACCGCTTCGCCGCCGCACGACGGGCACGCGACATGCTTCCACGTCGGATGGCGGTCGAGCGGATTGCCGGGGACCGAGAAATCGGCGTCCTCGGGCAGCACGACGGGGAGCTGGCTCTTCGGCACCGGCACCATGCCGCAGCCGGCGCAGTGGATGAAGGGGATCGGCGTACCCCAATAGCGCTGGCGCGAAACGCCCCAGTCGCGGAGGCGCCATACGGTCGTGCCTTTGCCCCAGCCCTCATGTTCGGCGCGCGCGATAACGGCGGCTTTCGCTTCGTCGATCGTCATGCCGTCGAGGAAGTGGCTGTTCACCAGCTTGCCGGGACCGGTATAGGCCTCGGTGCCGGTGAAATGCTGCGCGGTTTCGTCGCCGTCGGCGATCACGCGGTGGACCTGCAGCTCATATTTGCGGGCGAAATCGAGGTCGCGCTGGTCGTGCGCGGGGCAGCCGAAGATCGCGCCGGTGCCATAATCCATCAGCACATAATTCACGACCCAGACGGGCAGGTGCCAGTTCGGGTCGAGCGGGTGCTCGACGGCAATGCCAGTGTCAAAGCCCATCTTTTCGGCGGTGTCGATCTGCTCGGCGGCAGTGCCCTGACGGCGGCATTCCTCGATGAACGCCGCGAGTTCGGGCGAATCCTTGGCGAGCTTCTCGGCCAGCGGATGATCGGGCGAAATCGCCGCGAAGCTCGCGCCGTAAAGCGTGTCGGGGCGCGTCGTGAAGACGTCGAATCCCGGGGCGCCGCCAGCGAGCTTGAAGCTGAATTCGAGGCCCTGCGACTTGCCGATCCAGTTTTCCTGCATCAGCCGCACCTTGTCGGGCCAGCTGTCGAGCGACCCCAGGCCTTCGAGCAGTTCGTCGGCGAAGTCCGTGATCTTGAGGAACCACTGCGACAGTTTCTTCTTTTCGACGAGCGCGCCCGAGCGCCATCCGCGGCCGTCGATCACCTGCTCGTTCGCGAGCACGGTCATGTCGACGGGGTCCCAGTTGACGTAGCTTTCCTTGCGCGTGACGAGCCCATGCGCGAACAGGTCGAGGAACAGTGACTGTTCCTGTCCGTAATAATCGGGTTCGCAGGTCGCGAGTTCGCGGCTCCAGTCGATCGCGAGGCCGAGCCGCTTCAGCTGGCCGCGCATCGAAGCGATATTGTCGCGCGTCCAGCCGCCGGGGTGGACGCCCTTTTCCATCGCGGCATTTTCGGCGGGCATGCCGAACGCGTCCCAGCCCATCGGATGGAGCACGTCATGGCCGGTCATGCGTTTGAAGCGCGCGAGGACGTCGCCCATCGCATAGTTGCGGACATGGCCCATGTGGATGCGCCCCGAGGGATAGGGGAACATCTCGAGGATATAGGCTTTCGGCTTGTCGGCCGTATCGGTCGTGGCAAAGCTGTTCGCCGCCTCCCACGCTTTTTGCCAGCGGGCGTCGGCGGCGAGGGCGCCAAAGCGCGGTTCGCGGGTCATTCGTCGGTTACCCCGTTAGTCTGGTTGGTGGCGCGAAAACACGCGCCGCCGGATTAGTCCCTGATGGCGCTGCGACGCAGGTCGCGGGCGCGGGTGAGGATGATTTCCTCGAGCTTCTGAACCGTCGCGGCCTGAACCGGTGCGTCGACCCAGGTGCCGCCCTGCGACACCTGGCGCGAGGCCGCGATGCGCAGCGCGTCGGCGCGCAGGTCGCGGTCGAGGATCGACACGGTGACCTTCATCCGCTCGCCCGGGTTCGCGGGGTTTGCATACCAGTCGGTGATGACGACACCGCCCGACGAATCGGCCTGAAGCAACGGCATGAACGACAGCGCGTCGAGCGAGGCACGCCACAAATAGCTGTTCACCCCGATCGTCGTCACCTGGCTGGCGGCGAGGTCGGCGCGCGGGCGTTCCTTGTTCGCGCACGCCGAAAGGCCAAGCGCCGCGAGCCCGAGCAACGCGAGCGCGGCCGGACGGCGACCGAACGTGGCGCCAAACCGGGCAGGGACGGAAAGCTGGGACATGCGGTACACCTTATCTCTTGAAGCCCGTCCGACGTGGAAATCGGCCGCGCGGAACGGAATTGCCAGCGTCTCTATCGCCCTTGCCGTCCCCCTGCAAGCGCGGCAATTTCTGCGAGTCGGCCGTTCAGATTCTGGTCAGATTTGAAACGCACTGTGCTGATCGGGCAACAATTCGGGCGAAAATCGGAATCGTTGCAACAATTTGGCGGGATTCACTGGCAATGTTGCGCAGGGAGTCCTATTTGAAGAATCCGATTGGGGTTGGAGTCGCAGAGCAATGGCGCGGACGTCGCGACATTTTTGGAAGGGAAGTCTCACCGCTTTGGCGGTGGTTTCGCTTGCGCTGCCGCCAGCCCTTGCCGCGATGTCGAACAGCGACCGCATCCGCGACACGACGCTTTCGGAAACCTTGCTTGGCCAGTTCACCCCGGCATCAGGCGATGAGCGGCTGATTGCGCGCTATAACAAGATGTCGGCCGAACAGCGCGGCAGCTTCAGCTTCACCCCCGCGCTGACCGATGACAATCGCAAGAACCGTGCGATCACCGTCGTGATTCGCGCCCGCGACGACGCATCGAGCGCCGCGCGCACCTCCGCGCTTGCCGCGGGCCGGACCGCACCGATCGCCATCACCCCCGTCGCCTATAATCTGGGCGCCTCGGTGGGCTTTGAGAAATTCGTCACGCCAGCGCTGCCGCGCGGCACCGACCTTCGCAACCTGCCGGTCGCGAAGGCCCCGGAACAGGACGAGAAGAAGTCGCGCTTCGCCACGCGTATGGTCAACCGCCCAAGCGACCCAAGCGGTGCAACCGATCGCGTCACCGCTCCCGGCGAAGCGTCGGCCGTCGATGTCGTCAGCAGCTATCGCCTGACCAAGAATATCGACGTCACCGCAGGCGTGCGGTACAAGAGCGACGACCGCGTCGAACCGCTGACCGATACGCGCCGAGACAGCCAGGCGGTCTATATCGGAACCGCGTTCCGCTTCTGACGCTTCCGGCGCTTCGTCGCCTGTTTCTCCCAAGCATCAATCGCCGCCCAACCGGGCTTGCACCCGCTCGCGCGGGTTAGCGCGCGGGCGCGCGCTGCCGTCATCCCACCGAGCGCGATCGGTTGCGTGCCCGACAGACGCGCGAGCCGTAGCCATGCCGCGCGTCCAAGCGTCGGCGCGCCGGGATGCGAACGCGTCGGATGGAGCGGCGAAATGAAGACACCATTTGCCCCGGCACGCCGTGCGCGGCAGGCCTCGCGTGCGTCATGGATGGGCATGGTCACCAACAGGCCGAGCCGATGCGCCTGCCCTGCCCGCTTTGCGTCGTGCTGGCGAAGATGGACGCCATGGGCGCCCCAGCGGCGCGCCGTTGCGGGGGATCCAGCGAGCACCACAGTTAAGCCGCGTACGCGCGCGAAGCGCATCAGGCGCCGAAGCAGCCGCCAACGCGCCCCCTGTGGCAGGCTGTCGTGGCGGAGGACGAGGCCGCTACCGGGCGGAAGCGAAGCGGCGAGTTTGGCGATGTCCGCCGCGATCCGCTCGTCGCTGAACAGCCATGCGTTCGGCAGGGGGTGGCGCCAGGTCATCGCCCTTTCTATAGGCGCGTCGCGAGCGCGCGCAACGCGCGGGATGGAAATGAGACGATGAGCGAAGCAGCAGACCGGCTGGCCGAGGTGGCAGCAAATATCGCGAGCGCCGCAAAGCGCGCGCAGCGGCGCGCCGATGATATCTGCCTGATCGCGGTATCAAAGACGCATGACGCCGCGGCGATCCGCCCGCTGATCGCCGAGGGCCAGCGCCATTTCGGCGAGAATCGCGTGCAGGAAGCCGGGGCGAAATGGCCCGAGCTCCGCGCCGAGGCGCCCGATGTCGTGCTGCACCTGATCGGCCAGCTGCAATCGAATAAGGCCGAGGAAGCGGTGGCGCTGTTCGATGCGATTCATTCGATCGACCGCAGCTCGCTGGTGCAGGCGATTGCGAAGGCGTGCCAGAAGGCGGGCAAACAGCCGCAATTGTTCGTCCAGGTCAATATCGGCGACGAGGAGCAGAAGGGCGGCTGCGCGACCCGCGACCTGCCCGCGCTGCTGGCCGAAGCGAAGGACGCCGGGCTGAAGATCGACGGGCTGATGGCGATCCCGCCGGCCAACATCGAGCCCGCACCCTTTTTCGCGCTGCTCGACGAGCTCGCCGAACGCCACGGCCTGCCGCTACGCTCGATGGGGATGAGCGGCGACTATGAGACTGCGGTGATGCTGGGCGCGACGCATGTACGCGTCGGGACCGCGCTGTTCGGGGTACGCGACTAGCGCCCTGGGCGAACAGTCACTCTATTGATATTCCACCGTCACCGGGATTCGTCCGCGATAGTCGCCGTCGTCGAGGCCGGCGATCTGGAGGCGGCCGCCGAAGCGGAACTGCAGGCGGCCGTCGGCGCCTAACCGCGGAACGCCAGAGAGGTCGGTGACGAGCCCCGTGACGCGCGCCGTGCGGCCGTGGCCGCTTTCGAGATCGACGCTTACGGGCAGGATCACGCGGACTTCGGCGCCGGGCTCGCCGCGCACGGTGACGGTACCAGTCAGCGCGAAACCGCCGAGGTCGACGACGTCGCCGCGCACGCGGCGAGCGCCCGAGGCGGGATCGAGTTCGACCTCGCCGCCCATTGCGCCGACCGCGACGCGGCCCATGTCGAGTTGGGTTTCGACATCGACGCGCAGCGGCACCTCGGCCTTGCGCGCCATCGTGTCCGCCGCCTTGTCCTGCGCGCAGAGCAAACATTGTGCGCCCGCGGAGGGCGCGCCGCCGAACGCGAGCACAAAGCCAAGAAAAAGACGCAATTTCACGCCCATCAGGATAGCGCCAACATGGTTAAGTCGCGGTAAAGCCGGCGCGGCGCTAATCGCTGGCCTGTTTCCTGCTTTTCGGCCACATGTGCGCGATGACCACAGCCTCGCCGTCCCCCCGGCTCAACGCCCTCGCCACCGCGGTGCCGGGGCATGATATCCATCAATCCTTCATCGACTGGGCGACGCCGCGGCTGACCGACGAGCGGCTGCGGGCGATCTTTACACGGATGACCGCACGGTCGGGGATCGACCATCGCTGGTCGGTGCTTCCGCCGACCGAAAATGGCGGATCACCCGTGGCGGCGGGCGGATTTTACGATGTCCCCGGCCTGCCGCCGACATCGGCGCGCATGGCGGCTTATGCGCAGCACGCGCCCGACCTTGCGATGCAGGCGATTGCCGGGCTGGGCGATGCGCTCGATCCGGCGCGCGTCACGCATATCGTCGTCGCGAGCTGCACCGGTTTCGTCGCGCCCGGGATCGACCAGATCCTCGCGCGACGGCTTGGGCTGGCGCCGACCGTCGAACGCGTGCTGATCGGCTTCATGGGCTGTTATGCCGGGGTCACCGCGCTGCGCACCGCGCGGCATATCGTGCGCTCCGAGCCCGACGCAGTGGTGCTGATCGTCAGCGTCGAACTGTCGACGCTCCACCTCAGCCTCGCCGACGAGCCCGAGCCGTTGCTCGCGATGCTCCAGTTCAGCGACGGCGCGGCGGCGGGGATCGTCTCGGCCGCGCCGCACGGGCTCGAACTGGGCGAAGGCCGCAGCCTTGCGCTGGACGACAGCGAGGAGCTGATCCGCTGGGACATCGGCGACCGGGGTTTCGAGATGACGCTGTCGGGCGAGGTGCCCGGGCGGCTGCGCGAAACGCTCACCAATCCGGCCGTCCAGCGCGAGCTGTTCGGCGATGGAGGGACCCCGCCGCTGCTTGCGGTCCATGCTGGCGGCCGCTCGGTGCTCGATGCCGTCGAACATGCGCTGGCGGTCGCACCCGAGGCGCTCGCCGACAGCCGCGCGGTGCTCGCGCGCTTCGGTAACATGTCGTCGGCGACGATATTGTTCGTGCTCGCCGAGATGATGGCGCGCGGCACGACGGGCGAGGGGATTGCGATCGCCTTCGGTCCCGGACTCGCCGCCGAAGCGATTCGTTTCACCGCCCCCGGTCGTCAGGGGTGAACCCCTTTGCCAGCCTTCGTGTGCCGATCGAGCGCGATGAGGAGATGGACGCCGCCGAACTTTCGCCCGAGCGCTATGCGCGCGTGCTCGCCGATCTGTCGCGGGTGAATGGCCTGACGATGGCGCCGCGCCCGACGCTCGGCTTTCTCGACCGCGCGCGCGCGCGCGGCGTTGGTGACCGCCCATGGCGCATTCTCGATGTGGGGTTCGGCGCGGGCGACATGCTCGCGCGGATCGCGCGCTGGGGCGACAAGCGCGGCGTCGCGCTCGACCTGGTCGGCGTCGACCTCAATCGCAAGAGCGAGGCGGTGGCGGCGATGCGGCTTGGCGCGCGCGCGCGGCTGATCACCGGCGATTATCGCGCGCTCGCGGGGCAGGGGTGGGATATCATCCTCTCCAGCCTTGTTACTCACCATATGACGCCTGCGCAGCGCACCGAATTCCTGCGCTTCATGGAAGGAGAGGCGGCGCGCGGCTGGCTGGTCAACGACCTTCACCGCCAGCGCCTGCCCTTCGCGGGCTTCCCCTTGCTGGCGACGCTGGCCTGGACCGACCCGATCGTGCGGCGCGACGGCCAGCTGTCGGTCGGGCGCAGCTTTCGCCGCGCCGAATGGCAAGCGATGCTGGCCGAGGCGCTGCCCGATACCGCAGGCAAATGCCGCATCTTCCGCAGCTTCCCCTATCGCCTTTGTGTCGAGCATATCCGGTGACCGATGCGATCGTCGTCGGCGCCGGGCCTGCCGGGTCGGCGGCGGCGATCGGATTGGCGCGCGCGGGCGCGAAGACACTACTGCTCGAACGCGCGCGCGAAACGGGCGATGCGCTGTGCGGCGGTTTCCTGAGCTGGCAGACATTGCAGCGGCTGGGCGCACTCGGGATCGGCCGCGCGGCGCTCGGCGGGCAGGCGGTGCGCTGCGTACGTTTGTTCGCGGGCCGGCGGCAGAGCGAGACGGCGCTACCCGGCGAAGCGATGGGGGTGTCGCGCCGCCGGCTCGATAGCGTGCTGCAAGCCGTAGCCGTGTCGGCAGGCGCCGGTTTCGAACGCGGCGTTCACGCGACGACGCTCGAAGACGGCGCGGTGCAGACACGCGATGGCCAAATGCTGACGGCGCAAGCCATCTTCCTCGCCGCGGGCAAGCATGGCTTTCGCGGGTTCCCGCGCGAGCCCGCCGCATGGCAGCGCGCCGATCCCGTGATGGGGTTGCGGTTGCGGCTTCCGGTGCATCCGGCGCTCGGTCGGCTGGTCGGCGACGCGGTCGAGCTGCATCTGTTCGATCGCGGTTATGCCGGGATGGTGCGGCAGGAGGATGGCAGCGGCAACCTGTGCCTTGCGGTCCATAAATCGCGGCTCGACGAAGCGGGCGGCGATCCGGCAACGCTGCTTCGCGCGCTGGGCGATGCGCTGCCGCATCTCGGCGCGCGGCTAGCGCATGCCGATTGGTCGTACGGCGTCGATGCGATCGGTCATGTTCCTTATGGTTGGCGGACGCCCGATACTGCGCCAGGGTTATTCCGGCTGGGCGATCAGGCAGGGGTGATCCCGAGCCTTGCCGGCGAGGGCATGGGACTTGCGCTGGCGAGCGCCGAAGCGGCAGTCGCGGCGTGGCGTCACGGCGGCGGCGATGCCGCGCCCGCGTTTCAGAAACGCCTTGCAGCGCAGATGAGGCGCCCCTTCGCGCTCGCCAATCTCGTCTGGCGGATGGGCGAGAATCCGCGCAGTGCCGGATTTATGCCCGTCGCGGCTTCCCTTTTTTCGCCCTTGGTTCGAATGATATCGCAAGCAACGCGGATCGACCCGTGCTGACCGCTCCTCGCTTGCAGCCAGCCATTCCTTCCCAGATGGCCCTGTACCGACGGGGCCGTGCTATTGCATCAACAGCGCGGCGCTTGACTTCGAAGGTCGCGGGCAGGATGAGGCGTCAACCGGCAAGGACTGAAGGCGCCTTCCCGGACTGACGCATCAGGGGCGCAGTGAGGGAAGGAACACCGGCTTTGCGCCGTGAAAGACAGCAGGCTTCGTCGAACAAATCGTCATCGTCCAGCAAGCGTAGCGGCACGCCCGGCGGCGAACCGCCGCGCTGGCGCGTTTGGCTGCGCCGCGCCTTCCGCTGGGGCCTTGGCCTCGCGGTCGTCGGGCTGGTCGCGCTGGCGGTTGCGGTCGGCATCGCAGTGCAGCGCATGCCGAGCTTCGAGGAACTCAAGAAATCGCCGGCGGGGCAGACGATCCGCGTCCGCGCCGCTGATGGCACGGTTTTCCTCTCGCTCGGGCCGAATTACGGCCGCTGGCTGACCTTGCGCGAAACGCCGCAGGTGATGCAGGACGCGATGGTCGCGGTCGAGGACCGGCGCTTTCGCTATCATCCGGGGCTCGACCCCGTCGGCATGGCGCGCGCGGCAGTCGTCGCGCTGCAGAATCGCGGCAGCGGCCGGCGCCTGCAGGGCGCATCGACGATCACGCAGCAGCTTGCGCGCAACATCTTTCTGTCGAACAGCTATGATTTCAAGCGCAAGGCCCGCGAGATGATCCTCGCGCTCGCGCTCGAATGGAAATTCTCGAAGGACGAGATTCTCGAGCTCTATCTGAACAAAGTTTATTTCGGCGGCGGCAGCTATGGCATCGACGCCGCGTCGAACAGCTTTTTCGGCCATAGCGCGACCGAAATGTCGCTGTCCGAAGCCGCCGTGGTCGCAGGGCTGGTCAAGGCGCCGTCGCGTTATTCGCCGACCGCCGATGCGCAGGCCGCGCTCGGCCGCGCCGGGGTCGTGCTCGATGTCATGGTCGACGCGGGCGTCATTACCCGTGCGCAGGCCGACAGCGCCGAGCCCGCCAATGTCCAGCTCGCAAAGGAAACGGGTCAGAATAGCGCGCGCTATTTCAGCGACTGGGCGTTGCCGCAGCTCGACATGCTGATCGACGAGGGCAGCGAAGCGCTCGACGTTTACACCACGATCGACCTTGGCATGCAGCGTGCCGCGACCGCGGCGATCCAGGCCGATACGCCAAAGGGCGTGCAGGGCGCGCTCGTCTCGCTCGACCGCGACGGCGCGGTACGCGCGATGGTCGGCGGGCGGGATTATGTGACGTCGAACTATAACCGCGCGACGCAGGCGCTGCGCCAGCCGGGGTCGGCGTGGAAGCTGTTCGTCTATATGGCGGCGCTCGAGGCGGGTTATAAGGTCAGCGATCAGGTCGTCGACGAGCCGGTGACAATCAACGGCTGGTCACCGCGCAACTCGTCGGGGCGTTTCTCGGGCACGATGGACCTGCGCAGCGCCTTTGCCTATTCGGTGAACACCGTCGCGGCGAAGCTCGGCGACGAAGTCGGCTTTTCGGCCGTCGCCAATATGGCGCGGCGGTTCGGGATCACGACGCCGGTCAACACGCATCCCTCGATGGTGCTCGGCAGCGCCGAGGTCCGCGTGATCGACATGACCGCCGCCTTTGCCGCGGTGTCGCGCGGCGGCGTGTCGGTGCAACCCTATGGCATTACCAAGGTGACGACCGCGAGCGGCGAGCTGCTTTACCAGCGCCCTGCCGAACGCGGAAATACGCTGGTCGACCATTGGGTCGCCGCGGGCATCACCGATTTGCTCCAGACCGCCGTCAACACCGGGACCGGCAAGGCCGCACAGATCGGCCGCCCGGTCGCGGGCAAGACGGGGACGACGTCGAGCAACAAGGACGGCTGGTTCCTCGGCTTTTCGAGCGGGATAACGACCGGCGTGTGGATGGGCCGCGACGATGCGAAGCCTGTCGGCGGGCTGCAGGGCGGCCGCGCACCCGCCAAGGCCTTTGCCGATTATATGCGCGTTGCGGTCGCGCGGCGTCCGGTCGAGCAGTTCGACACCGAAGTCGTGCTGCCCGAATGGCAGCTCGAGGACGAAGGCGAGGCCTATATGGGCGAGCCCGGTGACGAGGGCTATGTCGACGAGAATGGTATGCCGATCGAGCTGCCCTATGACAGCCGCCCGCCCGAAACCAACGGACCAACGCCGCCGCCGACCGAAGATGGCCCGGTGCTCGACCAGCAGTGGATCGAGGAGCAGACCGGCCGGCGCCCCCCGGGAGATAATGGCGCGACGCCGAAAAATGGCGGCCAGCCGAAGATCATCACGGTGCCCAAGGCGCCGCCATCCGCCGCCCGGCCGCCGCAACAACAACGACCGCCTTCGGACGGCGCAAATAATTAATCAGGCCGCGAAGCGGTAGCGGTGAAGCGAGCGTCCCTCGCGGCGCAGCCAGCCGCGCGCCGCAGCAACGTCGCCGTCGTGCAATTCGTCGACGAGCGCGTGAAAGGCGGGGCCATGGTCCATATGCCGGAGGTGCGCGACTTCGTGCGCGACGGTCGCGCGGCGGACATGGTCGGGCGCCATCACGAGCCGCCAGCTGTAGCGGAGGTCGCCGTCATGCGTGCAGCTGCCCCATCGGCTGCGCGGATCGCCGACACCGACGCGGCCGACCGATAGGCCCACCGCACCCGCGATCTCGCGGCTTTCGCGCTCCATCAGATCGAGTGCTTGGCCCTTTAGCCAGCGTTCGATGCGCCGTCCGACCGTTTCGACCGGACCACCGACGCGCAAATTTTCACCTTCGAGGCTGATCGCGCGCGGAGCGGTGGGCGCCCAGTCGATATGGCGCTCGATCCCGCGGAAGGGAACCGACGCGCCGGGGCCGACGATCACCGGCAGCGCCGCCTTGCCAACCTGCTCGACCAGCCATGCCTGCTGCTCGCTCGCCCATTTGAGCGCCGCACGCTCGTTGGTGCGGCGCGGAACCGTGAGCCTGAGTTCACCGCGCGCACCGTCGAACACGAGGCGATAGCGCCGCGACTGCGCGTGGCGCACGACGCGCACCGGCCAGGCTTCGTCGCCCACCCAGATGTGCGGCCCCTCGGGCGCGAAGTCAGACGACGCGTTCGACAAGGTGATTTTCCAAGGGTCCAGCCATATCCTCACCGACGGTCCAGCCGACGATCGACTCGCCCGCGCGGTGCACCGCATCGCGGTCGCCGCAAACGAGATAATGCCAGTCGGGCAGCGGTTCGCCTTCGGCGCGCAGGCGATAGGCGCAGGTCTGCGGTAGCCATTCGATGTCGGCGACCTTGGCCTTGGTCAGCGTCAGGCAGTCGGGGACGTGGCGGCGGCGGTGCTTGTAATCGCCGCAGCGCGCGGTGGTGAGGTCGAGCAGGCGGCACGCGACATTGGTCGGATAGATGCGGCCCGTGTCCTCATCCTCGAGCTTGTGCAGGCAGCATTTGCCGCAGCCGTCGCACAGCGCTTCCCATTGGCCCGCATCGAGAGAGGCGAGCGGCGCTTCCCAGAAGGGCTGCGCCTCGCGCACCATCACTTGACCCATTTCGCCAGCTCGGCGGCGACTGCCGCGGGCGCGCCCTCGTCTATATCGGACGACGGGTCGTCGAGCGGGAGCAATGCGACGGGTTTTCCCGCGGGATCCATCAGGAAGGCGAGCTGGCTGTGCGCCATCAGATAACGGTCGGGCGCCGAGCCCGGCACCTTATTGTAGGTGACGACATAGGCCTTCGCGACCGCGGCGATCTGTTCGGGGGTGCCGGTAAGGCCGAGCAGGCGCGGGTGATAGCGCGCAACGAACGGCTTCAGTGCCTCGGGCGTATCGCGCGCCGGGTCGACGGTGATGAACAGCGGCGCGACCTTGGCGCCGCGCGCCGCATCGGCCTTTTCGAACTGCGACAGACCGCGCATCAGTTTTTGCAGGTCGACAGGGCAGATGTCGGGGCAGAAGCTGTAGCCGAAATAGATCAGACGGTATTTGCCCGCAAAATCCGTATCGCGGACCGTCTTGCCATTCTGGTCGGTCAGAGTGAAGGCGCCGCCGATGCGCGCGCCTTCAAGCGGCGGTTTGGCGGGCGGTGCATCGCCGCCGCCGCTGCAACCCGCAAGCGCAGCGCCGAAAGCGATCATCAGGCTTGCGTGGACGAACCTTTGTCCCATATTTGCGATATTCATCATCTGGCCAGCCTTGATCGGCTAGCCGCGGAAAATCAACCATTGTCGTCGCGCCAGCGACGGACAAATTGCCCCAGGGATCGCCCAGACATGTTCCGACGCGCGGAATTTCGCCTCGCCTCTTTCCTCGCCCTGCTGGTTGCAGCGACCGGGCTCTTGTTCACCCCCGCGCACGCGCAATTTCGCGGCGGCTATGCTTTTTTGCAGGCGGTCGAAAGCCGCGACGGGACCAAGGCGACCGAGGCGCTGAAGGATGATCCGTCGTTCATCAACACGCGCAATCCCGACAATGGCCAAACGGCGCTGATCATCGTCACCAAACGCCGCGATATCAGCTGGCTGCGCTTCCTGCTTGGCAAGGACGCCGATCCGTCGATCGGCGATCGCCAGGGGGTCACCCCGCTGATGCACGCCGCGCTGATCAATTTTACCGACGGCGCCGAGGAACTTCTCAACGAGAAGGCGCCGGTCGATCAGACGAACCGGCGCGGCGAAACCGCGCTGATCCTGGCAGTGCAGTCGAAGAATGTTGCAATGGTCCGCCTGCTCGTGAAGCGCGGCGCCAATCCCGACAAGGCCGACCATGTCGCGGGCATGTCGGCGCGCGCCTATGCCAAGCGCGATGATCGCACGGGACAGATCGTCACCCTGCTCGATGCCAAGCCCGACGGTCCGGTTCGCGACCTTGGACCAACATTCGGACCAAACTAATCAGGGCAATGTGATATCAGGATTGACAATCACATTGTGATGTGAGACATGGCATTCATGTCTACACAGCTCATCGAGCGCATCCGCGCCATCGTCGACGACGGGTCCATGTCTCGCTCGGGCCTCGCCCGCGCTGCGGGCCTTCACGCCAACAGCCTGCGCGATCTCGACTCGCCCGGCTGGAACCCCACCGCCGAGACGCTGCGCAAGCTGGAAAACTGGCTCGCGAACGGCAGCGACCTCTCGCCGATGGCGAGCCCCGAAGAGATCATCGCCGAGGCGCGCAACGGCCGCATGTTCATCCTCGTCGACGACGAGGATCGCGAGAATGAGGGCGACCTGGTCATCCCCGCGCAGATGGCGACCCCCGATGCGATCAATTTCATGGCGACGCACGGCCGCGGCCTCATCTGCCTGACGCTTACGAAATCGCGCGTCGACACGCTCGGGCTCGAACTGATGAGCCGCCAGAACGGCACGCGTCACGAAACCGCCTTTACCACCTCGATCGAGGCGCGCGAGGGCGTCACCACGGGCATTTCGGCGGGCGATCGCGCGCGCACCGTCGCGGTCGCGATCGACGCGGGCAAGAGCCGCGACGATATTGTCACCCCGGGTCACATCTTCCCGCTGATCGCGCGCGACGGCGGCGTGCTGGTGCGCGCGGGCCATACCGAGGCGTCGGTCGACATCGCGCGGCTCGCCGGGCTCAACCCCTCGGGTGTCATCTGCGAGATCATGAACGACGACGGCACGATGGCGCGGCTCGATGACCTGGTTCCCTTTGCGCGGCGCCACGGGCTGAAGATCGGGACGATCGCCGACCTGATCGCCTATCGCAACCGCAGCGACCGGCTGGTCGAATGCGTCGCCGACGAGCCGTTCGAATCGGATTATGGCGGCGACTGGCGGCTCAAATCCTATCGCAACAAGATCGACGGCAGCGTCAATCTGGTGCTGCAAAAGGGCCCCATCGACCCCGACGGCGTGACGCTGGTGCGCATGCACCCGGTATCGATCTTCGATGACATCATGGGCCGTCCGGGGCCGAAGAAGCGCCGTCTGCAACGCTCGATGGACGCGATCGGCGAAGCGGGTTCGGGCGTCATCGTGATGCTGATGCGCCCGCTCCCGGGATCGGCCGACGCCGACGCGACCCCGGCACCGAGCGGCGGCATGGACCTACGTACGTACGGAATCGGCGCGCAGATCCTCGCCGACCTTGGCGTCCATGCGATGGAACTGCTTACCCCCACCCACAGCAATATCGTCGGCCTCGAAGGCTATGGCCTGTCGGTCGTCGGCGAACGCCCCATTCCCGGAGAAGCCTGATGGCGCATGTTTTGATCGTCGAAGCCCGTTTCTATAGCCACCTCAACGACATGCTGCTCGACGGCGTGCGCAGCGCGCTGGAGGCCGAAGGGCATAGCCATGAAACCGTGAGCGTGCCGGGAGCGCTCGAAGTCCCCGCGGCGATTTCGCTGGGCGCCGATACCGGGCGTTTTGACGCTTATGTCGGGCTGGGCGTCGTGATCCGCGGCGAGACCTATCATTTCGAGGTCGTGTCGAACGAAAGCGCGCGCGGCATCATGGCGCTGACGCTCGATGGCCTTGCTATCGGCAACGGCATTCTTACCGTAGAGAATGAAGAACAGGCGCTTGCGCGCGCCGACAAGACGCGCAAGGATAAGGGCGGCGAAGCGGCGAAGGCCGCGATCGCCATGCTGGCCCTGAAGGAACAATTCGGCATTGGTTGATCGCCCCCCTCCCAGCCGTTTTTCCGTCGTCGAGCGCGGCGGGCGGCTGGTGGTGATCGACAAGGAAACCGGGCAGACGCCGCTGAGCGCGGCCGAGCGGATGGATCTGCACGATCGCAATATGGGCATCGAGCCGGTCCGGCCGACGGCGCGCCAGACGGCGCCCGATCCCGCGCCGGTCGTCCAAAAAGAATCAGAACCACAGCGCGAGCCGCCGCGTCCGCCGAATGACCGCATGGTCGCGGCGGTCGCCAAAATGAACCGGAAACAGCCGTGGAGCCAGAAGGCAAGGGCGACGGTTCAACCGCAACCTGCCCGCATCCCGCAGCGACCGGCGCCCCAGCCGCAGGTCGGTGGCCGCAAGACGATCGTCACTGCCAAATGGTGGGATTCAAAGGGACCACGCACGATCGAGCTGGGCCCCAAGGGTCAGGCCGAGCTGACCGGCGGCTTCATGATGCTGTTTTTTGGATTGGTGATCGCGGCGATCGTCTTGGCGTTCGTCGAGCCGCTGATCCTTTTCGGCGGTGCGTTCGTGCTGTTCCGCTTCGGCGGCAACCTCCTCGGGCCGATCGGCGCCGGGATCATCGACAAGGCGCTCGCCGAAAAGGGATGATCCGGACGGCATGGAGCCGCCCGGATCATGCACATCTTACGCCGTTTGCAGCACCGGATAGTCGGTGTAGCCCTCGGGGCCCGGCGAATACCATGTCTGCGGATTGTCCGCCGCCCATGCGGCGCCGTTCTGGATCCGCTCGACGAGGTCCGGGTTGCCGATGAACGGCCTGCCGAAGGCGATCGCGTCGGCGGTACCGGCCGCAAGCGCCGCTTCGGCCAGCGCGACGTCATAGTCGCTGTTCAGGATCAGCGGACCCTTGAAGGCGGCGCGGATCGCGGGCGACTGCTTCGGAACATCGGTGCGTCCGAAGGTGCCCTCGGGGCCCGGCTCGCGCAGCTCAAGGAAGGCGATGCCGAGCGCGTCGAGCGCCGCAGCCGCGGCCGGGAACAGCTTTTCGGGCGCGCTGTCGTCGACGCCCTGCGTCTCGCCATTCGGCGACAGGCGGACCGCGACGCGATCCTTGCCCCAAACGCCGATCAAGGCTTCGGTGACTTCGCGCAGCAGGCGGATGCGGTTTTCGACCGAACCGCCATAATCATCATCGCGCAGATTCGACCCGTCGCGGAGGAACTGGTCGATCAGATAGCCGTTGGCGCCGTGCAACTGGACGCCGTCGAAGCCGGCCTTCTTCGCATTTTCGGCCGCCTTCACATAATCGGCGATGACACGTGGAATCTCGTCGAGGCGCAGCGGACGCGCTTCCTCCAGATCGAGACGGCCGACCGGCGTGTGCGCGCGGCCAGTGCCCTTGGTCGCCGACGCCGAAACCGGCTGCTTGCCATCGTTGAACACCGAATGGACAAGCCGGCCCATGTGCCAGAGCTGCGCGACGATGCGCCCGCCAGCTTCGTGCACCGCGTCGGTCACCGGCTTCCAGCCCTCGACCTGCGCGTCGGTCCACAGTCCCGGCGCGCTCGGCCAGCCCAAGCCTTCCTGCGAAATGCCGGTGGCTTCGGAAATGATGAGCCCCGCCGAGGCGCGCTGGCGATAATAGTCGCGTGCGAGTTCGTTGGGCACGAAGCCCGGTCCGGCGCGGCCACGCGTCAGCGGCGCCATGATGATGCGGTTCGGGGCGTCGATCGCGCCCAATTTAATCGGATCGAACAGTGATACGGCCATGGTTCCTCCACGTTTCACTTTCTTCGCGACGGCCCCATCGGTCGTCGCTATGGCCCGCGAAGCTATGGACGCAGCGGTGCCGGCACAATGGTACGTAGCAAAAGAAAATCTAAATGACAGCGAAGATGGACAGTATCGACGACGCAGAGGCTGCCAGCATCGGACCCGGCCGCTGGGCCTTTGCCGCGCTGATCGGCGGCAATATCGCGCTGTCGCTCGGCGCAATGCTCGTGCGGATGGCCGACACCGGCCCGACCGCTTCGGCCTTTTGGCGGATGACACTCGCGCTGCCCTTGCTGTTGGTCTTTGCCTGGCGCGAAACCGGCGGGCGGATGCCGCCGCGTCCCGCGCTGCTGATCGCTGCCGCCGCCGGCATCTTCTTCGCGCTCGATCTCGCCGCCTGGCATTTCGGCATCCTGCAGACCAAGGTCGCCAATGCCACCCTGTTCGGCAATTGTGCCAGTCTGCTGCTCGTCATCTGGGGCATTTTCCTGACCCGCGAAATGCCGCGCGGCTGGCAGGCGGCGGCGATCCTGCTCGCCTTTGCGGGATCGGCGCTGTTGATGGGGCAGAGTTATGAATTGTCGCCCGACTATCTTGTTGGCGATCTTTTGAGCCTGCTCGCGGGCGTCCTCTACACCTTCTATGTCATCCTGATGCAGCGCGTGCGCGGCGAGCTTGCAGCGTGGACATCGCTCGCGATCGCATCGGCGGTGTGCGTGCCGATCCTGCTCGGCACCGCGCTGGCGCTCGGCGAGACGGTGATGCCGCAGAACTGGACGCCGCTGATCCTGCTCGCGCTGACCAGCCAGATCGTGGGGCAGGGGCTGATGATCTGGTCGCTGCCGCGCTTCTCGCCGCTGGTGATCGGGCTTACCCTGCTGATCCAGCCCGCGGTCGCGGCGCTGACCGGCTGGATCGGCTTTGGCGAGACGCTGTCGGCGATCGACATTTTCGGCGGGATGATGGTCGGCGCGGCCCTCGTGCTGATCCGGTTGCCGAACCGCGCGCCGCGGCCTATCTGAAGCGCATGGCCTCCATCCTTCCTGCCGACCCGACCCTCGACGAGATTCGCGCCGCGCTCGCGCCGCTGATCGCGGCGTCGGCAGCGTTCGACGGTTTTGGCGACGCTGCGCTCGATGACGCCGCGGCGCGCGTCGGCGTCGACCCCGACGTCGCGCGGCTCGCCTTTCCCGGCGGCGGACGCGACATGGTCGACGCCTGGTTCGCCGATGTCGACGTGGCGATGGAACTCCGCTGGCCCGCCGAAAAGCTCGCCATGCTCAAGATTCGCGAACGCATCACGACGCTCGTCGAGACACGGATAGACCTGCTCGCGCCCAACCGCGAATCGCTGCGCCGCGCGCTCGCCTTGCTCGCGCTGCCGAGCAATGCGCCGCACGCCGCCAAGCTCGGCTGGCGCGCCGCCGATCATATGTGGCGGCTCGCGGGCGATACCGCGACCGACTATAATCATTACAGCAAGCGCGCGATCCTCGGCGCGGTCTATGGCTCGACGATGGCGGTATTCCTGAACGACGAAAGCGAAGACTTTGCCGACACGCGCGCCTTCCTCGCGCGCCGCATCGACCAGGTGATGCGATTCGAAAGCTGGAAATATCGGCGCGCGGCGCGCAGCGTCGAACGGCCGAGCCTTGCGCGCTTCGTCGGGCGGCTGCGCTATCCGGGGCGCTGACGCGTTTCGATAAAGAACTGGCGTCGTGCGGACGATATTGATAATCGCTCGCAAATGACTGCTTTGCTCGACAAATCGCCGCTCGGCGTGGCGGTGCGGATCGCCCGCATCGACTGGAACGCCATGTCCGCCGACGAAGGGCGCCGCCTGCGCGAATTCGGCCTGATGGAAGGGTGCGAAATCACCCCGCACCACCGCGGCAGCATTTTTTCGCGCGATCCGCTGGCGCTGACGATCGGGCGGATGAAAGTCATCATTCGCAGCAGCCAGGCCGCGGCGATCGAGGTCGAGCCGGCATGACCGCCGCCATTCCCTCCATCGCCCTCGTCGGCAATCCCAACGCGGGCAAATCGAGCCTGTTCAACGCGCTGACCGGCGCGCGGCAAAAGATCGCCAACTATCCCGGCGTCACCGTCGAGCGGAAGGCGGGGCATGCGAGCTTCGCCGACGGCCGCCCGCTGTCGCTGATCGACCTGCCCGGCACCTACAGCCTGACCCCCGCGAGCCTCGACGAAGCGGTGACACGCGACGTGATCCTCGGCAAGCAGGCGGGCGAAACGCGCCCCGACGCGCTGATCATCGTGCTCGACGCCGCGAACCTCGACAATCATCTCTGCTTCGCGCTCGAATTGCTCGCGCTCGGCCTGCCGACCGTGGTCGCGCTTAACATGCTCGACCTCGCGGAACGCGACGGGCTGACGCTCGACGCCGAACGGCTGTCGAAAGAGCTGGGCGTCCCCGTCGTCCCGACGGTCGCGGTGCGCAAGCGCGGGCTTACCGAATTGCTCGCCGCGGTCGACGGCGCGATCCAGTCACACCAGCCGCGTGCCGCGGTCGCCGCGCCCGCGAACGACGCCTCGCTCCATCAGCGCGCCCGCGCGATCGCGCGCGTCGCGACGGTCGACGAGACGCCGGTGCGCCGCTGGACGCAGCGCGTCGACAATATCGTGCTCCACCCGGTCGGCGGCCTCATCATTCTCGTCGCGCTGATGTTCGTGATGTTCCAGGCGGTCTTTTCGTGGGCGACGCCGTTCGCCGACGCACTCGAAGGCGCGATCGGCGTGGTCCAGACGTGGGTGGTCGGCACCTTCCCCGACAATTTCCTGCGCGGACTGGTGGTCGAAGGGCTGCTCGCGGGTGTCGGCGCGGTAGTCGTCTTCCTGCCGCAGATCCTGATCCTCTTCCTCTTCATCCTGCTGCTCGAAGCGTCGGGCTATATGACGCGCGCGGCGTTCCTGATGGACGGGCTGATGGGCAAGGTCGGACTGTCGGGGCGCGGTTTCATCCCGCTGCTCTCGAGTTTCGCCTGCGCCGTCCCCGGCATCATGGCGACGCGGTCGATCCCCGACGAAAAGGACCGGCTGACGACGATATTGATCGCGCCGCTGATGACCTGTTCGGCGCGCATGCCCGTCTATACGCTGATCATCGGCGCCTTCATCCCCGCGCAGAAGGTCGGCGGGACGCCCATCGGACTGCAAGGGCTCGTGCTCTTCGGACTGTTCATCAGCGGCATCGTCGGCGCGCTGCTCGTCGCCTTCGTCCTGCGGCGATCGGTGACCAAGGGCAATGCCACGGGCTTCATGATGGAAATGCCGCGCTATCAATGGCCGCGGCTGAACGACATAGCGATCGCGCTGTGGCAGCGCGCGTGGATCTTCCTCCGCCGCGCGGGCACGATCATCGCCGCAACGACGGTCATCCTGTGGCTGCTGCTGACGTTCCCGCAAGCGCCGGCGGGTCAGAGCCAGGTCGAATATAGCGCCGGCGGCCGCATCGCGAGCGCGCTCGAGGTCGTCGTCAAGCCGATCGGTTTCAACCATGACATCGCGCTCGCGCTGATCCCCGCAATGGCGGCGCGCGAGGTCGCGGTGTCGGCGATGGCGACCGCGAATGCCATCGACGCGGAGGGCGACGAGGATGCGATGGCCGAAGCGCTTGGCGACCGGATCGCGGGCCGCTGGAGCATCGCCACCGCGCTCGCCTTCCTCGCCTGGTTCGTCTTTGCGCCGCAGTGCATTTCGACGATCGCGATCACCAGGCGCGAGACCAATGGGTGGAAATGGCCCATGTTCATGGTTGGCTATTTGTTCCTGCTCGCCTATGCCGCTGCTGGTATCACTTATTGGACAGCCGTCGCCTTCGGACTCGGCTGATCCTCCCAACTTCAAGAGCGGAGCGGAGCGGCGGATGGCTGGCAGCGTCAACAAGGTAATTCTCATCGGCAACCTCGGTGCCGACCCAGAAATCAAGTCGTTCCAGAACGGCGGCAAGGTCGCGAATCTCCGCATCGCCACGTCCGAACAGTGGAAGGATCGGATGACCGGCGAGCGCAAGGAGCGCACCGAGTGGCATCAGGTCGTGATCAACGGCGAAGGCCTGATCGGCGTTGTCGAGCGCTATCTGAAAAAAGGCTCGAAGGTTTATATCGAGGGCTCGCTGCGCACCCGCAAATGGCAGGATCGCGACGGTAACGACAAATATACGACCGAGATCGTGATCGCCGGCATGGGCGGCACTTTGACCATGCTCGACGGCGCGCCGGGCGGTGGCGGCGGCTCGCGCGGCGGCGGCGATTGGGGAGGCGGTTCGAGCTCGGGCGGCGGCTCATCGGGCGGCTGGGATCAGGGTAGCGGTTCGGGCGGTGGCTCGGGCGGCGGCTGGAACCAGGGCGGCGGTGGCAGTTCGGGCGGTGGACGTCCGCCGTTCGACGATGATCTGGACGACGACGTTCCGTTCTGAGGAAAATCCCACTCCCGTTTGTGCTGAGCTTGTCGAAGCACCGTCCTTTCTTGTGACGTAGCGGGAGAGAAGAACGGCCCTTCGACAAGCTCAGGGCGAACGGGGTTAGGTGTGACCGTGGCTGGACTGATCGGCGCCGACATGGGAATCACCGCCGCGGATGTCGCGCGCGGCGTGTGCCGGCTGTTCGCGCAACAAGGACTGGTCGCGATTCCCGAGGTGCCTTTGCCCAACGGGCGGCGCACCGACCTCACCGCGATCGATGCGAAGGGCAATATCACGATCGTCGAGATCAAGGTCAGCCGCGCCGACCTGCACGGCGACGGCAAATGGCCCGACTATTGCGACTGGTGCGACCGTTTCTATTGGGCGCTCGCGTCGGGGCTCGACCCCGCGATCCTGGAAACCGAGGGCTACCGCCGCGAAACATCGGGGCTGATCGTCGCCGACCGTTACGGCGCGGCGGTGGTGCGCGAAGCCGCGAGCTGCAACCTCGCGTCCGCGCGGCGCAAGGCCGAGCTGCTGCGCATCGGGCGGCTGGCGATGCGGCGCTCGATGATCGCCGCCGACCCCGAACTGGCGGCGAGCTGGATCGAGGGCCAGTAGGGCTTAGACGCCGCGCGCCTGCATTCGCGCGAGGTAGCGCGCGAGAATGTCGATCTCGAGATTGACAGGGCGACCGGCGGCGGCTTCGTTCAGCGTCGTCATCTCCTGCGTGTGCGGGATGATGTTGAGCGTGAAATGCGCTTCGCCGTCCGGCTGGTCGGCGACCTCGTTGACCGTCAGCGAGACCCCGTCGACGGTGATCGAGCCCTTGGCCGCGATATGCGGCGCGAGCGACGCAGGTGCGGCGACGGTGACGGTCACGCTGTCGCCGACGGGTTCGACCGACACGATGCGGCCGATATCGTCGACATGGCCGGTCACGATATGTCCGCCCAACTCGTCGCCGATCTTGAGTGCGCGTTCCAGGTTGAGGCGGCGCCCCTCGTCCCACATCCCCGGCGCGGTGCGCGCAAGCGTCTCGCCGCTGGCGTCGATCGCGAACCAGTGGCCATCGGCGTCGGCACCCTTGTCGACCACGGTCAGGCACGCCCCCGAGCAGGCGATCGACGCGCCGAGGTCGATCGTGTCGGTGTCGTAAGCGGTACCGATAACGAGCCGCGTATCGCCGCGGTCCTCGCGGCTGCGGATGGTGCCGATGTCGGTGATGATGCCGGTGAACATGGGGTGCGTTATCCTTCTCTGACGCGCTCGTAGACGTCGAGCCGGTCGGTGCCAAGCAGGCGGCTGTCGGAAAGGCGCCAGCGGCCGTGCGCATCGGCAAGGTCGATGAGGCCGATGTCGCCGAGCGCGGGTTTGCCGCCGCCGATCAGGATCGGCGCGCGATAGAGCAAGAGCCGGTCGACGCGATCGGCGGCGAGGAACGCCGATGCCGCGCCCGCACCGCCTTCGACGAGCAGCGAATCGACATCGTTGATCGCTTCGGGCGACGGAACGGCGGTCCAACCTTCGGGCGCGTCGCCGCGAGTGAGCAGCAGTTTCTTCGGGCTGCGGTCCTCAAGTCCCGGCAGCCGCACGTCGAGTTGTGGCGCATCGGCCGCGAGCGTCCCGCGCCCGACGAGGATCGCCTGATGGCTTGCGCGCTCCAGATGGCCATGCGCGCGGGCGCGCTCACCGGTGATCCAGCGGCTCGATCCGTCGGCGCGCGCGATGGAGCCATCGAGCGAGGTCGCGAGCTTGAGCGTCACGAACGGCCGTCCGTCGGCCCGGCGCGTCCACCAGGATGCCATCGCGGCGCGCGCTTCGGCCGGAAGCATATTGAAGACGACCTCGATCCCCGCTGCCTGCAACCGCGCGATGCCCGCGCCGTCGGTACGCGGGTCGGGATCCTGCGCGGCGATCACGACACGCGCGACACCGGCAGCGATCAGCAGGTCGCTGCACGCCGGCCCGCGCGGGCTGGTATGCGCGCAGGGTTCAAGCGTGACATAGGCGGTCGCGCCGCGCGCCGCGTCGCCCGCGGCGGCCAGCGCCACCGCCTCGGCATGCGGACGCCCGCCCGCTTGCGTCCAGCCGCGTGCGACGACCTTTCCCTGCTTGACGATCAGGCAGCCGACATTGGGATTGGGCGCCGACGCCGGGCGGCCACGTCGCGACAGGGCGACGGCGGCCGCCATCCAGTCGGCATCGGCGCGGCCTTGCTGCATCCGGTCAGTCGGCGGCTTTGGGCTGCGCGCCGCGCGCCGCGCGTTCGGCGAGCGTCGAGCGAACCTGCACGGGCTCGGGCTTCTTCTTTGCCGCCGCGGCAGCTTCTTCGCCCAGCGTCTCGCGCGTCACCTTGTCGGCCTCCGTAGAATCATATTCGATGCCGAGGCTGTCGGCGAACCGCTGATATTCGGCGCGCTTCTGGGCGTTATGCAGCGTCGTTTCCTTGGCGCGTGCCACCCAGTCTGCGCGGATCTCGTCGGCGCTGCGGTTCGCGGTCCAATTCTCGAAATAGATGATCTGTTCCTTGGGCTTTTCATAAGGGATCAGATATTTCTCGACCCCGGTGAAAATAAGCCAGGTCAGCGCCAGCGCGACGCCCCAGATCGCCCAGCGGTGCGGGCGGGGTTCGCGCACATAGGCCCAGAAATCGGACAGGCCGCCGCCGACATCCATTTTGTTGAACATTCCCATCCGCCCAATTTAGGCGATGTCGCGGCGTTTTACGAGAGGCAGCGGAACGGAGGGCGATTGCGCCAAATGATCGCTGATAACGTTCTCGATTGCAAAAAATGCAACAGCAGATGTTCTTTTCGCAGTTGCAACATTCATTGTGCACTGCAATATCACACTTGCCTTTTAGGCATCCTCTCCCAAAACTTTCACGGGCCACCTCCGGGTGGCCCTTTTTTTTGCCCTACGGCCCAGAAAAGCTGACTTTTTTGGTCGAGAAATACAATCCGGTTCGAATCGGTCAGCCCGCGAATCACTCCTGAGTCGGCGTCCGCGATTCGAATCGCCGCACTTCGGCGATGAAACTACCCGGAAGCGGAGTGGGTTTCCCGCTGTCGGTATCGAGGTGGGCGTAGTTGATCTCGATATCCGTGAGCCGTTCATTCCCATGGAAAATTCCACAATGAACGGTGAAGCTTGCTCGCCCGAAACGGCTGATGCGCGCCGCGATCGTGATCAGCTCGTCGAGTCGCGCGGGCGCATGATAGTCGATCTCGCAATGCGTCTCGCGAATGTCTGTACCATATTGGTGAAAATAGGGGCCGGGCTGCCCCTCGCCGAGCGCGCGAAAATATTCGGTCACGCCGATATCGGCGTAGACCAGATAATTGGCATTGAAGACGATATTCTGCCCGTCGATCTCGTTGAAGCGCACGCGGACGCGTTCCTGCACGCGGAAATCGGCGAGCGGCACGACGCTGCGATGGTCGGTCATCGGGGCCTCAAGCGGCAAGCGCGGCGGGGGTGCGGTCGAGCGGTGCGCAGGCGGCTTCGAGCCAGGCGCGTTCCTCGCCTTCCATCCCCGCGCCGAGCTTTGCCAGCACCTCAGCATGATAAGCATCGAGCCAGTCGGCCTCGGCGGGGGATAGCAGCGCGACGTCGACGAGGTTCTGCGCGATCGGTGCGAAGGTGATCGTCTCGAACCCCAGCATATCCTCTTCGGCGCCGGCAATGCTCTGCGGCGTCACCACGACGAGATTCTCGATGCGGATGCCGAACGCGCCGGCCTTGTAATAGCCGGGCTCGTTCGAGAGGATCATGCCCGCGTGCAGCGGCTCCTCGGTCCCCGCCTGCCCACCCGCGGGCTTGGCGATGCGCTGCGGCCCTTCATGCACCGCGAGATAGGTACCGACGCCGTGCCCGGTGCCATGCGCATAATCGACCCCGTCGGCCCACAGATATTGCCGCGCGAGAATGTCGAGCTGGCTACCACGCGTCCCCTTGGGAAAGCGAGCGACCGCGAGCGCGATATGGCCCTTCAAGACCTGCGTGAAGCGGCGGCGCATCTCGGCGGTCGGTGCGCCGATCGCGATCGTGCGCGTGATGTCGGTGGTGCCGTCGTCATATTGGCCGCCCGAATCGACGAGATAGAGCGTGCCCGTCTCGATCGCGCGGTTGGTCGTCTCGTCGACCTTGTAATGCGGAAGCGCGCCATTGGGGCCGGCGGCCGAGATGGTGTCGAACGAAAGGTCGCGAAGCACACCGTTCTCGTCTCGGAATTCGCGCAGCTTCGCTGCGGCGCCGAGCTCGTCGAGCCCGCCCTCCGGCGCGACCTCTTCCATCCATTTGAGGAAGCGCGCGACCGCGACACCGTCACGGACGTGCGCGGCGCGCGTGCCATTGAGTTCGGTGTCGTTCTTGATCGCCTTGGGCAGCACCGCCGGGTCGCGGTGGCGTTCGATCTTCGCGCCCGCCGCCTCGAGCGCGGTGAAGATCGCCGCGACCGCACGGTCGGGGTCGACCGCAACTTGTCTGCCCGCAAGATCGGCGAGCGCCGCCTCGAACGCGGTGCGATCATGGATGCGCACGCTGTTGCCGAGATGCGCGCGCACCGCGTCGGTGATCTTTTCGGGCGCGATAAACAGGTCGGCGGTCGCATCGGAATGGAGCAGCGCAAAAGCCAGCCCGACCGGAGTGTGGCTGACGTCCGTCCCGCGAATGTTGAACGTCCAGGCGATCGAATCGAGCGCGGTCATCACCGTCGTATCGAGCCCCTTGGCCTTCAGCCAGTCGGCAATGATCTCGCGCTTCTCGACCGCGCTCTGGCCAGCAAGCGCGGCATCGTGGACCGTCACCACCGCGTCGCTCGGCGCGGGCTGATCGTCCCATGCGGCGTCGAGCGGGTTGGTGTCGACCGCGACGAGGCTCGCGCCCTTCGCTGCCAGCGCCCTTTCCAGACCGCGCGCCCAGTCGATGCTGTGCAGCCAGGGGTCGTAGCCCACCTTCTGCCCCGCACTGACATTGGCGCCCAGCCATTCAGCGACGCTCGACTGCGGCACGCCGACATAGTCGAAGAGAGATCCGTCGACCTGATCGCGCACCTGCACCGTATAGCGCCCGTCGACGAACACCGCGGCCTTCGCCGGCAGCACCGCCGCGGTCCCGGCCGAACCGCCGAAGCCCGTCAGCCACGCCATGCGCTGGGCATAGGCGCCGACATATTCGCTCATATGCTCGTCGCTGATCGGCACGACGAAGCCATCGAGGCCCCGCGCGGCGAGGGTGGCGCGGACGCGGGCAAGGCGTTCTGCGTGGACGGGGCTGGACATGACGCGTTCCTTATTCCTACATCGCGGCAATCCCGCCCAATCGGGGCGACACCGCGGGGGATTTTTGTGATGCGCGCTATTTGGATGTTTCTGGCAGCAATTGCCACCCCGCTTGTCGCATCATCGCCCCTGTTCGCCAAAGAGAAAGACGCCGCATTGACCAGCCCGACCCCTGCCCTGCCCGCCGCTCCCGTCGCGGAAAAGCGCCCGCACGAAATGACGCTGCACGGCAAGACGCTGTCCGACCCCTATCACTGGCTGAAGGATGAGAGCTATCCGACGATCGATGACAAGGATGTGCTCGATTATGTGAAGGCCGAAAACGCCTATTTCGACGCGGCGATGAAGCCCCACGCCGCGCTGGTCGAAACCTTGTTTCAGGAGATGAAGGGCCGGATCAAAGAGGCCGATTCGAGCGTGCCGCAGAAGGACGGCGACTGGGTTTACTGGGTCGAGTTCGAACAAGGCGCCGAATATAAGAAATGGTACCGCAAGCCGGCGTCAGGCTCCGGCGAAACGCAGCTGATCCTCGACGAGGTCGCGATGGCGGCGGGCAAGGATTATTTCCGCCTCGCCGAACTGTCGGTCAGCCCCAATGGCAAGCTGATGGCCTATTCGTTCGACGACAATGGCTCCGAGCGGTTCGAGGCGCGCATCCGTAATCTCGAAACGGGCGAACTGCTCCCCGACACGATCCCGGGCACCTTGTCGTCGCTCGTCTGGACCTCGGGCAACGACGCGATCCTCTATGGTCTCGCGAACGAGAATTGGCGCACCGACAATGTCCGGCTGCACAAGCTCGGAACGCCGGTTGCCGACGACAAATTGCTCTACAAGGAGGCCGACATCGGCTTCGGCGTCGGGATCGGCAAGACCGCCGCCGACAATTATATCGTGATCGCGACGGGCGATAACGAGACGAGCGAGGTCTATCTGCTTCCCGCCGACAATCCCGAGGCGAAGATGCAGCTCGTCTCGGCGCGCAAGAAGGGGCGCGAATACAGCGTCGATGAGCGGAATGGCACGCTGTATGTCTACACCAACGACGAGCATCCCAATTTTCGCATCGCGACCGCCGATATCAAGACGCCGGGGATGTGGAAGACTTTGATCCCCGGATCGGACACGAATTACATCACCGGCCTCTCGATCTTCCGCGACTATTTCGTACTCGAATCGCGCGAGAAGGGCGTCGATCAGGTCGATATCCGCAAATATGACGCGCCGCTGACCCCCGGCCGGATCAAATTCCCCGAGGCGACCTATGTGGCGGGGCTCGGCGACAATCCCGAATATCATCAGGACAAGCTGCGCCTCGACTATGAATCGATGGTCACCCCCGACACGGTGTTCGACTATGATCTCGCAAGCGCGAAGCTCGAGACGCTGAAGGTGCAGGAGATTCCATCCGGTTACAATCATGACGACTATGTAACCGAATTGGTAAATATGCCATCGCGCGACGGCACGCCGGTTCCGGTGTCGCTCGTCTACAAGAAGGGCACGCCGCGCGACGGCAGCGCGCCGATGCATCTCTATGTCTATGGCAGCTACGGCTACCGCGTCCCGCCGGGCTTTTCGACGACGCGTTTGAGCCTTGTCGATCGCGGGATGATCTATGCGATCGCGCATGTGCGCGGCGGCGACGACCTCGGCCGCGCCTGGTACCTCGCGGGCAAGACGACCGAGCGCAAGAACACGTTCAACGACTTCATCGACGTCGCGAAGGGGCTGATCGCCGCCAAATATACGAGCGCGGGCAAGATTTCGATCGAGGGCCGCTCGGCGGGCGGGCAGGTGATGGGGGCCGTCTATAATCAGGCGCCCGAACTGTGGGGCGCGGTGCTTGCGGGGGTGCCCTTTGTCGATGTGATCAACACGATGGTCGACGAGACGCTGCCGCTCACCCCCGGCGAATGGCCCGAATGGGGCAATCCGATCACCGACAAGGCGGCATTCGATTACATGCTGAGCTACAGCCCCTATGACAATGTGACGGCGAAGGCTTATCCGCCGATGCTCGTGTCGGCGGGGCTCAACGACCCGCGCGTGACCTATTGGGAACCCGCCAAATGGGTCGCGAAGCTCCGCGCGACGCGTACCAACGACGCGACCTTGTTGCTCCGCACCAACATGGGCGCGGGCCACGCCGGCAAATCAGGCCGCTGGGGCGCGCTGCGCGAAGATGCGGAAGAGTTCGCCTTCGTGCTGACACAGCTAGGGGTGGAGAATTAGGCCTTGGAAAAGCCGTCAGGGACCACTCCTGTCGCTTGGCAGCGCCTGCTGATCCATCTGATCTTCTTGTCGCTTGCCTATTATGTGACTGCGGAGTCGCTCGAACGGCTGTTCGGCGAAACGCCGCTTGCCGAACACGGCGGCTCAAGAGGCTCGCCGTTAACGCTGATGCTCATAATCATCGTCGGGACGGCCGGCTGGCTGTTCAACTTGATTTACCCTGCCGTCCCGTCGCGCCCCGGTGAAAGTGAGCCGACCGATCAGGCCGACAGATAACCCAGCGCGACCAACGCACGCTCTAGTCTGGCCGCATCGACAAACTGGTGCCCCGCAATCCCGGCCGATTCGGCGCCCGCGACATTGGCCGCATTGTCGTCGATGAAGATCGCCCCCGCGGGGTCGATGCCGAATCGCTCGATGGCAAGATGGTAGATCGCCGGGTCGGGCTTCATCAATTTCTCGGTCCCCGACACGACGATATCGCCGAAGCGGTCGAAGACCGGCTGGGTCGGGCGAAAACCTTCCCAGAATTCATGCCCGAAATTGGTGATCGCAAACAGCGGCACGCCCGCAGCGTCGAGGCGTTCGACGAGTTCGAGACTGCCCGGCATCGGGCCGGGGATCGTCTCGTTGAAGCGCGTCGCATAGGCGTCGATCAGCAGTGCATGATCGGGAAACTCGGCCTTCAGCTCGGGAAGCATCTCGGCGAGCGGGCGGCCCGCGTCGTGCTGGAAATGCCACTCGGGCGTGACGACGTGCGTCACGAACCATTCGAGCTCGTCCTTCTCGGCGATCAGCTTTGCGAACAGATAGCGCAGGTCCCAATCGAAGAGGACGCGGCCGACGTCGAAGATCACGCTACGGCGAATCATAACTGCTCCAGACACGCGAAAGCGCCGCCGGAAGCATCCGACGGCGTAACGCTGTTCACCAAAAGCAAACGGGGCGAAATCACCCCGCGCAGGGGCATTAGCCCTGGCGCGCCTTGAAGCGGCGGTTGGTCTTGTTGATCACATAGGTGCGGCCACGGCGGCGGATAACGCGGTTATCCCGGTGGCGGTCCTTCAGCGACTTCAGGCTGTTGCGAATCTTCATGATCTCTGTCCGTAAATCTTGGCGTGTTGACGCGAAGCGGCGCAACTATGGGGAAGCGGCCGAAAAGTCAACCGCTCCGCGCCCATATTTCGTCACCCGGCCAGCGCTTTCTGCCGCCGCCGCTGCACCGACGAGCCATATCCCATCGCCTCGCGATATTTGACCACGGTGCGCCGCGCAATGTCGTGCCCCTCGGCCGAGAGTTTCTGCGCGATCGTCTCGTCGGAAAGAATCGCTTTCGCATCCTCGCCCTCGATCATCGCCTTGATCCGGCTTTTCACCGCCTCGGCCGACACCGCGCCATCGCCCTCGGTCGCCGAAATGCCGCTCGAGAAGAAATACTTGAGCTCGAACAGCCCGCGCGCGCAACTGAGATATTTGTTGCTCGTGACGCGGCTGACGGTCGATTCGTGCATGCCGATTTCCTCGGCGACCTGCCGCAAGGTCAGCGGGCGCATATGCGCGACCCCGTGGAGGAAAAAGCCTTCCTGCTGTTTCACGATCGCGCTCGCGACCTTGACGATCGTGCGCTGGCGCTGGTCGAGTGCGCGGACGAGCCAGTTGGCGCCTGCCAGCTGTTCGGAGAGCCACGCCTTACTCTTCGCCGCCGCGCCCTGCGCGAGTTCGGTGTAATAGCGGCGATTGACGAGCAGGCGCGGCAGTGTGCCGCTGTTGATCTCGACCGCCCAGCCCTTCGCGGTCTGCCGGATATAAAGGTCGGGCACGACCGCGGGCGCGCCGTCGCCGCCGAATTTCAGCCCCGGGCGCGGGTCATAACCGCGCAGCTCGCGAATCATGTCGGCCAGATCCTCGTCGTCGACGCCGCAGATGCGCTTCAGTTGCGGAAAGGCACCCTTGGCGACCAGATCGAGATGCGCGATCATCGTCGCCATCGCGGGGTCGTAACGATCGGCCTCGCGCGCCTGGATCGCGATGCATTCGGCAAGGTCGCGCCCGCCGACGCCCGACGGATCGAAACACTGGATGCCCGCCAGCACCTCTTCGATCAGCGCGAGCGGGACGCCGAGTTGCGCGGCGAGTTCGGTGAGGTCGGCGCGCAGATAGCCCGTCTCGTCGATCAGCGCGACAAGCTGCCCCGCGACGATCGCCTCGATGCCGCTGAAGCGCTCGCCGACCTGCGCGAGCAAATGGTCGTGAAGCGTGCCCTCATGCTCGGCGAAGCTGTCGAAATCGATATCTTCGCCCGATCCCGACAGCCCGACATTGTCGCTCGCGCTGTCGTGGTGGAAGCTGTCGGCGGCAAGGTCAACGTCGAGGTCGTTCGCGCTGCCGCCGTCCGCCGCGAGCGCCTGATCGGCGTCGAGCGAGGCGGCTTCGGCTGTCGGCGGCTCGTCGCCGGGCGTTAATTCGGGATCGCCCGCACTTCCGTCGCTGTCCGCCGAAGCGGTATCGAGCAGCGGATTGCCTTCGAGCGCCTCGGCCAGATAGGCTTCGAGTTCGAGGTTCGACAGCGCCAGCAGCTTGATCGCTTGCTGCAGCTGCGGCGTCATCACCAGCGATTGCGACTGGCGGAGATCGAGGCGCGGACCCAACGCCATCGGCGGCTAGTCGATCACAAAGAGAAGCCCTCGCCGAGATAGAGGCGGCGCACCTCGGGGTCGGCGACGAGCTCTTCGGGAGAGCCGGCAAGCAGCACCTTGCCGTCGTAGATGATGCAGGCACGGTCGACGAGGTCGAGCGTCTCGCGAACATTATGATCGGTGATCAGCACGCCGATCCCGCGTGTCTTGAGGTCCGCGACGAGATCGCGGATGTCGCTGATCGACAGCGGGTCGATGCCCGCGAACGGTTCGTCGAGCAGCATGATCGACGGGTTTGCCGCGAGTGCGCGCGCGATTTCGGCGCGGCGGCGCTCGCCGCCCGACAGCGCCATCGCCGCCGAATCGCGGAGGCGCGTAAGCCCGAATTCGTCGAGAAGTTCCTCCATCCGCCGCTCGCGCTCGATCTTGTCGGGTTCGCTGAGTTCGAGCACGGCGCCGATATTCTGCTCGACGGTCATCCCGCGAAAGATTGAGGTTTCCTGTGGCAGATAGCCGAGGCCGAGGATCGCGCGGCGGTACATGGGCAGCGCGGTGATGTCTGCGCCGTCGAGCATGATGCGCCCCGCGTCGGGCTTCACCAGCCCCATGATCGAATAGAAGCAGGTCGTCTTGCCGGCACCGTTCGGGCCGAGCAGTCCAACCACCTCGCCCTTGCCGACCGACAGCGACACGTCCGACAGCACGACACGCTTGTCATAGCTTTTCGCGATCGAGATGACCGCAAGGCCGTTGCCCGCCGCGGCATCCTCGCGGACGTGCGCCTTATACTCGGTGACGCCATGATCGCCCTCGGTCAGCGTGCCCGCATTGGATTCGTCGTCGGTCATAGGTCGGTCGGTTCCAGTTCTAGCCCCACGAGCGCGTTACCCCAGCGACGCGGCGAACGTCAATCTGGCAAGATTTTTGCAGGGCTTCTCCCCTCCCGCGAAGGGAGGGGAGGCAAGAGACTAGTGTGCCGCCTGTGGTCCGCGTACGATCCCCGACAGCGCGAGCTGATCGTCGATCGCCGCGAGCAGGCGCGCCAGCGCCGTCTCGTCCTTCGCCTCGGCGCGCGCGACGAGCACATCCTGCGTGTTCGAGGCGCGGAGCAGCCACCAGCCGTCGTCGGTGAGCACGCGCGCGCCATCGGTACGGTCGACCCGTGCGCCCGATTCCGTCAACCGGTCCAGAACTTCGTCCACAATGGCGAACTTGCGGCTCTCGTCGACCTGAAAGCGCATTTCGGGCGTGTTGACCATCGGCGCCATGCTGCCGCGCAATTCGGTGACGCTCTGCCCAAGCTTCGTCGCCGCCTCGATCAGGCGGATCGCGGCATAGGGCGCATCATCATAGCCATAATAGCGATCGGCAAAGAAGATATGCCCGCTCATCTCGCCCGCGAGCGGGCTGCCGGTTTCCTTCATCTTCGCCTTGATCAGGCTGTGCCCCGTTTTCCACATCAACGGCTTTCCGCCGAGCTCGGCAACGCGGTCGAACAAGGCCTGGCTCGCCTTCACGTCGGCGATGACCGTCGCGCCAGGCACGTCCTTGAGCACCGCGGCGGCATAGATTTGCAGCAGCTGATCGCCCCAGATCACGCGGCCCTCACCGTCGATCGCGCCGATGCGGTCGCCGTCTCCATCGAAAGCGACGCCGAAATCGAGGCTCTTCTCCGCGACGAGCTTCCTGAGATCGGCGAGATTCTTTTCTTCGGTGGGATCGGGATGGTGGTTCGGGAAATGGCCGTCGATGTCGGTAAACAGCAGGTGGTGTTCGCCCGGAAGACGCGCGGTGAGTTTCTCGATGACGGTGCCCGCGGCGCCGTTGCCGGCGTCCCACCCGATGCGGAAGGCACCGCCCGCGAACCCCTCGACCAGCCGGTCGACATAGGCGTCGACGATATCGATGCTCTCAGACGTGCCTTCGCCCCCCAGATCGACGGACTCCCAGTCGCCCGCAGCAGCCATTTCGCCGATGCCCAGGATATCGGCGCCGTAGAAAGGGCGCCCCTGCATCACAAATTTGAAGCCGTTATAGTCGGGGGGGTTGTGGCTGCCGGTTATCTGTATGCCGCCGTCCACATCCTCGGTTGACGCGGCATAATAGAGCATCGGCGTCGGGCCGAGTCCGACGTTGAGCGCGTCGACGCCTGCGGCATTGACCCCGGCGATCAGCGCATCGGCGAGCATCGGCGACGACAAGCGGCCGTCGTAACCGACAGCAACGCGCTTGCCGCCCGCGCGGCGGACCAATGTCGCGAAGCTGCGTCCGATGGCATAGGCATCCTTGTCGGACAGCGTGTCGCCAACGACGCCGCGGATGTCATATTCGCGCAGCATCGTCGGATGGAAATTATGCGTCATGTTTGAACCTCTTGGGGAGAGAAAGGTCAGGCTGCGGCGAACAGATCCCCGTCCGGATGAAATCGCTCACGCGCCGGAAGATTCAGTCCACCCATCGCCTCGCGGAGTTCCTGCCGCGCGACGACGTGGCCAATCCCCATGCCGCCGAGATGCGCCTTGTCGAGCAGGGTGAGGCCAGCCGGGAAAAGCTCGCGATAGATGACGCGTTCGCCGAGACCCGGAATGACGCGGAAGCCGACACGCCGCGACAGCTGGGTCAGCGCCTCGCCGACGCGGCGCATATTGTGCGCGTCGACATGCTGGAGACGGTTGCGCAGGATGATCCAGTCGATCGTCCGTCCGTCGGTCTTCGCGCGCGTCTTTCGCGCATCCCAGATCAGTTCGGAATAGAAGCTGGGGCGGATGACCTGAAAGGTTTCGGGATCGACCTGACCGATCAGGTCGAAATCGATGAAACTGTCGTTGATCGGGGTGACAAGCGTGTCGGCGCTCGTCGCGAGGTGCCGCGCAAAGACATCGTCGCGGCCCGGCGTGTCGGCGATCAGATAATCGGCGTCTTCGGAAAGTCGCGCGACCTGCTCGTCGAGTTCCTCGACCGTCGAGCCAGTGAACACTTCGAAACGCGGAGTCGGCAGCGCAATCTCGCGGCGCTTCGCCGTCTGTTCGCGGTTTTCGAGATAGCGGTGAAAGGTGCGCTGACGCGGATCGAGGTCGATCCCGGCAACGCGCCAACCCTGGCTCGCCAATGCGACCGCGAAATGCACGGCGCAGGTCGATTTGCCCGTCCCGCCCTTTTCATTGGCAAAGATGATGCGGTGCGGTGCGGGCTTCGTCATGAGCGTTGCGATTTTCCTGTTTGCGCGGCATGGGCGGCCCGCGCGCGAAGTGATATAGTCGCGCCAATATCGAAGGGCGACCGGGCGTGCAAATCATCCGTGACATCGCAATGCTGCACCGTGCCGTTACGGCACTAAAGCAGGGCGGCAAGAGCGTCGCGCTCGTACCGACGATGGGCGCGCTGCACGACGGCCATATCTCGCTCGTCCGCATGGCAAAGCGTGTCGCCGACCATGCCGTCGTGTCGATCTTCGTGAACCCGACCCAGTTCGGGCCGAACGAGGATTTCGCCGCCTATCCGCGCGACGAGGCGCGCGACGCCGCGATGCTCGCGCAGGAAGGGGCAAGCCTGCTCTGGGCGCCCGATGTCGCGACCGTCTATCCGCCCGGCCATAGCACGCATATCGAGGTGGCCGAGCTTGGCGCCGATTATTGTGGCGCCGCGCGGCCCGGCCATTTCGATGGCGTCGCGACCATCGTCGCCAAATTGTTCAACCAGGTGCGGCCCGACGTCGCGATTTTTGGCGAGAAGGACTGGCAACAGCTCGCGATCATCCGCCGCATGGCGCGCGATCTCGACTTCGCCATCGACATCTTGGGCGCGCCGATCGCGCGCGACACCGATGGCCTCGCGCTGTCGTCGCGCAACGCCTATCTGTCGACCGACCAGCGCGCAGCGGCGACCGCCTTTCCCGCTGCGTTGAAAGCGGCGGCAAAAGCGATCGCGGGGGGCGCCGATGTCGCGGAGACACTCGCCAAGGCCGAGGCGGGGATCGTCAAGGGCGGGTTCGACAGCGTCGATTATGTCGCGCTCGCCGATGCCGACAGTCTTGAAAGATTGAGCGCTTTTCGAAAGCCCGCACGGCTTCTGGCGGCGGCGCGGATCGGCAAAACACGGTTGATCGACAATTTTCCGGTCGGTTAGTTAACGCTGAAACCTGCCAATTTCAGCGGATTTTGAACTATATCCACAAAAATTCGGATCATCATTAACGCTTTGTTGACCATAAACCGCAAATTTGGGCCCCGAGGTCTCCATGTGGGGTGGAGGCAAAGGGGGTTATCATGGCGAACAGTCTGAAGTCTGCCCAATATCTGATCGAGAGCCGTCTGCTCGACGCCGCACGCGGTGACGCAAATGCTTATTTCGATCTCGGCATTGCTTTTTCCACCGGCACCGGCGGGGTCGATGTCGACCTGATCCAGGCGCATAAATGGTTCAACCTGGCAGCGCTCGGCGGCAATATCGAAGGCCAGCAATGCCGCGCCGACTTGTCCGACGAAATGTCGCGCGACGAAATCGCCGAAGCGCAGCGCCAGGCGCGCGCCTGGCTTGACGAGACGGCCCGCCGTCCCGCTGCCCGCCGCTTCGCGGCCTAATCCTTCCGCTTGAAGGGCGTATGCCCTTCCAGCCATTCCATTTCCGATTCTTCGGCGCGGCGTTCCTGCTCGAGATAGTCCGCGACTGCGCGTCGAAATCCGGGATCAGCAATGAAATGCGCGGACCATGTTGCGACCGGGCCATAGCCCCGCGCCAGCTTGTGCCCGCCCTGCGCGCCCGCCTCGACGCGGCTCAGCCCGCGCTCGATCGCAATGTCGATCGCGCGATAATAGCATAGCTCGAAATGCAGATAGGGGATCTCGATGAGACATCCCCAATAGCGGCCGTAGAGCGTGTCTGCGCCAAGGAAGTGCAATGCGCCTGCGACCGGCCTTTCCTCGCCATCATAGGCGATCAACAAGATGATCCGCTCCGCCATCCTTTCGCCCATCAGGTCGAAGGCCTCGCGCGTGAGGTAGGGATGCCCCCATTTGCGCGCGCCGGTGTCCTGATAGAAGAGCCACATCGCGTCCCAATGCTCGGGACGGATCGCATCGCCGGTCAGTTCCTCGATCCGCAGCCCCTCGACCGCGCGCGCGCGTTCCTTGCGTAGCTGCTTGCGTTTCGCCGAGGTGAGCGTGGCGAGGAAATCCTCGAAGCTGGCGTAGCCGGTATTCGCAAAATGAAACTGGATATCGCGGCGAACGAGCCAGCCTGCGTCCTCGAACAAGGGCATCTGCTCGGGCGCGACGAACGTGGCATGCGCCGACGACAGCTGGTTCTGCCGCACCACCGCCTCGGCCGCACGCAGCAGCAGCAGCGCGTCACCCTTGTCGTTCGAAAGCAGCCGCGGCCCGGGTACCGGCGTGAACGGCGCCGCGATCTGCAGCTTCGGATAATAGTCGCCGCCCGCACGCGCCCAGGCGTCGGCCCACGCATGGTCGAAGACATATTCGCCCTGGCTGTGCGACTTGAGGTATGCGGGCGCAGCAGCGACGAGTGACCCGGCCGCATCCTCGACGAGCAGCGGCGCCGCCTGCCAGCCGGTGCCCGCCCCGACGCTACCCGATTCTTCGAGCAGCGACAGGAAGGCGTGGCCGACGAACGGATTGCCGCCATCGTGAAGCGCGTCCCATGCCGCCGCGTCGGTCGCGGCGACGCCGCCACCGAGCGATATTGTGCGTGCCGGCGGGTCCGCCTCGGCCATGGCTTAAGCCGGGCGCACCGCGACGATCGCGTCGGCCTCGACCGCCGCGCCAAGCGGCAGCACCGCGACGCCAACCGCGGCGCGCGCGTGACGGCCCGCTTCGCCGAACAGCGTTTCGAACAGTTCCGACGCGCCATTGGCGACCTTCGCCTGATCGGTGAAGCCGGGGGTGCTGTTGACGAACACGCCGAGCTTGACGACGCGCTCGATGCGCGACCAGTCGCCGCCGAGCGCCTGTCCGATCTGTGCGACGAGCATCAGCGCGACGCGCTGTGCGGCATCCTGTCCGCCCGCAATATCGACGTCTTCGCCAAGGCGGCCGGTCACGACCTGCCCGTCACGGAACGGCAGCTGGCCGCTCACATAGAGCAGGCCGCCATGTTCGACGACGGGCACATAGGCAGCAACCGGCGCGGCGGGCTTGGGAAGTTCGAGGCCGAGTTCGGCGATTTTGGCGGCGATATCCATGGGGCGTTTCCTTGATTAGACCGGTTCGGGGGCCGGGGCGGGGATGTTTTCGGCGAGGCGCGCCAATATCCAGCGCTGCGCCTCTTTCCAATCGTCGATTCGCGCATGGGCAAAGAGCGACGGCGCAATCTTGTCCGCGATCGCGGGTTCGCCGACGAGGTGGAGGCGCCAAACGTCGGGCGCTTCATGCGCGACCGATTGATGATGACCGGCCAGATCGTCGATAAACACTGCAACCGAGGGTTGATATTGCTCGATCAGACGGCGCACCGGCTCGCCCTTGCCGCCGCGGCTGCCGATGACGGGCGCATGGAAATTATGGAGCGCGAGTTGCTCAATCCGCGCCTGCTGATGTTCGGGGCCGACATTGGTGAGCACGACGATATCGGCCTCGGTACCGATCGCCGCCATCGCCGCGAGCGCCCCGGCAATCGGATATTGCCGCGTCATCTCCTTGCGGAAGAAACCGTCGAGCAAAGGCCATACTTCGGCGGCCTCGAGCGGCGTGCCGCATTCCTTGCGCTTCAGCGCATTCGCGAAGCTCGCATCCTCGATGCGGAAAATCACGCCATGTTCGGCGTCGACCCATTCGGCGAAGGGCACGACCATGTGCATCAGCACCTCGTCGCAATCGGTGATGACGAGCGGACGGTTCATGCGATGGTTCCTTCGAGTCTCTGCGCCGCGGCGGCGATGCTGGCGGGCGGCACCTGCAACGCATCGGCGCAGGCGACAAGGTCGTTTTCGTGGGCGGTGAGGAACGACAGGATCGCCGCGAGCGTCGCCTGCTCACCGAGCGAAGCGCGCAATTCGTCGGGCGCGAGCCCGGTCAGGCCGAGCAGCCTTTCGGCGCGCGGTTCGTCGCTCAAGATCCAGCCGAGCGCCTGAAGCGCCAGCGCGGCATCGCCATCATGCAAGTCGTAAGTCCCTTCATCGCGATGCAATTGTGTCGTGCGGCCGATTCGCCTAAACGGGCCGCATACGCAAGGTGGGGAACAGAAGTAACATGGGCAAGACCATCCTGGTCGTCGAAGATAATGAGCTCAACCTCCGCCTCTTCTGCGACCTGCTCAACGCCCATGGCTATAGCGCGCACCCGGTGCGCGACGGGCGTGATGCGTTAGCAAGGGCGCGCGAAGTCTCGCCTGACCTCATCATCATGGATATCCAGTTGCCGCATGTCAGCGGGCTCGAGTTGATCGGGCAGATGAAGGCCGACCTGACCTTGCGCGCGGTGCCGATCATGGCGGTCACGGCCTATGCGGGGAAGGGCGACGAAGAGCAGATCAAGGCGGCGGGCGCCGAAGCCTATGTCTCGAAACCGATTTCGGTGATCAAGTTTATCGAGAGCGTCGGGGCGTTTGCCTGAGCGGCAGATAGCGACCGGAAGCTGTCGTCTCTTTTATCGTCACCCCGGACTTGATCCGGGGTCCCGCTTGAGATCAAAAGCAGCGAGTGCGTCAAAAAGCGGGATCCCGGATCAAGTCCGGGATGACGAAGGAAATTGAATTAACATCCGCTCCCCCACCCATAAGCCGACATTCACGCGCGCACGAAAAAGGGCGGCGCAATCGCCGCCCTTCTGGATCCCCGCCTTCGCGGGGATGATGCATCGCCAAACCGTTCAGCTGCGCTGAACGGGTCGATGCATCACTTGATCTTGGCTTCCTTGAACTCGACGTGCTTGCGGACACGCGGGTCATATTTACGCACCGACATTTTTTCGGTCATCGTGCGCGGGTTCTTTTTCGTGACATAGAAAAAGCCCGTGTCGGCGGTGCTCACCAGCTTGATCTTGACGGTCGTCGGCTTGGCCATGGCCCTGTTCCTCGAAATAACTGCACATCCACCGGAGGTCCGAGGGATGCGGCGGGACTAGGGCCCCGACGTGGTGTGAAAAACATGAAAGGGCCGCGCGACGCCGCGCCGCCCCTCAATATCCGGGCGCCTTTGGCGGGATTCGGCCTTTCTGTCAAGCGAAAGCAACGGGCGGGCGGCACGGAACCGCCCGCCCGGGAGGGGTCGGGTTTATGAGCTCACGCGTTCTTGATCTCGAAGCGGACCGTCATCACCTTCCAGCTTTCCTCGGGCACCCCCCCGCGCGTCGCGGGCTTGAAGCGCCATTTGGCGAGCGCCCGGCGTTTCGTTTCCTCGAAGAATCCCTGGCTGTCGGTGCTGACCAGTTCGACCGCCTTCACGCGCCCGTCGGTACCGATCAGAATGCGGACCTTGGCAACCCCCTCAATTCCGCCACGCTGTTCGCGCGCCGGATAGTCAGGCTGAAAGCTTCCCGCGAAGCGCGGATCGAGGTCAGCGAGTACCAGCTTCGGCAGCGGCGGCGGATCGGCGGGCCTCACAGGAGGGCCGAGATCGACCGGAATGATATCGGGGATGACAGGCCCCTCCGCCACCCGATTGTCGGTGAAAGGCGTTGTCGCAACGACGGGCTTTACCGTGTCTGTCGCTGATGCAGTCCTTGGCGCAGGCTTCGCGTCAGGGGTTGGTTCGGGGGGTGGCGGTGGCGGCTTTGGCAGCTCGACCAGCGTACCAACCATCGGGTCGGTCTTGGGAATCCTCTCGACGATCATCGGCGACAGCGCGACCGCGACGACGAGCGCCGCGGGCAGCCCCACCGCGAACAGCGCCGCGACGGGGTGGTGGCGGGCATCGCTTCCATAGCTGCTGCGGGACAGCGGCACGGCGGCTCCCGCGGGCGCGGTGGTCGCCTCGGGCGCAGCTACGATAGCCGAAATCAGGGGTATCAGGGTCATGGCCTCTCTCCTTGCCTTTATGACCCGGCCCCGCCGCGTTCCGACCGCTGCTATCGGCCAAGTCAGATCAACGTGATATTATAACATCACGTTACATGTCAAGTGAACCGGTAAGCAAGGGCGTAGAGCGGCCGAAACGGCTTGTCAGGCGGCCGAAAGCCGTGCCACCGCCTGATCCTTGGCGATCAGCGGCAGCAGTTCAGCCATGTCGGGACCATGGTCGCGCCCGGTCAGCGCGCGGCGCAGCGGCAAGAACAGCGCGCGGCCCTTCGCGCCCGTCGCCTCTTTCACGGCGCCGGTCAGCGCGTGCCAGGGATCGGCGGCCCAATCGACGCCGGGCGCGGCGGCGGCGGCCGCCGCCAGCACCGCGCGGTCGGCCTCATCGGCCGCGGGCCCGGTGAAAGGCCCGTCGAACACCTGCACCCACTCAGCCGCCTCGGCCACGGTCATCAGGTTCGGGCGAATCGCATGCCAGCGCGCTTCGCCAATCGCAGCGGGCAGGCGGTCCGCAACCGCCGCATGATCGGTATGGTGCAATATCTTCTGATTGAGCAGCGCGAGCTCGGCCTCGTCGAAGCGCGCCGGCGCGCGGCCGAAGCGCGCGAAGTCGATGCTTTCGATCAGCGGCGCGACATAAGTCACCGGCTCGACCGGATCGCTCGTCCCGAGCCGCGCGAGCAACGCCACGAGCGCGATCGGTTCGATGCCTTCGTCGCGGAGGCTCGCCATGCCGAGCGAACCCAGCCGCTTCGACAATTTGCCCTCGGTCCCGACGAGCAAAGCCTCGTGCGCAAAGGCCGGCGGCGCGGCGCCGAGCGCTTCGAACATCTGGATCTGCGACGCGGTGTTCGACACATGGTCCTCGCCGCGCACGACATGCGTGATCCCCATCGCGATATCGTCGATCACGCTCGGCAGCAGATAGAGCCAACTGCCGTCGGCGCGCCGCACCACCGGGTCGGACATGGTTTTGGGCTCGAAATGCTGCGGCCCCCGAACCATGTCGGTCCACTCGATCGCGGCATCATGATCGAGGCGAAAGCGCCAGTGCGGCGCGACGCCTTCGGGGACCGGCGCATCGGCGGGCTTGCGCTCGTAAACCGGGGGCAGTCCGCGCGAGAGCAATATCTTGCGGCGAATATCGAGTTCTTCGGGCGTCTCGTAACAGGCATAGACGCGCCCCGCCGCCTTCAGCTTTTCGAACTCGGCCTCATAGAGCGCGAATCGCGCCGACTGCCGCTCCTCGCCGTCGATATCGAAACCAAGCCACGCGAGGTCGGCGCGGATGCCATCGACATATTCCTCTTTCGACCGCTCAAGGTCGGTGTCGTCGATGCGCAGCAGGAAGCGGCCGCCATTCTTCCTCGCCCACAGCCAATTGTGGAGCGCGGTGCGGACATTGCCGACATGCAGGGTGCCGGTCGGCGACGGAGCGAAACGGGTAACGACGGTCATGACGCGCGCCTATAACCGCATATTTGACCGCCGTCAGTCGTCTTCGGCGATCTTGCGGTTCTGGACGATATGTGCGGCCCAGCGCAGCGCCATGCCGACGACCGAGAGCGCCGCCCCCGCGATCACCGCGCCGACCAGCGCGCGATCCTCGTCGGGCTCGGGCCATGCGACCCACGCGAGCAATGCGACGCTGACGATCGACAGCACATAGCCAACCCCGGTGAGCCAGTTCGCCACGCGGTCAGCCCGTCCCGCGTCGCGGCGGCCAATAAGCCCAGGCGATTGCGAGCAGCGAGACGATCAACAGGACGCTATATTCCATTCCGTTGCGTCCGCCGCCGACAACGAACCAGCCCGCGGGCAGGTGGACGAGGATCATGCCGAGCGTCAGGATGAAGGCATGGCCGAGCGCGGCGAGGCTCGTCCAGCGGCGCGCCAGCATCAGCGCCGGGCCGACAAGCTCGTACAGCGTCACCGCCATCGCCCAGCCATAACCGAAGGGAAAGCCGAGGCTGTCCAGCCAGAGGCCGAACGGTTCGACGAGGCCGGCCGCGAGCCGGTACACGCCGTGGATCAGGATGAGCAGTGCGACGGTGACGCGCAGCAGGTCGAGCACCACAGCCGCCCGCCCGGGCGGCGCCGTCGGACCCAGAAGACCCATGCTTCTCTCCCCCTTATCCCGTCCGGAACCCATGCGTGATCGGATAGCGCCGGTCGCGTCCGAAATTGCGCGTCGACAATTTCACCCCCGGCGGCGCCTGGCGGCGCTTATATTCGGCGAGCATCAGCAGGCGCTCGATCCGCACCACCGCATCACGGTCGAAGCCATAGCGTGCGACGACATCGTCAACGCTCGCCTCCTCCTCGACGAGCATGTGCAGCATGCGGTCGAGATCGGCATAGGGCGGCAGGCTGTCCTCGTCCTTCTGGTCGGGACGCAGTTCGGCGCTCGGCGGCTTGGTAATGATCGTATCGGGCATCACCGGCGCCACCGGGTTGCGCGACAATCGCGGCACATTCTCATTGCGCCACTTCGCGACGGCAAACACCGTCATTTTATAGGCATCCTTCAGCGGGTTGTAGCCGCCCGCCATGTCGCCATAGATGGTCGCATAGCCGACGCTCATCTCGCTCTTGTTGCCCGTCGTCAGCAGCATCGGCCCGAATTTGTTGCTGAGCGCCATCAGCGTCACGCCGCGGATGCGCGACTGGACATTCTCCTCGGTGATATCGACGTCCCTGTCGGCAAAGCTGCCCGCGAGCATCTGGTCGAACGCCTCGACCGCGGGCACGATCGGGATGGTGTCGAGCCGGCACCCGATCATCTTCGCGCAGCCCGCAGCATCGTCGAGGCTCGACTGACTCGTAAAGCGGCTCGGCAGCATCACGCACCAGACCTTGTCCGGCCCCAGCGCGTCGGCGGCGATCGCGGCGCAGATCGCCGAATCGATCCCGCCCGACAGCCCGAGCACGACACCGGGGAAGCGGTTGCGCTCGACATAGTCGCGCAAGCTCACGATCATCGCGCTATAGATGTCGGCCGGATGCGCCTCCCATTCGGCGATCGCGCCCGCCTCGCACGTCCAGCTGCCCCCCTCGACATTTGGGGCGCCCTTCGTCCAGCGCGTCACCCGCTCCTCGGGCTCCCAGTCGATCAGCCGGTGCGCCGTCGTCCCGTCGCCGTTGAGCACGAACGAGCAGCCGTCGAAGACGATCTCGTCCTGCCCGCCAATGCGGTTGAGGAACAGCACGGGCAGTGAGGTTTCGGCAACGCGGCTCGCGAACACCTGCGTCAGGCGCCGCTCGTCCTTGTCGATCTCATAGGGGCTGCCGTTGACCGAAATCAGCAGCTCGGCGCCCTGCTCCGCCAGATGCCGGCAAACCTTCGGCAACCAGCCATCCTCGCAAATCGGCAGGCCCAGCTTCACCCCGCGCCATTCGACGACATCGGGAAGCGGGCCGGGGACGAACACACGCTTCTCGTCGAAGGTGCCGTAATTGGGCAATTCATGCTTGCGCCGCGTCGCGACGATTTTGCCGCCGTCGAGCAGGGCGACGATATTATAGAGGTTATCGCCCTCCCGCTCGACCGACCCGACGAGCATCGCCGGGCCGCCATCGGCAGTGTCGGCGGCAAGCTCTGCGAGCATCATCGCGGCCCGCGCCGCGAGCGCTGGTTTCAGCACCAGATCCTCGGGCGGATAACCGATCAGTTGCAGCTCGGGATAGAGGATCAGGTCGGCGTCAGCGTGCCGCGCGCGCGCCGCGCGCATCGCGGCCGCATTGGCGGCAAGGTCACCGACAACCTGCGTCATTTGCGAAAGAACGATCGAGAGCTTCTGGGTCATGCAGGCGGTTTAGGCGCAACCGCCCTATCCATTCAACCGAAGAGAAGCCCCCACAGCGTCCGCCCCGGCGCCATGGCGAAAAAGCCTGCGGCGATCAGCCCATAGAACACCCCGCGCATGATCTTCAGATGTCGTTCGATCTGCCCCGACTTTGCGAACCAGACAGCCCGCGGCAGCTGGACGATCGTCACCACCGAAAAGATATGGATCGGGCCGATGCCGCCGGTGATCGTGCGGATCCAGAAGCTGTCGATCGCGGTGACGATCATCAGCGCCGCCCAGATGCGCCCGCCGATCCAGTGCGCGGTATCGCCCTTGCGCGAACGCCACAGCAACCAGGCACCGAGCGGCAGTGCCGGAATGACCGTCGCGAGATGGACCCATATCGCCCATGCCGGAGTGCGATAATGAGACGCGCCGCCGAACGAGCGCACAAGGACCGCCAGGACAATGGCCACGAGGACGAGAAGCGTGATTAGCCCGGCGCGGCGAAGATTGGCGGTGGCGGTCGGTACGGCGGTCATGGCGAAATCCTGTTGTTGGCATGTCATGCGGCCTCCCTGCCCGCCCGCCGTTCGCCGGCAATCGAGCCTTCGCAAAAGCGGCGGATTTCTTCGTCAAACCGGAACCTCGGTCGATTGACGCTTCGTGAAATGGCACGCAAAAGGCGCGGCATGGCAAAGCGGCTGATGATCGAACTCTTGGTGATGGTGGCGCTTGGCCTGCTAGTGGGTTTGCTCGGGCCATTTGGCACCTTCGCCGCCCCGCCTGCGCAGCGAATGGTCAGCTGGGTGATCTGGCTGCTCGCGGGCTATGCGCTGTTTCGCCCGACCAACATCGTCGCCGGCTGGCTGTGTGAGGCGACCGGACTGCCGGGCTTCGCCGGAAAGCTACTCGCGCTTGTTGTCGCCAGTGTGCCGCTCACACTGATCGTCACGATGATGGTGTCTGGTTCCGGGTTCGGCGACGTGCTGCGCTGGTCCGGCTTCTGGACGATGTACCTCTATATCTGCGTCATCGCGGTCGTGGTGTCGGTCGTGATGTCCGCGGTTTTTGGCGGCCGCGACCAGAGCCCGGCGGCACCCGTCCTCACGTCGTCCGAGCCTCCGGCCTCATCGTCCCCGCCGGCCGTTCCGACGCTGCCGCTTCCGCCCGGTTTCGGCCCGGTCCGCGCGCTAAAGGGCGAGGATCATTATGTCCGCGTGATTGGCGAAGGACGCGAAGAGCTGATCCTCATGCGGATGCGCGATGCGATCAAGCAGGTCGGCAACGCCGACGGCCTGCGCGTGCATCGCAGCTGGTGGGTCGCGAAGGCGGCCGTCGCCTCGGTGCGCCGCGACGGTCGCACCGCTGTCATCACGCTCATCTCCGGGCACGAGGCTCCGGTTGCGCGCGACATGATGCCACAGTTACGCGCGGCGGGATGGCTTTAACCCCTTCCCCTATCCGCCCGCGCTGGCTAAGGGGGCGCGCAATCCCACCCGCGCGAAAGGGCCTTGCACCCCATGAAACTCATCTCCGGCAACAGCAACCTGCCGCTGGCCCGTGCGATCGCGGACTATCTGGAACTGCCGCTGACCGATACCAGCGTGCGCCGTTTCGCGGACGAGGAAGTCTTCGTCGAAATCCATGAGAATGTCCGCGGTCAGGACGTGTTTGTCGTCCAACCGACGAACTTCCCCGCGAACGACAATCTGATGGAATTGCTCATCATCAACGACGCGCTGCGCCGCGCCTCGGCCAAGCGCATCACCGCGGTCGTCCCCTATTTCGGCTATGCCCGCCAGGACCGCAAACCCGGTCCGCGCACGCCGATCTCGGCCAAGCTCGTCGCGAACCTGATCACCACCTCCGGCGCCGACCGCGTCCTTGCGATCGACCTGCACGCCGGGCAGATCCAGGGCTTCTTCGATATCCCGACCGACAACCTCTACGCTGCGCCGGTGATGAGCGCCGATATCCAGGCGCGCTTTGCGGGCAAGAATCTGATGGTCGTGTCGCCCGACGTCGGCGGCGTGGTTCGCGCGCGCGCGCTCGCCAAGCGCCTCGACAACGCGCCGCTGGCGATCGTCGACAAGCGCCGCGAGCGCGCCGGCGAATCCGAAGTGATGAACATCATCGGCGATGTGAAAGGTCGCTTCTGCATCCTTATCGACGATATCGTCGATTCGGCGGGCACGCTCTGCAACGCGGCCGCGGCGCTCAAGGCCGCGGGCGCGGAAGGCGTCGTCGCTTATTGCACCCACGGCGTCTTGTCGGGCGGCGCGGTCGCGCGCGTCGACGCGAGCGAGCTGACCGAACTCGTCATCACCGATTCGATCCAGCCGACCGATGCCGTCAACGACAGCAACAAGGTCCGCGCGCTCACCGTCGCGCCGCTGCTCGGCGAAGCGATCAAGCGCATCGCCGACGAATCGAGCGTCTCCTCGCTCTTCGACTGAGGTTTTAGAGGCCGCACCGGCCCGCGCTCAGGAAACGCTTCAACGCGCGAGCAGCGCGCCGACGATCAGTTCCAACTCGCGGTGAAAACTCGCATGGTCGGGTGCGGCGTGGACGAGGCCCTTTGCGGTCCAGCATAGCGCCTGCGCCATACTGCCCGCGCGCGGCACCGCCGAACCGGGGCCGCTGAGCCGGATCGTGTTGGCCATCGCGGCGATCAGCTTGCGTTCGGCGGCGCGCACCGCCTCGGCCGGATCGGGCGCCACCATCACCGCGACCTCGATGCCGTGCGGCGATGCGCGCAGCATCGCCATATGCTGTCCCGCCCAGGCATCGAGCGCGGCGAGTAGGCGCGCCACCAGCGTCGCGCCCGGGCTTTCCAGACGGCGCAGCGCCTCGGCGAGCGAGCGCTCGATCATCGCACTCATCGTCCAATCGATCAGCGCCGCCTTCGAACCGAAGCGATTGTAGAGTGCCTGACGCGACACGCCTGTCGCGCGCGCCAGATCGTCCATCGATGCCTTGCGAAATCCGGTGCGGGCAAAAATACCCACGAAGGAATCGACGGATATTCGATCGTTCATGGGCGCATGTGTACAAGTTATACTTAATCCGTACAATTTATATATCCCGAGAATCTCCGTCTTTGCCGATACCCGGGGTGGCGGCGAGCCCATCTCTGGGCTAGCGCTGGCTCCATGACCCTCACCTCCGATCTCGCCCTCGCCAATCGCCTCGCCGACGCGGCCGGCGACGCTATCCGCCCGCTCTTCCGCGCCGCCTTTTCGCATGAAGCCAAGCCCGACGCCTCGCCCGTCACCGAGGCCGACCGTGCCGCCGAAGCGGCGATGCGCCGCCTGCTCGATGCCGAGGCGCCGCGCGACGGGATCATCGGCGAGGAATATGGCGCCGAGCGCGCCGACGCGTCGCGCCAATGGGTACTCGACCCGATCGACGGAACGGTCAGCTTCATGGCGGGGCGCCCGATTTTCGGCACGCTGATCGCGTTGCTGCAGGACGGCTGGCCCGTGCTCGGCATCATCGACCAGCCGATCGCGGGCGAACGCTGGGTTGGCGCGCTCGGACAGCCGACCTTGTTCAACGGCGCGCCCGCGCGCACGCGCTGCTGCCGCGACCTCGCCGACGCGGTGCTCGCGACAACGGGCCCGCAATATTTCAGCGACCATGACGGCGAGCATTTCATGGCGCTCGCGGCGAAGACGTCGCACAAGCGCATGGTCTTCGGCGGCGACTGTTATAACTATGGCCTGCTCGCGAGCGGACATATCGACCTGGTCGTCGAGGCGGGACTGAAGCTCCACGACTTCGCAGCGCTGGCGCCGATCGTCGAGGGCGCGGGCGGGACGATGTGCGACTGGAACGGCGATCCGCTCAATGCCGACAGCACGGGCCATGTCATCGCGCTCGGCGATCCGGCGCGGCTCGAGGATGTGATCGAAGGGCTCGCCTGCCATCACTGAGTATTACAGCGCCGCAACGCTTGCATTTCGGCGCGAATCCCCCTAAGCGCGCCGCTTCCGATTGTGTCGGCTGGCTGAAAGGGCTGCCAGGCCGATACGCAAACGGACTTCCAAAGGAGACCAAAATGCCCAAAATGAAGACCAAGAGCGGTGTGAAGAAACGCTTCAAATTCACCGCTTCGGGCAAGGTGAAGCACGGCGTCGCCGGCAAGCGTCACCGCCTGAGCAGCCACAATGCAAAATATATCCGCACCAACCGCGGCACCAGCGTGCTGAGCGATTCGGATGTGGCCCATGTGCGCCTCTGGGCGCCCTACGGCCTGAAGTAAGGAGCGCTAGAGCATGTCACGTATCAAACGCGGCGTCACCACGCGCGCCAAGCACAAGCGGATTTTGGAACAGGCGAAGGGCTATTATGGCCGTCGCAAGAACACGATCCGCGTCGCCAAGCAGGCCGTCGAAAAGGCCGGCCAGTACGCGTATCGCGACCGCAAGGTTAAGAAGCGGAATTTCCGCGGTCTGTGGATCCAGCGCATCAACGCCGCGGTCCGCGCCGAAGGCCTGACCTATTCGCAGTTCATGCACGGCGTGAAGCTGGCCGGGATCGAGCTCGACCGCAAGGTCATGGCCGACCTCGCAATGAACGAAGGCACGGTCTTCACCGCGATCATCGCCCAAGCGAAAGCGGCGCTGCCCAAGGCAGCCTGACGCTTTCCAGCCAGGTGAAACGAAACAAGGGCGGTCCCGCTGGGGCCGCCCTTTTTCTTTGCGGCGTGCGTACGCCGGAACGGCAGCAGACGACCGATTGCGGACCTTGCCTCTACCTAACCCGTTCGCATCGAGCGAAGTCGAGATGCCCCTCGGGCTGGTCGCGATCTCGATGGGTGTCTCGACTTCGCTCGACACGAACGGGAAGAGGGCGTGGCTGTTTTCGGCCGATTGCGGACGCCCCATTTCTAATGGAGAACGGCAGCTCCCCACCCCGAAACCGACACGATCACCCCCAAACAGAAGAGGCGGCGCAGAGCTCCCGCTCCACACCGCCTCGACAATGGTTCCAGTGGAAACCATCGCCCCCCCCGCCCGTTCCGAATAGCCGTGGGTCGCAGAAAAGCTGCCGGCCGGGACGAAGCTCGAAAAATCAGTTCGTTATTTCAGATCCCCGCCAGGCCCCACCCTGTTGCGTCTCGTCCCGATCTTCCTCGCACGCCCCTTTCGGAGCGGGCCACGCAACTATGGCGCAGTCGTCGCGTATAAAATTGTAAGAACCCGACACCAGAAGGCGTCGGGGCATTGTTATTCATGCTTTTTTAGCTCAAAATGGGACAGCATGGCGCATCGCGACGCATCTCATGACCTTCCCGCCGGCGCGCGCGTCGCCACGCGCTTCTTTCCCTTGTCTCCGGCTCTGCGCCCCTACGTCAGCACGATCTACCTCAGCGAAGTCGCGGTTCCCGGCGGCGTCCGCGTCGAGGATTATCTGCACCCCGAATGGGCGAACCTGCGATTTGTCGAAGGTGATCCGCCGCGCGCCGCGATCGGCGACAGTCCGGCGGTCGAAACGCCGCGCTTCATCGCCACCGGCCCGACGAGCAGGGCGACCTATTTCGCGGCGGGCAATATGCGCACTTGGGGAATCGGCATCCTGCCGATGGGCTGGGCCAAATTCATTCCGTTGCCCGCCGAGGAACTGGCCGACCGGATGACCGACGGCAGCGCCCATCCGGCCTTCGCCGCCTTCGCGCCGCTGCTCGGCGCCCTGCGGCAAGTGAATGACGTCGACGCCGCCGCGGCGCTGATCGACGCGCATGTCTGCGCGCTGCTCGCCGATGCGCCGCCCGACGATCCGGCTATCCTCGCCGCGCATCAGGCGCTTGTCGATGACGAAGTGACGAGCGTCGCCGATCTGTCGGCGAAACTCGCGCTCTCCGAACGCTCGATCGAACGCCTCAGCCACCGCGCCTTCGGCTTTTCGCCCAAATTGCTGCTGCTCCGCCAGCGGTTTCTGCGCAGCCTCGCGCGCTTCATGCTCGACCCGTCGATGGCGTGGATCGATACGATGGATCATCATTATTACGACCAGGCGCAGTTCACGCGCGACTTCCAGCGTTTCATGGGGATGAGCCCGCGCGACTATGCAGCGCGGCCAAAGCCGATACTGGGCGCCGCGGCCTTTGCCCGTGCCGCCGCCGCGGGCGCCGCGGTGCAGGGCCTCCACAAGCCCGCCGGATAGGCCCGTTTTGCGCGGCGCGGGGCGTCGCCGGACTTGACCCACGCCGCGTGTTCGGTGCAAGCGGCAGGCGACGGACGCGCGGATTGCCGCCACATCCAAAGAAATAGAGAAATGTAGGCCGGCAGCGCCAGCGCCGCCGGAACAGGACGAACGATAATGAGCGATATTCAGGCCATTCAGACCCGGCTGGTGAACGACATAACGGCCGCCGCCGATCTCGACGCGATCGAGGCGCTGCGCGTGTCGGCGCTGGGCAAGGCGGGCACTATCACTGCACTGCTCAAGACACTGGGCGGCATGACCCCCGACGAACGGCAGGTACAGGGTCCCGCGATTCATGCGCTGCGTGAAACAATCACCGCCGCGCTCGCCGCGCGCAAGGGGGCGCTTGATGCCGCGGCGCTCGACCTCAAGCTCGCCGCCGAGGCGATCGACATGTCGCTGCCCGCCGATGCCGCGCCGCGTGGTAGCGTCCATCCGGTCAGCCAGGTGATGGACGAGCTTGCCGAAATCTTCGCCGACATGGGCTTCGCGGTCGCGACGGGCCCCGAGATCGAGGACGACTGGCGCAATTTCACCGCGCTCAACATCCCCGAAACGCATCCCGCGCGCGCGATGCACGATACCTTCTATTTCCCCGACAAGGACGCCGAAGGGCGCGCGATGCTGCTGCGCACGCACACCTCACCGGTGCAGATCCGCACGATGATGAGCCAAGAACCGCCGATCCGCATCATTGCGCCCGGCCGCGTCTATCGCAGCGACAGCGACGCGACGCACACACCGATGTTCCATCAGGTCGAAGGGCTCGTGATCGACCGCGGCATCCATATGGGCCACCTCAAATGGACGCTCGAAACCTTCCTCAAGGCCTATTTCGAGCGCGACGACATCGTGCTGCGTCTGCGCCCCAGCTATTTCCCCTTCACCGAACCCTCGGCCGAGGTCGATGTCGGTTACAAGCAGGAGAAAGGCCGGCGCATTGTCGGTGGCAATGGCGACGACGAAGGCCATGCGTGGATGGAGCTGCTCGGCAGCGGCATGGTCAACCGCCGCGTGATCGCGAACTGCGGGCTCGACCCCGACGAGTGGCAGGGCTTTGCCTTCGGCGTCGGCGTCGACCGGCTCGCGATGCTGAAATATGGCATGGATGACCTCCGCGCCTTCTTCGACGGCGATCTCCGCTGGCTCGCGCATTATGGATTCAACGCGCTGTCGGTCCCGACGCTCAGCGGGGGGATTTCGGCATGAAGATCACCCTCGACTGGCTCCGCGAACATCTGGATGGCGACTATTCGGTCACCGATGTTGTCGCCACGCTCAACCGCATCGGCCATGAGGTCGAAGGCGTCGAGAATCCGGCCGAGAAACTCGCCGGCTTCCGCGTCGCCAAGGTGCTGACCGCAGAGAAACATCCGCAGGCGGACAAATTGCAGGTGCTGACCGTCGAGGCCGGCCCAGACATCAACGCCGGCGCACCGCTCACCGTTGTCTGCGGTGCGCCCAATGCGCGCGCGGGCCTCGTCGGCGTGCTCGGCCTCCCCGGCGCGGTCGTTCCCGCAAACGGCATGGAGTTGAAAGTCGCCGCGGTGCGCGGGGTCGAATCGAACGGCATGATGTGCTCGACGCGCGAACTCGAACTGGGCGACGATCATGACGGGATCATCGAGCTGCCCGCCGACGCCCCGGTCGGCACGCCCTTTGCGGACTATAGCGGCGCGGGCGATCCGGTAGTCGACATTTCGATCACCCCGAACCGGCAGGATTGCATGGGCGTGCGCGGGATCGCGCGCGACCTCGCCGCCGCCGGACTCGGCACACTGAAGCCGCTCGACGTCCCGACGGTCGATGGACAGGGCGCAATGGCGACCGAAATCCGGACCGACGATGCCGAGGGCTGCCCCGCTTTCTATGGCCGCACGATCAGCGGCGTGACCAATGGCACCGCGCCCGAATGGATGCGCCGCCGCCTCGAAGCCGTCGGGCAGCGCTCGATCTCGGCGCTCGTCGACATCAGCAACTATGTGATGTTCGACCTCGGCCGCCCCAGCCATATCTATGACCGTGCCAAGCTGACCGGCGCGCTCGTCGCACGCCGCGCGAAAGCCGGCGAGACGGTCACCGCGCTCAACGGCAAGGACTATGTCCTCACCGACACGATGACGGTGATCGCCGACGACAGCGGCGTCCACGACATCGCGGGCATCATGGGCGGCGAGCATAGCGGGTGCAGCGAGACGACGACCGACGTGCTGATCGAAGTCGCCTATTTCACCCCCGAACGCATCGCGCTGACCGGACAGGCGCTCGCGCTGACCAGCGACGCGCGCAGCCGCTTCGAACGCGGCGTCGATCCGGCGTTCCTCGACGACGCGACGGCGATAGTCACCGCGCATGTGCTCGCGATCTGCGGCGGCACGCCGTCGGCCGTCACGCGCGCGGGCACTCCGCCCGCCGAGGTGAAGACGGTCGATTACGACCCGGCGCTGTCGGCGACGCTCGGCGGCATCGCGATCGCCCCCGAACGGCAGCAGGAAATTCTGGCCGCGCTCGGTTTTTCGGCGATCGAACAGGGCGGCCGCTGGCAGGTCGCGGTGCCGAGCTGGCGCCGCGACGTCGATGCCGCCCCCGACATCGTCGAGGAGGTCACGCGCATCACCGGATTCGATGCGATTGCATCGGTCGCGCTGCCGCGCACGGATGGCGTGGCGAAACCGACCGCGACCGCCGAACAGCTTACCGAACGCCGCCTCCGCCGCGCCGCAGCCGCCGCGGGCTTCGACGAAGCGGTGACATGGTCGTTCATCAGCGAGGCCGGCGCCGCGCCCTTCGGCGGCGGCACCTGGTCGCTCGCCAATCCGATCAGCGAAGATCTGAAAGTCATGCGCCCGTCGCTGCTCCCCGGCCTGCTCGCCGCGGCGCAGCGCAACCAGAACCGCGGCGCCGACAGCATTCGCCTGTTCGAGATCGGGCGCCGTTATCTGGCCGACGCCGAGCATCCGACGCTCGCCGTACTGATGGCGGGCGACAAGCGCGCGCGCGGTTGGCAGGCGGGCAAGGCTGCGCCGTTCGACGCGTTCGACGCCAAGGCCGCCGCGCTCGCCTTGCTCGAAGCCGCGGGCGCACCCGCCGACCGGCTGCAGGTGATGGAAGCCGTGGCGGAGGGCGCGATCTGGCATCCCGGCCAGTCGGCGACGCTGCGCCTCGGCCCCAAGGCGGTGCTCGCCGAATTCGGCGCGCTCCACCCGCTGCTTACCCGCGCCTTCGACGTCGACGGCCCGGTGATGGCGGTGCAGATCTTCCTCGATGCGATTCCCGCCAAGCGCGCGAGCGGCCCCGCGCGCGCGGCATTCACGCCGCCCGCGCTGCAATCGGTGCGCCGCGACTTCGCCTTCCTCGCGCCGACGAGCCTGACTGCGGCCGATCTGGTGCGCGCCGTGCGCGGCGCCGACAAGGCGGCGATCGTCGATGCGCGGCTGTTCGACCGCTTCGCCGGCCAGGGCGTGCCCGAGGGTCAGGTGAGCCTTGCGGTCGAGGTCGAGCTGCAACCGCTGGAGAAGAGCTTCAACGACGCCGAGCTGAAAGCGATCGCCGACAAGGTGGTCGCCGCCGCGACGAAAGTCGGGGCAACGCTGCGCGGCTGACTCTCGCGGCGGCGAGCGCATGAAAGGGAGAGTTTGTTATGGACACCCGCCACCTCGTCGACCGCGAGATCGCGCCGATCATCGACCTGTTCCCCCGCGTCGATCTCGATGCGGCACCGATCGCCCAGATCCGGGCGAAGGCGGCGGAGACCTATTCGATCCTGCCGCCGCCGGTGATCGAGCCCGAACGACTGCTGGTACCGTCGGTCCACGGCGGGCCCGACATCCCAGTGTTTCTGTATCGCCCGGCCGAAACGCGCGCGGGCGGCGGCGCCATCCTGCACATCCATGGCGGCGGCATGGTGATGGGATCGGTCGAACAGATGCAGGCCGGACCCGCTCTGCTAGCTGCCACGGCCGGGGTCCCGGTCGCGTCGGTCGAATATCGTCTCGCCCCCGAACATCCTTTTCCCGCGCCGCAGGAGGATTGCCATTCGGCGCTGGTGTGGCTCGCGGGGCAGGCCGATGCGCTCGGCTTCGACGCCGGCCGGATCATCGTCGCGGGCGAGAGCGCGGGCGGCGGGTTGGCGGCAGCTCTCGCAATCATGGCGCGCGACCTCGGCGGCCCGGCGATCGCGGGGCAACTCCTCACCTATCCGATGCTCGATCACCGCACCGGCAGCGATGCCTGCCCGTACGACAACCCCACGACGGGCGAATTCATCTGGACGCGCGCGAGCAACCGCTTCGGCTGGGGCGCGCTGCAGGGCGACTACAAGGCCGACGACGACCGGCGCGGCTGGTTTTCGCCGAGCCTCGCCCGGGATCTTTCAAACCTGCCCCCCGCCTATATCGCGACCGGCAGCCTCGATCTCTTCTTCGACGAAAATCTCGACTATGCGCGCCGGCTCGTCGCGGCGGGGGTGCCGGTCGACCTGCACAGCTATGCCGGCGCGATCCACGCGTTCAACGCGATCCCCGACGCCGCGCTGTCGCAGCGCTTTAACGGCGGGCTGCTCGCGGCGGCGGCGATCATGGCGGGGCCGACGGCAGGCTGAACCGTCGCGGTCGATATGGTTTCGACCCGACACGACCCTATATCCTATCAGGGATGAAGGACAGCGCATGGCTAGCCAGAACCAGTATCAGCTTTTCGAAACCGCAGCCGGCGTTGCGGCGATCGGCTGGACGAACCGCGGTATAGTGAGTTTCCGCTTGCCCGCGCCAACGGCAAGCGAGGCCGAGCGCGCCGTCTTGCGCCGCCTTCCCGATGCGGTGCGTACCGATCCCCCGGCCGAAATAGCGAGGGTGATCGGTGCGGCGATCCGTTATTTTGCAGGAGAGCGCGTCGAGTTTTCCGACGTGCCGATCGATCTCGGCGAACAGCCGGCCTTTTTCGCGAAAGTCTATGCTCTGGTACGCCAGCTCGGCTGGGGCGAAACGACCACCTATGGCGCCGTCGCGCGGGCGTTGGACGCAGGGCCCGAGCATGCCCGCGCGGTCGGACAGGCGATGGCGACGAACCCGGTCCCGCTGATCATCCCCTGTCACCGCGTCATGGCAGCCGGCGGCAAGATTGGAGGGTTCTCGGCCCCGGGCGGATCGCTGTCGAAGGCCCGGATGCTCGAACTCGAGGGGGTACGAATGGCGCCGGTCCAGCAGGGATTCGACTTCTAGGCCGCGACCGCATCCTCGCTGTGACTCGTCGCCGCTTCGAGCAGGCGTTTCTCAAGACTTTTCACGCGGGCGGCGCTGTCGATCTTGTCGCCGATCAGGTCGGTCACGTAAAAAGTGTCGACCGCGCGCTCGCCATAGGTCGCGACATGCGCGCTGTGCACGGTGACCTTCGACTGGAAGAGCGCATAGGCGAGCTGGTTGAGCAGCGCGGGGCGGTCCTGCGCATTGACTTCGATCACCGTAAACCGATTGGACGCCTTATTGTCGACAAAGACGTTCGGCGCGACGCGGAACGCCTCGGCGCGGGTGCGCGGCAGCGCGCGCGCTTCGAGTTTGGGCAGCAATTTGTGGCGGTTCGCGAGCGCATCCTCGATCGCGCGCGTCAGTCGGCCGATCTGGCCCGCCTCCGCGAATGGCCGGCCGAGCGGATCCTGGACGAGGAAATTGTCAAGCGCGAGCCCGTCGCGCGTCGTGTGGATGCGCGCGTCGATGATGTTGCCGCCGGCAAGGTGGATGCCCCCCGCGATGCGGTAAAAGAGCCCCGGATGGTCGGCGGCGAGGACCATCACCAGCGTCGCGCCGCGATCGTCGTCGGGAACTGCCGCGATATGCAGCGGCGCATCGCCCGCCTGCCGGATATGGACGAGGTTCGCGGCGATGACCTCAACCGGTTCGGCGATCCAATAGCTTTCGGGAAGCCGCTTCGCGACCTTGTCGAAGGTCTTGCGGTCGAAACCGAACTGCGCGGCGACCGCTTCCTTCTTGCTTTCGATCCGCGCTTCGCGGCCGCGCTGCTTGTGGCCGAGGCGCAGCACTTCTTCGGCGGCATCGTAAAGCTCGGTCAGCAGCTGGCGTTTCCAACCGTTCCACACGCCGGGACCGACCGCACGGATATCGACGACGGTGAGCACGAGGAGTAGGCGGAGACGCTCGGGCGACTGCACAATCTGCGCGAAATCGAGGATCGTCTTGAAATCGGCGAGGTCGCGCTTGAACGCGGTTGCCGACATCAGCAGGTGATAACGCACGAGCCACGACACCGTCTCGGTCTCGGCTTCGCTGAGCCCGAGCCGCGGGCATACCCTAAGGGCCAGTTCGGCGCCAAGCACGCTATGGTCGCCGCCGCGCCCCTTGGCGATATCGTGGAGCAACACCGCGACATAGACGACGCGGCGCGAATGGATCTGATCCATGATCGCGGTCGATAGCGGATGGTCCTCCTGCAGCCGGCCTTGCTCGATATCGGCGAGCAAACCGATCGCGCGGATCGTATGCTCGTCGACCGTATAATGATGATACATGTCGAACTGCATCTGCGCGACGACGCGGCCGAAATCGGGAATAAAACGGCCGAACACCCCCGCCTCGTTCATCCAGCGCAGCACCGTTTCGGGATCGCGCGGGCTGGTCAGCACATCGAGGAACAATTCGTTTGCGCGGGCAATGCGCCGCACCCCGCGTGCATCGATCAGCTTCGCATCATGGCGCGCCTGACGCATCGCCTGCGGGTGGATTTCAAGGCCATGCTTGTCGGCGAGCGCGAAAATCTCGACCAGCCGCACCGGGTCCTGCTGGAAAAAATCATCCGACGGCAGGGCGAGCCGGCCGCGATCGAGCACGAAGCCGTGGAGCTTGCCCGGACGCCGCCGGATCGTCGGCAGGAACCGCCGCCCGCGCGCCGCCATCTGGTCGTCGAGATGCGCGAGGAAGGTGCCGGTAACGTCGCCGACGCTTTTCGCGTGGAGAAAATAGAGCTGCATGAAACGCTCGACAGCACTCTTCCCTGGGCGTTCCGCGAAATGCATCCGCGCCGCGATCTCACGCTGGAAATCGAAGGTCAGCCGGTCCTCGGCGCGCCCGGCGAGCGTGTGGAGGTGGCAGCGCACCGCGAGCAGGAAATTTTCGGCGCGCTCAAACTGGCGAAGCTCGCGGCCCGAGAGCAGGCCCGCGCTGACGAGCTCGGGAACGGTGCGGACGCGGTGGATGAACTTGCCGATCCAGAAGAGCGTGTGGAGATCGCGAAGCCCCCCCTTCCCTTCCTTCACATTGGGTTCGACGACGTAACGCGAATCGCCCATCCTTTTGTGCCGTTCGTCGCGCTCGGCGAGTTTTTCGGCGACAAAAGCGCGCGCATTGCCAGCGACGACCTCGGCATCGAAGCGCGCCGACGCCTGATCGTAAAGATCGCGGTCGCCCCAAATGAAGCGCCCTTCGAGCAGCGCGGTGCGGATCGTCAGATCCTCCTTCGCCGCGCGCACCATCTCGTCGAGCGAGCGCGAACTATGGCCGACCTTCAGCCCGAGGTCCCACAAGGTATAAAGTTGCGCCTCGATCACCTGCTCGGTCCAGCTCGTCTGCTTGAACGGGGTGAGGAAGCCGATATCGATATCGCTGTGCGGCGCCATTTCGCCGCGACCGTAACCCCCGACCGCGATCAAGGTGATGCGTTCGCCGGCCGACCGATTCGCCGACGGGTAGAGATAGCCGATGGTGAAGTCGTGGCTGAGGCGGACGATCTGGTCGATCAGGAACGCCATCGCATTCGCCGCGACACGACCTGCCGACGGGCGTTCGAGCAGCCGGCGATCGATCTCGGCGCGCCCATCATCGAGCGCGGCCTTGAGCAGGGCGACCATCGCGCGGCGGCGCGTTCCCGAATCGCTGCTTTCCGCGGCGATCGCATCGAGGCGCGCCGCGAGATCGCGCCGGTCGATGATCGCGCGGCGATGGTCGAGATTGTCGAACAGCGCGCTCATCGCTCGTCGGCCATCAGCCGCTTGAGCGTGTAGAGCGCATCGAGCGCCTCGCGGGGAGCGAGCGCGTCAGGATCGATCCCCGCCAGCGCGTCGCGCAACGCGTCCTTCACCGTGACGGGTGCCTCGGCGAGCGTCGCGGCGAAAAGCGGCAGATCGTCGAGCCCTGCAGCGAGCCCGCCGGTCTTCTCGCGCCCTGACTCGAGCTTGGCGAGCACCGTCTCGGCGCGCTTGACCACCCCGGCGGGAACGCCGGCGAGGCGCGCGACCGCAAGGCCATAACTGCGGTCGGCGGGACCGTCGGCGAGTTCGTGGAGCAGCACCAGCTCGCCCTGCCATTCACGCGCGCGGACATGGTGGAGCGAGAGCGCATTGAGCGTTTCGGCGAGGCGAGTCAGTTCGTGATAGTGCGTCGCGAACAGGCAGCGGCACTTGTTGACCTCGTGCACCGCCTCGACCACCGACCAGGCGAGCGCGAGCCCGTCATAGGTCGAGGTGCCGCGCCCGACCTCATCTAGGATGACGAAGCTTTGCGGGGTCGCCTGCGCGAGGATCGCGGCGGTCTCGACCATCTCGACCATGAAGGTCGAACGTCCGCGCGCCAAATTGTCGCTGGCGCCAACGCGGCTGAAAAGCCGGTCGACGAGCCCGAGCTTCGCCGATGCGGCGGGGACGAAGCCCCCCGCCTGCGCGAGCACGACGATCAGCGCATTCTGGCGCAGGAAGGTCGATTTACCACCCATGTTAGGCCCGGTGACCAGCCAGAGCCGGTCGCTTGCTGAGAGCGAGACGTCGTTGGGGACGAAGCGCTCACCCGATTTGGTGAGCGCCGCCTCGACCACCGGATGCCGCCCGCCGCTGACGTCGAGGCACGGCGTATCGGCGAGGTCGGGGCGGCACCAATTGTGGCTCATCGCATGGTCGGCGAGCGCGGCGGCGACGTCGATGCGCGCGAGCACGTCGCAGGATGCAGCAATCGCCTCGCGCCGCGCGATCGCGGCATCGGTCAGCGATTCGAGATGTGCGGCCTCGGCGGCGATCGCGTGGACGCCCGCCTGCGTCACCCGGCTCGCGGCTTCGTGGAGATCCGCGGAGTTAAAACGCACGACGCCGGCGAGCGTCTGGCGATGGGTAAAGCCCGATTCGGGCGCCATCAGCGCGTCGGCGTGCTTCGCAGGCACCTCGACATGATAACCGAGCACGCCATTGTGTCGGATCTTGAGCGACGCGATGCCCGTGCGGTCGCGATAATCGGCTTCGAGCGCGGCAATCGCCTTGCGCCCGTCGCGCGCGGTTTCGCGCAGCGCGTCGAGCGCATGGTCATAGCCTTCGGCGACATAGCCGCCCTGTGCGGCGTCGACCGGCGGGGTTTCGATCAGCGCGCGGCTGAGTTCGTCGACGAGCGTTCCATGCCCGTCGAGACCCGGAAGCAGCCGTGCGAGCAAGGGCGGCAGATCGGCCCGCCGTGCAAGCCGCTCGCGAAGAAGCCTTGCGCCGCCGAGCGCGTCGCGAAGCTGCGCGAGGTCGCGCGGCCCCCCGCGCCCTGCGACGAGGCGGCCGAGCGCGCGACCGGCATCGGGGAGCGCCCGCAGCGCAGCACGCAGTTCGCCGCGCCACAAGGCGTCGCGCGCGAGACCGTCGACAAGGTCGAGCCTGTCGAGGATCGCATCCTTGTCGGTAAGTGGGCTCGCAAGATCGTCGGCGAGCAGACGCGCGCCCGCGGCGGTGACGGTGCGGTCGATCGTGCCGAGCAGGCTGCCGTCGCGGGCGCCCGCCATCGTGCGGACAAGCTCGAGGCTCTCGCGCGTCGCGGCGTCGATCGCCATGCGGCCCGAGGCAAGGTGTCGCAGCGGCGGCTGGAGGAAGGTCGGCCCGCCCGTGCCGACATGGTCGAGATAGGCGACGAGCGCGCCCATCGCCGCGATTTCGCCGCGGCCGAACTGACCGAAACCATCGAGCGTCTGGACGCCGAAGAAGCTTTCGAGACGTTTTTGCGCGCTCGTGCTGGAAAAATCCGCCGACGGCCGACGCACGATCTGCCGTGCCGACGAGATCGGCAACTCGTCGGCGCTCTCACTGAGCAGCAATTCGGATGGGGCGAGCCGCGCGAGTTCGGCATCGACCTGCTCGCTGCGCACCGCAACGACCTCGAAGCGCCCCGTCGAAATATCGGCGGCGGCAATCGCGACCTCGCCATCGCTGCCGACCTGAGCGAGCGCGGCGAGACGGTTCGCGCTGCGCCCTTCGAGCAGGCTCTCCTCGGTCAGCGTGCCTGCCGTAACGAAACGCACGATGTCGCGTGCGACGAGCGCCTTAGACCCGCCGCGCGCCTTGGCCTCGGCAGGCGTCTCGATCTGCTCGGCGATCGCGACGCGGTGCCCGGCGCGGATCAGCCGCGCGAGATAGGATTCAGCGGCGTGCACCGGAACGCCGCACATCGCCACCGGCTGTCCGTCATGTTCGCCGCGCGACGTGAGCGCGATGTCGAGCGTCGAGGCCGCCGCCTTCGCGTCGTCGAAGAACAGCTCGAAAAAATCGCCCATGCGATAGAAGAGCAGGCAATCGCCCGCCTTCTCCTTCAGCGACCAATATTGCGCCATCATCGGCGTTGCGGCGGGCGCGGGACTATTCGAATTGGCAGCGGAGCGGGCGGTGACAGGCATGCGACATGCTTAGGGATGGATATGGCCCCGTGGCAAGACGCCCGCGCGATTCGCGGGTTCCATTTCCGCTTGGCGACGCTAGGGAATGGGCTCGGGCGCGCGCCTTGTGGATCAGTTGAGAGGATAAATGATGGACAGCGGCAGCAAGGTACAGTTTTCGGACCGTGAGGCCCTGCTTTACCACGCCTATGGCCGGCCCGGGAAAATCGAGATCGTCGCGTCGAAACCGATGGCGACGCAGCGCGACCTCAGCCTGGCCTATTCGCCCGGCGTCGCGGTTCCGGTGAACGCGATCGCCGAGGATCCGGCCAAGGCCTATGATTATACGATCAAGGGCAATCTGGTCGCGGTGATCTCGAACGGCACCGCGATCCTCGGGCTCGGCAACCTCGGCGCGCTCGCATCGAAACCGGTGATGGAAGGCAAGGCAGTGCTGTTCAAGCGCTTCGCCGACGTCGATTCGATCGACCTCGAGGTCGATACCGAAGATCCGCAGCGCTTCATCGAGGCGGTCGAACTGCTCGCGCCGAGCTTTGGCGGCATCAACCTTGAGGATATCGCCGCCCCCAACTGCTTCATCATCGAGGCGGCGCTGAAAGAACGCATGAACATCCCGGTGTTCCATGACGACCAGCATGGCACTGCGATCATCACCGCCGCAGGGCTGATCAACGCCTGCTACCTGACGGGCCGCGACCTTTCGACGGTGAAGGTTGTCGTCAACGGCGCCGGCGCTGCTGCGATCGCCTGCACCGCGCTGATCAAGGCGATGGGCGTCAAACATGAAAATGTCATCATGTGCGACCGCAAGGGCACCATCTATCAGGGCCGCACCGAAAGCATGGACCAGTGGAAGTCGGCGCACGCGGTGCCGACCGAAGCGCGCGACCTGACCGAGGCACTGGTCGGCGCCGACGTGTTCCTCGGCCTGTCGGCCGCGGGGGCGCTGAAGCCCGAGATGGTGAAGGATATGGCGCCCGCACCGATCATTTTTGCCATGGCAAACCCCGACCCCGAAATCTCGCCGCCCGACGCCCGCGCGGCAAGGCCCGACGCGATCATCGCGACCGGACGTTCGGACTATCCGAACCAGGTCAACAATGTGCTCTGCTTCCCCTTCATCTTCCGCGGCGCGCTCGACGTTCATGCGACCGCGATCAACGAGGAAATGAAGATCGCCGCAGCCTATGCGATCGCCGACCTCGCGCGCCAGCAGGTGCCCGAGGAAGTCGCCGCGGCCTATGGCGGACGCGCGTCGAGCTTCGGCCCCGAATATATCATCCCCTCACCCTTCGACCCGCGCCTGATGGAAATCGTGCCCGCGGCGGTGGCCGAGGCGGCTATGAAGACCGGGGTCGCGCAGCGGCCGATCGAAAATCTTGACGAATATCGCACGCAACTTCGTGCTCGGCTCAACCCGACGACCTCGGTCCTCACGCTCGCCTATGAAGCCGCGCGCAACAATCCGAAGCGCGTCGTCTTTGCCGAGGGCGAGGAAGAGGTTGTGCTGCGCGCGGCGATCCAGTTCCGCGACGGCGGCTATGGCACGCCCGTGCTCGTCGGCCGCGAAGGGCTGCACGACAAGCTGCGCGCCATGGGTGTCGCCGATCCCGAGAGCTATGAAGTGCATAACAGCGTCAATTCGCCGCATGTGCCGCAGATGGTCGAGATGCTCTACGAGCGGCTGCAGCGCCGCGGCTATCTCCGCCGCGATGTCGAACGCATGGTCAACCGCGACCGCAACATCTTCGGCTCGCTGCTCCTCAAAATGGGGCTCGGCGATGCGATGATCACCGGGACGACACGCACCTACTCGCAGTCGATGCGCGAAATCCGCCGCGTCATTGACCATGCCGAAGGCAAGACGCCGTTCGGTATTCATGTGCTCGTCGACCAGCATCACACGATCTTCATGGCCGATACGACGGTGAACGAGCGCCCGACCGCCGAAATGCTCGCCGATATCGCCGAGCGCACGGCGCAGGTCGCGCGCCGCATGGGCCATGAACCGCGCGTCGCCTTCCTCTCCTATTCGACCTTCGGCAACCCCGAGGGCAGCTGGCTCGAAAGCATCCGCGAAGCGGTGGCGATCCTCGACCAGCGCAAGCCCGCGTTCGAATATGAAGGCGAAATGGCCCCCGACGTCGCGCTCAATGAGAAGGTGATGAAAAACTATCCCTTCTGCCGCCTGTCGGGCCCTGCGAACGTGCTGATCATGCCGGGGCTGCAATCGGCAAACCTGTCGGCGAAACTGCTGCGCGAACTCGGCGGCGGCGCGGTGATCGGCCCGATGCTCGTCGGCATGGAAAACCCGGTGCAGGTTGCAACGATGGCGTCGACCGCATCGGACCTCGTCACCCTCGCCGTCCTCGCGGCAGGCGGGATCGCACAATAAGAAAAAGCGGCGGTGCCTTGGGGCGCCGCCGCTTGACTGTCATTGCGGTTGTCTTCGGGCTTATTGCCCCGGCGCACCCGCGCCCGGTGCGCCGACGGCGCCGATGTTGCCGAAAATATCCTCGAAGAAGCTGCGGTGACGCCCGAGCGTCGGCGTCTTGTCGCCTTCAGGGCTGAGTTTGCTCACCAGTTCGAGCCCGGTGCGGTCGACCGCGGCGACGTTGCCCGCGGGATCGAAGCGCACGCGCAGCACCTGCTGATCGACCGGGCGCGGCTTCGCGAAGGCGAGCTGGCGCGTTTCGCGCGACACATAATAATATTCATTGTTGCTGAACTGGCCGACGAAAGTCGGGCGGCCGAGCGTCTTTTCGACCGATTCGCGGTTGTCGACGCCGGGGGTGATCGCCTCGGTCAGTAGCGGGTCGACGACATAGCCCTGCCGGCCCTTCAGCTGCGCGCAGCCGCTGACGGTCAGCGCGAGCGCCAGCCCGGCGACGATCACACGCACGGGGCGGACGGGAAGTTTGGGCTCATGGGTCGGCATCAACATATCTCCGTTGCGCCCATTTCAGCGGGCGCTGGCAATCGCGCCTCTTAACCGCAAGCGGTCGACGCATACAAGCGGCTTATGCCGCGGCAAAGCTTGCGCCAAGCTGACTCAGGCCCCTTTTCCGGTGACATGATTCGGCCTAAGCGAATTGCATGTTTTCGTCACTCCGCAAATTCTTCGCATCCGAACCCGACCCGCGTGAGGCGCGCCGCCCGCTGTGGAACGCAGTCGTCGCGACCGCGCGCGCGCCGCACTGGTACGCCGAGGGCAATGTTCCCGACACACTCGACGGGCGGTTCGACATGATCAGCTTGGTGATGGCGCTCGTCCTCCACCGCATCGATGACGAGCCGGCGCACGGGCTCGCGGGCGTCCAGCTCACCGAATTGTTCGTAAACGACATGGACGGGCAGATGCGCCAGATCGGTTTCGGCGACATGGTCGTGGGCAAGCAGGTCGGGCGCATGATGAGCGCGCTCGGCGGACGGCTCGGCGCCTATCGGGCGGCCGACGGATCGGATGAATTGCGCGCCGCACTCGTCCGCAACCTGTGGCGCGGCCAGGAACCTGCCGAAGCGGGGCTGGCGCATGTGATGACCGAAGTCGCGGCGCTGCGCGCGACGCTGGTGGCGACGCCGGTATCCGACCTCGTCGTCGCCGACCGGCTGGACAGAGCAGGCCGATGAGCGCCCCCGAATTCTCGCTGATCGTGACGCTGGCCGACGCTGCGCATGGCCGCAGTATTTCGGTCGAGGTGGATGCTGCGACCCGCGCCGAAATCGCCAAGCGGCTGGCGCTGGTCACGCTCGACCGCTTCACCATCACCGCCGAAGTGCGCACGATCGCAGGCGGCATCGGCGCGAAGGGTGAGGTACAGGCCGATGTCATCCAAGCCTGCGCCGCGACCGACCTGCCCGTCCCCGCGACGATCGCCGAGCCGTTCGACCTGCGTTTCCTGCGCGATGTCGATGCGCCGGTGAGCGAGGATGAAGAGATTGAGATCGGCAGCGACGATCTCGACCTGCTGCCGCTAGAGGGCGACCGCGTCGACCTAGGCGAAGCGGCGGTGCAGACGCTCTCGCTCGCGCTCGATCCCTTCCCGCGTCATCCCGATGCTGACCGCATCCTCGCGGAAAAAGGCGTACTCAGCGAGGAGGCGGCGGGGCCGTTCGCCGCGCTCGCAAAGCTGCGCGGCAAGCCCGACGTCTAGCGACCGTCGGGCGCAGGCTTCGCCTCTTCCTCGACCAGATCGGCGACGGCAGCATCGAGACTGGGCTCGTCCTGCGCGGGCGGTGTATCGGCCTTCGGTTTGCCCGCGCCCTCACCCGCTGCCTTTTCGTCGCGCGTCGGCGGCAACGCGCCGCCGAGCGCATTGGCAAGACCAAGCAGTTGCTCGCCGATCACCTTGTCGACCGCAGGTGCGATGTCGGCGACCTTGAAGCGCATATAGCCGCCGACGACATAGTCGAAGCGCAGCGCGCTCCCCGTCGGGGTTTCCTTGATCTGGATCGTCAGCGTGCCCGTCAGCGCCTCGCCCTGCAACGGTCCGAACGCACCCGACAGGCGAAGCATCTGGCCCGGTTTCGAAAAGAGGACGCGCGCGTGCTGGACGCTGCCGACGCCGGAACCCGTGTCGGGCAGTTTCTCGCAGAAACAGCCACCGGCCTGCGAATCGAGCCAGAAGTTCGCGGCGTCGCCCGACCAGCTATGATCTTTCGACCACCAGCTTTCGGGCATACGAAGCATTTTCCACGCATCGGCGGGGGTCGCCGCGACCTGCGCCGTATGCGCGACGGTGAAGCCCGCGTCGCTTTGGTCGACGACCTTGGCGTTCGCTACTGGCGCAAAAGCCAGCGCGCCGATCATCGCCGCGCCCGCGAAATAACTGGAAATTGCCATCAGCCTGTCCCCCCTTGGCGCCTCAATAACCGGCGCCAAGACGACTGGCTAGCCTCAGCCCGCGAGGATCGTTTCGATCGCGTCGTTGACCTCATCGATCGGCGCCATGCCATCGACATGCGTCACGATGCCGCGCGCTTCATAGATCGGCAGGATCGGCGCGGTCTTGGCACGATATTCGGCCATGCGCGTGCGCACGGTTTCCTCATTATCGTCGGGCCGGCGCTTGAACTCGTCGCTGCCACAAACATCGCAAACATTCTCCACCTTGGGGAGCTTGTAGCGATCGTGATAGCCCGCACCGCATTTGGCGCAGCTGAAGCGGCCGGTGATGCGGTCGACGAGCGCGTCTTCCTCGACCTGGAGCTCGATCACGTGGTCGAGCTTGCGGCCGCGGGCCGACAGGATGCCATCGAGCGCTTCGGCCTGTGCCGCAGTGCGCGGATAGCCATCGAAGATCACCGAAACATCGGCGCCGAGCTGGTCGAGCCGTTCGCCGATCAGGCCCGAGACGATTTCGTCGGAAACGAGTTCGCCGGCGTCCATGACGGCTTTCGCCTGCACGCCAATCGGCGTTCCCGCCTTGACCGCCGCGCGGAGCATGTCGCCGGTCGAGAGCTGGACCATGCCATGCTCCTCTTCCAGGCGCACCGCCTGCGTACCCTTGCCCGCCCCCGGCGGACCCAGCAAAATGATATTCAGCGTCATGGGGACCCCTGTTTGCCCTACCGTGTCGCAGTTGGCGTAGCGGGCGCTTTAGCGCCGCGCAACGCCCCCCTTCAATTTGGCCTTCTTGATGAGGTCGCCATATTGATGCGCGAGCATGTGGCTCTGGATCTGGCTGATCGTATCGATCGTCACGTTGACGATAATCAGCAGGCTGGTGCCGCCGAGCTGGAACGGCAGACCCGACCCCGCGATGAAATATTCGGGGATCAGACAGATCGCCGCCAGATAGGCCGCACCGAGCACGGTGATGCGCGTCAGCACGAAATCAAGATAGGCGGCGGTGTTCTTGCCCGGACGGATGCCGGGGATGAACCCGTTCTGGCGCTTCAGATTGTCGGCGGTTTCCTCGGGATTGAAGACGACGGCGACGTAGAAGAAGCAGAAGAAGATGATGCCCGCGGCATAGAGCGCCATATAGAGCGGCTGCCCGTGCGCGAGATACTGGTTGAGCGTGATCAGGAAGTCACCCGTCGCGGTGTCGCCCTGGACATTCTGACCCATCATCTGCGTGACGGTCAGCGGCATCAGCAGCAGCGACGAGGCGAAGATCGGCGGGATCACGCCCGCGGTGTTGACCTTGAGCGGCAGATGGCTGCGGTCGGCCTGCATCACGCCGCGCTGCGTCGCGCGCTTCGGATATTGAACGAGGACGCGGCGCTGTGCGCGTTCCATAAAGCTGATGAAAGCGATCACGACGATCGCGCCGCCGACGACCGCGAGGATCGTGCCGCCGCCCATCGAGCCTTCGCGCACCTGCGTGAACATCTGCGCGAAGCTGCGCGGCAGCTGGGCAAGAATGCCCGCCATGATGATCAGCGACACGCCGTTGCCGATACCGCGGCTGGTGATCTGTTCGCCGAGCCACATCAGGAAGAGCGTACCGCCGACGATCGAGATGACGGCGCCGATGCGGAACATCATGCCCGGGTCGACGACCGCCGCAATGCCCTGCGTCGCGCCGAGCGATTCAAGCCCGACGGCGATGAAATAGCCCTGGATCGCGGTCAGCGCGACGGTGCCGTAGCGCGTATATTGGTTGAGCTTCTTGCGCCCGCTTTCGCCCTCTTTCTTGAGTGCGGCGAGGCTGGGCGACAGCGCGGCCGCCAGCTGCACGACGATCGACGCCGTGATATAGGGCATGACGCCGAGCGCGATGATGCTCATGCGCTCAAGGCTGCCGCCCGAGAAAGTGTTGAAGATGTCGAGAACGCCGCCCGAAGCGGCCTGGCTGTAGAGCGACGCCAGCGCAACGGGGTCGACCCCCGGCAGCGGCACGAACGACAGGAAACGGAAGACGATCAGTGCGCCGATCGTGAACCAGATGCGGTTCTTGAGTTCGGTCGCCTGGCCGAACTTCGAAAAGTTCAGGTTGGAAGCAAGCTGGTCGGCGCGAGAGGCCATGGGTGTTTTCCTCGGATATTCCGGACCGCGCCCCCCGCGACCCGGCGCCTATGTGCGTTCGACGGTCACGAAGCGCAAGGGGAAAGGCCTATTTTGCAACGCAGCTCGTCGATACCGGCTGCATCATCCGTCCGCATCGAACGGGAAAGTATAGATCGTCAAACGACAAAAGGGCGGCCCGTATCCGGAACCGCCCTTTCGCGTGATTATTCCGCCTTGGCCTTGGCGCGACGCTGGGCCTTCTTGCCCTCGGGTGCCGCTTCCTTGACTTCGGGAAGTTCGACCTTGCCGCCGGCCTTTTCGACCGCTTCGATCGCGCCCTTCGACGCGCCGGCAACGGCAAAGGTCACCTTCGAGGTGAGTTCACCCTTGGCGAGGAGGCGGACGCCGTCCTTGCCGCCACGAGCGAGGCCAACAGCCTTGAGCGCGGCGTGATCGATGGTCGCCTTCGCGTCGAGCTTCTTGGCGTCGATCAGCTTCTGGACCATGCCCAGGTTCACGATCGCGAAATCCTTCGCGAAGATGTTGTTGAAGCCGCGCTTCGGGATACGCATGTGGAGCGGCATCTGGCCGCCTTCGAAGCCGTTGATCGCGACACCGCTGCGGGCCTTCTGGCCCTTCTGACCGCGGCCGGCGGTCTTGCCCTTGCCCGAACCGATGCCGCGTCCGACGCGCATACGGCCCTTGCGGGCGCCATTGTTGTCACGAAGTTCGTTAAGCTTGATAGTCATTTTGCACTCGCTTTCGCTTTTGTCGCGCTGATTAGGATCGGGAAAGTCCCGAGGGGATTTAGCCCTCGACGACTTCCACCATATGCGGCAGCTTGCGGATCATGCCGCGCACTTCCGGGGTGTCGACCAGTTCGACCTCGCGGTGCATCTTGCCCAGGCCGAGGCCTGCCAGGATGGCGCGCTGGCCCTTGGGACGACGGATCGGCGAACCGATCTGGCGGATCTTGATCTTCTTGTCAGCCATCGTCTTACTCCGTCACCGCCGCGGCTTCCGCCTCGGCTGCGCGGTCGGATGCACCGCCACGCTTGATCAGGTCCGAAACCTTCTTGCCGCGGCGCTGCGCGACCGACTTCGGGCTGGTCTGTTCGCCGAGCGCCTCGAAGGTCGCACGGATCATGTTATAGGGGTTCGAGGTGCCGACCGACTTGGTCACCACGTCGGCAACGCCGAGCGATTCGAACACGGCGCGCATCGGGCCACCGGCGATGATGCCGGTACCGGCGGGCGCCGAACGCAGCGTCACATTGCCCGCACCGAACACACCGCGACCGTCATGGTGCAGCGTGCGGCCGTCGCGCAGCGGAACGCGGATCATCGCCTTCTTTGCAGCAGCGGTCGCCTTCGAAATGGCTTCGGGCACTTCGCGCGCCTTGCCATGACCGAAACCGGCGCGGCCCTTGCCGTCGCCGACGACGACGAGTGCAGCGAAACCGAAGCGCTTGCCGCCCTTCACGGTCTTCGAGACGCGGTTGATGTGGACGAGCTTTTCGATCAGCTCTTCGCCGCCCTCTTCGTCGCGCGGGCGACGATCGTCGCGGCGGCCACGGCCACCGTCACGACCGCCACGGCCACCATCGCGGCCGCCGCCACGGCCGCGGCGCGGAGCCTGGCCATCGGTGGGGGCTGCTTCGGGAGCGCCTTCGACGTTCTGAATTTCGTCTGCCATGATTAGAACTCCAATCCGCCTTCGCGAGCCGCGTCGGCCAGCGCCTTGATGCGCCCGTGGAACAGGAAACCGCCGCGGTCGAAGACGACCTGCGTCACGCCGGCCTTCTTCGCGGCAGCGGCGAGGCGCTTGCCAACCTCAGCCGCAGCTGCCGTGGTTGCGCCGGTCTTGCCGCGGACATCCTTGTCCAGCGTCGAGGCCGAAGCGAGCGTCTGCCCGGCAGCGTCATCGATGAGCTGTGCATAGATGTGGCGGCCCGAACGGTGCACCGAGAGGCGAGCGCGGCCACCCGCGCGCTGACGGAGGGCGGTACGGACGCGCTGACGGCGTTTTTGGAAAGGGGTAAGATGTGCCATGGCTTACTTCTTCTTGCCTTCTTTGCGGAAGATGTACTCGCCGCGATATTTGATGCCCTTGCCCTTATAGGGTTCGGGCTTACGCCAACGGCGGATTTCCGCCGCGACCTGGCCGACCTTCTGCTTGTCGATGCCGCTGATCTCGATCGTCGTGTTATCCGGCGTCTTGATCTCGATGCCTTCGGGCACCGCGAAATCGACATCGTGGCTGTAGCCGAGCTGCAGCTTCAGAGTCTTGCCCTGCGAGTTGGCACGATAGCCGACACCGGTGATCTCGAGGACCTTGGTGAAGCCTTCGGTCACACCCGTGATCAGGTTCTGCACCAGCGTGCGCTGCATGCCCCAGAAAGCGCGAGCTTCGCGGGTGGCGTTCGCGGGCTGGACCGAGATGCTGCCTTCGGCGACTTCATAGTTGATGAGGTCGGAAAGCGGCATCGCGAGCGTGCCCTTCGGGCCCTTGACCGACAGCTGGCCGCCGTCGATCGCGGCGGTGACGCCGCCCGGGATTGCCACTGCCTTTTTACCAATGCGCGACATCAGAACACCTCCGCCAGCACTTCGCCGCCGACATTATGTTCGCGTGCTTCGGCGTCCGAGAGAACGCCGCGCGGGGTCGACACGATGGTGATACCCAGGCCGTTGCGCACGATCGGAAGTTCTTTCGAACCCGAATAGACGCGGCGACCGGGCTTCGAAACGCGCGCCACATGGCGGATCGCCGGCTGCCCTTCGAAATATTTCAGTTCGATGCGGATGCCCTTGTGCTGGCCCTTGGCACCCAGCGCTTCTTCGCTGTAGCCGCGGATATAGCCTTCGCGCTGGAGCACATCGAGAACGCGGACGCGCAGGGTCGAAGCCGGCGTCAGGACGCTGTCCTTCTTCGCCGTCTGGCCGTTGCGGATGCGGGTGAGCATATCACCCAGGGGATCGGTCATTGCCATCTTGTCAGTCCCTTACCAGCTCGATTTCACAACACCGGGGATCAGGCCCTTGTTGGCCAGATCGCGGAGCTGGATACGGCACAGCCGGAATTTGCGATAATAAGCGCGCGGGCGCCCGGTCAGCTCGCACCGGTTACGGATGCGGGTCGGGTTACCATTGCGCGGAATTTCCGCCATCTTGAGGCGCGCGATCAGACGCTCGCCATCGTCGAGCGAGGTGTCCGCTGCAATCGCCTTCAGCTTCGCGTAACGGCCGGCGTACTTCTTCACCAGCTGCTTGCGACGCTCGTTCTTGTTCATCGAACTCAGTTTCGCCATGACTTAAGTTCTCTTTCCTTCTTGAAAGAGCCTGCCTGGTCCCAAGGGGATCAGGCGGCTTCCTTTTCCTGCGCTTCGATCGGGAAGGGGAAGCCGAACAGCTTGAGCAGTTCGCGGGCCTCTTCGTCCGTACGGGCGGTGGTGGTGACGATCACGTCCATGCCGCGCACCTGGTCGATGCGGTCATAGTTGATCTCGGGGAAGATGATCTGCTCTTTCAGGCCCATGGCATAGTTGCCACGGCCGTCAAAGCTGGTCGCCGACACGCCGCGGAAGTCGCGGATGCGCGGCATTGCGATCGTGATCAGGCGATCGAGGAACTCGTACATGCGTTCGCGGCGCAGGGTGACCTTGCAACCGATCGGCATGCCTTCGCGCAGCTTGAACTGTGCGATCGACTTCTTCGCCTTGGTCACGACGGGCTTCTGGCCGGCGATGAGTTCCATCTCCGCAGCCGCCGATTCGACCTTTTTCTTGTCCTGCGTGGCTTCGCCGACGCCCATGTTGAGCGTGATCTTTTCGATCTTCGGCACTTCCATCGCATTCTTGTAACCGAACTTGTCGGTCATCGCCTTGACGATCACATCGTCATAGCGCTTGCGCATGCGCGGGGTGTAGTTGTCAGCCATTGATCGTCTCCCCGGACTTCACGGCCACGCGGACTTTCTTGCCGTCCTTGGTTTCAAAACGAACGCGCGTCGGCTTGCCGGTCTTGGGATCGGCGAGCGCAACCTTGCTTGCGAACAGCGGCGCTTCCTTGCGCTCCAGACCGCCCTGCGGGTTGGTCTGGCTCGGCTTGCGGTGGCGCGTGATGATGTTGACGCCAGCGACGACGACCTTGCCATCCTTCGGCAGGCTCTGCGTCACTTCACCGGTCTTGCCCTTGTCCTTGCCGGACAGGATGACAACCGTGTCGCCCTTCTTGATCTTGTTCGCCATGGTTAGAGGACCTCCGGCGCCAGGCTGATGATCTTCATGTAGCCGCGGCCGCGCAGTTCGCGGACGACGGGGCCGAAGATACGGGTGCCGATGGGCTCTTCGTTCTTGTTGACGAGCACCGCGGCATTGCTGTCGAAACGGATGACCGAGCCATCGGCGCGGCGCACATCCTTGGCGGTGCGAACGATAACGGCGCGATGCACGTCACCCTTCTTCACCTTGCCGCGCGGCTGTGCTTCCTTGATCGACACGACGATCACGTCGCCCACGCCGGCGGTGCGACGCTTCGAGCCGCCGAGCACCTTGATGCACTGGACGCGCTTGGCACCGCTGTTGTCAGCGACTTCCAATTGTGACTGCATCTGGATCATCGATGCATTTCCTTCTTGTTTGGCCTACCGGGATGCCCCGGCGGTTCCGTGAAACTCAGCTTCAGGCGTCAGCAGCCGTTTTGGGCTTGCTGTGGGTGTCGACCTTGTCGAGCACCTTCCACGTCTTCAGCTTCGAAATCGGCTTCGTTTCCTCGATGCGGACGGTTTCGCCAGCCTTGATGGCGTTGTCCTCATCGTGGGCGTGATACTTTTTCGAACGGCGGATGATCTTGCCGTACAGAGGGTGCTTCACCTTCCGTTCGACCTTCACCACGACGGTCTTGTCGCCCTTGTCGGACACCACCGTACCGGTCAGAATGCGCTTCGGCATCGATAGTCTCCTTACTTCGCGGCCGAGCGCGTGCGCTCGGTCTGCTGCGTCTTGATGCGGGCGATCGAGCGCCGCACTTCCTTGACGCGCGATGCTTTTTCAAGCTGGCCGGTGGCCGCCTGGAAACGGAGGTTGAAGGCCTCGCGCTTCAGTTCGCCAAGCTGTTCGGCGAGCTGGTCGTCGGTCTTGGCCTTGAAATCTTCGGTCTTGGCCATGTCCTTAGCCCTCCAGGTGCGAGGTGTCGCCGAGACGGGCGATCACCTTCGTCTTGATCGGCAGCTTCATCGCGGCGCGTTCGAATGCCAGCGCGGCCACGGGGCCGGGAACGCCGTCGAGTTCGAACAGGATGCGACCCGGCTTCACGCGCGCGGCCCAATATTCCGGCGAACCCTTGCCCTTACCCATGCGGACTTCGGCAGGCTTCGACGACACGGGGACGTCGGGGAAGATGCGGATCCACAAACGGCCCTGGCGCTTGATCGCACGGCTGATCGCACGGCGAGCCGCTTCGATCTGGCGCGCGGTGATACGCTCGGGTTCCATCGCCTTCAGCCCGTAGGAGCCGAAGTTCAGGCTGGTTCCGCCCTTGGCATTGCCATGGATGCGGCCCTTGAAAGCCTTGCGGAACTTGGTTTTTTTCGGTTGCAGCATGTCAGCAGTCCTTAGCGGCGATCTTCACGAGCCGGACGGACGCCGGTCGTCTGTGCGTCGAGCATCAGACGGTCGGTCGCCATCGGGTCGTGGCCGAGAATCTCGCCCTTGAAGATCCACACCTTGATCCCGCACACGCCATAGGCGGTGTGAGCGGTCGATTCGGCATAGTCGACATTGGCGCGCAGCGTGTGAAGCGGAACCCGGCCTTCGCGGTACCATTCGGTACGTGCGATTTCCGCGCCACCCAGACGGCCGGCGCAGTTGATTCGGATGCCTTCGGCGCCCAGACGCATCGCCGACTGAACCGCACGCTTCATGGCGCGACGGAACGCGACGCGGCGTTCGAGCTGATCGGCAATGCCCTGGCCGACGAGCTTGGCATCGACTTCGGGCTTGCGGATTTCGACGATATTCAGCGACACGTCGGCGCCGGTAAGTTCACCGAGCTTCTTGCGCAGCTTTTCGATGTCCGCGCCCTTCTTGCCGATGATGACGCCCGGACGGGCGGCATAGATCGAAACGCGGCACAGTTTGGCCGGACGTTCGATCACGACCTTCGAGATCGCGGCCTGCGGCAGGTTCTTGAACACATACTGGCGGATTTTCAGATCCTCGACCAGCATGCGGCCATAGTCCTGGCCTTCGGCGAACCAGCGGCTGTCCCAGGTGCGGTTGACCTGCAGGCGCAGGCCGATCGGATTGCTCTTCTGGCCCATCTTACGCCTCTTCTTCCTGTTCGCGCACGACAATGCGGATGCGGCTGAACGGCTTAACGATCCGGGTCGACTTGCCGCGGCCACGTGCGTGCCAGCGCTTCATCGAGATCGACTTGCCAACGCTCGCTTCCTTGATGACGAGCGCATCAACGTCGAGGTTGTGGTTGTTTTCCGCGTTGGCGACGGCGCTGGCGAGAACCTTGCGCACATCGACAGCCATCGCCTTCTTCGAGAAGGTGAGGATGTTCATCGCGTCTTCAACCTTGCGGCCGCGGATCAGCGCGGCAACGAGGTTCAGCTTCTGCGCCGAACCGCGGATCTGCGTGCCGACCGAGAGTGCCTCGTTATCCGCAACGCGGCGGGGGGACTTTTCCTTGCCCATTAGCGTTTGCCCTTCTTGTCGGCAGCGTGACCGGGGAAGAAGCGCGTCGGCGCAAATTCACCCAGCTTCATGCCGACCATGTCTTCGTTCACCGACACCGGCACGAACTTGCGGCCGTTGTAGACGTTGAAGGTCAGCCCCACGAACTGCGGCAGGATGGTGGACCGACGCGACCAGGTCTTGATCGGGGCATTGCTGCCGCCGTCCTGGGCCGTTTCGGCTTTCTTGAGCAGATGGAGGTCCACAAACGGACCCTTCCAGACCGAGCGAGCCATGGCTTACCTCTTCTTCTTCGCGTGACGCGACCGGATGATCATCTTGTCGGTCGACTTGTTGTGGCGCGTACGCGCACCCTTCGTCGGCTTGCCCCACGGGGTAACCGGGTGACGGCCGCCCGAGGTACGGCCTTCGCCGCCGCCATGCGGGTGATCGACCGGGTTCTTCGCGACACCGCGAGTCAGCGGGCGCTTGCCCAGCCAACGGCCACGACCGGCCTTGCCGAGGTTGGTGTTCTGGTTGTCGGGGTTCGACACCGCACCGACCGTGCCCATGCACTCGCCGCGAATGTAACGCTGCTCGCCCGAACCGAGACGCACGATGACGAGACCGCGGTCACGACCGACGACCTGTGCATAAGTGCCAGCCGAACGGGCGATCTGGCCACCCTTGCCCGGCTTCATCTCGATATTGTGGACGATCGTGCCGACGGGCATCTGCGACAATTCCATCGCATTGCCCGGCTTCACGTCGGTCTTCTTGCCGGCAACGACGGTGTCGCCAACGGCCAGACGCTGCGGCGCCAGGATATAGGTCTGCTCACCGTCTTCATACTTGACGAGTGCGATGAACGCCGTGCGGTTGGGGTCATATTCCAGACGCTCGACGGTAGCCGGCATGTCCCACTTGCGACGCTTGAAGTCGATGAAGCGGTACTTCTGCTTGTGACCGCCGGCGATACCGCGCGAGGTCACATGACCCTTGTTGTTGCGGCCACCGGTCTTGCGCTTGCCTTCGGTCAAAGCCTTGACGGGCTTGCCCTTCCACAGCGACGACTTGTCGACGAGGATCAGGCCGCGCTGCGCGGGGCTGGTCGGATTATAGGATTTAAGTGCCATTTTCTCTGCCTCTTCCTACAATCAGACGCCGGTGGTGACGTCGATCGTCTGGCCTGCGGCCAGGCGAACGATCGCCTTCTTCACGTCGCTGCGGGTGTAGGGCTTGCCCTTCCAGCGTTTGGTCTTGCCCTTGGTGACGAGCGTATTGACGCTGAGCACCTTGACATCGAACAGCGCCTCGACGGCGGCCTTGATGGCGGGCTTGGTCGCGTCGTTCGCAACCTTGAACACCACCGCGTCATTTTCGCTGAGCAGCGTCGACTTTTCGGTGATCACCGGAGCGAGGATCACGTCATAGTGACGCGCGTCGATGGTTTTTGCCTTAGCCATTGCAGCGGGCCTCCAGCTTTTCGACCGCAGCGCGGGTCAGGACCAGCGTGTCGGCACGGATGATGTCATAGACGTTGGCGCCGATGGCGGGCAGCGAGTCGACACCGATGAGGTTGGCCGAAGCCAGCGCGAAGCTTTCGTGCACCGCGTCACCGTCGATGAAGAGCGCGCGATTGCCGAGTTCGAGCTTGCCGAGCTTGCCGGCGAGCGCCTTGGTCTTCGCGTCCTTGAGCTCGAGCGTGTCGATGACGACGAGCTTGCCGCCCTTCGCCTTGTCGCTGAGAGCCATCTTCAGGCCGAGGGTGCGGATCTTCTTGTTCAGCGAGTGGCCGAAGGTGCGGGCACGCGGGCCATGCGCCTTACCACCACCGATGAAGATCGGAGCGGCACGATCGCCGTGACGTGCGGTACCGCCGCCCTTCTGGCGACCGAACTTCTTGCCGGTGCGCGACACATCGCTGCGTTCGCGGGCCGCACGAGCCGGACCGCGGCGCTTTTCGAGCTGCCATGCAACGACGCGATGCAGGATGTCGGCGCGCGCGTCGACACCGAAGACGTCGTCGTTAAGATCGATGTCGGTGCCGGCCTTGCCGTCGAGGGTCTGAACCTTGACCTTCATGATCAGGACTCCTGTGCGCCGTCGGTGGTGGCAGTATCGACCACGGTTTCTTCAACCGGGGTTTCCACAGGCGCATCAGCCGGGGCTTCTTGATTGGCGTTCGCCGCGCTCTTGATGCCCGCCGGATAGGGGGCTTCGGGGTGGCGCGGCAGCTTGACCGCATCGCGGACCATCAGCCAGCCGCCCTTCGAGCCAGGGACCGAGCCCTTGACGAAGATGAGGCCGCGCTCGACGTCGGTGCGAACGATTTCGAGATTCTGCTGGGTGCGGTTGCGCGCGCCCATGTGGCCGGCCATCTTCTTGTTCTTGAAGACGCGGCCCGGATCCTGGCGGTTACCGGTCGAACCATGCGCACGGTGGCTGATCGAAACACCATGGGTCGCGCGCATACCGCCGAAACCCCAGCGCTTCATCGCACCGGCAAAGCCCTTACCCTGGGTCACGCCCTGGATGTCGACAATCTGGCCGGCGACGAAATGGTCGGCCGACAGTTCGGCGCCGACGTCGAGCGTCGCGTCGTCAGCGACGCGGAATTCGACGACCTTCGCCTTGGGTTCGACTTCGGCCTTGCCGAAAGCGCCACGCTGCGGCTTCGCAACATTCTTCGCCTTCGCCGAGCCGGCACCGAGTTGAACGGCCACATAGCCGTCACGTTCTTGTTCGCGCACGGAGATAACCTGACAGCCTTCGAGGCTCAGGACGGTGACGGGCACATGGCGGCCGTCGTCCTGAAACAGGCGGGTCATCCCCATTTTCTTCGCGATCACGCCAGTCCGCATGATCATACTCCTCAACAGAGGCCGGGCGGACCATTCCGCACGGCTTGCGGGACCTCGCCAAGGCAAACCTCGACGAGAACCCTCCCAGCCCAAAATTTCGATGCATCGCCCCGTCCGGGCTGAGGTGCCGCCTTCCCGAAGGAGAAGCGGCGAGACGGGGGACGCAGCCCGGTCTGGATGTTTCCGAAGAAACGACCGGCGGTATCCACCCTATCGTCGGTCCGGATCGCGCCGGACAATGCAGTCACCGAAGTGTCCTGCCGATAGAGACCCCGGCTTTCACCGGGGCTTCGCTGGCTTAGGCCAGCTTGATCTCAACGTTCACGCCCGCGGCGAGGTCGAGCTTCATCAGCGCATCGACCGTCTGCGGGGTGGGCTGCACGATGTCGAGCAGCCGCTTGTGGGTACGCACCTCGAACTGCTCGCGCGACTTTTTGTCGACATGCGGGCCGCGGTTCACGGTGAATTTTTCAATACGCGTCGGAAGCGGGATCGGGCCGCGAATAAGCGCTCCGGTACGACGTGCCGTGTCGGCAATGTCGGTGGTGGCCTGATCGAGCACGCGGTGATCAAAGGCCTTCAGGCGAATGCGAATATTCTGCGTTTCCATGACTGTTCCAGTCGAATCCCGTCTAACGATGCGAAAGAGCCGAAATGGCCTGCTCCGATTTCCGCATGGAAACCGGACCGGCCATCAAAATTCTTTAAGCTACGAGCCGCGCGAATCAGTTCCGAATCGCGCGGCTCGCGGCCCTATATTACTTTGTGACGGTTGCCACAACCCCTGCGCCGACCGTACGGCCACCTTCGCGAATTGCGAAGCGCAGACCCGGGTCCATGGCGATCGGAGCGATCAGCTTGACCGACAGCTGGACGTTGTCGCCCGGCATGACCATCTCGGTACCCTCAGGGAGGATAACCTCACCGGTGACGTCGGTGGTGCGGAAGTAGAACTGCGGACGGTAGTTCGCAAAGAACGGCGTGTGACGGCCGCCTTCGTCCTTCGACAGGACGTACACTTCCGAGGTGAACTCGGTGTGCGGCGTGATCGAGCCGGGCTTCGCCAGAACCTGGCCACGCTCGACTTCTTCACGGCCGACGCCGCGGATCAGCGCACCGACGTTGTCGCCAGCCTGGCCCTGGTCGAGCAGCTTGCGGAACATTTCGACGCCGGTCACGACGGTCTTCTTGGTGTCCTTGATGCCGACGATTTCGACTTCTTCACCAACCTTGACGACGCCGGTTTCGATACGGCCGGTGACGACGGTACCGCGACCCGAGATCGAGAACACGTCTTCGATCGGCATCAGGAAGGGCTTGTCGAGCGGACGTTCCGGCTGCGGGATCCACGCGTCGACGGCAGCCATCAGCTTCAGGATCGCGTCCTTGCCGATGGCGTCGTCGCGACCTTCGAGAGCGGCGAGAGCCGAACCCGGGATGATCGGAATATTGTCGCCGTCGAAGTCGCGCTTCGACAGTTCTTCGCGAATTTCGAGCTCAACGAGTTCGAGCAGTTCGGGATCGTCCAGCTGGTCGACCTTGTTGAGGAACACGACCATGGTCGGAACGCCAACCTGCTTCGCGAGCAGGATGTGCTCCTTGGTCTGCGGCATCGGGCCGTCAGCGGCCGACACAACGAGGATCGCGCCGTCCATCTGGGCGGCACCGGTGATCATGTTCTTCACATAGTCGGCGTGACCCGGGCAGTCGACGTGCGCATAGTGGCGGCCGTCGGTTTCATATTCGACGTGTGCGGTCGAAATGGTGATGCCGCGCTCGCGCTCTTCGGGAGCCTTGTCGATGTTCGCGAAGTCGACGGCGGCGTTGCCGGCGACGTTTTCGGCGAGCACCTTGGTGATCGCTGCGGTCAGCGAGGTCTTGCCATGGTCGACGTGACCGATGGTGCCGATGTTGCAGTGCGGCTTCGTCCGCTCAAATTTAGCCTTGGCCATGATGGTATAACCTTCTTGTTCAATGTTTGCGTTGATCAGTCCTGGACGAGCCTGCTGAATCAGGCGCCGCCCTTAGAGGGTCTTGCCGCGCGGTGCAAGCCCGCGCGGCTTTGACCCATCAGGCCATTCTGGCCTTCACTTCTTCGGCGACGTTGGTCGGCACTTCTTCATAATGCGAGAATTGCATCGAGTAGCTTGCGCGACCCTGGCTGAAGCTGCGCAGCTGGTTCACATAACCGAACATGTTCGCCAGCGGAACGATCGCCTCGACGACCTGGGCGATGCCCCGGCTGTCGGTGCCCTGAATCTGCCCGCGACGGCTGTTAAGGTCGCCGATCACGTCGCCCATGAATTCCTCAGGGGTAACGACTTCGACCTTCATCACCGGTTCGAGCAGCTTGATGCCGGCCTTTGCCGCCACTTCGCGCATCGCTGCACGGCCCGCGATTTCGAACGCCAGCGCCGACGAGTCGACGTCGTGGTACGCGCCGTCCGTGAGCCGGATTTCGAAGTCGATGATCGGGAAGCCGATCATGTGACCGTTTTCGGCCGATTCGCGCATGCCCTTTTCGACCGACGGGATATATTCGCGCGGAATGTTGCCGCCCTTGATCTCGTCGATGAAGGTAATGCCCGCGCCGCGTTCGCCCGGAGAAACGGTGACCTTGACGCGGCCGAACTGGCCCGAGCCGCCCGACTGCTTCTTGTGGGTGTAGTCGACGTCGACAGCCTTCGCGAGCGATTCGCGGTACGCCACCTGCGGCGCGCCAACGTTCGCTTCGACCTTGAACTCGCGCTTCATGCGATCGACGAGGATGTCGAGGTGAAGCTCGCCCATGCCCTTGATGATCGTCTGACCCGATTCATGGTCGGTCGACACACGGAACGAGGGATCCTCGGCGGCCAGGCGGTTGAGCGCGATGCCCATACGTTCCTGGTCGGCCTTGGTCTTCGGTTCCACCGACAGCTCGATGACCGGCTCGGGGAATTCCATCCGCTCGAGGATGATCGGCGCGTTGGTGGCGCAGAGCGTGTCCCCGGTGGTGGTTTCCTTGAGGCCGGCGAGCGCGACGATGTCGCCCGCATAAGCTTCTTCGATGTCTTCGCGGCTGTTCGCATGCATCAGCAGCATGCGGCCAACCTTTTCCTTCTTGTCCTTCACCGAGTTCAGGTACGTGCCCTTGTTCAGCGTACCCGAATAGATGCGGGCGAAGGTGAGCGAACCGACGAACGGATCGTTCATGATCTTGAAGGCGAGCAGCGACAACGGCGCCGAGTCCGACGTCTCGCGCGAGTCGGGCTGGTCGTTCGCCGGGTTGATGCCCTGAACGTCAGGAATATCGAGCGGCGAAGGCAGATAGTCGACGACCGCGTCGAGCAGCGTCTGGACGCCCTTGTTCTTGAACGCCGAACCGCAAAGGACCGGAACGAACGCCTGCGCCAGCGTACCCTTGCGGATCAGCTTCTTGAGCGTCGCGACGTCGGGAACGGTGCCTTCGAGATAGGCTTCCATGGCGTCGTCGTCCTGTTCGACGGCGAGCTCGACGAGCTTTTCGCGATATTCGGCCGCCTTGTCGGCGAGGTCGGCGGGGATTTCTTCATAGAAGAATTCGGCGCCGAGGCTTTCGTCCTTCCAGATGATTGCACGCTCGTTGACGAGGTCGACGAGGCCCTTGAAGCCGCCTTCCGAACCGATCGGCAGATACAGAACCGCCGGGGTCGCGCCGAGGCGATCGATGATCGTCTGGACGCAATAATAGAAATCGGCGCCGGTGCGGTCGAGCTTGTTGATGAAGCACATGCGCGGCACGCGATACTTGTCGGCCTGGCGCCACACGGTTTCCGACTGCGGCTCAACGCCGGCAACGCCGTCAAACGCGGTGATCGCGCCGTCGAGCACGCGCAGCGAACGCTCGACTTCGATCGTGAAGTCGACGTGTCCGGGGGTGTCGATGATGTTCAGGCGATGCTCGGGGCCTTGGCCTTCTTCGGCCTTCCAGAGACAGGTCGTCGCAGCCGACGTGATCGTGATGCCGCGTTCCTGTTCCTGCTCCATCCAGTCCATCGTCGCGGCGCCGTCATGGACTTCGCCGATCTTGTAGGACTTGCCGGTGTAGTAAAGGATACGCTCGGTCGTCGTGGTCTTGCCGGCGTCGATGTGCGCCATGATCCCAAAGTTGCGATAATGTTCGAGCGGATGGCTGCGTGCCATGGTCTTTTCCTTGGATTTGGGGGGAGGCCTTTGGAGCCACCCCCGATATAGGAACGATTGTTACGATTGCGAGACGCGCCACCCGATGAGCACGCGTCCCGCGAGCGCTTACCAGCGGTAGTGGCTGAAGGCGCGGTTGGCTTCGGCCATGCGATGCGTGTCTTCACGCTTCTTCACGGCATTGCCACGGTTGTTCGACGCGTCGAGCAGTTCGCCCGACAGACGTGCGGCCATCGTGGTTTCGCTGCGGTTGCGCGCAGCGGTGATCAGCCAGCGGATCGCGAGCGCCTGCGCACGTTCCGGACGGACTTCCACCGGAACCTGATAGGTCGCACCGCCGACGCGGCGGCTGCGGACTTCGATGTTCGGGCGGATGTTCGCCAGCGCTTCGTGGAACACGCCGAGCGGTTCCTTCTTGGCACGGGCTTCGACCGATTCGAGCGCACCGTAAACGATGCTTTCGGCGACCGACTTCTTCCCGTCCAGCATGACGCTGTTCATGAATTTCGACAGCACCGTATCACCGAAACGGGGATCGGGCAGGATTTCGCGGCGCTCAGGACGACGACGACGAGCCATAGGTAATTCCTTTTACAACAGCATCCCGGCGCCAAGGCGGCCTGGGATGATCAAATAGCCGAAAAAGCGGTCCTTACTTCGGACGCTTCGCGCCGTACTTCGAACGGCTCTGCTTGCGGTCCTTCACGCCTTGCGTATCGAGCACGCCGCGCAGGACGTGGTAACGCACACCGGGAAGGTCGCGGACACGACCGCCGCGGATCAGCACAACGCTGTGTTCCTGGAGGTTGTGGCCTTCGCCGGGGATGTAGGTGATGACTTCGCGCTGGTTGGTCAGGCGGACCTTCGCAACCTTACGGAGCGCCGAGTTCGGCTTTTTCGGGGTCGTCGTGTAGACACGGGTGCAAACGCCGCGCTTTTGCGGGTTTGCGTCCATCGCCGGGACCTTGGACTTCACCTTCTGGGGAGTCCGGCCCTTGCGGACCAGCTGGTTGATCGTGGGCATGAATGCTTCACCTTTAAATGTCCGCCCATCAAAGCGAACGGTTACTGTACCGCGGTGGATGAAGCTCCGGCCGATAACCCGCCAAAAATGGCGAAAAACGGCCGACCTGATAACAGCAAAAGACCCCGGCGGATCATGATGATCTTCCGGAGGCTCCATCCGCGCCAGCAATGTTCAAGCGCTGTTGCAACTGAAAGAGGCAGCAAACTGCCCTTTTCGGTCGAGCGGGCCCCTAGACCCGATTCCCTTCGCGGTCAAGGGGCGGGCAATATTGTTGCGCCGGTCGGAGCGGGCTATCGGTCGCCCATGCCCGCCGTCCGCCACGCCAGCTTCGCGCCGCATGTCGGCCCCGATACGCGCCTGCTGATTCTCGGGAGCCTGCCCGGCGTCCGCTCGCTCGCCGAACAGCAATATTATGCGCACCCCACGAACCAGTTCTGGCGCCTGCTCGGCGAAGTCATCGACAAGCCGCTGGCAATCATGCCCTACGACGACAGGCTGGCGGCACTACGCGAAGCAAAGGTCGGACTGTGGGACGTGATCCGCAGCGCCGAACGGCATACGAGCAGCGACAGCCAAATCCGCGAAGCCGAAGCGCAAGACCTCGCGGCGCTGGTTGCCGACCTGCCCGATCTACGCATGGTCGCCTTCAACGGTGGGAAGGCCGCGGCGATCGGACAAAAGCAGTTACCGCCGCGTGATGGAGTCGCGATCGTCGACCTGCCGTCAAGCAGCGCCGCGCATACAATCGGCTTCGCGGCGAAGCGCGATCGCTGGCTGGCGCTGCGCGGCGCGCTTTGATTCAGTCGACGACCGTCCCGCGTGCCATCACGAAATCGACCTTCTTGAGCACGCGCACGTCGGCGACGGGATCGCTCGCAACCGCGATAATGTCGGCGCTCTTGCCCGGCGCGATGGTGCCAATTTCGTTCGACAGGCCGAGAAGGTCGGCGGCGTTGACCGTCGCGGCCTTCAGAGCCTCGACCGGCTTCATGCCGTGCTGGACCATCAGCTCGAACTCGTCGCCGTTGCGGCCGTGCTTCGACACGCCGGCGTCGGTGCCGAAGGCGATGCGCACGCCTCTGGGCACAAGCTGTTCGAGGCTCTTGCCGGTGATCGAGATACGCCACTGGATCTTGGCGAGCACGTCGGGCTCATAAGCGTTGGCGTTCGCGGCAATGCGTTCCTTGTAGCCGTTCACCGTCGACAGCGTCGGGACATAATAGGTCTTCGATTTCGCCCATGCCGCGATCGTCGCCTCGTCGAGAATCGTGCCATGCTCGATCGAATCGGCACCGGCGTCGATCGCGAGGCGGATGCCGTCGGCGCCGTGCGCGTGGACCGCGACCTTCTTGCCGAACAGATGCGCGGTATCGACGATCGCCTTGGCCTCGTCGTCGAACATCTGCTTGCCGAGGCCCGCGCCGATGCGGCTGTTGACCCCGCCGGTCGAGGCGAATTTGATGACGTCGGCGCCGCGCCCGATCTGCAGCCGCACCGCGCGGCGGCAGTCGTCGGCGCCGTTGCAGGTGTTGCCCGCGCCCGCGAAGAAGGGACGGAGCTCGTCGCGATAGCCAAGCGAACCGTCCATATGCCCCGCGCTGCCCGAAATGCTGTTGCCGGCATCGACGATGCGCGGCCCCTGAACCTTGCCCGCTAGGATCGCGTCGCGCAGCGCCAAGGTCGCGCCGTCACCGTCGCCGAGGTTGCGGACGGTGGTGAAGCCCGCGCGCAGCGTCTTCATCCCGTTCGCTTCGGCATTGAAGGCCTGCGCCGCGGGGCTCAGCGTCACCTCTTCGAGCTGGCCCGCGATGCCGCCCGCGTCGCTAGTGAGATGAACGTGGCTGTCGATCAGGCCGGGCAGGACATATTTGTCCTTGAGATCGATCAATGTCGCGCCGGGGTCGGCGGGCTGATGGCCGTCGGCAATGCTGACGATCTTGCCGCCCTCGACAATGATCGTCGAGGCGCCGCGCGCGGGCTTGCCGGGGTCGGCGAGCAATTGGCCGGCGTGGATGACCGTGCGCGTGGGCGTCTGGGCCGCGAGCGGCAAGGCGAGCGCCGCGCCGATCAGCGCGAGCGGAAGAAACTGGATCGGCTTCATTCTGGCATCCCCTGTTTTGAATTTGGGGAGCGTTAAAGCCGATCAGAAGCCCATCGTAAAGCGGAGCGCCGCGCCCTGATCGTCGGGCATCGCCGCGATATGCCCGGGGTCCTGCCGCCACCATGTGTTCGCGGTCAGATCGCCGCCGAAAAGCGGCATCGCATAGCTCGCTTCGACCACCAGCTCGCGGCCGGTCGGCGCGAGATCATAGGTGCGGCGGCCGAAGTCGGTGCGACCCGTCGCATAGTCGTGCGCGACCGGGAGCATCAGGTCGATGCCGCCGCGCGCAACGCGCAGCGGCTGCGCGAAGCGGAGGGCGGCGCGGTCGCCGCGGCGCGCAAGATTCGCCTTCGCGATGTCGAAGGAGAAGGCGGACGACCAGAGCGTGCCGCCCGCGATCAATCCGCGTTGGTCGGGGCGCGTCCACATCTGGCGCCAGGCAGCCGCAATTTGCCAATCGCCCTGCATGAGCATGACGCTGGCGTCGCCGACGAGGCTGGTCGCACCGCCAGCGGCGAACGTCGGGCCGAGGCGGGCGCCGAGGAGGCTATCCGATTCGCGCAGCCAGCTCGCGCCGAGCGCGGTGCGGACGGGGCCGAAGCGGGCGTCCCACGCGGCGCCGATGCGCCGGTAGCGGCTGTCGTGGCGCGAGCGGTAGCGGAGCAGCGGGTCGTCCTGCCAACGCGAGCCCGCGACCCAGCCGCTCTCCAATATGATATTAAAATATTGATTATTATAGATATTATGACGAACTATCGTGCCAATGCCGGGGCTGGCGGCGAAGCCGAGACCCTCGTGCGCGGCGTCGCCGATCAGCATCGCGTGCCCGCTCTCGCCGCGCTCGCCCGCGAGCAGGCCGCCGGTACCACGGCCGGCCGCAAAGCCGATAAGCGTCCGCGCGTCGAGGCGCGTCATCACCGAGGCGGCGAGGGTGCGTGCGCGCTGCGCGTCATGGAAGGACAGCCCCGCGAGCGCATCGGTGCCGCCCGTGCCCGGGGCGGTGACGAGCGACAACGCGAGCGACTGGCTGGCGGCGTTCTGCTGGCGGACGAGCCCGCCGATCGCCCCCGACAATTTGAAGTCGGGGCGGCGCGGACCGAGCGCACCCCCGAAATCGACGTTGAAGGCGCGACCGAAACCGTCGGTGACGAGACCCATCGTGCCCGCGCCTCCTGCATCGCCCATCGGGCCGCCGAGGATTCCGAGCGGCGCATCGAGCGCCACCGCGGTCGAGGTGCCCGCGAGCGATGTCGCACCCATCGGCTGAAAGGCGCGCGCAATGTCGAGGATGCCTTGCCCGTAGACGGCATCGTCACCCGCCGCACCCGCGTCGCGCGCCGACTGGTAAAGGAGCGAGACGATCTGCTGGCTCGACAGATTCGGGAAGGCCTGCGCGATCAGCGCAACCGCGCCCGCAACCTGCGGCGCTGCGAAGCTGGTGCCGTTCAGAACGAAGACGAAATTGCCCTGCGTCTCGATCACGCCATTTTCATAGGCGCAGCACACGCCCTCGCCGAGCGCGGTGAGATAGGAGCCGGCATAGCCGCCCGCGCGGTTGCTGAATCCCGAGATCGCGCCCCGGTCGTTCACCGAACCGGCGATAACGACCAGACCGCCGCCAGCATCGCGAAGCCCTTGCGCAAAGCGGTCGGGGTTGTTCGGATCATTACCGTTCGCGGTCGTGTCGCCTTCATTCCCCGCCGACACGATGACAATGATGCCCGCGGCAGTCGCGCGCGAGACCGCGGCGCGCAAGGTCGCACCGGGCGGGTCTTCGCCGCCGAGTGAAATATTGACGACGCGCGCGCCCGCGCTGACCGCACGGTCGAGCCCCGCCGCGATCGCACTTTCGGGAAAGCGGCAGCCGCTTTCGTCGTTCGATGGGTCCTCGGTCGCGCAGCTGCCCGGTCGGTCGGCGCGCAGCACGAGCAAGTTCGCGTTGAAGGCGATGCCGAAGGTGCCGGCGTCATTCTTGCCGCCGAGCAGCAGCTGCGCGACGTTGGTGCCGTGCGTCCCTTCGCCGTTGATGCCGCGCGATCCCGCAAGATCGGCCGATTGTGACGAGATGCGCCCGGCGAATTCGGGGCTATCCTGGTCGATCCCGTCGTCGATGACGCCGGCGAGGATATTCTGCCCCGTCGCGCCCGCCTGGTAGGCGGTGATCGCACCGTGAAAATTGACCCCGTCGGACATGCGCGTTTCGGCGGTGTTGAAATTGCCCGGCGGCGGCGGTGCAGACGTTGGAGTGGGAGTCGGCGTCGGGGTTGGCGCGGACGGCGGCGCGGGGGTCGGCGAGGGGCGAGGAGTGCCGCCACCGCCGCCGCATGCGGCGAGCGAAAGCGCCGCAAGAGAGAGCAGGAGGGGCAAAGGCCGACCGACCATCCGGTGGATGCGGCTGCTTCGGTTCGCGTCGGCCATCGCCGTACCCCTTTGCCCTGATATCCGCCTTTTAGCGCGGCGGAGGGAAGAGGGGTAGCATCATGCGGTTAATTGCGCGTTCCCGATCCCCGCCAGCCTTGCCCCCCTGCACCCCAGCCTTTATGCGGCCGGACATGCCCGCCTCGCTCGACCACATCGACAGCTGGATCTTCGATCTCGACAACACGCTCTATGCGCCGTCGGCAAAGCTGTTCGACCTGATCGACGAGCGCATGGGTGCCTTCATCATGCGGTTGCTGGACGTCGACGCGGTCGAGGCACGGCGGGTGCAGAAGCAATATTTCCACGACCATGGCACGACGATGGCGGGGCTGATGCGCCACCACGGCATCGACCCGGAGGATTTTCTGGTCGACGTCCATGACATCGCGCTCGACCGGCTGAGCGTCGATCATCGGCTGCGCGCCGGGCTGGAGCGCCTGCCCGGGCGCAAGCTGATCTTCACCAACGCCGATGCCGATTATGCGGGCCGCGTGCTCGAGGCGCGCGGGATCGCCGATCTGTTCGACGGCATCTGCGACATCCGCATCACCCGCTATACGCCCAAGCCCGATCCCCAAGCCTATGCCATGATGATTTCACATCTAGCGGTAGACCCGGCGAAGAGCATCTTTGTCGAGGATATGGCGCGCAACCTGACCCCCGCCAAAGCGCTGGGGATGACGACCGTCTGGCTGGACAATGGCAGCGAAAGCGGCCATCGCGACCACCTGCCGGAGCATGTCGATTTCCACGCGACCGACATCGCCGACTGGCTCGATTCATTGCCTTTACCTTGGGGAATTTCATGACCACCGACCTGCAGAGCACGATCGAAGCCGCATGGGACGCGCGCGAGACGCTGGGGCTGACGACTGAGGGCGCGGTGCGCGATGCGGTCGAGACCGCGATCGCCGGGCTCGACGACGGCAGCTATCGTGTCGCGGAACGCGATGCCGGCGGGACGTGGCAGGTCAACCAGTGGCTGAAGAAAGCGGTGCTGCTGTCCTTCCGCCTCAACGACATGGAACTCATCGAAGGCGGCCCCGGCGGCGCGCGCTGGTGGGACAAGGTGCCGTCGAAATTCGCCGGCTGGGGCGAGAACCGCTTTCGCGACGCGGGCTTCCGCGCCGTCCCCGGATCGATCGTCCGCCGCGGCGCTTATATCAGCAAGGGCGCGGTGTTGCTGCCGAGCTTCGTCAATATCGGCGCCTATGTCGGCGAGGGGTCGATGGTCGACGCCTGGGCCACGGTCGGCAGCTGCGCGCAGATCGGCGCGAACGTCCATCTGTCGGGCGGCGCGGGCATCGGTGGCGTGCTCGAACCTTTGCAGGCCGGCCCGGTCGTGATCGAGGACGGCGCCTTCATCGGCGCGCGCGCCGAGGTCGCCGAGGGCGTGATCGTGCGCGAGGGCGCGGTGCTGTCGATGGGCGTCTATCTCGGCGCATCGACCAAGATTGTCGACCGCGCGACGGGCGAGGTCTTCATGGGCGAAGTCCCCGCTTATTCGGTCGTTGTCCCGGGATCGCTGCCGGGCAAGCCGCTGCCCGACGGGACGCCGGGGCCTTCGCTGTACTGCGCCGTGATCGTCAAGCGCGTCGATGCGAAGACGCGCGCCAAGACCGGGATCAACGAGCTGCTCCGCGACTGATCGCAAAACCGCAGGGGCGGAACGGGGGGCGTCGGAACCGACGCTCGTCGACGGCTGCTGTCCGTTGGTAGACATATTATAACAATATAATTATTGCGAATTATTCGCGATTAGGGAGGGCTTCTGTTTCGATAGCGGCCGCGAGGGGGAATTATGTCGGCCGCTTTTCACGGGTCATCGCTGGCCATATTGGCTTTGCTGTCGGTCGCGCCCGCGACTGCGCAGGAGCCGACCGGCGACGCGCCGCCCGCGATCCCCGTCCCGGTGAACGGCGCGGAACGCTATACGCCCGCCGATTTCACCCGCTTTGCGCCGCGCACCGCGCTCGACATGGTCGAGAAGGTACCGGGTTTCCTGATCGTCACCGGCACCAACGGCGGCGAGCGCGGGCTGGGCGCCGCCACCGAAAATGTGCTGATCAACGGCGAGCGCATCGCGAACAAGTCGACCGACGCGCGCACCGCGCTGGCACGGATCACCGCCGCCGAGGTCGCCTATATCGACATCGTCGACGGGGCGGGGCTGAATGTTCCGGGGCTGACCGGGCAGGTCGCCAACGTCGTGCTTGTCGCGGGTGCTGGAGGCGGCGGGTTCAAGACGACGATCCGCTGGCAGCCCGAATGGCGACCGCGGCTCGACAAGAGCTGGCTGAACGGCGAGATTTCGACGACGGGCAAGCTCGGCGGCACCAACCTGACCTTGAGCCTGAAGAATGAAGCCAATCGCAACGGCCATTGGGGACCCGAACGCGTTTACGACGGCAGCGGCGTGCTGCTGTTCACGCGCGACGAATTCGGCGCCTATAACGGGGACCGGCCGCGGCTTTCGGCTGCGCTCGCGCGCACGACGGCGAACGGCAACAAATGGAATTTCAACCTTGGCGGGCAGTTGCAGCTGCTCGACGAACGCGTCGACAGCGTGTCGGAGCGGCCGGCGAACGGCACCGTGCGCGAGGCGTTCAAATTTACCGAGGACGAGTATAATTTCGACATCGGCGGCGATTATGAGCTGGGGCTGGGCAAGGGCCGGCTGAAGCTGATCGGGCTCTATCGCTTCGAGCATAGTCCCTTTGTCGACAGCTTCATCGTCGATCGCGAGATCGGCGGGCGGACGGGCGAGCGCTTCAAGCAAAGTGCCGACGAGGGCGAGTCGATCCTGCGCGGCGAATATAGCTGGCGCACCGCGGGCGGCACCGACTGGCAGGTCGCGCTCGAAGGCGCGTACAACACGCTCGACGTCGATTCCGAATTTGCGGTGTTACAGACAGACGGCAGCTTCCTGCCCGTCCCCTTCGACGGCGAGCGCACGAAGGTCGAGGAGAAGCGCGGTGAGGCGTCGCTGACCTGGGGCCGCGCGCTCGCACCCAATCTGACCGCGCAGATCAATCTGGGCGCCGAATATAGCGAGCTGACCTCGTCGGGCCCGGACGGGCTGACGCGCCGCTTCGTCCGGCCGAAGGGCAAGGTCGCGCTGGCGTGGAAGGTTTCGCCCAGAACGACGATCAACTGGTTCCTCCAGCGCCGCGTCGACCAGCTCGACTTTTTCGATTTCGCGAGCTCGGTCGATGTCGCGAACGGGCAGGGCAATGGCGGCAACGGGCTACTCGTGCCGCCGATCGTCAATCGCAGCGAACTGGAATTCGTGCAGGACATGGGGGCGTGGGGCAATGCGTCGGTCGCCTTCGCTTACGCCTATGCCGAGGATCTGGTCGATCAGGTGCCGCTGTCCCCGACGACCGAAGGGCGCGGCAACCTGCCGCCTGCGCACCTTTATCGCATCAGTTCGAAGGCGACCTTGCTGCTCGACCGGCTGGGATGGAAGGGCGCACGGATAAACAGCGACATCACCTGGCGCCGCAACCGCGTGCGCGATCCGCTGACCGGGGTGTGGCGCGACCAGAGCGAGGGACAGGAATATGTCGTCGACCTCAGCCTTCGTCACGATATTCCCAAGACCGACCTTGCATGGGGCGCGGGCTACTTCGATGAACGCTACAGCCCGAATGTCCGGCTCGGCGCGATCGAGAAGGAATATACCGACGGGCCGTTCGTCACCGCCTTTATCGAGCATAAGAACGTCGCGGGCTTCACGGTGAAATTGTCGTACCGCAACCTTGCGGGGATGAAGGACGGGTTCAACCGGACGGTCTTCGCCGACCGGCGCGACGGACCGGTGGCGTTTAGCGAACAGCGATTGCGCAAGTTCGGGCGCTATTTCCAGCTGACAGTGACGGGGACGCTTTAGGCCACGCGCAACCCGTCATTGCGAGCGAAGCGAAGCAATCCAGAGCGGTTTACACAACCCTAGATTGCCGCGTCGCTTCGCTCCTCGCGATGACGGGGTCTATTATTTCTCGTTGAGGTAATAACGCTCGCGCGCTGTCAGATCGTCATTCAGCTCATAGACGATCGGCTGGCCGGTCGGAATTTCGAGGCCGGTGATGTCGGCGTCCGAAATGCCCGAGAGATGCTTGACGAGCGCGCGCAGGCTGTTGCCATGCGCCGAGATCAGCACCGTCTTGCCCGCCGCGAGTTCGGGGACGATCACTGCCTCATAATAGGGCAGCACGCGCTCGATCGTGTCCTTCAAGCTTTCGGCCGACGGGATCGCGATGCCGGCGTAGCGCGGATCGGTCGACAGGTCCCACGGCGAGCCCGCTTCGAGCGGCGGCGGCGGGATGTCGAAGCTGCGGCGCCAGATCTTGACCTGTTCGTCGCCATGCTTTGCCGCGGTCTCGGCCTTGTCGAGCCCGGTGAGCCCGCCATAGTGCCGCTCATTGAGGCGCCAGTCTTTCGTGACGGGCAGCCAGAGGCGGCCCATCGCTTCGAGCGCGAGGTTGAGCGTCTTGATCGCGCGCGACTGGACCGAGGTGAAGCAGGTGTCGGGAGCGATGCCCTTCGCCTTCATCAGCTCGCCCGCAGTGACCGCCTCGGCGACGCCCTTTTCGGTGACATCGACATCCCACCAGCCGGTGAAGCGGTTTTCGAGATTCCACTGCGACTGGCCGTGACGGATGAGGATGAGCTGGGGCATTTCGGATCCTTGCGCTGGAGAAGGTGTGCCGCCCTTTAGCGCGGCTTTTCTCCGAACGCCAACCGCCCTCTTGAAATGGTTTCGAGGGCTACCAGATTGTCCTCATCCGGCCGCCGATACGGGGCCGGGTGGCGATCGCGGCGGCCGCCGCGGTCCCTGACTTCGCTTTTTGAAAAGGAAGAAAGATCCATGCGTAACAGTTTCGACTGGACCCCCTATCGCCGTTCGACCGTCGGTTTCGACCGCCTGTTCGATTTCCTCGAAACCGGTGGTTCGGGCGCCGAAAATTATCCGCCCTTCGACATTGAAAAGGTCGCCGACGACCATTTCCGCATCACCGTCGCGGTCGCCGGATTCAAGTCCGACGAGATCGACATCACCGCGCAGCAGAATATGCTGACCGTCAGCGGCCGCAAGGCGCCGGTGGCCGAAGGCGAGGGGCGCCAACTCCTCTATAGCGGCATCGCGACGCGCGCGTTCGAGCGCCGCTTCCAGCTCGCCGATTTCGTGCGGGTGGAAAAGGCCGACCTGTCGGACGGCCTGCTCGCGATCGACCTGGTGCGCGAAGTCCCCGAGGCGATGAAGCCGCACAAGATTGCGATCGGCGGCACACAACCGACCTTGTTCGATACGGACAAGAAGGCCGCGTAAAGCGCGCCGACCGATTCGACTGGAATTGCGGGGTCCGGAGTCCCTTCCGGGCCCCGTTCTTATGTCTAGAGCGCGCGCGTCATGAAGCGGCTGAACGGGTCGGGCTGGTAATCGGCGAAGGGCGCGCACTCGGTGAAGCCGTAGCGCTGGTACAGCGCGATCGCCGGTTCGAACGCCCCGCTCGATCCTGTTTCAAGGCTGAGGCGCTCGAGACCGCGGGCCCGCGCCGCGTCGATGATATGGTCGAGCATATGCGCGGCCACGCCCTGCCGCAGGAAGGCTTCGGCGGTGCGCATCGATTTGATCTCGCCGTGCTTGGCGTCGAGCATCTTCAATGCCCCACAGCCCGCGAGTTCGTCGCCGCGGTGAATCGACCAGAAGGTCACGCCGTCGGCGCGGAGGCCATCGAAGTCGAGGAAATGACAGCTTTCGGCCGGCGAGTTCGCGAGCATGCCCGCGAAATGCACTTCGAGCAGCGCGCGAATGGCGGTGCCCGACAGATCATCCTCGACGATCCGCCAGGCGTCCACCTTTCGCATCAGAGCAGCTGGTCCAGCGTCGCGAGGCACGCGTGCGCAAGCAGCTTCGAGCGTTCGGGCGACCAGCCGGCAACGGGATCGGGCAGGTCGCGATTGTCCTTGAAGGGCATTTCGAGCGTCATCGACACCGCGCCGAAACGCTCGGCAAGCTGCGTCGTTGACATCGAGAGATTGGCCTGCCCCGGCGCCGATTCGGCATAGCCAAGGTCGACCTGGAAATCGGGGGTGTTCGCGGCAAGCGCAGCTTCGAACGCCTTATATTTGTCGGTCTGCTCCGCCTTCAGCGACGGAATGCCCTCGAAACCCGCGAGGAAGACCGCGGGGATCGCTTCGTCGCCGTGAACGTCCATCGCCCAGTCGACGCCGGTCGCGTCCATCGCATTGCGCACGGCGAGTACTTCGGGGCTGCGTTCGGCGGTCGGATTGTCCCACTCGCGGTTGAGGTTCACGCCCGCGAAATTGGTGCGCAGGTGGCCGCGGCACGAACCGTCGGGATTCATGTTCGGGACGATATGGAAGCGGCATTTCTGGCGCAACGAACGCGCGTGCGGGTCGGCCGGATCGACGAGCTTTTCGAGCGCGCCTTCCATCCACCACTCGGCCATGCTCTCGCCCGGATGCTGGCGCGCGTAGAGCCACACCTGCGTCTCGCCCGTGCCCATTTCGAGGCAGTCGATCGGCTGGCCCTCGAGGCTGGTGCCGAGGCAGCGATAGGTGACGCCTTCGCATTCGGCAATCTGCGCGACGAGATCGTGATGGCGTTCCATCGAGTAAGGCGCGAAATAGGCGATGTAGAGGATCGGGCTTTCGGCGGTGTGCTGGATCGTCAGCGTGCCGGCATCATAATTTGTATCGAGACGGAACCAGGTTTCGCGATCGGTGCTCGCACAGGCGGCATAGCCCGGCCAGCCGTCGGGATAGGCCGAGTCGCCGAGCCCAGTGATCGCGAGGTCGAGCGCGTCGCCGACGCTGCACGACACGCGAAAGTGGAACCACTGGAAAAAGTCCGATTCACGGTCCTTGCGAATCGAAAGGCGCGCCGACGTGCCGTCGACATTTTCCACGACGATATTACCGCTGTCGAAAGCGGCGTTGATGCTGATGGTCATTTGACGCTGATAGTGCGTCCCGATTCGCCGGGGAAGTCCTTGAATAGTGCGTCGGCCATTTTCGCCGCGGCGAGACTGGGCTGGCTGGCGGGTGCCTTTATCGGAACCGCGGTAACCGCGCGGCCTTCCCACAGGGCTTGGCCGCTTGCCGCATCGTCGATGCGCACCGCGAGCTGCAAGTCGGCCATCCGTTTCGGACCGCCGCCAAGATTGACGCCGATCCCGAGTCCAACGCCCGAACCATAGCTGCCGGTCGAACCGCCGACGCCAACCGAGACGGGCGAGCGCCTTCCGACGTCTTCGCGGTTCATGCGTTCGAAACCGATGCGTACCTTCAACGGCGCGCGGGCGCCGTCGGGCGCCGCAACGAGACCCTGCCGCTGCAATTGCTGTTCGACGGCGGTACGGTAGCTGTTCCATTCGAGCGACGGCGCATCGATCATCGCCCCGGCGTTGCCGAGCGGCGCGGTGTCGACGGTGTAGCGCGTGCCCGGCGCCCAGCCTGCGGGGGCGCTGGCATGGAAGCGCGTGACTTCGACCGGGGGAACCGCAGTGGCGCAGCCACCGAGAGCGAGCGCCGCTGCCGTGAGCAGGGCGACGGAAATTTGACGCGTCATCGCAGCTTCATGCGCCAGCAAATATGGCTTGGCAATGAACGGCCTATCGCTTTGTCATGCCCGGTCGATTCCGGGGTGACGAGAGAGGAGGGCGCAGCATGTCGCCGCGCCCGTCCGGTCAACGATAGAAGATGTGATTGTCGATCTGCGCGATGCGCGTCTTGCGCCAGCCCGGCGATACATAGCGGGCGTGGAAGAAGAGCGCGCCCGGGGCGTGGTTCTTCCAGCTGCCGTCGCGCGCGATCTGCGCGATCGCGACGGCATTGTTCCACTGCGCCGCGTTGCGGACGGCGGGCATCTTGCCGCCGCGCACGAAGCTGAACTGGCTCTTCTGGTGGACGACGCCGCAGAGGCTCTTGGGGAAGCGGCCCGACTGGGCGCGGTTGATCACGACATGCGCGACCGCGAGCTGGCCGGGAAGCGATTCGCCGCGCGACTCGAAATAGACCGCGCCCGCAAGGCAGCGGAGTTCGGGGTCGATATCGGCGGGCTTGGGCGTCTCGGCGACGAGTTCGGCGAGCGAATCAGCGGTCACCGGGGCCGGCTTCGGCTCGGGAGCGACATCGTCTTCGATTTTCTTGCTGTCTTCGACCGGCAGTTCGGCATCGGTCGAAAGGTCCGCTGCTTCATCCGCGACCGACGCATCGGCGCCCGGTAGGATGATCGCGGGGAGATTGGCGTCGGCCGCAAGATCGCTTGCAAAGCCCGGTTCCGCCAAAAGCAGCATGGAGGCGGCAGTCATGCCGACGGCAGCCATGCCGGCTACGTTCAGAATGCGACTCATAGTGTCCGTCAAAAGTGCGGCCGATGAACCGAACCTCTCAAACCAGGCGGGGGACTATGGTCCTGTATCGCCGCCTGCGGTCATCGTCCGACTGCGTGTCCAAACCGTTTTGCCGGGTGCGTTGCATGGGCAGTGCAACCCGCGGATCGACCTACGCGTTATCGAATGGGCGCCAGTTATTGTGCGCCGCAACAGAGTCAAGTTAACGCTGCCCACTCCGCGACGAGTTGTGGCGCATCTGCGATATCCAGTTCGATCAGCCACAGATCGGGATCGGCCTTTCGCCGCCGTTCCTGATAGTTTGCGCGCGATTCACTATCTTTTGGGTCGGTGGGACCGACGGCCTCCCAGATATAGTCGCCGGACGGGGAAAAGCGCCTTTCGAGCAACGGGCCCGGTTCGCCGCGATCGCTGCATTGAATGAGGATGATACCCGAATTTTCGTCGCCGCTGGCAAGAACGGTTGCGAATCCGCCCGCCGCCTCAGTACGGCGGAGGAGCAGGTCGACGAGGAAACGGCTCTTAAGCCGCATTACTGGATGACTCGCGGCGCGGCGTTATGCCGCGTCACGCGTTTCGGTGTCGGCGAGCAGCGCATACAGCGCTTCGTCGCTCTTTGCGCCGCGCAGCCGTTCGGCGATCGCATCGTTGCGCAGCATGCGCGACACGCCCGCAAGTGCCTTCAAATGGTCGGCACCGGCATCAAGCGGCGAAAGCAGGATGAAAAGCAGGTCGACCGGCAGGCCGTCGACCGCGTTGAAGTCGATCGGCTTCGCAAGTTGCAGAAACAGCCCGCGCACGCCGCCAAGATCGGCCATCTTGGCATGCGGCAGCGCGATACCCCGGCCGAATCCGGTCGAACCGAGACGCTCGCGTTCGAGCAACGCCTCGCTCACTTCACCGGCGTCGAGGCCGAGCGAACGGCTGGCGAGATCGCCCACAAAGGGGAAGAGCGCCTTTTTCGAATCGAGCTGCACATGCGCGCGCACGGTCGCCGGATAAAGAAGAGAAGAAAGATTCATGGCTCTGGTCAAATCTTGTAAAACGGCGGTCGCCGCCTGGCCCTTTGCCGGCGAGCGATCGCGACTCCGTCGTGGCAGGCCCCCCGCCATCCCAGCATCGGGCATCGTTGGGCGCGGCCCTTAGGCCGGATGGCGGAGAAAATCCAGTCCTATCGTTCGAAGCTGAATGGTTGCGGATGAAACCAGCCTGAACAGGTGGACTTTATCGTGGCTCCACCCAGCCGATCGTGCCGTCGTCGCGGCGATAGACCATATTGTGCGTGCCGGTCTTGCTGTTGACGAACAGCAAGGCATTGGTGTTGCGCAGATCGAGCATCATCACAGCGTCGGATACGCTGCTGCTCGGGATATCGACGCGCGTTTCGGCGATGATCGCCGGCGCGTCGCCCGCATCCTCATCGTCGCCGCCGCTGTCGAACACGATGTAGCTGGCGTTATCCTCGATTTCGTCGACCGTCGGCGAAGGCTCGGCGGGGCCGTTGTTGCGATCCTTCAATCGCCGCATATAGCGCCTGAGCTGTTTTTCGATCCGCTCGGCGGCGCCCTCGAATGCGACATGCGCATCCTGCGCCTGGCCGTGCCCCTTCAGCACCAGCCCCTGCATCACATGGGCGACGATGTCGCATTGGAAACTGTCGTGCGGTCCTTTGCCGAAGGTCGCGTGCGCCCCGATGGCGCGGGAGAAATATTTGTCGGCAATCGCGTTCATCCGATCCGACACGTGCGACTGCAGCGCTTCGCCGGTTTCGATCTGGTGGCCAGAGACGCGGATTTCCATTTTTCTTCTCCTTCTTGGCCGGTGCGATGACTTTAAGGGAGCGTCATCACACCGTATCGAGCCACAGCGGCTGGTTCAGCCCTGCGACAAATTCGGCGTGGCGCGCGAGTTCGGCAGCCGACGCCATATGGGGACGGGGTTCACGAAAGGGACGGTCGGTGCCGCGCGCGGCAGGGGCCGACACCGCGATCGTCGCCGACGCAGCGGCCGACGCCGCCAGGCCCAGGCCCAGGCCCAGGCCGATCTGCCGGCCGCCGGTCATTTCGATATAGAGATGCGCCAGCAATTCAGCGTCGAGCAGCGCGCCATGCTTGACGCGATGGCTGCGGTCGATGCCGTAGCGCGTGCAGAGCGCGTCGAGGCTGTGTTTCGCGCCGGGGTGGAGCTTGCGCGCCATTTGCACGGTGCAACACATGCGCGCCATGTCGAGCGCAGGCCGGCCGGCGCGCGCCAGTTCGGCGTTGACGAAACCGAAGTCGAACGCAGCGTTGTGCGCGACGAGCGGCGCGTCGCCCAAAAATTCGATCAGCTCGTCGACGCGAGTCGCGAACAAAGGTTTGTCCGACAGGAACTGGATGGACAGGCCGTGCACCGCTTCGGCGGCGGCGGGCATATCGCGTTCAGGGTTGAAATAGGCGTGAAAGGTGACGCCGGTCTCGCGGCGGTCGACCAGTTCGACACACCCGATTTCGACCAGCCTGTCCCCGCTCTTGGGATCGAAACCCGTGGTTTCGGTATCGAAAATAATCTCTCGCATCGAAGCTTCAATCTGGACCCTATCGGGCGTGGAAACAAGAGGCGATGAATCTTATCTGGCGGTGCGTCTCGCTTTTGGGGCGGCCTGTTTCAATGATGAAGTCGGCGCGCGACCGCTTGACGCGATCGGGAACCTGCAGGCGGCGGATCGCTTTCAATTTCGCTGCGGTCATGCCGGGGCGGCGCATGACACGCTTGCGCTGCATCCATGCCGGCGCCGAGACGACGGCGATCGCGCCGACCTTTCGCCAGCCCCCCTTTTCGAAGAGCAAAGGGATGTCGAGCACGACGACATCGCGGGCACGATGCTTGGCGAGGAAGCGTTTTTGGGCCTTGCCGACCGCAGGGTGGATGATCGCCTCGAGCGCGGCGAGTTCGTGCGTGTTGCCGAGCACCAGCGCCCCGAGTTTCTGGCGGTCGACGCCCTTGGGACCGGTTGTACCGGGAAAGCGCGCTTCGATCGCCGCGACCAATGCGCCGCCCGGACCCTGAAGCCGGTGGACTTCGGCGTCGGCGTCGAACACGGGCACGCCTTCGCGAACGAACATCGCCGCAGCGGTCGACTTGCCCATGCCGATCGATCCGGTGAGGCCGAGGATGAAGGGGCGGCGGAGCCGCGAGCCGAGGCGCTTGTGATGCGTCATGCCGTCAGTAGCGCGCGCAGCTCCTCGTCGCGGCCTTCAGGCGGGGACTTGCCGAAGAAGAGTTCGAAGGCGAGCGCGGCTTGGCCGATCAGCATGTCGAGCCCGTCGACGGTGTCGAGCCCGCGCGCTTCGGCCGCCTTGAGGAGGCCGGTCTGCAGCGGCGAATAGACAAGGTCGTAGACGATCGCATCGTCCGGGAGCGGCGACAGGTCGAGCTCAAGCGGCGGCTGGCCCTTCATGCCGAGGCTGCTCGAATTGACGAGCAGCGATACCGGCGGGAGCTGCGCGTCGAGCGCCACGACATCGCCCTTGAGGCCGAAGGTCGCGAGCAGGCCCATGGCTTTGAGCGGGCTGCGGTTGAGGATCGTCACCGCGCCGACATTGGCACGGGCGAGCGCGAACAGTACCGCGCGCGCCGCACCGCCGGCGCCGACGACCGCGACCGGCGCGCCGTCGAGATCGAGTTCGGCGAGCGGCGAATAAAAGCCCGCGGCGTCGGTATTGGTGCCGATCAGCGAGCCGTCCTTCTGCCGGACGACCGTGTTCATCGCCCCGATCGTTCCGCGGATATCGCCGGGATCGTCGACGAGATCTATCACCGCCGCCTTGTGCGGCATGGTGACGTTACAGCCGCGCCAGTCGGGATCGCCGCGGCGTTCGGCGATATAGGCGGTGAGCCCGTCAGGCTTCACATGCGCGCGGCGGTAATCGCCGGCGAGCCCGAGCGCTTCAAGCCAGAAGCCATGGATCAGCGGCGATTTCGATTGCGCGATCGGGTCGCCGATCACTTCTGCGTATGGCGTGCTCATTGCGGCGCCAATCCGGTGGTGCGCAGCCACGCGAGCAGGGGAAGCATCGGCATGCCGATGATGATCCAGGGGTCGCCCTCAACCCGTTCGAACAATTGCACGCCCGCCCCCTCGATTTCGTAACAGCCGACCGTCCAGCGGATGCTGTCCCATTCGCGCGCGACATAGTCGGCGATGAAGGCGTCCGACAAGGGGCGCATCCAGAGCTTCGCTTCGCCGATCGCGCGCCACACGGGCACGCCGTCGCGCGCGGCGACCGCGGCGCTGAACAGGCGATGGCGCGCTCCTGCCATGCGGCGGAGATGGTCAGCAGCGTCCTCGGGGCTTTCGGGCTTTGCGAGCATCGTGCCGTCGTCGAGCGCGAGCGTCGAATCGGCGCCGATCACCGTGACGCCCGGAAGCCGCGACGAGATTTTGACCGCCTTCGCCTCGGCGAGCGCGTCGGCGATGTTGCGCGGAGTCTGTCCGGCGGCGAGCAACGACGCTGTGAGCGTCTCTTCATCGACATGGGCGGCGCTCGTTTCGAATTCGAGCCCGGCGGCGCGGAGCATTGCGGCGCGGCCGCTGCTCTGCGAGGCGAGAAGCAGGGTCATGCGGCGCCGCGATCCTCGACAAGCTTGATCACCGCGGCGGCGGTTTCCTCGATCGACCGGCGCGTAACGTCGATTACCGGCCAGCCATTGTCAGCGAACATGCGCCGCGCATAGGCGAGTTCGGCCTTCACGCGCTCGTCGTCGACATAGGAGGTCTCGGGGGTCTGGTTGAGCGAGAGCAAACGGTTGCGGCGCACCTGCACGAGGCGGTCGAGCCCCGTCGTCAGCCCGACGACCATCGGGCGCTTGAGATTGAACAGCGCATTCGGCGGCGGCGATTCGGGGACGATCGGGATGTTTGCGGTCTTGAAGCCGCGGTTCGCGAGATAGATGCTCGTCGGGGTTTTCGAGGTGCGCGACACGCCCGCAAGGACGATGTCCGCCTGCTCCCAATTTTCCCAGCCGATGCCGTCGTCGTGTGCGACGGTGAACTGGATCGCATCGACGCGCGCGAAATAAGCAGCGTCGAGCGCATGTTGTCGGCCGGGACGCGCCTTGGCTTCCTGGCCGAGCATCCGCGACAGCGCGTCGGTCACCGCGTCGAGCGCGGCGACGGTGGGCAGATTGAGCGCGGTCGCGCGGCGTTCGAGGCTGACGCGCAGCTCGCCGTTCACCAGCGTGAACAGGATCATGCCGGGGCTCGCCTGCACTTCGGCCATGATGCGGTCGAGATGCGATTCCGATCGCACCATGGGCCAGAAGTGGCGCACGACCTCGACATCGTCGAACTGCGCGATCGCCGCCTTGGCGATATTTTCGAGTGTCTCACCCGTGGAGTCGGATATGAGATGAAGGTGGAGCCGGCCCATAACGGCACCATGGCGGGAAACCGCCGAAAAAGGCAAGCAGCGAAGCAATTACCGACCTGTGGATAAGTTTTGGAGAAGCGCGGGGAGCAAATCGGGAAGATCGATTCATCCCCGACCGTGTCGATTCCGCTCCACGACTTTTCCACAAGGGATGAATCTTATCCACAGGCTGTGAATTAGAGGGATAGCGTCAAACGACTCTCGCGGCGAACGCGCCGGCCCGAGAGTCAAGCTGTTGGCAAAAAGGACGCCCCGGCCTAAAGCCGCGCTGTCCGCCGACCAACAAACCACCACAATCATATTCTATATTATATTGAGAAGAGAAAGAGGGCCCGCGTGAAGGCGTCACCGAAGAGTCTGCTCGCAACGTTGCGCGGGGTGCGTCAGGAACGCCCACCCCTCTGGCTGATGCGCCAGGCCGGACGCTATCTTCCCGAATATCGCGCCCTTCGCGAAACCAAGGGCGGCTTCCTCGAGCTTTGCTACGATCCCGAAGCCGCGGCCGAGGTGACGCTACAGCCGATCCGGCGCTTCGGATTCGACGGCTCGATCCTCTTTTCCGACATTCTCGTGATACCGCATGCACTCGGCCAGCATCTCTGGTTCGAGGCGGGCGAGGGGCCGCGGCTCGCACCGCCGCTCGTCGACAGCGCGCTGGCGTCACTCGAAGCAGCGCCGCAACGGCTCGACCCCGTCTATGAAACCGTCGCGCGGGTCGCGGCATCACTGCCGCCCGAGACGACCTTCCTCGGCTTTGCAGGAAGCCCGTGGACGGTCGCAACCTATATGGTGGCGGGGCAGGGGTCGAAGGATCAGGCGGCAGCCAGGCGGCTCGCGTTCGGCGATCCAGAGGCATTCCAGAATATCGTCGATGCGATCGTCGATCTGACCGTCACCTATCTATCGGGACAGATCGAACAGGGTGTCGATGCCGTACAACTGTTCGACAGCTGGGCGGGCAGCCTGTCCCCGGCGCAATATGAGCGTTGGGTGATCGCGCCCAATGCCGAGATCGTCCGCCGCTTGAAGGCGCTGCATCCCGATACGCCGATCATCGGTTTTCCGAAGGGCGCGGGTGGGAAACTCCGTGCTTATGCCGACGAAACCGGGGTCGACGCGATCGGGCTCGACGAGACAGTAGATCCGGTCTGGGCCGACGCCGCCTTGCCAGCGCATCTGCCGGTGCAGGGCAATCTCGACCCGCTCGCGCTCGTCGCGGGCGGCGAAGCGCTCGACGCCGCGATCGACCGCATCCTTGCGGCTTTCCCGTCGCGTCCCCATATCTTCAATCTCGGCCATGGGATCGTGCCCGACACGCCGATCGCTCATGTCGAGCATCTGATCAGACGCGTTCGCGGCGGGTAATCTATGGAACTGGCTGGTTTTTTGGGGGCGACGATGCTTTGGGTCAAAGCAGCGCATATCATTTTCGTGATTTTCCTGATGGCCGGCCTGTTCATGATGCCGCGCTTCTTCGTCTATCACCATCAGGCGCCCGTCGGCTCCGACGAAGATAAAAAGTGGATCGAGCGCGAAGATCGGCTGCGGCGGATCATTCTGGGTCCGTCGCTGATCATCGTCTGGATCTTCGGCTTGATGCTCGCATTCAACGGTGATTATTGGCACGAAGGCTGGTTCATCGCCAAATTCCTGCTCGTGATCGCGCTGTCGGGCTATCACGGCTGGATGATCGGCTATTTCAAAAAGCTGAAGAAAGGCGAGCGCCCGCTCACCGAAAAACAGCTTCGCATGCTCAACGAGGTTCCAGGGATCGCAGCGGCGATCATCGTCATCCTCGTCGTCGTTCGCCCCTGAATTCCTGTCCTCCGGGCGCTGCCCGATTGACTTGGACCCGGCCCGGTTATAGGGGCCGGTCAACCCCGCTCCGTGCGGGCGGCGCGTCCTTGCGCCGACGCTATCTGTAACGGTCGTCCCACGGCCGGATAGGCACCCTGGCGGTGCAACGAATTCGTTTCATTTCTCCCTGATTTTCTACCCGGAATCCATCCCATGCATCTTAAAGAACTCAAAACCAAAGCGCCCGCCCAGCTCGTCGAAATGGCGGAAGAACTGGGCGTCGAGGGCGCATCGACGCTGCGCAAGCAGGACCTGATGTTCTCGATCCTGAAAGAACTCGCCGAAGAGGGCGAGGAAATCATCGGATCGGGCACGATCGAGGTTCTCCCGGACTCGTTCGGTTTCCTGCGCTCGTCGGACGCCAATTATCTTGCCGGCCCCGACGACATCTATGTCTCGCCGAACCAGGTCCGCAAATATGGCCTGCGCACCGGCGACACGGTCGAGGGCGAGATCCGCGCCCCGCGCGACGGCGAACGCTATTTCGCGCTGACCAAGCTGATCAAGGTCAATTTCGACGATCCCGAAGCAGTGCGTCACCGCGTCAATTTCGACAATTTGACCCCGCTCTATCCGAACCAGAAGCTGTCGCTCGACACAGTCGATCCGACGGTGAAGGACAAGTCGGCGCGCGTGATCGACCTCGTCAGCCCGCAGGGCAAGGGCCAGCGCGCGCTGATCGTCGCGCCGCCGCGCACGGGTAAGACGGTGCTGCTGCAGAACATCGCCAAGGCGATCACCGACAACCATCCCGAGGTGTACCTGATCGTCCTCCTCGTCGACGAACGTCCCGAGGAAGTCACCGACATGCAGCGCAGCGTGAACGGCGAAGTCGTCTCCTCGACCTTCGACGAACCCGCAACGCGCCACGTCCAGGTCGCCGAAATGGTGATCGAAAAGGCCAAGCGCCTTGTCGAGCACAAGAAGGATGTCGTCATCCTCTTGGACTCGATCACGCGCCTCGGCCGCGCCTACAACACCGTCGTCCCGTCGTCGGGCAAGGTGCTGACCGGCGGCGTCGACGCCAATGCGCTGCAGCGTCCGAAGCGCTTTTTCGGCGCCGCGCGCAACATCGAGGAGGGCGGTTCGCTGTCGATCATCGCCACCGCGCTGATCGACACCGGCAGCCGTATGGACGAAGTCATCTTCGAAGAATTCAAGGGCACGGGTAACTCGGAAATCGTGCTCGACCGCAAGGTCGCCGACAAGCGCATCTTCCCGTCGCTCGATGTCGGCAAGTCGGGCACCCGCAAGGAAGAATTGCTCGTCGAGAAGGACAAGCTGTCGAAAATGTGGGTGCTGCGCCGCATCCTCATGCAGATGGGCACGATCGACGCGATGGAATTCCTGCTCGACAAGATCAAGGATTCGAAGACCAACGAGGATTTCTTCGACAGCATGAACCAATAAGCCTTCGTCATGGCCGTCATCGAACATGCGCTGCTCCACGTCCGTGCAGGACGCGAAAGCGACTTCGAGGCGGCCGTGGCCGAAGCCCGCCCGCTGATCGAGGTATCACCGGGCTTTATTTCACTCGAAATCTGCCGCCCGACAGCAAACGGACAGGCTTATCTGCTTTTGGTGAAGTGGAGGTCGGTCGAGGATCATCGGGACGGATTCCGGCAATCGGATCGCTATCAGCAATGGCGGGCGTTGCTGCATCACTTTTATGACCCTATGCCAGAGGTCAGCTATTTCGGAGAGCCGCTGTGATTTTGGAATTTCTGACTCAGGCCGCGGCGCACGCCGGCGGTTTCGGCGGCCCCGCCGGAATGTGGGACGCAATCGTCAAGGATTTCTCGAACATCACCGAGCCTGCGGCCTTTGCGGCCTTCCTGCAGGTGTTGATGATCGACCTCGTGCTCGCGGGCGACAATGCGATCGTTGTCGGCGCGCTTGCCGCGGGCCTGCCCGCCGACCAGCGCAAGAAGGTCATCCTGATCGGTGTGCTCGCGGCATTGGTGCTGCGCATCGCCTTCGCACTCGTCGTCACCCAGCTGATGCAGATCGTCGGTCTGATCTTCGTCGGCGGCCTGCTGCTGATCTGGGTCGCGTGGAAAATGTGGCGCGAGCTGCGTCACACCGGCCAGTCGCATGGTTCGCCCGAAGTTGCAGGGGACGAGCACTCGGGGCTGAAGCCTGCCAAGAGCTTTGCCGGGGCCGCCTGGGCGGTCGCCGTCGCCGACGTCAGCATGAGCCTCGACAATGTGCTCGCAGTCGCTGGTGCAGCGCGTGAGCATCCGGGCATCCTGATCGTTGGCCTGATCTTTGCCGTCGCCTTGATGGGTGTCGCGGCGAACATCATCGCCAAATATATCGAACGCTACCGCTGGATCGCCTATCTCGGTCTCGCGGTGATCGTCTATGTCGCGGTCAAGATGATCTACGAAGGCTGGGTCGACCCCGGCGTCGGGATCGGAACGCTCTTCGGCTAAAAAAGGAAAAGCCAGTCCTTCGCGGTCTGGCTTTTTTCTTACCGGCTCCCCATTTGGCGGACATGCCTCCGCTTCACATGACCCGCGTCGCCGTCGGCTGCGCCGACTATCCGGCTCTGCAGGCGCGGATCGCAAACTATGCGCAGGACGGCGAAATCCGTTTCACGACGCGGTTCAAACCGAAGCGCGCCGACGAGCTGATCGGTGGCAAGCTGCATTTCATCGTCAAGCACACGCTCGTCGCGCGCGTCGAAATCCTGCGGTTCGAGGATCGCAGCGACGGGCGGATCGACATCGTTTGTGTGGCGGCGCTCGAGCGGATCCATCCGCAGCCGAAACGCGCGCACCAAGGGTGGCGCTATCTGGCCGACAGCGACGCGCCCAAGGGCGTCGACGAGGGCGACGGGCTCGCCGATTTGCCGCCCGAGCTTTACCGCGAGCTTGCCGAGCTGAGTCTGATCTAGCGCGATACTTCTGCTAGTCGAGAAGGGGCGGGCTGGCGTCTCGGAACTGCAAGTGGGTCAAGGGAATCATCCCCTTCATTTTGCCGATGAGCTCTCCCCTCTGGCTGGCTTGCCACTCTTCACCGACTTTTTCGTCGGTGTCGGACTCGCGCAACTGACCACGCCAGTCGCTCAGATTGATCGAACGAATTTCTGCGTAAACCATGATTGCCCCACCTGTAGGTGAAATCTATAGGAAGAGGCACAATATATTGTGTTCCTAAAGTGTTCTACTTGAGAATAATATAGTATTGCGCAATACTAATAATATGGGTGGAGAATTTACTTCCGCAGAGGTGTCCCGATTGGCGGGCTTCAAAAAGCCCTACATGCTCAATCATCTTGAGCGTGAGGAAATATTCATTCGAGAGCATCGAGAGGACCGTCGCCACGGGCGAGCACGTAAGTATACTTTCTCTGATGTACTTGTTTTAAGGTCTATAAATCGCATGCTGGAGCTTGGCGCCCGCCCCGCGAGGATTAGATCTGTCATCAACGAGCTTACAAAGCTCAAAGGCTTTACCGATACGAGAGAAACGGCCGAATTTGCCGCTAGATCGCTTGGAACGAGCCTCTTTGTGAGCAGCAAGGAGGCGTTGCTAATCGATAGCGAAGAAAGAGTCGTTGAGTTGCTTCAGAGCGGGCAAATGGCTTTCGGATTCTTCTTGAAGGTCAACGATATTTCTCGAGAAGTCATTGATATAATTGAGATATATAGGAAGAAGAAACGAAACAATATCAAGGTGGATATGCCTATATTAGAGGATCTTTGCAGAGATAGAGGTGTATAGCATCTCTAGCTAGACGCCTGCGCCGTCAGCATTTCGCCCATCTTCTCCCAGACCTTGTTGATCGCCTTGAGTGGGCGAACCATCACTTTGAAATCGCTTATCTTTCCGTCATCGTTCCAGGTGATGATGTCGACGCCGTTGATCCGGATGCCGTCGAGTTCGCTCTGGAATTCGAGCATCGCCTGATCGCCGTCGACGATCTCGCGCAAATAGCGGAAATCGTCGCCGCCGAGGACATGGCTCGCCGCATGGAGATAGGCGAAGACCTTGTCGCGCCCTTCCTGCGGTGTGTGGACAACGGGCGAATGGAACACCGCATCCTCGGCCAGCAGATCCTTGAGCGCCTGCGCATCGCCGCCGCCCGCCATATAGGCGTGCCAGGCAGCGAGACCCGGGTGGCCGCTCATGCGAGATGCTCGGCGAAAAAGGCACGGGTGCGGCCGTCGGCGAGCTGTGCGCCTTCTTCATTGCGGCGATTGCCCATCGTCGCGGCAAAGCCATGGTCGAGCCCCTGATAATCGTGGAGCGTGACCTTCGGATGGGACCCTAGCCCTTCGTGTATTTTCTTTTGCGCGTCATGGTCGACGAGATGATCTTCGGTCGGGATATGGAGCATCAGCGGATGCGCGATCGCATGGCTTTCATTCAGCATCTGGTCGATCATCACGCCATAATAGCCGACCGATGCATTCACGTCGGTGCGCGCCGCGGTCATATAGGCAAGGCGGCCACCGAGGCAGAAGCCGACCGCGCCGACCTTGGTAGCGCCCTGCTCATGAAGCCAGCGGATCGCCGCTTCGATGTCCTTCACACCATCATCGGCGTCATATTGCCCGAAATATCCGAAGGCTTCCTGCAACTCGGCCTCGACATCGGGATTGAGTTCGACGCCCGGAGCAAACCGCCAGAAGATGTCGGGAGCGATCGCGAGATAGCCCTCGGCCGCCCAATCGTCACATTTCTTGCGAATCCCGGCGTTGATCCCGAAAATTTCGGGAATGACGATGATCGCGCGCGAACTGTCGGCGACGGGGCGCGCGACATAGGCGGGAATGGCACCTTCGCCATCGAGCGCGGGGATGGTGGTGTTTGTCGCGGCCATGAGGGGAGCTCTCCTGTCTCTTGCTTCTTTGCAGTGAAAGCGCGAAGCTAGCGGGGCTGCGGGCACGGCTCAAGCGGCTTACCGGCATTTCGGGGCGGAGACGGACGATGAAATTCAATATCGAGATCGATTGTACCCCCGAAGAGGCGCGGCGCCTGGTCGGGCTTCCCGATCTCGAGCCGCTGCACGATATCTACCTCGACCGCGTCAAGGAATTGATGGCAAAGGGGATTACCCCCGACATGGTGCAGCAGATGGTCAAGACCTGGGTGCCGATGGGTGAGAGCGGACTGGGGCTGGTGCAGTCTTTGCTAGGCCAATTCGGTGGCGGATTGATGGGCGGCGCGAACAAAGCGGCCGACAAGGCCGATGACGATAAGCCCGCGCGAGGACGCAAGAGCTGAGCCAAGACGTTGTAAGCGATACGATTTTTGCGCTGTCGAGTGGGATGCCGCCGGCGGCGATCGGGGTCGTGCGCGTCAGCGGGCCGCGGGCGGGTGAGGTGCTGCGGATATTGGCCGGGCGATTGCCGGACGCGCGGCAGGCGTCGCTGGCGAGCCTTAAGGACGCAGCCGGTGCGCCGCTCGACCGCGCGCTGATCTTCTGGTTCCCCGGGCCGGCGACCGCGACAGGCGAGGATTTGGCTGAACTCCATCTTCACGGCGGCCGCGCGGTGGTAGCAGCGGTCGAGACGGCCCTGGGCGCGATGCCGGGGTTGCGCCCCGCGATCGCTGGCGAGTTTACGCGGCGCGCTTTTCTGAATGGACGGATCGACTTGGCGGAGGCCGAGGGGCTTGCAGACCTGCTTTCTGCCGAGACCGAGAGCCAGCGGGTCCAGGCGCTCGGTATGGCAAGCGGGCATGTGTCACGCGCGGTGGCAGGCTGGCAGGACCGGCTGCTTGGGTTGATGGCAGGGGCGGAGGCCGAGCTCAATTTTGCCGATGAGGATGATGTCGAAGTTGGCGAAGCTGTTGCGCAGCGTCTGATTTCAGGAATGGGGGCTCTGGGCGAGGAGCTTGGGGGATGGTTAGCCCGGCCTGCGGCGGAGGTGATCGCCGAGGGATTGTCGGTGGTGATCGCGGGGCCGCCCAACGCCGGAAAATCTACCTTGATCAATGCCTTGGCGCAGCGTGAGCTGGCGATCGTGTCGCCGGTTGCGGGGACGACGCGCGATGTGATCGAGACGCCGCTTGCGCTGGATGGGATCGCGATGCGCTTTTCGGATACCGCGGGGCTGCGCGCGGAAGGTGCCGATGAGATCGAAACGATCGGGATCGATCGCGCGAAGGCGGCGGTCGACGTGGCGGATATCCTGCTGTGGCTCGGCCCGCCAAAGGCGGCGCCCGACCATCCGCGGACCATATTGGTCGCGGCGCAGGCCGACCGATGGCGCGGCGATGCCGCCGCCGAGGCTGACGCGGCACATTGCGACTTGGTCCTGTCGGCGGCGACGGGCGAGGGGATGGACAAGCTCCATCGTTATATCGTCGATATGGCGCGCACGCTGTTGCCGCGCGAAGGTGAGGCGGCGCTGCGTCAGCGCCAGCGCACCGCGCTCGCCGAGGCGCGCGATTGGCTGACGATCGACACGAGATCGCGCGAGGCCGGAGATTTAATCCTTCTCGCAGAAAGGCTTAGGCTGGCAGGGGCCGCCCTCGACCGAATTACCGGGCGCGCGGGGGTCGAAGATATGCTCGACGCCTTGTTCGGACGTTTCTGCATCGGCAAATGATGTTCCACGTGAAACATCACTTAGATCGCGCCATGGTGGATTCGCGCCCGTCTTTGCGGTAAGGGCCGCAGCAATCATGCACAGCAACGAAATTTTTGATGTCATCGTCGTCGGCGGTGGGCACGCCGGAACCGAGGCCGCCGCCGCCGCGTCGCGGCTTGGTGCGCGCGTCGCACTTGTCAGCTTCGATCCGTCGTTGATTGGCACGATGTCGTGCAATCCGGCGATCGGCGGGCTCGGCAAGGGTCATTTGATGCGCGAGGTCGACGCGCTCGACGGCTGGATGGCGCGCGCCGCCGACAAGGCTGCGATCCATTACCGGATGCTCAACGCGTCGAAGGGGGCGGCGGTGCAGGGGCCGCGTATCCAGGCCGATCGCAAACTCTATCGCGACGCGATCCAGGATCTTCTCGCCGCCGAGGACGGCATTGCCGTCGTCGCGGGTGAAGCTGCGGCGCTCCGCCTGTCCGACGACGGGTGCGTTGAGGGGCTTGAACTCGCCGACGGTTCGGCCCTGAAAGCGGGTGCTGTGGTGCTCGCGACCGGGACATTCCTCGGCGGCCGGCTGTTCCGCGGCGAAGAGCGAATGGAGGGCGGACGTATCGGTGAGGCTGGTGCGCATCGGCTTGCCGAGCAATTGCGCGCTGCGAATCTTCCGATGGCACGGCTCAAGACGGGGACCCCGCCGCGGCTCGACGGGCGCACGATCGACTGGGCCCGGCTCGAGGAGCAGCCGTCGGACGGCGAGGGCTGGACCTGTTCCACGTGGAACAGTGCGCGCACCGTTCCGCAAATTTTCTGCGCGATCACGCGTACCAATGCGGATAGCCACGCGATCATCGCGGCGAATCTCGACCGCTCGCCGTTGTTCACGGGCGCGATCGGGGCGGCGGGGCCACGTTATTGCCCATCGATCGAGGACAAGATTCACCGCTTCGCGGATCGCGACGGGCATCAGGTTTTTCTGGAACCCGAAGGGCTCGACTCGATCCTTGTTTATCCGAACGGGATTTCAACGTCGCTTCCCGCCGATGTGCAGCTCGCGATGCTGCGCACGATGGAGGGGCTCGAGACAGTCGAGATGGTCGTGCCCGGCTATGCGGTTGAATATGATCATATCGACCCGCGCGCCCTCGACCGGACGTTGCAGGTACGCGCGATCGGCGGTCTCTATTGCGCCGGGCAGATTAACGGCACGACGGGATATGAAGAGGCCGCGGCGCAAGGGCTGGTGGCCGGCGCGAATGCTGCGCTCGCCGCACAGGGGCGCGATCCGCTGATCCTTGATCGTAGCGAATCCTATATCGGCGTGATGGTCGACGATCTGGTGTTGCAGGGTGTCACCGAACCCTATCGCATGCTCACCGCGCGCGCCGAATATCGGCTGCGGCTTCGCGCCGACAATGCCGCGACGCGGCTGACGCCCAAAGGGGTTGAACTCGGGCTGGTGCGACCGGCGACCGCGGCGCTGTTCGAGGCGCGGCAGACCGAACGGACGAAGGCCGAAGCCCTGCTCGGTGCGCCGGTCGCAACCACGGATTATGCAGCCATCGGGCTCGCGCTTCCGGGCGACGGTATTGCCCGCAAACGTATCGATCTGCTGCGTTATCCCGAAATGACGATCGCACGGCTCGCGGCGCTGGCGCCCGACCTCGAATCGATCGATCGGGCAATCCTGTCGGAGATCGCCGAGGACGCGCATTATGCGCCCTATATCGCGCGGCAAGATGCAGAGCTGCGCGCACTCGCCGCAAATGAGGCCATCATACTCGATCCGGCGCTCGATTATGCGGCGATCGGCGGATTGTCGCGTGAGATGGTCGAGCGGCTGACGAAGGCGCAGCCCGAGACGCTGGGGCAGGCGGCGCGCATCGACGGAGTGACCCCGGCGGCGCTGACGGCGATCATGGTGCACAGTAGGCGGCGCGCGGCGTAAGCTGCGCCGCTAACCAGAATCCGTTTACCCTGAGCTTGTCGAAGGGCCGTTCTTTCTTTTAACGCGAGAGGATGAAGGACGGTGCTTCGACAAGCTCAGCACGAGCGGAAAAGGGACAGTATTGCTTGATGGCAGAGATTCTGGACAGCGAAGACGCCGCGCGCGCCTGGATCGGTACGACATTTGCGCCGACGACAGACCAATGGGCAAAGCTCGATCGTTTCGCCAAAATGCTCGTCGCCGAAAATGCGCAACAGAATCTGATTGCCGCATCGACGATCCCGACCATCTGGGTCCGGCATATCGCCGACAGCGCGCAGCTTTTGTCGTTCGATTCGCGCGAGAGCGAGGGGCTTTGGATCGATCTGGGCAGTGGGCCGGGGCTTCCGGGATTGGTCGTTGCGATACTCAGCACGCGGCCGATGCTGCTCGTCGAATCGCGCAAGCGGCGATGCGACTTTCTCCGTGCTGTCGCCGGTGAGCTTGATTTGAAGCATGTCGAGGTCGTTGAGGCCCAACTGGAGCGCGTCGATACGCGCTCCGCGGCAACGATCAGCGCGCGGGCCTTTGCGCCGCTCGACAAGCTGCTCGACTTATCCGCTCGTTTTTCCACCGAATCGACGCAATGGTTGCTGCCAAAAGGCCGAAACGCGGTTAAGGAACTGGCGTTGCTGCCCCAGCCGTGGCAGAGAATGTTCCACGTGGAACAGAGCCGCACCGATGCCGAAAGCCAGATTTTGGTCGGCACGGGGAAAATCGCGGCAAAACAGCGAGGAAAGCGATGATCCGCATTGCCGTGGCGAACCAGAAGGGTGGGGTCGGCAAGACGACAACGGCGATCAACCTGGCGACGGCGCTCGCGGCGACCGGCTGGCGGACGCTGATTATCGACCTCGACCCGCAGGGAAATGCGTCGACCGGACTCGGGATCAAGCAGTCGCAACGCGAATGTTCGAGCTACGAGCTGCTGCGCGGCGACGCGACGCTCGCCGAATGCGCGATCGCGACGGCGGTGCCGCGGCTCGACATCGTTACTGCAACGGTCGACCTGTCGGGCGCCGAAATTGAGTTGATTGAATTTCAGGACCGTCTGCACCGTCTGCAACAGGCGCTGTCGACCGCCGAAGCGGGGCAGTGGGATATCTGCCTGATCGACTGCCCGCCGTCGCTCGGCATGCTGACATTGAACGCGCTGATCGCCGCCGAATCGCTGATCGTGCCGTTGCAGTGTGAATTTTTTGCGCTCGAAGGGCTGAGCCAATTGCTCACCACGGTCGAGCGCGTGCGCGAGCGTTTCAACCAGAAATTGTCGATCCTTGGCGTCGCGCTGACGATGTTCGATCGCCGCAACCGGCTGACTGACCAGGTATCGGACGATGTCCGCGAAGTGCTCGGCCCGGTGGTTTTCGAAACGGTGATCCCGCGCAATGTGCGTTTGTCGGAGGCTCCGAGCCACGGATTGCCTGCGCTGATCTATGACCATCGTTGCGCCGGGTCGGCCGCTTATATCGCCCTTGCGCGCGAGCTGATCGACCGGCTTCCCAACGTCCGCAAGGCTGCATAAATGGCTGATAATAAAGACGAAACTGGACCAGATTCGAGCCCGGTACGCAAGCGGCCCTCTGGGCTGGGGCGCGGGCTCAACGCGCTGTTCGGCGATGTCGCGGTCGAGGCGCCGGTGCTGGCGACCCCCGGCGGCGCGGCGAAGGTCGCGCCGGCGTCAGGCGATTCGGTGCAGCATGTCGGCGTGGGGTCGATTCGCCCGCTGCCGGGACAGCCGCGCCGCCATTTTGACGAAAATGCCATCGCCGAACTCGCCGATTCGATCGGCTTGCGCGGGCTTTTGCAGCCGATCATCGTCCGCCGCTCGCCCGATGGCGATGGTTATCAGCTCGTGGCGGGCGAACGGCGGTGGCGCGCGGCGCAGCGCGCGGGGTTGCACCATATTCCTGCGCTCGTGCGCGAACTAGACGACGCCGCGACCTATGAGATTGCACTCGTCGAGAATATCCAGCGGCAGGACCTCAACGCGATCGAAGAGGCGGGCGCCTATCGCCGGCTGATCGACGATTTCGGGCATAATCAGGAAGCGCTCGCCAAGCTGGTCGGCAAATCGCGCAGCCATGTCGCTAATCTGATGCGCCTGCTCGATCTGCCCGCCGCGGTGCAGGCGCTGGTCGGCGACGGATCGCTTGCAATGGGGCATGCGCGCGCGCTGATCGGTGCCGACGACGCCGAAGCGATCGCGCGCCGCGTCGTCAAGGAAGGCCTGTCGGTCCGCGCGGTCGAAGCATTGGTCCGCACCGACAAGGGGGGCGGCCGCAAGGCACCCCCGCTCGAATATAAGAGCATGGATGGCGGGCGCGATCCCGATATCGTTGCGGTCGAGCGCCATTTGTCCGAGCTGCTCGGAATTGGCGTCGCGATCCAATATGCCGGCGAGGGCAAGGGCGCGTTGACGCTCAAATTCGCGTCGCTCGACCAGCTCGACATGATCTGCCAACGGCTGAGCGGCGAATCGATCTGATCGCGGGGGAAAATTGTGCCAGTCCGGGCCGCTAAAGAAGGGCGGGCGGTTCGGACGGCTATCGGCATATGAAAGTAACTATCTGATTTTGTTCGGTTACTATGTGTAACGCGGGCCAAATCCTATCGCGCTGTTAACCAAGCTTGCTGGCAAAGCCTGAACAGGTCGTCCCCTAAAGAGGTCGGCGAATGGGGTGGGAAATCCATTCGAAATTCGACTGTTTCAAGGGACCAAACATATGCGCAAATTTGGAATGAAGCGCGCCCTTCTGGGTGCCGCGATTGCTGCCCTCGCCATGAACGCTTCGGCGGCGCAGGCGGCGTCGGCGACGGGTACGGCCAAGGCAAAGATCCTGCGCCAGATCACGCTCACCAACACCAGCGACCTGCAATATGCGACGATCATCAGCGGTGCGACGGCAGCGACCGTTGCAGTGTCGACGGGCGGCACGCGTACCTGCGCTGCGGCGCTGACCTGCACCGGCACGGCGACCGCCGCCAACTTCAACGTTGCGGGCACTGAGGGCGCCGTGGTCGTTGTCGGCGGCGATTCGAGCGTCACGCTCACGGGCTCGCTCGGCGGTACGATGGCATCGACGCTGACCTATTCGGCGCCGACCATCACGCTGGGCGCCACCGGCGGCAGCTTCCAGGTGGGCGGCACGCTCAGCGTCGGCGCCAACCAGGCGTCGGGCGACTATACGGGGACGTTCAACGTCACTGCCAATTATCAATGATTGGGGGGCCTGGCGGGCAGAGACCCGCCAGCGCGTAAATGGGGTCGCCGGACGCAGGTCCGGCGGCCTCTTTTTATGCAGGCAGGACCTGTAGTTAGCGAAATATCAACCATGTTGGCGCAGGCAGGATGCGACCATCGGGACGGTGTGGGGCCGGCTCCCGGACGATTGTGGGGATCGTATCCATGTTGCGTTTTTTGAAGGGCTTCGGCCTGCTTACCGCGGCTGCGCTGGGCGCCGCGACGTCGCCGGCCTTGGCGGCCGGCGACCTGCTCGTCGCGCCGACGCGCGTCGTTCTCGACGGATCGCGCGGCACCGAGGTGGTGCTGAACAATATCGGCGCCGAGCCTGCGACCTATCGCATCAGCCTCGAGATCAAGAGGATGACCGGCGAGGGCGGGCTCGACGAGATCGCCGAAGAAAATGTGACGGCGGCCGAGCGGACTGCGCTCGACATGATCGCCTTCAGCCCGCGCCGCGTCACGCTGTCGCCAAACCAGCCGCAGGTCGTTCGCGTCGGGGTCCGCGTGCCCGAGGGGACGCCGCCGGGCGAATATCGCGCGCATATGCTGTTCCGCGCGGTTCCCGATGCGGCTGCGGCGGTGCCCGTCGATCCCGCCAAGCCCGCGAGCGAAGGCGTGTCGATCGCGCTCACGCCGATTTACGGCATCACCATCCCGGTGATCGTCCGCGTCGGCGATCTCGGCGCCGAGGCGTCGATCGGCGAGGCGTGGGTCAGCGAGACGCAGGATGGCCCGGCCTTCAACTTTGACCTGACGCGGACGGGCAACCGCTCGGTCTACGGCGATATCGAGGTGACGCGGTCCGGGGTCGCCGAGCCCCTGCTCATCGCGCGCGGCATCGCGGTCTATCCCGAAGTCGGCGCGCGCAAGGTGTCGCTCCGCGTTCCCGGCGAGCTTGCGGCGAAGCTCAAGGGGCCGGTGCGCATCCGTTATAGCGAAGACCGTGAAATCGGCGGCGGCACGATCGACGAGGCCGAGCGGGTGGTGAAGTGACCCGGTAGGCGCCAGGAGCGAACGGGCGGGGCGATGATCCGCGCGGCGCTGTCCCGATGGAAACCGGCAATATTGGCCGGGCTGGCGCTGGTGGGGCTCGTTCCCGCCGGCGCCGAGGCCGTTGAGAAAAAGCCCGTTACGCTTGCTGCGGACAGCTGGGCGCCGAACGAGGACGATAGCTGGCTGTTCGATGTGCGATCGGGGCAATATCGGCTTGGCGACGGGGTGCGTGGTTATCAGACGCCGCAGGGGGTTTGCGTCGATCTTGCCGATATCGTGCTCGCGCTCGACCTCGCGGTTCGCGTCGACAAGAAGTTGCGCCGCGCAACCGGCTGGGTGTTCGACGAGCGGCGCAGCCTGACGATCGACCGCGACGCGGGCGAAGTGCGCGCGGGGAGCCAGAGTTTCCGGCTGAATGCGACGACGATCCGCGACACGCCCGCGGGGTGGTGCGTCGATCTCGATAGTCTCAATCAGTGGCTGGGCGTGCCGCTGGCGGCCGACCTGTCGAACGCGGTGCTGCGGATCGACACCAAGGACAAGCTGCCGTTCCAACTCGCCGCCGAACGCAGGGCGCGGGCGGCGGGGATCCGTCCGCAGGCCGCGTTCGACCTCAAGAGCCTGCCTCAGGCGGCGCGGCCATATCAGGCGTGGGCGACGCCATCGGTCGATGTCGTCGCCTCGGCCGGAGTCGTCTCGGACAAGCGCGGCGGATCCTATGTCCAAGGGCGCTACGAGATTTTCGCGGCGGGCGAAGTCGCGGGGCAGAGCTTCGATGCGCGGCTGTCGTCGGACAATGAGGGCGTGCCCGACGGCTTGCGCATGCGGCTCTATCGCACCGATCCCCAAGGTCGCTTGCTCGGGCCGCTCAAGGCGACGCATTACGGGCTGGGCGATGTCAGCCTGTTGTCGACCGGAATCGTCGCGGCGTCGGCGCCCGGGCGCGGCGCGGTGCTCACCAATCGGCCGATCGAGCGGCCCGACGCCTTCGACAAGACAACCTTCCGCGGCGACCTGCCCGCGGGTTGGGATGCCGAGCTCTATCGGAACGGGCAATTGCTTGCTTTCACGAGCCCGAATGGCGATGGGCGCTACGAATTTATCGACGTGCCGCTGCAATATGGCGCGAACCGCTTTGAGATCGTGCTCTACGGGCCGCAGGGTCAGATAAGGCGCGAAATCCGGCAGGTGCAGGTGGGGATGGATTCGATCCCGCCGCAGCAGACCTGGTATTGGGCCGGGTTCGCGCAGGAAAATTCCGACCTGATCGAATTCGGGGGCCAGCGGCGCGGGGCGTTTCGGCGCGGCTGGCGCGGCACGGCGGGGATCGAGCGCGGGCTCGACACGCGCACGTCCGCCGCGGCCTATTTGCACAGTCTGCTGATCGAGAATGTCCGCTATAATTATGGCGAGCTTGCGGTGCGGCGGTCGATCGGGCCGACCCTGCTCGAGGTGGGGGGCAGCTATGCAGATAAGGGAGGCGGCGCGGCACGCGCGAGCTGGCTTGCGGCGTTCGGCGAAACCTATGTCCGCGCCGATGCGATGCGCGGCTGGGGCGGGTTCGTGTCCGATCGTTTCATCAATAATATCAACGGGATTTATTCGGTATCGGTCGACCAGTCGGTCAAGCTGGGGCGGACGGTGCTGCCGCTCCACGTCGATGTCCGGCAGGTCGAGCGGCGATCGGGGATAAATAGCCTTGAAGCGAGCGCGCGCGCATCGGCGGGTTTCCGCGCGCTGACCTTTACCGGGCAGCTCGACTGGAGCCGGACGAAGATACCGATCGGTCCCGATCCCCCCGACAACCTCGCCGCCAGCCTGCTTGCGAACGCCCGGATCGGGCGTGTCCGCGTCCGGGGAGAGGCGCGTTTTGCGCTGTCGGGCGACAATGGAGACACGCGCGTGGCGGTCATCGGCGAATGGGCCGGGAAGGGCGATGCTGAATGGCGCGCCGAACTCGGCTATGATCGCGGGCTCCACCGCGCGCGCGCCGGCATGGGATATACGCGTCGTTTCGACAAGTTGCAGCTGACGGGGTTTGGCGAGGTCGCGAGCGACGGGTCCGTCGCGGCGTCGCTGGCACTCGCCTTCAGCTTCGGCCCGAAATCGAACGGCGGCTGGCGTGTGTCGAGCGAGAAGCTCGCGAGCCGCGGCCAGGTGATCGCCGATGTGTGGATGGACGACAATGGTGATGGAATCCGGCAGTCGAATGAGGCGGCGCTCCCGGGCGTGCCGCTGACCGCGGGCAATGCCTATGTCGACGCCGCGACCGACAAGGATGGGCGCGGGACGATCGACGGGCTCGAACCCTTCCGCCCGGTGCTGATCGGTATCGACGCGGGCAGCCTGCCCGATCCTTACGTCCAGCCAGCGCTGCCCGGCGTCGTCGTCTCGCCGCGGCCGGGGGTGGCGACGCGCGTCGCGCTGCCGATGGCGGCCGCGGGTGAGATTGAGGGGGTGTTGCGGCGCGACGGCGGCAATCCGATCGAGGGGCTGAGTGTCGAACTCGTCGATGCCGAAGGACGCGTGCGCGCGACGACGATCACCGAGTTCGACGGATATTTCCTGTTCGAGGGGGTCGCTTACGGGCGTTATACGGTGCGGCTGGGCAAGGCGTCCGCCGCCGCGCTGCGGCTTGATGCGCAATTTGCGGTGAGCGCGGTACCGGGCAAGGCAACTCCCCGCGTCCGGCTCGGCACGCTGGCGCTTAAGCCGCTGCGGCGCGATGTGGCGTTACAGAATGAGGCGACCGACGGCGCGAATGGTGCGCGCGGGCCGCCGAGTGATGGAGATGGTGCGCGATAGGTGCAACTGCTTTGGGGTGGGGAGCGACCGATCGGTTACCCACTTCCGTCATCCCGGGCTTGACCCGGGATCCGCCTCTTCCTTCAAGAAGGCAGGCCCCGGATCAAGTCCGGGGTGACGATGCAGGATAGGTTGGCTCCCGGTCGATAGCCGTCGTTCAATTTGTCAGCTCAGCAGCGGTTCCAGCGCGTCCCATTCGCGGTCGACCGCGCGGCGGCCGGCGTCGATCGCGGCGCGGATCTTCGCCGGGTTGAATTCGAGCGTTTCGGCGACTTCCTCTTCGGGTTCGATGATACGGATCGGTGCAAAGCGGTAGCGCGCGATCTGGACGTCGAGCGGGCGGAGGATGCGCGCCGCCTGCGCGCCGCCGATGCCTTCGCTTTGCAGCGCGCGAAGCTGGCCCTCGCGCGCGGCGATCAGATCGTTGATGAGGGCGGCGCCCGCGAGGTCGTTTTCCGACACCTCGGATTGCAGGATATCGACGGCGCGCAGCCCGATCTTGATGAGGTTGGGGAAGGTTCGCACGGGGCCGGGGCGCGGCGCGGGCGAGGCGCGCACCGCGATCACACCGCGCGGGTTCATTTCGAGCGCAGAACTCAGCGGGGTCACGTCGCGCACCCCGCCGTCGACCCATTGTTCCTCGGTCCCATCGCTCGCGCGCGTCTTGAGCGGGTCGAAGAAGAGCGGCATCGCGCAGCTGGCGTAGACCCAATTGTGGATGCCGGGTACGCTCTCGTCGATCGTGCGATAGGTGCCGGTGCCGAGATTGACGACGCCGAGGAGTAGTTTGCGCCCGCTGGCACGCAGTTTTGCGTCGTTCGCGAATCCCTTGAGCAGCCGCCTGAGCGGCGCGGTGTCATAGAGCGCATCTTCGCCGAGCAGCCCGCCGATGACGCCGAGCGGGCGTTCCTTGTAGATCGAGCTGTTGCCGCGGATCGCGAGCCAGGTGTCGAGCAGTTCGGGGACATCATCCTGCGCCACCGCCAAAGCCTGAATCGCGCCAGTCGATACGCCGGCAACAATGTCGAGCCGGACCCCGCGATTGACGACCAGTTCGTGGACGACGCCGACCTGAAACGCGCCCTTTGCGCCGCCGCCGCTCAGTACGATTGCCAGACCGCCTGCCATGCCGAGAGCCTCCTTGGCTGACGCGTTTTTACAGCAATATGGGCTATTTCCCAAGGCGCGAAGCCCCGTTTCCGGCAGAATCCCGAGGCGGTGTTAACCACTTTTTATCCATGATTGGCCACAGGGGTAGCGAGCAAGAATTTGCCTGTGGGGAAACATCATAATGTCCGAAGCCTTTGGTTCGAAAAGCCGCCCGACCAGCGCCGACGTCGCCATCATTGGCGCGGGGCCGGCGGGATTGACCGCCGCCTATCAGCTGACCCAGCAAGGTTACAGCGTGACGGTGATCGAAAAGGATCCGACTTATGTCGGCGGCATCAGCCGCACGGTCGAACATGAGGGCTTTCGTTTCGATATCGGCGGGCACCGCTTTTTTTCAAAGAGCCGCGAAGTCGTCGATCTGTGGAACGAGATTCTGCCCGACGATTTCATCGAGCGCCCGCGGATGAGCCGCATCTATTATGAGGGCAAATTCTATAGCTATCCGCTGCGCGCCTTCGAGGCGCTATGGAACCTCGGCGTCGTGCGCTCGACTTTGTGCATGATCAGCTATGCCAAGGCGAAGCTGCTGCCGAAAAAGACGGTGCGCAGCTTCGAGGATTGGACGGTCAACCAGTTCGGGCAGAAACTTTATTCGATTTTTTTCAAGACCTATACCGAGAAGGTGTGGGGCATGCCCTGCGATGAAATGTCGGCCGACTGGGCGGCGCAGCGCATCAAGGGACTCTCGCTCGGCGGTGCGGTGATCGACGGGCTGAAGCGTAGCCTCGGGCTCAACAAGCGGCCGAACGATGGCATGGCGACCAAAACCCTGCTCGAAACCTTCCGTTATCCGCGGCTCGGCCCCGGCATGATGTGGGACGCGGCACGCGACAAGGTCGTTGCGGGCGGGAACCATGTGCTGATGGGACACAGCTTCAAGCAGCTGACGCAAGATCAGAAGACGGGCCGCTGGCGGATGACCGCGACCGGGCCCGATGGCGATGTCGTGATCGACGCCGGCCATGTCATCAGCTCGGCGCCGATGCGCGAGCTCGCGGCGCGAATCCATCCGCTGCCGGCGTGCGCGCTGAACGCCGCCCCGAACCTCAAATATCGCGACTTTCTGACCGTCGCGCTCAAGATTCGGTCGGAGGATTTGTTCCCCGACAACTGGATCTATATCCACGACAGCAAGGTGCAGGTCGGCCGCGTGCAGAACTTCCGCAGCTGGTCGCCCGAAATGGTGCCCGACCCCGAACTCGCATGCGTCGGCCTCGAATATTTCTGTTTCGAGGGCGACGGGCTCTGGTCGGCGAGCGACGAACAACTGGTCGCGCTGGCGACGACCGAAATGGAAATCCTGGGCCTGTGCGATCCCGAAGATGTCGTTGGCGGCGCCGTGGTGCGGCAGGAAAAAGCCTATCCTGTCTATGACGATGATTATGCCAAGCATGTCGAAACGATGCGCAGCGAACTCGAGGCGCGTTATCCGACGCTGCACATGGTCGGGCGCAACGGCATGCACCGATACAACAACCAGGATCATGCGATGATGACCGCGATGCTGACGGTGCGCAACATCGTCGCCGGTGAGAAGCTCTATGATATCTGGGGCGTCAACGAAGATGCCGAATATCATGAAAGCGGCACCGAGGGTGAGCAGGCCGCGCTGGCGTCGGTTCGCGAGGTGCCCGCGCGCATCGCACGGGCCGCCTGAGGGGTTGGCCGGGGGGATCGGCGCCATGCTTCCCGTCACCAAATTGATCGCGTCCGTACGGCGCGGCGAGATTCGCTGGCTGAACTATCTGCTCGCCAGCGTGCTCGCGCTTGGCAGCGATGCCGGGTTGTTCCTGTTGCTGCTCGACGCCGGCATGTCGCCGGTCATGGCCTCCGCGACCGGCTATTGCGCCGGCATCCTCGTCCACTGGATGATATCGAGCCGGCTCGTCTTTGCCGACGGCGCGGCGGCGCGCGGCACGGGTGAACGCCATCGCCAGAAACTGCTATTCGTCGGATCAGCGCTCGTCGGGCTCGCGGTGACGACGGCGATCGTCGGTGGCGGTAGCGCGCTCGGCCTCGATCCGCGCCTGGCCAAGCTCGCGGCGATCGTCGTCAGCTTCCAGACCACCTATTTGCTGCGCCGTCATATCGTGTTCCGGGCCGCCGCATGAGCGACGCGTCCGCGCTTCCCGCGGGCGGCGCGGCGCCTCCTATTCCGGCGCCCGTGCCGGGCGGCATCGTGCTGGGCGCATGGTTCACCCCGGTGCGGATCGCACTGATCATTTGGGGGGCGATGAGCCTCGTCGCCATCATCGCGCAATGGCACGCAATCGGCGCGCTCGATCTGTCGGATACCGACGACGCGATGCGCATGGCGCAGGTGCGCGACCTCCTAGCCGGGCAAAGCTGGTGGGACCTGTCGCAATATCGCGTCAATCCGGCGGGCGGCGGGGTGCTGATGCACTGGTCGCGGATCGTCGATGCGCCGCTGGCGATCGGCATTTTGTTGCTGAAGCCCGTGTTCGGACAGGTCATGGCCGAACGGATCGTGATGGCGCTGTGGCCGCCGCTGCTCGGCGCGGCGCTCAGCGTCGCGTGCGTCGTCGGCTATCGCGGCCTGTCGGACCGGCGGATCGCCTATGTCGTGCCGCTCTTCCTGATCATGTCGGGCTATATATTGGTGCAGTTCCGCCCGCTTCGGGTCGATCATCATGGCTGGCAGATATTTTTCGCGATGCTGATCATGACGCAGGCGCTTCGCCCGGCAAGCTGGCGGGCGGGTTTGCTCGGCGGATTGTCCGCCGCGGCGCTGCTCGCGATATCGATCGAAGGATTGCCGATCGTCGCGCTGTTCGCTGGCCTCGCCGCGCTGCGCTGGGCGCTCCACGGGCGCGCCGAGGATCGCGCGCGGCTCTGCGGCTATATGGGCGCGCTCGCGGGCGGCGCCTTGCTGCTTCAGTTTGCGACGCGCGGCCCCGCCGGGCTGCTCGGCAATTGGTGCGATTCGCTTTCGGCGCCCTATATGGCGGCGTTCGCCGCCGCCGCCGCCGTCGTTTTTGCGGTGGCGCGGGCGAATCCAGGCCAGCCGTGGCTCCGCTTCCTGCTGCTCGGACTGGCGGGCGTGTCGGCGGCGGGCACGCTGGTGTGGACCGAACCGCAATGCGCGAACGGCCCCTTTGCCACGCTCGACCCGATCGTCGTGAAATATTGGTACCGGAATGTCCTCGAAGGTCAGCCGGTGTGGGTGTCGAAGCCCCAGGATGCGATCCATGTCATTCTGCCGTCGCTCGTCGGCCTTGCGGGGGCGTTGTTTGCGTGGCGGGGCTGCACAGCGGCCGAGGATCGCCGCAACTGGGCGACGATCATCGTCGCGCTGATCGGGGCGGCGGCCTTGTCGCTGTTCGTCCTGCGCAGCGCGTCGACCGCGCATCTGTTCGCTTTGCCCGGCTGCGCTTGGCTTGGCCTTCGCGCCTGGGTGCGGGCACGGACGATCGCGTCGACCGTGCCGCGCATCCTCGCATCGGTGCTGGCTGCGCTGACCCTGCCGCTGCTCGGCAGCTTGGCGGTCGTGGGGGCACTCGAGGCGGCCATTCCTTCGTTGAAAGGGAATAGGGAAAAGGCCGTCGTGGCGGAAGCCGCCAATCCCTATGCGGCGAATTGCCTCGACCCGGCTGCCATCGCAGGGCTCCGCCAACTGCCGACGACGACGATACTCACACCGATCGATCTGGGGGCGCCGGTTCTTTTCTGGACGCGCCACAGCCTGGTCGCGACCCCGCATCACCGCAACAAGGAGGCGATGGCCGATTCGATCCGCGTTTTTGCGGGCGATCCGGGGCAGGCCGAGGCGCTGGTTCGCAAGCAGAAGGCAACGCTGATCGTCTTTTGCCGCACCGCCAATGATTTTTCCAAATATCGCCGGTCGCGAAAGGACGGGCTCGCGGCAGCGCTTTATGCCGGAACGCCGCCAGCGTGGCTCGAAGCGGTGCCGATCGCGTCGCGCGCCGGGCTGTCGGTATGGCGGGTGAAGCCCGAGTAAGCCGTCAGGCGGGGCGGAAGGTCAGTGCGGCCCCGTTCATGCAATAACGCTTGCCCGTCGGTTTCGGTCCGTCATTGAAGACATGGCCGAGATGGCCGCCGCAGCGTTTGCAATGCACTTCGGTGCGCGCATAGCCGAGTTCATGGTCGGTCGATGTGCCGATCCCGCCCTTCAGCGGAGCCCAGAAGCTGGGCCAGCCGGTGCCGCTGTCAAACTTGGTTCTGCTCGAATAGAGCGGCAGCGCGCAGCCGGCGCAGTCGAAGATGCCGGCGCGCTTTTCCTTGTCGAGCGGGCTGGTGAAGGGGCGTTCGGTCGCGGCTTCGCGCAGCACGCGATATTGCAGCGGCGACAGGCGTGCCTTCCATTGGGCGTCGGACAATTGCCAGCCGGGCTGCGCCTTCGGACGCGACGATTTGGCGAAGAGCATCGGCGCGCCGATGATGGCGCCGCCGAGCGCGAGGCCGCCGAGGATGTAACGACGTTCGATCATATCCCCAATACGTGTGCCGCAGCCAACGAGTTACAAGGGCGCGTCAATATTTCTCGATCTTCACCGGCAGCGCGCGGAAGCCGTGGACGAAGCAGGCGTGGACACGCTCGGGGGTGCCGGTGACGGTGACGCGCATCCGCCGCGCCGCCATTTCCTCAAGCAGGATGCGCAGCTGCAGCTCGGCGAGGCGTGCCCCGACGCAGCGGTGGACGCCATAGCCGAACGACAGGTGCCGCCGCGCATTTTCGCGGTCGAGTTTAAGCGCGTCGCCGTCGTCGAACACGCTCTCGTCGCGGTTGGCCGACAGATACCAGAGGATCAGCTTGTCACCCTTCTTGATCTGATGCCCGAACAGTTCGGCGTCTTCGAGCGCGGTGCGGCGCATATGCGCGAGCGGGGTCTGCCAGCGGATGATCTCGCTGACCGCATTGGGGATCAGCGACGGATCGGCTTCGAGTTTCGCGCGCTGCTCGGGGAATTTGTCGAGGCCATAGGCGAGCCCCGACATGGTGTTGCGCGTCGTGTCGTTGCCGCCGACGATCAGCAGGACGAGGTTCCCGATGAACTCATATTTGTCCATGTTGCGCATCGCTTCGCTGTGCAGCATCATCGAGAGCAGATCGGGCGTCGGCGGCTGGTCGAGCTTTTCCATCCACAGGCGCTGGAAATAGACGAAGGCCTCCTCGAGCACGGCGCGGCGCTGTTCCTTGAGCTCGACCTTTTGCGCGAGTTCGACGTCGCCCATCCAGTCGGACCATTCGGTGAGCTTGCGGCGGTCTTCCCAGGGGAAATCGAAGAGCAAAGCGAGCATCTGCGTCGTCAGCTCCATCGACACGCGATCGACCCAGTCGAATTCACTGTTCCACGGCAGGCTGTCGAGCACCTCGCCGGTGCGGTTCCGAATATCCTCCGACAGGCGCGTCATTTCGGCGGGGGTAAAGGCGGGGGCGACCGTGCGGCGCTGGTCGGTGTGCTGCGGCCGGTCCATCGCGATGAACATCGGCAGGCGGAAATCTTCATCCTCGTCGCGTTCGAGGATCGTGATCCCGCCATATTCCCACGATGAACTGTAGATGTCGGGCAACGCCTCGACATGCTGGATCGCCTGGTGGCTCGCGATATTCCAATAGGGGCCGTGGACGCTGTCCTCGCATTTGACGATGCCGCCGAGCCTGCGGATCTCGGCAAAGGGCTCCTGCCAGCGATCCTCCGAATAGATGGCGGCGGGGCTCATGTCATGAGCGTATGAAACAGTCTGGGGCTGGGCTGCAGTCGCCATCGGGCATCCTCTCTTCGCAGAAGACTCGCCGCGACGCTTGCCGCCGTCGGCGAAATCAGTTGCAGAATGCCACTGCTAACAACTTTGTCAATGACGGTCGGGGGCAGCCGTCGCAGCGTTCGCGGCACCGGCCGTACCGCGGCGCCAGAATTTCCAGTTGCCGCCACCGCTGAGCACGCCTGCGCGGAACAGGCGCACCGACAGGAAAATGACGAGCGCGACCCAGATCGCCTGCCAGCCGAGCGCGAGCAGATGGACCGCCTTGGCATCGTCGGTCGCGGCGCGCGCCGCCATCGCGAGCGGCGAGGAGAAGGGGAATATCTGCGCGAAGGTCGCAAGACCGCTGTCAGGCGCGGTCGCGGCGGCGGTCGAGAGGCTGAACATGCCGACCTGGAAGATGGTGATCGGCAGGCTGAGCATCTGGATTTCGCGGACCGTGCCCGCCTGCGCGCCGACGCCGAGGAAGACGGCGCCGAGAAGCAGGAAGGAGAGGATGAAATAGATAAAGCCGATTCCAAGGAAGAAGGGCCAGCCCGTCGCGGGGGTCGATGCCAGCGCCGCGGCCGCCTTGCCGGCGCCGCCCGCGGCGTTGATCGTCGCTGGATCCGACAGCATCGCGGCGGCCAATCCGCCGCCCATCGCCATCGCGATCCAGAAAGCGATGAAGAGGATGGCGACCCCGAGAAATCCGAGCAGCTTTCCAAGGAAGACGCTTTCGAGCGGGACCGCAGCGGCGAGGATTTCGATGACCTTGTTGCCCTTTTCCTCGGCAAGCGAACTCACCGTCTGACCCGCGAGGAGCAGGGTGAGGAGGAAGATGATGAACACCGCGCCAAAGCCCATCGACTGCTGCACTGCGATGCTGGCGCCGCCGCGCTGGATGCTCTCGAAGCGCGGCGTCCCCGGGGCGACATCGCCGGCGGCGCGGTCGCGCAGCACCTGGTTTGCGAGCAGCGCAAGGTAACGGCCCGAGCTCCCCTCGACATTGCGTTCCACGATGCGCGGACTTTCGAGCGGGCCGCTCATTACCGCATAGGTATCGGTGCCCTTTTCACGCGTGATTGCGAGCGGGTCGGGCGCGTCGGGTCCGGCGATCCGGAATAGGAGCGGGGGCGGGGCTTCGCCGCGCTTGAAGGCATCGCGAAGGCGGTGGTCGGCGACCTGTAGCGCTTCTACGTCGGCGGCGTCGGCGATGACGACGATGCGCCCGGCACCGCGCGCGCTGTCGGCAAGCTGCGACGCGCCCATGCCGCCCGCGAGTCCCATGCCGACCATGAACAGCGGGGCGAGCAGGAACAGAAGAAAGGTCGGCGTCGCGACGATCGCGAGAAAGTCGCGCCGCGCAACAACGAACATGCTGCGAATGAACGGGGTCATGCGCTGGCCTCCTCTACCGCATCTTCGGTGGCGTCCGCGTCGAACCCCGCATCGACCTGGCGGACGATGTGCACGAAGGCGTCGTGCAGCGCCGGGCGGCTGATCGACAGGCCGGTGACGCCATGACCGCTCGCCGTGATACGCGCGAGCAAAGGTTCGACATCGGCGTCCTCGATCGCGAAATGCCACGCGTCGCCGCGAAGCTCGGCGCCGGCGGGCAGGTTGGCAGCGACCAAGGCGTGATCGCCGGCGGTGCGCGGGGTGTAACGCACTTGCATGGGCAGCAACGCGCGCGCTTCGTCGACCGTGCCCTCGAAGCGGCGCGCCGACCGCGCGATGATCGCGATCCGGTCGCACAGCCGCTCGGCATGCGCCATGACATGCGTCGAGAAGAGGATCGTCGCGCCGCGGTCGCGTTCGCGCCGAACGAGCATTTCGAGCCGCTCCTGATTGACCGGATCGAGTCCCGAGAAAGGCTCGTCGAGAACGATGAGGTCGGGGGCGTGGACGATCGACCCGATCAGCTGGATCATCTGCGCCATGCCCTTCGACATTTTGCGGATCTTGGTATCGATGACGCGTTCGAGCCCGAGTTCGGTCATGAACTCGGCCGCGCGGCGGCGCCCCTCCGACCAGTCGAGCCCGCGCAGTGCGCCCATGAAGGCGATCGCCTCGCGCGCCTTCATCCCGGGATAGAGGCCGCGCTCCTCGGGAAGATAGCCGATGCGGTGGCGCACCGCCTGCGGCCGTTGCCCTCCCAAGAGACGGCTGGACCCCTCATCGGGGTCGATGATGCCAAGCGTCATGCGCAGGCTGGTGGTCTTGCCAGCGCCATTGGGGCCGAGCACGCCATAGATGCTGCCCGTCGGCACCGCGAGGCTGACATGGTCGACCGCCTTGTAATCGCCGAAATATTTGGTGAGGCCCTTCGCCTCGACGCTGAAATCGCTCAAACTTCGGTCCCCAATCATCCGCCATGCAAGCTATGGCACGGCGAGGCCGCTCGCGTATAGAGCGCCAATGGTTGCCGAAGCCTTGCCTCATGAAACGCCTTCCCTCGAAGACCGACTCGAAGCGGTCGCGCGCGCGCATGGGTTCGCGGCGTTCGGGATCGCGCAGGCCGACGCGGCGCCGCAGACCGCCGCGCGGCTGAACCAGTGGCTTGCCGAGGGGCGCCACGGCGACATGATCTGGATGGAAAGCCGCGCCGAGCAACGTGGCTCGCCCAAGGGACTGTGGCCCGAGGTCCAGTCAGTGATCGCGCTCGGCATGAGCTATGCCCCTGCGCACGATCCGCTTGCGCTGGCCGACCATCCCGAGCGTGGCCGCATTTCGGTCTATGCGCAGGGCGGCGACTATCATGATGTCGTCAAAAAGGCGCTTAAGGCGGTCGCGCGCTGGCTCGTCGCCGAGGTGAAGGACGCCGAGGTCAAGGTGTTCGTCGACACTGCGCCGGTGATGGAAAAACCCCTCTCGGCGGCGGCGGGGCTGGGTTGGCAGGGCAAGCACACCAATCTCGTCAGCCGCGACCATGGCAGCTGGCTGTTCCTCGGCGCGATCTACACGACGCTCGGTCTCGCGCCGTCGAAGCCGGGGCGCGACACATGCGGGAGCTGCGCGGCGTGCCAGGACGCGTGCCCGACACAGGCGTTTCCCGCGCCGTACCGCCTCGATGCGCGGCGCTGCATCTCCTATCTGACGATCGAGCATGATGGGCCGATTCCGGTCGATCTGCGGCGCGGGATCGGCAATCGCGTATATGGCTGCGACGATTGCCTTGCCGTCTGTCCGTGGAACAAATTTGCCGACACCGCGCATGCGCATCGCGCCTTCCTGCCGCGCGCCGAACTGGTCGCGCCGTCACTGTCCGATCTGCTCGCGCTCGACGATGCGGGGTTCCGGCAGGTTTTTGCAGGATCGCCGATCAAGCGGATCGGGCGCGGGCGTATGGTGCGCAATGCTGCAATCGCGGCGGGAAACAGCGGGGATGCGCGCTTTATTCCGCTACTCAGCCAATTGAGCGACGATGAATCGCCGATGGTAGCCGATGCGGCGCTATGGGCACTCGCCGAACTGGCGTCATGATGTCAGCTTGATCCTCCCTGTCGCGGAGCGCTGGGGAGGTGGCAGCGCGAAGCACTGAGGGAGGGGCGATGCGCAACGTCGCCGCCCCTCCACCATCGCCTGCGGCGACGGTCCCCCTCCCCATGCCTGCGGCACAGGGAGGATATCCTCAACGCTGGAGCGACTGGGCGCAGCTGTTCACCTCGGCGTTGCGGCCGTCGGGCGTTCGCGCGTCGACGTGCGTTGCCACCGGGTTAGCGCCGGCGCGCGGGGCGTAGAAATAGACATCGAGGGTGCAGCTCGACCCGGCGAATTGCAGTTTGCGCCCGGCGCCTTCGGTGACGTCGAGCCGCGGCTTGCCGAACATGCGGCCGATCGCGTCGGCGCTGTTGCCGATCAGCGCGTTATTCTGGACGGGCTTTACGACCGTCGTCGGTTGCTGGGCGGCCGGCGGGGGTGTCGAGGGACGCGGGATCGCGGGACCGGCGCACGCGCCGAGCGTCAAGGCAAGCCCGGCGATAGCGGCCAAGCGGCGGTTTTCGATCATCTTTTCTGGTCCCCGTTGCGCAGATGCAGCATGTGTACGGCCATAGCCGCGCTCAATATCGGCGCCAACAGATTGGCGATGGGTACCACGAAGCTTGCGGCAGACAGCAGCCCCATCGACCAGCGCGCGGGGCGGTTGAGCCGCGGCCGGTCCGGATGGCGGGCGAGAACCATCGCCTCGAGATCGCGCCCCAGCAGCAGCGCGTTGACGAGCAGCGCGAAGATCGGCGTGCCGATCCCGGTGACCAGAAGCAGGATATAAATGGGCAGCGCGATCAGGTTGCCGCCGATCAGCCGCACCAGCGACGCGAGCGCGAGGCGGATATTCTGGCGCCAGCCGACATCGACCGCCCGCGCCGCCGCGGCGGGATAATGGCGCCCCTCGACATCGGCGACGATTCCGTCGGCGAACAGGCCGACGACGACGATCGCGACGGCGCGAAACAGCAGCCAGCTCCCCGCGACGATCGCGAGGACGAGCACGACCCCCGCCACGTCGAGCTGCGCTTGGTCCAGCCATTGCCAGTGTGCGAGCGCCCAGCGCGCCGCGAAGAAGATCGCGGCACCTGCGGCGACGAGCAACAGCAGCGTGAGCGCAAGGCTTTGCGCGAGCACGCGCAGCACGCGCGGGTTCGGCAAGTCCCTGAGCGCGAGGAGGAAAGCGTGAACGGCGCTGGCCATCCTCAGGGGATGGCGCGAGCGAGCCCCTCCCGTCAAGCTAAGCGCACCAATCTGTTCCTCCTCGTCACCCCGGACTTGATTCGGGGTCCATAGCTTCGACGCTGGCATGGATGGCGGATCAAGTCCGGCATGACGAAGAAGGGGGAGAGACTCGCAAGCGTTATGCTTGCCTTGGCGCACGCCGCCGCCTAAGGCGCGCGGCAGCTTTTTCCACACATCACAGGATATTCCATGGCCTCCACCGCCCGTTTCGACGTTGTTGCTATCGGCAACGCCATCGTCGACGTTCTCGCCCGCGCCGACGATGCGCTGATCAATGCCGAAGGCCTGACCAAAGGATCGATGCGGCTGATCGACGCCGAAGAGGCCGAGCGGTTGTACGCGGCGATGGGACCGGCTGTCGAAGTGTCGGGCGGCAGCGCGGCTAACACGCTCGCGGGCATGGCGGCGCTCGGCGAACGCTGCGCCTTCATTGGCCAGGTCGCCGACGACCAGCTCGGCCATGTCTTCACCCACGACCTGCGCGCGCTCGGCGTCGCTTATGAAACCCCGGCGCTCAAGGAAGGCGCACCGACTGCGCGCTGCCTGATCCTCGTCACCCCCGATGGCCAGCGTACGATGAACACCTTCCTCGGGGCGAGCCATTTGCTCGATCAACAGATGATCGACGAGGCGTGGATCGCCGATTCGGAAATCCTCTATCTCGAAGGCTATTTGTGGGATCCGGAACTGTCGCGCGCTGCGATGCGCCGCGCGATCGACGTCTCGCGGAGTGCAGGGCGCAAGGTCGCTTTCACCCTGTCCGACGCGTTCATCATCGACCGCCACGGTGAGGATTTCCGCAAGCTGATCGCCGAGGGGCTGTTCGACATTCTCTTCGCGAACGAAGTCGAGATTTGCGCGCTCGCCGAAACCGAAGATTTCGAAGCGGCCGTGGCAAAGATCGCGCCGCAGGTACCCTTGCTGATCGTGACGCGCGGCTCGCACGGCGCGATCGCGCTGACGGGTGGTGAGCGTACCGAGGTCGGCGCTGAACCGATCGAAACGGTCGTCGACACGACCGGCGCGGGCGACCTGTTCGCGGCCGGATTCCTGTCGGGTCTCGCCGAAGGGCGGCCGATCAAGGATTGCCTGACGATGGGCGCGGTTTGCGCGCGCGAGATCATCGCGCAGGTTGGCCCGCGCGCGCAGACCGACCTCAAGGCGAAGGTCGCCGAACGGTTGGGATAGGAACTTTCATCGGCACCGGGCGTCCTATGCCGCATCACAGGCATGGGAGTTTTCTTTATGGCCGATGAAATCCACACCACGCGCGATCCCGACGGGACGACGCATACCACCACGGTTATCGACCGCGAGCCGCGTCGCGGCGGGGGGATGGGCTTTGGCCTGATCTTCCTCGTCGCGATCCTGGTTGCGGCCTTCTTCGCCTTCCAGTTCCTCGCCAACGACAAGGCGCAAAGTGGCGCGATTACCGAGGCGGCGCAAAAGGTCGGCGATGCCGCCGAGGATGTGGGCGACGCGGCGCAGAAAGCCGTCGAGTAGGTTTAGCTGGCGGGCGCTGCCGCGGGTTCGGGATGTTTCCGGAACAGCTCGCGGTCGGCAGGACCGAAGCCGCGCGTCCAGATCAACCAGCCATAGACCCCGAGGATGAAAGGCACGCCGATCAGCAGTTCGGCCCATTCGGGAAGCTGCGTCGCGCCATAGCCGAGCACCGTCGCGCCGGCAGTTGCCCAGACGAGCGCCCAGCGCAGGCTGTTCACCGGTGCATCGAGGATGCGCGAGAGAAGTCGCGCCTTGACCAGCGAAGCAAATCCAAGCGCAAGCATCAGTGCGAGCGCGACGGCGGCGGCATAGTAGATCGGTGGCAGGCCCATCGATTTCGCGATCAGGATCAACGCGACGCTGAGCCCCGCCTGGAGCACGAGCGTCGCGATACTGATGAGCAGGTTGCGGTGGCGTGCGACATAGACGAGTGCCGCTTCGCTGACGACCGCGGTAGCCGCGACAACCTCGGCGGCGAGCAGGAAGGCGAGCGCGGCGGTGCCGCTGACGAATTCGGGGCCGACGAGGCCCATCACCGCTTCGCCCGGGATGCCGAGCGCGAGCGCGACGCCGGCCTGCGCGGCGATGATCCAGAAACCGACCTGGCTCACCTGTGCCGCCACGGCGGCAAGCCGCTTTTCGGCGAGATTGCGCGTGATGACCGGGCCGAGGATCGGCTCGAAGCTGGTCTTCAGCTTCTGCGGCAGTGAGGCGACCTGCTGCGCCATATAATAAATGCCGTAGATCGTCGGCGAGGTGAACTGGCCGAGGATGAAGAGGTCGAGGCGGCGCGTCCCCCATTCGATCGCATCGGCCGCCGCGAGCGGCGCGTTGCGCCGCGCAACTTTGACGAGATGCGCAGGGTGCGGCTGCCAACCGTGCGGGCCGCCATAGTGGCGCAGCATCGGAATCAGTGCGGTGAGAAACGCGCCGAGCATCGCGGCGGCATAGGAGAGCATCAGCCCGTCGCGCGCCGATACGAACCAGAATCCGGCGGCGGCCGCGCTGATGACCCATGGCTCGACGACCGCGCGGGCGCGCACGGTGGCGCCGACGTCGAATTTATAGGCACAGGCGGCAAGCGCGATGTCGGTCCCCGCGATCGCGAAGACGAGAAACGCCATCCAGCGATCGGCGCTGTCGATACCGCCCGAAGGGAACATGAGCTGCGGGAAGAGGGCGAGCAGCAGCGACCCGGCGGCCGACGCGATGAAGGCGACGAACATGCCGTCCCATACGACGGTGCGCTGGTCGGCACCGGGCGCGCTCAGCTGTTCGGCGAGGCCGCGCTTGAGTCCCAGCGTCGCGAGCTGCGCGACCAGTTCGATGACGAGCACGGCAAAGGCGAAGCGTCCAACCGCTTCGGGCCCGTACCAGCGGCCTGCGACATAGAGGAAGGGCAGGCGGGCGACGAGGCGGAGGATGAATCCGAAGAAATTGGTACGCCCGCCCTTGGCGAGCGCAGCGGTGTCGGCGTCGCGCGAGGGGGCTTCGGGCGCCGCGGGCGCGGCTGCGCTATCGGTGTGGCTCAAGCCTGGCGCCCCTTCTGCTTTGCCCTGATGCGCAGTCTAGCGTGGTCGAGGGAGGCAGGCAATTGGTCGAAGCAGTTCATCGCCCTTCGGGTCGCAACGGGCGGCTGAGCAAAGCCTGAATGGCGTCGCCGACGCGCGACTCGCCGGCAACGAGGCGCGCGACGGTATCGGTGATCGGCATTTCGATGCCGTCGGCGCGCGCCGCCGCGGCAACGACGGGCGCGCTGAACGCCCCCTCTGCCACGGTGCGGCGGTCGGCCATCAGCACTTCTGCGCTTTCGCCGCGTCCTAGCCCCTGGCCGAGCGCGAAGTTGCGCGAATTGGACGAGGTGCAGGTGAGGACGAGGTCGCCGAGCCCCGCGAGACCCGCAAGCGTTTCGGCCTGCGCGCCGCGTGACAGGCCGAAACGCGTCATTTCGGCAAAGCCGCGGCTGATCAGCGCCGCGCGCGCATTGAGGCCGAGCCCGGCGCCGTCGACGATGCCGCAGGCGATCGCGAGGATATTCTTGACCGCGCCGCCAATCTCGGCGCCGACGACGTCGGTCGACACATAAGGCCGGAAATGCGGCCGCGCGAGCGCTTGCGCGAGGTCGGTTGCGAGCCTGGCATCGGCGGCGGCGAGGGTGATTGCGGTGGGCAGACCTGCGGCGACTTCGTGCGCGAAGGTCGGGCCCGACAGCACGGCGTGCGGCCGCCCGGGGACGAGGTCGCGCGCCATGTCGATCGGAAAGGCGAAGCTGCCCGCTTCCATGCCCTTGCTGCAGAAGATCAATGGCGCGTCGCCGGCGGGGAGTTCGGCGAGCACGGCGCGCAGGAAGGGCACCGGGACGACCACGAGCAGCGCGTCGAGGTCGGCCATGTCGGCGAGGTTACCCGTGGCCGTCAGCGAGGGCGACAGCGTTGCGCCGGGAAGGAAGGCCGGATTGCGATGCTCGGCGTTGATCGCTGCAACAACGTCTTCTTCGCGTGCCCAGAGGCGGACGAGCGCGCCGTCGGCGGCGAGCAATTGCGCGAGAGCGGTACCCCAGGCGCCGCCGCCGATCACGCCGAAATTGCGGTATGGCGTCATGCTTTTACTCCCGCGCCGCGCACGGCCTCGGCCTCTGGATCGAGCGGCCAACGCGGGCGCGCCGCGACGCCGAGATCGTCGGTCAGGCCCGCCGCGAATCGCTCGGCGCCCGCCCAGGCGATCATCGCGCCATTGTCGGTGCAGAGCCACAGCGGCGGCGCGACGAAGACCTTGTCGAAGCGGGCCGCAAGATCGGTGAGCGCGCCGCGAATCGCGCCATTGGCGGCGACCCCGCCCGCGACGACGAAGGCGGTGACATCGGGGCAGGCGGCGAGCGCGATGCGGCTGCGGTCGACGAGACAGTCGACGACTGCCTGCTGGAACGAGGCGGCGAGATCGGGGATGCTGTGCTCGCCGCTCGCGGAGGCGCGCGCCATGGCGCTCTTGAGCCCCGCAAAGGAGAAATGTGGCTCGGCGCTGCCGATGAGCGGGCGTGGAAGCGGGACGGCATGCGGATTGCCGTCCTTCGCGACGCGCTCGACCGCGGGGCCGCCCGGATAGCCGAGCCCGAGCAGTTTCGCCGTCTTGTCGAACGCTTCACCCGCCGCATCGTCGATCGTCGTCGCGAGGCGGCGGTAATTGCCGACGCCGTTCACCAGCAGCAGCTGGCAATGACCGCCCGAAACGAGCAGCAGCAGATAGGGAAATTCAAGGTCGGGGTCGGCAAGACGCGGGCTGAGCGCATGGCCTTCGAGATGATTGACCGCGATCAGCGGCTTGTTCGCGGCGTGCGCGAGCGCCTTGCCGGTAACGAGCCCGACCATGACGCCGCCGATCAGGCCGGGGCCCGCGGTCGCCGCGATCGCATCGACATCGGCAAGCGAGACGCCCGCGTCGGCGAGCACGCCTTCGACGATCGGCGCGAGCCGGTCGACATGCGCGCGCGCGGCAATCTCGGGAACGACGCCGCCATAGGGGCTGTGCTCGGCCTCCTGCCCTGCCACGCGGTGCGCCAAAATGCGCCGCTCGCTGTCGACAAGCGCCGCCGCGGTTTCGTCGCAGCTCGATTCAAGGCCAAGGATCAGGGTCATATTATTGCGCGTTCCTTTACCCGCCCCTTTATCGGCAGGGCAAGCCGCGCTAGCAGCGGGGATGATGAATAGGCTTCCAACCCCGGAAAACCCGCTGCGTATCGGCACGCGCGCGTCGCCGCTGGCGATGGCTCAGGCGCATATGGCGATGGCGGCGCTGATTGCCAGCCATGGCATCGATATGGCGGCGCTCGAAATCGTGCCGATGACCGCGACCGGCGACAAAATCCAGGACCGCGCGCTCGCCGAGGTTGGCGGCAAGGCGCTGTGGACGCGCGAGCTTGACGCCGCGCTCGATGCGGGGACGATCGATATCGCGGTTCATTCGCTGAAGGATGTCGAAACGCTCCGCGATGCGCGCTTTTTCCTCGGTGCAATGCTCGAACGCGCCGATCCGCGCGATCGGCTGGTGGTGCACGAGGGGATTGCCGCCGCGACGATCGCCGACCTGCCCCATGGCGCCCGGCTCGGAACGAGCAGCCCGCGCCGGGCGGCGCAGGTGAAGCGGATCCGCCCCGATCTCGAAACCGTGCTGCTACGCGGCAATGTCGCGACGCGGCTGGCGAAAATTGCGGGCGGCGATGCCGATGCGACCCTGCTCGCGGCGGCAGGGCTCGAGCGGCTGGGGATGCACGATGTGGGCGTTGTGCAGGACATAACTCTGTTGCTTCCCGCAGCGTCGCAGGGCGCGATCGGGATCGAATGCCGCGCCGACGATGCCGCCACGCGCGCGTTGCTAGCGGCGATAGATCACGCGCCGACGCATCGCGCCGTCGCGGCAGAGCGGGATTTCCTTGCGGCCCTCGGCGGCGATTGCCGCTCGCCCGTCGCGGCGCACGCTTATTGGCTGGACGGCACGCTGCGCCTCGATGCCGAGATTTTCTCCGACGATGGCGCGGAGCATGCCGCCGGGCACGTCCTCGTCGCCGATTCGGATGCCGCAGCGGCACTGGCAGGGCGCCTGCTCGCCGAGGCGCCCGAAAGCGTCAGGCGCCTGTTCGCGGCATGACGGCCGGCTTGCCGCTGATCGTCACGCGCCCCGAACCGGGCAATGCCGCGACGGTCGAGCAAGCCAAAAAACTGGGACTTGACGCCCACGCGATGCCGCTTTTCGCCGCGCGACCGATTGAGTGGCGCGCGCCGGCGGCCGAAAATTTCGACGCGCTGCTGCTGACCAGCGCCTTCGCCGCAAAGCTCGCGGGCGCGGATCTTGCCAAGCTGTCGTCGCTGCCGGTTTACGCTGTTGGCGCTGCAACGGCACGCGCCGCCGAGGGCGAAGGGTTGAGAGTTGCGATGACGGGGTCGGCCGACGCGCAGCGGCTTCTTGATGACATGGCGCCACAAAATATCCGTATGATTCTGTGGCTTTGCGGCCAGGACCGGTCCGAATTCGACGCGCGCGGAGCGACGATATGCCCGCTACCTTGCTATGCGGTCGAGCCCGTCGCGCCCCCGGCGGAATGGTCCGCGCTGATCGCCAATCCCGCGATATTGCTCGCCCATTCAGCGCGGGCGGCGCAGCGCATTTCGGATCTGGTCGATGACGCGCGTGGCCATCTGGCGCTCGTTGCGATCAGTTCATCGGTTGCTGCCGCGGCGGGCGAGGGATGGCGCGATCTCGCCGTCGCGGGACAGCCCAACGACGCGGCAATGTTGGCAGAGGCCGGTGCTTTGTGGCACAAGCATACAAAATAGGGTCGTTCGAAAGAGAAACATGGCAATCGACAGCATCGACACCGCCTCGCCCGCAGCGGACGAGGTGGTCCCGGCGAGGGGGCTATCGTTCCGCGCCATCGCCATTGGTGCCTTCCTCCTGCTTTTGATCGGCATTGCCGGCGGCGGATGGGCGGTGAACCGCTGGCTGACGGGCCAAAATGTGCCGCCAGCCAGGATGATCGGGGCCCCCGCGGCGCCCGCGCTGGTTGCGGGCGGTACGGCCAGGGGTGCTAGCGGCCAGCCACCCGCGGTGACACTGGTCGACGGCGCCAACGCGCTTGCGGGGCGCGTCGCCGAACTCGAACAGCGTCTGTCGCGCATCACGCTTGAGGCCGAATCGGCGTCGGGAAACGCCTCGCGCGCCGAGGGCTTGCTCGTCGCGTTCGCGGTGCGCCGCGCGCTCGATCGCGGGCTGTCGCTCGGCTATCTCGATGCACAGCTCCGCCTGCGCTTCGGCGACGATCAGCCGAATGCGGTGAAGACGATCATCGATACGTCGCGCGAGCCGGTGACGCTCGAGCAGTTGCGCGCCGAACTCGACGCGATGGCGCCGCAACTCGTCGGACGCGGCGGCGACGACAATGGCAGCCTGTGGACCGGGCTTCGCCGCGAGCTTAGCGAATTGTTCGTCGTGCGCGCCGCAGGGACGCAGTCGCCGCGCGCCTCCGAACGGCTCGATCGCGCGCGTCGCTATCTGGCGGCCGGACAGGTCGACCTCGCCATTGCAGAGGTCGAAGCGATGCCGGGATCGGACGTGGCGAGCGACTGGCTGATCGCCGCGCGGCGCTATCATGAAGCGCGGCGCGCGCTTGACCTGATCGAGACGGCGGCGATATTGGAACCGCGCGACAGTCCCGCTGCCGCGATGGCCCGCAAAGCGGCCGAACCGACCCCGTAACGCCCCGGTCACACGGGTCGTTTCTTGAAGAAAGCAGACCCATGGCCCTCGCCGATCCGCAGCGCATTGAGGCGCTCGACCCGCTCGATCCCCTCCAGCTCGACGCCGAGCTCAGCGAAGAGGAGCGGATGGTCCGCGATACCGCGCGGTCCTACGCGACCGACGCGCTGCTGCCGCGTGTCACCTCTGCGTTTCTCGACGAGCGATTCGACCGCGAAATCATGTCCGAAATGGGCGCGCTCGGGCTGCTCGGCGCGACGATCGATCCCGAATATGGCGGCGCGGGGCTGAATTATGTCAGCTACGGGCTGATCGCGCGCGAGGTCGAGCGGATCGATTCGGGCTATCGGTCGGCCTGTTCGGTGCAGAGCTCGCTCGTGATCCATCCGATCAACGCCTATGGCAGCGAGGAGCAGAAGCGGAAATATCTGCCCGGACTGACTTCGGGCGAACTCGTCGGTTGTTTCGGGCTCACCGAGCCTGACGCGGGCAGCGACCCCGGCGGCATGCGCACGCGCGCCGAAAAGATCGCGGGCGGCTATCGCCTCAAGGGCGCGAAGATGTGGATCACCAATTCGCCGATCGCCGACGTCTTCGTCGTGTGGGCGAAGTCGGAGGCGCACGACGGCGCGATTCGCGGTTTCGTGCTTGAAAAGGGCATGAAGGGGCTTTCGGCGCCGAAGATCGAGGGCAAGGTAAGCTTGCGGGCTTCGGTCACGGGCGAAATCGTGATGGATTCGGTCGAGGTCGGCGAGGATGCGTTGCTGCCGCATGTGTCGGGGCTGAAGGGGCCGTTCGGTTGCCTCAACCGCGCGCGTTACGGCATCGGTTGGGGTGCGATGGGCGCCGCCGAATTCTGCTTCGAAGCGGCGCGCAACTATACCGGCGAGCGCAAGCAGTTCGGGCGCCCGCTCGCGGCGAACCAGATCGTGCAGCTGAAACTCGCGAACATGCTCACCGAAATCACGCTGGGTTTGCACACCGCGCTGCGCGTTGGCCGGTTGATCGACGAGGGGCGGCTCATTCCCGACGCGATCAGCCTCTTGAAACGCAACAATTGCGGCAAGGCGCTCGATATCGCCCGCGTCGCGCGCGACATGCACGGCGGCAACGGAATCTCGGCCGATTATCATGTGATCCGTCACGCGGTGAACCTCGAGACGGTGAACACCTATGAGGGCACGCACGACGTTCATGCGCTGATCCTCGGCCGCGCGATCACGGGTATTTCGGCCTTTGCCTAAACCGCTGGAAGGCATCTGCGTCGTCGAACTGGCGCGGGTGCTCGCGGGGCCGTGGTGCGGGCAATTGCTCGCGGATCTTGGCGCCGAGGTGGTGAAGGTCGAGCGGCCGGGCGCGGGCGACGATACGCGTGAATGGGGGCCGCCCTTCGTCACCGGCGCCGACGGCGAAAATCTGGGCGCGGCCTATTATCACAGCTGCAACCGCGGCAAGCAGAGCGTCGCGATCGACATCGCGCATCCCGAAGGGCAGGCGGACGTGCGCGCGCTGCTGGCCGATGCCGATGTCGTCATCGAAAATTACAAGGTCGGCGGGCTCGTCAAATATGGGCTCGACCCGGCGCGGCTGCGCGCCGATTTCCCGCGGCTGGTTGTCTGCTCGATCACAGGGTTCGGGCAGAGCGGGCCATATGCGCACCGCGCGGGTTACGACTATATCGTGCAGGCGATGAGCGGCTTCATGTCGCTGACCGGCGAGCCCGACGGGGCGCCGCAAAAGGCCGGAATCGCTTATGCCGACATTTTTACCGGCATGTATTCGGCGGTCGCGATCCTCGCCGCGCTGCGACGCCGTGACGTCACAGGCGAGGGCGCGCATGTCGATATGGCTTTGCTTGATTCGCAGGTCGCGGTGCTTGCAAATCAGGCGGCCAATTATCTGGCGAGCGGCGTGGTGCCGAAGCGAATGGGCAATGCGCATGTCAATGTCGTGCCTTATCAGGTCTTTGCGACCGCCGACGGCCAGTTGGTGATCGCGGTGGGCAATGACGGACAGTATCGGAGGCTCTGCGCGATATTGGGCGTGCCCGAATGGGGCGAGGATCCCCGTTTCGCGAACAATGCCGCGCGGCTCGCGAACCGCGCCGAGCTGATCCCGCTGCTCGCGGCGAAGATCGCGGCGTGGGAGGCGCAGCCTTTGTCACTTGCGCTCGAGGCCGAAGGTGTACCCGCGGGGCCGATCAACGACCTCGCGCAAGTGTTTGCTGATCCGCAGGTTCAGGCGCGTGGAATGCGCTTCCGGCCCGAGGGCGCGACGATCGACGGTGTTGCGAGCCCGATCGTGATCGACGGCGAACGGATGATTGCAGCAACCGGGGCGCCGCCGCTCGCACAATAGAAAAAGGGGCGCCGCAGCGGACGCCCCTCTCCCCCTTATTATGCGAAAATCAGAATTTGACCGTACCGGTAACGAAGACCTGCCGCGGATTGCCGTAGAAGGCGGTGAGCACGCCTTCGCAGCCCAATGCGGGGATCAGACTGCCCGCCGGAAGCGGGGCCATGCCGGGGCAGCTCGCGGCGATCGGTGTCGGGGCGACGGTCTGCGTCAGCGCGCCGGTCGTGGCATTGGCGACCATGAAGGTATAGCCTGACGTCTTATACTGCTTGTCGAGCAAATTCTTGCCGAACACGCCGATGCTCCAGCGGTCGTCGGGCGCGGTGTAGACGAGGCTCGCGTCCCACAGCGCGAAGCCCTTCTGGTCGATATAGGGGTTCGGGATTTCGAACTGATAGGTCTTGCTGCGATACGACACCGTCGTCGCGAAGCTGATGTCGCCGTCACCGACCGGGGCCGAGTACGCAAGCGTGCCGCTCGCGGTCCATTTCGGCGTATTCTGCACTTCGCGGAAATCGGCGACATCGGTCGGAACGCTCGCGATATTGGCGATATATTCCTTATAGTCGGCGTCGATGTAACCGAGCGCAGTCGAGAAGGTCAGCCGGTCGCCCGGGGCCGCCATATCCTGACCCAGCCGCGCTCGGCCCTCGAACTCGAGGCCCTTGAACTTCGCCTTGCCGGCGTTCGACACGACGCCGCAGAAGGTCGGCAGGCCCTGCGAGACGCAGGCGACCGAGCCGGGGATCTGGACGTCGGTATAGTCGGCGTAGAAGCCCGCGAGCGCGACGTTCAGCGCGCCATCGAGCAGGCTGCCCTTGTAACCGAGCTCATAGCTTTCGACCTTTTCGGGACGGAAACCGAGGAAGTCGGCGACCTCGTCGTTGGTCGGGCGGCCGGGGATGGCGGCGGGTGCGTTCGCGCCGACGCCGCGCGGGTCGAAGCCGCCGCCCTTGAAGCCCTGCGAATAGCTGGCGTAGAAATTATGGTCGGGGGTCGGCTTGTACGACAGCGAGACGCGCGGGGTGAATTTGTTGTAGCTGCGGCTGCCGTTGAAATTGGTCGCCGGAGCGCCAAGGGCGACCCCTGCGCCGCCGAACACGGGCGAGCCGCCGCCGAGATAATTCTGGCGCAGGATATGCGCCTCGCGCTTGTCCCATGTGTAGCGTCCGCCGACCGACAGGCTGAACTGGTCGGTGAAATCATAAGTGAAGTCGCCGAACACCGCGAAGGTCGTCGTGTCGACGTCGGCCTCGGTAAAGGCGGTCAGGCCCGCGACATTGTTGAAGATTCGCACGTCGAACAAGGTGTCGGCACTGGCGTCGAGATAATAGAAGCCGAGCAGGCCCTTCAGCCTGTCGCCTTCGTAGAGGAGCTGGAATTCCTGGCTCAGCTGTTCGTTCAAATAATAGCCGGGGACGTCGACGTCGACCGCGGGCAGCGCGTCGAAATCGATCGGGGTCGCCGAATTATCCTTGCGCCAGGCGCTGATCGAACGGAGCGTAACGGTGTCGCTGAGCTCGGCCGTGACGTTCATCGCGAGGCCGTAGGCCTCGATATCCTGCTTCGGGTCGTTGAGCCCGCCGCGGGTGTCGTAGACATCGTCGAGTACGGGCGCGCCCGATTTCAGGCCCGCGATCAGGCGGTGCCCGCCGCGCGGGTTGCTCTTGTCCTTGCTGTAATCGCCGGTGATGCGAATGAGCACGGGGGCATCATAACCGCCGAGCTCGACGGTGCCGCGGCCGGCCCAGATATCCTTGTTGTAATTTTCGAGGCCCGTGGTGAGATTGTCGCCGAAGCCGCCGCGCGACAGGCGCGCGACCGACCCGCCGACGCGCAGCAGGTCGCCGATCGGCGCGCTTGCGGTGACGACAAGATCGGCCTGGTCGTAAGTGCCGAGCGTGCCCTTGATCTTGAGCGAGAAATCCTGCGGCAGCGGCTTGGTCACATATTTGACCGCGCCGCCGATCGTGTTGCGGCCATAGAGCGTGCCCTGCGGCCCACGCAGGATTTCGATGCGCTCGACGTCATAGATATCGAGAACGGCGGCCTGCGGGCGGTTGAGGTAGACGTCGTCGAGATAGATGCCGACGCCCTGTTCGAAGCCCGACACCGGATCCTGCTGGCCGACGCCGCGGATGAAGGCGCTGAGCGTCGAGTTCGAGCCGCGCGAGACTTCGAGCGTCGTGTTCGGCGTCGTCTGGCCGATTTCGGTAATGTCGATCGCCCCGGCCTTTTCGAGCGCCTCGCCCGAATAGGCGGTGATCGCGACGGGCACATCGATCAGGCGTTCGTCGCGGCGGCGTGCCGTCACGATAATCTCGTTATCGTCGGCGTCGGTCGCGCCTGCTTCCTGCGCGAAAGCGGTGGGGGTGAAGGCGATCATCGAAAGCGCGCTGGTGGCAAGGATGGCACGGCGCAGCGGGCGGGCGAAAGGACGCATGATACTCTCCCATGTGGCGGGTGACCCCTCGCCACCCTTGTTCTGGTTTTCTTGGGCCGGTGCTTGCCAAGCCGCGTCGCATCCAATAATGAAACATGAACCAAGTTTCAACTTGGAATGTTGAGCCGTCGTTTTTTGCTTGCCAGTGGTGCGGAAAAGCCACGATGCAGCGAATGGGGCAGACGGAGGGGAGACGAGGATCATTATGGATCAACCGCCATCCGGGACAGGAAGCGCCGACGGCGAAGCGCGCGACAAGACACCGCGTACCGAGCGCGGGCGCCGGACGCTGCGCAAGCTGCTCGATGCGGCGGCGATCGAATTCGGCGAACGGGGCTTTCACGAAGCGTCGATCAGCGCGATCACGCGCCGCGCGGGGACCGCGCTCGGCAGTTTCTACACCTATTTCGATTCGAAAGAGGAAATCTTCCAGGCGCTCGTCCGCTATATGAGCGAACAATTACGCGATCATGTCACGCCACTCGTGCAGTCGGCGCCCGACGGGATCAGCGCCGAACGCATCGGCCTCGAATCCTATCTGGGCTTCGTGCGCGAGCATAAGGAGATTTACCGCATCATCGATGAAGCAGAATTTGTCGATTATGCGAGCTATCGCCGCCATTATGAAACGACCGTCGCCCGCGTGCGGCAACGGCTCGAAGGCGGCGCGGCGCGGGGCGAAATTCGCGATGACGTCAGCGAAATCCATGCCTGGGCGATCGGCGGAATGAATGTCTTTCTCGGGATGCGCTATGGCCTCTGGGATACCGAGAGCGATATTTCGGAGATTGCGCGCGTCGCGAATGACTTGCTCGCGAACGGGCTGAAAAAGCAGGATTAACGCGAAATCAGGAAGATCGCATGCTCGGCGCGCCAGCTCGCAGCGGCGTCGCCGGTCGGCTTGTCGCCCGAGAGATGCCAGACGCGCTCGACCTTGATGCCCTTCGCGCGGACGAGGTCGCGGAAATCGCTGACCGTGACATGGTGGATGTTCGGCGTTTCGTACCAGGCGACCGGGATCGAGCGCGTGACCGGCATACGGCCGCCCCACAGCAGCGCGAGCCGCACGCGCCAGTGCGCGAAATTGGGGAAGCTGACGAAGGCGCGCGGCGCGATCCGCAGCAATTCGTCGACGACCATGTCCGGCCGCTCGGTCGTCTGGAGCGTCTGCGACAGGATCGCATAGTCGAACGCATCGTCGGGATAATCGGCGAGGTCATGGTTGGCGTCGCCCTGCACGACCGACTGGCCGCGCGCGATTGCGGCGGTGACATTGTCGGGGTCGATCTCCAACCCGCGCGCATCGACGCCCTTGCCCTGCAGCGCAACCATCAGCTCGCCGTCACCGCAGCCGACGTCGAGCACGCGTGACGTCGCGGGAACCGCGTCGGCGATGATCGCAAGGTCAGGACGCAGCTTCATCATCAGGCCTGCTGGTAAACGTTAGGGAAATGCCGCTGCATGAACGGCGTGCCATCGTCGATAGCGGTCCAGCCGAGCGCAGCATAAAGGCCGTGGGCATCGCTGGTCGCGAGCATCCAGCGTCGCAGCCCCTGCAGTTCGGGATGATCGTGCAACGCGGTCACCATGCGGGCAGCAAGGCCGTGGCCGCGATGCGCTTCAAGCACATAGACGTCAGCCAGATAGGCGAAGGTCGCGCGATCCGTAACGACGCGGGCAAAGCCGACCTGCTCGCCGCCGGGCGTCAGGATGCCGACGCAGAGCGAGCCGGCAATCGCGCGTTCGACGACGGCACGCGCAATATTTTCGGACCAATAGGACCGGGTCAGAAACGCGTGAATCGCGTCAACTTGCATGTCCGCAGGGTCGAAAGAGAGGCGATAGGTGTCCGTCATCGAAGACCGGCTTGCAAGGCACCGGCGACGAGGCGGTCGAGCGCGGGGACGTCAAGGAGGAAGCTGTCGTGGCCGAAGGGCGCCGACAGTTCGACGAAACTTGCGGCGGCGCCGACGCTCTGCAGCGCCTGCACGACGCGGCGTGATTCGGATGTCGGATAGAGCCAGTCGGTGTCGAAGCTGACGAGCGTGAAGCGGACATCCTTCGCATTGGCGAAGGCGCCAGCGAGGCGACCGTCGTGCGGGTCGGCGAGGTCGAAATAATCCATCGCGCGCGTGATGTAGAGATAGGCGTTGGCGTCGAAGCGGTCGGTGAAAGCGAGCCCTTGGTGGCGGAGGTAGGATTCGACCTGGAAATCGGCGTCGAAGCCGAAGCTCTTGATATCGCGCGCCTGCAGGCGACGGCCGAATTTCTCCGTCAGCCCTTCTTCGGACAAATAGGTGATGTGCGCCGCCATCCGCGCAACCGCGAGCCCCTTGGTCGGCGCGCGCGCGCTGCCGTAATATTGGCCGTCCTGCCAGTCGGGATCGGCCATGATCGCCTGCCGCCCGACCTCATGAAACGCTATATTCTGCGCCGAATGGCGTGCCGCGCTGGCGATGACGAGCGCCGAGGCGAGGCGATCGGGATAGGTCGCGGCCCAGGCGAGCGTCTGCATCCCGCCCATCGACCCGCCGACGACGGCATGAAGTCGCGAAATACCGAGATGATCGAGCAGCATAGCCTGCGCGCGCACCATGTCGGTGATCGTGATGACGGGAAACGCCATGCCGAGCGGCGCGCCGCTTGTCGCATCGGGCGAGGCCGGACCGCTCGTCCCCATGCAGCTGCCGAGCACATTGGCGCAGATGACGTGGAACCGGTCGGTGTCGATCGGCTTGCCCGGGCCGACCATGCGCGCCCACCAGCCGGGCTTTCCCGTCGCCGGATGGTCGCTCGCGACATATTGGTCGCCGGTGAGCGCATGGCAGATCAGCACCGCGTTCGATTTGTCGGGGTTGAGGGCGCCATAGCTTTGGTAGGCGATCGTCACCGAAGGCAGCACCTGGCCGCTGTCGAGCGGCAGCGGCGCGGCGATGGTCACGCTGTGATGCCGGATATCGTGGAGAAGGCTCGCCATGGTGCGCGCGGGGCTAAGCGGGCGCGCGCACCCTGTCAACGTGCTGGACTTGGGCCGCGCAGCCGTTAAACGGCGCGGCATGACCGATCACAGCGCCACTCTCACCCCGAAGCCGTGGATCAGCGGCATCGCTCCCTATGTTCCCGGCAAGTCGGCCGGCGCCGATGGGCGTCCGTTGATCAAGCTCTCCGCGAACGAAAACCCGCTCGGGACGGGTGAGAAGGCGCGCGCGGCCTTCGCTGTGGCGCAGGCGGCGCCCGATGCGCTGTCGCGCTATCCTGATCCGGGTTCGGTGGAACTGCGCGAGACGATCGCCGCGAAGTTCGGGCTCGATCCGGCGCGCGTGATTTGCGGCAACGGATCGGACGAACTGCTGCATCTCGCGGCAGGTACCTACGCCGGCGCGGGCGACGAGATTCTCTATGTGCGCTACGGTTTCGCGGTATACGAAATCGCGGCGCGGCGCGTTGGTGCGGTGCCGGTCGAGGCCGACGACAAGGATTATGCGACCGACGTCGACGCGCTGCTCGCCGCGGTGACCGACAAGACGCGCGTCGTCTATCTCGCCAATCCGAACAATCCGACGGGCACGCTCGCGACGCGCGAAGAGGTCGCTCGGCTCTATGCCGGGCTGCCGAAGAACGTCCTGTTTGTGATCGATCAGGCCTATTCGGAATATCTGTCGGACGCCGAGGATGACGGCGGGCTCGAACTCGCGAAGACGCAGCCCAATGTGTTCATCACGCGCACCTTCTCGAAGATCCACGGGCTGGCCGCCGAACGCATTGGCTGGGGCTATGCCGCCGCCGACGTGATTTCGGCGCTGCACCGCATCCGCCTGCCGTTCAACGTCACGCGCGCGGGACAGGCGGCGGCGGTCGCGGCGCTCGGCGACGAGGAATTTGTGGCGCATAGCCGCGCTCACAATGCCGAATGGCGCGCCTGGCTGGCGGCCGAGATTGAAAGCCTCGGCAACCATGGGCTGCGTATCGTGCCGTCGGCGTGCAATTTCCTGCTCGTGCTGTTCGAGGGCGATGTGAGCGCCGAGACCGTCTACAACCGGCTGATGGAGGCGGGCTATATCGTCCGCTGGCTGCCGGGGCAGGGATTGCCCAATGCGCTGCGCATGACGATCGGGACCGAGGAAGAGACGCGCGGGCTGGCGGCGGCGATCCGCGGCGCGCTGAACGGCTGATGGCGATAGATCGCGTCGCGATTATCGGATTGGGCCTGATCGGCTCATCGATCGCGCGCGCGATCAGGGAGCGACTGCCGCAGGTGGCGGTGACCGGCCATGACGCCAGCGCCGAGGTGCGCAGCATCGCTCGCGAACTCGCGCTTTGCGACATGATCGCCGACGATGCGGTCGCGGCGGTGGCGGAGGCAGACCTCGTCATTCTGGCAGTGCCGGTCGGGCGTATGGCCGATGCGGCGCTCGCGATCGCGCCGGGGTTGAAGCCGGATGCGATCATTTCAGACGTCGGATCGTCAAAGGCGGGTGTCGCCGAAGCATTGGCAAAGGCGCTTCCCGATCATGCCGTCATCCCGGCACATCCGGTTGCGGGAACCGAGAATAGCGGCCCTGCGGCCGGCTTTTCGACGCTTTTCGAAGGGCGCTGGTGCATCGTCACCCCAGGCGCGGACGCGCCAGAAGACGCCGTGACGGCACTCTCCGGCTTCTGGCAGGCGCTGGGCGCGAAGGTCGATGTCATGGACGCCGCGCACCACGACATGGTGCTCGCGGTGACGAGCCATTTGCCGCACCTCATCGCCTATACCATCGTCGGCACCGCGAGCGAGCTTGAAGAGGTCACCGAGAGCGAGGTGATCAAATATTCGGCGGGCGGTTTCCGCGATTTCACGCGCATCGCGGCGAGCGATCCGGTGATGTGGCGCGACGTCTTCCTCGCCAACAAGGATGCGGTGCTTGCGACGCTCCAGCGCTTCAACGAAGATCTGACCGTGCTCCAGCAGGCGATCCGCCGCGGCGATGCCGACAAGCTCGAGGACTGGTTCACGCGCACGCGCACAATCCGGCGGTCGATCATCGAACAGGGGCAGGATGACGCCGCGCCCGACTTCGGGCGCAAGCACTAAGCCGACGCTTTGCCCGCCAGCAAGGCTTCGGGCGGGTTCAGCGCGTTGATCGCGCGCCAGACGCGCTCTTCGGCTTCCTCGCGCGGCAGACCCGCGGGGATCGTCTCTCCGACCTTGTAGGTGATCGTGCCCGCCCATTTGACCCAGCGACGCGGCGGATAGGCAATGCCACTATTCACCGCGACCGGGATCACCGGCACGCCGAGCAGGCGATAGATTCCCGCGAACCCCGAACGCAGCGGCGGTGCCTCACCATGGGGAATGCGCGTTCCCTCGGCGAACAGCACCAGCGGACGATCCTTGGCGAGTGCGGCTTTGGCGGCATTCAGCATTGCGCGCATCGCCTTGCCGCCGCCGTCGCGATCGACAGGGATCAGGCCATAGAAATGCGCCGCCTGTCCCCAGACGGGGATGTTGAATAGCTGTTCCTTTGCAAAGACGGCCGGATGCTTGAACAACCCCGGCTGTTCGATCGTCTCGAAGGCGCCTTCATGCTTGAAGACATAAAGCACCGGCACGTCGGGCATGTCGCCCTCGACGACAATTTTTTGGCCAAGTATGAAGCGGCAGATCAGCCGGTGGAACTGCGCCCAGATGCGCACGAACCATATCGTCGCTTTATGCGAGATCGGCAGCGAGAGCACCGCGCCAATCGAGCTGAAGCTGCTCATCAAGACGAACAGCAGCCAGAACAGGATCGAGCGGACGAGGGCGATGGTGTAGCGCATCGGCGCGGTTCTTAAAGGCCGAGGAGGCCGCCCGCCAGCCCCGCGAGATATTTATGATATTCGCGAAAGAGCGTAGCGAAATTGGGTTGGCTGCGCACCGCGTCGGGCAAGATCGTCACCTTGTCGCCGACCGCGCGGCCGATTTCATATTCGGCGCGGCGCATGTGCCAGTCGGTGGTGATGAGCCGGATGCTCTTATATTTGCGGCGCTCGGCCCAGGTCGCGACCTCGGTTGCGTTCGAGCGCGTGTCCTCGGCCTCGAACCCCAGCGCGATGCAGCAGTCGAACAGCTTCATCGGGCGCTTGTAGGTAACGGCGAGTTCGCGCGGCTTCACCTCGCGCGCGACGCCGCTGATCAGCAAGCGCTTGGCATCGCCTGCCTCGAGCCGTTCGAGCGCGCGGTCGATGCGCCCCGGCCCGCCGGTCAGCACGACGATCGCGTCGGTCTTTTGTGCAGGCGCGGGTAGCGGGAGCAGCAGCGCGAACCATGCGAAGCCGAGCACCCAGGCCAGGAACAACAGGGAAATCAGGCGCTTGATCATAGAATCTTCTTGAGCGCGGCGAGCAGGGTCTGCCGCGCCGTGAGAGCGGCTAGCGCGATAGCCAATAGCGGCAGCGCCAGCAAGAGCGCCCAGCCCGCGGGGCCGAGCGAGGCGGTGGCGGCGAGGCCCGATGTGACACCCGACCATTGCCAACCGATGAGCAGCAGGATCGCGGCGGCGACGGCGGTACCGAGCGCGATGCCATAAGCGGTGTCGATCGCGATGCGGCGCTGGAACAATCGGGTGATCTGGCGATCGGTCGCGCCGATCATGTGGAGCATCTCGATCGTCGGAAAATGCGTCGCGAGTGCGGCGCGCGCGGTCATGATCACCACTGCCGCGCTCGCGAGCGTCATCAGCAGCACCATGCCGCCGGCGATCCACGCGAGCGAGCGGATCAGCCGCGCGACGGGACCGAGCCATTCGGCGTGCGGGATGATCCGCGCGCCGGGCGCCTCGCGCGCGACCAGCGCCTGCAACTGGCGCATGGGACTGGTGCGATCCTCGCCGACGAAGTCGATGTCGACGAGCGCGGGGAGGGGAAGCGATTTCAATACCGGGTCGTCGCCTTCTGCGCTGCCGAACCATTGGCCGAGCGTTGCCTGCAGCTCTTCCTGTTCGACCGCGCGTGCCGATCGCACGAACGGCTGGGCGGCGGCGGCGCGGCGGAGCGCGGCCGCCTGCTCGGCGCGCGTCACCGGGTTTGCGGTGACTATTTGTACCGTGACGCGCCCCGCGATCGCGGCGCCGATCGCGTTTGCTGACCGTGCGAGCCCCACCCCGGCGGCGGCGGCGAGCAGCGTCAGCATCATCAGGATCGCGATCACCCACGGCGTCGGTCCCGACAGGCGGCGGTCGGGAAGCAGGCGGCGATGCTGAACGGGAACGCGCGGGATGATCATGCCGCAATCACGTCCGGTTCGCCGGCGGATAGCGCAACGCGCCGGTGGGGTCGGCAAGCCGGCCTTTTTCGAGCCGCATCATCTGCGCATTTTCGATGCGGCTGATCAGGTGGATGTCGTGCGTCGCGACGACAACGGTGGTGCCAAGGCGGTTCAGCGCCTCGAACAGTCCGAGCAGACGCATCGCCATTTCGGGGTCGACGTTGCCCGTCGGTTCGTCGGCAACGAGCAATTGCGGGCGCGCGATCACCGCGCGCGCGATCGCGACGCGCTGCTGCTCGCCGCCCGACAGCGTTGCGGGGCGGGCTTCGGCGCGGTCGCCGAGGCCGATCCAGCTCAGCATTTCGCCGACCGGACCCGACAGGTCCTCTTCGCTGACCCCCGCGATACGCAGCGGCAGCGCGATATTGTCGCGCGCCGACAAATGCGGGATCAGGCGGAAGTCCTGGAAGACTACGCCGATACGGCGGCGAAATCCGGGCAGGCGGTGGCGCGGCATGGCGACCAGATCCTCCCCGAACAGGCGCACGATGCCGCGGCTCGGCCGCTGCGCGAGGTACAGCATCTTGAGCAGTGACGTCTTGCCCGCGCCCGACGGACCGGTGAGGAAATAGAAGCTGCCGGGCTGGAGATTGAAGCTCACATCGCTCAAAATCTCGGCGTCGGGGCCATAGCGCAGGCCAACCCCGTCGAATTCGACCATCGCGCCGCCGGGCCGCGCGGGAGCACTATCCGTCATGGCGTCACCGGCACGCTGTCGCGCGCCCGCGTCGGGTCAAGGAACAGGGGCGCCGGTCGGCTCATCAGCCAGCATCTCGCACGGCTATCCACAGAGGACAAGGCGCGAGTGTGACGCAAGGCTTGCAACGCGCGAATCGGCGTGTTTAGAGGAAGCCCATGATCCTTGCATGCCCGTCCTGTCACACGCGCTATGTCGTTCCCGATACGGCGATCGGACCCACGGGCCGCACCGTGCGCTGCGCCAACTGCCGCCATAGCTGGTTCCAGGAGCCGAACGCTGCGGCCACGACGGCTGCAGCCGTACCCCCTCCAAGCACCCCGGAACCGGTCGCCGCACCCGCACCCGCTCCCGAAGCGCCGCCCCGACCGGCTGCGACCTATTCCGATTATTCCGAACCCGCACCTGCACCCACGCCCGCTCCGCCGCGCTTTGCGACCGAACCGGCGCCGCGGGCCGCGCCCGTGATCGACGATGCGCCGCTGCCGTTCCGCCGTCCGCGGCGCAATCCGGCGAAGCGTTGGACGATCATCGCGGCAAGCGCCGCGGCGCTGATGCTCGCCGCGACCGGCGGCCTGATGTATTTCGGCCTGCCGAGCTGGGCGCAGGGGCTGGGCTTGCCGGGCGGGGTCGACGAGCCCGACCTCGTGATCGAACTGCCGCCGAACCAGGATCATCGCGAACTCGCCGACGGCACGATCTATTTCGCCGCGTCGGGGGTGATCATCAACCCGACCGACCGCGAACAGCGCGTGCCGCCGATTCTCGCCGAACTGCGCGATGCGCAGGGGACGATCGTCTATAGCTGGACGATCAAACCGCCGGTACGAATGTTGCCGCCTAATGAAAAGGTCAATTTCAGCGAGGCGAAGCTCGACATCCCGCGCCGCGCGACGCAGCTGACCGTCAGCTGGGCGCTGCCAAAAGGTTGAAAACTAAAGGCGTTACAGTGACGCCACGGCGTCACAGGCTGAGCGCGGCGGCGAGTGAAAGCAGGAAGCTGGTTAGCGTTGCGACGATGATCGGAGCGAAACTGCGCCACCCCTGATCGAGCAGCAGATGGAGGCGCGCTTTCATCGCAGTGGCGACGATCGCGAGCAGCAGCAGCGCCTGCGCCCCGGTCGCGGCGCCATCCTGAACGACCTTGGGGATCGCGATCAGCGAATTGAGCGCCGCGACGGCTAGAAAGCCGAGAATGAACCAGGGCAGGCGCAGCGGAATGCGTGTCTTGCTGTCGCCTTCGCCGCTGCGGCCGAGCCAGAGCGCGACGAGCATCAGCATCGGCGCGAGCAGCGCGACGCGCGTCAATTTGACGATCGTTGCGACTTCACCCGCCGGCTGCGAAAAGGAAAAGCCGCCGCCGATCGCCTGCGCGACATCGTGGATCGACGCGCCGATCAGGAATCCCGCCTGTGCGTCGGTCAGGCCAAGCTCGGCAGCGAGAACCGGATAAAGCGTCATTGCGAGCGCGCTCGCGACGGTGATCCCAACAAGCGTCAGCGTGAAACGCGCCTGGTCGACCCGCCGGTCGCCGATCAGCGAATAGAGCGCGAGCGCCGCTGACGCGCCGCAAATCGCGGTTGCGCCGCCCGCGAGCAACGCGGCGTGGCGGTCCTGCGCAAACAGCCGCGCGCTAGAAACGGTCACCAGGATGACCGCGAGCATGATGACGACGAGTAGCGCGAAGGGCAAAGGCCCGAGTTCGACGAGCTGTTCGGCGGTGATCCGCGCGCCGACGAGCACGATGCCGATGCGCAGCGCGGTCTGCGACATCAGGTCGAGCCCGGCGTGGGTGCGCTTGTCCTGCGAGAGGAAGCTCATCGCGAGGCCGATCAGCAGCCCCATCAGCACCAGCGGCGCGGCATAATGATCGGCGAGCCACGCCGCCGCGAGCGCGGCAATGCCGGTGACGAGAATACCCGGCAAATAGTCGCGCCAGCGGCGCCGCGCGGGCGGATGCGCCTCGAGTTGCATCTCGCCGTAGAGATCGGCTGCCATTGGCCAAGACTGTTCGGTTGGTTTCACGCCGGCTCCCTGTGCCCTGTGGCCGCTTGGCACATCGTTGCGCCATCGTCGATAGGCCATTGCTGGCGCGGCGCGGGCTTGCTAGGAGCCGCGCTCTATCAGCACCCGTAGCTCAGCTGGATAGAGCGCTGCCCTCCGAACAGGTAAAAGGCGCCATCCCTTATGTGCGAGATTGCACGCTAAGCTACTATTATTGGCTGACTAATCTGGAAAGTCTCTAGTGGCAAGCCGACGTCCGTATCCGGGGGTTCGCTGCGACTTTCGTCCGCGAGCTTACGCCTCGCTTACGACGAAAGTCAGACCGGAGAATTGCCGTGCCGAGACTGACCAAGCGCACTGTTGATTCCGCCAAGCCGATGGCGAAGGATTATATCATCTGGGATGATGGCATTCCAGGATTTGGTCTTCGCGTTCTGAAATCGGGCCGGCGCAGCTACATTATCCAATATCGGGCTGCAGGCCGGTCGCGTCGCTTCACGATCGGCGCCCATGGAATCTGGACGCCCGAGAAGGCCCGGCAGGAGGCGATGGCGCAACTCGGCCGGGTCGCCCGCGGCGATGATCCTGCCGAGGAGCGTGTGCTCGATCGAAACGCGATCACGGTCAAGGAATTGAGCGAACTCTATATTGCAGACATGGAAAAGGGGCTGATTCTCGGCAAAGGAGGACGCCCGAAGAAAGCGAGCACGATCGCGACGGATATCGGGAGGCTGCGTGCCCATATCACGCCCCTGATCGGGTCGATGCGAGTGAAGGACGTTCGCCGATCCCATATCATCAAGGTCCTGCGCGATATCATGGCGGGGACCACGCGCGCCGTCGTGAAGAGCAAAAAGCTCCGCGGGAAGTCGGTGATTACCGGTGGGCCTGGGACGGCCACGCGCACGGTGGGGGTTCTCGGCGCGACGCTGAGCTACGCCATCGAACTCGGGATAATCGAGCATAATCCCGCGCACGGGATCAAGAAGCCGAAGGGAAATGTTCGCGATCGCCGCCTCAGCGAAGCCGAATATCATATCCTCGGGAACATGCTCCGCGAAGCCGAGAAAAAGGAGGCTCTTCGTGTTCCCGTCGACATCATTCGGCAAATCGCTCTGACGGGCTGTCGGCGCAGCGAGATCATCAAGCTCAAATGGGCTGAATGCGATCTAGAAGGGAGCTGTCTGCGGCTCGCGGAGACGAAGGAGGGCGCATCGGTCCGGCCGGTGGGACTGTCCGTCGTCGAGTTTTTCGAGCGGATCAAGGACGACAAGGTCGGCCCCTTTGTCTTTCCGGGTCGCGACCTCGACAGCCACTATGGATATTTCCAGACGCGCTGGAAGCAGATCTTCGATGGATCGCCGCTGGCCGGGATCACCCCGCATGTCCTGCGTCACAGCTTCGCCAGCGTCGCGAACGACCTTGGGTTCACCGAGATCACAATCGCATCCTTGATCGGGCATGCGAAAGGCTCGATCACGGGCCGCTATATCCATACGCTCGACACCGCGCTGCTCATGGCCGCCGACAATATCAGCGGGTATATCTCCGGCCTTCTCGAAGGGGTGACCTTCAAGCAGAACAGCTATGCGCTGGACAGGGCGTCGCGGAAAGCAGCGCTCGCACGATTTCTCGCCGATGCGGGCGGCGAGGAGTTCGAGTTGTCCGGCGGGACGGTTCGCCTTGTCGCATGAGGCAAATTCTATTTGTACACGCTCTCGGTTTTCGACTGGATTGACCCTGAAAGCTTCTTGAGGGTCACAACGACATGTCGAAGATAGTCGCGATCGATCACTAGTTCTTGGCCAGACAGCCCGCGGCGCTTTTTGGCAGCCTTCTCGACATAGAGTTTGTTGATGACACCACTGTTGTGAATGATGATGTCACGGGAAGCTTTGATTTCGATAAACGCCTCGACAGTGTCCTGATCAAGCTCGATCGATAGCGTTTTCGCAGCCTTGTCGAGATATTCGGACGGTTTGCCGAACATCAAGCCTTCGCATTTCAGTGCGACAAAGCGGCGGATTACATCGTCGCGATTTTCGTGCTCGAGAAAGAGGTCCAGCGGAATGCCGCCCTTGTCTGCAAGAATTCCAAGCTTGGCAGGATAGGCGATTGCTACGATTCCAATTGCCTCCTGAATGAAAGCCTCAGTTCGCGACACCATCGACACGATGTTGGTTTCAAACACGCCTCGCTGATACTGCGCTGCGAAGAGATTTCCGACGTCTTCGTCTCTTCTGTTGCTCGTGATAGTCAATGTGCCCTTCGGCACCGGATAAGGCCGTCTGACCTGGCTTCTGGAAGCGCGCAGACGCTTGGCTCGCTCTTCAAGTTCTGGGCGAAGCAGTTCCGTAAAAATCCACGCATCATTGAGGTAGCGGATGAGGCGAATGTGGCGGGTGTAGACTTCCTTGGATACGCTGCTTTCCCTCATCAGCCATGCCCTCTCACGCGTAATGCTCCGCGTCGAAATGATCTCGTCGAAACGACGTCGGTCTAATTTTCTCCGGGCCGCGGTTCCACCAGGCGCATGAACGTCTCGTCCGCCTTGGGCGGCGAGAGCATGGGTTTGCGTCGACCGGAAAACTTGTCCGGAGCCCGTTCCTCGCCAGCTTGGGTGCGATGAAGGAATATCTGACAGATTGGCATTCCGGGAAATATTTCGAGTGGAACCTCGCCAACATTTGCCAGCTCCAGCGTCAGGCAACCCGAGAATTGCGGGTGGATGCCCGCGGCTGTCTCGATGACAAGTCCGTGCCGGCCGAGCGAAGATTTGCCGGTAACATAGCCCGACAATCCGGCCGGTAGTCTCAGCCATTCCAGGGTCACGCCCAGCACGAACCGACCGGGATGCAGAACATAGTTCGATCCGAAGGGCACGAAGTGCTGTTTTGTCCGCGAGGTTTCTGAGGGCTCGTCGGCGTCTGCCGGCAGAGGCCCGACTAGGGATACCGAAGGGGTGCGAGTCTGTTTGAACGAACGAAACCAGCGCCCGAGACGAAGGTCGATCGACGTCTCGCCCTTGCGCAATAGCTCATCGGTATCGGGCCAGGGTACGACCGTCAGTCGTTCGTTGGCGTCGTCGCTGTTGAATGTTCGGACGATCTCCGCGGCGCTAAGCATGGCTTTCTACCCGCAATTTGAACTCGGACACTTCGACCGATTTGAGCATCAGCTCATTGAGAATTTGATACTCGGCTGTGTCCTCGTCGAGCGACATTCCTCCGCGCTCGCGAAGATGGAGCCACCCAGCCGTGACGATCTCTGGAAGTGTGGCGCCGTCGCCATCAGGGACATGCTGCCGCAGCGCGTTTAGCACGCGCTCCACGGCCCCGGGATCTGGCGTCGTGACGCCATCAGTAGCGAGAAGCTCGAAAGCCCGATCGCGCAACGTTGGGTAAATGGCCGCTACCGCCCTGTCAGCAATAGCCAGCACGGCGCCGTCGACGGCAGGAAGCGGGGCGGCCTCCGCCCACGACCCGAACAAATTAGCTTCGGGGACAATATGCAGAACCGCAGCGGCATCCAGAAGGTAGCGGACACGATCTCCGCTCGCAGGATAAAATGCAGAGCGAACCTCTCCGCCCGGCGCGAGGAAATATTCGTAGGCGAACAGGAAGGATGGCCCGAACACAAAAAGACCAAAAAGGTCGCAGTAGATTTCCTCAAGCTGCTTAAGGGAGGAGCGTAGCACCGCGTCTTGCAGCCTCGGCATGGGAGAGCCACCAGCCGCCAGCTGCTGAAGCACGAGGTCGCGCTCTACCGGCAAGTCCTCGATCGCTTGAGCGATTGCCTTCGTCAACGCGTCGATGACGAATCCGTACATGCCTTTGCTTCGCCACGCGGAGTGGCCAATTTCGTGGCCCGCGAGCGGCACGATCAGCATGTTGCCGGACTCGGGGGCGGGGCCACCGACGAGGGCAAACCCAGGCAATAAGTCCAACGTCATCGGATAGGTGAACGGGACGAATTTCCATTCCGACGACATGATCAGTCGGGCGTCGGGATTCACGGCCTTTTCTATCAGTCGCTTGAGCGGGAAATGAACTTCGAAAGCGTTGCGAACATTGGTCGAGCGAAGAATGAAGCCCAGAATGTCGGTGTAGCGTGAGACCATGAGACTGGTCTGCATGCACGCCTGATCGATAGTTGCGTCATTGGCTTGCGGCGGGATGCGTTCAAGAAACGTCCGCAAAGCAATGGAATCGATCTTGATCAGGCGCAAAGCCTCCTCGCCGTCCCGATGGGCAAAATCGGACGCTTCGAGTTCGGCGATCTGATCTATGAAGGCTCTGACCCTACGACGGGCGGAAGCCAGCCGGAGGTTCTTCGCTGAAGGGAGAACGTTCGTGGGTATCAAAACCATCTTCCCCCGCGATCTGCTGGATCAGTTCCTGATGGAGCGCGATGCAGATCGGCAGGAGCGTGGGCACAGCCGCAATTTCTCCTCCGGCCACAGCACCCAGTTGATGACTGACCTTCTTCATATAATCTTGGATATGTTCGACTTCGCCGTCGGACTCGCTCGATCCCATCCGATAGAGCCGTTCGAACGGTTCGTAATAGCCAGGCTCAACGAATCGAAACTGTGCGGTGCACGTTTCGGGCTCGGAGCGTTGGCGGAGCGCGATAGCGAGACTGGAAAAAACATCGGTGTCGCAGTCCAGGCCAGCATTCATTCTCTCGAGTTCGACTATGGAACGAAGAGCTAAATTCGAGAGACTATATTTCGAGTGCGATTGAAAGCTTTGCTGCATGACCGTGGAGCCCCTTTCCTCCGGATGGTCGAACCGGCGAAGCATTTTTGCCTGATCGGTTATTTCAACATAGTAAATGACTCAGACTGAGTCAAATTGACTTAGATCCATTGTGGAAGCGAGCCATTTTTCATGTAGTTCGGCGCGGAAGAGAATAGCTGCCGCGCGGCTCGGCTTGAGCCCATATTGCATCGCATGGTTTGCAAAAGCGGTCTTGGTGTCATCATCGGATTGATGCGCGACAATTTTCTTCTTGTCCTGTCCGGCCAGCTCCGCGTCATATGTGATTATCAGCCGGGCAAGCCTTGCGCGACGAAGCTCTCTTACGATGAGCAAGTTGGCGAGGGCAGATGCGTCCAGCCGAAGCTCGGTCACGTAATGTTGAAAGGCGATGGCCTCGTCGTTTGTGAGGTAGCCGAGTATTTGTGCCATGATCAGGGCATCCAGAGGGATTGCTGCGCGGGCAGATGAATCCGCCGTTGCAGTGTCGATACAGCGTGCAGCAGGACCAACGTCTGATGACGGTTACGGAAAGATTCGGCGACGAATTCCTGCAGGTCGCCATTGGCGTCGGCGAAGCGCATGGGCCGCGGATACGTCATCCGCTTCGCAGGAATGAGCTTGGCGAACCGGTCGACCGATGAGACTTCCAAGGGCCACGCCATGTCAGGATATTTTCGGGCGAAGGACGGCGAAACGACGACACGCCGCAATTTGTTGAGGCTGGTCCCCATGGGCCCTTCCTCGGGCGGATTGAAAATGAGGACCGCGCAGTCGCGATCGCTGGCCATTACATAGCGGCGGGTGGTTGCGTAAACCGATGCGCCATAACGTTTCGCCAATTGAAGAGGCGCCTTCATTCCGAACTCAAGATCGCCAGCCTCGCCGGCGAAAATGTCCATCTGGAACAGAACCTCCGAAGCAAAGACATTTGCTTCTCGCTCGAACTGCGCTTTCACGAACGGGTCGAGCGTCATTCGGCAATCTTCGAAGAGCCCGAATATGCTTTGCCACGGGAGCAACGCGTGCCCGCCCTCGTGGAGCTTCAAAAAGGGAAGTTTCGCTTCGGGAGTTTCAGGGTCGATGAACGCAATACGCGAAGCAGGGTCAAAAACGCCCCAAGCTTTGGTCAAGGCGCTCAGCAGCGCTTTGCCAGCGCTTTCGGCTTTACGACGTAATCGAGCCAGATAGCCTTCGTCGATGGCAAGCGGCACCATTTCGATCTTGGCAGCCTGCATGATGGTGTCGACAGGAGTGGGAAAAACGTTGAGCGCGCCGCCGTCCCGCAGAGCGCGGTCGGCGGCGGCTCGAATGGCAGCTAGATGGTCGGGACAAACCGAGCAGTCATCTGCCAGCATTATTTTTTCTGACTTCGCAAAAAGCCAAGGAAGGCCAGAAGTTGGTCCTCTTCGTCGGAAGTAAGCTCGCCCAGCACGGAGGTGGCCATGCGATTGACCGGCTCTTCGGCTTCGGTCAAAAATCCGGCTCGCTTCATAATCTCCTGATAGTCGAGCTTATAGGCATTCGACAGCCGGTGCAGCATCATCGCAGACGGCTTGTCGATATTCCCATTCTCTAGCTGACTAAGATAGCCGTTCGATACGGTCCCATCTGTCATCCGCTCGACCTCCCTCAGAGACAATCCGCGCGACTGGCGAACTTTCTTCAGAAAACCCCCGAGATCTGTTCCCTCCCCATCCATCGTCCTTTCATCGGTCATAAATCACCCATCTTGGTTCCGGGGGCGAAGACCTATAACGAAGGGTGCTAAATCCGTCAAGCACATCTTAGCGCCCTTGACAATTTAGATTCGCTTCGTAGATTTAGCACCGCAGCCACGGAGTCGCGCTGCGGAACATAAGGAACGAAGCAAAATGGAAACGCATAACCACCCGGGTGGCCGGAAGGACGACGACGAGATCGTGATCATCAACAACCGCACCGATGCGGAGGTTGACGTCAAGATCAAGCACGAGAACGGCCAGGACATCGTGATCGTCGATATCGTCGATGTCGAAGAATGCGGCCGCTGCAATCAGCCGCCGCCGGCCGCGCACCGCTACAAGGTGAAGATCGACCACATCTATCATGTGTTCGACCGTCGCTTCGTCACGGGGGCCGAAATCCTCGTCGCGGGCGGAAAGACGCCGATCGAGAAGTATGAGCTCGAAAAGCGCCTGCACGGCGGCAACTACGTCTCGATCGATCCCACCGACAAGGTCGATCTCGGCGAATGCGGCATCGAGGTCTTCGAGACCTTCCCGCTCGACGAAACCGAGGGCTGACCGTCATGCGCCGGGAGTTCAACCTCGGTCCCGAAGACATCCGGGCGCTCGACGCGCTCGGGTGTCCTTGGGAAACCGTCATTCAGAGTGGCGTTCATTGGCTGCTCTTGCACAAGCATCCGATCCCGGCCGGCTACAATGTGGCCGAGGCAACGGCGGCGATCCGTGTCGACGGCTATCCGGCGGGCATGATCGACATGGTCTATTTCTGCCCCCCGCTCAGCCGCGCCGACGGCCAGACCATCAACAATCTCAGCGAGCTCGCGGTTGACGGCCGGACGTTCCAGCAATGGTCGCGCCACTATCCGTGGCGTCAGGGCGTGGACTCGCTTTGCACGCACCTGCGCCGCGTTCGCGCGTGGCTCAAGAACGAATTCAAGAAGCGCTAGAAGGGATTTCATCATGCACATCCTGCGCATGACTCAGCACCAGCAATTTCGACTTGCCCAGCATCTTCTGGACGGCAGTGGCTTGGAGGCCATTGCTGTTGGACTGTGCGGCCGCGCCAGCGGTGACGGCCGTCATCTGTTCGCCCTTCACCGCATCGTGGAAATTCCGTGGGATGAATGCATTCGCACGCCCGACCGCGTGACTTGGCCGACGTGGCGATTGAAGGCCTTGCTGGCCGAAGCGCGCCTCAACGACATGGCGATCCTAAAGATCCATTCGCACCCCGGCGGCTATCGCCAGTTTTCCAGTCAGGACGACGCGTCCGACCTCGATCTGTTCAATGCGGTCGGCCTCAAGGTGATAGGCGAGCATGTCAGCGCCATCATGCTGCCTGACGGTTCGATCTTCGGTCGCCGCGTCGGGATCGGCGGTCCCCGCGCCATGCTCGACCGTGTGTCGGTCACCGGAGACGACATCACCATCTGGCCGGGGACGCCCGTCCCCCGGCGGACCGATTTCGACATGAGACATCGGCAGATGTTCGGCGATCAGACGACCGATCTCCTCGGATCGCTGAGCGTCGGCGTGTCCGGCATTTCCGGTAGTGGCAGCCCGACCGTCGAAATGCTCGTGCGTCTCGGCGTCGGACGGGTTGTGCTTATCGAACCCGATCATGTCGAGGCGAAGAATCTCAACCGCATCTACGGTGCAACCCGCGCTGACGCCAAGTCGCACACCAACAAGGCGCGCATGATGAAGCGCCATATCGATCGCATCGGACTTGGTACCGAGGTCAAGGTCATCGAAGGCTTTGTCGACGATCCGGAAGCCATCGCCGCCCTCGCGACTTGCGACGTCATCTTCGGCTGTATGGATTCAGTAGAGGGACGGGATACGTTGAACCGAATCGCGACCTTCTATTCTCTGCCCTATTTCGATCTCGGCGTTCGTATCGACGCCGACGGAGCGGGCGGGGTCAAGACGGTCTCAGGCGTCGTCCATTATCTCCAGCCGGGAGGTTCCAGCCTGCGGTCCCGTGGAGTTTACACCGATGCGGAACTTCATGCCGACATCTTGCGCCGCACCGACCCTGCTTTCTATCAGGATCAGGTTCGCCGCGGATATGTTCGGGGAATGGTCGTTGACCGCCCTGCGGTCATCAGCATCAACAGCGCCGTGGCCTCAATGGCCGTCAATGAGCTTCTCGCCAGGATGCACCCGTTCCGTACCCGTCCGAACAGCGATTTTGCAATCCAGCGTCAGTCCTTCTCGCATGGCCGGATCATTCTGCGCCCCGATGGCGACCCCGATCTCGACCTCGCGCGCCACATCGGACGGGGTAACGCCAGTCCGCCGCTTCTGCTGCCGCGACTGGACCGGGGGAAGTGAGGTTCGCACCTTCGCTGCCCGCATGGGCAAAGCTGGCGTTTCGCAAATTGGATTGGTTTGCGGCCGGTCGCATCCGGCCCAAGATGGTCGTGGTGCTAGTAGACGATGCGCCGATGAAGCTTTGCAGGAACATTCTTTATGTTCGCGCGGGCGCTAACGGACCGGCGTTCGGATATCTTGCCTGCCCTTGCGGGTGCGGCGATACGCTGCACCTGCGTTTCCTTGGAAACCGAAGGCCACGCTGGAAGCTCAGCGAAGGTCCGCGCGGTGTAGCTACCGTTCGACCTTCCGTTTGGCGGACGAGCGGTTGTGAAAGTCATTTCTTCATTTCCAACGGCGTCATTGAGTGGTGCCCCGCGCTGGGGACTGGACATTATGATGATTGGGCGCGCGGCTAAGAGCGCCTAAGGTTTGGCGCGTTTGGGAATGAGGGCTTTTTCGAACCAAACCGTATCCCACAGCATATCCAGATTTTGGAGTAACCAAGTCGACCAGCTTTCGGGTTCCGGTTCCACTGTTCTGATTCCCAGTTCTAGCTTAGCTGCCTTGGCGATTGCGCGACGCACGACACTCGACAAAGCTGGAACGAGTTCTTCGGTCAGCTCGCCATGGTCCCACCACCGCCAGCCGCCGGCATGGGCCCCGACATTGTTGCGCAGGAAGTTTCCCTGCCGTGCAATCTCTCCGGCATCGATCCCCAATCCTAGCAGGGTGCAAAGTTCAGGGCGTGTCGTCGCAGAATTTGCGAGGCCGCCATTTACCAGTAGCGTCTTCAATGCCTGTAGGGCGGAGTCGAGAGCGACGACAGCCTCCAGCTCAAATTCCTTTCTGAGCAGGCTCTGGCCGCGAATGAAATGGAAGATCGACTGGTGAATATTGGCGTCCAATGTGTTGGCGTTCGTCCACACTGACCGGATAGGTAGCTCGCGAGTGGACTTACCCCATTCCAATCGCGCATCCGCCATAGATGCGTCGATCAAGCTGCGCTCGGAAGGGCGTGGTCGGTTTTCCCAATGATGCCGACTCATGAATTGCGAACCGAAGGGATGCAGGATCCGGCGGTCGCGATCCCAGCAGACCATCAATATCTTGGCGACATGCGAACGATGAATATATTGCCGCGCGAAGTGGAGAAACCAGGTGATTTCATCATATCCGATCTCGTCGGAAATTAGGGAACGCCAGCCTCGGGTCCATCCTGGTACAATCGTCGTGACGGCGAGGACGTTCTTGCAGGGATAGGCCCGCCAGCTCTGGCTGCCGATGAGATAATCCAGACCCTTGGTTTCATCGAGCGTGACGGTCATCGCTTCCCGGGCACCGTCCCGCTTTGGCAGTTCCGCGAGCATGGAGTCGATCGCAGCCGCCATGCCCTTGCGCACTGAGGCAGGGGCTGCGGCGCGGTCGTAATAACGGAGCATGCGTGCTTTTGTATGAGCGCGCAGCTGCGGCAAGGCTGTGTTGTTCATCGTCATCGGAGCGGGCGGTAGCATAAGTTCGCGTTTGCAGCCCATTGCCGGCGGCTCTCATTCAGCGGGCAATTCCCAGCGCTCTACCAAGCCGGTTTGCGCTATCGAAACACATTCAGCCACAAGGGCATCAAGTACGAGGTTGACCTTGCTCATGTCATAGCTGTCGATCTGGTCTGCGCCTGACCGGAGCGCCAAGAAGGCTTTGGCATAGCTTTCTTTATGTTCAAGAGCCCCATGATAAATGTCGGCGTCGCGCTTGTAGTTGGTCCAGACGACGCGCGGAGGCGGATAATTGTGCAGACGATGATCGAGATAGCACTCGATTGCAGCGCCGCGACCGTTGATATCCGATCGCTGTTCACCGTTCGGGCCTTTGGTCGGAAAGTCGCGAAACGCCTCAATGTCGGGGAGCAGCATCGCGCGCATGTTCGGCGGCAGATTGAGGCTTTCGACCTTGTGAAAGGCTTCCACGCCTTCCGCATCATTATCGAAGAGGAATACGGTCTGGTTATGGACGTCGATCTTCGCGAGCCCTTCGGCGAACTTGACCAGATTTCCAGTGCCGGAAAATGGGTGGCGCTCACTTACATCGATGAACCGGAAGAAATCGAGGATGCCAGGCCGTAGCAGTGTAAGTGCGTGTTGCAGAATATGGGCATCAGAACTGCCTTCGGTGGCGACGAGAAATGTCTCGGTGCGCCGGACGTCGCCGTTGAACTCGCTCGTCTCCGCCCATCCGTTCTCTACAAGCGGTCCATATTGCCAGATGACGTCGGAGTCGCGGTTGGTCGGATTCTCGGCGAATATGCGGAGCATCAGATAGGGATGCAGGAGATCGACCGCGCTCGCGAAATAGCTTCGTTCTGAGTATGCGGAATCATCAAAGTCCCATTCTAGAGGTAGCCTTGCGAATATCTCCTTCTCGCCTTTGAATCGTCGTTTTGCCTTCTTGCTGTTGCTGCCGACGAAGCTGTCGTCGAGTTCGACAAGCGGGTATCGTGTCGCAAGCGCAAGATAATCGTCGAAGCCGAGGGGGTCGGGGGCAGAGGGCTCGTCGTCATCATTCATTGCTGCGCGCTCTTCGCGCCAGGTCTCGACCCGCTTTTCGTAAGAAACCCGCGCCAGAGCCAATGTGTAGCCGAGCAATTCAAGGCGCGGCAGCATGTCCCCAAGCTTCGATGCGAACGCCATTTCATAAGGGGTCGGATCGAGACCTTCGTCCTCATAATATTCATAATTGATCTGGTCGCAGCGCACTGGCTTGCGGTCTCGCTCCTGAAACAGCGAGCCATGATCCATCCCGCGATGATTCTTCGACCATGCAAGGTCGGCTCCGCCGAGCGAAAGCGAAATTTCCGTGCCCATGTTTCCCCCGCGGCTTAAAAACCCGTCGCTATAATAATGTCGGACCTGCGTCGGCGGCAGATTTCCTTCCGCGCGCCGCATACCACGGCTCGTCGGTGTGCTCCGCCACGAGCTGATCGGCAGGATATTGTGCCACTAGTTCCATCGCGCGTTCAGCCGGCGCCTGCATCCATGCGTCGTGATCTTCAGGATGAAGAATGACGGGCATTCGGTCGTGAATGCTCATCATCTCGGGCACTGCGTCGACCATCACCATCGTGTAGCAATCACCCCATTCGTCGGTCGGCCGCCAGAGGCCGGCGCAGGCGGCGAGCGGTTGGTCGGCGATACTGATCCAGGTCCGGGTCATCCGGCCCTCTTCGCCCACTGCCTCGGCAAACGCGCTGATCGGTATGAGGCAGCGTTGCGCCGGGCGGAGAAAATACTCGCGCCAAAGGCCATAGGGATTGAGGAGCTGGTCATCGCGGGCATTGTTGACAGGCGTAGGCTTATTCGGCTGGCCGGTCCGCCTGTTGGTTGAATGACGGGGAAATCCCCAATGCATCGCCTCGATGACGCGTATTCCGGCATCGTCGCGGACAATGAAGCCCGTGCCACCCTTCCACACATCGCCAGTGCTGGCGTTGGTTCGTTTTCGGCGCTGCGCTTTGAAATGCGCACCCACCTCATCGACCGAGGCCTTGAGAGTGATCTGATTGCACATTGGCGGCTCCGGGTCAGGCGGCGCCGAGCAGCCCTGCAAAGCTCTGCTGTATCGGCGGCATAATAGTGAAACTTCCTTCAGGGAAGCGCTTCAATATGTCTAGCGGCGGCCTCGCCTGTTCGAGCCAGTCATACCAGTCGTCGGGATCGACAACGGCGACATGCCGATCCTTATAGGGTTCGAGGTCTGCATAGGCTGGGACGGTCAGTGCCGCGAAGCTATCGGGCCAGTCGCGTGTGCCGCGCTGCCAGACTCCGGCGATGCAAAAAAAGGGAATGTCCGTCACGAGGCTCGCTGCATAGAGCGTTTTACCGTCTCGCCTGATCCCGAACTCATTTGCGAGGATCAGGCAGGGATTCTCGATGCGCGCGGTTTCGGACTTCAGGAGCGGAATCTGGCCAATTTCGGTGTCGCGGGATTTGAGCCCCCAGTGCGCCTCGATTTGACGTTCTTCCGTGCCGTCCCAGATCATGATCCGGTGTCCGTTGCGGCCGACGCCTTGCAGGGCGTCATCAAAATCAGCGTCCATGGGATAGCCTCCTAGCTTCGATATCGGCTGATCGCGCGCTTCCATTCGCGCTCGTCTGCAAACTCCTTGATCGAGATGACGCCTTTCTCCCAGGCGACAACTTCGATTCGAAGCGGTTGCACACGGCGCCCGGTATTGAACGCGCATTGCCTGCACCAAAAATGGCGGCAGGCGGCGCGCAAATTATCGTCCCAGCCCTTTCGGTGGAAGCGCATCCACAGCAGTCCGGAGTCGAACTTCGAGCTATGGCCGCAGCGGCAAACCGGCTGTAGGGCATAGTGCCAAATCGCCGCTTCGAAGATATGCGTGGCTTTCGGAATTCCCTCTTTCGTGTGGCGCACGTCACAGCGCCAGCACCAGCTGGTCGGGATCGGGGATCGGAGGATGTTCTTCGAACAGGCGCGTGATCGTTAGCGCCAGCTCTTGTGCGGCGGCTTGGCGCGTGGTTTCCCGAGGCGCCGTAATTCCGACCCGAGCCCACCCCGGTGCGTCGAGCAGCGCGTTTGCGACTCGATCTGGATCGATTCTCGTCATGCCCCTTAGAGAACATAAGAAGAACGATTCGGCAATATCCCAATACATCGCTCGATAGGTGCCGATTTCGTGGAGAGCTGCGGAAACTGGTGAAAGACGCACGATCCCTCGATTCGAGGAGACTGCACCGGAAATTTTCTTCGCGATAATTCAAGGTGAACGCAAATCCGCGCGTGGCAGCGATCGTCTGTTGCTGCGATGCAACATTCGCCCTCAATTACGTTACGGAATCCGCATTTTGGGTGGCGCTGGAAGGCAAGTTCGCTATCTGCCACCCCGCGACCCAGATGGAGAGCTTTCTCCATTGAGACTTGCGGCGGCCCCACGGGGTCGCCGCTTTTTCATGAGCCACCGCCGCGGCCGGGTAGTTTACCCGGGTCGGACCGGCACCCCCCCGTCGAACTGTTGCAAGAATGCAACAATATTTCATAATAATGAAATAAAAGTGCAAGAGCGTTCCTGCTTTCTGTCGATTGAGCGTCCTTAGGGCGTGCGCATGTGACGCACGACCATGGAGGACTATAATGAAAAAATTCGTTTCGGCAGCGGCTCTCACCACCGCGCTCGTCGCATCGCCTGCCTTCGCGCAGGACACGGGCTTCGCAGGTCCGCGTGTCGAGCTGCTTTCCGGCTATGACATCGTCGAAGGCGACGAAGGCCTCGTTTATGGCGTGGCCGCGGGTTACGACGTCGCGGTCGGCCAAGGCCTGATCGGCATCGAAGCCGAAATCAATGACTCGACCGTTCGCGAAACCGCCACCGACTTCGACGTCGTCGGCGACGAACTCACCATCGGTGCGGGCCGTGACATTTATGTCGGTGGCCGTCTCGGCTTTGCCGCCAGTCCGCGCACGCTCCTCTACGCGAAGGCCGGCTATGTGAACGGCGCGATCGACGTCCGTTACGACGATGGCACGACCGTTACGAAGGCCCGCCCGAAGGGTGACGGCTATCGCATTGGCGCCGGTATCGAGCAGCAGCTCAATATCCTTGGCCCGAAGAGCTATGCCCGCGTCGAGTATCGTTACTCGAACTATGGCAACATCGACTACGCCGGCACGAGCATCGCCGCGAACATCGACCGTCATCAGGTTGTCGTCGGTCTGGGTCTGCGCTTCTAAGCGTCCCCGTGAGGTCTCGCTATCGCGCGATCTCGTGAAAGCCTTCCCGCCGCGTGCCTTGCTAGCGCGGCGGGGAGTTTCAAATCATCGAAAAGGATATCGGGATGTTCAACCGCCTCTTCATCGATCATCCGAAAAGCGTCGATGAGAATTATCTCGAGCATTTCGGTGTCGCGTCGTCGTTCGGCTTCGCGATGATCTACGGCGGACTCTGTGCGCTGGTTCACGCGGTCGTGCCCGGCTGGTGCATCACGAGCGCCAGCGACACCATCCAGCGGCTCAACCGCATCATGGTCGAGAAACGCCGCGCCAAGGCGCACGGGCTTTCGCAGATCAATAGCGTCGATTGGGTGATCTGACGCGCGATCGTCAAACATAGATTTCACGCGAGGCGTGCGAGCGCAGCGTCGAGACCGCGGCTTATTCTTCGGAGAGATATGATGTTCCAACCCGAAGTCGAGATCGAACATCATGCCCGTCTCCTCCAGATACGGCGGCTGCGCGAATCCGGGCTCAAATATCGCGAGATCGCTGCAGCGCTAGGCATCTCGGCCGCGCGGCTCTCGCAGCTCCGCCCGCAGGTCGACCGGTTGCCGCATCTGGAACCACTGACCGCGATGTCGGACGTGTCGCCCGACACCGCGCTGGCCTATCTGCCGCTGAGCCGCCGCACGCGCTCGATCCTCGCGGCGTCGCCGTTCGAAACGGTCGCGGACCTGATGGCGGCACAAGGCAGGCGGTTCGGGCAGGAGAACCTGCCACACTGCGATCCACGGTCGTGGCGCGAAATCCGAACCTGTCTCGCCGTGCTCGACGCCAAGGGCACTGCCGTTCGGGACGTAGCAGCGGCCTGAAACTGGGGCCGGCTCAGTCGAGCTGAACGGGGCTCCGCATCGGCGGCTCGCTTTCGTCTTCGCTCGGGCTTTCGGGTGCGGGCTTGCTAGCGGCGACGGTCTCGGCCGGCGTCTCGGCAAAAACTTCTGTTCCAGGCTCGGCCGTCAGCCCGATGGCGGGTGGGTCGTGTGCCGGAACCTCTTCGGTGCATCCCGAAAGCGTAATCAGAAACAGGATCGCCGAGGCTTTAGTTATCATGACGCCCTCCTGGTTATCGTTGTGACTGAAATGGAATCCTTCAGGACCGGGCTGGTTCCGGGGGTAAGCTCAGGGACCAAAGCGCTTCGCATCCTCTTCGAAGGTCGTGATCATCGGCCGCAGAATCTCGAAATTCTCGTTACCGCGCACGTCGGTGTAGATCCGTGACATTTGCTTGTAGTGGGCGATGGCGCGCACCGCGCTTTCGGTGAAGACGACATGGCAGTCGCCATCGCTATCGTCACCCGCGATCATGAACACATGCCGGTCGAGAGCGGGACCGGCACCCCCCCTATCATCATCCACCCAGCACCCCCCGATCCTTGCCTCGTTCGGGCAAAAGACGAAAGCCAAGCTTCCTCGATTGATAAGACGCACGGCAACGCGAAATCAGGAACAGGAAACCGATGTTCATTCGAGGGGATTGATGAATATGCCATGCCACCTGCCACGGCGCAGTTCTTCGCGGACGTACCGGGCATAGTCGGCCGGCGAGAGGGCGTCGCCGAGCTGGTGGCGCATCCGGTTGCAGTAGAGGCAGGCCGCGGCGATGTTCGCATAGCTGTTCCGACCGCCGTCGCGGCGCGCGCGCAGATGTTCGGCGGTGACCTGAAGCAGTTCGGCCTGCTCTATCGTCAGGCCGTGGCGGCGCGCGAAGCCTTCGGGATCGGTTCGCCACATTGGTTGGCGGCAATAATGGCAGGTCCAGCGCTGGCGGACGGCTTTCCGGTTACGGATGATCTGCAATGGGCACATGGCATTCTCGCTTCGACTGTTGGTCAAAGCGGATGCGCTGCGGCCATTCCTATCGGGACCGCCCCTCGATTGGGAGCCTCTTGGCTTGCGCTGGACGACACCAGATGATGCCACCCCGCAGTCCGTCAACGGCAGTCCCGGTTCCTTTTGGATGCCCGAGGGTGCGGGATCGTTCGATGGACGATCCGCCGAGGTTAAAGCCCCGACCCGCAATCGGCTTAATAGCGTTCGTCATATGCGCGAGCAAGGACGAGAAGAGGGGTTGAAGTCTACGCTGTAGACATCTACATTGTAGACTTGAAAGGATCGCTATGCTTGGAAAACTTGAGGAAGAGGTGCTCTTGGCCGCGCTACTCGCCGGCAAAGAAGCGCTGCCGAGCGAGATCTACGCCCGGCTCGAGGGCGTGGGCGAGGGACTGCGCAAGCTCCCGGCCTTCGGCGCCGTTTATACGACGCTCGGGCGGATGGCGGCCAAGAAGCTGCTCATCGAAACCGCGAAGCCGGACGCCGCCAGTCGGCAGCGCCGGGCGTTCACGGTCAGCGCACTTGGGCAGCGGGCGCTGCGCGAGTCGATGAACAGGCTCCAGCAACTCGGCGGCTTCGCGCTCGCGGGAGGTGCAAATGGCTGATCGTTGGACCAAGGAGAAGCCTTCGTATCGCGTGCATTATGGCGCCAAATTCCGGCGTCAGGGGAGCTTCGAACTCTACCAGACCAGCGTCACCGATTTCAGCGCCGCAGTCGAAGAACTTCGACGCCGTGTCGGTGTCGATAGCGCCGCAAACGCCGTTGTTACGCAAATCTACGTCGGCGAGGAGATCGAAGTGTCGATCGACGCTGACGGGGTGCAGAAAATCTACGGTTTCGACGAGGCTCACGGCTTTTACCTGTCCGCCACCGTCCCGACCGACAGCTCGGCTCCCGCCGAAGGCTACAAGCATTCTCTGTTAATCGACCTCCTCGTTCCGGCGACGGCGGCCGAGGACATGCACGCCAATCTCGAAGAGATGCACATCTTCTGGGTGGATCGGCACGGTGTCCGGAAGGCACGCTGGGTCCGGCGCGCGCAGATCGCCTTGATGATCAGTGGCCTTTGGCTCAACCGGCTGATCGGGCTGACCGAACGGCTGCTGAAGGTCACCCGGCTCAGCGGCTAGGCGGCGGTCGACGCAGCTTTTGGCTGCTTCCTTTCTGCATCGGTGATGCCAAAGACTCAGAAGGGGAAAGCCTTCCCCTGACGGCCGGTCCCAAACAAGTTTGGCGCCGGCCGTACCCCTTCCGCAGGGGCTGGACGCCCCCGCGACGCCCCCGGAAAATGAGCGCGGTTGCTGATGAGCGCGCACTGCCACCGGCAGGCGGCGGCAGGGGTCGCGCGTCTGTTTGACCGCGCTGCGCACTCGTCGCGGCTGTCTTGGCGGTGCGACGGCTAAGCACATCTGCGCACGCACGTCGCACCGCCGGCGGCCGCGCCAAGGGCGCGACTGTTCTTTTGGATCCGCGGGTGCGGATCATGGTCATGGGATCATGGCCTGGCGGCTGATGGGGACGCCGCGCTTTGCGCGGCGGCGTTTTTCGTGGCCTCCCGTCGATCGCGGGAGTGGGCGGCGCTCCCTTCTGGGCGCGGCCCGGCGTCCCGCAAGCCGCTGCGCGGCTCTTCCTCTTCGTTTCATCCCTTCGGGTGCGGGCCGCCTCCTGGCCGCGCCCGGCAGGTCGCCAGTCGCCGCCCACCCCCGCTCCGCCGGGGGCCTGCTGGTTTTGGGGCGGGGACAGGAGAGAGGCATGGGACAGACGGTCGAAGGTCGCGCGGTGCGGCAAGGTGGTGACGCGACATCGGGCACGGGCCGACGTCGGAGGCGCGGGCAGGGTTGCGATCAAAGGCGCGCGCAGGACGGTGCGCCGCGCGCTTCGCTCTACGACAGCGTAACCAATCGGATCATCGCCGAACTGGAAGAGGGGCGGCTGCCTTGGGTGCAGCCGTGGAGTCGTAGTGGCGGCGCGTCCGCCGCGTTGCCGCATAATGCGCGGTCGGGGCGCGCCTATTCGGGAATCAATATCCTGATCCTCTGGGGCGCGTTGATCGAGGCGGGATGGCCGAGCCAAGGCTGGCTGACCTTTCGTCAGGCGCTGGAGGCAGGGGGCAATGTCCGCAAGGGCGAGCGCGGGACGACCGTCGTTTATGCTGACCGGTTCGTTCCGAAGGGCGAGGCCGAGCGCGCGGCGCGCGATGGCGGAGACGCGCGGGCCGTGTCGTTCCTCAAAAGCTTCACCGTGTTCAATGTCGCGCAGTGCGAGAATCTGCCCGAGGGGTTCGGGTGCGAGGCGGGGCTTGCCGCGCCGCTCAATGACGCTGAGGTCGTGCCGGTCGCCGAGGCGGTGATCGCGGCGGCGGGGGTGCCGCTGCGGATCGGCGGCGATGAGGCCTTTTATGTTCCCGCGCACGATTTCGTTCAGATGCCGCCGCCGGAGTGTTTCAAATCGGGGGCGGACTATTATTGCACGGCGCTTCACGAACTGACCCACGCGACGGGGCATGTGTCGCGGCTGGATCGCAAATTGCTCACCAGCCGCGACACCAAGGATTATGCGCGCGAGGAATTGGTCGCCGAAATGGGCAGCGCCTTCCTCTGCGCCGCACTCGGCATCGAACCGATTGCGCGTCACGCCGATTATATCGGCGGATGGCTGTCGATCCTGCGCGAGGATAATCGCGCAATCTTCCGTGCTGCGAGCCTAGCGAGCAAGGCCGCAGACTGGTTGCTCGCCCGCCATGCTGCCTGTGAAGCGAGTCGCGCGGAAGCCGGAGGCGATGCGATTGCCGCCCGAGGCCATATCGAGCGGAGGGCGGCGGCATGATGCTTCTGACCCCCGAGCTTCGCGCCGCCTTGCGCGCGAACGACGAAGCGCGCCGCGCTGCCGTCATGGCCGATCTGGACGAACCCGATTTCGTGCCCATCGTGAAATTCTTCTCGCCCGTCGGCGCGGCGAAATGGCTCACGACCGAACTTGGCGAAGACGGCGACACGCTGTTTGGGCTTGCCGATTTGGGCGTCGGCTGCCCCGAGCTTGGCTCGTTCAGCCTCGCCGAGCTGGAGGCGGTGCGCCTTCCCTTGGGGCTTCGCATAGAGCGCGACCTTCATTTCACGACGCGGCTGCCGCTCTCGGGATGGGCGGCTTGGGCGCGGCGCGCCGGGTCGATCATCACCGTGGCGCAGCTACTCCATCGCGGTTTCCGCGCCGCGACAGACGAGCTTCCTTCACCCCCATCGGCGCCCGGAAGGGACACATCCGAGGATGCGGGGTGACGGTCGCGGGGCGGCGCCGAGAAGGGGTCTGTGACCTCGGCTTGACGGCGTCCCGAACGCTGGCGGCGCGTTTGCCGCCGAACGAAGCCGGTCCGCCCAATCGCGAAACTCGACGGACCGGCACCTTCCACGAAGAAAGGTGACTACAATGAAACTCGACTTTATCGACCTTGGCAAGCTGTCGATCAGCAAGGCCAATATGCGCTACGCCAAGAAGGCCCCCGATGTGACCGACATCCTGCCGACCGTCCGCGCGCGGGGTGTCCTCGTGCCGCTGATCGTGCGACACAATGTCGCGCCGGGCGAGGGGGATGCTTGCCCGAACTGCGCCTATGAAATCGTCGCGGGCGCGAGGCGCTTTACGGCGGCGAACATCGTCGCCGCCGAGCGCGGCGAGGCCGAGCCGCTGCCGTGCGCGATCCTCGAAGACGGCGACGATGCCGCCGCGCTCGAAATCTCGCTGATCGAGAATGTCGCGCGCCGCGATGCCGACGAGGTCACCCAATGGGAAACCTATACGCGGCTCATCACCAAGGAAGGCCGGACCATCGCCGATATTTCGCTCACCTTCGGGATGCCCGAGGCGTGGGTGAAGCGCATCCTCGCGCTCGGCAATCTGTTGCCGCGTGTCCGTAGCCTCTACGCCAAGGCCGAAATCAAGCCCGAGACGGTGCGCCAGTTGACGCTCGCGACCAAGAGCCAGCAGCGCGAATGGCTCGCGCTCTACGACAATGACGAGCATCAATGCCCGACCGGCCATCAGTTGAAGGCGTGGCTGTTCGGCGGCGGCGCGATCAAGGTCGAGCGCGCTTTGTTCGACGTCGAGGCGAGCGGCCTCGCCATCGTTGCCGACCTGTTCGGCGAGGATCGCTTCTTCGCCGATAGCGATGCCTTCTGGAAAGCGCAGGAGGCCGTGATCGAGGCGCGGCGCGAGGCCTATCTCGACGAGGGCTGGAGCGATGTCGTCATTATCGGGCCGCGTGAGTATTTCTCGTCCTACGAACATCGCAAGGCGGCAAAGCGCAAGGGCGGGCGCGTCTATATCGACGTCAGCGACAGCGGGGAGGTCGTCTTTCACGAAGGCTATGTGACGACCAAGGAAGCCAAGCGGATCGAGAAGGCGGAAGCAGCCGGGACGGGCGGGGCGGATGCGTTGAAGCCGGTGCGTCCCGAGTTGACCTCGCGGCTCCAGACCTATGTCGATCTTCACCGCCACGCCGCCGTTCGCGCGACGTTGACCGGCGAGGCCGAGATCGCGTTGCGCCTGCTCGTCGCCCATGCCATCGCGGGGTCGCCGCTGTGGACGGTGCGGGTCGAGCCGCAGAGCGCCAAGGACGAGGACGTCCGCGAAAGCATCGAGACGTGCCGCGCCGAGGTCGTGTTCGACGAGAAACGCCGCGCTGTCCTCGAACTGCTCGGCTTCGACGCCGAGGAGCCGAATGTCACCGGCGGCAATCCGATGCCGCTCGCGAAGCTGTTCCAGCGCCTCGTCGAACTGCCCGACCGTGCGGTCATGGACGTCATCGCGGTGATCGCCGGTGAGACGTTGTTCGCCGGAAGCGCCACCGTCGAGGCCGTTGGACTCCAGATCGGGACCCAGATGGACAAATGGTGGGAGGCCGACGACGCGCTGTTCGAGGGGCTTCGCGACAAGGAAGTGCTGGCCGCCATCGTCGCCGAGGTCGGCGGAGCCGACATCGCCGCCGCGAACGCCAAGGAAAAGGGCAGCGTCCAGAAGGCGATCATCCGCGATCATCTGGAAGGGGCGAACGGGCGTCCGAAGGTGGAAAGCTGGGTGCCGCGCTGGATGAGCTTCCCGCCCGCCGCTTACACGGCGCGAGGCGGGGTCGGGACGGTGTCGGCGTACCGCAAACTCGTGAGCGCCGATGCGTTCGCCGATGCGGGGGACGGCGGGGACGAGCGCGAGGCCTTGGATGCTGGCGGGGCGGACATCGCCGCCGAAACCGAGGTCGAAGCCGCCGCCGATGGCGACGCGGACGCCGAAACCGCCGCCGAGGTCGAAGCCGAAACCGACGCGGACGGTGAAGGCGACGGTGATGCAGGCTACGGGGACGCGACCGGCGAAGCGGCGCGCGAAGCGGCTTGAAGGCGAGGGCGGCGGCGCGTGCCGCCGCCCTTTTCGTCGCTGCCTTGGCGGGTGCCCGCTCATCGTTCGCGCGGCTTTGGCTGCGATAAGCGATGCTTATGGAGGGGGTGAAAATCGCCGCGCCGCGCGCCCCTGGAGGGACGCGCGGCGCGATGCCCTATCGGCAATAAGTCATGGTCCAACGAATAGTCTGCTGATAGGGCGCCTGAAAGCTTAGGAGTCGAATGATGGCCGAAGACAGTCAGGATATGTTGCTTACCCTCACCGCCGATATTGTCGCGGCGCATGTCTCGAACAACAGCGTCGCGATGGCCGACCTTCCCGATCTGATCCGGCGCGTGCATGGCGCTCTGTCGGGACTTGGCGCACCTGTCGAGGAGCCCGCACCGAAGCAAGAACCCGCCGTTTCGATACGTTCGTCGATCAAGCCCGACTTCATCGTCTGTCTTGAGGACGGCAAGAAACTGAAGATGCTGCGCCGTCACCTGATGACGCATTATGGTCTGACGCCCGACGACTATCGCGCCAAATGGGGTCTGCCCAAGGATTACCCGATGGTCGCGCCGAACTATGCCGAGAAGCGCCGCGCGCTCGCGGTTGAGATCGGGCTCGGCAAGAAGGGACGCGGCGGTGGCCGCAAGCCCGCCGCGAAGACCGCACCAAAGTCCGCAACACGCGGCCGCGCCAAGGCGAACGCCTGACGCGCGCGGCGACGGGCTGACGCCCGCGCCGCTACCGGAATGGATTCGCGGCGGGCAGGGAGCTGCCCGCGCGCGGAACTGATCGAAGTCGGTGGGCATGGCCGCTTTCGCGGCCTGTCCGGGTCGTATACATTGCTTTTGCGCCGTGGTGGTTGGTGGAGGCGCGTCCCCTCTTTTGAACGGACGCCCGCCATGCTGCTCCTGCTACCCTTCGCCCTGATCGGGCTTGCCGCGCTTTTCCATCTGCTGCTTGTCGCCTCCTCGCGCGCGCTGCCGCTTGGCGTCGCCGCCTGCGCCGCGTTCGCGTCACAGGCGGCGGGCGTCTCTCGCGGGGCGGCGGCGCTTGTCGCCGCCGCCGTCTTCATCGCGGTCGACACCGCCGTCCTTGCTGGCGGCGATCGACTTCGCGGTTCGGTCGCCGGCCTGGCATGGGCGGCGCTGATCTTGGCGCCTGCCGCCCTCGCAGGCTGGTCGGTCGGCGCGCTCGCGGCCGCGTGGGTCGGTCTCGATCCCGTAGGACCCGGATTGCTGGGGGCATTGACGGCCTGCCTGATCGCCCGGCGGCGATGGACGGCGGAACCACGCTGACTGGTCGAAGGGCGATCGCTCGCTTGAATTTCGTGGGCGTCCGATCGGCTTTGACCTGAGCAAATATCGCCGAGGATGACCGTTCGCGCGACTTGGGCCGCGCCGGGCTTCCCTGCGTCACCGATGCTCGCCACTTCCCACCGCATGCCCGAGACCATCACCCCCACGGCCTCTCTTGAATGGCTTGATGACCGAGGCCGGCTTCGCCTCTGCCGCTCGGGGCCGCAACGGCGGCGCCGGACTTTTTTCCCCTGCGCGCTGCGCTTGCATTCCTCGCGAGACAAAAAAGCCCGGCGCCGCCGTCCTCCAGCAAGCTTCCGGGCCTTCGGCTGCGGCCGCGGCAGCCCCGGTCATGTCCCAAGCCATCGAGGCCATGACGGTCATGGCATCGAGCAAGGAAAGGAAAGCATCATGGCAACCATCGGAACCTTCAAGAAGACCTCGAGCGGCGAATTTGTCGGCGACATCATCACGCTGAGCGTGCAGGCCAAAGGGGTTCGCATCGTCCCCGACGATAATCCCCCGAGCGAAAGCGCCCCGTCGCACCGCGTCATGGTCGGCAAGGCCGAGATCGGCGCCGCCTGGGCCAAGCAGTCGAACGAAGGTCGCGCCTATCTCGGGCTCAAGCTGGACGATCCGAGCTTCACCGCCCCGATCTACGCCAATCTCTTCGACGACGAGGGCGGCGAAACCTACAGCCTGATCTGGTCGCGCCCGACCCGCCGCGGCGACTGATCCCGCGAAGGCGACAATCCCGCCCGGAGAAATCCGGGCGGGATTTTCTTTTTGTTCGAGGGGGTTGAGGCGCTCGGCGGCTGCCGCGCTTATGCTGCGATAAGCGCTGGCCATTTTGACCCGGGGCAGCTCGCGCCGCTAAGCCGCGCCCACGCAATCTCGTGGGAGACAAGAGATGCCCGGCTATCAGCATTTTCATTTGCCGCCGCCTTGGCGCACCCTCGCTTCGCTTGGGAGCCGCGGGCTTGCCTGGGAATGGGTCAGACGGAGCGCGGGCTTTCGCGAGCTATGGGCGGACGCTTCGAGCGAAGCCCGCCGCGCGAACGCCGCCCTGCTCGCTTCGCTCGCCCGGTCGCGGCGAACGCTCGTCGACATTCCCGCTCACCCGCTGGCGAAGAGGTTGGCCCCCTGGGGCCTCACCTTTCGCCATGTCGCCCGACGTCTCGGCGGTTCCGGCATCGTCGGGCACCGCCTCGGCGCTCGCCGCGCCGCCGATCGGCTGGGCGCCCGATATCGACGCCGCCCAGATCACGATCGTCCGGCCCGTGCCTTGGGCGCGCGCGATCGACGGCATCGGCTTTCAGCCCGAACGCTGGGGTGAGCGCGTCTATCGGATAAGGGCGGCGGGGGGAGATCAATGGCTCATTCGCCGGACCGGCGCGCCCGAGCTGGCGCTTTGGGTGCCGCAGGGCCTCGCACCGCGACACGGCGGCGCGTTCGGCCTCTATCTCCACGCGGGTCACGGCCTCGCCGACCGCACTCATGCCGTCGACCGCTTCCGCCGCGCGATCGGGCTCGGTCGGCCGCTGCGCGTCCGTCCTTTCGCCGACGCACGCCGCCACGCGATCATGCTCTATCTGTTCGATGCGCGCCTTGCCGGCACGGCGCTTCGCGCCAGCGCCGAGGTCTTGCTCGGGACCGCGCCGCCCGACTGGCGGACGAGCTCGGTCCGGTCGGACCTTCGCCGTCTCGCCGAGGCGACCGATCGGCTGGCGGCAGGCGGATATTTGAAGCTCCTTCGCTGAGCACGGCATCCCGGACCGGTCCGTCCGGGATAGCCGCGCCCCGCGATGTGGCCGGAGATGGCCCCCCCGATCTCCGGCCACCACCGCTCGCCCTTCGTCGCCGATGATCGCCGCGCCCCGCTAAAGGCCGCAAGCGCAAAGCCGGACGAGCCGGACGGCGCGGGCAGTTCGCCAACTCGCACGAGGATTGAACCATGCCCGATATCGTCAAGGACACGCGCTACCTGCGCACCAAGGAGGCCGCCCATTATGTCGGCCTCTCGGCGCGCACCCTCGAAAAGCACCGCACCTACGGCACCGGCCCCGCGTATAAGAAGGTCGGCGGCCGCGTGATCTACGCGATCGACGAGCTTCGCGCCTGGGCCGATCGCGGTGCCTGCACATCGACATCCGATCCCAACAACCATGCCGTGCCGCCAGCGGTTCGCCGCGATCCCGCCGACACGGCGGAGGATCATGGCGGCGCGGACGCCGACAAGCGGGGGCGGGCATGATGCGCGAGCCCGACAAATGGCGCGAGCGCCGCGTGCCACCGCGGCTCCAGTCCCCGCCGCCGCCGCGCCGCCGCCGCTGGCGGCGCGCGCTGGGCGCGATCGGCGCGAGCGCCATCCTGTTGACGATGGTGCCGCTGTTCGTCGATTTGCCGCTGCGCCTTCTCTGGAATGCTTCGGCGAGCGTGCCAGTCGGGCTTTATGCCGTTGCGGCGGGCACGCCGGCGCGCGGCGAGCTTGCCGTCGTGCGCCCGGAGCGCGGCGTCGCGGCCTATATGGCGGGGCGCCATTATGTCCCGGTCGGCGTGCCGCTCCTCAAACCCGTCGCCGCAACGGCGGGCGCGACGGTCTGCCGCGATGGCGCGGTAGTCCTGATCGAGGGTCGTCCCGCTGCAACGGCGCTGCGCGCCGATCGTCGCGGGCGGCCGCTGCCGGTGTGGACGGGATGCCGGACGCTCGGCGCCGACGAACTTTTCCTGCTCGCGACCGCTTCGCTGTCCTCGTTCGACAGCCGCTACTTCGGGCCGGTGGACGCCGGCGCGGTCGTCGGCCGCGCGGTTCCGGTCTGGACCATCTCATGAGCGCCGCAATCGCGCGCGGCCTCGCCCTTCTGCTCGCCTTCGGCATCGCATCGGGGGCGTCGGTGCGCGCCGACGCCGCAGGCGCTGCGGCCGCGCGATCGGCCTGCGCGCCGCACGCGGCCGAGGCCGCTGAGCGGTCGCGCCTTGCGGAAGGCGTGATCCTCCGCGTCATGCATGTCGAGAGTCGCGGCCGCCAGCAGGCGATCTCGCCGAAAGGCGCGATGGGCTGCATGCAGATCATGCCCGCGACATGGCGCTATCTGACCGCGCGCCACGGCCTCGGGAGCGACCCTTGGGATCCGCGCTTCAATATGATCGGCGGCGCGCTCTATCTCGCCGAGCTCGCGCGCCAGTTCGGATTTCCGGGAGCCTATGCCGCCTATAACGCCGGTCCCGCCCGCTATGCGCGTCATGTGCGAAAATCGGTCCCGCTGCCCGCCGAAACGGTCGCCTATATGGCGAGCCTTTCGGGTACCGCGCCGCCGCGCCGGTTCGATCCGGCGCAGGCCGCGACGCGCGCGCCGCGTTGGCAGGAGGCGGGGTTGTTTACGCGCGCGGAGCCCGCGCGCGCCGATAGGGGCAATGCGGTAGCGAGCCCCGAGGCCGATGCCGTCCGCCGCGCGCCGCGCGCGGACGATGCGGTCTCGCCGGTTGCGGCCGACGGCCTGTTTCCGCTCGCCGGATCGCGGGCCGCGCGGGCGCGCGCCGACGACGATGAAAAACTATGAGCCGCCCGTTCCTCATTTGGCGCGGTGCGGCGTCTTAGCAAGCGGACAGGGGGGACGACGCTCATTGCATTCGCCCTGTTGGATCGCCGACCCGCGATCCCTCGCACATCCTTGGGGACCGGCTCGCCTCTCAGCGCCGGTCCCCTTTTTATGGCCTGTGTCTTTTTCTTGGGATCGCGCCGACAGCTTTTCAGAGGCTTGGCGCGCGCGCGCCAAAAATCGTCATGACGTCATTCCTCATTTCGCGCGCCCCTGCGTCTTATCCTGTGGCAGCGCGGCTTTGGGCGATTCCCCGGTGCCGGTCTGTCGATCGGCAGTGGCCATGAGAAGCTGTGCTGCCAACTTTCGGGACCGGCGGCGACCGCAGGTTCATCCGTCGCCGGTCCCGTTTTCGCACTTGCCCAGTCGCTGCTCCGTCGCCGCCTCGGCTTCGTCGGCGAAGGCGCGGCGGCCCCGTCGCCGATATTGCTGCCCGAGCGCCGCGCCCGGATCGCCGCGCAGCCGCGCGGCGATGTCGAGAAACGCGCCGTACAGCAACGCGCGATCGTCGCCCGACAGGTCGACCAGCCCCGCCTTGGCGACGAGCCCGCCGAGTTCGATCAACTGCCTGGTGCGTGCGCGCCGTGCCACGACCCACTCCCTGCTATCGAACCGTGCTTTCGCTTGCTCAAGCCGGTGGCGTTTCTGGTTCAGTCGCCGCGCCGCCAGCCTTGCCGCCCGGATCGCGGTTCGGCCGTCGCCGCTCGCGTGCGCGAAAAAACTCCGCGCCCTTTCTGGTCCATTCGCTCGTGACCGTCTTGTCCTTCGCCGCGACCGCCGCGAGCAGGGCGCCCGCGAGCAATTCGGGGTCGAGCGCGTCGGCGCCCGTCGCTTCGACGAGTTCGCCATATTGCTGGACCTTGCGTGCCTTCAGAAGCTTCGCGCGTTCGCCGAGCGCTTTGAGCTCGGCGTCGAAGTCGCGTATCTTTGCCATCGTGCATCTCCTGCTGCGGTGTCGATGGCATCGAAGTGGCGCTCGTGCCTGTCCGTTCAACCGGCCGAATCTCTCCGGCGAGCGGTAGCGTAGGAGAGCGCGCTTATACGTCGTACCGACGTCGCGGGCCTCTGGCCTAAGATCGGCCGCATCATGGCGATCTATCATTTCTCGGCGAAGATCATCTCGCGCGGCGCGGGCCGGAGCGCCGTTGCGGCCGCCGCCTATCGCGCCGCGTCGGAGCTCCACGACGAGCGGCTCGGACGATCGCATAATTTCACCGCCAAGACCGGCGTCGTCCATTCGGAGGTGATGCTGCCCGAAGGCGCGCCCGAGCTGCTTGCCGATCGCGCGGCGCTCTGGAACGCGGTCGAGGCGGGCGAGAAGCGCAAGGACGCGCAGCTCGCGCGCGAGGTCGAATTCGCGATCCCGCGCGAGATGACTCGCGAACAGGGGATCGCGCTCGCGCGCGACTTCGTCACCCGTGAATTCGTGGCGCGCGGCATGGTCGCCGATCTCAACGTCCATTGGGATATCGGCGCCGATGGGGAGGCGAAGCCGCACGCGCATGTCATGCTGACTTTGCGTTCGGTCGATGCGGACGGGTTCGGCGCGAAGATACGCGACTGGAACGCGACCGCGCTTCTTCAACATTGGCGCGGCGCGTGGGAAAGCCAAGTCAATGCGCGGCTTGCGGATCTTGGCATCGACGCGCGCGTCGATCATCGCAGCTACGCCGCGCAGGGCATAGACCTGGAGCCGCAGCACAAGATCGGCGCGGCGGCGGCGCGGCGCGAAGCCAAGGGCGAGGCCTGCGAGCGCGCCGACGATCACCGCGCGATCGCGCGCGCAAATGGCGCTGCGATCATCGCCGAACCGCGCATCGCGCTCGATAGTCTGACCCGGTGCCAAGCGACGGTGACGCAGCGTGACCTCGCGATGTTCGCGCACCGGCATTCCGATGGGCCTGAGCAATATGATGCGGTACTCGGCGCCATGCGCGGCTCGGAGCATCTTGTCGCGCTCGGCCGTGATGGGCGCGGTGACGACCGCTTCACGACGCGAGCGATGCTGAGCGCCGAGGAGCGGCTCGTTCGTCATGCTGCGGCGCTCTCGTCGTCGCGGCATCCGGTTACCGCCTTCGATGTCGGACGCGCGATCGCGGCGGCCGACGCGCGCGGCCTGGTGCTTGGCGCCGAGCAGCGGAGCGCGCTGGAGCATGTGACGGAGCGCGAGGGGCTGTCGTTGGTCGTCGGCTATGCGGGGTCGGGCAAGTCGGCGATGCTCGGCATCGCGCGCGAGGCATGGGAGGAAGCGGGCTACCGCGTTCAGGGCGCGGCGCTGTCGGGCATTGCCGCCGAAAACCTTGAGCAGGGATCGGGCATCGCGTCGCGCACGATCGCGAGCCTGGAGCATGGATGGGAACGCGGGTTCGACAAGCTTGGTCCGCGTGACGTGCTCGTCGTCGACGAGGCCGCGATGATCGGCACCCGGCAGTTGGAGCGTGTGCTCTCCGAGGCGAAGGACGCGGGCGCCAAGGTCGTGCTCGTCGGCGACGTCCAGCAGCTTCAGGCGATCGAGGCGGGCGCGGCGTTCCGCTTGCTCGCCGAGCGGCATGGTTCGGCCGAGATTACCGCGATCCGGCGTCAGCAAAGCGCGTGGATGCAGGAAGCGACCCGCGCGCTGGCGACGCAGCGCGTCGGCGAGGCGCTCGCGGCCTACGGGCGCGCGGGCATGGTTCAGGCATCGGACACGCGCGATGCCGCGCGGGCGGAGCTGATCGCGCGCTGGGATAGCGAACGGCGATTGGAGCCGGGCGCCTCACGCATCATTCTGACCCATCTCAACAAGGAGGTGCATATGCTCAACGATGCCGCGCGGGATGCACGCAAGGATGCTGGCGAGCTTGGCGTCGATGTCGTCATCCAGACCGATCGCGGCGCGCGGGCCTTCGCGCCCGAGGACCGCATCCTGTTCCTGCGCAACGAGCGCGGGCTTGGGGTAAAGAACGGCACGCTCGGTACCGTCTATCAGGCCGCGACTGATAAACTCAACGTGCGGCTCGACGATGGGCGCCGGATCGAGGTCGATCTCAAAACCTATTCGCATGTCGATCATGGCTATGCGGTGACGATTCACAAGGCGCAGGGGATGACGGTCGACCGCACCCATGTGCTCGCGACGCCGGGGCTCGACGCGCACGCCGCCTATGTCGCGCTGAGCCGGCACCGGTCGGGCACCGCGGTTCATTATGGCCGCGATGATTTTGGGGACGAAGCGATGTTGCGTCGGGCACTGTCCCGCGAGCGGCCGAAGGATATGGCGCTCGACTATAAGGATGAGCGGGCGGCGAAGACCGCGCATCAACCACCATCACCATCGCCGTCGCATTCGCATGCCGACAAACTCCGGACCATGGTCGCGACGCGAATCAATGCCCCGAAGCCCACGGCGGAATCGGTCCGCGACGCGATGGCGAGCGCCGCGAAGGCCGTCGGCCTCGCGCGCGGGTCTGATCGCGGTGCCGAGCGATGAAGGGCGCGGCAGGCGGGGGCGGCGATCCGCTGATGCATCAGCTGGCCTTCATCCTGGCGTTCATCGCGATCCTCGGCTGCTGGCCCGCCGTTCGATTGCACATCCCGCCCGAGAGCCGTTTCGCCTTCGCCGATCTGGTCGCCGAGCATTGGGCGCATCGCGATCGGCTTCAGCCTTGGCTTGAGATGCGATGGGCGTGGCTCGCGGATCATGGCTATCATCGCTGGTTCGCCATCGCGGCTTTTCCCGGCATCGTGGCGATCGGGCTCGTCAACGCGGTCGACCGGCGGAGCTTCTGGCCGGTCTTGCACGCGTCGGCGGGGTGGATCCTCGGCGGGGCGGTCGGCGCGATGCTCTTTGTCGATTTTTCCGGCCACAGCCTCCCGCTCGCCGTGATGATGCCCGCGACGTTCGGGTTCTTGGGCGGAGCGATCGGCGCGCGGGTGGGCGGGTTCGGGCCGACCTCGCGCCATTTACGCGGCACGAAGCTGACAGCGGGCTGGCCGGCGCGGCTTGGCAAGCCCTGGGCCCGGTACTGGGGGCGGGTCGCGCTCGCGGGCATTCCGCTCGCGCGGGCCGACGAGACCATGCACATCGCGGCCATCGGCGCGACCGGCTCGGGCAAGTCGACGGCGCTTCGCGGCCTGATGCGCGACGCGCTGGCGCGCGGCGACCGGCAGGTCGTCACCGACCCCGAGAGCGCGGCGCTGAACGTGTTCGGCGCCGCTGGCGATATCATCCTCAACCCCTTCGATGCACGCTGCGCGCGCTGGGATCTGCTCGCCGAGATCGAGCGCCCGAGCGACTTCGCATTCCTGTCCACGTCCTTGCTTCCGCACCTCGGGCAAGGCGATCACGACCAGTGGATCAGCTATGCGCAGCAATTGCTCGCCGGTACGCTCGAGAATTTCTGGACGCTGAAGCTCGGGACGTCCGACGACTTCATCGAGATGCTTGGCAGCGCGAAGCTTGGCGAACTGCGCCAGCTCTGTGCCGGGACGCCGGCGGCGCGCTATTTCGAGGAAGGGGGCGAGCGGATGCTCGCCAGCATCATGGGGACGATGGCGCCCGCGATCGGCAATTTGCGCCATATGGCGGGGCGGGGCGGCGAACCCTTCTCGCTGCGCGCCTGGATTCGGAGCGGGTCGGGCTCGCTCTGGATGCCCTATGCGGCGAACGAGACCGCGGCGCTGCGCGGGCTGATCTCCTGCTGGATGAATATCGCGATCTTCGAAACGCTGTCGCTCGCGCCATCGATGGAGCGGCGCATCTGGTTCCAGATCGACGAGTTGGACGCACTCGGGCGGATCGAGGGGCTGACCAATGCGCTCGCGCGCCTGCGCAAGTTCGGCGGCTGCGTCGCGCTCGGCTTCCAGTCCTACGCCCAGCTTCGGCAGGTCTATGGCGACGGGGCCGAGACGATCATTGAGAATATCGGCAATCTTTTGCTGCTGCGTTCAGGGCTCAGCGACGATGGCGGTACCGCAAAGCTGGCGTCCGAGCTGATCGGAAGCCGCGAAGTCGAGCGGCAGGATATCAACCGCACCCGGTCGCGCGGGCGGTACCTCACGCGCTCGATGTCGATGCAGACGCGGCGCGCGGTCGAGGACGTCGTTCTCCCGAGCGAAATCATGCAGCTTCCCGATCGCGAAGGCTTTGTGAAACGCGCAGGATCGCCCGACTGGGTGCGGGTGAGATTTCCCTATGAGGAGTTTTCTTCGTGAAATTTCATGGGGCTGATCCCGAATCGCGAGACTGGTGCGTCTTGGATTCGGGACGACATCTTTCAGGTGGGACGATTGCATGGCCTGACGGCGCCGCCGCTGGAGGGCCGGTGCGCGAATGTAGCAGCAGAGGAGCGCGGACCCCACCAGAGCACCGCGAAGGTGCCGGGACCGAACATATATAGCATGGGAATACACCGGATCGACGAGCTGACCGAGCGTCAGAAGCAATGCCTTCGCGGCGTCTATGCCAATCTCGAAATCAAGGAGATCGGTCGTCAGCTCGGCCTCTCCCCGCATACGGTGAACGAGCATCTACGCGATGCACGGCGTCTGCTTGGCGTGTCGCGAAGCATGCAGGCTGCCCGTTTGCTCGTCGGCCATGAGGGGGACATGCGCGATGTACCCATGCCGATGGGGGTCGCCGCCGAAGTCGCTGCGGCCGATATCGATCCGGCGAGCCCGATCGGTCTCGTTCGGAATCGTTACAATCTCACCAGCCTGCAAAGGATCGGATTGACCGTCGCGGTCGCCTTCTCGGCGATCGCGTTCGCCGGTGCCCTCATCGTGGGCGCCGACGCGATCAACCGCGTCTTCGTCGGCTACGGGATCGACATTTCCGACCCCCCGTACAGCAAATAGCCGTCCCTCGCCGGGCGGCGAGGAGACGATGATGTTTCAGAAAAGGAAAGCCGCATTCGACGCAGTCCAGCCCTTGTTCCAGGCAGCGGAGGCAAGTGTCGATCGCGCGGCCGCGGATGCGGCGACGTGCATCGCCACGATGCTGCAGATGCGCGAGGCGGCGGGCATTCCGATGTCGGCGGGCACCGATATGCTCGACAAGCTGGTCGACGCGCTCAATCACAATGTGACCGCGCGCAAGAGCTTTATCGAAGCCCACGCCATGACGCCGGCGCTGGTGAAGGAAATCGGGCTCGAGCGCGCGTTCGGCGATATCCATCCCTGTCCGCGAACGAAGCCTTCTGCGGAATTGACCGTCGTATCGCCTCAAGCCATCGCGGCTTGACGCTCGCGTGCCGCCCCGCACGGCCTTCGGCCCGGATGCCATAGCCCATGCTGCGCATCGCGATCTTTCTGATCCTGCTGCTCGGCACTTGCGGCTACGCGCTCTGGCGGGGCGGCGCGCCAGAGCGGATCGTCGCCGCTGCGATGCTGGCGGCAACAATCGGGTCGGCCATTTTCCGGAGCGATGTCGACGGGCGCTTCATGGATGTCGAGGTCGGCCTCTTTGTGGTGGACGTGCTGCTGCTGGTCATCCTGTTCGCGATCGTCCTTCGTGCCGATCGCGGATGGCCCATCCTCGTCTGTGCTCTCCATCTCTGCACGGTTGGCGCGCATGGGGTGAAGTTCATCGACTCCGAAATGATCCGCGTGACCTATGTCGTCATGGTCACCGCCTGGAGTTGGCCGATGGTCATTGCCCTGGCCATCGGCACTTGGCGGCATCGTCGCCGGCTTCTGGCAAATGGCTATGATCTCGATTGGAGCGGCCCGATTACGCCCGAAGTGGGGTCACCGGCGAGCGTCTGACCTCGACGGGGGTCAAAGCGATTTAGCGGACTTGCTATGACTAATCGCGTATCGGACAGCGAGCCGGTGCGACGTCCCGTGCGCCCGCCGCTCCAGCTCTATGAGATTTTCGTGCGCGTTGCGGAAACGCGCAGCTTCCTGGCGACGGGCCGATTGTTCGGGGTCAGCCAACCGGCGATCAGTCAGTCGATTGCCCGGCTGGAGGATCATTATCCCGGGCCGCTTTTCATCCGGCGTCCCGGCAGGTCGTTGACGCTGACGCCGGTCGGCGAGGAGCTGCTGCCCTATGCGAAGGCGATGCTCCACGCCGCCGATCAGTCGTTTATCATGACCAACGCCGCTTCAAGCGTTCGGCGCGGACGGCTGTCGGTCGGCTTCTACTCCGGCATCGCGAGCGGCCCGCTTCGTGAGGGCGTAATATCGTTCCGCAACGAATGTCCCGAGATCGAGCTTGCGCTTGTCGAAGGCATGCCAGGAGATCTTCACGCACAATTTTGCGATCGGAACCTCGACCTCGTGATTGCGGCCTTCATGCCCGAGGTCGCGAACGCGGCATTCGAGCAGAAGAGCCTTTGGTCCGAGCGGTTGGTCGCGCTGCTTCCTGACGATCATGAACTTGCCGAACGGGAGTCGTTGGGCTGGTCCGACATTGCCAGACTGCCGATTATATTGCGCGCCGCGGGCGGTGACCTCTCCGGTTATCGCGCGATCCTGGCGGCGGTCGGACCGCGCCCGCTGCACGGCCGGCACTATGCCGTGTCGCGCGGGACGCTGGTTCAGATGGTGGCCTTGGGATTTGGGATCGCGATTTCCTTTTCGTCCGCCGTGGTGCCGACGCCGGGTGTTGTCGCGATACCGATCGAGGGCGACGGCGCTGTCGTTCCGGTCGATGTCCTCTGGCATGCATTTGACGAGAACGCCGCGCGACTTCGGTTCCTACATCACCTGCGAGATGCCGCGACGTCGTGGACGGCGTAACGGACAGTGGCCGCTCTAGTCCTTCAAATCGCCTTGAGGAGCGAATAGCGCGTCGGGCGCAACCTTTAGCGCCTGAACAATGTCGTTCACTCCGAGCAATGTCAGATTGATATGGCCATTTTCGATCTGACTAAGATAGGACTGCGCAATTCCAGCGATCTCACTGAATTGCTCCTGCGTGTATCCCCGCTCCCGGCGAAGGCGTGCGACGTTCGCGCCAACGAGCTTGCGGATGTCCATCCGCATCCTCTCGTCTAATCCGATGCTTGAGTTTATTAGTTATATCTAATATTCGTCTGGAGTGACGCGGCCGATCGTCGCTATGTCCGCCGAGATGTCGCAGAGCCGGATGGAGATTAGGATGCATGGCGCATCAGTACGACTGGCAGAGGCCGCGCGGCTGATAACTCTCGCTCGCGGTATGCTCGCGGCTGAGGGCAGTAGCCTTGCCATTACACACCTCGACCTCGCATTCGATGATATTCTCGAAAGACAGCAGACGGCCGCCGAGTTGGTTTCCTCGGAAGCAACGGTTCCTGCGGTAGATCACGGATGACAAATGCGGCGCGCAGCGAGGCTGCGCACTGTTTTACGGAAATATGACGCTCGGGGGTCATCCCCTGTAGGAAGCGCACGGCGCTCCTGCATGGGGAGGGCCAATGCTCAGCTGCGAGCCATCATATCAGTCTGGTGCTGATTGCGAGACGGGGGAGGGGGCGGCCGCGGGCGGCCGCCATTACATTTCAGATGCGGGTCTATGGTTCGAGCGAGAGATTCTGCCGCACCGCGCATCGCTTGAGCGATATCTCGTTCGTTGCTTCCCGCATGAAGCCGATCTGGACGACATCGTGCAGCAAAGCTTTGAGCGAATATTGGCGCGCTCGACCGACGAGCCCATCGAGAATCCGAAATTCTATCTCCGGCGCACCGCATGGTCGCTGATCCAGTCAAGGATCAGGCGACGGGCTGTGGCTTCGATCGACTATTATGCCGACTTGTCGGCGTTCGATTTCCAATGTGATGCGCCACTACCCGACGATATCTGCGCGGCGCGCGAAGAGTTCGCGATGCTCGCCGCTCTCTATTCGGAGCTGCCGTCGCGGACGCAGGACGCCATCTCGCAAATCCGCCTGGAGGGGCGGCCCTTCATCGAGGTTGCCGAAGGGCTCGATCTCACCGTCAGCGGCGTAGCGAAGCAGATTCGCCGAGCCGTCCGTCATATGCGCGCCGAGCTGGAAGCGAGCGGCGTTGCCCTGAGCCCGGCGTAGCGAACTCCCGCTTGCGGCGGACGTGCACTAAAGTCGCTGATTGGCGTGATGGCAAAGCATTTCGATAATGCTTCGAAACGGCTTATAAAAAGCTGCGGCCCGCGTACGGAAAAATCGTCCCCGCCGGTCATCTCTATTGGAAGGGGCGCGATATCGCGCCCGAAAATTGAACGGACGCGAATGGCATCACCGATGCGCCGTGCCGAGCTGGTCAAGTGGGTGGCAACGCGAGTGATGCCCCACGAACCCTCCGTGCGTGCCTGGCTTCGGCGCCGCCGCGTTCCAAGGGACGAAATCGATGAGCTCATTCAAGAGGGCTATTGCCGCCTCGCGGGTGTCGAGGCGCCGGATGCGATCATCAACCCCGGTGCCTTCTTTCTCACGACCGTGCGCAATCTTTTGTCCAAGCAGCGGGCGCGATCGCAGGTCGTCCAGATCGACATCGTCCCCGATGTCACCGACATCGCCGGCGCCGACCATGCGCCGGACCCAGAGCTCATGACCGGCGACCGTGTCGAGTTCGATCGGGTGAGGGCGGTGATCGCTACCTTGCCCGATCGGTGCCGTCAGGTTCTCGAGCTGCGAAAGCTCGAAGGCCTGTCGCAGCGCGAGGTCGCGGAACGGATGGGGATTGCCGAGACGATCGTTGAAAACGAAGGAGCGCGAGCGCTCCGTCTTTTGATTGAAGGCTTGCGCACGCAAGGCGACAATATAGCGCGAGATTATGAAGAGCGACGTTCGCGGGGGAGGCGGACATGAGCGACGCAGAAGGTATGACGATCGAGGAACAGGCCGCCCACTGGGTGATGCGGATCGACCGAGAAGGTCGGTCGGCCGTCGTCAATCTCGAGATCGAGGAATGGATCGGCGACGACGATCGGAAGCGCGGAGCGCTGCTTCAGGCCGAGGCCGCGTGGGCGATGCTCGATGTCGGATTTGCCGAGCCCGCCCGCGCTACCGCGGCCGGCGGTTGCGATGCAGCCGATTGGGACGATCAGAAGACAGAGCCTGCGCGGCCGTTGTGGCGCCGAAGGGCATTCGGAGCCGGCGCGATGGGACTCTTGGCCGCCAGCTTTGCCTTTGCAGTCTTCTTGGGCGGTGGCTCCCCCGAACAATATGAAACCCGGATCGGTGAAGTCCGGCGCGTGCCGCTGGCCGACGGGTCGATCGCGGCGATCAATACGAGCAGCCGGCTCGATGTGACGATGCGCGAGAAGTCGCGCATCGCCAAACTCGAAGCAGGCGAAGCTTGGTTCCAGGTTGCCAAGGATCCCGAGCGGCCCTTCATAGTCGAGGCCGGCGCGGTTCGTGTGCGTGCGGTTGGAACGGCCTTCTCGGTGCGGGTCGTTGGCGACGGCGCCGAGGTTTTGGTGACCGAGGGGATCGTCGAGGCATGGTCCGAGGTCGCCGGAGGCCAGCGGATCAGGCTGCGTGCCGGCGAACGTGCGTTCGTCGCGGGCAATGCCGAGGTCCGGACCGAGCAGCCCGGCGGCGGCGAGGTCGACCGGGCCCTCGCATGGCGGTCGGGCAAGCTCGATCTGGCCGGCGAGACGCTGACGTTCGCGATCGAGGAGCTCAATCGCTACAACGCGCGCAAGATCGTGCTTCAGAATCCCGAGTACGGGCAGGAGCGGTTGTACGGGATTTTCCGGACCGACGACCCGGAGCTGTTCGCCCGTACCGTCGGCGAAAGCTTCGAGCTTCGTGTCGATATCGAGAGCAATCAGATCGTGCTTTCCAGCCGCTAGCCATCGGCAGCTTCGAGCGCGGCGAAAAAAGTTACAAATATCTTACGGAAGATTCCCGCTCGTGGGTCAGTCCCTATAGAGAGGACATGAAACCGGTCCTCCGACGAGGGGGAAGACATGACCAATTTCGACCGTGTTGTGGGATTGATGGGTGCCAGCGTTGTCGCGATCGCATGTGCGTCGCCGGCCATGGCCCAGACGCGAACCTATTCGATCCCGGCGCAAAGCGCGTCCAGCGGCGTCGCGGCGCTTGCGCGCCAGTCCGACCAGCAGGTCCTGATTTCCGCGCGCGATGCCAAAGGCAAGAAGACGCGCGAAGTCCGCGGCGAAATGACCATCGAGCAGGCCTTTGCGAAGTTGCTGGCTGGAAGCGGACTCACGGCAAAGCGGACGGGCGCGGGCGCATGGGCGGTGGTCCAGGGGGGAAACGGCGACGCGGCGCCGGCCCGCACTGAAGCTTCGGCGAGCGGCACGAACCTAGTTGCGGTGCCGCCGGCTTCGGCGAGCACGGTTGTCGATGCGCGAACGGGCGCCGCGCTCAAGGGTGCGCTCGTCGAGATCGTCGAGACCGGAGAGAAGACATCGACGGGCGATTTGGGTGAGTTCCGCTTTCCAGGTAAGACCGGCAGCTATAATCTCCGGATCTCATATCTTGGTTACCCGCAATATGAGCAGTTCGTTGATTTAGCAAACGGGCGTGCGACGACCGGCATATTGCTTTCAGATGGCAGCTCAAACAACGAAATCATCGTAACGGCATATCAGTCGGGTCGAGCGCAGGCGCTCAATCAAGAGCGGACTGCCGAAAATACGTCAACAGTGGTTTCTGCGGACTTGCTTGGGCAGTTTGATGGCAACACAATCTCGGACTCGCTTCGCCGCGTTTCGGGTGTTTCGTTCGCGCAAGACCCTATTACTGGCGATGGATCCAACATCGCTGTGCGCGGGATGAATGCGCAGTTCAACACAGTCACGCTCAATGGACTCCGGCTTCCCGTAGGTGACGGCCAAGCGCGCTCGGCAAGCCTTAGCAATATCTTGGCGGATTCTGTGTCCAAGATTACGCTGAACAAGACTCTGCTGCCCAATCAAGATGGCACCGGCACAGGCGCGTTGATCGACATTGAAACGAAGGGACCACTTGATCGTCCCAAGCGATACTTCAACGTAAGCGGAGACTTCGCTAAGAGCGCAGATTCTTTTCTCGACGAAAAATCGCTAGCAGCAACGGGATCTATGCGGTTCGGCGCAGACGGCAACTTCGGACTCAGTGTCAGTGCTCAGTATCGTGATCGCAATGCGACGCAGGTCAACGTTGGAAACACTATCTTTAATCCCGAATATCTCCCTTTGATGGATGGCAGCCGAGTGGTGATGTCAACGGACGACATTGATCCCCGGCGAATGTTTCCGTTCGAACCGGGCGTCGATAAGCAGTATGCGCAAAATTTCAATATCACACGGTCCTTTGCGAATGTAAAAAATCTCGCCATTGGGCTGGCTGCTCAATGGCAGATAGGCCAGCATACAAATCTGCGCCTCGACTATAATTGGAACCGAGCTACGACAAAGTCGGAGCAAATCACCACGAATATCTATCAAAGAAGCGCAATCGTCCCGGTTCCTATCGATGAGCTGAATGGTGAAGTACGGTACGCGCATGTCTGGGAAGATGCCACCGGAGATCCCGGGCTGGTGGCCGCAGCATCAATGGACGGGCTTTTGAGCGGGCCTATTGTCGACAAGTCATCGGTACTGAGCTTTCAGGGCACCACCAATGTCGGCAAATGGGAATTTGAGTATAACGCGGGCATGACGCTGGGAACAAATTCCAGGACGAGCTTCGGCGCCACCTCGTCGCAAGGCAATTTCACGCTTACAAGAGAACATCTTTCCGCCGAAACGATCGCCAATACGACTGATGGGAGGATCGTGTCGCTCTTCCCGGCGGCAAGCGGAACAAATGTTAGCCTCCCAGGCTTGAGTCAAGCAGGCTACGACTACATCAACAACAATATTCTTGGAAATTATTCTTTCGGCACCGCCTCGAAATCGGACGGAAGAAATGAACGATACAAGGGATCTTTCGACGTCAAATATAATATCGGAGATAGCATTTTCCGATACATTCAAGCGGGAGTCTTCTTTGAGCGTTCCAAAAGCGAAAATAATCCTCTTCTCAGCACGTTTTTCTTCGGATCTCCGACGCTCGCCGAAATCGGCCTTGGGTACGCGACGAACTCCTTTAGCGACCGTGTATTCCCATCGGGCCTAGCTTCTTTCGATCGGCCGGATCTCTTTATCTTTAGGGAGCGGCTGCTCGCAAGAGAATTTCCGCAGATTAGTGCCAGCACATCTACGTTTGACGATCTGACATACCAGGATTCGGTTACCGAAAATAATCTTGCAGGCTATGTCCAAACGTCTCTCCAGTTCGGGAAATTGGAGGTCGTTGGTGGTGCTCGATGGGAGCGCGTAACGACAATTGCAGACGCAGCTTCGGCGGCAAATGTCTTTGACGTGAACTTCGTCCAAGATGTCGACTTTGCTGCTCGAACACGCGTAATCGAACGCATTACAGACGGTCGGACATCTTTTCTGCCGCGCGTCGCTGCAAACTACCGCTTCTCCGAGAACCTTATATTGCGGCTGGGGTACTATAAATCTTATGCGCGCCCTTCGATTACAGCGTTGGGCAGCAGTCGAAACTATACTCTATATCAGAATCCTGGGCTTAGTCCGAATGGCGACAGGCAAACCCTGTTTGTCAATGTTGGAAATCCTGACCTGAAACCATCGGTGACAGATAATTTCGATGTTTCACTGGAATGGTATGATCGCGCGATCGGCGTCATAAAACTTGGCGCTTTCTACAAACCAACCAGCGACCCGTTCTTTGCAGTGACTTCTGTCGAGTTCGGCGAGATTGACACTGCGGTGCTGCCGGATGATCCGAGATTCCAGAGCATTACCTCCGACAACACCTATATCAGCTACTCGATTCCTATCAATGCGCCTGACAAAACGAAGTTGTGGGGCATCGAGGCATCCGTGGAACGCAAGTTCGAATTTCTCCCCGGTCTGCTGAAGGATTTCGGGATATTCTCAAACTTCACCTGGACGGATAGTGAGCAGACAATCTACCAACGCTTCTTCGTTACCAACGAATTGCTACGCATCAAATCACCCTATTCCGGACAGCCTCGCCACTCAGGTACGGTAGCACTCACCTATTCCAGAGCCGGGCTAGACGCGTCCTTGGGGTACACTTGGCAAGCGCGAAGGCTCGGCAGCTGGGCGAATTTCGGTCTGGATAGCAACTCAGAAGCCGTGGACTCGCTCGATTTCAAAATGCAGTATTCGACCAAGCTGCTTGGCAACCCCATGCGGCTGTATTTCGAAGGCTCCGATTTGCTTAAAGGCCCGGAAGATTCGTCCATAAACAACACATATGGCAACAGCCACGCCAATCGCGTGATGGCGAGCGAACGATATTTTGGCGGACGCGTATTCCGACTCGGCGCCAGCTACAGCTTCTAAGGAACGTCCAAATGAAAAAAGTCTACGGACCGCTGCTTCTGGCGGCAGCCTTTGCCATGCCCCTTGCAGCCGCTGAAAAGCCTGCAGGAAATATCGAAAAGCGACTGGTTGGTCAGCTCAACAACCGCGTGACCTACATGGTTGAAAAAGCCCCAGTCACCTCCGACTGGATTACCGTCACAATGACCATCAACGTCGGGAACGCGGACGAGGGGCCCGGTGAGAGCGGAATAGCTCACCTCATTGAGCATATGGCATATGAGGGGACCGCATCTTATCCGAAAGGTTCTCGCATTATTGAAGCAGCGGCACGGGACACCATTCACACCGATCTGAAGTGCAATGCAAATACCAGTAGGTTTACAACAGGTTATGTGTGCCGGATACGAAAGGGCGGGTCGGTTGATCCGAAGGATATCGTCAAGATGTTCGGAGAAATATTGTCTGAAATGTCGATGGCGGATGCGGATTTGGACCGTCAGAGAACGGTAATCCTCAACGAGATGGGCGACCCGTCAGCTGCGCTTTCGCTCTGGGCGCCGCTCCAAATTTCCGGCGATCCATTTTACGAATCTTACGCTAACTTGGTTCAGGACGTCTCAAATATTAGTATTGAGAACATGAAGAAATTCTATGATGTCAAATATGGCTCCGCAGCCGTTACGATCATGGTTCTTGGCGACGTTGACTTGAATGCATATATGCGCTTGCTATCTGAAAATTTCATTGATCATAGGAAAAATGGAATCGCAACCAAAAAGAATCGCGCCATACTGAATATAAAGCGCAAAAATGTCGAACAATCGATTTTTGCTGAAACAAATGACGATTATATGAGCGGAGTATCATCAGTTTCTGTCGTCCCTGAAAAGCCCTGGAAAATAGAAGAATACTGGAGATCACACTATATTGACTTAATAATATATCAAATACTAGATACAAGATCACTTTTGTTTATTGATACTTATGAAGGTCAGAAGGTAACCACAATTTCTCTTCCATTCTTCATGAGTTCTAATAAATTCGGAGTGGATGGTCTTGCCGTAGAAGTGCGTGCAGATGCCAATAGATTGAAGGAAGCAACGCAGCTTGCTGATGGGATTCTTCAAGAGTTTAAAGAAAAGGGTGTGTCATTGAATGAAGTTCGTCGGGCACGAGATCGAGTGCTCGGCTCGCTAGACGGTAACCTTGACGACTATGGCTTGTACTCGCAATATCTTGACGTAAATGGGCAGATTGCTTTCTCTCATGGCTTTCAACTCCCCCCAGAGCTTCCCAGCGAAGCTGCTTTGAGAAAAATGATCATGGCAATTCCGGACGCGGAAATCGTTGATCGTGTCAAGTATCTCGCGAGCGCTAAATCCAGGCATTATTTTGTGCGCGGCAGGAAGGGTGATGTTAAAACTTCGATGCTGAAGGTAGAGGAAGGGGCACGTGCTCCGCGTTCGTATTTGCCCACAAAAGTGCCAGAGGCCGCGATACGGTTTGCAAATCCCAGGAAATTTACGAAGTCAATCAAGCTAGTTCCTCAAGCGCCAAAAATATGGCGCGCGAAACTTAAGGATGGCTTGGACTTTGTTGTAATAGAAGATAAAAAGTCAGATAGGCATCAGCTCCAGCTTTTCGGACGTGGCGCAAATATTAGTCACTCCCTTGGCTCCGATATTAGATTGACAGGCGAGGTAAATTTCTCATCCAAGATTATAAAGGAGGTTGATGCTAATGCGCTTCTCCGCGATAAACTCATCGTTAGCAGCTTCAGGATCAGCGCGGCAGACCAGCGGATTTCCTTATCTACCACCCGCACCGATAGTGCAGAGCATCTGTTTGGCTATGCGAAGCTTGGCCTCGATGGCGTAACGGACGATAGGACGTTTAGGAGTCGGCAGGCTGGCATAGTTCAGCCCAATTTATGCGGCAACGCAGAATTTGGCTTCGATGTGGCAGCTGATGAGCGTCGTTCTTTTGACGTTCAATGGAAAAATGGATTCCATCCCTATGTGGCCGTGTATGCCGGACCTGGGAATATAGACGAAATATCGAAGCTAGCAGAGCAGTATTTGTCCGGGATTTCTGCTTCGTCCGACGCCTCAAAAAAGTCAGAAATTGAAATACGGAATTTTTCACGACCTAAGGAAGCGGAGATTTCTGTTTCAGAAATTTCCGAGGGGGACTTTATTTCTCATAATATTTGTATCGATACAATGATATCTGATCAACAAGACCGAACGATTCTACAACTCGAAGTCCTCACTGCTATCATCAGTTCTAAAATATATGACAGATTGCGGTACGGCGATGCCGGCGTTTACGCAGCTTTGGAGAACTTGTGGATCTCAGATGGCGAGTATAGATTTGCCACTCTCAAAAGCACCTTTCGTGTGGAAAAGACCAAGTCTCAGCATGCCGTTGCGCAGGCGCTGGCGTTGCTCGATGAAATATCGAAGGGCCAATTTACTCAAGCCGAGTTCGATCAGGCAAAACTCGCTGTAGCCAAGCAAATCGAGAGTGGTGGCAATTATAGCTGGGTTGCGGATCAGGTAGCCCAAGGCAAAAATGTCATTGAAGACAAGCATACGATGATGTTGGAACAGATTTCGTTCGAGCAGCTACAGAAGTTCGCATGCGATGTTATTTGTAAGTCAGCCCCCAAAATTGTCAGGCGGGCTGACGGCGGTATATTGAAAGATGCGCCGTGATCCATACGGCACCCCCCTATTTATAGGTTTGAGATCCTGTTTGCATCAGCGGCGGTGCGTAAATTTGCGCGCCGCCTGAAATCGGCAGCATTGGGATATGTTCAAGATTATCTTCTCCGGAGGCCCGTGTCGCTTTTCGTTAACAAGCGCATGCACTGCGGGTGTATTTGCAATTGCGGCCCCGGCAGCAGCGCAGGACGCCGACGGCCAAGCTTCACCGCATCAGAATGCTGCACAGACTGTCGGTGAGGCGGATTCAGATGGCTCGGCGCCCGTGCCATCCACAGACGTACAGACCCCGGCTACGGACGAAATCGTCGTTACTGCACCTTCGATGCGCGGTCGCGCGAAAGTCGATCCTCTATTTCTGATCGATGCCGCTGAGATAGATTCATATGCTAGCGATAGCATTGGAGATCTGGTTACGGCGCTAGAGGCGCGGACTGGCTCTCGGGAACCGATCATTCTAGTTAACGGCAGGCGCGTACCCGAAGGCGTCGGGGTTGGTTCTTACCCGCCCGAATCTGTTGAGCGAATAGACGTCCTTCCCTCCACCGCGGCTGCCATCTATGGCTATCCTCCTGGCCAGCAAGTGTTGAACATTGTCCTCAAAGAGAGTTTCGCCAACTGGGTCGTGGAGGCTGACATTGGAGGGCCTACCAAGGGCGGACGCGACCGTTACGGAGTGTTGGCGCAACGCTTGTCGATAGCTGGCGAGACTCGTTCACTGCTGCAGGTCAAAGGGTATCTCGAAAAATCGTTGTCGGAGGCAGCGCGAGACATTCCCGAAGAGTATATGGCAGCGGTCGTGGCGGGACAGAATAGAAGCGCTTCTGTCGCCGCTGCGCTCAATCCTTGGTCGCGCGTGCGCTGGAGCGCGCCGGCTCGCCTAGCTACAATTCCCGTGAATTTTGTCTCCCAGCCATCATCTCCGGCTTTGCTGGGGGGTACCGACTACCTCCATCCCAAGAGTCAGGCGCGCTATCGTACAATCCTGCCCGAGGTAAGACGACCCTCGCCGCGCCGCCCGCTCAGGCCCAGATCGCGACGACGGTCTATGACCCAACCAACTATAGTCAAAATCTGCTCTCGGCCGCGCGCGCGCTGACGCAGATCAACAACCAGATCGCCTCACTCCAGAATGAAGCCCAAAGCCTGCTCAACGAGGGCAGGAACCTCACCAGGCTCCCGACCAGCGCGCTCGGCGATATCCAGCAGTCGATGGACCGCACCCGCCAGCTCATCGGCGAGGCACAGAAGATCGCCTATCAGGTCAAGGACATCGATCGCATCTTCGACGCGCGCTACCCGGCCGGCTCGCTCGAAGGCACCAGCTCGGGCCGCCTCGTCGAAAGCGCCGAGGAACGATGGAGCGACGCGGTCGGCGCCTTCCAGGATGCGCTGCGCACCCAGGCCACCGTCGTCGGCAATATCGAGGGCACCCGCGCGCAGCTCGGCAGCCTCGTTGGCGCCAGCCAGGATGCCGTCGGCGCACTGCAGGCCGCGCAGGCCGGCAACCAGCTGATCGCGCTCCAGACGCGCCAGATCGCCGACCTCACCGCGCTCGTCGCCGCGCAAGGCCGCGCCGACGCGATCAAGGATGCCCGCGCCGCCGCCGACGAGGCGCTGGCGCGCGAGCGCGGCAAGCGCTTCCGCGGCGCCAAGAGCGACTATCAGCCGCGCGAAGTGTCGATCTTCAATGACTGAGGATCATAAAAAGCCAAGGCGGTCGAAGCTCGACCGCCTTCCCTCGGGGCTCGGCGCGGTCGCCGCGGCCGTTATCGCCGCTGGGCTCGTCGTCGGCGGAATCGTTGTGCTCCGCGATCCGGTCCCGTCGACGCGCTACGTCGTCGATGTGCGCGGCGCTCGAACGGACGCCGACGGACACGCCAGCCTCGGCCGCGAACTCGCGCGATGCCGCACCGTCACCGAGGCCTCAGCCGACGCCGATTGCCATGCCGCATGGGAAGCCCACCGCCGCCGCTTCTTCGGTACCCGCACGACAACCAAGCCGCAGGAGCGCTAGGCGATGCAGAACATAGGCGTCATCGATCGATTCCTCGACATTTTCGCGCGCTATATCGACAGCGGGTTCGGGCTGATCGCCGGCGACGTCGGCTTTCTCGCGAGTTCGCTGATCGTCATCGACGTGACGCTCGCCCTCCTGTTCTGGACCTGGGGCGAGAGTGACGATATCCTCGCGCGGCTGGTCAAGAAGACGCTGCAAGTCGGCTTCTTCGCCTTCCTCATCTCCAACTGGAACGCGCTCGCCAAGATCATCTACCTCAGCTTCTCAGGGCTGGGGCTCAGAGCCGCGGGCGGCGGCAACGCCGACGATCTCCTCCACCCCGGACGCATCGCCGCCATCGGCCTCGACGCCGGACGCCCGCTCCTCGACCAGGCCAGCGAGCTTGCCGGCCCGGTCGGCCTGTTCACCAACTTCGCCGAGATCGCGGTACTGCTCCTCGCCTGGGCGATCGTCCTGCTCGCCTTCTTCATCATCGCGATCCAGCTCTTCGTCACACTGATCGAGTTCAAGCTCGTCACGCTCGCCGGGTTCATACTCGTCCCCTTCGGCCTGTTCGGCCGCACCGCCTTCCTCGCCGAGCGCGTCCTCGGCAATGTCATGGCCACCGGCATCAAGGTGCTGGTGCTCGCGATCATCATCGGCATCGGCTCGACGATCTTCGACGAGTTCACCGCAAATTATGGCTCCGACCCCGCGACGCTCGAACAGGTCGGCGCGATCGCGCTCGCGAGCCTCACGCTTCTCGGCCTCTCGATCTTCGGCCCCGGCATCGCTTCGGGGCTGGTCTCGGGCGGACCGCAGCTCGGCGCCGGCGCTGCGGTCGGCACCGCCTTCGTCGCCACCGGCGTCGGCGCGGTCGTCGGCGCCGGGGTCGCCGGCGCCGCGAGCCTCGCCGGTTCGGCCAGCAAACGCGCTTCCGCACCCCCTCCGCCTTCCCGGTCCACCGCCGCGCCAACCCACGGCGGTGGATCCCCGTCGTCGCCCAGCGCTCCCCCGGCGCCGACGGGCGGCGCGCCCACGCCCCCTCTCGCGTCGGGCGCGCCGGGGTCCGGGGGCGGCGGAACAGGTCGGCCGAGCGCACCGCCCGCACCCGCGAGCGGCAGCGCCGGCCAAGGCGGCGGCATGATCGATACCGGCACCGGAGCAGCCGATGCAGCCGACGACAGCCTGCAACCAGCCGCCCCGTCGACGCCCGATAGCTCGACCGCACCCGCGGCGGCGGCGGCGCCCACCGCGAACGAAAGCTCGCCGGCATGGGCGAAGCGCCTGCGCCGCCAGCAGCTCGCGATGCAGGGCGCCACGATGGCCGCGAACAGCCTGCGCTCGGCCGATCATGGCGGCGGCAGCGCCCATATCAATCTGGAGGACCGCTCATGAACCCGTTCAAAAGACCCTCGGCGCGCTTCGGCCGCGAGCCCGTCCCCGAGACGCCGTACCAACGCGCCGGACAGGCATGGGACGAGCGGATCGGATCGGCCCGGCAGCAGGCCTATAATTGGCGGCTGATCGCCTTCGCATCGATGGCGGTGCTCGCCCTCTCCGCCGCCGACAATCTCCGCCTGCGCTTCGGCACAACGATCGTGCCCTATGTGGTCGAGGTCGACCGGCTCGGCCAGGCGGGAAGCGTCGCGCCGGCAACCGCCGACTATCGCCCGACCGATCCGCAGATCGCATGGCACCTCGCGAGGTTCATCGAGAATGTCCGCGCGCGGCCCGCCGACCCGATCGTGCTCCGCCAGAACCTCGCCGCCGCCTATGACTATACGACCGAGCAAGGCACCGCCGCGCTCAACGATTATGCGCGAAGGCAAGACCCGTTCGAGAATCTGAGCGACACGCAGGTCTCGGTCGACGTTCGGCAGGTCGTCCGCGCCTCGGCCGACAGCTTTCGCATCGCATGGGACGAGCGCCGCTATGTCCGCGGCCAGCTCGCCCAGACGACGCATTGGTCGGCGATCCTGACCTTCGCGATCCGCACCCCCGCCGACACCCGCACCCTCAGCCGCAACCCGCTCGGACTCTATGTCCACGCGATCAACTGGTCCCAGGATCTTGGAGAATGACCATGCGCCACCCATATCTCACCGTCCTGCTGCTCGCCGCGCTCCCCGCGCAGGCATTCCCCGCTGAGGCCAAAGCGCGCGGCAGCAGCAATCATCCCGTCGCCACCGCCACCGACAAGGCCCGCATCGGCCCGCGCGACGCGGGCTGGCAAGGCGCGACGCAGACCTTCGCCTATCAGCCCGGCGGCCTCTATCAGGTGACGGCGGCGGTCGGCCGCGTCACGGATATAAGGCTCCAGGAAGGCGAGACGCTGTCCGACATGGGCGCGGTGGCCGCCGGCGACACGCTCCGCTGGATCATCGGCGAGGCTGCAAGCGGCAGCGGCACCAACAAGCGCACCCACATCCTCGTGAAGCCGACCGACCCCGGCCTCGTCACCAACCTCGTCATCAACACGAACCGGCGCAGCTATCATGTCGAACTGCGCTCGACCCAGAGTATCTATATGGCGAGCGTCGCCTGGTCCTACCCGCAGGACGAGCTGATCGCGATCCAGGCGCACGCCGCCGACGCCATGGCCCATGCCGCGACCAGCATCGCGACCGGCCTCGAAGCCGAGAAACTCGACTTCGGCTATAAGCTGAGCGGCGACCGCCCAATCTGGCGCCCGTCCCAAATCTTCGACGACGGCAAAAAGAGCTATATCCTCTTCCCCGAAGCCATCAGCCAAAGCGAACTGCCCCCGCTGTTCCTCATCGGCGAGAAGGGACAGGCCGAACTCGTGAACTACCGCGTCACGGGCCGCACCATGATCGTCGACCGCCTGTTCGACCGCGCCGAACTCCGGCTCGGTACCAGGAAACAGCAGATCGTCCGCATCACCCGCATCCGCCCCCGGAGTCAAAAGCCGTGACCGAGCGCAGAGACCGCCAAGAGCCCGAAGACCAGCGCCCCCTCGCCACCCGCGCCGCCCCGCCAAGACCGCGCCGCCTCTCCAGAAAGGCGATCGCCGGCCTCACCGGCGTCGGCGCCTTCGCAATCGCCGGCGCTCGTCGAGCATTCCGGGGATCGTCGAGGCCGGAAAGCCGGTAATGGTGAGACAGCGCAGATGCTTGTCGCCGAGCTGCGGGGTCAGCCCGCCGATGAGCAGATCGTCGGCGAGCAGCGCGTCGAGGTGCATCGGCGTCTCGGGGACCGCGATGCGCTGGTCGTGCGTCGAGATGGTCGAGTGGAGATAGGTCAGTGTCTCCTCGGAGCTGAGCCATGCCGCCTCGGGCATGACGCCGTCGATCATGTCGAAGAGCCGACGGCCCTCGCGGATGAAATCCTCGAGCGTGTCGGCGGCGGTGGCGCCGGCCTTTTCGCCGCCTTCGAACATCAGCGAACTCGCCTTCGACGTGTCGTCGGCGGGCGGGAGCCATTGTAAGGTCAGATAATAGGTGCTGGTGTAGTTGGGCTGGTGGGCGTCGAGGCCTTCGAATTGTGCACGCCGTTCCTCGTCGATCAGCCCCGAGACCGGATCGGCGAACCCCGTCGAGGTGGGATAGTCGGGCGAGGGGCGGCGCTGCGCTTCGACATAGATCGCCCAGCCGGTGCCGAGCCGCTTGAGGGCGGCATTGAGCCGCGCGCTCGTCGTGATGAGTTCGGACTGGGTTGCGCTGTCGAGGTCGGGGCCGCGGAAGCGCAAGCTGCGCTGGAAGCTGCCATCCTTGTTGAGGATGATGCCGTCGCCGATCAGCGCCGCCCAGGGCAGATAGTCGGCGAGCCTTTTGGCCTTGCGGGCATGTTCGCGCAGGAAAAGCATGGGATCAGCTTTCGAAGAGCGTTGGGAGGGCGACATGGCGGCGCGCGACGGGCAGGATTTGCGGATCGCGCCGGGCAGCGAAGACGGCGAGGCCGTGGCCGATGAGGGCGATGGCGACACCGGCAATCCAGAGGCGGAGCCCGATGCCCACCGCGGCGGCGAGCGTCCCGTTGATGATCGCGAGTGCGCGCGGCGCGCCCGCCATCATGATCGGCTCGGCGAGCGCGCGCTGCACCGGCGCCGCGAACCCGGGGAGAGTGTCGCCGTCCATCAGACCAGCGCTCCGCCGCCGAAGCTGAAGAAGCTGAGGAAGAAGGAGGAGGCCGCGAACGCGATCGAGAGGCCGAAGACGATCTGGATCAGCCGCCGGAAACCGCCCGAGGTGTCGCCGAATGCGAGCGTCAGCCCGGTGATGACGATGATGATCACGCCGACGACGCGCGCGACCGGTCCCTGCACGCTATCGACGATCGACTGGAGCGGGGTCTCCCACGGCATGCCCGAACCGCCGGCCAAGGCCGGGGTCGCCGCGGCGGCGGTGAGGGCGATGGCGGCGCCGAGGATCGAAAGGCGGCGGAGGTTCATTGAGAGGCTCCTTCAAATGTTGAGCGTGCGTGGACGATGGGAAGCAGGCAGTAACCGCCGTCGGCGGCGAGGCCCTCGACGCGGACGAGCTCGGAGAGGCGGCGCTCGCTGCCGCGGCCCGTCAGCACGGCGATGACGTCGATCGTCTCGGCGATGAGCGGGCGGGGGACGTGTGGGATCGCTTCGAGGATCAATTGTTCGAGGCGGTGGAGCGCCGCGCTTGCCGTGCCCGCGTGGATCGTGCCGATGCCGCCGGGGTGGCCGGTGCCCCAGGCCTTCAGGAGATCGAGCGCTTCGGGGCCGCGCACCTCGCCGACGGGGATGCGGTCGGGGCGGAGGCGGAGGCTTGAGCGAACGAGATCGGTCATCGTGACGCCGGGCGACGTTCTGAGCGCCACGACATTGGCGGCGTCGCATCTGAGCTCGCGCGTGTCTTCGATGAGGATGATGCGGTCGCTGCTGGCCGAGGCGACGGCCAGCAATGCGTTGGTGAGCGTCGTCTTGCCGGTCGAGGTGCCGCCGGCGACGAGAATGTTCGCGCGGTCCTTCACCGCCTGGCCGAGATATGTCGCGGCGATCGCGGTCATCGTGCCGGCGGCGACATAGTCGGCGAGCGCGAGCGGCAGGCTCGCGGGGCGACGGATCGAGAAGACCGGTTCGGCGACGACGGGCGGGAGCAGGCCTTCGAAGCGTTCGCCGCTTGCCGGCAGCTCGGCCGAGACGCGCGGGGAGGCGCGGTGGACTTCGGCGCCCACATGGTGCGCGACAAGGCGGATGATCCGTTCGGCTTGCGCGGGCGTCAGCGTTTCGTCAGTCGGGGCGAGGCCGCTATCGAGGCGGTCGATCCAGAGCCGCCCGTCGGCGTTCAGCATGACCTCGGCGATGCCCGGATCGGCGAGCCATGCGTCGATCGCTTGGCCCATCGCGCTGCGCAGCATCGAGGTGCTGCGGGCATGGACGGTGGCACTGGGTGGGGTCACGCATCGTCTCCGGTTGGCGTCGGAGACGGGTAAAGAATGACAAAAAGGCGCGGCCGCAACAGCATTCACGCGCCGTCGTGCGGGCGGCGGCGGGCGGATACATAAGGGTGAGGCGTCGGCGCTTAGGTTGGCGGCGTGTCAGATCATTTTCAACGGACGCGCCATCTTTGAACGAATCGGTCGCGAATAAATCCGAATCAGACCGAATATTTTTTCGGGTCCTTGCTCCTGAATGATCAGGGTGCTGCGTCTATCAATTCGGGAAGAGGAGGTGCAAGCTACGACGGTGAGTGCCAACCGCGCAGATCTGGATGCTCTCAACACGGCTTACCGGCCGGCGTTGGTGGCCTTCTTTGTGCGCCGTGTTCACTCGACGTCGGAAGCTGAAGATTTGACGCAGGAGGTTTTTATGCGTCTCGCCGACGCCGATCTCAAGACCATCGAGCGGCCCGAAGCCTATCTGTTTACGGTCGCATCGAACCTGATCCGCGACCGCTCGCGGCGTCAGCGCGTGCAGACCAATATGCGGCAGGAATATGCGCAGCAGCCGGGGCTCGGGGTCGAGTTCCTCGATCCGCACCGCGTCGCCGAAGGGCATGACATGCTGCGCGAGCTTTACGCCGCGCTCGCCGAGCTTCCCGAGCGGACGCGGCGCATCTTCATCCTTTACCGCATCGAAAATGTGGAGAAGAAGACGATCGCCGCCGGACTGGGTATCTCGGAGAATGCGATCGAGAAGCATATCAGGCGTGCGATGGGTTTTCTGATCGAGCGGCTGGGGGCGCGGTCGTGAACGAACTGGATCAAATCTGCTCTCCCATCGCGGAGGAAGCCGGCGAATGGTGCCGGATCATCGCCGAGCGTCCCTTGTCGCCCGAGGAAGCCGAGGCGTTCGAAGCCTGGATGGATGCCGATGCCGAGCATCGCGCCGCCTTCGAGCGCGCCACCTTCATCTGGCGCGCGCTCGACGGACGCGCCGCACCGCCCGAGCTGGTCGCGATGCGCATGGATGCGCTGTCGGCCTTGTCGGGGCAGGATGACGCCCTCGTGCCGTCCTGGTGGCAGCGGCCGTTGGTGCGGCGGACCGGGATGGGCGCGCTCGCCGCGTCGATCGTCGCGGCGTTCACCTTCGCCTTCTTTCAGCCGGCGCCGCAGGCGCAGGCGGTCGATTATGCGACCGCGCTCGGCGAGCGCCGTGTCGTCATGCTCGATGACGGGTCGCGGCTGTCGATGGATGCGGCCTCCGAAGTGTCGGTCGCTTATTCGAAGGACCGGCGCGAGCTCGAGCTGAAATCGGGGCGGGCAAAGTTCGATGTCGCCAAGGATCCGCTTAAGCCCTTTACCGTTGCGGCGGGGGACAAGCTTATCGTCGCGACGGGTACATCATTCAGCGTCGAAATCCTCAACGGCGAGGTCAATGTCACGCTGTTCGAGGGCCATGTCGCGGTGCTCAATCGCGCGACGCGCAAGCCTGCGGTGGTGCCGGCGAACGGCAAGCTTGATGCCGCCGACCAGCTATTGAAGCCTGGGCAGGAGCTGTCGCTGCCGGCGAACGGGGTGGGCAAGCTCGAGACGATCGATCCCGCCGCGGCGCGGAGCTGGGAGTCGGGGCAATTGAGCTTCGCCGACGAGCCGCTCGCGCAGGCCGTCGAGCGGATGAACCGCTATTCGCAGACGACGTTCGCGATCGGCGACGCCGCGGCGGGCCGTGTCCAGATCAGCGGCGTGTTCAACTCGGATAATGTCGACGGGTTCGTGACCGACGTGACCGATATCTTCCCGGTTCGCACCGTTCGGCGCGGCGACGAGGTGGTGTTTGTGACGAAAAGGTGAATTTTTAGATTCACTCGCTCCTGAATCCTCTCCGTGCTGCGTCGGAAGGTTTGAAGGCCAAAATACGGCCTCGGACCTTTAGGAGGGGGATGACATGGGGACCAATTTGATGCGCGCACTGCTTCTGACGTCGGCGAGTCTGGCAATGGTGGCGACGGCCACGCCTACCGCTGCTTATGCCCAAGAAGCCGCTTACCAGATCGACATTCCGGCGCAGTCGATGGGCGACGCGCTTCGGGCTCTCGGGAAGGCGACCAAGCAGAATATCGTTTTCAATGGTTCGCTCGTGAAGGGCAAGCGTAGTGCTGCCGTGCGGGGGCGGATGAGTGCGGGCGAGGCGCTGGACCGGATGCTTCAGGGTTCGGGGCTCAAGATGTCGCGCGGCTCGGGCGGCGGTTTGCTAGTGCAAGCGGGGGGAAACACTGGCCCCGCGCCCACTAGCTCGCCAAGACAATCCCCAGCCGCGCAAAACCAAGGTCGCGGCACGGTTGTAGGCACCGTCAAGGATGAGACCTCGGGCGCCGCGCTTAAAGGCGCTCTCGTCGAGTTGGTTGGTACTGGCCGTAAAACCTCGACCGATGATCTCGGCGAGTTCCGTTTTCCCAATGTCGTTGCGGGAGAGGCGACCGTCCGGATATCCTATCTTGGCTATGTGGAGCAGCAGTCGACGCTGGAAGTTGGTTCCGGCGAAACTTATCAACAAGATTTCACGCTCAAGGGCGGCAGCGGTGGCCAAGAGATCGTTGTGTACGGGAGCCGTTCGGCACGCGCGCAGGCGCTAAATCAGGAGCGTACCGCCGAGAATGTGCAGACCGTTCTGTCGTCCGATGTCCTTGGGGACTTCAATGGGACCACCATATCAGAATCTCTTCGCCGCGCTCCAGGCGTGGTATTTCGTCAAGATTCGAGCGGTGATGGCAGCAATATCATCATTCGTGGTCTGGAACCCGACCTGAACACCGTCAAATTCAACGGCATCGAACTTCCCGAAACGAGTGGGACCGGCCGGTCTGCAAGCTTGGCCAACATCTTGACGGAGTCGGTGAGCAAGGTCACGATTTCCAAGACCCTACTTCCTAATCAGGACAGCTCGGGAACGGGGGGACTCGTAGAAATCGAAACCCGAACTCCGCTCGATCGTCCCCGCAGATATCTCTCGGTGACGGTCGAGGGAGCCAAGCGAGGGAAAGGCTTCAATGACGAATTCCTGAGCGCAGGCACCATTTCCGGCAAGTTCGGCTCGAATGAACAATTCGGTGTATCGGCGTCGATCCAGTACCGAACCCGCGACCTGAAGAGTGTGGCGTACGCAAGTGACTTCTTGTACGGTCAATATCTGCCGTTGCAGGTCGACGGGACGCCCACTGTGTATTCCACAAGCTTCCTTGATCCTCGCACGCCCTTCCCGTTCGAGCCCGATGCCGATGAGGTATATCCGTACCGTGTGAATTCGGTCCAAAACGAAAACAGCGCCGAAAATCTGGGGCTGACTTTTTCAGCAGCCTGGGAAATCTCGGATCGCGCCAAGCTGGTAGCGACGTACCAAAAGCTCGATGTGACGACCAAAAACTTCAGTGCCCAATCATCGCTGAATGCCTTCATGGGCTATCCCCTGCTCCCTGTCGTTTCATTGGGCGGCGAGCAGCGCTTGGCATTGGACTGGACGAGTCGATCACTTTCCGCGAGCGGCTCCTACAATTACACGAAGGCCAAAGTCAGAACGAATATCTACACGCTGGAAGGCGATGCATCGGCAGGAAAATTCGAGTTCCGATATCGTGGTGGCTATACCGAAGGTTCCAGCAATGAGCGCTCGTACAGCCTAGGGACGTCGTCGAACTCCATCATTTTGGCCGACAATCAGCTTTTGCCCGAAGCGGTGCATCCTGTGGAAGGGCGCATATTGTCACCTTTCGCCCAGCGGATGCCAGGGGAACGCGGCTTTCCTCGATTGCTTTTGAACGAGAGCGGCTTTGACGCTCTAAATGCTAGTACGAATTTTCCGCTTAGCTCCGCGAGCACCAGGCAAAATGTCGGTGCCAACCAACGCTTCGCAAGCGAGGCAAGCGCGCGTTACGTCGCCGATGGAAAATTTCTCAAATATCTGGAGATCGGCGCCTCGTACGAAAACTCCAAATTTACGAGCGATAATCCGATTTCATACGGCTACTTTCCTGTAGGAAATCGCAGCCTCTCGGATTTTGGGCTCATCCCGGCCGAAGGGTTGTTGGGGGACGTTGGAGTGGAATCGCCGCTCAAGTTCGTTCCCAGAAAGCCGATGGTGGACTTCCTCTTAAACGGAATCCCGTCAATCGCAGTTGATTGTCAGACGCCTGCGGTACCAACCTGCCCCGCCGGAACGACCCTTCGGCGCAGCGTCAACATACGGCTCGACGCATTAGCGGACGCGTACACCCGTGAAAAGGAGTTTGCAGCATACTTGCAAACGGCCGTGAACATTGGAAAGCTGGAGGTCGTCGGCGGGGTTCGCTTCAGCAAGGTAGATATTGAGGCGGTAAATCTGAGAGTTGCCGAGCTCTATGATGCCAGCTTGACCCCAGACGTGGCATTTGCGGTCGCCAACAGCCAGCTTGTTTCTGATAAAGCGAAGCAGACTGCGTTTCTGCCGAGAATCCTCGCTAACTACCGTGTGAACGATCAGATTGTTTTGCGCGGCGGCTATTTCTTGTCCGTTGCAAGGCCGCAGATCAATCTGCTTTCGAGTTCGCCCGCCATGGTGTTGGCGCTGGGAAGATTTTTTGGTCCTAATGGCAACCAGTTTCTCTTCGATGTTCGAAAAGGCAATCCAGATTTGAAGCCTTCCAAGACGCATAATTTCGACTTCAGCGCGGAATATTACGACAAGGATATAGGCGTCATAAAGGTCGGTGCCTTCTACAAAAGAGTCGAAAATCTTCTGGAAAGCACCGTCTCGAGTGCGCCTGCCGATCTGGAAAGCGTGAGAAACGTACTTCCCGACGATCCGCGTTTTCAAGCCATCTTGGATAGTCCCGAGGATTATTTCATCTCGATCCGCTCGCCGATCAATAATGCCAAACCAGCTCATGTGTGGGGCATCGAGGCATCGCTCGAGAAGCAGCTTACGTTCCTGCCAGGATGGCTTGGGGGCTTTGGCGTCTATGCAAACTACACATTCACTGACAGCGCACGCAGCCGACCAAAAATTTGGTCATTCTCGCCGGTGACGGATGCTTCCGGTGCGGTCGTGGGCTATGAACAGCTGAATTTCGAGATTCCGAACATCAGGTTCAAGGATCAAGCGCGGCATTCCGGTACTCTTGGCCTCACCTATAACAAATTCGGTATCGATGCGAACATTGCCTATACCTACCAAGCCCGTCGACAAGCGGACTTCCTCGAATTCAATCTCAATCGTTTCGAAGAGGGCATCGGTACGTTGGATGTTCGCGCGGAGTATCGCTTCGGTGGCAAATTGAGCAATTTGCGGCTATTTTTCGAGGGTAGCGATCTTTTGAGGAGCGCCAGTTCCCCGGCAACGAACACCAGCTATGGTGGTCAGGGTATCACGCCTAACTACTATTACTTGGGCGCATATAATGGCGGACGGCAACTTCGCATTGGAGCGACGGTAAATTTCTGATCGAGGTGGGACCCGGTCGCACTGGGACCGGGTCCCATTCCAATCGATATTCCCCTACAGGACTTAAGCAACATGATGGGCCGCACGCTCAAACTCATCGTCGGCGGGCTGCTTCCTGTCGTGATCGTTCATTCTGACATCACTAGCGCCGCAGCGTCGGCTCCTAGTGCGCGCGATGTCAATGCTCCGCGGCAGGTACAGTTCGATTTTAACGAATTTACCTGGTCGTCGATCGACATCGCCCCCGATGGATCGTCTATCGTGTTCGATGCACTTGGCGATATATATCTGGCGGATATTGGTGGAGGAGAGGCGCGCGCAGTCTTGGTGGGTTCCGATTGGGATATGATGCCTCGCTTTTCGCCCGACGGCAGAAAGCTTCTCTTCGCGAGCAACAGAGGGGGAGGTGGCTTCAGCATATGGTCGGCTTCGCTCAAGGGCGACGATTTGGTCGAGGAAATCCCTTCGAACGACGGCAACGATCTTATCTTCCCTGAATGGGACGCGTCTTGCGGCGGAGCGGTGGCTGAAAAAAGATATGGCGTCGCCAGTACAATACCTTTCTCCGAAATTGGATTGGAGTGGCGCGGACAAAGAGGTGGCGGCAATTCCTGCGACCGCATTCCCGTGATAAAAGGTGCCAATTCTCCCAGCTTTGCTGATGACGGTGCCTCGATCTTCTATTCGCGGAGCGGCGTCATCGGCCACTATGATAGAGGTACGGGTGAGGCCAAAGATTTAGCGATTTCCAATTCGCCGGGTGAATATCTGTTCGCGCCGACAGGGTCGTCCGATGGGCGGTGGCTTGCCTTCATGAGCATGGATAAATTTTCATTTCGCCTGAAGTTGATGGACCGGTCGTCGGGAAAGGTCTCCACTCTCGCGGAAGCGGCCAAAAGTGAAATCATCGCGGGCGTAGCGCCGGGTTTTGCCTTTACGCCAGACAGCCGTTCGATTGTGGCGCTGTGGAAGAGGAAAATAACGCGCTTCGACGTTGAGTCTCTCAAAAGCGCGGTGATACCAATTTCTGCCCGCTTCTCGCAGGCAATGGCAACCCAGCCTCGTCCGATATGGAATCTGAATAGCGATCTGATTACGCTTCGCCAGACCGAATCCTTTTCTGCTTCAGCCGATCTAAAGCGCGTCGTCTTCGGCAGCGCCGGCCGCTTGTGGCTGCGCGACAAAAAGAGTCGATCGCTGCGTGAACTTGATGTGCAGTCGCCCGCTCGAAAAATGGCACCGTCCATATCGCCCGATGGCAAACGGATGTTGCACGTCCGTTGGAATTCGGGAGGCTCGGGCGACATCGTTGTGTCAACTTTTAATAACGGGAGAGCGCAACAAAGAATTGTCGGAACCTCAGGGCTGTTCATGAACCCTGTCTGGTCACCAGATGGAAAAATGATTGGCCGTCTCAACTGGCATCCCGCTGAAGCGCGAAGTCCCGACATAGCGGAGGGATCGACGGATCTTGAGATCGTAGACGCAGCGTCCGGAAGCGTAACTATTCTACAGCGGGCGCTAGCAACGCCTGTCAGCCGCTCCCAGTTAGCCACTCCGCTCGCATTTTCTCAGGATGGTCAGAAGATATTCTTTGTTGAAGGATATTATGACTATAAAAAAGTGTCTGATTTCAACGCTTTATATGCTCTTTCTATTCATTCTCGACAGAGGGAACGGATCGCCAGTATTCCCGCCGAGATATCTCAAATCATTCATATCGATACTGTACGAAATGTTGCCGTCATTGGAGGGATTGAAGAGACGTTGATCTTGCCGCTCTATAAGGCAAAATCGCTACCAGCATCTCCCGCAATCGATGACATTGAGCGAATATCGACCAAGGTCGATGGAGCTTATGCGGTAGACCAGGTTCGGACCTGTGGGAAGCAGACTTGTTGGGCACGAGGAACAGAGCTCTTTACGGTCGACAACGCAGGTAAATCGACAAAACTGCTGGATTTCCGCGTGAGGTTTGCTCGGCCGCATCCGACCGGATCGATCGCATTCGTCGGCGCGAATATCATCACTATGACGCACGAGGGTACTCTGCGCGACCAGACGGTGGTTGTCGAAAAGGGGCGTATTACGAAGATCGGACCGCGCGATAGCTTTAAGCTTTCCAGGTCGACGACCACCATCGACGCTCGCGGCATGACGATTTTGCCGGGCTATATCGATACGCATGCTCATCCATTTCCTAGGGGAGACATGGAGTTCAATCCTTTCCAGAGATCGGCATACGTTTCCAACCTAGCATATGGCGTTACGACTACGGCGGAGTTGTCTGGGTCCTTAGGCGTCTTTGCGGATGCAACCAGAATAGATCTGGGAGATATTGCAGGGCCGAGACTGCTTGCGGTGGGCTATCCTGTCATGGGTTATCGACAGAGTGGAACAAGCCCCAAGATTCAGAGTTATGCGGACGCGCAGCGTGTGGTGCGCGTGCTCAAGCAGCATGGGGCGTTTGCAATAAAGTCATATGAGGTAGCCCGACACGATGCGCGCAGGTGGCTCGTCGACGCCGCCCGCGAAGAGAAGATGCGGGTCTTCACGCATTATTCGCAGATATTGTGGATGCCCATGGTATCGGCTGCCGAGGGCCACGCAGGGCTAGAACATGTTACGTCAATGCCGTCAATAGGGAGCGATTGGGCTCAGTTTTTGGCGGCCAGCGGAACGACTTTTACTCCTACATTGTTCAACGCAATGTACGTTAAGTTCAACCCGTACTGCACAGTTTGGCCAAATCAGGCGGCTGTCGACATCAAGGCACGCCGCTTCGTGTCGGAGAGCGACATCTCCCGGCAAGTCAGGCCGCCTTGCGACGACGGCCCCGCCCCGGTCAATGTCTGGATCAAGGATATGGCTGATATTGTCGCGGCGGGGGGCAATATTAGCATGGGCGCTCATGGCGAACTTCAGGGTCCCGACGTCCATTACGAGCTCAAGGCATTAGTCGCTGGCGGGTTCACTCCCCTTCAGGCTCTCGAAGCCTATACTGTCCGGGGCGCAAGGAAGCTGGGTCTTGAAGAGCAGATCGGGAAAATCGCGCCGGGCTACCTGGCGGATTTACAGATCCTACGCGACGATCCGACCGAGAACATCTCCAACTCGCAGAGCATCCGCTACGTCATGGTTCGCGGGATGCTTTACGATGCCGATACAATGGCTCAAGTCTGGCCGATCACGGCGGGACGATAGCTTATTGTACTGATACCGTGAACCTCTTTTTGGACGATGCGGTTCTGTAGCGGCTCTATATTTTTTGAGTTCAGGGAGAGTGTTATGTTGAAATTTGGCTCGCTGTCTATGCTCCTGGTCCTGAGTGCGCAGCCGGCTTCTCGTCCAGACGAAGCCCCGCAATACCGTGAAGAGGATGATCGCTGGTCCGTCGAAAGTGGAAACAACAGCATAAAGGGCGTCGCGCATCTGACCGCTGATGGCGAGGACAAGATTTGTTCGGGTGAGAAGGTCGGTTTGCGACCCCACTCACCTCTCGCTGACTATCGTATCAAAAAGATGTTCGGGAACCAGGACAGGGGAAGACAACTTCTAATGAACCTTCCCAATTCGATGCAGCCCACGACGCCGGAGCTTCCGACCGAGCCGCCCGAGACTTATGCTAGCCGGGCGAGGTCGGTAACATGCGAAGATGGAAAGTTCGAATTTAAGAATCTGCCGGACGGCTCTTACTATATCACGTCGCTTGTTGTTTCATCATACCGAGTTCGTCAATCCGGCCCCTCTGATGATCCTGAGGTTCTTATGAGATCGGTTACGTTGAAGGGCGGAGAAGAGAAATACGTTGATTTTCAAAGCCCCTGATATGAGCCGTCGGCATCACCGAGAGCGCGATCGAGAAGCATGTCCGGAGAACGATGCCGTCGCCGCTGGTCTGTTTCGGAGAAGCGGGCGGGGTGGGCGCCCATGGAGAATTAAACGGTCCGAACGTGCATGTTGAGCTCAAGGCTTTAGTCGATGGACGCTTTAGCGGTCCGCGATCGGTGCGTTCGAGATAGCCTGATCATTCGTCGAACGTCGTCGACTGCTCGTCGAGACTGGGGGAAATCCATTCCCGATTTGGCGGTGGCCTGCGTCTGAGCCTTCGAGAGTTTATCTAGGAAGGACATCCATGAAGTTCAGTATTGTCGCCGCCGGGCTTTTGGCCTCGGCGTCTTTTGTCGCAATGCCCGTCGCAGCGAAGCCTGCGGCGTCCCCGTCGGCGGCCGATCCGTTGGCTGGTCTGAGTATCGACGTGCCGGCGAAGAAGTTCGTCTTGAAGAATGGACTGACGCTGATCGTCCATGAGGACAAGTCGGCGCCGCTGGTGGCGATGAACATCTGGTACCATGTGGGGTCCAAGAACGAGCCTGCGGGCAAGTCGGGGTTCGCCCACCTGTTCGAGCATCTGATGTTCAACGGGTCGGAGAATTTCAACGACGATTATTTCAAGGCGACGCAGAAACTAGGCGCCTCGGACCAGAACGGCACGACCAATCCCGACCGCACCAACTATTATCAGACGGTGCCGAAGGAGGCGCTGGACTCGCTGCTGTGGCTCGAAAGCGATCGCATGGGCCATTTGCTTGGTGCGATCGATCAGGCGCGGCTCGACGAGCAGCGCGCCGTAGTAAAGAATGAAAAGAGGCAGGGGCAGAACAATCCCTATTCGGCGGCGCAGGATCTGGTGATCGCGGCGACCGCGCCGCCCGAGCACCCTTACGGCCATTCGACAATCGGTTCGATGGACGATTTGGACGCGGCGTCTCTGGATGACGTGAAGCAGTGGTTCCGCGACTATTATGGACCGTCGAATGCGGTGATCGTTCTGGCGGGCGATATTACGCCCGAGGTAGCGCTCGCGAAGGTCGCGAAATATTTTGGGGACATTGCGCCGGGTTCGCCGGTGTCGCAGCCCAAGAGCTGGGTAGTGAAGAAGACCGGAACGATCCGCGAGACGTCCTATGTTCGCGCGGCACAGCCGCTGTTCCTGCGCGTCTGGAACATCTCGGAATATGCGTCCGCCGATACCGACTATCTGCAATTTCTGGCGCAGACGATCGCGGGCAGCCGGACGAGCCCGTTGGTGAAGCGTCTCGTGATCGATGAGCAGATCGCAACGTCGGCGGAGGCATCGGTCGACAATCGCGAGATCGGTGGGCAGTTCTCGATCGAGGTCGCCGCGAAGCCGGGTGTCGATCTCGCGGTCGTCGAGAAGATTGTTGACGAGGAGCTGAATAAGGTTCTGGCCAATGGACCGAACGTCGCCGAAATGAAGAAGGTGCGCACCGCGAACATCGCGGGTTTGGTGCGGGGCTACGAAGGCATATCGGCGAAGGCCGCGCTTCTGGCCGAAAGCGAAACCTATCTCGGCGGCCCCGATGCCTGGAAGCTCGGCTGGGACCGCTTCCGAGCCGCAACGCCCGCCGATCTTCAGGGTGCGGCGAAGCGCTGGCTGACGGATGGCGATTATGTCCTTCACATGGTGCCCTTCGGGCAACTCTCGGCATCGGCGGCGGGGGCGGATCGTTCCCGTATGCCCGAACCCGGCGCCGCGGTGCCAGCGGTGTTTCCCTCGGTTGAGCGTGCCGAACTTTCGAACGGTTTGAAGCTGGTCGTCGCGCGGCGGACGGGTGTGCCGGTCGTGAACATGACGATGCTCGTCAACACCGGCATGGCGGCAGATTGGAAGGCGGAGACCGTCGGGGTCGGTCCCTTCGCCGCTGGACTGATGGACGAGGGTACGAAGACGCGCACCGGCGAGCAGCTTTCCGACCAGCTTGGCGCGATCGGGGCGAACATCTCATCGGGCGGCGGCGGCGAGGCGTCGGTCGTCTCGCTCTCGGCGGTGAAGCCGACCTTGCGCGAGGCGCTTCGTCTCTATGCCGATGTCGTTTTGAATCCCGCCTATCGTTCGGCCGATGTTGAGCGAGTGAAGGCCGGCTCGCTTGCAGCCCTTTCAGCGGCGAAGGAGGACGGCGCCAAGGCCGCAGCACGGCTCACGCCATCGCTCCTCTACGGTTCGGACTCGCCCTATGGGCGGCTCCAGACCGAAGCCGATATTGCGGCGATCGATCCGGCGAAGCTCGGCGCCTTCCATGCGCGCTGGTTCAAGCCGAACAATGCGACCCTGGTCATCTCGGGCGACACCTCGCTCGCCGAAATCCGTCCGCTAATTGATGCAGCGTTCGGGTCGTGGGCGCGCGGGTCGGTTCCCGAGCGGATCGTGCCGCTGACGCCGCCGGCTGCGAAGTCCGTCGTCTATCTCGTCGACAAGCCGGGTGCGCCGCAGTCGGTCATCACCGCGAGCGTGATCGCGCCGCGCCGGGTCGAGGGCGACAATCCTGCGCGCGGCGTGTTCACGACCGCGATCGGCGGCAGCTTCACGTCGCGGATCAATATGAAGCTGCGCGAGGAGAAGGGCTGGGCTTATGGTGCGAGTGCCCGGTTGGCCGGGGGGCGCGGCAGTCGGACCTATAGCGCGAACGCCTCGGTACAGGCTGACAAAACGTCGGAGTCGATGGTCGAGATCTCGACCCTTTTGAAGCGCGCGGTCGGCGACAGGAAGCTGACGGCGGCGGAGATCGCCGATGCAAAGGGCAATATGACCCTTGGACTGTCGAGCGATTGGTCGAAATCGAGCGGCGTCGCGGGTGCGGTCATCGACCAGCTCTCCTATGATCTGCCCGACGATTATTATGCGACCTATCCTCAGGCGATCGCAAACGTCACGCTCGCCGCTGCCAATGCTGCGGGCGCCGAACTGCTGGCGAACAAGCCGCTCACTTGGATCGTCGCCGGCGACCTGTCGAAGATCGAGGCGGGTATCCGCGCGCTGAACCTTGGCGAAGTGAGGGTGATCGACGCCGACGGAAACCTGCTGCGCTGACCTCCCCGGCACGTGGCAGGAGCCGCCGCCGCGTCCCCCGTACGCGGCGGCGGTTTCGTTTGGGGCGCGTTGGGTCGGCGCTTTGGGAGGCGGGACATTTTTTTGCTTCGCGTTCCCGAATTCGCCGCCGCCTGCGTCTTAGGAGTGGGTGCGGTAACGCGCGCCTGCATCAGGAGACGGACGCGCCTGCGTTCGCGCCAACCTCGCGCGGTTTTGCGCAAAGGTGGTGGCTCCCTTTTTGGAGGGGGCGATGCGGCCAGTCGGCAACCGGTCATATGGTTCGTCTCGTCGCTGTCTTCGATGCTCCTGCAATTGGAGACGCGCCTTGGCCTTGAACGATACGATCCCGACCTTCGACGACATACAGGCCGCGGCGGCGCGGATGGCGGGACAGTTGGTGGAGACGCCCTGCGCGCCTAGCCATACGCTGTCGCGTATCTGTGGCTGTTCGATCTTCCTGAAGTTCGAGAACCATCAGTTTACGGCGAGCTTCAAGGAGCGAGGGGCGCTCAACAAGCTTCTGGGCCTGCTGCCGCGCGAGCGGGTGGCCGGGGTGGTGGCAATGTCGGCGGGCAATCATGCGCAAGGGGTCGCCTATCATTCGGCGCGGCTCGGCATCCGGTCGATGATCGTCATGCCGATGGGCACGCCGTTGACGAAGATCGCTCGCACGCAGGATCATGGCGCCCGGGTACTGGTGACCGGCGCGAACCTGGTCGAGGCCTATGCGACGGCCCAGAACCATAGCCAGAATTTCGGCTACACGATGATCCATCCTTATGACGATGGCGAAGTGATCGCGGGGCAGGGGACGCTCGGGCTCGAGATCATGGCCGCGGTCGAGGCGCTGGACGTGATCGTCGTTCCGGTCGGCGGTGGCGGGCTCGTGTCGGGGATCGCGATCGCCGCCAAGGCGATCAATCCCCGGATCAAGATCATCGGGGTGCAGTCGGCGGTCTATCCCTCGATGGCGCGCGCGATGGCGGGCGAGGAGGGCGTGCTGCCCGACGGCGTGACGATCGCCGAGGGGATCGCGGTCAAGGTCGCCGGCAATCTCACGCGTCGCATCGTCTCCGAATATGTCGATGAAATCATGGTGGTCGAGGAGGCGTCGATCGAGCGTGCGATCGCCCTACTGCAATCGGTCGAGAAGACGGTGTGCGAGGGCGCGGGCGCGGCGGGGCTCGCGGCGGTGTTGCAGTTCCGCGATCGCTTCGCCGGCATGCGTGTCGCCGTGCCGCTGACCGGCGGCAATATCGACGCGCGCATCTTCGCCAACGTCATCATGCGCGATCTCATCCGATCGGGCTCCTTGATGCGGATCGACGTGCCGATATCGGATCAGCCGGGCGCGCTCGCGACCTTGGCGACCGTGCTGGCCGAGGAAGGCGCGAATATCGTCGACGTGTCGCACGAGCGGATGAGCCTCGCGCTCAACCCCAAGCGCGCCGCGCTCGATCTCGTCGTCGAGTGCCGCGACGCGGAGCATGGCGAGACGGTGCTCGCATCGCTCCGCCGACACGGCTTCGATGTGACTGCGCGCGCGGTTGCCTGATTATCCAACCTTCGCGGCGACCGCGGGCGGGTGCGCTTGGTCTGCCGGTAGCAGGAAGCGGGCGACGCGGACGTTGGAGAGGCGACGAAGATCCTGGAGGATCGCAAGCGCGGGGCGCTGCGGCAGGACGCTCAGTTCCATCTCGACGATCTGGATGCGTGAATCGCGCCGCGCCGCGATCGTGTAGGGCAAGGCGTCATGCTCGCGGACCACTTCGAGAATGCGGCTGAGGATCAGCGGGCATTTCTCGGTCTCGACGATGAGCTGCGCCATGTTCGCGCGATCGATCTTGGGAAGCGCGGGAGGGTCTGGGAAAGAAATCGACGGTCGACAGTCGTGCTCGAACATGGTCCCCCCTGTTGCAGGCAGGGACGTTCGTTCGCGCAAGGTCCCTGTCTTTAAGACGCAGCGAGGCTGGAAATCGGGAACGCGTGCCGACGATTTTCTGAGTGGCGGCATGGCCGGGGGGGCGTGCCTGCATTTGTTCATCGTGCCCGAGCGTGGAGCCAGGGCTCTTCGGTTGGCTCGCGGTAGAGCGTCCGGCCCTGATCGCGCCAGAGGTTCCAGCCCGGCATTCCGACCTCGGCTTGCAGCCATGTCGAATAATGATCGGGCGGGACGATCGCTGGCATCGCCCTGGCTTCGACCGGATCGGCGCCGCTGACAAGGATGCCGGCGAAGCCGCGCTTGCGGCCGACCTGTCGCCAAACGCCAGCCCAGGCGAAGATGGGCATGTCCTCATATCCATAGTAGGTACGGGTGCGTGCGCCCGCCGGGCCATCGGCGTGGGTGAAGCTGTCGAGAATGATGAGGCAGCGTTGGGCGGGACCGAGCAGCGCGGGTTCGTGACGCCAGAGGTCGCGGTGCCAGATCGCGGTCGGGCGGGGTTCGTTGAGGTCGGAGCTTCCGGGGGCGTGCGGCAGGCCCCAGCGCATTGGGTCGCAGAAGCGGCCCATTCCATATTCGCGCACGACGAGGCCTTTCCTTCCGGGCCAGACTTCGGCCGACCAACTTGGGAAGAAAGACGGCCACAAGGGTAGGGGCGGGGCCGCGCCCGTCAGCCGCGCGACTTCGCTCTTGCTTGTGCGGCAGTGGTAGAGTTTGGGCACGGGGTTCTCCCGAGACGGACGAGTTTCGCGTTGCCGCTAATTGCTAAGACGCACGCCACGCCAATTTCGGGCGGACCAGTTCGATCCAGTTTGGCGTGATTGCTCTCGACTTGCTTGGCCGCTGCGAAATCTTCTAGCCGATCTCGGCTAAAATCCCGGTGTCATTGAGGCGGCCGACGAGATGCTGACACAATCTGCTCAACCGCGCCGCGCGCCACGCGGCGGCTTCCAGCTCGGCCATCGTCATCCGCTGACGGCGGGATTCGACATTGTCTGGACCCTGCCTGCGAAGATCCAGAAACGTGACGCCCCAATCTGGCATGACTTGCATGCGGGCATGGGCTGCGCGGTTTCGAAGGTCGTTATGGGCCTCCAGTCGATCGAGAAACATCGTGGCCCACTGCTGATACATGCTCAGGGGTTCGAGGGCAAAGGCGCGTCGCACGAATGAAATCCGTTGCTCTGCGCTGTGAGGGAAACTGTCTCTTAGATCAGCGTAGTGAGGCAGCCTCGACGCCTTGATGCAGACTTCGCCGAGCATCGTCTCGATGTAGCCATAGGCCGAGACGATCGAGCCGCGGAACAAGAGCGCAGCCTCGACATCGCCACGTCGCGACCACGGGTTTATCTCGACTTCGTACGCGCTGCGGCGATGAGAGTTGGCAGGCGGATCACGCAGCAATGGCGAGAGCGAAGATTGCCAATAGTCCGACAACGTCTGTTTTCCTTCTGCCGGCGCTCTCGCGTGAGCGATCTATCTATATGCAAGGCAAGACCCGCCGGACCGCCGCACACAAGCTGGAGAAGAAGGATGGCGCACCCGACAGGATTCGAACCTGTGACCTTCGCCTTCGGAGGGCGACACTCTATCCAGCTGAGCTACGGGTGCGTGCGGCGACCGCCCTAGCCGGTCTAACGGATGATCGTCAACGGCTTCACGCGGCCCCCGGTCGCAGCTGCGTCGGATTTCTCGAATTCTCAGAGTAGCCCGTGGACCGCAAGTCCTCCCGACACATAGGGTGCGCTGAACAAGCCCTGCAGCGGCGCATTTGCAAGCCGCTCGGCGGATTGCTTGCGCACCGAGACATTTTCGATCCGATCGAGATAAGTGATGGCTTCGTCTCGGCTCATCCGGGGCAGCCGCGCGATACTAGATGCAAGCGCGGCAGCCGGAAGATGCCCTTCGGCCAGCGCATCAGCAACGAGCTGCGAATGTAGGAACGATACGGTGTCGCTCATCTTCCATGCGCCCGCCGAGACGATGGCCCGGCGATTCAGGGTGAACAGCGCCGGGAAGGTTACAAGGTCGGAGGTCCTAAATATTTGCTGGAAATTGCGGGCTACGCCGGCGCCAGAGTGGCAGGCATTGAGGAGGACGAGAGCGGCGTTCATGTCAGGCGCGAACCTCTGTAGTCGCTCGACGCTTATAGGATGCCTACCGTCTGGTGATCCCATCTTTGCGAAATAGGCGTCGGTGTAGAAGGCCAAGGGCGAAGAGTGGGTTGAGACCAGAATGACGTCCGCGTCGCGCATCGCCGGCGATTGCGCGTTTTCAGGGTCGGCGGAAAGCGCCTCGAACGAAGCCTCCGCTATGGCATGTGCAAAGCAAGGCGCTTCGCAGGAAGACAGGAGTAACGCGTCAGCTTCACTGACGATCGACACGATGCTCGGATGGTTCAGGGGGGCTTCGGCCCCAGCGTAAAGCGCCGGCACAATACGAACCTGGAAATCGCCCTTCGCCATACGTTCGGCCAATTTGGGATGCCGGAGTGCGAGTCCGGTGATCGGTAAGCTGTCACTGAAATCCTGAAGGTATCGAATCGAGCTGAGTTCCTGATCGGCAATGTCGTTAAAAATTGGCTCCGCCACCGCCCAGATCGCATCGAACAGATCACGTATTTCGCGGTCGAATGCCGTCCTGTCGATTGCGGCGGCGGCATGGCCCAGAACCGCTCGGCGCCAGTTCTGGAAACTCTCTCGCGGAATCCTCGCCGATCGATATCGCTCCCTCATCAGGCACCAGAGAATGACGTCTTCCTCGACATGGGTGAACGCTACGATAGCGTGGCCTTCGTCGAGGCGGGCTCGGCAAAGGTTGAGCTTTGCGTCCAAGTTCATTGATGACGTGGGCAGAGGTACGCCCGCTCTCTCCAGAGGTGCCGCGATTGCCGATAACTCGTCCCAGAGATTTCCGCCGGGCATCGGATTCCACGCGTCGTCGTACTTCTCGCGGTACCCGAACAGGTGCGGGGCCCCGAAACTGCGAAGTCGCAACAGGCAAGATGATATCGCCTTGCGATCGTCGTCACCCCCGACCTCATTCGTCTCGATGGCCACCGACCAATCGAGGATGGAAAGCCAGTCGCCAAGGGCGTTGGCCCGAATGGAGATGATCGACGACAGGATATCTTCGGAGCTGCCCTCAGCTGGTATCGCGCCGAGTAGCCCTTCGATCCTTGGAACAAAGCGTTCACGCACGCCGCGGCGATGGTGAAGGCGAAGAATGTCCTTGAGGGCGTAGTCAAGGTGTCGTGCGGCGTCGTTGAGGAGTCTCGCGAGATCGGCGCCGGACTCCCGCTCGGCGGCAATCCGCGCTGCGATGAGAGCGAACTCTAGCCGCCGCTCGGGATCATTGTCTTCGGCCAGTATTTCTTCAGCTTGGAGGACGACGTCCCATGCCTCCTCGACCTCCCCAGCTGACCGGAGGCAGGCAGCAAGATTGATCCGGATAGCAGATGACAGCACGGGATTGTCCGACGCAGCAAGTGCCGCGCGCATATGCGCGGCGCCTTTCGGGAAGTTACCAACGCGCATATGCGCGACGCCAAGGTTGCTGAGCAGGGAAGAAGGCGGGTCCTTGCCGAGGGACTGCCACACTGCCAGCGCGCTGTCGCCGGTGCCGATCGCCCATTCATGATCGGTTTCTTCGATCGCGGTGGACACGGCGATGCCGTAGACGTCAGCTAGCAAGCGTGGCTCTTCGAGCTCATGGGCGATGTGTTCTGCATCGACGATGCTACGGTAAGCTGCTTGGCTTGCACCATGTCGTGAATAGAGGGCCGCCGCTTCGAGATGCAATCGTGCAATCTCCTCTCGAAGCCCATAGTGTTCGAGAATTTCCATGACGGCTGCATAGACGCGGGGTCTCTGATCGAGGCTCGAGCCGAAATTGTCGGCGTCGCGTCCGACCGCCCGAGCCAGCTCGAGTATCTCGTCTTTCGATTCCTCGGACGTGTCCAGCTCGATCATCTGGTTTAGCGCGGTGACGCATTGCTCGAGACTGCCTGTCTCAAAGGACGTTCGCGCCAATAGTTCCCAAAACAAAAGTGAGCCAAAAGCATTATCGTGGGCTCTGAGAGCTTCCGCTGTTGCTTGAGCAATTTTGGCTATCCGTATCGCATCACCCGCAGCGCGGACGATTAGCGCATTGTAGAGGTCGATCCAGTCGCTTGCCGTAGTCGTCGCATAAATTTCGGGCGTGAGCCGCGCTGAAAATTCATCGGGCGACAGCTCCACCCACTCAGACCAATCCATCGTTCGCCCTCTCCGATCCACAGATGCAGATCAAAGGCGAAATCGAAAGAAAACACCATCTGCAACAACTTGTCGGAGCGGAACCGCAAAGTGCGACCTAGCAATATCCAGCGCTATCCAGAACTGCTCCAGTTGCTGCTTACGAACTGCTTACGAAGCCTATTTTGCTCCAGATAACGTTGTAACGGGTCAATTTTTAGGTACTTGAAAATAGCCGAAAATTTGCGCTAAAATGTGCTTACGCGGCGAGCTTGACGTCTGCCCTCCGAAGGCAGAGGCCAGGGGTTCGAATCCCTTCGGGTGCGCCAGATAGCTTTCCACGGTTTCAAAGCCGGGAATTCACGGGAGACAGGCGCCGGATGTACGACCTGCTGGCCGGCCTGTCGGTGATCGAAGCGTCGTCCTTTGTCGCCTCTCCGACCGCCGGGCTTTATTGCGCGCAAATGGGCGCCGAGGTTATCCGCGTCGACCAGATCGGCGGCGGGCCCGATTTTCGCCGCTGGCCGGTGACCGAGGCCAATGATTCGCTCTATTGGGAAAATCTCAACCGCGCCAAAAAGTCGGTGGCGCTCGACCTTGGTCGGCCCGAGGGGCGCGAACTGCTGCAAGCGCTGGTGCGTGCGACCGGGCAGTTCATCACCAATTTTCCGGTGGGCGGCTTCCTGTCACATGATGTGCTGGCTGAGGGCCGACCCGACCTGATCACCGTGCGGGTGATGGGCTGGGCCGACGGGTCGCCCGCGCTCGATTACACGGTGAATAACAGCGTCGGTTATCCGATGCTCACCGGCGCCGGCCCCGAGCCCGTCAATCATGTGCTGCCCGCGTGGGATCTGCTCACCGGCGCCTATGCGGCCTTTGCGTTGCTCGCCGCGATGCAGCGCCGCGTGGCGACTGGGGAAGGTGGCGAGGTTCGCCTGCCGCTGTCCGATGTCGCGATCGGTACCGTCGCAAACTTAGGTGGCGTTGCCGAAATGCTCTATACCGGCGCGAACCGTCCGCGCCTCGGCAACGCGGTTTACGGCCTGTTCGGGCGCGATTTCGTCACCGCCGATGGCCAGCGGACGATGATCGTCGTCGTCACCCCGCGCCAATGGGCCAATCTCGTCGCCGCGCTCGACCTCGGCGATGCCATCGCGGCGATCGAGATGGAACGCGACGTCTCCTTCGCGACCGACGATGGGCTCCGCTTCACGCATCGCGACGCGCTCTATCCGCTGTTCGAACGCGCGATTGGCGTGCGCGACCATGCCGCGCTCGCCACCGCCTTTGATGCGGGGGGCATCGTTCATTCACCCTATCGCACGATGCACGATGCCGTGCAGGACCCCGCGCTCGTCGCGGGCAACCCGATCTTTGGTCAAGCCGACAATCCTAGCGGTTTCGCCTATCCCGCCGCGGGCGCCTTTGCGACATTGCCGCAGGCGGAGCGCCAGTCGCCTGCACCCGCACCGCGCAATGGCGCGCACAGCGAGGAAATATTGAGCGAGCGCCTGTCGCTTTCGTCGGGCGAGATTGCGCGGCTGATCGATGCCGGTATCGTCGGCGTCGCTAACATGGGAGATTGAAGCTAATGACCCTTCGCCGCGCCGCCATTGTCGCCCCGATCCGCACCGCCGTTGGCAAATTCGGTGGTAGTTTGTCTTCGCTGACCGCGGGTGAACTCGGCGCTGTGATCCTGAAGGCGCTCGTCGAACGGACGAAGATCGATCCTGCGCGCGTCGACGATGTCGTCTTTTCGCAGGGCTATGGCAACGGCGAGGCGCCGAGCATTGGCCATTGGTCGTGGCTCGCCGCAGGCCTGCCGCTCGAAGTGCCGGGGTATCAGCTCGACCGCCGCTGCGGGTCGGGGCTGCAGGCGGTGATCAACGCCGCGATGATGGTGCAGACGGGCATGTCCGATGTCGTCGTCGCGGGCGGGGTCGAATCGATGTCGAACGTCGAACATTACAGTACTGACATCCGCAAGGGCGTACGCGCGGGTAACCTGACGCTCCACGATCGGCTGACGCGCGGGCGGGTGATGTCGCAACCGGTCGAGCGCTTCGGCGTGATCACCGGCATGATCGAGACCGCTGAAAATCTCGCCAAGGACTATGACATCAGCCGCGAGGCGTGCGACGCCTATGCCGTCCGCAGCCATCAGCGCGCGGCCGCCGCTTGGGCGAACGGCCTGTTCGACGACGAGCTGGTGCCCGTTTCGGTGCCGCAGAAGAAGGGCGATCCGGTCGTCTTCGCGCACGACGAGGGGTACCGCGCCGATGCGACGCTGGAGACGCTCGGCAAGCTGCGCCCGCTCGAAGGCGGCGTGGTCACTGCGGGCAATGCCAGCCAGCAGAATGATGCTGCGGCGGCATGCCTTGTCGTTGCCGAAGACAAGCTCGACGAACTCGGTCTGGAACCGATTGCCTGGTATCACAGCTCGGCCGCGGCGGGCTGTGACCCGAGCCGGATGGGCATCGGACCGGTGCCCGCGGTCGAACGGCTGTTCGCGCGCAATGGCCTCGGCTGGGGCGATATCGACCTTGTCGAACTCAACGAAGCCTTCGCGCCGCAGGTGCTCGCGGTGCTGAAGGGCTGGGGCTGGTCGGATGACGACAGCCGGAACGCGATTTTGAACGTCAACGGATCGGGTATCTCGCTCGGGCACCCGATCGGCGCGACCGGCGGGCGCATCCTCGCGAACCTGACGCGCGAACTGGTGCGCCGCGATGGGCGTTACGGGCTGGAGACGATGTGCATCGGCGGCGGGCAGGGTATCGCCGCGATCTTCGAGCGCGCCGCCTGAGCATGAGCGATCTGCGTGAGGCGTTGGCGGCGGCGCAGAGCTATCGCGCTGCCGCCGAAGCGGCGCTCGCCGAACGGCTGGCGCAGGCGCCGATCGATCGCGAGCAGCGTGCGGCGCATGGCTTTGCATGGGTCGCGACGACGGTCGCGGCGCTCGAGGCGGTGTTCGCATGGTGCGAGTCCGGCCGGGACTCGAACCCGCTCGACGCTCAAATCGCGACGCTCGCCTTCGCCGAGGGGATCGGCCAGCTCGTCGGCGGATTGCCGATGGGACAGAATGAGATATTCCGGCCCGCCGACTTGGGCCTCGGCGTGGCGGCGCGAGCCCTGGCCGACGCTTGCGCGGACTTGCTCGACACCGACCATGCCACGATACGCGCGGATGTAGCCGCCGCGCTCGCCGAAGGCCAATGGCCGAGCGAGGCGCTGCACGACGCCGATCTCGATTCGATCCGCGACCAGTTTCGCCGTTTTACTGATGCCGAGATCATTCCCCACGCGCATGGCTGGCACCTCGCGAATGATCTGATTCCCGATGCGACGGTACAGGCGATGGCCGACCTCGGCACGTTCGGCGTGTGCATACCCGGGGCGTTCGGCGGGCTGGGGCTATCGAAGCTCGTGATGTGCATCGTCACCGAGGAATTGTCGCGCGGCTGGATCGGCGCGGGGTCGCTCGGCACGCGGTCGGAAATCGCGGGTGAGCTGATTGCGACGGGTGGCACCGACGCGCAAAAGGCCGAGTGGCTGCCGCGGATCGCGAGCGGCGAAATCCTGCCGACGGCGGTCTTCACCGAACCCGATGTCGGATCGGACCTCGGCTCGCTCCAGACGCGCGCGCGCGCCGACGGCGATCATTGGGTGATCGACGGCGCGAAGACCTGGATCACCCACGCCGCGCGGTCGGACCTGATGACTTTGCTCGCACGCACGCTGCCCGACACAAAGGGCTATGCCGGGCTGTCGATGCTGCTCGTTCCCAAGCCACGCGGCACCGAAAGTGAGCCCTTTCCCGCCGCTGGCATGAGCGGCAGCGAGATCGAGGTGCTCGGTTATCGCGGGATGCGCGAATATGCGCTGCAGTTCGACGCGATGCATGCCCCCGCCGACGCGCTGCTCGGCGGTCAGGAGGGGCAGGGGTTCAAGCAGCTGATGCGCACCTTCGAAGGCGCGCGCATCCAGACTGCTGCGCGCGCGGTCGGGGTTGCCCGGCGCGCGCTCGAACTCGGCCTCGACTATGCGGTCAGCCGCAAGCAATTCGGCAAGGCGATCGTCCACTTCCCGCGCGTCGCCGACAAGCTCGCGATGGGCCTCGTCGATTTCGTTACCGCGCGCGAACTGAGCTATGCCGCCGCGCGCGCGAAGGACTCGGGCAAGCGCTGCGATATCGAGGCAGGCATGGCGAAGCTGCTCGCCGCACGCGCGGCGTGGTCGAACGCCGATGCGAGCCTGCAGATCCACGGCGGCAACGGCTATGCCCTCGAATATGAGATCAGCCGTATCTTGTGCGATGCGCGCATCCTCAACATCTTCGAGGGCGCGGCGGAGATTCAGGCGCAGGTGATCGCGCGCGGACTCGTCGGTGGTCGCAACTAGAGCCAGAGCAAGGGCTGGCGGACGGGGAAGTTGCGCACGACCTCACCGATCACAGGATCGGGATTCAGCGTCTGCCAGAGGTCCAGCCAGTCACTGCGTTTCAGCGCGATGCCGCCGAAGAGCAGGCTCGGCTGGCGCACCGGGAAGCCGTCCCAATATTCGACATCGGGGGGAAGCGGCCATTTTGTCTTGTCGGCGACATAGGGCGCCATCCACGCGATCGCGCCGCCGATCGAGCGGCCGTCGGGGGTCTTCCAGTCGATCAGTTCGCGGCCCCCAAGCAGCCAGGCCGAAGCGGCGAGCACGTCGAGGTTGAAGAGCGAATAGGCAAAGGGCTTGGTCCGCGCGAGTTCGAGCGGCTGGCGGCCGTCGGGTTCGATCTGGGTCGGGACGATGATCGTCTTCAAGCGCGTCCGTGCATCGTCGAGTACGTCGGCGCGGCCGAGCAAGGCGGCGAACGAGGCCGCCTGCAACAGCCAGCAGGTGCCGTGGTTATTCTTCTCGTCGCGTTCGGTCGTTCCGAAGGGCGAGGTGGTCAGCCACTCGAGATAGGCGGCAAACCAGCCTTCGACGCCTGCGCGGATCGCGGCATAGCCCGGCGCATCATCACGCGCGAAAAAGGCCGCCGCGCGCGCGACCTCGACGATTTGCAGCGTGTCGATCACGCCGATCGCGCGACCGCTGTTCACCCCGATGATCGCTTGCGCATGGTCGAGGTTCGGGTTCATCCGCGTCTTCGGGTCGACGAACCATGCGGTCAGGTGACGCATTGCGGCGTCGGCGAAACGGCGGTCGCGGGTGAGATCCCACAAGGCCGCGAGTGCCGGGACGGTACGGCCGAAAGCGATCAGCGCGTCGCGGTGGCCGTCGAACTTGTCGGGGTTCGAGCGGCCGTCGCGGCGCACATAGGGACCGCCCGGGTTCGCCGGATCAGGCCACCAATAATCGCCTTCGGAATAATAGTCCTGCGGGCCGGCCGGGCTGCGCGGGGCGCGGATTGCGGCGATGGTGCGCGGCTGCGCCGCTAGCAGGGCGTCGGCTTGCGGAAGCAGCCGGCGGCGCTCGATCGCGCGAATGTCGAATGCCTTGGGCGGCTTCGCCCAAGCCGCGGGCGCAGCGAGCAAGGCAGCGATCAACAGGGAACGGCGCGCGATCATCGTCCGACCTTTAGGGGATGCGATAGCGCAGCAACAGGTCGCCGTGGACGGCGCGCGGATAGGCACCCGGCCCCCACGCGCTGTCGGCGCGCGCGAGCAGTTCGTCGAGCGTGTCGGCGGGCCAGCCCTGTTCCTTGTACGGCCAATCGGCGGCGCGGCCGCGATAGGCGGCGACATAGTCGGTTGCCTTGCGCAGCGAGCGCCCCTTTTCCTCGGCGCGATAGAGGTCGATGCCGAGGCAGGCCGCGCTGTCGGCGACGCTATAGGCCGCACTCAGCGCATAGAGCGAGTAATGGAAACTGCGCGTCCGCGTCAGCTCTTTGGGCAGCGCGCCCGAGGTGTCGATCTGCTGCGCGATCCGTCCCTTGGGGAAGGCGAGGGCGATCCGGCGCGCAATCTCGGGCTTGCGCGCGAAGAGCGCGAAGCGTGCGACCTGCGCGTCGTACCACAGGCCGTGATTGTTCGCCGCCTTGCCCTCGGCCTTGCCGTTGGCGCTTTTCAGCATCCAGTCGAGATAGCGCGCGAACCAGTCTTCGAGTGAGGTCGTCTCGTCAGGCGTCAGCGCCCCCGACGGGCCGATCAGCCCCGCGGCGTCGATCACGCCGATAAAGCTGGCACCGTCGAGCACGCCTTCGGCGCGGCCGTTCGAGACACCGGGCACTGCCTGCGCAAAATTCATGTTCGGGTTCATGCGGGTCGCGGGGTCGAGGAACCATGTGCGGATCACGCGCGCCGCGCCCTCGGCATATTTGCGCTCGCCGCTGTAATAATAAGCGTGCGCGAGCGTGTCGGCCTCGCGCGCCATGCGGCTTAGCGCGCTACGGTCGAAGCGACCCGATTCGATGTCGGGATTGGTCTCGCCGTCGCGGCGGACATAGGCGCCCTTCGGATTGGCCGGGTTCGGCCACCAGTAACGCGCGAGGCTGACATAGTCGTGGCGGTCGCCCGACACGGGGATGCTGCGCTTGTCCATCACCGAGGCGGGTTTCGCCGCGAGCGCCTTGTCGGCGCGTACGATCAGGTCGCGGTAAGCGGCGCTGATCGCCGGGTTGGACGGCAGTGCCGCCTTGATCGTTTCGAGGTCGCCCGGACGCAGCGTGAAGGTACGGCGCCCGTCGAACGAGGCCGAATAGCCCTCGCTCACCTCGCACGTCGAATCCGGAGAAAAAGCCGCCGCCGCGGACGGAAAATACGCGGCGGCGGCCAGTATAGCCCAAGGGAGTCGGGCTAAGGTATTTCGCTTCACAGGCGCACCCGGAAGCCGAAGAAATATTGCGGGCCGCTGCGCGACACCTCGGCGATGCTGTCGTATCCGCCCTTGTACATGATATCCTGCGTGTTCGTGACGTTCAGCGCCTGCAGCTTCAGCTGGACATTTTTGGTGATGTCGTACTGCGCCGACAGGTTCAGGTAGGTGCCGCCGCGGATCTCGCGGTTCGTGCCGCCGTTCGGCTTGTAATAGCCCGAGCGGTAACGAAGGTTGGCGCGGAGCGAGAGGCCCCATTTTTCGAACCAGACCGATCCGCTCGCGGTCCATTTCGACAGGCCGATCAGGTTGGCCGGGTCGACATAATCGGCGATCGGCGAGGTGTCGGGATATTCGAAATTGGCGAAGGCGCGGTTGACCGATCCCTGCACCCCGAAACCGTCGAGCGGATCGGGCAGCCAGGTGAAGGCGTGGCTCGCGGTCGCTTCGACGCCATAGAGGTGCCGCGTTTCGAGGTCGTTCGACGGCGCAACGGGATTGATCGTGAAGGTTTCGGTCACCGGTGCGCCGCCGTCGCGGATCGTCGTCACGGTGATGTCCGACGGGATCGGTTCGGACCGGCCGATCACGGTGCCCTTCGCCCATTTATAATAGCCCGCGACCGAGATCAGCGTGTCCTGCGACGCGTAAAGTTCGAGGCTGGCATCGAGGTTCCATGCGCGCAGCGGCTTGAGGTTCGGATTGCCCGTCGTCGCGTTGAAGATGATGTTGTCAACGCCCGTCGCCGATGTCGTCGGGTTGAGGTTTACCCCCGCGCCGAAGCTCTCGATCCCCGACCGCGCGATCGCGCGATAGGCAGCGAGGCGCAGCTTGACCTGATCCGACAGGTCGAAGGCGATGTTCGCCGACGGCAGGAAATAATTGTAGCTGCCCTTGGCCTTGTTCGTCTGGAGCGTGCCGCCGGGGTCAACCCCGATCGAATAGGTGTCGCCGACCGTGTCGATCACGATGCGATAGGGCTGGCGGAAGCCGACCGACGTGATGTCGGTTTTGACCCAGCGCAGGCCGATATTGCCGCTGACCGGCACGCTGCCCATGTCGCTTTCGAAATTGGCCATCGCATAGGCGGCATAGATGCGCTCGGTGACGTCGATGTCGCTCGGATCGCGGCCGTCTTCGGGATAGGGCAGCGCGTCGTCCGAACCCGCGAAGGTGCGGAACAGGCAGTCGTTGTCGAAGGTCGCCCATTTGGTGACGTTCGTGCCCATGCCCTTCATGTAACTGGTGGTGGTGAAGGGGACGCGGCACTGCTGGTTCGCCTGCGTGATCAGCGCGGTCACCTGTGCCGGCGTGCCGGGGATCGTGTTGAGGTCGTTGTTGCGCGCGTTGTCGTTGGTGCGGTGATGATCCGACACGCGCCCGCCGACCTTGATTCCGGTAAAGAAGCCGTCGAGCTCGCGGTCGATGTCGAGGCGCGCAGCCCAGATGCGGTCCTTGCGATCGGTGACGAAGCGGTTGCGGGCATAGACCGCCGTATTGCCCGTCGCGAGGAACAGATTGGGGTCGGTGATGTCGAAATTGTCGAACTGGACAACCGGCACGACATCGTCGTTCTCATAGGTTAGCGTATAGCCGACGCGGCGGGTCGAGCGCATGCGCGTCTGCTTCTGTGTCTCGGTGCGGTGGCTGTTCGAATAGGAGGCGTCGAACGCAACGTTCCAGCGGTCGGGCGACCAGATCAGGCTCAACCCACCGCCCAGATATTCCTCGACGCGCCGCCGCGTTTCCAGCTGGTTTTCGAGGTTCGAATTGCCGCGATAGCTCATCAGCGCGCCGGGCGAATAGCCGTTGCTGCCGTTGCCGATGATCAGCGGCTGGACCCCGCGCAGCCCCTCGGTGATGCCAAGGACGTTGCGATCCTCGAGGCTGTTGCGCTTCGAATATTGGCCGTCGAGCGAAATCTCGAAATCGGGCGACGGGCGCCACTGGATCGCGCCGATCAGCCCGTCGCGCACTTCGGACGTCGTCTGGGTGCGGAAGCTGCGCGACGAATTGGCGAAATAGGCGTCGCCGCGCGTCTCGCCGACAAGGACAGGCGTCGCCCCGGTGCTCGGCGCAACCGAGCGCGGGCCGCTCGCGAAGGTGCAGTTGGCACCGGCACCCGCAGCGACAAGCGCGGCCGCCGAACCCGTCGTCAGCGTCGGGTTGTTCGCCGAGGTGTTGCAGAGCTGGAAGGTTGCGTTCGCGTTGTAATAATCCTCGGGCGCAGTTGTGTCCTGCCGCTGATAACCGATCGACACGCCGATATCGCCGAGCCCGGTCGTGAACTGGTCGGTGTAGGAGAAGTTGGCGCGGTAGCCGAGCCCGTCGTGCTGATAGACGTCATTGTCCTGCGGCTGGAAATCGCCGCGTACCTCGAACTGGATACGGCGCTTGCCATAATCGAGCGGCTTCATTGACCGGAGCTCGATCACTCCGCCGACGCCGCCCTCGAGAAAGTCGGCGCGTTGCGATTTATAGACGAGGACGCCGTTGACGAGTTCGGACGGGAATTGCTGGAAGGCGACCGAGCGGTCGGGCCCCGCGGTCGACACTTCGCGGCCGTTGAAGGTCGAGAAGCTGAGCGTCGGGCCAAGGCCGCGCACCGACAGTTCGTTGGCGTTGCCCTTGAAGCGATCGGCCGAGACGCCAACGATGCGTTCGAGCGTGTCGCCGACCGAATTGTCTGGCGTCGCGCCGATCTCGTCGCTGACGAGGCCGTCGACGACGACGTCGGCGGCACGCTTGAATTCGATCGAACTGCGCTGCGTCGCGCGCGTGCCGGTGACGAGGATTTCGTCGCCGCCATCGACCGCCGCGGGCTGGTCGCTTTCGATGGTCTCGGGTGCTTCCTGACTCCAGGCGGGGGTGGCGGCAACCAGCGCGGCCGACGCGAGCAGCGCGGCGCGGGTCATCATGACCGGACGTATTTTCATATTCCCTCTCCCTGTTCCGCCGATCTCGATGCCGACGATAAGAATTTGCTACCGGTGTCATTTTTCGATAGAGAAATTGATACCGGTGTCACCACCAGATGTAATACAACTTGCGGCTCGAAGTCAATTGCGCTGCCGGTTCACGTCGAACGGTGACTTTATGCGCGGTTTTCAGGGCTTTTGGCGCTTTTGCGACAGATCGTACATGGCCGTGCCGGCAAGCAGATAGGCGCCCGAGCCATAGAATTGCGTCTCCTCGGCGGCGACGCTGTCGGGGCGGTCGCCGACTTGCTGGACCCAGCCGAGCATGCCGTCCTTCTGGACCGCGCGCTGCAACGCCGCCCAGCCGCGAATCGCCGCCGGCTCATACATCTTGCGATCGAGCAGCCCATTGTCGACGCCCCACGCAAAGGCGTAGGTGAAGAATGCGGTGCCGCTCGATTCGGGCGGGGTGCCGGGGTCCTGATCGAGCAGCGAGGCGGGCCAATAACCGTCGGCCTTTTGCAGCGTGACGAGCTTCGCTGCCATCTTCTTGAACAGCCCCTCATAATAGGGACGCTGCGGATCGTCCTTGTCCAGCACCTGCAACACGCGGACGAGGCCGCCCATCACCCATCCGTTGCCGCGGCTCCAGAACAGCTTGCGCCCCTTGGTGTCGCGCTGGTCGAAAAAGCGGCTGTCGCGAAAATAGAGGTCTTCGCTCGGGTCAAAGAGATAGTCGGTCGTCGCTTTCCATTCCTGGTGGACGAATTCGGCGTAGCGCTTGTCGCCGGTCGCAATGCCGATGCGCAGCATCGTCGGCGGCGCCATGAACAGCGCATCGCACCAGCACCAACGTTCGGTGCACAAAGAATAGCCGCCCCCCGGCTGGGTGGGGATGAATTCAAGGCTGTTCGTGCGACGGTTGGTGAAGACATTGTCGAAATAGGCGCGCGCCGGGGCGAGCGCCTCGGCGCCACCGCCGTTGCGCGCCGCCCATTCCCACGCCTGCGCGATCAGCTGGTCGTCGGCGTGATACGCTAGCTTGCCGAGCGGCCATTTCTGCGCGCGGCCGAGTTCGACAACCGGATCGCGATAGCGCGCATCGCGTTCGGCGAGGTCGGTGAGCGCGACCCAGAAGGTCGCCTGCTGCCAGTCGCGCGGTTCGCGCACGCTCGGTCGCGCGGCGGGCATCTTGTCCCACGCCTCGCGGTGCGCCAGCTGCCAGTCGGCGACGCGGCGCGTCTGCGCGAGAATATCCGCGGGTTTCGGCATGACGGGTTCGGCCGGCGCCGCAATCGCGGCGGGGGCGGTCATCATCAGGTAAATGAGGCTCAGCGACATGGGGCTTCCTTTATGGGAGTGAGGACAATCGGGGACAGCTGAGGCGCCGCGGCGCCGATCCGTTTTCGATGCGCGGGTCGGCGGCTGGAACGGTCAGCGCGAGCCATGAAAGGAGCTGTGCCGTATCTGCGCGGCCGGCAGAAAGCGCAATTGACCCGAATGGAGGCCAAACCACAGACGGGCTTGCCACGGATATGGCGCGCCAAGCGTTTCGCATCGCTCGATCCTCTCCCTCGCGAACCGCCCCGGCTTTTCACCTTGACACCGGTGACATATGTCTTTCTTTTTGAGCTGCAAGTCAATAAGGTTGTCACACAACTGGCCTGTTTGGCGATGAGGGGATGGAATGCCGAAGATCGTGTCAGCGCGCGTCATCGTGGCGTCACCGGGGCGTAACTTCGTGACGCTGAAGATCGAATGCGACGACGGCACGACCGGTGTGGGCGACGCGACGCTCAACGGGCGTGAGCTCGCGGTGGCTGCCTATCTGTCCGAGCATGTGATCCCCTGCCTGATCGGTCGCGACGCGCACCGCATCGAGGATATCTGGCAATATCTCTACAGGGGCGCGTACTGGCGGCGCGGCCCGGTGACGATGACGGCGATAGCGGCGGTCGACATGGCGCTCTGGGATATCAAGGGCAAGGTCGCGGGGCTGCCGGTCTATCAGTTGCTCGGCGGCGCATCGCGTGAGGGGTGCATGGTCTATGGCCATGCCAATGGCATCACGATTGCCGACACGATCGAGGCGGCGCTCGACTATCAGGAGCAGGGCTATAAGGCGATCCGGCTGCAATGCGGTGTTCCCGGCATGGCATCGACCTATGGCGTCAGCCAGGATCGCTATTTCTATGAGCCCGCCGACAATGACCTGCCGACCGAGAATATCTGGTCGACGGAGAAATATCTGCGTGTCGTGCCCGAGTTGTTCGCGGCGGCGCGCGAGGCGCTCGGCTGGGAGGTGCACCTTCTTCACGACGTCCACCACCGGCTGACCCCGATCGAGGCCGCGCGGCTCGGCAAGGATCTCGAGCCGTACCGCCCGTTCTGGATCGAGGATGCGACCCCCGCCGAGGACCAGGAGGCGTTTCGCCTGATCCGCCAGCACACCACGACGCCGCTCGCGGTCGGCGAAATCTTCTCGTCGGTATGGGACTGCAAGGCGCTGATCGAGAATCGGCTGATCGACTATATCCGCGCTACCGTACTCCATGCTGGCGGCATAACGCATATGCGCCAGATCGCCTCGCTCGCCGATCTTTATCAGATCCGCACCGGCTGCCACGGCGCGACCGACCTGTCGCCGGTCACGATGGCGGCGGCGCTGCATCTCGGGCTCGCGATCCCCAATTTCGGCATCCAGGAATATATGCGCCACACGGTCGAAACCGACGCGGTCTTTCCGCACGCCTATCGCTTCGCCGACGGCATGCTCCACCCGGGCGAGGCGCCGGGGCTCGGGGTCGACATCGACGAGGCGCTTGCCGAAACTTTTCCTTATGCCCGTGCCTATCTGCCGGTGAACCGGCTCGAGGACGGAACTATGTGGAGCTGGTGATGCGAAATGGCTTTTTTGTTCTGGCGTTGCTCGCCGCCCCCGCAGCGGGGCAGGAGCACAAGCCGATGCGACCCGCGACGGCCGATGAGCAAAAGGCGCGCGCCGCAGTGGTGATCGCCGACTATCGCTTCGACGACCTGCTCTGGGAAAACGACCGCATCGCCTATCGCATCTATGGCCGCGCGCTCGAGAAGGCCGAGCCGCCGTCGTCATCGGGGATCGACGCGTGGGGCAAGCGCGTGCGCTGGCCCTTCATGGACCGGCAACTTCGCACCGGCGATCAGCATGCCGACCATGGCGAGGGTATCGATTTCTACAATGTCGGCACCGGGCGCGGTGTGGGCGGGCTTGGTATCTGGTACGACAACAAGCTCTGGACGTCGCGCAACTATGTGCGGCCGCGCATTCTGCAATCGGGCCCCGGCGTCGCCGACTTCACCGTCGATTACGAGCCATGGCCCGTCGATACTCTGCACACCGTGCGTGAGACGCGGCGCTTCACCCTGCCGGCGGGAACCAACTTCACGCGGATGACGTCGACCATTGCGTCGAACAGCGGCGCAGAGATGATCGTCGGAATCGGCATTTCGAAACGGCCGATCAATGGCAGCAAGCTTGGCGAGGTTCGGAAAGACGAGGCCGGTGCGCGCATGAGCTGGTGGGGGCCTGCCGACGGTGAAGGCGATAGCGGCAAGGGGCGGATGGCGGCGGCGGTGATCGTCGACCCTGCGAGTTTTGCCGGTTTTGCCGAAGATTCCGACAATGTTCTGATCCTCGTACGCGTTCAGCCTGGCCGACCCTTCGTCTATTATAGCGGTGCGGCGTGGGATCGCGGCGGGGACTTTGCGACCCGCGAGGCCTGGAATAGCTATGTCGACGCGCAGCGGCCCGATTTCCGGCCCTAGCCAGTTTCGAGGCGCGATGATAACGCGTCGTCCATGGCGATAACCAAGGCGGCATCGCTGGCGGATGATCTGGTCCAGCGCTTCGAGGAACAGATCGAAACGGGCGAAATGCCCGTCGGATCACGTTTCCCGACCGAAAAAGAGATTACCGAGACGTTCGGCGTCAGCCGCACTGTGGTGCGCGAGGCCTATTCGCGGCTGTCCGCGCGCGGACTGCTCGAATCGCGGCGCGGCTCAGGGGCCTATGTGCCCGATGGCGCTCAATATCGCGCTTTTCAGGTCACCGCCGAGGAGATCGGCGAGATCGACGATGTGCTGAAACTGCTCGAAATGCGCATGGGGTTCGAGGCCGAGATGGCGGACCTCGCGGCGCGCCGCCGCACCGACGCCGATCTCGCCGCGCTGCGCCGCACGCTCGCCGCGATGGAGGAAAGCAGCGACGTCGATGCTTCGGTCGACGCCGACGCGGCCTTTCACGCCGCGATCGCGAGCGCGACCGGCAATCCCTATTTCCTGCGCTTTACCCAGTTTCTCGGGGTGCGGCTTGTCCCGTCGCGGCGACTATATCTGCAGGGCGACGACCCGGTCCGGCACCAGCGCTATGCCCAGACAATCAATCGCGATCATGAGGCGATCGTGGCCGCTATTGAAGCGGGCGACCCCGTTGCGGCCCGCCGCGCCGCCCGCCGGCACATCGAAAAATCGATCATTCGCTATCGCACGCTCAAGGAGGGCCGGTAACCGGGCGCCGAATCGATAGCGCGGCGGTGGCCGAGAATGGGCCAATGGGGAAATTAGCTATCTCCTGACCTTGATTTCGACTCGTGATGCTCTATTCCAACGGCCGTGCAAGGCGATCCCGACAATTACATCAGCCTGCTGTCTGCCGCGCAGATCGAAACGTTGCGGCATGTTTATGAGCATAAAAATTCCAAGCAGATCGCGCGGCTGATGAATGTTTCGCCGCACACCGTCGATGAGCGTGTGCGGAGAGTGTTAAAAAAACTTAATGTTTCTAACAGGATAGAGGCCGCCCGGATTTTGGCTGTTAACGGTGTCTTCGATCATGTTACCCCTTATCAGCCTTTGACATATCAATTGATCGACCTTGGCGACGTTGCCCGGCCCCCCGATGCGGATGGGGGGCGCAGTTCGTTTCGGCGATTTTTCGATATAGGTTCGCCATTTCCTACAGCGTCCCAGCCGGCCAACCGGCATGGGTTGATGGAAAGGATAATCTGGCCGATTTTGATCGCTTTTGCGACAATCCTGGCCTTCTCCGCCCTCTATTCGATCCTTGTCGGACTCGGTCGTGTTCTGACCTGATGTTCGAACGAATGCTGCGGGGGGGAACCGGTAGCATTCTTTTTCAAGGAAAAAGAGTATGCTGAATCAACGAGTTTCTGCGGCGAAGAAGATCGCTTCCGACCTGCACCTGGCCGAAGACGCCATCGACGAAGCGATGATCCGCATTGCCCAGCTCGCCGCGACGCTGCCCACTGCACGCCGCGAAACCAACATGTCGGCCATCGTCGGCCAGGACGCGATGGCCAAGGTCGCGCATGCGCTTGCGGCCGCCGGCGAAGTTCGCCAGCTCTTGACCGACGCGCATCTGGCGCTGACGGTAACGCAGAAGGAAGTCGGCCTCGGTACGCGCATGTTCGGCGCGGGCGTCAAGCCGGCCGCTGCGAAGCTGGTCGACGAAGGCAGCAACGATCATTCGGGTGCCGACGCCCCGACGTTCGCGAAGGCCGGTTGATCCGCAAGAAAGGTTGATAGCCACAATGTGGTCCGTGGCGATTTATTACGTTGTTTTGCTCATCACGGTGGCCGTCGCGATCAAGCGCGGCGGGCCACTGGAGCGTTGGGCAGCCTATACAGCGTTGATCGCCTCGGTCCTCACCAGTGCCCTGACGCCTTTTCCGACCTGGACCGATATTGAACTGAATATCTTCATCATCGATGTGCTGGTTCTGCTGAGCTTCTGGTTCATCGCGATGCGCACGCAGAGTTTCTGGCCCTACTGGATTACCGGATGGCAGTTGATCGCCATTTTCGGCCATATTCAGAAGTTCATGTTCTCGGAGATATTGGCGCGACCCTACTCGCTCCTCTCAGTCTATATATCGTACCCGATCCTGCTGCTGATCATCTATGCATCGGGTTCGTCCAGTCGGCGGAGTGAAGTTACGGCCTGATATGTGGCTCCCCAGGGGCATCGTCACATGCAGCAATTTTCGAATCAAGAAATTGCCGAACTGAAATCGCGGGTCGACCAGATCCATGACCTGCTTGCAGGCCGCGGCGAGGAATCGCCCGTCGCGACGTTGCGCGCGGTCGACAGCAGCCGGCCCGAGGCGCTCCAGAAGACGGGGCTGCTCGACCAGCTGTCGTTCAGCATCCAGATGCGCCGCATCCGGCGCAGCCATTTCGGCAGCGCCGAGATGTCGGGGCCGGTGTGGGATATGATGCTCGACCTGATGCTCGCGGGCACACACGGCCGCGTGCTCAGCGCCAGTGATCTGGCAACCGGCGCGGGCGTCCCGCTGTCGTCGGGCCTCCGCATGATCAGCGCGCTCGAACGGCTGGGATTGGTACACCGCTCGATCGACGAGCGCGACCGGCGCCGTACGATCGTCCGGCTCACCGATATCGGGACCGAACGCATGGCCACCTATTTCGAGAAAATCGGCGACGCTTGGCAGACGGCGCAGACGCTGGCCGCATAACCCCCCTCGACCGGGTGCGGCAGACTGGTCGCGCGCGCCGCACCCGGTCAAACCTCTATTCGGTCATTTCCTTCATCATGCTGTCCACCTTGATCATCGCCTCGCGCTTGATCTGGCAAATACGCGCAGCGCTGACGTCGAGGGTTAGCCCGATCTCGTGCAGGTTGAGCTCCTCGAAGAAATAGAGCTGCAGAACCATCTGCTCGCGATGTGACAGGCGTCCGACGCACTGGCGCAGCGCACCCATCAAATCTTCCTGTTCGCACCGCTCGTCGGCGCCGGTATCTTCGTCGGCGGCAAGGAAAGCGCCGATGTCGGTCAGCTCGTCGAGCGAGGTCGAGCGGCCGTGCGTCGCATTACGCTCGAGCGCGAAATAATCCTCCGCCGACATATCGAACGCGACCGCCATTTCGGCCGTCGTCGGCGCGCGCATCAATTGCTGCTCGAGTGACGCGCGCATAGCGTGAATCCGTTTTGCCGCGACCATCGCCGAGCGGCCGACATCGGCTTCGCGGCGCAGCTGGTCGATCATCGCGCCGCGGATGCGCGTTGTCGCATAGGTGGCAAAGGCGAAACCGCGCTCTTCATAATTGCGGCTCGCCTCGATCAGCGCGATCAACCCCGTCTGGATCAGATCGTCGAGTTCGCTTGTCCGCGACACGCGCGAAAACACCTGCCACGCGATCTTGCGAACCAGCGGCGAATATTCCTCGACCAGCGCCTCGACGCTTTCGCCATAGCCACGCGCGCGAGAGGCGCGGCCGGCGGTCCCGGCAAATTGCTCGGCGGGCTCAATTCTCATGCGATTGGTCCTCCATGTGGGCGTCGGGCCCGGACGCGAGGCGGGGCACTTCGGCGCCGATCGTCGCGACGATTTCGGTCTGTTTGTTCGCCGGAATCTCGAGGTAGGAGATGACGGCAACGTCAGGGAAAGTGGCGCGCACGAGGCGCGAAAGAGCGGATCGGCAGATCGGCGAGGCGACGAGCGCAAAACTGCGTGTCTGCAGGAGCAGAGGCTCGACCGCCTGACCGACCTGTTCGATGATCGTCATCGCCATGCCATGTTCGAAAGGCCATTCGGCAGCGGGATTGGCGCGCACCGCCTGGTTGAGCAGCATCTCGACCTCGGGGCTGAAGGTGACGACAGGCAGTGGCATGCGGCTTGGCACGATCGTCTGGACGATCAGCGCGCCGATGCGCTGGCGCACGGCCTCGACGAGGTCGATTTCGCCAAGCTGCTGCGCCGCGAGCGACACCATCGCCTCCGCGATCTTGCGGAAATCGCGCAGCGGCACGCGTTCGACGAGCAAAGATTTGCAGAGGCTGGCGACGCGCGGCAGCGAATAGCCCTGCGGGCTCAGATTCTGCGCAAGCTGCGGATAATGGACCTTGAGATTTTCGATCAGCGACTGCGCATCGTCGATGCCGAACAGTTCGGCGGCCGCGCCGACGATGCTGTTGTTGAGGTGTGTCGCGACGACGGTGGCCGGGTCGACGACGGTATAGCCCGCGGCGATCGCGTCATTCTGCATCGCTTTGGGAATCCACAGCGCGTCGAGACCGAAGGTCGGATCCTTGCACGGACGGCCGACAACCTTGGTGACGAGATCGCCCGAATCGAGCGCGAGCATTTCGTGCGGGAAGACCTCGTCCTCACCGACGATCACCCCGGCGACCGAGATGCGATAGACGTTGCCGGGCAGCGACAGATCATCGCTGACCTTCACCGGCGGGACAACGAAGCCGAGCTCCTTCGACAATTGGCGGCGGATGCCGGTGATGCGCGTCATCAGCGGCGAACCCTTGCGTTCGTCGACGAGGGTGACGAGCGCGTAGCCGATTTCGAGCTGGCACGCGCTCGCGTCGCTGACGTCGGCCCATTCGATCCGCGACGGATCGGGCGCGGGGGCGGCGGGTTCGGGCAGGTCGGCGACCGCGGCGGCACTGCGGCGGAGCTGCCAGCCGATGCCGAAGGAAAGCGCGGCGGCGGGCAGGATCAGCATCTGCGGCATCGAGGGCACGAGTCCCAGGATGAACAGGATGCCGCCGACCGCCATCCAGATGGTGGGCGAGGAAAACTGGCTGCCGATCTGGCCGCTGAGGTCGAAGGGCGAGGTCACGCGGGTGACGATCGCGGCCGCCGCGATCGAGAGCAGCAGCGCCGGAATCTGTGCGACGAGCGCGTCGCCGATCGCGAGCGTGATATAGGTGCTGCCCGCTTCGGACAGGCTGAGGCCATGGCTGAAGATGCCGAGGATCAGCCCGCCGACGATATTGACGAAAAGGATCAGCAGGCCGGCGACCGCGTCGCCCTTCACGAATTTCGAGGCACCGTCCATCGAGCCATAGAAATCGGCTTCGGTGCCGACTTCGACGCGGCGCGCCTTGGCCTCTTCGGGCGTAAGCAGTCCGGCGTTGAGATCGGCGTCGATCGCCATCTGCTTGCCGGGGAGGGCGTCGAGGGTGAAGCGCGCCGACACTTCGGACACGCGTCCCGCGCCCTTGGTGATCACGATCAGGTTGATGATCATCAGGACGAAAAAGACGAACAGGCCGACGATATAGTCACCGCCGATCAGCACCTGGCCGAACGCTTCGATCACATGGCCGGCCGACGCGGTGCCTTCGTGGCCGTGGACGAGCACGACGCGCGTCGAGGCGACGTTGAGCGCGAGCCGGAACAGCGTCGCGAGGAGGAGGACCGTCGGGAATGCCGAGAAGTCGAGCGGTTTTGACGCCTGCAGTGCGACCATCAGGATGAGCAGGCTGATCATGATGTTCGCGACAAAGCTGATGTCGAGGATCAGCGGCGAAACCGGGATCACCATAAGCCCGACGACGATCAGCATCCCCGCCGGCAACGCCGAGAGACTGGCGATGCGCGAGAAATTGCCCATATTGAAGCCTGCGGTCATGCAGCGCCTCCCGAAAGCGACGCGAGCCGCCGATAGGCATCGGCGGCAAAGCCCATCGAGAGCTTCTTGGGCATAGGCTGGATATCCATCATCTGGAGCGGCGGACGTCCGCCACCTGCGTCCGCGAGGCCCGACGAACTGCTCGCTTGTGCGTGCCAGCCCGAAGGGGCGAAGGGCTTCATATTTTCGATCTTGCCGCCGTCCTCGAGCTTCACGCGAAAGCGTTCGCGGATCTCGGCAAGGCTGCGCATGCTGCCGTCGGGGGCGTAAAAGACCGAGCGGTTCGCCGCGGCGGCCTCGGGCATCATCGTCGCACCCGGCTGGTCGGGGTTCGCCGCGAGCGCGGTCAGGAAGTTGGCGGCGCCGCCACTCCCAAGGAAGTGCGCGAGATACAGGTCGACGGGTTCGGCGCTGCGGCCGATCCGGCTTTCGATATAGTCGCGGTTGTCACCGGTCAGCGCGGCCGCCATGCTCGACGAGGCGGCGGGGTCGTCGCGCAGGTCGAGAATCTGCTGGCGGAGCGCCGGATCGGCAACCGACAAGCGCCCCGATGCGTCGCGGCCGATCGCGTCGGCCGCCCAGGCGAGGCCGTGGTTCGCGCCATGGCGATCGAGCGTCGCGAGCCAGGTCTGCTTGGTGAATTGATACAGCCCGCGCGCCGATGAGGTCGACGCTTTCGCGGTCGGGTTATAGCCGCTTTCAACGCGCGCGACGTCGACCAGATAATCGAAATCGATCCCCGTGCGCGCCGACGCACTCTGCACCGCGTCCATGACGGGTGCGGCGATGCGGGCCGGGCCTTGGGGATTGTTGATTGCGTTCATGGTCTTTGGTTCCGCTTGTTCAGCAGACCAAAAGCAATCATCGTGCCATTTCGCAGAAATGGCAGATATTTATCCGGTTATCAGTAGCTTAAAGCCGCACCACGCGGACGAGTGCCGCGGATTTCGTGGTTCTTGTCAATCCTCTGACGCGTCCAGTTCTTCAATATGTTGACGCGCATCGCGGCGGCTTCGAGCTGGTTCAGCGTCTGCCCCATCAGCGCGCGCGCGCGATGTTCGCTTCCCGCCGGGATCGTCGCCCCCCGGAAAAGGATCACTGCCGTCGCCAGTTCTTCGGTCGCGGCGATAATTGCGCCGGCGTCATGTCCGTCGAGTGCGCCGATCAGGTCGTTGAGACGCGATTGCAGGTCTTCCATCTGCGCCTGCATCATTCGCCCCCGCGGCCGTGGAAGTCGATCATCGCGCTCGCGATGATCGCAGGGTGCACGCCATAGCTGCCGTTCGCGATCGCGGTGCGCAGCGACGCGACCCGCGCGACGTCGACCGGCGGCGCCTGGTCGGCGAGGCTGGTCGCGATACGGCTCAAGCGGGCGGTTGGTACATTATCCTGCACCGGCTGAAGCTGTGCGGGCGTGCGCATCGCGGTCGCCGCTTCGCTGGCGACCCTGCGCAGCGGGCCGGCACGGCCGATGCCGCCGACTGGTCCGATCTTGCTGTCACCCGACATAAAAGCCTCCATCCGGTGCCGTCAGAAAAGTGACGACGCGGTTCACGAAGGCTTTAACGGATCGTGTATGCGGCGATTAAGGCGGCCCGTCGCAAAAAAGACAAAAGAAAGGCCCGGCGCCGTCGGAAAGCCGACAGCCCGGGCCAGTGGGTGGGTAGTGAGGGCGCTTTTCAGTCTTGCAGGATTGCGCGGCCCGGACCGGTGACGGTGGCGCTGAGCAACGATTTGGCGTCGCTGCCGCGCAAGGCGATTGTTTCGCCGACGCGGCCATCTTGCGTCGCGACCGCGGCATAGCTGATCGAATAGCTGTCGGTGTCGATCGTCACGCGGACATTGTCGCCGCGGCGGATGACAGGGGTGCTCGCCGCGGGGCGGGTAAAGCTGGGTGCGACCGGCGCAGCACCGGCGGGGGCGGTCATCGGGACGCGCAGGCGCCAACCGAGCGAGGCGCAGCGGACCGCGAGCGTCTGTGCGTCGATCGCGGTCACCGACGCCTGTTCGGGACAGCGCGCGAGCTTGATGCGGCGGTCGACCGGGGTCGCGTTGCGGCCCATCGCATTGGCGACCATGTTGGTCAGCACGTCGATCGCCTGCCAATCCTCATTGCCCTGTTCAGCGTGCGCGGCGAGCGGCGCGGCAAGGGCGCATGCGGCAAGGCCGGCGAGGCGCGCGAGAGTTTTGCGGGACAAGGTCCATCTCCTTTGGGTCCAAAATGGTCGTCGGTCTTTGTGCAGGAAGCGTGCCAGTCGCGGTTTGATGGGCGATCGCCGGCGTCATTTGGCTTCGTCGTCAGTTTTTTGACTCGCGCAAACCGGTGTCGCCGCGATTCCTCATTAAACATCTAAAAACAAAAGATAAATTTGGTTTGGCACGCCCATTGCATCATGCCTTGCTGTTTTCCGCGCGTCCGTGCCGCACCTTGGCTTGGACCCGGCGAAAGGCCCCGCCGCCGGATGGTGGCAAGCGAAGGAATGTGATGATGGCATCCGAGAAACTCTTTGGCCTGCATGCGACGGCGTTGCAGCTGCGCAGCCAGCGCATGATGATGCTCGCGTCGAACATCGCGAACGCCGCGACGCCCAATTACAAGGCGCGCGACATCGATTTCGCCAAGGCGCTCGACCTCGCGCAGCAAGGCGCGTCTACCGAAGGCGCGGTCAGCTATCGCGTCCCGGTCCAGGCCTCGCTCGACGGCAACACCGTCGAGATGGCGACCGAGCAGACCGCCTATGCCGAAAACGCGCTCGCCTATCGTTCGAGCCTCTCGTTCCTCTCTGGCCGCATCAACACGCTGACGCGTGCAATCAAGGGCGAATGACGATGAACGGCAATTTCTCCGTCTTCGACATCAGCGGCCGCGCGATGTCAGCGCAGCTCGTCCGGCTGAACACCACCGCGTCGAACCTCGCCAATGCGGGAACGGTTGCTGGCAGCGAGGCGGGCGCCTTCCGTTCGTTGAAGCCCGTCTTTCGCACCGTGATGGACGATCATGGCCGCGCCACGGTCCAGATCGACCAGGTCGCCACGTCGAAAATGGCGCCGTCGAAGCGCCACGATCCGTCGAATCCGTTGGCCGATGCCGACGGCAACGTCTGGGAAGCTGCGGTCGATAGCGCCGCCGAGCTGGTCGAGATGGTCGAGACCGCACGCCAGTATCAGAACAATGTCCAGGTCCTCGAAACCGCGAAAGGCCTGATCAACGAAACCCTCAGGATGGGACAGTAAAATGAGCGTCAACAGCATCACCAACAATAATCCGCCGGTGTTCCAGCCGAAGGGCGGCAAGCAGATGGATCAGAGCGACTTCATGCGCCTGATGACTGCGCAGCTGTCGCAGCAGGATCCGTTCAACCCCGTCGATAACCAGCAGATGGTTGCGCAGATGGCGCAATTTTCAAGCCTCGCCGGGATCAGCGAGACGAACACGGCGCTCGCCAAGATTTCGGAACAGCTCACGGCGCAGACCCAGCTGCTCAAGGACATCAAGGCCGCGACGCCAACCCCGGCGCCGACGACGCCCACCAATTAAGCCTCATCTTTCAGGAAGGATCAGTCCATGTCATTCTATACCTCGCTTTCGGGCCTCAAGGGCGCGCAGACCGACATGTCGGTCATCTCGAACAATATCGCGAACGCTGGTGCGATCGGCTTCAAGCGCAGCAAGGCGCAGTTCGGCGATATCTTCGCCTCGTCGCCGACGCAGTCGACCAAGATGATCGCGGGCCAGGGCACGCGCCTCAACGGCATCACCCAGCAGTTCACGCAGGGCTCGTATGAGGCGAGCGAAAAGACGCTCGACCTCGCGATCGTCGGCGAAGGCATGTTCATCGTGAAGGGCGAGCCGCCGCGCGAGGCCATCACCTATACGCGCAATGGCTCATTCGAACCGACGCCTGACAATTATGTCATCGATTCGACGGGCGCGAAGCTGCAACTGCTGCCGGTCGACGCGAACGGCAATGTCACCGACAAGACGCTTGCGGGCGCCTTCGACATGCGGCTGCCCACCGGTGCGCCGACCGATCCGACCTCGGGTCTTGTCAATGTCACGATCGGTCTCGACGGCCTCGTCACCGCGACCTTTGCCAATGGCGAAGAACAGAAGCTCGGCAAGGTCGCGATGGCGACTTTCCCGACGATGTCGGGCCTGCGCCCGACCGGCGATGCCCATTGGCAGTCGACGGGCGAAAGCGGCCCGCCGACGATTGATGCCGCGACCAACGGCCCGATGGGCGCGGTCCGATCGGGCGCACTCGAACGCTCGAACGTCGATATCACCGAGGAACTGGTGATGCTGATGGCGGCGCAGCGCAATTTCCAGGCAAACGCCAAGGCGATCGAGGGCGCGTCGCAGCTGACCCAGACGATCATAGGCCTGCGCTGACGCATCGCTGACCGCCGCCTGCCGGGAGATTTTCGATGGACCGCCTCATCTACACCAGCCTCGCCGCGATGCGGGGCAGCATGTCCCGGCAGACGGCGATCGCCAACAATCTGGCGAACGCGCAGACGCCCGGTTTCCGCGCCGACATGGCAAGCGCGCAGGCGCTCTGGCTCGACGGCAGCGGGCTCGATGCGCGCGCGATGTCGTCCGAGGAAGTGCTCGGCGCAGACATGAAGGCGGGCACCGTCACCCAGACGGGCCGCGACCTCGACATCGCGATGCAGGGCGATGCGCTGCTCGTCGTACAGGCGAAAAATGGCGAAGAGGCCTATACGCGGCGCGGCGATTTGCAGGTCTCGCCCAGCGGGCTCCTCACCACCGGCGACGGCAGCCCCGTGCAGGGCACGCAGGGTCCGGTTACGATCCCGCCTGCCGACGCGATCAATATCGACCAGGAAGGCCGCGTGTGGATCGTACCGCAGGGCGGCGATCCCGAAAATCCGCAGGAGGTCGACCGGCTCCGCCTCGCGACCCCGACGGGGTCGGACATTGCCAAGGGGCTCGACGGCCTGTTCCGCGTGAAGGGCGGCGGCATCTTGCCCGACGACCCCGAAGCGCGCCTGCTGACCCGATCGATCGAAGGATCGAACGTCACCGCCACCAGCGCGCTCGTCGAGATGATTGAGGCGAGCCGCAGCTGGGACACCCAATTGAAGATGATCGGCGACGTGCGCGACATGGATAGCGCGACCGCCAATCTGATGCAGCTTCCCCGTTAAGGAGATAATGAGATGAGTATCGGTGCCTTGCACGTCGCGCGGACCGGTCTGGATGCCCAGGGCTTCCGGATGCAGGTGATCGCCAACAACCTCGCCAACGTCAACACCACGGGCTTCAAGCGCGACCGCGCGAGCTTCGAGACGCTGAGCTATCAGATGATGACTCAGCCGGGTGCGCCGTCGACGGCGGAAAACCGCTATGCAACCGGGCTCAACCTCGGCACCGGCGTCGCACTGAACGGCACTGCGCGCATGGACACGCAGGGCACGTTCCAGACGACGGGCAATGGGCTCGACGTTGCGATCGACGGTGCCGGCTATTTCCAGGTCGAAATGCCCGACGGGCGCACCGGCTATACCCGGGCGGGCAATTTCGGCCGCGCGCCCGACGGCACGATCGTGACCTCGGACGGCAAGCCGCTGACCCCCGCGATCCAGCTTCCCGAAGATGCAAGCAATGTGACGATCGGGCTCGACGGCACCGTATCCGCAACCGGCGCCGATGGCACCGCGCTCGAACTCGGCCGGATCGAGATCGCGCGCTTTGCGAACCCCGCCGGACTGCAGGCGATCGGCGGCAACATGCTCGTCGAAACACAGGCGTCGGGCGCGCCGCTCGTCGGCGGCGCGGGCGAGGAAGGTCGCGGCTCGCTCCGCGGCGGGATGCTCGAGGGATCGAACGTCAATGTCGTCGAGGAACTCGTCGACATGATCGAGACGCAGCGCGCTTACGAGGTCAACTCCAAGATGATCTCCGCGACCGACGAGATGATGAAAAATGCGTCGCAGACTCTCTAAGCTTGCGATGCTTGCCCTCGTGCTGGCGCCGGCTTCGGCGCTTGCGAAGGACAAGTTGCCGCCCGACGCCTTTGCGGCGACGGCGCCGGTCGTTCCGGCGCCCTCGACTGCCAACGGCTCGATCTTTCAGGGCAGCTATGTCGCGCTGACCTCGGGCGGCCGCGCGGGACAGATTGGCGACATCGTCACGATCCAGCTCGTCGAGCGCACTGCAGCGACCAAAAGCAACGCCGCGGGCACGCAGCGCGACGGCAATATCGGCCTGACGCCGCCGACCACCGGCCCGCTGTCGCTGTTCAACCCGAGTGATGTCGCGATGGGGGGAGGCCAGCAGTTCAAGGGCAAGGGCGACGCATCGCAGTCGAACGCGCTGTCGGGCGAAGTCAGCGTGACGATCGCCGCCATTTATCCGAACGGCACGATGCTGGTGCGCGGCGAAAAGCTGCTCACGCTCAATCGCGGCGACGAGCGCGTCCAGATCTCGGGCATCATTCGTGCGATCGACATCAGCCCCGATAACCGCGTCCTGTCGACCCGCGTCGCCGACGCGAACATCCGTTATGTCGGCAAGGGCGAGATCGCCCGCGCCAGCAAGCAAGGCTGGCTGCAACGTTTCTTCTCGATCATCAGCCCGTTCTGAAGAGGATTTAAAGTGACCCAGCGTCCGTCCCTGTTCACCCTTTTTGCGCTTCTGCTCGCCAGCTTCGCTTTCGCGGCGCCAGCGCACGCCGAGCGCATCAAGGATATGGGCCAGTTCCAGGGCCTGCGCGCCAACCAGCTCACCGGCTACGGCATCGTCGTCGGGCTCGCGGGTACGGGCGACGACAGCCTCGATTATTCGACGCTGGGCATGAAGGGTGCGGTGTCGCGCTTTGGCCTGACCCTGCCGCCCGGCGTGAACCCGGCGCTGAAGAACGCCGCGGCCGTGATGATTACCGCTGAACTGCCGCCCTTTGCCAAGCCCGGCCAGCGTCTCGACGTCACCGTGTCGGCGATCGGCAAGTCGAAAAGCCTGCGCGGCGGCACGCTCGTGCTCGCGCCGCTTTATGGCGCTGACGGGCAGATTTATGCGATGGTGCAGGGCAATCTCGTCATCGGCGGTCTCGGCGTCGATGCCGCCGACGGGTCGAAGCTGACGGTCAATGTGCCGTCGAGCGGCCGCATCGCGGGCGGTGCGACGGTCGAACGCGCGGTCGACACCGGCTTTGCGACCGCGAGCTATCTGACCTTCAACCTCCATCAGTTCGACGCCACCAATGCGAAGCGCGTTACCGATGCGATCAACGCCGCGCTGCCTGGCAGCGCTTCGATGATCGACGGCGCGAGCATCGCGATCCGCACCGGCGGCAATGGCGATGAGCGCATGCGGCTGATCTCGCAGATCGAAAATCTGGGTGTCCAGCGCGCCGAGCCGCCCGCGAAGGTCATCGTCAACGCGCGCACCGGCACCGTCGTCATCAACGGCGCAGTTCGGGTTGGCACCGCCGCGGTGACACAGGGCAAGCTCACCGTCTCGATCAAGGAATCGCCGATGGTCGTCCAGCCGGCGCCGTTCAGCCGTGGCCAGACTGCGATCGAGCCGTCGAGCGAGATCGAGGTCGAGCAGGATTATCGCCCGGTGATGCTGATGAAGCCGACCGCCTCGCTTTCCGAACTCGTCGATGCGATCAATCGCATGGGCGTTCCTCCCGGCGACCTTGTCGCCATTCTCGAGGCGCTGAGCCAGGCCGGCGCGCTCACTGCGGAACTGGTGATCATATGACGAGCTCCATCTCTTCGGTCGGCGCGACGCCGACGCCTGCGGCGGCCGGCGGCGGCGATGGCGGGCTGCGCAAGGCGGCCGAGGCGTTCGAAGCCGTGATCCTGCGCCAGCTGATGGCGTCGATGCGGCAGGCGAAGCTTGGCGACGATATCTTCGGATCGAGCGCGACCGACAATTTCCGCGAAATGGCCGACGCGCGCACGGCCGACAGCCTCGCCACAATGCGCCAGTTCGGTATCGCCGACATGGTCGAGCAGCAGTTCCGCGGCCAGCTCGGCGGCCTTAAGGGAGGCGTGCAATGAGCGACCTGCTCGGCATCGGATACAGCGGGCTCAAGGCCTATTCGCGCGCGCTCTCGACGATCGGCGACAATATCGCCAACGCCCAGACGCCCGGATATGCGCGGCGCCGGCTGGAGATGATGGAAGCCGTCGGCGGCGGCAATTCGATCTTTTATCGCGGCAACACCAACCCCGGCGGGGTCGATATCCGCGGCATCGACCGCTCCGTCGACGGCTGGTTGATCGAGGATTCGCGCATCACCTCGGGCGATGCCGAACGCGCCGCGACCAAGCTTTCATGGCTCGGCAAGGCCGAGCATGCGCTGAGCGACGAGACCAATGGCGTCAAGACTGCGCTGACCAAGCTCTACACGACGGCCGACCAGCTGACCGCCGATCCGTCGAACCGGACGCTGCGCGCGCAATTCCTGCAGGCGGTGGACGATGTCGCGGCGGGCTTTCGCACCGCCGCCGGGCAGCTCGACAGGTTGGGCGAGGGGATTGAGGGCGCCGCGGCAAGCGAGGTCGACCAGTTCAACGCCGACCTGAGTGCGCTCGAACAGATCAACATCGGCCTCCGCAAGGCGCGGCCGGGCTCGACGAACGAGGCGAGCCTGCTCGACGAACGTGACCGGCTGCTCGACAAATTGTCGTCGCAGGCGGGCGTCAGCGCAACCTTCGACGATAAGGGCGCGGTGACGCTGCGCGCGGCCGGATCGGGCGACCTGCTCGTCGGCGGTGGCGTGGTGAACCCGATTTCGGTCACGGCTGCGCCCGACGGACGACTGTCGTACAGCGTCGGCGGTTCGCCGCTTGCGATCTCGACCGGCGCACTCGCCGGTCTTGCCGAGGGCGCGAACCATGTCGCCGATCAGCGCGCCGCGCTCGACACGATGGCGACAGATTTCGCGAGCCAGCTCAACGCCGCGCATCAGGCGGGCACCGACGCCAATGGCAATCCGGGCCAGCCCCTTTTCACCGGCACCAGCGCCGCAACGCTGACCGCCGCACCGCTAAGCCCCGATCGGGTCGCCGCGGCGAACGCGTCGGGCAGCAACGGCAATATGCTCGCGCTCGGCGCGATGCGCGGCGCGAACGATCCTGAAGCGCGCTGGTCGGGCCATCTTGCGACGCAGGCACAATCGGTTGCATCGGCGCGCGCGCAGGATGCCGCCGCCGCGACGCGCGCCGATGCGTCGGCCGCGGCGCGCGACGGGGTGAGCCAGGTCGATCTCGACACCGAGGCCGCCGAGCTGCTGCGTTTCCAGCAGGCCTATTCGGCCGCCGCGCGCACGATCCAGGTCGCGCGCGAAACCATGCAAACCTTGCTCAGCTCGCTGTAAGAAAGGGTCAGAATCATGATCAACGCCGTGGGCAATCGCATGACACGCGAAATCGCGCGCCAGCAGAAACTCGCCGACGCGCTCGAGCGGACGCAGATCCAGATATCGGGCGGCAAGAAATTGCTGCGCATGTCGGACGATCCGGTCGCGTCGCGGCGGATCGCGACGATCGGCACGACGCAGGCGAGCATGACCGCCTGGTCGTCGAATGTGAACACCGCCAACGCGCTGGTGTCGCAAGCCGACGGCGTCATGAAATCGGTGAGCAGCCTGATGACGCGCGCGCGCGAACTGACGCTCGCCGCGGCGAGCGATACTGCAAATCCCGCCGACCGCGCGACGATCGCCGCCGAACTCGGCACGATCGCCGATGAACTCGATGCGCTGGCGGCGACGCGCGATTCGAACGGCGAACCTGTGTTCGCGACCGGGACGGCGCGCGTGATGCGTTTCGATTCGGATCTCAGCTTTGCGCCGGTCCAGTCGGCGGCCGATGTCTTTGTCGTCGGCGGAAACAGCCTGTCGACGAGCATTCGCGATGCCGCGACCGCGGTTGCCGCGGGCAACAAGGCGGCGATGGGCACCTCGATGACGACGCTTGACAACGCGATCAGCCATGTCGCCGACGAACATGCCAAACTTGGCCTTGCGGGCGGGCGGCTTGAGCGCATGGGCGACGGGCTCGCGGCGCGCGGGATTACGCTCAAGGACGAACGCTCGTCGATCGAGGACACCGACCTCGACGTCGCGATTGCCGAGCTCAACGCCATCGATCTGACGCTGCAGGCGGCGCAGGCCGCCTTTGCCAAGATTAACCGGCAGACCTTGTTCGATATTTTGAACTGACGGTCCTCAATCTTGCGGCGCTGCTGCCGTTAATCATCAAGACGTCCCTGAATTTACGGGGGCCGGCTTCGACAGCCGGGTCCCGAATGGAGTTGCTCGCACATGTTTCCCGTTGTCGGCATAGTCGTACTGATCCTGCTGGTGTTCGGGGGCTTCGCGCTGACCGGGGGCAATCTGGGTCCCGTGATGCACGCGCTGCCGCACGAGATGCTGATCATCGGCGGCGCCGCGCTTGGCTCGCTGATCATCGGCAATTCGGGCTCGGACCTGAAGGCGCTCGGCGGCGGGCTCGCCAAGGTGTTCAAGGGACCCCAGTATAAGAAGCAGGACTATCTCGACTGCATCCTGCTCGTCTCGACGCTGATGAAGATGATGCGCACCGAAGGACCAGTCGCGGTCGAGCCGCATATCGAGGATCCGAAAAACTCGACGATCTTCCAGCAATATCCCAAGCTTTTGAAGGACGACACGCTCGTCCATCTGATCTGCGACACGCTGCGCCTCGTCGTCGTGTCGTCGGGCACGCTCGATCCGCACGCGGTCGAAGAGGTGATGGATAATGCGCTCAAGAGCCATCATCATCATTCGATGAAGCCTGCGGAAGGTCTGCAGAGCCTCGCCGACGCGCTTCCTGCGCTCGGCATCGTCGCCGCGGTGCTTGGCGTCGTGAAGACGATGGGCTCGATCGACAAGCCGCCGGCGATCCTCGGCGCGATGATCGGCTCGGCGCTCGTCGGCACCTTCCTCGGCGTGCTGCTCGCTTACGGCCTCGTCGGCCCCTTCGCGACGCGCGCCAAGGCGGTAATCGAAAGCGACGCGGCCATCTACCACACGGTCAAGCAGCTGATCATCGCGTCGCTCCACGGTCACCCGCAGCCGCTGGTCATCGAGGCCGCGCGCTCGGGCGTCGATCACATCAACCAGCCGAGCTTTGCCGAAGTCTTTGATGGAATGCGTGGTCGCTGATGTCCGCGCGTCCCAACATGCCGCGGCCGATCATCGTCAAGAAGGTGATCCAGGAAGCGCATGGCGGCCATCACGGAGGTGCGTGGAAGGTCGCCTATGCCGACTTCGTTACCGCGATGATGGCCTTTTTCCTGTTGATGTGGCTGCTCGGTGCGACGAACGAGGCGCAGCGCAAGGCGCTCGCCGACTATTTCGCGCCGACGATCGTCCAGAGCAAACAGGACACCGCGGGGTCGAACGGACTGTTCGGCGGCGACTCGCTGGTCTCGGTCGATAAATATCCGCACGGCGCGGCGCAGACGGGGACGCGTGCGATGACGATCCCGCGTGACGCCGACGGCGGCCCGCGCGAAGCGTCGGGGCGCGAACGGGCGAGCGACAAGCAGCAGTTCAGGAAGCTTGCCCAGACGCTGATGGACCAATTGCAGAGCAAGGGCGATCTCAAGCGCCTGGCACCGAACCTGCGCTTTACCGAAACGATCGAGGGGTTGCGTATCGACGTCGTCGACGACGCCGACTTCTCGATGTTCGTGATCGGCACCAGCCAGCTGACCCCCGACGGGGCACGCCTGTTTCGCGAGATTGCAAAGCCCGTCGCGGCGGTCTCGAACCGCGTGATGGTTCGCGGCCACACCGATTCGGCGCCGTGGTCGGCGAAATCGGGTACGAACAACTGGCGCCTGTCGGTCGATCGCGCCGAGGTGACGCGCCACTATCTCGAGTTTCGCGGCATCGCGTCGGAACGCTTTTCGCGAATCGAAGGGGTCGCCGATCGCGAGCCCTATGTCCCCTCCGACCGATTCGATCCGCGCAATCGCCGCATCTCGATCACGCTGGGCTGGCGATAGGCGAAGCAATTAGTGCCAATTTGGCAGCATATCGGGGACAGTTAACGCGATTGCGTGGCCATTGCTGCCATTATGGCAATATCTCTTTGTTTTGAATGAGTTAGCTAACAGCTGATAAGCTTTCGTTTACCAATTTCGTCAATTCATCAATCCATCGAAGGGGGCACCGAGCGGGCGGTGCGGTGGAGACTGAAATGACACTGGGGCAGAACAACAACGCAGCGCTCGAAGCGCTGATCATCGGCACGAGCGAGGCGGCTTGCCGGCTTCGCGAGATGATCCGCCGCGTGGCGCGCTCGAACGCCTCGGTGATGCTCTGCGGCCCGTCGGGCTCGGGCAAGGAACTTGTCGCCCGTGCGATCCACGACGAAGGCGTCCGCGCTGGCAAGGCTTTCTCCGCGATCAACTGCGGCGCGATCCCCGGCGAACTCATCGAATCCGAACTCTTCGGGCATGAAAAGGGCAGCTTCACCGGCGCCCATGCCCGCCGCATCGGCCATTTCGAAGCGACCGAAGGCGGCACGCTCTTCCTCGACGAAATCGGCGACATGCGTTTCGACATGCAGGTCAAACTGCTCCGCGTGCTCGAAGACCGGACGATCGTCCGCGTCGGCAGCAGCGATGTGAAGGCCGTCGACGTCCGCGTCATTTCGGCCACTCACCAGGATCTCGGCGCTGCGATCGCCGACGGCAAATTCCGCGAAGACCTGTTCTTCCGGCTCGGCGTGGTTGTGCTTCAGGTCCCCAGCCTTGCCAACCGCGCCGAGGATATTCCCGCTCTGATCCGCCATTTCCAGCGCCAGATGCCCGCCGACGCCAAATGCCGGTTCGACGATGCGGCGATGGCCTTGCTGACGCAGCATGCATGGCCGGGCAATGTGCGCGAACTCCGTAATTTCGTGGAGCGCGCCAGCGTTCTCCATGGCGGCGAGATGCTCGGCCTCGACGATGTCGCCATGCTTTTGAACCCCACCGCAGCGCTGGCGCCGCGGCGGGCTGTCCCCAGCAGCCCCGCCCCGGTGCCAGCCAGCGCGGACGATGCGGCCGTGGCCGCGCCGCACGCCAAGACGCCAGCACCGGGCCGCCCGATCGACCTGAAGCGTGAGATCGAAACGATCGAGCTCGAACAGATTCACGTCGCGCTCGACCTCGCCGACGGTATCATTTCGGAAGCCGCGCGGCTGCTCACGCTGAAGCGCACGACGCTGATCGAAAAGATGCGCAAATATGGCGTTCACCAGCAGGCTGCCTGACCCGGCCCGCGATACGAGTTTCAGCACCCGCTGAAAAAAGGGAGCTCTGGTCCGCTCCCGCACCACCCGGCCGCCCATCCCCACCTTGGGCGGCCGGGTAACCAGCGGGCGTTCTTCATGATGCGGCATCGGCCCGCTCCTCATTCGAGGGGCGGGTCGTTGTCGTTTTCGGTCAGAAGGCTCAGCGGAGCTGGCGCCACGCGGCGCTGATCGTCAGGATTCCTTCAAGCAATTCTGCGAGCCCCTCGGCGCTGTTCGCGGCCACGGCGTCGTCGAGCTTGCGGCGCATGCTGCGATAGACGCGCGACAGCGCGGTCGCGACATCCCCGCCCTTGTCGCGGTCGAGATTGACGTCGAGGCCGATCAGGATCGCGCGAGCACGGTGCGCGGGCTCGGTCGCCGAAATGCGCTGCCCCTGGCGCACCATCGCCCCCAGCACGCCGACGGCGGTCTCGAGCTCGTCATAGAGCATGGTGACGAGTTCGATGGGATCGGCAGCCGCGGCGCGGCTTTCGTTCTGCAATCGGCGATAAAGTCCGGTGGCCCGGACGGTTGAGGCGGTAGCGGTCACGGTCGATGCCCCTAGTCGTTACCCTGGTTGTTCCAGAGCTTGATTTGCTGTTCCAGATAGGATTGCGTCGCCTTGAACGCCGCGAGCTTGGCCTCGAGCGAGCCATATTTCTTCTCGAGCTGCGCCTTATAGGCACTCTCGCGCTCCTCGATCTTTTCGAGCTGGTCGGCGAGGCTTTCCTTTTTCGCGTCGAGCGATTTCGACACGCGATCGATCACGCCGTTGACGCCGATCGCCTTGTCGCGGATCGCGTCGAGCGCAAAAGCGATACCGGGATCGCTCAGCTCGGTGTGCGCCGCATCGCGGCGTGGGTTGAACAGCGCCTCGACCGCGCCGGCGTCGCTGGCGAGCACCTTGTCGAGCTTGGTGTTATCGACCGAAAGCAGGCCATCCTTGGTCGTCGAAATGCCGATGTCGGACAGTTTGTTGATGCTGCCGTGGCTCGTAAGCACCTTATTGACGAGATTGCCCAGTTCGCGCTCGAGCTCGCGCAGCGAGGTTGTCGCGCCCGTAAAATTGGCGGCCGCAACAATGCTCTTCTTCAGCTGATTATAGACCGAGACGAAATCGCCGACGGTCTGCTTTATCATGTCGAGCGGGCGGCTCGCGCCGATATCGACGCCTTGTCCGGGCGCGGCCTTTTTCAACGTGAGCGACATGCCCGGGATCACATCGTCGACGATATTGTTCGCGCGGCTGAACGCGACGCCGTCGATCGTGAATTCGGCATTGGTGGCAGTCTGGCCGACGGTCATGCCGCCGCTGGTGGAAAAGGCGGTCAGGCCCGGATCGGCACCGGCGTTGGCGGTGAGGGTGAAGGCGCCGACTTCGCCCGTCGGTCCTTTGACGATCAGGCGGTGGCCGCCTTCGTCGGCGATGATCGACGCTGTGACACCCGCGCCACTCGCATTGATCGCATTGGCCAGCCCCTCAAGGCTGTTGTTCGTGGCGCCGATGGTGATCGTCTTGGCGACGCCGCCGACGGTCAGTGTCATCGTGCCCGCGCCGATTGCGGCGGCCTTGTCGGCGACAATGCCCGAATAGTTGGTCTGCGCGCGCGCAAGCTGATTCACCACGACGGTGGCGGCGAAGCTGTCGGCGGAGAGGCCGGCGCGGCTGGTGGCACCAAGCACGCTTTCGTCGGACACCGTCGGCGTGCTGCGGAGCGTGCCGTCGGATACCATCTGGCCCAGCGAATCGGCGAAGCCATCGAGATTCGATCGCGCCTGCGCGAGCGCGCTGATCCGCGTCTGATTCGCCTGGGTGAGTTCGGCCATCCGTTTGATCTTGGGATCGCGCGACGCATTCGACAGGTCGGTGACGAGCTGTTTGACATCGAGGCCCGACCCGAAGCCGAGGCTGTTGGCGATAGAACTGACCATGGCAAAATATCCTTCGAACCCCTTAACGGCGGCGCATGGACAAGTTTAAGCCTGACGGCGCCCTTCGGGATCGAAACGATGCGACGGGGGCACGTCGACCACCGGCGGCGCCGCTCCCTCGGCGGCGGCGCGTTCGAGCTGGAAGACGAAGGCGAGGACCGTTGCAACCGCGACGAACAATTCCTCGGGGATCACGCGCCCCGCGCGCGCGGTAAAATAGATGGCGCGCGTGAGTGCCGGATATTCGAGGAGCGGGACATTTGCGGTGCGGGCCAGTTCGCGGATCGACAAAGCGACATCGCCGCGACCGCGCGCAACGACGACCGGCGCCGCATCGACCCCGGGACGATAGCGCAGCGCGACCGAGAAATGCGTCGGGTTGGTCAGGACGACGGTCGCGTCGGACACCGCCTTGCGCGCTGACCCGCTCAAAATCTCGTGCGCGCGCTGGCGCTGTGCCTGCTTGAGTTCGGGCGCGCCGTCGGACTGGCGCATTTCTTCCTTCACTTCCTGTTTGCTCATCATCAGCCGCTGGTTCCGCGTGAACCACTGCACCGGCACGTCGATCAGCGCGATGACGACCAGCCCGCCGGCGAGCGTCAGCATCGCATGGCCGATTTCCTTTCCGGCGAGGCCGATCGCTCCGATCAGGTCGGTCGAGGCCATCGTCATGATCGCGGGCAGGCTGCTGAGGACGAGGTAATAACCGATAGTGCCGAGCAGCAGCACTTTCGCCAAGGCCTTGCCGAGTTCGGTGAGGCCCTGCATCCCGAACATCCGCTTGAGCCCGCTCATCGGGTTCATCCGGTTGCCTTTGAAGTGGAGCGCCTTGCCGCGCCAGCCGATCGACCCGAGCATTGCCGGCCCCGCGACCGCGGCGCCAAGCGCGAGCGCGAACAGGCTGGCGAGCGGAAGCAATATTTCGGCGCCGTTGCGCAGCAGCGCTTCCCCCGGCGCGAAGTCGGCGACGTCGGCGGCGGTCAAGGTCAGCCCGCGGCGCAGGAGATCGCCTGCCGACTGGACGAACCAGCCGCCCGCGGCGACCATCCAGCCCGCCGCGGCGAGCATCATCAACGCCGTCGCCAGTTCGCGCGACATCAGCACATCGCCTTCGCGCGCCGAGTCCGACAGCTTCTTTGCCGTCGGTTGTTCGGTTTTCTGGTCCTTGTCGCTGCCCTCGGCCACGGTTCAGATCCCCGCCACCATCCGCGCGGCGTCGAGCGCGTCGGACAGGATGCGCGCGATCGCCTCGGCCATCGCGGGCGTCGCGACGCCGAGCAGTACGATGCCGGCGAGCAGGGTCGCGGGGATGCCGACCGCGAACAGGTTGAGCGCGGGGGCCGATCGGCCGATGACGCCCATGATGATCTGGACGAGGATGAGGACGAAGCCGACGGGCATCGCAATCGTCAGCCCGGCGGCGAACATCAGGCTGCCGAAACGGATCAGCCCGCCGATCGCTTCCCACGAGGGAAAGGCATTGCCGGGCGGGAGCGCGGTATAGCTGCTCACCACGATGTCGATCAGCACGAGATGGCCGTCGGCGGCGAGGAACAGCGCGGTCGCCATCATCGACAGGAACTGGCCGATCGCCGAACTCGACGCACCGCTCAGCGGATCAACCATCGACGCGAAGCCGAGCCCCATCGCGTTGCTGATCGCCTCGCCTGCGATCAGCGCCGCGGCGAGACCCATCTGGAGCACGAAGCCCATCGCGAGCCCGATCACGACCTCGCCGATGATGAGGAAAAAGCCCGGGACCGACACGATCCCCTCGGGCGGCAATGCCATGCCCGACGCCGCGACCGCGGGCACCCCGACCGCGAGCGCGATCACCAGCCTGAGCTGCACCGGCACGCTCGTCGCGCCGAACACCGGCGCGGCGATGAAGGCGGCGCCGGGACGGATCATCGCCAGCATCCACAGCTGGAGCATCGCCTCGATATTCGGGATGTCGGCGGGATTCATCCCCGGGTTACTTCACCAGGCTGGGGATCTGCGCGAAGATTTCGCGGGTGAAATCGGTGAGCAGCACGAGGATGCTACCGCCGAAGATCGCGAGGCAGATCGCCGCGACGATCAGCTTCGGCACAAAGGTCAGCGTCTGTTCGTTGATCGACGTCGCCGCCTGCACCATGCCGAGCAGCACGCCGATGACGAGCACCGGCAGCAACAGCGGCGCCGAGGCGAGCGCGAGGATCCACAGCGATTGCTGTGCGACCCCGATGAAATAGTCGGCTTCCATCCCGCTAACTCACGAAGGAGGAAGCAAGCGATCCCATCGTCAGCGCCCAGCCGTCGACGAGGACGAAGAGCAGCAGCTTGAACGGCATCGATATGATCGTCGGCGACAACATCATCATACCCAAGGACATCAGCGCCGAGGCGACGATCAGGTCGATGACGAGGAAGGGCAGGAAGATCAGGAAGCCGATCTGGAACGCGGTCTTGAGCTCGCTGGTAACGAAGGCGGGCAGCAGGATCGAGAAGGGCACGTCCTTCGGGCTCGCATAGGTCGGCGCCTTTGCGATCTTGGCGAACATCATCAGGTCGGTCTTGCGCGTCTGCTTCATCATGAAGCCGTGGAGCGCGGTGCCCGAGCGCGAGACCGCTTCGCCGATGTCGATCTGTTCCTGGCCATAAGGCTCTATCGCGACGCGGTTCACTTCGCTGATCACCGGCTGCATCACGAACAGCGAGAGGAAGAGGCTCAAACCGACGAGCACCTGGTTCGGCGGCGTCTGTTGCAGTCCCAGCGCGTGGCGCAGGATCGACAGCACGATGATGATGCGCGTGAAGCTGGTCATCATCAGGAGCAGCGACGGCAGCACCGTCAGCAGGCTCATCAGGACGAGGATCTGGAGCGACAGGCTCAACGGCCGTCCATCGCCGCCGATTTCGCTGACCGCGCGGCTCAGGCCGTCGGCGGCCTGCGCATAAGCGGCGGGCGCGGCGCAGAGCAGCGCGGCGCCGCCGGCGAGCGCCGCAGCGCGCAGCCAGAAGCGGCGATCAGTCCGCATGGAAATCGCCCTGGCTGTCGTCGGCGATGCGGGTGATGCCGTTGCGCGAGACCGCGATCAGGACGCGCTGCCCGGCGAATTCGACCACCGCGAGCTTCGATCCGGGACCGAGCGGCAGCACGTCGACCATCTCGACGGCGCGCGTTTTGTTGGCGCCGCCGACGAGCGGCACGCCCATCTGGACGCGCTTCCACAGCCACAGGCTGCCCCACGCCATGCCGCCGACGAGCGGCAGCAGGATGAGCAGGCGGAGAATATATTCGAACATCAGCCTCTCCGCTCGAAACCTTCGAGCCCGCGCGCGGGGGCGACGACTTCGGCGACCTGGATACCATAGCGGCCGTCGATGCTGACGATCTCGCCCTTCGCGATCAGCGTGCCGTTGGCATAAATGTCGAGCAGGTCGGTCGCGGCGCGGTCGAGTTCGATCACGCTGCCCTCGTCGATCGCGAGCAGTTCGGACAGCGTCATCGAGGTCGACCCGACCTCGACCGACACGCGCAGCGACACGCCGGCGAGCAGGTCGAAATTGGGCGCGGCGGCGATGCTCTTGTCGCGCCGGTCGGCGCGCGCCTTCGGGGCGTCGCTGATGTCAGTCATTGTCGGGTCCTTTTTCGATATGTTCGATCATGATCGCGGCGTTGCCATTGGCTTCGCCGATGCTGCCGAGCGCGAAGCTGCGTCCGGCGACGGTCACCGGCACATGGCGCGGCATATTGAGCGGAATGATGTCACCGACCTCGAGCGAAAGCAGTTTCACGAGGCTGATTTCGGGGCGCGCGAGCACCGAGCGGACGGGCATACGCACGTCGCGCAGCGCCTTGTCGAGCGCGCCGGCCCATGCCGGGTCGACGCCGCCCACCTGCGCTTCGGGAAGCAGTTCGTCGCCCGCGATCCCGCGCAGCGCGGCGACCGGATAGGCGCACATGATCGTCCGTCCCTCGAACGGGGCGCCGCGCAGCGTGAAGCGCTGGACGAACAATTCGTCGTCGGCGCGCACCGCGGCGAGCTTCGCCGGGTCGCTCGTGACGCAGTCGAGTTCGGGTTCGATCGCGAGCTTGCCGCGCCATGCGGCCGCGAGCTGCAACCCGATGTCGCGACCGAGGCGCGCCGCGAAGCGATCCTCGGCGTCGGTCAGTTCCTCGCGCTCGGCGGCGAGCTGGCCGCGGCCGCCATAGAAGATGTCGACGAGCTGGAGCAGCAGCGAGCGCGAGCCCGCGAGCATCACTGGACCCTTGAGCGGCGGTGCGTGATAGCGCCAGAAGATCGCGGGCGCGGCGGATGCGCTCCATTCGGCAAAGCTGACCTGCTCGGCGCCCGACCGTTCGATCTGGATCGCCGGCGCACCGAGCGCACGGATCAGGTCGCGCAAGGATCGCGCAAACTGGTTCGCGACGCCCTCGAGCGCGGGGAAGGCATAGCCATCCGCTGCACGGCGCAGCAGCAGCGACTCCTTCGTATCCGTAGGCGCGGCCGCAGCTGCGGGTGCAGGTGCGGCCGGTGCCTTCACGGCTTTGACGGTTTTGGCACTGGTGGTCACTGAATCACCAGACTCGTGAAATAAACATTGTCGATACCCCCGAAACCTTCCTTGTCGCGCAACACATCGTTGATTGCGGCGGTCAGCTGACGCTGCAGCCGCTGCTTGCCTTGTGATGTGGAGAGCAACGCCGGATCCTGTTCGGCGAGCACCATAAGCACGACCGAACGGATCGGAACAGCCTGCCGTTTGATATTATTGATAACCTTGCCGTCATAGAAGGTCGAAAGGCTGATACCGACCTGCAGGAAGCCCGACCCGTCGGCGAGGTTCGTCGTGAAGCTGTCGGCGATCGGATAATAGGTGATCTCATATTTCTTGGGATCGACCTTGAACTTGTCGTTCGGGACCGAGACCGTGCCGACCTTGAGGGGCGCTTCCTTGTCTTCGCCCTCGGCGGCCGCTTCGGGCTCGCCCTCGCTCCGTTCGACCAGCTTGGGGAAATGGTCTTCGGGCTTCGCCTCGTGCGCCGACAGCGCGCCGAAATAGATGCCCGCGCCGGCGCCCGCGCCGATCAGCGCGATCGCGCCGATGCCGATGAACAGCAGCTTCTTGAACTTGCCCTTTTTCTTGGGGGCGCCTTCAACAACATTATCCTTGGCCATGATGGGACCCTTTCTGATCAGGCGAAGCGGCCGCGGCGGTCGGCGGCGCGGTCTTCGTCGCGCGGCTCGGCGCGTTCGGTAGCGGTTTCGATGAGGTGGCTGGGGTCGGGCGCTGCGGTGCGGCCCTGACCCTGGCTTTGCGACTGGCGCCCGGTCTCGCCAGGCGTGCAGGTCACTTCGGCGCCGGCGACGCGGACGCCCTGCTGGCGAAGTTCGTCGACGAGGCGGCCCTGCGCGGCGGTGACGATCGTCGCGGTCGCTTCGTGATGCGTGTCCATTTTCAGCGCGACGCCCTCGTCGCTCATCTGCATCGCGACGTCGAGGCGGCCGAGGTGGCGCGGCATCAGGCGAAAGCTGATGTCGCCGCTCTCCGACTTGGTCGCGGCGATATCGCGCGCGAGCTGGTCGATCCACGCGCCGTCGCTGTCCATGTCGAGCACGCGTTCGGCGAGCTGCACCGGTGCGGCGGCATCGATGATCGGGGAGGAGCTATGCGCCGTGGGCTGCGGGAAGAGGATCGTCATCGACGGGGCGGCCTCGGCGGGCCTGGCCGTCTGCGGCTCGGCGCTGGCGAGGATCGGCAGCGGGGTCGCCGCATCGCGCGGGCGCGCCGCAATGGGAGCCGCTGTGTTCGTGTCGGCGGGAACTGGTGCGGCTTCGACCGGCTTGGCGGGCTTTGCGGCTGCCGGCGGGGTGATCGCGGCTACGACGGCAGCGAGGTTGGCGCTCGGCGCGGTGGGAGCGGTTGCGACGGCTTCGCTTGTCTCTGCACCAGCAGCTTCGGTGTCGGTTCCGGTTTCGGCGGGCACCGGCTTGCTCGTCGCCGGCGAGGTGCCGGGGAGGGCGCCGTTCAGTGCGATCAGCAGGTTTGCGGCGAGCACAGCGGCGGCGTCGGTTTCAACGGGCGCGGTCTTCACGGCGGGGGTTGGGGTTGCCGTATCGCTTTCGACCGGCAGGACGTCGGCGGACGGCGCGGCGGTCTCGACGGGCAGCGCCTGTTCGACCTTGATAGTCGTTGCGGCAGTAGCTGCAGCCGGCGCAACGGGCGCAACGGGCGCAATCGGCGCAGCAGGGGCAGCCGGGGCAGCCGGGGCAGCCGCGACCGGCGCAGCAGCGAGCAGCTGGTCGAAGCTGGGGCCTTCGCCGCCATCGACCGGGATCTGGCCGATGTTGGCGAGGAAGGTCGCGAAGCCCGCGGGCATGCCGCCCTGCGGAGTGGGGAGAGAAGGCGCGCTCATCATGACGCGCCGCCTTCGATCAGGCGCAGGCGCATGCCGGCGCGCGGGCGGTGCGGGCGGTTGGCGTCTTCGCGGCGTTCCTGTTCGACTTCGGCCGACTTGCGGCTGCGTTCGTAGAGACGCACTGCCGATTCTTCCTTGACCATCGCGCTCTGCGCCAGCGCGCCCATCTGGTCGCGGCGTTGGCTGGCGTTGCTCAGCGGCGCGGTCAGGCTTTCCTGCGCGATGTCGAGCCGCATCGCGAGCTCGCCGATCGAGTTGAGCGCGCGTCCGGCGACGGCACCCTTGGCCATTGCCAGGTCGACGCGCAGCGTTTCGAGCCGCTTCGCCAGCTCGACGAGGTTCGCGAGTTCGCCATTGGCGCGCGCCAGATTGGCCTCCGCCATCTGATGTTCGACGGAGCGCACGCGGATGATACGTTTGCGGCGTGCGGTACGGGCGTTCATGCGGAATATCCTTCAATCAGGGCTTGGCGGGAATTCGAAAAATCGACCTGCGCCTTGGCAGGCTGCGACACGAAGGCGATCTGGTCGGCGTGGCGCGCGATGGCGGTGTCGAGCACCGGATCGGCGCCGGCGACATAGGCGCCCATCAGCATCAGATCGCGATTCTCTTCATAGACCGACCACAGCTGGCGGAAGCGCGCGGCGGCGGCGGCATGGTCGGGATCGACCGAATCGACCATCGTGCGCGACAGCGAGCGCGCGACGTCGATCGCGGGATAGACGCCCTGTTCGGCGAGCTGGCGCGACAGGATGATATGGCCGTCGACGATCGCGCGCGCGCTGTCGACGACGGGGTCGTCGATGTCGCCGCCGTCGGCGAGCACGGTGTAGAGCGCGGTGACCGAACCGCCGGTCACCCGGTCGATGCCGGCGCGTTCGCACAGCGAAGGGATCAGCGCGAAGACCGACGGCGGATAACCCTTCATCGTCGGCGGTTCGCCGAGCGTCAGCCCGATCTCGCGCTGCGCATGCGCGACGCGGGTCAGGCTGTCGATCAGCAGCAGTACCTTCTTGCCTTCGGCGCGGAAGGCTTCGGCGATCGCGGTTGCGCGCATCGCGGCGCGCAGGCGGAGCAAAGGCGGGTGGTCGGCGGGGACCGCGACGACGACCGATTTCTTGCGCACTTCGGGGGGCAGCTTGGTTTCGACGAAATCGCTCACTTCGCGGCTGCGTTCGCCAATCAGCCCGACGACGATGACGTCGCATTCGGTGCCGGCGATCATCTGGCCCATCAGCACCGACTTGCCGACGCCCGAGCCCGCGATGATCGCGACGCGCTGGCCTTCGCCGACGGTGAGCAGGCCGTTGATCGCGCGCACGCCCATGTTGAGCGGCTTGGTGACGCGGCCGCGGCGTAGCGGATTGACCTTGCGGCCGGCGAGCGGCCACTGGAATTGCGACTTGATCGCCGGGCGGCCGTCGAGCGGGTTGCCCTGCGCATCCATGATGCGGCCGAGCAGCGCCTTGCCGACGGGAACCATCGAGCTGGCGCCATGCGGTTCGACCGGCGCGCCGGTGACAAGCGGCTTGTTCATGTCGAAGGGCAGGACGAGGCTGCGGTGGCCGCGGAAGCCAACGACTTCGCCATAGACATAATCATTGTCGGCCGACTTGATGCGGACGTTGCTGCCCAGCGGCTGCGGGAAACCCGACACTTCGAGCATGATGCCCTCGTGTGCGACGAGCGTCCCGATGCGCCGCGGGCTGGCACCCGTCAGGTCGACGGGGTCGAGCAGCTGCTGCGCGCTCATGGCGAGGCGGCGCGTCATGCGGCCTCTCCGGTGCCGAGCGCGGTGCGCAGTTCGTCGAGATAGACCGCGCGGCCATGTTCGATCCATCCGGTCGAGGTTTCGAGACGGACGGTGCCGCGCATCATTGCCGCGTCGCTTTCGATCGCCATCGCCAGCGGAGCGTCGGCGAGCAAAGCGGCGTCTTCGGGATGGACCCACAGGGTGCGTGCCTTGTCGGCATCGGCGACCATGTCAGCCGCCGTTTGGGCCTGCGCCTGCAGCCATTCCGCGTCGATAGGTGCGGTGGCGACGATCTGGCGTACCAGCCGCTCGACTGTCTCGGCGATCAGCTGCGCGAGTTCTTCGCTCGGCTCGTCCTGAAGCGCTTCGGCGCCGGCGAGCAGGGTGAGGAGCTGGTGACGCTCGGCGACGAAGGCAGCTTCGGCAAGGCGCTGGCCCTCGGCCAGGCCGAGCGCGAACGGATCGTCGAGGTCGAGCTCGTCGAGGCTTTCCTGTTCGGTCGCCGGCGTCGCATAGGCCGCGGGCGCGAAGGACATCGGGCGAAAGCCGCTGCTGCGCGCCATCGCGTCGGCGAGCGAGACAGGCGCGAAGCCATTTTCGGACGCGCGATCAGACATAGTCGTCGCCGCCGCCCGCGATCATGATTTCGCCGGCCGCCGCCATCTGGCGGACGATCTGCATCACGCTCTTCTGCGCATCGTCGACGTCGGCGCGCTTGACCATCGTCATTTCGGTCATTTCGTCGCGGATCGTTTCGGCGGCGCGCTGCGACATGGTGGCAAGGCACATGTCGACCATCTCTTCGTCGGCGCCCTTGAGCGCGATCGCGAGCTGGGCGGCATCGACCGAGCGCAGCACGGCGCTGAGGCTCTTCTTGTCGAGGTCGCGCAGATTTTCGAAGATGAACATCTCTTCTTCGATCGTCTGGGCGAGGATGCGGTCGTGCTTCTTCAGCGAGCGGAGCGTGCGCTCGCTCAGCTGCTTCGGCATTTTCTTCATGATCTTGGCGACGTCGCTCGGGCCACCGATCGCCTGCTTGGCGACGCGCTGGCCATCGACATTGGCGCTCGCGAGCACCGCTTCGAGATCTTCGATCGCCGCGGCGGGGACCGAGGTCAGCATCGCGGCGCGCAGCACCAGATCGGCCTGCAGCACTTCGTCGAGCGTTTCGATCGCGCGCGCGGCGACGTCGGGGACGAGCACCGAGAGGATCAGTGCGCCGACCTGCGGATGCTCGCTGGCCAGCAGCCCGCTGATCGCGTCGACATCCATCCAGCGCAGCATTTCGAGCGACGCGGCGCTCCGCTGCGGCGCGACGGCGGCGAGGATATTGTCGGCGCGGACGTTGCCGACGGCTTCGTTGATGACGGTACGGATGCGCGTGTCGGCGCCGATCGCGAGCGCGCTGACATCGCGGCTGCGCGTCACGAAGCGATCGAGTGCCTGGCCGATCTGCTGCTCGCTGGCGTTGGCGGTGTCGAACATCGCCTTCGCCAGCTGGCGCACTTCTTCGGGACCGAGCTGCTTCAGGATCGTCGCGGCTTCGCTTTCGTCGAGCAGCATCAGCAGGATCGCCGCGGCGGCCGATCCTTCGATCGCGGGCATGACGGGCGCGTTATCGAGTTCGGCGACCTCAGGCACGGGCGCCCTCCTGCATCAGGTGGCGGACGACGAGCGCGGCGCGTGCCGAGTCCTGACGGACAAAGGCACGGACGAGGTTGGCGCGCGCTTCATAGCTTGGCGCCTGCTCGATCATCTCGAGGGTGATTTCGCGGCCGCCCTGGCCGCTGGAAAGCGCCGGGCGGTCGGTGGCGGCGAGCAGCGAGGCTTCGAGTTCCTGATTCTGCGCGATGCGCTTCGCGGCGCGCTCCTTGGCGGCGCGGATCATCGGGCGGCCGATGAACAGGAAGGCGAGCAGCGCGGCGAGGATCGCGCCGACCTGCTTGACCAGCGGCAGGAACCAGCCCTGATCGTAGAAGGCGGGCGAGGTGTCTTCGACGAGGGCGAACGGGCGCTGGTTGATCGCAACGAGGTCGCCGCGAGTCGCGTCATAACCGATTGCGCCCTTCACGAGATTGTCGATCTTGGTGAGGTCGGCCTGCGTCAGCGCCTTCTTGCCCTGGTTGAGTGCGACGGCGACCGAGACGCGGCGCAGCTTGCCCTGCGGCGAGTGCGTCACCGAAATCTCGCGGCCAACTTCATAGGCGCGCGCGGCATTCTCGTTGCTCTCGGTACCCGGCGCCGGCGGCGTGCCGGCCGGGACCGGCTGCGGGCCGGTCGCGGTGATCGTGGTCGCCTGCGGCGGCTGGTTTGACAGCGCGCCGGGGATGCCGACGGCCGGGGCGCTGGTGCCGCTGGTCGAACGGGTGATCTGTTCGCTGGTGAGCGCACGATCATTCTCGGGGAAGCTTTCGCGCGTCGCCTGGCTTTCGGACATGTCGACGTCGGCGTGGACCTCGACGGTATAATTGCCCGCGCCGAGCATCGGGCCGAGCAAAGTGTCGAGCGCCCGGCGGAAGCGATCCTCGACCTGCAGCTGAAGCTGGAACGCCTTCATGTCGCTGCCCGATGCTGTGTCCGACAAGAGCGCGCCGCGCTGGTCGATCACCGACACCTGATCGGCATTCATGCCGGGGACCGACGAGGCAACGAGGAAACGGATCGCCTGCACCTGGCCGTCGCTGAGCGAGCGACCGTTCTGAAGCGTCAGCATCACCGATGCGGTCGCGGGCTTGTCTTCGCGGACGAACAGGCTGGGTTCGGCGGCGGCGACATGGACGCGCGCGCTCTTGACCGCGTCGATCGTCTCGATCGTGCGCGACAGGTCGGCTTCGCGTGCCGAACGCAGCGCTTCGCCTTCGATCGCACGGCTCGATCCCATGGGGAGCGAAGCAATCAGGCTGTCGCCGCTTGGCGCTGCCTTGGGCAGGCCCTGTCCGGCGAGCGCGATCCGCGCCTGATGCAATTTGTCGGCGTCGACGGTGAGCGCGCCCGTGGTCGGGTCGATGCTGTGGCCGATGCCCTGCGTCTGCAGCGCGTCGGCGACCGCGGCCTTGTCGGCGTCGTCAAGTCCGGCGAACAGCTGCGCCTGCGGTGCGGCCTGCATCGTGAAATAGGCGAGCGCGGCGATGCCGATCGCCGATGTCATTGCGATCGCGGGCAGTGCGCGCTGCACCGCCGGCTGACGGAAGAAGCCGGTCAGCGGAGCGAGCCGGCCGCCCAGGACGGGGGCGGGGAGGCGGTTCGCGTTGCCATCGTCCATCGAATTGGGGACGGGGGTAAGGATCTGGGTTTCGGCCATGGATTACACCGGCATGTTCATGATGTCGCGGTACGCGGACAGCAGCTTGTTGCGGACTTGCAGCGTGGTTTCGAAGCCGAGCGAGGCTTTCTGGCGCTCGATCATCACGCTGACGATGTCGTGCGTGTCGCCGCGTTCATAGGCTTCGCTGGCCTGGCTTGCCTTCGACTGCTGGGCGTTGACCTGTTGCAGCGCATTGTTGATCGCGGCGCCGAAATCGGGGGTCCCGCCAGCGCCGCCGACGCCGCCTTCGGCTCCGCCGATGCCGCCGCGGCCCGCGGCCCGCTGCAGCGCCTGGTTCTGATTGAGGATCGAACTGCGCATCTGCAGCAGCCGGCTCGGGTCAATCGTGCTCATTGCTTTTTCATCCGTCCTGACGGCGGCGACGTGCCGCACGCAAAGAGTAATGCAAAGCGCGTGCCAAAAAAATATATAGCTTGTTTTCAGATAATTAGATGTTTGTCGGCCGGCTTTTCTGGCGGCTTCGGCGTTTTTTTGACGGGGTGCGCTTAATCGCCCTTGTGGCCCGCCGTTACTGCTTTCCGTGACCGCTCCTCGAGCCCTCACATCACGGGAATGGCCATCGAGGCCGGAAAGGAACAAAGATGACTGTCATCAACACCAATGTGAGCGCGCTTCGCGCCCAGAACAACTCGCGCGTCGCCAACCAAATGCAGTCGCAGGCGATGGAACGCCTGTCGAGCGGCAAGCGCATCAACGCCGCGAAGGACGACGCCGCCGGCCTCGCGATCGCAACCCGCATGGAAGCTGCATCGCGTGGTTTCACGCAGGCGATCCGCAACGCCAACGACGGCATCTCGCTTGCCCAGACCGCCGACAGCGCCGCGGGCAGCATCTCCGACATCCTCATCCGTATGCGTGAACTTGCCATGCAGGCCTCGAACGGCACGCTGGCTGACGCCGACCGCGCGCTGGTTCAGGAAGAAGTTGCGGCGCTGGTTTCGCAGATCGGCGATATCACGACGCAGACGACCTTCAACGGTAACAAGCTGATCGACGGCAGCGTCACCGCCGGCTTCGATATCCAGACCGGCATCAACGAAACCGAGGTCGTGAACATCACGATCGAAAGCCTGTCGGCGGCGGGTCTGGGCGTCACCGGCCTTACCGTTGCTACCGCTGCCGGCGCTACGGGCGCGCTCGAGACGATCGACGATGCGATTACGATCGTCGCCGAAGAACGCGCCAAGCTCGGTGCGAGCCAGAACCGTCTGGCCTCGGCTGTCGAAAATTTGACGTCGCGTGTCACGAATTTGGATGAATCGAAATCGCGCATCGAAGACGCCGATTTCTCGGTGGAATCGACGAACCTCGCCGCCGCCGGCATCCTGGCGCAGGCATCGACCGCGATGCTCGCACAGGCGAACCAGAGCTCGCAGGGCGTGATGAACCTGCTCCGCGGCTAAACTTCGCGAACAAATTTCAGGCTATATTTGGTTGGTCCCTTAGATAGCCTGATCCGATGCCCCGGCCCCCACAGCCGGGGCATCATCTTTTCTCGCGAAGGCGCGGCACCGGCCCGCTCCCCCACCCGGCCTCCCATAGAATACTATGTGGGGAGGCCGGGTGGGGGAGCGGGCCGGTGCCGCCTCCGGCGTCAGCCGGAAAATAATCAGCTAATGAAAATCCCGCGACTTGGGCAGGATACGCACGTTGCGCGGATGGCCATGCTTTGCCGCATAGCCGCGCGGCAGCTGCGGATGCTTGACCTCGTCGGCGCGGCAGACGTCGGGCTCGAAGCGCCGGTCGCTGCCCAGCGTATCAAGCATTGCCGTCCGATCGACGATCCGCGTCGCCATCAGGTGGATCACGCCCTCCTTGCTTCGCTGTACCTCGCCCTCGGCGAGCATCAGCCGCGACGCCATGACGGCGCGGCGATAGCGTTCGAAATGGCGCGCCCAGAGGAGGATGTTGACGATCCCGCCTTCATCCTCGAGCGTGATGAAGATCGCATTGCCCTTGCCCGGCCGCTGGCGGATCAGCACGACGCCCGCGGTGCGGACGATCGATCCGTTCTTCGCGGCAGCGACCTGCGTGGCGCTCAGCACGCCTTCGCGCTCGAAATCGCGGCGAAGGAACGCCATCGGATGCCCCTTCAGCGACAGCCGTGTCGTCTGATAATCGGTCAGCACATGCTCAACCAGCGGCGTCGGCGGCAGGGCAGCATCCTCTTCGGCGCCGAGTTCGTCGGTCTCGGCCGCACCGAACAGCGGCAGCACGCCTTGCCGAACACGTCGCGCATCCCACAACGCCGGCCGCCGTTCGAGCCCCATCGACCGGCACGCATCGGCATCGGCCAGCAAGCGCAGCGCGCGCGACGGCAGGTTCGCCCGGCGCGCGAGTTCCTCGACCGAGGCGAAGGGGGTGGTTCGCGCAAGGACGATCTGCCCCGCCCATTCCTCGCGAAATCCGTCGACCTGCCGGAAGCCGAGCCTGAGCGCGAGACTGCCGTCGTCCTTTCGCTCAAGATTATTGTCCCAATGGCTCGCATTCACATCGGCCTCGCGCACCTCGACCCCATGCTCGCGCGCATCGCGCACGAGCTGCGCGGGGGCGTAAAAGCCCATCGGCTGCGAATTGAGCAGGCCGCAGGTGAAGACGGCCGGGTGATGGCATTTCAGCCACGACGACACATAGACGAGCTTGGCGAAGGACTGGGCGTGGCTCTCGGGAAAGCCGTAGCTGCCAAAGCCTTCGATCTGCTTGAAGCACCGGGCTGCGAAATCGGGTTCATAGCCGCGACGGATCATGCCGCCGATCATCTTCTCCTTGTACTGATGGATCGTCCCGGCATTGCGGAAGGTCGCCATCGCCCGTCGGAGACCATTTGCCTCATCGGGGGTAAAGCCTGCGGCGACGATGGCTAATTTCATTGCCTGCTCCTGAAAGAGCGGCACGCCCTCGGTTTTTCCGAGCACCTCTTCGAGCTCGTTCGCTTCCGACCCGGCTCGTAGGGGCAGCTCCGGTTTTTCCTCTTTGTTGCGACGCCTCAGATAAGGGTGGACCATATCGCCTTCGATGGGACCTGGCCGGACAATCGCGACCTGAATCACCAGATCATAGAATTTGCGGGGCCTGAGCCGCGGCAGCATGTTGATCTGCGCGCGACTTTCGACTTGGAACACCCCTATGCTGTCGCCCTTGCACAGCATGTCGTAAACGACCGGATCCTCGGGCGGTACGCTCTTGAGATCATGATCCTCCAGATTGTGCAGCCGCATCAGGTCGAAACATTTGCGAATGCAGGTGAGCATCCCGAGCGCGAGGACATCGACCTTCATCAGTTTTAGTTCGTCAATGTCATCCTTGTCCCACTCGATAAAGGTACGGTTCTCCATCGCTGCATTGTGGATCGGCACCGTCTCGTCGAGCCGGTCCTCGGTCAGCACGTATCCACCGACATGCTGCGACAGGTGGCGCGGAAAGGTCAGCAGCTGCGAAACGATCCATTGCAGTCGCGCGATATCGTCCAGCTCGGGATCCAATCCTGCTTCGACGAAGCGCTCAATGGGCATCTCGCTGCCCCAGCTACCCCAAGTCGTGTCAGCAAGCCGCTGCGTGACATCCTCGCTGAGGCCTAGCGCCTTGCCGACCTCGCGGACTGCGCTGCGCGGGCGGTAATGGATCACCGTCGCGGCAATGCCCGCGCGCCGCCGCGTGTAGCGGCGATAGACATATTGCATCACTTCCTCGCGCCGCTCGTGCTCGAAATCGACGTCGATGTCGGGCGGCTCGCGACGTTCCTCGGACAAGAAGCGGGTAAAGAGCAGGTTGTTCGCGATCGGGTCGATCGAGGTGATTTCAAGCAGATAGCAGACGAGCGAATTCGCCGCCGACCCGCGGCCTTGACACAGGATCGGCGGGTCTTGGGTACGGGCGAATTTGACGATGTCATGGACGGTCAGGAAATAGCAGGCGAAATTGCATTTCCGGATGAGGGTGAGTTCCTCGTCAAGCACCTCTTGCCAGCGTTTCGGCAGCCCATCGGGGTGCAGCTTATGGGCGGCGTCCATTACCATATGTTCGAGCCAGCTTTGCGGCTCCCAGCCTTTAGGGACCGGCTCGTGCGGATATTCATATTCGAGGTCGCGGAGCGAGAAGGTGATGCGGTCCAATATACAGATGCTTTCGTCGACCGCTTCGGGGTAGTTGCGGAACAAGCGGTGCATCTCCTGCGGCGATTTCAGATGGCGTTCGCCATTGGCGCGGAGCAGGCGGCCGGCGTCACCCAAGTTGGTTCCCTCGCGAATGCAGGTCACGACATCGTGTAGCGGTCGCTGTTCGCGGGTCGCATAGAGCGCATCGTTCGTCGCGAGCAGCGGAATGCCGATCCGGTCGGCCAGGGTTTGCAATCGGGACAGGCGCCGGCGGTCCGCACCGCCGTGCGGCATCGTTGCGCCGAGCCACAGCGCACCGGGTGCCAATCGTGCGAGGCGGCGCAACAGAAATTCGTCTTTGTCCGATGCCATCGCGATCAGCAGCATGTCCTCGCAATGGATCAGAAGATTCTTGAACTTCATCACGCAGTCGCCCTTTTCGGTGCGGCGATTGCCGATGGTGAGCATCCGGGTCAGGCGGCCCCAGCCGTGACGCGTGGTTGGGAAGGCGATGATGTCGGGCGTGCCGTCGTCGAACACCAGTCGCGCGCCGACGACGATCTTGAGTGGCGGAAGCTCGACGCCTTCCTCAGCGGCTTTCTCGCCTAGCTTCCGCAGACCTGTCAGTGCTCGCACCACCCCGGCGACGCTATTGCGGTCGGCGATCCCGATCCCCGGCATGCCGAGCCTGATTGCCTCGGCGACCATGTCGATCGCATGCGAGGCGCCGCGCAGGAAGCTGTAGTTGGTCGCCGCGATCAGTTCCGCAAAGGCGGGCGTATCGTTCATGCGAAAACCCCATGGATATACCAGCGCGGATCGGGCTTCTCTTCGTAGAGGCCGTGGCGGAAGAGCCAGAAGCGGCGGCCCTGCGCGTCCTCGACGCGGTAATAGTCGCGCGTCAGCCCGCCATTGTCGCGGCGGCGCCACCATTCGGCGGCAATGCGTTCGGGGCCTTCGTAGCGGCGCACCGCATGCGCCTGCCGGCGCCAGCGAAACTGGTGCGGTGGGCCGTCGGGCACTTCGGCGATCACTTCGATCGGTTGCGGCGGGTCGAACAGGTGGAAGGGGCGGGTCGGCGGCTCACCCGGTTCGGGTTCCTGCCAAGGCAGGGGATCGGGCGCATCGACTGCGGGGAGTTCGAGCTGCGCCTGTTCGGGAATATGCGTGTCGGCAGGACGCAACCGCCGCACGCGTCCGCGGCCAAGCCGTGTCGCGAGCCGGTCGGCAAGTTCGTCCATCGCCGCGTTTTCGTTCGCCGCGCGGACCGCGCCGCCTTCGAGCTTCAATTGCGTCGCGCCCAGCGCTTCGAGCCGCGGCACTGCGAGGCGGATCATGTCGAAACCGAAGCCGGGGTCGAGCGGGTCGGCGAGGCTGTCCATGCGCTCGGCGAACAGGCGCATGACGAGGCCGGTGTCGCGCGTCGGGTGTCCGGTTTCGATCGCGATGCTGCGCGCGAGGCCGTCGCTGCGAAAGAAGGTCGCGCGGAAATGGCGTCCGCCCTTGCCGCGTTCGCCAAGCTCCCCGATCGCTTCGCCGGCGAGTTCGGCCAGCACTTTGGTCGCATGCGCCGTGCTGCCCAGCGGTTCGGCAAAGCGGCGTTCGGCGACGACGGGCGGCAGGGTGATGCGCGGGTCGAGCGGGCTCGGTGCATCGCCGAGCAGGCGGCGGAGAGACATTGCAGCATCAGCGCCGAAGCGCGCGGCGATATTCGCCATCGGACGGCTCGCAAGGTCGCCGATCGTTTTGAGCCCTGCGCGGACGAGCGCGGTCGTCGCCTCGGCTTCGAGTTCGAGCGCCGCGACGGGAAGCCGGCGGATCGCTAGTCCTTCGTCGGGGGCGGGGCGCGCCTGATAGCGCGCGAGCGCGCGCGCGGCATCGGCGGTCGGGCCGAGCGCATGGCGCAGCGTCATGCCGAGCCGCACAAGGCGCATTTCGAGGTCGGCGACCAGTCCGGCCTCGCCATCATAGAGATGCTCGGCGCCCGCGATATCGAGGATCAGCCCGTTGGGTGCATCGAGCGCGACAAGCGGAGAGTAGCGCGCGCAGCCCTGCGCGAGCCGGTCGAGCCAGTCCTGATCGAGCACCGGATCGTGCGGCACGACGGTGAGGTCGCCGACCTGCGCACGCGCATCGGCGAGCGGCATACCAACGCGCAGCCCGACCGCGAGCGCCTCTGTGTCGACGCTCGCGATCCGCATCGCGCCGCGCTGCTTCTCGGCAAAGACGAGTGGGGTGTCAGGCGGCCGCGACGCCGTGCGAAGCCATCGCTCGGCGGGCAGGAAGGGGAAGAAGAGCGCCAGATAGCGCCGCGTTGCCGGCATTTGGCCCGAAAGCTTTTTCGTCATGGTTCCAGTCCAGTCGCCAGCGCTGGCCAGCCGGGCCGCCGCGCCAGCGCAGCAATTCGAGGTCGAAGGCGGGGGCGCCGGGGGCGTTGGCTTCGAGGGCTTGCGACGCGGCGGCGGCGACACTCCAGCGCGTCTCGGCGACGCTCGGCGCCGGGGCGGCATTGAGACGGAGCATCAGAAGCGTCGTCCCCGCATCGCGCGCGCCGAGCGCGAGGCGGCGGCCCGCGGTGAGGTCGAGCAGGGGGAATTTGCCCCAGCTTTCGACGATCACTGCCGCCGACCCGGCGCAGCGGATCGCATCGTTGGCGCAGGCGAGCAGCATCTTGGGATCGGCGGTCTCGACGAGCAAAAGCCGGTCGGGGTCGCCGCCGAGTTCGGCGATGCCGGGGGCGTAGATATGGCCGGCGCGCTTGCCGGCATCGCTTGTGCGCAGCCAGATCAGCGGCGCCTTGCCCGGGGTGCGCAAGGCCATGAGCGCCGCAAAGGCGGCGGCGCTCGTCGCGTCGAGCGCGTCGGCGGCGAAAAATTCATGGATGCGCCCGGCCGCTAGCCCGCCGCCGATCGCGGCGTCGAAGCGCGCGTGCCCGCTCGCCAGCCAGCCTTCGGCCGGACGGCTTTCGAAGCCACTACTGGTGGCCAGCCGGGCGATGCGTTGGCGCAGCCCGGCGAGTTGGGAGGACGACTCGCGCATCATTTGTTCCTGATATGTTCTATTAGCGCCCTCAGGATGGCGCTTGTCAAGAAGGGTCAGAAAATGGTGCGACTATAAGGGGTTAGCGCGGGGCTGTTTCGGTCCCCGTGCTGCTGTCGCCGCCGAGCGCCCGGAACAGCGCGATTCGCGTGCTGACGAGCAGCAATTGCGTCCCGATCTCGCTCCGCCGCGCCGAATAGAGGCTGCGCTGCGCGTCGAGGCTGGAGAGGAAGCTGTCGACCCCGCCCTTGTAACGCGCGTCGGTGAGCGTTGCCGTGTCGCTTGCGGCTTCGGTGTTCGCGGCGGCGGCGCGGACGCGTTCGGATATCGTGCCCTGCACCGCGAGTGCGTCGGCGACTTCGCGGAACGCGGTCTGGATCGCGCCTTCATAGCCCGCGAGCGCGGCGTCGCGCTGCGCCTCGCTGACCGCGACCCCGGCGCGGCGGCCGCCGGCGTCGAAGATCGGCGCGGTCGCATCGCCGCCCGCCGACCAGTTGAACGACCCGCTGTCGAACAGGCTGCCAAGCGCATTGCTGGCAAAGCCGAGCAGTCCGGTGAGCGAAATCGACGGGAAGAGCTGCGCGCGCGCGACGCCGATGTCGGCGTTGGCGGCGCGCAGGCCATATTCGGCCTCGATCACGTCGGGGCGGCGGAGCAGGATTTCGGAGCTGACCCCGGCGGGCAGTGACACGATCGAAGGCGTCACTTCGGTCAGGCTCGCGGGGAGCCGCGCGCGGTCGATATCGCCGCCGACGAGCAGGCGGATCAGATTCTCGTCCTGCGCGAGCGCGGTCCTTTGCTGCGCGATCGAATCCTCGGCGGTCGCTAGGATCTGCTCGGCCTGCCTGAGATCGGTGCGCGGCGCGACGCCGCCGTCGAGCCGCGCCTTGGTCAGTCGCACGCTTTCACGCGCGTTGGCGGCGGTGTCCTCGGCGATTTTCAACAAATCGCGATCGGCGCCATAGGTCGCCCACGCGTCGGCGAGATTGGCAATCAGCGCAAGGCGCACGGTGCGCGACGCCGCCTCGGTACTGAGCGCGCGATTGCGGTCGGCTTCGGTCGCATTGGCGAGCTTGCCGAACAGGTCGAGCTCGAAAGCGGTGATCCCGCCGCGCAGCGAAAAGTCGCCGCTGCCGTTCCCGGTGCCGTTGTCCGAATAGCCTGCGCCGGCGTTCACACCGAGTTCGGGAAATTGCCCCGACCGGGTGACGCGAACCTGCGCGCGCGCTGCGGCGACATTGGCGTAAGCGACCCGCAGGTCGCGGTTGTTCGCGAGCGCCTGATCGACGAGCGATTGCAGACGCGGGTCGGTGAAGACGCTTTTGTACGAGAGGACCGGCAGCGCCGCCTCGCTCTGCAGCAGATAGGCATCCCCCGCGGGCCAGCTTTGCGGGACCGGCGGCGCGGGCAGCACCGTCTTCGGCGCGAGCGAGCAGCCCGCGAGCATCAGCGTGCTCGTGAGGAGGAAGGCGCGGATCATGCCGGCACCTCCGCCGCGCCATCATCTTTCTTCTTGCCGAAGCGCGCGCGCACCGCCGCGAGACCGTCGCGCACGCCGCGGCGGACAAGCACGAAGAAGAGCGGGATGAAGAAGATCGCGAGGAAGGCGGCGGTGAGCATGCCACCGATCACCGAGGTACCGATCGCGACGCGGCTGTTCGCGCCGGCACCGGTTGCGATCGCGAGCGGCAGCACGCCGAAGATGAAGGCGAAGCTCGTCATCAGGATCGGGCGGAGGCGAATGCGCGCCGCGGCGACCGCGGCCTCGATCACACGCTTGCCCTTGCGCTCTTCCTGCTCGGCGAATTCGATCATCAGGATCGCATTCTTCGCGGCGAGCCCCATCGTGGTAAGCAGGCCGATCTGGAGATAGACGTCATTCTCGAGCCCGCGGAGATTGACGGCAAACACCGCGCCGATCAGCCCCAAGGGAATGACGAGCAGCACCGCGAGCGGGATCGACCAGCTTTCGTAAAGAGCGGCAAGGCAAAGGAAAACGACGAGCAGCGACAGGCCATAGAGCAGGGGCGCTTGCCCCGAGGAGAGGCGCTCCTGATAGGAGGAGCCCGACCAGGCGACGCTGGTGCCGGGGATTTCGCCCGCCATCCGCTCCATCTCGTCCATGGCCTCGCCCGAACTGGTGCCCGGCGAGGGCTGACCCGCGATTTCGAACGCGGGCACGCCCTGGAAGCGCGAGCTGCTGCTCGGCGTCGTCGACCAGCTCGTTTTGGCGAAGGCCGAGAAGGGCGACATTTCGCCGTCGGCCGAACGGACATACCATTGGCCCAGATCTTCGGGGCGCGCGCGATAGGGGGCGTCGCCCTGCACATAAACGCGCTTGACGCGGCCCTTGTCGATGAAGTCGTTGACGTAGCGCCCGCCCCATGCGGCGGAGAGGGTCGAGTTCACATCGGCATTGTCGATGCCGTACGCGGTCAGCCGCTGCGTATCGACGTCGATCTTGAGCGTCGCGACGTCGGGCAGGTCGGACAGGCGCACCGAGGTCAGCTTGGGGTTCGCATTCGCGGCGGCGAGCAGCCTGTCGCGCGCTTCGGCGAATTCGGCGCGGCTCATCCCGCTGCGATTCTGGAATTGCATCGTGAAGCCCGACGAATCGCCGAGCCCGCGCACCGCGCCGGGGACGAGCGCAAAAATCTGGGCGTCGCGAAGGCCGCTCAGCGCCTTGCGCGCGCGTTCGGCGATCGCATCGGCGGTGTTTTCTTTACCCGGCCGGTTGTCCCAATGGGTCAGGTTGACGAAGCCCTGGCCGGTATTCTGGCCCGCCGCCGCGCCGCCGCCACCGCCCGCGATCAGGAACAACGCTTGCGTGTTCGCCTTTTCCGACGTCAGCATATATTTTTCGATCGCGTCGCGCACTTCGAGCGTGCGCCCCTGCGTCGCGCCCGCGGGCAGGCGGAACTGGACCTGCACACGCCCCTGATCCTCATTGGGCAGGAAGCCGCTCGGCAAGCGCAGGAAGAGGAAAGCGAGCGCGACGAGCAGCACCGCATAGATGCCGAGGAACAGCCATTTGCGGTCGACGACCTTGGTGACGCTGCCGACATAGCGTTCGACCGTGCGATCGAAGCGGGTGTTGAAGCCGTTTTTGGCGCGTTCGAAAAAGGCATGGACGCGCGGGAAGCGGCCGCCTTCGGCCGGGGTGTCGCCATGGCTCTTGGGCTTGAGCAGCGTCGATGTGAGCGCGGGGCTCAGGATCAGCGCGACGAGCACCGACAGCGCCATCGCCGAGACGATGGTGACCGAGAATTGGCGATAGATGACGCCGGTCGACCCGCCGAAAAAGGCCATCGGCATGAACACCGCCGACAGCACGAGCGCGATCGCGATCAGTGCGACCTGCAATTCCTTCATCGACTGGATCGTCGCTTCGCGCGCCGACATGCCCGGATTTTCTTCCATCAATCGCTCGACATTCTCGACGACGACGATCGCATCGTCGACGAGCAGGCCGATCGCGAGTGTCAGCCCGAACAGCGTCAGCGTATTGATGCTGAATCCCAGCATATAGAAGATGGCAAAGGTGCCGAGCAGCACGACGGGCACCGCGATCGCGGGGATCAGCACCGCGCGCCAGCTCTGCAGGAAGACGAACATCACGAGGATCACGAGCAGGATTGCCTCGAACAGCGACTTCTGCACCTCGCTGACCGATAGCTTGATGAACTCGGTCGAATCATTGGCATAGCTGTAGGTGAGGCCGTCGGGGAAATCGGCGGCGAGTTCCTGCATGCGCGCCTTGACCCGGTCGGCGGTTTCGAGCGCATCGGACCCCGGCGACAGCGAGATCGACATGCCCGCACCGGGGTGGCCGTTGATCCGGCTGACGACGGCATAGCTTTCGGCGCCGATCTCGACGCGGGCGACATCCTTGATCCGGACCGTCGCGCCGTCGGGCAGCGTCTTCAATACGATATTCTCGAACTCGGGCACCGTCTGCATCCGCGATTGGGCGGTAACCGTCGCGTTCAGCATCTGGCCTTGCGGCGAGGGCAGGCCGCCGACGTCGCCCGCCGCGACCTCGCTGTTCTGCGCGGTGATTGCCGCAATCACGTCGCTCGGCATCAGCGATACCGCCGCCAGCCGCTGCGGATTGAGCCAGATGCGCATCGCGTGCGGGGCGCCGAAGATATTGACCTCGCCGACGCCTTCGACGCGCGACAGCGGATCCTGGATGTTCGACGCCATATAGTCGGACACGTCCTGGTTCACGCGCGTGTTGGTCGAGTCATAAACGCCGACGAGCAGCAGCGTGTCCGAATTGGATTTCGTGACGCGAAGGCCCTGCGCCTGCACCTGTTGCGGCAGGCGCGATAGCGCCGACTGGATCTTGTTCTGAACCTGCACCTGCGCGATGTCGGGGTCGGTGCCCTTTTCGAAGATCGCGGTGATGTTCGACTGCCCGCGCGAACTCGATTGCGAGCTGAAATAGAGCAGCCCGTCGATCCCGGTCAGCTGCTGTTCGAGCACCTGCGTGACGCTGTTCTCGATCGTCTCGGCCGACGCGCCCGGATAGGTGGCGCGGATATTGACCTGCGCCGGCGCGATATCGGGATATTGCTCGATCGGCAGCAGATAGAGCGCGCCAACGCCCCCGAGCATGACGATGATCGCCAGCACCCACGCAAAGATTGGCCGGTCGATGAACAGACGCGACATGGGCGCTACTTGCTCTTGGCTTCGGCGGCGTTGCCCGTACCGCTACCCTTGGGCTGCGCGCCGACCCGCTGTGCGCTGCTCGCGGGCACGGGCTTGATCGGCGCGCCCTGCCGCAGATTGCCGATACCCTGCGTGATCACGCGCTCGCCGGGCTTGAGGCCATCGGTGACGACCCAGTTGGCGCCCGAGGTGCGGTCGGCGACGATCTTGCGCCGCGCCGCCTTATTGTCCTTGCCGACGAGATAGACGAACGCCGATCCGTCGAAATCGCGCTGAACCGCCGCCTGCGGCAGCAGGATCGCCGACGGGTTCACGGCCTGGTCGAAGAGGGCGGTCACGAACATGCCGGGGAGCAATATGCCGCGGGGGTTGGGAAAGCGCGCGCGCAGCGTGACGGTACCCGTCGCCTCGTTCACCGTGACATCGGAAAACTGGACCGTGCCGGCAAAGGGATAGGCGCTGCCATCCTCCATGCGCAGCCGCACCGAGGTGCTGCCCGCGGTCACCCCGCCGCTTTCGATCGCCTGCCGCAGCGCCGTAAGCTCGGCGCTCGACTGCTGCATATCGACATACATCGGGTCGGTTTGCTGGATCACCGCAAGCGGGGTCGCCTGGCTGGCGCTGACGAGCCCGCCGGGCGTGACGAGGCTGCGCCCGATCCGGCCGCTGATCGGCGCGGTGATCGTCGCAAAGCGCAGGTTGATGCGCGCGGTTTCGAGCGCGGCGCCATTTTGTGCAATCGCGGCGCGCGCCATGCGCGCCTGCGCGAGCGCGTCGGTATAATCCTGCTCGGCGACCGCCTGCATCTTCGCGAGCGGTTCGAGGCGGCTCGCGCGCTCCTCGGCAGCCTGCGCACTCGCGCGCGCGCTCGCCAGATTGGCGGCGGCCTGGTCGACGCCGGCCCGATAAAGGCTCGGATCGATCTGGTAGAGCGGCTGGCCGGCGCGCACATAGCCGCCCTCGGTGAACAGGCGTCGCTGGATCAGGCCGTTCACCTGCGGGCGAACCTCGCTCGTCTCGAACGCGACGGTGCGTCCGCCGAGCGAGCTGGTCACGGGCACCGCCTCGACCTTGGCGACGACATAGCCGACCTCGGGCGCGCCGCGGCCGCCCTTTTCCTCTTCGGCCGAGCAGGCGCCGAGCGACAGGCTAACGGCACACAGCGCTCCAGCCAGCAACAGCGACCTTTTGTCCAGCATAGTGGTTGTTCTCGTATCGGTTCGCCGGGAGGCGGGGAGGATTTTCGCCCTTTCAACCCATTGGTTTGCAGCATGCAAGCCCAATGCGGGAACTGCGACAATTTACGACAATTTTGTTCCGTGGCGACCAAGCGCAAAAGGCCCCAATTTTCGGAGCGGCAGTTGTCCTACAATTAAAGGCTTGACACCGGTGTATCAATTTTGGATAGTCTATGACACCGGTTACCTAGACCGACAATAATAAGATAATATGAGTGAGGGGATGTTTCGGTCGGCCACAGGGGCACGGCCCCGCATACCTCTCCGGGAATTTTTGAAAAAAGCGGCTCGCAGGGCCGGTGTTTTCGAGGTGGGAGGATCATAATGGCTATTCGGACGAGGGGTGCGTGCGCATTGGCGCGGCTGGCAGGCGGCGCTTCGCTTGCCATATTGGCGACGGTGCCGTCTTATGCGCAGGATGCGGCCCCGCCGGCAGAGAATGACGCGATCGTTGTCACCGGCATTCGCGCCTCGCTCGAACAGGCCGCCGACATCAAGCGCGAAGCCGATCAGGTGATGGACGTCATTACCGCCGAGGATGTCGGCAAGCTGCCCGACGCCAATGTCGCCGAGGCGCTGCAGCGTGTCACCGGCGTCCAGATCACCCGCGTCTTTGGCGAAGGCCAGTCAGTGTCGGTCCGCGGCCTGCAACAGGTTCGCGTCGAGGTCGACGGGCGCACCCTGCTCGGCTGGTCGGCGCGCCTGTCGCCGCCCGAAAATGACCAGCTCGGCCGCTCGTCGGGTCTCGACTCGGTGCCGTCCAGCCTGTTCGGCCGCCTCGAAGTGCGCAAATCGCCGCTCGCGAGCAATGCCGAGGGCGGGCTTGGCGGCACGGTGAACCTCGTCACCCCCAAGCCGCTGTCGTTCAAGGAGCCGACGATCTCGGTCCGCGCGCAGGGTGTCTATTCGGAAAATTCGGACAAGTTCGAACCCGCGATCACGGGCTTTGCGACGACCAAATTCGCCGACGGCCGCATCGGGGTGATGATCGCGGGTGAATATCAGAAGCGCACGTCGAAGACGCAGACCTTCGAGCGCAACAATTTCCTCAATCGTACCTATACGGGCACGGGCGGCGGCGTGCTCCCGACCCCGGTGCTGCTGCAATATGAGGAATTCACGGTCGACCGCTCGCGCCTCGGCCTCAACGGCGCGATCCAGTTCGAGGTGACGCCCGAATTCACGATCACCGCCGACGCGCTCTATTCGAAGCTCAAGACCGGGCGCCGCCAGGACTTCTTCGCCTTCCGCCTGCCCACCGGCACCAACCCGGTGACCAACCGCGTCGTCGAGGACGGCATGGTCGTCGCGGGCAATGCCAACGGCACCGTCACCACCGCTGGCCAGATCCGCAACGAGCCGACCGAAAGCTTCCTCTACGGGCTCAACGGCAAATATGAGGGCGACAACGGGCTGACGATCGAGGCCGACGGCTATTACAGCAAGGGCACGATCGACCAGACGATTCAGATCATCACGCTGCAGGGCACGGCGCTCGTCCCCGGCGCGTTCGATTTCCGCGACACGACGATCCCGTCGCTGACGCTGTCGGGACCGTTCAATCCCACGAATTATGCCTCCTATAATCCCGCGACCAACGGCGTGCGCAGCAACCGCCTGCTCGGCCTGCTCGACGAATGGACGGGCAAGCTCGATGTCAGCTATGAAACTGGCGGCGTCACGATTGCCGCGGGGGTTCGCTACACCGACCTCCACGCGCGCTCGAACGCGTTCCGCAGCCAGGTGACGCCAACGCGCGCTGAGATCGAGCCCTATCTGAAGCTCGTCGATGCCGGCGATTTCCTCTCGGACATTCCGGGGACCTTTCCGCGGAGCTTTTTGAGCACTGCGCCGACCTTTGACTATGTCTTCACCCGCGCGCAGGCGGCCGAGCCCAATCCGAATGCGAACGGGCGCTCGACCTTGCTGCCCAATCTCCAGCGCGATTATGACTTCAGCGAAAAGACGCTCGCTGGCTATCTGATGGTGTCGGGCGAGGGTGAGATTGCCGGTATCCCGTACAAGGCCAACGCCGGGGTGCGCATCGCGTCGACGAGGTTGTCGGTCGATAGCTATGTCAACGTCGGCACCGTCAGCACGCTGCGCAACGACAAGAACCGCTATACGAATGTGCTGCCCAGCGCGAATGTCGCCTTCAATGTCACCGACGATTTCCTGATCCGCGTGTCGGGGTCGCAGACGATGCAGCGCGCGTCGATTGCCGACCTCGCGCCGTCGACCTTCTTCAACGCTACCAACCTGTCGGTCACCGGCGGCAATGTGAATCTTGAACCGCCGATCTCGACGCAGGCCGACGTCAGCTTCGAATATTATACGGGCAAAAGCTCGCTGATCTCGGGCGCCGTCTTCTACAAGGACGTCAAGAATTTCATCGCCAGCTTCGTCACCACCGGGGTCGACACCACGCTCGACCCGCAAGGGCGCGAGCTGACCTTCTCGCGCCCCGAGAATCTGTCGAGCGCGAAGATCAAGGGTTTCGAAATCGGTATCCAGCAGTTCTTCGATTTCCTTCCCTCGCCGCTCGACGGCTTCGGCGTGATCGCGAACTACACTTACTCGGATTCGGAAGACAGCGCGGGCTTTCCGCTCGTCGCGGTGTCGAAGAACAGCTACAACCTCGTCGGCCTGTACGAGAAGGGCCCCTTCTCGGCGCGTATTGCGTACAACTACCGCGATGAGGCGGTGTTCGAATTTTCCGAAGGACGGCCGAGCTTTGTCGGTTCGCGTTCGCAGCTCGATGCGCAGGTCGGGCTCGACATCACCAAGAATATCGCGCTGTCGTTGCAGGCGCAGAATCTGATGCCGAAAAAATCCGCAACGACCGAGTATAGCAATTTCAACACGACCGCGCTCAACAGCTATGCCTTGTCCGAGCGGCGTTTCTCGGTGGGCGTGCGCGCGAAGTTTTAAAAGAGGTCCCAGGCATGGCGGTGCAGGTCGCGCGCCGCCATGCCGCCGAGCCGCAGGGAGTGTGAAGGATTATGATTTCGGGTGATCGGCGCGCGCGCCTCGTTTCGGTTCTGGCGCTTGGCGCGGCGCTTGCTCTTCCGGTTCAGGCGCAGCCCGCGAAATTGTCCAAAATCCTTTCCGACCCTGCGACGGCTGCCGCGAACCCGCTGCCCGATTTCAGCTACGCCGGATATGGTTTCGGCCTCGCACCCATTCCCGCCGACGCGGGCACCATCATCGACGTGACCGCGCATGGCGCGATCCCCGATGATGGCCTCGACGATACGAAGGCGGTACTGCGCGCGCTCGCCGCCGCCAACGCGGTGAAGGGCAAGGTCACGCTGCGTTTCCCCAAGGGGCGCACGCAGATCACCGAAGTGCTGCGCATCACGCGCAGCGACATCATTCTCGACGGTGCGGGCAATGGGCCGGGCGGCAGCGAGCTGTGGTTTCCGCGTCCGCTGAAGCTCATCGACAAAAGCCACGATTATGACGAGCTGCGCGAATATATGGTGCGCGAGAAGAAGCAGCAGGTCGAGCCCGAGCATAATATCGACTATCTCTTCACCGAATATACCTGGTCGGGTGGGATGATCTATGTCGCGCCCGAAGGCAGCCGCCCGGTCTCCTACGACGGGACGAAGGATGTCCGCGACCCGGTGCTCGCGAACGCCATGTCGGGCAAGCAGTTCGGCCGCACGCTGACGGTCGACAATGCATCGAAGCTCAAGGTCGGCGACGTCGTGCAGCTGCAATGGTTTTCGGTCGACGGGCCGAAGAGCCAGATACTGAAATCCCTGTATGGCGACACCGACCTGCCGATCGGCTCGCACCACTGGACCTTCCCGAACCGGCCGGTGGTCGCGCAGGCGACGCGCGTTGTGGCGGTGCGCGGCAAGACGGTGACGCTGGGCGATCCGTTGCTGCACGATGTGCGCGCCGACCAGCCCGCAGTGGTCGCCGACTGGAAGCATCTCTCGAACGTCGGCATCCAGAATTTGCGGCTGCAATTCCCCGAGGCGCCGGCGTTCGGCCATCATCTCGAACAGGGTTACAACGGCATCTATATGACCGGCGTGTTCGACGGCTGGATCAACAAGCTGACGATCGACCGCGCGGACAGCGGTATCCTCACCGACAATGCCGCGAGCCTGACGATCGCCGACATTACGACGACGGGCGACCGCCGCGCACATTATTCGGTGCATGTCGGCGCGGTGCACAATGTGCTCGTCAAGGATCTGAAGGTCGAGAACCCCGTCGTCCATCCGGTCAGCATCAACACGCGCTCGACACGCTCGGTGTTCCTGCGCTCGGTCGTGGACCGCGATGCGATCATCGACCAGCACAGCGGGTCGAACCACCAGAATCTGTTCGATGCGATCACAATGCACATCGACCCGAAACAGGTGAAGGGCGCGTGGCAATATCAGCTGTGGGTCGGTGGCGGCGCGCCCTACTGGAAGCCGGGGCACGGCCTCTACAACACGCTGTGGAACGCGAAGCTGGTGATGCCCGAAAGCGTCCCCGCCGACGCGACGGTCGCGATCACCAGCGGGCTCGAAGGGCCGGGCGAACGGATCATCGGCCTCCACGCGAACCGCAAGATCAGCGTCAGCTACCGGCCCGCGCCCTATATCGAGGGAACGGGGGACGCGGTCGACGCCGCGCCGTCGCTCTATGAACATCAGCTCGCACGCCGGCGCCGCTGACCCCTAGACGGAAGGCGGCGCGACCGACTGGCGCTCGACGAAGGTTGAGGCAAGGACCGCACCCTCGGCGACCTTGGCCCCCGGCGCGAGGAAATCGGGCACCAGCGTTTGCGCGGCGCGGATCCCCATCTCGTGGATCGGCCAGCGCACCGTGCTGAGTGCGGGCCAGATTTGCGTCGCGGTCGGGCTGTCGTCGAAACCTATGATCGACAGCTGCTCGGGCACCTTCACGCCCTTGCCGTGCGCCACGCTCATCACCCCCGCCGCCATCTCGTCATTCGAGCAGAAGATCGCCGTCGGCGGCGCGGCGAGCGACAGCAAAGCCTCGCCGGCTTCGATGCCCGCGGCATAGCGATAGTTGCCGGGCGCGTTGAGTTCGGTGGGAAGCTGGATCCCGGCTTCCGCCAACGCTTCGAGAAAACCCCCTTCGCGCTCGGCGGCCGACCGGAATCCGACCGGGCCGCGCACGAAACCGATGCGGCGATGGCCGAGCGCGATCAACCGCCGCACCGCTTCGGCCACGACCTCGCGATCATTCGACGAAATGCAATGTTTCGCATCGTCGAGCGGCGCCGACCCGATGCGGACATAGCGCACGCCCAGATTCTCGCAGAGCGCGGCGAGGTCGTCATTCTCGGAAATCGGCGGCAACAGCAGCGCGCCGATCGGGCGCTGCTTTTCGAGAAAGGTGCGCACATCGTCGAGCATCGCGTCCGACGTGCGGTCGACCGGACGCACGAGCAGCGCAAGGTCGCTGTCCCTGATCGCGTCGAGTACGCCGCGCTGGAAATTGAGCACCGTCTGGGCGTTCGGGTTGTCGTGAAGCAGCGCGATCAGGAAATTGCGGCGAAAGGCGAGTGCGCGCGCCTGCGGGTTGGGAACGAAACCGAGCTGTTCGATCGCCTTTTCAACCGCGGTACGCGTCTTGTCGGTCAGGAATTCGGAGCGGTTGATCACCCGGCTCACGGTCTTTTTCGAAACCCCTGCAAGCGCCGCGACGTCGTTGATCGTCGGCTGCTTGCCCCCCGGCGCCTTATTTTGTGCCGCCATATCTGTCTTTCCCCTGCAAGCCTCTGGCCCGGCTCGCGCTTTTCCTGCTGATGGGCGCTTGAAAGCGTAAAATCAACGCCCCGAGGTGGCGCGAACTTCTCTTGACACCGGTTACCATCAAAACTAGCAGGGCGACAAGCCGGAATTTTTCAGCGAGGATGCCTTCGATGTTTTCCAAGACCTATTACGCCACCCATCCCGTAATGATGGAGGAAGTGTCGAACGCGGAGCTTCGCGATCGCTATCTGATCCAGAATCTGTTTCGCTCCGGCGAATGCGTTCTCAACTACACACATGCCGACCGCTTCGTGATCGGCGGGGTTGCCGTCGGTTCGGCGCCGGTGAAGCTGCCCGCACAGAGCGAGCCGCCGTCGGCGGCTGGCCACCCGTTCCTCGAACGCCGCGAGCTCGCGATCGTCAACGTCTCGTCCGTCCCCGGCACCGTCACCGTCGACGGTGAGAGCTTCGCGCTCGGCAACAAGGATTGCCTCTATGTGACGATGGGCGCGAAGGACGTCGAATTCGCGGGCGAAGGCGCGCGTTATTATCTGGCGTCGTGCCCGGCGCACAAGGCGTTCACGACGCGCAAGCTCGGCATCGCCGACGCCAATGCGCTCGATCGCGGCAGCCTCGCCGAATCGAACGAACGCACGATCTACCAGCTTGTCATTCCGGGCGTCTGCGACAGCGCGCAGCTCGTTATGGGGCTGACGGTGCTCAAGGAAGGCAGCGTCTGGAACACGATGCCGCCGCACATCCACGAGCGCCGCAGCGAGATTTATTTCTATTTCGAGCTCGACAATCTGGCCACCGACCGCGTGATGCATTTCATGGGCGAGGGCGAGGCGACGCGCCACATCGTGATGCAGAATGAGGAAGCGGTGATCTCGCCGCCCTGGTCGATCCACATGGGTGCGGGCACCAAATCCTATGCCTTCATTTGGGCGATGGCGGGCGAGAATCAGGATTATACCGACATGAATGTCCTCGACATCTGCCAGCTGTCGTAATCCACTTATCGTCGCCCCGGACTTGATCCGGGGTCCAGGCGGCACGGCGAAAATGGATGCCGGATCAAGTCTGACATGACGAAGGGTAAGAGGATGACGATGTTCGATCTCACAGGAAAAGTCGCGCTCGTCACTGGCGCCAATACGGGCATTGGGCAGGGAATTGCGCTGGCACTCGCCGAGGCGGGGGCGGATATCGCCGCTGCGGGCCGTTCGCCGGCCGACGAGACGGTAGGCAAGGTGCGCGGGCTCGGCCGCCGGGCCGAGAATTTCGCCGCCGACCTGTCGAGCGTCGGCGCGGTGCAGCCGCTCGTCGACGCGGTGCTCGCCGAGTTCGGGCGCATCGACATTCTCGTCAACAATGCCGGGATCATCCGCCGCGCCGATGCGGTCGACTTCACCGAGGCCGACTGGGACGCGGTGATGGACACCAATTTGAAGACGCTCTTCTTCCTCTGCCAGAGCGTCGGCCGCCATATGATCGCGCGTATCGAGAAAGAGGGGGGCTCGGGCAAGATCATCAACATCGCGTCGATGCTCACCTTCCAGGGCGGCATCCGCGTGCCGAGCTACACCGCGTCGAAATCGGGCGTCGGCGGGCTCACCAAGCTGCTCGCGAACGAATGGGCGGCAAAGGGGATCAACGTCAACGCGATCGCCCCCGGCTATATTGCGACGAACAACACCGCCGCGCTGCAGGGCGACGAGACGCGCAACCGGCAGATCATGGAGCGCATCCCTGCCGGTCGCTGGGGCGACCCGAGCGACATCGGCGGCGCCGCGGTCTTCCTCGCCTCATCGGCGTCGAATTATGTCCAGGGCCATATCCTCGCCGTCGACGGCGGCTGGCTCGCGCGCTAGAGCATCGCGCCATGACCTTAGTCTTTTTCGGCGAGCTTCTGATCCGCCTCACCGCGCCGGGCAACGAACTGCTGATGCAGTCGCCGTCGCTTGGCCTCCACGTCGGCGGCGCCGAGGCGAATGTCGCGATCGGGCTCGCGCATCTTGGCCACGACTGCGCGATGGTCAGCCGGGTACCCGCCAACGCACTCGGGCGCGGCGCTGTCGCCGCAGTACGCGGTGCGGGCGTCGATTGCGCCGCGGTCGATAGCGGTCCGGGGCGCATGGGGCTCTATTTCCTCAGCGTCGGAGCCGGGCTGCGGTCATCGGAGATCGTCTACGACCGCGCGGGATCGAGTTTCGCCGCGACCGGGCCGGAGGATTATGATTTCGACCGGTTGCTGGACGGCGCCGGCCTGCTCCACCTCTCCGGCATCACGCCGGCGCTCGGGCCGCGCTCGGCCGAAGCCACGCTCGCCGCGGCGCGCGCGGCGAAGCGGCTGGGCGTGCCCGTCAGCTTCGACGGCAATTACCGCGCGATGCTGTGGGAAGCGTGGGACAGCGACCCGCGCAAGGTCCTTTCCGAACTCATCGGCACCGCCGACATCTTGTTCGGCAATCATCGCGACCTGTCGCTCGTGCTCGGCCGGGAGTTCAGCGGCGAAGGCGAGGATCGTCGGCGCGAGGCTGCCGAGGCCGGCTTTGCTGCCTTCCCCGACCTCAAACTGATCGCCTCGACCGCACGTCACACGCTCACCGCCGATCATCACCGCATCGCCGCGCGCGTCGACCTGCGCGACGCCGGTTATCAGACCCCCGACGTCGACGTGACCGGCATCGTCGATCGCATCGGCGCGGGCGACGCCTTCGCCGCGGGCGTGCTCCACGCGCATCGCTCGGGCGGCGACGCGAAGGCGATGGCCGAATCGGGCCTCGCGCTCACTGCGCTCAAACATTCGCTGCCGGGTGACGCGAGCCGGTTCGGTCAGGCCGATATCGACGCGTTCCACGGCGGGGGGCTCGACGTCCGGCGTTGAGCCGGCCGCCCGCACCAACTTTAGACGCCCCCGGCCCCCCGGACCTTATTCGCTATTTGCTTGCCTTTGACACCGGTGTCTCTTAGGTGTTTTTACGGAAGAGGGAAAATCACAAAAATGCCGGCAAGCCCTGAACAGGAAAATATCGCTCGCGCCTTTCTGGCCGCGCGAGTCGAAAGGACACCGCTTACCGCATATCCCGGCGCGATGCCGCAGACGATGGCGGATGCCTATGCGATCCAGGATGCGGCGATCGCGCGTGACGGGCGGCGGGTTGGTGGCTGGAAGGTCGGGCGCATCGCCGCGGACCTCGTCGACCGCTATCGCGACAATCGCCTGACCGGCCCGATCTTCGGCGACGAAATATTCGATGGCAGCGCGGGGCAGGCGCCCGTGATGCCGGTCTATGCCGCGGGCTTTGCCGCGGCCGAGGCCGAGGTGCTGCTGTGCTTCGGTGACGTCGGTACGCGCGACTACGACATCGATAGTGTTCGCGAATGCATCGCCGACGTCCGCACGGGCATCGAAATCGCGAGCTCGCCCTATCCCGAAATCAACCTCCATGGTCCCGCAGTCACCGCGTCGGACTACGGCAACAACAAGGGACTGATCCTCGGCCCGTCGATCCCCGGCTGGAAGGACGTCGACCTCATCCATATGCCGGTGGAGATGGCGATAGACGGTGAAACCGTCGGCGCGGCGACGATGGAGGCCATGCTCGACGGGCCCTTCGGCTCGGCGCTGTTTCTGGTCGACACCCTGCGTGCACGCGGCATAGCTATTCCGCCCGGAACATGGGTTTCGGCCGGCGCCATCACCGGTATTCATGAAATCAGGCCGGGCCAGCGTGCCGAAGCGCTGTTCGACGGAAAAATCCGCGTCGGCTGCTCGATCAAAAGCTAATAAAGCCAAATAACGGGAGAGGATTATGGCACAGGCATTCGCGGACGGAGGTACGGCGGCGCCAGTGCCAAGGTCGGGGCGTTACCGATGGCTGATCGTCGCGGTGCTGTTTGCCGCGACCACGGTCAATTATATCGACCGGACGATGCTCGGCCTGCTCGCTCCCGCGCTCGGCGACGAGCTTGGCTGGAGCGAGAATGACTATGGCAACATCGTCACCGCTTTCCAGGCCGCCTATGCGCTCGGCTTTCTGCTCATGGGCTGGCTGATCGACCGCTTCGGTCCGAAGATCGGATATGGCATCGCCATTTCGATCTGGACGATCGGGCATATCGCGCACGGCTTTGCGGGGTCGGTCGCATCGTTCATGGCGGCGCGCATCGTACTCGGTGTCGGCGAGGCGGGGCATTTCCCCGCCGTTGTCCGCGCCTCGAGCGAGTGGTTTCCCCAGAAAGAGCGCGCCTATGCGATCGGCTGGGTCAACAGCGCGACGACGATCGGTGTCATCCTGACCGCGCCGACCTTGTGGCTGTTCATGACATTGTTCGGTTTCGATTGGCGCGAAACCTTCATCTACACCGGTATCTTCGGCATCATCCTGCTGCTCGTATGGATCCGGCTCTACAGCGACCCGCGCGAGAGCGGGAAGGTGTCGGGCGCCGAACTGGCGTGGATCGAACATGACCCGCCCGAAAAGGTCGAGCGTATCGGCTGGGGCCGGATCGTCACCAAGCGCGAGGCGTGGGCATTTGCGGTCGCCAAATTCCTGATCGATCCGGTCTGGTTCCTGATGCTCTTCTGGCTGCCCAAATATTTCAGCACGACCTATGACGTCGATCTCAAGGTCGTGCTGTTGCCGATGATCATCATGTATCTGCTGTCCGATGTCGGCAGCATCGCGGGCGGCTGGACCTCGTCGAAACTGATCCAGCAAGGCCGCAGCGTCAATTTCGCGCGCAAGGTGACGATGGCGATCGCCGGTTGTTTCGTGCTGCCGCTGCTGTTCGTCACCGGGCTCGACAATATGTGGCTCGCGGTCGTCCTGATCGGCTTCGCGCTCGCCGGACACCAGGCCTTTTCGTCGACATTGCTGTCGATCCCGCCCGACATGTTCCCGAAACGCGCGGTCGGCTCGGTCATCGGGCTCGGCGGGTTCATGGGCGGCATCGGCGGCATGATCATGGCGAAGTCGACCGGGCTCGTGCTCGACGCGACGAACGGCAATTATACGGTCATCTTCGCCGCGTGCACGACGGTCTATTTCCTCGCCGTGCTCGCGGTGCATCTGTTGAGCCCGCGGCTTGCGCCGGTCACCGTAGGAAGCGAAACAGCGCCGCCGGGCTGACGCGCCTAAGCCGGAACCAATAAGCCCCGGCTCTCGCGCACTTCCGCGTCGAGCCAGTCGATGAAGGCGCGGATGCGCGGCTGCGGCGCGACGTCGCGGTGGAGTGCGAGCCAGAAGGCGCGCGCCACTGTCTGTTCGGGCCGTACGCGGACGAGCGCCGGGTCGCCGCTCGCGAGGAAGCAGGGGAGCACACCGACCCCCGCACCGCCGGCAATCATCCGTCGCTGCGCGAGGATTGACGACGAGCGCACCGTCGCGCGCAGTCCGGGTTCGATTTCGCCGAGATAATCGAGCTCGGGGGCGTAGAGGATGTCGGGCATATAACCGATCACCGGGATGCCCGTGCGCGACAGCGGCGCGGCGGCAACCGCCGCCTGCCAGTCGGGGCGGCCGGCCGGCGCGTAGATACCGAGGCTGTAGTCGGACAGCTTTCGCGTAATCAGCGGGCCCTTGCGCGGCCGCGCCAGCAGCACCGCCATATCGGCTTCGCGCCGCGAAGGGTTCAAAAACCCTGACGAGGCGACAAGATCGATTTCGAGCTCGGGATGCGCTGCGACGAAACCCGCGAGGCGCGGCGCGATGAAACTGTTACCGAAGCCTTCGGACACACTTACCCGCAACTGCCCGGACAGCGCCGATGCATCCTCGCGCGCCGAATGAATGCGCGCCGCCGCCGCCGCCATCGCTTCGGCGTGCGGCACGAGCGCCCGGCCCGCCGCGGTCAGGACGAAACCCGACGGCGCGCGTTCGAACAAGGTCTGGCCGAGCGCGGATTCCAACGCGCTCACCCGCCGGCTCACCGTCGTCGCATCGACATGCAGCGCCGCGCTGGCCCGCGCGAGCGTGCCGTGACGCGCGACGAACAGGAAATATTGCAGCCTATCCCAATCCATGACCTGCAAATATGCAGTATCGTGCTGCAAGTCTATCCCTTGCAATCGTGCCGCAACTCGGCTGTGGCAGCGCCAACATCTCATGGGAGAATCGAACATGCGACAGATCGACCATCACATCGTCGGCGGCGCCGGCGGCAGCGCCCGCCAGGGCGACGTCTTCGACCCCAACAGCGGTGGCGTTCAGGCGCAGGTTGCGCTTGGTGATGCAGCCCTGCTGGAACGTGCGGTCGCCGCAGCGAAAAAGGCGCAGCCCGCCTGGGCGGCGACGAACCCGCAGCGCCGCGCGCGCGTGATGTTCGAATTCAAGCGCCTCGTCGAAGCGAATATGGACAGCCTCGCGCATATGCTGTCGAGCGAACATGGCAAGGTGATCGCCGATTCGAAGGGCGACATCCAGCGCGGGCTCGAAGTCATCGAATTCTGCTGCGGCATCCCGCATGTGCTGAAAGGCGAATATACGCAGGGCGCGGGCCCCGGCATCGACGTCTATTCGATGCGCCAGCCGATCGGCATCGGCGCGGGCATCACCCCGTTCAACTTCCCCGCGATGATCCCGCTGTGGATGTCGGGCGTCGCGATCGCGACGGGCAATGCCTTCATCATCAAGCCGAGCGAACGCGACCCGTCGGTCCCCGTCCGCCTCGCCGAACTCTTCCTCGAAGCCGGCCTGCCCGAAGGCATCTGCCAGGTCGTCCATGGCGACAAGGAAATGGTCGATGCGATCCTCGACCATCCCGATATCGGCGCGGTCAGCTTCGTCGGCTCGTCGGACATCGCGCATTATGTCTACAATCGCGGCGTCGCGAACGGCAAGCGCGTGCAGGCGATGGGCGGCGCGAAGAATCACGGCATCGTCATGCCCGACGCCGACCTCGACCAGGTCGTCAATGACCTCACCGGCGCCGCCTTCGGCTCGGCGGGCGAACGCTGCATGGCGCTCCCCGTCGTCGTCCCCGTCGGCGACGAAACTGCCGAGCGGCTGAAGGAAAAGCTGATCCCCGCGATCGCGGCGCTGCGCGTCGGCGTGTCGACCGATGCCGAGGCGCATTACGGCCCCGTGGTGACGCAAGCGCACAAGGAAAAAGTCGAAGGCTGGATCCAGAAATGCGCCGACGAAGGCGCCGAGCTCGTCGTCGACGGCCGCGGCTTCACGTTGCAGGGCCACGAAAAAGGCTTCTTCATCGGACCGACGCTGTTCGACCATGTCACCACAGACATGGAAAGCTACAAGGAAGAAATCTTCGGCCCCGTGTTGCAGATCGTTCGCGCCCCCGATTTCGAAACCGCGCTCGAACTGCCCAGCAAGCACCAATATGGCAATGGCGTCGCGATCTTCACGCGCAACGGCCATGCCGCGCGCGAATTCGCCGCGCGCGTCAACGTCGGCATGGTCGGCATCAACGTGCCGATCCCCGTGCCGGTCGCGTACCACAGCTTTGGCGGCTGGAAGCGCTCGGCGTTCGGCGACACCAACCAGCACGGTATGGAAGGCGTGAAATTCTGGACCAAGGTCAAGACGATCACGCAGCGCTGGCCCGACGGTTCGCCCGACGGCGGCAACGCCTTCGTCATCCCCACGATGGGCTGACGGCGCGAAGCCATGAAACCCGGCTCGGCGATCGGGCATTCTTCCCATAACGGCGCCGACATCCAGTTGGCGCCGCGAGGAGGATGACGATGGCACGCCAAGTTCTTATTGCGGGGATGCTTTTTCTGGCGGCGTGCAGCGGCGGCAAGGACGAGGAGTCGGGCCCCGAGGCCAGCGCCAGCATCGGCCCGCTGCAAAAGGCCGAGCGCCCTGCGCCCGCCGAACCGGCTGTGGATGCAGACCTGCCCGAAGCGACCGAAGACGCGCTGGCAAAGCCCGAAACCAAAGCCACAGGCGACGGCAAGACGATCCCGCCAGCAATCCGCGGCCGCTGGGCGCTCAAGGTCGCCGATTGCAAGGCGAAGAAGGGCACCGACCTTACCGCGCTGACGATCGACGCGACGAACCTGCGCTTTTACGAATCGCACGGCGAACTCGCGGGCGTTCGCGAGAGCGATGCCGGCCGCATCGCCGCTGATTATAAGTTCAGCGGCGAGGGGGTCGAATGGGATCGCCGGATGCATCTCGAGCTGACCGACGGCGGCAAGACGCTGATCCGCCGCGACGAGGGCGAGGGTGCCGCCGCCGGTCCGATGCGCTATACGCGCTGCACCTGACGCAGATGAAAGGGAGACGAAAGATGGACATTCGCTTGTTAGCCATTGCCGCCGCACTGCCGCTCGCCGCTTGTTCGAGCAGCGAGACACCCGTCGAATCGACCCCGACCCCGCCCGCCGAAGCCGCCTGCAACGCTGACGCGGTGCAATCGCTCGTCGGCCAGACCGCGACCGCCGAAGTCGGCGGCCAGCTGCTCAAGGGCAGCGGCGCCACGAACCTGCGCTGGGTCCCGCCGCGCACCGCCGTCACGATGGACTTCCGCCCCGACCGGCTCACCGTCTCCTATGACGACGCGCTCAAGATCGAGCGGATCAGCTGTGGCTGAATCCAGTCGTCGCAATCATAGCTCGGCATCCCCGTTCGAACCCGTCTACGGCTACAGCCGCGCGGTTCGGGTGGGGAACCGCATCGACGTCGCAGGCTGCGCGCCGATCGAACCCGACGGCACCTCGACCTCCGGCGACGCCGGGGTTCAGGCGGCACGCTGCATCGCGATCATCGGCGAGGCGCTCGAAGCGCTCGGCGGCAGCTTCGCCGATGTCGTGCGCACGCGCATGTACATCACCGACGCCGCCGACGCCGACCTTGTCGGTCGTGCGCACGGATCGGCATTCAAAAATGTGCGTCCGGCATCGACGATGCTGGTTGTGCCCGCGCTGATCCGGCCCGAGTGGAAAGTCGAAATCGAAGCCGAAGCCATCATCGAGAAGTGACCATGACCGACCAGTTCCAGCTTACCGACGACCAGCTCGCCATCCAGGATATGGCACGCAAATTCACCGCCGACCGCATTACGCCCTTTGCGGCGGAGTGGGACGAGAAAAGCCATTATCCCGTCGAGGTGTGGAAGGCGGCGGGCGAACTCGGCTTCGGCGCGATTTATGTGGCCGAGGAATCGGGCGGCATCGGGCTCGGCCGGCTCGAGGCGGCGCTGATCATGGAGGCGATGGCCTATGGCTGCCCCGCGACCAGCGCCTATGTCTCGATCCACAATATGGCGACCTGGATGATCGACCGCTTCGGCGGGGCGGAGATCAAGGAACGTTTCCTGCCATCGCTCGTCAGCATGGAGAAGATCGCGAGCTATTGCCTGACCGAACCCGGTTCGGGGTCCGACGCCGCGGCGCTCAAGACGACCGCGAAAAAAGACGGCGACCATTATGTGCTCAACGGCACGAAGCAGTTCATCTCGGGCGCCGGATATAACGACATCTATGTCTGCATGGTCCGCACCAGCGAGGAAAAGTCGAAAGGCATTTCCTGTCTTGTCATCGAAAAGGACACGCCGGGTTTGAGCTTCGGTGCGCCCGAGAAGAAGCTCGGCTGGAATGCCTCACCGACCGCGCAGGTGATTTTCGAGGACTGCCGCGTACCGGTCGAAAATCTGGTCGGTGCCGAGGGTGACGGCTTCCGCTTCGCGATGGCGGGGCTCGACGGCGGGCGCCTGAACATCGGTGCCTGCTCCTTGGGCGGCGCGCAGCGCTGCCTCGACGAGGCGATCGCCTACACCAAGGACCGCCAGCAGTTCGGGTCCCCGATCGCCGATTTCCAGAACACCCAGTTCATGCTCGCCGACATGGCAACCGACCTCGAAGCCTCGCGCGCGCTGCTCTATATGGCGGCGGCAAAGGTCACCGCGAACGCCCCCGACAAGTCGCGCTTCTCGGCGATGGCGAAGCGGCTCGCGACCGACAATGGCAGCAAGATCGTCAACGACGCGCTGCAATTGTTCGGCGGCTATGGCTATCTCCGCGACTATCCGATCGAGCGTTTCTGGCGCGACCTGCGCGTCCACTCGATCCTCGAAGGCACCAACCAGGTGATGCGGATGATCGTCGGAAGGGACCTGCTGCGCCAATGATCGACGATGTGCTGATCTCAGTCGACGGCCGCGTCGGCCGCCTGTCGCTCAATCGCCCCAAGGCGATTCACGCGCTCAACCTGCCGATGTGTCAGGCGATGATCGAGGCGCTGCTCGAATGGCGCGAGGACGACGCCGTCGAGGCGGTGATCATCGATCATAGCGAGGGCCGCGGTTTCTGCGCCGGCGGCGACATCCGCATGCTTGCGGAGAGCGGCGCCGAGGACGGCACCGAAGCGCGGCTGTTCTTTCACACCGAATATCGCCTCAACCATCTGCTTTTCACTTACCCCAAGCCCGTCGTCGCCTTCATGGACGGCATCACGATGGGCGGCGGGGTCGGCATTTCGCAGCCGGCGAAATATCGCGTCGCGACCGAGCACACGCGCTTTGCGATGCCCGAGACGGGGATCGGCCTCTTCCCCGACGTCGGTGGCGGCTGGTATCTGCCGCGCCTCGAGGGGCGCGTCGGCGCCTATCTCGCGCTCACCGGCGCGCGGCTCGACGGCGCGGAATGTCTCGCGCTCGGTCTCGCCACGCACTATCTGCCGTCCGAAAAGCTCACCGAGGCGAAGGAGCGGATCGCGGTCGATCCCGACCGCATCGGCGGCATCCTGGGCGAGCTGTCGGTCACCGCGCCGCCCGCCGGAATCACGCAGCATATCGAACGGATCAACCGCCTGTTCGCGAGTGACACTTATGAGGACATCCTCGCCGCGCTGGAGGCTGACGGCGGCGAATGGGCGACCAAGGAACTCGCGACGCTCAACGGCAAATCGCCGCAGACCTGCAAGGTCGCGCTGCGGCAGCTCAAGGAAGGCGGCGAGATGCACGACTTCGCGGCGCAGATGACGCAGGAATATGCGATCGGCAGCCGCGTCGTCCAGATGCACGACTTCATCGAAGGCGTGCGCGCGCTGATCGTCGACAAGGACAACAGCCCGAAGTGGGATCCGCCGACCGCCGAGGCGGTCACCGACGACTGGATCGACGCGATTTTTGAACCACTTCCCGAGAATGAGAAATGGACACCGCTTAGCTGACCTCGCCACCCACCTTCGTCACCCCGGACTTGATCCGGGGTCCCGCTCCTTCGACGTCGCGAAGCTGGATGCCGGATCAAGTCCGGCATGACGATAATCCGGAGATTGCCGAATGACATATGAAACCCTCCTCGTCGAAACGCGCGGGGCCGTCACGCTGGTGACGCTCAATCGCCCGCAGGCGCTGAATGCACTGAACTCGGGCGTGCTCGACGACCTGATCGCCGCCTATGCGGCGTTCGAGGCCGACGACAGCCAGCGTTGCGCCGTGCTCACCGGATCGGGCGACAAGGCGTTCGCCGCGGGCGCCGACATCAAGGAAATGGCCGACAAGCCGGCGTCCGATTTCTATCTCGAAGATTTCTTCTCGAAATGGACGAGCGATTTCGTGAAAAAGGTCCGCAAGCCGTGGATCGCCGCGGTCAACGGTTTCGCGCTCGGCGGCGGCTGCGAACTCGCGATGATGGCCGATTTCATCATCGCATCGGACAAGGCGAAGTTCGGCCAGCCCGAAATCAAGCTCGGTGTCGCGCCTGGCATGGGCGGGTCGCAGCGGCTGACGCGCGCGATCGGCAAGGCGAAGGCGATGGAAATGTGCCTCACCGGCCGGATGATGGACGCCGCCGAAGCTGAGCGCTCAGGCCTCGTCGCGCGCGTCGTCGAGCATGCGAGCTTGGTCGACGAAGCGGTGAAGACCGCGACCACGATCGCCGCGATGCCGCCGATGGCCGCGATGGTGAACAAGGATATGGTCAACGCCGCGTTCGAAACCACGCTCGATCAGGGGCTGATTTACGAACGCCGCCTGTTCCAGATCCTCGCCGCGACCGAGGACAAGGCCGAAGGCATGGCCGCCTTTATCGAAAAGCGCGAAGGCGTGTGGAAGGGGCGGTGAGCCCTCGGAGCGAAGACCGTCTTTTGAATAACGAGCCGCGTGCCCCCGCGAAGGCGGGGGCCCATCACCGGTCGGTGCCAGCTTGCACCGTCGCGTGATGGATCCCCGCCTTCGCGGGGATACACGATCTTTTTGTGTGTGGAGAGTGACATGAAAATCGCCTTTATCGGACTCGGCAATATGGGCGGCGGCATGGCCGCGAACCTCGCGAAGGCAGGGCACGAGGTGCGCGCCTTCGACCTCAGCGAGGAAGCGCTGGCCCGCGCGGTCGAGGCGGGCTGCTCGCGTGCCGCATCGGCCGCCGAAGCCGTCACCGGGGCCGAAGCCGTGGTGACGATGCTCCCCGCGGGCAAGCATGTCGCCTCGGTCTATGAAGCCGATGTCTTCCCGAACGCTGCGCCGGGAACCCTGCTCCTCGATTGTTCGACGATCGACGTCGCTACCGCGCGTTCGAATATCGAGGCCGCCACCGCCAAGGGGCTGGTCGCAGTCGACGCGCCGGTGTCGGGCGGCATTGCGGCCGCCAACGCCGGCACGCTGACCTTCATGGTCGGCGGCACCGATGACGGTTTTGCGCGCGCCGAGCCGATCCTCGCCAAAATGGGCAAGGCGGTGATCCACGCCGGCGATGCGGGCGCGGGGCAGGGCGCAAAGATCTGCAACAATATGCTCCTCGGCGCCTCGATGGTCGCGACGTGCGAGACGCTCGCGCTGGCGCAGAAATTGGGGCTCGATCCGCAGAAATTCTTCGACATTGCGAGCGTCTCGTCGGGGCAATGCTGGTCGCTGACCAGCTATGCGCCGCTCCCCGGCGTCGGGCCCACGACCCCCGCCGACAATGATTACAAGGGCGGGTTCGCAGCGGCGTTGATGCTCAAGGATTTGCGCCTCGCGATGGAGGCGGCGGCAAGTGTAGACGCCGACGTCCCGATGGGGTCGAAAGCGCGCGAACTCTACGAAGCCTTTGTCGAGGCCGACAAGGACGGCCGCGACTTTTCCGCAATCATCCAGACGTTGCAGGGCTGACCTTCCCTCCAATTCCGTTCGTGTCGAGCGAAGTCGAGACACCCATCGAGACAGCGCCCCGCCGTGGGGCATCTCGACTTCGCTCGATGCGAACGGGAATCAGGCTTCAGTAAAAGTCGGCGGTCTCGCCGCCATCGCGGCGCGCGGTCCGGTGCACCTGCGTCGGCGCCTTGCGCTCGCCGATGCGGACCTCGATCCGGTCGCCCACCCGCCGTACCTCGGCGGGCGCCAATATCCGCGCGCGCGCCACGGCGACGGCGGTCACCTGCGGTGCCGCGACGGGCGCAGCAGCCGGCGCGCTTCCGGCGAGCAGAAGGACGGCGAGGGCGGACATGGCGTTCATGCTCTGCCCTAACGGCAGGTCTTGCCAGCGCTTTAACCCTGAATCGCAAGTTTCCGGTCGTACCTCCGGCCTCACGAAGGCAAAAGAAAGGCCGCCTGCCCCGCGACGGGACAGACGGCCTGATCTTCGTAAGCGGGGAAGGGCTTAGAAGCCCGTCTTCGCCTCGGCTTTTTCCTTGAGCAAAGGCGCGACCGCGAAACCATGTTTCTCCAGCGCCGCGACGATCTTGTCGGTGCCTTCCAGCCCCGCCCAGAACATCGGGCCGCCGCGATAGACCGGCCAGCCATAGCCATAGATCCATACGACATCGATATCCGACGCGCGCTGCGCCTTGCCTTCGGACAGGATCAGCGCGCCTTCGTTGACCATCGGATAGAGGGTGCGCTCGATGATTTCCTGATCGCTGATCTCGCGCTTCGCCTTGTTCGAAACCGCACGGAAATCCTCGATGATTTCGGCGACCTCGGCGCTGGGCGACGGATTGCGCTTCTCGTCATAGTCGTAGAAGCCCTTGCCGGTCTTCTGCCCCCAGCGACCCTTGGCGGCGAGCGCGTCGCGGATGCTTTCGATGCGCGTCGGGTCGCGGTGCCAGCCGATGTCGACGCCCGCGAGGTCGCTCATCTGGAACGGCCCCATCGGCATGCCGAATTCGACATGGACCTTGTCGATCTGCTGCGGCGTCGCGCCTTCCATGAGGAGGTTCATCGCCTCGACCTGACGGGGTTTTAGCATGCGGTTGCCGATGAAGCCGTCGCACACGCCCGCGACCACCGCGACCTTGCCGATCTTCTTGCCGATGGCCATCGCGGTCGCCAGCGCGTCGGGCGCGGTCTTTTCGCCGCGGACGACCTCGAGCAGCTTCATCACATTCGCGGGCGAGAAGAAGTGCATGCCGAGCACGTCGCCGGGACGGCTCGTCGCGGTCGCGATCTCATCGATATCGAGGTAGGAGGTGTTAGACGCGAGGATCGCGCCGGGCTTGGCGATCTTGTCGAGCTTGCCGAAAATGTCCTTCTTGACGTCCATATTTTCATAGACGGCCTCGATGATCAGGTCGCAGTCGGCGAGATCGTCGAGGTTGAGCGTCGGGGTCAGGATGCCCATCATCTGGTCGACCTGTTCGGGCTTGAAGCGGCCCTTGGCGGCCGACGCATCGTAATTCTTGCGGATCACGCCGGTGCCGCGGTCGAGCGCTTCCTGCTGCATCTCGACGATGGTGACGGGGATGCCCTTCTGGAGGAAGTTCATGCTGATGCCGCCACCCATCGTGCCGGCGCCGATCACGCCGACCTTCTTGATATCGCGGAGCTCGGTGTCCTTGGGCAGGCCATCGATCTTCGCGGCCTGGCGCTCGGCGAAGAAGATGTGGCGCTGCGCGGCCGACTGGCTGCCGAACATCAGCTTCATGAATTCCTGCCGCTCGAAGGCCAGACCTTCCTCGAAGGGCAGCCGCGTCGCCGCTTCGACGCAGGCGAGGTTGGCGTAAGGCGCCTCGAACCCGCGCCAGCGCTTCGCGTTGGCGGTCTTGAGCTGCTCGATCACCGCAACGTCGCCGAACACCGGGCGTTCGCGCGTCGGGCGCGGGCCGTCGGCGATCTTCGCGCGCGCAAAGGCGATCGCGTCGGCGGCAAGGCTGTCCTCGCCCGCGAGTTCGTCGACGAGGCCGAGTTCCTTCGCCTTGGCTGCGGGCAGCGGGTCGCCGGTCGAGGTCATCGTCGCCGCAGCTTCGACGCCGACGACGCGCGGCAGGCGCTGCGTGCCGCCCGCGCCGGGGAGCAGGCCGAGCTTCACTTCGGGTACGCCGAGCTTCGCCGAGGGCACCGCGACGCGGTAGTGACAGACGAGCGCGGTTTCGAGCCCGCCGCCGAGCGCCGTGCCATGGATCGCCGCGACGACCGGCTTCGATGCCGCTTCGATGCTGTTGAGCACCGCGTTGAAATCGGGACCGCGCGGCGGCTTGCCGAATTCGCTGATGTCGGCCCCCGCGATGAAGGTCGCGCCGGCGCAGCGCAGCACGATCGCCTTGACGCCGTCGTCGGCGAGCGCGGCGCCGAAATTATCCTCGAGCCCCTGCCGGACGTGCCAGCTCAGCGCGTTGACGGGCGGGTTGTTGACGATGATGACAGCGACGTCGCCGTCCTTTTCCATCGTGACGCTGACGGGGGTTTCTTCGGACATGGGAAAGGCTCCTTGGTTCAATCGTCGATGGCGGCGTGGACAAGAGTCTTGACTTCGCGCCGCACGGGATAGGTGGATGAGGGCATCAGCTGGGTCATGAAGACCATGCAAATCTGCTCGACCGGATCGACGAAGAAGCCGGTCGAGAACATGCCGCCCCAATAATAGTCGCCGACCGAGCCGGGGGTCATCGTCTGCGCGGGGCTTTCGTTCACCGCGAAGCCAAGCCCAAAGCCGATGCCGGCATTTTCGGCCTCGGAGAAGATGCCGACGCTGTGCTGCGTCAGGTCGCCGCCGCCGGGCAGATGGTTTGCGGTCATCAACTCCAATGTCTTGCGACTGATGATCCGAACGTCACCGAGCTTGCCGCCGCCGAGCAGCATCAGGCAGAAACGGTGATAATCGCTGAGCGTCGAGGCGAGCCCGCCGCCGCCCGAATGAAAGCTGCGGTCCTTCGCCCAGCGGCTCCGTGCGCCGCTGTCGAAATCCTGCATCTTGTCCTTGGGATGAAAGGCATAGGCGTCGGCGAGCCGGTGCTGCTGGTCGGCGGGGACCTTGAAGCCTGTGTCGACCATACCGAGCGGGCCGAAGATGCGCTCCTGCAACACCTGCGCAAAGGGCTTGCCCTCGATCCGCTCGACCACCGCGCCGAGCACGTCGGTCGCCATCGAATAATTCCAGTGTGCGCCGGGGTCGAATTGCAGCGGAATCTTCGCCAGATCGGCGATGAAGCTGTCCATCGTATAATCGGCGTCGAAATCGTCGATCTTTGCCTTGCGATACGCGGCATCGACCGGGGTGCGCTCCTGAAAACCATAGGTCAGCCCCGCGGTGTGGCGCAGCAGGTCGACCATGCGGATTTGCTGCGTCGGCGGCCGTGTCAGGAAGGGCACATTGCCGCCGCCCGCGACGAACACGCCGGTGTCCTTGAACTCGGGGCAAAATTTGACGAGCGGATCGGACAGCGCGACCTTGCCCTCCTCGACCAGCATCATGAAGGCGATGCTGGTGATCGGCTTGGTCATGCTCGCGATGCGGAAGATCGCATCCTCTTTCAGCGCCTCGCCCGGCCGCGCATCGCCGATGCACGACAGATGCGCAATCTCGCCGCGCCGCGACACCAACGTCGCCGCGTGCGGCAGGCGGCCGGTTTCGACATATTTGGCGGCGAGGAACGCCGGGATGCGATCGAGGCGCGCTTTGTCGAAACCGTGACTCACGAGATGCGAACTCCCTCAACTATGGCGGCGGCTTCGGCGAGCAGCGCCGGATCGATCGTCAGGTCGGCCGCCTTGGCGGTTTCGCGAAGCTGTTCGGGGCGGCTTGCGCCGACGATCGCGCTCGTGATTCCCGGCTGCGCGAGCACCCATGCGATCGCAAGCTGCGCCAGCGAGCATCCCGCCTTGTCGGCGACGGCCTTCAGATTCTGCACGGCTTCCAGCACCGGATCGGTCAGGAACTGCTGCATGAAATGCGCGTCGTCGCCGGTCGCGCGGCTTCCGGCGGGCAGCGCCGCACCAGGCAGATATTTGCCGCTGAGCACGCCTTGCGCGAGCGGCGACCAGACGATCTGGCCGATGCCGCCCGCGATGCTGATCGGGATCACCTTTGCCTCGGCGCGGCGATAGAGCAGGCTATATTGCGGCTGGCTCGATACGAATTTGACGTTGGGCGGCGCCAGCGCGAGCGCCGCTTCGATCTGGTCTGGCGACCATTCGGAAAAGCCGATCGCGCGCGCCTTGCCGCTACGCACGACTTCGCTCAAGGCTTCCATCGTCTCTTCGAGCGGTGTGTCGGGGTCGTAGCGGTGGCATTGATACAGATCGACATAGTCGGTGCGCAGCCGCGTCAGGCTCGCGTCGATCTGTTTGGCTATCTGCGTCGGCGACAGGCCGCGGTCGCTCTCGGTCATCGGGAAGAAGAGCTTGGTCGCGAGAACATAGCTATCCCGCGCCCGGCCGCTCAGCACATCGCCGAGAAAGCTTTCGGCTGCGCCCCGGCCATAGATATTCGCCGTGTCGATGAAATTGATCCCGACGTCGAACGCCGCATCGACGCACGCACGTCCCGCGCTGTCGTCGACCCCCGCGCCATAGGTCAGCCAGCTGCCGAGGCAGATGGTCGAAACGCTGATGCCGCTGTCGCCAAGGTCACGATATTGCATGGGCTTGCTCCGTCAGTGCGAGGTCTGGCCCAGCAGCTGACGCGTCACCGGATGCGAGCTGGTGAGTCCGCCATCGACCGCTATGGCCTGACCGTTCACATAGCTCGCCTGGTCGCTTGCAAGGAAGAGGGCAACATTCGCCAGCTCTTCGGGCTGCGCAGCCCGGCGCAGCGGATTGAGCTGGCCGAGCTTGTGCGTGACCTCTTTCGCTTTCGCATAATCGAACGTCGGCTTTGTCATTCCCGTCTCGGTGAGGCCGGGGCAGACCGCGTTGACGCGCACGCCGCTTGTCGACAGCTGCTGCGCCGCGACCTTGGCGAGATTGATCACCCCCGCCTTCGACGCCGAGTAAGCGCCCGGGCCCGCGCCCGAATTGATCCCCGCGACGCTCGCGGTCAGCACGATCGCGCCGCCACGGCCCTGATCGACCATCGCCTTGCCGGCGTGCTTCACCATCAGCGCCGGGCCGATCAGGTTGACGCGCAAAGTCTCGGCCCACGCATCGGGATCGAAATCGAAAATGCCGCCCATGTCGCCGATGATCCCGGCATTGGCGAAGGCGACGTCGAGCCCGCCGAAACTGTCCTTCGCGGCCGCAACGAGCTTCGCCACATCGGCTTCAACGCCCGCGTCGATTTCGAGCGCGACGGCCTCGCCGCCGGCATCCTTCACCATTTGCGCGGTCTCATGCACCGCCGCTGTCTTGTCGCCGATCACGAGCTTCGCGCCCTCGGCGGCGAAGCGCAGCGCGCTCGCGCGGCCGATGCCGCTGCCGGCACCCGTGATGATTGCAACCTTGCCGTCCAATGCGCCCATCATGCGCCTCCCGAAATCGTGGCTCCGCCATCGCACACGATGGTCTGGCCGGTGGTGAATGCCCCCGCCTTGCTGGCGAGGAAGACCGCGGCGCCCGCGATCTCGTGCGGCTCGCCGATGCGTTTCAGCGTCGACGCGGCGGTCGATCGTTTGAGGTTTTCTTCATTTTCCCACAGCGCGCGCGCCATGTCGGTGCGCACCAGCCCCGGCGCGATGCAGTTGACGCGCACGCCGCGCGGCCCGAACTCGACCGAGAAATTGCGCGCGACCTGCATGTCGGCGGCTTTCGAAATGCCGTAGGCGCCGATGATCGGCGATCCCTTGAGTCCGCCGATCGAACTGATGATGATGATCGACCCTTCGCCGCGTTCGAGCATTTCGGGCGCGACCATCGTGATCAGCCAGTGGTTGGACAGGATATTATTGTCCATGATCTTGCGGAACTGGTCGTCGCTGATCCCGAGCCCGGGGCCATAATAGGGGTTCGACGCGGCGTTGCAGACGAGCGCGGTGATCTTGCCGAAGGCGCGGCGCGTCTCGGCAACCAATATCTCCAGCTCTTCCTTCGACGAAATGTTCGCGCGCACCGCAATCGCGGTGCCGTCGCCAAAGCGCGCGTTGATCTCGGCCGCGGTTTCCTCGCACGCGTCGGCCTTGCGGCTCGAAATCACCACCTTCGCGCCCTGCTCGGCCATCGCCTCTGCAGTCGCCTTGCCGATGCCGCGCGACGATCCGGTGATGAGCGCGACCTGCCCCGTCATGTCGAACAGGCTCATGCGCCGGCCTTTCGTGCAAAGTCCCATGCCTTTTCGGCGAGCGGACGGACGCGTTCGGACATGTCTTTCGCATGCTGCGACGAGGCAGTGCCTTCGATCACGCGTTTCTTGATGCCCTGGATGATCCCCGCGAGGCGGAAGAAATTATAGGCGAAATACCAGTTCATGTCGGGCACGCCGTCGCGGCCGGTAGCTTGGCAATAACGTTCGACCATCTCGTCGAGTTCGGGAATGCCCAGCGCCTGGCGGTCGAGGTCCATCACGCCCGAACGCCCGCCATTTTCGGTGACCCACGCCATCGCGACATAAGTGAAATCGGCAAGCGGATCGCCGAGCGTCGACAGCTCCCAGTCGAGCACCGCGAGCACTTGCGGCCGGTCCTTGGCAAAGATCATATTGTCGATACGGTAATCGCCATGGACGACGCTGGTGCGCGTCTGTTCGGGCAGCGTCGCGGGCAGCCAGGCGATCAGCTGCTCCATCTCGTCCATAGTCTCGGTTTCGGAGAGACGGTATTGTTTGGTCCAGCGATCGACCTGCCGGCCGAAATAATTGCCGGGCTTGCCGAAATCCGAAAGCCCCGCCGCCTCGATATCGATACTGTGCAGCGCGGCGAGCGTATCGATCATCGCCTCATAGGTCGCGCGGCGGTTCTCCGGCGTCGATCCCGGCATCGCGCCGTCCCAGATCGTCTGGCCGTCGACCATGCCCATCACATAGAACCAGCTGCCGACGACATCGTCATTGGTGCAGAGGCCGTACTGGCGCGCGACGGGGAAGCCCATCTTGTGCAGCCCCGACTGCACCTTATACTCGCGGTCGACCGCATGCGCCGACGGAAGCAGCGGACCGAAAGGCTTGCGCCGCAGCACATAATTTCCAGAAGGCGCCGAAATCTTGTACGTCGGGTTCGACTGCCCGCCGGCGAACTTGCCCTGCGTCAGCGGACCTTCGAAGCCTTCGACATTCGCTTCCATCCACGCCGTCAGCTTCGCTTCGTCGAGCACATCGGCACCCTCGGGCGCGACGGTGCCGCTGAAGGCCTTTTGCGCGTCGAGCGTCACTGGTCGAACACGATCACCGACCGTGCGGCGTCGCCCTTTCGCATCTTGTCGAACCCATCGTTGACCTTGGCGAGGGGGATCGTCTCGGCGACGATGCTGTCGAGGTCGAGCAGCCCGCGCAGGTAGAAATCGACGAGGCGCGGGATGTCGACGGGGAAACGGTTGCCGCCCATGATCGCGCCCTGCAATTTCTTGCCCGAGAGCAGGTCCATCGCGCTGAGCCCGACCTTTTCGCTGAGCGGCATCATGCCGAGGATCGTCGCGGTGCCGCCGCGGCGCAGCGACGCGACCGCGAGGCTCGCCGAGGCCGGGCGCCCCACGGCTTCGATCGCATGATCGACGCCGCCCTTGCTGATCTCGAGGATCTGCTTCGCGGCATCGTCGGACAGCGCATCGACGACGTCGGTTGCGCCAAGTTTCTTCGCGAGCTCGCGCTTTTCGGGAACCGGGTCGGCGGCGATGATGCGCCCCGCGCCCGCAATCTTCGCGGCGTTGATCGTGGCGAGGCCGACGCCGCCGCAGCCGACGACCGCGACGGTCTCGCCCGGCGTCACCTTGCACGCATTGAAGATTGTCCCCGCGCCCGTCGTCACCGCGCAGCCGATCACCGCGGCGCGGTCGAGCGGCATGTCGGGGTCGATCGCGACGCACGCATGTTCGTGGACGAGCATCGTCTCCGAAAAGGCCGAAAGGTTGAGCATCTGGTTGACCGGCGATCCGTCGGGGCGCGTGATGCGCGGCGCCGATCCCGCCGGCCGCCGGGTATCGCCGCCCATGCACAAAGACATGCGGCCGCTGACGCAGAATTCGCAGTGACCGCAGAAGGCCGACAGGCAGGTGACGACCGCGTCGCCGACCTTCACCGTGCGCACTTCGCTGCCGACCGCCTCGACGATCCCCGCCGCCTCATGGCCGGGGATCGCGGGCAGCGGGTGCGGATAGGCGCCGTCGATGAAATGCAGGTCCGAATGGCAAAGCCCGCATGCGGCGGTGCGGATGCGCACCTCGTGCGGGCCGCAGTCGGCAACGACGACATCCTCGATCGACAGCGGCTTGCCCGGTTCGATCAGAATCGCGGCTTTGGTCATTCAGGCTCTCCATATGAGAGATTGGCCGTTCGTCCCGCGGCGCGGCACGAACGGCCATAGGGTGGATTAACGCGAAACGCCGATGTCGCCCGACGAGAAGCCGGGCTCGCTCGCTTCGCTATGCTTGGCGAACTCGATGCGGGCGATCGCGCGCTCGTGCACTTCGTCGGGACCGTCGGCGAGGCGCAAGGTCCGCTGGTGCGCATAGGCCTTGGCGAGCCCGAAATCTTCGGACACGCCGCCCGCGCCATGCGCCTGGATCGCGTCGTCGATGATCTGCAGCGCCATCGTCGGTGCCTGCACCTTGATCATCGCGATCTCGGCGGCGGCCGACTTGTTGCCGACCTTGTCCATCATGTCGGCGGCCTTGAGGCACAGCAGGCGCGTCATCTCGATATCGATGCGCGCGCGCGCGATGCGATGTTCCCAGATGCTATATTCGGCGATCTTCTTGCCGAACGCGACGCGCGACTGGAGGCGCTTTGCCATCTTGGCGATCGCCTCCTCGGCGACGCCGATCGTGCGCATGCAATGGTGGATGCGGCCCGGCCCGAGGCGCCCCTGCGCGATCTCGAAGCCGCGGCCTTCGCCCAGCAGCATCGCTTCCTCGGCGTTGACGCGGACGTCCTTCAGCTCGATTTCCATATGGCCGTGCGGCGCATCGTCATAACCGAAGACGGGCAGGTGGCGCTTGATGTTCACGCCCGGCGCATTGAGCGGCATCAGCACCATCGACTGCTGCGCGTGGCGCTTGGCGGCAAAGTCGGTCTTGCCCATCACGATGGCGATCTCGCAGCGCGGATCGCCCGCGCCCGACGACCACCATTTGGTGCCGTTGATGACATAATCATCGCCGTCGCGCTCGATCCGCGTCTCGATATTCGTCGCGTCGGACGAGGCGACCGCGGGCTCGGTCATCAGGAACGCCGAACGGATCTGCCCGTTCATCAGCCGGCCGAGATATTTTTCCTTCTGCGCGCGCGTCCCGTAACGATGGAACACTTCCATATTGCCGGTGTCCGGCGCCGAGCAGTTGAACACTTCGCTCGCGAAACCGACGCGGCCCATTTCCTCGGCGCACAGCGCATATTCGAGGTTGGTGAGGCCGGGGCCTTCGAACTCGAACGTTTCGTCGACATGGTGGTGCGCGCCGCTGCGCGGCGGCATGAACAGGTTCCAGATGCCGGCGTCTTTCGCCTCGGCCTTCAGATCCTCGACGATCTGGATGACTTTCCAGCGGTCGCCGGCCTTGTCCTGTTCGTTATAGGTGGGGACGGCGGGGCGAACCTTGCGCTCGATGAAATCGCGCACCCGATCGCGCCAATAGACCTGCCGGTCGGTAAGGTCGAAATCCATCTGCGCTTCCTTTCCCTTTACGTTCACGTAAACCCTTGGACCGATTCGTCGGCCTTGCCAAGTCCCGCCAACCTGAAAATTACATCATTCCGCCGCTACGCGACATGTTCGTTACGGATGCGCTCCGCTGGCATCCGGCTCGGCGCGCGCGGTGTCGTCGAGCAGCGCCAGCCGCGCCTCGTGATCGGCGCGCGAGATCGGGAATTTGCGCATCACGATCAGCCCGATCGTACCGATGATGAGGATCGCGAGTGCATAGCCCGAGGCAAGGCTGGTGAGCACTTCATCACCGACCTCGCCCGGTTTCGCGGCGGCGGGGAAGGCGGCGAAGGACAATATCTGTCCCGCAAGGAAGATGCCGACGCCGGTCGCGCATTTCTGCATGAAGAAATAGCCCGCGAAGAACAGCCCTTCGGACCGGCGCCCGGTCTCGCCCTGCGACGCTTCGACGACATCGGCCATCATCGACGACGAGAGGATCATCAGGATGATCGAGAATGTGTTGCCGACGAAGACCAGTCCGAAAAAGGCCGCGACGCTCGGCTTGCCCGGCAGGCCGGGGAAGATGTCCTGAATCCACATCAGATACATGCCGCTGTTGACGAGCAGCGCGATCGCACCGGCGAGGATCGCGCCGCCCTTCTTGCCGAGCTTTGCCGACAGCGGCGCGACGAGCAGGAAGGCGGCGATCATCGTTCCGAACAGCAGGAAGACGTAGAGGCTCATCTCCGCGCCGGTCAGCTGCCAGAAAAAGCCGAGCAGATAATTGGTCATCGAAAAGGTGATGCCCTGGTTGATGAAGGCAAAGAGCGCGGCGAAGGTCAGCCAAAGGAAGGCGCGGTTCGACAGCGTGTCGCGCATGTCGCGCAGCACATGGCTGAGCTTCGCCGTCGCCTTGGGCTGGTCGAGGTTCGACACCGCGATGCGGCTGTGCTGCCCCGCGGCCGAGATCGTCACCGCCCCCGCCATCAGCAGCGCGCCGGTCAGCGCATAGGGGAAATAGCCCGCCGGGTCGACGAGGCCGAGCTCCCCGTTGAAGAAGATCGCGTAGGCGAGCCAGAGGATCAGCAACCCGCCGCCCCAGCCGAACAGATAGCGATAGCGCATCACGACGGTGCGCTCGTCATAATCGGACGACAGCTCGGGAACGATCGCGACCGACGGCACTTCGCACATCGACACGAGCGAACGCACGATGATCGCAAAGCCGATCAGCCAGCCGATCGTCATCGCGTCGCTCATCGCGGGCGGCGACCACAGCAGCATCCACGCGATCGCGAGCGGGACCGGCGCGAAATAGAGCCAGGGCAGGCGGCGGCCCCAGCGGCTGCGCGTGCGGTCGGTGAGCTCGCCGATCACCGGATCGACGAAGGCGTCGGCGATCAGCGCGACCATGATCGCGAGCCCGACGATTCCCGCGTCGAGCCCGATCACCTGATTATAGAACAGCAGCAGGAAGGTCGAAAACCCGTTGTCCTTGACGCCGTAAGCGATGCTGCCGAGCCCGTGCGTGACCTTCAGCCAGACGGGCAGGCGCTCGGCCTTCGGCGCCGCGAGACTCGCTGCGCTCACGCGGCGGCTCCGGCTTTCGCCGCTTCCTCCATCGCCAGCAGGGCGTCGAACATGCCCGGCGTTTCCTTGTCCCATGCATGCCGCTGCCCGATCGTCAGCCCGCCGTCGACGAGCAGGTGCGTGCCCGTCATGAACGAGCTTTCCTCGCTTGCAAGGTAAGCGACCGCGTTGGCGATATCCTCGGGCTGGCCGCCGCGCGCGACGGGCTGCGCGTTCGCGCTCATCTGCGCGATCACCTCATTCGCCTGCGCCTTGAACTCGCCCGGCACGTCGAGCGAGGCGGTGAAGATATTGGTGTTGATGAAGCCGGGGCAGATCGCATTCACCCGGATGCCATATTGCGCCAGATCGGTGGCCGCCACCTTGGAGAGGTGCAGCACCCCGGCCTTGGCGACGGCATAGGCGATCGGCGAATAGCCCGCGCCGAGCGCGGCGACGCTCGCTGTGTTGACGATCGACGCGCCCTTGCGGCCCTTCATATGCGGCGCGGCGTAGCGGATGCCCATCGCGACCGATTTCAAAACAAGGTCCATCGTGCGGTCCCAGCCTTCGGGCGTTATCTCGTCGATCGGCGCGCGGTCGCCGCCCGCGGCGGCATTGTTGAAGACGATGTCGATCCCGCCCGCCTTCGCCGCGGCGGCATTCATCAGTATCTCGATATCGGCCGGGACGGTGACGTCGCATCGCACGAAGTCGATCTTGCCGTTCGACTGTTCGGCGAGCGCGCGTCCGCCCGCTTCGTCGATGTCGGCGGCGAAGACATGCGCGCCTTCGCCCGCCAGTTTGAGTACGCTTGCCTTGCCGATACCCGATGCCGCGCCGGTGACGACGGCGACCTTGCCTGCGAATCGCATATCCTCTGCTCCCGTTTTCTTTTGCCACTTAGCTTAGGCGCGAAGCGGCCCCCGTCAACGGCCCTCGACCTTCCGTTACGGCGCCGTAGCGTCGCTTCAACGCGCCAAGTTGACGCTTGCGTAAAGTAGCGAAGCGGACGTAGATTTGGGGGCAGAAGAGGAGCCAAAAGGATGAGCGAACTGGACGCTTTCCGCACCGAGGTGCGCGAATGGCTGGAGGCGAACTGCCCCGCCGAAATGCGCGAACCGATCCGCGACGAGGATGACGTCTGCTGGGGCGGGCGCAATTTCAAATTCAAGAATGCCGCCCAGAAAGCGTGGCTCGATGCCTGCGTCGCGAAGGGCTACACCGTTCCCGACTGGCCGAAGCCTTATGGCGGCGCGGGCCTGACGCCTGAGCAGACGAAGGTGCTCAAACAGGAAATGAAGCGCATCAAGGCGCGTTCGCCGCTCGACAGCTTCGGCATCTGGATGCTCGGCCCCGCGCTGCTGCAATTCGGGACCGAGGAACAGAAGGTCCATTATCTGAACCCGATCGCGCGCGGCGAGATCCGCTGGTGCCAGGGCTATTCGGAGCCTGGCTCGGGCAGCGACCTCGTGTCCCTGCAGACCTTCGGCGAGGACAAGGGCGATCATTGGGTCGTCAACGGATCGAAGATCTGGACCAGCTATGCCGACAAGGCCGACTGGATTTTCTGCCTCGTCCGCACCGACAAGACGAACAAATATCAGGGCATCACCTTCATGCTCTTCGACATGGAGAGCAAGGGCGTCACCACCAAGCCGATCCTGCTGATTTCGGGCAATTCGCCCTTCTGCGAAACCTTCTTCGATGATGTCGAAGTGCCGAAGACGCAATATGTCGGCGAGATCAACCGCGGCTGGGACGTCGCCAAATATCTGCTCGGCCACGAACGCGAGATGATCTCGGGCGGCGGCACGGGCGGCGACATGGTCAGCATCGGCGGGGCATTTGCCAAGGCCTTTGGCAAGAACGCCGCGGGCGAACTCGACGACCCGATCCTGCGCGCCGAGATGGCGGCGTTCGACGTCGATGTCTTTGCGTACCGCGCGATGGGCGAGCGCTTCATGGACATGTGGAAGACCGGGCGTGCGCATCCCGCCAGCTCGAACATGATGAAATATGTCGGGACCGAGCTCAACAAGCGGCGTCACGAGTTGGTGATGTCGGGCGGGGGTAGCGAAGCGCTCGAATGGGACAGCGAAGAGACGAAGGGCGGCGCCCGCGCACGCGGCTGGCTGCGCACCAAGGCCAATTCGATCGAAGGCGGGACGAGCGAAGTCATGCTCAACGTCATCGCCAAGCGTATCCTCGACCTGCCCGGAGCCTGACCCATGCCTTTGTATCACAATGACGACCAGGCGATGCTCAGGGACAGCGTCGCGCCCTTCGTGGCCGAACAGGCGCCCGTCTCGCATCTCCGCAAGCTTCGCGATACTGCCGACGCCACCGGCTTCTCGCGCGATCTCTGGGCGCAGTTCACCGAAATGGGCCTGCCCGGCATGCTCGTTCCCGAAGCGCATGGCGGGCTCGGCATGGGGCATATGGAGGCGGGCATCGTGCTCGAGGAAATCGGCCGCAACCTGACCCCGTCGCCTTTCCTCGCGACCAGCGTCGGTGCGGTCGCCGCGCTCGCCAAGGCGGGTGGTACGCAGGCGGGGCGCTGGCTTCCGGCCATCGCATCGGGCGAGGCGATCGTCGCGCTCGCGATCGACGAGGGCGCCAAGCACCGCCCCGACCGCATCGCGACCACCGCGACGCGCGCCGGAAACGGCTTCCGCCTCGACGGCAAGAAGAGCTTCGTGCTTCACGGCCATGTCGCCGACATGAGCATCGTCGCAGCGAAGACCGACGGCGGCATCACGCTGTTCGCTGTGCCGAAGGATGCCAAGGGCGTCACTGCCGATCCGCGCCGCCTCGTCGATTCTTCGCTTGCGAGCCATGTGACGCTCGACGGGGTCGAGGTCGACGCCGACGCCGTGATAGGTGAGGTCGATGCGGGCGGCGAGATTCTCGATGCTTTGCTCGCCGCTACGCGCACCGGCGCGGCCGCCGAAATGGTCGGCGTCGGGCAGGGCGCGATGGATATGACCGTCACCTACCTCAAAGAGCGCAAGCAGTTCGGCAAGCTGATCGGCGAGTTCCAGGGACTCCAGCACCGCGCCGCGCATCTCTATGGCGAGATGGAAGTCGCGCGCGCCACGGTGATGAAGGCGCAGGAACTGCTCGATCAGGGCAGCGAAGGCGCGAGGCTGATGGTCTCGGTCGCCAAGGCCAAGGCCGGCCGCGCCGCCAACCTTGCGGTGCGCGAAGGCGTGCAGATGCACGGCGGCATCGGCATGACCGACGAATATGACATCGGCCTCTATATGAAACGCGACCGCGCGCTCGCCGAGTTCATGGGCGATGTGCATTACCATATCGACCAGGTCGCCCGCATGAACGGGTACTAATCCCACCCCTCCCGCTTGCGGGAGGGGCAGCGAGACTTGCGAGCTTGCTCGCTAGTCGTAGCGGGGAGGGCATTGCGCCCGACATGCCCCACCCCAACCCTCCCCTGAAGGGGAGGGAGACGAAAGGACAAAGCCATGAACCTTCAGGACATGTTCGGCCTCGACGGCCGCATCGCGCTCGTCACCGGTGGCTCGCGCGGGATCGGCAAGATGATCGTCGAGGGCTATCTCGCCGCGGGCGCCGCGCGCGTCTATATCTCGGCGCGCAAGACGGCGCAGATCGAGGAAGCCGTCGCCGATTTCGAGACGCGCTACCCCGGCAAGGTCATCGGGCTTCCCGTCGATCTCTCGACCGTCGAGGGCTGCCGCGCGCTCGCGAAGGAGTTCGAAGCGCGCGAGGAACGGCTCGACATCCTCGTCAACAATGCCGGTGCGGCATGGGGCGAACCCTTCGAGGGTTTCCCCGAGGCGGGCTGGGACAAGGTGATGGACATCAACGTCAAATCGCCCTTCTTCCTGACGCAGGCGCTGCACGGGCTGCTCAAGGCCGGCGGCAGCGCCGCGCGCCCGGCAAAGGTCATCAACATCGGCTCGATCGACGGCCAGCGGCTCAACCCGTGGGAAACCTACAGCTATCACGCGTCGAAGGCCGCGATCCTCTACCTCACCAAGCGCCTCGCGGCGCGCCTCGTGATCGACAATATCATCGTAACCGCGATCGCGCCCGGCGCCTTCCAGTCGGACATGAACAAGGCCGCGCGCGACCATGGCGACGCGGTCGCAAAGAGCATCCCGGTCAAGCGCATCGGCGTGCCCGAGGATATGGCGGGCGCCGCGATCTTCCTCGCGTCGAAGGCGGGCGACTATGTCGTCGGCGACACGATCACCGTCGACGGCGGCCTCGTCCACGGGGACCTCAAGACCAGCATCGACGCGTAATCCTGCCTTCGTCACCCCGGACTTGATCCGGGGTCCACGACAGCGCCCTTGGAATGGATGCCGGATCAAGTCCGGCATGACCAAAAGGGAAATGATTGACTCGGCTGCCTCCAAGGTGTATTATGTAACTAATGCACCAAGGAGATTATCCATGCGTCTCGTCTTCCTGATTCCCCCGATGATGCTCCTCGCCGCCTGCGGCTCGGAAGAGAAGAAATCCGGCGACGGCACCGAAATCTCGATCAATGCCGAAGGCGATGGCGGCGGCGTGAAGATCCAGACCGGCAAGGACGGCGGCAATATCAAGATTGGCGGCGACGGCGCCGCGATCGACATCGACGTCCCCGATTTCGTCGACCTCGATATCGAGAGCGACTTCGATATCGATGGTGTGAAGCTCTATCCGGGCAGCAAGGTGACCAAGGTCGACGTCAACGCGAATGACAAGAATGGCGCCGACACGGCGACGGTCAAACTCGGCTTCACCTCGCCCGCCGCGCCGACGAAAGCCGCCGACTGGATGGCGGGCGAATTCGCGAAAAAGGGCGTCAAGGTCACCCGCACCGGCGACACGCTCGCGGGCAAGGACAAGGACGGCGCCGACTTCCGGATCAATTTCGTCCCCGACGGCGCGACCGCCAAGGGCGAGGTCGTGATCGTTAAGAGCTGATCCAAAAACCCGTTCGCATCGAGCGAAGTCGAGATGCCCGTCGGACTCGTGTAAGCCAGATGGGTGTCTCGACGTCGCTCGACACGAGCGGAATCAAACAAGCGCTTTAGCCGCTGTTCCGAAGCGCCGTCGCGATCGCGTTGATCGTCAGCTGGATACCCTCGGCGATGCGCGGGTCGGTTTCGCCCGCGCGGTGGCGTTTCATCAGCTCGATCTGCAGCAGGTTCAGCGGCTCGATATAGGGCAGGCGCAGCCGGATCGACGCCTCGAGCGCCGGATTCTTCTCGAGCAGCCGCGTCTGGCCGGTGATATCGAGCAGCCCGTCATGCGCGCGGTTCCACCCGCCCTGGATGCGGCCAAAGATCGCATCATGCCCGTCGATATGCCCCGCCAATTCGGCATAGCGCGCCGCGATCCCCATGTCGGATTTCGCGAGCACCATCTCCATATTGCCAAGCAATGCCGCGAAAAAGGGCCAGCCCGCCGCCATGTCGGCGAGCAACGCCTTGTCCTCGAACGCCGCAAAACCCTCGCCGGTGCCGTACCAGCCGGGCAGCATCGCGCGCGCCTGCGCCCAGCTGAACACCCAGGGGATCGCGCGCAAATCCTCGATCGCGCTCGATTTGGTACGGCTCGACGGCCGCGACCCGATCTTCAGCGTCGCGATCTCGGCGATCGGCGTCATCGCGCGGAAGAAATCCTTGAAGGTCGGCGTGTCGTAGACGAGCCCGCGATAGGCGGCGAAGGCATGATCCGACAGCTGGTCCATCGCCGCGGTAAAGCGCGCCGCATCCTTCCCGCTCAGCGCCTCGGGCTCGAGGCTCGCAAGCAGGCTCGCCGACACCATCGCCTCGAGGTTCGTCGCTGCGCTCGCCGCCGTGCCATATTTCGCCGCGATCACCTCGCCCTGTTCGGTGATGCGGATGCGCCCCTGCACCGTGCCCGCGGGCTGCGCGCGGATCGCGGCAAAGGCGCTGCCGCCGCCACGGCCCACCGCGCCGCCGCGGCCGTGGAACAATTGCATCGATGTATCGAAGTCCTCGAACACCGGAGTCAGCGCCTGCGATGCCTGATGCAATCCCCAGGTCGATGTGAGGTAGCCGCCATCCTTGTTCGAATCCGAATAGCCGATCATCACTTCCTGATGCCCGCGCTGGCCGATCTGCGGGCCGATTTCGGGCATCGCGAAATAGCGCGCCATGATCGCGGGGGCGCGGTCGAGGTCGGCGATCGTCTCGAACAAGGGCACGACCATCAAATTCGATTGGCCCGCCGCATCGCCGCTCCGCCACAACCCGGCCTCGCGCGCGAGGACATGGACTTCGAGCAGGTCGGACAGCTCCTGCGACATGCTGATGATCCACTGGCAGATCGCGTCCTTGCCCAGCCGCGCGCGGACGTCGGCGGCGGCATGGACGATCGCGAGTTCGCCCGCGGTCTCGTCGCTCCACTGATGCCAGGGTGCGGCGAGCGGCCGGTCGCTCGCGAGTTCGGCGGTGAGCAGCGCGACGCGCTGATCTTCACCCAGCGCCAGATAATCGGCGCACACGCCCGATACCGACAGCAGCTCGGCGAGCACGCGTTCGTGGACGGCGCTGTTCTGCCGCATGTCGAGCGTCGCGAGGTGGAAGCCGAAGACTTCGACGGCACGGATCAGCCGCCCGAGCGCGCCGATCCCGCCGAACTGGCCCTTGCTGTTGATGGACAGGCCATTGGCGATGGTGACGAGGTCGCGGCGGAAATCGGCGGGCGTCTCATAAGGCGCGCCGGTCAGCGCCGAGGGGCGCGGAGGCGCGCGTCCGACGATTTCGGCGAACGTCGCGCAAAGCCGGGCGTAAATGCCCGACAGCGCTCGGCGATAGGGTTCGTCGCGGCGGCTCGGCGCCGCGTCGCCGCTCGCTTCGGCCAGCGCCTCGACCGCCTCGGGCACGACGGCGAGGCTCGCCGATACCGACAGCTCGGCGCCGAGGTGGTGGACCGCGTCGATATAATGGCCGAGCACCGCCGCGGCGTTGCGCCCCGTCGCCATATGCATCGTCTCGGCGGTGACGAACGGATTGCCGTCGCGGTCGCCGCCGATCCAGCTCCCGACGCGCAGAAAACTCGCGGGACGCTGCCCGAGCTCGGCTTCCCAGCGCGCATAGAGTTTCGGTACCACGGGCAGGAAGACGTCGCGCAAATAGGTCAGCGCATTGTCGATTTCGTCGGCGACAAAGAGCTTTTCCATGCGCAGCGGCCGCGTCTGCCACAGCAGCACGATCTGCCGCCTTATCGCATCTTCGACGACATCGCCCTCTGCCGTCTCGTCGACGCCGCGGTCGCGCAGCAGCATCAGCTCGGCGATGCGATTCTTGTGGTCGAGCACCGACTTGCGCCGGACCTCGGTCGGGTGCGCGGTGAGCACCGGGGCAACGAGCGAGGCGCTCAGCAGCGCCGCGATCGCTTCGCTGTCGATCCCGTCGTCTTTCAGCTTTTCGATCGCCGCCGCGACCGTCGCTTCGGGTTCGGCCGCGACCCCCTGCCGGTCCTCGGCAAGGTTGGCGAGCATCGAAAACAGCATGAAACCGCGCACGAAAGCGATCGTGTCGTCGAGGCTCAGCGCATCGAGCCCCGGATCGATCGCCTCGGCGCCGGCGATCCCGCGGTGCCGGTCGACGCTCGACGAACGAATATATTCGGTCTGCCGGAACAATTTGTCGCCGCCATAAGCGCGGATGACGTCGCCGAGAATCCGCCCCAAATAGCGGATGTCGGGATTTTGCGAGATCTGGATAGGCGGGCCCATAAACGCGCTTGCTGCACCTGCGAAGGCACAGGGTCAAGCCGCGCATAGCTATGCGCGCGTTATATCAGTGCGTCTTGACGAGGTTCAGCACGCCCAGATCGATCTCCGACGCGCCATCGAACGTAACAGAGTTGCGCGTGTCGGTGATGAACATCAGCTTGCCGTCGTCGCCGGTGATGCGCGCCGACACGGCATAGCTGTGCTTGGCTTCAATCGCGCTGCGGTCGAACCGGAGCAGGAAGGCGATCGGCACTTGCTGCCCGTCGGCGCCGAACGCCTGACGTGCAATGGTGCGCGCGGGGGCGTCGGCAAGGCTGACATCGTCGAGCTTCACTTCGATCTGGGCGCTAGGTGGCAGCGCAATGCGCTCGCGGTACGCGATCTTGCCCGACACGGTATATTGCTGGTTCGCGGCCTCGCCCGTTGCGGCGCAGGCGGACAGCGACATAGCGAGGGCGATGGAAGCGGCGATACGGAGCATGATTCTCTCCTTCAAGCTGTGTACCCCTGCGAAGGCAGGGGTCCATCTCCGGTAGATGCCATTTTGCGCTGGCAGGAGATGGGTCCCTGCGTTCGCAGGGACACGGGATCATGGACATAGCCGAAAGCCGACCGGCTTCCTAACCCTCCAGTTCAACATCCCAATAGAGCCAGTCGATCCAGCTGGTGTGCAGATAATTGGGCGGAAAGGCGCGGCCATTGTCCTGCAGCTGCCAGCTCGTCGGGCGCCACGGCTGGCGATAGAGCGGCATATGCGCCTGTTGCGGCGTCCGCCCGCCCTTCTTGAGGTTGCACGGCGCGCAGGCGGTCGCGACATTCTCCCACGTCGTGCGCCCGCCCAGCCGGCGCGGCACGACATGATCGAAGGTCAGGTCCTTGCCCGACCCGCAATATTGGCACGCGAAACGATCGCGCAGGAACAGGTTGAAGCGCGTGAACGCCGGATGCTCCGACGGCTTCACATATTGGCGGAGCGCAATGACGCTCGGGATCGGCATCGTCCGCGTCGGCGAGTGAATCTCGCGTTCGTAATTTTCGACGATGGTGACCCGGTCGAGGAACACCGCCTTGACCGCGGTCTGCCAGGGCCAGAGGCTCAGTGGATAATAGCTCAGCGGCGTATAATCGGCGTTGAGAACGAGCGCCGGACAGCTATCGGGATGCCGGGCAAGATCGGGATGGAACATGGCTAGATAACGCTGCCCCCATTGCTTCACGGGATAGCGCGCCACTGCCTCCCGCGCGTGACACCATCATTACATGCCCTATCTGATTCTGACGTCAAGGGGGCTTCTTTCCGCAAGATATGGAATGTTTCACTTTGACTCAGCACAGCATATGGATTCATTGCCTCTCTCATGCTGACACGCTTCGCCCCCAGCCCGACCGGCGAACTTCACCTTGGCCACGCCTATAGCGCGGTGCTTGCGCACGCCGCCGCGCGTTCGGCCGGCGGAAGTTTCCTGATCCGTATCGACGACATCGACGGCAGCCGCTCGCGCGAGGAATTTATCGGCGCGTCGCTCGCCGATCTGGAATGGCTCGGGATCGGCTGGGACGGCGATCCGGTGCGCCAGTCGGACAGGCTCGGCGACTATGCCGTCGCTCTCGATCGGCTCCGCGCGCGGGGTCTCGTCTATCCCTGCTTCTGCACCCGCGCCGATATCGCCGCGAGCCTGTCGGCGCCGCACGGGCCATCGGGCGCCGTCTATCCCGGCACCTGTCGCACCCTGTCCGACGCGGAACGCACGCGCCGGATGGCGGGCGAGCCGCATTGCTGGCGCCTCGATATGACGCGCGCGCTGACCGAAACTGGCGACCTGCAATGGGAAGAGGCGGGGCAGGGGCTGCGCACCGCCGATCCGCGCGCGCACGGCGATATCGTGCTCGCGCGCAAGGACGCCCCAGCATCCTATCATCTCGCCAGCACGCTTGACGATGCCGCGATGGGGGTGACGCATATCATCCGCGGTGCCGACCTCATCGCCTCGACCGACGTCCACCGCCTGCTTCAGGCGCTGCTCGGCCTGCCGACGCCGCTCTACCGTCATCACGCGCTCGTCTGCGGCCCCGATGGCAAAAGGCTCGCGAAACGGGACGCCGCGGCGTCGCTCGCCTCGCTCCGCGCGGCGGGCGTCGATGGGTGGGCATTTGCCGCTGATTTGGCCGCCGACCGGCTTCCTTCTGGCTATTCGCTGCAAAATCCCTAGAGTAGGGCTTATGGAAATCCTGCTCATCCTTGGCGTCGTGATTGCCGCCGGCTTCGTCCTCTTCTCGCTCGCGCGCGGGCTCTTCTATTTCTCGCAGGGCCACCGCGCCCAGATCGACGGCACCGCGCACGAAAATCAGGTGATGCAGAACAAGATGATGATGTCGCGCGTGAAGTGGCAGGCGATCACCATCATGCTGCTCGTGCTGATCGGCCTCTTCGCCGCGGGCAAATAAGTTCGGTCCCCATGGTCAAGCTCAACAAGATCTACACGCGCACCGGCGACGACGGCACGACGGGGCTCGTCGACGGTTCACGCGTGGCCAAATCGGACGCGCTGATGGCGGCGATCGGCGACGTCGACGAAGCGAACAGCGCAATCGGTATCGCCGCGGCCGCGCTCGATCCGGCGAGCGACGAGGCCGCGATGCTGTCGCGCATCCAGAACGAGCTGTTCGACCTCGGCGCCGACCTCGCGACCCCGCCCGACATCCAGTTCGGATTCGGCCCGCACGAAATGGCGCTGCGCATCGTGCCAAGCCAGATCGCGCGGCTCGAGGACGAAATCGACGGCATGAACGATGCGCTGGATGCGCTCAAAAGCTTCATCCTGCCCGGCGGCACCGAAGCCGCGGCGCGGCTCCATCTCGCGCGTGCCGTGACGCGCCGTGCCGAACGCGCTGCCGTTGCTGCGGGCGCGGCGCGTGACCTCAACCCGATCGCGCTCAACTATCTCAACCGCCTGTCGGACCATCTCTTCGTGCTCACGCGGCACCTCAATGCCGCAGCGGGCGGCGACATCCTCTGGAAACCCGGCGCGACGCGCTGACTTTATTCGTCACCCCGGACTTGATCCGGGGTCCACGACGTCCTCGCACCGGCAATGTCCCGACCCGGCCGTATGGGGCACCCTATACTTTGGTGTTCCCTTAATGTTCTAGACTTTCCATCGCGGCGTAACCATAATTGGTCGACCAGCGAAACCGAATCACACCTCGGGGGATTGTCTCACCATGGCCAGCCGCACCGACGCTTCGCCGACGACCGACACGATGGAGAGCCTTGTCCATCGCTTCGCCGCGACCCGCCGGCTGTCGCTCGATCTTGTCGCGCAGCTCTCCGACGCCGATGCGAGCGTGCAGTCGATGCCCGACGCCTCGCCCGCCAAATGGCATCTCGCGCACACGACCTGGTTCTTCGAAACCTTCATCCTGCGCGACCATGTCGCGGGGTACCGCCTCTTCGACGAGCGTTACCCGTTCCTCTTCAACAGCTATTATGAGGCCGAGGGGCCGCGCCACGCGCGCCCGCATCGCGGCCTGCTGACGCGTCCGTCGCTCGACGAGGTGTGCATCTGGCGCGCGCATGTCGACACCGCAGTGCAAAGCGCGCTTCCCGATCTGTCGCCCGCGGCGCTGACGCTCGTCGAGCTCGGCGTCCACCATGAGCAGCAGCATCAGGAGTTGCTGCTCACCGACCTCAAGCATCTCTTCGCGCAAAATCCGCTCGGGCCGGCCGTGTGGGACAATGCAATCGCGAGTGAAGTTACGCAGTTTTCCGCGATGAAATGGATCAGGGGCGCCGAAGGGATCGCGGCGGCCGGTCACGCTGGTGATGGCTTTGCCTTCGACTGCGAAGGGCCGCGCCACGATATGCTGCTCGCCCCCCACGCGCTCGCGAGCCGCCCGGTGAGCAATGGCGAATGGCAGGAATTCATCGCCGACGGCGGCTATCACACGCCGTCGCTCTGGCTCAGCGACGGCTGGGCGTGGGTGCAGGCCGAAAATATCGACGCCCCCGCCTATTGGGACGGCGACCGCCAGTTCACGCTGTCGGGCTGGCGCGAAATCGACCCCGCTGCGCCGGTCACGCACGTCAGTTTCTTCGAGGCCGACGCCTTCGCGACTTGGGCTGGCGCGCGCCTGCCGACCGAGTTCGAATGGGAGGCCGCTGCGGCCGCCTTCGACCCGCAAGGTGGACAGCAGCTCGATAACGCGGGGCCGGTACAGCCTATGCCTGCCGATGGTGACACCGACCTGCAACAGATGTTCGGCAGCGTGTGGGAATGGACCGGCAGCGCCTATCGCCCCTATCCCGGCTTCCGCGCCGCGCCCGGTGCGGTCGGCGAATATAATGGCAAGTTCATGAGCGGCCAGTTCGTGCTGCGCGGCGGCAGCTGCGCGACCCCGCGCGGCCATGTGCGCGCATCCTATCGCAATTTCTTCTACCCCCACCAGCGTTGGCAATTCACCGGCGTGCGGCTCGCAAAGGATCTTTGACCATGGGTGTCGTTCGTAATCTTCGTCAGGTCGACGCCGACGCTGCGGGTGTCGATATCGCCTTTCGCGCCGACGTTCACGCCGGTATGTCGCAAAGGCAGAAGGCGATCCCGGCGCGCTGGTTCTACGACGCGACGGGTTCGGCGCTGTTCGAGGATATCACCGCGCTTCCCGAATATTATCCGACGCGCAGCGAAACCGATATGCTTGTCCGCCATGCCGCGGACATCGCAAAAGCCATCGGGCCCGGCCGCGCCGTCGTCGAGCTCGGCTCGGGCAGCTCGACCAAGACACCCTTGCTCCTCGATGCGATCGACCCCTCCGCCTATGTGCCCGTCGATATCTCGGGCGATTTCCTGCGCGGCAGCGCCGAGGCGCTCGCGGCGCGGTTCCCGGGGCTCTCAATCTATCCGGTCGAGGCCGATTTCACCCAGCGCGTGACGATGCCCGATGAAATCGCCGACCTGCCCAAGCTCGGTTTCTTTCCGGGCAGCACGATCGGCAATATGGTCGCGCGCACGGCGGTCGACCTGCTGCGCAACTGGCGCTGTGCTCTTGGCGAAGCGTCGCTCCTGTTGATCGGGATCGACCGCATCAAGGATGTGGCGACGCTCGAACTCGCTTATGACGATCCCGCGGGCGTCACGGCAGCGTTCAACCTCAACCTGCTCGAGAGGATCAATCGCGAGCTTGGCGGCGATATCCCGGTCGCAAATTTCAGCCATCGCGCAATCTGGGACGACGTCCATGCACGTATCGAGATGCATCTCGTCGCAGCGTGCGACATGGAGTTCACGATCGATGGCCGCCTCTATGCGATGGCGAAGGGCGAGACGATCCACAGCGAGAACAGCCACAAATATGGCCCGCGCGACGCCAATCTGCTCCTGCGCGCGTCGGGCTGGACCCCGCTCGCGACGTGGGACGACGCCGACCCGGCCTTCGCGCTGATCCTCGCCGAAGCAACCGAGTTCCGTTCCGCCCCCTGACGCGCGCTCTTGACGCGCGGGGCCGAGGCCGTAGGGGCACAGCACGGTTTTCAGCGAAAAGGGCAGGATATGATCGTCGGCGTTATCGGTGCGGGACAAATGGGCGCAGGCATTGCGCAGGTGTCGGCGGGCGCCGGGCATGACGTGCTGCTGTCCGACATCGACCTCGCGCGTGCCGAAGCGGGCAAGGCAGGCATCGCCAAGGCGCTCGGCCGCCTCGTCGCCAAAGAAAAGATGACGCAGGGCGACGCCGATGCGTTGCTCGGCCGCATCACCCCCGTCGCCGACCACAGCGCCTTCGCCCCCGCCGACCTGGTTATCGAGGCAGCGACCGAACGTGAGGAGATCAAGCGCGCGATCTTCGCGAGCGTCGGCCAGCATCTGTCCGCGACCGCGATCCTCGCGAGCAACACCAGCTCGATCCCGATCACACGGCTGGCGCAGGCGGCGCCAGATCCGGCGCGCTTCATCGGCGTCCATTTCTTCAACCCGGTCCCGGTGATGGGGCTGATCGAACTGATCCGCGGCCTCGCTACCAGCGACGATACGCTGGCGAAGGTTGAAGCCTTTGGCCGCGGGCTCGGCAAGGAAATCGTCCACGCCAATGACGCTCCGGGCTTTATCGTCAACCGCGTGCTGATGCCGATGATCAACGAAGCGGTGTTCGCTCTGGGCGAGGGCGTCGCGACGATGCAGGACATCGATACCGGCTGCCGTCTCGGGCTCAATCATCCGATGGGCCCGATCACGCTCGCCGATTTCATCGGGCTCGACACCTGTCTCGAAATCATCCGCGTGCTCTACAGCGGCACCGGCGATCCGAAATTCCGCCCGGCGCCCTTGCTCGTCCAATATGTCGATGCCGGCTGGGTCGGCAAAAAGGCGGGACGCGGCTTTTACGACTGGACGGGCGAGGCACCCGTTCCGACACGCTGACGATGACGCCGCAGGATCTGGCCCGCGCCCCGCGCGGCGTTTTCGCCAGTTCCCTTAGCGCTTCCGTTGTCACCGCGCTCGTCCTTTGGTTCGCGTGGAGTTCGGGCGAGCGTTGGTTCCCGCGGATCGACGCCCTGGCCGAACGCCTCGGCTTCGCGCTCCGGCTCGACCTCGCCGTGCTGCTTTGTCTGGCCGTCGCAATTTTCAGGGTATCGACCCAGCGCGTGCGGTCGCCTCAGGATATCGGCGGCAGCGCGTCGCCGTCCGAAAGCCCGGCGGTTCGCCAATCGCGCGCTATCCTCCAGAATACGCTTGAGCAGGTGGTACTCGCCGTCCCGGCGCATCTCGCGCTCGCGACGGTGCTGCCGCCTGAGCGGACGGCGGTGCTCGCGGCGTTGGTCCTGCTGTTCGTAACCGGGCGCGTCGCCTTTGCTGTCGGCTATCCACATGGCGCGCCGGGGCGCTCCTTCGGGTTCGGGCTGACCGTCTATTCGACAATGGCGGCCATGACCGGCACCTTGCTGTTGGCGCTTTGAACAGGTGCGGCCTTTAATCGCTGGACCGCAGCGGCGGCGGGGGGCAGTTTCGGTGTGTCGAAAGGTTCCGCGAAAAATGGGGAGCCGGCCGGGTTTCTACGCGTTTGATTCGATGCGCCAATCCGGCGCGCCACCGGAGGAAAAAGCGATGCGCCGTATTATGCTGACGAGTCTGAGCGCGGCCGCGCTCTTGGTGCCGCCCGCCGCACAGGGGCAACAGGGGGCGCCGGAAGAATCGACGATCAAGGACACCGCGAACACGGTTGCCGAACCGTTCGACGGCAAGGAAGTTCCGCCCAAGCTGCTGGCCATTCAGGAGGCGCCCTATTCGCTTGAGGGCTTGGGCAAATGTGCGGCGATCGTCCGCGAGGTGACCGAGCTTGACGCGGTGCTCGGCCCCGACGTCAACGAACAGGTCGACAAGGACCGTGCGAAGAAGCGCGAAGAGACCGCAGGCCGGGTCGCAGGAACGGTAGTGGGGGGGATAATCCCGTTTCGCGGGCTGATTGGCGAGGTCACTGGCGCCAACGCCGAGCGTCGGCGCTATGCGCTCGCTGTCTATGCGGGCACGGTGCGCCGGGGCTTCCTGAAGGGCGTCGGGCGCGAACGCGGCTGCAAGGCGCCTGCGCGGCCCTGAAGAATATCGGCTTGGGAGGGGCGCGCAGATGCAGGTCGACAATATCCGGGCTTTCACCATCGATGTGCCGCAAGCGGCGCTGGACGATCTGAAGGAGCGGCTGGTGCGCACGCGCTGGCCCGAACAGGAAACCGTCGACGATTGGGATCAGGGTATTCCGCTCGCCTACGCCCAGGAACTCGCGGTCTATTGGCGCGATGGCTATGACTGGCGCGGGGTCGAAGCACGGCTCAACGCACTGCCCAATTATCTTGCGACGGTGGACGGGCTCGACATCCACTTCCTGCATAAAAGATCCGCCAATGCCGCCGCGCGGCCGCTGATCCTGACGCATGGCTGGCCGGGGTCGGTGCTCGAATTCCTCGATGTGATCGAGCCGCTCGCCGCCGACTATCATCTCGTGATCCCGTCGCTTCCCGGCTACGGCTTTTCGGACAAGCCCGACGAAGCCAAATGGAGCGTCGAGCATATCGGCGCGGCGTGGGACGCGCTGATGCAGGCACTCGGTTACGACCGCTATTTTGCGCAGGGCGGCGACTGGGGCAGCGCGGTGACGTGTGCGATCGGGATGAACCATGCCGATCATTGCGCCGGCATCCACGTCAACATGGTCGTCGGCGCGCCGCCGCCCGACCTGATGACCGACCTGACCGACAGCGAGAAACTCTATCTCGCGCGCTTTGGCTGGTATCAGTCGAAGGACAACGGCTATTCGACCCAGCAGGCGACCCGGCCGCAGACGATCGGCTACGCGCTCACGGATTCGCCGGTTGGGCAGATGGCGTGGATCGTCGAAAAATGCCACGGCTGGACCGATTGCGGGCACCAGCCCGGCGGCCAGTCGGTGGGTGGCCATCCCGAAAAAGCGCTTTCCCGCGATGCGATGCTCGATACCGTCAGCCTTTACTGGCTGACGGCGAGTGCGGCGTCGTCGGCGCGGCTCTATTGGCACAGCTTCCGCGCGTTCGCCGCCGGCGACATTCTCGTGCCCGCCGGATGCAGCCTGTTCCCGAACGAGATCATGCGCCTGTCGCGGCGCTGGGCCGAACGGCGCTACAAGAATATCGTTTATTGGAACGAGCTCGATCGAGGCGGGCATTTCGCCGCATGGGAACAGCCCGAATTGTTCGTCGGAGAAGTTCGCGCGGCGCTAGCACAAATGGCGCTATAACAGCGGTCAGCCGACCCCGGCTTACATCGGCGTATAGACGACACGGCAGCTTTCGGGGGCCGAGCGCAACGCGGTGTTCCACGTCACGTCGTTGCCATTGCGATGCAGCCGCGCGCCATTTTTATTTTCGTAAATCTGGCCGCTGTTCGCCGGCGTCTGTTTGAGCACCATCGAACGCATGCCATTGACACGAACGATGGCGGTATTGCCGACATAGTCGACCTTCAGCTTGGTGCCGCCGCTGCAGTCATAGCTGGTGCCGGTGTTGCGCGGTACCGATGAACAGGCGGCCAGCGAAAGGATCGCGGCGCCGGCCGCGACAAGAGTCGTCGTCTTCATATCCGTCTCCCCTTAGTAACCCGAACGGACGCACAGCACGTCGGCGAGGTAGACCCGCCCGCTGACCGTTTCCATATGTTCGCGGGCTGACCCGTTCCAACCGATCGAACGGCACCAGGTGTCGGCGGACTGTGCCGCGCAAGCCGAGGTTGCCGATCCGCGGGCACAGGCGAGCACGCGGTAGTTGCGCTCTGACGGCTGCGTGTGGAATTCGGCGAAATTGCCGCGCGCGACCTGATCATTGGCGGGCGGATTGGGGTTCCAGCCGCCGCCGCCTCCGCCGACCGGGCGGATCGACTGGATGGTCAGCCCGCGCAGCACATTGTTCAGCATTGGCGTGTCGCGATCGACGGTGCGGCAATTGCCGCGGTACCGCGTCTTTTCGCAAAGCTCCCAGCGCCCGTTCGGGACGCGGATCGAATTGACCGGCCAAGCGAGGCCAAGGTTGGGCTTTTCCTCGCCGATGAACACCGCGGGGCCGCGATAGCCCGCGTCGCGATAGATGGTCGCTTCGGGTGGGCGATCGGGGCGGTATCGTTCGGTTTCGACGGTCTGCGCGTAGGATGTGACGAGGAAACCTGCCCCTATCGACGCCGCAGCCGCGGCAAGAATCGACAAACGATAAGCGGTTTTCATGACAGCCTCCCATTTTGCGAATGCGACCCGGGATTCGTTATATCCCTAAGTTTACGTCATTCGCGGGCGGCTTGCAAATTCTCCCAATCGGCGGGGCGCTTAGGCCGGCATGATGATCGATCAGGGCGTCTTGGCAGGTTCCGCTGTCGGTGCGGCCGGAGGCGTGGCTTGGGTTGCGGGCGTGGGCGCGGCGACGGCCGGCGCCGCCGGCGGAGGCGCAGCGAGTGGCGGCGCGACACCCAGCATCAGCCCTGCGAGCGCCGCCGACATCAGGTTTGACAGGCTGCCCGCGAGCAAGGCTTTGAGCCCCAGCTTGGCGATCATCGGGCGCTGGTTCGGTGCGAGCCCGCCGGTCACTGCCATCTGGATCGCGATCGAACTGAAATTGGCGAAGCCGCAGAGCGCAAAGGTCGCGATCGCGACCGCGGCAGCCGACATGTCGCCCTGTGCACGGCCCAAATCGATGAAGGCGACGAATTCGTTGAGCACGACCTTGCTGCCGAATAATCCGCCGACCGCGGCGCTTTCATCCCACGGCACGCCCATCAGCCACATCACGGGCCGGAAAATCGTGCCAATGATCGCCTGGAACGACAGGCCCTCGATGCCGAACCAGCCACCGATGCCCGCGAGCAGCCCGTTGGCGAGCGCTACGAGCGCGACGAACGCCATCACCATCGCACCGACCGCGACTGCGAGCTTGACCCCCGTCTGTGCACCCTGCGCCGCCGCCATGATGATGTTCGCGGGCTTTTCCTCGTCATGGCTCGCCTCGGGCATCACGACCGGCTCGATGCCGATGTCCTTGGGATCGTCGGGCATCATGATCTTGGCCATCAAAATGCCGCCGGGCGCCGACATGAAGCTGGCGGCGAGCAGATAAGGGAGGAGGTGCGGGCCGATCATCCCCGCGTAAGCGCCAAGGATCGTGCCCGCGACCCCCGCCATGCCGACCGTCATCACGGTGAACAGCTGCGGCGGGGTCAGGCCAGCGAGATAAGGCCGGATGACGAGCGGCGATTCGGACTGGCCGACAAAGATGTTCGCCGCCGCGCCGAGGCTTTCGACCTTGGTGATGCCGGTGACCTTCTGGATTGCGCCGCCGACCCATTTGATGATCAGCTGCATGATGCCGAGATAATAGAGCACCGAGATGAGCGAGGCGAAGAAGATGATCACAGGCAGCGCGCCGATCGCGAACACCGCCTTGCCATAGGGCGCCTGCGTCAGCACTTCGCCGAACAGGAATTTCGTGCCCTCATCAGCATAGCTCAAGAGATTCGAGACGCCGTTCGACATCGCCTGAATCACCGCGCGGCCCCACGGGGTGCCGATGACGAGCACAGCGAAGCCGGCCTGCAGCAGGAAGGCGGGGATGACGATGCGCGGGCGAATCCAGCGGCGGTTCGACGAAAAAAGCACGGCAATCGCAAGCAATGCGACGATGCCGACCAAACCGATAAGGCGTTCCATAATTTCTGTGCGTCCCCCGCAAGTCCAATAGGCCTGTCTAGCGGGCTTTGGCGGTGGGGCAAGGGCTGCGCGGCCAGCCGTGTTTCTCGGCCTTTCCAGTCCGCGTAAAACCGACTATCGGGCGGCATGACCGAACCGACCTCGGCGGCGTTGCCGCGCACCCTATCGCCCTCGCTCTTCCTTTTCTCGATCGTCTATGGCGGCATGGTCGTGCTCGCCGGCGTGCTGGGGAACAAGCAGGTTGCCTTGGGGAGCTGGCTGGCGGTCGAGGCCGGCATCTTTGCGTTTCTGATCCTCGTTGCGCTGTCAAGCGCGGTGTCGGAACTGCACGGCCAGTCCGTCGCGAACCGCCTCGTGCTCTGGGGCTTCGTTCCCCTGGTCCTCTCGATCATGCTGACCGCGCTGGTGCTTGCGCTTCCGGCGTCACCGGAAATGCAGCCCGAGCGCCTCGCGGCGTTCGACATGATCCTCGGGCAAAGCCCGCGGCTGATGGCGGCGGGTATCGTCGCCTATGGCACGTCGCAATTTCTGAACGTCACGATCTTTTCAAAACTTCGCGGACGCGAAGGGGCGGGCACGGGCGCGACATGGATCGCGGTTCGCGGCGCGATCGCCAGCGCGTTGAGCCAGATCGTCGACACGTTGCTGTTCGTCACAATAGCCTTTTACGGCGTGTTCCCGATCGCCAACCTGATGGGCGGCCAGATGCTCGCCAAGGTTGCGCTGTCGGTGCTCGTCATTCCTTTCGTCATCACCGGCCTCGTTGCACTTGGCCGCAGCCTCGATGCGAAGAACGCCGGATGATGTCGATGACCGATCCTTCGAAAATGCCCGACCTGCTCGCCAAGGCCGAAACGCTCGTCGAGGCGTTGCCCTATCTGCAACGCTATGCGGGCGAGACCTTCGTGATCAAATATGGCGGCCACGCGATGGGCGACCCGGAGGCGCAGCGCGATTTCGCCGAAGATGTCGTGCTGCTCAAGGCGGTCGGGATCAACCCGGTCGTCGTGCATGGCGGTGGACCGCAGATTGGCGCGATGCTCAAACAGCTCGGGATCGAATCGACCTTCGTCGGTGGGCTGCGCGTTACCGACGCCGCGACCGCCGAGGTCGCCGAAATGGTGCTCGCAGGCAAGATCAACAAAGAAATCGTCAGCTGGATCGCCGCCCTCGGTGGGCGTGCGGTGGGCATTTCGGGCAAGGACGCCAATCTCGTTCTCGCCGAAAAGGTCAGCCGCACCGAACCCGACCCCAATTCGGGCATCGAGCGCCACGTCGATCTCGGCTTCGTCGGCGAACCCGTCGCGGTCGACCCGACGATCCTCGTCAATCTGACGAACGACAACTTCATTCCGATCGTCGCTCCTGTGGCGTTGGGCGCAGATGGCGCGACCTATAATATCAACGCCGACACGATGGCGGGCGCGATCGCCGGTGCACTCGGGGCGAAACGCTTCTTCCTGCTCACCGACGTTGCCGGGGTGCTCGACAAATCGGGTGCGTTGCTCACCGACCTCGACCGCCCGGCGATCGAGGAACTGAAACAGGACGGGACGATCACCGGCGGCATGATTCCGAAGGTTGAGACCTGCGTCGCCGCGGTCGACGCCGGGGTCGAGGCGGCCGTCATTCTCGATGGGCGGATCCCGCACGCGATGCTGCTGGAAATTTTCACCGCGAGGGGTGCGGGGACGCTCATTCACCGCTAAGAGACGCGGCAAGACCCTTTTTCGGAGAAATCGCCTTGGTTCTCATGCTCCTCCAGATCGTCCACATCATCCTGACGGTCCTGTGGTGGTTCATCATCGCGCAGGCGGTGATGTCCTGGTTGATCGCGTTCAACGTCATCAACACGCACAACCAGTTCGTCGGCCAGCTGTGGATGGTGCTCGACCGGATTACCGAGCCGCTCTATCGCCCGTTCCGCCGCATCATGCCCGATTTCGGCGGGCTCGACCTGACCCCGATGCTGGTGCTGATCATCATTATCATCCTCGACGGGCCGGTGCTGAACTATCTTGCGCGGCTTGCCTACGCCAACGGGATGGCGTGATGACCGCGGCGCAGGTGATCGACGGCAAGGCTTTCGCCGCCGGCCTGCGGGCGCGGATCGCCGATGCGGTACCGGCGTTCAAGGCCGCGACGTCCCGCGCGCCCGGCCTTGCGGTCGTGCTCGTCGGCGACGACCCGGCGAGCGCGGTCTACGTCGGATCGAAGGGCAAGGCGACGGTCGCGGCGGGCATGGAAAGCTTTGAGCATCGCTTACCTGCAACGGCGACGCAGGCCGAGGTCGAGGCGCTTCTCGCCCGGCTCAACGCCGACGATGCCGTCGACGGCATCCTGCTGCAATTGCCGCTGCCCGGTCATCTCGACGAACAGGCCGCGGTCGCGACGATCGATCCCGACAAGGATGTCGACGGACTGACGCCGGTCAGTGCGGGCCGCCTCATGCTCGGTATCCCCGGTATGGTGCCGTGCACGCCCTATGGTTGCTTGCTGCTGTTGCAGGACCGGCTCGGCGACCTCTCCGGCAAGGATGCTATCGTCGTCGGCCGATCGATCCTTGTCGGCAAGCCGATGGGGCAATTGCTGCTTGGCGCGAACTGCACCGTCACGATGGCGCACAGCCGGACGAAGGATTTGCCCGATCTCGTCCGCCGCGCCGATATCGTTGTCGCCGCGGTCGGCCGCGCCGAAATGGTGAAGGGCGACTGGATCAAGCCCGGCGCGATCGTCATCGACGTCGGCATCAACCGCCTGCCGCCTGCTGACGGCGCCGAAAAAGGGCGGCTGGTCGGCGACGTCGATTATGACAGCGCCGCCGCGGTCGCTGATGCGATCACGCCGGTTCCCGGCGGCGTCGGTCCGATGACCATCGCTTGCCTGCTGCGCAACACGCTCGTCGCCGCGCACCGCCGCGCCGGGCTTGCCGATCCGGAGGGTTTTTGATGCGCCGCCTGGCTGTTGCGGTCGTTTCGCTTTCGGTTATCGCGGGCGGCGCCGTCGCAGCACGCGAACGCGACCGGCCGCTCGCAGCAAACCCCAGCGCTTTCATCGCTGCCGAGATCGGTTTTTCCCGGCTCGCGCAGGAGAAGGGCCAGTGGACGGCGTTTCGCGAAACCGCGGCGCCCGAAGCGGTGATGTTTGTGCCGCAGCGCGTGAATGCGCGTAACTGGCTCAAGTCGCAAAAGGACCCCGCCGAGGCAGTGAAGTGGCAGCCGCATGCGGTCTATACCAGCTGCGACGGCAATGTCGGCGTTACTACGGGCGCGTGGCAGAAGGGGCCGGCAAACGGCTATTTCACGACGGTCTGGCTGCGCGACCCCAAGAAGGGCAAGCTGGCCTGGACGCTCGATCATGGCGATACGCTGGCGAGCCCGCGCGAAGCCCCCGACTTCATCGCATCGAAACAGGCGGTCTGTGGTTCGCGTCCCTCCGTACCGATTGCGGCGGGCGGCGAGGGTGACAATATGGTGGTCGGCCTGTCGCCCGATCAGACTTTGAGCTGGACGTCGACCGTCCACGCCGACAAGTCGCGCCGCGTGACGATCCGGCTGTGGGACGGCAAAGAGATGGCGACCGTCATCGACGACCAGGTCGCGGCGCCGAAACAACCATGATCGATCTTTTCATCTCGGCCTTTGTCACACTGTTTGTGGTGATCGACCCGCCCGGCTGCGCGCCGATCTATGCCAGCCTGACGACAGGCGCGAGCGCGGCGCAGCGGCGTTCGATGGCGATCCGCGCGACGGTGATCGCCGGACTGATCCTCGTTTTCTTTGCGATGTTCGGCGAAGCGCTGCTGAGCTTCCTGCATATCGATCTCGACAGTTTCCGCATCGCGGGCGGGATCATGCTGTTCATCATCGCGATCGACATGGTGTTCGAAAAGCGCACCGAACGCCGCGAACAGCGCGCCGAAAAGGTGATGGCGACCCCCGAAATCGAGGATGTGTCGGTGTTCCCGATGGCGATGCCGATGCTCGCCGGGCCGGGGTCGATCGCGTCGGTGATGCTGCTCGTGTCGCAGAACAACGGGCTCGACCGTGCCTTTGTCATTTTCGGCGCGCTGTTGCTTGTGCTGCTGCTGACGCTCGCGGCGCTGCTTTCGGCGGGGCCGCTGATGCGGCTGATCGGCAATAAGGGCGAGGCGGTGATTACCCGCCTGCTTGGAGTGCTGCTGGCGGCGCTGGCGGCGCAGTTCGTGATCGACGGGCTGAAGGCGAGCTTCCCCAGCCTCGGATAAAAAAGGGGCGCCGCCTTTCGGCGACGCCCTCTCTTCTTCCACGGGAATGGAACTGGTTTACCGCGCCGCGTTGACGTCGGCCTGTGTGACCGGCGCGATGCGGATTTCGACGCGGCGATTGCACTGATAATCGGCCTCGCTGCGTTCGGGCGAGCATTTGAGCTGCGATTCGCCATAGCCGAGCGTCGCCATACGCGCGCGCTGGATGCCGCGGCCGGCGAGATAGTCGGCGACCGACGCTGCGCGGCGTTCGGAGAGGCCCTGGTTATAGGTGTCGCTACCTGTCGAATCGGTGTGCCCGTAAACGTCGATATAGGTGCTCGGATATTCGGCGAGCGTCGAGGCGACATTGTCGAGCGCGCTGCGGAACTGCGATTTCACCATCGCGCTGTTGAGGTCGAAGGTCACGTCGCCGGGCATGTTGAGCACCAACTGGTCGCCCTGACGCTCGACGTCGATCCCGGTGCCGGCGGTGCGCTCGCGCAGCTTCTTTTCCTGCTGGTCCATATAGTATCCGACGCCCGCGCCGGCGACCGCGCCGATGCCTGCGCCCACGATTTCCTCGGTGCGGCTGTTGCGCCCACCGATGAGGTCGCCGAGCAGGTAGCCGCCGAGTGCACCGCCGACGCCGCCGATCGCGGCCTTCGATATCTTGCGCTCGCCCGTCACCGGATCGGTGACGCAGCCGGTCAGCACGATCGCGCCGATGCTGGTCAAAATGGTGAGCTTGATCGTCTTGCTGTTCATCTTTTCGCTCCCTTTACCCGGCGGATGCCTCTGGTCCGTGGCACGCCGCCCTTCCTTGCCGATAACATATGGCCGGCGATCTGGTTCCAAATTTTGCCTGAATGCGGGCTGAGCCGGACGTTCAGGCGTGTGCCATTGTGCAATGCGCCGCCTTTCGCTTATAGGGTGGATATGACCGACGATGACAGGGGCCGGGCGCCGATGCGCCGCACGACCGCCCAATGACCCCCTTTCCCTGGTCCGACGTTGCGATCATCGCCGTCCTCGTCCTCCTCAACGGCGTTTTTGCCATGTCCGAGCTCGCCATCGTCTCGTCGCGCGATCCGCGGTTGCAGGCGGCCGAGAAGCGCGGCAGCCGGGGCGCCAAGATCGCGCGGCAGCTCGCGTCCGACCCCGGCCGCTTCCTGTCCACAGTGCAAGTCGGCATTACGCTGATCGGCGTTCTGACTGGTGCCTATTCGGGCGCAAGCCTTGGCCAACCTGTCGCCGACCGGCTTTCGGCCTGGTTCGGCCTCGATGCCGAAAATGCGGAAGCAGCAGGCTTTGCCGCGGTCATTGCGCTCACCACCTATTTCTCGCTGATCGCGGGCGAGCTGGTACCCAAGCAGTTCGCGCTGCGCGCCCCCGAACGCATCGCAATCGCCGTAGCGGTGCCGATGTTTTGGCTGTCGCGCGTTGCGGCGCCGCTCGTCTGGCTGCTCGATAACAGTTCGGCACTCGTCTTTCGCCTGTTCGGACTCAATCGCGAGTCAGAAGACCGGGTGACCGCAGAGGAACTGCACCTGATTGTCGCCGAGGCGTCGAAATCGGGGGTGATCGAGGAAAGCGAACGCGCGATCATCTCGGGCGTTGTGCGCTTGGCCGACCGGCCGGTCCGCGAGGTGATGACGCCGCGCAAGGATGTCGACTGGGTCGATATCTCGCTCGACGCGCGAGGCGTGCGCGACAAATTGCTCGAAACGCCGCACAGCCGCCTGCCGGTCGCGCGCGGCTCGGTCGACGATATCGTCGGCGTCGTGCAGGCGCGCGACATTGCCGCCGCGCTGTTCCAGAGCGAGGTGCTCGACCTTGAGCAGTTGATGCGCCCTGCGAAGGTCATCCACGACCAGATCGACGCGATGGACGCGCTCGAAGCCTTGCGCGCCGCCGAAGTGCCCGTGCTGCTCGTCCACGACGAATATGGTCATTTCGACGGGCTGGTGACGCCCGCCGATCTGCTCTCGGCGATCGCGGGCGAGTTCGCGTCGGATCAGGATATTGGCAGCGAGCCCTTCGTCGTCGAACGCGATGACGGCAGTCTGCTGATCGCCGGGTCAATGCCCGCCGACCAGATGGCCGAACGGCTGGGTATCGAACTTGGCGACGACCGCGATTACGCGACCGCAGCGGGCCATGCGCTCGCGATCCTCAAGCATCTGCCCAAGGAAGGCGAGCGTTTCACCGACAAGGGCTGGCGGTTCGAGATCGTCGACATGGACGGCCGCAAGATCGACAAATTGCTCGTCAGCGAGGTGCGGGCGGCAACGGATGAGGAAGCGGGGTAGGCGGACTTAAGGCGACAAAGATACGCCTGCGCCAGCGGGAGGAGCTCGCGACTGGATGATTGCGGATATTGCGGCGCGATCAGCAGGAGCCAAAAGCCTCCGTCAGCTAAAAAGGCGGCGAAACCAACCCCGCTTTTGGGGAACGACCGGGGGCTGACCGGACAGCCGCACCAGATAATTGCCCAAAATAGCGGCTTGCTGCTTGGTCATAAGGAAACGAAACAAATCGGGGTCGTGCTTCTTGGCCGCTTCCGAAGATTGTACGCTTTCGAGCCGGAGCATGATGCGGTCACCTGCATCATGATGTGCCCAGCCAACCAGTGCTCCAAAACTCTCCACCATCTCGCCTGCCCCCACAGGATTTTCGCGCGACTGATGCCGACAGCCCGTGATGGCTATTACCAGAGATTCAGCGGAAAGTCGTCAAATGGTCGATAGCGGCTGCGTCTTTGCTCGACACGCTGGCCAAAAGAAAGGGGGCCGCAGCCCCCTTTCCCTTCGTGTTTTGACCCGTCAGTTGAACGACGGTGCCGGCGGGACCGGCGGCGGGGGTGCGTCCGCGTCGTCCTCGTGCACCTCGACATGGCCCTGACCCACATGGCTGCGCGAGCGGCTGTAGGCAAAGTAGACGACGAGGCCGATACCCGCCCAGATCAGGAAGAGGTTGATGCTCTTCTGGTCGAGGTTGAAGAAGAGGTAGAGGCAGCCAAGGATTGCGATCGGCGCCGTGATATAGATTAGCGGCGTTTTGAACGGACGGTGGCGGCCCGGATCGGTCCGGCGGATCACCATCACCGCGATCGACACTGCGGCAAAGGCGAAGAGCGTGCCCGAGTTCGAGATGTTCGCCAACTGCCCGACAGGGAAGAAGGCGGCGAACAGCGCGACCGCGATACCCGTGATGATCGTGATCACGTGCGGCGTGTTGAACTTCGGATGGATTTTCGAGAAGGCCTGCGGCAGCAGACCGTCGCGGCTCATCACGAAGAAGATGCGGGTCTGTCCGAACATCATCATCAGGATGACCGACGGCAGCGCGAGACCGGCGGCGAGGCCGATCAAATTGCCGATCTGCGGCCAGCCGATTTCACGCAGCGTCCACGCCAAAGCTTCCTTCGAGCAGACCACGGCCTGATCGCCGATCGCACCGCAAGCGGCAGCGAGTTCGCGGCTGCCGGGCTCGAGCGCATGGCCGGTGGCGGCGTCGATGCCGACCGGCTGCGCGCCAACCGAACCAATGACGCCCGCGGCGACGAGCAGATAGAAGATGGTGCAGATCGCGAGGCTGCCGATCAGGCCGATCGGCATGTTGCGCTGCGGATTCTTCGTTTCCTCGGCCGCGGTCGAAACCGCGTCGAAGCCGACATAAGCAAAGAAGATTGACGCCGCGGCGGCACCGATGCCGGCCGCGCCGAGCGGCGCGAACGGCTCGAACTTGTCCATATTCATTACGGGAACCGCGAGGACGATGAAGAGCGTCAGCGCCGTTACCTTGATGACGACGAGGATCGCGTTGATCGTTGCCGATTCGCGCGTGCCGATGACGAGCAGCATGGTCACGACGCCCGCGATGAACATCGCCGGCAGGTTGATCACCCCGCCGTCGAACGGCCCGAGAACCCATGCGGACGGTATGTCTATGCTGAACGCATGTTCGATCAGCCCGACGACATAGCCCGACCAGCCGACCGAAACCGCGCCCGCGGCGACCGCATATTCGAGAATCAGCGCCCAGCCGACCATCCAGGCGATGAGTTCGCCCATCACGGCGTAGCTATAGGTGTAAGCCGAGCCCGAGACGGGGACCATCGAGGCCATTTCGGCGTAGCAGAGCGCGGCGAAGGCGCAGACGAAGCCGGCAATGATGAAGCTGATCATCATGCCCGGGCCAGCCTTTTGCGCGGCCTCGGCGGTCAAAACGAAAATCCCCGTTCCGATCACGGCGCCGATCCCCAGCATGGTGAGCTGGAAAGCGCCGAGCGTGCGCGTAAGCGACTTTTTTTCCGCTGTCGCCAAAATGGCATCCAACGGCTTTACGCGGTCAAATAGCATAATCTTCCCCTTGGGGGCGGCTGAACTGCCGTCCCTCTCATGGCGGCGCAGACTAGCCGCTCCGCGCGCCAGCGCAACTTAATTTCAGGGGGCCAATGCAGCATTCGACGGGGACCAGCGCCGCTTACCGTACGGTAAAGCGCACTCGGTCAATCATTCGGCCGCCTGGATCAACCAGCGTCAGCATATGGACGCCGGGGCGTGGCAGGATTTGCTGCCCCGCATCGGCGTCGCCGAGCGGCTTTTTGTCGAGGATCAGCCGGTATCCGGCGACCGAACCGCTCACGATCACCGCGAGCCTTTGGCGGTCGATCGGGATGTCGGGGTCGAGCGCATAGACGCTGCCGCTGACGGGGCTGGTGATGCGCGGGCGGCGCGCGGCTTGCGGTGCCGCCGCCATTTCGGTCTGCGCGGTGCCGGTCAGGAAATATTCGCGGCGCGGCGGTTCACGGGTGCCGGGGAGAGCGACCTGCCGCACCTCGACGCCGGCGGGCATCGTGGGCGGCTTGCCGGGGCTGCCCGCGTGGAGCGCGAGCATCACGTCGCGCCATACGGGCGCGGCGCCTGAGGTGCCCGAGACGGCGCGCATCGAATCGCCCTCAAGGTTGCCGACCCACGCCGCGACGGTGAAGCGGTCGGACCAGCCGATGCACCAATTGTCGCGCATGCCTTTCGAGGTGCCGGTCTTGGCGGCGGCCCAGAAGGGGAGGCGGAGCGCGCTGTCGGCGCCGAAGGCGTCGGTGCGGGCGGAGGCGTCGGCAAGGATGTCGCCGACGATGAAGGCGGCGGCGGGGGGGACGATCTGGCGCGGCGGAAGTTGGCGAAGTTGCCGCGCAGCGACATAGGTGACGGGCGACCACTTTCCAGAATTTGCAAATGTTCTGAAGGCGTTGGCTTGTTCGACGAGCGAAACTTCGGCGGATCCGAGCGCCAGGCTGAAGCCGTAATATTCACCGTCCTCGACGAGCCCGTGGTAGCCCAATGCCCAGAGGCGGTCGCGGAATTGCTGGACGTCGTCGATGACGAGCGCACGCACGGCGGGGACGTTGAGCGAGCTGGCGAGTGCGTGGCGCACGCTGACCGGCCCCTTGAAGCTGTGGTCGTAGTTTTTGGGGACATAGAGCCCCGAGGCGGTGTCGAGCTGGACGGGGCTGTCGTCGAGGATCGACGCGGCGGTGAGCCAGCCATGTTCGATCACCTGCGCGTAGAGATGCGGCTTCAAGGTTGAGCCTGCCTGTCGCCGCGCGTTGGCGCCGTCGACCGACGCCGCGGTCGATTTGAGGCCGACCCCGCCGACATAGGCGAGCACCTCGCCGGTGGCATTGTCGAGCACAACGACCGCGCCGTCGCGTACGCGATCGGAGCCGAGGCCCGCGAGCTGGCGGCGCAGCGCGACGATCGCGGCGGTCTGGATGCGGCGGTCGATCGTGGTCGTGACGCGCTTGCCGGGCTGGTCGAGCAGGCGCACGGCCAGATGCGGCGCGAGCCCGGGGTCGACGCGCGCGGCTTGCTCCCCCGATACGAGCGTCGCGGCGGCGGCGCGGATCGCCGAACAATCCTTTGCTTTTGCAATGCGACAAGCGCGGCGGCCGAGCGCCTCGGCGCCTGCGGCGGGGTTGGGGAGGAGCCCCGCGAAGAGCGCGGCGTCGGTGCGGTTCAGTTCGGCCGGTTTCTTGCCGAACAGGCTTTGCGCGCCGGCGCCGATCCCTTGCGCCTCGCCGCGTAAGGGCACGAGGTTGAAATAGGCCTCGAGCATCTGCTCGTGCGACCAGTCTTCTGCGAGCGCCTGTCCGGCGCGCACCTGACGGAGCTTGGTGCGCCAGTCGCGTTTACCGGGCTGCGCGAGGCCGGGGTCGAGAAAGGCGGCGAGCTGCATCGCAAGCGTCGACGCGCCGCGTGAGCGGTCGCCGGTCCCCGCCAAGATTGTCAGGCGCGCGCGCGCGGCGCTGGCGATCGCGAGCCAGTCGACCCCTCCGTGCGACCAGAAGCGGCGGTCCTCGCTGTGCACGACGGCGGTGCGGACGGCGGGGCTGATATCGTCGAGCGGCACCCATGCGAGGCGGCGGCGTTCGAAATTGACGCGCTCGCTGTCGAGCAATTGGCCGTCGCGGTCGTAGAGCCATGCTTCGCTGGGGCGCCAGTCTGCGCGCACCTTTTCGAAGGCGGGCATCGCGGGCGGCTTCGTCAGAAGGTGTGCGGCGGTGACGAGGATGAGCGAGGCGAGGGCGAGCCAAGCCAGCGCGTCAAGCCAGCGACGTTTGCGGGGTAAATTCATCGTTCAAATTAGCGCGTGCTCCCGCGAAGGCGGGAGCCCATCCCCTGCCGGCGCGAGTTTGAACCCACCGGAGATGGGCCCCCGCCTTCGCGGGGACGCACGGATAGAGGGGCCTGAGCGAGTGGAGCCCTCACTGCCCCACGCTCGCGACCGTCATCGGCGCGTTCGGCCACTGGCCGCGGATCGCGGGCGAATACATCGCCTCGACGCGCGTCGGCGGCAGCGAGAAGCGCCCCGAGCCGTTCAAGCGGACGACATATTCGACCGCGTGGGTACCTGCGGGCATCCAGCCGAAATAGCCGCGCCAAGCGTCCTTGCCGCGTTCGACATAGCTCGGCTGCGCGCCCGATCCGCCCGCCTGTTCGGCCAGCATTTCGGACTGGCCGCCGAGATTGCCGACGATCGTCGCGCCGGGCGCAATCGGATCGTTGATGACGACCCACGTCCGCCCCGCGGCCGCGACGACCTCGATACGCACCTTGATCACGTCGCCGCGCGTCAGCCGGTCCTTGTTCGCCGCCTTGACGACGCTGACCGAACGCTTGATCCGGTAACCTGCGTTGAGCGGTTCCTTCAATGGCACCGCCGCCTTGACGCTGACGGTTGCCCATGGCGCGCCGCTACCTTCGTGCTTCAGGCTCATCGTCGCGGCGTTGAGTGCGACGCGGAGCGGCGAGACCGGTTCGGCGGGCAGCGGCCAGCTTTGCGAGGCGGTGGCGCCCGCGAGGCCGATGTTGGTGACGCCGCTGATCGCGCTGGCCGGATAAAGTTCGGCGAAGCGGCGGACGGTGACCGCGCCCCATGCGTTGGCGGGGGTGGTGTCCCAATGGCCCTTGCGCTGGCGCTGCGCGACGCCGACCATCAGCTTGCCCGCGTCATCCTCCCAGCCCTTGCGGCCGAGCACGGCTTCGAGCGCCTTGATCGCCATTTCGTCGCCGCTGGTCATCATCCACCAAGGCGCGCGTGCGTCGTCGACAAGGTCGAGGCGCGTGCCTTCGTAGACGAGGCGTTTGCGCAGTTCGGCCTCGGCCGCAGTGCGCAGCGCGGGGGCGTTCCGCACGCCCGGCGTCTTTTCGAGTGCGACGAGCCAGTCGGCGAGCGTGCCGGTCGCCATGTCGACCGGCGCGACGTCGATCGCGGCGACGAGGCTGGCGCTCGACGCATTGTTGCGCGCGAGCGCCGCCAGGGCCGCGATGCGTACGGGGCGGATATCCCACGGGCCATAGCCCTTGCGGGTGAGGCGCCCTTCGACGACCGCTTGCAGCGCTTTCACCATCTTCGCTTTCGATGCCTCGGGGATCGCGAAGCCGTTCGCCGCGGTCACGTTCATGACATAGGCGGTGAGCTCGATCGAACCCGTCATGCGTTCGTTCGGCCAGTAGCGGAGCAGCCCGTCGTCATCGAGATAGGTCGGCATCGCCCCGGCCAGTGCCTGCCAGCGACCGACATCGCCGAGCGCGACGGCGCGCGACGTCTGCTGTTCGAAGCAGCTGTAGGGATAGGCGGCCATATAATCGCGCACGCCTGTCAGCGGCGGCGCAAGCGTGCTCGCGAGCGCGATATCGACATAGCCGCCGGGAAGCGCGCCCGCCGGAATCGCGATCGGCAGCGTCGTCGCGGGGCCGACGCGGAACAGGCTGGCGGCCCAGGTTTCGACCGGCACCGCAGGTTCGACGACCTGTTCGAAGACGAGGCGGTCGCGCGCCTTGCCGCCCTTGGCGACCGCATCGACGGTCCATTGGATCGGACCCGTTTGTTCGGGAGCGGTCATCGACCAGCTGATCGGCACCGCGCCGCCTGCGGGAATGGTGACGGTGAGCGGCGGCGCGGTCGCGACGGCGGGCGACAGCGTCGGGGTCGCGGTGACCTCCATCGGCTGATCGGTACCATTGCGCAGCGTGAAGCGCGCGTCATAGGTGTCGCCGGTGCGTACCAGTTCGGGCATGCCGGCGAAGACGCCGAGATCCTGCACGGTGCGGACGCTCGTTTCGCCGGTGCCGAAATATTGCGAGCCGTCGGTGGCTATCGCGACGAGGCGGAAGCCCGAGAGATTGTCGCTGAGCGGCACATCGACGATCGCGCGGCCCCTGGCGTCGAGCGGGACATTCCCCTTCCACAGCAGGACCGGTCGGAAATCCTCGCGCGTCAGGCCCGAGAGGTCGCCGCCGCCGCCGCCGCCCGGTTCGAGCGCCTTGCGGCCATAGTGACGCTTGCCGACGACCTGCATCTGCGCGGTCGAGGTAAGCACGTCGAGCGTGCGTTCACCCATCATCGCGGGCAGGATGTCCCAGCTTTCGTTGGGCGAGAGCTGGAGCAAGGCCTCGTCGACCGCGGCGAAGGCGACGTCGGCATTCTTCGGCGCCTTGCCGTCGGGGGTCTTGACCTCGATCGCGACCTTGGCGGTTTCGCGGACCGAATATTTCGCCTTGTCGGCCTTGACCTTCACGCCGAGCTGATGGCCTTCCCAGCCGACCTTGATGCGCGCGATGCCCATGCGGTAGCTCGGCTTGGCAAGGTCGACGAGCGCGGTCGGCGGCGCGCCTTCGCTATTCTCGATCTTGAAGCCGACCGCGCGTTTCATCTTGCGGAACCAGCTTTCCTCACCGGTCACGCGGCCGCGCACCGCCATCACCGAGACATAGACGTCGGGTGCGTATGTCGCGGGCAGCTTGACCTGCACAACGGGGTTGGTGCCCTTCAGCGGCACAACAAAGCTCGACAGTACGCCTTCGCGTTCGACGGTGACGAGCGCGGTCGCTTCGCGGAACGGCATGCGGACCTGGAAGCGCGCGGTGTCGCCCGCGGCATAGCGCGGCTTTTCGGCGATCACGTCCATGCGGTCGCCATTGTCGCCGCCGAACCACCAATCATTATCGCCCGCGAGCCAGACCGAGCGCACCGCGCGCGCTTCATTGCCATCGGCATCCTGCGTCGTCGCGACGACGGTGACCTCGCCCGAGACGCCGGGCGCCATCGCGCAGCTCGCGCGGCCGAGCTTGTCGGTCGTCGCCGAACAGGTCGCGTCGAGCCGCGTCGTGCGCATCTGGTTGTCATAGGCGTAGAAGCCGCCGATCAGGCGGCGCCGCGCGGTGATGATCTCGCGGTTATAGAGTGCAACCGCGATACGTTTGCCGGCGATCGGCTTGCCATCGAGGTCGAGCGCGATGAAATTGAGGCGGAGGTCATTGTCGCGCATCAGCCAGCCGTCGGTCTTGACGCCGAGGCGGACCGCCGAGGGGTAGAGGGTGATGCGGCGGCTCGACGTCAGCGTCTCGCCATTGGCATCCTCATAATCCATTTCGGCGGCCATCATCGTCGGTTCAGTGATCGGCTGGTCGACGGTGACATTGGTCGTTGCGGCGCCATTGGCGTCGAGTTTGAGCGGTACCGAACGCGCGAGCGGCAGTTCGGCCGAGGGTTCGTCGCCGCTGTCGTCGAGCTGGACGACGCCTTCCTTCACCGGCTGGCCGTCGAAGTCCCAGTCGCGATAATCCTCGGGCGGCGACCAGGATGAGCGGAAATTGGTGCGCAGTTCGACCGGAATGTTCGGCGCGGGGCCGCCCGACAGATAGCCGACGAAAAGGTTGAGCGGGACGGCGGCGGGACGCACAAGCGCGGTTTTCGGCCCGGTGATCGTCGCCTTCATCGTCGGCAGGCGATATTCGTCGACCTTGACCGACTGGCCCGACCAGATCGTCTTGTCCTCGCCATCCTTGTCCTTGGTGACGAAGACGAGTTCATAATCGCCCATCGGCGCCGAGGCGGGGACATTCCAGACCGTATCGCCGCTGCCGCTTGCGGCGATCGCGAACGGCATTTCGAATTCGGTGTCCGAGCCGCGGTGGACGAGGCGGAGCTTGCCCGCGAGCGGCTCGGGGGTGCGGAAGCCGGTGCCGACCGGGCGGCGCAGCACATGTTTCATATGGACGGTCTCGCCCGCTTTTACGAGCGAGCGGTCGAAGACGGTGTGGAGGATATCGTCGCGTTCGGACCAGCCATAGGGGAGGTCGAAGTCATAGGGGCGGATGCCATTGCCCCAGTCGGTGAGCGTGAAGCTGAAATCGTCGCCCGAGCGTGCGCTGACCATCAGCGCATGGCCTTCGCTTTTCGCCATGTCGGGATTTTCTTCGCAGCTCGAATAGGTTTCGGGCTGCGGCAATCCGCCGGCGAAGGCGAGGCGGCCGGCCTTGTCGGCGGTGCCGCGCGCGAGCAGGCGGCCGGTGCAGGCGTCGGTGACGCGAATCTCGGCGCCGGCGACGGGGAGGCCGCTATTCAGCGACGTCACCCAGGCGAGCGAGCCCTCGCGGCCCCATTTGAAATGCACCGCCATATTGGTGACGAGCGCGGCGGTCGCGACATAGCGCGTCGATTTGTGGCCGAGCAGCGCGGCGCCAAGCTCGGGGCTCGCGATCTCGACGACATGGAAACCCTTTTCGGCGAGCGGGATTCCGACGACTTCGAATTCCTTGCCGCCCGCGGCGGGCGCAAGTTGCAGGTCGCGGCGCTCGCCGCCCGAAGGCGCGCGGTCGAACACCGATTTCGTGCCGGTGTAATTGACGGTGACCTCTTTGCCCGTGCGGTCCTTTTCCTCGCGATAGTCGGTGTCGTCGGCGTCGGCGACACGCTTCAGCCACCGCGCGATCGCGGCATCGTCATCGCCGACCTTGAGTGTGGCGGCGGGCATTTTGAGGTTCGACTGGACGAGGCTGCTCTCGACGCCGCGGACGGTGACGGGCAGCACGCCGCCTTCGTCCGCTTCGAGGATGCCGAATTCGGCCGCGAATTTGACGAGCGGCGGGGCGCGGTCGATGTGGAATTTCAGCGGGAAGTTCGACTGGTTTTGCAGCTTGCGGCCGCTCTGGTCGGTGACGTCGGCGGGGAGGACAAGCGTCGCGTCGACATTTTGCGGCAGCGGGCCGGCGAAGCGGACGCTGGTGAGCCAGGCGTCATTCTTGTCGTCGTCGTCGATCTTCGGCGTCAATTTCCTGCCGTCGGCGGTGTTGAGCGTCGCGGCGAGGATCGTCTCGCGCGACACCGGCGAGGCGAAGCTCAGCGTCACATCCTTGATCGGGTTGCAGCCCGCCTGCGGGTTGATGCGGCTGCACGACATTTTGGCGGTGAAGGCGGGACGCACATCATGGTCGAAGCGCTGGTCGCGGCCGGCGGTGCGGCCGGGGACGCCCGCCTGGCTGATGCGCGCGTCCCAGACGAGCGCCATCTCGCGGCCGGGGGGCAGCGGGCGGCGGCATTTGACGGGGACGATGCGATCGAGCGCGGCCTCGCGGTCGGCGCCGGCGGCGGGGAAGCGCTGGGGCAGGCCGGCGTCATAGGTAAAGGACTGGCGCGACCAATTATTGTCGCCGAGACCGGTCAGGATTTGCGTCGCGGTGTCGCGCGGCAGGACGTCGACGGGGATCTTCTCGCCGATGCCGTCGACCGCGCAATAGGCGAAGCGGCCGACCGAGGCGCGGTCGGCGGCGACGTTGGTGGCGACGAGGAAAATCTGGTCCTCCTCGATATCGCCGTCCATCCCGCCCGCGAGCACGGCGCGCGCCGAGGGGCCGCCGGTGTCGAGCGCGAAGCGGCTGTTGCCCGCGACCGACACGCCGCGCGCGGTCTTGAGCCCGTCGCGGAGGTCAATATGGCACGCGAGCCCGCCGGGGAGCGGCTTGTCGAATTCGAGCACCCAGGTGCGCGTGTCGACCCAGCGGCCGGTCGAAGGGAGTTTGCAGTCGTTGGTCGCGGGGGCGGGGGCACGGGGATCGCCGAGCGGCACCATGTCTTCGGAAAAGCGCAGCGTGAAGCGCGTGATCGTTCCGTCGCCCGTGCCCGAGCTGCCGGGGGTCGCGAGTGTGACCTGCGGGACGGTGTCGGCCGCGGCGGTCGCGGCCATTGCAAGTGTGAGGGGAATGAGCAGCGCGAGTTTCGCCTTGCCAGCCAGCCGGTTAGCCAGCGCCCGCCCCAGTTGCATCATTCTGCCATCTCCTCACTGTCGCGACCCAGCGAGTCTCTTGTCATGCCCTCTTATCGAATCGCTGTCCAGATTTCATCGCTAATTATGCACGGTTCGTCGCAACATTCAGCGCGCGAGCATCGGCCCGAGCTTTTGCCCCGCAAAGATATGGACGTGGAGGTGCGGGATCTCCTGATGGCTGTCGAGGCCGACGTTCGCGAGCAGGCGGTAGCCGGGGGCAACGAGGCCCGCGTCGCGCGCGACCTTGCCGACCGCGCGGACGAAGCCTGCGATTTCGGCGTCGCTGCCGCGTTCGGAGAAATCGTCCCAGCTAACGTACGGGCCCTTGGGGATTACGAGGATGTGGAGCGGTGCCTGCGGGTTGATGTCGTGGAAGGCGAGGGCGAACTCGTCCTCATAGACGGTCTTCGACGGCAGTTCGCCGCGCAGGATGCGCGCGAAGATATTGCTGTCGTCATAGGGGAGGGTTGCGTCGATCGGCATGCGAGGGGTCCTATTGCTGGCGGGCTGCTTTTTCGGTGTGGCCCGAGGTGCCGTGGCGGCGGTCGAGTTCCGCGGCGATCATGTCCCACGTCAGCCCGCGCTCGGCGATCAGGATTGACAGGTGGAAGACGAGGTCGCTCGCTTCGCCGATCAGTTCGGGATCGTCCTCGCTGACCGCGGCGATCACCGCCTCGACGGCTTCTTCGCCGAGTTTCTGCGCGATCTTGCTGCGGCCTTTTGCTGCGAGGCTGGCCACGTACGACGCTTCGGCCTCACCCGCCGCGAGCCGGTCATGGATGACTGCCTCGAGCCGCCCCAGCGTCTCGCCCATTGCCTTGCTCATCGCGCCGATCCTTTCGCGAGCTTGCCTAGCCGCGCCGTGCGCGCACGACAAGCGGGCGCCGCGAGGCGCGAAAACTTACCGCGGCGTAAACCATATCGAAACGCCCGTAGCCTAGATTCCGACGCGCCGGGGGGCGGGATCAACTTTGGTAATCGGAAGACGATGATGAAAATGGGCACCAGCTCCTCGGTGTTTCTGGCCGCGACGGCCTCGATAATTGCATTGGCGGCGTCGCCCGCGGCGGCGCAGAGCGGTGACGAGATCATCGTCACGGGATCGCGCATCGCGAAGAGCGAGTTTACCAGCGCCGACCCGATCCAGGTCATCGATCCCGAGAGCGCAAAGTTGCAGGGACAGGTCCAGTTGGCCGACGTCCTGCAGTCGACGCCCGCGGCGCAGGGATCGATCCAGATCACTTCGGCGATTTCAAACCGCTTCGTCGCCAATGGCGGCAACGATGTGCAGACGGTGTCGCTGCGCGGGCTCGGCGCCGAGCGCACGCTTGTGCTGGTCAACGGCCGGCGCGCGGGTCCGGCGGGCATCCGTGGCTCAGTCGCGCCCTTCGACCTCAACGTGCTGCCGCTGTCGGTGGTGCGGCAGGTCGAAATACTCAAGACCGGCGCCTCGTCGATCTATGGTTCGGATGCGGTTGCGGGCGTGGTCAATATATTGACCCGCGACGACTTGGACGGGTTCGAGGGCGGCGGTTTCTCGTCGATCACCGAGCATGGCGGCGGTGAAAGCTATGGCGTCGATACAAGTTTCGGGAAGAAATTCGACCGCGGCCATATCTTCGCGACGGTCGATTATTTCCGCCAGCAGAATCTCACCCGCCGCGACCGCGGCTTCCTCTTCTGCTCCGAAGAGTACCTCAAGCGCGAAGCCGACGGCAGCCGCGCCGATATCGTCGATTTCCGCACGGGGCGCCCGGCGTGCAGCAGCACGCAGGCGAACATGATCGTGTTCAGCGATTTCTCGGGCGTCGACCAGAACGGCTTTCCGACCTTCGGCCCCGGGCTGATCGCACCGAACGGGCAGGCAATCTTTGCGGGCCAATATGGCAATGAATTTGCGGGGGTCGGGATTCCGATCAACGCCTACAATCCGATCGGCGTGTTCGGGCCGGCCAATTTCTACGGGGTCAATTTCGACGGCCCGTCGACCGGCGCGCTCAACCAGTTCGAGCCGGCCGAACAGGATTCAGACGTCTTTTCTGACGTGCGCCGCGTGAGTGCCTTTATCGAGGGCGCCTATGACGTGACCGACGGCATCACCGCCTATGGCGAATTCCTGTTCAGCAACCGCAAGTCGCATAACAATGGCGTCCAGCGGATCGAGCTCCAGCAGTTCACCGGCGCGTCGATGCTGCCCTTTTTCCTCTGCGACCCGACGGCCTATAATTGCGACCCCAACGATATGGGCGATCCGCTCAATGGCGAGTTCGGCGGCAATCTGATCCTCCGCCCGCGCGTACTGGTGAAATCCGAAAGCGAAGCCGACGTCGATTATTATCGCGGTGTGCTGGGGCTGCGCGGCGAATTTGGCGGCGGCTGGAAATGGGATGTTCACGGCCAGCACAGCCGTTCGGACGCGAGCTATACGCAGGACATCATCTATCAGGATGCGATCGCGTCGCAGACGCTGCGCACGCGCTCGTGCGCCGGAACGATCACCGCGATCCGCGGCGCGCAGTGCATCGACGTCGACTTCACCGATCCGCGCGTGCTGCGCGGCGACTTCACGCCCGCCGAACGCGCCTTCCTGATGGGCCGCGAGGCGGGCCGCACGCTGTTCAAGCAGACTTCGGCCGAGGCGCTGCTGACGGGCAAGCTGTTCAACCTGCCAGCGGGGCCGGTCGGGGTCGCGTTCGGCGCGAATGTCCGCCGCGATGAGATCAATGATACGCCGGGCGAGGCGACGCTTGCGGGCAATGTCGCCAATTTCACTACCTCGGGAATCACAGCGGGGCGTACTGTGTCGAAGGAGCTGTTCGGCGAGGTCGAGGTGCCGCTCCTCGAAGGCGTGCCGATGATCGAGCGGCTGACGCTGTCGGGCGCGGCGCGCTACACGCATGTCGAGGCAACGCGCCGCGACGGGGCGGGCGACACATTCAGCGATACGACGTGGAAGGTCGGCGCCGACTGGGCGGTGACCGACTGGCTGCGTTTCCGCGGCACGTGGGGCACGTCGTTCCGCGCGCCGGCGCTGTTCGAACTGTTCCTCGAAGACCAGACGGGGTTCCTCGGCCAGCAGGCGATCGATCCGTGCATCCAGACCGCGGCGCGGCTCGCGGCGGGGGCGATCAGTCAGCGCATTTTCGACAATTGCGCCGCCGACGGCATCGGCCCCAATTATGCCGGCGGGATCAGCCCCGTGACGATCACCTCGGGCGGCGGGCTCGGTGAGCTCGAGCCCGAAACCTCGACCGCGAAGACGGTGTCGGTGATCCTGACGCCCGACCTGTCGGGGGCGCTGTGGGGCGGGCTCAAGACGCGCCTTGCGGTCGATTATTTCGACATCGAGGTGAAAGACGAGATCACCCTGCTCGGCGCGGGGAACATCCTGCGCGGTTGCTATGATTCGGAGGTCGCCGACGAGCCGCTGTGCGGCCTGTTCACGCGCTCGACGACGGCGGGGCCCGATGCGCAGAGCGTCGCGAGCGTCACCGACCGTTATGTCAACATCAGCCGCCAGCGGAACCGCGGCGTCGACCTGTCGCTCGCGGTCGATCAGGATCTCGGCAACTTGGGCTCGCTCGCGTTCCGCGCGCAGATGACGTGGCAGGTGAAGGACAAGGTGTCGCTCTTCCCCGGCACCGAAGTCGATGACAATGGCAAGATCGGCAATCCGAAATGGGTCGGCGATTTCAACCTCGGCTGGATGAAGGATGGCTGGACGCTCTTCTACGGGCTCGATGTTACCGGCGCCGCATCGAACGAAGAGGATCTGCTGCGCGCGCAGGGCGGCGACGCCTGCCGCACGTCGAGCTTCCGTCCGGGCGGGCGTTTCTGCCCCGACGTCAGCGTGCCCGCGACCTTCTACCACTCGCTGTCGCTGAGCCGCGACGTCGCCGAACGCTTCCGCATCACGCTGGGCGTCGCCAACCTGTTCGACACCCCGCCGCCGCGCGTATCGACCGTCGTCGCCGCGACGCCGCTGGTGATCGGGCAGGCGCCGGCGTTCGGGACGCAATATGATTATCTCGGCCGGCGCTTCTTTCTGGGCGTGCGCGGGAAGATTTAACCGGCGGCTTTGGGGTGGGGAACGGACGTCCGTCGCCCACTTCCGTCATCCCGGGCTTGACCCGGGACCCGCCTATTCCTTCAAGAAGGCAGGCCCCGGATCAAGTCCGGGGTGACGATGCAGGAGAGGGCTGCTTTCGGTCGTAGCCGCCGTTGATGGGGTGCGGGGACTGGACAAGCCCGCGCTCCTCTGGTGAAGCGCGGGGCATGTCCGAGGTCAAACTGCATCCCGACTGGCTCGCGCGCATCGGCGGCGAGTTCGAGCAGCCCTATATGGCGGCGCTCAAGGCGTTTCTCGGCGAGGAGCGCGCGAGGGGCAAGGCGATCTTTCCGCGCCCGCGCGACTGGTTCGCGGCGCTCGATGCGACGCCGCCGCAGGATGTGCGCGTCGTGATTTTGGGGCAGGATCCGTACCACGGGCCGGGACAGGCGCATGGGCTGTGCTTTTCTGTCCAGCCGGGCGTCCGCACCCCGCCGAGCCTCGTCAACATCTACAAGGAAATGCAAAGCGACCTCGGCATCGCGCGCGCGTCGCATGGCTATCTCAAATCCTGGGCCGAACAGGGCGTGCTGCTGCTCAACAATTGCCTGACGGTCGAGAGCGGCATGGCCGCGTCGCACCAAGGCAAGGGGTGGGAGAAGTTCACCGACGCGGTCGTCGCCGCGGTCGCCGCCGATCCGGCGCCCAAGGTCTTCATCCTGTGGGGCAGCCACGCGCAGAAGAAGGCGGCGAATGTCGCGGGGCTGGGCGCGGGCGGCCCGCACCTGATCCTGCGCGCGCCGCATCCCTCGCCCCTGTCGGCGCACAACGGTTTTTTTGGGTCGCGGCCGTTCAGTCAGGCGAATGCGTTTCTCGAGGCGCAGGGCCGTGGTGCGATCGACTGGGAGTTGCCCGAAACGCCTGACGTCGCCGCCGCATGAGCCTGCTCGCCGATCCGCTGACCTTGCTGGTGCTCGCCATCGCGGTGATCCTGCTCGGGCTCGCCAAGGGCGGCCTGTCGGGGGTCGGCGCGCTCGCGACGCCGCTCGTCGCATTGGTGCTGCCGCCGACGATCGCCGCAGCGTTGCTGCTGCCGATCCTGATCGTGCAGGATGTCGTCAGCGTTTGGTCGTTTCGCAAGACGTGGGATGGCTGGGTGATCGCATGGATGCTGCCCGGCGCCGCGGTTGGGATCGCCGCGGGCTATTTTTATGCCGAGCGGGTTGACGAAGCGAAGCTGATGGCGGCGCTCGGCGCAATCACGCTGGCGTTCGGGCTCTATCGCCTTTGGGTCGAGCGCGGCGGGCGCGTCGTCGCGGCGTCGACCTCGCCGGGTTGGGTCGGCAGCCTGTTCGGGGTCGCGACGGGCTTTACCAGCCAGATCGCGCATGCGGGCGGGCCACCGTTCCAGATGTGGGTGACGCCGCGCCGCCTGCCGCATCTTGTCTTTGTCGGCACCAGCTCGATCCTGTTCGCGGCGATCAACTGGATGAAGGTGCCCGCCTATATCGCGCTCGGCGCCTTTCCGCACGAGGTGCTCGTCGCCGCGCTGCTGCTGATGCCGCTCGCGATCGTCTCGACCCTGCTCACCGTTCGCTGGCTGAAACGGATCGATGGCGCGCGTTTCTATGTTATCATCTATCTGCTGATGGTCCTGCTCGGCGCGAAGCTGGTGTGGGACGGGCTCGCGGGCTGACGCTGGAGGCGGATCGATGGTGCAGGCACGGTGGAATGGCGCGGTGATCGCCGACAGCGACGACACGGTGGTGGTCGAGGGCAATCATTATTTCCCGCGCGACGCGGTGGCAGCGGGCGTGCTGTCGGACAGCGCGACGACGAGCATCTGTCCGTGGAAGGGACTGGCGCATTATCATGATGTCACGGTGGGCGGGCAGGTGAACAGCGACGCCGCCTGGTATTATCCCGACCCCAAGGAGGCGGCCGAGGCGATCCGCGACCGCATCGCCTTCTGGAAGGGTGTCGAGGTCGGCTGACGCTTTGCCCATGACGAATGCGATCCAGATTCTCGTCGATGCCGACGCCTGTCCGGTTAAGGACGAAATCTATCGCGTGGCGTGGCGGCACGAGGTGGCGGTGAAGGTCGTGAGCAACAGCCGGTTGCGCGTCCCCGAGCATCCGCTGATCGAGCGGATTGTCGTGTCCGACGGTTTCGATGCCGCCGACGACTGGATCGCCGAGGCGGCGAATGCGCGCTCGATCGTCGTCACCGCTGATATCCTGCTCGCCGACCGCGCGTTAAAGGCGGGGGCAATAGTGCTCGGACCCAATGGGAAGCCCTTCACCATGGCGTCGATCGGCCCCGCGATCGCGACGCGCGCGATCATGGCCGACCTACGGTCGGGGATGAGCGAGGGGATGGGCGGGCCGCCGCCTTTCTCGAAGGCCGATCGCTCGCAATTCCTGCAGGCGCTCGATAGCGCGCTGGTGCGGCTCAAGCGCCAAGTTTAATCTTCTTTCATTTATTTTCAGTGCCTTGTGAAATTTCTTCGGCCGAGTGATGGCGATCACGGCCGGGTGATCGGCCGTGCGGCATAAGCAGGTCATCGGGAACGACCCGAGCGAAATTCGAACCAGATCAACGAATGTAAAAGGAAGAGACGATGACCAAGAAGATGATCCTCGCCCCGATGCTTGCGCTCACCATCGCCCTGTCGGCGACCCCTGCGATGGCGCAGTCGGCGCAGCCCGCGCAGGGCGGCATGACGGTGACGTCGAACCCGGTTCAGATCCTGATCGGCCTGCTCCTCCCCGCGGTGCAGAAGGTCCGCGAAGCCGCGGCGCGCTGAAACGCACAATATTTTCGTCTCCGGGCGCTTCCGTCATGCCGGCCCGGAACACAGCCCTCCCGCCCCTGCGACCCAGGCGGGAGGGCTGACTATTTTCGGGCGCCTTGAATGGCCGCGCTATCGCGCGTAGATTTCGGTGCGAAGGGGGAAGGGGCCATGCTTTCCATATTGCCTTTGCTTCTGGCCGCTGCGGCGCCCGAAACCGCGCCGTCCGCGACCAAGACCCCACCGGCCGCGTCGGCGATGACCCCGGTGACGATCGAATATTATTATCGCATCCGCTGGGGAGCCATGGACGAGTTCCGCGCGCTTTACGCAAAAAACCACCAGCCGATCCTCGACGAGATGAAGCGGCTGGGCTTCATCACCCGGATCGAGACTACGACCCCCTTCACCCATATGGCGGGCGGAACGCGCTGGGACCTGCGCGTGACGATCACCTATCGTGGTGCCGAGGACGCTGTGGGCAACGCGACCGGCTATGACGCCGCTGCGGAGAAAGTTGGCGCGCGCCTCTTCCCCGACCTTGCGGCATTCAAGGCCGAGGAGGCCAAGCGTTTCGCGCTCGTCGAGGAGCATTGGGACGTGATCGTCAACAGCGAGGAGTAAGTTTGCGGACGGCCCGAAAGGCCCGCCGGTCAGTTCCCCGCGCGGCGGTGGATGAAGAATGCGAGCAACAATACGGCAGTGATCACGCCGACGAGCATCCCGGCCGTCGTCGTGACCATTGTGATCGAGCCTGCGGGATCGTTCGAGTTCCACGCGCCGCTCTGTGTCCGGTCGATCATCCACCACGCCCCGGCGACGACGATCAGGTCGAGCAGGACCAGCCCAAGCAGTGCGCGCATCGATTTTTTCATGGATCAATTCCTCCCCCGAAATCCCGTCAGCTTTCTTCGCTGTCAGGTCATTGCCGGGCATGGTAGCTTCGGGTTTCGCGAAATTCTATAGGAGTCGGGATCATGGCAGCGCTTCCTACGATCATCCTTGTACACGGCTTTTGGGGCGGCGCGGCGCACTGGGCGAAGGCGATCGTCGAACTCGACCGACTGGGCCATAAGGGCATACGCGCGGTTGAGCTGCCGCTGACCTCGCTTGCGGGCGATGCGGCACGGACGCGGCAAATTGCGGCGCAGGTTGAGGGGCCGGTGCTGCTCGTCGGGCATAGCTATGGCGGCGCGGTGATCACCGAGGCGGGAACGGCGCCGAATGTTGCGGGGCTCGTTTATATCGCGGCCTTCGCGCCCGATGCAGGCGAAAGCCCCGGCGCGCTGACGCAGCAGCATCCCCCTGCGGGTGCGGCGAATCTTGCGCCCGATTCCGACGGCTATCTGTGGATCAAACCCGACAAGTTTCACGAAAGCTTTTGTCAGGACGTGGGCGCCGACGAGGCGCTGGTGATGGCCGTAACGCAAAAGGCGCCGCTTGCGTCGACCTTTGGCGAGGCGGTGAGCGACCCGGCGTGGCGGGTGAAGCCGAGCTGGTACCAGATTTCGAGCGCTGACCGGATGATAGATCCCGCGAACCAGGCCGCGATGTCGGGGCGGCTGGGCGCAAGGAAGGTCATCACACTTGACGCGGGGCATGCGTCGCTCGCCTCGCGGCCGGTCGAGGTCTCGGCGCTGATCGACGAGGCGGCGTGCAGCCTTAGGTCCTGACCCCAGTTGACCCGCGCCGCGGCGAAGGGCAGCATTGCGCGATGGCGCGCCTCTATACGACCTTCGCCGAATTCTGGCCCTTTTACCTGCGCGAGCACAGCAAGGCGTCGACGCGCGCGCTCCACTATGTCGGGACGAGTCTGGTCGTGCTGATCGCGATTGCGGCGGTGCTGAGCGGGCGTTGGGGGTGGCTGGTCGCCTTGCCGCTTGCGGGCTATTTCTTCGCATGGGTCGCGCATTTCGGGGTCGAGAAGAACCGGCCCGCGACCTTCACCTATCCGCTGTGGAGCCTTGGCGCCGATTTCAAAATGTGGGCGATGTGGCTGACGGGGCGGCTGGGACCCGAGCTTGATCGGGCGGGCGTCGTGCGGGAAAATCGATCAGACTGACCTAAAGGTATATCTGGCGCTTGTTGCGAACCGTTCTTAACTTCTACAGGTTCGCAGTTGCTGGAGACGGGCCATGCCCCTCGATCTGATCAAGACATTCACCTATCTTTCAATCCACCTGACCATCGGGTTCAGTGTCGCTTATGTGATGACCGGATCGGTCGCGCTCGCGGGCGGGATCGCGATCATCGAGCCCTGTATCAATGCTGTCGCATTCTTCTTCCATGAAAAGGCGTGGAAGCGGGTCGGCATGCGGCGCACCCTTGCCTGATCGAAGGATGGCCTGACCGAAGGATGGGTGCGGTCATATCTTTGTCGGTATGCCCCTATCGCCCGCTTGATGTAGAAACAGGGACGAGACTCACCCCAAAGAGGAGATATGACCATGACCGTCAATCGCGCATCTGCCCGCTACGAAGGCTTTGGCAAGGAAGGCAAGGGGTCGATCACGACCAAGTCGGGCGTCCTCAATGCACAGCCCTATGGTTTCGGGACGCGCTTCGAGGGACAGCCGGGGACGAACCCTGAGGAGCTGATCGCTGCGGCGCACGCGGCCTGCTTCACGATGGCGCTGTCGTTCGGCCTCGCGCGCGCGGGCTATAACGGCGACACGCTCGAGACGAGCGCGGCGGTGACGCTCGACCAGGTCGACGGCGGTTTCCAGATCACCAAATCGGCGTTGACGCTGACGGGCAAGGTGCCGGGGATCGGCGCCGACGAATTCGCCGCGATCGCTGCGGAGGCCGAGAAGAATTGCCCGGTGTCGAAGCTGCTCAACTGCGAGATCACGCTCGAGCACAGCCTCGAAGGCTAGGCGGCGCGGCGCAGTGGCGTGGGCAGCTCGTCTTCCATGAAGGCGAAGGCGCCCTGCGCGGGCGGCTCGAGCGTCCAGCGCTGCAATACGCGGTGGCGCCGGTGGCCGATATGGCTTTCGATCAGCACCAGCTCGCGCGGGGTCCAGTTCCACGCCACCGGAACCGGGTCGAACCCTTCGTTCCGACCATAGCCGAGCGTGATGTGCGGGCGGAGGCCCGACTTGCGATGCATCGGCTCGATGCCCTGCGCCGCAAGACGCGCGACGACGCCCTCATAGAGATGGCGAATGCCGCCGATGCTTCCGACAGTAGTGAGTTCGGCTCCCATCTCCCGGCTCATGATGCGTCCAAGGGGAATGTGACTAGCGGCGGGGAGACCAGATGCGAACGCTGCTGCGACGCGCTGGCGCAGGAACGGGTGCTGTGCCTGTGTCTCTGCGATCGTGCAGAGCGTGAGGTGATAATTCTGCGGCTTCAGGCCCGCGAACAAATCGCCTGAAACGGCCGGCAATTGGCGCGCAAGCCAGCCGGCGCGGTCGGCGGCCACCTGAAACCCCAGGAAGTAGCGGAACATCGGGTCCATCATCCATTCCTCCGAATCGGATCAATGTTCCTATTATGTTCTTATTCGTTGCGAGAGTCGAATCGTCAGGTTGCGGGCGCCTTGCACGACGGCACGGGCACGCGGCGCGCCGGATCGCCGTCGAGCGTTGCGACCTGCGGCTTTTGCGCCGCAGTCTGCCATGCAAGCCTGGGCCACCAGCGCGTTGGCGGCGGCGCGGTTGCCGGGTCGATGCTTTCGCCCGGGCGCGGCATTGCGAGGCGGACCCCGGCGCAGCGCGCGGCGGCGAGGATGCGCTCGGGCGGTTCGGTCCACGCATGCGGCGCGAGGTTGAACAGCGCCCAGTGGATCGGGATCAGCGTCTTGCCGCCAACGAGCCGGTGCGCCTCGACCGCAAGTTCGGGGCCGAGGTGATTGTCGGGCCATGCCGGATTATATTGGCCGGTGTCGAGCAGGGTCGCGTCGAATGGACCGAGACGCGTGCCGATCTCGGCAAATTCGGGGGCGAAGCCGGTGTCGCCCGAATACCAGACGCGGTGCCTTGGCCCGATCAGCGCATAGCCCGCCCAGAAGGTCTGGTTGCTCTGGCTGCCGAGCCGCCCGGAGGCGTGGCGCGCGGGAGTCGCGACGATGGTGACATCGCCCACCTTCTTCTCATCCCACCAGTCGAGTTCGACGATCTTCTTCTCGTCGACGCCCCAATAGGCGAGGTGCGAGCCGATACCGAGCGGAACGACGAACATCGTGCCGCGGCGGTCGAGCGCGCGGATCGTATCGCGGTCGAGATGGTCGTAATGATCGTGCGAGATCACCACGGCGTCGATCGGCGGCAGGTCGGCAATCGCGATCGGCGGCGCATACCAGCGCGCCGGGCCGAGCCAGCCGACCGGCGACGCGCGCCGACCCCACATCGGATCGACAAGGATGCGCTTGCGGTCGATCTCGACGAGCGTCGAGCTATGACCGAACCAGGTGATGCGCAGCCCGCTGGCGGGAAGCTGCGCGAGCGTCGCGGCGTCGGTGCGCCGTACCGGCACCGGCGCGCCGGGCTCGGGCTCGGTGACCGCCGATGCGGTAAGCAGGCCGCGATAGGCCGCCTGCCGGTCGATCCAGCCGCCGCGGCCATTGCTGAAGGCACCATCTTTCCAGTGTGGCGAGCGTTCGAGTTTTTCGAGCCGCGGCCCCGAGGGCGCCCGCCCGAAGGCGTTCCATCCGCTTACTGCGAGGACCAGCGCAAACAGCAGGAGCAGGAGAAGCAGCAGCCCGATCGCGCGAACCGTCCAGCGAAGCACGCGGCGCGTCCGCGTCATGGCTTCGGCGCATCCTCCAACGCCATCCGCGTCACGTGGATATAGGTCGCCTGCCAGCTGCCTTTGTGGCGTCTGAAAATATCGGTGAAGCGGATGCGGACGCGGAAGGGCGTGCCTGCCGAGCGGCCCGACAGGATCGTCTCCGCGCTGGCGAGACCCGCGTCCTTGCCAAGCGGCAGGATGACGCGATCGCTGAGTGTCACGGGGTCGTAATCATCATCGGCGCCCGTCCAGCCGTCGATGAAGAAGGCCTTGCCATAGCGCTTGCCGCTGCCGTCGATGAAGACGAGATCGTCGGCGACCATGCGGTCGAGAGCGGCACGATCCTGCGCGATCTGGGCCGCATCGAATGCGTCGGCGAAGGTACGGAGGCTCGCCACCTCGTCGGCCGGCGCATCGGCAGCAAGGGCTGGAGCTGCCATGCCGAAAGCCAGCGCAATCGCTATCGTTCGTCGCATGGCATCTCCTTTCCTCGCTTTGTCGTCGTTATTGCGCCGGGCGGCAGTCCTTCAGCCAGATCACATGCTTATATTCGTCGAAATCCTCGACCGTACCGGTCAGCTTGATGCCCTTGTTCGGCTTGAGTTGGAGCGAAAAGGCCGCCTGTCCCGGGGCCATATAGCAGACGATGTCGGTCTTGAACGGCGCCTCGTTCGGTAGGCGGATCGCCTGTTCCCACGGGTTCGGGATCTTGTAGCCGACGCGGAAGCTGCTGCCGTCCTTGGTCACATAATCGACCGTTCCGTCGACGGTGAACTGCTTGCCCTTGTAACGCGTGAGCACGCCCGCCGAATTGCGTTCGGTGTCCTTCGACACCTGCTGCGAGAAGCCGAGCGCGCTGATTTTGAGCGGCGCGGCGGCAACGGTCGTCGCGGTTGCGCCCTTCTTCGCAGCGGCGGCGCCCGCCTTGCCGCCCTTGATCTGGTTGAGGATGCCGCACATTTCGGCCTTGGCGGGATCGCTACCGACCGACTGACCCGCGCGCAGCTTGGCCTCCATCACGACCGTTCCGATGCCGCCGGTCTGCGTCGCAGTGATCTGGATCGGAAAGGCGCGTGCGCCGCCGGTCATCGGCTGTTCGATCAGCATCGATCCATATTCGGCCTCGTCGGCCATGATGTCATAACCCTTGGCTGCGACGAGCCCGCGCATCTGGCCGATCGCGACCGCGGGGGGCAGGTCGGCGACCGTCACCGCGGCAGTGAAGCGCAGCCCGGTGATCGGATTGCCCTTTTTGACAAAGGCTTCCTCGCAGGTCGCGGCATTGGCGGTGCCCGTGGTGAGGAGAATGAAGGCCGGCGCGAGTGCGGCGGCGAGACGCGAATAAGTCGTGGTGCGCATGGGGGCTCCCTGGAGATGTTTCTGTTATGCGACTTATATTGTGCGATGCGTCTGCCGCAGTGCAGGGCCGCCTGCAATGACTAAGTTACCAAGATGATGGTGTTTTGCGGGACAGGGAACGGCCTCGTCAATCGGCGCTTGATCTCAACCGGGCTTGAGCTTTCATAAGGGCCGGACATTGATTCGCGAACGGAGCCTTGTCCATGTTGCACTATCCCGCTGCCACGCCTTCCGACCCCGTCGATTCCGGTGGTGACGCGTCCGCCGCCGCCTTCCTGCCGCGCTACCTCGCGCGGATCGGCTATCGCGGGCCGGTGGCGCCGACGATCGAGGTGCTCGCGGCGTTGCAGGCGGCGCATATCGCCGCGATCCCGTTCGAGGCGATCGACGCGCTGACCGGAGCAGGGATCGATATCGGCGCCGACGCCGTCGACACCAAGCTGATCGGCCGGCGGCGCGGCGGATATTGCTTCGAACAAAATGGCCTGTTCCTTCGCGTGCTCAAGGCGATCGGGTTCGACGCCGAGGGGCTGATCGGCCGCGTGCGCTGGATGCTGCCCGACAATGCCCCGCCGACCCCGCGCACGCACATGACCCTGCGCGTGCGGCTGGGTGGCCGGCCTTGGCTCGTCGATGTCGGTTTCGGCGCGACGGTGCCGCCCGCACCACTCGCGATGGACAGCGAGGAGCCGCAGCCGACGCGGCACGAGACCTATCGTGTCGTACGGCACGGCGACGTGTGGCAGGTCGCGGCGCTGTTCGAGGGTGAATGGCGGACGCTGTACCGGATCGACGACATGCCGCCGCCAGCGATCGATTACGAGATCGGCAACTGGTACACGTCGGCGCATCCCGACTCGCATTTCCGCCATCAACTGAGCGCGGCGCGCACGACCGCCGACGCGCGCTATGGTCTGCGCGACAACCGGCTGACGACGCGGCTCGTCGACGGCCGCATCGACCGGCGTTACCTGACCGCCGACGAGATCGAGCGCGCGCTGACGGAGATTTTCCTGCTGCCGGTACAGCGCCACTGGCGCGCCGCAATCGAGCGCGCGGCGACGGCGGAGATTGCGGGTTAGCTTGACTCGCCGCGGCTATCGCGTTCTTTTGCCGGCGAAAGAAGGGAGCGCGATTCCATGGCCGACAAGAAGGTCGTGCTGCTGTCGGGCGGCAATCCGCAGATACCGAAAGGCTATGGCGACGCGCCGGTGCAGGCCTATATCGCGGCGATGCCGGGGTGGAAGTCGGGCGTCTGGAAGCGGCTCGATACGCTGATCGAAAAGAGCGTTCCGGGGGTCGCAAAGGCAGTCAAATGGAACTCGCCGCTCTATGGTCCGCCGGGACAGGGCGCGGAGCCGACGCACTGGTTCCTGAGCATCCATTGCTTCGACAAATATATCAAGGTCGCCTTCTTTCGCGGCCAATCGCTCGATCCAATACCGCCGGTCGCGTCGAAGAGCGGCAACACGCGCTATTTCCATATCCATGAAGACGACAAGGTCGACGAGGCGGCGTTCGCCGACTGGGTGAAACAGGCCGCGGCGCTGCCCGGCGAGAAGATGTAAGGGGCACAGGATGGCGGCGGATCTGATCGATGCGAAGATCGCGGGGCTGGGCGACTGGCGCGGCGACACGCTGGCGAAACTGCGCGCGCTGATCCACGCCGCCGACCCGGACGTCGAAGAGACGGTGAAGTGGCAGAAGCCGACCAATCCGGCGGGGGTGCCGGTGTGGGAACATGCCGGGATCCTGTGCACCGGCGAGACGTACAAGGACAAGGTCAAGCTGACCTTTGCCAAGGGCGCGGCGCTCGCCGACCCGAAGAAACTGTTCAATTCAAGCCTCGACGGCAACACGCGGCGCGCGATCGATTTGTTCGAGGGCGACAGTATCGACGAGGCGGCGTTCAAGGCGCTGGTGCGCGCCGCAGTCGAGGCGAATCTGGAGAAGCCGGCGCGAGCGAAGAAGAGCTAATCGCGGCCGGGCGCGAGAGCCTGGCCGGTCATTTCGCGCCGAGCTGCTTGGTCAGGCGGGCGATATCCATGACGCTCCATTCTTCGGCGATGCGGCCGCCCTCGAAGCGGAAGAAGGTCATGCCGTCGATCGCGAACGGCTTGCCCGCGCCCGGAAGTCCCGCGGCGGCGACGCTGTTGGTGCCCGCGGCGCGCCAATGCACCGCCGCGAGGTCGCGCTCGACGATCGTGCGCACGACACTGACCTTGAGGTCGGGCGCGGCGCGGCGCCATTCGGCGCCCGAGGCATTGTCCTGTTCGATATCATAGTCGCCGTCGGGGGTGCGGGCGCGAAAGCCGGGGGTGTAGATGTCGGGCGAGATATCGAATTTTCCCTGCCCCATCTTCTCGAGGAAGACGCGTTCGGCGGTGCGGCGCTGCGCTTCGACGGTGCTGGACGGGGCGGCGGTCGGCGCGGCGCTGGCGATCGGGGCGAGCAACAGCGCGGCGCCAAGGGTCAGAACGGTCCTCATTTGGCAGTCTCCCGTGGTTTCATATGCCACATTGCGTTGACGATGACCCAGCGCTCACCGAATTTGCCCATGTGGAAATAGTCGACGAACCACGGCGTTTCGACGCGCACCGCGGCGGCGTCGCCCGCGACGTCGAGGATGCGGCACGACCGGTTCCACTCGGCCTTCGGGGTCTTCAGCGCGCCGCGCTTCGTCAGATCGACGAGTTCCTCGCGGCTCATGCGCTGGATGCCAAGCCGCTCGTCTTGGGTGTCGCCGAGCACGCGGCGCTTGGCGAGATCGGGGTGGAGCGCGCGTTTGACCCGCGCGGGATCGCCCTCAAGCTGGCCGTCGACATAGTCGAAGCAGGTCGCCTCGATCGCGGCGAGGTCGGCAGGGGCGGCGGCGGGCGTTGCGGCCGCTGCGGCGAAGGTGAGGAGGGGCGTCAGCATCGGAAGCTCCCGGGTGGGCAAGATGACCGACTCATGCGCTACATTTGTAGCGCCGTTTTGGCAAGCCGCTAGTCGATGATCGGCGCGCCCTCGGCCTGCAACCGCGCGAGACTGTCCTTCATCGCTTGCAGCACGTCAGGGGCATGCGGCTCCCAGCTTTCGACCTCGCCGACGATGCGCAGCGGCGCGCGGCTGCGATAGCTGCGCGTCGGGTTGCCGGGGAATTTCTTGTCGGTGAGATTGGGGTCGTCGAACCAGTCGCCGGTCGGCTCGACGATATAGATGCGCTCGCGGCATTCTCCGGCCGCCAGCTCGCAGCCCCAGATCGCCGACTCCAATGCCGCCGAGAAATAGATCCACGACATCGGCGCCGCCTGATAATTGCTGCCCCAGCCGACCGCGAGCAGGTCGCCGATCGCAAGGTCGGCGCGCGTTCCGTGGTAGAAAGTTGTGCCCGCATCGGGGCCGGTGGGGCTGGCGTCGGTCATCAATATTCGTTCCGCTCGCTGCGCAGCGCCGCCTTGCCGTCCTTCCAGTTCACCTCGGCGGCGGGCTCGTCGGCCTTGCCGGGCGCGAACAGTTCATAGACGACCGTGCCGTCGTTCTGGGTGCTTTCGATGACGCGCGCGGGGATGAAGGCGTCGGCCGCGGCCCCGGCGGCGGCGCGCACCGGGGCGGGGGCGTCGGCCCAGGCGATGTCGCGCTGCATCTCGACGACGCGATATGTGCCCGCCTCCTCGATCAGGTCGAGCTCGACCGGGCTGCCGTCGGGGCGCGTCCCCTCGACGTCGTAGAAGATTTTGCCATCGCGCTCTTTGCGTTCGGTCTCGGCGATTTTCATGCCGGGTATCTTGGCGAGTACCGCATCGCGCACGCCCCCCGGCAGTTCGGCTTCGGCGACCTCGCGGATGTCGGCGGCGGGGCCGTCGGCGAGGACCGATTTTTCGGGCGCAGCCGGAGCCTCGGCCTTGCCGCACCCGGCGACCGCCAGCATCGCGCCCATTATCAGCCAAGCCTGTCCGCGCATCGTCACTCTCCCATATCGGCAACCACTGTCAGCCTATCGGGCGCGACCGGACGAGTCGAGCCGCGCGCGGCCGGACGTTTTCGTTTGACCGCGCGCTGCCGCCATGATGCTCTGGCGCCGGGTCGGTGAGGGGGATTTATGACGGATACGCGTCCGATATTCGCGGCGTGGCATCGCGGCGACCGGCTGTTTTTCCTGAGCTTCATCGCCATGTCCTGGCTCGGCGTCGCGATGGGCTTCGCGCCGCAGATCGCAAAACGCTTTGGCGGCACGGCCGACTATCCCGCGCCCGCGATGCTCGAAATCCACGTCTGGGCCTTTTTCGCGTGGATGGCGATCCTGACCGTGCAGGCGCTGCTGATCGGCGCGCGGCGGCACGACCTGCACCGGCTGCTGGGGCTCAGCATCGTCATACTCGTCCCGGTGATGACGGTGTCGGCGATCGCCGCCGAAATCCACGGCCAGCGTTTCTATGCGCCGCGCGACCCCGAAAATGCGCGCTTCTTTGCGCTGCCGCTGACATCGATGATCCTGTTCGCGATCACCGCGACACTCGCCTTTGTGAAGCGCGGCGACCCGGCGGCGCATAAAAGGCTGATCCTGCTCGCGACCGCGGTGATCCTGTCGGCGGCATTCGGACGCTGGTGGGGCGAGCCGATCGGCATGACGCTGGGCGACGGATATTGGGGAATCATCCTCGGCAATTGGGCGGGGACGATCGCGCTGATCCTGGCCGCGGTGCTGTACGACTTCGCGACGCGCGGGCGGGTGCACCCCGTGCTGCTGTGGGGCAGCGGCGCCTATGCGCTCGCGTTCGCGGCGGCGGCTGCCGCCTATCACAGCGACTGGTGGCCCGCATGGGTGCGCGGCGCACTCGGGCTGGCGGCGGGGTGAGCGAAGCTTAGGTCACTCCCTGTCGTCGGATGGGTCGAGCCGCACCGTCCACACCGGATGCCCCGCCTCGCTGCGTTCGATCGCGTGCGAGGGGACCATGTCGTCGCCGGTCTCGATCCAGCCGCGGCCGTCGCATTTGGCGCAGGCGTGACGGATCGAGCGGTGGCTGACGAGGTCGATCTGGACGTTCCATTGCCCATAGCCGCCGCATTCGGGGCAGGGCTTGTCGAGGTCGCCGCTGCGGTGGCGCCGCGAGATGCCGTCGAGTGCATGCGGGTCGCCGGGGCCGGTGCAATGGACGATGTTCGAGGCGTGGGACATGATGGGCCTCCCTTTGATATGCGCTCTGCTGTTCGGCGAGGTTAGGCGCCGGCGCGGGGCATGGCAATGCAGCGGCAGTCCGGCGCAGAGCTGCGGGAATCAGAAGCCGTAGGCGGACAGGATCGCGGGAATGAGCCCGGGGAAGCGCCCGTTCACTTCCATCCCGCGCGAATAGTTGCGCATCTCGACCCCGACGCGTTCGGAACGGATCAGCCCCGCCTCGCGCAGGATCTTGAAATGCTGCGACAGCGAGGATTTCGGGATTTCGCGCGTTGCGGCCTGCGACAGCGCCGAACAGCGCTCGACGCACTCGGTCGCCGCAATCTCCGCAAAGATGGCGGCGCGTTCGGGATCCGACAGCGCGTGCAGGATCACCTGCGGGCTCAGCGTGTCCAGCGCGGGGTGAACGATCGGTCGCATGATTTTTATCTAGGGAGGCTTGAAGCATAGTTCAATAGTTCCATATTCCTGAACTATGGGACTAGCTGGCCATCGGGGCCGGCGCCCATCGAGGAGAATTTTCATGTCGAGACTTGCAGACAAGGTCGCGCTGGTAACCGGCGCATCGAAGGGTATCGGCGCCGCCATCGCCAAGGCGCTGGCGGCAGAGGGCGCCGCGGTCGTCATCAACTATGCGTCGAGCAAGGCGGGCGCCGACGCGGTGGTCGCGGCGATCGAGGCGGAGGGCGGCAGGGCCGTCGCGGTCCATGGCGACGTCGCGAAGGAAGCCGATGCGAAGGCGCTCGTCGATGCCGCGATCAACGAATTCGGCCGGCTCGACGTGGTCGTGAACAACAGCGGCATCTATGCCTTTTCGCCGATCGAGGAGGTGAGCGTCGACCAGTATCGGTCGATGTTCGACATCAACGTGCTCGGCACATTGCTCGTCACCAAGGCGGCGGTCCCGCACCTCGCCGAAGGCGCGAGCATCATCAACATCTCGTCGAACATCACCAGCGTGCAGATGGCGGGCGCGGCGGTCTATGCGGGGACGAAGGGCGCGGTCGACGTGATCACCGGCGTGCTCGCCAACGAGCTTGGCCCGCGCGGCATCCGCGTCAACGCGATCCTGCCCGGCGCCACCGAGACCGAGGGCGTGGAGACGATGACCGGCGGCGACAGCTCGCTGTTCGATGGGTTCATCGCGCAAACCCCGCTGCGCCGCGCCGGCCGACCCGACGATATCGCGGACGTCGCCGCCTTCCTCGCATCCGACGATGCCCGCTGGATCACCGGCGAGCGGATCGGCGTCAGCGGCGGCTTGCGCTAAAGCCAGGGCAGGGGGCGCGGGCACCAGCCTGCGCCTCCTGCCGCTATTCGGCGGAAGCCGCGCGGAGCGGCCAGCGGCCATGTTCGACATGGGTGGTCTTGCCGACGATGCTTTCGGTCAGGATGATCTCGTCGACGGTCCAGCCGATCGGCGGCATCTTTTGGGCATTCAGCCGGTCGCCGCGATAGTTGATCGTGATGTGCGGTTCGGGGGTGGTGCCGTCCATGATCGGCGCCTTTTCGCGCAGCAGATGGTTGACCAGCGCCTTCTGGAACGCCCGCGCCTCGGCCAGCGGATCGCGCGTGCGCAAAGTCACCGCCTTGCGGTTCTCGATCCGGTCGAAGCGGAGCGGAAAGGGGTTCGCGGCGAAACCGTCCAGCGCGGCGATGGTCGCGGGCAGCCACTCGAGCGGCGCATAATGGAGGTCGTAGAGCGAGATGAGCGTGACATGGAGCAGCTCGGGGCCGCGCCCGGGATCGTTGCGCGGCAGCGCGGCGATCGCCGCTTGCACCTCCGGCGGCGGCTTGGCCATGACGTAGAGCGGGTTCCGGGCGCGCATGGGTGGGAGTGTAGCATGGTGTGGGGGTGAGGCCGAATGGCGGGAACCTTACGCCGTGCGAAACAAGATGGGGCCGTCAGGTTGACGGCCCCAAAGAATTACAACGCCACTTTTGCTCGGGCCCGTATCAGGGATTTCTCAAACTCCCCGACGGCAAATTCGTGGCTGGCTTGGTTCTTGGAAAGCTTCTGCGGATCGAAGCGAGCCATATCTAGAACCAATCTATACGCTCCTGCTATTTCGGGAAGGTAACGATCCAAAAACTCATAGGGGTCAGCGCCCCAAACAACACGCCCTTCCTTAATTTCCATCAGACCCTTCAAGCCATAAACTAGCGGCATAATAAGGCCGTCCGGATAACGATATTCGACGGGCTTTCCAGTGAATGGCGTGAGAGGCTGGGTTACCACGAAGCCACTCTTATCTTTTGCTGCCTCTCTTCGTGGCGGATCATAGATCTTCACAATCGGATTCGACCCGAAGCGGTAATTGTTCGAATTATATGCGTCAGGGAAATCGGCATAAATTTTGTCATAAAGCGCAGGAAGGTCCGCAAGAATTTTAAAGGCGCTCGCCACTGCGTCGTTGAGGAGCTCGTGGCGCGGGCCGTCCCGGGGTTCAGACACCTCAGGGTGTTCCATCAGTCGATCAAACTGCTTCGAACATTCGCCTTTGTTCCGATAGATATTCTGCGGGGTCACGGAGGCGTCGATGGGCAATAGACCCGCTTCATTCGCGCGGTTCAACGGGATCCACGCCAGTGCGAGCAAGTCACGAACTTTGATCGGACGAGAGTCGTCGCTTTCCCATTCGTTGCTCTTCCATTCGACTTTTTCGGAGATCGACGTCGGAAGATGCTCGCGAATGTCGTCATAGAATCCGCGCTTATTAGCCTTCGTTTCTTGGGTGAGCTGAGCGTTATTATTTCGAGCCGCGCAGATATCGAGAAGCGACATTTCGAATTGTGCCACAACTTGCTCATCATCGGTATCCGCAGGGACGATCAGCTCGACAGGAACGAGGAAGCTGAATTCGTCCTTTTGCGCTTCCAGCTCCGTTCGATACTCCTCCCATGCTTCCTTCATTTCTTCCCAGCGGGAAAGACGTGAAAGAGCGCGTGAGTCCATGACGCGGCCGAGCATGTGCAGCCCAATCGCCAACATGTTGTGGCCTCCATCTAAAACGCCCTCCGAGGCCGGATCCAAGAAACGTAGGGCAAAGCGATTACGTTGCAACGCCTCGTAGTCCGAAGTCCCGAGCAGAACACCCTTTGATTTAAAAGGAAAAAGTTCCGGGGTTCGGTCGAGAGTTTCCATTATTGCATGAACAACCAAGCCCGTTTTTGCCGATCGGGGGTTCGCGTCGAGCGATCCGCCGTCAAACAGCGGCATAAGGTCGCGGCCTCGCACAAAGCCAGTATAGCGCTTAATTCCCGCAATGGAGTTGTCGGAATCGACTTCTGCAAGTCGTTCGCCATCGCGAAGACTTGGCTGCTCTGCGACCAGCGCAAAGCGTACGATAATTTGATTGTTAGGTTGCATAAAAACCAGTCCTTCCAAATGAAGAAACTGGTTTCGATCAACTGATCGAAAATATCGAAGCTGAGCAAGCTCAACCTGCCGCTTTTCAGAGGCATCACTGACCGAAACCGTTTCGGGCTTCTTTTCAGCCTCCGTCCAGAGGCGCAAACAAAGTGCCTCACTCTAACAATTTTGTCAATATTGCCGTGCTGACGCTAATTGAGCCCGAGACCTGCAAACTTTGTACTCGCAGCTTGTAGGGACACGGTAGGCCTAGGTTTCTTTCCCTTCGTCCCCAGCAACTTTGGGATATCAACGCCTGCCTTCCCCATCGAAAGTCGGGGCTGCAGCTTCCTTAGGTCTCCGCCCAAGCTGCCGCCAACATTCGGCTGAAGAGCGATACAAAACTGCATGATGAAAGCTTGATCGATGTGGATCGTACACTGCAGCCAAGGTTCATCGTATTTTCTGATACCGTGAGAAACATGGTTTCTCACGATCTTCGTGAAATCCAACCAAAGCTCCCAAAGTTCGTCAAGCGGCGCAGCGCCCGTTAAATTGGCAAATGCGCCTTGGCCGTACAATTTGTTGAAAGTGTCGGGGTATGATTTTCTATCAGGGGTGTAATCATTGTCATGGAGCCACGCCATCGCGTCAGAATATTGAACGCTTTTCTTACGAAGGCCAACGAGGAGGGCGCGACGGAGGATGCTTTCCGTCACTGCGTGAATTCGGATGAAATACCCTTCTGGATCACTACGCTTTGCGCCGGAGAGAAGTTTTCCGGTTACTTTATTTTGGCGTAGCCAAGGCTGCCAACCTTTGAGATCGGTAACTATAGCACCCTCCGAGAAGACTAACCCGTCTCATTATACAGGCTGTCACCGTTGCATCAATCATGCTCCCTACCGCCAGCACCCATATACAGCTCGCGGCCGGTTTCCTCATAAACCTCGCTCATTTTCGCCATGCCCTTTTCGGCTTCTTCGGCGGCGATGAAGCCGGCGCTGTCCTGATTTTGCAGCTTCGCGAAGTCGCGGACTTCCTGGCTGATCTTCATCGAGCAGAATTTCGGGCCGCACATGCTGCAGAAATGCGCCGACTTGGCGCCCTCGGCGGGGAGCGTCTGGTCGTGGTACTGCTCGGCGGTGTCGGGGTCGAGCGACAGGTTGAACTGGTCGCGCCAGCGGAATTCGAAGCGCGCTTTCGATAGCGCGTCGTCGCGGACCTGCGCGGCGGGGTGGCCCTTGGCGAGGTCGGCGGCGTGGGCGGCGAGCTTGTAGGTGACGACGCCGACCTTCACATCGTCGCGGTCGGGCAGGCCCAGATGCTCCTTGGGCGTGACGTAGCAAAGCATCGCGGTGCCGTACCAGCCGATCTGCGCGGCGCCGATGCCGCTGGTGATATGGTCGTACCCCGGCGCAATGTCGGTGGTGAGCGGCCCGAGCGTATAGAAGGGCGCCTCGCCGCACGCTTCGAGCTGCTTGTCCATATTCTCCTTGATCTTGTGCATCGGGACGTGGCCCGGCCCCTCGATCATCACCTGCACATCCTGCGCCCAGGCGCGCTTGGTGAGTTCGCCCAGCGTATAGAGCTCGGCGAACTGCGCCTCGTCATTCGCGTCGTAGATGCTGCCGGGGCGCAGGCCGTCGCCGAGGCTGTAGGCGACGTCATAGGCCTTCATGATCTCGGTAATCTCGTCGAAGCGTTCGTAGAGGAAGCTTTCCTTGTGATGCGCGAGGCACCATTTCGCCATGATGCTGCCGCCGCGCGACACGATGCCGGTCATGCGCTTCGCCGCGAGCGGGACGTAAGGCAGGCGGACGCCTGCGTGGATGGTGAAATAGTCGACGCCCTGTTCGGCCTGTTCGATCAACGTGTCGGCGAAGATTTCCCAGGTCAGGTCCTCGGCGATGCCGCCGACTTTCTCGAGCGCCTGATAGATGGGGACGGTGCCGATCGGGACGGGCGAGTTGCGGATGATCCATTCGCGCGTGTCGTGGATGTTGCGCCCGGTGCTGAGGTCCATGACGGTGTCGGCGCCCCAGCGGATCGACCAGACCATCTTGTCGACCTCGCTCGCGACGTCGGATGCGACCGCGCTGTTGCCGATATTGGCGTTGATCTTGACGAGGAAGTTGCGGCCGATCGCCATCGGCTCGCTTTCGGGGTGGTTGATGTTGCTGGGGATGATCGCGCGGCCGCGAGCGACCTCGTCGCGGACGAATTCGGGGGTGACATAGTCGGGGATGCTCGCGCCCCAGTCCTGCCCGTCGCGCCTATATTCGGCGAGGCGTGCGCGGCCGAGATTCTCGCGCTCGGCGACATATTCCATCTCGGGCGTGATGATGCCGCGGCGGGCATAGTGCATCTGGCTGACGTTCTGCCCCGGTTTGGCGCGGAGCACCTGCTTCTTCACATTGGGGAAGGCGGGGACGCCGCCCGAGCGATCGGGGCCGAGCTGGCCGTTATCCTCGGGGCGGACTTCGCGCTGCGCGACTTCCTCGACGTCGCCGCGGCCGCGGATCCAGTCGCGGCGGAGTTCGGCGAGGCCGGCGTTGATGTCGATCTTGGCGTTGACGTCGGTGTAGGGGCCGCTGGTGTCATAGACGCGGACCGGCGGCTCGCCCGAATGCGGGTCGAGGTCGATCTCGCGCATCGCGACGCGGATGCCGCTGCCGGTCTGCGTCGCGATATGAATCTTGCGGCTGCCGCGGATCGGGCCGGTCGTCACCCCGATGGGGGCGGAGTTTTCGAATTTCGCGTCGATGTCGGCCATGTGCAGTCGCTCCATATATTCGGAGCGAAAGACGGATTCCGCGCGGGGAAAACCGGCCCTCCCTCCGCCCGAGTTACCGGGATCAGGTTCAACGGGTCGCGGTCTATTCCGCTCTCAACCGGCCATCACAGACGCGGCTCCCCGGGGATGGGCGAGGTATAGGCGGCGGGGGGCGCGCTGTCCATCGAAGACAGCGCGCCGACGTGACGTCAGGCCGCAATTCCGGCTTCGCGCGCACCGTCGCGCCAGCGCGCGGCGGCGCGCGCGACGCGCTCGCCCAGCGAACGCGCGGTGGCGCGGTCGCCGGCCTTTGGCGTGACGTCGGGGCTGTCGTTCGCGGCCTGCGCCATCGCGCCGATGAAGCTGCCGAGGCGGTTTTCATTGTCGGTGCCGGCATCGGTGTCGTCATTGTTGCCGGGGTTCTGCCCGGTGCCGATCCACAGCATGCCGTGCTGCGCGGCGAAGATCGCGAGGGTGGTGAGCGTGTGGAGCTTGTCGCCCGAAGGCGAGCCCGAGACGGTGAAGGCGGCGGCGAGCTTGTCCTTCCACGCCTTGGCGAAAAAGGCCGCGGTGCTGCCGTCGATAAACGCCTTCATCGGCGCCGACACCGAGCCCATATAGGTGGGCGAGCCGAAGATCAGCGCGTCGGCCGCGGTGGCGGCGGCGTAGAAATCGCCGAAGTCGGTCTGGCCCGCTTCGATCCGCAGCAGCAAGGGGGTCGCCCCCGCCGCCTCGACGCCGCGCGCGACGTCGCGCGCGAGGACCTCGGTGTGGCCGAAGCCCGAGTGATAGATGATGGCAATCTGGGTCATGTCGTTTCCTTTCGGGAGAGCCGGGCGGGAGAGCCGGATCGGCTTGCGAAAGCGAAGCTGGCGATGTAGGAACCAAAAGTTAAGTACGCACCTTGGGGTACCTATCGATGATCCTGTCCGAGCAGCTGAAAAGCCCCGACCCGCTGACGCAGGATTGCCCGTCGCGCGACGTGCTCGACCTGATCGGCGACCGCTGGAGCCTGCTGATCCTGCTCGTCATCGGGCAGGGCATCCACCGCAACGGCGAGCTGAAACGGCGCGTCGGGGGGATCAGCCAGAAGATGCTGACGCAGACGCTGCGCGCGCTCGAGGCGAACGGGCTGGTCGAGCGGCGCGATTTCCAGACGGTGCCGCCGCATGTCGAATATCATCCGACGCCGCTCGGCGCGTCGCTGGGAGAGGCGTTGCACCCGCTGTTCGGCTGGATCGAGCGCGAGTATGGCAATGTGCTCGCGGCGCGCGCCGCCTTTGGCGAGCGTGCGGCCGCCTGAATCTGGAGGAGAATGGGGATGCGGATCATGTTGGCGATCGCGGCGCCGTTGCTGCTGGCGGCGGCGAGCCCGGCGGTGAGTGTCGCGGATCTGGGCTGGCTCGCAGGTGACTGGGTGAGCGAGGCCGACGGACGCTGGACCGAGGAGAGTTGGGCGAGCCCGCGCGGGGGCATGATGATCGGGTACAGCCGCTCGGGGCGCGGCGAGAGCTTGCGCGAGTTCGAATTTCTGCGGATCGCGGCGGGGGAGGGCGGCACGCTCGCCTATCTGGCGCAGCCGCAAGGGCGGGCGCCGGTGGCGTTTCCGCTGGTGAAGCATGATGCGACGAGCGTGACGTTCGAGAATGCCGCGCATGATTATCCGCAGCGCATCGCCTATGCCCGCAGCGGCGACTCGCTGACCGCAACGATCTCCAAGATCGACGGGTCGAAGGCGCGTAGCTGGACCTATCGGCGGCGCTGAGCGAAGCGGAGTATCATGGCGGACAAGACGGGGCGGCTCTTCGCGATCATCGACAATTTGCGCCGGCGGCGGCGGCCGGTGACGGCAGAGGTGCTGGCCGAGGAACAGGGCGTGTCGGTGCGCACGCTCTATCGCGATATTCAGGCGCTGGTCGCGCTGGGGGCGCCGATCGAGGGCGAGGCGGGGGTCGGCTATATGCTGCGCTCCGGTTTCTTCCTGCCGCCCTTGATGTTCACCGCCGAAGAATTGGAGGCGCTGGTGCTCGGCGCGCGCTGGGTCGAGGGGCGGCAGGACGGGTCGCTGTCGCGCGCCGCGGGGCTGGCGCTCGCGAAGATCGCGGCGGCGAGCCCCGACGAGCTCAAGCAACGGATCGACGAATCGGGGCTATGGCCGGTGAATAGCCGCTGGCGTGAGAGCAATGCGCCATTGCTCGCCACCGTGCGCGACGCGATGCGCGCGGAGAAGGTGCTGCATATCGACTATGCCGACGAAAAGGGCGCGGCGACCGAACGCGCGATCTGGCCCGCCGCGCTCGCCTACTTTGAGGATAAGCAGATCATCGCGGCCTGGTGCCTGCTGCGGCAGGATTTCCGCAGCTTTCGTATCGACCGGATCGCCGCGGCGCGGATCGGCAGCGAAGGCTTCGGACGGCGGCGCGCGGTGTTGATGGCCGACTGGTGGCGGCAGAACGGACTGGACGCCGCCTCCTGACATGATCTGTCAGGGGGGTGGGCTATCCCCTTCGGGTGAGGGGCGCAGCGCGCGCCGCCAGACCGGAGGATGAAAGATGCTGAAGACCCACCATGGTTCGTGCCACTGCGGCGCCGTCAAATTCGAGGCCGATATCGATCTCGATGCGGGGACGGGCAAATGCAATTGCTCGATCTGCACCAAGAAGCGCAACTGGAGCGCGCAGATCAAGCCCGACGCCTTTCGCCTGCTCACCGATCCCGCCGCGCTCGAGGAATATGTGTTCGGATCGGGCAGCGCCCACCATGTCTTTTGCAAGACGTGCGGCGTGTCGTCGTTCGGCCATGGCTATGTCGAGGAGATCGGCGGTGCCTATTATTCGGTGTCGATCGCGTGCCTCGACGATCTGACCCCCGCCGAGATGGCGGCGCTGCCGGTCCAGCATATGGACGGCGCGGGCAACAATTGGTGGAACGCGCCCGAGGTTACGTCACATATGTGATCAGGTGCGGCGGGCGAGATATACGCCCGCGATCATCAGCACGATCCCCGCGATGCGCTTTGCGTCGATCGCCGAGCGCATCGCGCCGAACAGGCCGAAATGATCGATCGCCGCGGCGCTGATCAGCTGGCCGACTAGCACGAAGAAGATCGCGTTGCCGACCCCGAAGCGCGGCGCGATGAAGGTCACCGCGATGACGTAAAAGGCAACGAAGACGCCGCCGAGGTGGAAGTGAAAGGGGGTTTCGGCCGACAGCCGCACCTGCCCCATCGACCCCGTCCATAAGGCGCCGACGATCGCGATGAGCAGCGCGACCGCAAACAGCACGACCGACGCCGCCATCGGATGGCCGAGCTTTTGCCCCAGCCCCGAATTGAGCGCAGCGAGGATCGGGATGCCGATGCCGGTGAGCAGCATGATCGTCGCAAAGGCGGGTGCATTGTTGGCGGCCATCGGTTTTCCTCCCCAGTCGTAGCGGCTACAGGCCCAATTCTTCTAGGCCCGGATGGTCGTCGGGCCGGCGGTCGCCCGCGCCGTCGCGCGGCCAGAGCAGCAGCCGGTCTGCCTCACCGATCGCGAGATCGTTGATGCTCGCGATCCGCCGCTGCATCTCGCCATTGTCGGCGAACTCCCAATTCTCATTGCCATAGGAGCGCCACCACTGGCCATCACCATCGTGCCATTCATAGGCGAAGCGCACCGCGATGCGGTTGCCGGTGAAGGCCCAAAGTCCTTTGACGAGCCGATAGTCATGCTCGCGCTGCCACTTGGCGGTGAGGAAGTCGACGATGGCGGCGCGGCCGGTGACGAAGGTCGAGCGGTTCCGCCACACGCTGTCCGGCGTATAGGCGAGCGCGACGCGTTCGGGGTCGCGGCTGTTCCAGCCATCCTCGGCGAGGCGGACTTTGAGCAGCGCGCTCTCATGGTCGAAGGGCGGAAGCGGGGGACGGGACATCGGCTTTTCCTCTCAGGCAAAGGGCGTCGCGAATTCGATACGGATACCACCGGGCATCGCGGCGATGAAGTGATGCGTCGTCGCGCCCTCGCGGATCGGTTCGGGGTCGAATTCGATCACCGCGCCGGGATGGCCCTGCACGCGCGCGAAGACGGTACGCAGCGCATCGAGGTCGGCGACGCGGAGTGCGAGATGGTGAAGGCCGATATTGGCGCGGCGATCGAAGGGCGTCGCGCTCGCGGGATCGGCGACCTGCCACAGCGTGAGCAGGGTCGTGCCGTCCGAGACGAAGATCGCGGGATAGTCGGGACGTTCGGCGGCAACGGTAAAGCCGAGGGCTTCGACGAAGAAGTCGCGCGCTTCGGCGACATCGCGCACGGCGAGGCCGATATGGTGGGCGCCCTGGGTCAATGCATTGGTCATGGATTTTCCTTTGCTGATTTGAGCGCGGCGATTTCGGCGCGCAGCTGGTTAAGTTCGTCCGCCATCGGGCGGATCGCGGCGGAAATTTCGGCTTCGGTGAAGCGCGGGGTGATGTGCTGCGAGCAATTCCATTCCCAGCCGATCACATCGATGAAGAAGGCGCGCTCGGGGGTTGCGCGATAGCCCTCGGGCATCAGCGCGGTGACCGCGGCGGGATCGTCGGCGAGCTCGACGCTATGCGCATGGCCGACAAGTTTCAGCCGTTCCTTGTTCGGATAATCCATCAGGAACAGCGAAACGCGGTCGTTGCCCTTGAGATTGGCCGTACTGATATATTGCTTGTTGCCGCGATAGTCGGCGAAACCGATCCGGTTGCCCGCGATATGACGGAGGAAGCCCGCGGGGCCGCCGCGATGCTGCATATAGGGCCAGCCCTCGGCATTGACGCTCGCCATGTAAAAGCTGTCGCGTGCCTCGATAAAGGCGATTTCGCGGGGGGTCAGCGTGTCGGGGGTGCCATCGGCGCCGGCGTCCATCTTGGCATAGGATGCGCGCGAACCATGGCGCTCCTGCAGCGCCTTCACGGCGTCGTCGAACAATGTGTGCCGGTAATTCTGCGCCATCGGATCGCCTTTCGAAAAGGAAGCGAACGAAGGCCGGGAGGAGACTGCCTTCGTTCGCCCCATCGGATGTAGGTCATTGCACTGTTGGTGATAATGAGGGAATATCGAACAAGTTAATTCCCATAAGTGGAATAATATGGACCGATTGCTCACGCTCGAAATGTTCGTCGCGGTCGCGAGCGAGGGCGGCTTCGCCGCCGCCGCACGCAAGCTCGGCAGCTCGCCGCCCGCGGTGACGCGCGGGATTGCTGCGCTCGAGGAACGGCTGGGCACGGTGCTGTTCCACCGTTCGACGCGCGCGGTCGCGCTGACCGATGCGGGGGCGGCATTCCTCGAGCAGGCGCGGCGCATCCTCGCCGACCTCGCGGGCGCCGAGCGCGAGCTGCGCGGCGCCGAGGCCGAGCCGCGCGGGCAATTGCACCTGACCGCCCCGGTGATGTTCGGGCGGCTGCATGTGCTGCCGGTGGTCGGCGCGTTGATGGCGCGGCACCGCGAGCTGGCAGTGCGGATGATGCTGATCGACCGCAATGTGCGCATCGTCGAGGAGGGGATCGACGTCGCGGTACGCATCGGGCCGCTCGCCGATTCGGGATTGAAAGCGGTGCGGATCGGTTGGGTGCGCCAGATGCTGGTAGCGAGTCCGGCCTATCTGGCGCGGCGCGGCGCGCCCGCAAGCGTGGCCGATCTGGCGGTTCACGACCTGATCGCGGCGATGGGGCCGCGCGCGGCGGGCGAGTGGCAGTTCGCATCGGGGCGCTGGCGCGTCGAGCCGCGACCGCGGCTCGTCGTCAACACCGTCGACGCGATTTTGGCGGCGGCCGAGGCGGGGCTGGGGATCGCCAATCTGCTGAGCTATCAGGTCATCGAGGCGGTCGATGCGGGACGGCTGATTTCGCTGCTGACGGATGAGCAGCCACCCGCGCTGCCCGTGCATCTGCTGTTCGAACCGTCGCGCGCAGGATTGCCGGCGGTGCGGCTGTTCATTGCGGCGATGAAGGCACAGATGCGGATGGCGGGGCTGGTTTGAGGGTTGGACCTATTTCAGCTTTGGGGTGGGGAGCGGATGTTAATTCAATTTCCTTCGTCATCCCGGACTTGATCCGGGATCCCGCTTTTTGACGCACTCGCTGCCTTTGATCTCAAGCGGGACCCCGGATCAAGTCCGGGGTGACGATAAAAGAGACGACAGCTTCCGGTCGAAACCGGTCAGAACTGGTACGCCAGACCTGCGCCGAACAGCCACTGGTCGGCGCTGCCCGCGTCCTTCACGATTGGCGAATCGGCGAAGCGCGAGAGGAGGCGGCCATATTGCGCCCCGCCGATCAGCACGAAGCCTTTGCGAAGGTCGCCCGACAGCGCATAGGCGCCCGCCATGCCGAGCGTATATTTGCCTGCGGTCGCCTTGGTCCCCGCGCGGGTATAGACGGGAAGGCCGCTCGCGGCGCTGCCGATCGGGTCGACATCATAATAATAGCGGCCGAAGCCCTTGCCGTAGAAATTCACCGACGCCGACACGCCGATATAGGCGCGTTTCGACAGCGGTGTGCCGTAATCGATCGTCGGCGAGGCGGTCCAGCTGCCGTGGCGGCCCGAAATGTCCTTGGTCGCGACGAGGCGAATGCCGATCTGATCGTACGCGCTGGTGATCACGCCGGTCTTGGTGACGCCTGTAAAGAAGCCTGCCTCGACTGCCATCTTGCGGTCGGGGAGCAGGTCGACTTGCGGATCCTTGACGCTGCCGGTGCGGTCGTTGCGCAGGCTGATGATCGGGCCGAATTTCCAGTCGATCTTTTGCCCGCGGCGATGGCGGATCAGGTCGACCTGGAAATTGGTGCCGCGGGTCGAAAAGGAAAAGCCCTCGTACCGCCCGCGAACGTAAAAGGCGGGCAGGAAGCGGCGGTCGTCCGATCCGTTGTAGTCGGGGGTGTTCATCACCCCGGCCGCGACGGCGATATAGTCGCGCGACCATTTGCGTTCGGATTCCTCGTCATCATCGTCGCGCCGCCCCGGCAGCAGGATATTCTCGTCGATATCGGTGTTCTGGAGATAGCGCGCCGGTTCGTCGTCTATCCCGGTCGCCAGCCGATTGTCGGGGGGCGTGGCGGCCAGTTCATACGGCAATGGCGCGTCTTCGGCGGCGGCGGGTGCGGCGAGCGCGAAGGCGGCAAGAAGCGGAATGAAACGTCCAGACGGACCGAGGCGGAAGAACAGTCGTAAATCGGGCATGGTCATCCGCTTCAATATCCTGTGGCCTTGCCCCATTTTACGGGGGTGTAAGTAAACAATCCGTCCCTGCAACGGCTTCACCTTGCCGAAGGATGCATTTGGCCGCATGTGGTTTTCATGCTCCAACGCATCTTCGCTCCTTTGATATTCCTTCGCGTCGCCATTGGTTCCCTGGCGGGTGCTATGCGATGAGCCGCATCCCGCGCTTCATCGGCTATGCCTTCATGGCGGCGGCGGCGGTGCTGGCGGCCATGATGAAGAAGGAGGGGATCGACATGGTCGGGCCGCTTCCTGCCGTCGCGGTCGCGCTGTTTCTGGGCATGGTCGGGTTGATGCTGGTGTTCACCGACCTGATGGTGCGCGGGCTTTATGCGCAGGTCGATGCGGCGAAGGAGCGTGGGGGGGAGCGCGACGAGCGCGAGCGCGACTGATCCCTTTTCGTTCGACACCCCATGCGCTTGGCAGTATGACCGCACGATGACTGATCGTCCGCATACGCCGCTGCTCGACACGGTGGATGTCCCCGCCGACCTCCGCAAGCTGAAGCCCGAAGACCTCCGCCAGTTCGCCGACGAGCTGCGCGCCGAGATGATTTCGGCCGTCGGGATGACCGGCGGGCATCTGGGTTCGGGGCTGGGTGTCGTCGAGCTGACGACCGCGCTCCATTATGTGTTCGACACCCCGCGCGACAAGATCGTGTGGGACGTCGGGCACCAATGCTATCCGCACAAGATCATCACCGGGCGCCGCGACCGCATCCGCACCTTGCGCACCGGGGGTGGCCTGTCGGGCTTCACCAAGCGCAGCGAGAGCGAATATGACCCGTTCGGCGCGGCGCACAGCTCGACCTCGATCAGCGCGGCACTGGGGTTTGCGATCGCGAACAAGCTGAAGGACGAGCCCGGGCGCGCGATCGCGGTTATCGGCGACGGCTCGATGTCGGCGGGCATGGCCTATGAGGCGATGAACAATGCCGCTGCGGCGGGCAACCGGCTGATTGTCATCCTCAACGATAACGACATGTCGATCGCTCCGCCGGTGGGCGGGCTGTCGGCCTATCTCGCCAAGCTGGTGTCGTCGCGGCCGTTTATCGAGCTGCGCGAAATCGCGCGGCGCTTTGCGCGCAAGCTGCCTGAGCCGCTGCACAAGGCGGCGAAGAAGACCGACGAATATGCGCGCGGCATGGCGATGGGCGGGACGCTGTTCGAGGAACTCGGCTTTTACTACGTCGGACCGATCGACGGGCATAATCTCGAACATCTGATCCCGGTGCTCGAAAATGTGCGCGACAGCGACCATGGCCCTGTGCTGATCCATGCCGTCACCGTGAAGGGCAAGGGCTATGCCCCCGCCGAAGCGGCGGCCGACAAATATCATGGCGTCCAGAAATTCGACGTGATCACCGGCGAGCAGGCGAAGGCGCCTCCCGGACCGCCGCAGTATCAGAATGTGTTCGGCGAGACGCTGGCGAAGCTGGCCGAGACCGACAAGCGCATCGTCGCGATCACCGCGGCGATGCCGTCGGGGACCGGGGTCGACAAATTCGCGAAGGCGCATCCCGACCGAACCTTCGACGTCGGAATTGCCGAACAGCATGCGGTGACCTTTGCTGCAGGGCTCGCGGCGCAGGGGATGCGGCCGTTCGCGGCGATCTACTCGACCTTTCTGCAGCGCGCCTATGATCAGGTCGTGCATGACGTCGCGATCCAGAATTTGCCGGTGCGCTTTGCGATCGACCGCGCGGGGCTCGTCGGCGCCGACGGGTCGACGCATGCGGGCTCGTTCGATGTCACCTATCTTGCGACCTTGCCGAACATGGTCGTTATGGCCGCGGCCGACGAGGCCGAACTGGTCCATATGACCTATACCGCTGCCGAATATGACGATGGGCCGATCGCCTTCCGCTATCCGCGTGGCAATGGCACCGGCGTGGCGCTGCCCGAGGTTCCGGTGAAGCTGGAGATTGGCAAGGGCCGCGTCGTGCGCAGCGGCAAGACCGTCGCGATCCTGTCGCTCGGAACGCGGCTTGCCGAGGCGCTGAAGGCGGCCGACACGCTGGAGGCGCGCGGGCTGTCGACGAGTGTGATCGACCTCCGCTTCGCCAAGCCGCTCGACGAGGAACTGATCCGCAAGACACTCGCGAGCCACGAGGTTTGCGTAACGATCGAGGAGAATAGCGTCGGCGGGCTCGGCGCGCATGTGCTGACGCTCGCGAGCGACGAGGGGCTGATCGACGCGGGGCTGAAGCTGCGCACGATGCGCCTGCCCGACATGTTCCAGGATCAGGACAAGCCCGAGCTGCAATATGATCAGGCGGGTCTCAACGCGCCGCAGATCGTCGACACGGTGCTGAAGGCGCTGCGCCACAACAGCGCGGGTGTTGAAGAGGCCGGCGCGCGGGCTTGACGGTTTGGGCCACCCTAGATTGGGATGCTCTCGCCACTGCTTCGGCAGGAGTTTTAGCCGTGGGGTCCGCGCTTGTCGTCGCTAGGAAACAGCAGCGAATAAAGGAGCAGGAACTACGCCTGTCTCTTCTCCAAGAGAGACGGCTGCTAATTGGACGGTTTAGGGCATTCCAAACGTCCTTTATGACCTTGAGCAGTCTAGAGGAGCGGTCTGTTTCTGATTTTTGGGCCCTCGTGCAAGAGGTCCAGCTCTATTTCGATCCTGACACTGCGCGTGCGGTCGAAGATGTCTTTGACGAGGTTTGGAACTATATCGCCGCGGCAGTTTCCATTAGATCCTATCGAGAGGAAGAAATGCACGAGGAGGCTCGCGGCGCGGTCGATAAGCGATATGAGCTTTTAAAGAACCTCAACAAAAAATTCCCGGTGGCGATCAAGCTGATGGTTGAAAAAACGCGCGTGCCGGAGCACCTCTGACCATGAACTTCTTCAACCTCCTGCAATCGCTCGACGAGCTTTTGTACGAGGTGATGTCGTGGCTGGTCTTCTATCCCATCACCCTGTGGCGCACGCTGGTGCGGCCGCTGCAGATGATGGATTATTCGGATGTCGAGCAGGGCGACGCGAGCGACCAGCAATATACCGATACGCTGAGCCCGCCTTTGTTTCTGCTGCTGTCGTTGATCATCATCCATGCTGCCGAGATCGCGCTGGTCGGCAATGATGCGGTGGTGGAGAGCAAGGTCGGGCTGTCGGCCTTTGTCAGCAACAACACCGACCTGATCATCCTGCGCATCGTCACTTACAGCCTGTTCCCGGTGATGATGGCGACGCGGATGGTCCGCGCGCAGAAATTGCAGGTCAATCGCGACACGTTGCGCGCGCCCTTTTACAGCCAATGCTATGTCGCCGCAGTGCTGGCGATGATGCTCGGCGGGGCGGTGATATTGATCAAGCTCGCGCACGACTGGTCGGTGCTCGCGGGCGGGGCGCTCGCGCTGGTCGGGATGCTGTGGTTCGGTTTCCTGCAGACGGCCTGGTTCAACCAGCATCTGAAATGCGGGCGGCTGAAAGCATTCGGGCATGCGTCGCGCGCGATGGTCGAGAGCCTGATCGCGATGCTGCTGCTGTCGAGCCTGTTCAGCTAGGCGCCCAAAAAGAAAACGGCCCGGAAAGCCGGGCCGTCGTCCCAAATTCGCGGTGCGGCTTAGGCGGTCGGGATCGCCGCCGACGCCTCGCGGCCGTCGCCTTCGGGGGCAGCGAGGATGTCGCGGACGACGAGGCCCTTGTCGACGACCTGCGTGTCGGGGCTGCCGACCTGGCTGCGGATGCCGGGGTCGGCGCGGGCGCCGTCGGCGCTGCCGATGATCTGCGTTTCGCTCGCGCTGCGCGCCGAGGGGCCGCCGAAGAGCGCGCGTAGCGTCTGCTCGGCGGTCGATTCGCCGCCGGGGCGCGCGGTGCCGGGTGCGGGCGGGGTCAGCGAATAATCGGGCGGCACGACGAGCGGCGCCTGACGCGACACCATCATCTCGTCGGGACGGTCGCGGCTGAACAGGCTGTTCGACCCGCAGGCCGAAAGCGTCGTGGCAAGGATCGAGGCGGCCAAGATGGCGGTGGTCCGGTTCACTTTAATCATACTCCCAATGCGCCCCGTTAATCGGCGGACGGCTGGCCGTCCGTGGTTGCGGCCTTTTCGCCCAAGAGCAGCGCGCGCGCAACCAGCAAAAGCACGCCGAGCGTTATGCACGCATCGGCGACGTTGAAGATCATGAAGGGGCGGAAATCGCCGAAATGCAGGTCGGCGAAGTCGACGACATAGCCGAAACGCACGCGATCGACGATATTGCCGAGCGCGCCGCCGAGGATCATCGCGAGCGCGATCACGTCGCCCTTCGCCTGTTCGCGCGTCATCCAGAAGGCGACCGCGGCGGCGACGATCCCCGTCACCGCGACGAGCGTCCAGCGCGTCGTGTCGGTGCAGCTGGCGAACATCGACAGCGAAATCCCGCAATTCTCGGCCCAGGTCAGGTTGAAGAAGCTTATCAGCTCGATCTGCCCCTTGGGTTCCAGCGACAGGGGGACGGTGACGACCCATTTGGTGACCTGGTCGAAGACGAAGGCGAGGGCCGCAAAGATCAGGCCGAAGCGCAGATGCGGCGAACGTGTGCTGCTCATGCTGCGTCCAATACCGTGTCGCAGCGATTGCACAAGGCGCCGTCCTCGACGACCTCGGGCAGGTGGCGCCAGCAGCGGCCGCATTTGTGGTTTTCGGTGCGCGTGACCGCGAGTTCGTTGCCGGCGCGTGCAACCGACACGATGAAGATTTCCTCCAGTGCGGCGGGATCGAGCGTCGGATCGGGGATCGTGACTTCGGCCTCGAGGCTCGAACGGATCGTCTTTTCGCGGCGATAGGGTTCGATCGCCTCGGTCACCGCTTCGCGCTGGGTGCGGACGTTCGCCCATTTGCTCGCGAGCGCGGCATCGTTCCATGCCGCATCGACGGCGGGCCATTCCAGCAGGTGGACGCTGCCCGCGTCGGGATAGCGCGTGCCCCAGACTTCCTCGGCGGTGAACACCAGCACCGGGGTCGCGTAGCGGACGAGCGCGTGGAAGAGGATGTCGAGCACGCTGCGGTAGGCGCGGCGCGTGTCGGTGCCGAGCGGCGCGGCGGGGCCGAGGTCGCAGTAGAGGACGTCCTTGCGGATGTCGAAATAGAAGGCCGATAGATCCTCGTTGCAGAAATCGGCGAGCAGCCGCGTGTAGCCGTTGAAGTCGAAATCATCGACCGCGTGGTGCATCTTCGCATCGAGATCGGCGAGCAGCGAGAGCATGTAACGCTCAAGCTCGGGCATCGCCGAAACGTCGGTGACGCGCTCCTCTTCCGAAAACCCGTCGAGCGCGCCGAGCAGGTAGCGGAAGGTGTTGCGCAGCTTGCGATACTGGTCGGCGACGCCCTTCAGGATCTCGTCGCCGATGCGATGGTCCTCAGTGAAGTCGACCGACAGCGCCCACAGGCGGATGATGTCGGCGCCGTTGGTCTCCATCACCTTGACGGGATCGGTCGTGTTGCCGAGCGACTTCGACTGTTTGAAGCCCTTGCTGTCCATCGTGAAGCCGTGCGTCAGCACCGCCTTGTACGGCGCCTGCCCGCGCGTGCCGCAGCTTTCGAGCAGCGACGACTGGAACCAGCCGCGATGCTGGTCGCTGCCTTCGAGATAGAGGTCGGCGCTGTGCGTGCCGCCGTCATGGCGGATCAGCGCGGGCCATTTGCCGCTTTCGAGAACGAAGGCGTGGGTGCAGCCCGAATCGAACCAGACGTCGAGAATATCGACGATGCGTTCGTAGTTCGCGGCGTCATAGGCGTCGCCGAGATATTCCTGCGCGCGCGCGTCGTTCCATGCATCGACGCCGCCCTCGCGCACCGCCGCGACGATGCGGTCGTTGACGATGGGGTCGTTCAGATAGTGGCCGGTCTTGCGGTCGACGAAGAGCGTGATCGGCACGCCCCACGCGCGCTGACGGCTCAGCACCCAATCGGGGCGCCCCTCGACCATCGACCCGATGCGGTTGCGGCCCTTGGCAGGGACGAAGCGCGTGTCGGCGATCGCCTGCATCGCCGCCTGCCGCAAGGTCGGGGCGTCGCAGAGATCCTCTTCATGCGGGTTGAGCGCGCCGCCCTCATTCTCCCAGCGTTTTTCGCGCGGGGTCTTGGGCTCGATATGCGTCATCACCTTGTCCATCGGCACGAACCATTGCGGCGTGCAGCGATAGATGACCTTGGCCTTCGAGCGCCAGCTGTGCGGGTAGCTGTGCTTGTAATCGGCGCTGGCGGCGAGCAGCGCGCCGGCGTCGCGGAGGTCCGAGCAGATCGGGCCGTCGGGGGCGTTGAACTTGGGGTTGATCACCGATCCCTGACCGCCGAGCCAGCCCCAGTCCGCGCGATATTTGCCGTCGCCCTCGACCGCGAAGACGGGGTCGAGCCCGTTCGCCTTGCAGAGGTCGAAGTCATCCTCGCCGTGATCAGGCGACATATGGACAAGGCCCGTGCCGCTGTCGGTGGTGACGAAATCGCCCGCGAGGAAGGGGCGCGGGCGCGCGAAAAAGCCCCCGAGCGCGTGCATCGGGTGGCGGGCGATGGTGCCGGCGAGGTCGGAGCCTTTGCCGCGCCAGACTTCAGTGCCATCACGACCGGTCCGCGCCTTGAACTGCGCCACGAGCGGTTCGGCGACCAGATATTCGCCTGCGCCGCCCATCTGATCGTCGAAAAGCTTCAGCGAAACATAGTCGACATCCGGCCCATAGGCCAAAGCCTGGTTGACCGGGATCGTCCATGGCGTCGTGGTCCAGATCACCGCATAAGCGCCGACCAGTTCCGCGATCGGGCTCTCCGTGATCTCGAACGCGACGTCGATCTGGGTCGAGACGATATCCTCATATTCGACCTCGGCCTCGGCGAGCGCGGTCTTTTCGACCGGCGACCACATCACCGGCTTGGCGCCGCGATAAAGCATGTCGTTGGCTGCGAATTTGAGCAGCTCGCGCACGATGGTGGCCTCGGCCTCATAATCCATCGTGAGATAGGGATGATCCCAGTCGCCGCCGATGCCGAGGCGCTTCAGCTGCTCGCGCTGGGTGTCGACCCAATGTTGCGCATAGGCGCGGCATTCGGCGCGGAATTCCTCGACCGGAACCTCGTCCTTGTTGAGCTTCTTCTTGCGATATTGCTCCTCGACCTTCCACTCGATCGGCAGGCCGTGGCAGTCCCAGCCGGGGACGTAAGGCGCGTCCTTGCCCTTCAGCGTCTGGGTGCGGACGACCATGTCTTTCAGGATATGGTTGAGCGCATGGCCGATGTGCATATCGCCATTGGCATAGGGCGGGCCGTCGTGGAGGATGAACTGCTCGCGGCCCTTGCGGCTTTCGCGAATCTGCCCTTCGAGATTGCCCTCGATCCATTTGGCGAGAATCAGCGGCTCCTTCTGCGGCAGGCCGGCCTTCATTGGGAAGTCGGTCTTGGGCAGGAAGACGGTGTCGCGATAATCGCGCTGTTCGGCGGTGGGCGTGCTCTCGGTCATGGTCGCGGCGCTTAGCGCAGATTTGCGTGCGCGCAAACCACCGTCGTCTTCAATTCCCGTTCGCATCGAGCGAAGTCGAGATGCCTATCGGGCGTGCACGCCTTCGGGGTGTCTCGACTTCGCTCGACACGAGCGGGTTTTGTGAGGCTACTTCTGCCGCGGCCGCAGTGCGGGGCCGACTTCGCGGATATCCTCGACCCAGATATAGCCGTTGAAGCTGGCGGGCACCTTCGCGAGCTGCTGCGGCGTCGTCAGGCCTTCGTTCGACTTGCCGCTTTCATAGGGGCCGAGCACGATGACGCGCGCGCCGACGCTGTCCATGCGCGCGATCAGCCGGTCGGGCCAGCCCCAGAAGGCCCATTGATAGTTGATCGGGATCGCAATCACACCGTTGCGGCAGCTTTCGGGGACGATGCCTGTCCAGCCCCAGGCGACATAATCCTTCGTGCACGCCTTGCCCTCGCCCTTGAGGTCGAAGGACCAGTTTTTGGGGAGAAGCTCGCGCATGCGCTTTACGGGCGCTTCGGCGCCGTAGAAGGCGTCGCCTAGTTTCGCGCTGTCGCGGCCCGATGCCCTCAGGATCGCGAACAGCTGGTCGGCTTCGTGCGGGTCCTTCGACTTGAAGTTGAAGAGGATGGGGTGGACGGGGAGCGCGGCGAGACCTTCCTCGACGGTCGGCATCTTGCCGACGCCCTTGCCGCGCAGCGGGAAGGTCTTGCCGCCGTCGGCGGTATAGCCGTAACCGATGTCGAGTGCCTTGAGTTCGGCCAGCGTCAGGTCGCGCGTCTCGCCCTTGCCGTTGGTGCGGCAGTCGACGGTCCAGTCGTGGAAGAGGACCATGCGGCCGTCCTTCGTCGGCGCGACGTCGACCTCGACCATGTTCGCGCCGAGCCCGACCGCCCAGCGCATCGATTCGGGGGTGTTTTCGAACACATCGTGGCTTGGTGGCAGCGCGTGCGCAGCGGTGCAGGTGTCGCGGCCGGCGGCGGCGCGCTTGTCGTAGAGATGATAGACGCTGCGGTGCGCGATGAGCTTTGGCTTGCCCTCGGGGTCGGGGGCGAGGAAGCCGGCGTTCGACAGGGTGAGCCACGCGACGATCGCGGCGAAGATCCACAGCAGGATCTTTGTGCGCCGCTTCATCGGCTTTTTCTTCGGGCCCTCGAGGGCCGATGCCCAGTCATCGGTAGCTGTCATCATTTCCCCAATTCGTCATGCCGGACTTGATCCGGCATCCATCCCCGCGCCCTCGTCTGGACCCCGGATCAAGTCCGGGGTGACGAACAATCAAATGTTAGCCAACAGCCGCTTCGCCTCGTCGCAATCGGCCGCGATCTGCGCCATCAGCGCGTCCATGCTGTCGAACTTCGCTTCGGGCCGGATGAAGGCGTGGAAGGCGACGTCGATTTCCTGCCCATAGAGATCTTCGGCGAAATCGAAGAAATGCGGTTCGAGCAATTCCTTCGGCGGGTCGAAACTCGGGCGGATGCCGAGGTTCGCGGCGCCTTTCAGGATACGCCCGTCGGGGAGTGTTCCGGTGACGGCGTAGATGCCGTATCGCGGGCGCAGATATTGCCCCATTTCGAGGTTCGCGGTCGGGAAGCCGAGCAGGCGGCCGTTCTTGTCGCCGTGCTGGACGATATTGCGCACGGTGAAGGGGCGGGTGAGCAGGCGTGTTGCGGCGGCGCAGTCGCCGGCTTGCAGCGCTTCGCGGATGCGGCTCGACGAGATGACTTCCTCGGTGTCGTCGACGGGGGCGACCATTTCGGTGAAGAAGCCGAGGCGGCGGGCATGGTCGGCGAGGGTGACGACATTGCCGCCGCGGCCCTTGCCGAACACGAAATCGGCGCCGGTGACGACGCCTGCCGCGCCGTAACGATCGAGCAGCAGTCCGGTGATGAAATCCTCCGCCGTCGTCGCGGCGAGCGCCGCGTCGAAGGGCAGGACGAGCATTGCGTCGGCGCCGGCGGCGGCGAACAATTCCTGTCGCTGGGCGAGCGTGGTCAGGCGGAAGGGCGGGACGTCGGGTTTGAAGAAGCGCACCGGATGCGGGTCGAAGGTCGCGACGATCGCGGGGCGCCCCTCGTCCTTCGCATGGCGCACCGCGCGGCCAACGACGGCCTGATGCCCCGCGTGGAAGCCGTCGAAATTGCCGAGCGCGATCACGCCGCCGCGCAGGTCGCCTTCGATACGGTGGTGGCCGTCGAGGCGGATCATGGGGCGGGCGGGGTGAGCGGGACAAGCCCCGCCTTGAGCACGCGGATCGCGTTGCCGCCCATCGCGGCGCGGATTTCGTCGTCGGAAAAGCCTGCGTCGATCAACGCCTGCGTCACCTGCACCAGCTTCGACGTGTCGAAACGCACGGTGGTGGCGCCGTCATAATCGCTGCCGAGCGCGACATGGCTAATGCCGACGAGGTCGCGGACATGCTTCATCGCCTTCGCGATGCTTGCAGGCGAGGTGTCGCAGACCGCGGCGTCCCAATATCCGATGCCGACGAGGCCGCCGGTCGCGGCGACGCCCTTGATCTGTTCGTCGCTGAGGTTGCGATTGACCTTGCACGTCGCCTGCACCCCGCCGTGGCTCGAGACGACGGGGCGGCGCGCGATCTTCAAAATGTCGGCGACGCAGGCGTTCGAGCAATGCGCGATGTCGACGATCATGCCCTTCGCTTCCATCGCCTCGACCACCTGCCGCCCGGTCGGGGTGAGCCCGCCCTTCTTGAGGCCATGCATCGAACCCGCGAGATCATTGTCGAAGAAATGGGTGAGCCCCGCCATGCGGAAGCCGGCGGCGTAAAGCTTGTCGAGGTTGGCGAGCTTGCCTTCGATGCCGTGCAGCCCCTCGATGCTGAGCATCGCGCCGACGGGCGGCACCTTGCCGCGGCGTTCGGCGAGCAAGCCGTCGATATCTTCGGGGGTATTGACCGCGCGCAATTTGCCGGCCGAATCGGCGACCGCGCGGTGGAGTTTTTCGGCGTGCCAGAGCGAGCGTTCGAGGAGCGAGTTCCACGTCCGCACCGGCTGGAGCTGCGCGATCACGAGGCCGGTGATATTGTCGGTGTCGCCGCCGTTCGCATCGTAATTCTGGCCCTTGGGCGACTTGGTCGTGCTCGCGAGGATTTGCAGCGCGACATTGCCATCCTCGAGCCGTGGCAGGTCCATATGGCCGCGGTCGGCGCGATCGAGGAAATTACGCTTCCAGAGCAAGGTGTCGCTGTGGAGGTCGACGATCGTCAGCGTCCGGTGCAGCGCCTTCGCGTGCTCGCCGATGGCGGCAAGCGGCTTGCCGTCGACCTTGTTCATCCCGCGCTCCAGCATGCCGGGGGCGAGAGTGAAGAAGGCGAGCGCGGCGACCGCGACGACGAGCAATATGCCGATCAGCCAGCGACGCATGGGCTTATTTCCTTGTCAGCGTGACGAAGCTGTACGCCGGGCGGCCGGCGTCGTCGGCGGGATGGTCCTCGCGTACGATCTCCTGCCACTCGGCCGCGGCGGGATAGTCGATGACCGCGTCGCCCTTGGGTTCAAGCGCGACCTCGGTCAGCTCGATGCGGTCGGCCAGCGGCAGGAAGAGGCGATAGATTTCGGCGCCGCCGATCACCATCACATGCGGCGCGTTGGCGAGTTTGAGGGCTTCTTCGATCGTCGCGACGGGCTCGGCGCCCTCGTCCTGCCATTCGGGATCGCGAGTGAGGACGATATGGCGGCGGCCTTCGAGGATGGCGGGCAGGCTGTCGAAGGTCTTGCGTCCCATGATCATCGGGCGCCCCATCGTGATCTGCTTGAAGCGGCGGAGGTCGGCGGGCAGGTGCCAGGGCATCTTGCCGTCGGCGCCGATCACGCCATTGGCGGCGCGCGCGAGGACAAGCGTGATTTCGGGGCGATTCATAAGGGCTCGGCTCCGACCCAGGTGGCATGGCCGAGCTTGCGGCCGTCGCGGACCTCGGCTTTGCCATAATGATGGACATGGCAGGCGGGGTCGGCGAGCAGTGCGGGTACCGTCTCGATCCCGCCGCCGATGAGGTTGTGCATGACGACGGGCAGCGCCGCAGTGTGGGTGCTGCCGAGCGGCAGGCCGGCGACCGCGCGGATATGGTTTTCGAACTGGCTGGTGACCGCGCCCTCGATCGTCCAGTGGCCGCTGTTGTGGACGCGTGGCGCCATTTCGTTGAATATCGGACCATTATCCGTTGCGAAAAATTCGCCGGTGAGGACGCCCACATAGTCGAGCTCATTGGCGATCTTCGCCATCAGCGCGCGCGCATCGTCCTGCTGGTCGAGTATGGCCCCCGGCGGAGGCAAGGTCGAGGTCGCGAGGATGCCGCCTTTGTGGACGTTGACCGGCGAGTCCCAGAAGCGCGTTTCGCCGTCGCTGCCGCGCACCAGCAGCACCGAGAATTCATGCTCGAAGTCGACGAAGCCTTCGAGCACCGCGGCGTGGCGGTCGATGCCGTTCCAGGCGTTGTCGGCATCGGCGGCGGTGGCAAGGCGCGCCTGTCCTTTTCCGTCATAGCCCATGCGCACCGTCTTGAGAATCGCGGGGGCGCCGATCTGTTCGAGCGCGGCGTCGAGCGCGGCACGGTCGGGTGCCGCGGCGAAGGGCGCGGGGCGGCCGCCGAGCCCGGCGACGAAATTCTTTTCGGTCAGCCGGTCCTGCGCGATTTCGAGCCCCTCGACCCCGGGGCGTACCGCGACATGGCCCGACAGGAAGCGCACCGTATCGACCGGCACATTTTCGAATTCATAGGTGACGACGTCGCAATGCGCAGCAAAGGCGGCGAGGCGCGGTTCGTCGTCCCACGCGGCCTGCGTGTGCTGCGCCGCGACGTCGGCGGCGACACTTTCGCGGTCGGGGGCATAGATATGCGTGCGATAGCCGAGCTGCGCTGCGGCGACCGCGAGCATACGGCCGAGCTGACCGCCACCCAATATGCCGATTGTCGAACCGGGTGGCAGCAAAAGATCAGCCCTCGCGCACGGGGGTGGGGGCGACGCTGTTCGTTTGCGTCTCGCGCCACGCGTCGAGTTTTTGTGCCAGATTGGCATCATTATTCGAAAGCAGCGCGGCGGCGAACAGGCCGGCGTTGGTCGCGCCCGCCTTGCCGATCGCAAAGGTGGCGACCGGAATGCCGCCGGGCATCTGGACAATCGAATAAAGGCTGTCGACGCCGCTCAATGCCGCCGACTGAACGGGGACGCCGAGCACCGGGACACGCGTCATCGACGCGACCATGCCGGGCAGGTGCGCGGCGCCGCCGGCGCCCGCGATGATGGCTTTGAGTCCGCGGTCTGCCGCGCTTTTTGCATAGTTTACAAGACGATCTGGGGTGCGGTGCGCCGAGACGATCTGCACTTCGTGCGCGATACCGAATTCTTCGAGGATCTGGACCGCGTGCGCCATCGTCGGCCAGTCCGACTGGCTGCCCATGATGACACCGACTTGCGGGGCTGTATCGCCCATTCCATCCCTCCTGCCCGGTGTTCATCGCGCCCTTGTCGCTCGGTGAATCGCCGCCGCATCCCCCCTAGCGACTGGTTTGCGCGCGGGCAACGCCATGCGATTGATGCCGCCGCGTTTACCGATTGGTATCAAGTCGGGACTAGGGTCGCTGCTCAATAGCCGTCGGCATTCGGCCGGGGAACGTGGGTAGGTTTCGGGGACATTGAATGGATAGCGTAGGGGGGGCACGGATCGCGGTCGACCAGTTCGGCACCGTCGCCCTGGACTCCATCGAGGACCAGCTGCGTGAAGTACGCCGCGAACGCGACGCATTGCGCCGCGAAAACCGCGTGTTGAAGATCGCCGTCGCCGAGCTCGAACGCGTGTCCGAGCGCGATACGCTGACGCCCTTGTTCAACCGTCGCTATTTCCTGACCGCAATCCACCACCGGATGGCGCGGTTCGAGCGGCACGCCGAACGCGCGGCGGTCGTCTTTATCGACGTCAACCAGCTCAAATATATCAACGACAGCTTTGGTCATGCGGCGGGTGACTTCGCGCTGATGGAGATCGCCAAGCGGCTCGCCGGCTCGATCCGCGCGACCGACGTCGCGGCGCGCATCGGCGGCGACGAATTCGGGCTGATCCTCGACCAGTCGAGCGAGGACGGCGCGCGCGCGCAGGTCGATCGGCTGTGCGCGGTGCTGACCGCCGCGCCCGCCGAATATGACGGCCACGAGATCGCGCTGTCGGCCTGTTTCGGGATTGCGATGCTGCAGACCGGGATGACCGAGTCCGACATTTTGGCGGCGGCCGACCGCGACATGTATCGCAGCAAACAGGGGCTGGGCGGCCTTCCGGGCCATCGATAATCCGCGCTAACCGCGCATTAACCAAAAGAGCGCATCGTCGCCCATGACGACAGGGGGGTAAGATGCGAAACCAGACCGACCCATATCTCGACATCCAGAACCGGATTACCGGCCAGATCGGTGCGCTGGCCGAAGCGCTGCCGCACTGTGCGCTGGCGCAGATCGTGCAGGGGATTGACGATATCCGCTGTCTCGCGCGCGACAATGGCTTTGCCGCGGTCGAAACCTTGGCGAGCCGGCTCGAATCGGCGGTCGCCGGGGGTGGTTATCGCGCCGCGATCCTGACCTATCTCGACGCCATGAGCGACGCGGCGGCGGTGCCGCGAGGGCCGCTGCCATCGGCTGCGCAGGAAGCGTGGCTGGCGTCGGTCGCGGTTCGGCTTGGGCATTGACGCCAAACGCCTGACGATTCAGACTTAATCGATGGATGCAATCATGCTTGCGCTGGTGGCGGTGCTGCTCGCCAATGCCGACGGGCGCAGCGGGATCGCGCTGTCGCGGCTGCTGAGTGCGCGGGCCGACCGGCGCGTCACGGTTGTGATCGCTTTCGGGGCATTCATCGTCAACGCGGTAATCGCAGCGGTTGCGGGGGCGGTCGCGAACGGGATGATCGGGCAGGGGGTGGCTGCCTTGCTCGTTGCGATGGCGATGCTGTCGGCGGCGGTGGCGCTGCTCTGGCGCGACCGGTCGGCGCTGGCCGAGACTGGCGTGGACGCGGCGCCGCCGATCATCCTCGCGGGGCGGATGCTCGCGGGGCGGATGCTCGCGGCGCAGTTCGGTGACCGCAGTCATTTCCTGATCGGTGCGCTCGCTGCGACGAGCGGAGCGGGGCAGTGGGCCGCGGCGGGCGGGCTGGTCGGCTGGACGCTCGCGATGCTGCCGTTCCTGGCTTTTGGGCCGGCGCTTGCCGAACGCCGCGCCGCGCGCAATTTGCGCTGGGCGGCGGCAGCGATTCTCGTGCTTTGGGGGCTTCGCACTGCGCTCGGTGCCTTCGGCTTGATCGGCTGATCGATCTTTCGGGGTGGGGTTTCATCGTTTTTGTCGATGAAGCTTAGCCAAAGGTTCAATGGGAAAGTGCGAGCCCGCTTCGCTATATCGGCGGTGCAACAGAAAGGATGCTCCCATGTCCGACAAGAATGATAACGCCCCCGCAGTCGCCGACGCGCTGAATGCGCTGCTCGCCGACAGCTTCGCGCTCTATCTCAAGACCAAAAATTATCACTGGCACGTTCAGGGCCCGCATTTTCGCGAACTGCATCTGCTGTTCGACGAGCAGGCGGCGCAGATTTTCGCGACGACCGACTTGATCGCTGAGCGCGTGCGCAAAAATGGCGCGCCGACCTTGCGTTCGATCGGCGACGTCAGCCGCCGCGCGTCGATCCGCGACGATGATGCCGCGGGTGTTGATGCCGAGGCGATGGTCCGCGCACTGGCGGACGACAACAAGACGCTGCTTGGCCAGCTCAAGGAAGTGAAGGCCGCGGCTGAAGTCGATGGCGACATTGCGACGAGCGGACTGGTCGACGGCTGGGCCGACGAGACGCAGCAGCGGATCTGGTTTCTCGAAGCGACGCTGGGATATTGAGCCAGCTTTCCCTCGCATTCGCCGAGGGAGCGGAGTTCAAACAAAAAAAGGGCGGCCCGAGAGCCGCCCTTTCGTTTTTCTGTCCGGCCGATCAGTCCTGATGTGGCTGGATGTTGACTGCGGCGAACTTGCCGCGGTCGTCGACTTCGATGTCGAACGCGACGCGGTCGCCTTCGTCGAGGCCCGCCATGCCGGCGCGCTGCACCGCGCTGATGTGGACAAAGGCATCGGCCTGTCCGTCGTCGCGTGCGATGAAGCCGAAGCCCTTCGTCGTGTTGAAGAATTTGACGGTGCCCGAGGTGCGTTCACCGGTCAGCTGGCGACGGCCACGGGCGCCGCCCGGGGCGCCGCCGGGGCCGCGATCGTCGCGGCGCGGACCATGGTCCTCGATCGGCATCGGTTCGCCTTCGATCTTGAGATCGATGGCCGACACCTTGCCGTTGCGTTCGACGAGGGTGAAGCCGAGCGGCTGGCCCGACGCGAGGCCGGCAAGACCCGCCTGTTCGACCGCGCTGATGTGCACGAACACATCTTCGCCGCCATCGTCGCGCGCGACGAAGCCGAAGCCCTTGGCCGCGTTGAAGAATTTCACCGTGCCATTGCCTTCGCCGACGACCTGCGCGGGCATGCCGCCACCACGTCCGCCGCCGAAGCCGCCGCCACGATCGCCGCCGCCGAAGCCACCGCGGTCGCCACCGCCGAAGCCGCCGCGATCACCGCCGCCGAAACCGCCGCGATCACGGTCGCCGAAGCCACCGCGTCCGCCGCCGTAGCTGTCGCCGCCATAGGGTGCAGGTTCGAAGCTGTCGAAATTGCCAAAATCATCGCGCTTGCCGCGCCCACGCTGGCCGCGCCGATCCTTGTTGAAACTCATAGTCTATTAGTCGCTTTCGGTCGTCCACACCCCATTCAACCGGCTCATTGCGCCGGACGGGGACGCAGTTCACCTCAGGCACGGACTCGCCCCATGCCACCAAGGGCGCAAGATATAGCCTAATAATCCACAGGCTGCGAACAGAAAATTTCAGAAAGATGATGCGGAATTTTGCACGATTTGCCGCAGGCCGGAGGAGCCCTGGCGCGGCGGCGAAAACCAGTCATTGAGCGGCACGGCCGCTTGGCCTAAGGCGGGCTGTATGACTGTCTATTTCCACGAAGAAGATCTGCCCGAGGGCGTGCTGGGTCCCGGCGCGGTCGCGATCGATACCGAGACCATGGGTCTGAACCCGCAGCGCGACCGGCTGTGCCTCGTCCAGATCAGCGACGGGTCGGGCGACGAGCATCTCGTCCGCTTCAAGCCGGGCAGCAGCTATGACGCGCCGGTATTGAAGGCGATATTGACCGACCCTAATCGGTTGAAACTGTTTCATTTTGCGCGTTTCGACATCGCGGCGCTGCAACAGGCGCTCGGCGTCGTCACGGCGCCCGTCTATTGCACCAAGATCGCTTCGAAGCTGATCCGTACCTACACCGATCGCCACGGCCTGAAGGAATTGGTGCGCGAATTGCTGGGCCAGGAAGTGTCGAAGCAGCAGCAGTCGAGCGACTGGGGCGCCGCTGAACTCAGCGATGCGCAGCGCGACTATGCCGCGAGCGACGTGCGCTTCCTGCACGCGATGAAGACAATCCTCGACGTGCGGCTGGCGCGCGAAGGGCGCACCGAATTGGCGCAGGCCTGTTTCGATTTCCTGCCGACGCGCGCGGCGCTCGACCTGGCCGGCTGGCCCGAGGTCGACATTTTCGCGCACACCTGACGGGAGCGATTCGCGAGTGTCCGAACGCGCCGATCTTGACCGCACGATGCGCCGCATGTGGGCGACGAGTGGGTCGAGCCACGACAAGGTCGTGCGCATCCTGCGCTACGGCCTGCCGCTCGTCATCGGCGTCGTCGCGGCGGTGCTCGTCTTCTCGCCCTTCACCCAGCGCGCCGAGATCAGCTTCCTGTTGTCGAAGGACAAGGTCGAGATGGCAAAGGAGCGAATGAAGGTGACGCGCGCCGAATATCGCGGCCAGGATGCGAAGGGGCAGCCCTTCGCGCTGCTCGCCGGCAGCGCGGTGCAGAAGAGCTCGGCCGAACCGATCGTACGGATGACCGACCTGTCGGGGGCGATCCGCCTGAACGACGGCCCGGCGACGATCGTCGCAAAGGAAAGCGCCTATAATATGGACACCGAAAAGGTCGCGGTGCCGGGGCTGGTGCGGGTCAAGAGCGCGGGCGGATACCGGATCGATGCGAGCAATGTTGCGGTCGACCTCAAGACACGCAGCCTCATCGGGCAGAATGGTGTCAATGGCGCGTTGAACATCGGCACATTTTCGGCCAACCAGCTGACCGCCGACCTCGACAAACGGATCGTGCGCCTGCAGGGCAATGCGCGGCTGCGGATCAATCAGGGAGTGATCAAATGAACCGCGTATCGCCGATGAAAAGCGTGGCTCTGGCCGGCGCGGGCTTTGCGCTGACCAGCCTCGCGTTGCTGTCGGCCGGCACCGGCGGCGACACCGCGCACGCGCAGGCGCTCGCCAACCACAACAGCGCCGCCCCGGTCGATTTCGACGCCGGCAGCATCGAGGTGCAGGACCGCGCGGACCGCGTCGTGCTTGAGGGCAATGTCCGCGTGACGCAGGCGGGGATGACGCTGACCGCGGCGCGGATGACCGTCGCCTACAGCCGCCAGGGCGGCACTGAAGTCAACCGGCTCGACGCGACCGGCGGCGTCGTGGTGACCAAGGGCGACGAGCGCGCTTCGGGCAATGTCGCAATCTATGACCTCGACCGGCGGCTGATCACGATGGTCGGCAATGTCCAGCTGACCCAGCGCGGCAACCGGCTGAACGGCGGACGGATGGTGATCGACCTCAGCACCGGGCGCGCGACGGTCGACGGACGCGGCGCGGCGCGCGGTCCCGACGGCAACCCGATCCAGGGCGGCACCGGCGGACGCGTCACGGGCACTTTCACGGTACCGGAAAGAAAGCAGTAACCACTTCGCTTGACGGATCTGCAACCACGCGCCTGCACCAAGGGGTCGGGACCAGATCATCGCGGAGCCGGGGGGCGACGCCGCACAGCGTGAAAGCAGCCCCCATGCGCTTTTCCCCCATCGTCCCGCCCCGACGCCCGATGTTCGGCCGCCGTCAGGAACCCCCTATGGTGATCGTACCGACGCCGACATCCGAAGAACGGCGCCTGATCGACCGGATCATCCGTCACGCCGGATATGGCCAGTCGCGGTAAGCGTTGTTAGCGCGGCCTATCGCCCCTACATGGGGCGCGCATGCCGCCTGACACCTCCACTTCCGCCGATGCCTCACGCGAGCCGCCCGTCCTTGCGACGCTGAAGCGGTTCCTCCCCTATCTGTGGCCGGCGGGACAGGCCGAGGCGAAGGTTCGCATCTGCCTTGCCGCGCTTATCGTGCTCGCGTCGAAGGGCGTGCAGCTGTCGATGGGCTTCCTCTATGGCGCCGCGATCGACAAGATGGCGCCGGGGATGGAGCAAGGCGTCGCGCTCGCGATCGGGCTGGTGCTTGCCTATGCCGGTGCGCGCTTTGCCGGGGTGCTGTTCGACAATCTCCGCAACGTCGTGTTCGAACGCGTCGGACAGGATGCGACACGCGAGCTGGCGATTACGACCTTCAGCCATCTCCACGCGCTGAGCCTCCGCTTTCACCTCGCGCGGCGGACGGGCGAGGTCACCAAGGTCATCGAGCGCGGGACGAAGAGCATCGACACGATGCTTTATTTCCTGTTGTTCAATATCGCGCCGACGATCATCGAGCTGGCGGCGGTGCTGATCATCTTCTGGACCAAGTTCAGTTTCGGCCTCGCCAGCGCGACCGCGCTGATGGTCGTCGTTTACATCATCTTCACGCGCAAGGTGACCGACTGGCGCAACGCGCTTCGCACGCGGATGAACGACCTCGACACGCTGACGATCGGGCGCAGCGTCGACAGCCTGCTCAATTACGAAACGGTCAAATATTTCGGCGCAGAGGAGCGCGAGGAAGCGCGCTATCGCGACGTCGCCGACCAATATGCGCGCGCTGCGGTGAAGAGCGAGAACAGCCTGGCGTGGCTGAACATCGGACAGAGCCTCGTCACCAACGCGGCGCTGGCGGGCGCGATGGCCTACACCGTGTGGGGCTGGTCGATCGGCGAATATAAGGTCGGCGATGTGGTGCTGGTGAACACCTTGCTCGCGCAACTGTTCCGCCCGCTCGACATGCTCGGCATGGTCTATCGCGTGATCCGGCAGGGGCTGATCGACATGGAGGCGATGTTCCGCCTGATCGACACCCCGCCCGAGATCAGCGACGTCGAGGGCGCATGGCCGCTCGTCGTAAACGGCGGCGCGGTGGCGTTCGAGAATGTCGTTTTCGGTTATGAGCCCGACCGCACAATCCTGAACGGCGTGAGCTTTGCGGTCGGCGCGGGCGAGACGCTGGCGATCGTAGGCCCGTCGGGCGCGGGCAAGTCGACGATCGCGCGGCTGCTCTTCCGTTTCTATGACCCGCAGGGCGGGCGCGTGATGATCGACGGTCAGGATATCAGCCAAGTCACGCAGAAAAGCCTGCGCGCCGAAATCGGTATCGTCCCACAGGATACGGTGCTGTTCAACGACAGCATCGGGTACAATATCGCCTATGGCCGCGAGGGCGCGAGCGCAGCGGAGATCGCGGCGGCGGCCGAGGGCGCGGCGATCGACGGCTTCATCGCGCTGCTGCCGCAAGGCTATGACACCGAGGTCGGCGAACGCGGGCTGAAGCTGTCGGGTGGCGAGAAGCAGCGCGTCGCGATCGCGCGGACCCTGCTCAAGAACCCGCCGATTCTGATCCTCGACGAAGCGACAAGCGCACTCGACAGTCGCACCGAGGCGGCGATCCAGGATACGCTCGAGCGCATCGCGGCGTGGCGCACGACCTTGGTGATCGCGCACCGTTTGTCGACGGTGGTGAATGCCGACCGGATCGTCGTGCTCGACAAGGGCCGGGTGGCGGAGACGGGGACGCACGAGCAGTTGCTGCGGATGCGCGGGCTTTATGCCGACATGTGGGCGCGGCAGCAGGCGGAGAAGGAGGAGGGGACGGTTTGAGGTTTGTAGCCAAAGTGGATCGATTACCTCAAATCTAATTGCAAATTGGCATTGGCCGTGATTCAACACGGATTATCACCACGGGGGACGGGTAAAGGCGGTGACTGCCGAGATAGCAATCCTCAACAAGACCGCTGTTGCGCTCGCAGCAGATAGTGCCGTCACGATTTCCGCAGGAAGTGACCAGCAAAAAATATACGACAGCGAAGATAAGCTCTTCGAGTTGTCATGCCACAATGCCATCGGCGTTATGATCAACAGCACCATGCATTTCATGGAAGCTCCACTGCCGGTGCTAATAAAGCGCTATCGAGAAACGGCTCCCTCGTTCGCCACTGTGAAGGCCGCGGCCGAACATTTTCTGTCATACTTGAATACCTTCATCCAGGAGTCACCGGCTAGAATCCAAGACGAAGAGGTCACAAGGACCGCTCACCGAGTCTTTTCAAGAATGAACGAGCGGGCTCAAGATGACTATCGAGCCAAAGTTTTTGAATCAGGCAGTCAAACGATTAGGCCTGAACTCATTGAAAACTTGGACAATATGGATGATTTTCGAGCAACGATCACGGCGTTTTTAGCGGAAGCATATGACCGGCAGATCGGGGTATTCGAGCGTGTAACCCGCACACTCGATGATGCGCAGTTTGTTGGAGAGGGCCAGCCTCAGTTCAGCGAGCACCAGCGAGAACTGGTCCTTCAGATTGCGGAGGATGAGCTTTCTTCCGCGTCCGCCGATCAGCGCCTCCGGACCGTCACGATTTTGGAAGACGCCATGCAAAAGGGTGGCGTAGGGGGTCAGTCCACCGGTTTAGTGGTGGCCGGCTTTGGTTCCGAGGAGCTGTTTCCAACGCTAATCTCGTATGAGCTGTTTGGCGCATTCGGCGGACGATTGCGATTCAGGCAACGAGAGTTTGTGGACATAGATCGAGATGGAGAAAAGGCTCGCGTTCTCCCCTTCGCCCAGCGGGAAATGGTGGAGCGATTTCTCTATGGTTTGGACAAGGATATTGAGCGTAAGCTTAGCAGCGAGAGCAAGTCCGCCGTCCGTTTGATTAGCGAAAAAATGCTCGGGATTCTGGATATGCCGGCGGGCGAATTGGACAACCTCCGTCAGACCGTCCGGGAAGCAGAGCAAGAGTTCAATGCTGGGTTCAGCGATACCTTTGATGCGATCCGCGGGGAGTCTCGCGGTGAAATTGAGGATATGGTGGAATTCATGCCGAAGCCAGAAATGGCTCGCATGGCAGAGGCGCTCGTTAACCTAACCTCTATCAAACGCAGGGTATCCCGTGGCTTCGAGACGGTTGGCGGTCCGATTGACGTCGCGGTAATCTCTCGAGCCGAGGGTTTTGTTTGGGTTTCGAGAAAGCACTATTTCACGCGAGAGCTCAATGAGCGCTATTTCGCCCGTATTAATCGAAATCAGCCCGTGGCATAAGGAGGCCGTGATGATCGACAATCCTTTAGACACATTATTCGGCGTTGGCGTCGACGATGGCGCTTCTGCCTCTTGCCGCGCGAATGACGGTGTAAAAAAGGCAGGAAAACAGACTCGGGCCCGCATTGAGCAGGTGTTTAGCAAGCAGGGGCGAATAACCGCCCGCCTTCGAGATCTTCACACGGTTCATCAGCCAAATGCGGCAATTCGGCAAAATTGATCCTGCGAGTTAAACTGTTTTCGCATCTAGTATTCCGGCTTATTATCTGTGACGTCCCAATAAGGCGGCGTCCCAAAACATCCCAGCAAATGCTCTCTTAGCGCGCGGAGTTTCGCCGACGGGTCGCGGCCCTGCGAATGTGCCATATAGATCCACTCCTCGTCGGGGGCGATGGCGAGGGGGATGGCGACGAGCTTGCCGGCCTTGATTGCGGGGCCGGCGATGAAGGCGGGGAGCATCGCGATGCCGAGGCCGGCGGCGACCGCGTCGCGGATCATGTCGCCATTGTTCACGCCCAAGGCCTGCTTCGCCTGGATCGTGACCGGGCCAGCGTCGGTACGGAAGTGCCAGTCGCTGGCGCCGCGGTTGGTGTAGAAGATGCCGCGGTGATCGCGCAGGTCCTCGAAGCATGTCGGCGTGCCATGCTCCGCCAAATAGGCCGCCGACCCGACCAATATGCGGTGGCTCTTCGCGAGCTTCCAGACGATGAGGCGCGTGTCGTCGATGACGCCCTGCCGGATGATCGCGTCATGCCCGCTCGACGCGACGTCGATGCGGCGGTCGTCGAGGTCGAGCGTAAGCTGGATTTCGGGATGCGCCTTGAGGAACGGGTAGAGCGCGGGGCCGAGATGCATATGGCCGAAGGTCACCGGCGCCGCGATGCGCAGCGCGCCCGCGAGCGTGCCGCGGCGTTCGGCGATATCGGCCGCAGCTTCGGTGACGTCGCGGGTGATCCGCTGCGCGCGCGGGAGGAAGGCGGTGCCATCCTCGGTCAGGCTCAGTCTGCGCGTGGTGCGGTGGAGCAGCGCGCTGCCCAAGGAGCGTTCGAGTTCGGCGAGGCGTTCGCTGACCACCGATTTCGAGAGGCGAAGCTGGCGCGCGGCGCCGCTGATCGAGCCATGCTCGACGGTGGCGACAAATGCGGCAATGCCTTCGATACGGATCATTGTTCGGTATTCCCGAAAAACAGGGCCAAGAGTTGCCGTCTATTCCGAACGCGGGCTCAGGTCCATCTTCCTTGCATCGAGACGGGCATCGGGCCCGCCGCCGAACAGGAGAAAGATCATGGATCGTTTGCTCAACAAGGTCGCAATTGTCGCCGGCGCCAGCTCGGGCATCGGACGCGACACCGCGAAACTCTTTGCCGCCGAGGGCGCTTCGGTCGTCGTCGGCGCGCGCCGCCAGGCCGAACTCGACGCGCTGGTCGCCGAAATCACCGCTGCGGGCGGTAAGGCCGTTGCGGTCGCGGGCGACGTCCGCGACGAAGCTTTCCACGAAGCGCTCGTCCGCGCCGCGGTGGACAATTACGGCCGGCTCGACATTGCGTTCAACAATGCCGGGGTGTTCGGCGAAGCGGGGCCGAGCACCGAGGTGTCGGGCGCGGGGTTTGCCGATGCGCTCGCGGTCAACCTCACCGGATCGTTCCTCGGCGCCAAGCACCAGATTGCCGAGATGGTGAAGCATGGCGGCGGGTCGGTGATCTTCACCTCGACCTTCGTCGGATACAGCTTCGCTTTCCCGGGCAGCGCGGCCTATTCGGCGAGCAAATCGGGGCTGATCGGGCTGACGCAGGCGCTCGCCGCCGAGTATGGGCCGCAGCAGGTGCGCGTCAATGCCGTGCTGCCGGGCGCGGTCGAAACCGACATGTATCACGACGTCAACGACAGCACGGAAAAGAAGGATTTCGTGACCAATCTGCACGCGCTGAAACGCGTCGCGCAGCCGATCGAGATCGCGAAGTCGGTGCTCTATCTCGCCTCGGACGATGCGAGCTTCGTCACCGGGACGGCATCGCTGCTCGACGGTGGGGCTTCGATCACGCGCAGCTGAGGTTGCTGCATTACAATCCGGGCGGGGGTTCGATGGAACCTCCGCCCGAATTGCGTCCTGATTCCCTTAATCGCAACTAAATGTCGCGCCTTGGGTTGACCCCTCGCGCCCGCGCCCTTTACGCAAGGGCTATGCCGCATGACACCAGCCTGATCGGAACCATCGTCGCCGGTCTGGGCGTGGCGTTCCTGATGGGCGCACTGGCGCACCGGCTCAAGATTTCGCCGATCGCGGGTTATCTGCTCGCGGGCATTTTGGTCGGGCCGTTCACCCCGGGCTTCGTCGCCGACACCGGGCTGGCGATGCAGCTGGCCGAGATCGGCGTGATCCTTTTGATGTTCGGGGTCGGGCTCCATTTCTCGCTGAAAGACCTGCTATCGGTGCGCAAGATCGCGGTGCCGGGGGCGATCGCGCAAATCGCCGTCGCGACCGCGCTCGGCATGATGCTCGGGCTTTGGCTTGGTTGGTCGATCGAGGGCAGCGCGGTGTTCGGGCTGGCGCTGTCGGTCGCGTCGACGGTCGTGCTGCTGCGCGCGCTGCAGGCGCGCGACATGGTCGAGACCGAAAAGGGGCGGATCGCGGTCGGCTGGCTGATCGTCGAGGATCTGGTGATGGTGCTCGCGCTCGTGCTGCTACCCGCAATGTTCGGGTCGCGCGGCGACGAAGGGGGCTCGGCCGGGCTGCTCCAGTCGGCGGGAATCGTGCTGGTCAAGGTCGTCGGCTTCGTCGTCTTCATGTTCGTGATCGCGCGGCGCGTGCTGCCGTGGGTGCTCCACTGGGTCGCGCATTCGGGATCGCGCGAGCTGTTCCGGCTCGCAGTGCTGGCGATTGCACTCGGCGTTGCGTTCGGCGCGGCGGTGATTTTCGATGTGAGCTTTGCGTTGGGCGCTTTCTTCGCGGGCATGATCCTCGGCGAAACGCAGCTGTCGCGGCGCGCGGCGGAAGAGACGCTGCCGCTGCGCGATGCGTTTGCGGTGCTGTTTTTCGTCTCGGTCGGCATGCTCTTCGATCCCAAGGTGTTGATCGAACAGCCGGGGCCGGTGCTCGCGACGGTCGCGATCATCGTCGTCGGCAAGTCGGTCGCCGCCTATGCGCTTGTCCGCGCCTTTGGCCATAATTCGGGAACCGCGCTGACGGTGTCGGTCAGCCTTGCGCAGATCGGCGAATTTTCGTTCATCCTTGCCGGGCTCGGCGTGGGGCTCAAGGTTCTGCCCGAAACGGGACGCGACCTGATCCTCGCGGGGTCCTTGCTGTCGATCCTGTTCAACCCGATCCTCTTCTCGCTCGCGGTCAAGCGCATGCGTTCCGATGAGCCCGAGGAAGTCGAGGCGGAGGGCGTCGACGCGCCCGAACCGTGCAACGCCGGGGTCGTGCTGATCGGTTACGGCCGCGTCGGCAGCCATATCGGCAGCCTTATATGCGGGCGCGGCGAGGGGCTGACGGTGATCGAGGACCAGAAGGATATGGCCGCCGCCGCGCGCGAGGCGGGCGCGACGGTGATTATCGGCGACGCGACCAAGGAAAGCATCTTGCGGCAGGCGGGGCTCGACACCGCGGCGACGCTGCTGATCGCGATTCCCGAGGGGGTCGAGGCGGGCGCGATCGTGCGGCGCGCACGCGCGATCAATCCGAAGCTGGTGATCGTCGCGCGCGCGCATTCGGACGAGGAGGTCGCCGACCTGGTACGACGCGGCGCCGACCATGTCGTGATGGCCGAACGCGTCACCGCGTCGCGGATGGCCGAGCGGGCGATGCTGACTTTGGCCTAATCATCGGATTGGAGGACTCCGGGGCTTCCCTCTCCTCCGCATCCGCCCTATCGCCACCGACAATGTCCGCCGACGCTCTCCTCCCGCTCCTCAAATCCACTTTCGGTTTCGATGCCTTTCGCGGGCGTCAGGGCGAGGTCGTCGATCGCGTGATGGCAGGCGCGCGAACGCTCGCGGTGATGCCGACGGGGGCGGGCAAATCGCTGACGTATCAGCTGCCCGCGGTCGCGCTGAACGGCTGTGTCGTCGTCGTGTCGCCGCTGATCGCGCTGATGCACGACCAGCTTCGCGGCGCGCGGGCGGCGGGGATACGCGCCGCGAGCCTGACCAGCGTCGATGCCGACTGGGCCGATACGCGGCAGGCGTATCGCGACGGCCAGCTCGACCTGCTTTACGTCGCGCCCGAGCGCGCGACGGGCGAGGGGTTCCGCACCTTGCTCGAAGCGCAGACGCCGGCGCTGTTCGCGATCGACGAGGCGCATTGCGTCAGCGAATGGGGACATGATTTTAGGCCCGACTACCGCCTGCTGCGCCCCTTGCTCGATGCGTTTCCCGCAGTGCCGCGGCTCGCGCTTACCGCGACGGCCGACAAGCACACGCGCGAGGATATCCTCGTCCAGCTCGGGATTCCGGCCGACGGGCTGATCCTCGCCGGGTTCGACCGGCCGAATATCCGCTATGCAATCCGCCCGCGCGTGAGCCCCGCGAAGCAGCTCGTCGAATTTATCGCCGCCAATCCGGGGCCGGGGATCGTCTATGCCCCTACGCGCAACGGCACCGAGCGTTTGGCCGAACAGATCGCGGCGACGACGGGGCGGAACGTTGCGGCCTATCATGCGGGGCTCGACCCCGAGCGGCGCGCGCAGGTCCAGCACGACTTCGTCGCGTCGGAGGACGGAATCGTTACCGCGACGGTCGCGTTCGGCATGGGGATCGACAAGCCCGACGTGCGCTTTGTCGCGCACGCGGGCCTGCCGAAATCGATCGAGAGCTATTATCAGGAAACCGGCCGCGCGGGGCGCGACGGCGACCCGGCCGAGGCGATGATGCTGTGGGGCGCCGACGATTTCGCGCGCGCGCGAATGCGGCTTTCGGAACTGCCCGAGGCGCGCGTTGCGGGCGAGCGGGTGCGCTTGAACGCGCTCGCGGCGCTGGTCGAGACGGTCGAGTGCCGCCGCGCGCTGTTGCTGCGGCATTTCGGCGAGAACCCGCCCGAACGCTGCGGCAACTGCGATAATTGCCTCGAGCCCGGACGTCAGGTCGATGCTACGGTGCTCGCGCAGAAATTGCTGAGCGCCGTGTATCGCACCGGGCAGAGTTTCGGCGCCGGGCATATCGAAGCGGTGCTGTGCGGGCGCAGCGACGAACGGATCGCGAGCCGCGGGCACGACAAATTGTCGGTGTTCGGGATCGTCGCGGGCGAAGAAGCTCGGCTGATCAAGCCACTGGTGCGCTCGCTTGTGGCGCGCGAGGCGCTCGACACGACCGAGCATGGCGGGCTGATGCTCGGCCCCGCGGCGCGTGCGATGATGAAGGGCGAGACCGCGGTGCTGATGGCCGAACCGCCGGTGAAGCGGACGCAAAGAGCGACGCGGGGCGGCGCAAACGCAACGCCGAACCCCGTCGGCGATCCGCTGTTCGATGCGCTTCGCGCAATGCGGCGCGAACTCGCCGCCGAGGCGAATGTGCCGCCCTATGTGATCTTCCACGACGCGGTGCTGCGCGCGATGGCGAGCGAACGCCCCGCGACGCGGAGTGCGCTGGCCGATATCCCCGGCGTCGGCGGCAAGAAGCTCGACGCCTGGGGCGATGCGTTCTTGAATGTGATCCGGCAATTTTGAGCCGAAACCCAGCCGTCCGGCTGGTCGATTTCGCAAACGGCTAGCCATATTCCGAACCCGGCACGACCGATGCGCCGATTATCGCCACCCGATCCTTCATCGAGCCCGCTCTCCCTTTGCGGCGCCGATCGATGAAAGGATTTCGACGATGAAACACCGACTGATCCCCGCGCTGCTCGCCGGATGCCTCGCCGCTACGCCGATGATGGCACGGGCGTCCGAAGCGCCGACGCGCGTGCGGGTCGACATGCGCGGGCTCGACCTCGGCACGCCGGCGGATGTGAAGACCGCGGAGCGCCGGATCGCGCGCGCGGTCAAGATGGCGTGTCGGAGCGATGTCGAGCATTTGAGCCCCCGGGCGCGCCGCATCGCCAAGCAATGCCGCGAGACGACGCGCGACCTCGCCATGCGGACATTGCAGGGCCGGCAGCTTCAGCAACTGGCGGCGCAATGACCCGCCACCGTGCGACCGCGATGGTGGCGCCCCGCCATCGCTTGCAGTAGCAGAACGCGATGGCGTCGTTCCTGATCCTCGACCCGATGATTCGTGGCGGCGCCATCGCGCTGTTCCTGCTGTGGATCGCCATCCTCGCGCGCGACCATGGTCATGTCCTTCCCGCGCGCGTCGCCATTGCGATGAACCTGTCGATCATTGCCTATCTGCTCGTCCCGGTCTTCAGCCCCGGGGGAGTGGCGCGCTTTCCCTATGCTATCTGCGATGCGCTGTCGGTGATGGTCCCCGCCTTTTTCTGGCTGTTCGTGCGGTTGTGGTTCGACGACCAGCAAGGGATCGGCTGGCGCAGCTGGCTGCTCGTTGCCGCGTTCGCCGTGCTGCCGGCGGCCCAGATCATATTGATGGCCGCGACGGGAACGTTCAGCTTCGAGATCTGGGTGCTGGTGCGCATCGGCATGTTCGCCTTTGCGGTGGCGGGCATGTGGATCGCGTGGCGCGGGCGAGCGAACGACCTGATCGAGGCGCGGCGCGGTTTTCGCGCGGCGCTCGTCTGCGCGATCGGCGGTTTCATCCTGCTCGTGACCTTTGTCGAGATGTTCGACGGCCATGGCACGGCGCCCGACCTTGGGCGGTCGGTGACGCTGGTCGCGATCCTTATCGCGACCTTTATCGTATCGATCGGCCTGTATCGCTTTCGGCTCGCCGAACTGTTCGCCGCGCCCGGTCCCTCGCCGAAGCGGGCGGAGGCGCCGGCCACGCCCTCGGCGCTCGCGCAGCGGTTGCATGCGGTGATGGCCGAGGCGCGGGCTTATCGCGCCGAAGGATTTTCGATCACGATGCTCGCGGCGCAACTCGGCGAGCCCGAATATCGGGTGCGGCGCGCGATCAATGGCGAGATGGGTTTTCGCAACTTCACCGCCTTCCTTAACAGCTTCCGCCTCGACGAGATCCGCGCGGCGCTCGCCGATCCCGCGCAGCGCGACGTGCCGATCCTGACGATCGCGATCGATGCGGGTTTCGGCTCGCTGGGACCGTTCAACCGCGCCTTTCGCGATGCCGAGGGAATGACCCCGAGCGCTTATCGGGCGGGGCGGCTCGCCGATTCCGGAATCGGCTAGCCGATTTTCAACTTCGTGGCGCGGCAGCACAGGAAAGCTGCTGAGCAGCGGTCATCAATTTGAAGGATGCCCGCATGATCAACGCCTTTCCTCCCTTCGCCATACTGCTCGAAAAGGGCCCGGCGATTTTCGCCTTCGACTTCGGCCGCTATCTGATCGCGGCGGGGGTGACGAGCGCGGTCGTCTGGGGGCTGCGGCGGTCGAGCCTTGCCGCCCGCAAGATCCAGGTGCGCGAGGCAAGCGCCGCCGACAGGCGCCGCGAGGTCCTGCAATCGCTGCAGACGGTCGGGGTCTATCTCTTCGCGTCGCTGTTCATCGTCTGGGGCACCGACGCCGGTGTGCTGCACCGGTTCCAGGGCAGCTATGGCCTGCTTGGCGACATGGCGTTGCTCGCCGCGATCATCGTCGCGCACGACGCCTATTTCTATTGGGTGCACCGCGCGATGCATCATCCGAGGCTGTTCAAGGTGTTTCACCGCGCGCACCATCGCTCGGTGACCCCGACACCGTGGGCGGCGTACAGCTTCGCGATCCCCGAAGCCTTTGTGATGATATTGTTCGTGCCGATCTGGCTGTTCTTCGTTGCGACCCCGGCGTGGGTGATGATGTTGTGGATCAATTTCCAGATCATCCGCAACGCGATGGGGCATGCCGGGTTTGAGCTCCATCCGCGCTGGTGGCTGTCGACGCCGATGACGCGCTGGATCAACACGACGACGCATCATGATCTGCACCATAGCGGCGGCTTCAATCGCAATTACGGGCTCTATTTCACCTGGTGGGACAAGTGGATGGGGACCGAACATCCGCACTATGCCGCGCGGTTTCACGAGGTGGTGTCGCGTGAGCCTCTGCGCGGGGTGGCGGGGCCTCAGAGCGGCGGCGAAATGACCGAAACGATGTCGCTGCGCAGCGTCCAGCCGAGCCGTTCGTAGAGCGCCTTGCCGTCGCTGGTCGCGACCAGCAGGCATTCGGTGACGCCGCGGCCAAGGGCACGGCGACCGAGTTCGGCCATGATCGCCGACCCGAGCCCGCGGCGGCCGAACTGCGCCGCGGTGACGATCTGGTCGTAGACGGCAGTAGCGCCGTGGATGCCGAGGACGCCGCGTGCGGCGAGCGAACCGTCGGCGTGCCGTGCCACGGCTTCGAAGCGGTTGGCGCCTTCATCGACCTCGATCGTGAAATCGGGGGTGGCGCGCGCTTCGGGCATGTCGGTGCCGGTCGCCATCAGCCACATCGGATCGCGCGGCTGCCAGTGCGGCGGGACATGCGGGAGGATTGCGTCGCGTGGTGCTGCGATGTCGACATAGATGTGCGGTGCGTCGACTGCGGCGAAGGCAGCGGCGGCCGCTTCGCCCGACGCATTGCCGAGGATGAAGCGGCCGGTCTGGTCGGGTTTGCCGGCATCGAACCACAGCGCTGCGGGTAGCGCGGCGGCCACAGGCTCTGCGTAGCCTCGCGCGGCGCAGTAACCGAAGGCCCATTCGAAATGTTCGTTCATGATCGCGACCATAAGTGATGCGCGCGGCAAGGAAAGCAGGAACGCGCCTTCGCGCTCCACCTTCATGCTTGTCAGCAAGCGGGCGGCGGGAGTAGATCGCTGGCATGAGCGATTTTCGACCCCTGTCCGCCGACTATAGCGTCGCCCCGCAGATCAGCATCGAGGATGTCGCCGAGGCGAAAGCCGCGGGTTTCGCGATGCTGATCAACAATCGTCCTGACGGCGAAGAGCCTTCGGCGCCACAGGGCGACGATATCGCGCATGCCGCGGCGGCCGAGGGGCTGGCCTATGCGGCGATCCCGATCGGCCATGCGGGTTTCAGCCATGCGCAAATCGACGCGCTCGACAAATTGCTCGCTGCCGCGACGGGGCCGATCCTTGCTTATTGCCGGTCAGGCACGCGCTCGACGCATCTGTGGGCACTGACGCGTGCACGCGCGGGCGACGATGTCGATGGCATCGTCGAGGCGGCGGCGAAGGCGGGCTATGACCTCAGCGGTCTGCGGCCGATGCTCGACGCGCTCGCGGGGGAAAAATGAATCAGGCCGAGTTGATCCAGCTTGGCGCATCGCTCGTCGCGGTATTTTTCGTTGCTTGGCTGGTCGGGAAGATGGGGCTTGGTTCCGATCCGCGGATTGCCGACGCCGATCATGCCATCCGCCTTGCCGAAGAGGCCGAGGCGGGGTTTCGCGGGATTGAGGTCGCGCGCGACCGCGCAGGCTTTGCCGCGATCGTGCGCAATGCCGAGGGGCGGATGATGCTGGTGCGCGCGCACGGCAATTTCTTTGCTGCGCGGCCGGTCGATGCCAGCGTGATCGGGCGGCTCGACAAGGATTTCCTGACACTGACGATGCCGGAGAGGACATTCGGCGCGGTGACGCTGCAATTGGGGAAGGATGCGGGGATGTGGGCATCGCGGATGCGTGAGTTCAGCCGTGGATAAATTGCCCGATCCCGTCGTCTATGCGGTGCCCGCTTTCATCCTGCTGCTGATCGTCGAAATGATCATCTCGCTGCGCCGCGACAAGAGCCGCTACGAGGCGCGCGATACGCTCACCTCGCTGATGCTCGGGACGGTGAGCCAGGTCGCGGGCGCGCTCGTCGGGGCGGCGGTAATCGGCATGTCGGTGTGGGTGTACCAGTTTCGCCTGTTCGACATCGGCATTGAATTCAAAAGCTGGTGGTGGGCGTGGATCCTCTGCTTCTTTCTCGACGACCTCGCTTATTATGCCTTCCACCGCAGCGCGCACCGCGTGCGCTGGTTCTGGGCGAGCCATGTCATCCACCACAGCAGCCAGCATTATAATCTGTCGACCGCGCTCAGGCAGACGTGGACGGGTTTCTTCAGCCTGACCTTCCTGTTCCGCCTGCCGCTGTTCCTGATCGGCTTTCCGCCCGCGATGGTGTTCTTCTGCGCGGGGCTCAACCTGATCTACCAGTTCTGGATCCATACCGAGGCGATCAAGCGGCTGCCGCGCTGGTTCGAGGCGGTGATGAACACGCCGTCACACCACCGCGTCCATCATGGCGTGAACCCGCGCTATCTCGATGCGAATTACGCAGGCGTCTTCATCATCTGGGACAAGATGTTCGGCAGTTTCGTTCCCGAAAGCGACGACGAGCCGGTGCGCTATGGCATTGTCAAGCAGCTTGGCAGCTTCAACATCTTGTGGGCGGCGGTGCACGAATGGGTCGGAATCGCGAAGGATGTCTGGGCCGCGCCGTGGAAGCACAAGCTCGACTATATGTGGCGCGAGCCGGGCTGGAGCCACGACGGCAGCCGGCAGACGAGCGCGATGATCAAGGAACGCTGGGCGGCGGGGCGGCCGGTCGAGGAACCGGCGGAGTAACTCCTGTCGTCATGCCGGGCTTGACCCGGCACCCGCCTTCTTCCGCTTCCAGACAAGGCAGGCCCCGGATCAAGTCCGGGGTGACGAGTTGAATGCCGATATCTCGCTCTTGCCACCCTTCCTAATGACATTCATGTAAGCACCCGGGCGACCGCCAGCGGGCGGCGCGAGGGAGAGTCGCAAGCATGGATCAGTTCGACATCATCGTTATCGGCGGGGGCAGCGCGGGGAGCGCGGCGGCGGGGCGGCTCGCCGAGGATGGCTCGCGTACCGTCTGCCTGATCGAGGCGGGCGGGCGCAACGACAATGTGCGGGTCAAGACGCCGGGGTTCATGCCCTTCATCCCGAAATCGTCGAACTATCGGTACGAGACGGTGCCGCAGGCGGGCCTCAACGGCCGCATCGGATACCAGCCGCGCGGGCGCGGGCTGGGCGGGTCGAGTGCGATCAACGCGATGGTCTATATCCGCGGGCACGCTTTCGATTACGACCAGTGGGCGTCGCTGGGCGCGTCGGGGTGGAGCTATGCCGATGTGCTGCCCTTCTTCAAACGCAGCGAGGGCAATGAGCGCGGCGGCGACGAATTTCACGGCAGCTGCGGTCCGCTCAATGTCATGGACCAGCGCTGGCCCAATGTGACGAGCCGGCGGTTCATCGAGAGCGCGGCGGCGCTGCAATTGCCGCGCACCGCCGATTTCAACGGGGCTAGCCAAGAGGGTTTCGGGCTTTATCAGGTGACGCAGAAGGGCGGCGAACGCTGGTCGGCGGCGCGCGCCTATGTCGAGCCGCTGCGCGAGCATGGCAATTTCACGGTGCGGACGGGCGCGCTGGTCGAGAAGATCGTGATCGAGAACGGCCGTGCGACGGGGGTCGTGATCCGGCGCGGATCGAAGCGCGAAACTTTGCGCGCGCGCGGCGGCGTCATACTGTCGGCGGGCGCTTTCAACAGCCCGCAAATCCTGATGCTGTCGGGGATCGGGCCGGGGGCGCATCTGAAAGAAAAGGGGATCGACGTCGTGACGGATCGCGCCGGCGTCGGCGCCGATCTGCAGGACCATATCGACTATGTATCGAGCTGGGAGACGCGCTCGACCGAGCCTTTCGGCGACAGCCTGGGCGGCACCTGGCGGATGGTGAAGGCGATCTTCGAGCATCGCACGCAGCGCAGCGGGATCATGACGACCTGTTTTGCCGAGGCGGGAGGCTTCTGGAAGTCGCACCCCGACTTGCCCGCGCCCGATATCCAATATCATTTTGTGCCTGCGATGCTGGAGGATCATGGGCGGACCAAGGTGAAGGGGCACGGCTTTTCGTGCCATGCCTGCGTGCTGCGGCCCGAGAGCCGCGGGACGGTGCGGCTGGCGTCGGGTGATGCCGCGGCAGCACCGGCGATCGATCCCGGGTTCCTGACCGACGAACGTGACATGGCGACCTTGCGCGCGGGAGTGCGGATGATGCACCGCATCGCCGCCGCGCCGCCGCTCGCGGATTATGCGGGGACCGACCGGCACCCGGTGAATATCGAGGATGATGCGGCGCTCGACGCGCTGATCCGCAGCCGCGCCGATACCGTCTATCATCCGGTCGGCACGTGCCGGATGGGCAGCGACGCCGACGCGGTGGTCGATCCGACGCTGAAGCTCAATGGCATCGAGGGGCTGTGGGTCGCCGATGCGAGCATCATGCCGCGGCTCGTTTCGGGGAACACCAATGCGCCGAGCATCATGATCGGCGAACGCGCGGCCGATTTCGTCAAGGCGGCGCTGAACTAGGCGACGCAGGCCTCGGCCAGCAGTCGCCCGCTCCCCGTCAAATCATAGCGGCTGGCCGGCGGGCGCAGGTCGAGCACCTCGCGTGTCACCAGCCCATGCTTGCCGAGCGCGCTCAGCCCCTGCGACAGCGCTCGCGGCGTAGCGGGGACGAGCAGGCGCGCGAGCGCGTTGAAGCGGTCGTGCCCCGCGCCGATCCCGGCGACGAGCGGCAGGCCCCAGCGCGTCGCAGCACCGGGGGGCAGGCCGATTGCATCGTGCGCCTTGGCGATCGTCGCGGCGCGCGCGGCTGCCGCCTTGCCCTTCTCCGTCAGAATATATTCGGGGCGCAGCGGGTGGCCGTGGCCGGGGTTGCGCTGCACCCAGCCGATCGCCGTCGCGGCCTCCAACGTGCGCGCGCAGCTGTCGCGCGACAACCCGAGCCGGTGGATCAGCTCGACGAACCGCGCGCCCTTGTGCGCCGCCAGATCGGCGAGCAGCGGCACGAGCCAGCGATGGCTGCCGAGCTGTACGAGCAGGGAGTCGGGTGTGGTTGACCGCATTTACAACTAACTATACAAACCAGACTATGGGCGCAAGCGATACGGGCCGGGTGATTCTCGCCCGCACCGGTTTTCTTGCGGAAAGGGAGATATGATATGGCGCTTCAGATCGGATCCGAGCTCACTTGCTCGATGGGGGTCAAGGACATGACCGCGTCGATCGCCTGGTACGAACGCGTGATGCATTGCAAACTGCTCTACCGCGCCGACGAGATTGGCTGGTGCGAGCTCAAGACTCCGATGGCGGGGGTGAACATCGGGCTCAGCCAGATCGAGAGTGTCGTGCAGGGCGGCGGTGCGACCAATGTGTTCGAGGTGGCCGATATCGATGAAGCGAAGGCGCATCTCGATGCGGAGGGCGTACGGCAAGACGGCGACATCCAGCATATCCCGGGGCTGGTGAAGCTCATCACCTTTTACGATCCCGACGGCAACGCCTTCATGTTTTCGCAGTCCGAGATTGCGGCATGATAGCGCTTTGGTGGGCAGCCGCGGCGGTTGTTGCACCGGCCGCACCCGCCGCCGAAGCGCCGTCGCTCGCCGCCTGGCACGGGAGCTGGGCAGGTGACGGCGAGGCCTTCGGCAGGCCCGCGACCGCCACGCTCGACATCGCGCCGGGCGAGGGCGGCGCGACGACGCTGACCTATCGTCTTCGCATCGCGGGGGCGCCGCCGGTCGCTTACTCGGCCGAGGCCAGCTATGCCTTCGATGCGAAAGGGCGCGTGCGCGGAAAATGGACCGACAGCTATGGCCGCACGCGTGCCGTCGTCGGCGGGATCAATGCGGCGAAATGGTGGACGCATTGGGGCAGCGCCGATGTCGAGATCGGTCGGTCGACCTATGTGCTTGAAGAGGGCGGAAGACTCGTCGTCAGCGATTCGATTCTGCAGGACGACGGCAGCTGGCGCGTCTTTGCCATGCTGCGCTACACGCGCACAAATCGCTGAAAACCGCCGATTTTGGACAGAATATGTGTTGCGCACAAAAAAAGAGGGCCGGGACTTGCGTCCCGGCCCAGCCTTTCAGGCTCTCCCCTCCTGAAACTGTTGACCCAATGAATGCCATATTAATGTCATGTTGAAAAGGCCAAAATTACGGCAATGCTGCACAAAATTTGTGCAGCATTTCAGGGCGTAAAAACGGGCCGGAACGCATATGTCCCGGCCCGTTTTCCATCCTCAGAAGCCCTTGCGAACCGTGACGCCGAAGGTGCGCGGCTGGTTCGTTGCAAAGCCGAGCCGCGCGCGCCCGCCGCGTTCGCGGTCGAAGGCGAGCAGCGCATTTTCGTCGAGCAGATTGTTCACATAGACCGAGATTTCGAGCTCGTCCGGAAACTCGATCCCTGCGCCGAGATTGACCAGCTGATAGTCGGGCAGCTTGAGGTCGATGGTTGTCGGCTCCAGGCCGGTTGCGCCGAAATAGGGCCTTGGCAGCCCGTTGGGCGAGAAAGTGAAGGTCCGCGGGTTATTTTCCTGATCCCCGGGCTGCGTATAGCGGCTGCCGACATGCTGGAAGGACGCCGTCACAAAGGCATTGGTATCTGAAGATGAATCGATCGGAAAACTGTATGTCGCATTCGCCGCCATCTGGAATCTGGGCACAGATGGCAGGCGGTTGCCGTTGCGAATTCCCTCGATCACCGACCCGTCCGGGCGAGTCAGCGTCGAATCGAATTCGGCTTTGACGTAGCTGCCCGACAAGCCAAAATCGAGCCCGGTGACGGGGCTTGCCGACAGTTCGAACTCGAGCCCCATCGTATGTGCATCGGCATTGAAGACGATGCGCGACGAACAGCTGCCGGCATCGGCGGTGACCTGCAGATTGTTAATCTTCGTATAGAAGCCCGCGGCGTTGAAGGTGATGCCGCCGAACTGCGCCTTTACGCCGCCCTCATAGTTCCACAGCGTTTCGTCGTCGTAGCGGGGGCGGCCGCCAAAGGTTGCGGCATCGGGGCCGCCGGGGTTGCCGCCGTCGCACAGCGGCAGGTTGAGCGGATCGTTGACGCCGCCGAGGCGGAAACCCTTTGACGCCTGCGCGTTGAGGGTGATGCCGTCGGCGACGTCATAGCTCAGCAGCAGGCGCGGCGAGAAGCCGCTCGACGAGGTCTTGTCGCGCGCATTGTCGCCATTCGGGAACAGCCCGCCCGACACGAAACGCCGGCTTTCGTCGAAGGCATAATAACGCCCGCCGAGCGTCGCGGTGAAGGCGTCGGTGATGTCGTAGCTGAGCTCGCCGAAAATCGCGATCTGCGACAGGTCATAGGGGATGTCGGCGTTATAGGGGGAATCGGGTCCAAAGCCGTTGGCGAGCGCCGCCGAAGTTCCCGCGCCGAAGCGGGCGTCGGTAAATGCGTCGTAGCCCGGCGTCGGAAGGCGCTGAGTATAGTCGCGTTTGACGTTCGCATAATAGCCGCCGATGAGCCATTGGAACGGACCGGTGCCCGCTGAGTTGACGCGTACTTCCTGCGTGAACTGTTTGACGCCGGTCGTATCGACGAGATTCGAGGGCAGCAGGATGCCCGCGACGGGGAAGCCGAGGTCAACCGACACGCTGCCCGTGAGCGCGCTCGCGTCGCGGCTGACGAGGATGTCGCGGTCGGTATAGGTCGTCACCGAGGTCACGCCGATCACGTCGCCGTCGTAGTTCATCGTCAGGTCGAAGAGCTTGACCTCGTCCTTGAACGCCTCGTCGAGCAGCAGATATTGCTGGCGTTCCTTGAAGGTTACCTGCGGCCGCGTCGTCGTGAACTGGTTGGCATAGAGATTATAGACCTCCTGCCGGTTGAACCCGTCGGTCGTGACCTTCTGATAGACGAAGCGCGGGGTGATCGAGAGATTCTCGGCGGGTTTCCAGAGCAAAGAGAAGCGCCCGCCATAGCGTTCGCCGCTGTTGACGTCCTCGGTCACGCCGCCGCCTTCGCGCAGCGCGTCGATAAAGCCCCCGTAGCGGGTGTAATATCCGACCGCGCGCATCGCCAGGTTGGAGCTCAATGGCAGGTTGATCGCGCCCTTCAGGTGGCCGCCGAAATCGTCGCCGTCGACAAGGTTCACATTGCCTTCGACCTTGCCCTCGATGCGGTCGAGGTTGGGTTGGTTGGTGATGTAGCGGAGCGTGCCGCCGACCGATCCCGAGCCGAAAAGCGTACCCTGCGGCCCGCGCAGCGTTTCGACGCGGTTGAGGTCGAACAGGTCGAGGTCGGGGGTGAAAAGCGAGAGCGAGACGACCGATTCGTCAAGATAGACGCCGACCTGTTCCTTCACGCCGGGCTGGTCGCGCGCGATCTGGCCCGCGGAAACGCCGCGCACCGACACCTGGCTTTGGCCGGGCCCGAGATTCTGGACGGTCAGGCCCGCAACATTGCGCGACAGATCCTCGACCGTGCTGGCGTTGGCGCGTTCGATCGCGCGTTCGGTCTGCGCATTGATCGAGAAGGGGACATCCTGAAGGCTGGCGTCGCGCTTGGTCGCGGTGACGATAATCTCGTTGCCGTCATAGTTGCTTTCGGGCGCGTCCTGCGCCACTGCCGGGGTGCTCGCGAGCGCAAGGCACGACAAGCCCGCGAGCATGGAAGCTCGTGCATTCATTTTAATTCTCCTCCTGATGGCCAATCTTTGCTGGTCCGGACAGGATGGTGCGCCTCTTGTCATCAATTCGCAATGGAGGCCGAATCGCGCGCAACAAAATTACTGCGAGATGTTGCGCCGCGGCCACAGTCCGATGCCGACAAAAAAATGGCCGGGACATATGTCCCGGCCAGTTGTTCGCAGGAGGAACCTGGGTAGGATCCCGCCGCCGCCGTTTGAAAGGAGAGAGAGCGTACGGCGACGGGTATCCTGTCTCGTTAGAAATTATAGGCGCGTTCCCCATGTTCGGCGAGGTCGAGCCCTTCCTGCTCGACGTCCTTCGAGGGACGCAGGCCGATGGTATATTTGAGGCCGAGGAACAGCAACGCGCTGACCACACCGGTCCACAGCACGGTGGTGCCGACGGCCCAGATCTGCGTCATCACCTGACCCGCGAGGTCGAACTCGCCAGCCTTGGCGACGGGCGCGGTGTAATCAATCCAGCCCTGTCCGCCCCATGCCGGATTGGCGACGAAGCCGGTGCCGATCGCGCCGACGATGCCGCCGACCGCGTGGATGCCGAACACGTCGAGCGAGTCATCATATTTGAGTTTCTTCTTCACCGTGGTGACGAAGAAGAAGCAGACCAGCGACGCGACCGCGCCGAGGAGGATCGCGGTGCCGGGGTGGGCAAAGCCCGCCGCCGGGGTGATCGCGACCAGACCGGCGACGACACCCGAAACACCGCCCAACAGCGAGGGTTTCTTGTGGATGATCTGCTCGATGATCGCCCAGGTCGCACCGGCGGCTGCCGTGGCGACGAGCGTGTTGATGAAGGCCAGCGCGCCGAAGGCGTTGGCTTCGAGACCCGAACCCGCGTTGAAACCGAACCAGCCGATCCACAGCAAGGAGGCGCCGATCATCGTCATGACCAGGTTATGCGGGGGCATCGGTTCGCTATTGTAGCCGAGCCGCGGACCGATCACGAGGCAGCCGACCAGGCCGGCGATGCCCGCGTTGATGTGGACGACGGTGCCGCCAGCGAAGTCGAGCGCGCCCCAGCCCCAGAGGAGGCCCATGTCGGTCGGTGCGGCGTGCAGGAAGTCCGGGCCGGCCCAATACCAGACCATGTGCGCGATCGGGAAATAGGCGAGCGTCAGCCACAGCACCGTGAAGATGATGAGCGGCGTGAACTTCACGCGCTCGGCAAACGCCCCGACGATCAGCGCCGGCGTGATACAGGCGAAGGTCATCTGGAAAACCACGAAGACATATTCGGGGAGGTACACCCCGTTCGAGAAGGTCGCGGCGAAGGTGTTAACGTCGACGCCCGCGAGGAACGCCTTGTCGAGCCCGCCGAACAGCGACGGGAAGGGCGTGCCGGTCGAGGTGAAGGCCATCGAATAGCCCCAGCTGAACCAGACCAGCGCCGCGACGCAGACGATCGTCAGCACCTGCATCAGAACCGACAGCATATTCTTCGCGCGGACGAGGCCGCCATAGAAAAGCGCCAGCGCGGGCACCGACATCATCAGCACGAGCGCGGAGGCGACGAGCATCCACGCCACGTCACCCTTGTTGACCATCTCGGCCGTCGGCGTGAAAGCGACGGGCGCTGCAGCCTCGGCGGCGGGCGCGGCCGGCGCAGCGACCGTTGTCGCCGCTTCCTGCGCCCAAACGGGCAGCGCGGCGAAGAGTGCGAGGCCTGCCGCCCCGGCTCCCGCCGCCATCTTGTTTGTGAAGTTCATTGCTTCCCCCTTTATCATTACAGAGCCGCCTCGCCGGTCTCGCCGGTGCGGATGCGCACGGCCTGACCGACGTCGAGGACGAAAATCTTGCCGTCGCCGATCGAACCGGTGCCGGCCGTCTGCTGCAGCGTTTCGACGACCCGCGGTGCGAGCGAATCGTCGCAGACGAGCTCGATCTTCACCTTGGGCACCATGTTGGTGGCATATTCGGCGCCGCGGTAGATTTCGGTCTGCCCCTTTTGCCGGCCGAATCCTTTGACTTCGGTCACGGTCATGCCGGCGATGCCCAGACCGGTGAGCGCCTCGCGCACCTCGTCGAGCTTGAATGGTTTGATGATGGCCAAGATCAGCTTCATGACGCCCCCTTTTGCTAATGGCACCATGTTGCAGTGCAACGAGTGTGCCAGATTGCGCGGGTGGCGCGAAAGTTAACATTTTGTGACGGTTTTGAGCCGGTGCGGCGAACTATCGGTCGTTCGATGGGCAGAGGAGGCAGGGCGCTGCCTAAATTTTGGGCAGTTCAGTCGGCGGCTTTAAACCGCGCCCAGATCGGCAAATGGTCCGATGCGCGCGCGGCAAGCGCGCTCTGGTGCACTCCCGCCTCGACCGCTTCGAGGTCGGGGGTCGCAAAGATGCGGTCTAGCTTTGCCACGGGGCGGCGGCTGTGAAAGCTGTGGCCGGTGTCGACCATATGGTGGCGCTCGCCGAAATCGGCGAGACAGCCGCCGCGGTTGCGCCATTCGTTGCAGTCGCCCATCAGGATCGTCGGCAGGGCCTCACCCTCGGCAACATGGTGGAGGATCGCGCGTGCCTGCTGGCGGCGGCGCAGCCCCGAAATGTCGAGATGCATGCCGACAACGCGCAGCCGCGTATCGCCTATGCGCAGCGTTGCGGCAACGGCGCCGCGCGGTTCGAGCGTCGGCAGGTGGAGCGCGTGGCTTTCCTCGACCTCGATCCCCTTGCGCACGAGCAGCGCATTGCCGTGCCAGCCGATCGCATAGGGGCGGCCGCTCAAGAGGTCGACGGGGACATAGTCGCTATGCTCGTCGAACATATGCGGCGGGATCGCGCTGGCGCGCGTGCCGAAGCGGCGGTCGGCCTCTTGCAGCGCGACGATGTCGGCGTCGAGTTCGCCGAGCACCGAGAGCACGCGGCCGGGATCACGGCGGCGGTCGAGCCCGATGCCCTTGCGCATATTATAACTGGCGACCTTAATCATGACGTGCTTTTCAAGCGCTCAGGCTGCGCTTCCGTTCCCGTCGGCCGCAAATTCGGCGATCAGCGCCCGCGCTTCGTCCAGATCCTCGTCGAGTACCATCACGCGCACGGGGATGAGAAAACCGACGCTTTCGGCGATGTTCATGCCCGCGTCGAAGCAGACGGCATGGACGCCGGCGCTTTCGAGCCGGCCGCGCAGCAGCTCGGCTTCGGCACCGTTGGGCAGACGTACCAGCTCGACCAAGGGCATCAGGCGTCGCCCGCGATGAAACGGTCGGTCGGGCGCGTCGGCAGGCCGTCGATGCTTTTCGTGCGCTCCTTGAATTTTTCGACCCAAAGGGCGCGGTCGGCCTGACGGTGGTATTTTTGCAGCGTGTCCCGCTCGTGTTGCAACTCCATCATCGGCACGCCCCAACCGCAGCTTGTCTGGACGCTTTCGACGTCGATCACGAAGATTTGCCGGGTGCCGGGGATCAGATTGAAGTTGGCGGCGAGCGCCTCCCATTCGGCGTCCTGCGGCAGCACGGGGCGGCCGCGGCCATAGATGCGCAGGATCAATGCCGTGCGGTCGAAGGCGCAGAACATGATCGTTATGCGCCCGTCTGCTGCCAAATGCGCGTGCGTTTCGTTGCCCGATCCGCCGAGGTCGAGATAAGCAACTTGGGCGTCCGAAAGAACGCGGAAGCTGTCGGCATAGCCCTTGGGCGACAGGTTGATCCGCGCGTCTGCGGCGGCGGTCGCAGTGAAATAGACCGGCTGTTTCTCAATGAAGGCGATATGCTTGTCGGTCAGCGTATCGGTGAATTCGGCCATGGCTCTTCTCCGTATCGCCCCCTGCCTATCACCAATTCTTGCCCTCTTCTATCGCAGCCTCCTCGTCGGCGCGGGTGGCGCGGCCGAGCGCTTCGTTGCGATGCGGGAAGCGACCGAAGCGGTCGACGACGTCGAAATGCTTTTGCGCATAATCCTGGAACATCGGATCGTCGAACTGCGCGAACAGGCGCAGCGATTCGCGCTGATCGTCCATATTCTCGCTGTGCTGGAAGGGCAGGCAGGCGAATTGGCGCCGCTCGTCGGGCCAGTTTTCGTGCCAGCCGCGCGCGACGATCCCGTGCGCGATCGCGCGGGCGAGATCGTCGGTCGCAAAGGCGTCGGCGTGGCCGCGATAGATGTTGCGCGGCACCTGATCGAACAGGATCGTCGCGGCGAGCGCGGTGTCGGGATCGGTCAGGAAGGCTTCGGCGGGCTGTGATCGCAAGGCGTCGTGCCAGTCCTCCGCCAGATTGCGGACGGCGTCGTCGAATTCGGCGCCGCCGCCGTACCAGTCATCCATGCCGTGTGCGCCGAACCAGAAGGCGAGGAGTTGCTGCGCCCAGTCGGCGGGCGGCGGGGCGTTTTCGGTTTCGGCCAAGGTCGTTGTTCCCATCAAGCATCATCCCGGCGAAAGCGGGATCTCGACGCAACGCTTTGACGCAACACAGAGATCCGGGCCTTCGCCGGGATGACGACTTTACTGGTGATCGGCCGGGGCGCAACCGCGCCCGTTTTCACTGACCCTTGACGCGCTTGTAAGGGACGAATTTGCCGAGCGACACAAAGCCTGAGTAGAAATGGCTCGTGCGGTCGCGCAGTTCGACCGGGTCGATGCTGCACAATTGGCTACCGGTCGTTTTGGTTACGAGAATATCATCATCGTCGAGCGATTCGGCGCCGCCCCTCGGCCGGTTCACCCAGTAAGTGCTGCCCACTTTGTAGACGATCGCCGTTTTGTCGATGATCTGCGAGCTGCGCGCGGTCGAGAGCGAGATGCAATCCTGCGGTTCGCCCGCGACGCGGCCTTCGAGCAATTTCGCGAGCTCGTCTTCGGGCGCGAGTTTCTCGCGTGCAGTGGCGGCGGGCGCGGACGCGACGGCTGCGGCGGCAAGAAGCGCCGGGATGAGGTGACGCATGGGTTCGACTCCTGTCTTCATCATACCCTACCCGGCGCTTTGTTTAGGCCATGCTGCGTGAACAGGGCCTGACTCGTCGCCGTTTCAGCACGCCCCGTCGGGGAGCGGAATGCCCAGCGGGCCTTTGCACTTCTTTTTCTTCGCCGGCTCGGCGGGGGTGCTGCCGCCGCTCGACGCACCGCCCATGCCGCCGAAATCGGCGCCGACCAGCAGCATCGTGTGCGAGCGGAAGCGTACCTTCGCGGTCCAGTCGATATTCCACACCGCATTGCCGGCGGGCTTGGGCGGATAGGAGAAATTCGCCTCGGGTCCGAAGGCATTGAGGTTGCCCATCAGCATCTCGCCCGACGCCTTCTTGACCTCGGCGGGAATCTGGCAGCTCGTCTGGCTCGGCGGCATCACGATCTTCTTGGTAATCAAATTCGCGACGACCGAGGGCGGCAACCAGTCCCAGAGGCCGCCGCCGAATTCCTTCGACGCGCTGCTCGTCCACCAGACGATGTCTCCAATATCATTCTTGCCGCCGCCATTGCCCATGCCGCCGATCGTCCAGGCGACATAGCCGGTCGCGTTCGGCACTGCATTCCAGCGGACCATGACGGACTGGTCGCCCTGGATCGCGGTAGAGGCGCTGATGCCCTGCATATAGTCCTGCGCGAGCGTGAAGTTGATGTCGGGGCCGATATTGCTCGCGATACGGTGTGCGCCGAGCAGCGACGATCCCGATCCGGGTTGCCGGCCGCCCTTCTTGTTCGGCCATTCGATATAGGAGCGGCTGTTCGCCTTGCTCACTTCGCGGATCACCGGGACCGCGCTCGAAAAGAGGTTCGGCGGCATCTGGCCTGCCGCGACCTTGGCGAAATCGATGATCACCGGCTGGCCGGGGCCGGCCTTCGCGCCGCAACCCCAATAGAGGAGCAGGCGGCCCTTCGGGCGTTCGAAGGTTTCCGTCCCGGGCGTTTCTTTGCCTTCCTCCCAGAAAAGCGGGACCGATTTGCCCATCTTGGCCTGCGGCAGGAAGAAATGGTCGCCCTTCGGCGGCGGCGCCGTGGCCGCGTCGTTCGATCCGAGGCGGAGGAGAAGCTGGTGCGCAACCTTGCTCGACGGGTCGCCGCCGAACATCATCCCCATCGCGCCGCCGAGTCCGCCCTTGCCGCCGCCCGCCATCGCCGCGAAGCCGGACATCGTCGCGACGTCCATCTCGTAACGTTCCTTGGGGCCGGTGGTTTTTTGCGCCGAACCGGGAACGGCGGCGAGGATCGCGGCGACAGCGGCCACGGAAACGAAACGCAGACTCGAACGCATATTACCCTCCCTGTTGCAGGGAGTGTCCCCGCGGATGATGCGACCCGATTCTTCTTTTGTTGGGCTTTTCTATATGCGCGGGAGGGGCGAACGCCAAGTGAGGGCGATCACAGGCAAAATCCACCGGCAGAAGCCGGTGTCCGGTTGGTCGAAACTTGGCCCCGGCTTTCGTCGGGGATCACATCAGGCGGTGCCGCCCACGGTCAGCCCGTTGACGAGCAAGGTCGGCTGGCCGACGCCGGCGGGGACGCTCTGGCCGCCCTTGCCGCAGATGCCAATGCCCTCGTCGATCGCCATGTCGTTGCCGATGCCTGTGACCTTGGTCAGCACGCTCGGCCCGTCGCCGATCAGCGTCGCGCCCTTGATCGAATCGCCAAGCTTGCCATTCTCGATCTTATACGCCTCGGTGCAGCTGAAGACGAACTTGCCCGACACGATGTCGACCTGTCCGCCGCCGAAGCTCTTGGCGAAGATGCCGTTCTTGACGCGCGACAGAAGCTCGGCGGGATCGTCATTGCCGCCCTTCATGAAGGTGTTGGTCATGCGCGGCATCGGCGCATGCGCAAAGCTTTCGCGTCGTCCGTTGCCGGTGGGTTCGACGCCCATCAGCCGCGCGTTGAGGCGGTCCTGCATATAGCCTTTGAGGATACCGTCTTCGATCAGCACGGTCTCGCCGGTCGGCGTGCCCTCATCGTCGATGCTGAGCGAGCCGCGGCGGCCGCCGCCGACGGGGCTTTCCATCGCGCCATCGTCGACCACCGTGACGCCGGGCGCCGCGACGCGTTCGCCGATGCGGCCCGAAAAGGCGCTCGTGCCCTTGCGGTTGAAATCGCCTTCGAGCCCATGTCCGACCGCTTCATGCAGCAGCACGCCGGGCCAGCCGGGGCCGAGCAATACGGTGAATTCGCCCGCGGGCGCATCGACCGCGCGCAGGTTGACGAGCGCCTGGGCCAGCGCCTCGTCGATCGCGCGGTTCCACTGCGCGGGTTCGAAGAGATGGTCGTACATATAGCGGCCGCCCAGGCCGAAATAGCCGGTTTCGCGGCGGCCGTTCTCTTCGACCACGATCGAGACGTTGAGGCGGACGAGCGGGCGGATGTCGGTCGCGAGGAAGCCGTCGGCGCGGACGATTTCGACGACCGACCAGCTGCCCGCGAGCGCGACTGACACCTGCACGATGCGCGGATCGCGCGCGCGCGCCGCGGCGTCGATTTCCTGGCAGAGCGCGACCTTCTTTGCGAAGGGGATCAGGTCGAGCGGGTTCGCCTCGTCATAGAGGTGGCGGTTAGTGCGCGGCGGTGGCGCAGCGTGCGCCTGATTCGACGGATCGAGCAAGGCGAGCGTTTCGGCGGCGCGGCGGATCGCGCCGGCGCTGATGTCGCTCGCGTGCGCAAAGCCCGTCATCTCGCCGGACACGGCGCGCAGGCCGAAACCGGCGTCGGTCGAATAATCGGCTGTCTTGAGCCGCCCGTCGTCGAAGCCGAAGCTCTCGGTCGCGCGATATTGCAGGTAGAGCTCGCCGTCGTCGGCCTTGGCCAAGGCTTCGCGCGCGAGCGTCTGCGCCAGATCGGGGTCGAGCGCGTCGGCGCGATAGAGGAAGCGGCGGGGGTCGAGACTGGTCATGGAGCCGATATAGGCACGCGCGTCCCCCGACGCCAGCGGTCAGAGATAATTGACGGTGAGCGTGAAGGTGCCGCTGTAATCGCCCTCGGGCTGGTTCGCGGGGACGGTGAGGGTGCCGCCGATATAATAGGTCTGCACCCCGCTCGGCAGCAGCGTCCCGCCGAGCAGCGCGATGCCGCCGCCGCTCGTGCTTGCGGCACGGACGAGGGTGGCGGTCATCGGGGCTGCGCCGCCGCCGGCGCGCGTCAGTGTGACCGAGGTGCTGCCCGATACGGTGATCAGCAAGATGCCGCCGGTGCCTTGGAACACCGCGCGCTGCGCCGCCGTGTCCACGGGGGTCACGCCGCCGCCCGTCGTGCGTGCGCCCGTCACGGCGTTGATCGACACTGTGCCACCGGTCGGCCCGCTGATCAGCGTGCCGAAATCGAGATCGTCGGTCTTGATGAGCGTGTTCGGGCGGACGACCGCGGCATTGACCGTGCCGCCCATGTCGGCGGCATGGGCGGGCACGCATAGCGCCACGCTTGCCGATGCCACGGCGATGGTCAGGGTGCGAGCAGCTCCCCGACAGTTTCTGGTCCCTTGAATCCCCACAGATTCTGCTCCTGTCTGGCACATCTTATGCCCGACGGACCTTCATCACTGATGCATGGGGTTGGTGAATCGGCCGTTTACTTCCGGCCGACGATTATGCCTTGTCGGCGACGCCGCCGATCAGGATGAAGCGCCGGTCGCAATAGCCGCAATCGGCGAAGCCCTCGTCGGTGTCGATTTCGAGCCATACGCGCGGGTGGCCGAGCGCCGCGTTGGCGAGGCCGTCGCCGGTGCCGTCGCAGGCGATGCGGGTCTTGGGCGTGCGGATGGTTTCGGGTGCGGGCTGGGTCATCGACCGGGCCCATAGCAAGCGCGGCGGGCGCCCGCAATCATGTCTGCGCGTTCTGATTGGGGGCTTTGACGGCACCGGCGCAGGCACCCTTTCGGGGTGCAAGTGGTCCCCCGGTGCCGTCCTTCCCCCACAGAAGGCCTAAAGATAGTTGAGCGTGATCGTGAACGTGCCGCTGTAGTCGCCCGGCGCCTGGTTCGCGCCGACTTCGAGCGTCGCGCCGACCGGGAAATTGTAATTGCCGAGCGCGCTGGCGATGCTGAAGCGCGTCGGCGTCGTCGTCAGGATCGCGGTCGGCGTGCTGCCGATCTCGAAATCGCGCACGCGCATCCGCACCCCCGGCCCGGTGATCCAGATACTGTTCGATCCGAGCGAGATATTGACTTGGCGATTCGGGGTGCCGAGCCCGGCAAAGCGCGCGGGCTCGCCGCCGTTGCCGGCGAGCGTGACGCCGCCGGTACGGGTACGCGTGCCGTCGGGGGCGAGGCGCACAGTGCCCGCGGTTCCCGAGGCGATGATGCTGCCGAAATCGAGGTCGCCCACCTTGAAGAAGGAAAGCGGGCGAAGCACGATCGCTTCGGCTTCGCTCTGCGCGCTGTTCTGCGCCAGCGCCGGGGCGGCGGGCAGAAACAAAAGCGCAAAGGCGGCGCAAAGGGCGATGGGGCCGCGCTGCTTGCGCAGCGGGCAAATGATGTGGCTGGTCCTCACATCCGCTGTCCTAGCGGCGAGTTTCCAATTTAACGTTAACGCGGTGCTGAGGAAAAATTAGCGGGCTTTCGCATGGCAAGGTGCGCGGCTATGGAGGCGGCCATGAGTGAAGCCGCCATCCGCATCGACGCCGTCTCCAAACTCTATGCCGGTGGCAAGCAGGCGCTCGACAATGTCAGTTTCGACGTGCCGCGCGGCCAGATCTTCGGGCTGCTCGGGCCGAACGGCGCGGGCAAGTCGACGCTGATCAATATCCTCGCGGGCCTCGTCAACAAGACGAGCGGGCATGCGAGCATCTGGGGCTTCGACATCGACGCCGATCCGCGCAACGCCAAATATTCGATCGGCATCGTGCCGCAGGAGATCGTTTTCGATCCCTTTTTTACGCCGTTCGAGACGCTCGAGAATCAGGCGGGGCTTTATGGGGTGCCGAAGACGCAGCGCATCTCGGACGAACTGCTCGCCGCAGTGCATCTGTTGGACAAGCGCGACGCTTATGCGCGGACGCTGTCGGGGGGCATGAAGCGCCGCCTGCTCGTCGCCAAGGCGATGGTCCATTCGCCGCCGATCATCGTGCTCGACGAGCCGACCGCCGGGGTCGACATCGAACTGCGTCAGCAGCTCTGGGAATATGTGCAGAGCCTCAACGATCGCGGCGTGACGGTGGTGCTGACGACGCACTATCTGGAAGAAGCCGAGGAGCTCTGCGACCGGATCGCGATCATCAACCATGGCAAGCTGATCGCGAACAAGCCGACGCGCGAGCTGGTCGACATGGCGCGCGAGAAGATCGTCGTGGTGACGCTCGACGCCGATGTGACGACGCTGCCGACGCACCCGGCGTTCGAAAAGGTCGAGCGCGAGGGGGAGCGGGGGCTGGCGATCAGCTACAACAAGGACCGGATGAACGCGGGCGAGGTGCTCGCCGCGGTCAATGCGATGGGGCATGGCATCGTCGACGTGTCGACGCGCGAGGCTGACCTCGAAGATGTGTTCCTCAACCTGACGCGCGCGGCGAATGGCTGAGGCGCCCGCCCACGACGTCATCATCGTCGGCTCGGGCGCTGCCGGGCTGACCGCCGCGATCGCGCTCGCCGATCATTGCCGCGTGCTCGTGCTCGCGAAGGGCGAGCTGACCGGGGGGTCGACCGCTTGGGCGCAGGGCGGCATCGCCGCGGTGCTTGACGCGGGCGACACGTTCGAAAATCACATCGAGGACACGATGGTCGCGGGCGGCGGCCTCAACCGGCGCGAGACGGTCGAGTTCGTCGTCGAAAACGCCCCGCACGCGATCGAGCGGCTGATCGAGATGGGCGTGCCCTTCAACAAGGAGGCCGAGGCGCTCCACCTGACGCGCGAAGGCGGGCATTCGCATCGCCGGATCGTCCATGTCGACGACGCGACCGGCTGGGCGGTGCAGGCAGCGCTGCTAAAGACCGCCGAGGCACATCCGAACATCACCCTGCTGCCGGGGCAGGCGTGCATCGACCTGATCACCGGGCGCCACGAGGAACGCTATTCGGGCTCGGGCCGCGTCTGGGGCGTCTATGCGCTCGACGAGAAGAGCGGCAAGGTCCACGCGCATGTCGGCCGCGCGACCATCCTCGCGAGCGGCGGGGCGGGGCGCGTCTATCAATTCTCGACCGCCCCGCGCGGTGCGACCGGTGACGGCATCGCGATGGCGTGGCGCGCGGGCTGCCGCGTTTCGAACATGGAGATGATGCAGTTTCACCCGACCTGCCTCTACAATCTCGACGTCAAGAATTTCCTGATTACCGAGGCGGTGCGCGGCGAAGGCGGCCTGTTGAAACACCCCGTCACCGGGCATCGCTATATGCCCGATTATGACGCGCGCGCAGAACTCGCGCCGCGCGATGTCGTCGCGCGCGCGAACGACGACCAGATCAAGCGCTCGGGGCTCGACTATGTCCATCTCGACATCAGCCACCTCGATCCCGATTTCGTCGCGGGGCATTTCCCGAACATCTATGAAAAGCTGCTCACGCTCGGCATCGACATGACGAAACAGCCGATCCCGGTCGTGCCCGCGCAGCATTATACGTGCGGGGGGGTGCTGATCGACCTCGACGGCCGCACCGACCTGCCGGGACTATACGCCGCGGGCGAGTGCACCGAGAGCGGGCTCCACGGCGCCAATCGTCTCGCGTCGAACTCGCTGCTCGAATGTTTCGTTTTCGGCGAAGCGGCCGCAAAGCATATCATCCACTGCTGGGATCAGCTCGATGAGCCGCCCGCGATCCGCCCGTGGGACGCGAGCCGCGTGACCGATTCGGACGAAGAGGTCGTGATCAAGCAGAACTGGACTGAGATCCGCCGCTTCATGTGGAATTATGTCGGCATCGTGCGCACGACCAAGCGCCTCGAACGCGCGCAGCACCGGATCAAGATGATGACGGGCGAGGTCGAGGATTATTACGGCCACTTCCGCGTCACCACAGACCTGATCGAGCTCAGAAACCTGCTGCAATGCGCCGAACTGATCGTGCGCAGCGCGCTCCACCGCAAGGAAAGCCGCGGGCTGCACTATACGCTCGACTATCCCGACATGCTGCTGCAGGCGGTGGATACGGTGCTGGTGCCCTAACCGCCGACGCCGAGCAGCCGTCCGACAAGAATCAGCACGATCGCGCCGATCACCGAGGCGAGGCAGCCTGCGCGATGGAAGTCGCCGCGGCCGCGCGAGGTTGCGAGGCCGGCGAGCAGTGAGCCGCCGATGCCGAGCAGGATCGTCGCGATCCAGCCCATGTGGACGGCGCCGGGATAGAAGAAGCGCGCGAGCGCGCCGATGATGAGGCCCGAGATGATCGCGCCGATGATGTTGATCATGCATTGAATCCTTCGTTGAGGAAGCGTTCGGCGAGCGCCGCGTGCAGCGCCGCGCCGCGCGCCATCACACTCTCGTCGAGTACCATATGGTTCGAGTGCAGCCCGCAGCATTGGCGCCAGTCGCTGCCCGCCTCGCTTGCGCCGAGCCAGAACATCGCGCCGGGGACCTTTTCGAGGACGTAGGAGAAATCCTCGGCGCCCATCACGGGATTGTCCATCGTCAGCCAGGCTTCTTCGCCAAAGGTCTCTTCGACGACCGACTGGCCGAACGTCACGGCGCGCGCGTCGCAGACGGTGACGGGGAAGCCCTCGATAATCTCGACCTCGGCGGTGCAGCCATGCGCCTCGGCGATTGCCGGGGCGAGGCGCTTCAGTTCGCGCGCGACCATTGCGCGGCGTTCGGGCGACAGGGTGCGGATCGTGCCCTGCATCTCGGCGGTTTCGGGAATGATATTGTTCGTCGTTCCCGCGGCGATTTTTGCGATGGTCACGACCGCCGGGTCGAAGACCGAGATGCGGCGCGTCACCATCGTCTGGATCGCGGTGACGATGGCGCAGGCGACCGGGATCGGGTCGATGCTGTCGTGCGGCATCGAGGCATGGCCGCCGGCGCCCTTGACGGTGATGTTCAGCACATCGGACGAAGCGAGCAGCGGCCCCGCACGCCCGGCGAAGATGCCGTGCGGCGCGTTGGGCATGATGTGGAGCGCGAAGGCCGCATCGGGCAGCGGGTCGATGATCCCGTCGTCGAGCATGAAGCGCGCACCATGATGGCCTTCCTCACCCGGCTGGAACATGAACATCACCGTGCCGGGCAGGCGGTCGCGCGCCGCGCAGAGCAGCTTCGCCGCGCCGACGAGCATCGCGACATGCGTATCGTGCCCGCAGGCATGCATTGCGCCGCTGATTTCGGAGGTGAAGTCGAGCCCGGTCTCTTCGAGCAGGGGCAGCGCATCCATGTCGCCGCGCAGCAACACGGTGCGCCCGTTTGCGGGGCCGCGCAGGATCGCGACCAACCCCGTGGTCGACGGCCCCTCGCGAAATTCGAGCGGCAGCCCGGCGAGCGCGGCCTTGATCTTAGCGAGCGTCTTCGGATTCTGAAGCCCGAGTTCGGGCTCGCGGTGGATGGCGCGGCGAAGGTCGACGAGGTCGCCCAAGAGAGTTTCGGCCTCAGCGGGCCAGCTTCGCGCGATTTCGTTCACTTTTTACCTCCAAACAATTGCCGTCCGGCGAGATCGAGCATGATTTCCTCGCTGCCTCCCCCAATGGCATTGACGCGGACTTCGCGGTAGATGCGTTCGACCTTGCTGCCGGTGATATAGCTCGCGCCGCCCAGTATCTGTGCGGCTTCGCGCGCGACGGATTCGAGCATGCGCGTCGCCTGGACCTTCAGCATCGCGAAGTCGGCGGGGCGGTCCTTGCCGGTTTTGACCTGCCACGCGCAGAGGTCGACCCATGCCTGCGTCGCCTCGATCTGGCGTTCCATGTCGGCGAGCTTGATGCGGATCGACTGGTGGCCGACGAGCGGTTTGCCGAAAGTCTCGCGGTTCTGCGCCCAATCGGCGGCCTCGGCCATCGCGACGCGGGCGTAGGCGCAGCAGCCCATCGCCATGCCGAGCCGTTCGCCGTTGAAGTTGCGCATGATGCCGATGAAGCCGCCATTCTCTTGCCCGATCAGATTTTCGGCGGGGACGCGGACGTCGCTGAAATGGATCGCCGCGGTGTCGCTGCAGCGCCAGCCCATCTTGTCGAGCCGCGTGCGTTCGACGCCGGGGCTGTCCATGTCGATCAGGAGGAGCGAGATGCCTGCGGCGCCCGGCCCGCCGGTGCGGACGGCGCAGGTCAGCCAGTCGGCGCGCATGCCGCTGGTGATGAACATCTTGCCGCCGTTGACGACATAGTCGTCGCCCTCGCGGACCGCGGTGGTCTTGAGGTTCGCGACGTCGCTGCCGCCGCCCGCCTCGGTGATGCCGAGTGCGATGATCTTGTCGCCCGCGAGTACGGGCGGCGCGACGCGTTGTTTCAGGTCGTCCGAACCCAATGCGAGGATCGGGGGCAGGCCGATGCCGTGCGTCATCAGCGACGCGCCAAGGCCGCCCGCGCCGACCGCGGCCAGCTCTTCGGTCAGCACGAGGCCGTGAAAATTGTCGAAGCCCTCGCTGTGCCCGCCATATTGTTCGGGATAGCGCAGCCCCAATATGCCCGCCTCGGAGGCTTTCTTGTGCAGATCGCGCGGCAGCTCGCCTTCGGCTTCCCAGCGGTCGATGTGCGGCGCGATCTCGCGGGTGACGAAACGGCGGACGCTCTGCGCCAGCGCCTCGTGGGTTTCGTCATAATAGGGCGATCGGGCGCGCCAGTCGTCGAAGGCTGTCATGGCGCGATGCTGCGCGGCGTTGACGGGAACGTCAAGTGAGGCTTGCGCCCTCCGCTCAACGACTTAAGGTCGCGCGCCATGAACAAGCCCACCCTGCTCGCCGGCCTCGCCGCTCTCGCCCTGATCTCCACGCCAGCCATCGCGCAAAAGTCGCCCGAAGCGGTCGCGGAGGCCGCGCTCAAAAAAGCGCCGGTGTTTGACGGGCATAATGATGTGCCGTGGGAACTGCGCGGGCAGGTCGGCAATATGATCAACGACTTCGATTTTCGCGACACCACCAAGCCCAAGCCCGACGGAACGGTGATGCACACCGATATCCAGCGCCTGCGCAAGGGGCATGTCGGCGCGCAATTCTGGTCGGTCTATGTGCCGTCGAACACGAATGAGCAGCAGGCGGTGCAGCAGACGATCGAGCAGATCGACGTCGCGAAGCGGCTGATCGCGCGTTATCCGAACGACCTTGGCTTCGCGTCGACCTCGGCCGAGCTCGAGAGCCAGATGAAGGCGGGCAAGGTCGCCGGTATGCTGGGGATGGAGGGCGGCCAGTCGATCGGATCGTCGCTTGCCGTGCTGCGCCAGCTTTATGGCATGGGCGCGCGCTATATGACGCTGACCCATAGCAAAACCACGCCATGGGCCGACAGCGCGACCGACGCGCCGCAGCATGACGGGCTCACCGATTTCGGCAAACAGGTCGTCCGCGAAATGAATCGCATCGGCATGATCGTCGATTTGAGCCATGTCAGCGAAGCGACGATGAAGGATGCGCTCGAAGTGTCGCACGCACCGGTGATGTTCAGCCATTCGGGCGTGCGCGGCGTCAACGACCATCCGCGCAACGTGCCCGACAGCGTGCTGCCCGCGGTGAAGGCCAATGGCGGCGTCGTGATGGTCGTGCTCTATGCGGCCTTCCTCGACCCCAAGCTGCGTGCGCATGGGCTGTCGCGGACGGCCGAAAAGGCGCGGCTCGATGCGCTGTACGTCGGCAATCCCGATGCCGTCGCCCCCGCGCTGAAAGCGTGGGACGCAGCGAACCCGGCGCCGCAGACGCCGATCGGGATCGCGGCGGACCATATCGACCATATCAAGAAGACGATCGGCGTCGATCATATCGGGATCGGCGGCGATTATGACGGGATGGACGCGACCCCCGTCGGGCTCGAGGATGTCACCGGCTATCCGCGGCTGTTCGCCGAACTCGCGCGGCGCGGCTATACGCAGGCCGAACTCGAGAAGATTTCGAGCGGCAATATGTTGCGCGTGCTGAAGGCGGTCGAGGCCTATGCGGCGAGCCAGAAGGGCCAGCCGCCGATCGAGACGCCGGTCGCGAAATGAATAGCCCTCCCCCTTGATGGGGGAGGCAGCGAGACTCGGCGATGCAATCGCCTAGTCGCAGCGGAGGGGGTGCGTTGTGGTCAGGGCTTTTGCCTGCAACCACACCCCCACCCAACCCTCGCCCATCAAGGGGGAGGGCCTTCCCCGCCAAACGGCCAGTCGGTCGCGCCGCCGGCCCATAGCGCCCACCAGATGATCAGCGGCTGCGCGGCGAGGCGCGGGCCGTGGTACCACCAGCTCAAGGTTTCGCCGCCGATCGCGATATTGGCGAGCGCGTGGTGGAAGTTGGCGGGCCAGACGCACAGCGCATAGAGCGCGAGGCCCCAGCCGGCAGCTTTGCGCGTCGCCGGGATCATCAATCCGATTGCGCCCGCGATTTCGGCGATGCCGGTCGCGGCCACGACGAAGTTGGGCTGCGGTACCCACGCCGGCGTGATCGCGAGGAAAGGCGCGGGGGTCGCGAGGTGGCGATAACCCGCATAGGCATAGGCGATCGCGAGCAGCCAGCGCAGCGCTGTCCGAATGCCTTGCCGGCTCGGGCTCACCGCCCGATCGCGGCGAGCATGGCCTCGATGCTGGTGAATTTCTCGCGCGGGCTGCCGTCGAGCGCGGCGGCGACCTCGGCCTCCTCGATCTTGCGCCAGTCGCGGAAGGTGACGGGGGTGACCCCGCGGCTGGCGAGGAGCGCGTCGAGCGCGGGGCGCCCCGCCTTGCCCGCGCCGCGGCCGATATCCTCGATCACCATTTCGCCGATGCGCGCGCCGTCGGGCTTGTTGGTGCCGATCGTTCCCGACGGCCCGCGCCGTGCCCAGCCGACCGCGTAGAGCCCGGGCAGGATCCGGCCGTCGTCGTTGGCGAAGCGGCCGCGACCATGTTCATACGGGACGCCGGGGATCGGCGGGGTCTGATAGCCGATGCAACTGATGACGAGGCCGACCTCGATCGCGTAGGTTTCGCCGGTGCCGTGGCTGCGCAGCTCGGCATCGAGTGTCGTCCGCTCGACAATCACGCGTTGCACGCGACCGTCTTCGCCTTCGAGCGCCACGGGCATCGCGAAGAAATCGAAATCGATCGTCACCGGCTTGGCGACGGGGTTCGCGGCGAAGCTGCGCAGGTGCGTGACCGACTTGCGCATCCCGGGTTCGAGCATCGCGTCGTCACCCTCGGGCGGCAGGTCGGCGGGATCGACGCGGGGGCTGGCGCGTTCGAGATGCGCCAGTTCGCCAAGCTCCTTCGGCGTCATCGCGATCTGATGCGGACCGCGCCGACCGAGGATATGGATATGTCGCACCGCGCTGGCTTCGAGAGCGGCGCGCGCGTGCCCGACGATATCGCTGCCCGCGAATTCGGCGGGCGTCTTGGCGAGGATACGCGCGACGTCGAGCGCGACATTGCCATTGCCGATCACGGCGACCCCGGGCGAATCGAGCGGCGGGTTCAGCCCGGCAAAATCGGGATGGCCGTTATACCAGCCGACGAAAGCCGCGCTGCCGATCACGCCCGTGAGCTCAGCACCTGGGATGTCGAGCGGCCGGTCGTTGGGCGCCCCTGTTGCGAGGATGACCGCGTCGTAAAGGGTGAGCAGTTCGTCGATCGTCACGTCGGTGCCGACCGCGACATGGCCGACAAAGCGGACATTGTCGGTCAGCGCCGTGCCCTCGTAGCGGCGCGACACCGCCTTGATCGACTGGTGATCGGGCGCGACTCCGGTGCGAATCAGGCCGTAGGGGACGGGAAGGCGGTCAATGACGTCGACCGCAATATCGTCCGCTTTCTGCAATGTTTCGGCGGTGTAATAACCCGCGGGGCCCGACCCGACGATCGCGACATGACGCATCAACCCACTCCTTCGGGTGTCCGCGCGGGCGCGCGGCCCCTCTCTTGTTATGCGGGCGATGCTAGCGGCGAAATGCGGCAGGGCAAGCGGACTTGTGCGGGTCGTCGCTGCGGCCTTGACAGCGCCGCCGTGCAATCATATTGGGCCCGCCTCTGCTGCCCTGTCGTCTAATGGTAAGACTGCGGTTTCTGATACCGCCTATCGAGGTTCGAATCCTCGCGGGGCATCCAGAGCTTTCCCTTAAATGGTTGAACTCGAGGCGCCGGCAAAGCGGGGCGGCCCGATGGCGCGCGAAACGCGTTTCCGTACCGAGGCGATGACGAGCCGGATCGCGCAGCTCTGCGTCGTCGACGCGCTGATCGCGGCGCTCGCGCTCGGTGATTACGACCGCTCGACCGAGACGCTGCGTCAGACCTTCGAGGTGCTTTCGATCAAACGCTTCTGATCGCCCGCGGTCCTCCGTGAGCCGATGGTACAGGCACTTCATCGCGGCTCGGTGCTCCAACCGGGCGCGGCGCGTCCTTATGGTTCTCGGATCATCCGAACCCGAGGAGACCGAAAATGAAGACCATGATCGCCACTTGCGCGCTGTCCGCGCTCCTGGCCGGCTCGTTTCTGGCCGGTACGCTCCTGGCCGCGGCGCCCGCCGCCGCGCAAACCGATGCCGCCGCACACGCCGGCCACACCGCGCCCGCCGCACCCAAGCCCGCGAAGGTCACCCTGGTGTATCAACACGAACTCCCGCAAGTCCCGGGCAAGAGCGTCAAGGGCGTGCTCGTCGAATATGGACCCGGCGCCGCGAACGCGTCGCACGTCCACGCGCCCTCGGCGCTGATCTATGCGACCGTGCTCGACGGCGCGGTGCTCAACCAGATCAACGGCGGTCCCGTCCGCACCTTCCGCAAGGGCGAGAATTTCACCGAGCTGCCGGGAGACTTCCACAATATCAGCGCCAATGCGAGCCAGACCGAACCCGCAACTTTGCTCGCGGTGTTTGTCGTCGATACGAACGACAAGATCCTGACGACGCCCGCCGACGCGCCGCGCTGAACGCCCCATTTTCGCGCCCATATCATCGGCGGATAAGCTTCGGCTTGTCCGCCGAAAGATTTTCTTCGTCGCAAAAACCGGCCACGATCGTTGACGAATCTAAAATCAATCGATTAAGTTGACATTGTCATTCGGCACTGGTCGAGACGAATGACGGGCTCTCCCCCTCGACCCGCGGCTTTTGACCGGGAAGCAGCTTGCTCCGCGTTACCAACGGCTAAAGCGCGTGATGCTCGGGCGACAGCGCCAGGCATTGCGTTCCCCCAAGAAGGGGTATTGCGATGCGTATGTGTAGTAGCATCAACTAGATCATCGCCGCGCCATGCGCGGGGTAGCGGACCGACCGCGCCCTTCGCACCCTGCGGCCTCCCAACATCTCCAGCCGCGCCTCCTCACGCGAGACGTTTGCGGCCTGACGTCCGGCACCCGAGCGCCGGCGCGGGGAAATATCATGCCTTTGCTGACCCAATCCGACCTGTCGGATCTGGCTCGCTATCCTGCGTCCTTGCGCAGCGCCGCCCGCGCGCTGTGGGGGGCGGAGCTGGCGGCTGCCCGATCCGGCGCGGCGCCCCGCGCCACCATCCATCACATCAAAAAGGGGGCGGGATCACCGCCCGGGGACCATATATAATGAACCGTTTCTCTCCCGATCATCGCTTGAAGTTTCTGCTCGGTGCGGCGCTGTTGCTGCCGGCCGTACCCGCCTTTGCCGCCGACACCGAAGCGGCTTCCGCCGACGGCGCCGAAGGTGAAGAAGCCGCCGCCGGCGCAGCCGTCGCGGCCGCGTCCGCCGCATCCTATGATGGCGCCGAAATCATTGTGTCGGCGCGCCGCCGCGACGAAAGTGCGCAGGACGTGCCGATCGCGCTGTCGGTCGTCGGCGCGTCGCAGCTCGAGGCGACGGGCAATTATTCGCTGACCCAGATCCAGCAGATCGTCCCGAGCCTGCAGGTGTTCAGCTTCAACCCGCGCAACACCAATATCAATATTCGCGGGCTCGGCAGCAATGTCGCACTGACCAACGACGGGCTCGAAAATGGCGTCGGCTTCTATGTCGACAATGTCTATTATGGGCGCCCCGGCCAGTCGCAGTTCGACCTAGTCGACCTGCAGCAGATCGAGGTGCTGCGTGGACCGCAGGGCACGTTGTTCGGCAAGAACACGACATCGGGCGCGATCAACATCACCTCGCGCAAGCCGAGCTTCGACCCCGAATTTTCGGGCGAGGCGAGCGTCGGCGACTATGGCTATTACCAGCTGCGCGCCTCGGCATCGGGCGCGATCATCGACGATTTGCTCGCCGTCCGCATCAGCGGTTCGTCGACCGAGCGCCGCGGCTTCCTCTATAATGCGACGCAGAAGGAGCGCGCGCAGGATTATTCGAACTGGAGTGTGCGCGGGCAGTTGCTGTTCACGCCGGCGCCCAATCTCGAGGCACGCATCATCGGCGATTTCTCGCGCCAGAAGCAGAATCATGTCCTCAACGTCTTCGCCGATTATTTCGGCACCTATGACAATGGCGCGGCGATCGCGAACAGCTTTGCCGAGCGCGCGGCGCGCTTTCCCGGCTACAGCTTCCCGACGATCGATCCCTTTGCGCGGCGCGGCGAGGCTGACGGCCATTATCAGTCGAACATGGACGGTTACGGCGTGTCGGGGCAGGTCGATTGGGACGTCGGCGCCGTCAAGCTGACCTCGATCACCGCCTATCGCTGGTGGGATTGGAACCCCGCGAACGACGGCGATTCGACTTCGCTCCCGGTGATCACCAAGGCGCAGCAGGCGAACCGCCAGCGTCAGTTCAGCCAGGAAATAAGGCTGGCGTCCGACACGGACGGGCCGATCGATTATGTCGTCGGCGCCTATTATTTCTGGCAGGTAATCCGCGGCAAGGGCGCGAGCGCCTATGGCCCCGCCGCGGCGCTGTGGAACCGTCCCGCGACCTCGCCGATCCCGCTCGCGGCGTGGGAGGCGGCGCTCAATGGTTTCGAGGCCAATTCGACCTCCGACCCGCGCACCAAAAGCTATGCCTTGTTCGGTCAGCTCGACTGGAAATTCACCGACCGGCTGACGCTGACCGCGGGGCTGCGCTACACGCATGAGAAGAAGAGCGGCTCGTTCACGCAGATCCATGTCGCGGGCACCAATCTGGCGACGCTGCCGGCCGGGATCGCGGCGCAGGCGGCGGCGCTCCGTGCGCAGTTCAACCCGGTCACCAGCTACTCGACCGGCTTCACCGACAACAGCGTATCGGGTCTCGCGACGCTGTCGTGGCAGTTCAGCGACGATGCGCTCGCCTATGCGACCTATTCGCGCGGCAACAAGTCGGGCGGGCTCAATCTCACCAACCTGCCCGCCGGGATCGATCCCGACGTCGCGCCCGAAAAGGTCGACAGCTACGAACTCGGCATCAAGTCGCAATGGTTCGACAAGGCGGTGACGCTCAATGTCGCGGGTTATTGGACCGAGATCAGCGATTACCAGACCGCGATCACCGAACAGGTGCCGAACACGGTCAACGTCCGCCAATATATCGCGAACATCCCGGGGGTGCGCTCGCGCGGGGTCGAGGGCGATTTGAGTTATGCGCCGAGCGACCGCGCGAGCTTCTATGCCTCGATCGCCTATGCCGACACGACGTACAGCGATTACCGCACCGCGCCGCAGGCGCCCGAGCGGCTCAACCAGGGCGGTATCCAGGACCTGACGGGCGAGCAACTGCCCGGCGTCCCGAAGCTGACTTATACGCTCGGCGGCGATGTATCGGCGCCGCTCGGCAATCTCGGCGGGCGCGACCTGTCGCTTTACGGGCACGCCGATTATTCGCACCGCTCGACCTTCAACACCTCGTCAACCGACAGCATTTACGCCGATGTTCCGGCCTATGGCATCGCCAATGGCCGCATCGGCATCCGCACCGACGACGGTCTGTTCGACTTGTCGATCTGGGCGCGCAATCTGTTTGACAAGGATTATTTCCAGACGCTGTCGCCGGGCGTCACCGGCATTGTGACCTCGCTGATCGGCGAACCGCGCACGATCGGTGCGACCTTGCGGACGAAGCTGTGATGGCGGCGTCCTCCCCCTTTGCGCGTCACCACGCGCCCACCCCATTCGACGACCGCCCGCAGAGGCTCTTGCCGGATACCCCCGCCGTCCAACCCCCAAAGGAGACTGACATGACGGACCTTCACAACAGCTATGCCAATGCGCGCGACAAGACTATCCCGCTCGAAATCACGCCGGTGACCGGTACGATCGGCGCCATCGTCCATGGTGTCGAACTGTCGGGCGATCTGCCCCCGCCGGTGGTACAGGCGATTCAGGCGGCGCTGGTGCGGCACAAGGTGCTTTTCTTTCGCGACCAGCAGCATCTGACCGATCAGGAGCATGAGGATTTCGCGGCATTGCTCGGCGATCCCGTCGCGCATCCGACGGTGCCCGTCGCTGAAGGCTCGCGCTATCTGCTCGAACTCGACAGCAAGGAAGGCTATGCCGCGTCGAGCTGGCATACCGATGTGACCTTTGTCGACGCCTATCCCAAGGCGTCGATCCTGCGCGCGCTGACGATCCCCGAAGCGGGCGGCGACACGCAATGGGCGAACGGCGAAACCGCCTATGAAGGCCTGCCCGAGGTGCTGCGCCAGCTCGTGAACAATCTGTGGGCGACGCACACCAATCTCTATGATTATGCGTCGATCCTGCAATCGGCGCCCGACGGCGAAAGCGCGGCAAAGCGGATCAAGGAGCATCGGAGCGTCTTCGCCTCGACAGTCTATGAAACCGAACATCCGGTGGTCCGCGTCCATCCGGTCAGCGGGCAGCGCAGCCTGCTGCTCGGCCATTTCGTCAAGCAGTTCGTCGGACTGAACGCCGCCGACAGCGCGCGGCTGTTCCAGACGCTGCAGGATCATATCACCAAGCCGGAAAATGTTGTGCGCTGGCGCTGGCGCGAAGGCGACGTCGCGATCTGGGACAATCAGTCGACCCAGCACCGCGCGACTGCCGACTTTGGTTTGCAGCGCCGGACGCTCCGCCGCGCGACGATTTCGGGTGAGGTGCCGGTCGGGATCGACGGGCGGCAGAGCCGCACCGTTCGCAAGGAAAAGGCGGTTCAGTACGAACCCGCCTGATGAAATCGGCCGGCGTTTATGGTTCTCCCTTCCTTCCTGTGACTGCGCCGGCCCTGTCTGCGGCGCGCCCCGGTTCCATTCGCCCGGGCGCGCCGACCTTTTGTTTTCGAAAGACCGCCCGATGACCCATGGTTCGCGTTTCGCCCGTTTCATCTTCGCCGCGCTGATCGGCACTGCCGCAGCGATCGGACCCGCGCAGGCGAAGGAGCAGCGGCCGAACCTGCTCGTCATCGTCGCCGACGATCTCGGCTATTCGGACCTTGGCGCCTTTGGCGGCGAGATCCGGACCCCTAACCTCGACAAGCTCGCCCTGAACGGCATCCGGCTCGCGGGTTTCCATACCGCGCCGACCTGTTCGCCGACGCGCTCGATGCTGCTATCGGGCACCGACAATCATCGCGCCGGGCTCGGCACGATGGCCGAGATGATCCGGCCGAACCAGCAGGGTAAGCCGGGCTATGAGGGCTATTTGCGCAGCGATGTCGCGACGCTCGCCGAACGGCTCGGGGCGAGCGGTTATCGCACCCTGCTGTCGGGCAAATGGCATCTGGGCCTGACCCCCGAGCAGGACCCGCATGCGCGCGGGTTCGAGCGAAGCTTTGCGTTGCTGCAGGGTGGGCACAATCATTATGGCACCGACATCCAGCCCGAAGTGAGCCCTGGGACGCGCGGGATCGCGACCTATCGCGAGGATGGCAGGGTCGTCACGCACCTGCCGTCGGACTTTTATTCGAGCGACTATTTCGCGACGCGCCTGATCGACTTTCTCGGCGAGCGGCCGGCAAAGGGGAAAGCCAAGCGGCCCTTCTTTGGCTATCTGGCTTTCACCGCGCCGCATTGGCCATTGCAAGCTCCGGCGGAGGACATCGCTCGCTACAGGGGGCGCTACGACGAAGGCTTCGACGTGCTACGCGAGCGCCGCATTGCACGGCAGCGCGAGCTCGGCATTCTAGCGCCCGGCGTGACGGCGCACACCCCGCGTAACCGCGACGGCAGCTGGGACAGCTTGACCGCAGACCAGCAGCGGCTCGCCGCGCGCAACATGGAAATCTATGCCGCGATGGTCGACCGGCTCGACCAGAATGTCGGCCGCGTGATCGAAACGCTGCGCGCATCGGGCGAACTCGACAACACCGTGATTGTCTTCCTCGCGGACAATGGCGCCGAGGCGCTCGACGTCGAAACCACCGGCGCGCAGATGCTGGCGAGTTCGCTCAAGGGCGCCGACAACAGCTTCGCCAATCGCGGTACGGCCTCCTCCTATCTGACCTATGGTGCCGGCTGGGCGCAGGCGGCGACTGCACCGTCGTGGCTGACCAAAGGCTATCAAAGCGAGGGCGGGACGCGTGCGGTGGCATTCATCAGCGGCGCGGGGATCGCGGCGCGCAAGGGCGCCGAGACGCAATATCTGTCGGTTGCCGACATCGCGCCGACCTTGCTCGATCTTGCGGGGGCTGACGCAACGGCGACTGAGGTCGCGGGGCGCAAGGTCGTGCCGATCACCGGCCGGTCGTGGGCGGCGTGGCTCAAAAATGCCGATGCGCGCGTCTATGGCGCCGACGACGGCGTCGGCGCCGAACTGTTCGGATCGCGCGCTTATCGCCGCGGCGACTGGAAGCTCACCGATATCGGCGACGGCATCTGGCGATTGTTCGACATAGCGCGCGACCCGGGCGAGACGCGCGACCTGTCGCTTGCGAATCCCGACCAGAAGGCCGCGCTTGCCGCGGCGTGGGATCGATATGCACAAGATGTCGGCGTGATCCTGCCCGATGCCATTCCTTATCGGCCATAGATCGCGCATATCACGCGCTTCGGCGCGTTGGGACTTGTCAATCATATCAGTTGAGTTACTTTCGGTCTTCCGGGATATATTCCGAATCGAAAGGACTGCTCATGGCCACGCAGCTCAACACGCCCGATCTGTTCGAAACCGCGCGATCGCTCGGCGCGTCGATTTCGCCCTCGACACCGACGATCGGGGCGGAAATCAGCGGGCTCGATCTCGACCGTCCGCTCTCGTCCGAAGAGGGTGATCTGCTGCGCGCCGCGTGGCTGCGTTTCAAGGTCGTCTTCTTTCGCGATCAGGACATCAGCCACGAAAGCCATGTCCGGCTCGGCCGCCTCTTTGGCGAACTCGAAGGCCATCCAGTGATCCCGTCGGTCGAGGGCTATCCCGAAATCCTCAGGATCGAAGGCGTCGAGGGCGTTCAGCTCACCGCCGAGACGGTCGCGCCGTTCCAGGCGTATAATAAATGGCACACCGATGTGACCTTCCGCGAGCGGCCGTCGATCGCATCGATCCTGCGCGCACGCCACCTGCCGCCGCTTGGCGGCGATACGATGTGGGCCGACACCGTCGCCGCCTATGCCGGCTTGCCGCAGGCGGTGAAGGACCGGATCGACGGACTTGAGGCCGAGCATGATATCGTCCGCAGCTTTGGCGGGCGCGTGAGCGAGGAAAAGAAGGCGCAGCTGGCGCGCGATTTTCCGCCCGTGCGCCACCCGGTCGTGCGCTTGCATCCCGAAACCGGCGAGAAAATCCTGTACGTCAACTACACCTTTACCAGCCGCATCATCGGCGTGAGCGAGGAGGAGAGCGACAGCCTGCTCCGCCTGCTGTTCGACCGGATCAAGGTGCCCGAATATCAGGTCCGGTTCCGCTGGACCCCGAATGCGATCGGCATCTGGGACAATCGGTCGACGCAGCATTATGCCGTCGGCGATTACTGGCCCGAATATCGCGCACTCGAACGTGTCACTGTGTCGGGCGATGTGGTAACGCGATGAGGATGATCGAGGCGCAGCTTCATTCCCCGCGTCCGCGCTTCCGCACCGCGACGCGCGTCGCGATCGTCGGTGCGGGCTTCTCGGGCACGTTGCTCGCGATCAACCTGCTCGAACAGCCCGATGTCGAGGTGCTACTGATCGAGCGCGACCGGCACCGGATGGGTGCCGGCGTCGCGTACAGCAGCACCGAAACCTCGCACCTGCTCAACGTCCGCGCGGGCAATATGAGCGCCTTTGCCGACCGGCCCGACCATTTTTGCGATTGGCTCGCCGCGCGCGGGCTCGGCTGCGAGGCGGCGTTCGTGACGCGTGCGACCTATGGCCGTTACCTGCGCGAGACGCTCGGTCAGGCGATGGAGAAATATGGCCGCCGGCTGAAGCTTGTCGACGATGCGGTGCTCGATATCGAGGAGCGGGGCGGACAGGTCACGCTTGGGCTCGTCAACGGCGGGCTGATCGAGGCGGACCGCGCGGTGCTTGCGATCGGCAATCTGCCGCCGCACGATCCACCCGCGATCGAGGGCGCGCACCTGCCGTCGCACCGTTACATCGGCGATCCATGGGCCAGCGCTTTCGAGGATGGGCTCGACAAGCAGGCGCCGGTGCTCGTCGTCGGCACCGGGCTGACTGCGGTCGATGTAATCCTGCGGCTTGTCGCGCATGGTCATGAAGGGCCGATCACGGCGCTGTCGCGCCGGGGGCTACGACCGCATCGCCATATCGATGGATTGCCGCGTCCCAAGCCGGTGCTTGCCAAGCCCGCGCCGGATCTTTCCGAACTGGTGCGCTGGGCGCGCGAGGAGGCGAAGGACCGCGACTGGCGGCTCGTTGTCGACTCGATCCGCCCGATCACGCAGATGATGTGGTCTGCCGCCGACGCCGACAAGCGCGCGCGATTTCTGCGCCATCTGCGTCCCTTTTGGGACGTCCATCGCCACCGCCTCGCTCCAGAGGTCGCCGACCGGATCGACGCGCTCATCGCGTCGGGGCAGCTCCATTTTCGTGCCGGCAAGATCGCCGATGTCGCGGTCGAGCTCGACGCGCTTTCGGTTTCGTGGTTGCCGCGCGGCGAAGCCGAACGCACGACGACGCGTGCCGCGCGCGTGATCAACTGCACGGGGCCGCAGGGCGACCTGCTGCGCTCGTCGGACCCGCTGGTGAAACGCCTGCTCGGTGCGCGACGTATCCGCCCCGACGCGCTGCGCCTCGGGCTCGATATCGACCGAGACGGCCATATCGTCGATGCGTCGGGGCGTTCGTCCGAACATATCCTGGCGATCGGCCCGATGACACGCGGCGACCTGTGGGAAGTCGTCGCGGTGCCCGATATCCGCAACCAGGTGAGCGCGCTCGCGCGCCGCCTCGTCAACGCGCACTGGACGGGGGGCGAAGGGCTTTAGGCGCGCCCCCGCAAAAATTCTCCGATTGTTGCATCCACCGAAGCGGGTCATGCCGTCCAGCTTCTGACCGGCCGCTCGCCGGTCCGGGCGGCGGTTTCGCGCGGCGGTTGATTGTGCTCCCCGGTGCAGATCATCCCCGCCTTGCCGGAGGCCGCCCCCCGGTGTTTTCACCATGCCGAGCGGCATTCGCCGAGGCGACGCATTTGGGGGCTCGCACCACCATCGCTGCTTATCCTGCTGCCATCATTCGGGACGCAGCGCTGGCGGCAGGCCTGGCGCGCCCGAACGCCTAGCTGGTCGGCACGTCCTCGCCGTCGATGCCCTGATATTTGAGCTGGAGATAGCGCTCGCGGGTCGCGAGCTTGTCGAGTTCGCCCGCGGCAAGGCTGCGTGCGGCATTGCCGATCTCGCTTTCGAGCATCTTGAGGCCCCCGACGAGCGTCTCGTCGGGGGTGCGCCCGGCATGGGCTTCGGTGCGCAGCCCTGCTGGAATGCGCTGATAGCCGGCGACGAGTTCGGGCAGGTCCTCGCCGACGAGCTTGCGGATATTCGCCGCCGCGGGGCTCGCCGCGTCGAGCGTCTGGAGCTGCGGCGCGAGGAGGTCGAGCTGGACGCCGATGCCGTCGACGAGCTGGCGCGCTGGCGCGGGGAGCGCGGGGCGCTGCGCCTCGAGCCAGATTTCGGTGCGGCCGGCGAGCTGCTTGAGATCGGCCTTGGGCAGATCGGCCTGGCGCGGCTCGGGGAAGGGGGTGCGACCGAACAGCACCGCGACGCCGATCAGCAGGATGAACAAAGCGAGCAGCCCGGTGAAGCCGAGCGGCTGGATCAGCGCGCCGAACACAGCGGCGCCGATCAGCACGACGCCGCCCGCGATCAGCACGCGGCCGAGCTTTTTGTAGAGATGCTGGCGGCGCAGCGCGACGCTCTTGGTGCCGATCGGGCGGCGGCGTTCGCGCGACCGTTCGATCGCCGATGCCGCCGAAACCCGGATCTTGTCGACTTCGCTCATGCTCATGATGTGCCTTAGCCTTCGAGCGATGCGAGCGGGCTGTCGGCGCCGCCGACGCTCGCTTGCGCCTGGCTCGCACCCTCGGCGCGCGCGATATAGCCCTTCGATTTCGCGACCTCGCCCTCGAGCGTGTTGACGGTGGTCTTCATGCTGTCGAGCGCCTTCAGCTTGAAGGTGTCGATCGCATCCATCGTGTCGTAGATATTCTGGAACGCGCGCTGGAGCGTTTCCATGGGGATCGTGCTCGACGCCGCCTGTTCGTGGATGCGCGCGGTGTTGTCTTTCAGCATCTTCGACGTGCCGTCGATGATGTTCGCGGTCGTGGTGTTGAGCGCGGTGATCTGTTCGAGGACGAGCTTCTGGTTCGTCATCGCCTGCGCGACGGTGATCGCGGTCTTCAATGCGCCGACGGTGGTCGTGCTCGCGCGGTCGACGCCCTTCACCAGCTCGACATTATTCTTTTTGACGAGATCGAGCGCGAGATAGCCCTGCACCGTCACCGCCATCTGCGTCAGCAGGTCCTGCGTGCGCTGGCGCGCGTAGAAGAGCGCATTCTCGCGGATGACCTTGGCTTTTGCCGGGTCAACGCCGTCGAGTTCGGTGGCCTTTGCTTCGAGCTTCGCGTCGAGCGTCTGGGCGATGTGGACCATCTGCTCGAGCTTGCCCATCGCTTCCCACAGCTTGCGGCGTTCGACGTCGATGGCGGCATTGTCCATCAACAGCTCGTCCTTACCATTGGCGAGCGCGGTCAGGATGCCGCCGATGTGCGTCTGTGCGCTGCGATATTGCGCGAAATAATTGCCGACCTTGCCGCCGAAAATCTTGTCGAAAAAGCCGCGCTTCGACAGCAATTTGCCGTTTGCCGACGGATCGAGCCGTTCGACGGTGTTGCGCAGTTCAATGAGGTTCTGGCCGATGTCGGTGTCGCGGTCCATCGCCTTGATAGGGCGGTCGAGGAAGCGGTTCGACTGGTTCGCCGCCTCCAGCATTTCCTTGCGGCCCATGTTGGTGATCTGGTCGACTTTCTGACCAAAGGCAGGCGAATTGACGTCCTGCGCGACGAGGTCGTCGATGAAGCCGTCGACGCGCTCCTCCAGCTTCGATTTCTGTTCGGTCGACAGCGGGACCAGGCCGGCGGCCTTTTCGGGGGCAACGACGGGCACGGGATCGGGCGGCGTCAGCTTCAGCTCGTCGGTTGCGGTCGCCGTCGCAGTCAGTTCGCTCATTCGTCTTCCTTCCAGCCCCTTACCACTTGCCTATATGGCATGCGCATCTGTGTTATTCAAGCACCACACCATGTCCCGACCGCAGCGCGGGCGCGATCCATGCGGACAGGATCAGTTGCGCCATATGATAGACGAGGATCGGAACGAGCACCATGCCGGCGATGGCGGGCGGGAAAAGCGTCGCGGCAAGCGGCGCGCCGACCGCGATGCTCTTTTGCGCGCCTGAAAAGAGCAGGGTGATGCGGTTGGGTCGCGTGAGCTTGAGCAGACCGCCAAGCACCCAGGCACCGCCGAAGGACAGGGCGAGCAGCGCCGCGACCGCGGCAAACACGATGGCAATCTCGCGCCCGTCGAGCAGGCCCCATATCCCCGCAACCACCGCCGCCGAAAAGGCAACATAGACCGCGATCGCGATCGCGGTGCGGTCCATGAAGGTCGCGAGCCCGCGATGCGCGAGCACCCATGGCCGTAGCCAGCGCTGGACAAGCTGTCCGGCAATGAATGGCACGAGCAGGATCGAGACGATGCGCAGCACCGCCTCGCCATGGATGTCGCCTTCGGCCCCCGCGAGCAACGCGAAGAGCAAAGGCGAGAGCGCGACCCCGCTGAGGTTGAGCAGCGCCGCCGCGACAACGCTCGCTGCGACATTGCCGCCCGCGAGACTGCTCGCGGCGGTCGCCGACTGGACGGTCGAAGGCAGGATGCCGAGGAAAAGGAAACCGAGCGCGAGCGTCGCGGGAAGCAGTGGCGCGGTCGCGGCCTGCGCGGCGAGACCGAGCAGCGCCATGAAACCGAAACAGAAAGCGAGCGCGCTACCCTGTAGTTTCCAGTTGCGGATACCGTGCAGCACCTCGTCGCGCGGCAGGCGTACGCCGTTGAGGAAGAAGAGGAAGACGATCGCGGCCGTGGAAGCGCCCTGCGCAATCGGCACCGCCGCGCCGCGGACCGGGAGCAGGCTCGCGATCAGGATCGTCGCGAACAGCACGGGGACGAAACGGTCGGGAAAGATGCGGGACAGCATTGATGCGAGCGATGGCGGCGCGACGCGCGCTTGGCAAGGCCGCGCGAGACGATAGAGAGGCGCCATGGCCCATATCCTGATCCTTGCCGCGCTGCCCGAAGAGGCCGATGCACTGTTTCCCGGCACCGGCGAACGCGTCGGCGGACTATTCGCCGAACGGCGGCTGGCGGTTGTCGGGCACAGCCTCAGCGTCGCCACCTGCGGGCTAGGCAAAGTCAACGCGGCGCTGTGTGCGGGCGCACTGGCAGGCGATGCCGACATGCTGCTGATGACTGGCACCTGCGGCTCGCTCGGCGCGGCCCCCGGCGCTTACTGGCTCGCAGAGGCATTGCAGCATGATTATGGCGCCAACCAGCCTGGCCTCTTCCGTCGCTATCGCGCGGGTGAATGGCCGATAGGCGAGGCCGGGGAGGCGCATTTTTCGGCTATGCCCGACCCCGGCCTCGGCTTGCCGCACGCGCGGATAGCGAGCGGCGACAGCTTTGTCGCCTGCCCCGATGCGGCGGCCGATCTCGCCGGTCTCGGCGCAACGCTCGTCGACATGGAGGTTGGCGCGGTCGCACAAGTTGCCGCTCGGCTGGACAAGCCTTGGGGCGCGATCAAGGCGGTGACCGACGAGGCGAATGGTGACAGCGCCGGCGATTTTCACGCCAATCTTGTGCGCGCGGCGCGCGTTGCCGGACAAGCGGTCGAGCGGCTGGTTGCCATGATCTAACCGTTCCGCGCGTCCCGCGCTTGTGATAGGCTGACGCCCTAACGACCGAGGGAGAGACTCGCGATGCGGTACCGGTCTTCATTAGCCATTTTCGCCGCCTGTGCGGTTTTTACTGCGCCGATCGCCTTTGCGGCGGGCGGTGGCGGCGGTGGCAGCAGCGCCCCGCCGAGCCAGAGCGCCTACGACCCGACGGTCGATTATCAAAAGGGCGCCGACGCCTATGCTTCGGGCAAATATGACGAGGCGGCCAAGGCGTTCAAAAAGGTCGTTTCGGCGGTGCCCAAAAACCCGCAGGCCAATTATCTGCTCGGCGCGAGCTATATGGCGCAGGGCGATTTATCGCGCGCGGTGAAGCCGCTCGAAACAGCGGTGCGCTACGACGAGAAGATGGTCGACGCGCGCCGCGACCTCGGCATCGCGCAGGCGAAGCTTGGCAAGGCCGAAAAGGCCGACGAGCAGCTCGGCGCGCTGAAGGCGATGCAGGAAGGGTGCGCGGGGACCTGCGCCGATTCGGCGAAGCTCACCGACGCGATCGCGAAGGTCGAGGCCGCGATCACCGCGGGGCCGCAGGCGCAAAGCGCGGTCGAGCCCGAGGTGCGGCTGGCATCGGCGGAAACACTGGATGCGACTTATGTCGCGGCGGTCGGCCTGATCAACGAGCATCGTTATGAAGCCGCAATCGCCAAGCTGGATCAGGCCTTGTGGGCGGCGGGTCCGCATCCCGATGTGCTCACCTATCTCGGCTTCGCGAACCGCAAATTGAAACGCTATGATGCGGCCGAGACCTATTATCGCGAAGCGCTCGCCATCGCGCCGTCGCATCGCGGCGCGCTCGAATATTATGGCGAGCTCAAGCTCGAACGTGGCGACGTTGCGGGCGCGAAAGCGCATCTGGCAAAGCTCGAGGCAATTTGCGGCTTTGGCTGTCACGAAGTCGACGAACTCAAGCGCTGGATTTCAGCGGGGCGCTCATCCGTAAGCTGATCGCGTTTGCGGCGCTGCTTTTTGGCGTCGCGGCAACGCGCGCCGATCCGCCGCCGGCGTTCGAACAATTGCGCTGGACCGCGCCGGGGTCCGAACGGGCGCTCTTGTCGGAGCAGCCCGTGACCTGCCTTGCCAGCAACACGCCGCTGGTCCGGAGCGGCCGCGCCTTGTTCGGGGCGCCGACCCTGCTCGGCGGGCAGGCGGCGAAGGCGGGGCTGAGCTGCGCGAGCTGTCATATCAACGGGCGCGATAATCCGCATTTCCTGCTCGCGGGGGTGTCGGCGGCGCCGGGCACTGCCGATGTCACGAACAGCTTCTTCAGCGCGGCACGAGGGAACGGCCGCTTTGACCCGGTCGTCATTCCCGACCTCGCGATGCCCGGAAAGGTCGCGCGCGATCCCGATACGCATGCGCTCGAACACTTCATTCGCAATCTCATCGTCGAGGAGTTCGGCGGGCGGGAACCGACGTCCGCAATGCTTGACGTGCTTGCCGCCTATGTTCGCGCAGTGCGTGCCTGCCCGGAGGGGCAGAGCGTCGGGCGGCGCCTAGGCGATCAACTTGCGGCTATCGACGACGGCGTCGCGGCGGCGCAGCTGATGATCGATCGCGCCGACGCCCAAGGCGCCGCGCTGTCGATCGCGGCGATGCGCCATCAACTCGGACTGATCGCCGAACGCTATGCGGGAGCGGGGTTGGCGCGCGAGCGCGAGGCGCTGCTTGCGGCGTCGCGCGCGTTGCAGGCGATCGGCGATGGCGACCCCGCGCGGATCGGTCCGGCGCTTGCAGGATGGAAGGGCGAATTCGACACGAGGCTCGCGAAACGGTTGCGCCGCGTCGAGGACCGTTCGTTGTACGATGGGAAGCGTCTGGCGGAATCGCTGCGCTAGCTCGCGCCATCGGCAATCATGTTGCGCCGCAGCACCGCTTCTGTTAGGGGCGCGGCGTTTCGCGGCGCTCCGGGCGCTGCCCCCTTCCATCAAGGCTCTTTCCGCATGTCTTTGCGCAATATTGCGATTATCGCACACGTCGATCATGGCAAGACGACCCTCGTCGACCAGCTGTTTCGCCAGTCGGGCACCTTCCGCGACAACCAGCGCGTCGAGGAAAGGGCTATGGATTCCAATGACTTGGAAAAAGAACGCGGGATCACCATCCTTGCGAAGTGCACCAGCGTCGAGTGGGGCGAAGGCGCCGATCAGACGCGCATCAACATCGTCGACACCCCGGGTCACGCCGACTTCGGCGGTGAAGTCGAGCGTATCCTCTCCATGGTCGACGGCGTCATCCTGCTCGTCGACGCGGCCGAAGGCCCGATGCCGCAGACCAAGTTCGTGACCGGCAAGGCGCTCGCGCTCGGTCTGAAACCCATCGTCGTCGTCAACAAGATCGACCGCAGCGACGCGCGCGCCGCCGAAGTGCTCGACGAAGTGTTCGAACTCTTCCTCGCGCTCGAAGCCAATGACGAACAGCTTGATTTCCCGATCCTTTATGCTTCGGGCCGCGGCGGCTACGCTTCGGAAAGCCCCGACGCGCGCGAAGGCACACTCGAGCCTTTGTTCAAGACGATCGTCAGCCATGTCCCGACCCCGGGCCTCGACGAAGACGCGCCCTTCACCTTCCTCGCGACCTTGCTCGACCGCGACAATTTCATCGGCCGCATCCTGACCGGCCGCGTCCAGTCGGGCACGGTCAAGGTCAACCAGCCGATCCACGCGCTCGACATGGACGGCAAGGTAATCGAGACCGGCCGCGCCTCGAAGCTGCTGGCGTTCCGCGGGCTCGACCGCGTGCCCGTCGAAGAGGCGAAAGCGGGCGACATCGTCGCGATCGCGGGCCTGACCAACGCAACCGTCGCGAACACGGTCGCCGACACGAGCGTCAGCGAGCCGATCGCCGCGCAGCCGATCGATCCGCCGACGCTGTCGATGCGCTTTGCGGTGAACGATTCGCCGATGGCGGGCCGCGAGGGCAGCAAGGTCACGAGCCGCATGATCCGCGACCGCCTGATGCGCGAAGCCGAAACCAACGTTGCGATCCGCATCACCGAAAGCGCCGACAAGGACAGCTTCGACGTCGCCGGCCGCGGCGAGCTCCAGCTCGGCGTGCTCATCGAAACGATGCGCCGCGAAGGCTTCGAACTCGGGATCAGCCGCCCGAAAGTGCTCTATGGCACCGACGAGAGCGGCGCGCGCACCGAGCCTTATGAAACCGTCGTGATCGACGTCGACGACGAGCATAGCGGCACGGTCGTCGAGAAGATGCAGATCCGCAAGGCCGACCTCACCGACATGCGCCCGTCGGGCGGCGGCAAGACGCGCATCACCTTCAGCGGTCCCTCGCGCGGCCTGATCGGCTATCATGGCGAATTCCTGTCCGACACGCGCGGCACCGGGATCATGAACCGGCTGTTCGAGAAATATGGTCCGCACAAGGGCCAGATCGAAGGCCGCAAGAATGGCGTCCTGATCTCGAACGGCAACGGCGAAGCCGTCGCCTACGCCCTTGGCCCGCTCGAAGAGCGCGGCATCCTCTTCGTCTCGCCCGGCGAGGCGCTCTATGAGGGCATGATCATCGGCGAAAATGCGAAGCCCGAGGATCTCGAGGTCAACCCGATGAAGTCGAAGCAGCTCACGAACTTCCGTTCGACGGGCAAGGACGACGCGATCCGCCTGACCCCGCCGAAGCGCATGACGCTGGAACAGGCGATCGCTTACATCGACGACGATGAAATGGTCGAAGTGACCCCGAAGAATATCCGCATCCGCAAGGCGCTGCTCGACCCGCACGAGCGCAAGAAAGCGTCGCGCAAGAAGGAAGCGGCGTAAGGATCAAGAGGGGGCGGTCAGCGATGACCGCCCCTTTTCTTTGCGGGCGACGCGTAGTGCCTGAAAACCAACCGTTCGCCCTGAGCTTGTCGAAGGGCCGTTCTTTCGTTGCGAGGTCAAAGAAAAGAGCGGTGCTTCGACAAGCTCAGCACGAACGGGGATTGGCTGGATCCGATATAACGCGCTAGATCGCAACTATCGGAGCGCCTGCGATTGGCGCACCGGCGAATGCGGGCTAGAGGCGTCCGATGCTTCGCCTGACTGAACTCACGCTGCCGCTGCACCATGCGCCGGAGGATTTGCCTGCCGCGATCTGCAAGCGGCTGCGCATTTCCCCGCGCGAGCTGATCCGCCATGTCGTGGCACGCCGTGCCAACGATGCGCGCGACAAGACGAACATCAAGCTGATCTATTCGGTCGACGTCAATGTGAAGGACGAAGGCGCCGTGCTCGCGCGCTTCCGCAAGGACCGCAACGTCCAGCAGACGCCGAACACCGCGTATAAATTCATCATGCAGGCGCCAAAGGGGATCAAGCGGCCGGTCGTCGTCGGCGCGGGGCCGTGCGGGCTGTTCGTCGGGCTGATCCTCGCGCAGATGGGGTTTCGCCCGATCATCCTCGACCGCGGAAAGGTCGTGCGCGAGCGCACCAAGGACACTTGGGATTTGTGGCGGCGCAGCGTGCTTCACCCCGAATCGAACGTCCAGTTCGGCGAGGGCGGCGCGGGGACCTTCTCCGACGGCAAGCTCTACAGCCGGATCAAGGACCCGCGGCACCTCGACCGCAAGGTGCTCACCGAATTCGTCAAGGCCGGCGCGCCGCCCGAAATCCTGACCGAGGCGCACCCGCATATCGGCACCTTCCGGCTGGTGACAATGGTCGAAAGCCTGCGCGAGACGATCGAGGGGCTGGGCGGCGAATATCGCTGGCAGCACAAGGTCGACGGGCTCGACATCATCACCGACGGCGCGGGCGAGCGCCGCGTCCAGGGCGTGCACCTCGCGAACGGCGATTACATTGAGGCCGACCGCGTCGTCATGGCGATCGGCCACAGCGCGCGCGATACCTTTGCGATGCTCCTCGCGGCGGGGGTGCATGTCGAGGCGAAACCCTTTTCGATCGGCGTGCGCATTGAGCATCCGCAATCTTGGATCGACGCCTCGCGCTTCGGCGCCGACGCGGGCAATCCGATCCTCGGCGCCGCCGAATATCATATCTCGCACCACTGCCGGAACGGGCGCACCGTCTATAGTTTCTGCATGTGCCCCGGCGGCACCGTCGTCGCCGCGACGTCGGAGGAGGGGCGCGTCGCGACCAACGGCATGAGCCAATATTCGCGCAACGAGCGCAACGCCAATTCGGGCTTCGTCGTCGCGATCGACCCCGCGCGCGACTATCCGGGCGATCCGCTCGCGGGCATCGCCTTCCAGCGGCACTGGGAATCGCTCGCCTTTGTCGCGGGCGGATCGAACTATCGCGCGCCCGCGCAGCGCGTCGGCGATTTCCTCAAAGGCCGTCCGTCGACCGAGCTCGGCAGCGTCATCCCCTCCTATCGCCCCGGCGTCACCCCGACTGACCTGTCGCAATGCCTGCCCGCCTTCGCGGTGGAGGCGATGCGCGAGGCGATCCCGGTGTTCGGGCGCCAGATCGCGGGATATGATCATCCTGACGTGGTGATGACGGGGGTCGAGACGCGCACCTCGTCGCCGGTGCGCTTCACCCGCGGCGACGATTTTCAGAGCCTGAACACCGCGGGCCTGTTCCCCGCGGGCGAGGGTGCGGGCTATGCCGGGGGCATTTTGTCAGCGGCGGTCGACGGCATCAAGGTTGCCGAGGCCGTCGCGCGGAGCGTGATGCCGTGACGCTGATCCTGTTCAACAAGCCGTGGGGCGTGTTGTCGCAATTCACCGACAAGGGCATGACCGCGAGCGCGGATGGCCCGCGCGCGACGCTGTCCGACTATATCGACGTGCCCGGCGTCTATCCGGCGGGGCGGCTGGATCGGGATAGTGAAGGCCTGCTGATCCTGACCGACGACGGCGCGCTGCAGGCGCGGATTTCGTCGCCGAAGCACAAGACGCCCAAAACCTATCTCGCGCAGGTCGAGGGCGAACCCGACGACGCTGCGCTGGAGGCGCTGCGCCGCGGCGTCACGCTGAACGACGGCCCGACGCGCCCCGCGACCGTCCGCCGCATCGACCCGCCGATGCTCTGGGACCGCGACCCGCCGGTGCGATACCGCAAGAGCGTGCCCGATTCATGGCTCGAACTGACGATCACCGAAGGCCGGAACCGCCAGGTGCGGCGGATGACGGCGGCGGTCGGCTATCCGACGCTGCGGCTGGTGCGGTGGCGGATCGGGGGGTGGGAGATTGGGGATTTGAAGTTGGGGGCGTGGCGCGAGGCCGGCTGACGGCTCAGCACGCGGCGGTGGGCGCCGCCTCGATCCCTTCGAGCAGCACGGCCAGCGCCGCATCGACCGCATTGGAGCCCACGATGTCCGGGCCGAACAGATCGTCGATCGCCAGAAGCGTGATGCCGTGAAGCTGGGCCCACACGGCAGCGGCTTGCGCGAGCACCGCGCGCGGTCGCAGCCAGCCCACGCGCTGGCCGCCTTCGATCAGGCCCGTGAGCACATCAAGCGCGGCGACCGCCCGGCCATGCATCGCCGCGTGCGCCGACTGGCGGGCATCGGCGCTGAATACGAGCCGATAGAGATTGGGATTGTCCACGCCGAAGCGGATATAGCCGCGGCACATCGCAAGAAACTCGTCGCGGGGATCGACCCTGGGCTGCGGCCGCGCGGCCTCGATTGCCGTGCGAAGCCGGTCGAACCCCATGAGCGCGAGTTCGGCGAGCAGCCCGGCCTTGTCGGGAAAATGCTTATAGGAGGCGGTATGGCTCACCCCGGCGCGGCGGGCGAGTTCGCGCAGCGTGAACTGCCAGCCTCCCGGCTCTGCGAGCATCTCCAGACCCGTAGTGACGAGGGCGCGGCGAAGATCGCCGTGATGATAGCGTTTCGATATGTCGGTCATCGGGCAAAGTTAGCGATGGAAACTTAAGTTGACAATGGTAACTTTGTATCCTATTTCAGCCAATGTGACCAATGGTCACTTATCTCCCCCTTCCGAAATCAGGAGCTTGAAATGAGACTGAAAGACAAGATCGTGCTGGTAACCGGCGCCGCAAGCGGCATCGGCCTAGCCATTACCGGACTGTTCGCGCGCGAAGGCGCCACCGTCTTCGCCAGCGACATCAAGGAGCCGGCGACGCCGTACCCCGGCGGAGTCGAGGCGCTGACGCTCGACGTGACGAGCGAGGCGGCGTGGAGGGCCGCGGTCGATGCCGTGGTCGCAAAGGCAGGCCGGCTCGACGTGCTGATCAACAACGCCGGCATCATCGCCTATGAGCCGCTCGACGAGCTGGGCATCGATGCGTGGAACCGGATGATCGCGGTCGACCAGACCGGTGTTTTCCTGGGGATGCGCGAAGCCGTGCGCGCCATGCGGCCGCAGCAGGCGGGATCGATCGTCAACATCTCGTCGATCTGGGGCAGTGCCGCGGTCGCGGGTGCGCACAGCTATCACGCCGCCAAGGGCGCCGTACGCAACATGTCGAAGAATGCGGCGATGACCTATGTCGGGGACGGCATCCGCGTGAATTCGCTGCATCCCGGGTTCATCCACACGCCGCTGACCGACGCGCAAGCACCCGACCTGAACGCGGCCACGGTTGAGGCAACACCGATGAAGCGTGGTGGCTTGCCGATCGAGATCGCCTACGGCGCGCTCTATCTGGCGTCCGACGAATCGAGCTATGTTACCGGCACCGAGCTGGTGATCGACGGCGGGTATCTGGCCCAGTAAATCGGCTGATACCGAATAACGGGCCGGCGCTGCATATCTTTGGGGCGCCGGCCTCCTTTTTTCGGCTCAGGCGGTGGGTCTCCGACCCGCCATTGCGATACCGCAAGAGTGTGCCTGACGCGTGGATCGAACTGACGATCGCCGAAGGCCGCAACCGCCACGTGCGGTGGATGACCGCCTCGGTCGGCTAGCGATGCTCGGTGCGCCTGTGGACGCCGACCCGGTGCAGCGCTTTGCGGGCGAGGCCGACTGGGTGAGCGCGGGCGGCGATATTCCCGAGGGCTATCTGGCGTGGATCGAGGCGGCCGAGGCGCGCGGCGAACGCGTGCCGGCGGTGCCGCTGACGCCGGCGGTGGATGGTGGCCGCGGTGAAGAAGGTGCCGTCGTGGCGGCAGCGGCGCAAGGCGAAGGCGGCGGGGGGTTAGGCCTTTCCGGCGGGGTGCCCCGGCCATTCTTCGGCCTCAATTGCGCGCGATCAGGTGCGGACAGGGAGGGCATTCCATGACCATGAAATCGATTGCCGCATCGCTCGCTTTGCTGTCGTGCGCCGCGACGCCGCTCCACGCGCAGACCGCGCGTGAGCCCGCGCATCTGAACGGCGCGGGGCCGGTCGCCACGGGCGGCTTTGCCGGGGTGCGGCTGCGCATTCCGCTCGGCGGGACGCAGGGGAGCGACAAGGATATCCGCGCCAGCCTGACGCTCGCGCCGATGCAGCGGAGCGACGGGTCGGGGCTGCGCGGACCCGCGTGGCGCTTTGGCGAGGGGCTCGAGTTCGGGTTCAGGGGCGATGACGCCGGGCCGCAGCTTTTGCTTGGCGGGCAGCGGTTGACGGGACAGCGCTATGCGCCGGGCGGCGCGACCTCGGCGAAAGGGCGGAATAATGCGTCCGATGTGGGGACCGCGGCGATTGTCGTCGGCGGGCTCGCGCTGCTGGCAGGCATCGGGCTGCTCGTGGCGCTCGACGCGCAGGGAGATAACGACCGCTGCTGCGAATAAGCACGGCCGGCCGCGCGCCGCCTCCGGTCAGGCCGGGGCGGACGCGGGTTCGGGTTTGGCCGGGGTGGTGGCTGCGCCGCGCTTCCACAGGAGCAGCGCCGCGCCGCCAGCGATCAGCGACAGGTTGACGATCCACGCCATGGGATCCGCCGTGCCGATACCGCCGCGCCATGCCAGATGCGTCGCGGCGGCGGCGAGCGTCAGCGCGCCGGTCGCGAGGCGGCCGAACTTCGAGAGGCTTGTCGCGGGGAGGCGGATCGCGGCGAGAAGGAAGATCAGGCTGACGATGAGCCAGCTTGCGATCGCGGCGGGTGCGCTTGCGACGGCGAGGCCGGCGACCGCGGCGGCGGCGATGCCCGCGGGCTGGCCCCAGACGGTCGCGGCCCAGGCGCGTTCCCACGCGGGGGCGGGGCGGCCCTTGTCGCGGCGGCGCGCGAGCCAGATATGGACCCCGCTCGCGGCGAGATAGGTGAGGGCGAGACCGAGCGCGAAATAGACGATCTTGACGATCCCGCCGCCGAACCAGCCGAAATGGAGCTGGCCCATGCCGCCGAGCAGATCCTCGCCGAGATTGTTATCGGTCGCCTTTTGCGCGTTGTAGATGCTCGCGTCGCGGCGGAAGGCGTAGCTGTCGGTGCCCGCCATGCGATCGGGCTGCCTGACGTTGAAGAGCGCGGCGCCGCCCATCTCGGTCGGATGTTCGGTGAAGATATAGGTGAGGCGGCCGCCGTCCTGCGGCAGCTTTGCATACATGGGTTTGAGGTCGAGCACCGGCGCGGGGCGCGGATCGTCGACCGGCGGTTCGGGGATGAAGAGCGCGTAGACCTTGCCCGCGTCGCCGTTGAACATCGCCATGCCGAGCACCCCGACGATGATCGTCGTGAGCCCGAGGAAGGCGCCGGTGAGCGAGATGATGATGTGGAAGGGCAGCGCCCAGACGCCGAGCCGGTTGTGGAGGTCGGCCTCCTGCAACCGCTTCGACCCGCCGAGGCGGAGGTGGAAGGCGTCGCGGAAGATGCGCGGGTGCGCGAGGATGCCCGAGATGAGCGAGGAGAGCAAAGCGACGCCGATCAGCCCGACGAGGAAGCCGCCCCAGGTGCGCGGCAGATGGAGGTTGATGTGGAGGCGCGTGATGAATTCGGTCCAGGCGAATTCGGTCGACGGCGCGAGCTTGCCCGCGGCGTCGGCGACGAACTCGCGGTCCTGGTCGGCATCGACATGGAGGAGCAGGCGCGGGAAGTCGGCGGTGGGGAGCGTGATATAGACATGCTCGACCCCCGGGCCGCCCGCGGCGATCGCGCCCTCGAACGCGGTCTGGACGGCTTCGGGCGTGGCGTCGGTGAGCTGCGGCGCCGAGGCGCTTTCCCAGCGCTGGAACTCGTGTGCGAAGACCGCGATGCTGCCCGAGAGGCAGATGAGATAGATGAGCGCGGCGAAGGCGAGGCCGAGGCTGCTGTGCCCGCGGAGCACCGCGCGGACGAAGCCCGCGGGGATGCGCGACATCAGATCCTTTTTCTTCGCGGGCTTCGCGGGCTTTGCGGGCTTCGGGGCGGGGGTGGCGGCGGTCATGCAAAGCCCTTCACGATGGCGGCGGTGAAGCTGACGAGCGCGACGCCGACGAGCACGGCGGTCGCGCGGAGGATGCGGTTATCGGCGAGCGTCCACGCCATGCACGCGCCCCATGCGACGGGGACGATCAGCCCGCCGATGACAAGGCGCGTCTGCTGCTCGCCGGGGACAAAGGCGGCCCATGCGATGCCGACGCCCATCGCGGCGACCATGCCGATCGGGCCCGCGAGCAGCCAGCGCAACGTCTCGCGTCCCTTGGTGGTCGCGCGGTCGGAGGGTTCGGGGGCGAGGCTTTCGCGTGCGGCGCGCGCCTTCGCCTGCCGGACGGTATAGTTTGCGGCGACGATGCCGAGCGCGGCGGTTGAGACGATCGCGAGCGCGATGAACGGCCCGCGCGCGGGGCCGAGCAGCCAGACGGGAAGGATCGTCGCGGCGGCGATGAGCAGCCAGCCGAGGACGACGAGGCCGGTCTGCTGCTGCTTGCCCAGCCACGACCGGCGGAGCAGCCATGCGCCCGCGCCCGCTGCCACGGCAATGAGCAACGCCGGCAAAAGCGCCGGAGTGTCTTCCATCTTGTCCCCCTAAATCGTTCCGGCCTCACTATTGACTCGCATTCGCAATAGCAATAGCGGACCCTTCGATAGCTAAGCGGGGAGCTAAAGACAATGACCAACTCTTTCCGGCCGGTTCTGGCCCTGATGCTGGCGAGCGCGGCGATGCCGCTGCACGCCGAAGAAGCGGCAATGGATGCCGCGGCGGCCGACGCGGTCGATACGGGCGAGAGCAACGAGATCGTCGTCACCGGCCTGAAATTCGACCGCACGCTGCAGGACACGCCCGAGAGCGTGAAGGTCTTTACCTCCGACGATATCGAGCGTCAGAGCCTGACCAATATATTCGACCTGATCGATCGCACCGCCAATCTGGCCTCGACCTTCAACGAGTCGGGCTTCACGATCCGCGGCATTTCGAACACCAATGTGTCGGGCACCGGTTTCGGCGACCTCGCCACCGTCTATCTCGACGGATCGCCGCTGCCGAGCGACGCGACCGCCAGCGGTCCGCTCGACCTGTGGGACATCGATCAGGTCGAGATTTTGCGCGGGCCGCAATCGACGCTGCAGGGGCGCAACGCGCTGGCCGGGGCGATCATCATCAAGACCGCCGATCCCAGCTTCGACTGGCGCGGCAAGGCGCGCGCGATGATCACCGATGCCAATGGCGAATATCGCTTCGGCGCCGCGGTCGGCGGCCCGATCATCGACGATGTCCTCGCTTTCCGCGTCGCGGGCGAACTGACGCGCGGCGACGGGTTCGTGAAGAACAGCTTCACCGGCGGTCATTACGATCCGAACAGCAGCGATGTCGTGCGCGCCAAATTGCTCTTCACCCCGTCGGGTGCCGACGGGCTGCAGATCAAGCTGTCCTATCTTTACGACCGGCACGACGGCAACGGCCGCGGCTATGCCTATAGCGACACGCCCGATTATTGGAGCAATCGCATCGTCGAGGCCAATCGCCCGACCTTTTCGCGATCGAAGACCGACCTGTTCACGCTCGATGCGACGCTGCCGCTCGGCGACGTGTTCACCCTGTCGTCGATTTCGACCTATAATCACCTACGCACCTCGTCGGCCTATGACGGCGATCTGCAGGCGGTCGACACCGCCTATGGCGACGCCGTCACCAACCAGAAGATCTTCAGCCAGGAACTGCGCCTGACGTTCGACACCGGCCCGTTGCAGGGGCTGATCGGCGGCTATTATTCGCGGACCAAGAATCCGGATTCGAACACGAACAGCACCTTCGGCCTCGATCCCGACCGCGACCTGGGGCTGACGCCGACGGTCGCCGCCGTGCTGCAGGGGCCGCCCTTCGGCCTCGATCCCGCGACGGCGCTGTTTCTGGCGCAGCAGGCGCGGGCGCAATATCCGGGGCTCATCTACATCACCTCGTCGCAGGATTATTCGATCGACATCGAGACGATGGCGCTGTTCGGTGATGCGAGCTTTGAAATCACGCCGGGGCTGAAGCTGCTCGCGGGTTTCCGCTACGACCGCGAGAAGCAGCGGGTGTCGAACGACAATATCGTCGTCATCAACACCCCGCTGCCCAATCCGGCGCTGTATCCCGCGCCGCTCAACATGATCCTGTCGACGGTCAACGGGCTGATCCAGCAGCAGGCCGACGATGCCAGCAGCAGCAGTCCGCTGTCGAACACCAGCTATGAAGCCTTCCTGCCCAAGGGCGGCATTTCGTGGGAAATCGCGCCCGACAAGACGATCAGCGCGATCGTCCAGCGCGGCTATCGTTCGGGGGGCAGCGGCGTGAACCCCGCGCGCGCATCGACCTATGTCTATGATCCCGAATATACGTGGAATTATGAACTGTCGCTGCGCACGCAGTGGCTCGATCGGCGGCTGACCTTCAACGCTAACGCCTTTTTCATCGACTGGACCGACCAGCAGGTGAGTGTGCAATTATCGAACAGCGTTTATGATTATGAGACGCAGAATGCGGGGAAATCGCGCGTCTATGGCTTTGAAGTCGAGAGCGATTTCGACGTCACCGACAGTCTCAATATCTATGGATCGGTCGGTTATGCGCGCACCGAATTTCTGGAATTCGACGCGACGGGCGGCTTCGTCGACGATCTGTCGGGCCTCGAGTTCGTGAGCTCGCCGCGCTGGACCTGGGCGGCCGGTTTCAGCTGGCGCGACCGGAGCGGGATTTCGGTCAACGCGAACGTCAATCATCGCGGCGCGGCCTATCAGGGACTGATCGACCAGAGCGCCCGCGATGTGCCCGGCCGCACCCTCGTCAATGCCAAGGTCGGCTGGAACAACGACAATTTCGGGGCCTATCTGTTCGCGAACAATATCTTCGACGAGAAATTCTTCGACTATCAATATGACAATGATGGACGCCTGAATGCATTGCTCGGCGAGCCGAGCATGATCGGGCTGAGTTTCGAAGCGCGGTTCTGAACTGCTAGCGAGCCGGCGCGGCGCGCCGCGTCCGGCTTTCCCATATCGCGACCGCGGCGAGGAGCAGCGTCGTGAGCCATCCCATGGTGAGCAGGTTGGCACTGAGGCCGACCGGCGCGAGCGCCAGCGCGGCGACGATGCCCACGAGGTGCGACACCGGGATGCGGCCATAGACGACGCGGCGATAGATGGCGCTGCCCGCGAGATAGAGGATTGGCCCGGCGGCGATCACGAGCACCTGCGGCAGCGTGGCGTGACCATCGGGATGCTCCATCGCAAGATCGTTGCCGACCGCGCAGACGATGATCCCTCCGACGAGGATCGCATGGACATAGTTGAACCAGGCGCCGATGCGGCCGGGATCGTCGGATGAGGTGATCTTGTCCGTCGCATCCTTGCTCGACGTTCCGAAATAGAGCCACCAGAGCGCGAGCGTGCCGAGGAAGGTCGCGCCGAGCGCCGAGAGGATCGGGCCGCTCCACGCTTCGCCGCGTGCCAGCGTTGCGCCGGTTGCGATCAACGTCTCGCCAAGCGCCAGGATGACGAAGAGCTGGCAGCGTTCGGCGAGATGACCGCCCTCGATCGTCCACTCGCTGGTATGCGATCGGCCGAGCCCGGGAAAGGCGAAGCCGGTCATCGGCGCGATATATTCGAGGAGGACGGCGATTGCCCAGAAGAGCAGGCGTAGCTCGTGTCCGGCGAGCGCGCCGGCGATCCAGAAGCAGCCCGAGACGGCAAACCACGCGGCCATGCGGCGGTAATTGGCGGCGAGCGCGGTGGAGCGATCGAGCGCGAAGACCACGAACAATGTGCGGCCGAGCTGGATCGCGACATAGCAGCCGGCAAAGACGAGCGCCTTGTCACCGAAGGCGTCGGGGATCGCGGCCGACATCACCAGCGCCAGCAGCATCAGCACGAACAGGAAACTACGCAGCCGGGGGTTCTCGGGGTCGAACCAGTTGGTGACCCAGCAGGTATATTGCCAGCCGAGCCATACCGCGAACCAGAGGATCAGCGTTTCGAGCGCGCCGACGAGGCTGAGGTGATGGAGCAAAGCGTGGCTGAGCTGGGTGACCGCGAAGACATAGACGAGGTCGAAGAATAATTCTTCGAAGGTGACGCGCGCGTGATGGCCGTCGCGGTCGCGGAGCATCGGGCGGCGGGGGGCGCCGGGGTGCTTCGCCGTCATTGCGCGGTGACCGGCCTGGCGTGCATGAAATTCCCCTTCGCAATGGATCGCGGCCTGAATATCGCTGCCCCGGCGGCAAGGGAAGATGGCCCATGGGATAGGTCCGGCGGCCGGGAGGGGCGGCCGCCGGGGAGGGGTCACTTGGTCGTGTAGCCGCCGTTGACGAGGATCGTCTGGCCGGTCATCCACCAGCCGTCCGACACGAGCATGCGGATCCACGGCACGATGTCGGCGATGTCGGTGAGGCCGGTCTTCGTGAAGGCGGAGAGCGCGGCGGCGGATTTGTGATAGGCCTGCGCATCTTCGCCTTCGGCGGGATAGAAGAAGGGGGTGTCCATCGGGCCGGGGCCGATCGCAGTCACCGAAATGCCGCGCTCCCCGAACTCCTTCGACGCCGCGCGGGTGAAATGTTCGACCGGCGCCTTGGTGCCCGCATAGGCGGCATAGAAGGGCGTGTAGGCGCCGAGCAGCGAGGTGACGAGCGTGCACACCTTGCCATTGTCGTTCACATGTTTGCCGGCTTCTTTCAGGAAGAAGAAGGCGGTCTTCGAATTGACCGCGGTCATCGCGTCATATTCGGCTTCGCTGATCTCGGTGAAGGGCTTTTTCAGCACCTTGCCGACGGTGTTGATCGCGATGTCGGGGCGGCCGACTGCGGCGATCGCGTCGGCGAAGAGCTTTTCCATGGACGCGGCCGACGTGAGATCGGCCTGGAAAGCGACCGCCTCGGCACCCGCAGCGCGGATCGCAGCGAGCGTCGCTTCGGTCTCGGCCGCCGCGGCGGCGCTGTTGTAGTGGATCGCGATCGCCCTCGCGCCCTGTTCGGCGAGGTCGCGCGCGATCAGCCCGCCCAGATTCTTGCCGCCGCCGGCGATGAGGACGGTTTTACCCTTGATGCTGTGGTCGGCCATTTTGGACTCCTTGGTCGTTATCTGCCCAAGGCTAAGCCGCTTTGATCTTGTCCGCTTTCAAATTCCGGCGCAGCGTTCGAATATTGTTTCGGCGAGTCGTGGGGGCTCGCAAGGTGGGTGATTGACCGAAGCCGCAACCGTCTGGGATGGCATCAGACCGCGATCGGGGCGCGACGTCGTCGCGCGGCATCAGGCGCAGATCGGCCAGCTCGGCGTGCTCGCCGCCACCGAAAATCTCGAAGCGCCGACCGACTGGGCGTTCGAGGAAGATCATCATGTCATCGTCGTCCATCTCGGCGGCCGGCTCGACCGGATGGAGTGCGAGTTCGCGGTCGGGCCGTCGGGGCCGGTGCTGCCGGCGCGCGGCGATGTGTGGATGATCCCGGCGGCGTGCCGCTATGCGGCGCTCGCACAGGGCGAGCGCGCCGAGTTTGTCGAGCTGAGCGTACCGACCGCGCTGCTGGCCGATGCGCCGCTGGCGGCCCGGGTGAGGCATCGCGACGCGTTTCTCTTCGATGCGGCGGCGCGGCTGTTCGAGCTGATAGGCGAAGCGGACGACGATCTGGCGCGGATGGCATCGCACGAGGTGGGCGACGCGCTCGAGCGCCATCTGTTTCATCGATATGGGCATCGCGATCCGCGGCCCGTGCGGCGGGCCTTGTCGGCGTCGGATCGCAACCGGCTGGTCGATGCGATCCGCGGGCAGCTCGACGCGGAGCATAGCCTTGCCTCGCTCGCGGCGCTGGTCGGGATGGACGAGCGGGGCTTCACCGGCGCCTTTCGCGACGCGTTCGGCGTGTCGCCCTGGCAATATGTGATGCGCGCGCGGCTCGACGCGGCGGCGCGGTTGCTGTGGTACGGCGCGGAGCCGGTGACCGAGGTGGCGCTGGCGACGGGCTTCGCCTCACCCAGCCATTTCGCGACCGCTTTTGCGCGGCGCTTCGGGGTGCCGCCGTCGCGCTACCGTGCTGCGGCACGATAGCGCGACGGCGACGTGCCGGATTAGAACTTCAGGCGAGCGCCGACATAGAATTGACGGCCATTGTCATAGATCGCGCGCGGGCGGTCGCGGGTGCCCGAATATTGCTCGATCTCTTCGTTGGTCAGGTTGATCGCGTCGGCGGTGAGCGCGATATTGTCGGTGATATTGACGCTGACCGAGGCATCGAGTGACGAGAGTGCGGCCTGGTTGAGCGGCGCGGCGCGGTCGATATCGATGAAGAATTTCGACCGGTAGTTGTACGAGAGCCGCGCGCTGACGAGGTCGTTTTCATAATAGCCCGTCAGGTTGAGCGAGTGCTTCGAATTGCCCGGGATCGGATCGCCATTGTTCGCCTTGGCGTCGGAGTAGGTGTAGTTCACCACCGCGCCGAAGCCGCCCCAGATCGGGCGCGACACCTGGAATTCAAAGCCTTGGTTGCGGCCGCCGTCGCCGTTGCTGCGGCGGTTGATCTGATAGGGGCAGTTGAACAGGTTCGGATTGCCGCCGCCCGCCGCGACGCAGCCCGCAGGCTGCGACCCCGGCACGAACACGCCCGGCAGGACTTCGGTCGAGGTCGTGTTGACGATGTACGACTGGATATCCTTGTAGAAGGCGGCGAGCGCGACGATCGTCTCGCGGTCGGGATACCATTCGATCGACAGGTCATACTGGTTGGCGCGATAGGGATCGAGGTTCGGATCGCCGCCGCGGCCGGTGAGCAAGGTGCCGTTGAGGTCGACGCCGGGGGTGATGTCGACGAAGTCGGGGCGCGTCACCGTCTTGCCCGCGGCGAAGCGCAACACGACCTGCGGCGACAAGTCGACCGAGAGGTTCGCGCTCGGCAATATGTCGGTGTAGGAGCGCTTCGCGGTCGACGGGGTGAAGCCGCCGAACGGGTTGGTGAACTCGGGGTTCGCGCCGCCGATGATATAGCCTTCGGAGGTCTGGTCGGTGGTGATCACGCGGACGCCGACATTGCCGCGCCAGCCCTCGCCGCCGAATTTCGCGAGGCCGTAGCCGCCCCACGCCTTTTCGTTGATCGAATAGGTGTTGCCGGGGACGAGGAAGCGGTCGTTGCTCGGCGAGGTCGACGCGCCGTAGATGGCGCGCAGCTTTGCCGGATCGACGCGCCAATAGTCGGTCAGCGTGCCGGGCGATGCGATATTGTCGAGGAAGTCGCCGGGCATGCCGCTGCCGGTCGCGAAGTCCGCCGAGGTGCAGGGCGCGCCGTTGCAGCGTAGGCCGGGGGTGAAGACACCGCCGTTGGTCGCGAAGCGTTCGGCGACGCGATCATGGTCGGTATATTTGACGCCGAATTTGAGCGCGGTGAGCGGACCCCATTCGACTTCCTTTTCGACGTCGAGGTAGACATATTTCTCCTCATCGTCGTTCGTGACCGACTGGATGCGCGCAAAGTCGGGACGGATGCCCGCGGGATTGAGCGGGTTTGGGTTCGAGAAGCTGACCTCGGGCCGGCCGCTGGTGAGGTCATAGCTGAACGCGCCGGGGCCGGCGAATTCGATGAAATTCTCGTTGCTCGTGTCGCCGTTCGCCTTGGTCCAGCCGGCCTTGAAATGCACCGAGAGGCTGTCGGTCGGGCGGTAGGTCAGGTCGAAATCGGCCGAGACGGTCTTGGCGACCGCTTGCCGGTCGATCGCGTCATAGACGACGCCGAAGCCCGTCGTGCCGCCGGTGGCCGAGGCGATATTGCCCGACACCGCGACACCGTCGCGCACCACGGCGTTGCTGATGGTGCCGCCGCCGGCGAGCGCCTGTTCGCCCCATGCGATGTAATTCTGGTTGAAGTTGTCGGCGTTGAAACGCGAATAGAGGCCGGTGATGTTGATCTCGAGCTCGTCCGACGGGCGGAACTGGATGCCGATATTGGCGCCGTAACGTTCGCGGTCCTGTTCGAACATCGTCGAGCCGATCAGCGTCGGGACGAGCGCGCTCTGTCCGCCGCCGACGGGGAAGGAGCGGTAGCCGAAGATTTCGAGACCGTCGCGGCGCGTCCGGCGCTTCTGATAGATGGCGCCGACGAGGACGCCGAAGGTTTCGTCGGCATTCTTCCAGCTGATCAAGCCCGAAACCTGCGGGTCGACCTTGCCCGAGAGATCCGAATAGGCGGCCTGCGCCGAGGCCGAGAGGGTGAGCGGATCGAGGTCGAGCGGGTTGCGCGTGATGACGTTGATCGTGCCGCCCACGCCGCCTTCTTCGACGTCAGCCTGCGGGCTCTTGTAGACTTCGAGGCGGCCGATGATTTCGGCGGGCAGGGTCAGATAGTTGAAGCTGCGCGTCGAGGCGACCTGATCGAGGATGAACCAGTCGGCGGTCGCGACGCTGTGGCCGTTGAGCAAAGTCTTGGTGAGGTTCGGCGCGGTGCCGCGCAGCGAGACGCGCTCGCCCTCGCCGAACTCACGGTTGACGACGATGCCGGGGACGCGCTGGAGCGCCTCGGCGACATTCTTGTCGGGGAATTTGCCGACATCCTCGGCGGTGACGACGTCGGCGATCACCGACAGGTCACGCTTCGCGTCGATCGCCTCGCGGAGCGAGCCGCGGATACCGGTGACGACGATTTCGCTTTCGGCCGCATCAGCGGCGGCTGCGGTCGTGGTGGTCTGGGCGTGGGCCGCGCTGGCGGCAAAAAGCAGCGTACCAATGCTGGCCGAAGCGAGCAGATATCTTGCATTGGTCATGTTGAGTCTCCCTCTTTTTGATCTTGGATCAGCTTTTGCTCTAATTTTCGGGGAAATTTATACATACCAATCTATCCGTCAAGCGGATTTTCACGCAATATATGACCCGCATGCGCGAAGTCAGCACAATTTTGGTATTTTATTGGTATTATTGAGAGGACGCTTAGCGCGCTAACCAATCAGCGGCGCGCGAGTCGCGCCCCGGCCTGGCGCGTCAGAAATCGGGGAGCGCCTGGTTTGCAAAGCCCCAGCCCTTGAGATCGGGGCTCGCGGCACGCTTGAGCAGTTCGTCGCTATCCTTGATCGTCCACTGGCCAGCTTTGTCGACATCGGCGAGCGCGTCCCAGCCGATCGGCACCGCGACCGGCGCCTGTTCGCGCGCGCGCACCGACCAGGGCATGACCGCGGTGCTGCCGCGCTGGTTGCGGAGGTAATCGATGAAGATCTTTCCCTTGCGCTTTGCCTTGCTCATCGTCGCGATGAAGCGGTCGGGTTCGGCAAGGCTCAGCGCCTCGGCGAAGCGTTTCGAAAAATCCTTGTGCGCGTCCCAGCTGTGCCCCGGATCGAGCGGGACAACGACATGCACGCCCTTGCCGCCCGAAAGCATCGCGAAGCTGACGAGCCCGATGTCAGCGAGCTGGCGGCGGATATCGAGCGCGGCTTTCTTGACGTCGGCGAAATCGAGCCCCTCGTCGGGGTCGAGGTCGAACACCATGCGGTCGGGCTTTTCGAGCGTGCCGACATGGCTGCCCCAGCCGTGGAATTCGATCGTCCCCATCTGGACGCAGGCGAGCAGCCCGTCGGCGTCCTCGACGTAAAGATAATCCTCGTGCCCGCCGTCCTTCTCCCTGATCGGCACATGGAGGACGTGATCGCCGAACGATCCCGAGTCATGCTTCTGGAAAAAGCATTTCTTGCCGCGTCCCTGCGGGCAGCGGACGAGGCTGATCGGGCGGCGCGCGGCGTGCGGGAGCATGACCGGGGCGATCGCGGCATAATAGTCGGCAAGGTCGCCCTTGGTCGCCTTCGCTTCGGGAAAGATGACGCGGTCGCGGCTGCTGATGGTGACGTCGCTTTCGGGCGCGGGGGCGGGCTGTTTCGTTTCGGGGGTCACGTCCTTCGCCTCCTTGTCGTGGCGCAGGCCGAGAAAGCTTGCGTGGCGCACCGATCCGCTCGCGGTGAATTCGGCAAAGGCGATTTCGGCGACAAGATCGGGTTTGAGCCAATGGACCTTGCGCGCCGATGCGGCGTCGACTTCGAGCGGGGCGGTCTTGCGTTCGCGGGCGGCGAATTTTTTCGCGAGGTCGGCCATCGTCTCGCTGTCGAAGCCGGTGCCGACATTGCCCTTATAGACGAGCGTGTCGCCCTCGCGCTGCGCGAGGAGCAAGGAGGCGAAGGGCCGCGCCTTGGCCGACGACGGGTTCCAGCCGACGAGGATGAATTCCTGCCGCCGCGTGCATTTGACCTTCACCCAGCTTTTCGAGCGGCGCCCCGAATAGGTGGCATCGGCGCGTTTCGAGATGATGCCTTCCTGTCCGGCGCTGCACATCGCGTCGTAGAGCTTCTCGCCCGCGCCGATGACATGATCGGCAACCGCTATGGGGGGCTTGGCATCGCGGAGCAGCGCTTCGAGCCGTTCCTTGCGTTCGAGATTGCCGAGCTTGGCGAGCGATTTGCCGCCGAGCTCGAGGAGGTCGAAGGCGAAGAAATGGAGCGCGGTTTTCTCGTCCTGCGCGCCATGGCCGCGCTTGAGGACGGCTTGCAGTGACGAGAAATCGGGGTTGCCGTCCTTGCCATAGGCGACGATCTCGCCGTCGATCAGGCAGGGCGGGAGGTCGAGCGCGGCGATGTGGCGGACGAGCGGCGCGAACTTGTCGGTCCAGTCGAGGCCATTGCGGGTGTAGACGCGGACGTCGCTGCCCGCCGCGGCGATTGCGGCGCGGTAGCCGTCATATTTGATCTCGTGAAACCAGCCGTTGCCGCCGGGCACCGCATCGACGAGCGTCGCGAGCTGGAGCGGGCGGAATTTGGGCGGCTTGCCCTTGGCGGCGGGTTTCGCGACCTTTTTATTGTGCGCGGCGGCGTCGGCCATCTTCTTGGTGAAGGCCGCGCCCTCGGCCCCTTTCAGCGATTGCTCTCCACCCTCGTCGCCGGCGATTTCGGCCATCGTGCGGCCGGTGAGGACGCTTGTGAGCTGGCGCCCTACGAGGTCGTCGGTGCCGCCGGCAAAGGCGTCGTCGACCTTGCGCAGCAGCCAATTCTCGCGCTTCTCGCCGGGGCGGGGTTTCATGCGGACGAGCAGCCATTCGCCCTTCATCCGTGTCCCGTCGAGGGTGAAGTGGAGATGGCCCTTTTCGATGTCCTTCGCGCTCTTGCCCTCTATGGGTTTCCATGTCCCGCGGTCCCACAGCATCACCGTGCCGCCGCCATATTCGCCCTTGGGGATGCCGCCCTCGAAATCGGCGTAGCTCATCGGATGGTCTTCGGTGCGCACCGCGAGGCGCTTGTCGGCAGGATCGGCGCTCGGACCCTTGGTGACCGCCCAGCTTTTGAGCACGCCATCGACCTCGAGCCGGAAGTCGTAGTGGAGGCGCGTCGCGTCGTGTTTCTGGACGATGAAGCGATTGCCCGCCCCTTTTTCAACCTTGCCCGCGGGTTCGGGGGTCAGCGCAAAATTGCGCTTGGCATTATATTGCGCGAGCGGATCGGCGCGCTTGGCCATCAGACTCAACCTTGCTCAAACAAACCCGTTCGTCCTGAGCTTGTCGAAGGACTGTCCCTTGTCCCGGACGGCGAAAAGGAAGAACGGCCCTTCGACAGGCCTAGGGCGAGCGGAGAAAAAACGTCAGGCACGCTTGCGCGCTGCGGGCTTTTTCGCGGGCGCCTTGCTCGCCGGGGCCTTCTTCGCGGGCGCTGCCTTGGCGGGCGCGGTCTTCTTGCCGTCGACCGAAGCCTTCAGCGCCGCCATCAGGTCGATGACGTTCGAGCCGCGGCCGGTGCTCGCGGGCTCCTCGACATCCTCGAGCACGCGCTTGCCCTTGGCTTTCGCTTTCTTGGCGATCACGCGTTTGAGCGCGTCGATATAATGGTTGTGATAGTCGCTCGCGTCGAATTCGCCGCTCTTCTTGGCGATCAGCGTTTCGGCGAGGTCGAGCAGATCGGCGTCGGGTTTGCTGCTGCCGACGTCGCGGAAATAATTGGCCGCCTTGTTCACCTCGTCGGCGTAGCGCAGCACTTCGAGGACGAGCCCGCGCCCGCACGGGCGCAGCGCGACGAGTTGCTCCTGCCCGCGAAGCGAGAGTTGGCCGAGCCCGACCTTCTTCGTGCGCTTCAGTGCCTCGCGGAGGACGATATAGGCCTCTTCGGCGAGCTCGTCGGCGGGGACGACATAATAGGGCTTGGTATAATAGAGGACGTCGATCGCGTCGGTATCGACGAACTGGACGAGTTCGAGAGTGCGCTTGCTCTCGAGCTTGACCGCCTCGATTTCCTCCTCGTCGAGCAGGACATAATTGCCCTTCGACAGCTCGAAGCCCTTGACGATATCGTCATGATCGACCGCGCCGATACCGGGGACGATTTTTTCATATTTGATCGGTTTGCCGCTCGGTTCGTGGATCTGGCGAAAGGTGACGGCGGCGCCCGATTTGGTCGCCGAATAGATTTCGACCGGGATCGACACCAAGGCGAGCCTTATCTGTCCCTTCCAGTAAGCGCGTGCGGCCATCGGCGTTCCTTTCGCTATCCCGACTCCAAATGTTCGGCAGAGCGAGCGGTTCCGTCAACTATGCGTCAGTAGAGGTTGTCCTTGTAATCCTTGTCGAGCCCGCGCTGCATCAGCCCCGGAACCGAGACGAAGGCGCCCGCGATGCGCGCGCCGATCCCCTTGTCCTTGTTGAGCCGGACATGCTCGGCGAACATCTTTGCGGGCTTGATGTCGGCGGGCGCTGATGCGGCGGGCCAGAGACGCGCACGTTCGAGCGCCGCGCTCGGCCGGATAGAGATGTCGATATCGTCGACGCGCGTCGCGAGCAAAGGCACCTTGCCTTGCACCGCGAAGGTTGCGCGGGCCGTTTCGTCGTCGGTCAGCATCGCGGTGCCGCGGATGATGGCGACTTGCGGCGACCCGGGGATCAGCAGCGCGGCGGCGATGCGTGGCTGGACGATGAGGTTGCGGAAGCTGTCGGTGCGGCGGTTGCCGGGGCGGTCGGCGAACCACAGCTGATCGCCTTCGACATGCGCCATCGACCCGGCGGGATCGCCCTTCGGGCTGAGGTCGGCATGGCCCCCCGCGTCCATCGTCGCGAGCGCCATGAAACAGGTTGAAGCGGCGAAGGCGTCGGGCGTGCTCGGCGATGCATCATTGGGTGCCGCAGACCAGAAACCCGACCGGATCAGCGCCTTTGCGCAATGGACATAGCATTCCTCTACCGCGACCTGCACGTCGCTTTCGTCGGCCGCTGCGACGGTGCCATTGATCCGGAGTGTCTCACCAATGCCGGGAACAAGGAAAAGCGAGCCGAAGCTGGCGCCCGGCACCGCGAGCGCCGGATCATCGAGCGCGGCGAGCGGGATCGTCAGCGTCGCGGCGTTGGCGGCGGCGAAACCGGCTTCGCCGCCGCCGAGCGTGATCGCGATGTCGCCCGAATCGCCGAATCCTGCGAACATCAGCGGCGATGCGGCCAGCCAGCGCCGCGCCGTGGCATCGACATGATCGATGACCTTGAGGCTTACGGCCGGCGGTGCCTTGCCGAGGATGGCCTCAAGGCCCGCGATGCTGTCGATGTCGCTCATGTCATGGACGCTCTCTCAGAATTCGATCGACGCCGATGCCTTGAAGGTGCGCGGGCCGCCCTGGAGCAGCCGCGAGCCGAAGGCGCTGAATGCGTTATAGGCGGTGGCCCAATAGCGTTTGTCGGCGACATTATCGACGTTGAAGCGCAGCGTCAGCGGGGTGTCGCCGAGCAGCGCGACGTAGCGCGCGCCGAGATCGAAGCGTGTCCAGCTGTCCAATTCGAGCGTGTTGGCCTGATCCACCGCCTGCTTGCCGGTGTAGACGATGCGGCCGACCAGCGTCAGTTCGGGCAGGAAGGGCAGGTCCCATTCGACGTTCGCGTTGGCGAGCATTTCGGGCACGCCGACCACGTCATTGCCTTCGTTGAGCCCGCCCTCAGTGCGGCGCAGCTTGGCGTCGAGGATGGTCAGGCCGCTGATGATGCGGAGGCCGTCGACGGGTTCGCCGTCGAGCGTGATCTCGACGCCCTTGTTCCGCTGGGTGCCGTAATTGCCATAGACGATCGTCACGGGGTCGACGAAGCTGTTGGGCTTGTCGATCTGGAACAGAGCAAGTCCTGCGTTGAAGCGGCCGAAGTTGAGCTTGCCGCCGACCTCATATTGCTTTGACTTGACCGGCGGCAGTACCGCGCCGCCGTTGAGGACGCGCAGCGGTGGGGTGCCTGGCAGGCCGTCGTCATCATAGGTCGCCGGCGCCGCCGATCCCGCTACCAGGCCTTCGATCCGGTTGGCGTAGAGCGACAGGCCATTTGCCGGTTTGATGACGAGGCCGAGCACCGGGGTCGCCGCCGATTCCTTGTACCCGCTCGTTTGGTCACCGGCCGCAAAAGGCACCGGATCGAAGACGGTGCTGTCGTTATACGCATAGCCCTTCGTCTTGATTTCCTGCAGGCGCACGCCGGCGGTGATCAGGATGCGGTCGTCCCACAGGCCGAGCGTGTCCGAGAAGAAGACGCTCGACAGGCGGTTGCGGCTGATCGGAAAGACATTGTCGAGGTCGCCGCCGACGAACTGGTTCGGGGCGGGCCGCGGCGCGACGATGGGGTCGTAGAGGTTGGTGGCGTATCCGACGAAATCGAAGTCATAGGCGTTGCGGTTGACCTGCCAGCTCCTCGCCACGCCGGCGTTGATCTCGTGGCTCATGCCGCCGCCTTCGAGCTTGATGCGGATGCCCGCGGTGGCGGATTCATTATTGTCTTCGCGCGGCACGTAGGAGCCCGCGCCTGTGGCGGCGCCCGTCACCGCGTCGCCAACGGTAATGCTGGCGGTGGTCTGGTCCTCGCGCCCGTCGCGCGCGCCGACCTTGGCGTAGACCATCGCGGCGTCGGACAGATCATATTCGAGGCTGAAGGTGCCGAAATAATCCTTGGTCAGGATCTGGCTCCACGGCTGCGAATAATTGGTATCGGCATTAGGCACGCGCGGGATGACCGCGCCGACACCGACCTGCCCACGCCAGTATTTCTGGTTCAGCCGCTGGTAGTTGAGATTGAGCGCGGCGCGGAGCGGGCCGTTGTTGTAGTCGAGCGTCGCGCCGAGGACGTAGCTCGAGTGGAATTCGTCATCGATCGCGATGTCGCCGCGGCGCGCCGAGCCGTTGATGCGCAGCCCCCATTCGTCGTTCGCGCCGAAGCGGCGCGCGACGTCGACGGCGCCCGAGATGTGCGAGGCGGAGGTATAGCCCAACGTCGCGCGGATCACGTCGCGTTCGGCCTTTTTGGGGAGGATGTTGACGCTGCCGCCGATACCGCTGCCGCCGGGCGCGGCGCCGTTGAGGAAGGCGCTGGCGCCGTTGATCACCTGCACCGACGAGACGAGCTCGGGCGCGACGATCTGGCGCGGCGTGATGCCATAAAGGCCGTCGAAACCGACGTCGTCGGACGAGAGATCGAAGCCGCGGATCACGAAGACCTCGCCCGCGATACCGAAGCCGAGGGCTGTGCGGATCGTCGGGTCGTTTTCAAGCACTTCGCCGAGCGAGTCGGGCTGCTGGTTCAGGATCAGCGCTTCGTTGTAGCTGCGGATGTTGAACGGGATGTCCTCGGCCGCTTTGGTGCCGAAGACGCCGACGTTGCCGCCGCTGGTCACCTTGGTCTGGTTGTTCCGCTGCGCGGTGACGATGATGTCATCGCCGCTGGCATCGTCCTGCGCCATCGCGGGCGCGGCAGTCGCGAGCACTGCGGTCGCGGCGGAGAAGCCGAGCGCGGTGCGGAAGGTCGATCTGGTCATGTTTATTCCCCTTGTGAGCGCGGCCCTACCCGCGCGTTATGGTCAGGTTCGGCGGGCCCGCATGGCCCAGCCGACGGCAAATACGGGAATGGCGAGTGCCGCCCACGACGCGGCGTCGCGGAGGCCGTCGCCGGTCAGCGCAACGACAAGCCCGACGATGCTGACGAGCGCGAGCGCGAGCGGGATCGCGAAGATTTTGCGGAGGCTGTGAGTCTTCTTCATTCGGCGGGCACCATTGTGCCGCCGCTCTCGACCTCGCGGACGAGCGCGTCGGTGCCGTAGCGGCGCTTGCCGAGCCAGAGATAAAGGCCCGAGCCGAGGACGATCAGCGTGAAGAGGGTGAGGATCGCCCAGAGCATCTTGAGCGGCAGCCCGCCATAATCGCCGAAATGGAGCGGCTGCGACAGCGCGAGCGCCTTGGCATACCAGGGCATCGGGCGCGCGTCGGTGAATTCACCCGTCTCGGCATCGATCAGCGCTGCCGTGAGCAAGCGTTCGGTGAGCGGCGTATCACCCTGGAAGAAGACCGCATAATGATGCTTGCTGCTGAATGCGCCGCCGGGGAAGGCGATGAATTGCGGGTTGTTGCCCGGGATTTCTTTCCGCGCTGCCGCCATCGCCCTGTCGATCGAGCCGTAATCGGCGGGCGCCACCGCACCCTTGCCGGCATAGGCCTTGGTCATCTCGGCGAGTTCGGTCATTTGCCAATATTGGAAGATCGGGGTCGCGAGCGCGTTGATCACCCCGGTCGCGCCGACGACGGTCATCCACGCGAGCGCGACGATGCCGAGAAGATTATGATAGTCGAGCCATTTGATCCGCCGGCTGCGCGAGGTGCGGAGCGTACCGAAATCGAGCTTTTTCATAAACGGTGCGTAGAGCACGACGCCCGAGACAATGGCGATCACGAAGAACAGTCCCATCAGCCCGAGAAAGAGCATTCCCGGCAGACCGAGGAACATGTCGGTGTGAAGCTGGAGGAGGAAGTGCATCACCCCATCCTCGTCGACCGCGCCGGTCTTTTCGCCCGTCGAGCGGTCGAACAGCTGAATCGTCATGTCTTCGGCGGGAGAGTCGGCACGGGGCGCAGTAGTGATCGTCATCGACGGCTGGTCGTTGTCGAACGCCATGAAGACGGGGACTTCGCCCGGCCGCGCGGCGAGTGCCTTAGCGAGCATTTGATCGAGCGGCTTCAGGCCTGGCGCTTCGCCGGACGATCCGACACCGGGCATACCATAGTTCGGCACTTCCTCGGTCAGCTCGTCGATTTCGTGATGAAAGATCAGCGGCAGGCCGGTGACGCAGAGCATCAGCAAAAAGGCGGTGCAGACGATGCTCGTCCATTTGTGGATCAGGAACCACGTGCGGATGGTCGACCGTTGCATGGTGCGGAAAAACTACTGCTATTGCGAGGAATAATCAATAATGCCCTATGGCCTGCTCCCGCGATTGGCAACCGCCTTTGCGGCCCGAACACCATCGTTCGGGCCAGCTATGCCATAGAATGGGCCATGCGGCGCCTGGGTCGCTCGGCGCCTGCGGAACAGATATCGGCGAGGATGCTGGCGAGCCTCCGTTCGGCGAGATCGTCTGTGGCCGAGCGGTCGACCCTCGCCACTGCGCTGAAATCGCCTGAGAGCATGCGGTTTTTTGTTCCGGCGCGAACCCTTCGCGCGTTTCGAACATTATCCAATATGAATTTGCTTTCCGATTCCGATCCCTTCAAGATGGTTTGGAGGGACCGCCCGCATCGAACGGAGCAACCATGGCCCTGAGCCGCGAAATAGAGCGACTGCGCGCCGAACATGCGGCGCTGATTGCGCTCGCGCGGATCGTAACCGAATTGCTCCAGGCCCCCGGTCCGGCACGACTGGTCGAGCTGGCGTCGGCGCGCGGGCGGCTCCGCGAGACATTGGTCCGGCACCTGAAATGCGAGGACTGGATCCTCTATCCGCGCCTGCGCGCGACGGGCGATCCCGAGCTGATGCATATCACGCACGAATTCGAACTGGAGATGGGCGACCTTGCCGTCGAATATGTCGCCTATGACGACAAATGGACCGCCGAGCGCGTGGCGGCGCACTGGGAGGAGTTCAGCCGCGAAACGATTGCCATCTTCGGCGTGCTGGCGACGCGCGTCGAGCGCGAGGAGCGCGAGCTCTATCCGCTCGCCGACAAGCTCTATGCGGCAGCTTCGGCGCTTGGTCCGGCGGTCATGGACGAAGCGACAATTTCCAGCTGAGCGCGACGCGCAGATTCTGATCATAGCCCGGTACCGGCTGGTTCCACGGATCGGCGAGTTCGAGGCCGATCGTCGCATTTTCGGCATAGGATAGCCGGACCCCGCCGCCCCAACTGCCGAGGCTGAAATTCGTTTTCGGGATCGCGGTGCGCGCGAGCAATGTGACATCGGCATAGTCGATGAAGCTGTAGATCTCGCTCTTCGCGAGCTTGTCGCCGCGTAGCGGACGGACTGCAAACTCGCCGAACGTCGCATAGCCGCGGTCGCCATTGACCAATCCGTCGTCGAACGCGCGGCCGAATGTCGCGCCGCCGACGCTGAAGCGTTGCGCCGCGGGCAGGCGATCGCGCGTCCAGCGGCCGGTGGCCGCGGCGCGGACGACCAGCGCCTTGCCGATTGCCCGGTTCGCCTCGATGCTGCCGTCGGCATAGGCAAAGCCGACCTCGCCGATGCCGGGATCGACGCGTGCGCCGGCGAAATCGAGCCCCTTGGCGCCGCCGATGCGCGCGCCGACGACGGTGCGCTCCTCGCTGAGGCGGAAGGCGAGGCTGCCGCTTGCGGTCCAGGTCTTTTCGGCGGCGATCGTCGAGCCGAAGAGCGCATTTTTGGAATCGAGATAATCGATCCGCGCCGAAGCGAGCAAATTGCGCCGCGATGCGCGGATCAGCGGATGGGTGACGCCAAAGCCCGCGCTCCACGCCTCGCCGTCGATCGCGAGCCCTTTGGGCCGCGTGCGCAGCGCCGCTCCCGAGATTTCGGCGCGTGTGCCGCCGGCGCCGAGCGGGGTCGAGTGGCTCGCGGCGAGATAGAGCAGCGATTTGAGGTTGACCGCCGCGGCGCCGCTGAGCCGTGTTTCGTCGCCGCTGCGGACGAGGCTGGTGCCGCGCGCGTTGGCTTCGACGATGCCGTCGTTGACGAACTGGCTGGTACGCGTCGTGAAGCCGAGCCCGACGGTGGGCTTCTTCGCATCGAGCGCGAGGTCGAGCGCGACCGCGCCCTGTTCGCCGCCGAGCGCGAGCGACGGGGTGACGGTGACCCCGGGAATGTCGGCGATATTACCGAGCGCGCGTTCGAAGCGCGCGCGGGGGAGCGGACGCTGTCCGACGAGGCGGCTGGCCATCTTGCCGACGAGAGGGGCGGGGCCGCTCTCGCGCTCGCCGCTTAGCGTCACCGATCCGATATAACCTTCGGCCGAGGCGACGGTGACGACGCCGCCCGACAGATCCTGTTCGGGAATGACGAGCGTGAAAAGCGCGACGCTCGAACGATTATAGGCGCGCGTCATCGCGGCGGCGAGTTTCGCGAGATTGTCCGCCGAAGCGGGCTTGCCGACGAAACGCTGCGCTGCGCGGCCGACATTGGCAGGTACGCCCGCGCCGACAAAGCGGATTTCGCGAATCGTGACATCGGGCCGTGCGCCGAGTTCGACCTTGCCGAGCGAGAGGGGTTTGGCCTCGGGGTCGGGGAGCGGGTCGCGGCTGCGATCGGGGGCGAGGGGCGGGCGGCCGTCGAGCGGCGTTGCCGCCGGTTGGGCCGCGAGCGCCGCGGCGGGGAGGAGCAGGGCTCCCGCCACCGCCGCGATGCAGGCGTAGCGCAGGTTGCGCATCGGGTGCGGCTTCAGTTGCCGCTTTTTGGTTTCAAGCCGCCAAGGACGCCCCCGACGGTTCCGGTGACCCCGGTAACGAGGCCGGTGACGGGATCGACCGCCGTGCCGCCGCCGGCGGCGCCGCCGGTCAGGCCGTTCGTGACTTGGCCGAGTGCGCCGGTCGTCGTGGTGACCACGTTGCTGACCAATGTGACGGGCGATCCAACGGCGCCGCCCGTCGTGCCGCCGGTCAGCCCGCCGGTGACGCCGCCGAGCAGATTGCCGCCGGTGCCGGGCTGGAGCGTGACGAGCTGGCCGCCAGACCCGACGCCGACGGTGAGCAGGCTGCCGTTCGTTTGCCCGGGCGACAATATGCTCGCGCCGATCAGCGGCGATGCGGTCGGGCTGCCGATCGCGGTCGCCTTGCCGATCGTCGCGGTGACCAGCTGGCCGGGCGCGGCGGCGAGGCCGTCGACCAGATATTGCTTGCCCTCGCCAGTCTGGACGAGCGCGACGCCGGTGCTTTTGACGACGCCGATGACGGTGCCGACAAGATTGGTATTGCCGGGGACCTTGCCGTCGACCGCGCTGGCGAGCAGCAGACCCTTGTCGGCAACGACGTTGACGAGCCCGCCCGTCTTCACGAGCACATTGCCGATCACCGGATTGGTGGCGGCGGGGTCGCCGGTGTTGGCGAGGAGGCCGGTACCCGCGACGCCGCTGGGCCCGACAAGGCCCCCAACCGCGAGCGCGCCTGCGTCGCCAAGGCCAAGCCCGCTGCCGGCGGGGCCAGCGGGGCCGGTTGCGCCAGTCGCGCCCGCGGGGCCAGTGGCGCCCGTCGGACCGACGGTGCCGGTAGCACCGCCGCTGCCGACGCTGCCGACGCGGTAACTGCCCGACGATTCACAGGCCGCTAGGGCGAGGCACGCCGGGATCAGGATGAGATGGGCTGGGCGGAATTCAAGACAGGACAAAGGCATGAGATATCCCCTTCCGTACTTTCTATGGTCCCGAAGCTGAGATTCTCGAACTTGCGACAAAGTTCCTTTGTTGTTGAAATTAATTTCTATTAACCTAATATGTAAACTAGTAATTTAGTTGATCACTAGGGATTTCCTTTGAGTGAGAACGGATAAGTTAACTAAATTTGATCTGTAGGCTTTTCTTTATCTGAACTTGCGTTGTTCGAAAGATGCTCCATCTGGAGACATAATTTCACAAACTGATTTATGTTAATAGGTTCCCGTCGATCGGGACGAGGCGATTGCCGCCAATCCTTCTTCATTCCGTCATCGACCTGTCACGCCTTCGCCGCAGCGCAGCAATATCGTCCGCCTAATGCCCCCGCGACCCCGGCGTCTTTCGCGACCGGGAAAAGGGGATCCATCGATGACCATTCAATTCAGGAACCGCCTGCGGGCCGGGGCCGCGCTCGCCGCGCTCGCCGTGCTGGCCGCAACGCCGGCTTATGCCGACGAAGCCGCCGTCGATGCCGCCGCCGACGGCGGCGATGTCGACGAGATCGTCGTGCTCGGCCAGGGCCAGGCGCGTCAGGTGCAGGAACTCGGCGCCGCCGACATCGCGCTCGAAGTGTCGGGGATCAGCCCGCTGAAAGCCATCGACAAGCTGCCCGGCGTCAATTTCCAGGCGGCCGATCCGTTCGGCGCCTATGAATGGTCGGCGCGCATCTCGATCCGCGGTTTCAGCCAGAACCAGCTTGGTTTCACGCTCGACGGCGTGCCGCTCGGCGACATGAATTACGGCAACCACAACGGCCTGCACATCAGCCGTGCGATCATCAGCGAAAATGTCGGCCGCGTTGAAGTGGCGCAGGGCGCAGGATCGCTCGCGGCGGCATCGACGAGCAATCTTGGCGGTACGATCGAATTCTTCTCGCGCGAGCCCGCCGAAGAACTCGGCGTCGAAGTGTCGGGCACCTATGGCAGCGACGAAACCAAGCGCCTCTTCGCGCGCATCGACAGCGGCGAGATCACGCCCGGCGGTCCGCGTCTTTCGCTGAGCTATGCCTGGCAGGATGCCGACAAATGGAAGGGCAATGGCGTCCAGCGTCAGGACCAGGTCAATTTCCGCGTCGTCCAGCCGGTCGGCGACGGCCAGTTCTTCGGCTTCGTCAATTATTCGAACCGCCGCGAGAATGACTATCAGGATTTGAGCGCTGATATGATCGGCCGCCTCGGCTATCAGTGGGACAATTTCGCGAAGGATTGGGACCTCGCGGTCCAGGTCGCCAAAGTCTATCAGAATCAGGTCGCGCGCGCGGCCTATGATGCCGCGGTCGCGAATGGCAGCCTGCCGCTCGGCACGCCCTTCACCGCGCCCTATGCCGGCGTCGGTCAGGCGTTTCCGGCGCCCGTCGGGACGGTCGACGACGCCTATTATGACGCCGCGGGCCTGCGCAAGGACTGGCTGGCCGGCGTCGGGGTCGAGGCGCCGCTCGGAGAATATTGGACGCTGAAGGCGATGGGCTATTATCACGGCAACAAGGGCCGCGGGCTGTGGTTCACCCCCTATGTGACCACGCCGGGCGGCGCGCCGATGACGATCCGCACCACCGAATATGACATCGAACGCTATGGCATCGTCACATCCAGCCTGTTCGAGGTCGGTGACAACAAGTTCGAAATCGGCATGTGGTACGAGGATAACGCCTTCAATCAGGCGCGGCGCTTCTATGGCCTTGGCGACACGGCCGGCGCACCCGACCGCAGCAGCCTGAAATTCCCGAAGGATCCGCTGGCGACGCAGTGGGAGTTCGATTTCAACACCCAGACGCTGCAATATCATGTGCAGGACACCCTCGACCTCGGCAGCTTCCAGATCAATGCGGGCTGGAAGGGGCTGCGCGTCACCAACCGCGCGACCCCGGTCGTCAGCGGCGGTCTCGCGTCGGGGACGACCGAGGCGAAGGACTGGTTCCTGCCGCAGGCGGGCCTGCTCTATCGACTGAACGACGATAATGAGCTGTTCGCGAGCTATACCGAAAATATCCGTGCCTATGAATCGTCGGCGACGGGCGGCCCCTTCGCGACGACGCAGGCGGGATTCAACGCGCTTGACCTGAAACCGGAGACCTCGACGACCTATGAGCTGGGTTTCCGTACCAAATCGTCGCGTTTCCAGGGTGTGATCGCGGGCTATTATGTTGACTTCAAGGATCGCATCATCGCCTTCGCCAACGGGTCGGGCATTCAGGGCAATCCTGCGATCCTCAGCAACGTCGGCGACGTCCGCTCGTGGGGCGTCGAGGCGGCGGGGACGTTCCGCGTCACCCCCGAACTCTCGCTCTTCGCCTCCTATGCGTATAACGACTCCGAATATCAGGACGATGTCGTGACCGCAGCGGGTGCGGTGGTTGCGGCGACCGCGGGCAAAACGGTGGTCAATTCGCCCAAGCATCTCGCCAAGGGCGAAATCACCTGGGACAATGGCAGTTTCTTCGCGCGCGTCGGCGCCAACTATACGTCGAAACGCTATTATTCTTACGAGAATGACGCCGAGGTCGGCGGGTTCGTGATCATCGATGCCAGCATCGGATACCGGCTGAACGACCGCATCTCGATCCAGGCGAATGCGACGAACCTGTTCGACAAGGAATATGTGTCGACGATCGGGACGAACGGCTTTGCGAACCGCGGCGACAGCCAGACGTTGCTGGCGGGCGCGCCGCAGCAGTTCTTCGTGACGCTGAAAGCCGGGTTCTAGGTTTGAGCTCGCGGTACCGGTCCCTCGGTGCCGCGTCTCAACGATTGACGATGATGGCGCGGTCCAGCTAGGGCCGCGCCATCATTTTTTGGGAATTACAGTCATGACCGATACGCCCCCCGACCGCATGTCGACCAATCCGCGCTCGCCCCATTTCGATATGGAAGTGCTGCAACGCGGCATCGGAATCCGCTTCAAGGGCAAGGAGCGCACCGACGTCGAGGAATATTCGATCTCCGAAGGCTGGATCCGCGTTGCCGCGGGCAAGTCGAAGGACCGGTTCGGCCAGCCGATGACGATCAAGCTGTCAGGCGAGGTCGAGGCCTGGTTTGAGGACAATGCCGCTGGCGAGACCGACGAGGCCTGAACAGGCAGCGCCACAACGCATAAAAAGAAAAGCCCCGGAGCGATCCGGGGCTTTTCTTTGTGCCCGCGAGGGCGGTTGAGAAGGTGGTTCGGGCCTTACTGGCCGAGCGAGGCGGCGACGGTTTCGAGACCGTTGCCCGGCTTCCAGTCGTTCTGGGCCCAGACGGGCGCCTTGAAGCTCGGCGCCTTGTTCGGCGCGCCTGCTTCGCCATTGGCGTAGATAAAGCCCTGCACCGGGTTGGCGCGGAGACCGAGGTCGCCGATCGGAGCGTACCATACGCGGACCATGCTCCAGTCGCCGGCATTGCTGACGTCGACGACGCGGACGTTGCGCTCAATCTGACCGCGGCGGCCGTTGATCGGCGACCAGTTCGCATGGTCGATCAGGATTTCGCGGTCGCTGACGATCTTCTTGACGACGGCGACATGGCCCATCGGCATGCCGCCGGTGCCGGCAAACGCCATGACGGCGCCCGCGCGCGGCTCGTCGCCGCGGGCATAGGTGCCTGCGGCCTGCGCCCACCATGTCTTCGCATTGCCGCGGATTTCGACGCCCGATTCGGCGCGGGCAAAGGGGACGCACTGCAGATAGTCGCGCGCGGCGGCGGGGGCGCTGGCGAGCAGGCCGGTGATCATCATCACAGACGCCATGGCGGCTGCCAGGTAACGACGAATAAGCATGGAAAGCGACCCCCCGATGGCTTGTCTTCAAGCGTTGGAGCGTCTTTGCCATGGTCCGCGCGGTACACCACCCGGATAGCGACGAGTCGCGCCGTCGATGCGGTGGATGGGGGAACCTTTTGTTAAGAGGTTCAATTCGTCGTGCGAGCGTTTCGGCCTGCCGCCGTCGGGCGGCGTCCTTCTGATTGTGTCGCCGTCAGGCGGCCGCGCTGTCCGCGGCTTCGGGCGCGCGGAACAGCGTCAGCACGTCGCTCGCGGGCATCGGCCGCCCGTAATAATAGCCCTGGATGTTGCTGCAGCCAAAGCCGCGGAGCGTCTCGACCTCGAGCTCGGTTTCGGCGCCCTCGGCGGTCGTCTGCATGCCGAGGCTGTCGGCGAGCGCGACGACGGCGCGGATGATCGCGATCGATTCGATGCTGCCCTTCGCGGCACCGACGACGAAGCTGCGATCGACCTTGATCGTCGAAAATTGCGTCTTGCGCAGATAGCCGAGCGACGAGTAGCCGGTGCCGAAATCGTCGAGGCTGAGGCGGATGCCGAGCCCGATCAGCTGGTCGAGCAATTGCGCCGCGCCGCCGCCGTCGCGCAGGAACACGCTTTCGGTGACCTCGATCTCGAGCCGCTGCGGCGGGAGCCCGCTCTGCGCGAGCGCCGAGACGACGACCGAGGCGAAGCTCGGGTCGGTGAGCTGGTCGGCCGAGACGTTGATCGCGACCTTCAGGTTCGACGGCCATTTCATCGCCTCGTGGCACGCGGTGCGCAGCACCCATTCGCCGATCGGCGAGATCAGGCGCGCATCCTCGGCGAGCGGGATGAAGCGGCCCGGCGAGACATTGCCGAGCTTCTTGTTGTTCCAGCGGATCAGCGCCTCGAACCCGTTGAGCGTGCCGTCGACCGCGGTCACCACCGGCTGGTAATAAAGTTCGAATTCGCCGCGTTCGAGCGCGCCGCGCAGTTCCTGCTCCATCACGCGCCGTTCCTCGGCCTGCGCATGCAAGGATGCGACATAGGCAGCGACGACATTGCCGCCCTTGTCCTTGGACTTGTAGAGCGCGAGGTCGGCGTTGCGGGTGAGCGTTTCGACGGTCGCGCCGTCCTGCGGTCCCATCGCGAAGCCGATGCTTGCGCCGACGAACAGCTGGTGATTGTCGACGACATAAGGCCGGCTGACCGTCGTGATCAGACGCTGCGCGAGTTCCTCGGCAGCATCGGCCGACGCGACATTGTGCAGCACAACGGCGAATTCGTCGCCGCCAAGCCGGCCGCACGTCATCCCGCGTTCCATCAGGCCCTTGAGGCGCGCCGCGACCTGCGCGAGCAATTTGTCGCCCACGGGGTGCCCCAGCGTATCGTTGACCGCCTTGAACCGGTCGAGGTCGATCATCAGCAGCGCGCAGCGCGACTTGGCGTCGAGCGCATGGCTAAGCGCGCGCGCGAGGTCTTCGTTAAGGCTGAGGCGGTTGGGCAGGCCGGTCAGATTGTCGAAGCGCGCCATCTTCGCGATCTGCTCGGCGGTCGCGCGTTTTTCGGTAACGTCCGAACCGACGCCGCGAAAGCCGAGGAACTTGCCGGCCTCGTCGAGGCGCGGCGAGGCCGAAAGTTCCCACCAGCGCGGCATGCCGCCGATTGTCACCGGAACGATCAGGTTCGAGAAGCTTTCGCGCCGCTTCATCCGTTCGGCCATGTCGTGCAGGCTTTTGGGGAACAGGCCGGTTTCCCAGGCGTCGCCCGACAGCGCCTGGAGCAGCGGGACGCCTTCGAGCCGTTCGGCCGTGCCGCCAAGCGCATAGGCGAGGCGCGGCGAGACATGGATCAGGCGGCGGCTGTTGTCGGTCTGCCACAGCCAGTCGGCCGAGGTTTCTTCGAATTCGCGGAGCAGCAGGCTGACGGTCTCGGTCTTTTCGTGCAGCGTCTCTTCGGCGCGGCGGAAGCGGATATGGCTTTGCGCAAAGCGGACGCAAAAGGCGCAGAGCAACAGCCCCGCGACAAGCGCCACGCCCGCGAGCTGCGGCGCCCCGGCGCGCACGAGCGCAACCGCGGCCGACAGGGTGACGGGGGCGATGAACAGCATGCAGGCGAGCGGCACGCTATGCGCGACGATCGACAACGTCACCATCATCAGCACCGCAATCGTCCACATCGACAGGACATGGTCGAGCGTTGGCGACAGCCCCTGCAGCCAGAAGGGCGACCCCCAGAGCAACGCCGAGTAAAGCGCGTGGCGCGCGCACAGCCGATATTCGGTCACACCCGATAGCTTCGGGTCGCCGAACGGCAGCGTGCGAAACTGGTTGAACGACCACAGGCCGAAGATCAGCGCGCTGCCCAGCCAACCGGCAACCACCGGCAAGGGCACGCTGAGGATCATCGTAAAGGCCGCGACCAGCGCCATACCCATGCCCATGAACAGGCGCAGCGACCCGCGGCCGCGAAGCGGCGCGAGCTGGAGCTGGCGGAGGTTGCCGATGTCCTGATTTCGCGGTCCCAGCCCCAACAGGGTCCGCGCAGGAATGACTTCGGCATCGACAGGATCGGTCAGCAGGCTTTTCACGCGGCCTGTTTAGCGCGCGGGTGTTACCCGAAGGTAACTATAGCCATCGGCCCAGCGCTTTTTTGTCCCTTGTCGGGACTGGAAAAGCGTGGCCGTTCAGCCTGTTGGTCAGGCCGCCATCGCAAAAGGCTGGATTTCCCCGGCAAGATATTGCGCGCGCGCCTTCGACCGGCTGAGCTTGCCCGAACTGGTGCGGGGCAGCGTGCGCGGCGGGATCAGTTCGATCAGGCAGTTCATGCCGGTGATTGCGCGGACGCGCTCGCGAATCGTCTCACGCAGCGCGAGGCGTTCGGCATCGTCGCTGGTCCGGCACTGGACGAGCACGGCGGGCGTTTCTTCGCCGCCGGGCGCGGTGATCGCGAAGGCCGCGATATCGCCCGATTTGAAGCCCGGGAGCTGTTCGACCGCCCATTCGATATCCTGCGGCCAGTGATTTTTGCCGTTGATGATGATCATGTCTTTTGCGCGGCCGACGATATAGATGTAACCGTCTGACAAATAGCCCATATCGCCAGTATCGAGCCAGCCGTCCTTCATGCAGGCGGCGGTCGATTCGGGGTCACGGAAATAGCCGGTCATCAGCGACGGGCCGGTGCACCACACCTTGCCGACGGTCTGGTCGGGCAGCGCGTTTCCTGCCTCGTCGCGGACCTCGATCACCATGTCGCGCGCGGCCTTGCCGCAATTGACGATCGCGCGGTAGCGCGTCGGGCGGCCCGAATCATTTGCCGCGCCCGACAGCTCGGTTTCCTCGACGAGTTCGACGACGATGCCTTCGCCCGGGGGCATGATGCTGACCGCGAGCGTCGCCTCGGCCAGGCCGTAGCTCGGCAGGAAGGCGCTCGCCTTGAAACCCGCGTCGGCAAAGGCGTCGACGAAATGCTGCATCACGTCGGGGCGGATCATGTCGGCGCCATTGCCCGCGACACGCCAGCGCGACAGGTCGAAGCGGTCGGCAACATGCGTCTGGCTCGACACGCGGCGCGAGCAGATGTCGTAGCCGAAGGTCGGCGAATAGCTGAGCGTCGTGCCCTCGTTGCGGCTGATCAGGTCGAGCCAGGCGAGCGGACGGCGCGCGAAATCCTCGGTTTTGAGATAATCGACCGACACCTGGTTCGCGACCGGCGAGAGCAGGCAGCCGACGAGGCCCATGTCATGATACCAGGGCAGCCACGAAATGCAGCGGTCGCTGTCCTGAAGCTCCATGCCGTGGCTGTGCGCGGCGAGATTGTTGAGCAGCGCGGCGTGCGTGACCGCGACGCCGTGCGGGAAGCGCGTCGAGCCGCTGCTATACTGGAGATAGCAGGTCTCGTCCGACTTTTGCTCGGGAAGTTCGGCGACGGGCGCGGGACGCGCGGCGAAGTCGCTCCAGTCCATCGGTGCGACGCCTTCCTTCTCGGCCGCCTCGACCGCCATCGCGGCGATTTCCGGCGGGAAGAAGAGCATCGTGGGGTCGCAGCTCGAAAGCTGGACGACGAGCTGGCCGACATAGGAGTCTCGCCCGCCAAAGCTGGTCGGCAGCGGCAGTGGCACCGGCCAGGCGCCCGCGTAGATCGTCCCGAAGAAGAGCGCGGCAAATTCGGCACCGGTCTCGGCGATCAGTGCGATGCGGTCGCCGGGCTTCACGCCAGCAGCGATCAACCGGTAAGCGGTGGCAAGCGAATCGGCCTTCAGCTCGCTGTACGGATAGGGGCGCACGAGCTTTCCGCGCGGATCGTGGAAATTGAGTCCGCGCGTTCCGGCAGCAGCATAGTCGAGCGCTTCGCCGACGGTGGCGAAGTCCGAAAAGCGGCGCGGCTGGGCGCAGAAGGTCGGCGTCGACGTCAGTGCGTCGGCCTGTGTGTCGATGATATCGGTCATAAGGGGTGCGACATCCCGTGAAACGGGCCGCGCGGCAACAAGCATGTCATCTTTTGAAGCCATAGTACCGTGCGCGAGCCCTGTGTTGTTTAGAACAATCGCCCATTTCCGGGCGTTATGGCCCGATATGGCGGTGTTGATCGTTCTCAATCGGGCCCGACTGTGGCACAAACATGGCATATGCCCAAGCATCGCGCGCCATCCGACCGTTCGAAAAGGCCTCTCGGCGCAGCAAAACTTGACGAACTGGCGCTCGCTTATGTCGCGCGATTCGCGACCAGCCGCGCCAAGCTGACGCGATATTTGTCGCGAAAAGTCCGTGAATCCGAATGGATAGACGAGGTTGACGCCATGACGGCGTGCGAAACGGTCGCCGACCGGATGGAGCGTTTGCGCTACCTCGACGACCGCCAATATGCCGCAATGCGCGCGGGCGCGATGACGCGGCGCGGGCTGGGCGTGCGGCGGGTCAAGGCGCAGCTTTTTGTCGACGGAATTGCCGAAGCGGACAGCGGCGAGGCGATCGAGACGGCCGAGGGCGCCGCCGTCGCGGCAGCGGTCGGATTTGCGCGTCGCCGGCGGTTCGGGCCCTTTGCCGTCAGGGTGGTCGACGATCCGAAGCAGCGCGAACGGCAAATCGCCGCCTTTCTGCGCGCGGGGCACAGCATGACGATCGCGCGCCGCATCCTCGCCGTCCCGCCGGGGGACGAGGCAGCGCTGGCGATGCTGGACGATGAAGCGGTGCTCGATTAGGTCCGGCAAGACTCACGGGACAAGGATTTGCCGATGCGCGCCATATTTACCGCCCTTGCGCTGTCGCTCGCGCTGCCGATGGCGGCGTGCAGCAGGGATGCAAGCGAGGAAGCGAGCGCTGCAACGATCCCGGTGACGATCACGTCAAAGGGGCAGGCGCATGTATTCAACGTCGAAGTGGCGCGTACCGATGCGGAGCAGGATCGCGGGCTGATGTTCCGCACCAGCCTGCCCGCTGACGGCGGGATGATCTTCCCGTTCGCGAAACCGCGAATCGGCAGCTTCTGGATGAAGAACACGCTGATTCCGCTCGATATGTTCTTCATCCGCGCCGACGGCAGCATCGACCGCATCGCCGAAAACACCATCCCCGAATCGCTCGAACCGGTGGTCAGCGGCGGCGATGTGTCGGCGGTGCTCGAACTTGCGGGCGGTACGGCGGCGAAGCTCGGGATCGACGAGACGGCAAAGATCACCTGGAAAGATACGAAATAGGGCCCGCTCGCGCGGTTTGCGGCTTGCGGACCGCGCTGCCTTGCCTGTAAACGCCACGCCATGAGCATCTTGGGCAAGATTTTTACCTGGTGGGACGGCGCAACCGTCGGGACCCTGCTGAACAGCTGGAGCACGGGCGAGAAGGTCGGCGAGGACAGCCTCGGCAACCGCTATTTTCGCGCCAAGAAGGGCGGCCGTCGCTGGGTGATCTATAAGGGATCGAACGATGCGAGCCGCGTGCCGCCCGAATGGCATGGCTGGCTCCACGGCACCTTCGACGAACTGCCGACCGATGTGCTCCCCGCGCCGCGTGCGTGGGAGAAGGAGCCGACCGCGAACCTGACCGGCAGCACGGGTGCCTATCGCCCCGCCGGTGCGCTTGAACGCGGCGGCCAGCGCGCTGCCGCGACCGGCGATTATGAGGCCTGGCGGCCCGGCGCCGAGTGACACCCAGCGTGCCGCGCCAGATTTCGACCGCGCTGATCGCGCTTCTGGCTGCGACCGCGCTGACTGCCTGCGACCGGACACCGTCGAAAGCGGGAGGCAGCGCCACCGTCCCGACCGTCGCGAAATCCGAACGCGTGCCGCAGGAAGTCGGCGGCATCGAGGGGGCGACCCCGATGGCCGATCGCGTCGCCGTCGTCGGCCTGCTCAACAAGCGCAACGGGCTGGTCCGCGATCTTGAGATGAAGCCCGGCGATGTGGCGCGGGTCGGGCGCGCGATCGTGCGGCTGCGCGCGTGCGAGCAAACGGCGCCGTGGGAAGATCCGCCCGAGACCGGCGCGTTCGTCCAACTGACGGTGCAGGATCAGCGCGACGACCAATGGCGCCGCGTCTTTTCGGGCTGGATTTTCCGCGAGCGGCCCGACCGCAACATCATCCAGCATCCGATCTACGACGTCTTCGTCAAAAGCTGCGCGATGACATATCCGGGCGGCGAGCCGGTCGCGCGTTCGGCGCCGAAATCGGGTACCGCCGCTGCGCCCAAGACGTCGAGTGCGCCCCAGTCGCCTGCAACGAATGGCGGCGAAGGGACCGCGACGCCCGTCGCCCCGCCGGTCGTTCCGGCCCCGGCGCCCGCCCCGAAGGCGACGCCGTCGCCCCCCGCCAACACCGAATAAAGCCGCGCGAGATAGTCGGCCTGGCGGATTTCGATCGCGCCGAGGCTGGCGAGATGCGCGGTGATGAACTGGCAGTCGAGCAATTTCCAGCCGCCGGCGATGAGCCGAGCGACGAGGTGCGCGAGCGCGACCTTCGACGCATCACGCGCGCGGCTGACCATCGATTCGCCGAAAAAGGCGCGGCCGAGCGAAACGCCGTAGAGCCCGCCGACGAGCTCGCCGCCCAGCCAGCATTCGATGCTGTGCGCGTGGCCGATCTGGAACAGGCGGTCGTAACTCGCCTTGATGACAGGGTTGATCCACGTCGTCGGCCGGTCGCCCGCGGGCTCGGCGCAGAGTGCGACCATGTCGGCAAAGGCGGTGTCGGTGGTGACGCGGAAGCGGTCCGACACGATCACCTTTTTCAGGCTGTGCGACAGGTGAAAGCCATCAAGGGGCAGGATCGCGCGCAGCCGCGGTTCGACCCAATGGACCGACGGGTCGTCCGCCCCGTCGGCCATCGGAAAAATGCCCTGCGCATAGGCGCTGAGCAGCAGCGCCGGGTCTATGGACTCGTAGTGTTTCAGCTCGCGGGCTTCACGAATTTCAGCGTCATGCGGTCCGATTCGCCGATCGCGATATATTTGGCGCGGTCGGTCTCGCCCTCGGTCAGGTTCGGCGGCAGCGTCCAGACGCCCTTGGGATAATCCTTGGTGTCCTTGGGGTTGGCGTTGATCTCGCTCTCGCCCGCCAGCTTGAAACCCGCGGCCTCGGCAAAGGCGACCACCGAGCTCTTCTTCATATAGCCCGACTTTTCTTCTTTCGCGCTGTCGTCGCTTTCATTGAGCCGGTGCTCGACGACGCCAAGCGTGCCGCCGGGTTTGAGCATCGCGAAAATCTGCTTGAAGGCGTTGGCGGTGTTGTCGGTGCCGTCGAAGCGCCAGTTGTGGACGTTGCGGAAGGTCACCACGACATCGGCGCTGCCGTCGGGCACCTTGGGGTTGGTGCCCGCGTTCGGGAATTCGGCGAGCTTGATCGCGCCATAGACGTCGGCATTCTCGGCCTGCTTGGCCTTGACGCGGTTGAGCCCGCGTTCCCACGGCGCCGCGACATAGAGCGTGCCGCCGCCGGCCTTGGCGAGCGGGGCGAGGATTTCGGTGTACCAGCCGCCGCCGGGCCACAGCTCGACGACGGTGTCGCCGGGCTTCACCCCAAAGAAGGCGAGCGTTTCGGCGGGGTGGCGATATGCGTCGCGCGGCGTGTTCGTCGCCGTGCGGGTCGGCGCAGCGACGGCGGCGGCGATGGCGTCGTGCGCCTTGTGGTTGGCGTGCGCGTCATGCTGCATCGCGGCAGCGGGGACGGCGATCAGGGCGGCAGCACTTGCAACCAGTAACAGGGAACGCATATGGGCACCTCTCTCCGCAGGGATTTGTCTCCTTTGCGGAGACTGGGGGAAGGCCCTGTTTGCGAAGGGATGCGCAGCAATGCAAGTGTCGATGCTGTCGGTGGCGATTGCGGCGGCGACGCTGTTCGGCGTCGCCGAGGTCGCAAGCTGGCGCCGCAACAACCGGCGCGATGTCGAACAGGTCGGCTTCATGCCCTGGCGCGGGATCGCGCTCGCGTCCGCCGCGGTCGCGCTGTTCGCGACGGCCTTCTGGCTGAGCGGCCGCTAAGGCTTAGAGGCAAGCCTCAAGGTAGGGCTGGTCGAAACCGTACTGACGCGCTTTTTCCAGCGTATAGGGGCGCAGGCCCATCGCGCGATATTCGCCGACGATCTTGCCGTCCTTGTCCTCGTCGAGATATTCGAACTTGAAGAGTTCCTGCGTGACGATGACGTCGCCTTCCATGCCGATCACCTCGGTGACGTTGGTGACGCGGCGCGAGCCGTCGCGCAGGCGCTTGATCTGGACGATCAGGTCGACCGAATCGGCGATCTGCTTCGAGATCGCTTCCTTCGGGATCTTGATGTCGCCCATCAGCACCATATTTTCCATACGGCCGAGGCATTCGCGCGGGCTGTTGCTGTGGAGCGTACACATCGACCCGTCGTGACCCGTGTTCATCGCGGCGAGGAGGTCGAAACACTCCGCGCCACGGACTTCGCCCATGATGATGCGGTCGGGACGCATACGCAGCGCGTTCTTGACGAGGTCGCCCATGTGGATTGCGCCATTGCCCTCGAGGTTCGCGGGACGCGTTTCGAGCGGCAGCCAGTGCGGCTGTTGCAGGCGAAGTTCGGCGGCGTCCTCGATGGTCAGCACGCGTTCGCCGGGGTCGATCATCTTCGACAGCGCGTTGAGCATCGTCGTCTTACCCGAACCCGTACCGCCCGAGATGACGATGTTGAAGCGGCTGGCGCCCGCGATCTTCAGCGCGGTGCACATCTTTTGGCTCATCGCGCCCCATTGGCAGAGCATATCGAGCGTGATCGGCTTGGCCGAGAATTTACGAATCGAGATCGCGGTGCCGCGCAGTGACAGCGGCGGCACGATCACGTTGACGCGGCTGCCGTCCTTGAGACGGGCGTCGGCGAGCGGCGTGGTCTGGTCGACGCGGCGGCCGACGAGGTTGCAGATGCGCTGCGCGATCTGGAACAGATGCTGTTCGTCGCGGAACTGGATCGGCGCGATGACCAGCTGGCCTTTGCGTTCGATATAGGTCTGGTACGGGCCGTTGACCATGATGTCGCTGATGTCGGGGTCGGCGAGCAATTCCTCGAGCGGACCGAAGCCGAGCAGTTCGTCGACGAGCACCTTTTCGAGCGCGAACTGCTCGCGGCGGTTCAGGGTGATTCGCAGCTCGGCGAGCACTTCGAGGATGATCGGACGGAATTCTTCGGTCAGCTCGTCCTTGTTGAGCGTCGCGGCCGCCTCGGGATCGACGCGTTCGAGCAGGCGCGGCAGCACCTGTTCCTTGATCTTGTGGACCGAGGCTTCGAACCCTTGCGCCTTTTCGGGCTCCATCGACTCGGCGGTCGAGCGCTGATTGAGCCGCTCCATCGCCTCTTCTTCCGGCGTCATGTTCGACGGCATCTGCGGGATTTCGACGGGCGTCTCGATCGCGGGGAACTGGCTGCCGCCGGGGGCGCCGGCGCCACCCTGCATCGGCTTCGCGACGCCAAAGGCGGGGCGGCCAGCGGTTCCGGGTCGGCGTCCGAATGCACTCATCGGTTTATCCTGCTTCCATATCTTCGGGAGCTTCGCTGCCTGTGCAGACGAACCCCCATCCGACACGGTGAATAAACCGGAAACTTTGACATAGTCCTAATGCGCCAAGCATTTGCGCGCGGGCACAAAAAAAGCCCGCATCCGATGGGGATGCGGGCTTTTGATCGCCGTGGACGGCGGAAGCAATCAGCTTGCGATATGCTCGGCAAGGACCGTGAGGCCCGCCTCGTTAACCTCGGCAAAACCGCCTTCGACCTCGATCACCTCGGGCGCGGCACCCGCGGTCGCATAGATGGTCAGCGGCCCGTTGCGCAGCGTCGCCATGAAAGGCGCGTGGCCTTCGAGCACCGAAAAATCGCCTTCGGTCCCCGGGACGGTGACCATATGGACGTCGGCGGTCCGCTCGAGGCGGGCGGGGGTGACGAGTTCGAACTTCAGAGCCATGATATGTCCTTAAACCCCTCCCGCGCGGGGAGGGGCTCAATTTTGTTACGCGTCTTCGGCGAGCTTCGCGGCCTTGGCGACCGCTTCGTCGATGCCGCCGACCATGTAGAAGGCCGCTTCGGGCAGATGGTCATATTCGCCATCGACCACGGCCTTGAACGACTTCACCGTGTCTTCGATCGCCACGAACTTGCCGGGGATGTTGGTGAAGACTTCGGCGACGTGGAACGGTTGGCTGAGGAAGCGCTGGATCTTGCGCGCACGGGCGACGACCAGCTTATCTTCTTCCGAAAGCTCGTCCATGCCGAGAATCGCGATGATGTCCTGAAGCGACTTATACTTCTGCAGCGTTTCCTGAACGCGGCGGGCGGTCTCATAATGCTCCTGGCCGACGATCGCGGCGGTCAGAACGCGCGAGGTCGAATCGAGCGGGTCGACCGCCGGATAGATGCCGAGTTCCGAAATCGCGCGGTTCAGCGTCGTCGTCGCGTCCAAGTGGGCGAACGAGGTTGCCGGAGCAGGGTCGGTCAAGTCATCCGCGGGAACGTAGATGGCCTGCACCGAGGTGATCGAGCCCTTGTTCGTCGAGGTGATGCGTTCCTGCAGCGCGCCCATGTCGGTCGACAGCGTCGGCTGGTAGCCCACGGCCGAGGGAATACGGCCGAGCAGCGCCGACACTTCCGAACCCGCCTGCGTGAAGCGGAAGATGTTGTCGACGAAGAAGAGCACGTCCTGGCCTTCCTGGTCGCGGAAATATTCGGCGATCGTGAGGCCCGAGAGCGCGACGCGAGCGCGGGCGCCCGGGGGTTCGTTCATCTGGCCAAAGACCAGCGCAACCTTCGAACCTTCGGGGGTCGGGTTGCCGTCCTTGTCCTTGGCGATAACGCCGGCGTCGAGGAACTCGTGATAGAGATCGTTGCCTTCGCGGGTGCGTTCACCAACGCCCGCGAACACCGAGGTGCCGCCATGGCCCTTGGCGATGTTGTTGATCAGTTCCTGAATAAGCACGGTCTTGCCGACGCCCGCGCCGCCGAACAGGCCGATCTTGCCGCCCTTTGCGTAGGGAGCGATGAGGTCGATGACCTTGATGCCGGTGACGAGGATGCTCGTTTCGGTCGACTGGTCGACGAATTCCGGAGCCTTGGCGTGGATCGGCGCGGTGGCGGTGGCGTTCACCGGGCCGCGTTCGTCGATCGGGTCGCCGATGACGTTGAGGATGCGGCCGAGCGTCTGCGGGCCGACGGGAACCGAGATCTGCGCCCCGGTGTCGACGACGGGCTGGCCGCGGGTCAGGCCGTCGGTCGCGTCCATCGCGATGGTGCGGACGGTGTTCTCGCCGAGGTGCTGCGCGACTTCGAGGACAAGGCGGTTGCCGTTGTTGTCGGTTTCGAGCGCGTTCAGAATCGCGGGGAGCTGGCCGGTGAACTGGACGTCGACGACGGCGCCGATGACCTGTGCGATGCGGCCCGTGGCGGTGCCGGTGCTTGCAGCCTTGGGAGCGGCAGCCTTTTTCGGCGCAGCAGCCTTGGGCGCGGCGGCCTTCTTGGCAGGAGCCTTCTTTTCAGCGGGAGCGGTAGCCATGGTCTTCTTCCTTGGGTTGATCGATTAGAGCGCTTCGGCGCCCGCGATAATTTCGATGAGTTCGGTCGTGATCGCCGCCTGACGCGTGCGGTTGTAAACGATGGTCAGCTTGTTGATCAGGTCGCCCGCGTTGCGCGTCGCATTGTCCATCGCGGTCATCGACGCACCCTGTTCGGACGCGGCGTTCTCAAGGAGGCCCTTGAAGATCTGGATCGTGATGTTGCGCGGGAGCAGGTCGGCGAGGATCGCTTCCTCGTCGGGCTCATATTCGACCGCGGCGCCGCTCGATGCCGGAACGTCGACCGGAGCGGGAACGGGGATCAGCTGCTGGCCGGTCGCTTCCTGGAGGAGCGCCGAACGGAACTTCGAATAGAAGAGATGCGCGACGTCGAAAACGCCCGCTTCATACATCTCCATGACCTTTGCCGAAATCTCGTGCGCTTGGTCGAAGCCGATGTCGCGGATGCCGGTCGTCTCATAAAGCTCGGTGATCTGGCCCGCGAACAGGCGTGCGATCACCGGGCGGCCCTTGCGGCCGATCAGGTAGAAGAGAACCTTCTTGCCCTGTGCCTGCAGGTCGAGCGCCTTGTCGCGCGCGGCCTTGACGATGTTCGAGTTGAACGCACCGGCGAGGCCGCGGTCGCTGTTGAGCACGACGAGCAGGTGCGTATCGCTCTTGCCGGTGCCGGCGAGCAGCTTCGGCGCCGAATCCGACGCGCCGACCTTCGACGCGAGGCTGGCAACGACGCCTTCGAGGCGTTCAGCATAGGGGCGCGCGGCTTCGGCCGCAGCCTGCGCCTTGCGGAGCTTGGCGGCTGCGACCATTTTCTTGGCCTTGGTGATCTTCTGGGTCGATTTGACCGAGACGATGCGCCCTTTGAGTTCCTTCAACGAAGCCATTTAAGCCCCTCTTTGCGTCCCGGCCGGGCCGGGATGCGGAAAGCGATTAAGCGAAGATCTTGGCGAAGGCGTCGAGCGCCGCGACCAGGCCCTTTTTGGCGTCGTCGCCAAGGTCCTTGGTGTCGCGGATCGTCTTCAGCACATCGCCATGGTCGCTGCGCAGATAGGCGAGCATCGCCTGTTCGTAGCGCGACACGTCGGTCGTCGCGACATTGTCGAGATAGCCGTTGGTGCCGGCGAAGATCGACGCGGTCTGTTCTTCGAACGGCATCGGCTGGAACTGCGGCTGCTTCAGGAGCTGCGTCAGGCGCGCACCGCGGTTGAGCAGCTTCTGCGTCGACGCGTCGAGGTCCGAACCGAACTGCGCGAAGGCTTCCATTTCGCGATACTGGGCGAGCTCGAGCTTGATCGAGCCCGACACCTTCTTCATCGCCTTGGTCTGCGCGGCCGAGCCGACGCGGCTCACCGACAGGCCCACGTTGATCGCCGGGCGGATACCCGCGTTGAACAGGTTGGTTTCGAGGAAGATCTGGCCGTCGGTAATCGAAATCACGTTGGTCGGGATGTACGCCGAAACGTCGCCCGCCTGCGTTTCGATGATCGGCAGCGCGGTGAGCGAGCCCGAACCATTGTCGCTGTTCATCTTTGCAGCGCGCTCGAGAAGGCGGCTGTGGAGATAGAAAACGTCGCCGGGATAAGCTTCGCGGCCCGGCGGGCGGCGGAGCAGCAGCGACATCTGGCGATAGGCGACGGCCTGCTTCGACAGATCGTCATACACGATCACGGCGTGCATGCCGTTGTCGCGGAAATATTCGCCCATCGTCACGCCGGCGTAGGGTGCGAGATACTGGAGCGGAGCGGGCTCCGAAGCAGTCGCGGCGACGACGATCGAATATTCCATCGCGCCATTTTCTTCGAGCTGGCGCACGATCTGCGCGACGGTCGAACGCTTCTGACCGACGGCGACGTAGATGCAGTACAGCTTCTTCGATTCGTCGGTGCCGGCGTTCGCCTGCTTCTGGTTGATGAAGGTGTCGATCGCGACGGCGGTCTTGCCGGTCTGACGGTCACCGATGATCAGTTCGCGCTGGCCGCGGCCGACGGGGACGAGCGCGTCGAGCGCCTTGAGGCCGGTCTGGACGGGTTCGTGAACCGAGGTGCGCGGGATGATGCCCGGCGCCTTGACTTCGACGCGCATGCGCTTGTCGGCTTTGATCGGGCCCTTGCCGTCGATCGGGTTGCCGAGGCCATCGACGACGCGGCCGAGCAGGCCCTTGCCGACGGGAACGTCGACGATCGTGCCGGTGCGCTTGACGGTGTCGCCTTCCTTGATCTCGCTGTCCGAGCCAAAGATCACGATACCGACATTGTCGGCTTCGAGGTTGAGCGCCATGCCCTTCACGCCATTGGCGAATTCGACCATTTCACCGGCCTGGACATTGTCGAGGCCGTGGACGCGGGCGATGCCGTCGCCGACCGAGAGCACCGAACCGATTTCGCTGACCGTTGCGTCGGTCCCGAAATTGGCGATCTGGTCCTTGATGACCTTGCTGATTTCAGCGGCGCGGATTTCCATTGTTTAGCCTTTCATCGGGCAAATTTGGCGTACGGGCTTTCAGCCCTTCATCGCCTGGGCGAAACTGTTGAGACGGGTACGGATGCTGCCGTCGATCAGCTGGCTGCCCAGCTGGACCACGAGGCCGCCGAGGATGGCGGGATCGACGGTCGTGTCGACGGTGACGTCGCGCCCGACACGGGATTTGAGGTTGGCGGTCAGCTCCTTGAGCTGCGCGGCCGAAAGCGGATGTGCGCTGGTGACCTTGGCGGTCACTTCGCCCCGATGATCGGCGACGATCGCGCCGAAGGCGTCGATCATGCCCGGCAGATCAGCGAGGCGACGGTTCTCGGCGAGCACGCCGAGAAACTTGGCGGTCAGCGAATCGAGCTTCAGCGACTTGGCGACCGCAGCGATGGCGTTGGCTGCGTCGGCGCGGCCGACGACCGGGCTGGCTATCAGCGCCGACAGGTCCGCCGAATCGGCGAGGCCGGTCTTGAGCGTCGCGAGGCTCTTGGCCACCGCGTCAATCGCGTTCGATTCGCGCGCCAGATCGAACAAAGCGACCGCATAACGGCCCGCGAGGCCCGCCGTGATGTTGCCTTGAATGCCGCCGGAATTCTCCACGCGTGAAAGTCCTTTTCTACGATCCCGTGGGGGATGGGTCGCGCTCTTTTCGGGGATATTCGACGAATGCCCCCCACGCGAAGTCGCGGCGCGCCTAGCAACGATTTTGCCGCAATGCAAGGCGGGCGGGCGATTGCTTTTGCCCCTTCGTGCGATAGGGACCGGCTAACCAAAAAATATGACCTCGAAGGGAAGGTGCGGGATGGGCGAGATGATTCGAATGACGATGGACGATGGCGCCGAAACTGCCGTCTATCATGCGGCACCTGTGGGCGAGCGCCGGGGCGGGTTGGTGCTGATCCAGGAAATTTTCGGGGTCACCGACCATATCCGCGAGATGTGCGACGATTTCGCGGCCGAGGGCTATGAGGTGCTGAGCCCCGCGCTCTTCGATCGCGAGCATCCGGGGTTCGAGAGCGACTATTCGGGTCCGCAGTTCCAGCGTGCGGTTGAGCTGGCGCGCGAGCTGCATCCGTTCGAGCAGAGCCTCAAAGATGCGCAGACGTGCATCGATGCATTGAAGGGCAAAGGTCCCGTCTTCATTACCGGCTATTGCTATGGCGGCTCGGTCGCGTGGCGGATGGCGCAGATCAGTTCCGACCTTGCCGCATCCTCGGCCTTTTACGGCAGCCTTGTGCCAACGATGTTCAAGGACGAGGCGCCCGGTTGCGCCACCATCGCGCATTTCGGCCGCTACGACGACGGCATCCCGATGGAGGGCGTCGAGGCGCTGATTGCCAAGGATCATCCGACCGCGCAGATTTTCATCTATGACGCGGGGCATGGCTTCAATAGCGACCGGCGCAAGGATTATCACGAGGCGAGCGCCGATCTCGCACGCGAGCGCACGCTGATGCTGTTCAAAGCGTGCAGGGGGTAAGACGCCGGACAGTGTAAGGGGTGGGGAACGGGCGTTAGCGGTTCCTATGTGCACCCCGGCGAAGGCCGGGGCCCAGAATTCCAACGCTAACCTCAGCTGGTTCCGGACTGGGCCCCGGCTTTCGCCGGGGTGCACATCTCTATCGTCCGCAACCGGTCGTTGGCGAACGGTCCAGTTCTAGCTCTATTCACTTCTTCGGCTTCGGCGCAGTTTGTCGCGCGTTGCTGATGTCGGGAACGACCTTCAAGGCGTGGCCGCAGCTCCAGCCGCCGCGCCGCTCGCCGGCTGGCAGCGATAGACGAGCCGTTCGTTGGGGGTGGCGGGAAGCGCGCTGCGGATCGCATCCTGCTGCGCCGCAAGGCCGGCGAGTTCGTCGGGATTGGCGGTGCAGCTCTTGAGCGTGATCGCCGCGCGCGTCTCGCGTGCCTTGGTCATCGTTTCGGCATCGAGCAGGTATCGCTCGACGCGATAGTCGCGCCCGGTCGAATCGATCGACGCGACGGTGACGGTCGCTTCCTCGTTCGGCACGAGGATCCGCTGCCAGCGGTCGTCGGCGGCCTGCGTATATTGGGTGCGGCCGTTGACGCAGCCGCCCTTGCCGATGCTGATCGGCACGTCGGTCGTCGCCGACACGGTGATGCGGCTGCGGTCGGGGCGGATCGTGCAGAGCAAATTGCCCTGTGCGAGTTTGGGCGTTTCGACGGTGGTGGCGGTCGCCGCTTCCTCGGCGATTTCGGCGTGCGCGTCGGGGCGCGTGACGAACAGGACCGCGGCGCCAAGGATCAGCACCGCGCCCGCGCCGCCCGCGATCTTGGCATTGCGGATATTCTTCTGGTTGTAGAAGAGCAGGCCGGCGCCGGCAGCGAGTGCGCCGATGACGAAGAGCACGCCCGCGAGCGCGATGCGATTCTCGCGCGCGGCGAGCGCCTCTTCCTCGGCGCGGGCCTGCTTGAGGTCGCGGTCGAGCCGCGCGGCGGCATCCTTCGCCGCATTGGCTTCGGCGCTCGCGCGCGATTCGGCGTCCATCGCGGCGCGGTCGCGCGCGTCGGCCTCGGCGAGCGACAGGCAGGGGGTGCCCACGCTGCTATATTGCTGGTCCGCATCGGCGAGGAAGCGCAGCAGTTCGCGCCCCGCGATCGCAAAGGCGAAGGGCGAATCGCCGTCGTCGGCGCGGGTGATCGCGGTGTTGATTCCGGTGATGCGGCCGCACTGGTCGACGAGCGGGCCGCCCGAATTGCCGCGCGAGATCTTCGCGGTGTGGATCAGCATCGCGACCCCGTCGACCGACTGCATGTTCGACATATTGCCTTCGCTGCGCGTCGGGGTGCGCGGGGTGATATAGTCGTTGGCGCTGCGCGCGGTCGCGAGGTCGACGTTACCGGGGTAGCCCAAGGCGACGACATCGGCGCCCGAATCGAGCGGGCCGGTGTAGATCGCGGCGGCGGGCAGGCGTCCCTCGGTAATCTCGATCAGCGCGAGGTCGCGCGCGGTGTCGATCGCGATCAGCTTGCCCGCGAAGCTTTTCTGTCCCTCGGACGGGACGACGCCCAGCGCGACATTGTCGGGATATTTGGCGGCCGATTCGACGACATGCGCGTTGGTAACGATGCGCGTGGGCGAGATTGCGATGCCGCTGCCATGACCGAAACCGACGACCTCGCCATCGACCATCGCGACGGTGACGACGCGCACGACGCTGCGCGACGCGGCGCTGATGTCGTCGGCGGCACGGGCCGGAAGGGTGAGGGCGAAGAGGGCGAGCAGCAGCGCGAGGAGGCGGGTCATGGCGCGCACACTAGCCGCGCGAACTTTGAACGCAAGCATCGGGACGCGGCGCGAATCGCGTGGTGGCATTGACGGTCCAACAGCCGAGAAAGGATGTTCCGATGACCTATTCGATCCGGGGGCTGAGCCCAGAAAGCTTCGCCCCGCTCTTCGCGCTCGACGATGCGGCGCTCGCGGCGATCAACGCGCGCCGCGTCACCGCGACCGCCGACCGCGGCTTTCCGTGCCGCATCAGCCTCGATGATGCGAAGGCGGGCGAGGAGCTGATCCTGCTCCATCACACCAGCCACGATGTCGAAACGCCGTATCGCAGCGCCTATGCGATCTATGTGCGGCCGGACGTCGAGGCGGCGAGCTATCGCGACGAACTTCCGCCGGTGTTCGAGGGGCGTCCGCTGGCGCTCCGCGCCTTCGATGCGGGCGGCATGCTGCAGACCGCGCGGCTTGCCGGACCGGGCGAGGCCGACGCCGCGATCCGCGACCTGTTCGCCGACACCGGCATATCCTATATCGATGCCCACAACGCCGCGCATGGCTGTTTCGCCGCGCGGATCGAGAGGAATTGACCATGGACTTCCAGGCCATGACCGACGACGAGCGTTGGGAAGCGGTGCAGGCGCGCGACAAGGCGCAGGACGGCCGTTTCGTCACCGGGGTGCTGACCACCGGCATCTATTGCCGGCCAAGCTGCGCTGCGCGCCATCCCTTGCGCCACAATGTCCGCTTCTTCCCCGATGGCGATGCGGCGCGCGCGACGGGCCTCCGCCCGTGCAAGCGCTGCCTGCCCGACGATGTCGCGCGCGACGACAGCGCGGTGATCAAGGCGATCGCGGCGATCAAGGGAAGCGAGGAGCCGCTGGCGCTCGCCGACCTCGCTGCGCGCACCGGCTATTCGCCGACGCATTTCCAGCGCGTCTTCACGCGCCACACCGGGCTGTCGCCCGCGGCTTATGCGCGTGCGCTCCGCGACGAACGCGCGCGGCAGGCGCTGAGCGACGGGAGCCGGGTCACCGACGCGATTTACGACGCGGGCTTTTCGGGGCCGTCGCGCTTCTATGAGAATATGGAAGGTCGCATGGGGATGACTGCGTCGGCGTGGGTCAATGGCGGCAAGGGCGCGACGATCCATTGGGCGGTGGTGCCGACCAGTCTTGGCGAGATGCTTGTTGCCGCGACGGGGAAGGGCGTGTGTCGCCTGAGCTTCGACGAAGGGCGCGAGGCACTGGAAGAGCGCTTCCCGGCGGCCGAACTGGTCGAAGGCGGCGAGGAGTTCGAAGCCCTGCTCAAGCAGGTCGTCGAAGCGGTCGAGGCGCCGGTGAATGGCTTCGACCATATCCCGATCGACGTGAAGGGCACCGCCTTTCAGGAAGCCGTGTGGCGAGAGCTCAGGAAAATCCCTGCGGGCGAGACGCGCAGCTATGCCGATATCGCCGCCGCGGTCGGCAAGCCCAAGGCGGTGCGCGCGGCGGGGAGCGCGAACGGCGCAAATAATGTGGCGGTGCTGATCCCGTGCCACCGTGTGGTACGCAGCGACGGAACGCTCGGCGGCTATGCTTACGGCCTACCGATCAAGGAAGAATTGCTCAAGAGGGAGAGTTTTTGATGTCAGACAAGGTTGCTGAATTTCGTGCACTGCATGTCCCGGGCGATCCGCTGATCCTCGTCAATATCTGGGACGCGGGAAGCGCGAAGGCGGTCGCAGGCGCCGGGGCCAAGGCGATCGCCACGGGCAGCTTCGGCGTCGCCGGCGCGCAGGGCCGCGCCGATGGCGAGGATTTTCCGCTCGATGAGGCACTCGAAAATCTGGAGCGCATTCTGTCGATCACCGACCTGCCGGTGACGATCGACATGGAGGCGGGTTATGGCGCCGATCCGGCGGCGGTGGGCGCGTCGGTCGACCGCGCGAGGGCGGCCGGGGCTGCGGGGATCAACATGGAGGACCGGTTGCCGGGCGCGACCGGGCTGCTCCCCGTCGCCGAAGCGGTCGCGCGCTATCGTGCCGCCGCCGACACCGGCATTTTCGTCAACGCACGCTGCGATACGTTTCGCGGGGCCGATGCGGCGAAGGACGGCGACGCGCTCGTCGTGGCGACGCTCGAACGCGCGCGCGCTTATGCCGACGCGGGCGCGGGATCGCTGTTCGTGCCCTTCCTGCTCGATCCGAAATGCATCGGCGCGATCTGCGACGCGTCGCCGCTGCCGGTGAACATATTGCGCGGCAAGGGCGGGCCGACGCACAAGGAACTCGCGGCGCTCGGCGTCGCGCGGATAAGCCATGGGCACCAGCCCTGGGCGGCCGCGATGGCATGGCTGGCGGAGCAGGCGCAGCAGGTGCTCGGCGGCGCCGAACCCGATTATTGAGAGTCAGACAAAGCTGTACGGATCAATATCGATCGCGAGGCGGGCTTTGGTGGGCCAGTCGATGCTGCCGACCCATTCGCGGATTGTGCCTTGCAGGTCGAAGCTGCGCGGCGCGTGGAGCAATAGCCGGAAGCGGTGGCGGCCGCGCAGCATCGCGAGTGGGGCAGGCGCAGGGCCATAGACCGCGAGGCCCTCGGCAACCGGCGCCTTATGCCCGAGCCGCTGCGCGACGCCGCGCGCGACCTCGATATCTTCGGACGAGATGACGAGCGCGGCAAAGCGGCCGTAGGGCGGCGCCCCAGCGAATTTGCGCGCCGCGGCCTCGGCCGAATAGAAGCCGTCGCGATCGTTCGCGACGAGCGCGGCCATTACCGGCGCCTCGGGCACCCGCGTCTGGATCAGCACCTCGCCGGGTTTCACCCCGCGTCCCGCGCGTCCCGCGACCTGCGCGATCTGCTGGAAGGTGCGTTCGGAGGCGCGGAGGTCGCCGCCGTCGAGGCCGAGGTCGGCATCGACCACCCCGACGAGCGTCAGATTGGGGAAATGATAGCCCTTGGTCACGAGCTGCGTGCCGATGATGATGTCGACCAGCCCGCCCTCGACATTGTCGACGAACTCGGCGGCTTTGGCGGGTGACCACAATGTGTCGGAGGTGACGATCGCGGTGCGCGCCTCGGGAAAGCGCAGCGCGACCTCGTCGGCGACGCGCTCCACGCCGGGGCCGCAGGCGACGAGGCTGTCCTCGTCCTCGCACTCGGGGCAGAGCCGCGGCGGCGGCATGACATGCCCGCAATGATGGCAGGCGAGACGGTGGACGAGGCGATGCTCGACCATCCATGCGGTGCAATTGGGGCACTGGATGCGGTGCCCGCAGGTGCGGCAGAGCGTCAGCGGCGCGAAGCCGCGGCGGTTGAGGAACAACAGGCTCTGCTCGCCCTTTTGCAGCCGGTCGGCGAGCGCGTCGACGAGCGGTGGCGCGAGCCAGCGGCCGCGGTCGGGCGGATCCTGCCGCATGTCGATCGCGGCGAGATCGGGCAGCGTCGCGCCGCCGAAGCGCGCGGGGAGCTGGATGTGGCGGTAGCGCCCCGCCTCGACCATCGCGAGGCTTTCGAGCGCGGGGGTCGCGCTGGCGAGGATGACGGGCAGCCCCTCGAAATGGCCACGCATCACCGCCACGTCGCGCGCGTGATAATGGACGCCATCCTCCTGCTTGAAGCTCGTCTCGTGCGCCTCGTCGACGACGATCACCCCCAGATTGCCATAGGGCAGGAACAGCGCCGAGCGCGCGCCGACGACGATCTTCGCCTCGCCCGCCGCGATGCTGTGCCAGGCGCGGCGGCGCTCGGTCGAGCGGAGGCCCGAGTGCCAGGCGACGGGTTCGCAGCCGAAGCGGGCGGCAAAGCGCGTCAGCATCGGCTCGGTGAGCGCGATTTCGGGGAGCAGGACGAGCGCCTGCTGGCCCGCGTCGATCGCGGCGGCGATCGCCTCCATATAGACTTCGGTCTTGCCCGATCCGGTGACGCCGTCGAGCAGCAACGTGTCGAATTCCCCGGCGTGCACCGCGTCGCGGAGCTGCCCGGCGGCGGCGGTTTGTTCGTCCGACAGGTCGGGCGGGGCAAAGCCGCTGTCGGGCTCGGGATAGGGCTGGTCGGCCGAGACGGTGACAGCTTCGAGCGCACCGGTGTTGATCAGCCCGCGGATCACCGCGTCGCTGACCTCGGCGAGCGCGGCGAGTTCGCGCACCATACCCTGCCGGTCGCCGATCTGTTCCAGCGCCACGGTGCGCTGCGGTGTCATCCGCGCCGGGAGTTCGCCGGTGGCGCGATATTCGACGATCGGGCGCCGCGCATCGGCGAAGGCGACGCCGGGAAGCACCATTCGCAGCACCGCGCCCGGCGGGGCGAGATAATAGTCGCTCGTCCATTCGACGAGACGGCGTAAGGGGGCCGCGATCGGCGGGACGGGCACGACCTCGTAAAGGTTGCGCAGACGATTGTCGCCAACCGCCTCGGGCGCGCCGAAGCTGGCATCCTCCCACACCACGCCGCCGAGACGCCGCGGGCCGAGCGGCGCGATCACGACGCTGCCGAGTGGCGCTTCGCTCTCGCGCGGGACGCGATAGTCGAGCGGGCCGAGGGCGGCGGTGAGGAGAAGGACGCGGGCGCGGGTCATGGATGGGGCAGGATATAGGGCGGCGGGTAAAATAGGAAAGCGGCGCTAGCGGGGCGCCCCCTTCTTTCGTCATGCCGGACTTGATCCGGCATCCATTCCCGCGCCATCGGCATGGACCCCGGATCAAGTCCGGGGTGACGAAGAGGTTTAAGTCGAGGCCAGCGCCGCCTTCTTGACCTTAGGCTTCGCGGGCTTCGGGCGCTTGAACCAGAAGGTCCACACCGCAAGGCTGCCAAGCATCGTCAGCGCGAGGCCCGAGATCGTGAGCAGGATGCGCCAGGTCCAGCCGCCGACCTTTGACGCGTGGATCGGGAAGGCCATGTTGAACGCTTGCGCGCCGGGCGCGAGCTTCAAAGCGTCGCGCGCGCCCAGCAGTTCGCCCGTTGCGGCGTCGAACGCCAGCGTGGTGCGGCCGTTGGGGAGCCATTCGGCGGGCTGCTTCATGCGCAGGTTAATCGGGTCGCCGGGTTTGCGCGGCAGGCTGAGGATACGAAATTCGGCATCGGGGAAGCGGCGGCGCGCTTCACTCAGCATCGCGGTAAAGTCGGGCCTTCCGGCAAGCGCGCCGCCCTTATATTTCGGCGGCTCGAGCGCCTTTGCGGTTTCGGCGACCGGGCCGAAGGGCGCAACCACTCCCAAGGCGAAGGGGCGGAAGATCATCATCGTGCCGGTGACGATCGAGATCAGCAGCAGCGGCGCGACCACGATACCGAGATCGCGGTGGTGCATGACGATCGAGGGGCGCGACATGCGCTTCGGCCAGAGGCGAAGCTGGAAGGTCTTGCGGGTGCGCCACCACAGGATCGCGCCGCTGATGACGAAGAAGAGACCGCAAAGCCCTGCGATCCCGATCACCCATTCGCCATTGTCGCCGGCGAACAGATGATGGTGGAAATCGAAAATCCAGAGCTCGGGCCGCTCCCACTGGCTCGCCCAGCGCGTGACGATCTCGCCCGACTGGTTCGCATAGGCGCCGGCTTCCTTGCCGATGCGCAGCTGGTGGAGGCCGAAGCGCTCGTCGGCATAGATGATGCCCTGCGCGCCCGGGGTCGCCATCAGCCGCTCGGTGGTCCCGGCGACCGTCGTCAGGTCGCCGCGCAGCGGATCGCCGGTCCCCGGAAAGCCGATCCACAAATGCTCGTAGAGCAGGATCGTGCCCGACAGGCCGAGCAGCGCGAGCACGAGGCCGATCAGGCCCCCCGTCCAGCGGTGCAGCGTGTCGAGCAGCTTCATCATTTAGAAGCGATAATCCCAGCCGAGCGTGAAGGTCCGGCCGCGCCCCGCGAAGAAGGCGAGATTGTCGGTCGGAAGCCGCGTGTCGCTCGAATAGTCGATATAGAATTTGTCGAACAGATTCTGGACCGACAGGTTCAACCCGCCGAAGCCGGTCTGGTACCGGATGCTGGCGTCGGTGATCGTGTAGCCGCCGAAATTGTTGCGCTGGTCGGGATTCGCTTTGCCGTGGAAGTCGCGCTTCAGGAAGAATTGCGTCTGCACCAGCGCCGAGAGCGGGCCCTTGTTGTAGCTGGCGTTCAGGTTCAGGCGGTCGGGCGAGATGTTCGTGCCGTCGAGGTCGGTATCGACGATCCCGTCGGGGTTAGCGCTGTCACTGTCATATTTGCCCTGGATGTGGGCGTATCCGACGCCGAGTTTCAGCCCGTCGATCGGCAGCGTGACGCGCAGGTTGACCTCGAGCCCCTCGATCTCGACGCGCTGGCGCTGGACGTCGAAGATGCGATCGGGGCGCGCGATGAGCAGCTGCCCCTTGTCGCTCGACGACCAGAAATAGGTTGCGCTGGCGTCGAGCGGGCCGCGCTTCAGCTCGACCCCGACTTCGCGGTTGTTCGAGATGATCGGCGAAATGTCGAGGAAGCTGTCGATATCGACCCCGGTGCGGTTCACCGCGCGCGTAATGCGGCCAATGTCGGGGACGGTGAAGCCCTCGGCATAGCTCGCATAGGCGCGAATGCCGGCCCAGGGTTCGATGATGACGCCGCCGTTGATCAGCAAATCGTCGAACTTGGGCTTGCCGCCCGCGACATCGACGCCGCCATAGGTGCCGAGGCCGCAGTTGGTGGTCACTGTCGCCGAGCAGGCGACAAAGGTCGTCGAGGCGAGCGTGTGGAAATCGTCGATCTTGATCTTCACATTTTCCCAGCGAAGCCCGCCCGCGAGGCGGACGATGCCGTCGAACAGCTTGAGGTTCGCCTGACCGAAGGGGGCGAGGCTGCGGAAATCGCTTGGCGGCACCCAGACGCGGCCCGTCGCGATCAGCGCCTGTTCGGTCTTGTCGACGAGCGCGTCGAAGCCGAGCGTGACGGTCAGATCCTCGAAGCCCGGAACCGCGCGCTCATAGCTCAATTTGGCGCCGAGCTTGCGGCTGCGGTTTTGCGACTGGTCGAACAGGGTGCCGACAGGCGCGAGCGCGGGATCCTGGAAGGTCGCCTGCGTCGCGACCTCGCCGCCGAAGGTGTCGCGGCTGCGGTTGAAGAAGATCTGGCTGACGAAATTGCCGCCGCCGAGATCGGTGTCGGTCAGCGACAGCGCGACGCTCTCGGTGCGGTTCTGCGCCGACTTGCCCGGCGGGTCGCCGCGCACGGCGCTGGTCGGCGTGCCGAGCGTGCGGCTGCCCGCGAGCGCGATATAGTCGCCGTCGCCCTTGAGCTCGAAGCGGCTGGCGATCAGGTCGAGCCGTGCGGTCGGCGACAATTCGTATCCGAGGCGCGCGAAGAGCGAGAGCGTGTTCGAATCCTGCGTTTCGCCCTGCGTCAGGTTGATGCCGATGCGGCGGCCCTCGCCATCGTAAAAGGCGCCACGCTTTTCATATGCGGCGCCAAAGGTCGCGTCGAAACGGCCGGCCCGATATTGGAACAGCCCGCCGATCTTGCCGCCGATACCGTCCTTGCTGAAATCATTGTCGGCGGTGCCCTGCAACAGGACGCGGCCCGAAATGCCTTCCTCCTTCGGTGCGCCGACGGTGACCTGGTTGACGATGCCGCCGGTCCCGCCGATGCCCTGCAGCGCGTTCGAGCCATAGATCAGCTCGACGCGGTCGACGAAGAAGCCGTCGATCGTAAAGCCATCGCGGCTGCCGTCGCGCATCGGGGTCGATTGCGGAATGCCGTTGATCGCATAGAGCGGCGAACGGCCGCGCAACGTCTCGCCCGCACCCGACAATTTCTGGCGCGTCGGCGAGAAGCTGGGGGTGAGGTTCGACACCGCGTCGGTGACCGAGCCCGAAATCGCGAGCTGCTGGTCGAGTGTGTCCTTGCCGATGATATCGATGGTGAGCGGCAGCGCGCTGGGCGGCAGGATGGTGCGCGCGGCGGTGACGACGATTGCATCTTCGCCCTCGGGCGCCTCGGTCACAGGCGCATTGTCCTGCGCGAAGGCGGGCGAAGAAAGCGCCGTGCATGCAAGCGCGGCGAGGACAAATTTGCGATTCATTCGGAGAGCTCCCTTTTCGGAAGCGGCCGCTAGTGAGAACTATTCTCAAAAGCAAGAAAAAAGGCGATTTGACCCTCAACCTTGGGAGAGGGGACAGGCCGGTCAAAGCAGGCTATCATCCTCGCAATGCGGGAAAAGGAACTACGCTTCGCCCTGATTTGCTACGGCGGCATCAGCCTCGCCGTCTATATGCACGGCATCACCAAGGAGATCTGGCGGCTGGCCGCTGCGTCGCGCGCCTTTCACGACGGCGACGGGATTACCGGTTCAGGTGGGGTGTACCGCGACCTGCTTGCAGCGATCGCCGAGCATGGCAGCGTCAAGCTGCGCGTGCTTCCCGACATCGTCGCGGGGGCGAGTGCGGGCGGGATCAACGGCATCTTCCTCGCGCGCGCGCTCGCCACGGGCAAGTCGCTCGACCCGCTGACCGAGCTATGGCTGACCGATGCCGACGTCGACAGCCTGCTCGATCCCGATGCCCGGCCGCTCTCGGCGATGACCAAATTCTGGGCGGTGCCGATCGCCGGATGGGCGATGAAGCGGCGCGGCAACGCCATCGACCGCACCGTCGGCGAGGATGCGCAGGACGAAGTGCGCGCCAAGCTGTCGCGCTTCGTCCGTGCGCGCTGGTTCGAACCGCCCTTTGGCGGCGTCACTTTCTCGAACCTACTGCTCGATGCGTTCGACGCGATGGATGCAGGGCCGCACGGGCCACCGCTGGTGCCCGCCGAGCAGCCCGTCGACCTGATCGTCTCGGTGACCGATTTTGCCGGACATAAGGAGCAACTGATCCTCAACAGCCCGCCGCGCGTGACCGAACAGGAGCATCGGTTGATGATGCACTTCCGGCACGACGGCCGCGCGGGCCGGCGGCTCGACGATGTGCCGGGACTGGTCGCGGCGGCGCGCGCGACGGCAAGTTTTCCGGGCGCCTTTCCGCCCTTCACCTTGCGCGAGCTCGACATGGCGCTCGAAAAGCGCGGTGTCGCATGGCCGGGGCGCGACGCCTTCATCCGCGCGCAGCTGCCGCGCGTGCCCGACAGCGACCCCGCCGACCGCGTGCTCATCGACGGCGCGGTGCTGGCGAATGCGCCCTTCCGCCCCGCGATCGCGGCGCTCAAGCAGCGCCCGGCGCGCCGCGAAATCGACCGCCGTTTCATCTATATCGACCCCAAGCCCGATTATAAGGCGATCAGCGTCGGCAAACCGGGTGAAGCCACCGAACAGGGCCAGCTTCCGGGTTTCCTGCCGACGATCCTCGGTTCGCTGTCGGCGATCCCGCGCGAACAGCCGATCCGCGAGAATATCGAGATGATCGAGGGCATGTCGCGCCGTATCCGCCGCATGCAGCACATCATCGACGCGATGAAGGTCGAGGTCGAGGAACAGGTGGCGGCGCTGTTCGGTACAACCTTCTTTCTCGACACGCCGACCCCGGCGCGTCTCGCCAAATGGCGCGCCAAGGCGCAGGACCAGGCCGCGGTGCGCGCGGGCTTCGCCTATGCGCCCTACGGCCATCTCAAGCTGTCGGCGGTGATTGACGAACTGGGAAATATCGTCGACCGGCTCGTCCCGCCCGAGGGGCCGGTGCATGTCATCAACCGCCGCATCGCGATGTGGACTGAGGCGCGCGCGCGCGGGCTCGACCGGATTTCGGGCAAGCGGGGCACGGGTGCGAGCAGCGAGGCGATCGAGTTTTTCCGCACCCACGATCTGGGTTTCCGCATTCGGCGCCTGCGCTTCCTCGCGCGCGAACTTGATGCGTCGGTCGAGGCAGCACGCGAAAAGCGCGATCCCGACTGCGAAGAGATGCGCGAGACAATCTTCACCGCGCTCGGCCAATATCTCGAGCGCGAGGGCGATGCTTGGCTCGCCGACCTCGACGTGCCGGCCGACACCGAACCTGGCCACTGGATCGACGCGATCGCCGCGCGGCGCGACCTCGTCGTGCTCGACGCCGAAACCGACGAGGTGATCGCGGCGGCGCTTGCGAAGCTGCCCAAGGACGACCGGCGGACGATGCTCTTCGCCTATTTGGGCTATCCCTTTTACGACATCGCGACCCTGCCGCTGCTCCAGGGCGAAGGGTTCGACGAGTTCGATCCGATCAAGATCGACCGCATCTCGCCCTCCGACGCGACCGCGATCCGCACCGGCGGTGCGGCAGCGATGCTGAAGGGGGTCGAATTCAACAGCTTCGGCGCCTTCTTCAGCCGCGCGTACCGCGAGAATGATTATCTGTGGGGCCGCCTTCACGGCGCCGACCGGCTGATCGACATCGTCGCGAGCAGCGTGAACGGCGACGGCGCGGTGCCTGCGGACGAATTGAAGGCGATCAAGCGCCGCGCTTTCCACGCGATCCTCGATGAGGAGGAGGGGCGGTTGCCGAAGGTGAAGGCGCTGATCGACGAATTGCGCGGCGAGATCGGCGCGCGCTGAGAGCTCAGACGGTCACTTCGCCTGCATCGACGAGCAGCTTCAGCATGACCGCCGCGCCGCATTGCTGCGATTTGGCCTTGGTGTTGAAACGCCCGTCGGCGGTATATTTGCCGCTCTCATAATGGTTCGAAAAGCTCCACAGATAGGGGGTCGGCACCGCGGTGCCGCGATAGCCGAAACCATTATAGGCCTCGAAGCGGAACAGGATGCGTTCGAGGTTCCAGTCGGTCTTGCCAGTGAAGCCGAGCAGTTTGAGCGCATCTTTCGCGCTCCACTCCCAGTCGGTCGGCGGCGCCCAGACCAGCGGACGGCCGGCCGGCACCTTGCGCGTGCGCCCGGTGAGCGGATGATCGCCATTGTGCAGGTGCGCGAGAAAATTGAAGCTCGCCTCTAGCCCGTGGATGATGCCGATAACATACCAGGGAACGCCGGTGTCGAGCGCGACCCGGTCATAGGTCGGGCGCGACGTTTTGAGCATCGTCAGATACCAATCGGTCGACGTTTTGTACCGGTCGCGCAGCGTCATCGAATCGAACAGGCGGCGATATTCGTCCTTCAGCGCCGGGTAGTTGCGCGCGCGGCTGAGCGGCGGCGGGGCCGGCTTCTTGGGGGGCGCAGGCGCCGCGCTGGCGAGCAGGACAGGCCTGGCGGCGGCGGGCCGATCGATATCGATTGTGAAGGGGACGAGCGAGACGGGACCGTCATTGTCCCAGTCGAGCTGCCGATCGCTGCCCGACGTAAAGCCGCGAAGCAGGTCGGGGATTTCATGTTCGGCGCCGTGCAACTCGGCGAGGAGCGCGCCAGCCTGATTGCCAAGCGCCGGGTCGACCCGTGCGCTGCGGTCGATCAGAGCGACAAGCCGCGGCATTGCCAGACGATAGAGCGACCCCGGAATATCGGCGGGCGACAGGTCGCCGTCGAAACGCAGCGGCGTGTCGGGAAGCTTGGCGCGGTCGGCGTCGCGTTCGAGCCGGCGCAGCGAGTCGACGATCTCGGCCGCGCGGATCGCCTCGCCCGGCAGCAGCCGGCTCACTTCGCCGGGCAATTTGAGGCCGAACAGGTCTGTCTGCTGCGTGGCGGCGTGCGCGCGCGTCGCCGCAAGAGCGATCAGGCTGGCGCCCCAACCGAGCAGGGTACGCCTGGGAATTTCGGTGATCGGCATCGACTCACTCCTCCCAGGCGGGAGGCTATCATGCCGGAGCGACCGAGTCTTGCCGAACGCCAATCCGCCGCATCGCGGCGGATCAGTCGGTCAGATCGTCCCACATTTCCTTGATGCGGCCGAAGAAGCCCTGGCTCGCCGGACATTCCTCGCCCGTCTCGGTCTCGCGGAACTCGCAGAGCAGTTCCTTCTGCCGCGCGGTGAGCTTGGTCGGCGTCTCGACGTCGATCTGGACGACAAGGTCGCCGTGGCCGCGGCCGTTGAGCACCGGCATGCCCGCGCCGCGCTGGCGGAGCTGTTTCCCCGACTGGATCCCTGCGGGGATATTGATGTCGTGCTTCTTGCCGTCGAGCCCGGGGATGCTGATCTCGCCGCCCAAGGCTGCGGTGGTGAAGCTGATCGGCGCGCGCGTGAACAAAGTCGTGCCCTCGCGCTCGAACACCTTGTGCCGCGCCATGTGGAGGAAGATGTAAAGGTCGCCCGGCGCCGCGCCGCGCGCGCCGCTCTCGCCCTCGCCCGACAGGCGGATGCGCGTGCCCTCGTCGACCCCGGCGGGGATGTTGACGGTCAGCGTCTTGCGCCGGTCGACGCGGCCCTCGCCATGGCATGTATTGCACGGATCGGCGATGACCTCGCCCGCGCCCTGACAGGCCGGGCAGGTGCGCTCGACCATGAAGAAACCCTGCTGCGCGCGCACCTTGCCGTGGCCGGCGCAGGTGGTGCAGCGGTTGGTCTGGGTGCCGGGCTTGGCGCCCGATCCGTCGCACGTCTCGCAGCGCGCCGCGACATCGACCTGGATCTCGCGCGTGACGCCGGCAAAGGCATCCTCGAGCTTAATTTCCATGTCATAGCGCAGGTCCGCGCCGCGCGCGGGGCCGCGTTGCTGGCGCCCGCCGCCAAAGGCCGATCCGAAGATCGATTCGAAAATATCGCCGATGTCGCTGAAGTCGGCATTGCCGCCACCGCCGAAGCCGCCCGCACCGCCGTTGACGCCTGCCTTGCCGAACCGGTCGTAGGCGGCGCGCTTCTGCGGGTCCTTCAGGCAGTCATAGGCTTCGCTGATCGCCTTGAAGCGCGCTTCGCTGTCGTCGCACCCCGGATTCTTGTCGGGGTGATATTTCATCGCGAGCTTGCGATAGCTCGCCTTCAGCGCGGCATCGTCGGCAGTGCGCTCGACTTCCAGCAGTTCATAATAATCGATGTCGAGCGACATAATCTTATCGGCCCCTAGCCTTACCTCCCAAATCCGTTCGCCCTGAGCCTGTCGAAGGGCCGTTCTTTCTTCGCGCGGAAGAGGAAGAGCGGTGCTTCGACAAGCTCAGCACGAACGGCATGAGAGATCAGCCCTTACTTCTTGTCGTCTTCGACTTCGGAGAATTCGGCGTCGACGACATCTTCGTCGCTCTTCGCTTCGCTGGCAGCTTCGTCACCGCCGGGGGATGCGGCCGACTGCTGCTCCTTCTCGTAGATCGCCTGACCAAGCTTCATCGCGACCTGCGCGAGTGCCTGGCTCTTTTCGGTCATTGCGGCGGCGTCGCCGCCTTCGACCGCGGTCTTGGCTTCGGCGACCGCGGCTTCGATTTCCGACTTCAGCCCCGCGTCGACCTTGTCGCCATGCTCGCGGAGCTGGCTTTCGGTCGAGTGGATCAGGCTTTCGGCGTTGTTCTTCGCCTCGGCTGCCTCACGGCGCGTCTTGTCCTCTTCGGCGAACTGCTCGGCGTCCTTGACCATCTGGTCGATGTCCGCGTCGCTGAGGCCGCCCGAGGCCTGGATCTTGATCTGCTGTTCCTTGCCCGTGCCCTTGTCCTTGGCGTGGACCGACACGATGCCGTTGGCGTCGATGTCGAAGGTCACTTCGATCTGCGGCACACCGCGCGGTGCGGGCGGGATGCCGACGAGGTCGAACTGGCCAAGGATCTTGTTGTCCTGCGCCATTTCGCGCTCGCCCTGGAACACGCGGATCGTCACCGCCGACTGATTGTCGTCGGCGGTCGAATAGACCTGCGACTTCTTGGTCGGGATCGTCGTGTTGCGGTCGATCATCTTGGTCATGATGCCGCCCAGCGTTTCGATACCGAGGCTCAGCGGGGTCACGTCGAGCAGCAGCACGTCCTTGACGTCGCCCTGCAGCACGCCCGCCTGGATCGCGGCGCCGATCGCGACGACTTCATCGGGGTTCACGCCGGTGTGCGGTTCCTTGCCGAAGAAATCCTTCACGACTTCGCGGACGCGCGGCATGCGCGTCATGCCGCCGACGAGCACGACTTCGTCGATCTCGCTCGCCGAAATGCCGGCGTCCTTGATCGCCTTCTTGCACGGTTCGAGCGTGCGCTTGACGAGGTCTTCGACCAGCTTTTCGAGGTCCGAACGCGTGATCGTCTTCACAAGATGCTTCGGCCCGTTGGCGTCGGCGGTGATGAAGGGCAGGTTGACTTCGGTCGTCGCGGCCGACGACAGTTCGATCTTCGCCTTTTCGGCGGCTTCCTTCAGGCGCTGGAGCGCAAGCTTGTCACCGCGCAGGTCGATGCCTTCGTCCTTCTTGAAGCCGTCGGCGAGATATTCAACGATCTTGCTGTCGAAATCTTCACCGCCGAGGAAGGTGTCGCCGTTGGTCGACTTCACTTCGAACACGCCGTCGCCAACTTCGAGGATCGAGATGTCGAACGTACCGCCACCAAGGTCATAGACGGCGATCGTCTTGTTCTCGGTCTTGTCGAGGCCATAGGCGAGCGCGGCCGCGGTCGGCTCGTTGATGATGCGCAGCACTTCGAGGCCCGCGATCTTGCCGGCGTCCTTGGTCGCCTGGCGCTGCGCGTCGTTGAAGTATGCGGGAACGGTGATGACGGCCTGTTCGACCTTTTCGCCCAGATAGGCTTCGGCGGTTTCCTTCATCTTCTGAAGGATGAACGCGCTGATCTGCGACGGCGAATAATCCTCGCCGCCCGCCTTGACCCATGCGTCGCCGTTGGCGCCCTTGACGATGGTATAGGGGACGAGTTCCATGTCCTTCTTGGTCATGGGATCGTCGAAGCGGCGGCCGATCAGGCGCTTCACCGCAAAAATCGTGTTTTCGGGGTTGGTGACGGCCTGGCGCTTCGCCGGCTGGCCGATCAGGCGCTCGCCATCCTTCGCAAAGGCGACGATCGACGGGGTCGTGCGCGTGCCTTCGACATTTTCGATAACCTTGGGTTTTCCGCCTTCCATCACCGCGACACAGCTGTTCGTGGTGCCGAGGTCGATCCCGATCACTTTGGCCATTGGTATTCAGTCCTTGTTGCTTCTCCGGCGCCCTGAAAAGGCACGCCGTCCATGGGTTTATGGGGGCGATATAGGTGCGCTAATCCTTGGCACAAGGGCTTTCAGGGCTTATCGAGGGCGGGAAATGACGCGCTTTTACGGAGTCCTCCCAAAATGAAACCTTTTGCGATCCTTGCACTCGCCGCCACCACGCTGACCCTGACGGCCTGCGGCGATAATCTGGTCGCTGCCAAGCCGCTCAACGTCGTCAGCGGCCACATCGTGATGGGGGCGACGCCCGATCGTCCGGCGGTCGGTTATTTCCGCGTCCAGGGCGGCCCCCAGCCGGTCCAGCTCGTCGCGGTGACGTCGGACCTCGCGCAGCGCGTCGAGATGCACGAAAGCGTGCGCGAGAATGGCGTGGTGACGATGAAGCCGCTGCTGCGCGCCGATGTGCCCGCGAAGGGCGATCTGGTGTTCAAGCAGGGCGGCAAGCATCTGATGATCTGGGGCATCAACGGCGCCGCGGTGCGCGCGGGCAAGCTGCCGATGGCGTTCGTCTTCACCAACAATAACAACGAGCGCATCCTGTTCGACATGGTGATCAAGCCGGCCGAAGGCGCGGCTGCCGAGGGTGCGATGGACCATGGCGCGATGGATCATGGCTCGACGGACAAGGGCGCCGAAAAGGCGGCCCCGGACGCAGCCAAGAAGTAAGCATCGGTGCCGCGCCACGCGCGTTCCCTGACGACAGGAGAGGTTGCGCTGGCGCGCGGCGTGTTCGGCGACGCCATCGCCTATGATCGCGTGCGCGTGTGCCACGACAAATGGATTTTCTTCCAGCCGCGCCACATCGTCATGGCGCCGATGGGAAGCCTGCATTTCAACCCGCATGGCGAGCTTTATTGTGAGGACTTCAGCGCCGCGTCGCAGCGGCTGCAAGGCCTGTTCATTCACGAAATGACGCATGTCTGGCAGGCGCAGACGCGCGGGCGCTGGTATCTGGTGCTGATGCGCCATCCGTTCGCGACCTACAGCTACAGCCTCAAGCCCGGCTGGCTGCTCGAACGTTACGGGCTCGAACAACAGGCCGAGATCGTGCGCCATTACTGGCTGCTCACGCAGGGCATGATCGTCGGCGGCGGGCCGGGGGTCGAGGCCTATCGCGCGATCCTGCCGTCATCGTGGGACATATCGTAAATGGACGATTTCGAATTCGTCTTCGCGCTCTACAGCCTGCTGCTCGGCCTCTCGATGGTCGAACTGCTCGGCGGGCTCGGCCGCGCGATCGAGACGCGCTTCGCGGCGGAGGCCGAGCGCGAGACGTTCGCGATCGGCTGGCTGACCCCGCTGCTCGCGATCTTCGTGATGCTCGACCTGCTCTCCTTCTGGAGCGCGGCGTGGGTCGCGCGCGGCGACATTGCGGTGTCGAGTACCGCCTTGCTCGGCGTCGCGGCTTTTGCCAGTGTCTATTTCCTTGCCGCGCGGTTGGTCTTTCCGTCGCATCCCGAGGGCTTCGCGAACCTCGACGTCCATTATTTCCGTGTCCGGCGGATCGTGCTGGGACTTTTGCTCATACTCCTGGCGGCGCAGCTCGCCTATTATGCGTCGCAGCCCGCTCTGGCGGCCGCATTGGCGCATCCGGTCGCATGGATCATGACGATCGTGCTCGTCGCGCTGATGATCGCGGCGATGTGGGTCAAGGATCGTCGCTGGAGCATCGCGATCCTCGCGGCGCTGGTGGCGCGTTACGTCGTCATCTATCTTCTCTGACCGAAGGAGACGTTCATGCCCGAAGTCCTCGACCGTTTTCGTTCCTCGACCTGGGGCTGGCTGCGCGGGACGCTCGCCGGATGGCTGACGCTCCTGCTCTGTCTCGTCGGCGTCGGGCTGGTCATCGCGCTGATTCAGTGGATCCGCTTTCTCGATGTCACCTACGAACTCACCGACGACCGGTTGATTCTGCGCAAGGGCATCTTTGTCAAAAGCATCGACGAGATCGAGCTGTATCGCGTCAAGGATGTGCGGATGGATTTCACGCTGATCAACCAATGGGCGGGCATCGGCACGATCGCGATCGATTCGAGCGACGAGACGACGCGCGATGGCGCGCTCGTCATCCCGCATATCGAACGTGCGGCCGAACGGCGCGAGGAACTGCGCCGCCTCGTCGACACCGCGCGGCAGAAGCGCCGCGTGCGCGAGCTCGACGTGTCGAGCGAATTGCTCTGACCGGTTAATTAGCGGCTAGCCAGAAGGGCTGCGTTCGTCCTATGTTCCTCCTATGAATGGAAGCTCGCTTTTTGTCGCCCTTGTTGCTCTCGCTATTGGTGGTCTGATCGGTTGGCTTTTCGCCGGTCGGCAATCGGGCGCGCTCAAGGCCGAGCGCGACGGGCTGTCGGAGCGGTTCAAGAGTGCGGTCACCGATCTCGCGGCCGAGGCCGAGGCACGCAAATCGGCGGACATTCAGCTCGCGGCCTTGCTCAGCGAACAGCGCGCGCGCGATGAGGCGCATGAGGCGCAGATCGCGCAATTGAAGGACGCACAGGCGGCGCTGACGGCGCAGTTCCGCGAGGTGGGGCAGGCGATGCTCGGCGAGGCGCAAAAATCCTTTCTCGAGCGCGCCGATGCACGCTTTCGCCAGAGCGAAGAGACGGCCGGCCAGAATCTGAAGGCGCTGCTCAATCCGGTCCACGAGCGATTGCAAAAATATGAGGAAGCGGTCGGCAAGGTCGAGGCCGAGCGGCGCGATGCCTTCGGTCTGCTCCATGGCCAGATCGCGGCGATGCGCGAGGGCACCGAACGCGTGTCGAGCGAGGCGGCGAAGCTCGTCAACGCGCTGCGCAACGCGCCGAAGGCGCGCGGGCGCTGGGGCGAACAGCAATTGCGCAACGTGCTCGAAAGCTGCGGGCTTTCCGAACATGCCGATTTCCAGACCGAGGTGAGCGTCGAGGGCGACGGCGGGCGGCTTCGCCCCGACGTGGTCGTGCGCGTGCCCGGCGGGCAGAATCTCGTGATCGACGCCAAGGTGTCGCTCAACGCCTATCAGGACGCGTTCGGTGCGGTCGACGAGCGCGAGAAGGCGGCGCATCTCGTCGCGCATGCCGCCGCGATGAAAGCGCACGTCAACACGCTCGGCGCCAAGGCCTATTGGAACCAGTTCGACGATACCCCCGATTTCGTCGTGATGTTCGTGCCCGGCGAACATTTCCTCGCCGCGGCGCTCGATCAAGATGCGGGTCTCTGGGATTATGCGTTCGAACGGAAGGTGCTGCTCGCGACGCCGACCAACCTCATCGCGATCGCGCGCACCGTCGCGGCGGTGTGGCGGCAGGAAAAGCTCGCCAATCAGGCGCGCGAGATCGCGGCACTCGGCAAGGATCTTTATGCGCGCATGTCGGTGATGGGCTCGCACATCGCGCGGGTTGGCAAGAATCTCGATCAGGCGACGGGGGCTTATAATGCCTTTGTCGGCAGCTTTGAATCGCAGGTGCTGACGCAGGCGAAGCGTTTTGAGGCGCTCGATATCGAAACCGGCGACAAGGAAATTCCGGCGCTCCCCGTCGCGGAGCAGGCGGCGCGGCCGCTGGCAAAGCTGGCGGCAGCGCCCGCTGCGGTCAACGACGCGGGCGAATAGCCCCATCCTCAAACCTCAAATCCCGTTCGCATCGAGCGAAGTCGAGATGCCGCGAGGTTGAGCATACCGATGGGTGTCTCGACTTCGCTCGACACGAACGGAGGAGCGGAGCGGTCTAAATCACCCGCTTCAACGCCGCCGTCCGGCCTTCGCTGCCTGTCAGGATCAGCGTGCCGTCGTCGGCAAAGGTCAGGCTGACCGGCGTCGCCATCAGTTTGAAAAAGTCCTGTTCCAGTTCCATTCCCGGACACGCCATTTCGGTCGCCATCAGCGGCCCGGCCTTGAGGGTCCCGCGATCGACCGAATAGGTCCCGGAAAAGCGGTTGCAGCCCGCGCTGCCGCTCAGACGGTTGCCGTCGAATTGCAGCGACGTCGGCCGGTCCGCCGTCACATTGACGCCGCCGATCGACACGAAGCTCCAGTTGGTGCCCGCAAGCTCGGTTGGCGGCAGAATCTTGCCGCCACATCCCTTCACCGTTTTGCCGTCGGCGGTGACGGCCACCGTATCGCGATACCGCCGATCGCTCATGCCGTCGCTGCATTCGGCGTGGGTGATGTCGACGGTCAGGCGGCCGGTGACATAGCGCTCGCCGTTGAACGAAGGTTTGGCGCCGGGGTTCGGCACCATGATTTTCGTCTCACCATAGTCGCCGTCATAATTGAGCCGCGACGCTGTGATTTCGAGCGTCCAGCCGGGCTCGGTACCGAGCGCCATATAGACGGCAGGCTGTTCGCCGGGACCTTGTGGCGGCGTTTCGGCGGCTGGCGCGCATGCGGCGAGGGCGAGGAGTGAAGCGGGTAGGGCGATCCTGATCATGCGGCATCTCCTGAACGCATTTTGCTGATCGATCGATGAACCGCGCGACCGGCTATTGGTTCCGCCGCTGGTTCAGCACCTCATAGGCCATCACTGCGGTCGCGACTGCGGCGTTGAGGCTGTCGGCCTTGCCCATCATCGGCATCTTGACGCGGACATCGGCGGCATCGGCATATTCCGCCGGCATGCCCTGCGATTCATTGCCGGTGAGGATGAAGGTCGGCGCGGTGTAGCGCACCGCCTGATAATCCTCTGTATCGTCGCCGAGCCAGGTCGCGACGAGCTGCCCCGACGCTTGCCGCAGCCACGGCAGGAATTCCTCCCATCGCGCGACCACCAGCTTCTGCGTGAAGATCGCCCCCATGCTCGCGCGCACCGCTTCGACCGCATAGGGATCGGTCGATTCGTCGAGCAGAATCAGCCCGCCTGCGCCAACCGCATCGCCCGTGCGCAGCATCGTGCCGAGGTTGCCCGGATCGCGCAGCCGTTCGGCGACGAGCCAGATCGGCGCGGCATCGCGGTCGAGATCGGCGAGCGTCGTCTGCGGCTCGGCATAGATGCCGACGACGGTCTGCGGATTGTCCTTGCCCGACAATTTGGAGAGGATCGCACCCGTCGTGTCGATCACCTCGCCACCCGCGGCGAGCGTATCGGCGACCAGCGCCGCCGCGAGCGGATGGGTATCGCCCTCGGGTCCGAGGAACAGCCACTGCGGTAAAACGCCCGCCTCGCGCGCCTCGGTCGCGATGCGCAGCCCCTCGGCGAGGAACAGCCCCTCGGCGCGGCGGTGGCGCTTCTCGCGCAGCAGCCGCATCCGCTTGACCAGCGGGTTCGACAGGCTCTCGATGGTGGAACGGCGCATGCCGTCAATCCTCGCCGAAGCTGTCCTTGACCAGCCCGACGAGCTTCAGCAGCGCGGCGTCGGCGCCGTCGCCCTTGGTGTGGATCGTGATCGAATCGCCCTTCGCGGCGCCGAGCATCATCAATCCCATGATCGAGGTTCCGTTGACGCGCGATCCGCCCTTTTCGACCTCGACCGACACGCTTTCCGGCAGGCGGCTGACGAAGGTCACGAACTTGGCGCTCGCACGCGCGTGCAGGCCGCGCTGGTTGGTGATTTCGACCGTCTCGCTATTTTCGTTCAAGGGCCCACTCCCAGCATTTCCGACGCGACCGAAATATATTTCTGGCCGGCTTCCTTCGCCGCGATCACGGCGGCGCGAAGTTCCATCGTCTTGCGTGCGCTTTCGAGGCGGATCAGCATCGGCAGGTTCACGCCGGCGATCACTTCGGTGCGCCCCGATTCGAGCAGGCTGATCGCGAGGTTCGAGGGGGTGCCGCCAAACAGGTCGGTCAGCATCACGACGCCGCGGCCTTCGTCGACCTTGCGAATCGCGTCGGCGATTTCCTTGCGGCGCATTTCCATATTGTCGTTGGGACCAATGCACACGGTCGCGATCGCCCTCTGGGGACCAACGACATGCTCCATCGCACGCACCATTTCCTCGGCAAGGCGGCCGTGCGTGACGAGCACCATTCCCAGAAGCGGCAGAGCCTTATCGTTCGCCATGCAGTCGTCGACCCTTATGTTTTGCCGCCGGGCGCGGAAGCCGCGGGCGGGGGCTTGCCCTCAAGCCCATCTTGCGGGGCAGAGTCAAGATTGCGGTGGGTCAACACTGGCTCATATCCGGATTCGCGTAGCCTTTGGGCAACACGCGCCGCGACATGGACCGACCGGTGCCGTCCGCCGGTGCAACCGAACGCGACGGTAACATAGCTTTTGCCCTCGGCGCGATAACGCGGCAGCAACGTCAGGATCAGCCTCTCGATCTGTGCGACGCTGTCTTCATAGGCCGGATCGGCCATCACATAGGCGGCGACGTCGGCATCGAGCCCGGTACCGGGCTTGAGCTTCGGATCCCAGTGCGGATTGCGCAGATAGCGCATGTCGAACACCAGATCGGCGTTGCGCGGGAGCCCGCGCGCGAAACCGAAGCTCAGGATATTGAGCACGGGTTCGTCGGTGTCGGTGTCGCCGAAACGCTGGCGGATTTCCTGTTGCAGGTCGTTGCTGTTGTAGTTGGTCGTGTCGATGACATGCTCGGCCCAGCGGCGCAGCGGCTCCATCATCTCACGTTCGCGTGCGATCCCGTCGGCGGCGGGGCGATCCTCGGCCATCGGGTGGCGGCGGCGCGTTTCGGAAAAGCGGCGCTCGAGTTCGGCACCGGCGCAGTCGAGGAACAAGGTCTGGATGTCGCGCCCGCCGTCTTCGCGCAATTCCTTGATCCGCCGCACGAGCAAGGCCGGGCGGAATCCGCGGCTGCGACTGTCGATACCGATCGCGAGCGGGCGGCCGGCCTCGCTGCGCTTCACCGGCGCGTCGATCAGCGTTTCGAGCAGCGCGAGCGGCAGATTGTCGACCACCTCCCAGCCGAGATCCTCGAGCACCTTGAGCACCGTCGACTTGCCCGCACCCGACAGGCCGGTGACCAGCAACAGGCGCGATTCGGCGGTCGGACTCATTGTCTATGCATCATGCGGCGGGTGCCAGCCGTTCGAGCGCGAGCATGATCTTGATCGGCGCCGATGCCTCGAACGCGGAGAGCAGGAGAGCGGGCAGCGGATGGCCGGCGACCATCTCGACCTGGTTGATTGCGGGCATGCGGTCGTAGCGATCGGTCAGGCGCACCGCGAGCGCCAGCGGCACCGGCGCCGTCCATGGGCGCTCGATGATCCCGATCCCGCGCACTTCCAGCTTGCCCGCCAGATTTTCTGGCGGGCGGCACCACAGGCGGCCGCGGTCATACCAGATGTCGCAGCGGTCGTCGGCGACCAGCTTGGCGCCGCGGTCGATCAACCGCAGCGCGAGGTCCGATTTGCCCTGTCCCGAATTGCCGAGGATCAGCACGCCGCCGTTGCCCGCCGCGACGCAGCTGGCGTGGATATTGACGATATCAGTTCTGGTCCGGCTCGGAAGCATGGCGCATGGCTTACCGGCGACGATGCGGTGCCGCAAGGCGATAGGGTGAAGCTGTCAGCCGGTTTCGGACGTACCCTCGCGCGCGGGCAGGGTGATGAGCATGCTGGCGCCGGGTCTCCCGTCGTCGCGATCCTTGGCGTTGATCGTCCCGCTATGCCCCTCGACGATCGTCCGCGCGATCGCAAGGCCGAGCCCGCTGTGACGGCCAAAGGCTTCGCCGGCGGGGCGTTCGCTGTGAAAGCGGCGGAAAATGGCGTCACGTTGCGCCGGCTCGATCCCGGGGCCGTCGTCGTCGACCTTCACATGAACCTCGTCGCCGAGGCGCGTCGCGGATATGCAGACGAGCCCGGTGGCGGGCGAGAAGCTGATCGCATTATCGATCACATTGTCGATCGCGCGTTCGAGCCGGTGGCCGTCGCCCATCACGACGGTCGTTCCCTTGCGCGGGCGCGCGAAGGCGACGCGCGGATGCGGCGTGTCGGCATCGACGCGCGCCGCGCGCGACGCGAGCATCGATTCGATCATGATGCCGACGTCGATCGGTTCGAACAGGGTGCGCGACAGCTGGGCGTCGACGCGGCTCGCTTCGCTGATGTCGTTCACCAGCCGGTCGAGCCGGCGGACATCCTCGTCGGCGATCGCGAGCAATTGTGCCCTTTGTTCGTTGCTCTTGACGTGTCCCAGCCCCTCGATCGCCGAGCGCACCGAGGCGATCGGATTTTTGAGTTCATGCGTCACATCGGCGGCGAAATGCTCGCCGGCGTCGATGCGTTCGCGCAGCGCCTGCGTCATGTCGCTCAATGCGCGCGCGAGCGTCCCGATCTCGTCGCGGCGGCTCGGAAGGCGGGGCACGACGACTTCGCGCGCGCGGCCGAGCCGGACGCGAACCGCGGCGCGCGCGAGACGCCGCAAGGGGCGAACAATCGTGCGCGCGAGAAAGAGCGACAAGAGCGTCGAGGCGAGCAACACCATCGCAACGACGATCGCGATCCGCAGCCGCTCGGCGCGCACCGTTCGCGTAATGTCGCGCGCGTTGAGTGTCATCAGTACCGTCTGCGGCGTTTCGAGATCGACGACGCGCGCCGCGCTGAGCAGCGGCGTGCGTTCGGGGGCGTAGCGGAAGCGGCTGGCCGCGACGTCGCTGCTTTGCGCCTCGACGACTTCGGGCCACGCCTTCGCATTGTCGACGCGCGGCTCCTCGAACTCGGGATAGGTTGGCGCGCCGACGACCCAGTCGATCCCGCGGTCCATTGCGCGTGCGGCGTCGCGTTTCCACGGCTGCAGGTCGGGATCGCGCAGCGTATAGGTCGGGGGACCGGTCTCGAAACTGTCGGAGATGCGATGGCCGTCGGCGGCATAGAAGCGCAGCCGCGATTCGGTCGCGGCGGCGAACTCCTCGATCAGCCGCGTCCGCTGATCGGGGCGCGCAGCCTCGAGCGCGCTGTCGAGCATCGCGAGCTGGTCCTTCATCACCTCGATGCGCGTATCGACCAGGCGGCTGCGATAGGTGTCGAGATAATAGAAGCCGCCTGCGAGCAGCGCGATCGCGAGGATGTTGACCGCGAGGATGCGCGTGGTCAGCGACCAGCGCGCCGACCAGACGAGCGGCGATTCCTCCTGCTCGGCAATGCTGGCGTCGGGTTTCAGCCCGTCGTGTTTCTGGGCGTCAGCTTTCATCGGCAAAGCGATACCCCGCGCCATAGAGGGTTGCGATCGCATCGAATTCGGGATCGACCTCGCGGAACTTGCGGCGCAGCCGCTTGATGTGGCTGTCGATCGTGCGGTCGTCGATATAAACGTCGTCCTGATAGGCGGCGTCCATCAACTGGTTGCGGCTGCGCACGATGCCAGGGCGGCTGGCGAGCGTTTCGAGGATCAGGAATTCGGTGACGGTCAGCGTCACGTCCTTGCCGTCCCATTCGACCTTGTGGCGCGCCGGGTCCATGCTGAGCCGCCCGCGCGTGATCGGGTCAGCGACGGGCTCGTCCTCGTCGCCCGGTGCATTTTTGTTGAGCTCGACGCGGCGCAGGATGGCGCGGATGCGCGCGATCACCAGCCGCTGCGAGAAAGGCTTGGCGATATAATCGTCGGCGCCCATCGCGAGCCCCAGCGCCTCGTCGATCTCATCGTCCTTGCTGGTGAGAAAGATGACCGGGAGCTGGCTCTTTTCGCGGAGGCGGCGCAGCAGTTCGAGCCCGTCCATGCGCGGCATTTTGACGTCGAACACCGCGAGGTCGGGCGGATTGTCGATGAGCGGCTTCAGCGCCGCCTCGCCGTCCGAATAGACGCGCGTGACAAAGCCCTCGGCTTGCAGCGCGATGGACAAGGATTGCAGGATGTTGCGGTCGTCGTCGACCAGCGCGATGGTTGCCGTCATGCTCTTTCCGTTGGCGAGGCTTGATGCAGAGCTAGCCGATCCAGTCCCGACCGACAACCGCCACGGATGGCCGCGCCGGGCCGCCATAATATTTTGACCTCACCCCGCTTCATCGCTAACGCGGGCGCCAATCAACGGAATCGGCGTGACGTCGGCACCCATGCACATGCGGGCCTGCCCTTTTGTTCGGCGGGCGTTGCATACCTATGCAATGGACCGCGGCGCCAAGCGTGAAAGGCAAGGCAATGACGAATATCGTGATCGGCAACGACAGCGTGGAAACGCAGGCGAATGTTGCTGAAAACTGGGGCACGTCGGCGCTGATCGAGGATGCGGTTCGTCACGGCGAAGGCCTGCTCGCTAAGGACGGCCCGCTCGTCGTCGAAACGGGCAAGCACACCGGCCGCAGCGCGAAGGACAAGTTCATTGTGCAGGACGCCGAGACCGCCGACACGATCTGGTGGGGCAAGACCAATGTGCCGATGACCCCCGATCATTTCGCCGCGCTCAAGGCCGACTTCTTCGCGCACCTCGCACAGCGCCCGCGCCTCTATCGCCAGCAGCTCTTCGGCGGCTCGCAGCCCGAGCATCGCGTCGCGGTGCAGGTCGTCACCGAATTTGCCTGGCACAGCCAGTTCATCCGTACCTTGCTCTGCCGTCCGACCGCCGCCGAACTCGCGGCGTTCGCGGCCGAATATACGATCATCGACCTGCCGAGCTTCCGCGCCGATCCGGCGCGCCACGGCACGCGCACCGAGACCGTCGTCGCGGTCAATTTTGCCGAGAAGCTCGTCCTGATCGGCGGCACGCAATATGCCGGCGAGATGAAGAAGTCGGTGTTCGGCATCTTGAACTATCTGCTGCCGGTAAAGGGCGTGATGCCGATGCACTGCTCGGCGAACATCGGGCCCAAGGGCGATACCGCGGTCTTCTTCGGCCTCAGCGGCACCGGCAAGACGACGCTGTCGGCCGATGCCTCGCGCACGCTGATCGGCGACGACGAGCATGGCTGGTCGGACACCGCGGTCTTTAACTTCGAGGGCGGCTGCTACGCCAAGATGATCCGCCTCTCGCCCGAAGCCGAGCCCGAGATTTTCGCGACGACGAAGCGCTTTGGCACCGTGCTCGAAAATGTCGTGATCGATCCGGTGACTCGCGAACTCGACTTCGACGACAACAGCCTCGCCGAGAACAGCCGCGGTTCGTACCCGATCGACTTCATTCCGAACACGTCGGAAGCGAATATGGGGCCGGTGCCGCAGAACATCATCATGCTCACCGCCGATGCCTATGGGGTGTTGCCCCCGATCGCGAAGCTGACCCCCGATCAGGCGATGTATCATTTCCTCTCGGGCTATACCGCGCGCGTCGCGGGGACCGAGATCGGGGTGACCGAGCCCGAGGCGACCTTTTCGACCTGCTTCGGCGCGCCCTTCATGCCGCGCCATCCTTCGGTTTACGGCAATCTGCTGAAAGAACGCATCGCGAAGGGCGGCGTCCAGTGCTGGCTCGTCAACACCGGCTGGACCGGCGGCATGGCGACGATGGACGGCATCAAGCGCATGCCGATCAAGGCGACGCGCGCGCTGCTCAATGCCGCGCTCGATGGTAGCCTGAACGACGCCGAATTCCGCAAGGACCCGAATTTCGGCTTCATGGTCCCGGTCGCGGTGCCCGGCGTCGACAGCGCGTTGCTCGATCCGCGCGAAGCCTGGGCCGACAAGCAAGCCTATGACCGCACCGCGCAATCGCTCGTCGAGCAATTCATCGACAATTTTGCGCAATTTGCGGACCATGTCGACGAAGGCGTCCGCCAGGCCGCACCGCAAGTGGCCGTCGCTGCATAATTGACCCGGAAACTTCCGGGTGCTCATTCACCCGGAAGGACCGGAAAAATGACTACCGAATATTCACCGCGCCTGTTCGAGCGCGATTCTGAAATCCGCGCGATCGGCGGAGGCTTGCTCGCGCGCACCCTGCCGCGCGAGGCGTGGACGCATGAGGCGCATCTCGGCGCCTGCCTCTGGCTGCTGACCGAGCGCCCCGACATCGATATCGATGCCGAGATCGCCACCATCATCCGGCGCTTCAACGAAAGTGTCGGCGGCGTGAACGACGATCATGGCGGCTATCACGACAGCATCACGCGCGCCTATGTCGCGGGGGTGCGGCTGTTCCTCTCGGATGCGGCCGAGACCGGGCTCGCGGCGCGCGTCAACGCGCTGCTACGCTCCGACATCGGCCGCCGCGACTGGCCGCTGCGCTTCTACAGCCGCGAGTTGCTCTTCTCGGTTCCGGCGCGGCGCGGGTTCGTGGAACCCGACCTTGCGCCATTGCCCACCTAGAGCTTCATGCCGGGCATCCAGCCGCTTTCCTTAAGAAAGGCGGCGGGATCTTGCATCTCGATGATCTCGCGGAGGGCGGCGGCCTTGTCGGGCGCGCGGTCGTAATAGCTTTTGGCGACGCGGTAGCCGACCCAATAGCCCAGGTCGCCCGGCCAGCCGTCCTTGCCCTGCTGGTTGTAGAGCCAGCGCGAGCCGATCGCCTTGCCGTCCTTTTCGGCAAGGAAGGCGGTCTCCAGCTCGGCCTCGCGGCCCTTTGCCCATAGATGGAGCAGCGGATAGCCCACCGAGCCGCTCATCTTTTCGGCGACGAATTCGGCCGCGCCCTCGACGAGCGCGGCGCGCAGGACCGATTCTTCGGGATCCTCGACCTGCGCCAGCGGTTGCTGCGCGTGGACATATTCATGCGCGATGATGTGGACGAAGCGGTCCTCGTCGTCGGCCTCGATAAACCTTGCCATGCAGAGCGTTTCGAGCCCGATGTAGAGCCCCTTGGCGTTCGCCGTGCCCGCGGTTGTTCCGCGCCCGATCGCGATGGTGATCGGCGGGAATTTGGCCGCCGGATAGAGCGCCGCGAGCCGGTCGGTCGCCGCGACCAGCCGCGTGCGGACATTGCCGAGCTTCGCCGCGCAGCCGCGTGCATCGGCAAAGAGCTGCGGCTTGGCGCGCAGCGCAGCCGCCAGCTTTTCGGGCGTGATCCGGCGGAGGACCATGAATTCCTGCAGGCCCGGCGACGCATCAGCGAGATAGCGCGCCGCAAGCGTGTCGGGCGCCGCCACCAGCACGGGATCGCCGTATAGCGCGAAGAAGCGGTCGATGTCGGACGTGACGATCGTAACGCGCGGCGGCGCTTCGGCGGCGTGGCTCGCCCCGCTGAGTAGCAGCGCCGCGAGCGCGGCGGCGATCCGGTGCATCAGCCCTTCATGCCTTTCACATATTCGTCGACATTCTGCGCCAGCACGTCGAGCGGGACGTTCCCGCCCTTCACCACGACATCGTCGAAATCGCGCAGGTCATATTTCGCACCGAGCGCCTTTTGCGCGAGCCCGCGCTGCCGCACGATCTCGCTGTGCCCGACCTTGTAGCCGCACGCCTGCCCGGCCCAGCTGCAATAGCGGTCGACCTCGCTCGCGACCTCGAGCGGGTTCGAGCCATTTTCCTTGACGAAAAAGTCGACGCCCTGCTCGCGCGTCCAGCGTTTCGCATGGAGGCCGGTGTCGACGACGAGACGGCACGCGCGAAATGCCAGCGATTGGAGATAGCCGAGGCGCCCGACCTCGAAATCGTCATAGAGGCCGAGTTCGTCGGCGAGTTGTTCCGCGTACAAGGCCCATCCTTCCGAATAGGCGTTGAACGCCAGCATCGTGCGGATGAGCGGCATCTGGTTCGCATATTCGCCCTGCCAGACATGCCCCGGGATCGCCTCGTGCATCGTCAAATCGGGGAGCGAATATTTGCTGTGCAGCTCGGTGGTGCGCAGGTTGATCCAGAATTTTCCGGGCACGCTGCCGTCGATTGACCCCGCGCCGCCATAGGCTGCGGGCGCGCCGGGCTCTTCGGCGAGCGGCAGCCGCTTCACCTCGACATTGCCCTTCACGAGCGTGCGGAAGGCGCGCGGCAATTGCGCGCGGATCTTGCCGAGCCAGGTCTGGATATAGGCGTGGATCTCGGCGCGGCCGGCGTCATTGTTGGGGAATTTGAAGCGCGGATCTCTTGCAAGCGCGTTCATCCGGTCGCCGACCGACCCCTGCGTATAGCCGAGCTTCTTGAGGATCGGGTCCATCCGGCCGTGGAGTTCGGCAAGTTCTTCGCGGCCCATCGCGTGGATTTCGTCGGGGGTCATGCGCGTCGTCGTCGAGGCGCGGAGGCCCCAGGCATACCATTCGTCGCCGCCCGGGCGCGCCCACATGCCCGCGTCCATCGTCGCCTTCGCGCGCTGCGCCTTCATCTCGGCAAGCTGGCGTTCGAGCGCCGCGGCAACGGGCCCCTGCACGATCTTTGCCGAGCGCGCGCTCCAGTCGCCCGCGATCTTCGCCTCGCCGGTGCGGCGGACGAGGCTTTCGACCATCGAGCCGCCCGCCTTGGCATCGGCGAGGCTCGCCTCCATCTGCTTGACCGCCTTGTCGATCAGGAAGGCCGGCGCGATCAGTCCCTGTCCGCCCGCGGCTTTCAGTCGGTCGGTCTCGCCGTCGAGTGCGCCCGGGAAGGCGTTGAGACGCGACAGATAGGCTTCGGCGTCGGCGGCATTTTTCACCGGATGATCGCTGTCGAGGAATTTGGGGACGTCGAGATAGGCGCCGACATTCTGGATCACGACATAGGGCGTGTTGCGCCAGCCGCCGACCGCGACATCGCCATAGGGCAGGGCAAAGCCGTCGAGCGCGACGCCATAGGCGCTTTCGACCACGGCGAGGCTGGTGCGCGTCTTGTGGTCGAGCCCCGCCTTGTCGAAGGCGCGGACGCGCGCGATGTCGGCCTTCAGCGTGTCGGCGACGGCTTTCTGCCCCGCAGCCGAGCGGTCGCCGAGCTTGCCGCGTTCGGCGGCGCGCGCGCCGGTATCGATGCCCAGCGAGGTCGCGCCCTCGGGCGACAAGGCAACCAGATTGTCGGCGATCGAGTCGAGCAGCTTCTGCGCGTCGCTCTTGGGTGCGGCCTGCAAGGCGGCGGCGGGACCCGCGACGGCGAGCCCCGCGGTGCCCGCGCCGAGCGTGGCGAGTGTCTGGCGGCGGCTTAGAGGCATGGAAAGCGGATTGGACACGGGCGGCTCCCTGGCGACTTGTTTCTTGTGAAACCTGTCTAGGGAGCGCCGCGCGAGGGTCAACGAAAAGGGGGCGGGAAAGCCGATGCTTACCCGCCCCCGTCGAATTTTATCGGGTGTTCGTCAGTCGGTCAGGTCGGCGGGCACCTTGCCGCCGTTCGCGGCGAGTTCGCGCATCACTGCCTTGTGCAGCCAGATGTTCATCTCGGCGCTGCCATCGAGTTCGCCGGTATAGCCGAGTTCCTGCGCCAGCTCCTTGCGGTTGCCGAGGCTCGAATCGATGCCGAGCAGCTTCATCAGGTCGACGATCGACGTGCGCCAGTTGAGGTCCTGCCCGGCGTTCGCGGCCTCGGCGGTGAGGATCGCGTCGACATCAACGGGAGCGGCAGCCGCGGCGGCCATGGCTTGCGTCGCGGCGTCGAGCGCGGTGCCGACGGGGCTCGGCGCGGCCGGGGCGGCGGGTTCCGCGGCGACGGCTTTCTTGCCGAAGATGGCGTCCTTGATCTTGCCGAAAATGCTCATTGTTTAGCTCCCACTAGAAACCATGGCGCATCGCCGAAAGGCGAGTCGTGCAGCCACAGGCTAGGACTATGCATTTGAGAATGACAGTCAAAAGACCGACTCGTCCTTCGCTCGCGCACTGCTATACTCGTCCGTATCGGGGCGGTGTCTGATCCGTGCCGAAGCGGGAGTATGGATCCATGAATCTCACCGACATTTTGGCGCAGGCCGGCGGCATCGAATCGATGGCGAATCAGCTGGGTATTCCGCCCGCGATGGCCAAGCAGGGCGCCGACGCGCTGCTTCCCGCGATCCTCGGCGGTTTCAAGAAACAGGCGCAGTCGGGCGGGGGCGTTGAAGGACTCGGCGGGCTGCTCGGCCAGCTCGGCGGTGGCGGGCTGCTCGACTCGGTGCTCGGGCCGCAGGCGACCCCCGTCGAGCAAGGCAATGACGTGCTCGGCCAGATCTTTGGGTCGAAGGACGTCAGCCGCACCGTCGCGGGGCAGGCCGCGGCGCAGACCGGAATCGATTCCGGCATCCTCAAGCAGATGCTGCCGATCCTCGCGATGATGGCGGCGGGCTATATGGCCAAGCAGGGCGGGCAGGGCGGCGAAAGCGGCGGCCTCGGCGGCATACTCGGCAATGTTCTCGGCGGCGCGATGGGCGGCGGTGCCGCGCCGTCGGCGGGCGGTTTGGGCGGCCTCGGAAAGATGCTCGACATGGACGGCGACGGCAATCCGCTCGACGACATCATGGGCATGGTCAACAAGATGCGCGGATAAGGGACGCCCCTCCCGCACGCGGGAGGGGAGCCTTTACGCCGCGATCAGGCGCAATTCCTCACGAAAATCCTCGTCCACCCCGATGCGGCTTCGCATCGGGGTGACGGTGCCGTCCGAGGCGGCGTCGCCTTCCTCGAACAGCGCGACCGCGGCTTCGCCGCCACGCGCGAGGCTATAGCGCTGCGCGACCTTGCCGGTCGGACGGAAGCCAAGCTTGCGCAGCACCGCGCCCGACGCCGGATTGTCGAGGAAGTGGCCCGCCGAAAGCTTCGGCAGGTTCATCGCGCGCGCAATATGGAGCAATTGGCGCCCCGCCTCGGTTGCGAAGCCGAGACCCCAATAGGGCCGCGCGATCCAATAGCCCATTTCCAGGCCGTCTTCGGGGCTCGGCGAAATGCCGCAGCCGCCGACAAGGCGCGGTGCGCCGCCGGTGCGGGCAAAGATCAGGAAACGCGGCTGGTCGGGGTCGAGCGGCTTGCTCAGAAACTCCTGCGCCTGCGCCTCGCCATAAGGCCAGGGCGCGGTCGCGAGATTGCGGACCACCGCTTCCTCGCCGATCGCCCGGGCGAGCGCGGGGGCGTCTTCCAGCCAGCCGGGCCGCAGCAACAGTCTTTCGGTACGCGCGAACATGTCTTCTAACTCCCAGTGCCTGTCGCCTTGGCGCCAGATGGTGACGCTTTGACGACATTCGATATGGAGGGAGATGGATGGCCCCGTTTTCGCGCCCGTTCGTCACAAGTGACGGATACTGGACAAGAAAAAAGGGAGTACGGGGGTGACCCGTCTCCCTCTTTTCGAACTTTGTTTCCGCATTTGCGGAAAGGACCGTTCCGGGTCATCCCTGTGGACGACCCTGGAAGATCGTCCTTATTCGGCGGCTTCCGCCATGGCGTCGACCGACACATATTTGCGGCCAAGCTTGCCATCGTGGAATCGGACCTGGCCGTCGGCGGTTGCGAACAGCGTGTGGTCCTTGCCCATGCCAACGTTGACACCCGGGTAAACCTTGGTGCCGCGCTGACGCACGATAATGTTGCCGCCGATCACTTCCTGACCGCCGAACTTCTTCACGCCAAGGCGGCGGCCGGCTGAGTCGCGACCGTTGCGCGAAGAACCGCCTGCTTTCTTATGTGCCATGACTGATGCTCCTTAATTCGTTCGTTCGAGAGGCCGAGCCGCGTTGCCGCGCTCAGGCTTCCTTCTTGGGGGCTGCCTTCTTGGCAGCGGGCTTCTTTGCGGGTGCTTCGGCAGCGGCTTCGGCCTTCGGAGCAGCAGCCTTCTTCGGCGCAGCTTCCTTCGCGGGAGCGGCGGCCTTGGCTTCGGTTGCCGGAGCAGCCTCTTCCTTCTTCGGCGCAGCTTCCTTCTTCGGTGCGGCCTTCTTGGCATCGCCGACGGCGAGGATGCGCAGCAGCGTCAGCGACTGACGGTGACCGTTGCGGCGGCGGTAGTTGTGCCGGCGGCGCTTCTTGAAAACGATGACCTTTTCGCCGCGCGTCTGGGCGATGATCTCGGCCGAAACGACGAGGCCTTCGGCGCTCTTCACTTCGCCGCCGTCACCGGCCAGCAGGATGTCGCCCAGCGACACGGTGTCGCCAGCTTCGCCGTCGATCTTTTCAACGGCGATCTTGTCTCCAGCGGCGACGCGATACTGCTTGCCGCCCGTGCGCACGATTGCGAACATGGTCTTCCATCCAATCAGAAACTAAAACACCCGCGCTGCCAGTCACCCGCCAAAGCAGGCGATTTTTCCGGCATGCGGGAAAGTCAGCGCCACTAGCGAGACAGGGCGCTGCTGTCAACCGCCAAATCCCGCGCTTTTTGTGCGAAAGCGCGGGGCGGGGTCGATTATCGCCCGCGCTGCCGATTCGGTGCTTGCTGCGCCGTCGGTGCGCCCATATCAGGGGCGGCGATGAAGCGCGCCCTTCTTTTTGCCCCGCTGCTCCTGCCGCTGCCGGCCTGCGCCGGGACGCAGGCCAATGACGGCCCCTCGCTCGCGAAGCGCCCGGTCGAGGGGCGATTCGACGTCGCGCCGCCCCCACCGGTCGTCGCCCCGCCGGGGCCGCTGCCGACCGACCTTGCCGGCCGGCTCGCGCGCTGGGAATCGGATGGCGCCGCGGGGCAGCAGGCCTTTGCCGCCGAACGCAGCGCGACCGCGGCGCTTGTCTCGGCCGCGGCGGGTGCGCCGGTCGCCAGCGAGCGCTGGGTCGTCGCGCAACAGGCGATCTCGCGGCTGACGGCGGCGCGCGCGCCGGTCACCGGAGCGCTCGCCGATATCGACCGGCTCTATCTCGAACGCAGCGTCGACGAACAGGTCGACGGCCTGCCCGACATCTACGCGCTGCGCGACCGCCTCGCCGATCTGGTGTCGACGCAGGATGCGGTGATCGAGGCGTTGAGCAGCCAGCTGCCGGGGCAGTAAAGCTTTTCTCCATTCGTCACCCCGGACTTGATCCGGGGTCCATCCGACGACCGTGGTCGTGGATGCCGGATCAAGTCCGCCATGACGATGAAGCGGGGTCGGCTTACTGATTCAGCCCGTGCTTCTTCAGCGCGTGGCGAATCTGGTCGTAACTCAGCCCCAGCGCCTCGGCCGCGACCTTCTGGTTGAAGCGGCAGCGCGCCATCGTGTCTGCGAGAATCTGCTTCTCATATCCATCGACCGCCGCGCGCAGGTCGTTGACCGGTCCGGGTGGTGGAGCCGCAGCAGGGGCCGGATCGCTTGTCGTCGCCGCAGGCGCATCGGCTTTGGCGGCGGCCTTTCGCACCACCGGCTGCCACGGGCTGGCGAATGGATCGAAGCTCAGCGCATCGACCGGCTTCGACGGGTCGGCCCAGCGATAGATGGCGCGCTCGATCACGTTGCGCAGTTCGCGGACATTGCCCGGCCAGTCATGCCCCTCCATCGCGGCGAGCGCGCGCGGGCCGAATCCCGGCCATTCGTCCCAGCCGAGCACCGCCGCCATGCGCTGGCCGAAATAGGTGGCGAGCACCTCGATATCGCCTTCGCGCGCGCGAAGTGGGGGCAGGGTGATGACTTCGAACGACAGTCGGTCGAGCAGGTCGGCCCTGAACCGGTTGTCGTCGACCAGCGCGGGCAGATGCTCGTTCGTCGCCGCGACGATGCGCACGTCGACGCGGATCGGGCGCGACGATCCGACGCGCGTCACCTCGCCATATTCGACCGCGCGCAGGAGGCGCTCCTGCGCGCCCATCGACATCGTCGCGAGCTCGTCGAGAAACAGCGTGCCGCCGTCGGCCTCCTCGAACCGCCCAGCGCGCGTGCGCGTTGCACCGGTGAAGGCGCCCGCCTCGTGTCCGAACAATTCGCTCTCGATCAGCGTCTCGGGCATCGCGGCGCAATTCATGATGACATAGGGCCGGTCCCAGCGCGTCGACAGGCGGTGGAGGCGCTCGGCGATCAATTCCTTGCCCGTGCCGCGCTCGCCGATCACCAACACCGGACGGTCGAGCGATGCCGCGAGGCTCGCGCGTTCGACCGCGTCCTGAAACGCCGCCGACTGGCCGATAAATTGGGTTTCGCGCTCCATTCCCAATCATTGGCAAATTTTCCCGCTGATTGGCAAGTTAAATCGATTTGGCGCCTATTTTGCGCGTGAAGTTCGGCGGTTTTCCGCAGGTTCAAGCAATTGGCACGCCTCCTGCAAAGATTTCAACGAACCGGCGCAAATCGCATCGGTGCAGCGAAAACCAAAGGGAAGGTTGATCCATGAAAACGATGTTTGCCCAGGCCGCCACTTTCGCGCTCAGCGCGGTCGGAGCGCTGGCCATCCTCGTCGGTGTGATTGATCAGCCCCAGGTTGCCGCCAGTGTGACCGGCACCCCCGCCGGCCCGCTGGTTGCCGCTGTCATGTCCCCGGCGGTCAGCGCTTTGGCCTGACCGGCACTGGTGCCGGGGCACTCTCCCCCCTTGCCCCGCCCCGGCACCAGCCTTTTTAACAAGATACAGATCTCAAGTTTTCGACAGGAGTTTCAAATGGGTATTTTCTCACGAACCCGCGACATCATCGCCGCCAACGTCACCGACCTGCTCGACCGGGCCGAAGACCCCGAAAAGATGATCCGCCAGATCATCTTCGAGATGAACGAAACGCTCGTCGAAGTCCGCGCCTCCGCCGCCCGCACGATCGCGGACCAGAAGGAAATGCGCCGCCACATCGCCAAGCTTGAAAGCCTGCAGGACAGCTGGAAGGAAAAGGCCGAACTCGCGCTGTCGAAGGACCGCGAAGACCTCGCCACCGCCGCGCTCGTCGAAAAGCAGAAGGCTGGCGACATGGCCGAGAAGCTGAAGGCCGAGATCGCCGTCCTCGACGACGCGCTGACCGGTTATGAGGCCGACATCGCCAAGCTGCAGAAGAAGCTTTCGGAAGCGCGCGCGCGTCAGTCGAGCGTCGTCAACCGCCTCGAGAGCGCCGAGAACCGCTACAAGCTGCGCGAAATGACCAACGGCGACCGCGTCGAAGATGCCTTCTCGCGCTTCGAGATCCTCGAACGCCGCGTCGACGAAGCCGAAGGCCGCGCCGATGCGCTGAGCCTCGGTTACAAGAAGTCGCTCGACGAAGAGATCGCCGAACTGCAGGCCGCCGACAAGGTTGCCGACGAGCTCGCCGCGCTGAAAGCCGCGCAGGGCAAGAATTAAGGAGCCGGACCGATGGAAGAAGTCATCATTGTCCCGATCGTCATCGGAACGCTCTTCCTCGGTCTGCCCTGGCTGATCCTCCACTACATCACGAAGTGGAAGCAGGCCAAGACGCTGACTGGAGAAGATGAACAGCTGCTCGACGAACTTTACGATACTGCACGGCGCCTCGAAAACCGCCTGCACACCGTCGAACGCATCATCAGCGCCGACCATCCCGACTTCCGCCCCGCGGTACGCAGCGATGAAGAACTGGCGCAGCTCGAAAACATGACAAACCGGAGGAACTGAGATGTCTGCCAGCCGCACGAAATTCTACCTCGACAAGCAGAACGCCAAATGGAGCGGCGTGTGCGCCGGGATCGCGGATTATAGCGGGATCGACGTCCTCTGGGTCCGCGTCGGCGCGGTGTTGCTGACCCTGATGGGCGGCTTCCCCTGGACGCTGATCGCTTACTGGATGGTCGCCTGGATGGGCACGGCCAAACCCTTCGCGCTCTATGGCTCGAACGAGGAAGCCAAGTTCTGGCAGGGCGTGCGCTCAAACCCCAGCGCCTCGACCCGCGACATCCGCTCGCGCTTCCGCGACATCGACCGCCGGCTTGCCGACATCGAGCAATATTACACCAGCCACAACCGCCGCCTCGCGGACGAGATCGACGCTCTCCGCTGATCGGGCCTCAAGCGGAAACGGCAACAGGGAGGAAGATACATGAATTTCGGTGGCACCACTTTCGTCCTCGCCATCATCGCATTGTCGATCGGCGGCTGGATGTTCACCACCTGGATCCGCGCCAAGCACGGCTATCCCGTTGAGAATGAATGGGGCGGCACGGTTCATCGAACCGACCCCGACGCTGATCGAAAAATCGCCCTGCTGACCGACGACAACGCCAAGCTGGCGGGGCAGGTCAGCCGGCTGGAAGAGCGGATCTCGGTGCTCGAACGCATCGCGACCGAAAACAACGGCCAGGCGGCAGAGCTCGCCAGCCAGATCGACCGCCTGCGCTGAGAGGATAGAAGATAATGGAACTCGACCTTCTGAACGCCATTGCCCCCGTCGCCGCGATTGTCGGCCTGGCCGGGGTCGGCGGCTGGGTCTTCACCACCTGGCTCCGCGTCAAGAACGGTTATCCGCTCGAAAACAGTTGGGGCAAGGCGATCTATCCCAAGACCAGCGACGAGGCGATGGAACGCGTCAAGCTGATCAGCCAGGAAAATGCCCAGCTGCGCGCCGAACTCGGTTCGGTGAAGGATCGCCTCGCGGTGATCGAGCGCATCGTCACCGACGAGGGCCATCGGTTGAGCCACGAGATCGAGGCGCTGCGGCGCCCCTCGAACTGAAGGAACGAACATGGAAGCCATTTTCATCCTCTTCATCGTCGTCGGGCTGCCCGTCACGCTCGGCATCGGTTACGCCGCCTATGAACGCCACCTCAAGTTCAAGGAGCGGCAGTTCCAGGCGATCACCAATGAAACCGCCGAAAAGGCCGCGCAATATGCGGCGCAAACCGAACGGCTGGAGGCACGCGTCCGCGTTCTCGAGCGCATCGTTACCGACAAGGGAATTGATGTCGCCGACGAGATCGAAAAGCTGCGCGACGCCCCGCTGAACTAAAACAAAGATATACGGAAAGGAACCTCCCCCATGGGCCCGTTTGAAATGGTTGTCGGCATCGTCCTGATCGTCACCATCGGCAGTATCGTCCGCGCCAAGCACGGCATCCGCCGCGATCACAAGGGTGGCGAATATTTCGTCGCCACCGACAATAGCGAAACCAAGGCGCTGCAGGCCGAAATCCGCGCGCTGAAGGACCGCATCCAGGTGCTCGAACGCATCGCCACCGACAACAACCGCGCGATCACGCTCGATCAGGAAATCGAGAAATTGCGCGACAGCAGCAAAATCTGAATGCCCGAAAAGGAGCAACGCTCATGGCTTTCATCACCCCCGATTTCACCGCCGCGGCGATCGCGCTTACCGCGCTGAGCATTGTCAGTCTGGTGGCGCTGCGCGGCTGGCGCGACTGGATCCAGCTCAAGCGCGAAGAGCTCGCCGCAGGTCACGCGCCGCTCGCGCAGGATCCGGGCGTCCCGCACGCGGGATCGCGGATCGAGATCGCCGATCTCAAGGAACGGCTGCGCAAGCTCGAAGCGATCGCGGCAGGGGTCGACCTCTAGTCACCCCGATCCGCGCGGCATCGGCCCGCTCCCCTGTCATCGCCATCCGTCCGGCGGCTGACAGGGGAGCGGGCCGATGTCGTTTCGGGGCCTTCCAACCTGGCGCCATCTGTGCGAGGGGCGCGGCCATGCGCAGCCTGACCGACATCTTCGACGAATATGACTTTCTCGACGGCGACGATCGCTATCGCCTGCTGATCGAGCTCGGCCGTGAACTCGAGCCGATGCCCGATGCGCTCAAGACCGACGCGACATTGGTGCGTGGCTGCTCGGCGAGCGTCTGGGTCTATCCGGTGCCGCGCGACGACGGGCGGCTCCATTTCCTCGCCGACAGCAATGCCGCGATCACCAAGGGCATCGTCGCGCTGGTGCTCGCCGCGGTGCAGGACAAGTCCGCGGCCGAAGTCGCCGACATGGACGTCGCCGCCGCGCTCGCGCCGTTCGACCTCACGCGCCAGCTGTCGTCGAACCGGACGCAGGGCGTTCCGAACATGATCGCACTCGTGCAGGACACCGCGCGCCGTATCGCCGCGGGCTGAGCGCTCGTTCGCCCCACGCGTCGCCGCTGCTTTCCTTGCGGACAAAGAAAAGGGCGCGGGAGTTTCCTCCCGCGCCCCGATTTTTTTGCGTCTGTACCGAGATTAGAACTCGTACGACACGCCAACCTTCAGACGCCATACCGACGAGCTGACGTTGACCAGATTGTCGGCGTCGAAGGTCGTGCTGCCTGCGGCGCTGGTAAAGATGTAACGGCCCTGCGCATCGACACCGCTGACGTTGGCGATGTCCTGACGACCCGCAAAATCGCGGCGGCGCTGGACGTTCCAATCCTGGTCGAGGAAGTTCAGGAAGTTGTCCATCGTCGCATAGAGCTTGATCTTGTCCTTCTTGCCGAACAGGTTGCCCGGTCCGGGCAGTTCCTGCGAGAAGGACAGATCGACGTCAAAATACCAGTCGTTCGAGCAGGTATTCCGGTCGATCGTGCGGCCCATATATTTCTTGGCGCAGCCAAGGTTGCTCGCGAAATCGGCGATCGTTTGCGCAACGCCCGCGGTCGACGAGGGCGAAACGTTCGGATCGTTGGCGCCTGTCGGGATATAGGCCAGCGCGTTATCGGAACCCGAAGCACTGTCGTTGAAGATGCCCGAGCCGCTAAAGGTCAGGCTGTACGGACGGCCCGACCGGGCAACGGCGGTAAAGCCAAAGCGCGTTCCATAATCGCCGAAGAATTTCTCTTCGAACGACGTCGACAGCGTGATGTTGTGACGGCTATTGAAGAAGCCACGCGAAGCCGCCGGATTCTGACGATCGAACGCGGCGGTCTGGTCATAGTTGGACCCCGCGGTCGAATTGTACATGTTGCGACGATCTTGCGAGTCCGAGAAGGCATAGCCGAGGCTGAAATAGGCCGAACCTTCGTCGGTGAAGATGCCGCCGTTGAAATCCTTCGACAGCACGAATGACGCCGAATGGCTGCGGAAGCTGCCGCCATTGGTCAGCATCAGCTCGTCTTCACGCGCCGTGCTGTAGCACGCATTGGTGACGCCGGTGTAGATCGGCGTCGGCGTGATAGCGGTCAGCTTGGCAGCACAGCCCGCGTTCAGCGGATCGATCGTCGCATAGACCGGGCGACCATCGATAGCGAAGCCGCCGAGGCCGCGCCGGATATCAGGGACCTGGGTGAGATCGACGATGGTGTAGGCGTCGCGATATTTGCTGTAGATATAGTCGAGGTTCAGGTTCCAGCCGCTGAAGAAGCCGCTGGGAGCGAAGTTCAGTTCCGACGAGAAACCGATATTGGCGCGCAGCACCGACGGGATCTTGATGTCGGGATCGATCGACTGCGTGAAGCCCTGACCGCGTGCAGCCGAAGCCGAAGCAGCCTGGACGAAGCAGGTCGGCGCGCCGGTGAACTGGCCGTTGACGACGACATCGATCTGGCCGGTCGGGCAACCGGCAGCCCCGGTGGTTCCTTGGGCAAAGGCGCTGCCGTCATTCTGGAAGGCGTTGCCGAACCAGACGAGCGGATCGCCGCCCGAGAAGATGCCGACGCCGCCGCGCAGCTGCGCCCGGCTGAAGACAGCAAAATCGTCCATGTCGTAAGTCAGCGCGACGCGCGGCATCACGATCGGGGCAAGATTGCTGAACCCCGTTGCATTGGTGATGCCATAACGCTGCTGAAACACCGGATTATAGTCCGGCCGACCGCCGTCATACCAGTCGACGCGGACGCCGGCGACGGCGCTGAGAGCGTCGTTGATCTGCCATTCGTCCTGCGCGAAGATCGAATAGAGGCTGCGGTTAAATTCTGCCGCTGCGCTGTTGATGTCGCCGGTCGCGGTCACGTTGCCGAACGCGCCAAAGGTACATCCGTTGATGACGTTGATCGGCGTGGTGGTCGTGGTCGACGAACACAGGTTGCCGGTGAGCGGCGGCGTGTTCGGGACCGTGATGCCCGGCGACAGCAGACCGGCGCGCAGGTCGTCGATGTTGCGGAACACCAGCGTATTGGTCGCATTCTGGACGAACAGGTTGAACAGATCGGCGCGATTGAGCTCGGCGCCAAACTTCAGCGTATGGGCGCCGGCTTCCAGCTTGGCAACGGCGCGATACTGGTCGATGTTCGTCCTCAGGTCGTTCGCCGAGCGCGAGGTGCCGGGCCCCGCGAGAACGGACCCGTCGATGCCGGTCGGGTTGGTCGCGCTGACAGGGTTGTTGATGCCGACGATAAAGCGCGGGATCGGATTGGCCGATTGGGCTTCACCACCACCGACCGGATCCTGGAGATCCCGAACTTCCGAGCGCGAATAACGCAATTCGGTCGAAAAGCTGTCGTTCCACTGCGAATAGAGGCGGGCCGAATAATAGTTCGACTTGGTGCCGCTATTGTAGAAAGTGTTGCGGCCGATCGCTTGCGGCGAGGTGCCGGTGAACAGATCGTCGGGGCGGATTACCGACTCTTCGAGGCGCTGATAGGTCGCCTCGAGGCGGTGCTGGTCGTTGATCTGCAAGTCGGCGCGAACGAAATAGCGGTCGTTCGTGTACGGGCGGTTGGTCACCAGCGGGCCGGTGTCGACCTTATACACATCGCGCAGGACCTGCGAAATTTCGTTGAACTGTTCGACCGAGATGCCGGTCTGCGAGTTGGCATAGCCTGCGCCCGTCGGACCGTCATCCTGCGACTGGCCGGCTTCCTGATGCTCATAGGCGCCAAAAATGAAGAGGCGATCCTTGATGATCGGCGCGCCCAGCCAGGCGCCCCAGCGCTTGTCGGGCTCGATCGGCGCGACGGCCACGCCGCGAACGCTGTCGCCCCGCATGCCGTTGTCCGAATATTCGAAGAAGCCGCCAAAACGATAATCATTGGTGCCCGACTTGGTCACAACATTGACTGCGCAACCGGTGAACTGGCCGTAGTCGACGTCGAACGGCGCGAACTGCACCTGCGTTTCGCGGACCGCATCATACGGCAGCGGGGTCGAGCTGCGCGACGAGAAGCCGGTGTCGTTCAGGCCGTAAACGTCGCCCTGGCCGATGCCGTCGACGGTGAAGGCGTTGCCGCGGTCGTTGGCGCCAAGGCATGAAATGCGATCGACGCCCGAACCGCCATCGTCGCGGTCGAGGCTGACGCGCGGGTCGAGGCGGATGATGTCGCGAATGTCGCGGTTAAAGCTCGGGGCGTTTGCCAGCACTTCGGTGCTGAAGCTGGTGCCCGGTCCGACGGCGAGCTGCGTCACGCGGACGCGCGAGCCGGTCACGACGATTTCGCCGCCACCCGATGCGAGCTGGAAGCGCAGGTCGGTGTTGCCCTGAAGCGTCGTGGTGACGTCCTGGATCGTCTGGCCTTCGAAGCCATCGGCCGTCACGGCGATCGTGTAGGGGCCGCCGGTGACGAGGCCGGCTGCAGCGAATCGGCCGTCCGCGCCGGTGATGATCGTGCGCGCGGCACCGGTACGGGTGTCGGTGATGGTGACGGTCGCGTTGCCGATCGAGGCGCCGCTATCGTCGCTGACCTGGCCCTGGATGCCGGTCGTGATCTGCTGCGCGGCGGCTGGCGCCGCGACAACGGTTGCGACGCTGATAGCCATCAGGCTAGCGGCGATCGAATAACGAAGTTTCATGGATGTCCCCTTTGGTGGTGCATTGTCAGGCACGCAAATTCGGGGCGCCCCTGACCTGCGAGCGCCCCTGAAGCCCGCATGTGGCACGATTGTGACAGCAATTGTGACAGTGCAAGCCGCGAGCGATGCAACCCTCAGCCAAAGGTAGAAAAAACCCGAATTTCCGTCGTGCGCCTTGAGTTATCCACAGGCGCGGATGCGTTTTTTCGGGAAACTGTTGCTGCAATGCAACATAAAGGACGCCCCAAAGGGCGCCCTGTTACGACTCAGGCGGCGTCGCCGGCCGCTTCTTTGGCCTTGTCGGCATAAACGCGGACCGGATCCTTGCGGCCCTCGACGACATCCTTGTCGACGACGATCTCGACCACATCGGTCAGATCGGGCAGGTCGAACATCGTATCGAGCAGGATCGCCTCGACGATCGAGCGGAGGCCGCGTGCGCCGGTCTTGCGTTCGATGGCCTTCTTCGCGACCGCGACAAGCGCATCGTCGGTGAAGGTCAGCGCCACCTCTTCGAGGTCGAACAGCTTCTTATACTGTTTGACGAGCGCGTTCTTGGGCTCGCCCAAAATCTTGACCAGCGCATCGACGTCGAGATCCTCGAGCGTCGCGATCACCGGCAGGCGGCCGACGAATTCGGGGATCAGGCCGAACTTGAGGAGATCTTCGGGCTCGATCTGCTTCAATACCTCGCCGCTGCGGCGCTCGTCGGGGCCGGCGACATGCGCGCCGAAGCCGATCGACTTGCCCTGCAGGCGGTCGCCGATGATCTTTTCGAGGCCGCTGAACGCGCCGCCCGCGATGAACAATATGTTCGTCGTATCGACCTGCAGGAATTCCTGCTGCGGATGCTTGCGGCCGCCCTGCGGCGGAACGCTCGCGGTGGTGCCTTCCATCAGCTTCAGCAAAGCCTGCTGCACGCCTTCGCCCGACACGTCGCGCGTAATCGAGGGATTCTCGGCTTTGCGGCTGATCTTGTCGATCTCGTCGATATAGACGATGCCGCGCTGCGCCTTTTCGACATTATAGTCGGACGACTGCAGCAGCTTCAGGATGATATTCTCGACATCCTCGCCGACATAACCGGCTTCGGTCAGCGTCGTCGCATCGGCCATGGTGAAGGGCACGTCGAGGAAGCGCGCGAGCGTCTGCGCGAGCAAGGTCTTACCGCTGCCGGTCGGGCCGACGAGCAGGATGTTCGACTTCGCCAGTTCGACGTCGTCGCCGCGGCCGCTGTTCGCGAGGCGCTTGTAATGATTGTGCACGGCGACCGACAACACGCGCTTGGCGGTATTCTGGCCGATCACATAGGAATCGAGGTGCTGGCAGATTTCGAGCGGCGTCGGCACCGCGCCATCCTTGCGCGCGGCGATCCCGCCCTTGATCTCTTCGCGGATGATGTCGTTGCACAGCTCGACGCATTCGTCGCAGATGAACACGGTCGGTCCGGCAATCAGCTTGCGGACTTCGTGCTGCGACTTGCCGCAGAAGGAGCAGTAAAGGGTGCTCTTGCTGTCCGAGCCACTCAATTTCGTCATAAAACTTCCTATGGCGGGCCCAAAAGGGGCTCTGCCGTCTTTATCCTAGTCCCCGGTCACCCAATTACAATATGGCAATTGGGTGACACGGGTTCAATGTCCCGCCTAGCACCAACGCGCCAAGCGGACGTCAAGAAACGCGGTTACTGGTTCGTTTCGGGACGCGGCAATCAGGGCGTCGGGCCTTCGCTCACATCCTTCGGCGCCTCGTCGCCGGGCAGGCCCGGACGGCGGTCGAACACCTGGTCGACCAGACCGAACGCCTTGGCTTCCTCGGCTTCGAGGAAGGTGTCGCGGTCCATCGCTTTTTCGATCTCTTTCAGCGGCTTGCCGGTATATTTCACGTACAGGTCGTTCATCCGCTTGCGGATGCGCAGGATTTCGCGCGCCTGGATTTCGATGTCCGACGCCATGCCGCGCGCACCGCCCGACGGCTGGTGGATCATCACGCGGGCGTTCGACAGCGCGACGCGCATCCCGGGTTCGCCGGCTGCGAGCAGGAAGCTGCCCATCGATGCGGCCTGGCCGATGCACACCGTGCCGACGCGCGGACGGATATATTGCATCGTGTCGTGAATCGCCATGCCCGCCGTGACGACTCCGCCCGGCGAGTTGATGTACATATAAATGTCCTTCTTCGGATTCTCCGATTCGAGGAACAGCAGCTGGGCGACGATCAGCGAGGCCATCTGGTCCTCGACCTCGCCGGTCACGAAGACGATCCGTTCGCGCAGCAGGCGCGAGAAAATGTCGAAGCTGCGTTCGCCGCGGCTCGTCTGCTCGACGACGACGGGAACAAGGGCTGCGAGCGGGTCGATCATTGGGAATTCGTCCTTATGTTATCGGGATGCCGCGCCGAGAACCGGCTGGCTGGCCCCTCCGCTGTCCTACATCGTCGCCAAGCGAAGGTCTTTCAAGGGGGCAAAAAAGAAGGGGCGGGAAAGTCCCGCCCCACTTTGTATCAGTCGCCCTCGCCGGGTTCGGGCGAGAAGAGCGTCTCGAACTTGTTCTCGACGCCCTTGAATTCGTCGGCGTCGGCGGGGGTGTCCTTCTTGACCGTGATGTTCGGCCATTCGGCGCTGAACTTCGCGTTCACCTCGAGCCATTTTTCGAGGCCGCTCTCGGTGTCGGGCAAGATCGCCTCGGCGGGGCATTCGGGCTCGCAGACGCCGCAGTCGATGCACTCATTCGGGTTGATGACGAGCATATTCTCGCCCTCATAGAAACAGTCGACGGGGCACACCTCGACACAGTCCATATATTTGCACCGGACGCAGGCATCGGTGACGACATAGGTCATGGGTTCAGGCTCCCTCAGATGACGGCAATCGGGCCGTCAGGCTCTCCATATGGGCTCGCCTCTATGCCGCGCAAAGGCAGCGCGTCAACGCTAAGCGACAGTTGCGAATCACTCTCACTGATTAGGGTGATCGGGGTCTTCGGGGTGCAAAGCATTTCCATCGGCGTCGATAGCCGCGGGTGCAGGCGGCGAAACCCCGGGATCGAGCCGCTGGTAACAAGCCTGCGCCTCGGGTGCGGGGCCGCGGCGGAGCGGCAGCGATAGCAGACGCAGCACCTCGATCCGCTCGCCGACGGGCAGCACCAGCGTCGACCCGGCGTGGACCGCGCACGACGAGCGGGTGATCCGCCGACCGTCGAGCCTTATATGCCCCGCCTCGACCATCGCCTGCGCGATGCTGCGCGAACGCGCGAAGCGCAGGAACCACAGCAGCTTGTCGAGCCTGATGCTTCCTGCGGCGCCCGGACTTGCCATCAGTCTTTGCGCGCGTCCGCGAGGAGCGCGGCAAGGCCCGCGAAGGGGCTGTTGGGCGATGGGCCGCGCCGCTCGGGGCGTTGCGGGCGGTCGGGGCGCGGCGGGCGCGGTGTGTCGATACGCGGTTTGTCGGGCTTACCGCGTTTGTTCTTCGTCTGGTGCGCGGGCGGGCGCCGCGCTTCGCCATTCGCGGTACGCGGCGGAGCTTCGGCATTTTTGCGCTGCGGATGCGGTTTGCGGCGTGGGCGTTTTTCGGCCGGCTTGCGCAGCCCCGACCAGCGCCAACGCTGGAGTGCGGGTTCGCCGACACCGCGAAACCCGAAGCTGCCGAGCAGCGCGCGGCGCGTTTCCTCGTCGAGCCCGAGCGAGGTCGCGAGCGCCGGGTCGATGACAAAACCCGGCGGCGGCGCAGCGCCGACGCCCTCATGCTCGTCATGCGCATGATCGTCATGATGCTCGTCGCGGCCGACCAGCGGCGCGGTTGGCGGTGCCGCTGCCTGCATCCGCGCAGCATGCGCCTGGCGCGCCAGCTTCTCGGCCATGTCGATGCGCAGCCAGCCCGACGAACAGCGCCTGAAACCTGCTATCACCAGCCCGGCGTGGCTGCCGGTCTTTTGCAGCACCGCGCCTTGCGGCGGCAGCGCGGGAACCAGTGCGCCCTGTTGCGCCGCCATCAGCGCCGCGCGCCACCGCACCGCCTCGGGCTTGAGGAGCAGCGGATGGAACAGGTCAAGCGAGCCGATGGTAAAACCGAGCTTGCGAAGCTGCGGGCGCTCCTCGGGCGTCAGCGCGTTGAGCTGATCCTCGACCGCGGCACGCCCGATCGTCCCGCTATTGTCGGTGAGCGCCGCGAGCAGCGCGCGGACACGCGGCGGGGTGAACAGGTCGCCCGCCGCTTCGCCCATCGCCGCGAGCGGTCCGGCGTGGCGCGCGAGTTGGGTGGCGACAAAGCGCTGCAGCCGTTCGGAAATCGCTTGAACCTGCTGGGGTTCGAGCCGCCGCAGCGACGGATCGATCTGGATCGCCGGCTGGACGAGCGTCGGCCCGCGCGCGAGCGTCGCGATCGCGTGGCCATGCCAGGCGAGGCGCGGCGCCGTCCCCGGCTCGGCGATCAGCGACAGCGCGCTGTCGTCGCCCTCGGCGATAGCGGTCGCGCGGCGCGCGAGTTCGGCGCGCAGATGTTTTTCGGCGGCGGCGAGCAACATGCGGTGATCGCTCGCCTTCGCGACCGGATCGACCTTGAACTGAAAGCCTTTCAGCGTCCCGATCGCCTCGCCGTCGACCGCGACGGTGCCGTCGGCGCCGACCGCAACCGGCAGCGCGGCGCCGCGCTGTCCCGCGTCGCGGAGCAGCAGCGCGAGCCGCCGGTCGACGAAACGCTGCGCGAGCGCCGCATGCAGCGCGTCGGACAATCGCGATTCGAGTGCCTGCGTCTGCTCGGTCCATCCCGCTGCGCCCGCGATCCAGTCGCCGCGCTGTGCGATGAAGCAAAGCGTGCGGACCGCGGCGATGCGGCTTGCGAGCTGGTCGATGTCGCCCTCGACATCGTTCAGTCGCGCGAGGCGGCGCGCAAACCAGTCGGGATCGATCATCCCGTCGCCGTTCGTGCGCCATTGCCACAGCTTGAAGACGGTGCGGCTGTGATGCTCGGCGCCGAGTTGCTCGAAATCGGGCAGGCCGCAGACGTCCCACAGGCGCTGCACCGCGTCGAAATCGCCGCCGCGTGCGCGCACTTCCATATCGCCGGCGAGATGTTTGAGCACCGCGATATCGACCGCCTCGGGCGCGGGGCGCAGCATCGGCTGGCTGGGCGGCTGGGCGAGATCGGACAAAAGCTGGTCGAGCGATCCGAAGCCCGGGGTCGGATTGCGCCAGAAGAGGCTTGGCAGCGGCGGGAAATGATGCCCCTCGATCGCGGCGATTTCCTCGGGGGTGAAGCCGCCTTGCGGCAAGCCGACGGTGCCGAAACTGCCGTCCTGCTGGTGGCGTCCGGCGCGGCCGGCGATCTGCGCCATTTCCGAAATCGTCAGGCGGCGGAGGCGCCGCCCGTCGAATTTCTGCAAGCTCGCGAAGGCGACATGCTGGACATCGAGATTGAGCCCCATGCCGATTGCGTCGGTGGCGACGAGATAGTCGACCTCGCCCGCTTCGAACATCGCGACCTGCGAATTGCGCGTCTTGGGGCTGAGCGCGCCCATCACGACCGCGGCGCCGCCTGAAAAGCGGCGCAACATTTCGGCGATCGCATAGACTTCCTCGGCCGAGAAGGCGACGATCGCCGAGCGCTTGGGCAGGCGCGACAGCTTCGACGATCCGGCATAGCTCAAGGTTGAAAAACGCGGGCGGGTGATAATCTCGGCCTCGGGCACCAGCCCCTTGACCAGCCCGCGGATGCTCGCGGAGCCAAGGATCATCGTCTCTTCGCGCCCGCGTGCGCGCAGCAGCCGGTCGGTGAAGACATGCCCGCGCTCGGGATCGGCGCCGAGCTGCGCCTCGTCGATCCCGACGAAGGCGACGTCGCGCTCGACGGGCAGCGCTTCCATCGTTCCGAGCAGGTAGCGCGCATCGGGCGGGATGATTCGCTCTTCGCCGGTGACCAGCCCGACCTGCGCCGCGCCCTTGATCGCGACGACGCGGTCGTAAACCTCGCGCGCCAGCAGGCGCAGCGGAAAGCCGATCATGCCGCTCGAATGGGCGGTCAGGCGCTCGACCGCCAAATGGGTTTTGCCGGTGTTGGTGGGGCCAAGGACAGCCTTGACCGGCTGGGAAGAGAAAGAGGTCATTTTCTTGGATCTCAAGCTGGCATGGGTCCGCCCGCGGCGCAACAGCGGATCGCCAAGTGGCAGGTTGGAGGCCGCTTTTTTCGCAACTGTTGCATAATATCCCGACCCCGCCACGCCTTGCCGCAACGAACCGCGGCAAATCCGCCATTAAATTGACTTTAACGACCTTTCTTTACAGACAACGCCTCGAAAACATCATTCGGCGGCCGGGTGTAGGGTTTGGTCGCCGAGCGGGGGTTGCAATTTGTTTCAGCGTCACGAACCGATCGCGGGGATGTCCGGCAACGCGGCCGCCCTCACGATGTCGCAAGCGATACCGCTGCGGGGCGCGGATTCCGATGCCGAGCCGCGGCCCGGCTGGCGCGACCGGCTGGCAGAGCTCGACCTTGTCCCCGACCTTGGCGACAATATCGGTTCGGCTGAGTGGTGGCGCGGCCTTGCGACATTAACCCTGCTGTGCGGAACCGCGATCGCGACCTTCCCGGGTATCCAGCCGTTCGAAGTCGGCGGAACGCCTGCGCTCGACGCCGCCGATTTCAACGAAGCGCGCGCACAGATGATCGTGCCGCTCGCATATGGCGGCGATACCGGACGGCATATGGCGGCGACCGACGCGGTGCGGCCATTGACGCAGACTCCCGAACGCCCGCAAATCGAACTCACCGCCACCTTGGGCAGCGGCGACAGCTTCGCGCGCCTGCTGGAACGCTCGGGCGTCGGCGGCACCGAGGCGCAGGCGCTGGCCAGTCAGGTGTCGGGTGCGGTGCCGCTTGCCGATATCGCGCCGGGCACGCGCATCGACCTGATCCTCGGCCGCCGCGCCGCGCGCACGATGCCGCGCCCGGTCGAGGCGCTCGCGATGCGCGCACGCTTTGACCTCCGCATCGAAATGGAGCGGCAGGGCGGCCAGCTTGTGATGCGCCGCATCCCGATCGCGGTCGATGCGACCCCGCTGCGCATCCGCGGCCGCGTCGGCGACAGCCTTTACCGTTCGGCACGTGCCGCCGGGGCACCGCCCGCCGCGATCCAGTCGTACCTGCGCGTCGTCAGCAAACAGATTTCGGTCGGCAGCGATATCCGCGCCGGCGACGAGTTCGACATCATCGTCGACCATCGCCGCGCCGAAACGGGCGAGAGCGAAACGGGAAAATTGCTCTACGCGGGGCTGATCCGCGGCGGAAAATCGAAACTCTCGATGCTCGAATGGAATGTCGACGGCCGGACCCAATGGTTCGAGGCGTCGGGCGTCGGCGAACAGCGCGGCGGCATGGCGCGCCCGACGAACGGCCGCGTGACCTCGACCTTCGGCATGCGGCGGCACCCGATCCTCGGCTACAAGCGCATGCACAGCGGGATGGACTTCGGCGGCGGCTATGGTGCGCCGATCTATGCCGTGACCGACGGCGTCGTCACGATCGCCGGGCGCCACGGCGGCTTCGGCAATTATGTGAAGCTCAACCACGGCAACGGCCTCGGCACGGGCTATGGCCATATGAGCCGCATCGCCGTCCGCCCCGGCCAGCGCGTCAATCGCGGGCAGGTGATCGGCTATATCGGCTCGACCGGCCTCTCGACCGGTCCGCACCTCCACTATGAGCTCTATCGCAACGGCCGCGCGGTGAACCCAGCTTCGGTGACCTTCATTACCCGCGCGCTGCTTGAAGGGAAGGCGCTCGCCGACTTCCGCGCCCGCATCCGGTCGCTGACCTCGATCGCGCCGGGCGCTGCGCTGACCCCGATCGCGCCGAAACAGGTCGAGGGGCCAAAGCTCGGCAGCCTCGCCGATGTCGCCTCGAAACGCGCGGGCGACGGGCTCTGACATCTCCCTGAAGCGGCAATATCCATTTGCCCCGTGGCCAAGCGCCGCTATGCACCCCGCATGACCCAAGCCGCTTTTCCCGACCTGCGCCTGCGCCGCACCCGCCGCACCGGCTGGAGCCGCGCGATGGTGCGCGAAACGCATCTCTCGCCCTCGAACCTCATCTGGCCGCTGTTCGTCGCCGACGGATCGGGCGCCGAGGAACCGATCGCGAGCCTGCCCGGCGTGTCGCGCTGGTCGGTCGACCTTCTCGTCGAGCGCGCGAAGGAAGCGGTCGCGGCAGGCATCCCGTGCCTCGCGCTCTTTCCCTATACGCAGGCCGACCGGCGCAGCGCCGATGGCGGCGAGGCGCTCAATCCCGATAACCTCATGTGCCGCGCGACCGCCGCGATCAAGCAGGCGCTCGGCGACGATATCGGCATCCTCACCGACGTCGCGCTCGATCCCTATACCAGCCACGGGCAGGACGGGCTGATCGACGATGCGGGCTATGTGCTCAACGACGAAACGGTCGAGGTGCTGGTGGGGCAGGCGCTCAACCAGGCGCGCGCCGGCGCCGACATTATCGCGCCCAGCGACATGATGGACGGCCGCATCGGCGCGATCCGGCAGGCGCTCGAGGCCGAGGGCTTCGGCCATGTCCAGATCATGAGCTACGCCGCCAAATATGCGTCGGCCTTCTACGGTCCGTTCCGCGACGCGGTCGGCTCGCGCGGGCTGCTGAAGGGCGACAAGAAAACCTATCAGATGGACCCCGCGAACAGCGAGGAGGCCTTGCGCGAAGTCGCACAGGATCTCGCCGAGGGCGCCGACAGCGTGATGGTGAAGCCCGGGCTGCCCTATCTCGACATCGTCCGCGCGGTGAAGGATAATTTCGCCGTGCCCGTCTACGCGTACCAGGTGTCGGGGGAATATGCGATGATCGAGGCCGCCGCCGCGGCGGGGGCAGGCGACCGCGATGCGCTCGTCCTCGAAACCCTGCTCGCCTTCCGTCGTGCGGGCGCGTCGGGGGTATTAAGCTATCATGCACTCCACGCCGCACGGCTGCTGGGCGCGTGATCGAGACATCGCGGCTACGGATGCGATCGTGGCGCGACGATGATGTTGCCCCGTTTCATGCAATTTTCAGCGACCCGCGCGTCATGGCGACGCTCGGCCCGACGCTCGACCTCGACCAGGCCGCGGCGCTGCTCAAACGGCTGAGCGGGTGGGAGAGCGAGCATGGCTATACCTATTGGGCGCTCGAACGGCGTGCGGACGCCCGGCTGATCGGCTGGTGCGGCGCGATTTACGGCGATGCCGAGCCGGTGCTTGACAAGATTGAGCTCGGCTGGACATTGGCGCACGACTGCTGGGGCGCGGGTTATGCGGGCGAGGCGGCACAGGCTGCGATCGACTGGCTCTTCGCGAACCGACCCGACGACGCGCTTTGGGCCGTGACGTCGCGGATCAACGGCCGTAGCCGTGAACTCATGGAACGGATCGGAATGCATTATCACCCCGAGCTCGATTTCGATCACCCCAAATTGGCGGAGGACGACCCGTTGCGGCCGCATATGACCTATTCGCTGTCGCGTGAAGCATGGGGCGCCGACGCATGACCGGATCGCCGCGCCGCTGGCTGTTCGTGCTGACGATCCTCGTCGGCAGCTTCCTGCTCTTCCTCGTCCAGCCGATGGTCGCGCGCATGGTGCTTCCCAAATTGGGCGGCGCGCCCGCGGTGTGGAACAGCGCGATGCTCGTCTATCAGGCGCTGCTGCTCGGCGGTTACGCCTATGCGCACTGGCTCGGGCGCTTCACCGTGCGGCGGCAGGCGACGATCCACCTCGCTCTTTTCCTCGTTGCGGCGCTCTGGCTTCCGATCGGCATCGCGCAAATCGGGGCGCCCGGGCCGGGGCAGGAGGCGCTGTGGGTACCCTTGCTCCTGCTCGCCTCGATCGGCCCCGTCTTCTTCGTCGTCTCGGCGCAGGCGCCGTTGATGCAGCGCTGGTTCGCGGCCGACGCGCGCGCGGGCGATCCCTATTATCTCTATGCCGCCTCGAACCTCGGCAGCTTCGCGGGGCTCATCAGCTATCCGGCGCTCGTCGAGCCGACGCTGCCGCTCGCGGCGCAGAGCTGGGGCTGGACCGCAGGTTATGCGCTGCTCGTCCTGCTCGTCGCCGGGGCCGCTGCGGCACGCTGGCATGGCGGTGCCGAAGCGCATGCTGACATTAGCGACGAGCCGCGACCGACGCTCCGCCGTCAGCTCCACTGGCTGCTGATCGCCGCGGTGCCGTCGGGGCTGATGCTGTCGACGACGACGCATCTCACCACCGATATCGTCGCGATGCCCTTGCTCTGGGTGCTCCCGCTCGGCCTCTATCTGCTGAGCTTCGTGATCGCCTTTTCGACGATGGAGCGGCCGACGCAGATCATCACGCTGGTCGCGCCCGTCGTGCTGCTCGCGGTCGGCGGGCTCGGACTGCTGAGCTCGGGCGGCGGGTCGATGATGGTCGCGCTCGCCAGCCTCGCGATGCTGTTCGTCGTCGCGACCGCGCTCCACGGATATCTCTATCACCTCCGCCCGGGGGCGCAGCATCTGACGCTCTTCTACCTCATCATGTCGGCGGGCGGCGTGCTCGGCGGGTTGTTCGCCGCGCTGTTCGCGCCGCTGATCTTCGACTGGGTCTATGAGCATCCGATCCTGATCCTCGCCGCCGGGCTGCTGCTGCCGCTCCCCGCGCTCTTCCCATGGAACAAGTGGCTTGGGCTCGAGGCCAAGACCGCGCGCGCCGTCGCGATGGTGCTGGTCGTGGTCGCCGCTTTCGGTGCCTGGCATATGGTCGGCGACTGGACCGGCCGGCTCGACAGCGCGACGACCTCGTGGGGCATCGCGATCTTCGTCATCGGTATGCTCGTCGTCGGCTGGCGCTGGGCCTATGTGCCCGTGCTCGCGCTGCTGATGATCGGTGTCGGCGGCTGGGACACGATCCAGGAAAGCTTCACCGACGCGCGCGTCCGCAGCTATTTCGGCGTCTACACCGTCACCGACTATCCCGCATCGAACCAGCGCCGCCTCGCGCACGGCACGACGCTTCACGGCCTCCAGCGCACCGACGCCGCGCACCGGCGCGATCCGACGACCTATTATGGCCATCAATCGGGGGTCGGGCTGACGCTCGACAAGGCGGGGGCGCTTGCTGGCCCGAATGCGTCGATCGGCATCGTCGGGCTCGGCGCCGGCACGCTCGCCTGCTATCGCAAGCCCGGCCAGCGCTGGACGATCTTCGAGATCGATCCGGTGATGGTCGACATTGCGCGCGATCCGTCGAAATTCACCTTCCTCTCCGATTGCGCCGGCGACACGCCGATCGTCATCGGCGACGCGCGGCTCCAGCTCGCCAACCAGCCCGCGGGCCGCTTCGACGTCATCGTCATCGACGCCTTCTCGTCCGACGCGATCCCGCTGCACCTGCTGACCAAGGAGGCGATCGGCATTTATGCGCGCGCGCTGAAGCCCGACGGAATCCTGCTGATCCATATCTCGAACCGCTTCTTCGATCTGGAACCGGTGCTGGCGGCGGAGGCGAAAGCGCGCGGCTGGACGAGCGCGATCCGCATGGACCCGGGGCCGATCGGCGACGAATATGGCGACCTGACCGGATCGAACTGGGTCGCGCTAACCGCAACGCCGCAGCGGATGCAGCAATTGACCGGCGGCATCCGCCCGCGCAAGGATTCGCGCGACCTCGACACCTGGGTTCCGCTGGAGGCGCGCTCTGGTTTCGAACGCTGGACCGACGATTATGCCTCGACGCTGCCGGTCCTGATCTGGAAGAATATCATCGGAGGCCGCGACGAATGACCTATCAGGACGTCAGCATCATCAGCGTCAACGGCAAGACGCCTGTGATCCATCCGAGCGCCTTCATCGCGCCGGGATGCCGGATCATCGGCGATGTCACGATCGGCGCCGACGTCAGCATCTGGTATAATTGTGTGCTGCGCGCCGACGTCAGCCACATCATCGTCGGCGCGCGCTCGAACATCCAGGACGGCAGCGTCGTGCACTGCGACGGCCCGATGCCGCACCGGCCCGACGGTTTCCCGACGATCATCGGCGAGGATGTGCTGATCGGCCATATGGCAATGGTGCACGGCTGCACGCTGGCGGACCGAGCGTTCGTTGGCCTCAAGGCAACGGTGATGAACGGGTGCCGCATCGGCAGCGACGCGATGCTCGCCGCAGGCGCGCTGCTCACCGAGAATAAGGAAATCCCCGAGCGCGAGCTCTGGGCCGGATCGCCCGCACGGCGCGTGCGCGAGATCGACGATGCCCAGGCTGCGGGCATGCAAATGGGCGTCGCGCATTATGTGATGAACGGCCGCATGCACAAGGCGGCGATCGAGAGCTGAAACAAAAAAGGAGCGCCCCGGTCTCCCGGGACGCCCCCTTTTCTAGCTTCGCTGCTTAGCTGAAGTTCACCATCGCATAGAGCATCGGGATCGACAGCAAAGTGTTGGTCCGCGAAAAGATCATCGCGGTTTTCGCAGCCTTTGCCTTCGTAGCATCATCGGCTTCGACAATGCCCAGCGCCTTCTTCTGGTTCGGCCAGATCACGAACCACACGTTGAACGCCATGATCAGGCCCAGCCACATGCCGACGCCGATCAGCTTGTACGGATCCTGCAGCCCGAGCGCGGGCGCCAGATATTTGGCATGGCCGGCGATCGCGAGGCCGAGCAGGACGGTGATGAGCGCCGCCCAGCGGAACCAGAACAGCGCGGCGGGTGCGATATGCTTGCCGACCGCGGGCTTCAGTTCGGCCGGGATCTTCGGCATCGTCGGAATCTGGACGAAGTTGAAATAGTACAGCAGGCCGATCCACAGCACGCCGAAGAAGGTGTGCAGCCAGCGCATGATCGCGTTGCCCGCCGCAATCCCGTCCTCGAAATTCTGCCCGTTGAGGCACAGCATCAGGATGATCGCGAGTATGAGGCCCGCGCCGAGCACGGCGTGCAGATTTCCGAAAAATTTGTCCATTGCAGTTCCCCCTGTTTATCGCGGCGCCGCATGCGACCCGGAGCCGGTGACGCAGCTATGCCAGCACAGCGAGGAAATGCATCAATTTTTGTCGGCGGCCGCCTGTTCGGGCACGGCAAGGCCGTTCTTCAACATCACCGGAACCTGGCTGAAGGTGAAGAGGAAGGAGAGGGCGGTGACGCCCCACACCTTGATCGTCAGCCACAGGTCGAAACTCATCTGCTTCGCCTGGATCATCTCGTACATCACATGGTTGGCGATGCCGAGCGCGGCGAAGAAAAGACCCCAATTGCGCGAGAGCAACAGCCAGCCGCGGTCGGTGAGCCCTTCGAGCGCCGATTGCAGCAGATATTTGAGCATCGGCTTCTTGAACCAGTAACCGCCCAGCAACAGCACGGCAAAGCTGGCATAGATGATCGTCGGTTTCATCACGATGAAGCGCTCGTCGTGGAACCAGATGGTGAGCGCGCCGAAGCCGAGAACGAGGATGCTCGACATCCACAGCATCGGCGAAATCTTGCCGAGCTTCCATTTCGACACGACCATCGCGATGACGATCGCGACCATGAACGCGACGGTGCCCTTGATCGCCGCGGTCGTCGCGGCGAACGCGCCTTCGCCGCCCGAGGAGAATTTATAGGCGAGAAAGAAGACGAGCAGAGGCCCGAAATCGATCACGAAATTGAGCATGCCATGCTTCGCCGGCGGCGGTGCCGGGACGGCTTCGGGGCCGGTCGGGAGCTGATCGCTCATCTTATATTTCCTGCAATAATGGCTGCGATCTCGTCCGCATCGAACGGGCGAAGGTCGTCGATGGTTTCACCGATACCGATCGCGTGGATCGGAAGCCCATGGCGCTCGGCAGCCGAAACGAGCACGCCGCCGCGCGCGGTACCGTCGAGCTTGGTCATCACAAGGCCGGTGACACCCGCGACCTCGCGGAACACGTCGATCTGCGACAGCGCATTTTGCCCCGTCGTCGCGTCGAGCACAAGCACGACATCGTGCGGCGCCGCGGGATTGAGGCGGCCGAGCACGCGTTTGATCTTGGCGAGCTCGTCCATCAGCTCGCGCTTGTTCTGAAGCCGCCCTGCGGTATCGACGATCAGCACGTCGATGCCCGTCGCGGTCGCTTGCTTCACCGCGTCGAACACGATGCCGGCACTGTCGCCGCCCTCGGGGCCCGCCATGATCGGCACGCCGAGGCGTTCGGCCCAGACCTTCAATTGCCCGATCGCCGCAGCGCGGAAGGTGTCGCCTGCGACGAGCATCACGCCATAATCCTGTTCCTGGAACAGATGCGCCAGCTTGGCGATCGTCGTCGTCTTGCCCGACCCGTTGACCCCGATCACCAGGATGACCTGAGGGCGCGGAAAGGCGTCGATGTCGAGCGGTTCGGCGACCGGGCGCAGCACCGCGGCGATTTCCTCGGCGACGAGCTTGCGCAGTTCCTCGGTCCCGTTCGCGGCGATGTCGCGGCGTTCGGCGAGCCGGCTGCGGATGCGGTCGGCCATCGCGGGGCCGAGGTCGGCGGTGATCAGCGCCTCCTCGATGCGGTCGAGATCATCCTCATCGAGCCGCGCTTTGCCGGTCAGACCGGCGAGATTCTCGCCAAGCCGCTCCGACGTGCGGCGAAATCCGCCGAGCAGCCTTTCACTCCAGCTTTTGCCGGTCATGCGGCGATGTCCTTTGCTTGCGTATGGGTGGCGACCATACGGTCGCCGTCGCGCGCGCCGAGGCGCACGTCAATGATGGTACCGGGCGCTGCGGGTGCGGTGAGCGCCACGGCGGCGAAATTTTCGGCATGGCCCGTCATGCCGTCGCGCTCGACGAGCATTGATGCGGTGCGGCCGACCTGCGCATCGAGCCATTCCTGCCGCCGCCGCGCATTCGCTTCGCGCAGCGTGGCGGCGCGCTCGCGCGCGATGGCGCGCCCGACCTGTGGCATCCGCGCGGCGGGCGTGCCCGCGCGCGGGCTGTACGGAAAGATATGGCCGAAAACGATGTCGCAATCGTCGATCAGCGCCAGCGAGTTGGCGAACATTGCGTCATCCTCGGTCGGAAAGCCCGCGATCAGGTCGGCGCCGATTGCGATCTCGGCGCGCGCGGCTTTCAAACGCTCGATCAGCGCGACCGCATCGGCGCGGCGATGGCGGCGCTTCATCCGCGTCAGCACCATGTCGTCGCCTGCCTGCAGCGACAGATGGACATGCGGCATCAGGCGTTTTTCTTGTGTGAGCAAGGCGAAAAGCGCGTCGTCGATCCTGCTTGGATCTAGCGACGAGAGGCGCAGGCGTTCGACCGGCAGCGCCAGCAGCGCCTCGACCAGTGCGGAAAGGCTGGTGCCGCTGTCGTCGCCATAGCTCGCTAGGTCGACCCCGGTCAGGATGAGCTCGCGCTGCCCGCGATCCAGCGCGGTTTGCGCGGACGCTACCACTGCATCGACGCTCGCCGAGCGCGCCGTCCCGCGCGCCAGCACCGTCGCGCAGAAGGTGCAGCTATGCGAGCAGCCGGTCTGGACGCCAAGGAAGGCGCGCGCATGATCCGCGCCCGAAAGGACCGGGGCGTAGGAAGGAGTCGTGTTCCCCGTCGAAGGCAGGGGCCCATCTCCTGCCGGTTCGAGTTGGCGCCCACCGGAGATGGGTCCCCGCCTGCGCGGGGACACGGCGTTTTCGTAGCTCTCAACCAAACCCTTCGCGTCATTGGACACCACCCGCGCGCCCATCACGGCAAAGGTCTCGCGTTCCAGTTCGGCCGCGCATCCGGTGACCACGACCTCGGCGCCCGGCCGCTCGCGCAGCGCGCGCCGCACCGCCTGCCGCGCCTGCCGCACCGCTTCGTCGGTCACCGCGCAGCTGTTGAAGACGATCGTGTCGCGAGCGCCCGCAGCCTTGACCGCCGCACGAACCCCTTCGCCCTCGGCGATGTTCAGCCGGCAACCGAAATTGACGACCTCTTGCCGGTCGACGAGGGACGTGCTCATCCGAACTGCGCCCAGTCGGTCTCGCCCTCATACACGCGCGTCGCGGCACCGCTCATCACGATCGGGGCGCCGGGCGCCCAGCGGATGACGAGGTCGCCGCCGGGCAGCGACACTGTCACCGGCGACTGGACCAGTCCGGCGCGGATCGCCGCGACCGCGGTTGCACACGCGCCGGTGCCGCACGCCTGCGTCAGGCCCACGCCGCGTTCCCAGACGCGCAGCTGCAGCTGGTTCTCGCCGTCGAGGCTCGCGACATTGACGTTGACGCGCTCGGGAAACAGCGGATCGGTCTCGATCCGCGGGCCGAGCTCGTCGAGCGCGACGGCGTCGGCTTCGGGGACGAAAAAGACGATGTGCGGATTACCGACATTGACCCCGGCGCCATGCTCCAGCTCGTCCCACGCGACGGGCATGTCGCGCGTGTCCATCGGCATCGCGAGCGGGATATGTTCCCAGTCGAATTCGGGCTCGCCGAGCACGACCTCGGCGCCGCCATCGGCCGGCGTGACACGCAGCATGCCGCCCAGCGTTTCGATCACCGCGGGCTTGCCGATCAAAGTCGCGACGCAGCGCGTCGCATTGCCGCACGCCTCGACCTCGCCGCCGTCGGCGTTGAAGATGCGCATCTTCACATCGGCGCTGTTCGACGGTTCGAGCAGGATCAGCTGGTCGCACCCGATACCGTGGCGGCGGTCGGCGATCGCATGCGCGCGCGCCGGCGTCATATCGACGCTGCGTTCGCGCGCATCGATCACGACAAAGTCGTTGCCGAGGCCATGCATCTTGGTGAACCGGTCTGCCATAGTCCGCGCATGTAAGGGCGCGCGGGCGCGAAGTCTAGCGATGCGGCGGTGTCAGGCCGTCTTGCGCAGCAGGGCGTCTTCGCTGACGTCGGGGCCGGCGGGCGACACCATCGGTGCGCGCAGCAGGCCGCGCTCGGCGAGCAGCCGGTCGGTGTCGGCCGCCGATGCGGCGCGGCCGAAATACCAGCCCTGCCCCTTCGAACAGCCGAGCCGCGTCAGCTCGATCGCGGTCGCCTCATCCTCGACGCCCTCGGCGGTAATCGGCATCGCCAGGCTTTCGCCGAGCCGCACGATCGCGACGACGATCGCCTGGGCATCGGGGCTGCCGCGCATCGCGGCAACAAAACTGCGGTCGATCTTGATGCGGTCGAACGGCAGCGCGCGCAGGTGCGACAGCGAGCTGTAGCCGGTGCCGAAATCGTCGAGACTGAGCGACACACCCTGATTCTTGAGGCTGGTGACGATCGAGCGCACCAGCGGCAGATTTTCGAACAGCGAGCTTTCGGTAATCTCGACCTCGAGCTGCGCGGCCGGGAATCCGACCTCGACGAGCAGCTTGGTGAGTTTCTGGCTGAACCACGGATCTTTCAGCTGCTGCGGCGAGATATTGACCGCAAGCATGATCGACGGATCCCAGCGCTTGGCGATTTCCATCGCCTCGCGGATCACCTGCAGCGACAATTCGCCGATCAGGCCGCTTTCCTCGGCGACCGGGATAAAGCGTTCGGGCGGAATCATGCCATATTCGGGCGATTCCCAGCGCATCAGCATTTCAAAGCCGATCAGGCGCCCGCTGGCAATATCGACCTGCGGCTCGAAATGCGGGACGAACTCGCCGCGCGGCATGCCGTCGCGGATGCCGGTTTCGATCTGGTTGCGCACCTGCACGGCCATCTCCATTCCCTGCTCGAACCAGCAGAAGCGGTTCCGGCCCTCGTCCTTGCAATGATACATTGCGATGTCGGCCTGACGGACCATCGTTTCCATCGTCATGCTGGCGTCGTTGGCGAGCGAGATGCCGAGCGAGGCGCCGATGCGGATCTGCTGCGCGTCATGCGTGATATTATTGTCGAGCGCCGCGACGAGTTCGGCCGCCAGCGCGTCGATATCGGTGCGTGCCGCAGGCTCGAACACCAGCATCGCGACGAATTCGTCGCCGCCGAGCCGTGCCTTGGTGGCATTGGGTGGCAGGACGGCGGAAATGCGTTCGGCCGCGACCTGCAGAACCCGGTCGCCCGCGGCATGGCCATGGATGTCGTTGACGGTCTTGAAATGGTCGAGATCGAGCAGGAACAGCGCGACCTGGCGTTTTTCGGCGATCGCGTTCGCGATCTGCCGCTGCCCCGCTGCGAGCAAGGCCCGGCGATTGAGGAAACCCGTCAGCGGGTCGGTGTCGGCCAGATAGCGTGCGCGCTGCTCGGCCTCGGTCCGCTCGACGATCTCGCGGTTGAGATCCTTGTAGCGGCGCCAGCCAAAGAGAATCAGCGCAACATTGAGGATGAGCGCTGTCGCCAGCGCGCGGTCGGGGCCGCCGCCGAGGCCGATCAGCGCGCGCACGGCCGCCTGCATCACATTGCTGCCCGTGCCCACGAACAGCAGGATCGCGGCGACGACAATGCCCCCGGCGATGATGTCGCGTTTGGCGCCCTCGCTGCGGTCGAATGGCTTCGGCGTCGCTGTCATATCGATTTGTCCCACCCTCGCGCGCCTTATGGCGCCGAAGCGGTGAAATTTGGGTTAAGTGCGCTTCGGCGCCTCCGCCTTGCTTTCGTAAGCGCTTTTGTGTAGAGGCCGCCGCGTTCGCGCGCATCTTGCGCTCGAATTATCGATGTCCGCGACGGAAAGTCTGTCCACGGATAGCCGCTGGTTGGCGAGGTTTCGCTCACCGGCGTCTTTTGCGTTGCGGGCCTCGAAAGCAAGGATTTGAGGCGCATGTTCGACAGTCTGAGCAATCGGCTTGGCGATGTTTTCGGGAAGCTCCGCGGTCGCGGTGCGCTGACCGAGGCCGACGTGCGCGCGGCGATGCGCGAAGTGCGAATCGCCCTGCTCGAGGCCGACGTCGCGCTGCCCGTCGTGCGCAGCTTCGTCGATCAGGTCACCGAACTGGCAATTGGCCAGAATGTCCTGCGCTCGGTCACGCCGGGGCAACAGGTCGTCAAGATCGTCAGCGACGCGCTGACCGAGATGCTCGGCTCCGAAACCGCCGAGCTCGACCTTGCCGTCACCCCGCCCGCCGTGATCATGATGGTCGGCCTGCAGGGCTCGGGTAAGACGACGACAACCGCGAAGATCGCGAAGCGGCTCAAGGAAAAAGAGCGCAAAAAGGTCCTGATGGCGTCGCTCGACGTCAATCGCCCCGCCGCGCAGGAACAGCTCGCCGTCCTCGGCACCCAGATCGACGTCGCGACCCTGCCCATCGTCGCCGGCCAGCAGCCGGTCGAGATCGCGCAGCGCGCGCTGCAGGCGGCGAAGCTGCAGGGCTATGACGTCCTGATGCTCGACACCGCGGGCCGCCTCCACGTCGACCAGCAGCTGATGGACGAGATGCAGGCGGTGTCGCGTACCGCCAACCCCGCCGAAACCTTGCTCGTCGTCGACAGCCTGACCGGTCAGGACGCGGTGCAGGTCGCGCAGCGATTCACCGATCAGGTGCCGCTCACCGGCGTCGTGCTGACGCGCATGGACGGCGACGCGCGCGGCGGTGCCGCGCTCTCGATGCGCGCCGTCACCGGCAAGCCGATCAAGTTCGCGGGTACCGGCGAAAAGCTCGACGGGCTCGAACTCTTCCAGCCCTCGCGCATCGCGGGACGCATCCTCGGCATGGGCGACGTCGTCAGCCTCGTCGAACGCGCCGCCGAGACGATCCAGGCCGAAGAGGCCGAGGCGATGGCGGCGAAGATGGCCAAGGGCCAGTTCGACCTCAACGACCTTCGCACGCAATTGAACCAGATGCGCCGCATGGGCGGCCTCGGCGCGCTCGCCGGCATGATTCCGGGCATCAAGAAGGCGCAGGCGCAGATGGCCGCGGGCGCCGCCGACGACAAGATGCTCATTCATTTCGACGCGATCATGGGCTCGATGACCCCCAAGGAGCGCGCGAAGCCCGAAATCCTGACCGCGAAGCGCAAGATCCGCATCGCCAACGGGTCGGGCACCACGGTGCAGCAGGTCAACAAGGTGCTGAAGATGCACCAGGAAATGGCCAGCGCGATGAAGAAAATCCGCAAGATGGGCGGGCTCAAGGGCCTCGGCGCGCTGTTCGGCAAGGGCGGCGGCATCCCCGGAATGGGCGGAATGGGTGGCGGTGGCCTCCCCGGTCTCGGTGGAGGCGGATCGATCCCGCCCGAACTCGCCAATCTGATGAATAAAAAGAAGTAATTACACCCGAATTTGAACATTAAACTCTGAAGGAAAATATCATGGCAACCTCCATTCGCCTCGCACGCGGCGGTTCGAAAAAGCGTCCTTATTACAAGATCGTCGTCGCCGATTCGCGCAGCCCGCGCGACGGCCGCTTCATCGAGCGTATCGGCAGCTACAACCCGCTGCTCGCCAAGGACAATCCGGAGCGCGTCAAGCTCGACGCCGACCGTGCGAAGCATTGGGTTTCGGTTGGCGCGCAGCCGACCGACCGCGTCGCCCGCTTCCTCGACGCCGCTGGCGTCCTCGAGCGCGCTGCCCGCAACAACCCGAACAAGGGTGTCCCCGGCGAAAAGGCCAAGGAACGCGCCGAAGAAAAGGCCCAGAAGCTGGCTGACGCCGAAGAAGCCGCAGCCGCTGCTGCCGCCGCCCCGGCGCCGGAACCCGAAGTCGAAGCTCCGGCTGAAGAAGCTGCCGCTCCCGAAGCCGCTGAATCGGACGCAACCGGTTCGGTGAAGAGCGAAGAAACCGCCGAAGCCGTCGCCGAAGCCGTCGCCGACGAAACCCCGGCCGATGCGACCGCCGACGACGCGACCGCGATCGCCGAAGAAGTCGCCGAAGGCGGCCCGGTCGCTGCCGAAGCCGAAGACGCTCCGGCTGCCGAAGCTGGCGAAGAAAAGGCCGAAGGCTAAGCCTTGGCCGACGCGAATCGCCCCGTCACCCTCGCCGCCATCGCCGGCGCGCACGGGGTGCGGGGCGAGGTGCGTTTGAAGCTGTTTGGCGAAGGCGCGGAGGCTCTCCGCGCCTTTTCCGTTTTCGACGCTGGGACAAGCAAGCTAACCCTCAAATCGGTACGTCCCGCCAATCAGGGCGCGGTCGCGACCTTCGCCGAAATCACCGACCGCAGCGCCGCAGAGGCCTTGCGTGGAACGGTGCTCACGGTGCCGCGCTCGGCGTTGCCGGCGCTGGGCGAGGGCGAATATTACCACCACGACCTGCTCGGCCTGCCGTGCGTGTCGACCGACGGCACGGCGATCGGTCATGTCGCCGCGGTCGAGAATTTCGGCGCGGGCGACATCCTCGAAATCGAGAAGCCCGACCGCAAGCGTTTCATGGTCCCGATGACCGCGCAGGCGGTGCCGGAGTGGACCGCCGACGGCGTCACCGTCAACGCGGCGTTCGTCGAGTAACGACCCCTTTCAACCAAAATCCGTTCGCTCTGAGCTTGTCGAAGGGCCGCTCTTCCTTTCTATGGTGCGAAGGAAGAACTGTGCTTCGACAAGCTCAGCACGAACGGAGGTTTTGATGCGCGCAAGATTTGCTCTCCTTCTCGCGGCAGCGCTGGTGGTTGCGATCCCCGTCGTGGCGCAAGAGCCCAGCACCAAAACCCTCGACCAGCTCGCCCCCGAAATTGACGCGCTCTTCGCCAAATATCAGGCCGAACAGCATATTCCCGGCCTCGTCTATGGCGTCGTCAAGGACGGCAAGCTTGCCTATGTGAAGGGCATCGGGGTCCAGAATATCGTCGACAAAGGCGCGGTGACGCCCGACAGCCTGTTCCGCATCGCGTCGATGACCAAGGCGTTCACCGCGCTCTCGATCCTCAAGCTGCGCGACGACGGCAAGCTCCGCCTCGACGACCTTGCCGAGCAATATGTGCCCGAGATGAAGGGCTGGACCTATCCGACCAAGGACAGCCCGCGTATCCGCGTGCGCGACCTGCTCCAGCATGTCGGCGGCTTCGTCACCGACGATCCATGGGGCGACCGGCAACAGATATTGCAGCAGGACGAGTTCACCAAAATGATCGCCGCGGGTGTGCCGTTCAGTCGCGTACCGCAGAGTAGCCACGAATATTCGAACTTCGGTTACGCCTTGCTCGGCCGCATCGTCGCCAACGCGTCGGGCATGGCCTATACCGACTATGTGCGGCAGACGATCCTGACCCCGCTTGGCATGACGAGCAGCGGCTTCGACGCGCCGAAAGCGCCCAAGGCGCGCTACGCGCTCGGCTATCGCTGGGAAAATGAGAAGTGGACCGCCGAGCCCGAGATGGTCGACGGCGCGTTCAACGCGATGGGCGGGCTGCAGGTCAGCGCGAACGACTATGCCAAATGGGTCGCCTTCCTGCTCTCGGCTTGGCCCGCGCGCGACGATGCCGACAACGGCCCGGTGAAGCGGTCGACGGTGCGTGAGATTGCGCAGGGCTCGAACTTCGTCTCGGTGACCAACCGCATCGGCGCAAGCGGCGCCACGGCGTGCAAGCAGGCGGGCGCCTATGGCATGGGCTGGCGCGTCGCGCAGGATTGCGACCTCGGCCTGACGCTTGCGCATGGCGGCGGCTATCCGGGCTATGGCAGCCATGTGATGCTGATGCCCGATCATGGCGTCGGCGTCTTTGCGCTGTCGAACCGCACTTATGCCGGACCGTCGGGCCCCGCATGGGACACCGCGGTCGCGATAGACAAGGCCGGACTGCTCGAAACACGCGCCATCCCGGTGTCGCCTGCCGTGGCCGATGCCTATGCGGCGGCAAAGGCAGCTTATGCCGCGGGCGATCTTGGCCCGTTGAGAGGAAAGCTCGCGATGAACTTCCTGCTCGACCGCTCGGCCGACAATTGGAAGGCTGAATTCGCGAAATTGAAGGCCGAGGTTGGGGCCTGCCCGACCGACGAACCGCTCGTGCCGATGGGCGCGATGTCGACCGCCTTTCGCCTCAATTGCGACAAGGGCAAGCTCGACGGACAATTGTTGCTCGCGCCGACGGCGCCGGTCACGATCCAGGCGCTGCGCCTGCGTGTCGTGCCGCCCGAGGCGCGCTGATGTCGACGGGGTGGGGCCTTTAGCAAGGGACGACCCCACCCCGTTTCACCCTGGACCTTTTGAGAGGGGAGGGCAGAGTTCTTATCGCGCGCGCTTGGGGCGCATGCCGCAGCGCGCGGCGACGCGGGTAAAGGCGCTGTCCTCGCCGGGCGCGCTCGGCAGCGCGATCCACTCGCCGAGGCGGCGGAACGGGGTCGCGAGCCAGTGGAGGCCGCGGGCGATGTCGGCGCTGAAATGATCATGACCGTCATTCCAAACGCGCATGAACTGCTCGTCTTTCATCGTTCATCTCCTTTCGCTTGATGAGCAGAATATGCACCGCCCCGCGCTCCTCGGCCAACAAAAGGCGTAGACCATATTATAAGCTCTGCTTATAAGGTCGCATGTCCCGCCTGCCGCCCCTTGCTGCCGTGCGCACCTTCGAAGCCGCTGGTCGTTTGCAGAATTTCTCGCGCGCCGCGGAGGAGCTGGGGCTGACGCAGGCGGCCGTGAGTTATCAAATCCGCCAATTGGAGGACCGGCTCGGCCGCGCGCTCTTCGTGCGCGAGAAAGGGCGCGTGCGTCTTTCCGAAACCGGACAGCGTTTGCTTCCCGCGATCAGCAACGCCTTCGCGACGATGGGCGACGCCTTCGCCGCGCTCGGCAGCGACGAGGCCGATGTGCTGACGATCAACGCCGCGACCAGCTTCGGCGGCACCTGGCTCAGCGCGCGCATCGGCAGCTTCCAGCTCCAATATCCCGAACTCGCGGTGCGCATGGCGATGAGCAACGATCTCGTCGACTTCGATGCATCGAACGTCGATGTCGCGATCCGCATCGGCAAGGGTGTGTGGCCGGGGCTGCGTGCCGATTTCCTGATGCGCCAATATCTCGCGCCGATCGCCTCGCCGGCCTTTCTTGAAGAGCATGATATAAGCGAGCCCGCCGACCTGCTCCGCGTCCAGCGCCTCGCGCCGAACGACAGCTGGTGGGCCGAATGGTTCGCTCTCGCCGGGGTCGGGACGCCTCCGATACCGTCGCGGCGCGGGATCGAGCTCGACAGCCAGCTTCAGGAAGCGAGCGCGGTGCAGGCGGGGTTCGGCGTCGCGATGATGACCCCGCTCTACTGGCAGGGCGAACTCGCGAGCGGCCGCATGGTCCAGCCTTTTGATACATTCTATGTGTCGAAGGGGTCGGGCATGTGGCTCGTCCACCGCAACAACCGGGTGGGCGTGCGCAAGATCGAACGCTTCCGCGAATGGCTGCACGCCGAAATAGAGAAGGATCGCCACCTGCTCCCCGACGCGGTATGGGAGCCGCCGCTATGACCTTCACCGCCGTTCCGCTCACCCTCTACCCCGACATGTTCCCCGGTCCGCTGGGGCACAGCATGGCGGGGCGCGCGCTCGAGAGCGGGACTTGGGCTTGCGCGCCGGTGCAGATCCGCGACTTTGCGACCGACAAGCATCGCACCGTCGACGATACGCCCGCGGGCGGCGGCGCGGGGATGGTGCTGAAGGCCGATGTGCTCGCCGCTGCCGTCGACCATGCGACAACGGCGCATCCGGGCTTGCCCGTGCTCGCGATGACGCCGCGCGGCGCGCCGATCACGCAGGCGCGCGTGCGCCAACTCGCGGCGGGCCCCGGCGCGATCATCCTCTGCGGGCGGTTCGAAGGCTTCGACGAACGCATCTTCGCTGCCCGTGATATCGAAGAAGTCTCGATGGGCGATATCATCCTGTCGGGCGGCGAGATGGGGGCGCTGCTCTTGCTCGACGCCTGCATCCGCCTGCTTCCCGGCGTGATGGGCGCCTCGGCGAGCGGCGACGATGAATCGTTCGAGCAGGGTCTGCTCGAATATCCGCACTACACGCGCCCGGTCAGCTGGGAAGGGCGCGACATCCCCGACGTGCTGCGCTCGGGCGATCACAAGAAAATCGCTGCGTGGCGCCGCGAGCAGGCCGAACAGGATACGCGGGCGCGCCGGCCCGACCTGTGGGCCGCCTATTTCGCTACGCGCGACGGGCGATAGCGCAGCAGCACCCACGGCACTTTCGTGCTGTCGAACATCATCCGGCTCTTTTGCTGGGTGAAGGGCGGCATATGGTCGCCGACGATCAAGATGTCGGTCGGCGGGAAATCGGGCCGGTTCGCCATAGCGGCGAGCGCCGCGGCGGTGTCGTCCCAGATCGCGAACAGGCGGCAGACCGGCGGATAGTCGTGGTCGAGCTCGGCGCCAAGCTGGCGGCAATTCTCGGTCCGCAACTGGGCATTGGCGACCACCGGCAGATGCGAATTGAGCGTCAGCCAATAGACGAACTGCGGCTGTTTCGCCGCTGCGAGGTCGCGGCCGATCAGCCGCGGGATGTCGCGGTCGCACGCGCCGGGAAAGACATTCGGGCAATGCCCCGCGCCCTGCGCTTCAAGCTGGTCGCGAAAGCTCATTCGTTCGAACCCGATCAGCGGATACCAGCGATCGCGGTCGAAGAATTTGGGCGAAAAGCCATGATAAGCGTGCGTCGCATATCCGCGCCGCGCCAAGGTTGCAGGCAGGCAATCGGGGTCGGGTGAGCTGATCTCGGGATAATCGCCCCACCGCTGGCACAGCTCGCGTATCTCGCCCTTGGTCGTCGAATTATAGAAGGTCGTGCTGCCCTGGCTGATCGCAAACCGCCCGGCGAGTTCGGGGCGCGTCCAGATCGCATCGAGCCGTGTCCGCAGCGCGGGGGCGGTCGGCAGCCCCATCGCCTCGACGACGACGACCATCACATGCCTTTTGCCGTCGGCAAGCTTCAGAAAGCCGGTCTGCTGGGTCGCGGAGGTGAAGGGGGCGTCGGCGGGCGCCAAGCGGTTATAGGCGGTGGACCCGTCGCGCGCCCGGACATAATCGGCCGTTGCCAGTGTATAGGTTAGCGCCGCGGCAGCGGCCATCCATTGCAGTCCGCGCAGATTGTTCGGCCGGCGAAGCTGCCGCGCCGCGAGCGTCAGGACGAGGATCAGCAGTCCCCCCCCGACCATATATTCGGGCGAGGCGGCGGGGCGGAGGTCGAGCACCAGCGCGATCACCGACAGGATCATGCTGACATGCATGTTGAACATGCTCGCGATGAAGACGAGCGTGAGATAGGTGAGCAAGCCGAAAAAGGCCGAAAGGCGAACCCAATATCCGAACCAGCTCGCGACGAAGCCCACCGCGGCGCACAGCCAGATCTCGGGCGCGCGCATCGGCCCGCCCATGATGGTGATCGGCAGAAAGGGCAGGTTGGGCAGCAGCATCCAGCACAGCGCCCAGTTGAGGAACGCCGCCAGCCCGGCGCCGTCGGCGGGCGCGAACGCGCGGCGCGTGAGCGGCTTTATGGCGGTCATGTGCAGCATCGGGTCCCTCCGTTGCTGCACATGGCGGATTTTGGTTAATGGCCGTTTAAGCCGCCTCCGCCATCTTCCGGCCGAGACCCTTGCATTTCATAGCTTTCCGGCGTAGTGGCCGCGGCTTCGAGTGGAACCGGGCGAATCGCATTGCTTGCGCGCGTCCGTCTTCCGCTTACCCCGGCCGGTCATCCGGATGGGGCGCAGGGTTCCCGAAGTGCTGCGATCGGGGGACTTTGCCGATAGATACGGTTACGCAGGCCGGACCTTTGGGAGCGTCATGTCGATGCTCGGGCCCAGCCTGCCTCTGGCGCGCGGCGAAAAGAAAAGGACTAGAGGACATGAACCTCATCCAGACGATCGAAGCCGAAGAAATTGCCAAGGCTGGCAAGACGATCCCCGAATTCCGCCCCGGCGACACGCTGAAGGTCGGCGTGAAGGTGGTCGAAGGCGAACGCACCCGCGTCCAGAATTTCGAAGGCGTGTGCATCGCACGCTCGAACAAGGGTATGGGCTCCAACTTCACCGTGCGCAAAATGTCGTTCGGCGAAGGTGTCGAGCGCGTGTTCCCGCTCTATTCGCCCAACATCGACAGCATTACCGTGATCCGCAAGGGTGCCGTGCGTCGTGCGAAGCTTTACTATCTTCGTGGCCGCACTGGTAAATCGGCGCGTATTGCGGAGCGCCGTGATTACCGGTCGGAAGCCGGCGAAGGCTAAGGAGAGCTTCTCTCACCCAAAGCCGAAACAGCTTTCAAAAACGACCGGTTCCGCCAACAGGCAGAGCCGGTCGTTTTCTTTTGGGCAAAGCGAATTTGATGCAAGCGTCCGTCCTCCCGTTCCAGCCAACGCGGCGCGCCTTCCTCGGCGCGGTGCTCGCCTTTGGCGTGTCGGGCGAGGCGATGGCGCTCACCAATGCGCAGCTTCTCGTGCGCGCGGCACGGCGACAGGTCGGTGTCACGCTGACCTATGATCCCGCCTATACGGTGCTCCGTTTCCCGAACGGCGATGTCGACCGCGCGAAGGGCGTCTGCACCGACGTCGTGATCCGCGCCTTTCGCGATGCGCTGGGTGCCGATCTCCAGGCCCTTGTAAATGCCGACATGCGCGCCAATTTTGGAGCCTATCCGAAAAACTGGGGGCTCGGTCGCCCCGACCGCAACATCGACCATCGCCGCGTGCCCAATCTCGCGACCTATTGGCGGCGGCACGGCGCGGCACTGCCCGTCACCGACGATCCTGCCGACTGGCGTCCGGGCGACATCTTCACCCAGATGGTCGGCGGCCGCCTGCCGCACACCGGGATCGTATCCGACCGCAAGGACACGACCGGTGTACCGCTGGTGCTCCACAATATCGGCGGCGGGACGCGCGAGGAGGATGCGCTGTTCAAGCATAAGCTGACCGGCCATTTTCGCTGGAAAGTCTGAGTTTTAGTTACGTTTTCAACCGAGTATCTGCACTGAGGAGTGAAGTAATGGGTTATCGTATCGTAGTCGCCGGAGCCACGGGCAATGTCGGGCGCGAAGTGCTCGCCATTCTCGCCGAGCGCGAATTTCCCTACGACGAACTGGCCGCTGTCGCATCGTCGCGCAGCCAGGGCGACGAGATCGAAATCGGCGATACCGGTAAAACCGTGAAGTGCCAGAATATCGAGAATTTCGACTGGTCGGGCTGGGACATGGCGATTTTCGCGATCGGCAGCGACGCGACCGCCATCCACGCGCCGAAGGCCGCCGCTGCCGGCTGCGTCGTGATCGATAACAGCTCGCTCTACCGCATGGACCCCGACGTGCCGCTGATCGTGCCCGAGGTGAACCCCGACGCGATCGACGGCTATACCAAGCGCAATATCATAGCGAACCCCAATTGCTCGACCGCGCAGATGGTCGTCGCGCTGAAGCCGCTCCACGACGCGGCAAAGATCAAGCGCGTCGTCGTCTCGACCTATCAGTCGGTGTCGGGCGCGGGCAAGGCGGGCATGGACGAGCTGTGGAACCAGACGCGCCAGATCTTCGTCGGCGACGAAAAGGACGTGCAGAAGTTCACCAAGCAGATCGCGTTCAACGTCATCCCGCACATCGACAAATTCCTCGACGACGGTTCGACCAAGGAAGAGTGGAAGATGGTCGTCGAGACCAAGAAGATCCTCGATCCGAAGATCAAGGTCACCGCGACCTGCGTCCGCGTCCCCGTCTTCGTCGGCCACTCCGAAGCGATCAACATCGAGATGGAGGATGAACTGTCGGCCGAGGATGCACAGCGCATCCTGCGCGAGGCGCCGGGTGTCGTGCTCCACGACAAGCGCGAAGATGGCGGCTATATCACCCCCGTCGAATGCGTCGGCGATTTCGCGACCTTTGTGTCGCGCGTGCGCGAGGACCCGACGGTCGAAAACGGCCTCAACCTCTGGTGCGTCAGCGATAATCTCCGCAAGGGTGCGGCGCTGAACGCGGTGCAGATCGCCGAGCTGCTCGGCCGCCGCCACCTCAAGAAGGGCTGAGCCTGAACCTCTCTCCGTTCGCATCTCGACTTCGGGATGCGAACGGGTAGGGATGGGACATGACCAGTCCCTACGCTTTCACCCATGCCCTCTGCCGCGCCCCCGCGCGTTCGGCGGTGAAGGGCATCCGCGCCGATGGCGGCCCCGATCCCGATTTCTACGGTCTCCTCGCCGAGCATGAGGCCTATGTCGCGACGCTCCGCGCCCTCGGCCTCGCGGTCGACGTCCTGCCGCCGCTCGACGATTTCCCCGACGCGCTGTTCACCGAAGATGTGGCGCTGACCTTCCCCAAGGGCGCGATCCTGCTCCGCCCCGGCGCGCCGAGCCGCGCGGGCGAGGTCGCGCATATCCGCGGCGCGCTGGCTGCGCACCACCCGCGCCTCCTCGAAATGACCGGCCCCGGATACGCCGACGGCGGCGACATATTGCGCCTCGCCGACCGCGTGATCATCGGTCTCTCGGCGCGCACCGACCGCACCGGCGCCGAGGAACTCGCGGGCCTGCTCGGCCAGCTTGGCTACCCTGCCGAGATCGCCGAAACCCCGCCGGGCGTCCTCCACTTCAAGACCGGCTGCGGGCTGATCGACGCCCACACGATCCTCGCCGTCCCCGCACTCGCCGATTGTCGGCAGTTCGAGGGGGTCGAGGTTGTGACGACCCCGCCCGGCGAAGAACCCGCCGCCAATATCCTGCGCATTCGCGACACTGTGCTCGTCGGCGACCGCTGGTCCGCGACGCACGCATTGCTCGCCGGGCGCGGCATCGAAACGCGCCCGTTGCCGACCGACCAGATCGCGCATATCGACGCGGGGCTCAGTTGCATGTCGCTGCGTTGGTGAGCGCCGCGACCCCGCCCACGCAGCGTCGCCTGATCGGCGCGCTTCTCGTGCTGCTGCTTCTCGCGCAGGTCGAGCAGCCCTATCCCGAAGTCGCGCTGCTCCAGCATATCCCGACGATGCTGCTGATCGTCGCTTCGCCCTGGCTGCTCCGCCGCTGGCCGCTGTCGACCGCATCGGTCACGTGCATCGTCGTCTTCATGGCGCTCCACACGCTCGGCGGGCGCTATGCCTACAGCAATGTCCCCTATGACGATTGGGCGCGCGCATTGACCGGCAGCAGCCTGTCGGACGCCTTCGGCTGGACGCGCAACCATTATGACCGTCTCGTCCACTTCGCCTTCGGTGCGCTGTCGGTGGTGCCTGTTGCCGAGATCGCGCGGCGCTGGGGCGGGCTCGGTCCGCGCGGCGCTGCGTTAACCGTGCTCGGCTGGGTTTTGGCCATTTCCTGCCTCTATGAGATCTTCGAATGGCTGCTCACCATCGTCGCGGCGGGCGAAACCGCCGACCGCTATAATGGACAACAGGGCGACATCTGGGACGCGCAAAAGGATATGGCGCTCGCGGCCCTCGGTGCGATACTGGTGCTCGCGATCCCGCGCCGCGACAGGAGAGAATATGCGTAAGTTCGTCACCCTCGCGATGATCGGCCTGCTCGCCGCATGCAAACCCGCCGCCGATAAGGCGCCCGCTGACGCCGATCCGATTGCCCCGCCGGTGCCTGAGGCGAAGAACGACGGCCCGAACGCCGCGACCACCGCGGTCAGCCTCGATGGCGAGGGGTTGCGCTTCATCGACAAGAGCAGCGGCAAGGCCAGCCTGCTCGCCTTCGGCGTCCCACGCGCGCAGGCCGAAACCGCGCTCGCCAATGTCGCGGGCAAGGAGGACGACCGCAGCACCAACGAGGAGTGCGGCGCGGGCCCGATGGAATTCACCCGCTACGACGCGATGACGCTCAACTTCCAGGACGGCAAGTTCGCCGGCTGGTTTCTCGGCAACGAACCCGGCGCCGCGACCTATTCGACGATGAGCGGGATCGCCATCGGCACGACGCGCGCCAAGGCGGCGGAATCGGTGACGATCGTCGACCTCGAGGACAGCACACTGGGCGAGGAATTCAGCATCGGCACCGGCGACAATGTCATCGGCGGCATGTTCGCTGCGCCCGGCGATGCGGCAAAAATCGACGCGCTGTTTGCCGGCACCAACTGCTTCTTCCGCTGATATGGCGCGGGAGATCACCGGCGGCTGCCGCTGCGGCCAATTGCGTTACCGCTTCGAACAGGACGGGCCGCTGCTCAACTATTGCTGCCACTGCCTCGACTGCCAGAAATCGACCGCCAGCGCCTTTGCCGATCAGCTCATCGTATCGACCGACGCGCTGACGCTGACCGGGCGCAGTATGACCTATTCGACCGAGCGCCCGTCGGGCGGGACGACCACCAACCAGCATTGCCCCGATTGTTTCAGCCGCGTGTGCAATGCGAACACCGTCTATCCCGCAATGACGATCGTGCGCGCGGGGACGCTTGACGATCCCTCGGAACTCGAACCCTTCGCGCATATGTGGACCAGCCGGAAACGCGGCTGGATCGCGATCGACCCGGCGGTACCGGTCTTCGCCGAAAGCCCCGACCCGGCGGAATTCATGCGGCTGGCAATGGCGCGCCGCGCGGGGTGAGCGGCCGCTGACGACCGAAAGCTGCCGATAGAGGTGTGAACCCCGGCGAAAGCCGGGCCCAGAATACCAACGCTAATCTTGCGCTTTTCTGCACTGGGCCCCGGCTTTCGCCGGGGTGCACATAGGGACCGCTAACGGCTGCTTTCACCTCAAAGCAGGCGCCTCGGTTAATGCCCCATATCCGCCGCCGACGCCTTGGGCGCGCCCGGCTTCGGCGGGCGCAGCAGCAGCACCAGCGGAACCGACGCCAGCGTCACCCACATCATCAACCAGAAATCGTCGATATAGGCGACCATCGCCGCCTGCCGGTTGATCTCGGCATTGACCATCGCCATCGCCGCGTCGCCCGCGATGCCGAAACGGTCGGCGGTCGACGGATCGAGCAGGCTGACCGAACTGTTGGTGACATGCGCCGCCAGATCCTCGTGGCTCGTCTGGATATTGGCGCCGAGCAGCGTCGTGACGACCGAAATGCCGACCGAGGCGCCGATGCTGCGGAGCAGGTTGAGCAGGCTCGACCCGTCGGTGCGGTGCTGCGGCTGGATCGTCGCGAACGCCATGGTGTTCAGCGGAATGAAGATCAGCCCCATGCCGAGCCCCTGCACCAGCCCGCTGATGATGACCGGCTGCATCCCCATTTCGAGTGACCAGTGGCTCATCTGCCACAGCGAATAGGCGGCGATGAGCAGGCCGGTGCCGACCATCCATCGCGCGTCGATCTTGCCCAGCAATTGTCCCGCGACCCACATGCTCATCAGGATGCCGATACCGCGCAGCGCGAGGATGATGCCGGTGTCGATCACCGGCCAGCCGAACAGATTCTGGAGCATCGGCGGCAGCAGCGCCATCGACGCGAACATGACGACTCCGATCACGACCATGAAGCCCATCGCGGTGACGAGGTTGCGGTCGGCCAGCATCGCGCGGCTGAACAGCGGCGCGCGTGCGGTGAACATGTGGACGAAGAACATCCAGAGGCACGCGATCGCGACGCCGAGTTCGATCCAGATTTCGGCGCTGTCGAACCAGTCGAGATGCGCGCCGCGATCGAGCATCAGCTGCAATGCCGCGAGCCCCAATGCGAGCATCGAGAAGCCGAAGAGATCGAACCGGCGGTCGCTTCTGCGCGTAGACGGCAGCAGCGCCCACATCATCGCGAGGGTGATCAGGCCGACGGGCAGGTTGACGTAAAAGACCCAGCGCCAGTTGGCGCTTTCGGTCAGCCAGCCGCCGAGCACGGGGCCCAAGATCGGACCGATCATGATCCCCATCCCCCAGATCGACATCGCGCGCGCGTGGCGTTCAGGCGGGTTGATGTCGAGCATCACCGATTGCGACAGCGGCCCGATAAAGGCGGCGCTGATCCCCTGCAGGAAACGGAAGACCACCATCTGCTCGAGCGATTGCGCCGCGCCGCACGCCATCGAGGTGATGATGAAGCCCGCAATCGCGGCAAGGAACAGCTCGCGCCGTCCGATCCGGTCGGCGAGCCAGCCGGTGATCGGCATGGCGACGGCGGAGGCCAGGATATAGCTCGTCAGCACCCACGTCACCGTCTCGCTCGTCGCGCCCAGCGCCGACTGCATGTGCGGGATGGCGACATTGGCGATCGTCGTGTCGAGGATCTGCATGATCGACGCGCCCATGACGGCGACGGTCAACAGCCCGCGATAGCGTACGCGTTCGTGCAGCGGGATGCTGTCGTCATCGGGCGGCGCGGCGGCGGCGCGGCGGGGGAGGGCGTTGCTCGCCACGGGACCTTACTTCGTAAACACCCGCACGTCGGCCGACAGCCCCGCGATCATGTCGCGCGACGGCTTTTCGTCGAAGGCGATACGCACCGGCACCCGCTGCGTCACCTTGACCCAGTTGCCGGTTGCATTCTGCGCGGGCAGCACCGAAAATTCGCTGCCGGTGCCCGCGCCGATCGTCAGCACATGCCCGCGCACTTTCACCCCCGGATAGGCGTCGAAGCTGATTTCGGCGCGCTGGCCGACGCGCATGTCGGCGAGGTCGGTTTCCTTGAAATTGGCCTCGACCCATGGATGCGCGGTATCGACCAAGGTGACTGCGGGAAGCCCGGCAACCATCATCTGCCCGACCTGCAGCCGGTCGGACTGCGCGATGCGCCCGGCGCTCGGCGCGCGCACCGTCGCGCGACCGAGGTTCACCTGTGCCTGCGAGCGCTGGACGCGCGCGGCCTCAACCTGCGGATTGATCCCGCTCGACGGGCCCGCGGCGAGCTTCGTGCGCGCCTCGGCGGCGGCGGCTTCGGCCTGCCGTACGCTCTCGCGTGCTTGCTGGAGCGCGTGGCGCGCCGCATCATAGGCGGCCTTGGTCGTGAAGCCCTTTTCCATCAGCGCGGCCTGCCGGTCGAAAGTCACTTGCGCGAATTTGACGTCCTCGCGCGCCGCCGCGATGTCGACGCTCGACGTGTTGGCGCTCGCCGACAGATTGCCGACCTCGACCTCGGCGGCGTCGATGGCAGCGGTCGCCTGCGCGACGCTCAGCGCATAAGGTTCGCCATCGATCCGGAACAGCAACTGGCCCTTCGCGACCTGCTGCCCGTCGCGCACCGCAACCTCGGTGATCCGCCCTCCGACCTCGGCGGCGACCGACACCTTGTCCATCTGGACATAGGCATTGTCGGTCGACACCGAGCCGCCGCTCGTCAGCCACCAGCCGGCACCGCCCGCGATCAGCAGCGCGGGCAAGCCGAACATCAGGAGGCGCGTACGCCAGCTCGCCTTGGGGGCGGCGTCGGCCGCCGGAGCCGGCGAGGGCAGGGGATCGGCCTTCGGCGCGGCCTTGGGCGGGGCGGCATTCTCGGCCTTCGGGCGGGATGGGGAGAGCTGGTCCATCAAATGATCTCTTTTTCTTTTTGGCAGATGCGGCGGGACAAATTGGCGCGGACACGTTCGACAAGGTCGGCGAGCTGCTCGACTTCGGCCGCGCTCAGCCCTTCGGTGGCTTCGGCGGTCAGCGCGTCGGCGATCGGGCGCATTCCGTTCAGCATCTCGCCCGCGCGCGGCGTCAGGTAGAGCTGCCAGGCACGGCGATCGGCGGGGTCGGCGCGGCGCTCGACCAGTTCGGCCTCGACCAGCCGGTCGACCATGCGCGACAGCGTGATCGGTTCGACCTCGATCAGCTCGGCAAGCGGGCCCTGCCGGATTCCTTCATGGCGCTTGAGATAGGTTATCAGCCGCCATTGCAGCGCGGTGATCCCACTGTCCTTCGTGCGCGCATTGAACGACCGCCGGAACAGGCGCGCGCTATCGTTTAGCAGGAATCCGATTGTTTCACTCATGTCATACGATATAATAGCAATTGCTACTATATTCAATGCCGGTGTGGGATTGCCAACAGTCTCGAATATGGTGTAAATTTTCTTTACACTGCTTGCGTGGGGCATGTTTTTGGGCAGGATGTGGGGATGACTTTAACCGCCGACCTTTTCTGGTCTTTTCGCTCGCCGTACAGCTATCTCGCCATCGGCCGTTATCGTGCGCTTGGCGCGAGCCATGACGTCACGATCAATCTGCGCCCGGTCTATCCGCTCGCGGTGCGTCAGCCCGACTTCTTCGAGCGCAACCATCCCAACTGGCTGAGCTACACCGTGCGCGACATGATTCGCGTCGCTCAGTTCCACGGCATCCCTTTCGGTCCGCCGCGCCCCGACCCGATCGTGCAGGATCTGGCGACGCGCGCCATCGCCGCCGACCAGCCCTATATTTATCGGCTGACGCGGCTCGGGCAGGCGGCGGCGCGACGCGGCAAAGGGCTCGCCTTTGCGCACGAAGCCGGCCAGTTGATCTGGGGAGGGGCGCAGGACTGGCATCTCGGAGATCATCTGGCAGGCGCCGCACGCCGCGCCGACCTTGACCTCGCCGAACTCGATGCCGAGGCCATGGCCGAAGCCGAAGCGCTGGACACGGAAATCGCCGCCAACCAGGTCGCGCTCGAGATCGCGGGCCACTGGGGCGTGCCGACGCTCGTGTTCGATGGCGAGCCCTTTTTCGGGCAGGATCGCATCGAAATGGCGAAGTGGCGGATGGAGCAAAAGGGCCTGCGTCCGCGCTGATCGGCGCTTGCCGAAGCGGGCATGAAGAGCGCATAGCGCGGCGCATGACGATCGAACCCCAATTTTTCGAAGCGCGTGACGACGTGCGGCTGGCGTGGCGCGAGATGGGCGAAGGGCGCCCTCTCTTCCTGCTTCACGGGCTGTTTTCGAACGCCGAGGTCAACTGGATCAAGTTCGGCACCGCAGCGCGCGTCGCGGCCGAAGGCTATCGCGTCATCATGCCCGACCTGCGCGTTCATGGATCGAGCGATGCGCCGCACGAGGAAGAATATTATCCGCCCGATGTGCTGGTCCATGACCTGCAGGATCTGGTGGCGCATCTGGGCCTCAGCGATTTCGACTTGGGCGGCTTTTCGCTCGGCGCAAGGACGAGCGCGCGCGCCGTGGTCGCGGGCATGAAGCCGCGCCGGCTGATCCTCGGCGGCATGGGGCTTGCTGGGCTCGCGGGATGGCAGCGGCGCGGGAAATTCTTCAAGCGCGTGATAGCCGAATATGAAACGGCGAAGCGCGGCGACGACACCTGGCTGTCGATCCAGTTCATGAAGACGATGAAGGTCGACCGTATCGCGGCGGGACATCTGCTCGACAGCTTCACCGACACGACCCCCGAAATGCTTGCGGCGCTGACGATGCCGACGCTCGTCGTGTGCGGCGAGCAGGATCAGGATAATGGGTCGGCCGAGGAACTGGTCGCGGCGCTGCCCGACGCGCGGCTGGCGACAATCCCCGGCACGCATATGTCGAGCGTGACCCAGCCCGAGTTGGGCGAGGCGATCGCCGCCTTTCTCGCGGCTTGACCGGACTCGCGCCGAGCGCCTAGCTGTTCGCATGCGCCGTAGAGCGCTGCGATAACATTCCAGAGGACGCACCCCATGAAAGCCATGATTTCCACGCTGTCGCTTGCCCTGTCGCTCGCGGTCGCGAGCCCCGCCCTTGCGCAAAGCGCGCCGACGGCGGCCGATGCCGATGCCTTTATCGCGTCGGTCGAAAAGGATCTGTTCGACTATACGGTCGAGGCGAGCCAAGTGAACTGGGTCAACAGCACTTACCTCACCGAAGATACCGACGCGATGGCGTCGAGGATCAATGCCGTCGGCACCGAAAAATCGGTCAAATATGCGCTCGAAGCCGCCAAATATAAGGATGTCGCGGGGCTCAGCGCCGACACGAAGCGCAAGCTCGACATCCTGCGCACCGGCATCGTGTTGCCCGCGCCGACGACGCCGGGCGCTGCGGCCGAACTCAACACGATCGCGACCGACCTGCAGTCGCAATATGGCAAGGGCCGCGGCACGCTGGACGGCAAGGAAATCTCGGGCTCGGACATCGAGGCCGCGATGGGCGACCTCAAGCACACCCCGGCGCAATTCGCCGAGATGTGGATGAGCTGGCACGACAAGGTCGGCGCGCCGATGAAGGACGATTATGCCAAGATGGTCGGCATCGCGAATGCCGGTGCCAAGGAACTCGGCTTCGCCGACACCGGTGCGATGTGGCGTTCGGGTTACGACATGCCGCCCGAGGAATTCGCGAAGGTCACCGAGCAGATCTGGAACGATATGAAGCCGCTCTACATGGCGCTTCACACCTATGTCCGCTCGAAGCTCAACGAGAAATATGGCGATGCGGTGCAGCCGAAGACCGGCCCGATCCGTGCCGACCTGCTCGGCAATATGTGGGCACAGGAATGGGGCAATATCTACCCGCTCGTCGCGCCCGCGGGTACCGGCGACTTGGGTTACGACATCGGCGACCTCCTGACCGAAAAGGGCAAGGGCCCGCTCGACATGGTCAAGGCGGGCGAGAATTTCTATTCGTCGCTCGGCATGGCGCCGCTGCCCGAAACCTTCTGGAAGCGCAGCCAGTTCCTGAAGCCCGCCGACCGCGAAGTCGTGTGTCACGCCTCGGCATGGGATGTCGACAACAAGGACGATATCCGCATCAAGATGTGCATCAAGGTGAACGCCGACGACTTCATCACGATCCACCACGAGCTTGGCCATAACTATTACCAGCGCGCCTATAACAAGCAGCCGTTCCTGTACCTCAACGGCGCGAACGACGGCTTCCACGAAGCGATCGGCGATTTCGTCGCGCTGTCGATCACGCCGCAATATCTCGTCGACATCGGGCTGCTCGACAAGGCGAAGGTGCCGAGCGCCGACAAGGACATCGGCCTGCTGCTCCGGCAGGCGATGGACAAGGTCGCCTTCCTGCCCTTCGGCCTGCTGGTCGACCGCTGGCGCTGGGGTGTCTTCGACGGGTCGATCCAGCCCGCCGACTACAACAAGAAATGGACCGAGCTGCGCACGCAGTATCAGGGCATCGTCCCGCCGGGCGAGCGGCCGGCGAACGCGTTCGATGCGGGCGCGAAGTTCCACATCCCCGGCAACACGCCCTACACCCGCTATTTCCTCGCGCGTGTGCTGCAGTTCCAATTCTATCAGGCGGCTTGCAAGCAGGCGGGCTGGAAGGGCCCGCTCCACCGCTGCTCCTTTTACGGCAACAAGGAGGTCGGCGCGAAGCTCAATGCGATGCTCGAGATGGGCGCGTCGAAGCCGTGGCCCGATGCGCTGCAAGCCTTCACCGGCAGCCGCGAAATGTCGGGCAAGGCGATGGCCGACTATTTCGCACCGCTGAAGAAATGGCTCGATGCGCAGAACCAGGGCAAGCCGACGGGCTGGTAAGCCGGACCAGCAGACCGAAACCGAAAGGCCGGGGTGGGCGACACCCCGGCCTTTTTCATTGCGCCTCGACCGATTGTTTGAAGCGCGCGAGCTGCGTGCTTGCGGCAGCGGCGTGCGGGCCGATCCAGCGATCGTGAATGTCCTGGATCGGGGTCGAATTGAGGTGGTTCCAGCGCTCGCGGCCGCGGCGTTCGGCGATCACCAGCCCCGCATCCTCCAGCACCTTCAGATGCTGCATCACCGTGCAGCGGTCGATGTTGGCGAAGTTGCCGCACAGCGTGCCGGTGGTCAGCGGCTGGTCCTTGAGATCGTCGAGGATCTGGCGGCGGACGTGCGACGACAGGGCCTTGAAAACGCGGTCATATTCTTCGTGGATTGACATGTTATAAATATATAACATAATGGCAGGGGATCAAGTGGAGAGTTTCGATGGAGCTGAAGTTCAGGGTCGCGGCGCGGATTGCGAAGCCGGTGCACGAGGTGTTCGAGGCGGTCGCCGATCCCGCGAAGCTGTCGAACTATTTCACGACGGGCGGCGCCAAGGGCCGGCTCGAGACCGGCGCGACGGTCGAATGGGACTTCCACGATTTTCCGGGTGCCTTCCCCGTCTATGTGATCGAGGTCGTTCCCGATGAGCGGATCATACTCGAATGGCAGGCAAGCGAGGGTGAGGCGCACAATATCGAAGGCAGCGAGCCCAAGGATGCGGACTATCGCACGCGCGTGACAATGAGCTTCAAGGGGCTCGACGACGGCCGCACGCTCGTGGAGATCGCCGAGGAAGGCTGGCGCGAAAATCAGGGCGCGCTCGGTGCCTCCTATGGCAATTGCCAGGGCTGGTCGCAGATGCTCTGCGCGCTCAAGGTCTGGATCGAGCACGGGATCAACCTGCGCGACGGCATGTACAAATAGGTTCGTGATTCCCGGCGAAAGCCGGGACCCAGCCGCCTGCGTCGCAATGGATCCCGGCTTTTGCCGGGAATCACTTAGTCCGGATATTCGAAGCGTAGCGGGCGCGAGCCGATCGGGGCGCCGGTGTTCGCGTCGACGACGACCGGGAGCACGACCTCGCCCGTCTCGGCATCGAGGTGGCGGCTGAGCGCGCCGCCGCCATTATATTTGCGCCCCCACGCACCGATCGCCATCAGGATCGGCAGGAAGTCACGCCCCGCATCGGTCAGCAGATATTCGTCGCGCGGCGGCCGCTGGCTGTAGCGCGTCTTCGTGATCAGTCCCGCGTCGACCAGCGCCGACAGACGCCGCGACAAGATGTTCGGCGCGATGCCGAGGCTGGTGCGAAGCTGCTCGTAGCGTGTCAGCCCGCGCTCGATATCGCGCAGCACCAACATACTCCAGCGATCGCCCACGCGCATCAGCCCGCGGTCGACGGGGCAGGTGCCCAAATTATTTTCGCCGATACCCATTGAACGCATATGGGGCAGTCACTATCATTTTGCAAGTGACCCGATGGAGGGCCGCCTGTTAAGGAGAATGACAATGACGATCCCCACTGGAACGGCCCTGATCACGGGCGCCTCGACCGGCCTTGGCGCCGTTTATGCCGATCGCCTCGCGAAGCGTGGGCACGATCTGATCCTCGTCGCGCGCAACGGTGCGCAGATGGAGGAGCTCGCGGCGAAACTGCGCGCAGAGCATGGCATCGCGGTCGACGTGATCGCCGCCGATCTCACCAAAAGCGACGATGTGACGCGCATCGAGCAAAGGCTGATCGACGATGCGAATGTGACGCTGTTCGTGAACAATGCCGGCATGTCGCTGAACGGCGGCACGCTGGAGAATAGCGCGGCCGAGATCGAGACGATCATCGCGCTCAACATCACCGCCGCAGCAAGGCTCGCGATCGGGGCGGGCAAGGCGTTCGGCGCGCGCGGCAAGGGCGCGATCGTCAACATCGCCTCGGTGCTCGCGTTGGCGCCCGAACAGTTCGAAGGCGTATACAGCGGGTCGAAGGCCTTCCTGCTCAATCTCAGTCACGCGCTCGCCAACAGCTTGCGCGAACAGGGGGTGACGGTTCAGGCGGTACTCCCCGGCGCGACGCGCACCGAAATATGGGAGCGCTCGGGCAAGGATATCGATGCTTTCCCGGCCGAGATGGTGATGGACGCGGGCGACTTGGTCGATGCGGCGCTGCTTGGTCTGGATCGCGGCGAAGAGGTGACGATCCCGCCGCTCGCCGACGAAGGCCAGTGGAATGCCTATCATGCGGCGCGGCTCGCGATGGGCCCCGGCCTGTCGCGCCGCGACGTGGCGGAGCGTTACCGGGCGACCGAGGCGGTTTGAAAAACCCGTTACGTCCCCGCGCAAGCGGGGACGTGCGGCGGAGTCGGTTTTGGGGTGCGGAGCTGTCCTTTGTGAACCCCGGCGAAAGCCGGGGCCCAGCGCGGAAACGCCGAGGTCAGCGTTGGAATTCTGGGCCCCGGCTTTCGCCGGGGTGCACATCTCTAACGCCCGCAACCGGCCGTCACCGGTCGTTAGCCGATCTCAAAGCTCGCCGCCGAGAGCTCCATATTTTGCTTCGAAGCCCGCCTTGTCGCCGCGCGCGAGATAGGTCGCCTGGTCGACGATATTGTCGCGCGCGATGCGGCCCTGGAAGGTGCCGAGCTGTGGGTCGATGCGCGCGACGTCGGCGTCGGTCCAACCGGCGATCTGCTGGAAGCTGGTGACGCCGAGGCCGTTCAGCAGCACGACGAGCTTGGGGCCGACGCCCTTCAGCAATTGCAGATTATCGGCGCCGGTTTTGGGTGCGGGCGCTGCCGGGGCGGGCTTCGCGGCGGGCGGCGGCGGAACCGTCGGCTCTTCGGGGATGGCGGCGGCCGCTTTTGCGGGCGCAGGTTTGGCGGCTTTTTTGGCTGCGGGCTTGGCTGCCACCTTGGCCGCGGGTTTTGCGGCGGGTTTCGCTGCCGGTTCCTTGGCCGTAGTTTTCTTTGCGGCGGGCTTTGTCGCAGCCTTTGGTTTCGCGACCGGCTTGGGCGCGGGCGGCGCGGCCTTGGCGGCCGGTTCGGCGACGGGGGCCGGTTTTTCAGCGGGAGCGGGTTCGGGGGCTGGCGCAGCCTTGGCGACCGGCGCGGGCGCCGGCGGCGGCGCAGCGGGGCTGACGGGCGGCGCCTTGGGCTCGATCGGTTTGAAGCGGGCGGGCTCGGCGGCGATGATTTCGGGCTTTACCGGTTCGAGCGGCTTGGCGGGTTTCGCCGGTTCGACCGTCGGTTGCGCGATCTCTTCGGGCTTCGACCGGCCGAACAGCCACCACAGCAGCACGACTGCAACGACGAGTCCGACAACCGCGATAATCCAGTTTTCCTGAAGCCAGGCCATGATCTTCTCCGCTTGTGAATTTCCTTCAGCCTATGCGGGCTTATGGGCCGGGTCTACCTTAACGAACGGGCCACCAAGAATTTCTTCGGTTGTAAGGCTCACTCGGCTTCGCGCGCGACTTCGCGCCAGCCGATATCGCGGCGGCAAAAGCCGGTGGCGAAATCGAGCTTGTCGACGGCGGCGTAGGCGCGCGCCTGCGCCTCGGTGACGGTGCGGCCGGTGGCGGTGACATTGAGCACGCGACCGCCCGCGGCGACGATCTCGCCCCGCGCGCGCGCGGTGCCCGCATGGAAGACCCGCACGCCGCCGGCTTCGGCATCGGCGATGCCGTGGATCGCGCCGCCCTTTTCGGGCGTGGCTGGATAGCCGTTTGCGGCCATCACGACCGTCAGCGCATAGTCGCTGGCGAAGGCGGGCGGCGTCGCGCTTGCCAGCGCGCCGGTCGATGCAGCATGGAGCAGCGCAGCCAGGTCGCCCGCATAACGCATCATCAGCACCTGACATTCGGGGTCGCCGAAGCGGCAATTATATTCGATCAGCTTCGGGCCTTCAGCCGTCAGCATCAGCCCCGCAAAGAGGACGCCGACATAAGGCGTGCCCTCGGCGGCGAGCGTCGCCACGGTCGGGCGGATGATGCGGTCCATCACCGCTGCTTCGAGGTCGGCGGTGAGCACAGGGGCGGGGCTGTAGGCGCCCATGCCGCCGGTGTTCGGCCCGACATCGCCGTCGCCGACGCGTTTGTGGTCCTGCGCGCTGCCGAAGGCGATGACGTCCTTGCCGTCGGATAGCGCGAAGAAGCTCGCCTCCTCGCCGGTCATATACTCTTCGATCACCACCTCGGCGCCCGCGCTGCCGAAGGCGCCGTCGAACATGTCGTCGATCGCCGCTTCGGCTTCGGCCTTCGTTTCGGCGATGATCACGCCCTTGCCCGCGGCGAGGCCGTCGGCCTTGATCACGACGGGGATCGAAAAGCCTTCGAGGACGGCGAGCGCTTCCTCGGCACTGGTGCAGCGGACATAGGCGGCGGTCGGGATGCCGGCGCGCGCGCAAAGATCCTTGGTAAAGCCCTTCGATCCTTCGAGGCGCGCGGCGGCAGCGCTCGGACCGAAGGCGGGAATGCCGATCTCGCCGAGGCGGTCGGCGAGGCCTGCAACGAGCGGCGCTTCGGGGCCGACGACGACGAAATCGATTCGCTGCGCTTTCACGAACGCGATCAGGCCATCGAGATCGTCGGCGGCAATCGCGACACATTCGGCGTGCGCTTCGATCCCCGGGTTGCCCGGTGCGGCATAGAGCTTGGCGCAGCTTGGCGATTGTGCCAACTGCCAGCTGAGCGCATGTTCGCGGCCCCCCGATCCGACCAGCAGGATATTCATGTCAGTCCCTTTTCCCGATACGGCGTCCGACGATGGCACCGAAGCGCGGCTGTTAGCCGAGGCGGCGCCGGGGGACAATGCACCCGCATTGTCGGTCAGCCAATTGTCGGCGGCAATCAAACGCACGGTCGAAGACGGCTTTGCGCGCGTGCGCGTGCGAGGTGAGTTGTCTGGAACCAAACGTGCAGCGTCGGGGCATTTCTATGCCGCGCTGAAGGACGATAATGCGCTGATCGACATGGTGATGTGGAAGGGGCAGGCGGCGCGTCTCGCGTTCCGGCCCGAGGACGGGATCGAGGTGATCGCGACCGGCAAGCTCACCACCTATCCGGGGCGGTCGAAATATCAGCTCGTCGTCGATACGCTCGAAGTCGCGGGCGAAGGCGCGCTGATGCTGCTCTTCGAGAAATTGAAGGCGCGGCTGGGTGCCGAGGGGCTGTTCGATCGCGAGCGCAAATATGACCGGCTGCCCTATCTGCCGCGCACGATCGGGGTCGTGACTTCGCCGACGGGCGCGGTGATCCGCGATATTCTCCACCGGCTGGCCGACCGCTGTCCGACGCATGTGATCGTCTGGCCGGTGCTGGTGCAGGGCGACGGCGCGGCGGCGCAGGTTGCGAATGCGATCCGCGGTTTCGATGCCATCGAACCCGGCGGGCGGGTGCCGCGTCCTGATCTGGTGATCGTTGCGCGCGGCGGCGGGTCGATCGAGGATCTGTGGGCGTTCAACGAGGAGGTCGTCGTGCGCGCGATCGCCGATTGCCGGATCCCGACGATCAGCGCCGTCGGGCACGAAACCGACGTGACGCTCGCCGACTATGCCGCCGACGTGCGCGCGCCGACCCCGACCGCGGCCGCCGAAATGGCAGTGCCGGTGCGCGCCGAGTTGATGTCGCAGCTCGCGACGTGGAACGGGCGGATCATCGGCGCGGCGAACCGGCATCAGTCGCTGGCGGGCGAGCGGCTCACCGCACTCGCGCGGCATTTGCCAAAACGTGATGCGCTCTATGCCCCGCAGCGCCAGCGGCTCGACGATGCAGGCGATCGGCTCGACCGGAGCCAGCGGCACCGGCTGGCGGTGATTTCGGAGCGGCTCGCGACGCGCGGCGCGGTGCTGCGGCCTGCGCTGCTCGCGCGGCGCTGGGACCGCGACCGGGCGCTGCTGGAGGGGCTGGGGCGCTTGCTCGACAGCCTCGACCCGCGCGCGTTGCTGTCGCGCGGCTATGCGATGGTGCGCGATTCGAGCGGCGCGATCGTCTCGACAGCGGCGAAGGCACGTGCTGCCGGGCATTTGCAGCTCCAGTTTGCCGATGGCGAGGTGACGGTCGTGATCGGTGGCGATGATGCGCCATCTCCTGTCGCCCCGAAGCCGGTCCGCAAAGTGCCGCCGACGGAGCCGAAGCGGGGGCAGGGCGAGCTTTTCTGAGCTTCCGGGGGTGGCTGCGCAGCGCGATGCTGTTATAGTCGCGGCAACAACGTACCGCCGAATGGATAGAGAATCATGTTGATCGCCAGCCGCAACCGCCTTGCCCGCCTGCAATATGGGCCGAATGGCTTTCGCGTCCTCGCGCCGGGCGATCATGTGCTGTGCGCGGTGAGCGGCGTGCCGATCGGGCTCGACGAGCTGCGCTACTGGTCGGTCGCGCGGCAGGAACCCTATGCCACCGCCGAGATTTCGGTGCAGGCCGAACTGGACGCCGCGCGCAAGGCATGAGTTTTGCGAGGGATTGCCGGCGGCACGGGGCGGCGCTTGCGTTCCTGATCGTCGCGGCCGGTTGCGTTCCGGCAGCCGGGACCGATGCGAGGCCCGCGCCGCAGCCGGCGACTCAGCTGGTCACTCCGCCGCCTTCTCCGCCCGCACCGCCGCGCGCGCCGGCGCGCGCCGATTTCACATTGGCCGGTCTTGCCGAACAGGGAGCGGCGATGGTGGGGCAGGTGCCGAGCGACACGCGCACGCTCACGCTCGACGGGCAGGCGATTCCGGTCGCGACCGACGGGCGTTTCCTGATCGCGTTCGACCGCGACGCCGGGGCAAGCGCGCGGCTGGTTGCGACGCTGGACAGCGGCCGGGTGGTCGAGCGCCGCATCGCCGTTGCTCCGGGCAGCTGGCGGCTCGAACATATCAACGCCCCCTATCGTGGCAGCGCGGCGAGCGACGCCGATTTCGAGCGCCGCCGCCCCGACGAGCTTGCGCAGATCGCCGCGGCGCGGAACCGGCAGGTCGATTCGGATGGCTGGCGGCAGAAATTCCGCTGGCCGGTCACGGGCCGCCTGTCGGGTTTCTTCGGATCGCAGCGCGTCTATCAGGGCAAGCCGGGGACCTATCACAGCGGCACCGATGTTGCGGTGCCCGCGGGAACGCCATTTGTGGCACCGGCGGACGGCGTCGTCGTGCTCGCGGCGGGTGCACCCTTCACGCTCGAGGGCAATCTGCTGATCGTCGATCATGGCATGGGGCTCAGTAGCGCCTTTCTGCATTGCCAGCGGCTCGACGTGAAGGTCGGCGACCGGGTGGTACAGGGGCAGCAGCTCGGCACGGTGGGGCGGACGGGGCGCGCGACGGGGCCGCATATGCATTGGGGGTTGAAGTGGCGCGATGCGCGTCTCGATCCCGGCAAGCTTGCGGGCCCGATCGGCAGTTGACCATCGGCGCGCCGAATGGGCGATTTCGTAACCATTGAAACAATATGTCGCAAATGACGCGCTGCAGCATATTGTATTTCGCGGATTCCCGCACTTGTTGCAAATACGTCACAATGCCCCGCGAAACCGCCGATAGCGCCGGGAATTCGCTTTACTCGACATGAACGAAGTTACATCCCGCACGCTATCGGGGCATCTGTGCGCGTCGGCTTTGAGCCGCCGCGTTGGGGGTCCAGGTAGTTCAATCCACCAGTAGCAAGGGACTGCACTGTGAAGAAAACCCAATATTCCAAGCTGAGACTAGGCGCTGCGCCGCTCGTATTGAGCGTCGCCCTGGTTTCGGCTCCTGCCTTTGCGCAGGACGCCACCGACGCCGCCGAAGAAGGCGCCGCCCAGTCGGAAATCGTCGTCACCGGCTCGCTGATCCGCAACCCGAACCTCGAGCAGTCGACCCCGGTCAACGTCACGACCTCGGACACGATCGAACTGAAGCAGTCGAACGTCGCCGAAGAAGTCCTGCGCGAAATGCCCGGCGTCGTCCCGAACATGGGTTCGGCCGTCAACAACGGCAACACCGGCGGCTCGTACGTCGATCTTCGCGGCCTCGGCTCGACCCGCAACATCGTCCTCCTGAACGGCAACCGTGTCGCTCCGTCGGACGTCAACGGCCGCGTCGACCTTAACAACATCCCGCTGGCCCTGATCGAGCGCGTCGACGCGCTGACCGGCGCCGCCGTGACCACCTATGGCGCCGACGCCATCACCGGCGTGGTGAACTTCATCACCAAGCGCGATTTCGCCGGTCTGGAAGTTACCGCGTCGAACCAGATCACCGAACAGGGCGACGGCAACGTCTTCCGCGTCGACGCCACCATCGGTGCGAACTTCGACGACGGTCGCGGTAACGCGGTTCTGAGCATCGGCTACCAGTCGGCCGACGCCGTCTATCAGGGCGCGCGCGGTTTCTCGGACAACACGCTCGACAGCTATTCGGACACCTTCCTCGGTTCGGGCACTTCGGTCCCGTCGCGCATCACGGGCACGCGTCCGCTGAACGCCGATGGTACGGTGAACGTTGATCCCGCCACCGCCAACGGCGGCCTGCGCCAGATCAACGCTGCCGGGCAGGCTGTCGGCACGTTCGCGACCTACAACTTCAACCCGTTCAACATCTTCCAGACCCCGTTCGAGCGTTACAACATCTACGCTCAGGCGAATTATGAAGTGTCGGACTCGGTCGAGGTCTACACGCGCGGCATGTTCTCGAAGAACAAGGTTTCGACGATCATCGCACCGTCGGGCTCGTTCGGCGGCTCGGTTCCGATCAACCTGAACAACCCGTTCCTGTCGGCGACGCTGCGCAACCAGCTCTGCGCCTTCGACGTCGACCCGCGCGCGGGCGTTTATCAGCGCCGCTTCGAGCAGGCCGAGTGCGACGCGGCTGCGACCGCATCGTTCGGCTCCGCCGACTATCGCCAGACCGGCACAGGGACGTTCGTCAGCGCCGACGTCAACGGCGACGGCGTGACCGATCCCGATGAAGGCTTCAACGACAACCCGGCGATCGCGCTGAACCGCCGTACGCCTGAAGTCGGTCCGCGTATCAGCGACTATCAGACGACCTTCTTCGACTATCGCATCGGCCTTCGTGGCGGCATCACCGATACGATCGACTGGAATATCGAAGGCGCCTATGGCGAGTCGGAAAATATCCAGACGATCAAGGGCTACACGCTCCAGTCGCGTTTCCGTCAGGGCACGCTGGTCGAGGGCACGCTCGCCAACCCGGTCTGCCAGGATCCGTCGAACGGTTGCGTTCCGGTCAACATCTTTGGCCCCGAAGGTTCGATCACCCCGGAAGCCGCCGATTTCCTTCAGGAAAACAGCTCGACGACCAACCGTACCTCGCTGTCGCAGATTCGCGCGATCATCTCGGGCGACCTCGGCTTCTCGTCGCCGGGCGCCGTTCAGCCGATCGGCTTCGCTCTCGGTGGCGAATATCGCCGCTACACCGCAGAGCAGGCGTCGGACCTTCTCGCCAAGACCCCGGGTGAACTCGGCGGCGCCGGCGGCGCGGCTCCCGACATCGACGGCGAATACGACGTTTATGAAGCTTATGCCGAAATCGTCGCACCGCTGATCGAAGACAAGCCCTTCTTCGAAAGCCTGACCCTCGAAGCCGGTATCCGTTATTCGGATTACAGCATCAAGGGCGGCGCAGGTTACGACACCTGGACCTGGAAAGCCGGCGGTAGCTGGGAACCGGGTGCGGGCGTCAAGATCCGTGGTAACTACAGCCGCGCTGTTCGCGCTCCGAACATCGGCGAATTGTTTACCCCGCTGTCGGTTGCGCTGACCAACCTCGGCATCGACCCCTGCGCGGGCGCCGCTCCGACGACCAACGCCAACCTGCGCGCCATCTGTCTTGCGCAGGGCGCACCGGCCGGCACGATCGGTTCGATCACCAACCCGACCGCGGCCCAGGCCAACATCAACCAGGGCGGCAGCCTGACGCTGCAGCCGGAAAAGGCGAACACCTGGACCATCGGTGCAGTGTTCCAGCCCGACTTCCTGCCGCGCTTCAACCTGTCGGTCGACTATTACAACATCAAGATCGACAATGTGATCGGCGCTCCGCTGCCGGGTGACATCATTGCCGCCTGTTTCGGCAACATCACCGCCGCCAGCGCCGCCGATCCGGCTTGTACGTCGATCCGTCGTAACCCGCTCACCGGCGGTCTCGATGGTGACGCGGCAACCACGCCGGGTCTCTTCGGCCAGACGAACAATAATGGTCGTCTGTTCACCGACGGTATCGACCTTTTGATGAACTGGAGCACCGATCTGGGCTTCGCCAGCCTCGACTGGTCGTTCGTCGGTAACTGGACGCACTCGTCGAAGTTCAAGTCGGACGTGAACGTCGCAACCTCGCTCAACCGCGAATGCGTCGGCTACTACAGCGTGAACTGCTCGTTCACGGGCTCGATCCAGCCCGAGTACCAGTTCTCGAACCGCTTCACGCTCGGCTTCGACAAGGTTGACCTGTCGCTGCTGTGGCGTTGGCAGGACAGCGTGTCGTTCGAACCTGCCCAGCTGCAGGCCGATATCGACGCTGCGATCGCCGCCGGTACCAGCCCGACCACGGGTTGCCCGGATCCGACGGGCACCGACCCGAACGGCTGCGTCGTCGATCCGAAGTTCCGCAAGATCAAGGCTGCGAACTACTTCGATCTGACCGGCCGCTTCAGCGTCAGCGACAATCTGACGGTGACGATGACGGTGCAGAACCTGCTCGACAAGAAGCCGCCGATCGTCGGCAACACGATCGGTTCGACCACCTACAACAGCGGCAACACCTTCCCGTCGACCTACGACGCGCTGGGCCGCCGTTACGCGGTGTCGGCAAAGCTGAAGTTCTAGTCGCTTCACGCTTCGGCAAGAATTGGGGGCGGACAGCAATGTCCGCCCCTTTTTCTATGGGCGGAAGGCGCGCGAGGTTAAATCGCTGCTTTGGGGTGGAATGCTGCCCTTTGTGAACCCCGGCGAAAGCCGGGGCCCAGGGCTTTAGAAAGCCAGCCTATGCTAGTGCCGCTCTGGGCCCCGGCTTTCGCCGGGGTTCACTTCTCTAACGACCGCCTTCGGTCGAAAACCGCCGAAAGTGGCGGAGAAGTAGGTCGACTGCGACTTCAGTGCGTCAGTAGCGCTTGGGGCAATGAGAGCGGGATGCCGGCCTGATCGGCAACGGCTTCCGCCCAGCCGACAACTTGCCCAATTTCCTCGCCATAGGCGGCTTCGGCTGTGGCCAGATCGCGCTTCCGTTCACCCGCCGCGAAGGGGGCGCCCGACTTGCTGTTGCGGCCGAGTGCGGGATGGTCCACGATCGCCGCGCGATCACTGTCGAGCCCCAGATGGTCCATCGCCGCAACGACAACGGTAACGGGATCGCTCGTCAGCGCTGCGCTGTCGAGCGAAGCGATCCGGCCGGGCGCCGACTCGAGCAGCGCGGTAAAGGCCTGTTGCTGCGCGAGCCAGCCGACGGCGGCGACCTGCAGATCCGATTGCCGGAAATAGTCGCGCGCGTCGAAGCCCAGCTGGACGAAGCCGTCGGTCAGGTAGCCCTCGAGCAGCTCGCGGCACCACAAGCGGCACCACATGCCCTTACGCGCGACCGACAGCAGGAAATCGCGCAGCGGGGCGTAGAGCAGGATCGCCCGCGCCTCTGGCCGCAGCATCAGCGCGCCGCGCGCAAGCGGGTTGAAGATGTTCGATGGCTTGACGATCACCACCTCGTCGGCGGTAAAGCCGCGGCCGATCAGCGCCAGCGCATCGTCCATCACCGCGGCATGGTCGCGCGGGTTGGCTCCGCGGCGGCGCCAGCCCACCATGTCGTTGAGCAGGACAGGCTCGGACAGGCTGGTCGCTACACCCGGCTGGTCGAGCGCGTGCGCGAGCATCGTCGACGCGCAATAGGCCGAGTGGAACAGGAAATGCAGCGGCGCCCGATGGCTGTTCGCCGCTGCGCGGCAATCGCCGCGCCGCAACACGACGGGTGATGTTTCCTCGCCGAGGTGCATGTCGGTCAGGAAAGGAACGGCGGCGCGCGCGGCGCGATCGACGCGGCGAAAATGAAACGCATCGTGGCCCGGATCATAGCGGTGTGCGAGCCATCCGGCGTCGTTGATAATAGCGGGCACGGAAGGCGCAGAAGTCATCAATCGACCTTGCCGATTGCCCCTGCCGATGGCAAGCATGGCCATGACCAGCGCACCACCACCCCCTTCGGCCGTCGAGGCGAATAGGCTTGGAATTTCAGCCCTGCAAGCCGGCGACGCCGCAGCCGCAGCAGAGCATTTCACCGCCGCCATCGCGGGCGATCCGCATTCGGGCGCACTGCAGCGCAATCTCGCCTCTGCGTGGCGCGCGCTCGGCGACGACGAGCGCGAACTGACGGCGCTCGATGCCGCGCTGGCGATCGATCGGCGCGACTTGATGGCGTGGATTCGCAAGGGTGAACGCCACGAAGCGCGCGACGACAAGGGCGCCGCGCTCGCGGCGTGGAGCGCCGCGATTGCGCTCGGCGAACAGCTGAGTCCAGTGCCGCCGCCGCTCGAAGCGCTACTTGCGCATGGGCGGGCTTTCGTTGCGGCTGCGACCGATACGATGTTCACCGCGGCGTCGGGGGCGTTCGGCGCTATGCGCGGCGACCTGTCGGAAACCGAGGCACGCCGCGGCGAGGCCTTCATCGCGAGCGCGCTCGGCCGCCGCCGGCTCTATCAAAATGAATGCGCGGGCATCTATTACCCCTTCCTGCCCGCCGATGAGTTTTTCGACCGCGGTCATTTCCCCTGGTTTGCGGGGATCGAGGCGCAGACCGATGCGATCCGCGCCGAGCTGCAGGCTTTGCTGGACGATCCGGGCGAGGCGCTGCGACCCTATGTGAAGATGGATGCGGGGACGCCCGAATCGATCTGGTCGGGGCTCGACAACCGCCTCGACTGGGGGGCCTGTTTCCTCTGGGAATATGGTGAGCCGAACCGAGCTGTGCTCGACCGCTGCCCCGTGACGGCGGCCGCGCTCGCGGCGATCCCAGGCGCGCGCATTCCGGGGCGGGCGCCGAGCGCCTTTTTCTCGATGCTGAAGCCGCATACGCGCATCCCGCCGCACACGGGCGTCACCAACACGCGCGCGATCGTCCACCTGCCGCTGATCGTACCGCCGGGTTGCGGTTTTCGCGTCGGCGGCGAAACGCGCGTATGGGAGGAAAGCAAGGCGTTCGCCTTTGACGACACGATCGAACATGAAGCGTGGAACAACAGCGACGAGCTGCGCGCGGTGCTGATCTTCGATGTCTGGAACCCGCATCTGAGCGAGCGCGAACGCGATCTCCTCCAGCGCTATTTCGCGTCGGCCGATGCATCGGGCTATGCCGTTCCGCGCTAGGCTTTCTGCGGCTTAGCGGGTGCCCGACGCCCGCCCAAATTCAGCTTTGCGAAAGGCCCGATGCCCCATATGATGGCGCCATGAGGCTGCGGGTGGGGCCCGCGGTAGGAGGAATTTCATGAACCATATTCTGCCCGCATTCGTCGCGGTCGCGCTGCTCGCCGCGCCGGCCGCTTTGGCTGCCGAAGCCGGTGCCGATCGCGCACCGCCGCCCAAGCCGCCCTCGGCGATGACGCCGACCGAAATCAAGGCGTATAACGAGGGGCTTCCCCAGACCCATCCCTATTATATCAAGTGCCGCAAGATGCTGGAAATCGGTTCGCTCGTGAAGAAGAACCGCACCTGCTACACGAACGAAAAATGGAAAGAGGTCATCGCGAACAGCAGCCAGAATGCGCGCGACACGACCGAACAATTTGTGAGCGGCGGGGGTAATTCGTCCAACTGAATGCGCGGCGATCCGGTGTAGGAGAGTGACGATGCGTAGACTTGTTTGCCTGGGGGTTCTGGCGTGCCTATCGGCAGCCCCCGTTCTCGCTGGTGAAACCGAAACCCCTCAAGCGCGGACGCCATCGGAGATGTCGGGCGACGAAATCGACGCATATAATCAAGGTCGCGCGGCGACCGACGCGGACTATATCCGCTGCCGCCGGATCGAGCAGCCGGGATCGCTCGTCAAGAAATTGCGGGTTTGCAACACCAACGCCGAATGGAAACGGGTAATCGACAAGGGCAATCAGGACGCGCGCGATTCGATGGAAACGCTGGCGCGCGGCTGGAGCAATTCGCAAGAGCCCCCGGGCACCATGGTGCCCGAGATTCGCCCGCAATAAAGGGGGCATAGCATGCTGACCATGATGATAGCGCTCGCGCTCGCCGTGTCGAGCACGCCGACGACCGCCGCCGCGACCGATCGCCGGCCGCCGCTCGACCGTCCCGCCTCGACGATGACCGGAACCGAGATCAAGGCCTATAACGTCGGGCTGGCGCCGACGCATCCCGACTTCATCAAATGCCGCAAGATCGAGGAGATCGGCTCGCTCGTCAAAAAGGCGCGCGTCTGTCACACCAATGAACAGTGGAAGCAGCTGTGGGTGCAAGGCAATCAGGATTCGCGCGACACGATGGACGCCTATTCGAGCAAGGCCGGCGATTGCCGCGCGACAGGGACTTGCTGAGGGGTGTTCCGGTCGCGACAGGAGGGTCCTTTGATCCGGACGATGTTGATGATGACGCTTGCCGCCTACGCGCTGCCCGCTGCTGGCGAGAACCCCGAGCGCCGTCCGCCGCTTGGCCGACCCGCCTCGACAATGACCGGCAGCGAGATCAAGGCGTACAACGTCGGTCTCGCGGCCACGCATCCCGATTTCATCAAGTGCCGGAAGATCGAGGAGATCGGCTCGCTCGTCAAAAAGGCGCGCGTCTGCCACACCAACGATGAGTGGAAAAAGCTCTGGGAGCAGGGCAATCGCGACTCGCGTGAAACGGTAGAGCATTTCGGCAGCAAGGGGAGCGGCTGTCCGCCGACCGCCGTCTGCTAGGGCTGCGGTCGGAAATGAATAAGGGCGGCATCTCTGCCGCCCTTTTCGTTTATGCGGGGGTGAGTTTCAGCGCGCCGTCGCCTTCATCGACCTTGATCGTCGAGCCGTCCTTGACCTCGCCCTTCAGGATCAGGTCGGCGAGCGGGTCCTGCAGATATTTCTGCACCGCCCGCTTCAGCGGCCTTGCGCCGTACACGGGATCATAGCCGACCCGGCCAAGCCACGCGCGCGCCGCGTCGGTCAGGTCGAGCGTCACCTTGCGGTCGGTCAGCAGCTTCTGGACGCGCGCGACCTGAATGTCGACGATGCCGCCCATATGCTGCTGCGCGAGGCGGTTGAAGAGCACGATCTCGTCGAGCCGGTTCAGGAACTCGGGCCGGAAATGCGCGCGCACGACTTCCATGACCGCGGGCTCGGCCTGCTCGACCGGCGCGTCGTCGGGAAGCGCGGCGATCGCCTGACTGCCGAGGTTCGAGGTCAGGATGATCAGCGTGTTGGTGAAGTCGACCGTGCGGCCCTGCCCGTCGGTGAGCCGCCCGTCGTCGAGCACCTGGAGCAGGATGTTGAACACGTCCTGATGCGCCTTCTCGACCTCGTCGAACAGCACGACCTGATAGGGGCGGCGGCGCACCGCTTCGGTGAGCGTGCCGCCCTCTTCATAACCGACATAGCCCGGGGGCGCGCCGACGAGGCGCGCGACGCTGTGCTTTTCCATGAATTCGGACATGTCGATGCGGACCATCGCATTGTCGTCGTCGAACAGGAAGCGCGCGAGCGCCTTGGTCAGCTCGGTCTTGCCGACGCCCGTCGGGCCGAGGAAGAGGAAGCTGCCGAGCGGGCGGTTGGGATCCTGCAGCCCGGCACGCGCGCGGCGGACGGCGGTCGAGACGGCACGAACAGCTTCGTTCTGCCCGATGACGCGCTGTTCGAGTGTCGCCTCCATGCCGAGCAATTTTTCACGCTCGCCTTCCATCATCCGGTCGACAGGGATGCCGGTCCATTTGCTCACGACCGCGGCGATGTCGTCTGCGGTGACTTCCTCGCGCAGCATCGCGTTGCCCGCGGCCGCCTGCGCTTCCTCGAGCCTTTTTTCGAGGCCAGGGATGGTGCCGTAGCTGAGCTCACCTGCCTTCGCGAGGTCGCCGGCGCGTTGCGCCTGATCGAGCGCCGAGCGCGCGGCGTCGAGCTCTTCCTTGATCTTGGCCTCGGCGTGGATCTTGTCCTTTTCGGCCTGCCATTTCTGGGTCAGCCCCGCCGACTGTTCTTCGAGGTTGGCGAGCTCAGACTGGAGCGTGGTGAGCCGGTCCCTCGACGCGGCGTCGCTTTCCTTGCCGAGCGCGGCTTCCTCGATCTTCATCTGGATGATGCGGCGGTCGAGGCCTTCGATCTCCTCGGGCTTCGATTCGACTTCCATGCGGATGCGGCTCGCGGCCTCGTCCATCAGGTCGATCGCCTTGTCGGGCAGGAAGCGGTCGGAGATATAGCGGTTCGATAGCGTCGCGGCGGCGACGATCGCGCCGTCGGTGATGCGCACGCCGTGGTGCAGCTCGTACTTCTCCTTGATGCCGCGCAGGATCGAGATCGAATCCTCGACCGTCGGCTCGCCGACGAAGACGGGCTGGAAGCGCCGCTGGAGCGCGGGGTCCTTTTCGACATGCTTGCGATATTCGTCGAGCGTCGTCGCGCCGATACAATGCAGCTCGCCGCGCGCCAATGCGGGTTTGAGCAGGTTCGAGGCGTCCATCGCGCCCTCGCCCTTGCCCGCGCCGACCAGCGTGTGCATCTCGTCGATGAAGAGGATGATCTCGCCCTCGGCGGCCTTGACGTCGTCGAGCACGCCCTTGAGCCGCTCTTCGAACTCGCCGCGATACTTCGCGCCCGCGATCAGCGCGCCCATGTCGAGCGACAGCAGGCGGCGGTCCTTCAGGCTGTCGGGCACGTCGCCGTTGACGATGCGTAGCGCGAGCCCTTCGGCGATTGCGGTCTTGCCGACGCCGGGTTCGCCGATGAGGACGGGGTTGTTCTTGGTGCGGCGCGCAAGAATCTGCACGGTGCGGCGGATTTCCTCGTCGCGGCCGATAACGGGGTCGAGCTTGCCCTCGCGCGCAACCTCGGTGAGGTCGCGGGCGAATTTCTTGAGCGCGTCATAACGGTCTTCGGCCGAGGCGGTGTCGGCGGTGCGGCCGCCGGTCAGCTTGGCGATGGCGGCGTTGAGCGCCTCGGGCTTCACGCCCGCGTCGGCAAAGGCCTTGCCCACCGGCGTGCCGCTGCCGAGCACCATCGCCAGCAGGATATTCTGGACGGCGACGAACTCGCTGCCCGCCTTGGCGGCAACTTGCTCGGACTGGTCGAGCAGGCGCACCGCGTCATTATCGAGCCCCGGCGTCTGCTGCGCGCCCGATCCCGATACGGCGGGAACCTTGGCGAGCAGGGCGTCGATACCCTGTGTGGCGCGCGCGACGTCGCCGCCGCTTTCGCGGATCAGCCCGGCGGCCATGCCCTGATTGTCTTCGAGCAGCGCTTTCGCGACATGCTCGGGCGAAATCCGCTGATGGTTCATGCGGATCGCGATCGTCTGCGCCGCCTGCAAAAAGCCCTTGGCGCGGTCGGTAAATTTTTCGAGGTTCATTCAGAAAGCCCCTTTCTTGTCGAGCAAGATAGTGTTGCTATTTGGCAACACAAGGGGCTTGCAACCAGTTCCGTTCGCATCGAGCGAAGTCGAGATGTCCATCGTGGCGCACGCCTTCACGGTGTCTCGACTTCGCTCGACACGAACGGAAGATGGAGCGCTATTCGACCGACCGCGCGAACTGGTCGAGCAGGCGCACGCCGAAGCCGGTCATGCCCTTGGGGACGAGCGCGGTCGCTTTCTCCGAACGATTGACCCCGGCGATGTCCAGATGCGCCCATGGCGTCGCCTCGTCGACGAAGAAGCCGATGAAATGCGCGCCCAGGCTCGCGCCGGGGCCCTGTCCGGTCGCCGAGTTGCGAATGTCGGCAATGTCGGACTTCATCCGCTCGGCATAATCCTTGTGGAGCGGCAGGCGCCACAATTCCTCGCCGCTTGCGGCGCCGGCGGCGGTCAGTTGCGCGGCGAGCGCTTCATCGCGCGCAAAGAGCCCCGCATAGCTGTCGTCGAGCGCGCCGACGACCGCGCCGGTGAGCGTCGCGATGTTGACGATCGCCTTGGGCTTGTAGGTCTTGGCGACATATTCATTGGCATCGGCGAGGACGAGGCGGCCTTCGGCGTCGGCATTGACCATCTCGATCGTCTTGCCCGACATGGTCCGCGTGACGTCGCCGGGGCGCTGCGCATTGCCGTCGGGCATATTCTCGGCGAGCGCGGCGACGCCGACGACATGCACCGGGGCGCGCGACTTGGCGAGCGAGACGACGGCGCCGATCGCCGATGCTGCACCCGACATGTCGCCCTTCATATTGCCCATCCCGGCGCCGGGTTTCAGCGACAGGCCGCCCGAATCGAAGGTGATGCCCTTGCCGACGAAGGCCGTCGGCGCGTCGGGCGAGCCCGCGCCGCGATAGCGAACGAGCAACAGGCGCGACCCGCGCGGGCTGCCCTGACCGACACCGACGATCGTCCCCATGCCGAGCTTGCGCATCGCGGCCTCGTCGAGCACTTCGATGCTGACGCCCGCCACTCCGGCGAAGGCTTTGCGCACTTCGGCCACGAAGCTCTCGGGATAGATGACGTTCGCGGGTTCGTTCGCAAGGTCGCGCGACAGGCGCACACCGTCGACAAGCGGTTTCCAGCGATTGGCGAAGGCGGCTTCCGCGCCCGACGGGTTGGCGCCAACGAACGTGACGGCGCCGGTCGCCGGGTTCTTTTTGCCGACCGTCTGATAGCGGTCGAACCGGTACTGGCCGAGCGCGAAGCCGTAAGCGACATCGGCAGCGGAGGCATCGCCGAAGGCGCCCGCAATCGCCACCGGCTGCGCTTCGTTTTTGAGATCCTGTGCGGCCTTTCCGCCCGCTTCGGCAAGCGCGAGCGACGAGGGCGCGGGACCGGCGCCGACGAGCAGGATGCGCGGGTGCGCGCCGATGCCGCGCAAGGACAGGGTCGAGCCGGCCTTGCCGTCGAAGCTCGCCGCGGCGATGGCTGCCGTTACCGCCTGCCGTTCGGCCGCGCTCAGCGTCACGCCGTCGAGCGGCGGCAGCGTGGCATCGGTCATCACGACGACGAGCGCGACGCCCGCGGGGGCGTTCGCGGCAAAACCGATCGCGCGCTCGGCACTATTCGCGGCGGTTGCGGGAACGACGCCCGATCCGGCGATGCCCTGTGCCATCGCGCCGGGCGCGAGGGCGAGCGACAGGCAAGCGGAAAGGAGCAGATGTTTCATGCGCATGGTTCGATATTCCCCGTTGTTCAATGACCTGCATCTTGCATAGCGACACTCCGCGCGCCCGCAAATGCGGCTCGACGAACGACAGTCGCTTGCCATCGGGCGACATGGCGGTCACATAGCCCTGCGGACCCAACCGTAAGAGGACCAACGATGCTGCGACGGATTTTTCTGGGGTTCCTGTTGCTGCTGGCGGTTGTCGCCGTGTCGCTCGTGTTCTGGGAACCGCTGACCGCCGAAGCGCCGGCTGCGCCTGCTTTCAAGCCGACCGACGTCCGCATCGCGCGCGACAAATTCGGTGTGCCGCATATCTTTGGCAAAACCGACGCCGACGTGGCCTATGGCGTTGCCTATGCGCACGCCGAGGATGATTTTTCGACCTTGCAGGAGGTGCTCGCGATGACGCGCGGCCGCGCCGGCGCGATGCTCGGCGAGGATGGCGCGAAGATCGACTATGCCGAAGCGCTGCTGGACGTCCGCGCGACGACCGCGCGCGACTGGCCGCGGCTGCCCGCTGATGTGAAGGCGCTATTCACTGCCTATGCGGCGGGGCTCAACCATTATGCGGACAAGCATCCGGGCGAGGTCCGCCTGTCGGGGCTGTTCCCGGTGACCGGCGAAGATGTCGTTGCGGGTTTCGTGCTGCGCTCGCCCTTCTTCTTCGGGCTCGATTCGGTGCTCGGTTCGCTCGTCGAGGATAAGGCTTTGAGCCGCGAGGGCGGCCCCGCGCTCGACGCGACGGGCAAGCTTGTCCCGCGCGAACTGACGCCGGTCGGCACCGACCCCGCCGACAATGGATCGAACGGCATGGCGGTCGCGCCGGCGCGCTCGACCGATGGTGCGACGCGGCTCGTGTCCAACTCGCACCAGCCGTGGACGGGCGGCGTCGCCTGGTACGAACTCGTCGTCCATTCGGAAGAGGGATGGGACTTCGCGGGGGCGAACTTCCCCGGCTCGCCTTATCCCTTCCTCGGCCACAATAAATATCTCGGCTGGACCAACACGGTGAACCGGCCCGATTTGATCGACGTCTACAAGCTGACCCTCGACGAGAGCGGCGAGAAGTACCGTTTCGACGGTGCGTGGCGACCGCTCGAGGAAAAGCGCATCTGGCTGAAGGTCAAGGTCGGGCCGTTCGTGCTGCCCGTGCCGCGCACCATCTGGCGCTCGGTCCACGGGCCGGTCGTGAAGAATGAAAAGGGCGCCTTTGCGATCCGTTATGCCGGGATCGACCAGGCGAATATGGTCACGCAATATTACCGGCTGAACAAGGCGAAGAATTTCGCCGAATGGCGCGCCGCGATGGCGGGGCAGGGCGTGCCCGCGACCAATTTCATCTACGCCGATGCGAAGGGCAATATCGGGCTTTTCTACAACGCGATGTTCCCCGACAGGCCGGCCGGGTTCAACTGGCGCGGGGTGCTGCCCGGCGACACGTCGGCGGACCTGTGGACGAAGACATTGCCGTTCGACCGTGTGCCCGCGCTGGTCAATCCGCGCTCGGGCTATGTGATGAATGCGAATAACACGCCGTGGGTCGCGGCGGGGCCGGGGGATGAACTCGATGCCGCGGCCTTTTCGCCCCTGCTCGGGGTCGAGGACGATATGACCAACCGCGCGACGCGGCTGATCGAATTGTTCGAGGCGTCGGGGCAGATCGATGCAGCACGGCTACGCGCGATCAAATATGACACCGCCTACGCCAAGACGGGCTATGCGGCAGCGTGGATGCGCCGTTTGCTCGCGCTCGACACGAAGGACGATCCGGCGCTCGCACAGGCGCAGAAACTGCTGCGCGAATGGGACTGGAACCTCGATGGCAAGGGCAAGGGCGACGCGCTCGCGCTGATGGTGCTGCGGCCTGCGAACGGCAGCCACTACCAGCGCCGCGCCGCGCCCGATCCGCGCACCGTGCTCAAAGAAACCGTCGCGCATCTGCAGGAACATTTCGACGGGCTCGACCCCAAGCTCGGGACGGTGCTCCGCCTGCGGCACGGCGAGGGAGCGAACCGCGTCGACCTGCCGCTCGACGGCGGCAATGATACGGTGCGCGCTTCGACCCTGTGGGACGCCGAGCCCGACGGCCGGCTGAAGGTACGTCACGGCGACAGCTTCATCATGTTCGTGACGTGGGACAAGGACGGAAAGGTCAGATCCGAATCGATCCAGCCCTTCGGATCGGCGACGACGCGGCCGGACAGCCCGCATTATAATGATCAGGCGCCGCTGTTCGTCGCGCACAAGCTGAAGCCCGTGCTGTTCGATCCCGCGGCGCTGAAGGCGAGTGGGGCGCGCTTCTATCGGCCTTGAAAGCGGCAAACCGCTGTCCTAAACCGTTGATACAGTGCCGTCCGGCACCCGGTCGCAATCAGGCCTATATGGTCTGTGTCCGTACAAAGGATTTCCATGCCCCGTTTTCATCGCTTCGCCCTGGCCCTCGCGGTCACCACCTCGCTCGTCGCCGCGGGCCCCGCACTCGCCAAGGCGAAGGCCGCGAACCCGGCGCCGATCGCCGAGCTCGTCAAGGCGGTCGATATTCCGTACCAGAGCTTCACGCTCGACAATGGCCTGCGCGTCATCGTGCACGAGGATCGCAAGGCGCCCGTCGTCGCGGTGTCGGTGTGGTATCGCGTCGGATCGAAGCATGAGCCCAAGGGCAAGACCGGCTTTGCGCACCTGTTCGAGCATCTGATGTTCAACGGGTCGGAAAATTCGCCCGGCGATTTCTTCGAACCGCTGCAACAGGTCGGCGCGACCGACAGCAACGGCACGACCAATGTCGACCGCACCAATTATTTCGAGACGGTGCCGACGGGCGCGCTCGACCGCGCCCTGTTCCTCGAAAGCGACCGCATGGGGCATCTGCTCGGCGCGGTGACGCAGGAAAAGCTCGATAACCAGCGCGGCGTCGTCCAGAACGAAAAGCGCCAGGGCGACAACAATCCGTACGGCCTGCTGCGTTACGAGATTTTCGAAAATCTCTTCCCGACCGGCCACCCCTATCATCACAGCACCATCGGCTCGATGGGTGATCTTGATGCCGCAAGCCTCGGCGATGTGAAGAAGTGGTTCACCGACAATTACGGACCGAACAATGCGGTGCTGGTGCTCGCGGGCGACGTCAATGTCGCAACCGCCAAAGCCAAGGTGCAGGAATGGTTCGGCGACATCCCGCGCGGCCCCGCCGTGGCGATGCCCGCTGTATCGGTGCCGACACTGCCCGCGCCGCTGGCGAAAGAGGTCAAGGATCTGATCCCGACGACGCGCATCTATCGCATGTGGGCGATCCCGGGACTCAACGATCCCGAGGCGGTGCCGCTGCAGATGGCGATGAGCGTGCTCGGTGGCCTGTCTTCGTCGCGCCTCGACAATGCGTTGGTGCGCAAGGACCCGGTCGCGGTGAGCGTATCGGCGGTCGCGCAGCCCTTCGAGGATGCCGGCATTCTGCTGGTCCAGGCCGATGTGAAGCCGGGCGTCGATGCGAAGCTCGTCGCGGAGCGGCTCGACGCCGAAATCGCGAGCTTCCTCGCGAGCGGTCCGACCGCCGACGAATTGCAGCGCACCGCCGCGAGCTATCTCGCGGGCACGATTTCGGGGCTTGAATCGGTTGGCGGTTTTGGCGGCAAGGCGGTGACGCTGGCCGAAGGCGCGCTCTATTCGAACAATCCCGCCTATTATAAAGTCGAACTCGACCGGATGGCCAAGGCGACGCCCGAACAGGTGAAGGCGGTCGCCAATAAATGGCTGTCGCGCCCGGCCTTCTCGCTGACCTACACACCCGGCGAGCGCACCGAGGGCGGTGAAAATCGCGGCGGTGCGGTGACGGGCGGCAAGGCGACCGAAGCGGTCCAGCCCGACCGATACTGGAACGAGGCGCTCGGCGATGTCGGCCCCGATACGGCCGGAGCATCGTCGTTCGCCGACCGCTCGCAGCTGCCCGCGGTCGCCGATCTCAAGGCGCTCGACTTCCCCGCGATCGAGCGCACCAAGCTCAAAAACGGCGTCGAGGTCGTCTTTGCGCGCCGCACGACGGTGCCGACGGTCAATGTCGCGGTCAGCTTCGACGCGGGCTATGCCGCCGATCCGCATAGCGCGCTGGGTACCCAGTCGCTGATGCTGAGCTTGATGGACGAGGGCACGCAGAATCTCGATTCGATTGCCTTTGCCGAGGCGAAGGAGCGGCTGGGCGCGCAGATCGATGCGACCGCCAATGCCGATGAAACGGTGTTCAGCCTGTTCGCATTGAAGCCCAACTTGCAAGCGTCGCTCGGCCTGCTCGCCGACTATATCCGCAACCCCGCGTTCGATGCCAAGGAACTCGATCGCGTGCGCGCACAGCAACTCAACCGGCTGAAGGCCGAGCTCAACAATCCGAACGCCATTGCATCGCGCGTCTTGATGCCGGTGCTGTACGGCGCCGACCATCCCTATGGCATCCCGCCGTCGGGCCTCGGCAATGCGAAGTCGGTGGCGGCGGTGACGCGTGACCAGCTTGCGGCATTCCATTCGGCGTGGATCCGTCCCGACAATGCGCGGATCTTTGTCGTCGGCGACACGACGCTCGCCGAGGTGAAGAAGCAGCTCGACGCAACGTTGGGCCAGTGGCAGTCGCCCGCGACGGCGAAGCCGGTCAAGCATTTCGAAGTCGCGATCCCGGCGCCGAAGCCGCGCATCCTGCTGTTCGACCGCCCGAAGTCGCCGCAGTCGGTGATCCTCGCCGGCAAGGTGCTCAGCGCCAAGGGTGGCGACGAGCTCGAAGTGCTGCGGTCGGCGAACGACATTTTCGGCGGCAATTTCCTGTCGCGCTTCAACACGAACCTGCGCGAGACCAAGGGCTGGTCCTATGGCGTGCGCAGCCGCATCTCGGGCGATCAGGATCGGTTGACCTGGGTCGCCTCGGCGCCGGTGCAGGCCGACCGCACGGGCGATTCGATCAAGGAGTTGCAAAGCGACCTCAAAAGCTTCCTCGGCGACAAGGGCGTGACCAAGGAAGAACTCGAACGCACGATCAACGGCAGCGTGCGCGAACTGCCCGGCAGCTTCGAAACCTCGGGCGACGTGCTCGGCGGGCTTCGCCAGATCGTGAAGTTCGGCCGCCCCGACAATTATTACGAGACGCTGCCCGCGACCTATGAAGCGATGACCGCGGCCGAAGTCGATGCGGCGGCGCGAAAAGCGCTCAGCACCGACGATCTCGTCTATGTCGTCGTCGGCGATGCCGCAGTGGTAAAACCGCAGCTTGACGGATTGGGTTTGCCGGTGGAAACGGTGTCCCTCGATAACTAACATCAGTTTCAGTAAGGAGAGCCCGTATGTCCCAAGTCGATGGCAGCTATGATTGCGTTACCAAGTCGCCGATGGGCGACCAGAAGTCGGTTTTCACCGTCACCAGCAGCGGTGACAGCTTCACCGGCCAGAATGCCGGCGCGATGGGTTCGCTCGATGTCGAAAATGGCAAGGTCGACGGCAACAAGCTGACCTGGACCATGAACATGAAGGTGCCGATGCCGATGACGCTCGAATGCGAAGCGACGATCGACGGCGACGCGCTGACCGGCACGATCAAGGCCGGTGCGTTCGGCTCGATGGCGATGACCGGCACCCGCCAGGGCTAAGCGATACGTCAGGAAATGCGAAGGGCCGTCCGTGCCGGGCGGCCCTTTTGCTTTGCATAGCAATGCCCTTTGGCGTTGCGGGCCATTCGGGGGCTATCCAAAGCGGCACCATCGGCGCATAGGCTGCCGCCATGCACAAGCCGGCCCAATCCCCCCAGCGGAGCCTGCCGGGCGACCGTGAGATGGTGGTCATGATGGCGATGGTCATGGCGCTGAACGCGCTTGCCATCGATTCGATGCTGCCCGCGCTGCCGGCGATCGGGCAGACGTTGGGCGTCACCGTTGCCAATGATCGCCAGCATGTCATCTCGATCTATCTGCTCGGCATCGGCTTCGGCTCGCTGCTTTACGGGCCGCTGTCGGACCGCTTCGGGCGCAAGGGGGTGCTGGTGCCTGCTCTCTTCGCCTATCTCGCGCTTTCGGTCGGATGCGGCATGGCGACGAGTTTCGCGATGCTGCTCGTGCTGCGTTTCGTGCACGGATTGGTCAGTGCGGCGCTCGGCGTCATCGTCGTGGCGGTCATCCGCGACCTGTTCGCTGGTGATGCGATGGCAAAGCGGCTGTCGCTGATCTTTCTCGTCTTCATGATCGTGCCGATCATCGCGCCGACGATCGGCGCCGGGATCGCTGCGGTCGCGGGCTGGCGCGCGATCTTCGTCGTGCTCGCGGTGATGTCGATCGTGATGCTGCTCTGGCTGCGCCGGCTTCCCGAGACGCTCGACCCCGCCGATGTCCGCCCGCTCGATCTCAAGACGATGATCGCGGGCTGGGCGACGGTGACGCGGCACCGCCGCGCCGCGGGTTATATGATCGCGTCGGGGATGATGCAGGGCGCGCTCTACGGTTATCTCAACAGCAGCGAGCAGATCATTTCGGAAGTGTTCGGCGCGCAGGCGATGTTCCCGCTGATCTTCGCCTGCGTCGCGGTGGGGATCGCAATCGCCAATTTCTCGAACGCCGCGATCGTCGAGCGCTTCGGCGCGCGGCGGGTGTCGCAGTCGGCGGTCTTCGCCTTCATGGCGACATCGATCCTGCAGATCGTCGCGGCGCTCAGCGGAGCGGAGACTTTGTGGATGTTCACCGCGCTGATGATGGTCAACGTCGGCCTCGTCGGCTTTATCGGCAGCAATTTCGGGTCGATCGCGATGGAGGATTTCGGCCATATGGCCGGCGTCGCCTCGTCGTATCAAAGCTTTGCCAAGACATTGCTGGCGGCGACCGTCGGCGCGACCATTGGCCAGCAATATGACGGTACGACGCTGCCGCTGGCTTATGCCTTCCTGATCAGTGCGGTGGTCGGCCTGACCTTGGTGTTCTGGGCCGAGCGCGGGAAGCTGTTCACGCGGCCGGGAACCGCACCGAAAAGCCCTTATTGACCGCCAGGCGCCAGCTCGTCAGCGGAACGGCGGCTCGTTGAAGGCGCGGAGTTTGCGGCTGTGGAGCTTCGCGCCCTCGTCGCGCATCGTCTCGCACGCGCGGATCCCGATCTGGAGGTGCGCGGCGATCGCTTCCTCGTAGAAGCGGTTCGCCTGTCCGGGCAGCTTGAGCTCGCCGTGAAGCGGTTTGTCGCTGACGCAGAGCAAAGTCCCGTAAGGGACACGGAAGCGATAGCCCTGTGCGGCGATGGTCGCCGATTCCATGTCGATGCCGATCGCGCGCGACTGCGAGAAGCGCAGCGCGCTGTCGGTGTAGCGCAGCTCCCAGTTCCGGTCGTCGGTGGTGACGACGGTGCCGGTACGCATCCGCTTCTTGAGGTCGGCGCCGCTGGTGCCCGAGACCGATTCCGCAGCCGTGGCGAGCGCAACCTGCACTTCGGCGATCGGCGGGATCGGGATTTCGACCGGGAGCACCGCGTCGAGGATATGATCGTCGCGCAGATATGCGTGCGCGAGCACATAGTCGCCGATGCGCTGGCTGGGGCGGAGGCCGCCGCAGTGGCCGATCATCAGCCACGCCTCTGGACGCAGCACCGCGAGATGGTCGCAGATCGTCTTGGCGTTTGACGGGCCGACGCCGATGTTGACCAGCGTGATGCCGCCGCCGTCGGGCGCGATCAGGTGATAGGCGGGCATCTGGTGCCGCCGCCAGGCGCTGTCGGCGACGAGCGCGCTGGCGTTGATGCCGGGCTGGTCGACATAAAGGCCCGCGGCGCCGGCGAGCGCGGTGTAACGGCCCTGGCCGACCTGTGCGCCCGCCCAAGCGACGAATTCGTCGACATAGCGATGATAGTTGGTGAACAGGATATAGCGCTGAAAATGCTCGGGCGCGGTGCCGGTATAGTGGCGGAGGCGCGCGAGCGAAAAGTCGGTGCGCAGCGCATCGAACAACGCGAGCGGCTGCGATGCGGCAGGATCCTGCCCGAACAGGCCGTCGGCGAGCTCGTCGCCGATGTCGGCCAATTCGGTGGTCGGGAAGTGGCGCGCGAGTTCGAGCGGGGTGACGCCGCCCATGTCCGACCCGTCGCTGGCGTCGAGCACATAGGGGAAGGGGATCTGCTGCCCGGTGCGCGTCACCGACAATTGGATGTCATAGTGGCGCGCGAGCAGGGTGAGCTGGTCGCGGAGATAATCGGCGAAAAGGTCGGGGCGCGTCACGGTGGTGACGAACTCGCCCGCGCGCTCGAAGCGGCCGAAGGCGAGATTATGGCCCTTCTGCCCCTCGCGCTGCTCGCCCGTGGTGACGAGGCGGATCGCCGGATAATCGAACAGGCCCGTCGCCGCGGCATCGGCCGGCGGCAGCGTGCGGTCGCGGACATAGTCGGCGATGGCGGATTTGAGGTTGGAGACCGACGTGCGGAAGCGCGTTTGAAGTTCGGCGATGATGTCGTCGACGAGCGCGGTGGGGTCGGTGGTTTCTTGCGATGCGTTGGATGTCATCGCGTCGCTGTTGCACGAAAATGTGACAAAAGAAAAGGGCGACCGGAAATGATGGCGGCGCGGCCTTTCGGGCCGCGCCGCCGCCCCCTTTTGTTACATCTTGAAGCTGGCGCGGACGTAATAATAGCGGCCCGGCAGGTCGTAGGCTGTCGGATCGAAATTATTGATATCGCAGCTGATGCACCCCGGAGCCTTGACGTTGAACAGATTGTTCACGCCGAGCGCGAAGCCGAACGCCTCGGGATCCTCCGCCGGGAACCAGCGCAGCTGGAAGTCGGTGTAGAAACGCGCCTTCATCTTGTTGTCATCGGCCAGCGGTTCCTTGATCGCCGAAACATAACGGCCGGTCAGCGTCGCGCCGATCGAGGTGCCGTCCCAGTCGAGGATGCCGACCGACTTCCATTTCGGGAAGGCCTGGCTGGGGCTGCCCTGTTCGGTTCCCTCGCGGCTGACCACGAGCGAGCCGTCGGCGGTCGGCACGATCACATCGTAACGCGTGAGGATCGTGTTGTTCCAGGTGAAGCCGAACCGGCCGGCCGAGGTCTTCTGCGTCCGGTACGTCAGGTTGGCGTCGATCCCCTTGGTGCGGATTCCGGCGATATTCTGGAGCAGCCCTTCGACGAAGGTCAGCTGTCCGCCGCCCGGCGCGCGGGTGACGAGCGCGCAGGCGTCGGCATCATTTTGTCCGACGCACTGGGCCAAGGTGATCTCGGCATTCACCGCCTGGATCGCGCCCTTGATCTTGATGTCGTAATAATTGCCCTCGATCGACAAGCCGGGGATGAAACTCGGACTGTACACGCCGCCGAAAATCCAGCTCTTCGAGCTTTCGGCCGACAGGTCCTGATTGCCGCCGACAAGCACCGAAATCTGCGGATTGGCCTGCGCATACCCCGCCGCGGGAACGCCCTGTGCAATGCAGTTCGCCCGGATCGTCGGATTGTTGTTCCAGTTCTGCCCCGTGGTGGTCGAGGTCGAGCAGGGATCGTTGATCGACTGGTCGAAGCGCGACTGGGTGCCGAACAATTCGCCGATCGACGGAGCGCGGAAGCCCTCGGCGTAGGAGGCGCGGAGGCGCAGGTCCTGGATCGGCTTCCAGTTGACGCCCCCCTTCAGCGTCGTCGTCGAGCCCGAGGTCGAATAGTCCGACCAGCGCACCGCGCCGGTGAATTCGAGCAGGTCGATGAAGGGAATGTCCGACAGCACCGGGGCGCTGAGTTCGGCATAGGCTTCCTTGACATTATAGCTGCCGCGCGTCGGCAGCGCCGGAATGTCCGAGCTGAAGCCCGCTGCGACGATCGGATCAGGATCGAAGCTGCCTTTCAGCTTGCGATATTCGACCCCGACCGCGACGCCGAGCGGCCCGCCGGGAAGTTCGAACAGGCTGCCGGTGAGGTTCGCCGAGGCGCTGAAGGTCGACTGGCGGCTGCGGTCGCGCTGGGTGAACATCACATAGTCGAGCATCGGTTGGGTGATCGAGCCGACCCCGCCGAAGATGTTGAACGGCACGCACGCGCCGGTGCACGCGGCGACAGGTCCAAGCGCCTGGCGCAGGCGATCCGAATTGATGTTGCCGTACATTGTCTGCTTGGCCTTGTTGCGGCCATAGGCGGCGTTGACGTCCCAATACCATTTGCCGCCCCCGACATCGAAATCGCCGTCAAGCGTCGCGACGCCATAGATTGTCGTCACCGTCTGGTTGAAACGGCGCGGCCCGCCCTCGACGAAGCGCCGATAGACGAAGTCGGTGTTGCTCGCGTCGAGCGTCACCCCGAACGGGTTGAACGGATTGGTCGCGTCGACGGTGATCGCGTCGAGCACCGGGGTGAGGCCCGCAGCGACGCCGAAGCCGAATGGCAGCGGCGCGGCCTGGTTCTTCGACTTGCGCTGGTTCCAGATTCCGCGGACCGAGAAATTGATGCTGTCCGACAGTTCCTGCCGCGCGTTGACGAAGGCGCCATAGCGTTCGACCGGAATCTGCAGATAGTTGAACGGGCCGAAATTGAAGCGGTCTTCGGTCCCGAACGCCTTGAAGTCGCTCGCCGGATCGGTTGGATTGCCCGCGTTATAGACGGGATTGCGTCCGATCACCGGCCCGCGCAGCGTCAGGTCGTTGCCGAATACCGCAAAGCGTCCGAGCGGCACGAAGCCCGAGCAGCCGCCGTCGAGGCACGTGTTCGAATAGGGCGCCGGGAACCGCGAAATATCGCGGCTGCCCGCAAAAACGCCATCCTGCTGGACATAGTTGGCGCCGACGACGATCTGCGTCGGGCCGCGGCCGTTGCCCCAGCTGACCTGCGCGCTCTTGGTAAAGCCGTCGCCCTGGCCATAGCCGCCGACCTGCGCGCTGGCGCGCAGTCCCTCCTGGCTCCGCTTGGTGATGATGTTGACGACGCCGGCAATCGCGTCCGAGCCGTAAATCGCCGAGGCGCCGTCCTGCAGCACTTCGATGCGCTCGATCGCGCTTTCGGGGATCGAGTTGAGGTCGGTCGAACCGGGGACACCGCTTGCCGACGCGCCGTTTACATAGCGAATGCCGTCGACGAGCACGAGCACGCGGCGCGAACCGAGGTAGCGCAGATCGATTTCGGCCGCACCCGCGCCCACGCCGCCGCCGTCGGGCGGGTTTCCGAGGTTGCCGCTGTTGTTGAACTTGCTGTTGAGGCCGCCGCCCGAACTCGGCAGGCGCTGGAGCACGTCATTGACCGATGCGAGGCCGGTCTTGGCGATATCTTCCTGCCCGACATAGGTGATCGGGGCGTCCTGATCGAGCGGGTCGCGGCGAATGCGCGATCCGGTGACGACGATCATGTCCCCCGAGGTTTCGGCCGTGCTGTCCTGCGGCGGTGCCGCCTGCTGGGCGTGGCCGGGTGCGGCGTTCGCGAGCGCGGCCGCGACGGCGATACTCGCCGCTCCGCACCGGGCGAAATGCTGGAATCCGTACATAATCCTCTCCTCCTGTCGTTTTCGGGCCTGCGCGGCCGGCTGCCATTTTTTGCAGCCGCGTCTGCAACGCTTGGAAAACGACTTGGATGAGAGGAAACCGCCCGCCGGACGATAATAATCCGGCACTGTGGCTCCAGGGCAACAGGCCGCGACCGGCGGGCGGGATAGGGTTTTAGAGTTGTTCGAGCATATGGTCGGCGCTCGACACCTTGAATTCGCCGGGCGCCTCGACGTTGAGCTGTTCGACGACGCCGTCGTTGACGATCATCGAGAAGCGCTGGCCGCGCTTGCCCATGCCGAACGCCTTGCCGTCCATGGTGAGGCCGACCGCTTCGGCGAAGTCGCCATTGCCGTCGGCGAGCATCGTGACGCTTTCGTTCGCGCCGGCGCTCTTGCCCCATGCGCCCATGACGAAGGCGTCGTTGACCGCGGTGCAGACGATTTCGTCGACGCCCTTGGCCTTGAGTTCGCCGGCCTTGTCGACATAGCCCGGCAGATGCTTCGCCGAGCAGGTTGGGGTGAAGGCGCCGGGGACCGAGAAGAGCGCGACGCGGCGGCCCTTGAAATAGTCGGCGGTGTTGACCTGTTCGGGGCCGCTTTCGGTGACCTTTACGAAGGTGGCGTCGGGAAGCTTGTCTCCGGTCTGGATCGTCATGGTCGGCATCCTTTCATTGAGGGGATTTTTTGGTGGCGGTGACATTGGATGCGCGGCTGGCCAAGTCAAGCGCGGCGGGCGAATTGATCGAAGGGCTGGACCATGTCGCCGCAAGGGGGCATGGTGTCGCCTATGGACACAGACCCCACCTGGTTCACCGGACAATTGCTGCTCGCGCTGCCCGGAATTGGCGATCCCCGGTTCGAACATGCGGTGATCGCGATGATCAGCCATGACGAAGAGGGTGCGATGGGGATCGGCATCGACGATCCGATCGACGGGATGACCGTCGGTGCGGTGCTCGACCAGCTTGAAATCGAACATACGGCGACGCTCGACCAGCCGGTGTTTCTTGGCGGACCCGTCGAGCCGTCGCGCGGCTTTGTCCTCCACAGCCTCGACTGGGGCGGGCAGGAGGCGGTTCAGGTCGGCAATCGCTGGATGGTGTCGAGCTCGCATGACATCTTGCGCGCGATCGGCGAAGGGCGCGGCCCGTCGCGCTGGCTGGTGGCGCTGGGTTACGCGGGATGGTCGCCGGGGCAACTCGAAGGCGAAATGGTGCGCCATGGCTGGCACGTCACGCCGGGCAGCGACGGCCTGTTATTCGAAACGCCGCCCGCCGAAAGGTGGCAGGCGGCGTTCGCCGAAGCGGGAGTGGACGCCCGCTTGCTCACCACCGAAGGCGGCGAGGCTTAGCGCGCAAGCGCCAGCAGCGGCTTGCCCTCGTTTAGGTTCGTCAGCGCGGTGCGCGCGGCCCAGCGCGAATCCATATAGGTGCCGTTTGCGAGTTCGACGTCGTAGCGGATATCGCTGGTAATCGCGGCCTTGTACGCGGTCTGCGCGTCGGCCTTTTGGCCAAGGCGGGCATAAGCGGTGCCGAGATTGATCAGGCGCGAGGGATCGTCGCGATGGATCGAGCTGTGCGTCAGCTTGTCGACTGCCAGCTGGTTCTGGCCGGCCTTGAGCTCTTCATAGGCGACCGACAGCGGGGCCGAATCATTCTCTTCTTCACCCGTGACGATGATCGACTGCGCCATGGCGGGGCTCGCGAAGGCGAGCACGGCGAGCGGCAGCAGATATTTTTTCATTCTGGTATCTCCCCGAAAACTTGGGACGATTTTCTCGCGCATTCCAAAAATTGTCAATATTTCCGGGGCTTTGTAACACTGTTGTCACAAAACGAAATTAAGCTGATCGCAAGGCGCATTATAAGTCCGATTTTTCAGAATCTTGGCTTTTGCGCCTCCGTGTCACAATCGGGCGCTCCCGATTGTCACAATTGAAGCGCGTGAAAATTATTTTCGCGGGCGGTGCGTTTTTGCGCCGCCGATTCGCATGCCCGCGTCCGCCGACGGATGGTGGCGCGCACGCGATATAAAGAAAACTTTATATTTGATCGGAAGGCCTTCTTGGGGTAGGGGCGCACGATAATTTCGTGGCCGCTCGCCTGCGGTCGTATTTGCAAAAAATGGAGAATCCCCCGTGGCCACTATCGCCGCCGACACCCGTGACTATGTCGTTGCCGACATCAGCCTCGCCGATTTCGGGCGCAAGGAAATCAACATCGCCGAAACCGAGATGCCGGGCCTGATGGCGCTGCGCGCCGAATATGGCGCCGCGCAGCCGCTGAAGGGCGCGCGCATCACCGGTTCGCTGCACATGACGATCCAGACTGCGGTGCTGATCGAGACGCTGACCGCGCTCGGCGCCGAAGTCCGCTGGGCGACGTGCAACATCTTCTCGACGCAGGACCATGCCGCCGCGGCGATCGCCGCGTCGGGCGTGCCGGTGTTCGCGGTGAAGGGCGAGAGCCTTGCCGATTATTGGGACTATGTCGGCCGCATCTTCGACTGGGGCGTGGAAGATGGCACGACGTGCAACCTGATCCTCGACGATGGCGGCGACGCCACGATGTTCGCGCTGTGGGGCGCGAAGCTCGAGGCCGGCGAGACGATGCCGGCGCCCGAGAATGAGGAAGAGATCGAGATGCAGCGCGCGCTGAAGGCGTTTGTTGCCGCCAACCCCGGCTACCTCACCAAGACGGTCAAGGCGATCAAGGGCGTGTCGGAAGAAACGACGACCGGCGTCCACCGCCTGTACCACATCGCCAAGAAGGGCGAGCTGCCCTTCCCCGCGATCAACGTCAACGACAGCGTCACCAAGTCGAAGTTCGACAACCTCTATGGTTGTAAAGAGTCGCTGGTCGACGCGATCCGCCGCGGCACCGACGTGATGCTGGCGGGCAAGGTCGCGACCGTCGCCGGCTTCGGCGACGTCGGCAAGGGCTCGGCCCAGTCGCTCCGCAACGGCGGCGCACGCGTCCTCGTCACCGAAATCGATCCGATCTGCGCGCTGCAGGCGGCGATGGAAGGCTTCGAGGTCGTGACGATGGACGAAGCCGTCAAGCGTTCAGATATCTTCGTCACCGCGACGGGCAACGCTGACGTCATCACCGCCGAACATATGGCGGCGATGAAGAATATGGCGATCGTCTGCAACATCGGCCACTTCGACAGCGAGATCCAGATCGCGGCGCTCGCCAATTACAAGTGGACCGAGGTCAAGCCGCAGGTCGACCTCGTCGAATTCCCCGACGGCAAGCAGATCATCATCCTGTCGAAGGGCCGCCTCGTGAACCTCGGCAATGCGACCGGCCACCCGTCGTTCGTGATGTCGGCAAGCTTTACCAACCAGACGCTCGCGCAGATCGAGCTCTGGACGCGCAGCGAGCAGTATAAGAACGACGTCTATGTCCTGCCCAAGCATCTCGACGAAAAGGTCGCGGCGCTGCACCTCGAAAAGCTGGGCGTGAAGCTCAGCCAGCTGAGCCAGAAGCAGGCGGATTATATTGGCGTGCCGGTCGAAGGCCCGTTCAAGCCCGATCATTACCGCTATTGATTCATTGCGGCGGCGACCGTGTCGCCGCCGCAACACTTTTGGGCAATGAGACGGGGCGAGGGGCTTTTTAATAGAAATTTGGACTTTGCGTCCTATTCTGGCCGGATGGGTGAGATTAAGCTCATAGCCAACCGGGGAATATTGCGATGGTCAAAGTCTCGAAAACCGCTTTCAGCGTTTGCGTCTCCGCACTTGCACTAACGATATCGGCCACGTCCGCCCACGCGCAGGAAAGCGTGGCTGCGCAGGAGGGCGCCGAAGAAGGTGACGAGAGCGCGATCATCGTGACCGGGTCGCGTATCTCGCGCCCGAATTTCGACACCGTCGAACCGTCGGTTGTCATCAGCGCCGACCAGATTGAAGCGCGCGGCTTTGAAACACTTGGCCAGGCACTGAATGAACTTCCTGCTTTTGGCGTGCCCGGTAGCAGCCCGGTCGGTGCGCAGTCGAGCTTTGGCCCGGGCCAAAGCTTCGTCAACTTTCTGGGCCTTGGCTCGGAGCGCACGCTGACCCTCGTCAATGGACGCCGCTTCGTTGGTTCGAACACGGCGTCGATCTTTGGTCCGACGGGCCAAGGCGGCAATCAGGTCGACCTTAATGTCATCCCGACCAAGCTGATCGAACGCGTTGAAACGATCGTCATCGGCGGCGCGCCGATTTATGGTTCGGACGCGATCGCGGGCACCGTCAACGTCATCCTGAAGCGGGATTATGAGGGGCTGGAGCTCGACGGCCAGTACGGCATCTCGGGTCGCGGAGACGCGGCCAATTATCGTTTCCGCGCGCTTGCGGGCAAAAATTTCCTTGATGGCCGCGCCAATGTGACGATTTCGGGCGAGTATAACCGGGGTGAAGGTTTGCTGCAGACGGACCGCCCGCGTCTTTATGATGGGGGCTTTTACGGTGCTCCCAACGATCCGGATTCGCCGTACGACAACGTCATCTTTCGCGATCGCCGCATCCCGACGATCTCCGAATTCGGCATCCCGACGGTGTTTGATTTCATCCCGGTCAGCCAGGGGCAGCAGGCGGGCCTGGGTTTCCCGCAGGGCGGTTTTGTCGATGCGCAGGGTAATGCGTTGCGCTTTGACGCGTCGGGCAATCTGATCCCGATCGATTTCGGCACATCGTTTGGCCCGCTGGATGAAAATGGCAATCCCCTCTCGTTCGACACCAGCGCGTCGGGTGGGAATGGCTTCAGCCTCGTGCCCTTGTCGAATCTTCTGACCGATACCGAACGCTATAGCGGCAACATCTTGCTGAGCTTCAACCTCACCGATAATATCCGCGTGTTTGGTGAAGGCTGGTACAGCCGTAGTCGCGGCGTCAATCTTCGCGATCAGCCCGAGTATAACAGCTACTTGTTCGGCTATGCTGGCGACCCGGCCGGTGCCATCATCATGAGCACCGACAATCCGTTTCTGACACCGCAGGCGCGGGCGATCATCCAGGCGCAGGCGGACGGGGATACGTTCCTGTTGCAGCGCGCCAACACCGACGTGATTTCGGGGCGCGCCACCGGTAATGTCGAAATCCAGCGTTATGTTCTGGGTATCGATGGAAAATTCAACGGCATCGGCGGCCGCGAATGGTCGTTCGAAATCGTCGGAAACTACGGTCGGTCAAAGACGACCGGAAAGGTGCCGGCGATCGCGACCCAGAACTTCTTCAACGCCGTGGACGCGGTTGACGAAGGCCTGTTCAATGGCGGACCGGCGAACGGCAATATCATCTGTCGCCCCGGCGCGGTGAACTCTCCGACGGAAACAATAAGTTCGACCTGCGCCCCCCTCAACCTTTTCGGGATGCAGACATCGCAGGCGGCGCGGGACTATGTCACCGCGATTACGCGTCCGGTTTCGGTCAACAAGCAGAAGATATTCACTGCGTCGTTGGCAGGGCCGCTGTTCTCGCTGCCTGGCGGCGATTTCTCTTTTGCGCTCGGCTATGAGCATCGCGAAGAATCGCAGGATTTCGATCCGGGTGCGTTCCTGCGAGGCGGCGATGATCCCGATCCGCTGACCGATGCGGACGGCGACGGCGATCCGACCAACGACCGGGTGGCCTTTGGCCAGTCGGTGGTCATTCAGCCGCTCAACGGGAAATATAACACCGACGAAGTCTTCGGCGAACTCCGCGCCGCGCTTATCGGTCCGTCCAACAATATCCCGCTGATCTACTCGCTCGAACTGCAGGGCGCGGCGCGATATGTCGATCATTCGACCGCTGGCGGCGACCTGACCTGGACGCTTGGCGCCAGCTGGCAGCCGATCCGCGACGTCACGCTGCGCGGTAATTATACCCGGGCCATCCGTGCACCATTCATCACCGAGGCGTTCAACCCGTCGAGCAGCTTCTTCGATTTTGCCGAAGACCCCTGCGACGCACCCAACCAGGATGAAGGGCCGAATCCCGCAACGCGTGCTGCCAATTGTGCGGCCGACGGAATTCCGGCCAATTTCAGCGCGACCTCGGACGATGCCAGCTTCCTGCAGGCCGTCGTGGGCAATCCCAATCTGAAGAATGAAAAGTCAAACGCTTTCACCGTCGGTGCGGTGCTGCGTCCCAGCTTCATCCCGCGGCTCTCGCTGTCGGTCGACTATGTCGACATCAAGGTGAAAGATGTCATCACGCAGTTGGCGGCCGACGACATCGTCGAGAATTGCTACGATTCGGATGATTTTCCGAATTCGCCCTTCTGCGATCTCTTTACGCGTGACGCCACCAACCAGCTCGATTTCATCTCGACAGGTTATTTCAACGCAGCGGAACTGCGATACAAGGGCATCCTCGCGGCGCTCGACTATCGTGTCGGCACGCCGTTCCTAGGCGCGGAGTCGAATATCGGGCTTAACGCGAGCTATCAATATCTGGATACGCTTACCTCGCGCGCCGATGCCAATTCGGCGATCGAAACGGACAATGGCGAGGTCGGATATTCGCGGCACCAAGCCGTCGCGACGATCGATTATAACAACAAGGGATTCAGCACCTTCCTGCAGGTCAATTATACCGGGCCGGCAAAGTTCGATGCCGATGCCACCCCGACGTTCCAGAATCCCGACGGCGTGGGCAGCTTCGTGTATTTCAACACGGGCATGACCTATCGGATCGACAAGAGCTTCAGCATCCGGTTCGTCGTCGATAATCTGTTCGACCGGAAGCCGCCGTTCCCGTCACCGACCGGCGGCGGGACGATCACCTATTTTCCGGGTGTGCTCGGGCGGTATTTCCGCGTTGGAGCCAGCGTCGGCTTCTGATTGCGAACACGTTCAAAAAAGAGGGGTCGCGCCGGAGACGGGCGGCCTCTTTTTTATGCTTGGGCTTGGTCCCCGATGCTGACGGCGCCGATCATCTCGACTGTCGCGGGGCCGATCGTCATCGGGTTACGTATGCCGGGAAGCAGCGCCACATCGAACATTTCGGTAAATTGGCCGCCCAGCAAAATCGAATGAACGGTTTGGCCCGTGCGCGTGTCGATGATCAGGACGCCGCATTTTGCTTCCACCCTGCGCTCGTCCAACCCGGTTTGAATGGCGAGTTCCTTGAACTTTCCTTCGCGCGCCAATGAAATGGTGACAACGGCATAACCGTTATGGAAAACGAGGCCGCGTAGAAACCCTGGGCAAAAGGCGATGTCGTCGCTTTTCCCGCTTTCGATATCGACGCGGACGATCTGGCCGCGGCCTGAATCGAGCAGCCACAAGGCGCCGTCATGGACGCGGGGGCTGTGCGGCATCGTCAGGTCGCCAACAACCACCTCGTCGCTGGCAATGTCGATCACGACCCCGCCGCCCTGACGATCCGCGCGCCAGCCGTCCTTTTCGTCTGACATGGCTGCGACAGTTACGAAGCGTGGCGCGCCGCCGTCCATCGCTAGCCCGTTTAGATGACAACGGTCCTCGGGCGCGAGTGAGGAGATAAAGCGTGGCCGCCAGATCGGCCGAAAGCTGTGTATATCGTCAATTGTCGCAAGGCAGGAGTATCGGGAATTGACGAAGACGATCTGTCCATCGGCATCGACGGCGAGCTCGTGCGTATCGACATAGCCGACTGTGTGCGCCGTGCGCGGCACCAGCACCATGTCGAACGCGTTGTTGGCGTATTGGCCAGGGCGAAGCATGTTTTCCAGCCGCCAGATCTGGAACATGGAACTAACGAACAGTCGCCCACGGTCATAGCAAAGACCCGTCGCGCGCGCGTAATTTTGCTGGTTGAAGGACAGGCGGTTGTCGGGCCCCACACCGGCGACGATCAATTGGCCCGTTTGATAGGAGGTAAAGGCAAGCGAGATATTCTGTGCCAGCATCCAGTCTGCCAAACCGGCCGAAATGGAAATCGGCGCGTCACCCGGATCGTGGCCCGCGGGGTCAGCGATTGCAGCGGCCAGTGACACCAACTTCCTGTCTTGCACGCGTCCTCCTCGACCCGTTGGGGGCGTCCCGTCGAACCAAATTGCGGCCTGCCTCCCTTGGTCTTGTCTAGGCGGCACCCACCGCTGCTGCAAAAGGATTATGGACGTCACCCCGCTGCGACCGCGCCGGCGGTCGAGCCGACCTTGATATTATGGCGCTCGACGCCGAACGATTGAAACAATCGAGGACAGTCGATAGGGCCGGTAAATGGCAAGCCGCTCCGTTCCCCATGTCCTCTTTTCCGCGGCGCCGTATTGATGACGCTTTCGCCGACTTTTTTGTTCGCGCTCGGCCTGTTCGCCGCGCTTTGGCTGCTCGCCGGCTTGTGGGCGGTCGGACGCGGGATCGCGATGCAGCGCCGCTCGGCCTTCGTCGCCGGGCAGGCCGAACGGCTCGCGAGCTTGGTCGAGGCGTCGCCGCAGCTTCCCGTCATCGTCCGCGCCGACTGGCGGATCGAGGCGAGCGAACGGCTCGGGCGCTGGCTGGGGCTCGAGCGCGGTCCGCGCAATTTCGACGAGCTACGCGGGCTCGGAAGCGGGCTGGACGCGGCGGGGCATGATGCGCTGCGGCAAGCGATCATCGGCGCGCAGCGCGGCGCCAAGCCCTTTACGCTGAGCCTGCGGCCCGACGGCAGCCACCGGACGATTATCTGCCACGGCGCAGCGGCGCCGAATGCGGTCGGCGGGCCGGGCGGTGTGCTGCTGTGGCTGAGCGATGCGACCGACGGGCAGCAGGCGCTGGCGCATGCACGCAGCGAACGCGACGAGGCGATGGCGGCCTTCGAGGCCTTGTCGGGGCTGATCGAGGCGGCGCCGTTCCCGATGTGGTTCCGCGATACCGACCTCGCGCTCGCGCTCGTCAACAAGGCCTATGTCCGCGCGGTCGAGGCGAAGAGCGCCGCCGCGGTGATCGATGGCGCGATCGAGCTGTGCGAAACCGTCGCCGGCGTGAGCGCCGCCGAAGCCGCCGACGATGCGCGCGCCGCCGGATCGGCGCAGGTCCGCACCATCCCGGTGACGATCGAGGGTGAGCGGCGGATCATGCGTGTCGTCGATGTGCCGCTGGCCCCCGAGGGTGGCCGGGTGATCGGCATCGCGGGCTATGCGATCGACATCCAGGAACTCGAAAGCGAGCGGGGCGCGCACCGCCGCTTCGTCGATACCCAGCGCGAGCTGCTCGACCGGTTGTCGGCGGCGGTCGCGCAGTTCGGCCCCGATCAGGGGTTGAGCTTCGCCAATCTGCCGTTCCGCCGCCTGTTCGGGCTCGACGCCGACGAGGTCGCCGAAGCGGCGCCCTTCGCGCGCCTGCTCGATGCGTGGCGCGAGGGCGGGCGGACGCCCGAAGTGCGCAACTATCCCGAATGGCGGCAGGCGCATGTCGACTGGTTCGCGCAGCCGGGGGCGAGCGAAGAGGACTGGCTGCTCCGCGACGGAACGCACCTCCACGTCGTTGCCCAACCGACCCCCGACGGCGGCATGTTGCTGATCGCCGAGGACAAGACCGAGCAGGTGCAACTGGCGGGCGCGCGCGACACGCTGCTGCGCGTGCGGACCGCAACCTTCGACAATCTGTTCGAGGCGATCGCGGTGTTCGCCCCCGACGGGCGGCTGCACTTGTGGAACCAGCGCTTCCGCCGCCTGTGGGGCATCGACGAAGGGACGCTTGCGGCGCATCCGCGCGTCGACGCATTGATGGGCGGGCTGGCCGACCGGCTGATCAAGCCCAACCAGATCAGCGTCGTGCAGGAAGTCATCCGCGCCGCGACGCTGGAACGGCAACAGCGCGGCGGCGAAATCGGTTTCGCCGACGGCCGCTATTTCGATTTCGCGTCGATCCCGCTGCCCGACGGCAATGCGCTGCTCATCATGCTCGACATCACGCCGAGCCGGAAGATGGAAGGCGCGCTGCGCGAACGCAACGAGGCGCTGGAAGCGGCCGATCAGGTCAAGACCGCCTTCCTGTCGCGGATGAGCTATGAACTGCGCACACCGCTGACCTCGATCGGCGGCTTCGGCGAGATGCTGCAGGCGGGCTATGCCGGCAAGCTCGGCGACCAGCAGCGCGCCTATGTCGACGCGATCATGGATTCGGTCGCGGTGCTGGGGCGCCAGATCGACAATGTGCTCGACCTTGCGCAGGGCGAGGCGGGGACGCTCGCGGTCGAACGCGAACCGGTCGACGTCCGGGCGCTGCTCGAAGGCGCGCTCGCCGAAGCCAAAATCATCGCCAAGGCCGAAAATATTGAACTCGTCGGCAATCTGGCGCCCGATCTTGGCAGTATCGAGGGTGACGCGCCGCGGCTGTCGCGGCTTGTCGCGGGACTGCTCGACAATGCGGTCCGCTACACCGTGCCGACACGCAAGGCCGGCGGGCGCGTGCTGCTCCATGCCGCCGGCGATGCGCGCGGGGTCGACATCATCGTGTCGGACAATGGTCCCGGCATGCCCGAGGCGGTCGCTGCCGTCACCAAGGGCGAGCAGGCCGGAACTTCGTCGGGCGGGATCGGCCTCGCGCTCGCGCGCCAGCTCGTCGCGGCGCACGGCGGGGCGATGGAAGTCGTCAGCGAACAGGGGCAGGGAACGCTCGTGCGGATCAGTCTGCCGCGTGGCGCATGACGGTGCGGATCGACATCATATTTTGTATCTCTGCGAAGGCAGGGATCTATCTCCCGCCAGTTCAAGATGGCGCCCACCGGAGATGGGCCCCTGCCTTCGCAGGGGCACGGGCCTTTTCCTTGGTGTTGGTATGAATTACCGCTACGACTACACCCTCGACGAAGCCGAACGGATCGGGGCGGCAATCGGCGCGGCGCTGATGCCCGGTGACGTCGTGGCGCTGTCGGGCGATCTCGGCGCGGGCAAGACGACGCTGGCGCGCGCGATGTTGAAGGCGCGCGGGCTCGCGGGCGAGGCGCCGAGCCCGACCTTTGCGATCGTCCAGCCCTATGCGCCGCCCGAGACCGACCTGCCCATCGCGCATGTCGATCTCTACCGGATCGAGGACGAAGACGAGCTGATCGAGCTCGGGCTCGACGATTATCTCTATGACGGCGCGCTGCTGATCGAATGGCCCGAACGGCTCGGCGCGGGCGGGTGGCCCGAAGCGCTGCTCCTCGCGATTTCGGGCGATGGCGACGCGCGCGTCTTGACAGCGTCGGTGCCGACCGCTTGGGGAGCAAGATGGCCGCTCCGATGATTCCGCCCGCCCATGCGCCCGCCTTTCTCGCCGCGCATGGCTGGGGCGATGCCCAGATTTTGCCGCTCGCCGGCGATGCGTCGTTTCGCCGCTATTTCCGGATCGTCGACGGCGAGCGGCAGGCGGTGTTGATGGATGCGCCGCCGCCGCACGAGGACCCGCGGCCATTCATCGCGGTCGCCGAATATCTGTGCGAACAGGGGCTCACTGCGCCGACGATCCTCGCGCGCGATCTGGAGCGGGGGCTGCTGCTGATCGACGATTTTGGCGACGTGCGGCTGCGCGAAACGGCCGACGAAGCGCTGCATCGCGAGGTCGACCTTTACGCCGGCGTTACCGACCTGCTCGTCCACCTGCATGCGCGGGCGCCGATGGACGGGCTGCCGGTGCACGGGCTCGATCAATGGCTCGACGAGGTGATGCTGTTCAGCGACTGGTATTGTCCGGCGTTCGATCTGGAGGTCGACCGCGATGCGTTCCGCGCCGCATGGGCCGAGGTACTGACGCCGGTCGAGCATGACGGCCTGCTGCGCGTCACCGTGCTGCGCGACTATCACGCCGAAAATATCATGTTGGTCCCGGGCAAGCAGGGCATCGCCCATTATGGCTTGCTCGATTTCCAGGATGCGCTGGTCGGGCACCCCGCTTATGATCTTGCCTCGGTGCTCGAGGATGCGCGGCGCGACGTGAGCCCCGCGGTCGAGGCCGCGATGCTCGCGCGTTACACGCAAGCAACGGGTCAGGACATCGAAAACGCCTATTGGGCGCTCGCTGCGCAGCGCAACACGCGCATCCTTGGCGTTTTTGTCCGCCTGTGGAAACGCGACAATAAGCCGCATTACAAAAGCTTCCAGCCGCGCATGTGGGGGTTGCTCGAACGCGATCTCGCGCATCCGTCGCTTGTCCCCGTTCGGCAATGGTTCGACGCCAATGTCCCCGCTTCGAAGCGGGCGGAGGCTTGGTTGTGAGCGTGAAGATCGAAAGCGCGATGGTGATGGCGGCGGGGATCGGCAAGCGCATGCGCCCGCTGACCGCGACGCGGCCCAAGCCGCTGGTGCGCGTCGCGGGCAAGGCGCTGATCGACCATAGCCTCGACCGCATCGAGGCGGCTGGCGTCGAGCATGTCGTCGTTAACGTCCATTATCTCGCCGACGCATTGGAAGCGCATCTCGCGGCGCAGAAGCGCAGCTTCAGCATCGCAATCTCTGACGAGCGCGACCTGCTGCTCGAAACCGGCGGCGGGATGGTCAAGGCGTTGCCGCAGCTTCGCGGTGACCCGATCCTGATCGTCAACAGCGACAATATCTGGACCGACGGGCCGCAGGACAGCATCCGCTATCTTGCGCGTCATTGGGACGGCGACAAGATGGATGCGCTGCTGCTGCTGATCCGGCAGGCGAGCGCGACGGGGCATGGCGGGCGCGGCGATTTTCATATGGACGGCGACGGCAAGCTGTCGCGCCGCAAGCCGGGGCGGATCGCGCCCTTCGTCTATACCGGCATCCAGCTCATCTCGCCGCGGCTGCTCGATGGGGCGCCCGAGGGGGCGTTTTCGACCAACATCCTCTGGGACCGCGCGATCGCGGCGGGGCGGCTCTATGGCCTGTCGCACATGGGGCAATGGTTCGACGTCGGCACCCCGGCGAGCATCGCGCCGACCGAAGCCGCGCTGACGGATGGCTGACGCCAAACCGATCGTCTTTTCCATTCCGGTCCAGCGGGCCTTCGCCGATGCGCTCGCGGCGGGGTTGATCGCGCGCTACGCCGATGGCGCGCTGGGGCTGGCGCAAGGGCTGATCATACTGCCGAGCAATCGCGCGCGGAGCGCGGTGCAGGCGGCGTTCGTGCGCGCGGGCGGTTCGGGGCTGTTGATGCCGCGGCTCGCGGTGATCGGCGACGCCGACCTCGATGAATCGGTGGCCCTCGCGCTCGATCCGATCGACGAGAGCGATGCGATCCCGCCCGCGATCGACGCGCTGAAACGGCGGCTGATGCTCGCCGCGCTGATCGAGAAGCACAACCCCGCCGGCGAAGATCCGGTCACCGGCGCGGCGGCGTTCCAGCTTGCCGAGGGACTGGGGCGCGTAATCGACCAGCTCCATTATGAAGAGATTGCGCCGTCGCGGCTCGCCGACATCGAAAGCGCGCTCGGCGACCTCGCGGGGCATTGGCAGGCGTCGTGGCGGCGGCTGTCGCTGCTCGTCGAGCAATGGCCGGCGATGCTCGCGGCGACGGGGCAGATCGACCGCGCCGATCGCCGTAACCGCCTGCTCGCCCGCGTGACGAGGGGATGGCGCGTCGCGCCGCCCGCGCGCTTCGTCGTCGCGGCGGGTGTGACGACAGCGGCACCTGCGATCGCGCGGCTGCTGCGCACCGTCGCGGATTTGAACGACGGGATGGTTGTGCTGCCGGGGCTCGACCTCGGCATGGCGGGTGAGGAGTGGGACGCGCTGGGGCCGGTGAAGGCCGACCCGGAGAAGCCCCACGAGCGCCCGCTCGAGACGCACCCGCAATATCATCTGAAGCTGCTGCTGGGGCGCATGGGCGTGTCGCGAGACGAGGTGCAGCCGTGGGACGCGACGTCACCCTTCGATGGTCCCGATGCGCGCGCCTCCTTCACCTCGCTGCTCTTTGCGCCCGCCGCTTACACCGCGCGCTGGCAGCAGGCGGGCGATCTCAGCGCTGGCATCGCCGGGGTCAGTGCGGCGGTGTTCGCCGACGACGGGCAGGAGGCGCAGGGTATCGCGCTGATGATGCGCCACGCGCTCGAAACGCCCGCGCGCACCGCCGCGCTGGTGACGCCCGACCGCGCGCTAGCGACGCGCGTCGCGGCGGCGCTCGCGCGCTGGGACATTTCGGTCGACGATAGCGCGGGACAGCCGCTGGGGCAGACGCCGCCGGGCGCGCTGCTGCTCGCGCTCGCCGAATTTGCCGCGGCGTTCGATCCGGTACGGCTGGTCGCGCTGCTCGGGCACCCGCTCGTGCGTGCGGGCGAGGCGCGACTGGGCTGGCTCGATCAGGTGCGGCGGCTCGACCTCGTTCTGCGCGGGCCGGGGCTGGTGCCCGGATGGGAAGGCGTGACCGCCCGGATCGCCGAACGCGCTGTCGATCCGAAGGCGCGCGCTCATGGCGAGGCGGCGCTGATCGCCGATTGGTGGGCCGATGTCGCGGCGGGGCTGGGCGCCGCGCTGGCTCCCTTCGCCGTGGGTGCGTCCGCGCCGCCGCCAGTCCTGCTCGGCGCGTTGCAGGCGGGGCTCGGCTGGCTGACCGGTGAGGGCGCATGGACCGGCCATGCCGGACGTGCGCTGTCCGAACTCTTCGACCGCTGGGCCTTGGCAAAGGGCGATGGCCCCGCGCTGGTCGCGCCCGCCGATTTCCCGGCGATGCTCACCGATCTGCTGTCGGGCGAGAGCGTGCGGCCGCCCTATGGCGGGCATCCGCGGCTGTTCATCTGGGGCCTGCTCGAAGCGCGGTTGCAGCGCGCCGATGTGATGATCCTCGGCGGGCTCGACGAGGGCCGCTGGCCGCAGCAGCAGAGCCCCGACCCCTGGCTCGCGCCCGGCATCCGCCGGATGCTCGGGCTCGCGGCACCCGAACGCCAGCAGGGCGCGGCGGCGCATGATTTCGCGGGCGCCTTTGCGGCGCGCGAGGTGGTGGTGACGCGCGCGATGCGCAGCGGCAGCGACCCGGCGGTCGCGTCGCGCTTCTGGCTCCGCCTCGCGGCGCTCGCGGGCGACTTGCCCGAGGCGCGGCTGGGCGGTGAGAGCGTAGTGGCGCTGGCGGGGGCGCTCGATGTGCCGCCGGGGCCAGTCGCGCCCGCGCCGATGCCGCAGCCGCGACCGCCCGCCGATACGCGGCCCGATCATATCAGCGTGACCGGCGTCGACCTGCTCGCGAAGGATCCCTACGGTTTTTACGCGGGCCGCATCCTGCGGCTGTCGGTGCTCGACCCGCTGCGCGCGGGCCCCGATCCGCGCTGGCTCGGCACGCGCGTCCATGCGTTTCTGGAGGATTGGCAGCGCGCCGGGGCGACGCCCGAAGCGCTCGACGTCGAACTCCGCCGCCTGCTCGACGACCCGGCGCTCGACGCGCTTGCGCGCGCTTTCTGGTTCCCGCGGATCGAACCCGCACTGCGCTGGGCGGCCGAGCGAGTATGGGCGGGGCGCGCCGAGGGGCGCGAGCCGATCGCGACCGAGGTATCGGGCGTGCATGAGCTGGGCGGTATCCGCCTGACGGGCAAGGCCGACCGCATCGACCGGCTCACCGACGGCAGCTTGGCGATCGTCGACTACAAGACCGGCGCGGCGCCGAGCGGCAGCGCGGCGTTCGACGGGCTCGACAATCAATTGGGACTGCTCGGCCTCCTCGCCGAAATGGGCAAGGTCGACGGGGTTGCGGCGGGGCCGATCAACGCGCTCGAATATTGGAGCCTCAAGGCCGACCGCGCCAAGGGCACGGGCGGCAGCATCGCGCCGACGCACGGCAGCCGGCGCAAGCTCAAGACCGCCGAGGAGGCGGTCTCGCGCGCCTATGACGCGTTCGCCGAACTCACCGCCGCTTATCTGCTCGGCGACGGCGTGTTCGCGCCGGGGGACAATGCGAAGCGGTTTACCGATTACGACCAGCTGATGCGCCGCGACGAATGGTTTGGGCGTGATCGCGATTGGGGCAGGGACGCGGCATGACGCGGCTCCACGATCTCGATCCGGGGCAGCAGGCCGCCGCGCAGCCCGACGAGCATGTCTGGCTCGGCGCGTCGGCGGGGACTGGCAAGACGCAGGTCTTGTCGGCGCGCGTGCTGCGGCTGATGCTCGCGGGGGTCGCGCCCGATGCGATCCTCTGCATCACCTTTACCAAGGCGGGCGCCGCGGAAATGGCGCACCGCATCCACGAGCGGCTCGCGCTCTGGGTGCGGATGGATGATGGCGATTTGCGCGTGGACCTCAATGCGCTCGGCGCCGACTGGCGGCAACCGGGCATTCTCGACCGCGCGCGGTCGCTCTTTGCCACCGTGATCGACAGCGCGCCGGGCGCGATCCGCGTGCAGACGATCCACAGCTTCTGCCAGACCTTGCTCGCGAGCTTCCCGCTCGAGGCGAAGATCATGCCGGGCTTCCGCGCGCTCGAAGAGGGCGAGGCGGCCGATCTGCAGCGGCAGGTGATGGGCAAGCTGCTGGGGCAGCCCGGCGCCGAAGGTGATGCGATGCGCGGCCATGCGGCGATGCTGTCGCGGCGGATGGGGCAGGATGCCGCTATGGCTTTCCTCGTACGCTGCGCGCACGCCTTTGCCGCGCCGTTCCAGACGCGGATATTGCCGCCGCGCGGGCATGACCTGCGCGCGGCGCTGGGGTTGCCCGATGGCGATGCCGAGGCGTGGCTGGCGGCGCGGATCGCGGAGGGGGCGATCGCCGATACGCATGTCCATGCCGTCGCGGCCAGCGGGGCGGGTTGGGGGACGAAGACCGGGCTTGCCTGCGCCGACGCGATGGCTGGCTGGCTGGCCGCCGATGCGCGCACGCGCGCCGCGACGCTGGACGGCCTGCTCGGCTGCTTCCTGACCGGCAAGGGCGAACTCCGCGCCGACTTCGCGGGCGATAAGGGGCGGATGACCGATTGCGTCGACAGCGCGGTGCGGATCGTCGAAACCGCGCAGGCATTGGTGGCGACTGCCGCCGCGATGCGCGTCGCCGACGATCTCGCCGCTGCATGGGATCTGGGGAGCCGTTTTGCCGAGGCCTATGCGCTGGCGAAGCGCGAGAGCGGGCTGGCCGATTTCGACGATCTGATCGCGATTGCCGGGTCGCTGCTGCGGCTCGGGCAGTTCGGCGAATGGGTGCGTTTCAAGCTCGACCAGCGCACCGACCATATTTTGGTCGACGAGGCGCAGGATACGAACACGCGCCAGTGGGCGATCGTCGCCGCGCTCGCGGAGGAATTTTTCGCCGGGACGGGCGCGAAGGACGAGCGCATCCGCACGATGTTCACCGTCGGCGACCGCAAACAGGCGATCTTCGGTTTTCAGGGCACCGAGCCTGCGGCGTTCGAGGCGGCGCGCATCCGTTTCGGCGAATGGGCGGCCGACGGCGGGCAGCCGTTCGCCGAGGTCGACCTTGTTACCAATTACCGGTCGAGCCCCGCGGTGCTCGACGTCGTCGACGAATGGGTGGCGCGCGGCGGGACCGAACTCATGGGCCTCGCGAGCGACGAGCCGCCGCACGAGCCGTTCCGCAGCGAGCATCCGGGGCGCGTCGAACTGTGGCAGCCGCTGCCGGTCGGCAAGGCGCTCGCGGCCGACGCCGATGACGAGGATGGCGGCGAAGAGGAAAGCGGGGAAGGCGGCGATCCGCTCGCGCCCGCGAGCGACCCCGCGAGCCTCCGCCTGTCGCGTGCGATTGCCGACGAGGTCCATGACTGGACGCTGCACGGCAAGGACGGGCGCAGCGTCGCGCCGGGCGATATATTGATCCTCGTCCGCCGCCGCCGCGACCTCGCGGCGCGGATCGTCGCGCGGTTGCAGTCGCTCGGCGTGCCCGTTGCGGGTGTCGACCGCTTTGCGCTGACGCAGCCGCTCGGCGTGCAGGATCTGTTGTCGGCGATGCGCTTCGCGATCCAGCCGCTCGACGATCTCAACCTCGCGGCATTGCTCGTGTCGCCGTTGATCGGCTGGTCGCAGGACGATCTGTTCGGCTTTGCGCACGGGCGCGGCAAGCGCGCCTTGTGGGAGCGGCTGCGCGATCGCGAGGACGAGGTGCCGCCGGAAACGATGACGGCGCTGCGCCATCTGCTCGGCATGGCCGATTTCACGACGCCTTATCGCTTCCTCGACCGCGTGCTCTCGGGGCCGATGCAGGGACGGCGGCGGCTCTATGCGCGGTTGGGGCGCGAGGCGCGCGACCCGATCGACGAATTGCTGAACCAGGCGCTGGCGTTCGAAAGATTGCACACGCCCTCGCTGCTCGCCTTCCTGAACGAGGTCGAGGCGAGCCGCGCCGATATCAAGCGTCAGACCGAGGCGCGTAGCAATGTCGTGCGCGTGATGACGGTGCACGGATCGAAGGGACTGCAGGCGCCGATCGTCATCCTCGCCGACGCGACCGACGATCCGGTGCAGCGCCAGCGCGGCTTCGACCTGTCGCTTGCGGGTTGGGACCGGTTGCCGGTGTTCGGTCTGTCGAAAGAAGAACGCCACGGGCCGGTCGCTGCCGCGCACGACCGGAAGGCGCAGGCCGAGATTGAGGAGCATTGGCGGCTGCTCTATGTCGCGATGACGCGCGCCGAGGAATTGCTGATCGTCACCGGCATCACGAAGAAGGAAGATCGCTCACTGCCCGAACTCTGCTGGCACGCTGCGGTCGACGGGGTGATGGAGGGCATGGGGCTCGGCTGGCAGGACGCCGGGCCGCGCTGGGGGCAGAAGCGCGTCCATGCCGTGAATCCGAAAGCGTGGGCGCGGCTTCGGGACAAGCCCGCGGCCGCCGTGCCGGTGGTCGCGATACCCGATTGGGCGCTGAAACCGGCGCCCGAGGAAGCGCGCCCGCCGCGGCCGCTTGCGCCGTCGGCGCTGGGCGAGGACGATGTCGCGGCGCCGCCGCAAGGCGGCGAGCGTGCGGTCGCGGTCGAGCGCGGGCTGCTGCTCCATGCGCTGTTCGAGCGGCTGCCGCCCGTTGCGCCCGAGCGTCGGCGCGCTGCGGCGTTGCACTGGCTGTCGGTGCAGGCGGCTTCACTTGACGACGGCACGCGCGCGGCGATGGTCGACGAGATACTAGCGGTGATCGAGGATCCGGCGCATGCCGCGCTGTTCGGGCCGGGCTCGCTGGGCGAGGTCCCCTTGTCGGCGGTGGTCGACGGCGTTGTCGTCGCAGGAATCGTCGACCGGCTGCTCGTCACCGACGCAGTGGTGACGGTGATTGACTATAAGACCGGGCGTCATGTTCCCGCCGCCGCCGATGTCGCGCCCGCCTATCTGCGCCAGATGGCGGCGTACCGCGATGCGCTCGCGGTGATTTTCCCGGGACGGCGGATCGAGGCGGCGCTGCTTTACACTGTGGCGCCGCGGTTGATTGCGCTGCGCGATGACCTGCTCGACGCCCACAAGCCCGGCTTGCTGGCAACCAAGGCGAATTTGCCGGGTTGAACCCTTGAGCCGGACGCGCCGACGCCTTAGCTTGGGGACAACAGAATTTCAGGAGTTCAGATTATGGGTACCAAAGCCATCACCGACGCGAGCTTCCAGTCGGACGTGCTCGACAGCGACACCCCCGTG